>Ga0207656_10000001_pt1 | contig 1323684 bp, 1288 predicted proteins | sample KBSCornC12_FD_184297 | JGI IMG/M metagenome (GOLD analysis project Ga0207656, IMG submission 184297) | Corn rhizosphere microbial communities from Kellogg Biological Station, Michigan, USA - KBS Corn C1-2 (SPAdes) (version 2) | ecosystem: Host-associated > Plants > Roots > Rhizosphere >...
GACGGCGCACCCGATGCCGAATGAGGCCGTCCAGGCGCGTCCGGCCTGTACGTTCCTGCAGCAGCTCTCGGCCTCCTTCAAGGCGGAGCATACGACGTCGCAGGGGGCCCCTCATCGGCGATCGGGCACCAGGGCGATTACCGGACCGGCACGGGTTCGGCTGGGCAGCTGGCCCTGGTCTTGTCCGGTCCGGGTTCCGCCCCGGGTCGGGGACCCCGGCACGGCTCGGTCCTGGGAGGCCGGTTAAATGCGGGAGGACCCCCACCTGGTGGTGGGGGTCCTCGACCGTTAATGGTGTTCCGGCGGTGACCTACTCTCCCACACCCTCCCGGGTGCAGTACCATCGGCGCTGTGGGTCTTAGCTTCCGGGTTCGGGATGGGACCGGGCGTTTCCCCCACGCTATGACCGCCGTAACCCTTGCTCCGCCACGCACCCGCTGGGCGGGGGTGGGGAAAACTGTGGTTACAACATCTGTGGTGTTGTTATTTTGTTGTGGTTTTGTTCCTGTCGCAACGTGCCGTCAAGTAACGGGTTTGTTGGTTGGGAACCACATAGTGGACGCAAGCAGTCTTGTTTCTTTGTACCCTTCCCTGGTGTGAACGTCTTTTGAATCCGTTCACGGGAAGAGTGTGTGGTGTAAGTTATCGGCCTATTAGTACCGGTCAGCTTCACGAGTCGTTAGTCCTCGCTTCCACATCCGGCCTATCAACCCAGTGGTCTGGCTGGGGGCCTCTCACACACAAGGTGTATGGAAATCTCATCTCGAAGCGAGCTTCCCGCTTAGATGCTTTCAGCGGTTATCCCATCCGAACGTAGCTAATCAGCGGTGCACTTGGCAGTACAACTGACACACCAGAGGTTCGTCCGTCCCGGTCCTCTCGTACTAAGGACAGCCCTTCTCAAATTTCCTGCGCGCGCAGCGGATAGGGACCGAACTGTCTCACGACGTTCTAAACCCAGCTCGCGTACCGCTTTAATGGGCGAACAGCCCAACCCTTGGGACCTACTCCAGCCCCAGGATGCGACGAGCCGACATCGAGGTGCCAAACCATGCCGTCGATATGGACTCTTGGGCAAGATCAGCCTGTTATCCCCGAGGTACCTTTTATCCGTTGAGCGACAGCGCTTCCACAAGCCACTGCCGGATCACTAGTCCCGACTTTCGTCCCTGCTCGAGCCGTCACTCTCACAGTCAAGCTCCCTTGTGCACTTACACTCGACACCTGATTGCCAACCAGGTTGAGGGAACCTTTGGGCGCCTCCGTTACTTTTTGGGAGGCAACCGCCCCAGTTAAACTACCCACCAGGCACTGTCCCAGAACCGGATTACGGTTCGTAGTTAGATATCCAGAGTGACCAGAGTGGTATTTCAACAATGACTCCACGAACACTGGCGTGCCCGCTTCAAAGTCTCCCACCTATCCTACACAAGCCACACCGAACACCAATACCAAGCTGTAGTAAAGGTCACGGGGTCTTTCCGTCCTGCTGCGCGTAACGAGCATCTTTACTCGTAATGCAATTTCGCCGAGTTCGCGGTTGAGACAGCTGGGAAGTCGTTACGCCATTCGTGCAGGTCGGAACTTACCCGACAAGGAATTTCGCTACCTTAGGATGGTTATAGTTACCACCGCCGTTTACTGGGGCTTAAATTCAGAGCTTTGCCGAAGCTAACCCTTCCTCTTAACCTTCCAGCACCGGGCAGGCGTCAGTCCGTATACATCGACTTGCGTCTTCGCACGGACCTGTGTTTTTAGTAAACAGTCGCTTCCCACTGGTCTCTGCGGCCTTCATCGCTCCGGGAGCAAGTCCCTTCACGAATTCGGCCCCCCTTCTCCCGAAGTTACGGGGGCATTTTGCCGAGTTCCTTAACCACGATTCTCTCGATCTCCTTGGTATTCTCTACCTGACCACCTGAGTCGGTTTGGGGTACGGGCGGCTGGAACCTCGCGTCGATGCTTTTCTCGGCAGCATAGGATCACTGATTTCTCCCGTGAGGGATACGCATCGGATCTCAGGCTATGTGAGAGACGGATTTGCCTATCTCTCGCCCTACGTCCTTACACCGGGACAACCATCGCCCGGCTCAGCTACCTTCCTGCGTCACACCTGTTAATACGCTAGCCGCACCAGAATGGGGTCGAGCGTTAGGCCGGCTGCTTCACCCCGAAGGGATCCATCTGCCGGATTAGGACTCTTAGCACTACTGGATTAGCTTGGGCGGTTCTTCGCCGGTACGGGAATATCAACCCGTTGTCCATCGACTACGCCTGTCGGCCTCGCCTTAGGTCCCGACTTACCCAGGGCGGATTAGCTTGACCCTGGAACCCTTGGTCTTTCGGAGGACATGTTTCTCACATGTCTTTCGCTACTCATGCCTGCATTCTCACTCGTGTGGCGTCCACGGCTGGGTCACCCCGCCGCTTCACTCGCCACACGACGCTCTCCTACCGATCCGCACGGCTGGACCACGAAGGCCTACCTATAATGCGAATCCTACGACTTCGGCGGCGTGCTTGAGCCCCGTTACATTGTCGGCGCGGAATCACTTGACCAGTGAGCTATTACGCACTCTTTCAAGGGTGGCTGCTTCTAAGCCAACCTCCTGGTTGTCTGTGCAACTCCACATCCTTTCCCACTTAGCACACGCTTAGGGGCCTTAGTCGGTAGTCTGGGTTGTTTCCCTCTCGACGATGAAGCTTATCCCCCACCGTCTCACTGCTGCGCTCTCACTTACCGGCATTCGGAGTTTGGCTGACGTCAGTAACCTTGTAGGGCCCATCGGCCATCCAGTAGCTCTACCTCCGGCAAGAAACACGCAACGCTGCACCTAAATGCATTTCGGAGAGAACCAGCTATCACGAAGTTTGATTGGCCTTTCACCCCTATCCACAGCTCATCCCCTCGGTTTTCAACCCAAGTGGGTTCGGTCCTCCACGACGTCTTACCGTCGCTTCAACCTGGCCATGGATAGATCACTTCGCTTCGGGTCTAGGGCATGCGACTGAATCGCTCTATTCGAACTCGCTTTCGCTACGGCTACCCCTCACGGGTTAACCTCGCCACATACCGCTAACTCGCAGGCTCATTCTTCAAAAGGCACGCTGTCACCCCTACTAGGGAGGCTCCAACGGTTTGTAAGCAGACGGTTTCAGGTACTATTTCACTCCCCTCCCGGGGTACTTTTCACCTTTCCCTCACGGTACTTGTCCGCTATCGGTCATCTGGGAGTATTTAGGCTTACCAGGTGGTCCTGGCAGATTCACACGGGATTTCTCGGGCCCCGTGCTACTTGGGATCCCTCCCACCTCTGCGCGACATTTCGATTACGGGACTGGCACCCTCTGTGGTCGACCTTTCAAAGTCGTTCATCTATATCGCGCACGTCGATGTGTACTTCGGCAGAAGTACGTGGAGGTCCCGCTACCCCGACCATGCAACGCCTGCCGGCTATCACACATGATCGGTTTGGCCTGTTCCGGTTTCGCTCGCCACTACTAACGGAATCGCGGTTGCTTTCTCTTCCTGTGGGTACTGAGATGTTTCACTTCCCCACGTTCCCTCTACCCGCCCTATATATTCAGGCGGGAGTCATCAGGTCGCACAAGTACGCCTGACGGGGTTTCCCCATTCGGACATCCTCGGATCAAAGCTCGCTTATCAGCTCCCCGAGGCTTATCGCAGATTGCTACGTCCTTCTTCGGCTCCAGATGCCAAGGCATCCACCGTCTGCTCTTAGAAACTTGACTACATGAGTTTTTAGAATCGATCGACAGCTTCCGTACTGAGCCCGAAGGCACGTTCCGTCAGCTGCAGATTGACCAATGATCTATCGGAGACATGCCCGAAGGCACGTCCCTATTTGATCATCTTGTAGATCTGAAGCCCGAAGGCCTCAGTTCTAAGATGCTCGCGTCCACTGTGTAGTTCTCAAAATACGGGCGGTACTCCGCCGCCACGGCCGCTGGCCGGGACAGTCGAAGTCCAGAGAGTCGTTTCGGCCATCCGAGGACGGCCGGCCCGGTCCCTCAGGACCCAACAGCGTGCATGTGCGGGCTGCCTTCTTCCGATCCGTTCCGTACTCCGAAGAGTTGTACTGGGATCTCGAGATTCGAGCTCGCACCTAGTCAAATGTTCCACCCATGAGCACCACCGGAGAACGTATGTCTCCGAAGTGGCTCTGTCACGACCCTGCTCGAAAGCAGAGTGTGCAGTGCTCCTTAGAAAGGAGGTGATCCAGCCGCACCTTCCGGTACGGCTACCTTGTTACGACTTAGTCCTAATCACCGATCCCACCTTCGACAGCTCCCTCCTTGCGGTTGGGCCACTGGCTTCGGGTGTTACCGACTTTCATGACTTGACGGGCGGTGTGTACAAGGCCCGGGAACGTATTCACCGTGGCGTTGCTGATCCACGATTACTAGCGACTCCGACTTCATGAGGTCGAGTTGCAGACCTCAATCCGAACTGAGACCGGCTTTTTGGGATTCGCTCCACCTTACGGTATTGCAGCCCTTTGTACCGGCCATTGTAGCATGCGTGAAGCCCAAGACATAAGGGGCATGATGATTTGACGTCATCCCCACCTTCCTCCGAGTTGACCCCGGCAGTCTCCTATGAGTTCCCGCCATAACGCGCTGGCAACATAGAACGAGGGTTGCGCTCGTTGCGGGACTTAACCCAACATCTCACGACACGAGCTGACGACAACCATGCACCACCTGTTTACGAGTGTCCAAAGAGTTCTGCATTTCTGCAGCGTTCTCGTAAATGTCAAGCCTTGGTAAGGTTCTTCGCGTTGCATCGAATTAATCCGCATGCTCCGCCGCTTGTGCGGGCCCCCGTCAATTCCTTTGAGTTTTAGCCTTGCGGCCGTACTCCCCAGGCGGGGCGCTTAATGCGTTAGCTGCGACACGGAAACCGTGGAATGGTCCCCACATCTAGCGCCCAACGTTTACGGCATGGACTACCAGGGTATCTAATCCTGTTCGCTCCCCATGCTTTCGCTCCTCAGCGTCAGTTACGGCCCAGAGATCTGCCTTCGCCATCGGTGTTCCTCCTGATATCTGCGCATTCCACCGCTACACCAGGAATTCCAATCTCCCCTACCGCACTCTAGTTTGCCCGTACCCACTGCAGGCTGGAGGTTGAGCCTCCAGTTTTCACAGCAGACGCGACAAACCGCCTACGAGCTCTTTACGCCCAATAATTCCGGATAACGCTTGCACCCTACGTATTACCGCGGCTGCTGGCACGTAGTTAGCCGGTGCTTTTTCTGCAGGTACCGTCACTTTCGCTTCTTCCCTACTAAAAGAGGTTTACAACCCGAAGGCCGTCGTCCCTCACGCGGCGTTGCTGCATCAGGCTTGCGCCCATTGTGCAATATTCCCCACTGCTGCCTCCCGTAGGAGTCTGGGCCGTGTCTCAGTCCCAGTGTGGCCGGTCACCCTCTCAGGCCGGCTACCCGTCGTCGCCTTGGTGGGCCGTTACCTCACCAACTAGCTGATAGGCCGCGAGCTCATCCTGGACCGAAGTTCTTTCCCGACGCTGAAGATGCCTTCGCGTCGCGTATCCGGTATTAGACGTCGTTTCCAACGCTTATCCCAGAGTCCAGGGCAGATTGCTCACGTGTTACTCACCCGTTCGCCACTGATCCAGAGGAGCAAGCTCCTCTTTCACCGTTCGACTTGCATGTGTTAAGCACGCCGCCAGCGTTCATCCTGAGCCAGGATCAAACTCTCCGTAAATGTTTGATTGCAACGGATCGCAAGCGACCCGCGCACATCTGTTGTCGCAGCTGTCGAGGAAAATCGATGGGCTGCGACGAGTTTGATCTGACTAAAGGATTGTCTACTGACAATCCGTCAATCCAAAGGAATCTCTATCGGCTGACCGAGGTCAACCGAACGAGGTTGTTATTTGGCATTTGACATAGTGCACGCTGTTGAGTTCTCAAGGATCGGGCGCGCCAGAATCGCAACTTTTTCGGGTTGGATTCAGGGCAACTGCTCAAACCTACCACCAAGTGGCCGTGTCTGTGACACTGCGGGCAGATTTGCTGCCGGCCTTCTTGGAGGCTCCATCCTAGGCTCGCCGCTCGTCTGTCTTCAAGGACCGAGATCCGTGAAGCATCGAAGTGACTCGCTGTGGGTGGTTGTCCCACTTGAGGCCGGGGAGCGCTTCGGCTCTCCCGCACCTTTGGGGTGACGGGGGATTACATTACGTGGCGATCGGCTTCGCGCCAAATCACAGGCGAATCCCGGGCGTGTCGCGCTACCTGCAGTACTCCGAATACCACTCGGGCACGCCCGAACTGGAGGCAACCGCGGAGATCGCAGCCACGTTGGCGGCATCATCCACGGTGCGCGCGACGTTGACCGCGTCGACGATCTTCTTCGCCTGCTCCGCCACTCTCGTCACACCCGGCTTGATGCCGGCTGGGGACGCCGCGGCCAGTTTCGTCCACCGATCCTCGTAGGCCTGCATCGCCTTGAGCGAGTCGGGGATGGATGCGCCAACCGCCGGCCAGCCGAATGTGGGGAGCTGGGCCATGCTGGGGTTCGCTTTGATCGTCGAGCAGAAGGTGGCGCTCGACGCGGCGATCTCATCGTGCGCCTGCTGAAGCTTGAACTGCGTGTATTCGTAGTAGCCACCGATCCCGATGACGACGGATAGCACGGCGGCGATCGCGATCGACGCGCGGATGATGCCGATCACCCAGCCGCGACGCTGCGAGCTCCGCACGGCAGCCACCACGCCGACGATGAGTCCGATCGGCGCGACCAGGACGGCGAGGGCCAGCCCGATCTTCTCCGCGGTTGTCGGACGGGCGATGTCGGGTTCGTCGTCGTCATCCGCGGCAGGCGATCCCAGCCTCAGCGCAGAGGCCGCACGGGCGTCGTCATCCACGCCGACCGGTGTCGCGAGAACGGACGCGAAGTCCAGAGGCGGTCGCCCGGGCGGTGGAGTCACACCGGTCGGCACAGCCGGGGCCGGGCCGCCGGAGGCCGGAGCACTGGGCGCCGGAGCACTGGGAGCGGGCGCGCTGAATGAGGGTGTGCCCGGCGCGTAGGCACCGAGGCCGGGTGCATCACTGGACGTGGGCACGAACGGCGCCGCCGGGGCGGAGGGCTCCGGCGCGAACAGCGCCGGTGCCGACGGTGCCGGCGCCGAGGCGAAGGGACTCGGTGCGACCGGAGCGGGGGCGGCGGGCGTCGAAGGTCCGGAGGCGAACGTCTGAGGCGGCTCGAACTGAGGTGGCTCGAACTGCGGACGGACCGTTCCCGGCGCCGGCAGCGCGCTGTCGCTCGGAGGGTCGACCAGTGCGGGCGCCGGGTCGAACAGAGGCGCGGCGGGCCGCGGCGGAGCGGCGAGCTCGTCGGCGCCCATCAACTCGGGCGCGCGAGGCAGCGGCGGTACCACGGGAGCGACGTCGGCCGGTGGGGTGGGAAGACCGGGGAAAGTGGGGGCGCCGAACGCGACCGAAGACGCATCGAAGGCGGGTGCAGCCGGTCGTTCGACGCGGGGCGGATATGGCGCGGCGGCGCCGAACGCCGGTGCGACCGGAGTCTGCGGCACCTCCGGGGCGGGTGGGGTCGCGAACGCGGGTGGAGCGGCAGGGGTGGCTGCTGCAAAGGTCGGCACCGGCGCAGCGGCAGGCGCAGTCGGCATCGTGAACGCCGGCGCCGGCGGAACCGCCGAAGCCGGAGGCGTGGAGGGCTCGTGGGTGAATGGAGTCGCCGCGGCCGGCTCGGGCTCGGTCGTTCCGTTCAGCTGCGCCAGGAGGCGCGCGAACTCATCGTCCTCGGTGTTACCTGTGGCATCCATCGGGCGCCTCCCCCCGGGGTGAGCATAAGACACGTTCGGTTCTGATCCAGCTGACGCCCACGGTCGGCGCAGTCATTCTCAGGATGTCACAACTCCGGCGAGCGTCCGCTTGCCACGTCGCAGCACCGCGATGCCGCCGGCCAGCACCGCGGACCCGAGGAGGGCCGCAGCATCCTCGACCCGCTGGTTGTTGAGGTACACGCCGCCCTGCTCGATCGCGCGCCGCGACTCCCCCAGGCTCGAGGTGAGCCCGGAGTCCACCAGGAGCTGTGCGACGGGCGACGACGCGGTGCCCGTCGCGCTGGGCAGCTCGGCGATCGCCGACCGGAGGGTCGCGGCATCCAGCTGGGCCAGGTCACCCTGACCGAACAGGGCCTCGGATGCGGCGATCACCGCGTCGGTTGCGGCTCGCCCGTGCACCACCTCGGTGACCTCGTCTGCCAGCACGCGCTGGGCCTCGCGGCGGAACGGCTCCGCAGCTACCGCGGCTTCGAGCCGGTCGATCTCGGCCCGCGTCAGGAAGGTGAAGATCTTGAGCCGCTCGATCACATCGGCGTCGTCGGTGTTGAGCCAGAACTGGTAGAACGCGTACGGGCTGGTCATCGCCTCGTCCAGCCAGATGGCGTTGCCCTCGCTCTTGCCGAACTTCGTGCCGTCGGAGTTGGTGATCAGCGGGGTGCCGATCGCGTGCACCGACACACCCTCGGCCCGATGGATGAGATCGGTGCCGCTGGTCAGATTGCCCCACTGATCGCTGCCGCCGGTCTGCAGCACACAGCCGTACTGCCGGTAGAGCTCGAGGTAGTCGAATCCCTGGAGGATCTGGTAGCTGAACTCGGTGTAGCTGATGCCGGCGTCGCTGTTCAGGCGGGCGCTGACGGCATCCTTCTTCAGCATCGTGCCGACCCGGAAGTGCTTGCCGATGTCGCGGAGGAAGTCGATGGCACTCAGCCCGGCGGTCCAGTCGAGGTTGTTCACCATCCGAGCCGCGTTGTCGCCCTCGAAGCTCAGGAACTTCTCGACCTGGGCACGCAGGTAACCGACCCACTCGGCGACCGTGTCCTTGGTGTTGAGGGTGCGCTCGGCGGTCGGGCGCGGATCGCCGATCAGGCCGGTCGAGCCGCCGATGAGTCCCAGCGGCTTGTGGCCGGCGAGCTGCAGCCGGCGCATCGTGAGCAGCTGAACCAGGTTGCCGAGGTGCAGGCTCCGGGCCGTCGGGTCGAAGCCGCAGTAGTAGGTGATCGGCGGGCCGGCGAGCAGGGCTTTCAGTTGCTCGGCGTCGGTCGAGACGTGCACCAGGCCGCGCCAGACGATCTCGTCCCAGACGCTCGCGAACGAGGGATCGTTGCGCTGGCGATCGATGGCGCTGGGGGATGCTGGCACCGGCACAGATTATCAGCGCCGCACGGGCCTCCTCGGCGCAAGGCCTCCCGGGCCGTCGGGGCCTGCTGGCAGGATGGGTCGCATGCTGTGGATCGTGGGAGGCCTGCTGATCGCAACGGCCATCGTCGGCGGGGCCGTGGCGCTCTGGCGACGCGAGTCGAACGGGGTCGGATGGGCGATCATCCAGCTCGTGCTGGTCGCGGCCGCCGGGGTTCTGGTGCTCGTGTGGCCGACTCCTCCATCCGGGTCGTCGACTCCGCTCGCGGTCTGCGCGGTGCTCGCGGCGACGTTCGGGGGCGGGATCGTGGTGAAGGCCGTGCTGAAGCTCTCGGGGCATCCGATGACGGTCGATGACGACCTGCCGGCGTCGGCCTGGATCGGGATGGCTGAGCGTTTCGCGATGACCTTCGCCCTGGCGATCGGGCAAGGCGCGATCGCGGCGGTCGTCATCGCGGTGAAAGCTCTCGGCAGTTATCGCGGAGAACCGCAGGGTGGCAACCGGGTGGCGTCGATCCGCGTGCTCGGCACGCTGACCAGCGTGATCTGGGCCCTGCTCTGCTTCGCCGTGCTCGTCATCGCCCAGACGCGGATGGTGCCCTGATGTTCGCGATCACCGCCGATCAGGTCAACAGCACGGGCCGTCCCGATCTCGTGGACGTCACCATGGAGGGGCTCAACCACCGCTACGGCAGCCGCCTGCTGCTGGAGTTCGACCGCAACTCGGGCGATGAGATCCAGGCGCTGACCGACGACGCGCGGGTGGCCCTCGAGGTCGTGCTCGAACTGACCCGCTCGAGCGAGTGGAGCGTCGGGCTCGGCGTCGGCTCAGTCCGGCAACCGCTGCCGACCAACGTGCGTTCGGCAAGCGGTAAGGCGTTCCAGGCCGCGCGCGTCGCGGTCACGGCGGCCAAGCGGACCCCGCTGCGCTTCCGCATCGAGACCCGGGGCACCAGCGATCACATCGATCCCGGCCCCTTCGTCGACATGCTCCTCACCCTTCGCGCCCGCCGGACCGTCGAGGGCTGGCAGCTGTACGACCTGGTGCAGGCGGGCCTCACCCAGCGCGAGGCCGCCGACCGTCTCGGCGTGACCCCGCAGGCGATCAGTCTGCGCGCCCAGTCGGCGCAGCTGCGGTTGGAGGCGGCGAACATCGCACCGCTCACCCAGGCTCTCGAGGCGCTGGATGCCGCAGCGGAGTAGCCGTCGGGAGTAGCTAACGCCGGCGCTTCTTGTCGAGGCCCCGGGGCGGGCTCTTCTTGTACGGCGACACCGTCGGATCACCGGGGATCCAGAAGCGCCACGGGTACTCGTCGGTGCCGCCCGCGCCCGAGACGCCGGTGCGCGGGCCTTGGGCGAACGCGACAGGGGCGGCAGCGGCATCCGGCAGCTCGAGTCGGATCGGTCCGGACTCGAGGTCGTCGCCGTTGTCGGCGAGGGTGACGCCCAGCGCGACGCAGAGGCGCGCAGGGCCGCGGGCGAGATCGGCATCCGTCTTGCTGGTGATCCGGCGGGAGCGCGCGAGCTCGATCCCGTCGACGACCTCCCCGGCGCGCACCAGGATCGCGGAGGCCTCCCCCACCGGCGACGTCACGATGTTGGCGCAGACGTGCATCCCGTAGCTGAAGTACACGTAGAGCGTGCCGGGACGGTCGAACATGATGCGGGTGCGCGGCGTCTCGCCACGAAAGGCGTGCGAGCCGGGATCGGTCTCGCCGCGGTAGGCCTCGACCTCGGTGAGGCGGACCGTGACGCCGCGTCCGTGCAGTAGCGCGCCCAGCAGGCGCGGTGCGATGTCGACGGACGAGCCGCTCAGCAGCGGCAGCAGCGACGGCACCGGGTCAGAACAGCTTGCCCATCGCAGCCGCGATGATGACGCCCGTCACCACGATGACGGCCGCGAGAACGACGATCGCGGGCATGAGCCACGGGAATCGCTTCGACTGCCGGTCTTGCCGGTCGAGACGGTCCTGCTTGAACACCTTGCCGCGCTCGCTGCGCGATTTGTCGCTGAACAGGGTCATCGGGGCTCCTCGGGGTGGGACGACGTCGGGTGGATGGTCGGTCAGGTCAGTGCGGCGCGGACGGCGGCGGTCAGGGCGGACAGCTGCTCGGCGACGCGCACCGGAGCCGTACCTCCGGCACCGTCGCGGCTGGCGATGGATCCGGCGACGGTGAGCACCGAGCGGACCGCGCCGGTGAGGCGAGGATCGATGGCGGCGTAGTCGGCATCCGTCGGCTGATCGAGTTCCAGGCCACGGGCCTCGCAGAACTGGACGAGCTTGCCCGCGATCTCGTGCGCCTCGCGGAACGGCACGCTCTGCCGCACCAGCCAGTCGGCGACGTCGGTGGCCAGCGAGAAGCCCTGCGGCGCGAGTTCGGCCATCCGCGCCTCGTCGAACTCGAGGGTCGCGACCATGCCCGCGAAGGCGGGCAGCAGCAGCTCGAGCGTCGCCACCGAGTCGAAGACCGGCTCCTTGTCCTCCTGCAGATCGCGGTTGTACGCCAGCGGCAGCCCCTTGAGCGTCGCGAGCAGGCCGGTCAGGTTGCCGATCACGCGGCCCGCCTTGCCGCGCGCGAGCTCGGCGATGTCGGGGTTCTTCTTCTGCGGCATGATCGACGACCCGGTCGAGTAGGCGTCGGCGAGCCGCACGAACCCGAACTCGCGAGTGTTCCAGATGATGATGTCCTCGGCGAAGCGCGAGAGGTCGACGGCGAGTTGGGCGGAGATGTACGCGAACTCCGCGACGACATCGCGGCTCGCGGTGGCGTCGATGGAGTTGGGCATCGGGGCCCCCAGGCCGAGATCGGATGCCACGGCGCGCGGGTCGAGCCCGAGCGATCCGCCCGCTAGGGCGCCGGCCCCGTAGGGCGAAGCCGTCGCGCGGACGCGCCAATCGCGGATCCGCTCCAGGTCGCGCACCAGCGGCCAGGCGTGGGCGAGCAGATGGTGCGCCAGCAGGATCGGCTGTGCGTGCTGCAGGTGCGTGCGGCCCGGCATGACGGCATCCGGATGCGCGCTCGCCTGCCCCGCGATCGCGTCGACGAGCGCGACCGTCTGCCCCGCGATCGTGGCGGCGTGGTCGAGCAGGTAGAGCCGGATCAGCGTCGCGATCTGGTCGTTGCGGCTGCGTCCGGCGCGCAGCTTGCCGCCGAGCTCGGCGCCGACCGCGTCGACCAGTTCGCGCTCGAGAGCGAAATGGACGTCCTCATCGCTGTCGCGCGGCACGATCGAGCCGTCTGCGACCCGGGCCTCGATCGCGTCGAGCCCGGCGACCATGCGCGTCAGTTCGTCGGCGTCGAGGAATCCGGCGGCCGCGAGCGCCCGCGCGTGAGCGCGTGAGCCCGCAAGGTCGTAGCGCGCGAGCTGCCAGTCGAACTGCGTCGAGAGACTGAGCGCGACGAGTTCGGGCGAGGGACCCTCGGCGAACCGGCCGCCCCACAGCGAACCCTCGCCCGCCTTCGTGTCGTCGCTCGGCATCCGGAACCTACTTGGCGCCGTCGCGCCGCGCCGAGATCTTCGACGGCAGCGACCAGATCTCGATGAAGCCCTTGGCCTGCGACTGGTCGAAGGTGTCGCCCGTGTCGTAGGTGGCCAGGTCGAAGTCGTACAGGCTCTTCGGGCTCTTGCGCCCCGTGACCACGGCGCGACCGCCCTGCAGTGTGAGCCGGATGTCGCCGCTCACCATCTCTTGCGTGTGGTCGATGAACACGTCGAGGCTTCGCTTCAAGCCCGAGTACCAGAGACCTTCGTAGACCAGGGTGGCCCACTCGGACTCGACGCCGCGCTTGAAGCGGTTGACGTCGCGCTCGAGCGTGAGGTTCTCGAGCTCCTCGTGCGCGGCGATCAGGGCGAGCGCGGCCGGGGCCTCGTAGACCTCGCGACTCTTGATGCCGACCAGGCGGTCTTCGACGATGTCGATTCGGCCCACGCCGTGCTTGCCGGCGAGCGCGTTGAGCTGCTCGACCGCCTGAAGAGGCGTGACGGGCTTGCCGTCGATGGCGGTCGGAATCCCCTCCGTGAAGCTGATCGTGACCTCGTCGGCGGCCCGGTCGACGGCCGGGTCCTGGGTGTACTCGTAGAGGTCCTCGATGGGGGCGTTCCACGGGTCTTCGAGGAAGCCGGTCTCCACCGCGCGGCCCCAGACGTTCTTGTCGATCGAGTAGGGGTTCTTCGCCGACTGCTTGATCGGCAGGCCGTGCTCCTCGGCGTACACGATCGCCTTGTCGCGGGTGAGCGCGAGGTCGCGGATGGGCGCGATGCTGGTCAGCTCCGGGGCGAGCGCCGCGACGGCGGCCTCGAAGCGCACCTGGTCGTTGCCCTTGCCGGTGCAGCCGTGGGCCACCGAGTCGGCGCCGAGCTCGCGGGCAACCCGGGCCAGGTGGCGCGCGATGACCGGGCGGCTCAGTGCGGACACCAGCGGATAGCGCTTCTGGTAGAGCGCGTTGGCCTTCAGCGCCGGCATGAGGAAGTCGTTGGCGAACTCGTCCTTCGCGTCGACGACGATCGCCTCGACGGCGCCGCAGTCGAGGGCGCGCTGACGGATGTCATCCATGTCCTCGCCGCCCTGGCCGACGTCGACCGCGAGGGCGACGACGTCTTTGCCGGTGGCATCGTGCAACCAGCCGATGCCGACCGAGGTGTCGAGTCCGCCGGAGTAGGCGAGGACGACGCGTTCTGTCATGTGGGATGTCTCCTTGGGGTTTGGTGTTCAGTCTAGGTTTGCGCGTCGCAACGCGACGCGCGCCGCCGCAGGCACGGCGATCGGTAGCTCATGAGAGCCCGGTAGGGTGGGGCGCATGTCGGAGCAGAACTCAGACCCGTCCCGTCCGGTCGATCCGCCGGTGCCGCCCACGGCTCCCCCGGCGCCTCCGCAGGCGCCGCCTGCTCCCCCGGCCGCACCCGAGCCCGCCCGGCCCGACGTGCCGAAATACGGCGAGTACGCGCCGGTTGACGCCACCAACCCGTACGGCGTTCCCGGATACGCCGCGGCTCCCGCGGCAGCGGCGCCGTCGTCTGCCGCCGCGCCGACTCCGCCCGCGTACGGCGGCCCGTCATACCCACCGTCGTACGCGCCGCCGGTGCGGAAGCGCCGCACCTGGGATGTCGTGCTCACCAGCATCCTGCTGGTCCTGGGGCTCTTCGGCATGCTCGCGGGCGTGGGGTATGCCGCGATCTTCGCGACGCCCGACCTGCTCGACCAGACGATGGCCTCCGCGGGATACGGCGGGTTCTCGGGCACCGTCGGCTCGGCTCCCGCCGTGCTGCTGATCAGCCACATCGCGTTGTACCTCCTCGCCCTCGGTGTGAGCATCCCGCTTCTCGTCCGCGGGAAGGTCGTCGTGTTCTGGATCCCCCTGGCCATCGGGGTGATCGCGGCCATCATCTTCTGGGTCGCCGTGTTCTCGGTGATCCTCTCGGACCCGTCGTTCATGTCCAAGTACGGCGGCTAGGCCGCACGCTCGAGCAGCCAGACCAGCAGCGCCTTCTGGGCGTGGAGCCGGTTCTCGGCCTCATCCCAGATGACGCTCTGCGGGCCGTCGATCACCTCGGCCGTGACCTCGTAGCCGCGGTCGGCGGGCAGGCAGTGCAGGAAGAGCGCGTCGGGTTTGGCGAGCGCCATCAGCTCGGTGGTCACCTGGTAGCTGCCGAAGGTGGCGACGCGATGAGCCTTCTCGTCTTCTTTGCCCATCGACACCCAGGTGTCGGTGACGACGACGTCGGCGCCTGCCACCGCCTCGTTCGGGTCGGTGTAGAGAGCGACCGACCCGCCCGTCTGCGATGCGCGCGCGTCGGCGTCGGCCACCACCTCGTCGGCGGCGCTGAACTCCTCGGGGGCGGCAACCCGCACGTGCATGCCCGCGGTCGCACCGGCAAGCAGGTAGCTCTGCGCCATGTTGCTGGCGCCGTCGCCGAGGAACGTCACCGTGAGTCCGGCGAGGGTGCCCTTGTGCTCGCGGATGGTGAGCAGGTCGGCGAGCAGCTGACAGGGATGGAAGTCGTCGCTGAGCGCGTTGACCACGGGAACCGTCGTCCCCTGCGCCATCTGCTCGAGCCCCGACTGGGCGTAGGTGCGCCAGACGATCGCCGCGACCTGCCGCTCGAGCACGCGCGCGGTGTCGGTGGGACTCTCTTTGCCGCCGAGCTGGCTGTTCGCCGTCGAGATGATCAGGGGGCTGCCGCCGAGATCGGCGATGCCGACCGCGAAGCTCACGCGGGTGCGGGTCGATGACTTGTCGAAGATGACGGCGACCGTCTGCGGCCCCGCGAGCGGCTTCTTGCCCCAGCGGTCGGCCTTGATGGTCTCGGCGAGATCGAGGATCTCGGTCTGCTCGGCCTGGCTGATGTCGTCGTCGCGCAGGAAGTGGCGGGTCATGAGGTGGCTCCGTCGTTCGGGGTGGCGTAGGACTGCAGGGCCTCTGAGAAGAGGCGGGTGAACTCGGCGATCTCGGTGTCACCGATGATCAGGGGCGGGGCGATCCGGATGCGGGTGTCGCTCGCGGCGTTGACGATCAGTCCCAGCGCCAGGGCGCGCGTCGCGACGGCAGCGGCGACCGGCTCCGCCAGCCCGATGCCGAGCAGCAGGCCGCGGCCCTGGACGTCGGTGATGAGCGGGGATCCGATCCCGGCGATGGCGACGCGCAACTGCTCGCCGCGCACCCGTGCGTTCTCGACCAGGCCGGCCCGCTCGATCTCACCCAGCACCGCATTCGCCGTCGCGGTCGCGAGCGGGTTGCCGCCGAAGGTGGTGCCGTGCTGGCCCGGCTGCAGCAGCTCCGCTGCCGGCCCGAACGCGACCAGCGCCCCGATCGGGAAGCCGCCGCCGATGCCCTTGGCGAGGGCGACGGCATCCGGGAAGGTGCCGGGCGCCAGGTCCCGCTGGAAGGCGAACCAGTCGCCGGTGCGACCTGCCCCGGTCTGGATCTCGTCGAGGATCAGCAGCGCGCCGTGCGCCGCCGTGAGCCGCCGCGCCTCCGCCAGGTAGCCGGCCGGCGGGTCGACGACGCCGGCCTCACCCTGGATGGGCTCGACGAACAGGGCTGCCACATCACCGGCCGCGAGTGCCGCCTCGAGGGCCTCCACCGCGGGCGGCAGGTGCTCAACCCCCGGGATGAGCGGCTCGAACGGCGCGCGCATGGCCGGCTTGCCGGTGAGGGCGGTCGCCCCGGTCGTGCGGCCGTGGAAGGCGCCCTCGAGCGCCAGGATCCGCGCGCGACCGGTGCGCCGCGACAGCTTGATCGCTGCCTCGATCGCCTCGGCGCCCGAGTTGCCGAAGACGACCCGCTGCCCGCCCGTGAGCCGCAGCAGCCGCTCGGCGAGTTCGACCTCGGGCCGCGTCGCGAAGTAGTTCGAGACATGCGCCAGGGTTGCCGCCTGCCGCGACACCGCATCCACGAACACCGAATGCGCATGCCCGAGCGAGTTGACGGCGATCCCGGCGAGGAAGTCGAGGTACTCGGTGCCGTCGACGTCCCAGACCCGGGCTCCCGCGCCGCGGTCAAGCACGGCGAGCGGGCGAGGGATGGTGCGCATCCCCGCGACGCCGAGCCGCTCGGCGTACTCGGCGTTCAGCGACCCCGCCGCTTGGTTCGTGCCGGCCGCGCTCATGCCGGCACCACCTCGGTGCCGATGCCGGCATCCGTGAAGATCTCGAGCAGGATCGAGTGCGGGCGCCGGCCGTCGATGATCGCGGCCTTGGGCACTCCCCCGCTGACCGCCTCGAGGCAGGCGGTCATCTTCGGGATCATCCCGCTCTCCAGGTGCGGCAGCAGCCCGATCAGTTCGGCGGTGTCGATGACCGACACCAGCGATTCGCGGTTGGGCCAGTCGCGGTACAGCCCCTCGATATCGGTGAGCACGACCAGCTTGGCCGCGCCGAGCGCGACGGCGAGCGCGGCCGCGGCCGAGTCGGCGTTGACGTTGAGCGACTGCCCCGGCACCTCGACGTCGGGCGCGATCGACGACACGACCGGGATGCGGCCGGCCTCCACCTCGGCGAGCACGGCGGCCGGGTCCACCTCGACCACGTCGCCCACCAGGCCGATGTCGACGATCTCGCCGTCGACGAGAGCGCCCCGGCGGTGCCCGCGGAACAAGCCGGCATCCTCCCCCGAGATCGCCGAGGCGAGCGGGCCGTGCTCGTTGATCATGCTGACCAGCTCGCGGCTGACCTGACCGGTCAGCACCATGCGGACGACCTCCATCGTCTCGGCCGTGGTCACCCGGTAGCCGCCCACGAACTGACTCGGGATGCCGAGCCGCTCGAGCATGCTGGTGATCTGCGGTCCGCCGCCGTGCACCACGACCGGCTTGATGCCGACGTGACGCAGGTAGACCATGTCTTCGGCGAAGGCGCGCTGCAGATCGGCGTCGACCATCGCGTTGCCGCCGAACTTGACCACGACGATCTGCCCGGCGAAGCGCTGCAACCAGGGCAGCGACTCGATCAGGGTCGCGGCCTTGGTCTCGGCATCCGCGAGCCGCGGGTCGGCCGTCATCGGCTTCTCGCCGGTCATGACGCGTACGCCGAGTTCTCGTGCACGTAGTCGTGCGTGAGGTCGTTGGTCAGGATCGTGGCGCTCGCGTCGCCCGCCTTCAGGTCGATGAGCACGTGCACCGCTCGGGGCGTGAGGTCCACCTCATCGCGCGGGCGGTCGGGGGCTCCGTTCGAGCAGACCCGCACGCCGTTCATCGACACGTCGACCGCGTAGGGGTCGAACGGAGCCTTCGTCGTCCCGATCGCGGCGAGCACCCGCCCCCAGTTCGGATCGTTGCCGAACACGGCGGCCTTGAACAGGTTGTTGCGGGCCACCGAGCGCCCCACCTCGACGGCGTCCTCCTCGCTCGCGGCGTTCACCACCTCGATCGCGATGTCGTGGCTCGCCCCCTCGGCATCGCCCTGAAGTTGCCGGGCCAGATCGAGCGCGAGTTCGGTCAGGGCCGCGGCGAACTCGTCGAACGACGGCGTGATCCCGGATGCCCCGCTCGCCATCAGGGTCACCTGGTCGTTGGTCGACATGCAGCCGTCCGAGTCGAGCCGGTCGAAGCTGACGCGGGTCGCGGCGCGCAACGCGGAGTCGAGCGCGGCCGAGTCGAGCACCGCGTCGGTGGTGATCACGACGAGCATGGTGGCGAGACCCGGGGCCAGCATCCCGGCGCCCTTGGCCATGCCGCCGATGCTCCAGCCATCGCGCGAGACCGCGGCGGTCTTCGCGTGGCTGTCGGTGGTGATGATGGCGGTGGCGGCATCCATCCCGCCCTCGCGGCTGAGCGTGTCGGCCGCGAGGGCGACGCCGGCGACCAGCTTGTCGACGGGCAGCTGCTCGCCGATCAGCCCGGTCGAGCACACCAGCACGTCGCCCGCGCTCACCTCGAGCGCGGCCGCGACCGCCTCGGCCGTCGCGTGCGTGGCCTGGAACCCCTGCGCCCCGGTGAAGCAGTTCGCGCCGCCCGAGTTGAGCACGATCGCGCTGACCTGTCCGTCGGCGATGACCTGCTTCGACCAGATGATCGGGTTGGCCTGAGCTCGGTTGCTCGTGAAGACGGCCGCGGCGCTGGTGAGCGGGCCGCGATTGACCACGAGGGCGAGGTCGGGGTTACCGGAGGCCTTGAGGCCGGCGCGCACCCCCGCCGCCTCGAATCCGGATGCTGCGGTCACGCTCACGGGGCCACTCCATTCACGACGAGCCCGGTCGTCTCGGGCAGTCCGAGCGCGATGTTCGCCGACTGGATCGCGGCGCCCGCCGTGCCCTTCACCAGGTTGTCGATCGCGCTGATGACGACGACGCGACCCGCGCGCTCATCGACGGCGAGGCCGATGAGCGCGGTGTTCGCGCCCGTCGTGTCGCCCGATCTCGGGAACTGCCCGGCCGGCAGCACGTGGACGAACGGCTCGTCGGCGTAAGCCGCCGACCACGCTTCGCGCACGTCGTGCTCGGTGACTCCCGGCGCCAGCTTCGCCGTCGACGTGGCGAGGATGCCGCGGGACATCGGCACCAGAACGGGCGTGAACGAGATGGTCACCCCGACGCCGCCGGCGGCGGTGAGGTTCTGAACGATCTCTGGATTGTGCCGGTGCGTCCCGCCGACCTGGTACGCCCAGGCCGATCCGGCGACCTCGCTCGCCAGCAGCTCGGTCTTGGGGCTCTTGCCCGCGCCCGAGGTGCCGACCGCCAGCACCGACACCAGGTCGTGCGGCGCGACGACGCCCGCCGCGATCCCGGGGGCCAGCCCCAGCGTGATGGCGGTCACGTTGCAGCCGGGGACCGCGATCCTGGTCGCCCCGACGAGCTGCTCGCGCTGTCGTTCGCCGCTCGGCCCGAGGATCAGTTCGGGCAGCCCGTAGTTCCACGCGCCGAAATACTCGCCGCCGTAGAACTGGGCCCACGCGGCAGAGTCGGTGAGGCGGTGATCGGCGCCGCAATCGACGACGAGCACGTCATCCGGAAGCTGCGCCGTGATCGCGCCGGATGCGCCATGGGGCAGAGCCAGGAAGACGACGTCGGCGCCGGACAGGACCTCGGCAGTGGTCTCCTGGAGGGTCAGGTGCGCCAACGAGCGCAGATGGGGTTGGACGGCGACGAGCGGCTGGCCCGCGTTCTGGAACGCGGTGACCGTGGTGATTTCGAGATCCGGATGCTGGGAGAGCAGCCGCAGCAGCTCGCCCCCGGCGTATCCGCTCGCGCCGGCAACGGCGACGGACAGCGACATGGCTCAACCTTAGGGTTCGACGGGACAGGACCGAGGCGGCGACGTCACGCGAAGAAAGCTGAGCGAGTCAGCGGCGCGGCGTCGCCTGGAGTCGGCGCGCACGACGGACTCGACGGAGAGCTGCGCTCCGGAGTTCGATCGTCGTGTTCTGCACGAAACCGACCATACTGCCCGGGCGGCCCCGAGCACTAATCTGGTGGGCGAGCGCCGCTCGATGTGGGCGCGCCGAAGAGACGGGTGATCATGACTGACCTCAATGCTGTGCTCGATATGGTGCCGGTTGGCGACATCGCCAAGAAGCTGGGAATCCCCGAAGATGTCGCGAATGCGGCTGTCCAGCAGGTGCTCCCCGGCCTCATCGGTGGACTCGCGGCCAACGCCTCCACGTCCTCGGGCTCCGCCGCGCTCGAGAAGGCCCTCGGCAGCCACACCGCGACGCCGAAGAGCGTCGACGAGATCGACACGGCCGACGGCGCGAAGATCGTCAAGCACGTGTTCGGCGACAACACCGATCAAGTGGCGTCGAAGCTCGCCGACGGACACCCGGCGCCGAATGTCACCGCCGACATCATCAAGCAGGTGCTTCCGATCGTCGCCCCGATCGTGCTGTCGTTCATCGCGTCGCAGTTCCTGTCGCCGAAGGCCGCTCCCGCGGCTCCTGCCAAGAAGACCGCGGCGCCCACCTCGACCGGCGGCGACCTCGGTTCGGTCATCGGCGGCCTGCTGTCCGACCCGAACACGCAGCAGGTCGTCGGAGGCCTGCTCAGCGGCCTGCTGGGCGGCGGGAAGTAACGGCTCGCAGCTTGCACCGCGAACGGGAGTCGGCCATCGGGTCGGCTCCCGTTCTCGTTGCGGCTGCGGAACGGCGGCGGCAGAGGTTGCTGTCGCGGAGGTCGCCGATTCCAACGTCGGGGACGTCGCGGATCCCCATTTCAGTTCGCGCTCAATTCAGCGCGAACTGAAATGAGATTCTGCTACTCCCGGACGCTGGCGCCGAACAGTTCGGCGGCACGAGCCGCGCCGGCGAGCTTCGCCTCGCTGGCTTCGGCGGCGGTCAGCGTGCGATCGGGAGCGCGGAAGCGCAGGGCGAAGGTCAGCGACTTGCGTCCGTCGGGGAGCCCGGTGCCGCGGTAGTCGTCGACGAGGCGCGCGTCCTCGAGGAGGTCGCCCGCCCCCGCGACGACCGCGGCCAGCACCTCGCCGGCCGGCGTCTCGAGCGGGACGACCAGCGAGAGATCCTGGATCGCGGCCGGGAGCGTGCCCAGTTGCGTGGGCGACGACTGGAGCGCGCCGAGCTCGATAAGAGCGTCGAGGTCGAGTTCCACGAGCGCGACCACGCGGGGCAGGTCGAGCTCGTGCGCCAGCGAGGGCAGCAGTTCGCCGGCGAATCCGACGGGGCGCGGGCCGGTTGCGGTGGCGACGCGCAGCTCGGCCGTGCGTCCCGGGTGCAGAGCCGGATGCGACCCGGCCTCGATGGTGATGTCGACGGCCAGGGCGACCGACAGCTGCCTCACGACGTCGAGCGCGTCTGACAGCCCGCTCGCGACGGCGGAGACGCCCGGCTGCTTCGGCAGGGCGTCGCCGAGGAACAGCCCGCCGATATGCCAGTGCTGTGGCGGGATGCTGGCGTTCAGCTTCTCGAGCGTGGCATCGTCGGGCCGCGCCGTGCCGATCGGGATGAAGTCCGTGCCGTAGACGACACCCTGCTCGGGCAGGAAGACCGTGCCGATCTCGAAGAGGGCCAGGTCGGTCATCCCGCGCGAGAGGTTGCGGCGGGCGATCTCGATCAGTCCGGGAAGCATCGAGCGGCGCAGCAGTCCGGTCTGCGGGTCGAGCGGATTGGCCAGCCGGATCGCGGGTGCGCCGGGGTCGAACAGCGACAGCTGCTCGACCGAGCTGAAGGGGTACGCGAGCACCTCGGTCGCTCCCGCTGCGGCGAGCGTCGCCGCCGAACGGCGGCGGGCGGATTGCGCGCGGGTGAGCCCGCGGCCCGGCGGAGCGATCGGCAGCACCGAGGGGATGCGGTCGTACCCGACGATCCTGGCCACCTCTTCGACCAGGGTCAGCTCGTCGGTGAGGTCGGGGCGCCACGAAGGCGGGGTGACCGTCCAGCGGCCATCACCGCTCGATTCCACGCCGGCGCCGATCATGACGAGCGCGTCCCGCACCTCCGATTCGCTGTACTCGACGCCGATGACGGCGGCCGGCTTGGCCGGGTCGAACGCGATCGCGGGAGCCGCCGGGTAGTCGTCGCGCACCGAGCCCAACGGGTCGGCCGTGCCGCCGGCCAGCGAGACCAGCAGGTCGACGACGCGTTGTGCGGCGATCGGCCCGAGCGTGGGATCCACGCCGCGCTCGAAACGACGCGACGCCTCGCTCGGCAGCTTGTGGCGGCGTGCGGTGCGCGCGATCGAGACGGGATCGAAGTTCGCGGCCTCGATCAGGATGTCGGTGGTGACATCCGAGATCTCGGTGGTCGCGCCGCCCATCACCCCGGCCAGACCGATCGGGCCGGACCCGTCGGTGATGAGCAGGTCCTCGGGCGAGAGCGTGCGTACGACACCGTCGAGCGTCTCGAGCTTCTCGCCCGCGGACGCCCGTCGCACCACGAAGCCGCCCCTGAGCTTGTCCAGGTCGTAGCCGTGAGTCGGCTGCCCGAGCTCGAGCATCACGTAGTTGGTGATGTCGACCGGCAGCGAGATGGATCGCATTCCCGCCAGCGTGAGCCGCGCCACCATCCAGGGCGGCGTGGGTCGCGTCACGTCGACCCCGCGCACGACGCGCGTCGTGAACACGCGCGACCCGACGGTGCCGCGGATCGGCGCCCGGTCGTCGACGGTCACGTCGAAACCGCTGCCGGGCGTGACGGTCACCGCGAGCGCGGGATCACGGAACGCCGCTCCCGTGGAGTGGCTGTACTCGCGCGCCACCCCACGGATCGAGAAGGCGTAGCCGCGGTCGGGCGTCACGTTGATCTCGATCGCCGCGTCATCCAGGCCAAGCAGGTGGATGGCGTCGGCACCCACCGGTGCGTCGTCCAGCCCGAGGGCCGCCAGCCGCAGGATCCCGTCGTGTTCCTCGCCGAGGCCGAGCTCGCGCGCGGACGCGATCATGCCGTCCGAGGTGTGGCCGTAGGTCTTGCGGGCCGCGATGGGGAACGGCCCGGGCAGCACGGCTCCTGGCAGCGTCACCACGACCTTGTCGCCGGCGGCGAAGTTGTGCGCGCCGCAGACGATGCCGCGCGGCTCGGCCTCGCCGACATCCACCTGGCACCAGTTGATGGTCTTGCCGTTGCTCTGCGGCTCGGGCGTGAACTCGAGCACCTGGCCGACGACCACCGGACCGGTCACCGAGAAGAGGTGGACGTCCTCCTCTTCGAACCCGACCTTCACCAGGGCGGCGTGCACGCTCTCGAGCGACACGTCCTCGGGGAGGTCGACCCATTCGCCGAGCCACGACAGCGGGACGCGCATCAGACCACCAACCCGAACTGCTGCGAGAACCGAACGTCGCCCTCGACGATGTCGTGCATGTCGGTCAGCCCGTTGCGGAACATCAGGGTGCGCTCGATGCCCATGCCGAAGGCGAATCCCTGGTAATCACGAGGGTCGATGCCGGCCGCCCGCAGCACGTTCTGGTTGACCATGCCGCAGCCGCCCCACTCGATCCAGCGCGGGCCGCCCTTGGCGTTCTCGACCCAGACATCCATCTCGGCACTCGGCTCGGTGAACGGGAAGTAGTTGGGGCGCAGGCGGATCTGGGCACCCTCGCCGAACAGCGAGCGCGCCATGTGCTCGAGGGTTCCACGCAGGTTGGCCATGGTGAGACCGCGGTCGATGGCGATGCCCTCGATCTGGTGGAAAACCGGGGTGTGCGTGGCGTCCACCTCATCGGTGCGGTAGGTCGAGCCGACCGCGGCGACGTAGACGGGCAGCGGGCGCGTCAGCAGGGAGCGGATCTGCACCGGGCTGGTGTGCGTGCGCAGCACCAGGTGGCGCTCGACCGGGTCGACGAAGAAGGTGTCTTGCAGAGCGCGCGCCGGGTGGTCCTCGTCGAAGTTCAGCGCGTCGAAGTTGAACCACTCGTGCTCGAGCTCGGGGCCCTCGCCGATCTCCCAGCCCATCGAGATGAACAGGTCGCTCATCTGCTCCATCAGCAGGCTCAGCGGATGCCGCGCCCCGGCCCGCCAGCGCGTCGGCACCGCGGTCACGTCGACAGCCTCAGCCGCGAGCTGGGCCTGCTCTTCGGCGGCCAGGATCACCGACTCCTGCTCGGCGAACGCCGCGTTCACGCGAGCGCGGGCTCCCCCCACCAGCTGCCCGGCTGCGGCCTTCTGGTCGCCCGGCAGGTTGCGGATAGCGGCGTTGAAGCCCGCAAGCGGGGATCCCTCGGCGGAATGAGCGGCGCGGGCCGCCTTCAGCTCGGCGGAATCGGTCGCCGCAGCGATCGCGGCGAGCGCGGCCTCAACAGCCGCCTCGACCGCGTTCTCGGTGATCTGGGGAGCGTCTGGCACGAGAAACAACCCTACCGGGGGCTCAGTGGTCCTCCCGAGCGGCCAGGGGACGGTGCTAGCTGAAAACGTCGACGTCCAACCGAATCGCCCACTGAATCCATCGATCGAGAACCAGCGTGCCGAGATCGACGGCGAACGATCGAGCGAACGGCATCAACGTGACTGCTATCGCTACTTCTGCGCCGATCTCCGCGGTCAGCTCGGGCATCAAGAGGCTCTCCAGGTCGGAGAGCAGTTCGTTCACGTTGACGTTCAGCTCCTCCTCGGGTCCCAAAGATTGGGGTAGGTCGAAGGAGCGCATGCCCAGGTGAATCCTTGTCGCGGGCGAGCCGCGGTCGATCGTCACCTTCAGACCATTGCGGTCGATTCGGGTCTGCAACCGAGGGCTCGGCGCACCAGGTAGATCAACAAGCAGGCTGACCGCAACATGGTTTTGCTCGGCGGATCCCCGGCGGCGTTCCAGCCAGGTCCGAAACCGGTGCCTCGGTCGAGCGATCAGTCGGAGCTCGTATCCCGCACGAACCACTTCCTGCAGCGAGGCGTCATCAACGGTGGCGTACGCATCACCGGATCTCGGAATCAACTGGATCACCACGCGGCGGCGGCCCGTGTCCGAGCCATTTGACGGGCCCGACCGCAGCACTGTGCGAACCACGGGCGACAAATCGCCCGAGGCCGCTCGGTTTCGGCGCCCACCATCGCGACCGACAAAGCGCGAGTCTCGCTGCGGACCCACTCTCGTCACTCGGCGCGTTGCGCGAACGCCGACTCGTACAGGCACACGCTCGCCGCGGTCGCGAGGTTCAACGACTCCGCGTGCCCGTAGATCGGCACCTTCACGACCGCGTCGGCGAACTTCAGCGACTCGTCGGTGAGGCCGTGAGCCTCGTTGCCGAACAGCCACGCGGTCGGGCCGGCCAGCCGGTCGCGCACGTTCGGCAGGTCGTCGCCCGCGATGTCCGCGGCGAGCACCTGCATGCCGGCGCCGCGCACGGCCTTGATCGCCGCATCCAGTTCGCCGCCCTGCGAGATGCCGACGTGGAACAGCGAACCCGTCGTCGAGCGCACGACCTTGGGGTTGTAGGCGTCGACGCTCTTGCCGGTGAGGATCACGCCGTCGGCGCCCGCGGCATCCGCTGCCCGGATGATGGTGCCCGCGTTGCCCGGGTCTCGCACCTCGTCGAGGATCGCCACCAGTTTCGGCCCGTCGGCCAGCAGCTCTTTCACCGTGACCGGGAACTGCTTCGCCACGGCGATGACGCCCTGCGGCGTGATGGTGTCGGCCATCGTCTCGAGCACGTGGTCGCTGACGACCTCGGGCTCGATCCCGAACGCGGTGGCGCCCCGCCCGATGTCGGCGTAGCGATCCATCGCGGCCCGCGTCATGAACAGGTCGACGAGCAGCGCCGCGCGGAACTCCAGCGCCTCGGACACCGCCTGCGGCCCCTCGACCAGGAACAGACCGGTCTCTTCGCGGGCGCTGCGCTTGGCCAGCTTGGCCACGGCGCGCACGCGCGGAGAACGCGGGTTGTCGATCACGCTGTCAGGCTACGGCGCGCGGGTGAACGTTCGGCGCTGAAACGACGACGACGCGGATGCCGAGTGTTCGTCGGCATCCGCGTCGTACGGTTCAGATGGATCTAGCCAGCCGCCGGTGCGTTGACGTCCTTCGGCAGCGCGGCCTTCGCCGCGGCGACCAGACCGGCGAACGTCGCGGGCTCGTTGATCGCGAGGTCGGCCAGGATGCGGCGGTCCACCTCGATGCCGGCCAGACCCAGGCCCTGGATCAGGCGGTTGTAGGTGATGCCGTTCGCGCGGGCAGCGGCGTTGATGCGCTGGATCCACAGGCGGCGGAACTCGCCCTTCTTCGCGTGACGGTCGCGGTAGGCGTAGACGAGCGAGTGAGTGACCTGCTCCTTGGCCTTGCGGTAGAGGCGCGACCGCTGGCCGCGGTAGCCCTCTGCGCGCTCCAGGACGGTGCGGCGCTTCTTGGCGGCGTTGACCGCTCTCTTGACACGTGCCATTTCTTCGTTCCTTCGGGATTCTGGTTCTGGCTACTTGCCGAGAAGCTTCTTGATGACCTTGGCGTCCTGAGGAGCCAGGATCACGTCCTTGTTAAGACGGCGGGTCTCGCGCGAGGTCTTCACCTCGAGGTGGTGGCGCATACCGGCGCCCTGCTTCTTGACCTTGCCGCTGCCGGTGACCTTGAAACGCTTCTTCGCACCGGAGTGCGTCTTCTGCTTGGGCATTACTCGTCCTCTGTCTTGGTCGCGGCCGCCTTGGCGGTGGCCGTCTTCGTGGTGGTCTTGGGTGCCGCCGGAGCCTCGGCGACCGGGGCGGCAGGCGCCTCGGCTTCTGGAGCGTTCCGGGCTCGAGCCTGCGCGCGCTTGGCGTTGGCCTCGGCCTTGGCGTCCGACTTGTTCTTGTGCGGGCCGATCACCATCACCATGTTGCGGCCGTCGATCATCGGGGTCGACTCGACGCTGCCGTACTCGGCGACATCCTCGGCGAACTTCTGCAGCAGGCGCACGCCCTGCTCGGGGCGCGACTGCTCGCGGCCGCGGAACAGGATCATGGCCTTCACCTTGTCGCCGGCCTGCAGGAAGCCGACGGCGCGCTTCGCCTTGGTCTCGTAGTCGTGCTTGTCGATCTTGAGGCGGAAGCGGACCTCTTTGAGGATGGTGTTCGCCTGGTTGCGACGCGCTTCTTTGACCTTCTGAGCCTGTTCGTACTTGAACTTGCCGTAGTCCATGATCTTGACGACCGGCGGCTTGGAGTCGGGTGCGACCTCGACTAGGTCCAAGTCGGCTTCCTGCGCCAGGCGCAGGGCGTCTTCGATGCGGACGACGCCGACCTGTTCCCCGTTGGGTCCGACGAGGCGGACCTCGGGGACGCGGATCCGGTCGTTCGTTCTGGGATCGCTGATGCGATGTTCCTTTCGTCGCGGTTGAGGCACGAAGGAAGCGAATTCCGCAGTCTGAGACCGCCACAACACCCTGACTACCCCTCGTCGCAGGCGACGAACGGCGGAGTGATACTGACCCGGCTAACCTTGAGATGCGGCCAGCGGGTGGGATTTCTCCACTTCGTTTCCGAGGATCTGGCCTCGGAGCCCGCATAAGACTAGCAGAGGATGCGTTCGTGGCCGAAGAGTACTTGGACCTCGACTCGGGGCCGCAGGCCAGGGACATCGCCGACGTCCCCGCGGTCGAGGTCATCAACACGGTCGCCGTGCACCTGCTCAGCGCCGCCGCGGTGAAGGTCGGCCTCGCCGACGACCCGGCGTCGCAGTTGGACCTGGATGAGGCGCGCAAACTGATCGACGCCCTCGCCGGCCTGGTGACGGCGTCGGCCGCGAGTGTGGGAGATCAGCACGCCCGCCCGTTGCGCGACGGGCTCCGCAGCCTGCAGCTCGCGTTCCGCGAGGCGTCGCCGTTCCCCGATCCGATCGGCGAGGGGCCGGGCGAGAAGTGGACCGGATCTGTGGTCTAGACCCGGTCGATGCTGACGCCGATCGAGTCCACTCGGGCGGCGATCACCGAATTCGACGACCAGGACGACTGCAGTCGACCGAGCACCGCATCCAGCTCGTCCTTCTCGAGACCGGCCCGCACCGAGAGCTGAACGAGCAACTCGGGGCCGGCGAGCCGTGCATCCGGGTCGCCAGGCGCCAGTTGGATCGCCCGCACGGCCTCCTCGGTCGCACTCGCTGCCAGGAACGCGTCCAATACGGATTCGTCGGCATAGCTCGGCGTCCACGTCGAACCCGTCGCAACCGCCTCGAAGGCCGGGGCGCGGATCGCGAACTCGCTGGGCGATCCGGGGTCGAGCACGATCAACGGGGTCCCCTCGGATGCTGCGGCGAGCGCCACCCGGGCCGCGTCGATCGGGATCGGGCGGGCCGCGGCATCCCAGGTCGACAGCGCCGCGACCGAGCTGAAGGCGGGAAGCACGTTGCGGCCGTCGGGGCCGGCCACGGTCACGATCGACAGCTCCTGGGTCTTGTCGACGAGCTGACCATGCGCTCCGACCCCCTCGTCGCCGCGCACCGCGACCAACGGGATGAGCAGCCGCGACCCGTGAAGGGCCGCCACCACCTCCGCGGCCCCGACCTCGCGCGCACGGAAGCGCCGAAGCGATTCGATCAGCCGCGGAGGCGCCGAGCCGTCGTCGCCCGCCCCGGGGTTCTCGTGAAAGACGCGGCCTTCGAACGGGACCCCCGCCGAGTCAGCGGCCGGCCGTTCAGTTGGTGGCGACATCCAGGGCCTCGATCAGCGTGAACGCCCCGGCGTAGAGCGCCTTGCCGACGATCGCGCCCTCGAGGCCGAGCGGGACCAGCTCGCGCAGAGCCGCGATGTCGTCGAGGTTCGAGATGCCGCCGGATGCCACCACCGGTTTCGAGGTGCGCCCCATCACCTCGCGCAGCAGCTCGAGGTTCGGGCCCTTGAGCGTGCCGTCCTTGGTGACGTCGGTGACGACGTACCGCGCGCAGCCGGCATCCTCAAGGCGCGCGAGCACCTCCCAGAGGTCTCCGCCCTCCTGGGTCCAGCCGCGGGCGGCCAGCGTCGTGCCCCGCACGTCGAGTCCGACGGCGACGGCGTCGCCGTGCCGCGCGATGACCTGCGCGGCCCATTCCGGGTCTTCGAGCGCGGCCGTGCCGAGGTTGATGCGCGCCGCGCCCGTCGCCAGCGCGGCATCCAGGCTCGCGTCATCCCGGATGCCACCGGACAGCTCGATCTTGACGGTGGCGGGTGTCGCGTGGATCACCTCCGCGATCACGCGGCGGCTGTCGCCCCGCCCGAACGCGGCATCGAGGTCGACGAGGTGGATCCACTCGGCGCCCTGCGCGATCCAGGCCTCCGCCGCGTCGAGCGGCTCCCCGTAGCTGGTCTCGCTGCCGGCCGCGCCCTGGGTGAGGCGCACCGCCTGGCCGTCGGCGACATCCACCGCGGGAAGCAGCGTGAGAGCGGGAAGGTGGTCGGTCATGGTCACAGACTCCTGAGCCAGTTGCCGAGCAGCCGGATGCCCGGCGCGCCCGACTTCTCGGGGTGGAATTGCGTGGCGGACAGCGGTCCGTTCTCGGCCGCCGCGACGAAACGGTCGCCGTGCCGCGCCCAGGTGACCTTCGGGTGCGCGAACGCGCCGATCGGATCCAGGTCCCAGTTGCGGGCGGCGTAGGAGTGCACGAAGTAGAAGCGCTCGTCGGCGATGCCCTCGAACAGCGCGGAGTCGGCGGGCGCTTCGACGGTGTTCCAGCCCATGTGCGGCAGCACGGGAGCGTCGAGCTCGTCGACGAGGCCCGGCCATTCGCCGAGGCCCTCGGTGTCCGTCCCGCGCTCGATCCCGCGGTCGAACAGCACCTGCATGCCCACGCAGATGCCGAGCACCGCGCGGCCGCCGGCCAGCCGACGCCCGATCAACTCGCCGCCGCGCACCGCGTTGAGCTGCTGCATGACCGCCGCGAAGGCGCCGACGCCGGGCACGACGAGTCCGTCGGCGGCTATCACGGCCGAGCGATCGCTTGTCAACTCGACCCGGGCTCCGGCGGCCTCCAGTGCCTTGGCTGCCGAGTGCACGTTGCCGGAGCCGTAGTCGAGAACGACGACGGTAGGTCGGGCAGACGGCACGGCTACAGCGCACCCTTCGTGGACGGCACCCCGACCACGCGCGGGTCGAGCGCGACCGCCTGTCGGAAGGCCCGAGCGAAGGCCTTGAACTCGGCTTCGGCGATGTGGTGCGGATCGCGTCCGGCCAGCACGCGCAGGTGCACGGTGAGCCCGGCGTTGACGCTCAGCGCCTCGAAGACGTGGCGGATCATCGACCCAGTGAAGTGGCCGCCGATCAGGTGGTGCTCGAAGCCCTCCGGCTCGCCGGAGTGGACCAGGTACGGACGCCCCGAGACGTCCACCACTGCCTGCGCAAGGGCGTCGTCAAGCGGGACCAGTGCGTCGCCGAACCGCGAGATCCCGGTCTTGTCGCCCAGCGCCTGCTTGATCGCCGCGCCGAGCACGATGGCGGTGTCTTCGACGGTGTGGTGCACGTCGATGTCGGTGTCGCCCGTGGCCTTCACCGTGAGATCGAGCAGCGAGTGCTTCGCGAACGCGGTGAGGAGGTGGTCGAAGAACGGGACGGTGGTGTGGATGTCTGACGCACCGGATCCATCGAGATCGATCGTCACACTGACGCTCGATTCGCTGGTCTCGCGCGCGAGAGTCGCTGTCCGCCCGGTACTCATGCTGAAGAGACTACCGGGCTCCACCAGGACCCAACTCGGCCAGGGACGCGAGGAAGAACGAGGTCTCGGCCTCGGTGCCCGCGGTCACGCGCAGCGCATGGGGGATTCCGACATCCCGGATCAGGATGTCGCGCTCGAGCAGGGCGCGGAACGTCGCCTGGGGGTCGTCGACGCCGTCGAACAGCACGAAGTTCGCCTGGCTCTCGAACACTCGGAAGCCCAGTCGGGGCAGCTCGGCGAGCATCCGGTCGCGCTGCGCCGCGATGTCGTCGACCATGGCGAGCATCTCGGGCGCGTGGTGCAGCGCGGCGATGGACGCCGCCTGCGTCAGGGCGGACAGGTGGTACGGCAACCGCACAAGCCGCAGGGCGTCGGTGACCGCGGGGTCCGCGGCCAGATACCCGAGCCGCGCGCCGGCGAAGGCGAAGGCCTTGCTCATCGTCCGCGACACCAGCAGTCGCTCGCGCCCGGGCAGCAGCGTGAGGGCGCTCGGCACGTCATGGGGCATGAACTCGGCGTACGCCTCATCGACGAAGACGATGCCGTCCGTGGCGTCATATGCCGCCTCGATCGTGGCGAGCGGAAGCGGCGTGCCGGTGGGGTTGTTCGGCGCGCAGAAGAAGACCAGATCGGGATGCTGCGCCTCGATGGCCGCGACGGCGGTCTCGGGCGAGATCCGGTAGTCGGCGTCGCGCTCGGCGGTCAGCCAGGTCGTCCCGGTCCCCGCGGCGATGATCGGATGCATCGAGTACGTCGGCGGGAAGCCCAGCACACTGCGTCCCGGCCCGCCGAACGCCTGGAGCGTCTGCTGGATGATCTCGTTGGACCCGTTGGCCGCCCACACCTGCTCGGGCGTGATGCCGTGACCGAGATACGCCGCCAAGTTCTCGCGCAGTTCAGTGAACTCGCGGTCGGGGTACCGGTTGACGGTCAGGACCGCGCGGGCGAGCGACTCCACGATGTCGCGCGCAACGGGTTCGGGAATGGGATGCGTGTTCTCGTTGACGTTCAGGGCATACCGAACGGGGATCATCGGCGCCCCGTAGGGGTGCTGCCCTCTCAGGTCGTCGCGGATCGGCAGGTCGGAGAGCGAGGCCACCGGCCGATTGTATCGGCGGTCGTCCGGGCCCCTCGGCGTAAGAAGGCCGCCCGGCACGGCACCGAGGGGGGTCGGGCGCGCCGGGCGGCGGGGACGAGATCCCCCGTCGGGGACGTTCGTCAGCGGGGGGTCAGTGAGAGGTCGCCGTGTTCGAGTACTGCGCGGGGATGGCGAGACGCTGGCCGGCCTGAACGTCGCCCGAACTGAGGTTGTTGAGGCTGAGGATGTCGGCGATCACCTCGCGGGGATCTGCCTTCGGCGCGACCCCCTCCGCCACCTGCCAGAGCGACTCGCCGGGCTCGACGGTGACGTACTGGAACGTCGCCCCATTGCTGTGGGAACCGGCCGCGGCGCCGACGGCACCGATGCCAGCCACGGCGCCTCCGATCGCGAGCGGGATCGCGATGAGGAGCGTCAGCACGGCGCGGCCGCGACGCGTGATGCGCAGGTGCGGCTGCTGCAAGGCGATCGTGCTCATGATGACTCCTGGCTCTGTACTGACTGGTGGCTCTGTAGTGACTGGCTCAGTTCCGACTCAAAGCTGGACAGGTTGCGCATCCGGACCTCGGCCGGAGGCTCAGATGCGAACCTGTGTTCCGAACATACCTTCGATCGAACATATGTTCAAGCCCTTCACAACGATTCCAGCAAGAATCTTGCGACACACTCGAACAGATGTTTGCTGCATCCAGCCGAAGCGGATACAGTTTCGATCGACGGGGCTGATTCGATCAGCCACCACCGACATTTCTCGCACCACCACCGCCGTCACCGACAAGACCGGGAGCAGACATGAGCGAGGCAGACCTTCCGGAGCGTGCCGGCACTCGCCGACGCACCAGCCTGAGCGAGAAGCAGCAGGCGATCCTCGAGATGATCCAGCGCTCCGTCTCGTCGCGCGGGTATCCGCCGAGCATGCGCGAGATCGGCGACGCAGTGGGGCTGGCTTCCCTCTCCAGCGTCACGCACCAGTTGAACCAGCTCGAGTTGAGCGGCTATCTGCGCCGCGATCCGAACCGTCCTCGCGCTCTCGAGGTCCTGATCGAGTTGGAGTCGACGGATGCCGACAACTCCGGCCCCTCGGTGGCCGACGCCGCCATGGTGCCGCTCGTCGGCCGGATCGCGGCCGGCATCCCGATCACGGCGGATCAGCAGATCGACGAGGTCTTCCCGCTCCCCCGCCAGCTGGTCGGCAAGGGCGACCTGTTCATGCTGAAGGTGGTCGGCGAATCGATGATCGACGCCGCGATCTGCGACGGCGACTGGGTGGTGGTCCGTCAGCAGGGTTCCGCCGAGAACGGCGAGATCGTCGCCGCGATGCTCGACGGCGAGGCCACCGTCAAGGTGTTCCGGCAGCGCGACGGCCACACCTGGCTGCTCCCGCGCAACTCGGCGTTCGAGCCGATCATGGGTGACCAGGCCGAAGTGCTCGGCAAGGTCGTGGCGGTGCTGCGGTCCGTTTGATTTCGTCGAACGACGCCGCGCCGCGGCGTCAGCCGAGTTCTGCGGCGCGTAGCGCCGGTGAAACAGCGACGGTAGTGAGCCAGCGACCGACGAGGTCCATGAACCGCGCGTGCTCGTCGCGGAACACCATGTGGCCCGTGCCCGAGATCGTCTCGACGGTCATTCCCTGACGTCGAAGGCGTGCGGCGACGGCATCCGAGATCAGCAGGCTCTTCTCGGCGAGGACCACCAGCGACGGCGCGATGAGTCGTGCAGGCGGCACGAGGCCCCGAGTGCTGGCCAGGCCGAGGATCGTGCGCTTGTCCCAGTCGCGGAGCGTGGCGAGCTCGATGTCGACGTCGGTAGCGCTCCACTTGGGGTTCCAGCGCACGAGAGCCCATCGCCGAGGGCGGGGCGCCACCGCGAACATGAGCTTCATGACGGCGCCGCGCACGCCGCGCGGAAAAGCGAACGCGGGATCCACGTAGACGGCGGCGCGCGGCGCGAGTCGATCGGCGACCATGCTCGCGACCAGTCCCCCCAGCGAGTGACCCATGATCAGGTCGGGGCGCGAGGTCAGCAGCGGCTGCAACGTCTCCACGACGTCGTCGGCCCAGGCCCTAGGCGAGTAGCGGCGCGCTCGCGGGCTGCCCCCGTGCCCCGCCAGGTCGACCGCGATGATCCGGAACCCCTGATCCACCAGCTCCTGACCGACGCGATGCCATGCCCGGTGGTCCGACATGATGCCGTGCACGAGGATCGCGGTGCGCGGGCCCGTCCCCGCTTCGTGCACCGCCAGTTTCATCCCGTCAGGCTAGGTCAGGAGGCTGAGCGTGCCCTTTGCGCCGGCTTGACGATCAGCCAGAGGATCACGAGGAGCGTCGCGAGTCCGGCGGCGCCATGCCGCACGGGACGACACGGCGTACGCGGCGGCGGCTCTGCGGGGCCAATAAACTACCTGGATGCCCTCCCCCGCCGTGACGTCGTCGCTCGACATCACCGGCATCCCGCGTCCCGCTCGATCCGAGCTGCTCCTGTCGACGTTGAAGGAGCGCGTGGTCATCGCCGACGGCGCGATGGGCACGATGCTGCAGGACGTCAATCCGACGCTCGACGATTTCGAGCAGCACGAGGGCTGCAACGAGATCCTCAACGTGACGCGGCCCGACATCGTCGAGACGATCCACAGCACCTACCTCGAAACCGGCATCGATGCGATCGAGACCAACACCTTCGGGGCCAACTGGTCGAATCTGTCCGACTACGGAATCGACGACCGCATCGAGGAGCTCGCCCGCGCGGGCGCCGCCATCGCCCGGCGCACCGTCGAGGCCTTCGAGGCGAACGACGGGCGGATGCGGTGGGTGCTCGGGTCGATGGGTCCCGGCACCAAACTTCCGAGCCTGGGCCACACCACGTACGCCCACCTCAAGGCGACCTTCGCCGACCAGGCGCGCGGACTCATTCTGGGCGGGGTCGACGCCCTGCTGATCGAGACCTCCCAAGATCTCTTGCAGGCGAAGTCGGCCGTCAACGGCTGCAAGCAGGCGATCGTCGAAACGGGCATCCGGGTGCCGATCTTCGTCGAGGTGACCGTCGAGACCACCGGGACCATGCTGATGGGCAGTGAGATCGGCGCCGCCCTGACGACGCTCGAGCCGCTCGGCATCGACATGATCGGCCTGAACTGCGCGACCGGGCCGACCGAGATGAGCGAGCACTTGCGGCACCTGTCGAAGTTCGCGCACGTGCCGGTGATGTGCATGCCGAACGCCGGCCTTCCGGTGCTCGGCGCCAACGGCGCGAGCTATCCCCTGACCCCCGACGAGCTGGCGACAGCGCACGAGCAGTTTGTCAAGGAGTTCGGGCTGGGCCTGGTCGGCGGATGCTGCGGCACCACCCCCGCGCACCTCAAGGCCGTCGTCGACCGCATCGGCGGCACGCGGGCGCTCACGCGCACCATCGACGAGGATCCGGGCGTCGCCAGCCTCTACCAGCACGTCGGGTTCAACCAGGACTCCTCGTACCTCGCGATCGGCGAGCGCACCAACGCCAACGGCTCGCTGGCGTTCCGTCAGGCGATGCTCGAGGAGCGCTGGGACGACTGCGTGGACATCGCCCGCAGTCAGGTGCGCGAGGGCGCCCACCTGCTCGACGTCTGCGTCGACTACGTGGGCCGCGACGGGGTCGCCGACATCCAGGCGGCGGTCTCCCGCCTGGCCAGCGCCTCGACCCTGCCCCTGGTGGTCGATTCCACGGAGCCGGCGGTGCTCCAGGCCGGCATGGAATTGATCGGGGGGCGCCCGATCGTCAACTCGGTGAACTTCGAAGACGGAGACGGCCCCGAGTCCCGCTTCGGACGGATCATGCCGCTCGTCAAGGAGCACGGCGCCGCCGTCATCGCCCTGACGATCGACGAGGAGGGGCAGGCCCGCACCGCCGAGAACAAGGTGCGCATCGCCAGCCGGCTGGTCGACACCCTGGTGAACGACTGGGGCATGCGGGTCGACGACATCGTGGTCGACGCGCTGACCTTCCCCATCGCGACCGGCCAGGAGGAGACCCGGCGCGACGCGATCGAGACGATCGAGGCGATCCGGCGGATCACCGCCAAGTACCCCGGCATCCACACCACGCTCGGAGTGTCGAACGTCTCGTTCGGCCTCAACCCGGCTGCGCGCTCGGTGCTGAACTCGGTCTTCCTGCACGAGGCGGTCGAGGCCGGCCTGGATTCGGCGATCGTCAACGCCGCCAAGATCGTCCCGCTCGCCTCGGTTCCCGACGACCGCCGCAAAGTCGCGCTCGACCTGGTCTGGGACCGACGCGAGTACGACGCCGACGGCAACCTGACGTACGACCCGCTTGCCGCCATGCTCGACCTGTTCGCCGGGGTCGACTCGGCCGCGCTCAAGGATGCCCGCGCTGCCGAACTCGCCGCGCTGCCGGTCGGCGAGCGTCTGGAACGCCGCATCATCGACGGCGAGGCGAAAGGCCTCGAAGCCGATCTGCACCTCGCGATGGACGGCGGGCTCAGCGCGCTCGACATCGTCAACGTGCACCTGCTCGCCGGCATGCAGGTCGTCGGCGAACGGTTCGGAAGCGGCGAGATGCAGCTGCCGTTCGTGCTTCAGTCCGCCGAGGTGATGAAGACCGCGGTCGCGCTCCTCGAGCCGTACATGGAGAAGTCCGAGGCCGTGGGCAAGGGCACCATGGTGATCGGCACGGTGCGCGGCGATGTGCACGACATCGGCAAGAACCTGGTCGACATCATCCTGAGCAACAACGGCTACGAGGTCGTCAACATCGGGATCAAGCAGCCGCTGAGCGCCTTCGTCGAGGCGGCAGAGGCGCACAACGCCGATGTGATCGGGATGAGCGGTTTGCTGGTCAAGTCGACGGTCGTCATGAAGGAGAACCTGCTCGAACTCCAGTCGCGCGGCCTGGCCACCAGGTGGCCGGTGCTGCTCGGTGGGGCCGCCCTGACCCGTGCATACGTCGAGGACGACCTGGCGTCGATGTTCGACGGCCAGGTCCGCTACGCCCGCGACGCCTTCGAGGGGCTCGCGCTGATGGAGCCCCTGGTGGCGATCGCACGCGGCGCCGACCCGGGCTCGGTCGGGCTCCCGCCGCTGAAGAAGCGCATCCACGCCCGCAACGTGGTGGAGGTCACCGAACCCGAGGACATGCCGGCGCGGTCGGACGTCGTCAGCGACAACCCGATCCCGGCTCCGCCGTTCTGGGGCACCCGGATCGTGCGGGGGGTCGCGCTCGGCGACTACGCGGCGTTCCTCGACGAGCGCGCGACCTTCATGGGGCAGTGGGGCCTGAAGCCCAGCCGGGCGGATGACGGGGCCAGCTACGACGAGCTGGTCGAGACCGATGGGCGGCCGCGGCTGCGGTACTGGCTCGATCGCATCCTGGCCGAGGGGATGCTGGATGCCTCCGTCGCCTACGGCTACTTCCCCGTCTACTCCGAGGGCGACGACATGGTCGTGCTGCACCACGGGGACGATCCGACGGGCCTGCTGGGCGTTCCCGGGCTGCTCGCGCCGGACGGCGGATCCGGTGGCCCCCTGGGCGCGGAGCGGATGCGCTTCACCTTCCCCCGGCAGCGCCGCGACCGCCACCTCTGCCTGGCCGACTACGTGCGCTCGAAGGAGAGCACCGAGGCGCCCGGCGGCAAGGTGGACGTGGTCGGCATCCAGCTGGTGACGGCCGGCGCGACGGTCGACGCGTTCACGGCGAAGATGTTCGCCGAGAACAGGTACCGCGACTACCTCGAGCTCAACGGGCTGACCATGCAGCTCACCGAGGCTCTCGCCGAGTACTGGCACTCGCGGATCCGCGCCGATCTCGGGTTCGCGGCCGAGGATCCGGACGACGTCGAGGGCATGTTCAAGCTGCGCTACCGCGGAGCCCGCTTCTCGCTCGGCTACCCGGCATGCCCGAACATGGAGGACCGCCGCAAGGTGGTCGAGTTGCTCAAGCCCGAACGGATGGGGGTGGAGCTGTCGGAGGAGCTGCAGCTGCATCCCGAACAGTCGACGGACGCGTTCGTCTTCCATCACCCCGAGGCCCGCTACTTCTCGGTGTAGGCGTCGCCCGGCTCGGTTTGGCCCGGCTCAGTTTCGCCCGCCGCAGGGCGGGGAGGACGGCCGGGCCGGCCAGCAGGATCCCGACGACCGTCGTGATGGCGCGCACCGTATCCCAGGTGAGCGTCGACGTGACGAGGGAATAGAGCCCGAACGACGCGAGGTTCTCGGGCAGCGGCGCGCCCGCTACGTACGAGATCCCCGACCCGGATCCGACGGCGAACGGCCAGAACCAGAGGTTCATCACGAGGCCGAATGCGTACGCGGCCACGGCGCCGTAGACGGCGAGCATCCCGAGTTCGAGGCCGCTGGCCAAGCGCGGTGAACGGGCGCGGATGCGCGGGAGCAGGCCGGCGCCCGCGCCGACCCAGCCGCACGCGAAGGCCTGGAACGGGGTCCACGGACCGATCCCGCCCCAGAGCACCGACGACAGGGCGATCGTCGAGATCCCCAGGAGCAGGCCGAATCGAGCGCCGTAGGCGCGGCCGGCCAGGATGAGCACGATGAACACGGCCTCCACCCCGGCGACACCGGTTCCCGCGATGCGCACGGCCGCGCCGACCGCGGTCAGCACCCCGAGCATCGCCACGGTTCGCGCGGTGTACATCTCCCGGTCCAGCGTGAGGGCGACCGCCACCACCAGGGCGGGCATGAGCGCCAGCGACAGCACCGGCACCGCGGCCTGGGCCTGAGCGGGGACGGCGGCCGCGAGCAGCGGCCACGCGAATCCGGCGGCCGCCGCGGCACTGGCCGCGACGAGCAGCCAGGTCGACCACCGGGACCGGGAGCGTTCGATCATCGCGACATCGCGTTCGCCGGTTCGCTGATGCGACCACCATCCATCCGGATGCGGCGGGTCGCGTAGTCCGCCGCGAACTCCGCGTCGTGGGTCGCGAAGACGACGGCCGTGCCGTCGGCGGCGATGGCCCGAAGCGCGGCGCCCACCAACGCGCGCGACGCCGGGTCGAGCCCGCGGGTCGGCTCGTCGATCAGCAGGACGCGCGGTCGGGCGGACAGCTGGATGGCGATGACCAGGCACAGCCGCTGGCCCGCGGAGAGGTCCCGCGGGTGGCGACCGAGCAGCTCGGCGATGTCGCCGGAGTCCTCGGACCCGAGCAGGGCGAAGAAGGCGGCGGCCGTTCCTGGCGCAACCGCTCTGCGGTCGGCCCTCGCGCATTCTGCGGCCACCGAGGTCGCGAACAGCATGTCGTCGAACTCCTCGGGAACCAGGGCGACGGAGCGCCTGCGCGCCCTGAGCGATCTGCTCGCCACGTCGGTGTCATCCACGAAGACGGTGTTCCGGAAGTGCGGGCGCGCCAGCTCCAGCAGGAGGCTGCTCTTGCCCGCTCCATTCGGTCCCGTCAGCGCCGTGATGACACCCGACGACAGTTCGAGATCCACGGCGTCGACCGCGACGGTCGCGCCATGCCGTGCGGTGACGGCACGCGCCCGGAGGACCGGCCGCGACGTGTCGATCGGCTGCGGACCCAAGGCAAGGCCTGGCTGGGGTACGTCGGCGCGCGCCTCGGAGCTCGCCGCGTGCAGCACGATCCGGCGATCGGGCGATGCTCCCCAATAGTGCGGCGTGTGCTCCGCCACGATCACGCACACGCCGTGCTCGTGGGCGAGGTTCGTGAGCGCCTCGACAACCCGCTCTCGCGCCGCGGTGTCGAGGTCGGCGAGCGGTTCGTCCAGGATCAGCAGTCCCGGATCGGATGCCAGTGCCCCGCCGATGGCGACCAGGCTGGCCTCCCCCGCCGAGAGTTCTGCGATCCGACGGTCCAGAAGGTGCGCGATGCCGAGCTGCTGCGCAACGTCCGCGACGCGCCGGTGGACGACGTCGGGAGCGCGATCCTGCATGGCGAGGGCGAATCCGAGCTCCTCCGTCACCATCGACGCGACGAACGACCACCGCACCGCCTGCGGCACGACGCCGACGAACCCGGCGGTCTCACGCGGAGGGGTGCGATCCCGATCGACGCCTCCGACCGTGATCGTGCCCTCTTGGCGGCCTTCGGACAGATGCTGGAAGAGCCCGCTCACCGCGTCGAGCAGCGTGGTCTTGCCCGACCCGGTCGCTCCGGTCACCAGGGTCAGCGTCCCGGGGGCGAGCGTCAGGTCGACGCTATCCAGGATCCATGCCGCGTCGTCGCCCCCGCCGTCGCCCGCGCCGTATCCCAGACGCGCGTCGGCGATGACCACGGGACGCGATCGATCGATCTCGGGATGCCGGGTCGCCGCGAACCCGCGCACCTCCATCGAGGCGCCGAGGGCGATCGCCCGCTCGATGGTCTGCTCGAGCACGGGGACCAGGAGCGACGCCAGCGACCGCTCGGCGCGCAACTGACGGGCGACGCGCACCCTCGCTACCGACGCGCGCAGCGCCGGGAACGTGGAGAGCGCGATCACCAGGGTGCGCGACACCGTTCTGAGCGGTCCGCGGCGTGACCCTCGGACGAGAAGCGCCCGCAGGTCCACGACGACCCCGATCAATCCCGCGAGAAGGATGAGGGCCGCGAACGGCACCGCACTGAGCGCGGCGGTCGCGATGCCACCGGTGGTGATCGCACCGAACAGGAAGATGCCCTCGAAAGGTCCCCCCAGGGGCACTCGCGGCGGATCGACGAGGACGACCCCGGCCCCCGAGCCGCCGCCGAAGATGACGCGGTACACCACCCGCAGCACGACGAAACCCACGGCGACGAGGGCCGCGGTCCGAAGTGCGATCAGGCGGTCGCGGCGCATCAGCCCTGCGGCTGCGTCGTGTCCGTGCCCGTGGTGTACACGAGGCCGAGGTACTCCCCTGCGGTCAGCTTCTGGGTCTGCACCCCCTCCTGGGCGTAGTCCCATTTCCCGTCCGCGCTGGGCTTGACCCACATGGCCCAGTACGCCGTCGTAGGCAACTTGGCGCACGACTCGGCGTCGGGGGTCGGCAGCGCGTCGACGCGGCAGATGACGGCGTCGCCGTAGTCGGCGGTCCCGACGGTGTCGATGTGGGCGGCCTTCAACACCTCGGCGGCGGTTCCTGCCTTCGCGCACGTCTTCACGGCATCGTGCTTCAGCGTGCCGAAGTCCACGATCACCGTGACGTCGGTGCACGGCGCGGGAGCCGCGGTGGCGGGAGCCTTGGCGGTCGATGACGGCGTCGGGCCTTGCGCGGCGCATCCGCTCAGACAGATCAGCAGCGCGAGGGGAACGAGCGCGGCGAGAGCGAGACGGGGACGGGTGGATGATGCGGTCACGCGGGGATCTCCCTGGAGGTGAGGAGGCCCACGTCGTCGAGGATGGCGAGCGGTGCCTCTGAGCGGTTCGAGGTGTAGAGATGGATGCCCGGCGCGCCGCCGGCAAGAACGTCGCGAGCGAGCGCGGCCGCGTGCGCGATCCCGACCGTGGTCGGCTCGGGCGCTGCTCGGAGCTTGTCGAACAGCTGCTGCGGCACGGGCAGTTGGGTGAGGTCGAGGATCCGGTACAGACGTGCCTCGCTCAGCACCGGTTGGATGCCGGGCAGGATCGGCATGGTGACGCCCGCCGCACGGGCGTCGTCGACCAGGCGCAGGTAGTCGTCGGCCTCGAAGAAGAGCTGGGTGATGGCCAGGTTCGCGCCGGCCGCCTCCTTGGCGAGCAGGGCATCCATGTCCTGCTCCCTCGACCGCGACAGCGGATGGCCGTTGGGAAACGCGGCAACCGCGATGGTGACCTTGCGGCCGGTTCCGATGCGCTTGGCTCCAGGGAACCCGCGCACCTCGTGCGTCAGGAACGGTTCGCGCTCGCGCTGGACGCCGTGGATCAGCTGCACGAGCTCGCTCGCGGTCCGGAAGTCGCCGAGCACCCTTTCGTCGTCGGGCACTCCTCGCGGAGGGTCTCCGCGCAACGCCAAGAAGCTCGTGATGCCGGCATCGAGGAACTCGCGGACCAGCTGCGACGCCTCAGCGAATGACGACCCGATCGCTGTGAAGTGCGCCATCGGCGGGACGGTGGTGTTCTCGAGGAGGTGCTTGAGCACCCCGAGAGAGACATCCCGGCTGGATCCATTGGCTCCGTAGGTGACCGAGATGAAGTCGGGGCGCGCGGCGACGAGGCGCGCGAGGTGCGCCTGCAGAGCCTCCTCGGCAGCGGCCGAGCGGGGCGGGAACAGCTCGAACGAGTACGTCGGCGCTCCGGGAGTCGCGGGCACGTCGGAATCGATCGGGTCATCCCCGATCTCGTGTCCGGCCATCTGCCCTCCAACGGTGGCGCGAGCGCGCTTCTCCGGTTGGGCGGGTGCCGGGCTCGGCTGTCGCTCCTCATCGCGCGCGAAGCGCGATGACCCACAGCCTATCCGACGGTCCGCCGCCCCGAGCCCGGGTTACGACGCGACTCCGACTCGGTGGCGGAGCTCGCGCGTCGCCGCCAGCATGTTCTCGAGCGAGGCGACCGTCTCGTCGTAGCCGCGGGTCTTGAGGCCGCAATCCGGGTTCACCCACAGCTGGCGCTGCGGGATCGAGCCCAGGGCGATCTCCAACAGCTCGGCGACCTCCTCGACGCTCGGCACACGCGGAGAGTGGATGTCGTAGATCCCGGGTCCGACGCCTCGGCCGAACCCGTTCCGCTCGAGCTCGGGGACGACCTCCATGCGGGAGCGGGCCGCCTCGATCGACGTGACGTCGGCATCCAGGGCGTCGATCGCGTCGAGGACGGCACCGAACTCCGAGTAGCAGAGATGGGTGTGGATCTGGGTGCTGGGCCGGACGCCGGAGGTCGCCAGGCGGAAGGCCCTCACCGACCAATCCAGGTACTCGGGTTGCGCGGCGGTCGTCAGCGGCAGCAGCTCGCGCAGCGCGGGTTCGTCCACCTGGATCACGGTGATGCCCGCGGCCTCGAGGTCCAGGATCTCGTCGCGCAGCGCCAGGGCGACCTGGTTGGCGGTCGCGGCGAGCGGCTGGTCGTCGCGCACGAACGACCAGGCGAGGATCGTGACCGGTCCGGTCAGCATCCCCTTCACGGGCTTGCTGGTCAGACCCTGGGTGTAGGTCGACCAGCGCACCGTGATCGGCGACGGGCGCGACACATCGCCCCACAGGATCGACGGCCGGGTCGCTCGTGAGCCGTAGGACTGCACCCAGCCGTTCTGGGTCACCGCGAAGCCGTCGAGGTTCTCCGCGAAGTACTGCACCATGTCGTTGCGCTCCGGCTCGCCGTGCACGAGGACATCGAGACCGATGCGCTCCTGCAGCGCGACCACATCGCGGATCTCGCGCTCGAGGAAGGCTTCGTACTCGCCTCGATCGATCTCGCCCTTCGCATACCTCGCGCGCTCCGCGCGAATCGCTCCGGTCTGCGGGAACGAGCCGATGGTCGTCGTCGGCAGGGCCGGAAGCCCGAGCTCGGCCTCCTGAACGGCACGACGGGTCTCGTAGTCGCCGCGGTGGAACGCCGACTCCTCGAGCGCGGCGACGCGGGCGCGCACGGCGCCGTCACGAACGCCCTGGGCGTTGTGACGGTCGTCGAGGGCGGCGGATGCGGCATCCAGTTCCGCATGAATGGCCGGCCTCCCCTCGCGCAGCCCGGTCGCGAGCACGGCGACCTGTGCGACCTTCTGGTCCGCGAAGGCGAGCCAGCTCGCCAGCCACTCGGGCAGCCCCGTCTCGCTCGAGACGTCGTGCGGAGTGTGGAAGAGGTTGGTCGAGGTGCCGACCGCGACTCGGGGCGAGGCCGCTCGAAGCGCCTCCAGCTTGTCGAACGCACCCACGAGATCGCCTCGCCAGATGTTGTGGCCGTCGATCACACCCCCGACGAGCACCTTCTCGGTCGTCGTGTTCAGCGGCAGAGAGCCCTTGACCAGGTCGAGCGCGATCGCGTCGATCGGCGACGCGTCCAGAACCCCGAACGCCTCGCCCAGTGAGCCGTACGGCGCGGCGACCAGGATGCCCAGCGGCCGGTCTGCTCCGAGCACCGAGTATGCGGTCGCGGCGGCCTGTCGCAGCGCGGCCGAAGAGACGCCGAGCGATTCGCTCACCAGGGCGGGCTCATCCAGCTGGACCCACTCGGCGCCGGCGGCGGCGAGCCTGTCGAGAAGCTCGACGTACACCGTCAGCAGCTTGTCGAGCTTCGAGAGTGGGTCGAACCCGTCGGGGGCGCCATCGGCGGGCTTGCTGAGGGCCAGTAGGGTGACCGGTCCGACGATCACGGGACGGGTCACGAACCCCGCCACTCTCGCCTCCGCGACCTCGCGCACCAGGCGGTCGCTCGCGAGCGAGAACACGGTCTCGGGCCCGATCTCGGGCACCAGGTAGTGGTAGTTGGAGTCGAACCACTTGGTCATCTCCAGCGGGGCGCGATCGCCCTCACCGCGGGCGAGGATGAAGTAGCCGTGCAGATCGAGACGCCCGCCATCGTCGAGCAGGTCGGCGAACCGGGCGGGGACCGCACCCACCGTCACCGCGGCATCCAGAACCTGGTCGTAGTACGAGAACGATTCGGGGATCGAGGAGTCCTGGCGGCCCAGCCCGAGGTCGGCCAGGCGGCCACGGGTCGCTGCGCGCAGGGCCGCCGTGGTGCGCTCGAGCTCGGCCGCGTCGATGGAATGCGCCCAGAACGCCTCGACCGCCCGTTTCAGCTCGCGGTGCGGACCGATGCGCGGGTAGCCGAGGATCGTCCCGGCCGGGAAGGGAGAGATGGTGGTCATTGCTGCACTCCTCGCGAAATGGGGAGGCCGGGCCGGCGCGGACGGCCGAGCCGAACCTGAGTTCGACCGGATGCCGCCGAGCCTCCTGCCTCGTCCGCCGTTCGGCACCGGCGGTTCGCCGCGTGCCGTCTGGAGCGGGTGCCGGGCTCGGCTTTCGCACCGCGTCCTGTGCGAGCGACGCTGAGTTCAGGCTAATCAGAAAATCGCCCGGGCCGCCGGGCGGGCATTTAGGGCTACGGAGTGTTACGCCGTCGCCGGAGCGCCGGCCGTCACCGCGGCCTTGAGCTGCTCGGCCACACGCTGGGTCGCCATGAGCGTCAGCCAGGTTCCGCGCTCGTCGTACCGCGTCTCGATCACCCGTGCCCTGGCGTGAGCCAGCGAGACCAGGTCGCCGCGGTCGTAGGGCACCAGCAGCTCCAACTCGACGTCGGGGTGCGGCAGCGCCGCGCTCACCCTGTCGAGCAACTGGTCGATCCCCTCACCGGTTCGGGCGCTCACGAAGACGGCGTCGGGCTCCAGGCCGCGAAGCAGCAGCCGCTGGTCGTCATCCACCAGATCGCTCTTGTTGAAGACCACGATCTCGGGAAGGTCCCGCGCGCCGACCTCGCCGATCACGTCGCGCACGGTGGCCAGCTGCGCCGCCGGATCGGGATGAGCCCCGTCGACCACGTGGACGATGACGTCGGAGTTGCCGACCTCCTCGAGCGTCGAGCGGAAGGCCTCCACGAGCTGGTGCGGCAGGTTGCGGACGAATCCCACGGTGTCCGCCAGCGTGTACACCTGCCCGTCGGGGGTCTCGGTGCGGCGAACGGTCGGGTCGAGCGTCGCGAACAGCTGGTTCTGCACCAGGACTCCGGCGCGCGTCAGCCGGTTCAGCAAGCTCGACTTGCCCGCGTTGGTGTAGCCCACGATGGCGGCGCTGGGAACCTCGAAACGGTCGCGGTTGGCGCGCTTGGCCTCGCGCGCAGGCGCGAAGCCCTTGATCTGCTTGCGCAGCCGGGCCATGCGGGTATGGATGCGGCGGCGGTCGAGCTCGATCTTGGTCTCGCCCGGTCCGCGGCTGCCCATGCCCGCGCCGGCCCCGCCGACCTGGCCGCCGGCCTGGCGCGACATCGACTCGCCCCAGCCGCGGAGCCGCGGCAGGAGGTATTCGAGCTGCGCCAGTTCGACCTGCGCCTTGCCCTCGCGGCTCTTGGCGTGCTGGCTGAAGATGTCGAGGATGACGGCAGTGCGGTCGATGACCTTGACCTTGACCGCGTCCTCGAGGGCACGGCGCTGGCTCGGCGCGAGCTCGGTGTCGGCCACCACCGTGTCGGCGCCGAGCGACTGCACCACCATCGCGAGCTCTTCGACCTTGCCGCGCCCGAGGTAGGTGGCGGGATCCGGATGCGGCCGCCGCTGGAGCAGCCCGTCGAGCACGACGGCGCCCGCGGTCTCGGCCAGCGCGGCCAGCTCGCGGAGCGAGTTCTCGGCATCCTCGAGCCCCTGGCCGGATGCAGAGGAGGAGTACACGCCGATCAGTACGACGTTCTCGAGCCGCAGCTGGCGGTACTCGACCTCGGTGACGTCTTCGAGCTCGGTGCTCAGGCCTCCGACGCGCCGCAGGGATGCCCGGGCGTCACGGTCGAACTGCTCGCCGTCGACGTCGGCCGGGATGCCGAAATCGTCGACATCGACGTCGAGTCCCTCGGTCTGCAGCGCCTGCGCGCGCCCGAGCGCGCCGTCGGCGCCGAACCGGCTCACGCCGCTGGCCCTCGCGCCGTCGCTGGCGAGCACGCGGTCGAGCATCTGATCGTCGTTCGCGCTCATGATCGCTTAACCCTAGTTCCTCGTTTTCGATAGGTTCTCTGCATGGCGCCCCCGGACCACTACTTCTCGGCGAGCCCGGGAGGGGCCATGGTCCCGCGCACCATCTCCGTCCAACTGGCGGGGCGGCAGCTCGACATCACCACCGCGAACGGGATCTTCAGTCCCGAGCGGGTGGACACCGGGACCCAGGTTCTGCTCGGCAACGTCCCGGCACCGCCGCCCGGCGGCAACCTTCTCGATCTCGGCTGCGGGTGGGGGCCGATCGCCCTCACCCTCGCGCTCGAATCCCCTCGGGCCACCGTGTGGGCCGTCGACGTCAACGAGCGAGCCCTCGAACTGGTGCGCCGCAACGCGGAGTCGCTCGGCCTCGACAATGTCAACGCCGTGACGCCCGCCGATGTTCCTGCCGAGGTTCGATTCATGTCCATCTGGTCGAATCCGCCCATCCGGGTCGGCAAGAACGAGCTGCACGCCATGATGCTGAGCTGGCTGCCGCGCCTCGAACCCGGGACGGATGCCTGGCTCGTCGTGCAGCGCAATCTCGGCTCGGATTCACTGCATCGCTGGCTCCAGGCGGAGCTCCCTCAGGATTTCGCGGTCACCCGAGCGGCTACCAACAAGGGCTACCGCGTGCTGCGCGCGCGCCGGCGCAGCGGCACCGGGATGACGCAGGAGATCACGCTGCCTGATCTCGCTGGAACTTAGATCGTCAGATCGCCGACGTACACCAGCTCGGCCGGTCCGCTCAGGGCGACGTGCTGCCCGTCGCTCGTCTCGAGGACCCGAACGCCGACGACTCCGCCTGGCACCTCGACCCGCCAGACGTCGGGGGCGTTCGCTCCCGCCCAGTAGCGGATGGCGAGGGCCGCCGCTGCGGCACCGGTGCCGCAGGAGAGGGTCTCGCCGCTGCCGCGCTCGTGCACGCGCATCCTGATGCGCCCGATCCCGTCGACCACCAGGGGCTCCGAGGGGACGACGAACTCGACGTTCGCTCCGTCTGGCGGCGTCGGCGTGACGACCGGGGCTTCGCTCAGGTCGAGGGCGTCGAGTTCATCGTCGTCGGCGAGAGCGACCACGACATGGGGGTTGCCGACGCCCACCGGAAGGCCGGGCCGGTCCACCGCGAGGTTCTTCGCCGACACGGTCGCCTCGGTGTCGAGCACGACGAAGGGGCCGAGGTCGGTCTCAAAGCCGTCCGCCGTGCGGGTCAGGGTGCGCACTCCCCCGCGGGTGCCCACGGCCATCGACTGGCCGACAGTCAGCTTGGCGAGATCGTTCTCGATCAGGAAGAGCCCGAAGACGCGGATGCCGTTCCCGCACATCTCCGCCGGACTCCCGTCGGCATTGTGGTAGTCCATGAACCACTGGGCGTCCGGATTCTCGGCCAGGGCGTCGGCTCCGACGTCGAGCCTCGACGACTTCACCGCGCGGATGACCCCGTCGGCCCCCACGCCGAAGTGGCGGTCGGCGATGCCGGCGAGCGCGTCGGCATCCAGGTCGATCGTGCCATCGGGATCGGCGAACAGCACGAAGTCGTTGCCGGTGCCGTGGCCCTTGGTGAAGTGGAGTGCCGTGCTCACGGCTTCAGGCTATCGTCGCCCGCACCCGAGGCGCTCACCAGCACCGATCGCGCCTGCGCGAGGCGATCGGGCGCGTCCGCGCGGATCCAGCGGGTCGAGGCGTATCGCCCGAACCACCCCACCTGGCGACGCGCGTACCGCCTGGTGAGCGACGCGGCCTGCTCGATCGCTTGAGATTCGGTCAGGATGCCGTCGAGCTGAGCCACGGCCTGCGCGTAGCCGATCGCGCGGGCCGCCGTGGCTCCCCACCCCGCCGGACGCAGCGCCGCGACCTCCTCGACCAGCCCGTCGCGCCACATCCGGGCGACGCGCGCGTCGAGTCGCCCGATCAACGCCTCGCGGTCGGCCCGCAACCCGATCGTCACGGTCGGCCGCCACAGCTCGTCCTCGCCGGGCAGCCCCGCGCCGAACGGTTCTCCGGTGATCGTCACCACCTCGAGGGCGCGGACCAGCCGCCTCCCGTTGTGCGGGCCGATCGCCTCGGCGGCGACCGGGTCCGCCGCCTGCAGCCTGCGGTGCAGCATCCCGGGACCGTCGGCACGGAGCTCGGCCTCCAAGCGCTCGCGCACCGCCGCATCGGTGCCGGGGAATCGGAACGGGTAGAGCACGCTCGACACGTACAGTCCGCTGCCGCCCACCAGGATCGGAGTGGCTCCGCGGTTCAGGATGTCGTCGATCGCGGCGCGCGCCTGCACCTGATACGCGGCGACGCTCGCCTCCTCCCGCGGCTCGAGCACGTCGAGCAGGTGGTGCGGGATGCCGCGCCGCTCGTCGGGGCGGAGCTTGGCCGTGCCGATATCCATGCCGCGGTAGAGCTGCATGGCGTCGGCATTGACGATCTCCGCGTGCCGGCCTTCCGCCAGTAGCGACTCGGCCAGGTCGAGCGCGAGTTCGGACTTGCCGGCGCCGGTCGCTCCCACGATCGCGACGAGCGGAGTCGCAGGCACGCCGTTGTCCAGTGCCCTACCGCTCCACAGCGGGCCGAAGGCTCGGCAGCCCGATGTTGACCGCGCCGCGCGAGGCACCGGCGCCGGTCGCCGGGCTGTGCGCCGGCACGGCGCACGACTCGGCCTCCGCGCGATCGAAGGCATCGCCCGCTCGCGTGCGGCGGACCGGCAGCGTGTCTCCGGCGGGGGCGGCGATCAAGAAGTGCGGTGCGCTCCGAGTGATGACGACGCTCACCACGTCACCGGGACGCGGGAGCTCGCTGCCGGTCGGCACGTCGAAGTGCACGAGGCGCCCGTCCTCGGAACGTCCGGACATGCGCGCGGTCGCGCCGTCGCGACGGCCTTCGCCCGCGGCGACGAGGACCTCGACAGCGGTGCCGACCAGCTTCGCGTTCTCTTCGGCCGAGATCCGCTCCTGGAGCTCGGTCAGCCGCTCGTACCGTTCTTGCACGACTTCTTTCGGCACCTGATCGGGCAGGGTGGCGGCCGGGGTGCCCGGGCGGATCGAATACTGGAAGGTGAAGGCCGACACGAAGCGGGCCTGCTCGACGACGCGCAGCGTCTCGGCGAAGTCCTCCTCGGTCTCGCCCGGGAATCCCACGATGATGTCGGTGGTGATGGCCGCGTTCGGGATGCGCGCCCGCACCCGGTCGAGGATTCCGAGGAACTTCTCGGACCGGTACGAGCGGCGCATCGCCTTGAGGATCCGGTCGGAGCCCGACTGCAGCGGCATGTGCAACTGCGGCATCACGTTGGGCGTCTCGGCCATCGCGTCGATCACGTCGTCGGTGAAGGCCGCCGGATGCGGGCTGGTGAAGCGCACGCGCTCGAGCCCCTCGATCTGACCCGCGGCCCTCAGCAGCTTGCCGAAGGCGAGTCGGTCGCCGAACTCGACCCCGTAGGAGTTCACGTTCTGACCCAGCAGGGTGACCTCAATCGCCCCGTCATCCACCAGCAGTTCGATCTCGCTCAGGATGTCGCCGGGCCGCCGATCCTTCTCCTTACCGCGCAGCGAAGGCACGATGCAGAAGGTGCACGTGTTGTTGCACCCCACCGAGATGGAGACCCAACCGCTGTACGTCGACTCCCGGTGCGCGGGAAGGGTGGACGGGAACACCTCGAGCGACTCGAGGATCTCGAGCTGCGCCTCGCCGTTGTGGCGGGCGCGCTCCAGCAGGGTCGGCAGCGATCCCATGTTGTGCGTGCCGAACACCACATCGACCCATGGGGCCTTGTCGAGGATGAGCGACTTGTCCTTCTGAGCCAGGCACCCGCCGACGGCGATCTGCATGCCCTCGTGCTCGCGCTTGGTGCTCGCGAGGTGACCGAGAGTTCCGTAGAGCTTGTTGTCGGCGTTCTCGCGCACCGCGCAGGTGTTGATGACCACGACGTCGGCGGGTGCGCCCTCGGCGCGGACGTAGCCTGCCGCCTCGAGCGACCCGCTCAGGCGCTCGGAGTCGTGCACGTTCATCTGACACCCGAACGTGCGCACCTCGTACGTCCGCGGGCGCGCGGACCCATTCGGTGCGGACGACGTTTCGAGCAATGTCATGGTGCCGACAAGCCTACGTCTGCGCGGACCGGGCGAGCACGCTCGACAGCGGCCGCCTCAGCGGAAGCGGACGGTCGACCCTGCGTTGGTGTTCGCGGGCAACGCGAACTCGACCGCGGCGCGCACCGCGCTGCCCGAGTATCCACGCCTCATCAGGAACCCGCTCAGCCTCCTGACGGCGGTCTCCCGGTCGTAGGAACGCAATTGGGATGCGCGCTTGACGGCCAACTCTCGCGCCCGGCCCAGCTCCTCGCCGGTGTCGATCAGTTCGAGCGCGTACTCGATGGCGGCCGGCGCAAGCAGGCGGCGGGTGAGCTCGGCGGCGATTGCCGAACGGCCGAGACCCTTGCGCTCTTGCAGGATGCCGACCAGGTTCTGTGCGAGCGCCATGTCGTCGATCAGGCCGACGCCCACGAGACGGTCGAGTTCGGCGACGACGGTGTCATCGTCGAGCTCGCGGGCGCGCAAGCTGCGCTCGACCTCCCGGTGCGACATGCCCCGACGCGTCAGAGCGTTCATGCTGATGCGCTCGGCCTTGCCCGCAGCACGCGCTGCAGCGCGCGCCTCGGCTCGACCCTCGGTCGACGCGGCACGCTCGTCGGCGGCACGCCTTTCGACGAGCTGCGCCTCGATCTCGCTCTCCAGTTGACCGAAGACTGACGCCAGGGTCGGCAATTCGCTGACCGCGGGTGCGGGTGCGGGTGCGGGAAGACGATCCGACGGGCGCGCTCCCGCTTCGACCGCCGGGCCTTTGGCCGCCGGCTGTTCTGCCAGTGGCTGGTCGACCAGGGGCTGGTCGACCGGTGGCTGCACCTGCCCCGACCGAGCGCCGGGGAGGTACGTGACCGGCGCCAAGCCGTGCTGTCGTGCGGGGCGTCGCGCCGCGTCGGATCGCTCCATGATGGGTCTCGCCGACTTCTCGCCGACTACTCGCCCACGGCCATGCGGGCCACGAGCTCGTCGTCGATCGATTCCGGGAAGGACTCTTCGGCCGGCACCTTGTCGGCCGGCACCTTGTCGAGCGGCACCTTCGCCGGCGCGGCCTTGGCAGGTGTGGCAGCCGCAACGGGCTCCGCAGCAGCGGCAGCAGCCGACGCCGCCTTGCCCGCCTCGCCGATGCCGAGCTTGACCAGGATCTTGTTCTCGATCTCGGCGGCCACGTCGGGATTCTCGATGAGGAAGTTGCGCGCGTTCTCTTTGCCCTGGCCGAGCTGGTCGCCGTCGTAGGTGTACCAGGCACCCGACTTGCGCACGATCTCGTGTTCCACGCCGTAGTCGATCAGGCTGCCCTCGCGCGAGATGCCGACTCCGTAGAGGATGTCGAACTCCGCCTGCTTGAAGGGCGGCGCCATCTTGTTCTTGACGATCTTGACCCGGGTGCGGTTGCCCACGGCATCCGTTCCGTCTTTCAGGGTCTCGATGCGGCGGATGTCGAGCCGCACCGAGGCGTAGAACTTGAGCGCCTTGCCGCCGGAGGTCGTCTCGGGGCTGCCGAAGAACACACCGATCTTCTCGCGGAGCTGGTTGATGAAGATCATCGTGGTGCCGGTCTGGCTGAGCCCACCGGTGAGCTTGCGGAGCGCCTGGGACATCAGGCGGGCCTGGAGCCCGACGTGCGAGTCGCCCATCTCGCCCTCGATCTCGGCGCGGGGCACGAGCGCCGCGACGGAGTCGACCACGATCAGGTCGATCGAACCGGAGCGGACGAGCATGTCGGCGATCTCGAGCGCCTGCTCGCCCGTGTCGGGCTGCGAGACGAGCAGCGAGTCGATGTCGACGCCGAGCTTCTTGGCGTAATCCGGGTCGAGCGCGTGCTCGGCGTCGATGAAGGCCGCGATGCCGCCGTTCTTCTGCGCGTTCGCGATGGCGTGCAGCGTGAGCGTGGTCTTGCCCGAGGACTCCGGGCCGTAGATCTCGACGATGCGGCCGCGGGGAAGACCGCCGATGCCGAGCGCGACATCCAGCGCGATGGAGCCGGTGGGGATGATGGCGACCGGCGCGCGCTCGTCACTGCCGAGGCGCATGACGGAACCCTTGCCGAACTGGCGGTCGATCTGTGCGAGAGCCGTTTCGAGGGCTTTCTCGCGGTCTGCTGGTGTGGGCATGGCCCGTCTCCTTCGCTTGTGGCCCGTCGCACGACGAGCCGGATGATGCGCCCATAGGCTGCCGCTCCTGCTCCGACCGGTGTGGCAAGGTCGGGGCTCTCAGGGCAGGGCTGGTGTTGCTTGGTAGTTGCGACGCTATGCCCGAGTCCCGACATTTCTCGGGACCGACGGGCACCTCGTGCACAACTCGTCTTCGAAAGACGTTGGTGAGGAGACTACGCGACATCCGAATGGATGTTCGAGCGATTTCGACCGGCGTGTCGCCCAGAGATCGGGCCGCTAGCCGCGCGTCGGCTTCGGCCGGCCGGCGCCGTGCCAGCGCTGCGGCGGCACGTCCTGCGCGGCGCAGAGGGCGAACCACACCTCGCGCGTGGGCACCCCGGCCGCGAGCGCCTCATCCGGCGTCCGGTTGCCAAGCGCGACGATCACCGTGTCACGGCGCAGCACGCGCCCGAAGGCGCCGAACTCCTCGGCGACCGCGAGCTCGAACTCCGACAACTTCACTGTGCCATTCTGGCGCGCCGCCGCCACTGCGGCACGCACGCTCCGCGGGACGAGCGCGGTCGCCCCGCTGCGCTGTGCCATTCTGGCGCGCCGCCGCCACTGCGGCACGCACGCTCCGCGGGACGAGCGCGGTCGCCCCGCTGCGCTGTGCCATTCTGGCGCGCCGCCGCCACTGCGGCACGCACGCTCCGCGGGACGAGCGCGGTCGCCCCGCTGCGCTGGCCAACCCAACCGTGATCAGCGACCCGCGCCGCAGAAGCGGCGGCGCGGCAATCGGCGCATGAGAAAAGGCCCGGGCAGAAAGCCCGGGCCTTTTTCGAATCTCTACCGGATCGCGAGATCCGCGTCGAATTCCGCGACCAGTTCGTCCGGGAGCGTGTCGGGAACACGGGAGACGCCCTCGAGGATCGCGAGGCGGTCGCCCACTTCGCGCATGATCACCGAGATGGGCGTGTCGAGCGCGTCGGCGACCGACGCGAGAATCTCCGAGCTGGCCTCTTTCTGGCCGCGCTCCACCTCGCTCAGGTAGCCGAGAGCCACGCTCGCGCGGCCCGCCACCTGACGCAGTGTCATCGCCTTCTGCAGACGGAAGTCACGGAGAACATCGCCGATTTCCTGACGTACCAGAACCATGGTGTCCTCCTTTTCACTCCGACCGGATGAGGTCGGTGGTTCCGACCGGGCGCTAACCCTATCCCGGTCGATACGCAAACTCTAAATCGTGTCGCCTCGATCTTGCCTGTGACGACACCACATGTAACGAGATTGAAACGACCGCTATTCCGTCACGCGATCCAGCAGGCGCTCGATCACGAACATCAGTGATTCCGAGACAGTAGCCGCTCGGATGGATGCCCGGTCACCCCCCAAAGCGAGGCCCCTGGCCTCGACCCGGCCCTGCATCGAGAGTCCGATCCACACCTCGCCCACCGGATGCCCGTCCTGAGGGTCGGGGCCCGCAACGCCGGTCGTCGCGAGTCCGATGTCGGCGGGCGCCCCGTCGTGGCCCAGTCGGGTGCGCACCCCCTCCGCCATCTGGCGCGCGACCTCGGGGTCGATCGGACTGCGCGCTGCGAGCAGCTCGGCATCGACGCCGAGCAGGGTCGACTTGAGCTCGGTGGCGTAGGCGACGACTCCCCCGCGCACCACGGCAGACGCGCCCGGAACGCTCACGAGCTCGGCGACCACGAGACCGCCGGTCAGCGACTCGGCGACGGCGATGCTCATCCCCAGCCTGGTGAGCTCGGCGATCAGCCGGGTTGCCGCGTCGCCCGAGTCGTGCACAGCACTGCCGGCGCCCACGCCGCTACTCCGGCAGCTCGATGCGCTTGGCGCGACCGACCTTGTACGCCTGCCAGAGGTACTCGATGCCGCTGACCACGGTGAGCACCAGGGCCAGCACGATGAGCGCGGCGTTCACGGCGTTGATCCACTGCCCCAGGAACTGCCAGAAGGGGAAGAGCGCGAACGAGATCGCGACCGCCTGGGCGACGGTCTTCAGCTTGCCGAGCCAGGATGCCGCGATCACCCGATCCCGCAGCGCGATGAACCGGAACACCGTGATGCCGATCTCGCGCACCAGGATCACGATCGTGATCCACCAGGGGATCTCGCCGAGGATCGACAGCCCGACAAGCGCCCCGCCGGTCAGCACCTTGTCGGCGATCGGGTCGATGAGCTTGCCGAGGTCGGTGACGAGGTTGCGCTGCCGGGCCAGCAGGCCGTCGACCGAGTCGGTGGTGATGGCGAGCACGAAGAGCACCGCCGCGATGTACCGCACGTAGCCGTCGTGACCGCCATCGGTGAGCAGCAGCACGATGAAGACCGGCGCCAGCAGGATCCGGATCACCGTGACGATGTTGGCGATGTTGCCCCAGCTGGCCGGCGTGTCGCCGATCGCGACGACGCGGCCCTTCATCGGGTTCACGTTCTTGGGGTGCTCAGGCACGTGACCGGGGTCGGTCGGCGTCGCGCCCCCACGGTTCTCGCCAGCAGAGGCCGCCATGCGCTACTCCCTGCCGGTCAGCTTCCAGGCATCCTCGTCTGAGGGGCCGTCGTCCTCAGGATATCCGCTCATCATCTCGGCGACCGCGTCACGAGACGAACCCCCAGCAACACTTGGCTGCGGAGCCGGCGACGCGTTCGACGAGGAGGAGGCGGGCGCCGGCCCATCCCCCCGCAGCGATGCGAGCACCTCGGGCAGCTGTTCGGGCGTGACCAGCACATCGCGCGCCTTCGACCCCTCGCTCGGGCCGACGATCTCGCGCGACTCGAGCAGATCCATCAGGCGGCCGGCCTTGGCGAACCCGACACGCAGCTTGCGCTGGAGCATCGAGGTGGATCCGAACTGGGTGTTCACGACGAGCTCGGCGGCCTGAAGCAGGATCTCGAGGTCGTCGCCGATGTCGCCGTCGACCTCGCGCTTCTCCGCGACCGCCTCGACGTCCTCGCGGTACTCCGGGCGCGCCTGCTCGGTGACGTGCTTGACCACGTCGGCGATCTCGTCCTCGCTGACCCACGCGCCCTGCACCCGGATCGCCTTGGAGGCGCCCATCGGCAGGAACAGCCCGTCACCCTGGCCGATCAGCTTGTCGGCGCCCGGCTGGTCGAGGATCACGCGGCTGTCGGTCATGCTCGACACCGCGAAGGCCAGCCGCGAGGGCACGTTCGCCTTGATCAGGCCGGTGACGACATCCACCGACGGACGCTGCGTGGCGAGCACCAGGTGGATGCCGGAGGCGCGCGCGAGCTGCGTGATGCGCACGATCGAGTCCTCGACGTCGCGCGGGGCGACCATCATGAGGTCGGCGAGCTCGTCGACCACGACGAGCAGGTAGGGATACGGCTGCAGCTGCCGCTCGGAGCCTGCGGGCAGCACGATCTCGTTCGCCAGCACCGCGCGGTTGAAGTCGTCGATGTGACGGAAGCCGAACGACGCCAGGTCGTCGTAGCGCATGTCCATCTCTTTCACGACCCACTGCAGCGCCTCTGCGGCCTTCTTGGGATTCGTGATGATGGGGGTGATCAGGTGCGGCACGCCCTGGTATGCGGCCAGCTCAACCCGCTTCGGGTCGATGAGCACCATCCGCACCTCGGCCGGCTTGGCCCGCATCAGCACGCTCGTGATCATCGAGTTGATGAAGCTCGACTTGCCGGACCCGGTCGCGCCGGCGACCAGAAGATGCGGCATCTTGGCGAGATTCGCGACGACGAAGCCGCCCTCGACATCCTTGCCGAGGCCGATGGTCATCGGGTGCACGCTCTTGGCGGCCGCGCCGGAGCGCAGCACGTCGCCGAGCGAGACGATCTCGCGATCCTTGTTCGGGATCTCGATGCCGATGGCGCTCTTGCCCGGGATCGGCGACAGGATGTTGACCTCGTTGCTGGCCACCGCGTACGACAGGTTCTTGGCAAGGGCGGTGACGCGCTCGACCTTGACTCCGTGCCCGAGCTCGACCTCGTAGCGCGTGACGCTCGGGCCGCGGCTGAAACCGGTGACGCGCGCATCCACCTGGAACTGGCTGAGCACACTGGTGATCGCCGCGATCACCTCGTCGTTGGCGGGCGTCTTCGCCTTGGGCGGCGTGCCGGCGCTCAGGATGGATGCCGCGGGCAGTCGGTACGGCCGCCGTGGCGGGCTGCTCGGCGCCTTCGTCGGGGTCGCGGGCGCCGCAACCTCGTCGAACTCGCCCGCGGCTCCCCGCTCGGCGGCGCTGCCGAATCCCGGAAGCGGGGACGCCCCGTCGTCGCGCAACCCGGTCGCGCCGCTGTCGACCTCGCCGGTGAAGCGCTTCACGGCATCCTCGGCGCGCACCAGTTCTTCGAGCAGATCGATGTCGAACTGCTCGTCGCCCTTGGTGTGGTCGATGATCTCGGTTTCCGCCACCACGGGGCTGTCGAAGGCCGGCTCGGTGTGCTTGGGCTTACCGCGCCGCCACCACGGCATCGACGAGGGGTCGTCGAGCTCGAGACCGAGGTCGCTGAGCGAGCCGAACTCGGGCGCACCGGTCTCTCCCGGCGCGTCCTTCTCGCGCGGCTCGGGTGCCTGCGCGCCGAACAGGTAGGCGTAGAGCTCGCGCAGGCGCCATCCGAGCTTGTTCGGCGGCGTCTTGGTCATGATGAACAGCGAGAGCAGGGCGAAGCCGCCGAAGATCACGACCGCCGCCCAGCCGGCGTTGACCGACACGAAGGGCTGGCCGACGATCCACCCGACGATGCCTCCGCCGTGGGCGAGTGCCACCGCCCCGTCCTTGGGCTGCGGATGCCCGCCGAAGACGTGGCTCAACCCGGCGATTGTGGTCAGCAGCAGGGATCCCCCGATGCCGAGGCGGGTGTTGTCGTGCACGGTCGCCGGATGCCGGAACAGCCAGACCGCGAACACCAGCATGATCACCGGCAGTGCGAAGGCGACGCGACCGAGCAGTCCGCCGAAGGTGTACGCGTCGAGCGAGATCGCCACATCGTTGCTCGGGTTGAACCATTCGACGATCGCCCCGGCCACGGCAAGCACGACCAGGAAGAAGGGCACCCCGTCGCGCCGCTCCTCTTTGGCGAGCGTCTCGCGGCCGAACAGCCGCGCCGCGCCGCCGACGACGTGCGCAAGGCCGAGCCAGGCACTGGTCAGAAGGCCGGGCTCGTTCTCGGGAAGCGCGTTCTTGGCCGGGTACTTCTTGGTGGCCTGGTTGCGGGTCGCGTTCGAGCGCGTGCCAGACCCCCGCGTGGTGCTCGTGCGGGCGCGCGGAGTCGACGACCGGGTGCTCGTGGCCATGGGGTCACGGTAGCCGCGACGTCCGGCGAGGTGACGGAGGCGCGCCTACGCCTCTATGACCACCGGGATGATCATCGGGCGACGGCGGTGCTGCGTGTTCACCCAGCGTCCGACCGTGCGGCGGATCACCTGGCTGAACCCGTGGGTGTCTCGCGTTCCGTTCTGCGCGGCCTCCTGGAGCGCCTTCACGATCTGCGGCTTCACGTCGTCGAACACGGCTTCGTCTTCGGCGAATCCGCGCGCCTGGATCTCGGGCCCCACGATCACCCGACCGGTCTGGCTGTCGATGGCGACGAAGATCGAGATGAAACCCTCCTCGGCGAGGATGCGGCGGTCCTTCAGATCGGCCTCGGTGATCTCGCCGACCGTCGAGCCGTCGACGTAGACGAAGCCGACGTCGAGCTGTCCGACGACTCGTGCCACGCCGTCGCGCAGATCGACGACCGTTCCGTTCTCGCCGATGATCGTGTTGCGTTCCGGCACCCCGGTCTCGATCGCGAGTGCCGCGCTGGCGGTCAGGTGCCGGTATTCGCCGTGCACCGGCATCACGTTCTTGGGCTTGATGATGTTGAAGCAGTACAGCAGCTCGCCCGCCGCGGCGTGACCCGAGACGTGCACCCGGGCATTGCCCTTGTGGATGACGATCGCGCCCAGCTTGGTCAGCCCGTTGATGACGCGGTAGACCGCGTTCTCGTTGCCGGGGATCAGGCTGGACGCCAGGATCACCGTGTCGCCCTCTGCCACCTCGATCTGGTGCTCCTGGTTGGCCATGCGCGCCAGCACCGCCATCGGCTCCCCCTGGGATCCGGTGCTCATGTACACGATCCGGTCGTCGGGCAGCTCGAGCGCCTTCTTGAGCTCGACCAGCACGCCATCCGGCACCTTCAGGTAGCCGAGTTCGGCGGCGATGCCCATGTTGCGCACCATCGAGCGGCCGACCAGGGCGACCTGGCGGCCGTTGGCGGCTGCGGCATCCAGCACCTGCTGCACGCGGTGCACATGGCTGCTGAAGCTGGCGACGATCACCCGGCGTTTGGCCTTGGCGATCACGCTCTCGAGCACGGGGCCGATGTCGCGTTCGAGGGCGGTGAAGCCCGGGACGTCGGCATTGGTCGAGTCGGGCAGGAACAGGTCGACGCCCTCCTCGCCGAGCCGGGCGAAGGCGCGCAGATCGGTGATGCGGCCGTCGAGCGGCAGCTGATCCATCTTGAAGTCGCCGGTGTGCAGCACGAGACCCGCGGGGGTGCGGATCGCGACGGCCAGGGCGTCGGGGATCGAGTGGTTGACGGCCACGAACTCCAGCTCGAAGGGGCCGAGCTTCTCGCGCTGGTCGGCCTTCACCGTGAGCGAGTACGGCGTGATCCTGTGCTCTTTGAGCTTGGCCTCGACGAGCGCGAGGGTCAGTTGAGAACCGAGCAGCGGGATGTCCTGGCGCAGCTTGAGCAGGTAGGGCACGGCGCCGATGTGGTCCTCATGGCCGTGCGTGAGCACCACCCCGAGGATGTCGTCGAGGCGGTCCCGGATCGGCGTGAAGTCGGGCAGGATCAGGTCGACGCCCGGCTGGTGCTCCTCGGGGAACAGCACGCCGGCGTCGACGATCAGCAGCTTGCCGTCAAACTCGTAGACGGTCATGTTGCGGCCGATCTCGGCGAGGCCGCCGAGGGGGGTCACTCGCAGGGTTCCTGCGGGGAGTGCGGGCGGATCGAAGACGTCGGTGCCTGGCATGTGGTCCTTGCTGCGCTCTAGCGCGTGGTGCCCGCGACCTTCGGCAATGCGCCGCCGGCGGCGGCGTTGCGGTCGGGGCGGAAGTTCGAGAAGTCGAGGCCGGCGAGCTCGCCGACGAGAGTGATCTCGTCTTCGATCAGGGCGGCCTCGGATTCCTCTGGGCCGACCAGCGGCAGCCGCACCCGTGGGCTCGAGATGCGGCCGAGCCCGTGGAGGATGTACTTGGCTGCGACCGTGCCGGGCACGTGCGTCATCACGGCGCGCACCAGTGGCTCGAGCGCCTTGTGCTCGGCGGTGGCGGTCGCCAGGTCGTTGGCGTTCACGGCATCGACGATGGCGCGATAGGGCGCGGGGGCGATGTTCGCGGTGACGCCGATCAGGCCGGTCCCGCCGATGGCGAGCGTCGGCAGCGCGTTGGCGTCGTCGCCGGCGAAGTAGAGCAGCTCGGTCTGGTTCAGCACCCGGCTGACCTCGCTGAGGTCACCCTTGGCATCCTTGACGGCCCGGATGTTGGGGTGCTTGGCCGCGCGCAGGATCGTCTCGTACTTGATCGGGATGCCGGTGCGCCCCGGGATGTCGTACAGGATCACCGGCAGATCGGTCGCGTCGGCGATCATCCGGAAGTGGGTGAGCACCCCGGCCTGCGTCGGCTTGTTGTAGTAGGGCGTGACGATCATGACGCCGTCGGCGCCGGCCTTCTCGCTGTGCTTGTACAGCTCGATGGCGTGAGCGGTCTCGTTGGAACCGCCGCCCGTGATCACCTTGGCGCGGCCGTTGGCGACCGACTTGGCCACCTCGACGAGCTTGATCTTCTCGGGGTCGGTGAGCGTGCTGGTCTCGCCGGTCGTCCCCGTGACGACGATGCCGTCGGCCCCGTCGTTGATCACATCGTCGATGTGCTTCTCGACGTCGGCCCAGTCGACTTCGCCGTCGGCCGTGAACGGGGTCACGAGCGCGACGAGCACCTGTCCGAAGGGATTCTCTGGCGTCGACACGCGCTCCAGGCTAGCGGGCTGCGGCAGGGGCGCGCACCGTGCCGCCTGCCGCTCGGCCTCCTCGCGAGGCACGGCCGGTCGGCGACGGTCGATCGGGGTCCGCGTGCGATGCACGACGACGCCGGGCACGGATGGCATTCGTTCCGGACGTGCTACCGCAACATGCAGCGGTGCTTCGGCTTCGCGACCCGCGTAGAAATCGAGAGCGGACCTGCAGGCCAGCGACGCACCCAGACGAAACGCCTGAACCACCTCTGCCGGCGTGTCGGGAAGAGCGAACCATCCCTTCCTCAGCCGGATGACCCTTTGGTAATCGACAGCCATTCGGATCAACTGCGGGTCGAGTCCATCGGCGAGGAGTTCGCGCGTGCAGGCGATGCCGCCCCGGCCGCGCAGGGCATTCTCGACGACATACACCGGTCCATCGTGCGCGAGCTCCTCGTCTGCGCCCCACGTCTTGTGCATCTCAGGCTTCGACGGCCTCCTGGGTCCCTGTGGAGGAGGGGGCGGCTCCGACGAGAGTTCCGCTGATCCGCGCCGAGCCTGCGTCACCGGCGTGCATCCGCGCCGAGCCCGGGTGGTGCCACCCGCGCGTTCCCATTCCGTCGCCCGTTCCGGTGCAGATCGACGAGCTGCAGCGGCCTGGGTGGTGCCACCCGCGCGTTCCCATTCCGTCGCCCGTTCCGGTGCAGATCGACGAGCTGCAGCGCCTGAGCGCCCGAACGGGCGACGGAATGGGAACGCGTGGCAGGAGACGCCCGGGTCGCAAGCAGAGTCAGCGGCGAGGACCCGCGGACAAGGGCACTCGCGAACGCGAGGCGAGAGACCAGCGGAGACGTGAGCGAGGCATCAGATGCGCGTGTAGGTCCTGAATCGGTAGCGGAGTCCGTTTCGCGCGGTCAGCCAGGGGGCGTCGGCGGCGAGAGGGGTGAGTTGCCAGACCGAGAAGTCGATCGCGGGGGCGAAGGTGTCGCCGTCGGGGGCGACGTCGATGTCGGTGACCTCGAGGCGGGCGGCGCGGTCGATGGTTTCGCTGAAGAGGTGGGCGCCGCCGATGACCCAGGGGCTCGCGTCGAGGGCCAGAGCGTCATCCACGGAGTGCGCGACCTCCGACCCCTCGGCGCCCCAGGCAGCGTCACGCGTGACCACGACGTTGCGACGCCCCGGCAGAGGACGGAAACGCTCGGGAAACGAGTCCCACGTGCGACGGCCCATGATCACCGTCGAACCCGTGGTGAGCTCCTTGAAGTGGGCAAGGTCCTCGGGGAGGTGCCACGGCATCGTCCCGTCGGCCCCGATGACGCCGTTCGACGCCTGGGCCCAGATCAGGGAGATGCTCATACGGCTACGGCGCCTCGGATCGCGGGGTGGTGCTCGTAGTTCTCCAGCGCGAAATCCTCGAAGGTGTAGTCGAAGATGCTGTCGCGGCGGGTCGTGATGGACAGCGTCGGCAGCGCGAACGGATCGCGCGTCAACTGCTCCGCCACCTGATCCACGTGGTTGTCGTAGATGTGGCAGTCACCGCCCGTCCAGACGAAGTCGCCGACCTCGAGTCCGGTCTGCGCCGCCACCAGGTGGGTCAGCAGCGCGTAGCTCGCGATGTTGAAAGGAACGCCGAGGAAGAGATCGGCGCTGCGCTGATACAGCTGGCACGACAGCTTGCCGTCGGCCACGTAGAACTGGAACAGCGCGTGGCAGGGCGCAAGAGCCATCGAGGGGATGTCGGCGGGATTCCAGGCCGAGACGATCAGGCGCCGCGAGTCGGGATTGACCCGGATCTGGTCGATGACCTCCGAGATCTGGTCGATCTGCTGGCCCGACGGGGTCGGCCAGGAGCGCCACTGCACGCCGTAGACGGGGCCGAGCTCGCCCGCGGCATCCGCCCACTCGTCCCAGATCGTCACGCCGTGCTCGCGCAGCCAGCCCACATTGCTCTCGCCGCGCAGGAACCACAGCAGCTCGTAGGCGATCGACTTGAAGTGCACCCGCTTGGTGGTGATGAGCGGGAACCCCTTCGACAGGTCGTATCGCAACTGCCTGCCGAACACGCTGCGCGTTCCGGTGCCGGTGCGGTCGGTCTTGTGCGCGCCGTGCTCGAAGGTGTCGCGCAGCAGTTCTTCGTAGGGGTGCGAGGGAGAGGACTGGGGGCTCATCGGCTCGATGGTATTCCGTAACCTTCCGCAACACTGGCCCGTCGGCGGATCGGCGCGAATATCGTGCCTTCATGCAGGTAGCCGCCGCTCTGATCGGGCTCGTCGCCGTCGCGACCGTGCTCGGAGTGCTGTGGCGCGCCTCGCAGGGCCGGGTGAGCACCGCGAGCGGGAGCGTGCGCGGCGTCGAGCTCGGCGGCCAGGCCACTTTGCTGCAGCTGTCGTCCGAGGTATGCGCGCCCTGCCGGGCCACCGCGAAGGTCCTCGGCGAGATCGTCGCGGAGGGCGTCCGCCACATCGAGATCGACATCGCGCACCGGCCGGATCTCGCCGCCCAATTCAACGTGCTCCAGACCCCGACGACGCTCATCCTCGACTCCGCGGGTGCGGTGCGCGCCCGGATCGGCGGAGCCGTGCGCCGCGATGTCGTCGAAGCCGAGCTTCACCGAGTGCTGGCCGCGGCGTGAGCACCCAGCCGTCGACGTCTCAGACGGGCATCGACCCGCGCGGGCCGCGCTTCGGTGCGGGCATCACCGCCGTGCTCCTGCTCGTCGTGATCGGGCTCTCGCTCGGCGGCCTGGTCGTGCCCGCCCTCATCATCTTCGTGGCGCAGACGCTGCTCTTCGCCTGGGGCGCCTTCGCCGGCATCGCGCGGCATCCGTATGGACTGCTGTTCAAGAAGCTGGTGCGCCCGCGGCTGAAGCCCCCGACCGAGCTCGAGGCACCCATCCCGCCGACCTTCGCGCAGGGCGTCGGCTTCGCGATCACGGCGATCGGCGTCGTCCTGACGCTGCTCGGACTGACGCCGGCGCTGCCGATCGCGGCGGCTCTCGCCTTCGTCGCGGCGTTCCTCAACTCGGTGTTCGGGTACTGCCTTGGCTGCCAGATCTACCTGTTCCTGGTACGAGCCCGAGTGCTCGGACGTTCCCGGCCCGCGTCCGCGTAGCCCGCGTATGGTGGGGCCATGGCCCACACGAGTGAAGCAACCACCCTCTGGTTCGGCGATCTGAAGAGCGGATCCGGCACGACATCCCTCGATTCGAGCGATGCCGCCGAGCTGCCGGTCAGCTGGCAGGCCCGCGCGGAGGGCGTCGACGGAATGACCACCCCCGAGGAGTTGCTGGGTGCCGCGCACTCCGCCTGCTACTCGATGGCCCTCTCGAACGGCCTCGCGAACGCGGGGCACGCGCCCGAGAGCCTGCAGGTCACGGCGGCCGTCACCTTCCAGCCCGGCGAGGGCATCACGGGCAGCCACCTGCTGGTCAGCGCGAAGGTTCCCGGAATCACCGAGGAGCAGTTCCAGACCTTCGCCGAGGATGCCAAGGCGAACTGCCCGGTCTCGAAGGCCCTCGCGGGCATCCCCATCACCCTCGAGGCGAGTCTGGCCTGATGGCGGCTCGTCGCGCCCTGCGTGTATTGATCGCCGGGGCATCCGGACTCATCGGCACCGCCCTCACGGCGCAGCTGCGCGCTGACGGTCACACGGTGCTGCGGCTCGTGCGTCGCCGCACCGGCGCGGATGACGAGGTCAACTGGGCGCCGAGCGCGCGCACCATCGACTTCCGCGTGCTGGGCGAGGTGGATGCCGTCGTCAACCTCTCGGGAGCGAGCGTCGGCCGCATCCCGTGGACGCGGGGCTACCGCAGGACCCTGCTCGACTCGCGCGTGCAGCCGACTCAGACGCTCGCCGAGGCGATGAACCAGGTGGCGACGCCGCCCGCGGTCTTCCTCAGCGGATCGGCGGTCGGTTTCTACGGCGACCGCCCGGGCGAGCGCCTCACCGAGAGTTCGACCGCGGGCGAGGGATTCTTCCCCGAGTTGGTGACCGCCTGGGAGGCCGCTGCCGCCCTCGCCCCGAAGAAGACCCGCGTGGTCAACCTTCGCACCGCCGTCGTGGTCGCGCGAGAAGGCGGTCTCGCGCCGGTGCGCGTGCTGACCGGGCTCGGGCTCGGCTCGCGCTTCGCGACCGGCGGGCAGTACTGGCCGTGGATCAGCCTGCACGACGAGGTCGCGGCGATTCGGCACCTGTTGACCTCGAAGCTGAGCGGACCGGTGAACCTGGCCGGCCCGACGCCGGCGACCAGCGACCGCATCACGCACGCCTACGCGCGACGGATGCATCGTCCGTACCTGCTGCGCGTACCCGAGGGCGCCGTGAAGCTGCTGGGCGAGGCGGGCGAACGCCTGCTGCTCGACAGCGCGAAGGTCTTTCCAACTCGGCTCGAGGCCGACGGCTTCGAGTGGCAGCACCGCCGCGTCGAGCAGGCGATCGACGCGGTCTTCGCCTAGCTCGACTCTTTCGCCAGCCTGATCGCCGTCCGCGTCGCCCACCGGGCCCGGCGTCGGTCACCACTCGCGTCGTAGGCCAACCCGAGCCGGAACCAGGCGCGCCAGCTCTCGGGGTCGGCGTCCACGGCGGCCCGGTAGCTCGGGAACAACGCGTCGGCGGCGGCCCGGTCGACGCGACCGCTGGGGCTGACCGGCACGGGTTCGCTCGGCATCCCGCCCTCTGCTTCGAGTCGCTTGGCCAGGCGATCGGCCCGCACGGCGAAGAGCAGTTCGGCCACCATCGCCCACGCGCCGACGACCGGGAGTACGAGCAGGGCCACCCCGATCGCCACCGGCACCGGTTGGCGCACCCCGATCAGGATGAGCCCGTACCGAACCGCGAACACGAGGTACAGCGCGAGCAGGGCCGCCATGATGACGACCGCGATGCGGGTGCGCATCAGCCCTGGTTCGACGGTGCGGGCAGGCCGAGCAGCTTGTCGAGCCCGACGACGACGCCGCGCGCGTTGGGCGCCGCCCGCAGCCCCAGCAGCAGGCCGGCCGCGTACGACTCGTCGCTGAAGGTCTCGTGGCTCACCCGGACGGTCTCGCCGACGCCGCCGAAGATCACGTCCTGCTGGGCGAGCAGTCCGTTCATACGCAGGCTGTGGATCGGCACGCTCGCGACCTGCTGGCCGCGCGCCCGCTGGTCGACGTGCGGGGCGTCGACCGGGCCGGCATCCGCTCGCGCCGCGCCGATAAGTTCGGCGGTGCGGATCGCGGTGCCCGACGGCGAGTCGACCTTGCCCTCGTGGTGCGCCTCGATGATCTCGATGGAGGTGAAGTACGGCGCCAGCATGGTCGCGGCGAGCGTCGCCAGCACGGAGCCGAGCGAGAAGTTGGGGACGATGGTCACGCCGAGCTCGGGCAGCTCTTTCATTCGGCGGGCGAGCGTGGCGATGCGATCCGAGGTCCACCCCGAGGTGCCGACCAGCACCGGGATGCCGCGATCCAGCGCCGCGCCCACGATCTCGGGCGACACGGCCGGAACGGTGAGGTCGAGCACCAGGTCGGCGCCCTCGATCCGTTCGATCGGGTCGGACGAGCCGAGCCCGGCGTGCACGCGCAGGTCGTCGCTGCTCTCGATGAGGCGGGTGGCGAGCTGGCCCATCCGCCCGTTTGCACCGACGATCGCCACGGATGTCACCATGCGCTCCAGCGTAGCCTGGGCCCATGCCGGTCTACCGTCCCGCCTCCCCCGCCGACGACGACGCGCACGAGCTGCTGGCCGAGTATTTCGCGATGCGCGCGCACACCTTCCCCGAGCACCTCGGCGAGTACCGCACCGTCTTCCCCGACCCCGAGAAGTTCGTCCCGCCCGCCGGGATCTTCTTCGTCGTCGACGACGATCTGGGCCCGGTGGGCTGCGGCGGCGTCCGGATGCTCTCTCCCGTCCGCGCCGAGATCAAGCACCTCTACCTGCGCGACCGCGCGCGCGGCAAGGGATGGGGCCGCGAACTGCTGGCGGAACTCGAGGCCCACGCCGTCGGACTCGGCGCCCGCGAGATCGTGCTCGACACGAACGCGAGCCTCGAGGCGGCGCAGGGGCTGTACCGCTCGTCGGGCTACACCGACATCGAGCCCTACAACGACAACTCGAACGCCACCAACTGGTTCGCGAAGCGCCTGTTCGGCGACGAGCCGGAGCAGGTGCTCTAGCGCCCCGCAGACCGGCGTCGGATACCGTTGCGCCATGGCTCGTCGACTCGCGCCCGCCGCCCTGCTCGGCGCCGTCCTGGCCGTCGTCCTGGCCTTCGTGACTCAGCAGCTCGCGAACGTCGGCGGGGTGCCCTGCGACGTGTACTGCGGGCCCGGTGCGCAGGCATTGCCGCTCGGCTGGATGATCATGACCGCCGCCGTTTGGCTCACGGCGCTTGTGCTCTCTGCGGCGAGCCTGGTCGCCACGCGCGCCCGGTCGGGAGTGGCGTGGGGTGCGGTCGCGGTCTCGACCGTGCTCCCGCTCGCCATCGCCTTCCTGGCCACGCACCCGGCGTCGGGTTCGTAACCCGTTACGGCCGGACACGCCTCGGGAGTGGACGAGGCGCGGTAGCCGGAGCGGCTAGTACGGCTGCTCGACCGGCAAGCCCGTGCGCAGCTCGGGCAGCAGGTGCCCGAGGTCGTTGTGCGTCACCAGCACGGGCGGCTTCGCCGAGCGCACGCGAATGATCGTCAAGCCGCAGTTGGCCTGGTTGATCCCGAGCCAACGCCAATCCGCTGCTCCGAACGACTCCCGCACGAACCAGCCGATCACGAAGTTGTGCGTGATCAGCAGGTCGTGACGATCCTCGCGGGATGGCGTCATCCATTCCGCGGTCGCGTCGGCCATCTGGGCGCGACCGGCTTCGATCTCCTCCTCGGTGACACCGCCGAAGAAGGGCTCGAAGGCGTGCGGCATGTCGATGCCCGGTCCGGACGGAACGCAGTCCATCAGCAGTGCGGACGGCTGCGGCTCGAGCGAGGGCAGGCGCTCGGTCATGATCCGCGCCGTCTCCTGCGCGCGAGTGAGCGGCGAGGTCCAGGCGCCGGTGAATGGCACTCCCCCGAGACGTTCGGCGATGGCGTGCGCCTGACGCACGCCGCGCGGGCTCAGCGGCCCGTCGGGCAGACCGTATTCGGCATCCTGCTGCTCACCGTGGCGCACCAGGTAGAGATACCGCGACATTGCGTGACCTTCTGAGGGATGAGGGGGATGGAGGGGATCGAGTCGGATGGATCAGGCGGCGACGGAGTCATCAGCACCGACGAGCCCGTCGAAGGTGGATTTCTTGACGGCGCCCACCGCGGCGACCGAGAGCGGACGCGCGACCAGCTCCTCGGCGAGCTCGCGCACCTGCGCCGTGGTGACGCCGTCGAGGCGGCGCAGGGTCTCGTCGAGGTCCGAGAACTCGCCGAAGGTCAGCTCGCTGCGACCGAGGCGCGTCATGCGCGAGTCGGAGTCTTCGAGGGCGAGCGCTGCTCCCCCGCCGAGTTGGCCCTGAGCGCGCGACAACTCCTCGTCGGTGATGCCGTCGGAGGCCAGCCTGCGGAACTCGCCGAGCATCAGCTCGGCCACATCCGCCGCTCGCTTGGGTGAGCATCCGGCGTACAGGCCCACCATTCCCGCATCGGAGTAGCCGGCCGAGAACGAGTAGACCGAGTAGGCCAGGCCGCGCTTCTCGCGCACCTCTTGGAAGAGCCGCGACGACATCCCGCCGCCGAGCACCGAGTTGAGCACCGTGACCGCGGCACGACGATCGTCGGATGCCGCGAGGCCTTGAACACCGAGCAGCAGGTTCGCCTGCTCGGTCGGCCGGTCGACGATGGTGAGGGCGCTGCCCCGCTCGATCGCCTCTCCGGATCCGGGGTGGCGTCGGTCGACGGGCGATCCCGCGACGCTGAGATCCCAGCCCGCTTTCTCGAGCGCGGCCGTGATCCCGGCGACCAGCACGTCGTGGTCGACGGCGCCGGCGACGGTCACCACCAGGTCTTGGGGGCGGTAATTCGCCCGATAGTGGTCCCAGACCGCATCCCGGCCGACCGCACCGATCGAGGCCGGGCTGCCGCCGATCGGGCGCCCGAGGGGATGAGCGCCGAAAACCGCCTCGAAGAAGCGCTCGCTCACCACGTCGGACGGATCGTCGTCGGCCATCGCGAGCTCTTCGAGGATCACGCCGCGCTCGCTCTCGAACTCCTCGGGATCGATCAGCGACGAGGTGAACATGTCCGCCAGCACAGCGACCGCCATCGGCAGGTCCTGGTCGCGCACCTTGGCGTAGTAGCAGGTGTACTCCTTGGCCGTCAGCGCGTTGTGCTCGCCGCCGACCGCGTCGAACGACACGGCGATGTCGAGGGCGGTGCGCGTCGGAGTCCCCTTGAACAGGAGGTGCTCCAGGAAGTGCGTGGAGCCGTAAGTCACCGGCTGCTCATCGCGTGAGCCGACCGCGACCCAGAAGCCCACGGTCGCGCTCTGCGCGCCGGGCATGTGCTCGGTCAGGATCCGGACCCCGCTCGGCAGCACGCTCCTGCGCACCAGGGAGCCTCCGGATGCGGTGATCCGCAACTCGCCCAAGTCGAGCGGAAGTGCCACCGCGCCGTTCATCAGTGCCCTCCGTTCGCCGCCGCCCCTGCGGCGAACCCGCTTCAGAGCACGAGCGCGGTCGCGCTCTTCCGCTGGCGAGCCTACGTCATCCGCCTTGCCAGGGTGCCCGAAGGGCGACACCCGGACTGGGGTACAGAAACCGCGATGCGACAGACAAGTCTGTCTGTCCTCACCTGCTATGGTGGGACCAACGGGAAAGTGGATCGGCCCTAGCCGAAACGGCTTCCCAGCGCTGTATCGCGTGCTACCCGAACCCGCACCCGTGAGGCCGTGGCCGTTCCCCCCGACGGTCACGGCGTGCAGGGACACAGACTCGACCAGAGGACCCGATGCCCACCATGATCGAGATCGCGCGCCCCGCGCCGACTCCCCCGCTCGCGCCCGCCAAGAAGCGGATCCTCGACACCGCCGATCTGCTGTTCTACGACGAAGGCATTCGCGCCGTCGGTGTCGATCGCCTGATCAGCGCCTCGAGCGTCACCAAGGCGACCTTCTACAAGCACTACCGCTCGAAAGACCGCCTGATCGCCGAGTACGTCGAGCACCGTCACCGTCAGGCCGTCGCGGAGCTCGCCGACATGGTCGACCAGCAGGCGACGGCGGAGGCGGTGCTCCGAGCTCTGCAGCAGAGCATCTCCACCTGGATCTCGTCGCCCGACTTCCGTGGGTGCCCCTTCATCAACGCCGCGGCTGAGTTCTCGGACCCCGTGCATCCCGTTCGTCGTTCGGTCATCGCGCACCGCGAGTGGTTCGTGGGCACCCTGGAGCAGTTGCTGCGCGGAGTGGGTCACCCTCTCGCCGGCGAGGCGGCCGACGACTTGATGCTCGCCCGGGATGGCGCCATGACCGGCGGCTATGCCGGCGACCCGATCGCCGCCAGCACGGCCTTGGCGCGCGCATTCGAACGCGTCCTCAGCGACGCGCGCTCCTAAGAAACGCGCGTCACCGACACTCTGGATGCTGGCTGACGCTTGCCTGAACGTATTCTCCACGCCCCGTCGCGGCCCGCTAGTGTGATGGGCGGCACCGCGTTGGGCGGTGCCGAAGCGAAAGGGAATGAGTCATGACCTTCACGATCCCCGCCTTGAGCCTGCTCTTCATCATCGCCGTTGTGGGCGGTGTTCTCGCCCTGATCGACGGCATCGTCGCGGTGCGGAGCCACGCCGCGGTGCTCGGCATCCTTCAGATCATCGTCTCGGCGCTGTTCCTGCTGTCGCTGTTCTTCGCCGGCATCCCGTTCGGAGCCGTTCTGCTTGCGTTCATCACGGTGCTGCTCCTGATCCTCGTGCTCGCGTTCAGAGGAACGGCACGCCACTCGGTGTGGCTGGCGCTGATCGCCCTGGTCCTGCTGATCGTCTGGTTGACGCTGGGGACGCACAACATCTCGATCCCGGGCGTCAACGCGTAACGCACCGCCCGCACCCGCGTCGCGCGAGCGAATCCGCCGGTCTCAGCGCCGCGGTTCGCTCGCGCGATCCAATTGGGTCAACTCGTGCCGCGTCAGCCTGAGCTGGGGCGCCGCCATCAGGTCGAAGAGCTGCTCCGGCGAGGTCGCGGAGACGATCGGCGCGACCACGCTCGGCTTGCTCAGCAGCCACGCGAGCGCGATCGTCGCGAGGGCTGCGTCGTGCGCGGCGGCCACCTCGTCGAGCGCGCCGAGCACCTTCGCGGCGATCCGGGTGAGGTAGCCCGTCAGAGCGACACCGCGAGAGGACGCCGCCAGGTCGGCCTTCGTGCGGTAGCGACCGCTCAGGAAGCCGCCCGCCAGCGCGAAGCGCGGCAGCACCCCGAGCCCGATGCGCTCGGCGATCTGTTCGAGCTCGCCCTCGTAGTGGTGCCGCTCCAGCAGGTTGTACGGGGTCTCGAGTGCGGCCATCGGCGCGACCCCGAGCTGTGCCGACGCGATCCGCGCCTCGAACAGCCGGTTGCCGGAGTGGTCGGCCGCGCCGAACGCGAGAACCTTGCCGGCCCTGATCAGTTCGTCGACGGCGAGCAGCGTCTCTTCGAACGGCACCTCGGGATCGTCGGCATGCAAGAAGAGCAGGTCGACGCGATCGGTGCCGAATCGTCGCAGTGACGCCTCCACGGCCGCGGTGATCGAGCGGGCATCGACTCCCGGATGCTCGGTGCCCATGCCTGCTTTCGTCGCGATCACGGTGCGGTCGCGAGCGCCGCGCGACCGCATCCAGGCGCCGATGATCGACTCGCTGGCGCCGCCCGAGTAGGAGTCGGCGGTATCGATGAGGGTGCCTCCGCGAGCCGCGAAGCCATCAAGGATCGCCCGGGCCGTGGCCTCGTCGACCGTCGAGCCGAAGGGCTTGCCGCTGATCGCCACGGGGAAGACGCTCAGGCCCGAGCCGCCGATCGGCCGGTGTGGGGCCGGATCGCCGCCGACGATGGCCGCGGTCTGAGCCGTGGTGGGCGCCGCAGTCTGAGCCGGGGTGGGGATCGAGGCCGGGGCGGGGATCGAGGCCGTGGCGGCATCCACCGGCCCGCTGCGCAGGGCGGAACCGTTGCTGGTGCCTGCCGCCTCTGCCACGTCCGCCTCCTGGGGCCGCCGTCGATCCGACGAGCCGGCGGGGGATCGGGCGCGTCCTGGTGCGAGAGTAAACCCGCCGATTCGGCGTTCGCGGCAGGATCGCGGAATCGTTATGAATCGTGAGAATGCCCCGACATGGCTGTCTCAGCCCGCCCCGTCTGAACACTCAGCGAACACCCGGCGTTCACCCCTAGCCCGCGCGGGGTCTGCGCTCTAGCGTTGGCCTCGTGCGGATGCCGAGTGCATCCGGTGACGTCGTCCACAGCGTACGGAGTCGCCAACGCATCGCCGCCCCGTGCGGCATGAAGAAGGGCCCGGCCCCACGGATTCCTCCGCGGGCGGGCCCTTCGCCCATTGGCGCGCTACGCGTCGACCGGCTGGCCCTCCGACGACTCGTCCACGTGGATGTCGTCGGCGGGACGGCCCTCGGTGTCGCCGCCGTCGGTGTCTTCGACGACCGGAGCCAGCGAGAGCTTTCCGCGGTCGTCGATCTTGGTGATCTCGACCTGGATCTTCTGGCCGACCACGAGCACGTCTTCGACGTTCTCGACGCGCTTGCCACCGGCGAGCTTGCGGACCTCGCTGATGTGCAGCAGGCCGTCCTTGCCCGGCATGAGCGAGACGAACGCGCCGAACGCCGCGAGCTTGACGACGGTTCCGAGGAACCGCTCGCCCACCTCGGGGTTCAGCGGGTTGCCGATCGCCAGCACCTGCGCGCGAGCCGCCTCGGCCGAGGGGCCGTCGACCGCGCCGATGTAGACGGTGCCGTCCTCCTCGATCGAGATGTCGGCGCCGGTCTCGTCCTGGATCGCGTTGATCGTCTTGCCCTTCGGGCCGATCAGCTCGCCGATCTTGTCGGTCGGGATCTGGACGCTGATGACTCGAGGAGCCGTCGGCGCCATCTCGTCCGGTCCGTCGATCGCCTGGTTGATGACCGCGAGGATCGCCGTGCGGGCCTCCTTGGCCTGCTTCAGCGCGCCCGCAAGCACCGAGGCGGGGATGCCGTCGAGCTTGGTGTCGAGCTGGAGCGCCGTGACGAACTCGCTCGTGCCGGCGACCTTGAAGTCCATGTCGCCCAGCGCGTCCTCGGCACCCAGGATGTCGGTCAGGGCCGCGTACTGCGTGACCCCGTCGACGGTATCGGTGACGAGTCCCATCGCGATGCCCGCGACGGGCGCGCGCAGCGGCACGCCGGCGTTCAGCAGCGACAGGGTCGACGCGCACACCGAGCCCATCGACGTGGATCCGTTGGACCCCAGCGCCTCGGAGACCTGACGGATCGCGTAGGGGAACTCCTCGCGGCTCGGAAGCACCGGCACGAGCGCGCGCTCGGCCAGGAAGCCGTGCCCGATCTCGCGACGCTTCGGCGAGCCGACGCGGCCGGTCTCACCGGTCGAGTACGGCGGGAAGTTGTAGTGGTGCAGGTAGCGCTTCTTCGTAATGGGCGAGAGCGAGTCGATCTGCTGCTCCATCTTGAGCATGTTCAGCGTGGTGACACCCAGGATCTGAGTCTCGCCGCGCTGGAAGATCGCCGAACCGTGCACGCGCGGGATGACCTGCACCTCGGCGTCGAGCGCCCGGATGTCGGTCAGGCCACGGCCGTCGATGCGGACGCCCTCCTTGAGGATGCGGCCGCGCACGATCTTCTTGGTGACGCCCTTGTATGCGGCGCTCACCATCGAGTTGGCGTCGGCGGGCAGCTTGCCCTCCTCGACCTGCGCGGCGATGGCGGTCTTGACCTGCGCCTTGAGCTCGTCGTCCTGGTGCTGGCGGTCGGTCTTGTCGGCGATCTGGTAGATGTTCACCAGGTCGTCGTAGGCGATCGCGGCCACCGCGTCGTACACGGCGGGCGTGTAGTCGAGGAAGAGCGGGTATTCCTGGATCTCCTTGGCCGACTGCGAGGCGAGCAGCTCCTGCGCCTCGACCAACTGGCGGATGAACGGCTTGGCCGCCTCGAGGCCCTCGGCGACGCGCTCCTCGTCGGGTTTGATGGCGCCGCCCTGGATGAGGCCCCAGCTGTGCTCGGTGGCCTCGGCCTCGACCATCATGATGGCCACGTCATCCGTGCCGTCGTCGTTGCGCACGACACGACCGGCGACGGTGAGGTCGAACACGGCGCGCTCGAGCTGGCTGAACTTCGGGAACACGACCCACTGACCGTCGATGAGCGCGAGACGCACACCGGCGATCGGACCGCTGAACGGCAGGCCCGAGATCTGGGTGGATGCGCTGGCCGCGTTGATCGCGAGCGCGTCGTAGAACTCATCGGGCGCGACGCTCAGCACGGTGATGACGATCTGGACCTCGTTGCGGATGCCGTCGGCGAACGACGGGCGCAGCGGGCGGTCGATCAGGCGGCAGACCAGGATCGCCTCGGTCGAGGGGCGGCCCTCGCGACGGAAGAACGAACCGGGGATCTTGCCGGCCGCGTACGAGCGCTCTTCGACATCCACCGTCAACGGGAAGAAGTCGAAGCCCTCGCGCGGGCTCTTGCCGACGCTGGTGGCGCTGAGGAGCATCGTGTCCTCGTCGAGGTATGCGGCGACCGCACCCTGCGCCTGCTGTGCGAGCCGACCGGTTTCGAACCGGACGGTGCGCGTGCCGAACTTGCCGTTATCGAGAACGGCTTCGGCGAATTTGATTTCGGGACCCTCCAAGGGGTTTCTCCTTTGTTAGCTGGAATGCATACGGCATTCCGATCACAACGGAGCAGGAGCGGGCAGGAAGAACGACGACGTGAAGAGTCGCGCCGGTTGCCGCTCTGAACTGCAGAGCTCTGGTCAACAGTAGAAGCGCGCCGACTCAGTTCGAACTGATTCGGAAGACCACCACCGGTGACCAGCTTCGTGCCGGCCTGCTCCGGATGCCGCGGATTCGCGACACTTGATGCTATCAGTCGAGGGGCATGCCGGGCGGAATTGCAGGACACGCGTCGGTGAGCGCGTACCAGGCCGCGCGGGTGCGGACGACGACCTGGTCGTAGGCGTTCCAGGGGGTGTCCGCCTGCATCAGACCCTCGAACCGGGCGCGGCTGGGCAGCTGGGCGACCGTCTGCCCGTGAGCGGTCAGGCAGCGTCGCAGCACGGTGAGGTCGTAGGAGTACAGCGCACCGCGGTCCTTCGCGGGGACGAGCCACAGCCGATGGTCGATCGGATAGGCCGCGATGCAGCTCTCGACCAGGCGCCCGATCGCTTGCAGGCTGCCGAACTCCCCGAGCGCGGCGAAGGCCGAGACGTCCTTGGTGAGATTGACCGCATACGACATCCCCGATGCTTGCCGAGCGAGGGGCCTCGCGTCGAAGTCGATCACCCCGCCACTGCCCCGGTACACGCAGCCCTTGATCTGCGATGCACCCTGCGTCGGGGTCCAGAGCTGCGTCCAGACGTCGGGGGCGATGGGGATGCCGTCGCGCTTGGCGCGGCTCTGCGCCTCGGCGAGCGCCGCCCGCTCTACGGCGTTCGGCGCGGTGCGCGGGCGCGGGGGCGGTGCCGGGGTCGCCGTGCAGCCGGCGGCGAGGGCGACAAGCAGCATCCCCGCTGCCACCGCCACGGCCGACGCCGCGAACCGTCGCATCCTCACGGTGAGAGCGTGTCACACCTGGCGATCGCGCGACCGCTCCGAACGGGATTCCCTGGTGCCGGTCGGGCGCCGCGGCACCACCTCGATCAGCGTGGTGTGCTTCGGCGCCAAGCCGTCGCCTGCCGTTCGTCCGCGCAGGCGGCGCGCGGCCCAGGGGCGCACGTGCGTCCACATCCAGGCCGGGGTGCTGATCCGGGTGATCCGCGCCTCGGGTGCGTCGTCGTGCATGAGCGCATCCAGGGCTCCGAGCTCGGCGGCGCCCTCGACGCCCAGCGCTGCGGCCGCCCGGTACGACAGCACGCGGTGTCCGTACGAGCTCAGGTGCACGCGGTCGGCGGCCCACATCCGCTCGTCGATGCGATCGGGATCTTGGGTGAAGTCGAGCAGCATCGCCCCGGTCTCCTCGGCGGTGCGACGCAACTCCGCGGCGAGCCGGATGGTCCGGCGGTTCAGGATGCGCAGCAGCGGCCACGGCGCGACGAACGGGGTCACGATCAGCACGTCGGCTCCCGTGCGGCGCAGACGCACGATCCCCTCGCGGAGCCGGTCGGCGATCCGCTCGGGGTGCCGCCCGCTGAGCGCCAGGTCGTTCGCGCCGATCAGCACGGTCACCAGGTCGGCGCGCAGGGCGATGGCGTGCGGGATCTGCCTGTCGAGCACATCGTCGACCGTGCGACTGCGCACGGCCAGGTTGGCGTAGCGCAACCGCTTCGGGATGCCACCGGTGCCCGCTCCGATCAGCAGCATCGACAGCCGGTCGGCCCAGCCGCGCAGCTCGCCGGGCTCCTGGCGCGAGTCGTCGCAGAGTCCCTCCGTCAGGGAGTCGCCCAGGGCGACGTAGCGCTTCCAACGAGTGTTCGTCTGCCGCAGCGCCAGGGGCGCCCCGAGGCCGTCGGGCTCGCCGTCACGCGGTGCCTGCCGGGTGAGAAGTGAGAGAGGCGCGCGCGCCTCCCCCACCGCGATCGCGTCACGGTAGTGACCCACCAGTTCGTCGCCGAGCCGAGACCACGAGCGGTGCGCAACCGATTCGCGAGCGGCGGCGGCGAAGGCGCGGCGCTTGGATGCGTCGCCGACCAGGTCGGCGACCCGATCGCGCAGCTCGCCGAGATCGCCGGGCCGGTACAGCCATCCCGTGCGGCTGTTCTCGACCAGATCAAGCGGGCCGCCGCGACCGGTCGCCACTACGGGAACGCCGCTCGCCAGCGCTTCCTGGATGGTCTGGCAGAAGGTCTCGTTCTCGCCGGGGTGCACGAAGAGATCGAAGTTCGCGACCGCGTCGGCCAGGCGGTCGCCGCCGAGGAAGCCGAGGAAGGCGGCATCCGGGAGCAGCTTCTCGAGAGCCGAGCGGCTCGGGCCGTCGCCGACGATCACCACCTTGGTATTCGGCAGATCGGCGAGCACCGCCAGGTCTTCGACCTGCTTCTCGGGTGCGAGCCGGCCCACGTAGCCCACGATCGTCTCGCCGTTCGGCGCGACGCTGCGGCGCCAGGCCTCGCTGCGGCGCTCAGGCCGGAAGCGCTCGGCGTCCACGCCGCGCGCCCAGAGCCGCAGTCGGTCGACTCCCATCGCGCGCAGATCCGCGATCGATGACGAGCTGGGCGCCAGCGTGAGCGTCGCGCGCTGATGGATGCGAGCGACGTGCTGGGCGAGCGCGGGCTGCGCGCCCGGCATGCCGTAGCGCTGCGCGTATCCGGGGATGTCGGTCTGATAGATCGCGACGGTCGGGATGCCGAGGCGGTCGGCCGCGCGCAGCCCCTGCCAGCCGAGCACGAACGGCGACGCCAGGTGCACCACGTCGGGGGCGAACTCGCGCAGGATCGTGGTCAGCAGCGCAGCGCGCGCGAAGGTGACCCGCACTTCGGGATACGACGGAAGCCCGAAGGAGCGCAGCAGCGACAACTCGGAGCCGTGCGGCCCGACCGCGTCGGCCACCGGATTCGCGCGCTCCAGCAGCGTGCCGCGCGGGGCGATGACCCGGGTCTCGTGACCCTGCGCCTCCAGATGCCTCAGCACCTGCAGCAGCGAATGGGTGACCCCGTTCATGTGGATGAGCGACGATTCGGCGACCAGGACGACTCTCACGCACCCAGGATCGTCGGCCCGCCGCCTGCCGTCGCGTCACGGCGGCTCTGCGCACCCAGGATTCACCGGGTGTGCGTCCGCCGTTCTCCCCGATGCCGCCTGCTCCTTCGGCCGTTGCCTGCCGTTCATCCTCGCCCGGCATGCTTCGGGAGTGTCCGAGACGTGGCTGCACGCGGTCGCCGCCTCGCCGTGGCTGTACCCGGTGCTGTATCTGCTGGTGGTCGGCGACGCCTTCCTGGTCGTGCTTCCGAGCGAGACCTTCGTCGTCGCGCTCGGGGTGCTCGCGGCGGCAACCGGGCAGCCACCGCTCTGGGCCGTCATCCCGGTCGCGGCTCTGGGCGCGCTCACCGGCGATCTGCTGTGCTTCAAGATCGGGCGGTCGGTGGGCCTGGACCGCTGGCGCTGGCAGCGCTCCCGCCGCGTCGCGCGCGCGATCGACCGGGCACGGATCGGCGTGCACCGCCGGCCGGCCGCACTCATCCTGACAGCCCGCTACATCCCGTTCGCGCGGATCGCCGTCAACCTCGCTGCGGGCGCCACGCGACTGCCCGCCCGGGTGTTCCTGCCCCTCGCGGCCGTGGCCGGTACCGCGTGGGCGGTGTACAACTCCGTGATCGGCGCCGTGGTGGGGCGCCTGGTCCCCAATCCGGTGATCGCCGTCGTGATCTCGGTCGCGGTCGCGTTGGTGGTCGGGGCGACGGTGGATGCGATCGGCGGCCGGATCAGCCGGGTCACGGCCAGGAGGTCAGGAGCCGCGGAGTGACGAGCGCCGCGAGGTCCGGTGGGAGCACGGGGCAGGCATCCGAGAGGGCGTACCAGGCGAATCTCGTCGGGACGGCCACGGTGTCGTAGGGGCTCCAGGGGTGCCGGTCACGCAGGCGCTGCTCGAAATCCGCGCGGGACGGCATCCGGCCGACCGGGAAACCACGGGCGATCAGGCACGGGCGAAGGGTGGTGAGCTCGTAGGAGTAGAGCGCGTCCCAGTCGGCGGGCGCCAGGTGCAGCACCCGGTCGTCGAGCGGCGTCGCGGCCGCGCAGCGGGCGATGATGCGCGCGGACTCCGCCTCGTCGGGCCACGACCCGCTGCCGACGATGCCGTAACTGAGGGTGAATGCGGGCAGGTCGACACGCGCACCGAGCTGACCGTGGCTCTCGACGCCGACGCAGAGCTGCAACGCGGCGGGGAACTGCGCGCTCGTCCACAGTTGCACCCAGGGCAGGCGCGCATCGCCGGTCTCGGCGGACAGCTCCTGCGTCGTGCGCTGCACTGCCGCGCGCTCCACGGAGTTCGCCGTCGTCCGCTGGGCCGGCAGCGCCGCGGGCGTCGTCGCACAGCCGACGAGGGCGAGCATCAGGGCGACGCCCGTGATCGCTGCCACCCGTGCCGCGGTGCCGCGCCGTCTCGCCATCAGGATGCCGGGGCCAGGTACGCGGGAAGCGCCGGGCACACGCGCTCCAACTCGGCCAGCCGCGTCGCCGAGAGCGCCGAGTGCAGCTGGGCGTAGGGATCGATGAGCATCGGATCGCCGCTCAGCACCTGGGCTCGCGTGGGCGGCGCGCCGAGGTCCACACCGTGCTCCGACACGCAGGGCCAGAGGACGGCGGTCGTGTACCTCCACAGCAGCAGGAGGCCGGCGGAGTCGGTCGGATAGCTCTGGAGCGGCCCGGTCGCGACGGTCAGGCACGACAGCAGCGCCGACTCCGTGTTCGACAGTCCGCCGCCGCTGCCGATACCGGTGCCGTGCCGGTCGCCGTGGCCGATCCGCAGGTGCACGCCCTGGCTGTCGCGCCAGAAGGTCGGGGCGACCGTCGAATCGCCCAGCCCCACACTCTGCTCGCACTGGTGCACCACCTCGCTGGGAAGGCCCAGTGGCAGGCGTTGCGGGTGGGCATCGCCGCGCAGGTGCGTCGTCGCGGTGCAGCCCGCGAGCGGGAGCACGGCCGCGAGCGCGATCACGGCGAACGCCGTCGCTCCCACCGCCGCCCATCGCCGCATGTGCATGCCACCATCTGAGCACACGGATGCCGCCGCGTCCCTCCTTCTTGCGAACGCTCAGAACTTCTTGCTCACGTTCAGCCGAGGTACTCGGGCCGAAGCGGGCACGCGCGGAGCGCCGCAACCAGGCGCGGCAGCATCTTTCTCGACACGGGAGTGCCGGTGAGCGGGTTGGACGTCACGACCGACGAGGCCGTGAGGAACTGGTCGCGTGAGGGCGGGTCGCCCATGTCGAGCCCGTGCGACGTCAGGCACGGCCAGAGGACCAGGGCGTCGTAGCGGTACAGCTGGAGCAGGCGGGCAGGCGAAGCCAGCGTCTCGGGCGGATAGTCCTCGAATCGGTACGGCGACATGCACTCGTAGAGCGATTGCGCCGCGGGAACCGCCTGCGCCGTGACGGAGTCCAGTTGCGACTGGTCGGCACTCGGCCGCTGATTCTTCACCTCTGCTCCGTCGTGTGTCACGGTGACCGCCCAGTCGCCGGGCGCCTCGATTCCCACGGTCAGCGCGCCCGGCGATCCACCGACCGTGAAGCGCAGGCCCTGCTCGGCGACTAGCGCGCCCGAGGCCGCCCCGCCACTGACGCGCGAAGAGCTGCCGTTGTCGGGAAACAGGCCGGGCAGGCAAGCCTCGAACACGAGTTGCTGCAGCTCGGCGGGGAGCGTGACGGAGTGCTGCGCCGTTGCCGGGCGGGGCGCCGGAAAGGCCAGCGTCGCCGACACGACCAGGGCCAGCGCCGCGAGGAGCGCCCCACCGATCGCGATCGTCCGCCGTCGCATGGCTAGATTTTAGGGGCGCGGCTCTCTCGTGCAGGGGCGACAATGGTCGCATCCGATTCGAGGAGGAACCGATGTCCAGCAGCGTCGCACGTGTCACCACGATCACCGCCCGGAGCGACAAGAGCTTCGACGACGCGGTCGCGGCGGGCATCAGCCGCTCCAACGCCACCCTGCGCAACGTGACCGGGGCGTGGGTGAAGGATCAGAAGGTCGAGGTCAGCGGCGGCGCCATCACCGCGTGGCAGGTCACCCTCGAGGTGACGTTCGTGCTGGAGGACTGACCGCACCCGCCGCGCAGCACTGAGCCCCGCCATCCAGCGAACCGGCCGAGGCCGACCTAGGCTGGATGCATGGCGACCGTCGATCTCACTGACCAGAACTTCGAACGCACCGTGCTCGACGGGGGCATCGTGCTCGTCGACTTCTGGGCGGACTGGTGCGGACCGTGCAAGGCCTTCGCGCCGATCTACGACTCCACGTCGGCAGCGAACGACGACATCGTGTTCGCCAAGGTCGACACGGATGCCAACGAGGCTCTCTCGGCCGCCATGGGCATCCAGGCGATCCCGACCCTGATGGCGTTCCGCGACGGCATCGGCGTGTTCTCGCAGGCCGGGGCGCTCCCCCGCCCGGCTCTCGAGGATCTGATCAGCCAGGTGCGCGCGCTCGACATGGATGCCATCCGCGCCGAGATCGCCGCCCAGACGCCCGCCACCTCCGACGCGTCGTAACCGCTACAGTCGGTGCCATGTCCGGCACCGAAGATCAGCCCGTCCCCGCTGAGCCCGTCGCGGCTGAGCTGACTCCTCCCCCGGCGTCACCGATTGCAGCTGCTCCGGTCGCCGTGAGGCCGCGCCGCGGAATCGGTGCCGCCTCCTTCATCCTGGGGCTGCTGGCCATCCTGGGCGACCTGGCCGCGCTGGTCATCGGCCTGATCGCCGTCGCCGGCGCCCTCACCAACTTCAGCAGTGTGCTGACCGACCCGACCGGCTCGCTGGGCTCCGCGCTCGGTGTGATCGTGATCGCCGCCGTCGCGCTCTTCGGCGGACTCCTGTTCGCGCTGCTGGCCGTGATCTTCGGCCTGGTGGCGGCCATCCGCAACCGCGGGCGCGTGCTCGGCGTGTTCGGCATCATCTTCGGACTGATCATCCTCATCGGCCACATCTCGGCGATCGTGGGCATCGCCATGACCCCGAGCAACGGACTGACGAGCTAGCGGCCAGCGAGCATCATGGCGGGCCTCGAGGAGCTGTTCCCGGATGCTCAGGAGCGCCCCGGTGTCGGGCTGCCCGCCGCGCAGCAGGCCGAGCCGGTGGGCTCGCGCCGACTCGGCATCCTCGCGCTGGTACTCGGCATGTTGGCGGTCGTCTGCGAGGTGGGCGCACTGCTCACCGGGATCGCGGTCTTCGTGTCGATCCTCGGCTCGCTCGGAGCGGGCAGCGGCGCCGACGGCCTCGACTGGGTCGTCGGCTACGAGCTGGCCAGCGCCGTCACGGGACTCCTGCTCGGCATCGGCGCAGTGGTCGTCGGCGTGCGGGCGGCCCGGCGGCACCACGGGCGGAGATTCGGCGTCGCGGGCACGATCCTCGGTGGGGCGGTGCTGGTGTTCGACGTCGTCCTCGCGGTGCTGCTGGTGGTGACGGCGGCGGGCTGACGCAGTGCGCCCACTCGGGTCGGGCTGAACAGCTCGGTCGGTTCACACGCCGTGCGCTCTCAGCGCACGGCGCCCATCAGCAACTCGACGCGATAGGCGCCGCCCTTCTTAACGATGCGCGCCGGGATGCGCGCCTTGCCGATCGTGTCGTCGAGTCGGCGCAGGGTGTCGTCGACGACCGATTCGAGTCCGCGTGGCACCGAGCCGACCGGGCCGCTCACCCGGCGACCGGTGAACAGGCGGACAACGATCGGGGCGTCGATGCGCTCCTGCTCCTGACTGCGGGGCGAGATCGCGGTCTCGAGGTCGCCGATGCCGTCGCCCGCCGCTTCGATGACGGCGCGCAGCTCGTCCTGGCACGGGTCGCTGTCCGCGAGCAGGATCGTCACCCTCCGGTTGCGCGCGCGCAGCCCGTAGCTGTAGTCGTTGAGATCGCCGGCGCCGCGATCGTTACGCGGCAGCGACTCGTCGGTGCCGCGTTTGCTGCCGAACATGCCCATCAGAACCCGCTCGCGGGGCGCGGCGTGTAGTGCTCCTCGAGGCGTTCGAGCTCGTCCTCGCTGAGTTCGAGGTCGACGGCGGCGATCGCGTCGTCGAGGTGCTTCGGCTTCGTGGCTCCGACGATCGGCGCCGTGACCGCGGGCTGGTGCAACACCCAGGCGAGGGCGACCTGGGCGGCGGAGACGCCGCGCTCCGCGGCGATGGCGGCCACCGCATCCACGATCCGGTGGTTCGACTCCTCGTGGTACAGGGTCTTGGCGAAGGCGTCGGTCTCGGTGCGCGCGGTCTCGTCGCCCCATGGTCGCGTCAGCTTGCCGCGGGCCAGCGGGCTCCACGGGATGACGCCAACGCCCTGGTCGAGGCAGAAGGGGTGCATCTCGCGCTCCTCCTCGCGCTGCAGCAGGTTGTACTGGTCCTGCATCGAGATGAAGCGGGTCCAGCCGTTGAGATCGGCCGTGTACTGCGCCTGCGCGAACTGCCACGCCCACATCGACGAGGCGCCGATGTAGCGTGCCTTGCCCGACCGCACGACGTCGTTGAGGGCCTCCATGGTCTCCTCGATGGGCACCTCGGGATCCCAGCGATGGATCTGGTACAGGTCGACGTAGTCGGTGCCCAGCCGTCGCAGGCTGTCGTCGATCGCGGTCAGGATCGCCGCACGGCTCAGGCCGCCGCCCTTCGGCCCCGCGAACATCCGGCCCTGCACCTTCGTGGCGATGACCACCTCGTCGCGCCGGGCGAACTCGCCGAGCAGCTGACCGGTGATCTCCTCGCTCGATCCGAGCGAGTACACGTTGGCGGTGTCGAAGGTCGTGATGCCCGCTTCGATCGCCTGCCGGAAGAACGGGCGGCTCTCGTCGAGGCCGAGGCTCCAGCTGTGGTTGCCGAGGGCCGGGTCGCCGTAGCTCATGCAGCCGAGGATGATGCGCGAGACCTCGAGGCCGCTGCTTCCGAGTCGGAGGGTGTCCATGTCTTCACGCTAGCCGCGATTGAATGGAGCCGTGCATCCCACCAGCCAGGCCCAGTTCGACGCCGCGATGGCCGACCGGGTTCCCGAGCCCGACGAGGTACGGCCCGGCATCTGGTCGATCCCGCTGCCGATGCAGCAGCCCGGCAATCCCTTCTCGCTCAGCTACCTGATCGCGGGCGACGACGGCTCGCTGCACCTGATCGACACCGGATACGACGGTGACGAGAACTGGGCGCTGCTCCGACGCGCTCTCGACCGCTTCGGCCTCGCGGTCCACGACATCGCGTCGGTGTTCGTGACCCACCTGCATCCGGATCACCTGGGCATGACCGAGCGGTTGCGTGCGGCGAGCGGCGCCCGGGTCGGGATGCTGCGCCGCGAGCACGAGGGACTGGCCGCGGTCGCGGCCGGCGGTCTCGTTCCGCCCGATGGGTTGCTCGAGGGCTGGGGCGTTCCGGCCGAACGCCGGGCCGAGCTGAGCATCCCGCTCGGCGCCGACCTGGTAGCCCGCGGCATCCCGACGGTCGACGTGAGCTACGAGCCCGGCGGCACGCTCGACGTGCCGGGCCGCGCGATCGAGGTGCTGTGGACGCCCGGGCACACCGCCGGCTCGGCCAGCCTGGTCGATGCTGATTCCGGCCTGGTGTACACCGGAGACACCGTGCTGCCGAAGATCTTCTCGGGCCTCGGACTCGGCGACCGCGGTGTGCCCGGGTCGCCCACGCCGAACCCGATCGCCGATTACCTGAATTCGTTGACCGCCCTTGCCCGGTACGACGACTTCGAGGTGGCCCCGGGCCACGGCTACCGGTTCCGCGGACTCATCGAGCGCAACGCCCAGCTCGCCGAGCACCACCTGCACCGCTCGCGCGCGGCGGCCGCCGTGATCCGCGAGCAGCCGGACGCCACGGTGTGGGAGGTCGCGAGCCGGCTGCGCTGGACCGCCGGCTGGCAGAACCTGCGCAGCTTCTTCCTGCTGTCGGCGCTCTCGCAGACGGTGCTGCACCTGGAGTTCGTGAAATCCCCGGAGTTCCCCGGGTAGCGGTTACTCCTCGGCGAGCACCACGATCCGGTCGCCGGCCGAGAAGCTCAGCCGATCGGTCTTCACCGGGTTCAGGTGCACGCCGTAGTTCTGGTCTGCGTGGTGCGCGTACTGCTCCACGCGGTAGCCGATCGCGGTCTCGCCCACGCGGCGGGCGGCCTCGAGCACGGTGTAGAAGTCCACCTCGGTGCCGGGCTTGATGTACAGCTCGGCGGGCCGCAGGTAGATCTCGCTGCCGGTGCTGTCGAACAGGATGCCGAAGACATCCGTCAGCTGCTCGTTCTCGCTCACCTGGCTGAGCATCAGGCTGACCAGCTTCTCGCTGACGATGAAGTCGTCGGCGTTGGTGACCTCCGCCAGCTCTCGGTTGCGGTCATCCAGCATCTCGCTGACCACGTTGAGCTCGACGCCGAGCTTCTCGGCCATGTCGCGCAGGTGCAGCAGCGTGATGAGCGTCTTGGCGTCGGCGCGCTGGGCCGGCAGCGTCTCTTTGGATGCCAGCACGATGATGTGGTCCGACGCGTCGACCCCGAGGGTGTCGAGCACCGCGCGGTGCGAGGGATCCGCGCGCCGGAAGGTGACCGGCATGTTCGGGTAGGTCGGCAGTCCGGGGTCGTCGACGTCGGCGACGACGAGCACCGACGAGCCCTTGGTGACGTACGAGGCGAGCTCGGCGAGCATCATGTGCAGCCCCGAGTGGTAGCCGAGCACCAGCGTGCTCTCGGGCGCGGGCTTGAACGGCTTGGGCGAGAGCACAGCGCTCTCGTCGAAGGAGCCGGCCGGGCTCAGCTTGATCGTGCTGTCGTCCTCGGCGATCACGATCAGCCGCTCGCCGGCCGCGTATGCACGGTCGGCGGGCGGATTGATCAGGATGCCGTCCGGCGTCGAGATGCCGATCACCGTCGAGTCGGAGAAGGCCGACTGCGTCTGGAAGTAGCTCTGGCCCACCAGAGTCGGCTGCTCGGTGAAGTAAATCTCGGCGCCCTCGAAGTCGAGCAGGTCGGTGTAGACGACGCTCAGGCCGCTCTGCCGGCAGCTCTGCACGGTGACGCGGCTGATCAGGTCGGCTCCGAGCACCCAGTGCGCCTCGCCCTTGCCGACCAGCTCGGCGGCCTCGAGATTCGCGGCATCCCGCAGCTCGCCGACGATGTGGTACTCGTCGGCCTTGCGGTCCTTGTTGTTGGTCAGGGCCAGGCAGGTCTTGATGACGGTCGAATCCGGGTCCTCGTCGTCGTCGCCGCCGAGCAGCACGATGCTGCGCGCGCCGTTCGGGTTGCCGAGTTCGAGGTCGACGAGGTTCATCGGATCGCCGGTGCGGCAGATGATCTTCGTCTTGCCGGTGTCGGGCACCTGGGCCCGGATGGCATCCTCCATCTCGACCTTGTCCATGTTGGCCAGGATGACGATGGCGGCCTTGCCGCGCGATTCGTTCGCGATCGACAACTCGTTCACCAGCGAGAACACCTTGCGGCTCCAGCCGAGCACGAGCGTGTGATCGGTCTCGAGCACGCGGGAGCGGCCCTTGCGCAGCTCCTCGACCTTGGCGTCGAACGCACCCGAGATGATCGAGATCAGGCTGGCCACGACCACGATGCCCGCGATGGTGATGAGCATCATCAGGCCGCGGTAGCCCCAGCCCGTGTCGCCGGCGACGGTGCCGGAGTCGAGCGCGCGCACCAGCGTGCCCCAGAGCAGGTCGGGGAAGTCGTGCGGCTGCCCGACCGGGTACGCGGCCTTACCGATCGCCACGACGATCAGGGTGAGGATCGCGATCAGCGCCGCCGTCACGATCGCCAGCAGGGCGATCAGCGATCCGGTTCCCTTGGCCATCCAGCCGTCGAACCAGTACCGGAATCGCTCGCCGAGACTGGGCTTCTTCATCGTCGCTCCCTGAGGTCAGTGAGACGACATTAGCGGGAGCGCTTCGCCGCCGAGAACCACGGCGCTAGCCGAGTCGGGCGCGCAGGAATTCCAGGGAGCGGCTCCAGGCGTCCCCGGCAGCGGCGGGGTCGAAGGTGGTCGGGTTGGTGTCGTTGAAGAAGGCATGGCCCGCATCCGGATACACCTTCGCCTCGAAGTCGACGTGGGCAGCCGTCATCGCCGCCTCCAGCGCGGGCAGGCCGCTCATCAGGCGCGCGTCCTGGTCGCCGTAGAAAGCCAGGACGGGGCAGCGGATGCCTGCCACCTCATCCGGATCGGCGCTGCCGTAGAACGGCACGGCGGCCTTCACCCGCGAGTCTCGCTCGGCGAGCGTGAAGCTGTACGAACCGCCGAAGCAGAAGCCGAGCACGGCGATGCGTCCGTCGACCTCCGGCTCTGTCGCGAGCGCGTCGACGACCTTCGTGAGTTTGGCGATCGCGCCCGCCGCGAACTCGGGGGCCTGCCGGGCCGCGAAAGCCTCGCGCAGGCGCGGCTGGTTGGCGGCGCGACGTTGCTCGTCGGGTTCGTACATCAGCTCGAAGAGCTCGGCGCCGATCTCGGGAGTGATGCCGGCATCCGAGAGAAGGTCGGGGGCGAGCGCCAGGTAGCCCTCCGCGGCGTACCGGTCGGCGACGCCGGTGATGTGGGGAACCAGGCCCCAGATCTCATGGATGACGATCAGCGCGCCGCGCAGCTCGCCCTGCGCCTCCGCGCGGTACACGGTGACGCCGTCGACGGTCTGCATCGAGCCCATGACCGGATGCTACGTCACGCCACGGGGAACTCAGCGCCTACGAGCTCGGACGCGAGAACACCGCCCGCAGCGCGAAGAACACGATCACCGCGACGACCAGCACGATGGCGAGCTTCGCGATGAACCAGATCAGGCTCAGCAGTGCGCTCACCAGGAACCAGGCGATCACGATCGCGACGATGACCCCGAGGATGGTCCAGATCGTTCCGCCGCGCATGCAATTCAGATTACGCCTGCGAGATCCGCACCATGTTGCCCGAGGGGTCGCGGAAGGCGCAGTCCTTGGTGCCGTAGCCGGGATCCATCGGCTCCTGGAGCACCTCGGCGCCGGTAGCGCGCACCCGCTCGAACGCGGCATCCACATCGTCGCTGCTGAACACGATGTTCGGCAGTGCGCCCTTGGCGAGCAGCTCCTGCAGTGCATCGCCGTCGGCCTGGCTCCGTCCGGCGTGCGGATCACTCAGCACGATGCCCAGCCCCGGCTGGCTGTCGGTGCCGAAGGTGAGCCAGCGGTGGTCGCCGGAGCTCACATCCTGAATCACCTCGAGACCGAGCGCGTCGCGGTAGAACGCGATCGACTCTTCGACGTCGTTGACGGTGATGTGCGTGTACTGGAGTGAAAGGCTCATGACGACAACGCTAGGCAGCGGATGCCGCCGCCGCTTCTCCGATCCTGCTCGCTGTGAAGGCTCAGGCGCCCGGCTCGTAGCCGATCAGCCAGGTCACGCCGAAGCGGTCGCGCACCTGGCCGTCGGATCCGCCCCAGACCCGCTGCTGAAGCGGATCGAGCACCGTGCCGCGCTCGCCGAGCGCGTCGAACCAGCGGTGCGAGGTCTCGGCATCGCCGCCGCCGAGCACGGAGAGGAAGAAGCCGGTGCTCGTGAACGAGTCCTCGCCCTCGGCGGCGTCGGCGGCGAACACCGTGACGACGCCCTCGAGGCCGCCGTGGGCGACCGCATCCGCCGGGCCGTCGGTGCGGCCGAACTCGCTGTAGGTCCAGAGCTTCACCTCGCCGCCGAAGATCTGCTGATACCGCTCGAGCGCCTCGCGGGCGGTGCCGGGGAACTGGAAGTAGGGGGTCGCTCCGGTCATACCAGCGCATCCTTTCTGAGTGAGGGCGGCTGCGGCCGCCCGAGCACCTTCGCGATGCAGGCCGGCATGGCCTCGAGGGCGTCGTGGTCGCGAGCTCGGTACGAGCTGGGCGACTCCCCCACGAGTTCGCTGAACCGCGAGCTGAACGAACCGAGGCTGGTACAGCCGACCGCCATGCAGGCGTCGGTCACCGACATCCCGTTGCGCAGCAGGGTCATCGCGCGTTCGATCCGCCGGGTCATCAGGTAGCCGTACGGGGTCTCGCCGTACGCGGCCTTGAACTGCCGCGAGAAGTGCGCCGCCGACATCAGAGCGGTGGATGCCATGGCCGCCACATCGAGCGGCTGCGCGAAATCGCGGTCCATGCGATCGCGGGCGCGCCGCAGCAGCGTGAGCGTCTGCAGCTGCTCGGGAGTCATGCCTCCAGGGTAGGTGTGTGCTGACGAAAGCGTGAGTTCCGCCTCATGTGAGGCGCAGCTCACCCATTCACACGTGGGATCCCGCCGGGACCGCTAGGCGGCCGGGCTCGTCATGGGCTGCTCTTCTTGGTCGAGGAGCCGCGGGGTCGCGTCGCGAGACCCGCGGCGCCCGAATCCCACCAGGAACACCACGATCGCCGCCAGGGCCAGCGCCGCTCCCACGACGGGCACGAGCTGCACGTTCACCCCCAGCACCGTCGCGCCCAGCAGCGGGGCCACCGCGATGCCCAGATACGTCGCGCTCGCCCACCACGACAGCGAGATGCCCGCGTTGGCCGGGTCGATCTCGACCAGCCGGTGCTGCAGCGGGACCACGGTGGCGAAGGCGGTCAGCCCCCAGATCACGAACAGCACGGCGGTGCCCCAGAAGCTGCCGTCGAGCAGGGGAAGGGCGAGCATCAGCAGCACCTGGATGCCGATGGTCGCGATCGCGAAGCGCCGGCTTCCCGCGCGGTCGGTCAGCGGTCCGGCGAACACGTTGCCGACGATCCCCGCGATCCCGTAGGCGAAGAGCAGCACCGCCAGCAGCGATCCCGAACCGCCCGTCGCGACGTGGGTGATGGCCGAGCTGAAGATGTAGACGCTGTTGAAGCTGGCGAACATCAGCAGGCCCGCGATGAGCGTGAGCACGAGGCGCCGGTCGCGCAGGGCGGCCAGCCGTCGGCGCAGCGTCGCGGCGGCAGGCAGCGGGATGCGGCGCACTCCGAGCAGCACCGCCGGCACGAGCAGGGCGGCGAGACCCGCGAGGATCCAGAGCGGCAGCTCCCAGCCACCGGCCGCGCCGATCGCCGTTCCGAGCGGAGCGCCGACGGCGGTCGAGAGCGTGAATCCGGCGCTGACGAAGGCGATCGCGGTGCCGCGGCGCTCGGGCGGCACGATCGCGGTCGCGGCGGCCGTGGCAGGGGGCACCAGCGCGGCTCCCCCGGCTCCGGCGATCATGCGCCCGATCGTGAAGAGCTCGATGTTGTGCGAGAGGGCCGCGAGCACAGTGCCGACGGCGATCAGACCGAGACCGGATGCCATCAGCACGGTGCGCGACATCCTGGCCAGGCTGATCGAGATCACCGGGGCGACGATCGCCACCACGAGGGCATAGAAGGTGATCGAGTAGCTGACCGCGGTCGGCGTCACGCCCAGCGTGTCGGCGATCTTCGGCAGGAGGCCGGCGATGACGAAGGCATTCGTGCCGACCACGAACAGCCCGAAGGTCAGGATGCCCAGCTTGAGGACGATCTCGCCCCAGGGCGCCGAGTGGTTCGACGCGGTGTGGTGTTCTGCGGTCGTCATCCTGCCCACAACCTCCCAGGATCGTCCGACATTCCCGGTCAAAGCTGGTCAATGAGCGCGAAGCGCATATCGAGACCCACCGGGACGTGGAAAGAGCCGTCGCGGTCCCGACTCCGCGACGGCTCTTAACCCCTAACCCCTCTCTTCGAGCCCCCCGACTCGAAGCGTGGATCACATCGACCAGTCTCAGACCCGATCGTCGTATCCACGTGATCTTGAATTCAACTGGCCACAGCATGGGGCTAGACAGATCGGTCTCATAGGGACGATGGTCCTATCGCGTTCAGGGCGGTGGCCGTCGGGCAACCAGATGGAGCTGTTCCCGACGTCGTGACAGATAGAGTTCCCAGTCATGGCCCACGCACAGCACACCGTCACCGTCCCTCGTCCGATTGCCGAGGTCTACGAGTTTCTGGCCGACGGGCTGAACGAGCCGAAGTGGCGCCCGGATGTGACGGAGGTCCACCTCGCCTCCGGAACCGCATCGAGTGTCGGCGCTGTCTACGCACAGACGATGAAGGGTCCGGGTGGGCGAGCCATCCGGGGCGATTACCGCATCACGCTGACCGAGGTGCCGACCCGTCTCGACTTCGAAGTCATTGCGGGGCCCGCCCGGCCGACAGGCTCTTTCGAGCTCGTCGAACTCTCGCCGACTTCGACAGAAGTGTCGTTCACTCTCGACCTCATCCCGAAGGGCCTCATGAAGCTCATGACCGCCATGATCGAGAAGCAGGTGGAGTCAGAGGCTGCCGCCATTCAGCGGGTTCCCGAGGCGATGGGGAGCTGATCAGGCAGCGGAGCCCGGGCAGCCCGTAACCGAAACGGGCCGCCACCCCGAAGGATGACGGCCCGTTCGCAAGAGTTCGCGTTGTCAGCGGGACTCAAGGCATTGCAGCCCTGAAACCGACTACCGACGGAGCCCCAGGCGTTCGATCAGACTGCGGTAACGCGTGATATCGATGTCCTGGAGGTATCCGAGCAGTCGACGACGCTGACCCACGAGCAGCAGCAGACCACGACGTGAGTGGTGGTCGTGCTTGTGCTCCTTGAGGTGCTCGGTGAGGTCCTTGATGCGGCGGGTCAGCATTGCGACCTGCACTTCAGGGGAACCCGTGTCACCGGGGTGGGTTGCGTACTCGTCGATGATCGCCTTCTTGACGTCTTGTTCGAGTGCCATAGATGGGATCCCCTCTCTGCTTGTTGCGCGGCGCCGGCTCCCGAATGGAGCGGCTCTCTTTCTCCGCGGCCGATAGAACGGCAACCTTGAGATGGTAGCAGAGGGCCGGTGCCTAGCTGGTCGTAATCCTCGCCATGAGCTTGAGATGATCAGGCGCGTCGATGTTGATCTGCTCGACCTCTATCCGGATCTCGGCGCCTTCCTCAATCCTTGAGTGCACTTCGTCCAACAGCCACGACGGGATCCATCCGACCGGCTGGTTGTTCGCGACATCGACCAGAAGCGCCCTGGGATCGATCGGGTTGTCAGGCTCTGGACGGATCTCCAACTGATCGCCAAGCGAGACGCGACCGAGCCGGTCCATTGCCTCGTTAACATGACTAATGCCGGACACGAAAAAACGAACGAGCATTCCGCGTCCATCAGGGCGAGGTTCGTCTACTAGGTGGAAGGTGTCAGTTGCGCGCCCCCCTCCGGTCCGGGCCAGGACTTCGAATGGAGTGTCTTCTCCGACGCCGAGGCCGAGCCACTTGCGGTAATGCTCGTAATCCGCTCGTTCTTGTGACATGACGCGGTTAGCGAAGAAGGCTGGGAGAGACTGCGACACGTAGATTCGTTTGAACTCAGGAAACTCGGCAAGAGGGAAAAACCCCTCCAGGGATGCGGCCGAGGGCTCGTACGCGAACGCGTACCTTCCGTCTTCGAGCCAGGAGAAGCGTCCAACACGCATGAAGATGCGAGTGGTGGGGTTCTGCCAAATCAATAGGAGAGTACGTCCAGCGACGGCGAGGCGCGCTTGGTCAACGATTGCGGATTCCATCAACTACCCTCCTGCGGTTGGTCTTTAGCAACGAAATCACGAACGTACGCGATTCCACCGACATCAGATCGTCCGGTACGGCGGAAACCACCGCTTCAATCTCATCGTCAGGGATTGATCCAAGTTGATGCGCCCAGTATGCCTCCACAGATCCCCCGGCGGCCGTAAGCGCGTCGCGAGCAATAGAAACCAGGGACGGCCTCTGAGCAAAGTGATGGCTGGTTCCTCTATCAAGCCACCGTTCAAGGACAGCCTCATCCGAGGCTAGCCGAATCGCTTCTTCTGGCCGTACTTGGAATCCCAACGCGTTTCCGTGATCAAAAGAGGGAGAGAGAGTGAAGGTCCCCTCGCGTTCGATCGCGGCCCAATTCTCGTGGTGCCGATCCCGACCTGCAACCCAAGCGTCCAAAACGAAGTAGCCCGCCATGCACTGAAACCCAGTGAAGGTGGCAAGCGCGTCGAAGCCGACGGGTGGCCCCACGTTTCGCAGCGCCCTGGCAACGGTCTCGACGGTGTACTTGGGGTTTTCACGTCTGGTGTCGAGTTGATACTCAGAGTCGAAATCGCGGATCAACTCATTTCCGTGGACAAGACGCTCTCGCCCATCAGGTGAAAGGACGGTGCGCGAGACAATGCCGCGTCGACCCTCACAGTTGGCAGGTCGGATTACTGCTGACGGGACGCCAAGGAGCCCGGCCAGGCGATGCACAAGCCACTCCGCCCAGTCCTCATTTCGGGTCTCGCCGTTGACAACTCGGGAGTACTTGAAGAGCCAAAAGACCCCGTCTGGAGCCTTAACCCAGAACTTCTTCTTCGAGCCCATCGGCTCCTCGTGCGACTGTTCGTCGTCGAACACGATGTCGACAGGCTCCCAGTCGTAGCTGGCCAACTTGGATTGCCTTCCCTAGCACGCGGTTTCGAGGTCCGTGACAGCATTTCAGAACTGACCACCAGATCGGACCATTGGGGAACACGAGATCGCCCTGACACCGCGAACGATGGACCTGTGGAGCGCTGCGCCTATACTTCCCGCGCAACCCGCGCCGCAATCGCATCCCCCGACGGATGCCCCGCGACCACCCGCTCGAGCACCGCGATCACGGTCGCGAGCTCCGCATCCGTGCCGATGCCATCCAGCCCCGCGTACATCGCCTCCTCGATCCCCCGCACCTGCTTCTCGAGCGACTCGCCCTTCGCCGTCAGCCGCAGGATCACCTGGCGGCGGTCGCCGGCATCCGGGGTCGTGCGGGTGACCAGGCCGAGGTCGACAACGCGGTCGACGAGGCGGCTCGGGTTGGTTCCGCTCTCGCAGACCAGCAGTTCGCCCAGGCCGGTGAGGGTCAGCGGCGCATAGTCGCCAAGCAGGCGCAGCACCTCGGATTGCGCCGGCGTCAGGCCGAGGGGGCGCAGCGCGGCGGCGAGGCTGCGGTTGCCTTCGCGCTGGGCGGCCAGGGCGAGGTAGCGCAGCTTCTCGGCTCGTCTCATGAAGCCATCTTCGACCCGACGGCGGCGGCGAGCAGGCCGGACGCGGCGGGATCGTGCGCGGCGAGCACGACGAGCTCCGGATGCCTCTGCCGCAGCCCCAGCACCGCCCGCGTCGACGCGAGCAGGCCCCGGTGGTCGCCGACCCCGGGCACGTGCTCGCCGGCCAGCAGCTCGACGTCGTACGTGAGGTCGCCGACGAGCAGCAGCGGCGGCAGACCCTCGGCACGCACCAGCAGCGACATCGATCCGGGTGAGTGGCCGGGCGTGGGCAGCAGCAGCAGGCTGCCGTCACCGCGCAGGTCGAGGGCGTGCGTGAACGGCGCGACCGCGGCATCCATCGCCTGATCGGTCACCGCATCATCAGCCACAGCAGGGATCTCGACCGGCCGGTAGCGCACGCCCGGCAGGCGCACGTGGTCGGCCATCACGCCCTCGAGCAGCGCGCCCGGCTTGTCGATGTCGGCCCAGTCGATCGCGCTGACCACGATCTCGGCGTGGGGCAGCTCGGAGATGCCGCCGATGTGGTCCTGGTGGAGGTGCGAGAGCACGGCCATGGTGACGTCTTCGGGTCGGTGGCCGAGAGTTTTGAGCTGGGCGGTCAGGGTGTCGCCCGCGCCGATCGCGAAGCGGGCCAGGCGGCGGTAGAAGAAGCCGATGATGCCACCGGGAAAGTAGTGCGGGTCGGTGACCGAGGCGCGGTCCTGCCCGGTGTCGAAGAGCACGAGGCCGTCGCGGTGCTCGATCACGTACACGTTGATCGGGCGCGGGGCGGTCCAGCGGCGGGAGGTGAGGAGCCACCAGAGCATCGGGGTTCCGGTGCCACGGACGTGCTGCGGGCGGATCTCGACCTGGCCGGTGCTGAGGATCGAGACGCGGGTGATGGGGTTCGGGGTCTGGGGCATGGCCCTACTGTATGTCGTGTCATTCAATGACACAACATGTAATGACGGACGCCGTGGGGCATCTCTCCTCCACAGGCTCGCCGTGCCGCGGTTATCCACCGAAAAATAGCCTTCTGATCAGCAAAAACAGAATGTCGGTGGTGCGCGTGACACTTCTTCTATGAGCACAGCAGAGGCGATCGCCGAGGCCATCCGGGCCCTGGCGTCGGCCGCGCCCGAGCCCGCGGCGGCGCTCGGTGACGAGCAGCTGTGCTCGCGCGCCGATGACGTCGAGCGGCTCGGGCGGCTCGTTGATGCGCTGCGGGTCGAGGTCGCCGCCGAGCTCGACTCCCGCTCGCGATCCGACTCCATCGAGCAGTTGGCGCGACGGCACGGTGCCGCCGGGGGCGTCTACCTGCTCGAGTTCATCACGCGCGTCTCGCAGAGCGAGGCGGCTCGGCGCGTCCGCGTCGGCCGGGGCATCGCGTCTGACATTTCACTGTCGGGCGAGGTGCTGCCGTCCGCTTTCCCGCTGGTGGCCGATGCGATGCAGCGTGGCGAACTGGGCGTGGATGCCGCGGCCGCCATCATCCGCCACCTCACCGAGGCAGGTCGCACCGCCGCGATCGCGCAACTGCGCGACGCCGAGGCGCACCTCGTGAGTGCGGCCCGCTCCACCAGCGCCGACCTCGTCGCCGTGCAGGCGCGCAGGCTCGCCGTCGCCCTCGACCCCGACGGGGTCGAGCCGCGTGAAGAGGTCCAGCGACGACGCCGACGCTTCGTCCTCGGGCGCGAAGGCCACGACGGCATGACGCCCTTCCACGGGCTCGCCGACCCGGTCAACGCCGCCCTGCTGCGCGCCGCCCTCAGCGAGCGCACTGCCCCCACCCGGCAGCCGCGCTTCGTCGACCCCGACGACCCGGCGGTCGCCGCAGGGGACGACGGCGGCCTGCGCGACGAGCGGTCGCGCGAGCAGCGCAACTTCGACGTGCTGATGGGGCTGGTCACGGCGGGGGTTCGCGCCGACAACGCGATCGCCGGCTCGCTGCACGGCACCGCGACGGTGACGGCGGTGGTCAGGCTCGACGACCTGGCCCAGGGAACCGGCGCGGCCTGGCTCGACGACACCCAAGAACCCGTCTCGATCGCAACCGCACGCGAACTCGCCTGCGACGGCGGTCTGCGGCGCATCATCGTGGATGCCGCGGGCGAGCCCCTCTGGCAGGGCCGCCGCGAGCGCTACTTCACCCCCGCGCAGCGCCGAGCCCTGGCCGTCCGCGACGGCGGATGCGTCTGGCCCCGGTGCACGGCGCCACCCTCCTGGTGTCACGCCCACCATGTGCTCGAGTGGGAGAACCGTGGCCCGACCGACGTGGACAACGGGGTGCTGCTGTGCTCCTTCCACCACCACCTACTGCATGCCGGCGAGTTCCGCATGCGGATGATCGATGGCCTGCCGCACCTGCTCAGTCCGCCCTGGATCGACCCCGACCAGCAATGGCGACACATCACGAAGACGCGACTGGTGGTCGCCGCATGAGGTGCGCCGCCCGGTGTCCCCCAAATCGCCCACTGCCGCTTGCGGCCGAACGAGAGCATCCTGACGGTGACGGACGCTCGCCTCAGCACGCGCGTTCTGAACCTTCGCCCCCACCCGTTCAGGAGCCTTGCCATGACCCTCACCGCCAAAGAACAAGCCGAAGTCGACGCCGTCAACAAGTCGGGCAAGACGCCCGTCGTGTTCATCCACGGTCTCTGGCTGCTCAGCAGCAGCTGGCAGCCGTGGCGCGAGCTGTTCGAGGCGGAGGGATACGCGACCCTCGCCCCTGGATGGCCCGACGACCCCGAGACGGTCGAGGCCGCCCGGGCCGACGAGGATGCCTTCGCGGGCAAGATGATCCAGCAGGTCACCGACCACTACGCCGAGGCCATCGATCAGCTGACCGGACCGCCCGTACTCATCGGGCACAGCTTCGGCGGCATGATCGCCCAGAAGCTCGCCGGCGAGGGCAAGGCCGATGTCACGGTCGCCATCGACCCGGCGCAGTTCAAGGGCGTGACGGCGCTGCCGCTGTCGGCCCTCAAGTCGGGCGCCCCGGCACTGCTGCACTTCAACCACACCGACCACGGCGTGACCCTCACCTACGAGCAGTTCGCGTACGGCTGGACCAACGCGCTGCCTGAGGAGGAAGGGAAGGCGCTGTACGAGAAGTACCACGTGCCCGCGTCGGAGGTGCCGATCTTCCAGGCCGCGACGGCGAACTTCACGCGCCACTCGGAGGCCGAGGTGAAGACCGACGGCGACGACCGCGGCCCGCTGCTGCTGATCGCCGGCGCCGACGACCACACGGTGCCGCAGGTCGTGGTCGAGAACGAGTACAAGATCCAGCAGAAGAACTCGAACGACACCGAGATCGCGGTGATCCCGGGCCGCGGGCACTCGCTGATCATCGATTCGGGCTGGCGTGAGGTGGCCGACACGGCGCTCGAGTTCGTGCAGCGGTACCTGCCGTAGTCGCCCTTGCCCACCGCCGCCCTGCGATCTAACGTTGGCAGGGTTGCCCCCTGTTCGGGGGCAGACAGTTCTTTCACGACGTGGGGAGATTCCTTTCATGCGCAAACACATCGTCGGAACGTCGATCATCGCGGTCACCGCGGTCGTCGGCGCCCTATTGGGGGCAGGGGCGGCGAGCGCTGCTCCGAGCTCCAAACCCATCCCGAACTCGACACCGGGATGGCTCTCGCACGGCAAGAGCCTGGGCGCGGCATCCGCGAACGCCCCGGTGAACGCGCGCGTCTACCTCGCGCCCAACGGCGGGCTCGCAGCGCTGCAGGCCGCCGCCTCGTCGGCGTCGAGCAGTCACCGCTTCCTCACCCCGGCGCAGTACCACGCGAAGTTCGACGCGACGCAGGCCACGGTGGATGCCGTGAGCAGCTGGCTGACCGGCGCCGGCCTGGCGGTCAGCGTCGAGGCGAACCACCGCTACGTGGATGTCTCCGGCAGCGTGGGCGCCGCGAACAAGGCGTTCGGCGTCACCGTGACCAACTTCAGCCATGACGGACTTCACGTGCAGGCGCCGACCGGCCCGGCCAGTGCGCCCGATGCGGTCGCGGCATCCATCATCGCGGTCAAGGGGCTCGACACCACCGTCAACGTCGTCGACCCGGCGACCCAGAAGCCGTCACCGCCCGATGGAGGATTCCGCAACGCGCCGGTGTGCTCGCAGTGGTACGGGGACCAGAACCCGACCACGCTGGCGACGCCCGACGGCACCGTGCTCCCGCAGTTCAACGGCGCCACGCTGCCGTACTCGGTGTGCGGGTACACCGGGCCGCAACTGCGCAACGCGTACGAGGCAGGCGCCGCAGCCGGGCTCAACGGCGCGGGCGTCACCGTGGCGATCACCGACGCCTACGCCTCGCCCACGATCGCGGCCGACGCGAACCGCTACGCGACCGACACCGGTGACCCGGCGTACACGGCCGGCCAGCTCACCCAGAGCCTGCCCGGTTCGTTCCGCCAGGTGAACAGCAACAACTCGCCGCACCAGTGCGACGCCTCGGGATGGTACGGCGAAGAGACGCTCGACGTCGAAGCGGTGCACGCGATGGCGCCCGCCGCGAACATCCGCTACTACGCGGGGAAGAGCTGCGAAGACAGCGACCTGCTCGACACCTTCAGCCGCATCAACGACGAGGGTGTCGCGAACATCGTGACCAACTCGTGGGGAGGCGTCGGCGACGTCGTGAAGCCGACCCTGCTGCAGGCCTACGAAACGGCGTTCCTGCAGGGCGCTGTCGAAGGCATCAGCTACGTGTTCTCGTCCGGTGACTCGGGCGATGAGGTGGCCAACACGGGTTCGGCGCAGACCGACTACCCGGCATCCGACCCGTACGTCACGGCCGTCGGCGGCACCTCGACCGCGATCACGCCGAGCGGTGTGACGGGCGAGACCGGATGGCAGACCACCAAGTACTCGCTCGTCAACGGCGCGTGGACCGTCTCGATCCCGTTCCAGTACGGCGGGGGCGGCGGATACTCGTCGAACATCGCGGAACCCGACTACCAGGTCGCCGCGGGTATCCACAGCCCGAACGGCGGCCGCGCGGTGCCCGATGTCTCGATGGATGCCGACCCGACGACCGGCATGCTCGTCGGCCAGACGCAGACCTTCACGGGGGTCGCGGCCTACGACACCTACCGGATCGGCGGAACGAGCCTCGCCTCGCCGCTGTTCGCGGGCATGACGGCGCTGAAGATCCAGGCCAGCGGTCACGGGCTGGGGCTGCTCAACCCGGGCATCTACGCCGACCACTCGGGCTTCCACGACGTGACGGGCTCGATCCCCGATGCGGGCAACATCCGGGTCGACTTCGCGAACGGACTGGATGCCTCGAGCGGCTACCTCTATTCGGTTCGGACGCTCAACACCACGAACACGACCCTCACGGTCGGGTCCGGATGGGACAGCGAGACCGGATGGGGCAGCGCCCGGGTCGGGTGGCTCACCGCGGCTCCGTAGTGCCGTCGGGCCGCTGAAATCGGGCGGCTCACACCGTGTGAGGTGCTGCGGGGTGGTTGACCGCAGCACCTCATCCATGGGCCCTTCGGCCCTGCCGCCCGCGGTCTGGGCTTGCTTGGCTCGGGGCATGACCTTCTTCGACGCGATCAAGACCGTTTTCCGCAAGTACGCCGAGTTCGGCGGGAGGGCTTCGCGCCCCGAGTTCTGGTGGTGGACGCTCTTCACCACCCTGGTGAGCGCAGCGCTCAACGCGCTGAGCGTGCCGATGTACGGGGTCATGTACTCGCGGATGCTCGACAGCGGGCCCGCATTCAGCGGCGGCTATGGCTCGTTCAGCCTCGCCGGCCTGTGGAGCATCGCCGTGCTGATTCCGAGCCTCGCGGTCACCGTGCGCCGGCTTCGCGACGCCGGCCGCAGCTGGGCCGAGCTGTTCTGGGTGCTACTGCCGATCGCCGGTCTGATCATCCTGATCGTGCACCTCTGCGAGCCGAGCGTTGCTCCCGCCGCACACGACACCGAGGTCACCGCTGCGCCGACGGTGCCGGCTGCGCCCACGGCGTAGGCCGCTCAGTCGCCCAGCATCACCAGTTCCTGTGTGGCGCGCGTCATCGCCACGTACCGGTCGACCGCGTTCCAGTGTTGCGAGTCGATCAGCACCACCAGGTCGAACTCGAGACCCTTCGCGCCCTCCGGAGTCAGCGACCGGATGCGCGGCCGCGGCTCGAAGTCCGCGTCGCCGATCACGCACGCGACCCCCTCGCCCTCGGTGTGCGCCGCGAGCCACTCATCGAGGATCGCGTCGAGCTGCGCCACCGACCCGTGCCGCACCGGCAGCCCGCGGCGGACAGAGATCGGCACATTGGCATCCGGCACCGCACCGCGGATCACGGGCTCGGCTTCGGCCATCACCTCCTCCGGGGTGCGGTAGTTGATCGACAGCGGCGCGACCGTCACGACGTCGGCGGCGAATCCGACCCGGGTGAGGCGCTCGGCCCAGCTCTCGGGGAATCCGTTGCGCGCCTGGGCGCGATCGCCTACGACGGTGAAACTGCGGGAGGGGCAGCGTGCCAGCAGCATCCGCCACTCGGCATCCGTCAGCTCCTGAGCCTCGTCGACGATCACGTGCGCGAACGGTCCGGCCAGCAGGTCCGGATCGGCGCTCGGCAAGCCGGCCTCGTCGATCAGTTCGTCGCGGAACGACTGATAGCGGAACATCGACATCAGCCGCATTTCGCTGTCGTCGCTCTCGATCAGGTGGTCGATCACGTTCTGCCGCTCCTCCTGCTCGGCCGCGATCCGTGCCGCGCGCTCCCGGGAGCGCCGTGCGGCGTCGGGGTCGCCGATGCGACGGCGGGCCGCATCCAGGAAGGGCAGGTCGGAGACCGTCCAGACCCGCGCCGCGTCCTGACCGCCCGGGCGCTGGAGCATCCGCACCGCCTCGACGTCGAGCTCCGGTGCCGAGCGGTGCAGGTAGTCGGGCACCGACCACAGATCGGCGACCACTCCGACCGGGTCCAGCAGCGGCCAGGTGCGTGCGAAGGTGCCGGCGAGGCCGTCACTCTGCACGAGCGCGCGCCGCACGAGCTGGGGCGGGAGCTCCTCGGCGTCCCACCCGAGATCCAGGCGGTCGGCGAGCTGGTCGGTCAGCACCTCGAGCAGCGCCTCCCACACCGTCTCGCGCGACTCGTTGTGCGGCATCGACGCGTCGACGGCTGCGAAGGCCTCAGCCCAGTCCACGGCGGTGAGCTCGAGGTCGGCCCACGGCGTCTCGACCAGGAGCGTCTCGCGCGGCGGCTGCTCGTACGACCGCACCGCCGCATCCAGCAGCGCCACCGGATCGAGTGCCGCCTTCAGGGATGCCACGGTCGGGTCGATCTCCTCGGCCGCCGTCGCCCCCTCGGCGACCAGGTCGCGCATCGTGCAGATCTGCACGCTCTCCTCCCCCAGACTCGGCAGCACATCGCCGACATACGCCAGGTAGGCCGACGACGGGCCGACGAACAGGACCCCTCCCGCACCGATCGCCGCGATGCGCGCGTCGGAGTAGAGCAGGTAGGCGGCGCGGTGCAGCGCCACCACCGTCTTGCCCGTGCCCGGGCCGCCGTCGACGACGAGGGCACCGCGCGATCCGGCTCGGATGATCGCGTCCTGGTCGGCCTGGATCGTGCCGAGCACATCGCGCATGCGCGGCGAACGGCTGGATGCGAGGCTGGCGATGAACGCCGACTGATCGTCGAGCGCGACCGGGTCGTCGAGCCCCTCGGCGGTGAAGACCTCGTCCCAGTAGTCGCTCACCCGGCCGCGGGTCCAGCGGTACCTGCGGCGGCTGATCAGGCCCATCGGATTCGCGTGCGTGGCCGCGAAGAACGGCTCGGCGGCCGGTGAACGCCAGTCGATCACCAGCCGCAGGTCGTGATCGTCGCTCAGCCCGAACCGGCCGACGTAGACCGGCGGGCCGTCAGCCGGGATCATCCGTCCGAGGCAGAGATCCGCCCCGTAGCGGCGCAGCCCGCGCAGCCTCGCCGTCAGACGGTGGATCTCGAGGTCACGCTCCAGCGCCGCCTCACCGCGTCCACCGGGCGAGCGCCGCACCTCGTCGAGCCGGGTTGACAACTCGACGATCTGCCGCGTGAGGGTCTCGGCGATCGCGTCAAATCGGCGCTCATCCTGCTCGATCAACGCGGGAGCGGCCTTGGCGGCGAGACGGTCGGGAAGGGCGAAGACGGCAGTCACGATGGGCGATTCTGCCCGGTCACTCGGGTCTTGCGGCAAGCCCCCCTCGTCGACTGATAATGGAAGTGGCGAGAACAAGCGCCGCGCGCGCTCAGGGCGAATTCAGCGTCGCATCCGTCAGACTAGGGGGATGCTGGCCGCCCGACTCCTCGACGTGCTCGTGGTGATCGTGCTCCTCGTGTACCTGAGCGAGGGATGGCGCGCCGGCTTCATCCGCAGCCTCAGCGCCATCGTCGGCCTCGTCGCCGGCGCCGTCGCCGCCTTCTTCCTCATCCCGGTGATCGGCACCGTCGTGCCCGACCCGTTCTGGCGCACCTTCCTCGTCGTGTCGAGCGTGGTCGCGCTCATCATCCTGGGCAGCATGGCCGGTGCCGGCATCGGTCGCGCCCTGCGCGGCCGGGTCGAGAAGACCCCGCTGCGTCCCCTCGACCGGATCGGCGGCGGCCTCGCCAACCTCGTCGTCGGCGCCCTGATCACGGCACTGCTCGCGGGCAGCGTGGCATCCTTGGGCATCCCGGTGCTGAGCGCCGCCGTCAGCAACTCGTGGGTGCTTCAGGCCATCAACACCGTCACCCCCGAGCCGGTCACCGCCGCCCTCGCCCGACTGCGGTCCGTCGTGGCGGCGCAGGGCCTCCCGGTGATCTCGGGCGGATTCTCGGGCATCACCAAGTCGCCCGGCGTCCCCAACGTCGATACCGGCACCTCCTCACTCGCGGCAGCCGCGGCCTCGGTCGTCAGGATCAACGGCACCGCATACGCCTGCGGGCAGAACCAGTCGGGCTCGGGCTTCGTGGTCGCCAAAGACCGCGTCGTCACCAACGCCCACGTGGTCGCGGGGGTGACGCAGCCGATCGTGCAGGCACCGAACGGTCAGGCGCTCGACGGCCGGATCGTCTACTTCGACCCGCAGAACGACCTGGCCGTGATCGCCGTCTCCGGCCTGCGCGTGCCGACCCTCTCGCTCGGCGGACCGCTCGCCGTCGGCGACGACGGGGTCGTCGACGGCTATCCATTCGGCGGTCCCTTCACGACCGGTGGCGCCCAGGTGCTGGCCCACTCGACCGAGAGCGTCGAGAACATCTACAGCACGGGCAGGACCAACCGTGACCTGTACACCCTGGCGGCCGACATCGAGCCCGGCAACTCGGGTGGCCCGCTGCTCGAGACCAACGGCACCATCGCGGGAATCGTCTTCGCCAAGAGCTCGACGGATGCCAACCTGGGCTACGCCATGACCGACGCCGTGCTCGCGCCGGTTGTGCAGCAGTCGGCGGGATTGAGCGCGCCGATCAGTTCCGGGACGTGCGTCAAGGGCTGACGCAGCCGGCGCGCCGGGCTCAAGCCGGCCCAGGTCCTGACCTGGCCCCGACCTAGGCCTGACTTAGGCCTGGTGCAGGAACATCAGGAACGTGGCCGTGAGCGAGCCCGCGAGCACGAGCCCGACCAGCCCCGACACCACGATGCTCAGCACCGCCCAGTTGCGGCGACCGAGCCGCCCGTTCCTGGTCTCGCGGATGCCGCGCACGCCGTACGAGATGCTCGCGACGATCAGGCCGCCGACCACCAAGAAGTGCAGCAGCTCGAGCGCGAGCGCGGCGTTGACCAGATTCTTGGTGTCCGACGTCAGCACCACGACGCCGAGCGCGAACGCGCCGACCACGATGTTGGCGACGATCACCAGGATGGCCAGCTGGAGGCTGCGGGTGGCGGCAAGGTCGACGGGCCGACCCTTGCGATCTGTGGCGACCGCGTGAGCGGCGCCGCAGTGGGAGCAGTATGCACTGCTCTGGGCGATGCGCGCGCCGCAGAGGGCGCACGACGAATGGGAAGCGACAGCGATCTGGGGGAAGACCGTGTCAGCCTGGGGGGCGACCGACATGTCCCCCATCCTAGGGACAATCCGCTTCGAACAGGGTACGAGTTTTTCCGCCCCTCTCAGCGTGCGGATGGCCCGGGATTCGGCGCCGCTCCCTGGGTATCCGCTGAGGGCGGATGCCTCGCGCTTGGCACGGCGGTGTCCCCCGAACTAGGGTCAGGATGACACAGCAGTGAGGGGGGCTCACATGACCAGCGGTTACAACTCTCGATTCGAGCGACGGGACCTCGTTCTGGCGACCGTCACCGCGATCTTCGGCGGTGCCGCCCTCGTGATGGCGGCGCTCGGGGTGCTCCTGCTGCTCGGCATCCACTTCTAGCCGGCGCTTCTGTGCTGTCGGCCTCGCGGAGGCCCGCCTTAGGCCGCCGGCCCCGCCGTCAGCGTGATCGTGGTCTGCTGCGACGCACCCGACGAGTCGGTGTAGGTGATGGTGACCCGGTCACCGACCGAATGCGCCGTGATCAGTGAGCGCAGCGCGTCGGCGTTGGACACGGTGGTTCCGTTGACGGCCGTGATCCGGTCGCCCGGCGCGAGACCGGAGCCCGCTGCGCCGGTGCCCGCGATGATGCCGCCGATCAGGACGCCGGGCTCGGACTGAGCGCCCGAACCGGACGGGGAACCCGACCCGCCCTGTGCACCCGGCCCGCCCTGTGCACCCGGCCCGCCCTGTGCACCCGCTCCGCCGGGCGCCGTTGCGAGTTCGACGCCGAGGAACGCGGGCAACCCGATCACGATGCTCGAGCTCGCCTCGCCGTTGACGATCTTCTTGGCGATCGCGAGCGCCGACTTGATGGGGATGGCATACCCGGTGACGGTACGCGATCCGCTGGATGCCGCGGTCACCATGCCGGTGACCTCGCCCTGCTTGTCGATCAGCGGACCACCGGAGTCTCCGGAGACCACGTCGGCGTCCGTCTCGATGAGGCCGCTGAGGTGCTCGGGGCTGCCGGTGATGTCGTTGGCGACGGTGATCGCTTCATCGAGCGCGGTGACCGTGCCTGTCGCGGCCACCAGGTTGCCGGTGCCTTCCGCGTTGCCGACCGAGGTCACCGCATCGCCGGTCGAGAGCGTGTCGGTGTCGATGGTGGCCTTGGTCAGTCCGGTGACCTTGGAGCCGTTCCTGTCGACCAACTGGAGCACCGCGACATCGTCGGTCGCATCGGTGCCCACGACCTTGGCGGTGTAGCTCGCGCCCGTGGATTCCACGGTCACCGTGATGGCGGTCGATCCCTGCACGACGTGGTTGTTGGTGAGGATCTCGCCCGTCGAGCTCAAGATGATGCCGGTGCCGGCCGCCTCGGCGCGCGAGTAGTTCAGGGTCGAGACGACGGTGACCACGCCGACCTTCTGGGCGTCCGTCGCAGGGGTTGCGTTGACCGATGCAGTGCCCGGGCCGCCGAACGTGCCCTGACGGCCGCCGGATCCGCCGGAGCCGTCGCGCCCCCCGAAGGCCCCGTGCGACGAGCCGCCGATCGCCTGGCTGGTCGAGCTCGACAGCTCGGACAGCCCGAATCCGACGCCGACGCCGCAGGCTCCGATGCCGAGCGCGATCGCGGTCGCACCGCCGATCAGCAGACCCCGGTATCGGCGCGCGGCGCTGACCGGGGCGGCGTCGGCGGGGGCGGCGTTGGCGTGGGCGGCGTCGGCGGAGGCGGCGTCGGCGGGGGCGGCGTTGGCGTGGGTCGCGGCGCTGCCGTCAGCCGGGCCGGTGAAGGATGCGTCGGGCGCGCCGCTCTGCGAGGGGACGGGGTGGGCGGGCTGCGGGTCGTTGTCGCTCATGTCCTCAGTTGAAGCCCGGATGCTCGGAGCACCCTATGAACGGGCTGCGCGTCAGCGACCAGAACCCCCAGCCCAGGCTGCACCCCTTCTATTTCTATTTCGAACCCGGCCGCTTCATCCACCACTCGGTGAACGAGGTGGCACGCCCGTCGGCGGCGAGTCGGATCACCCAGAGATTGTCGAAGAGCTGACCATCGATGTAGTCGACCTTGCCCTGCACGAACGCCAGCTCGCCGTCGATGCCGATCACGTGCGAGCTGAACGTGGTGTCGTCGGGCTTCTCGGCCCGCGACAGCCAGGTCGCGACGATCGCGTCGATGCCGCGGACCGGCTCGTCGCTGGGCCCGAACAGGTACTCGGCGTCATCGGTGAACAGCGCCCGGATGTCGGCGTCGAGATTGGTCTCCCATGCCGTGCGGTACTTGGTGACCCAGGCGGAGACGGTCGCAGTATCAGTCATGACTCCGGTGTAGCCGCCTCCCCCGACACGATGACCACCTTGCCGCGCAGGTGCCCGGTCTCCAGACGCCGGAAGGCGTCGGCCACCCGGCCGAACTCGAACGTCGCCGCGATCGGCAGTTCGAGGTCGCCGCTGACGACGAGGGCGGCGAGCGCATCCAGGGTCGGGATGCTGGTGGGCCCGCGCCCGACGCGGCGCACGCCGAATTGCGTCGGATCCATGGCGTTCGTGTTGATCCGGTGCGGCGGGATCCCCAGCTCGAGGAACTGCCGGATGCTGCTCGCGCCGTTCAGATCGAACGCGGCCGTGATGCCCTCGGGCGCGAGGGCTCGCACGGCATCCACCAGGCCCGGCCCGTACTCGACGGGCTCGACGCCCCGCGAGCGCAGCCACGCGTGGTTGTCGGCCGATGCGCTGCCGATCACCCGGACTCCGCGCAGCACCGCGAGCTGCGACAGGATGCCGCCAACGCCTCCGGCGGCCGCGCTCACCAGGATCGTGGGTCGGGGTTCGCCGGCAGCGGTCTCGAGCGGCTGCGAGGGTAGCGCGTCCCACGCGGTCTGGCCGACCAGCGCGAGGCCTCCGGCGACCGGCCAGGGTACCGTGGCGGGCTTGCGGGCGAAGTAGCCCGCATCGGCGACGAGGTGCGTCTGGAACGCGCCATCCGGAACGGTGCCGAAGACCTCGTCGCCCACCGAGAGGCGCCCGCCCGGGCCGTCGACCGCGGGGCCGACGGCCTCCACCACGCCTGCTAGCTCGCGCCCGATACCGGTCGGCAGCGTGACGGTGTATTGCGGTCCGCCCTGCCGACGCTTGTAGTCGGCGGGGTTGAGCCCGGCGGCCCGAAGCGCCACCCGCACTTCGCCTGCCCGGGGCTCGGTCAACGGCTCATCGACGAGCTCGAGGACCTCGGGGCCGCCGAACCGATGGAAACGCACCGCACGGTTCATGCTCTCGATCGTAGAAGGGTGAGCAGGCGGAGGCGTTCGGGGTGTGCCCGGAGAGCGCCGCAAGGGTTGACCTCGTGCGCGCCCGGGTGCACGCTGGACTCAGAACAACTCATCGCCCAGAAGAGCCGGAGTCAATGACCCGCCACTGGGCGATGAGTCTGTCCGGGCGATGAGCGGTTCTGGACGACGAGTCTGTTTAGATCGTCCCCATGGCGGTTCGCACGCTCGACTACTCCGCGCTCACCGAGCCCGTCGCGCGCGCGGACGTCGCGGCCTGGCGGGCTCAGGCACGCGCATCCGGCCGGCTGTGGGCGAACAACACCCTCGCGCTCGGGTCGGCCATCGGGGTCGGCCTCTTCGTAGCGATCTTCGTGTTCGTGTTCGGCGGAGTCCTCGCCTCGTTCGTGACCGAGGGCATTCAGAACGGCAACCCGATCGGCGTGCTATTCCCGTCGATCTTCGTCGTGGTGATCGCGGCCGTGACGATCGGCGCCGTGCGTTCGCGGCTCACCAACGGCAGCCGCTGGGAGCAGTGGTACCGCCTGGACCGGTTCGCGCGCGCCAACGGCATGCGCTTCGAACCGATGGATGTCGCGCCGTCGTACCCGGGCGAGATCTTCCACATCGGCCGCGACCAGAAGGTGCTGGAGCACCTCACCACGGGCGGCCGCTACCTCGACATCGGCAACTTCAGCTACATCACCGGATCAGGCAAGAGCCAGACGACCCACCACTGGGGCTTTCTCGCCCTCTCCCTCGATCGCGCGATGCCCAACATCGTGCTCGACGCGAAAGCGAACAACTCGCTGTTCAGCAGCAACCTGCCCGTCGTGCTCGACAAGAAGCAGGTGCTGCACCTCGAGGGCGATTTCGACCAGCACTTCACGCTGTACTGCCCGGCCGAGTACGAGCAGGACGCGCTGTACATCTTCACCCCCGACCTGATGTCGCTGCTGATCGACGAGGCGTCGCCGTTCGACGTGGAGCTGGTCGATCAGTGGATGTTCGTCTACTCGTCGCGCATGTTCCAGCTCACCGATCCGGCCGTGCTGCAGCGGCTGTTCACCATCGCCGACACCGTCGGAGCGAAGGCCCTCAACCAGACGGCGCGCTATGCGGATGACCGGATCGGCGATCCGTCTGTCAACATCGTCGCGCCCCAGGGCGCACGGCTCAAACGCGGCGTCTCGGTGATCAGCATCGTGATCGTCGCCGCGTTCATCGCCTTCTGGGGCTGGAACGTCTTCTCGGACTTCTTCGGCAACTAGATCGCCGGTGCCGCTGCCGCCCCTGGCCCCCTCGGCGCCGAGGCGAGTGCGGCGACCAGCGCGGTGCGCTCCGCGGTGATCTTGCCGAGCAGCACCGCCTCGTCGGCCTGGGCCGCCGTGTGGTCGCGCTGCGTCACGATGCGGTTGCGCACGAACGCGAGTCGCGTGACATCCCGAATGTAGATCTTCATCTGGCTGCCCTGCCCGCGGCTCTTCGCCCAGGCGAGCGAGCGACGGCGACCGGCCGGCGTGGCGAGGGTCTGCACCTCGGCCGCGTTGAACCACCCCGCCGCGGCATACTCGGCCAGCCTCAGCTGGGTCAGTTTGACTTCTCGGCGTCGCAGCAGCACCACCCCGACGACCGCGATCGCGAACAGCGGCACCTGGACCAGCGCGTAGTAGCCGTAGAAGTCGTAGACGATCGCCAGCGCGCCGTTCCACAGCGCGTGCAGCAGGATGGCCGGGATCAGGCCGACGAAGAACAGCCCGATCGCCAGGATGCGGCTGCCCTGCCGTGCCGCGATCCCGATAAAGAGTCCCGTCATCGAGGTGAACATGACGTGTGCGAAGGGCGACAGCAGACCGCGGATGAAGAAGATCTCGGCGACCGAGCCGTCGAACCCGCCCTCCGTCGAGATCTGCACGCCGAAGTACTGGATGTTCTCGCTGAACGCGAAGCCCGCCGCGACCGTCGCCGCGTAGACGATGCCGTCGACGGGCCCGTCGAAGTACTTGCGGGCCACCAGGAAGATCAGCAGCACGCCGAAGCCCTTGGCCGATTCCTCGACGATGGGCGCCTGCACGACCGACTGGAGCAGATCGGTGGTGCTGGTCGGCCCGCCGCGGCTGCCGATCGCGATCTGGGCCGCGGTGTCCACGGTGAGCGCGAGCACGATCGAGACGCCGGCGCCCCAGAAGAACGCGAACAGCAGGATGCCGAAGGGCTCCGGTTCCCAGCGGTCGATCCAGCGGATGCCGAACAGCACGATGGTCAGCGGAACGAGCGCGAGGATCCCGCCCACGAAGGTCAGGCCGGGGCCGAGGAACGACAGGAAGTAGACGACGACGATCAGGGCGGCAATGCCCACGATCAGGAAGCCGATGATGCCGACGACGAGCAGCGTCGAGCGGTGCGCGGTGGGCTGCGCGAGCTGAGGATGCGGCGCGTCCAACGTCGCCGCCTGCACCTCGGCCGGCGCCTCCGGCGTCACGGTGCTGGCGATATGAGCCGCGGTCGAATGGGGAGGCGTGGCCGTCATGGCTCACACCCTAGTTCTTCTGCTGCTCGCGCAGGATCGCCAGGGCGCGCGCCACGCGGTTGCCGAGTCCGGGCACCCTGCCGCGGGCCGGGATCCGTGCGCGCTCCAGCAGGACGGCGACCTCGGCGCGCTGGGTGTCGAGCACCGCATCGAGCGCCGCGTCGGCGATCACACGTGCGCGCAGCGAGACGACGAAGGCGGCGGCGCCGAGCACCGCGCCCGCCCCGAACCCGATGGCGACGCCGGCCGAGAACAGCACGGCCGCGAGCACTGTCAGCCCGGCGAGCACGGCGACGCCGACGGCCCGGAGCACAGTCGCGGCCTGTGAGCGGCGGGTGCGGCTGCGGTCTGCCCGGTCGAGGCGCTCCTCGAACTCGAGCAGCTCCTGCCGCTCCAGCGTGAACGACGAGCGATCACGCAGGTCGCGACGGATGCGCGCGTACGTGGGCCGTTCCCGGCGCACCACGGCGACGACGGCGGTGATCCCGATGAGGAAGCTCAGCAGCGTGAGCCCCAGCAGGATCGATGCCCCCACGAGCGGTCGCTCCTCGTCCCAGACCAGGCGCGCCGCGGAATCCACTCCGAACGCGATGATCACGGCCAGCGCCGCCGTGACCACGACCGTCCAACTGAGTTCGCGGATGCGGACGCGGGTGAGCGTGTCTGGCTCGCCGTCGTCTTCCGCGCTGCGGGCGCGACGGGCCTCGATGATGCCGCCGATGGCATCCGCGATCATCAGACCGAGCACGACGCCCCCAATGAACAGGGCGCTCGTGAGCAGAGCGGGGATGTTCACGGTTCGCTCGGCACCTGACCGACGACCGTCACGACGCAGACCGCGACCATCAGACCGGCGAAGGCCGTGAGCAGCAGCCGCAGCTTGGGCTGGAAGGTCTGCTCGACGGCGTCTCGAAGGGCAGCGGGAGCGGATGCCGCCCCGGCGCCGAGCGCGCGGCCCCAGTCGATCAGCAGCCGTTCGGCCTCGGTCACCTGCGGGTCGAGCGGGTCGTCGCCGTTCAACTCCAGTTCGCGCCGGAAGAAGGTGGTCGGGTAGGGCGCCGGGTAGCCGTCGCTGATGGCGAAGCAGAACAGGTTGACGGCCCGCTCACCCAGGAACGGGATGAGCTCGTCGCGCAGCTCGAACCACGCCGTGTAGGCGGTGAAGACCGAGGCCGATCCGAGCAGCACGCGATCGAGATTCGAGAGCGGGCCGGGATGCGAGGCGAGGAATTCGCGGGCGGCCGCGGCCGCATCCGGAGTCAGCTCGTCGTCGCTGTTCAACGCCAGGAAGGCCATAGGCCCAGCCTACGATGCCGTGCCGACCGGCAGCGCGCCCGGTCCGCGCACGACGGTGACGTCGTCGACGTTCACCTCGCGGCCCTCGTCGTCGACGAAGGCGACCCGCAGCGGCCGACCGCCGGCGCTCTCGCGGTATTCGACCGCGGCCCCGAATCCGGTGGGTCGGAACTCGTCGCCCCATTGCGCCAGCCCGGCCAGCACGGGGAGCAGCGCACGTCCCTCGTCGGTGAGCACGTACTCCTCGCGCTCCCGCTCGCCCTCGGCGCGGTAGGCCCGACGCTCGAACACGCGAGCCTCGACCAGCGTGCTCAGCCGGTCGGCGAGCACGTCGGGCGCGATCCCCAGCCGCTCGCGGAACTGAGCGAAGCGGGTGCGCCCGAAGAAGGCCTCCCGCACGATCAGCAGGGTCCACTTCTCGCCGAGCACCTCGAGGCTGCGAGCGATCGAGCAGCGCGGGTTGCGGGCGGTCAGCGGGGTGGTCATTGGCTCTGCTCCTTGGTGCGGAGGACCGACGTGCGAATCGGTGGGAATCGGTGGGAATAGCGTATACCTGAGTTGGTTATTCATAGCTAGGGCGGTGATTCCGTCTCGCCGAGAAGAACAGGACCCCATGCCGACCCTCTCCCCACGCGCCAGCTTCTGGACAGCGGCGTTCGTCGCCGGTCTCGCCCTCTGGGCGAGCGCAGCGCCGACCGTCGTCTACCCGCTCTACGCCGCCGAATGGCACCTGACGCCCGCGCTCACCACCGCGATCTTCGCCGCCTATCCCGTGGTGCTGATCCCGGTGCTGCTGATCTTCGGCAACCTCTCCGACTACATCGGGCGACGCGCCGCGATCCTGATCGGGCTGACCGCCCTCGCGGCGGGCAGCGCAGTGTTCGGCCTGGCTCCCGACCTCGGCTGGGTGTTCGTCGGTCGAGGCCTGATGGGCATGGGCGTCGGTCTGTCGCTCAGCCCCGCGACCGCCGCCATGATCGAGTTCGGCGGACCGAGCCGCGCCCACCGCGCCAGCTCGACGACGACCGCCGCCACCGCGACCGGCCTGGCCCTCGCCACCCTGGTCGGAGGGGCGCTCGTCCAGTACGCGCCGTTCCCGCTCCACCTGACGTTCTGGGCGCTCACGCTGATCGCGGTCATCGCGATCGCGCTCGCCTGGTTCTTCCCACGGCACACCCCCGACGAGAGCGTCGGGCGATGGCGCCCCCGCGGCTTGGCGATCCCGTCGGGCGCTCGACGCGCCTTCGCCGCCGGCACCCTGGGGATCTCGGCCGCGTACTCGATGGGCGCCCTGTTCCTGGCGCTGGGAGCGCAGATCGCGCGGCAGCTCATCCGATCCGACAACGGCTTCGTGGATGGCGCCGTCATCTCGATTTCAGCCGTCATGATCGGGGTGGTCGCCATCGTCTCCCGCCCCCTGCCTGCCAGGACCTCGCTGTTCTGGGGACCCTTCGCGCTGGCGCTGGGGCTGGGCACGCTCATTGGGTCTGGTCTGGCCCACTCGCTGCCGCTCTTCATCGTCGCCTCGCTATTGAGCGGCACCGGCTACAGCCTGCTGTTCTCGGGCGGCCTGGGCATGGTCGCCGCGAGCGCGCCGGAACACCGGCGAGGGGCGGTGATCTCGGCCGCCTACGTCATCGGCTACGTCCTGCAGGCGGCGTGCGCGCTCGCGCTCGGAGCCATCGCGACCTCCGCAGGTCTGCTCAGCGCCATCGAACTCGGCATCCTGCCGCTCGTCGCCCTGGCGGTCGGAGCCATGCTGCTTGCCAACGTGGGCAGACGACAACCGGCGGTCGCCTGACCTCTCACGAGCTCGCCCTCTCACGAGCTCGCCCTCTCACGAGCTCGCCCCTCTCACGAGCTCGCCCGCTCACGAAACCACCTCGAAAGGACACACCATGACATCGCTCCAGAACGCTACCGTGCTCGTCACCGGCGCCAACGGCGGACTCGGCACCGAGTTCGTCCGCCAGGCCCTCGCCCGCGGAGCGGCTCGCGTCTACGCGACCGCACGCTCCCCCCGAGCCTGGGATGACCCGCGCGTCGTCGCGCTGACGGTCGACGTGACCGACACGCAGTCGATCGCGGCCGCGGCCGACGCGGCCCACGACGTGAACGTCGTCGTCAACAACGCCGGGGCGACGATCCCCGGGGGCATTCTCGATGCGCCGATGGATGAGGTGCGCACGCTGTTCGAGACCAACGTCTTCGGTCCGCTAGAGATCGCTCGCGCGTTCGCGCCCGTGCTGGCGCGCAACGGCGGAGGGGCGCTCATCGACATCCACTCGGCGTTGAGCTGGCTGGCCCGCGGCGACGTCTACAGCGCCACGAAGGCCGCGTTGTGGTCGGTCACGAACTCGCTCCGGCTCGCGCTGCTCGACCAGGGAACCCAGGTGATCGGAGCCCATCTCGGCTACGCGGACACCCCGATGACGGTGAACGTCACCGCCCCCAAGGCGGACCCCGCCGACATCGTGGCCCGCATCTTCGACGGACTCGAGAACGGCGAGCACGAGGTCCTGGCCGACGACACCAGCCGCGCCGTGAAGGGCGCCCTCTCGTCGCCGCTCTCGGCGCTCTATCCCGAGCTCGCGTAGCCGCAGACGCCGGGCTGGCGCAGGCCGCAGCCAGACGAAGGGCCCCGAATCGCTCCGGGGCCCTTCGTCGTTCGTCTCTTACGCAGCCAGGCCGGGCGCGCTCGCGTTGATCACCTGGCCGCTGATCGACTCCACCGAGTCGAACACACCGGCACGGATCGCCTGGAAGACCTCGACCGCCGCCTGGGCAAGCTTGCCGTGGCTGCCGAGCACCGTCTTGCGAACGCGCGGCTCATCGTGGATCGCGATGCGTGCGGTCTGAGCGGCGGCGTCGGTCGTCGGGTCGACGACGCGCGCGCCCAGGGATCGCGCCCACGCAGCGGTCATCTCGGAGACGACCCGGTCGGTCGACACGATGCGCACCTGGTCGCCACGGGCGAAGGGTCGGGTGCGCACGAGCGCCCGCGCGATCAGGCCGGGGCCGAGGTAGCTGACGACCTGCTCGTCGGTGATCCACGAGGGCACGCCCAGGACGTCGTCCTGGTCGATCAGCAGCAGCTCGTCGAGCTGCTCCCCCGTGTCGCGCCAGGCGACCCGGTCGCGCGGGGCGAAGCCGTTGGTGTCGGGGCCTGCGGCATCCACCGATCCGACGATGAAGCCGCGACCACGGCGCGCGGGACGCAGCCGCAGCCGGCCGACCGTCGGCCGGGGCACAGGCGTGCGAACGAGCGCCGGGACTCGGGTCAAGGGGGCCCCGGGCGTGTGGTTGTCAGTCGTGGAAGTCATCTGAGTAGTCACCTTGCCTGATACAACCCATGCGCACGCATGACTATTCCTGGGAGAGCGCCGCGAACACGGGCGCGGCAAACCGGCGAAAAGCCTGGTCAGAAGGCCGGTCAGAACACCTTGCCGGGGTTCAGGATCCCCAGTGGATCGAACACCTGCTTGAGCTGCTTCTGCAGGGTGAAGCTGTCGTCACCGAGCTCGTCGCGCAGCCAGCGCTTCTTGAGGATCCCGACGCCGTGCTCACCGGTCAGCGTGCCGCCCAGCCGCAGGCAGTCGAGGAACAGCTCGTCGGCCGCCGCCCACACGTGCTCGGGCACCTCGGCGTGCCCGTCGATCAGCTCGGCCTGGTCTCCCGGCTTGCCGAAGACGAAGTTCGGGTGCAGGTTGCCGTCGCCGGCGTGCGCGACCGTCGGGATGCTGATCCCGTACTTCGCCTCGATCCGTTCGATCGCGGCGAACATCGCAGGCAGCGCGCTGCGGGGCACGGCGACGTCTTCGATCAGCACGGTGCCGCGCGCCACCATCGCCGGATGGAACTGCCGCCGGATCGCGAACAGCTTCTCGCCCTCTGCGGGGTCGGTCGTCAGTTCGGCCACGCCGCCGAGCGAGCGGATGACCGCGAGCGCGTCCTCGGCTTCGGCGTCCGCTCCCATTCCGTCGGTCTGGATCAGCAGCTGCGCGCCGCGACCGCCCAGGTCGATGCCGAGGTAGGCGCCGATGCCGTCGAGGGCCGTGGCATCCAGCAGCTCCATGATGGCGGGCTTGATCCCGCTCGAGACGATCACGGATGCGGCACGCGCCGCGAGCTCGACGCTGGCGAACGCGGCGCTGATGGTCGCCACCGTGCCGCGCGGCAGCGGGCGCAGCTTGAGGGTCGCCTCGACCACGATGCCGAGGGTGCCCTCCGAGCCGATCATGAGCGCGGTGAGGTCGTAGCCGGTGACGCCCTTCACCGTGCGGTGGCCCATGCTGATCAACCGGCCGTCGCTGAGCACCACCTTCAGCCCGAGCACGGCTTCGCGGGTGACACCGTATTTGGCGCAGAGCAGCCCGCCCGCGTTGGTGGCGATGTTGCCGCCGATGGTCGAGATCGCCTTGCTCGCCGGATCGGGAGCCCACCACAGTCCGCGCTCGGCCAACTGGGCGTTGAGGTCTCCATTCAGCACGCCCGGCTCGACCACCGCGAGCTCGTCGTCGACTGAGATCTCGAGGATCCTGTCCATACCCCGGGTCGAGAGCACCAGTTCGCCCTCGCCTCCGATGGCCGCGCCGGCCAGCCCGGTGCCCGCCCCCCGGGGAACGACCGGCAGCTGATGAGCCGTCGCGAATCGCATGGTGGCCTGCACGTGCTCCACCGTCGTCGCCTCGATGACTGCCAGCGGCCTGGTCTGCGACACCTGACCGGAGCGGTCGGCGCGGGCCGCGTTCAGCGCGGCGTCGTCGGTGTGCACCGCGTCACCCAGCTCGGCCCGCAGGGCGGCCAGCCGGGGATCGGGCGGCAGCTCCGGCGCGACCGTGCTGCCGAGGACCGTGGTCATGCGGCCAGGTTATCGGATGCCGTTCGGCGGGCTCCCGACCGGACTCCCGACGTCGTGTCCGATTTCCGCGAGCGGTGTCGTCGGCGCGTGCGAGGGTTGACGCATGGATGCTGTGGATACCGACCCGCAGGCCGACTTCGACAAGAAGTACGGCGCGCTGGCGTCGCGCGACGCGCGGTTCGACGGCCAGTTCATCGCCGGCGTCCACACCACCGGCATCTACTGCCGCCCGAGCTGCCCGGCCGTCACCCCGAAGCCCGGCAACGTCAGCTTCTACCGGACCGCCGCGGCGGCTCACGAGGCCGGCCTGCGCGCCTGCAAACGCTGCCAACCGGACGCCGTGCCCGGCTCGCCCGAATGGAACCTGCGCGACGACCTGGCCTCGCGTGCGATGCGCCTGGTGCATGACGGCGTCGTGGAACGCGAAGGCGTCGAGGGCCTGTCGCGACGGCTTGGCTACAGCTCCCGGCACGTGACCCGCGTGCTGCGCGCCGAACTGGGAGCGGGGCCGCTCGCGCTCGCGCGCGCCAACCGCGCCCAGACCGCTCGGTCGCTGCTGGCCGCCACCGAGCTTCCGGTGACCGACATCGCCTTCGCGGCCGGATTCGGCAGCCTGCGCCAGTTCAACGACACCATCGCCGAGGTCTATCGCGCGACGCCGACCGAGCTACGGCGCATCGCGCGATCGGGCCGGGGACTCGCCGCACGTCCCGACGAACGCGTCGACGAGTCGTCGACGCCCCTGACGATCCGCCTGCCGGCGCGACCGCCCTTCGACGGACGCGGGCTCATGCGCTTCTTCGCCGACCGCGCCATCCCGGGCCTCGAGGCGGGCGACGACACGCACTTCTCCCGTCCGCTCGCCCTGCCGCACGGCCGAGCCGATGTGGAGGTGCGGCTGGATCCGGAGCGCGCGGGCGTCATCGTCATCGCGCGCCTGGCGAGCCTCGCCGACCTTCCCGCGCTGTCATCCCGGGTGCGGCGGCTGTTCGACCTTGACGCCGACTCGATGGCGATCGACGAGGCGCTGGCCTCCGACCCGGTGCTCGCGCCGCTGGTCGCGGCCGTGCCCGGCATCCGGATCCCGGGCAGTGCCGACGGTGCCGAGACGCTGTTCCGCACGCTGATCGGACAGCAGATCTCGGTCGCGGCGGCACGGACGGTGATCGGGCGGCTCGTCGCCGATCTGGGCGAACCGGTGCCGGGGAGCTTCGACGACCGGACGGGCTCTGCGGCCGAGCCGGTCTCCCGGATGTTCCCGACGGCCGAGGCCATCGCCGAGCGCGGCGCCGCCGTGCTGCGCGGGCCCGCGAACCGCGTGGCCACCATCATCCGGGTCGCGGATGCCGTGGCGAGCGGCCGCCTCCGTCTCGGTCTCGAGACCCCCGCAGCCGAGTTGCGCGAGCAGCTGCTTGCGCTGCCGGGCGTCGGACCGTGGACCGCCGACTACCTCGCCCTGCGCGCGCTGGGAAATCCCGACAGCTTCCTCGAGACCGATCTGGTGATCAGGCAGAGCGCCGAAGCGCTCGGGCTGCCCGGCGCGCCCCGTGCGCTCGCGGCGCGTGCCGAGGCGTGGGCGCCGTGGCGCAGTTACGCGAGCCTGCACCTGTGGCGATCTCGATCACACGAGCGCTCGCGGGCTGCTGAGCGCGGCGCGCGACCTTCGGTCGCGGGAGTAATCTGATTCGCGCCCGACCACCCTGGCCAGGCGCAACGGGAGTGGATGCATGCTGGTCTCCGTGGTGATCCCGGCCCGGAACGATGCCGACATGCTCGCCGTCTGCCTGGCGGCGCTCGCGAAGCAGACCGGCATCCCCGAGTCCGTCGAGGTCGAGATCGTCGTCGTCGACAACGGCAGTTCCGACAACACGGCGCAGGTCGCCCACGAGGGCGGCGCCCGGGTGATCTCCGAACCGGTCGCCGGGATTCCGCGTGCCGCATCCGCCGGCTACGACGCGGCGCGCGGTGAGCTGATCGCCCGGATCGACGCCGACTCGGTGTGCCCTCCCGGCTGGCTGGCCCGAGCGATCGCGATCTTCGACCACGACGACGAGCTCTCGGTGCTCACCGGCACGGGCGAGTTCTACGGTTCGAGCGAATGGGTGCACCGGCTCGGCAAAGCCTGGTACCTGGGTGGGATGTACTGGTCGCTGACCCCGTACCTCGGGCATCCGCCGATCTTCGGATCCAACTTCGTGATGCGTCGCGGAGTGTGGAGCGAGCTGCGCGACGAGGTGCACCGCGCTCAGCGCACCATCCACGACGACCTCGACCTGAGTCTGCACATCAAGCCCTGGATGACGGTGCGCTACGACCCCGACTTCGTCGTGCTGATCTCGGCGCGCCCCTTCGCGACCTTCGGCGGCCTGCGCCGCCGCATCTCGTGGGTGCTTCCGACCCTGCGCAACCACTGGCCGGATGACAGCCCATGGGCCCGCCGTGCCGCGCGGCGACGATGGCGTGGGCGCGAACGCGGACACACCGGACAGCTGCCCGGGGGTAGAAAAGGCTCAGCGGTCGGTCACGACCGTAACGAGTCGGCTGCGTAAAGGCTGCGCCCTCTAGGCGGACTCATAGAGCGCCAGCAGATCGCGCGCGAGCTGGTTCGGCGTGGTCTCGCACGGACTGTGCCCGGTGTCGTACACCGCGAGTCGTGCGCCGATGCGGTGGGCGAGCTCCGCGTGCAGTTCGACCGGCCACAGATCGTGCGAGCCGACCGCGACCAGCTTCGGGATGGCGGCATCCCTCAGCTGGGGACGCAGTTCGGGCGCACGCTTCATCAGCCGGATGATGTCGGCCATGCTGCGCATCGTCGTCTTCTCGAAACGAAGCCGCACGAAGTCGAGGCGGGTCTGCGGCACATGGTTCTTGTTCGTCACGATGCCCCACCGCATGAGGGATGCGCCGACACCCCCCGTGGCCATCCAGGTGAAGGGACCGAGGATCTTGACGCCGCGGAATCCGTTGCCGGGCTCGGGCGGCGTGGCCAGAAGGGTGAGACTGCGCACCAGTTCCGGTCGCTGCACGGTGACGATCTCGGCGATGGTTCCCGCGAACGAGTAGCCCAGCAGGTGCGCGGGCCCGCCGTCCTCCAGGAAGGCGATGAGGTCGTCGGCGAACAGTTCGTAGGAGTACGGCGTCCCGGCCGGTGGCGCGGCATCCGCTGACTCGTAGTTGCCTGCCAGGTCGTAGCTCTGCACGTAGTACCCGGCGGCCGCCAGCACCGGCAGCACGAGCACGAAGTCCTCCTTCGAGCCCGACACCCCGGGCACGAGCACCACCCGCGGATCGGAGGGATCACCCAGCGACACCACCGCCAGCTCGCCGCTGGGCGCCGCGAAGCGCGAGGCGACCGAGCCGGCCGGCGGGATCGTCCAGTCCAGGTCGTGCGGGATCGCGTCGTCGAGCGCGACCGCGTCATCATCGCCCGCGTCACCGGCGCCCGCGCTGTCAGGCACCGCGTCGCCGGGCACAGCGTCGCCGCTCGAGGAGCGGGGCGGGTCCTGAACGGTCACCCGCGAAATCCTAGAGCGAGCGGCCCGTCGCGCTCCACCTGAACGGAGCCTCCACGACGGTTGCGATCTCTTGCTTTCGGACGGCCAGCGGCGTACGCCGGATGGTGACCACCGAACGGGAAGGATCGCACGATGCCGGGTTCACGGACCAACAGTTTGAAAGATCCCAAGCTCTACGAAGAGCTCCGCAAGCAGGGCGACAGCAAGGAGAAGGCCGCCCGCATCTCGAACGCGGTCGCCCGCGATGGCTCGCACGCGGTCGGCGAGCGCGGCGGCGAAGCGGGCTCCTACGACGACTGGACGGTCTCGCGGCTGCGTGGCCGGGCCAAAGAACTCGGGATGAGCGGGTACTCGCACAAGACCAAGGCGCAACTCATCAACCAGTTGCGCCGCGGCTGAGCCGGGTCGAACCTCTAGGCCGACTTCTTCTTCGCGGCGGCCTTCTTAGGTGCCGCCTTGGACGCCCCCGCGTTCTTGGGCGCTGCGGCGCTCCTCTTGCTCTCGACGCTGCGACGCAGCGCCTCCATGAGGTCGAGCACCTCTCCCCCGCCCTGGCCCTCCGCCCGGCCGAATGTCGCCTCGGTGTCGAGGGCGTCGCCCTGCTCGAGCTTCGCCTCCACCAGGGTGCGGAGCTGCTCCTGGTACTCGTCGGTGAACTTCTCGGGGGTGAAGTCGCTGGCGAAGCTCTCGACCAGCTGCTTGCTCATCTTGAGTTCGGCATCCGTGATCTTGGGAGACTCGTCGAGCTCGGGGAACCGGGCCTCGCGCACCTCGTCGTCCCAGAGCAGGGTCTGCAGCATGAGGACGTCATCGTGCACGCGCAGCGCCGCCAGCCGGGTCTTCTGGCGCAGCGCGAATTGGACGATGGCCGTGCGGTCCGTCGCCTGCAGCGTCTGCCGCAGCAGCACGTATGCCTTGGTCGACTTCGAGTCGGGTGCCAAGAAGTAGCTCTTCTCGAACATGATCGGGTCGACCTGGTCGCTGGGCACGAACTCGACGACGTCGATGTCCTTGCTGCGCTCGGCCGGGAGCGAGGCCAGATCTTCGGGCGTCAGGATGACGGTCTCGTCGCCGTCGACGTACGCCTTGGCGATGTGCTCGAAGTCGACGATCTCACCGTCGATCTCGCAGCGGCGCTGGTACCGGATGCGCCCCCCGTCTTTGTCGTGCACCTGGTGCAAGGGCACGTCGTGGTCCTCGGTGGCGGCGTACAGCTTCACGGGCACGTTGACGAGGCCGAAGCTCAAGGAGCCCTTCCAGATGGAGCGCATCCTGTCATTTTCCTCTGCGGATGTGGACGATGTACACCCCGCTCATTACTTTGGCGGTATGGCAAAGGCGGAGGGCGCGGACACCTATGTGGACGTCGGCGGACACCGCCTGCGCCTGACCAACCTCGACAAGGTCCTCTACCCCGAGACCGGCACGACCAAGGGCGAGGTCATCGACTACTACTCGCGCGTGGCGGACGCGTTGATCACGCACGCGCGGGATCGGCCCGCCACCCGCAAGCGCTGGGTGTCGGGGGTCGGCACCGCCGAGAAGCCCGGGCAGGTGTTCTTCGAGAAGAACCTGCCCGACTCGGCGCCCGACTGGATCACCCACCGCTCGATCCAGCATTCCGACCACGTGAACGAGTACCCGCTCGTCAACAACCTGGCCACCCTGGTGTGGATCGCGCAGCAGGCCGCGCTCGAGATCCACGTACCGCAGTGGCGGTTCGGTCGAAACGGCGCCCGCCGGAACCCGGACCGCATGGTGCTCGATCTCGACCCCGGCGAGGGCGCCGGGCTGGCCGAGTGCGCCGAGTTGGCCAAGCTGGTCCGCGAGCTGCTGAAGGGCATGGGGCTCGACCCGATGCCGGTGACCAGCGGGAGCAAGGGCATCCATCTCTATGCCGCCCTCGACGGCACCCAGTCGAGCGACGAGGTCTCGGCGGTCGCGCACGAGTTGGCGCGCGCGCTCGAGGCCGACCACCCCGACCTCGTGGTCAGCGACATGAAGAAGGCGGTGCGCGGCGGCAAGGTGCTGCTCGACTGGAGCCAGAACAACGGCTCGAAGACGACCGTCGTGCCCTACTCCCTGCGCGGACGACTGCGCCCGACCGTCGCGGCGCCGCGCACCTGGCGCGAGATCGCGTCGCCGGGGCTCAAGCAGCTCGAGTTCACCGAGGTCTTGAAGCGACTGGACAGCAAGGGGGACCTGCTCGCCGACCTGTCGGCGGGCCACTTAGCCAGCCAGACCGGTGAGGATCTCGCCGAATACCGCAGGATGCGCAACAAGAACGTCACGCCCGAGCCCTTCGGTGACGTGCCGGGCAGCGACCCGAGCTGGACGCCCGATCCGGCGAATCCGCACTTCGTCATCCAGGAGCACCACGCGAGCTCGCTGCACTACGACTTCCGACTCGAGCGCGACGGGGTGCTGGTGAGCTGGGCGGTGCCCAAGGGCGTGCCCACCGATCCGAAGCAGAACCACCTGGCCGTGCACGTCGAAGACCACCCCTTCGAATACGGCACCTTCGAAGGCGAGATCCCCAAGGGCGAGTACGGCGCGGGCCACGTGGCGATCTGGGACCGCGGCCGCTACGAGCTTGAGAAGTGGCGGGAGGGCGACGGCAAGGAGGGCGGCGAGGTCATCCTCACCATCCACGGCGAGAAGCACGGCTCGCATCGGCTCGCGCTCATCCAGACCAAGCAGGGCGACAACCCAAAGAACTGGATGCTGCACCTCATGAAGAGCCAGAACGCGGTCGACTGGGATGCCGAGGGCGGCCCCGTCGACAAGGTCACCGGAGGCAAGTGGCACGGCCACGCCGCCGTCTCGACCGGGCGCAAGGGCTTGGGCGCCCGGAAGAAGACGATCGTGGGGTCGAGGACCTCGAGCGACTCGATCCACCCGATGCTCGCGACGCTCGGGGCCATCACGGGGGTGGACCGGTTCCGCGGTGGCCCGGAATGGGCCTACGAGATGAAGTGGGACGGCATCCGCGCGATCGCGACGATCCGCGGCGACGAGCTGAGCCTGCGCTCGCGCAACGGGCTCGACCTCACGGCCAGCTACCCGGAGCTGAGCGAACTCCTCAACGCCGTGAAGGGCGACGCCGTGCTCGACGGCGAGATCGTCGCGCTCGACGCCAAGGGCCGCCCGAGCTTCGGCGCGCTCCAGCAGCGGATGGGTCTCACCAGCCCGCGCGACGTCGAGCGGGCGCGACTGGCCACCCCCGTTCACTATTTCGTGTTCGATGTGCTGCGGCTCGGCGCCGAGTCGACCCAGAGCCTGCCCTACGAGAAGCGGCGGGCGCTGCTGATCAAGAACGTCAAAGATCGCGGGCCACGTGGCAATCCGATCGTCACCGTGCCGCCCGACGCCGGTCGGGACCTCGACAGTGCCCTGGCCACCAGCAAGAAGCTCGGGCTCGAGGGCGTGATGGCCAAGCGCCTCGACAGCCCGTATCGCGAGGGCAAGCGCAGCCGCGACTGGATCAAGCTGAAGCACACCCTCACGCAGGAGGTGGTCGTGGGCGGGTGGCGGCCCGGCACCGGGCATCGCGTGAACAGCGTCGGGTCGCTGCTGGTGGGCATCCCGGATGCTGACGGCCTGCGTTACGTGGGCCGGGTCGGCACCGGGTTCACCGACAAGCAGCTCGCCGAGCTGCGCACCCGCCTCGACAGCCTGGCGCGCGCGACCAGCCCGCTGACCGATGTGCCCAGCGCCGACGCGCGCGACGCACACTGGGTGACGCCGACCCTGGTGGGCGAGGTGGAGTTCGCCGAGGTCACGGGCGATGGGCGACTCCGCGCTCCGGCGTGGCGCGGGTGGCGTCCCGACAAGAACCCGGATCAGGTGGTGCGCGAGGCGCTTAAGTAGACGGCGCGCGCGACGACAGTGCCCGCAGCGTCACCGCCGCCCAGGTGCGGAAGGGCCGCCAGGCCTCGGCGATCGCGGCCAACTCGACGCCATCGGGGACGTGATCGAGGCCGTAGCGCTCGCGCACCGCCTCCCGGGTGTGATCCTCTTGCGTCGACAGCACGTCGGTGAGGCCGAGCGCGCGGATCACGATCAGCGCGCTGTAGAACGGCCCGATGCCCGGCAGCTGCTGGAGGTCGAGCATGGCCGCCTCGGGCTCCATGGCTCGCAGCCGGTCGACGTCGAGCTGCCCGTCGAGCGCCGCGTTCGCGACGGCGTGCAACCGCGGGACGCGATCGGCGGGCAGTCCGGGGAAGTCGGTGATCGTCAGCAGCCGGGACGGGGTCGGGATCGCCGCCTCGGTCCGCCCCGCCAGCGTGAAGACCCGCCCGTGCGCCTCGGCGATCCTGCGGCGCAACGCGATGCCCTGCGCGCGGGCGCGCCGAGCCGAGATGACCGACCAGACCGCGGCCTCGTACGGTGAATAGAAGTTGGAGGGCCGGAACCCGGGCGCCACGGCGTGCACCGGCGCCAGCACCGGGTCGCTCAGGCAGATCGCGTCCCACGCGGCGCCGTCGGCGTCGGCCGACACGACGCGCGCGACCTGGGCCGTGATGGTGTCGAGGTCGCCGTCGCCGTGGACCACGAGCTCCAGGCGGTCGCCCGATTGCCGGAGCTCGACTCCGACCTGCTGCTCCCAGCCATCCTGGCCATGACCGTCGACGCAGAACGCGAGGCGCATCACCCCGTCGAACGACGACTCGTTGCGATGACCGAATCCCATCATCGCGACCTCGGCCAGGTCGTAGGGGCCGCGAAGAGCGATCTGAGAGGTACGCACCGTCTCGGTGCCGGCAGCTGTCATGCGCGCATCATGTCGCGAGCGACCGACGTTGACGCCGTCGTCGACGCGCGATCACCACCAGCGCCGCACTGGCCACCACGAGCACGCCCCCAACCGCCGCTGCCGGCAGCCACGCGGGTGGCAGATCCTCCGCGGGCCGCGGCGTGCGCGTCACCTCCACGGGCAGTCGCGCGATCGCGAGTCCGTTGTGAATGACGTCGAGCTGAACCGTGCCCGGCGGCACGGTCGGCACCGCGAAGCTGAACTCGACGCTCGCGGCGTGCCTGGTCGTGGTTCCGACCCGCACGAATTCGCCGCCCAGACGGTACTGGAGCGCGAACGGCTGGTCACGCGGCAGACCGCTCGCGCTGACGACCAGGTTCTGCCCCGCGACCACGCTCGACGACTCCAGGCCGAAGACACCCGCGAACGAGCGGATCGAGACCAGGATGTCCGGCTCGGCGGTCGCGCCGACCGCGTCTTTCAGCCTCAGGAGCTCGTGATAGACCCGGGCGAGCGATTGCACGGATCGGACCCCGCGCTCCAGGCAGACCAGTTGAGCGCGTGCGGCGATCACCCGGTGCTCGCAGCCGTTCGTCACGCGGAACGGGATGTCGCCCGTGTTCGTCACGACGTAGCGCAGCGCGCTCGTCATGGTCGCAGGCAGCAGCACCGGTTGCTCACGGGTGATCGCGCTCCAGTGGCCCGTCGCATCGAGCACCTGCCATCCGGCGTCCCAGTCGAACTGGCCGCCCCTGATGGTGCCGTCCGCCTCGACGTCGACCCGTCCGTGATCCGCCGAGAAGTGGAACTGGAGCCGGTTGACCCCCGATGCCGCCTGCACCGCGAAGTGGCAGGTGACCTCACGGGGAGGCGCCTCTTCGTCACCCCGGCAGTCGACCGGTGTCACCCCTTGAAAGGCATCGGGAGTGTCGAGGTGCGCCACCCACTCATGGATCGGGGTGCCGTCGAGCTCCACGCGCGCGGTCACATCGGTCACGGCTCCCGTCGGGGCCAGATGAGCCCAGACCGGATGCGCGGGGTCGAGCAGCGAGGCGGCGCGACCGTTGTTCTGCGCCGTCATGCTGACCGTGACCGGATGCGACGCGGCCGGTTCGGCGCGCATCGCGGCAGCTGCAGAGGCGGCCGCCCCACCCGGAAGCCCGACCAGCCCGAGCAGCCCGAGCGTGAGCAGGGCGGCGGCGCCCGTCAGCACCGCGTCGGCCCGCGGATGGGCCCGCGCATGGGCCCGCCCATGATCAGCTCTCGTCCGACTCGGCCTTCGCGCGGGCGAGGTTGTCGAGCTCCTCCTGCGGGAGCACGATCACGCCGGTCGCCGGAACCACGCCGCTGAGACGCTCGGGCGAGAGCACGCGCGCGACCTCCTCCTCCGACATCAGGCCCGCCGCCACCACGAGATCGGCGATCGACGCGTTCGTGGTGAGAGCGGTGTGGGCGAGCGAGGCCGACGCCGCGTAGCCGATGTAGGGCGTCAGGGCGGTGACGACGCCGACACTGGTCTCGACCTGCTGGGTGAGCCGTGCGGTGTTCGCCGTGATCCCGTCGATGCAGTTGACGCGCAGAGTGCGGCAGGCGTTCGTCATCCACGACAGCGACTGGAGCAGGCTGTGCGCGATCACGGGCTCGAAGGCGTTCAGCTGCAACTGGCCGGCTTCGGCGGCGGCGGTGACCGTGGCATCCGCGCCGATCACGCTGAAGGCGACCTGGTTGACCACCTCGGGGATGACCGGGTTGACCTTGCCCGGCATGATGCTCGACCCGGCCTGCCGCGCCGGCAACGAGATCTCGCCGAGCCCCGCCTGCGGGCCCGACGACAGCAGTCGCAGGTCGTTGCAGATCTTCGACAGCTTGACTGCGGCGCGCTTCAGGGTGCCGCTCAGCGTCATGAAGATGCCCGCGTCGGCGGTGGCCTCGATCAGATCGGGTGCGGTCTCCTGCGGGATGCCGGTCAGGTCTTCGAGGTGGCGCCGCACCGCCTCGGCGTAGCGCGGGTCGGCCGTGATGCCGGTGCCGATCGCGGTCGCGCCCATGTTGATCTCGTTGAGCCACGGGATGACCTCGCTGAGCCGGTCGAAATCCTCTTGCAGCGTGTGGGCGAAGCCGCTGAACTCCTGGCCGAGCGTCATCGGCACCGCATCCTGGAGCTGGGTGCGGCCCACCTTGAGCACGTGGGCGAACTCGACGCCCTTGGCCGCGAACGCCGCCGTGAGCTTGGCGTGCTCCTCGAGCAGGCGCTGAAGGCCGAACACCATGGCGAGCTTGATGGCGGTCGGGTAGACGTCGTTGGTCGACTGGCTGCGGTTGACGTCGTCGATCGGATGCAGCTCCGAATAGTCGCCGAACGCCTTGCCCATGACTTCGAGGCCCGCATTCGCGATGACCTCGTTCGTGTTCATGTTCGTGGAGGTGCCCGCGCCGCCCTGGATGGCACCCACCACGAACTGCGCGTGCAGCTCGCCGTCGACGATGCGCTGGCAGACCGCGTCGATGATGTCGGCCTTGGCCGGGTCGAGCACCCCGATCTCTTTGTTGGCGCGGGCGCTGGCCTGCTTCACGCGCGCGAGAGCGCGGACGAGGTCGGGGTAATTGCTGATCGCGCGCCGCGAGATCGGGAAATTGATGAGGGCGCGGGCGGTGTGAATGCCCCAGTAGACGTTGGCCGGGATCTCCATCGATCCGAGCGAGTCGGTCTCGGTGCGCGTGGGCCCGTCGCCTGCCAGTTGTTCCGGCGATTCGTCGGGGCCGGTGGTGGCGGTGTACTCGTCGCCCTCGATGTGCTGCTCGTCGCTCGGGTGCAGGGCGAGTCCGGTCGTGTCGGGCATCGCAATCCTCCTTGATCGTGATGGTGTTCGAAGCATGTGCGCCTTGTGGGCACCCGAACGATGCTACGAGCCGAAAGCCGCTCGTAGGGGGTTTCAGGGGTGCAAGAAGGGCACGATCAGGTAAATACCGAACACGACGACGGCTCCGCAGATCACGAACAGCGCGACGGAGACCGGTCGCCGCCATGGCGCGGTGCCATCGCTCAGCCGCAAGCCGATCGAGAACAGGCTGACGAGCAGGCAGGCGGACACCAAGGAACCCAGCACCACCGTGAGGAACGCGAGCCAGTCGATCGTCATGAGGGGTTCGCCTCCGTGACGGCGGCGGGCGCGGTGGCGGGGACGGCGGCGGACTTCTTCTTGCGGCGCTTCGGCCGCACGAACACACCGGGCGCGGGCTGGGTGAAGTGCCGGGCATCGATCCGGCGCTTGCGGGCCACCAGGTAGACGGTGAGGATCGCGCCCATCGCGAGCACGACATCCAGGATCACGCCCCAGAGTCCGAGTTGCGAGAGCATCGCCGCCAAGGCCCCCACGACTCCCGAGGCCGGAATGGTGATGAGCCAGCCGAGCGCGATCCTTCCGGCCGTTCCCCAGCGCACCGACGCCCCCTTGCGACCGAGCCCCACCCCGATGACCGATCCGGATGCGACCTGCGTCGTCGAGAGCGCGAAGCCGAGGTGGCTCGAGGCGAGGATCGTCGCGGTGGTGGCCGACTCGGCGGCGAAGCCCTGCGCCGGCTCGATGTCGGTGATGTCGCGGCCGATCGTCTTGATGATGCGCCAACCGCCGGAATAGGTTCCGGCGGCGATGGCCAGAGCGCACGCGCCGATCACCCAGATGGCGGGACCGCTGCCCGCCGGCTGGACGCCAGCCGCGATGAGAGCGAGGGTGATGACGCCCATGGTCTTCTGCGCGTCGTTCGTCCCATGTGCGAGCGAGACCAGCGACGAGGTGAAGATCTGCCCGATCTTGAACCGGTCGCGCTCGCGCTTGCGGGTGACGCCGTACGCGATCTTGGTCGCCAGGAACGAGACCAGCCCAGCGGTCAACGGTGCGAGCACCGCGGGAACGAGCACCTTCGAGACCAGCACGCCGCCGTTGATCGCCCCGAATCCGGCGCCGACGATGGCGGCCCCGATCAGTCCGCCGAACAGGGCGTGGCTGGATGACGACGGCAGCCCGAGCAGCCAGGTCACCAGATTCCACACGATGGCCCCGATCAGCCCGGCCAGGATGAGCGCGGGCGTGATCTGCACGCCGCCGCTGCCCTCGTTGATGAGCCCGCCCGAGATGGTCTTGGCGACCTCCGTGGACAGGAAGGCACCCACGAGGTTGAGCACCGCCGCGATCGCCACAGCGACCTTCGGCCTCAGCGCACCTGTCGCAATGGGAGTGGCCATCGCGTTGGCTGTGTCATGAAAGCCGTTGGTGAAATCGAAGATCAAGGCCAACGCGATGACAAGCGCGACCAGCAGCGAGACGTCCACTGGCGAGAAGTCTAAGAGGTCTGCCCCCCGACCTGGGCATCGCGGCCGATCGAATCGCGACCATACGCTGGCGGGACACGGCCGGCGTCTCTGCGGCCGCACTCCGGGGGGAATCGAACATCGTGCATTCACGTCGCGTTCTCGGTGCTGTCGCACTCGGCGCGATCGTGATCGCGGCGATCAGCTTCGGCATCGTCGACGTCTCGATCGCCGACGCCAACAACTGCGTCGGATCGCGCGTCGACTGCACAGACGAATCCGTGCCCCCGGTCGCCATCACCTTCGCGGCGCTCGGCGCGCTCGCCCTGCTGGTGAGCATCCTGCCCACCGTGCAGTGGATCGTCGAGGCGATCCAGGCCGGCCGCACCAGCAACCACGAGGCCGACATCGAAGAGGCGCTGCTGGCCCGCCGCCGCACCCGCTCCCTCGCTCTCGACGACCGCTTCTGAGCCCTGAACCATGACCATGCTCCAGCCGTCGGCGACGCGACTCGCGCCGATGCCCGCGGTGCCCGGCACCCACTGCGCGGGCGTCGGATGCGAGCACGACGAGCTCGCGGGGTCGGGCTTCGAGCCGCTCGCTCCCGGCGCACGTTCGACCGCCCGCCACCGTGGCGGGCGCAGTGGACGACGAGCTCGTGCCCAGCTCGTCGGCGTGCCGGCCTCGACCCGCCTGCCTGCGCACAGCGCCTGACGCGCACAGGGCCTGACGCGCACAGGGCCTGACCGCGGGCGGCGCCCGGCCGCGGGCAGCTAGTCCAGCCGCTCCACGCCGAGCACCCGCACCACGGCGACGCCCTGCTCGGCGGATGCCGCCAGATCCACCTCGGCGCGGATCCCCCAGTCGTGGTCGCCCGCCGGGTCGTCGAGGATCTGGCGGACCGTCCAGACCCCCTCGGCATCCTGCGGCGTCTCATCGATGATCACGCGGGCCGCGCTGCGGGCATCCGGCCCCGTGCCGATCGCGTCGTGGTCGGCGAAGTAGGCATCGAGCGCGTCGGGCCACCTGGCATCCGGATCCAAGGCCACCAGCTCGTCGTCGCGCTGCAAGGCGGCCAGCTGGACGCGGCGCCAGAGTTCGTTGCGCACGAGCACCAGGAAGGCGCGGTGGTTGGTCAAGACGCTCGGAGGTGTTGGCGGGACAACGGGCGCATCCACGGCGCCCGTCACATCGAGTTCGGGGTTGGTCAGGCTCTCCCACTCGTCCAAGAGGCTCGAGTCCACCTGCCGCACGAGCTCGCCCAACCACTCGATGAGGTCCCGCAGTTCGTCGGTCTTGGCCTCATCCGGGATCGTCTGCCGCGCCGCGCGGAACGCGTCGCTCAGGTACCGGAGCACGAGCCCCTCGCTACGGCCGAGCTGGTAGAACGCGACGAATTCGCCGAACGTCATCGCCCGCTCGTAGAGGTCGCGCACCACCGACTTGGGCGACAGCTCGAAATCGCGCACCCAGGGCTGACTCGACGCGAAGGTCTCGAAGGTCTGCTCGAGCAGCTCGGCGAGCGGCCGAGGCCATGTGACCTCCTCGAGCAGCTCCATCCGCTCGTCGAACTCGATGCCCTCGCGCTTCATCGCGGCCACGGCCTCGCCGCGGGCCTTGAACTGCTGCTGCGACAGGATCGCGCGCGGGTCATCAAGGGTCGCCTCCAGCACGCTGATCATGTCGAGGGCGTAGCTGGGCGATGCAGGATCGAGCAGCTCGAACGCCGCCAGCGCGAACGGCGACAGGGGCTGGTTGAGCGCGAAGTTGGGCTGGAGCTCGACCGTGAGCCGGATCGACGCGCTTCCGTCGAACCCTCCCCCGCGCTGCTCGACGACGCCGCCCGCGCGCAGGGTGCGGTAGATCCCGATGGCGCGTCGTGCCAGCTCGCGCTGGCGCGCAGGAGTCTCGTGATTGTCGAAGACCAGCCCGCGCACGTTCGAGAAGGCCGATCCGGGCTCGCGCGCCGGAACATCCGATCCCGCTCGCCCGAGCACGTTGATCAGCATGGCGGCGGTGAGTTGCATCGAGCTGGTGAGCGTCTCGGGGACGGCCGCGATCATCCGCTCGAAGCTGGCCTCGCTCCAGTTGACGAAGCCATCGGGGGCACGCTTTTTCACGAGCTTCTTACGCGCCTTGGCGTCGATGCCGGCCTTGGCCTCACCGCGCGCGTTCTCGATCTCGTGCTCCGGCGCCTCGGCGACCACCTCGCCCGCGGTGTCGTAGCCGGCGCGGCCCGCCCTGCCCGCGATCTGGTGGAACTCCCGTGCACTGAGCTGCCGCATCCGGGTTCCGTCGAACTTGGTGAGACCGGTGAAGAGCACGGTGCGGATCGGCACATTGATGCCGACTCCCAGCGTGTCGGTGCCGCAGATGACGCGCAGCAGGCCGCGTTGCGCCAGTTGCTCGACCAGTCTGCGGTACTTGGGCAGCATGCCCGCGTGGTGCACCCCGACACCGGCCCGGATCAGGCGCGACAGGGTGGCGCCGAACCCTGCCGCGAAGCGGAAGCCGCCGAGCTCGTCGGCGATCGCGTCGCGCTGCTCGCGGCTGGCGACCCTGGTGCTCGACAGCGCCTGAGCCCGTTCGACCGCGGCCGCCTGTGAGAAGTGCACGATGTAGACAGGAGCCAAGCCGTCGGTGAGCAACTGCTCGACGGTCTCGTGCACCGGGGTGTTCACGTAGCGGTAGTCCAGGGGCACCGGTCGTTCGACGCCGGTGACCTGAGCCAGGTCACCGCCGGTGCGGCGCTCGAGATCCTCGGCGATCACCGTGACGTCTCCGAGCGTCGCCGACATGAGCAGGAACTGGGCGCGCGGCAGGAGGAGCAAGGGCACCTGCCAGGCCCAGCCGCGTTCCGGGTCCGAGTAGTAGTGGAACTCATCCATGACCACGACGTCCGCAGGCGTTTCGGTGCCGCGGCGCAGGGCCAGATTCGCCAGGATCTCGGCGGTGCAGCAGACGATCGGAGCGTCGGCGTTGACACTGGAATCACCCGTCACGAGGCCGACGTTCTCGGCGCCGAAGGCCTCGACCAGCTGGAAGAACTTCTCGCTGACCAGGGCCTTGATCGGTGCGGTGTACCAGCTGCGGCGCCCCTGGGCCAACGCGATGGCATGAGCCGCCAGGGCGACGAGAGACTTGCCGGTTCCGGTCGGCGTGGAGAGCACGAGGTGCTTGCCGAGCACGAGCTCGAGCACCGCCTCCTCCTGAGCCGGGTACAGGCGGATGCCCTGCTCGCGCACCCAGTCGTCGAAGATCCCCACGAAGTCGTCGGCGTCGAACAGCCCGGAGCCGCCCTCGTTCTGCGAGGGAACGGGAAGTCGGTCGACGAGCACGGAACGAGTCTGCCGCACCGCTCCGCGGGGCTTCCGACCCGTCCTCGAAATGGCGGACCGCCGTGCGGCGACGGTGTCCCCTGGGGGACAATCGTGTCCCCATGTTGGGGTCAGTGCGGGTAGTATCCTCCGACCCCATCTTCCCCGTACCATTCAGAAGGGAATCAGCGGGACCCAAGCCGATCGCGCGAAGGAGAGCAGCATGCCAGACGATGACGTGCGCGTCCCCGCCGGCTGGTACCCCGATCCGCTCGGACTGCCCCAGTTGCGCTGGTGGGACAACCACGCCTGGACCGAGCACATCTCCGACGCCCGGCAGCCCATGATGGCCACCGAGACCGTCACGTCGAAGCTCGCCTTCGCCGACGATGACCGTCCGTCGAGCGAGCGCCCCTTCGCCGACCCGGCAGCGGACGAGGCCGAGCAGGAGCTCAGCCGCCGCGAACGCCGGGAACGCGAGCGCGGCTTCGATGACCAGCCCCTCGAATTCGGCGCCGCCGATCGCGACCCGGTCCCGCCGGCTGCCGCTGCGTTCGCCGACCCCATCCGCTCCCTCGAGGCGCCCGAGCGCGACCAGGTTCCTGTCGATGAGCCGACCGTCGCCTTCCAGATGGCCGGCATCCTCGACGACGCGCCGACCAGCGCGCCCTACGATCTCGACACCCGCTTCGACGACCTGCTCGGTGAAGCGTCCGTGCCCCGCTCGGCGTTCGCCCACGTCAGCGAGTCCGCCACCTCCTTCGTCCCGACCACGCCGCAGGAGCAGCAGTGGCCGTCACAGCCGTGGCAGCCCGAGCCGATGCAGACCCGGCTGATCACCGACGTGCCGACGAGCACCGGTCCGGTGTGGATCATGTCGCTGATCCCGCTGTACACGCTGGTGATGGGCCTGCTCCTCTTGCTCTCGGGTTCCGCGCAGGACGTGTCGACGGTCGCGCTCGTGCTGATGTTCGGCATCCCGTACATCGCCGGCATCGTGCTCGCGATCCTCGACTACCGGGCTCTGCGTCGCGGCGGCATGGATCAGCCGGCCCCCTGGGCCTTCGCGATCCTCGGCGTCGCCATCTACCTCGTCGCACGTCTGACCCGCACCGTCCGTGAGTCGGGCACCGGCTTCGGGCCGCTGTTCACCTTCCTGACTCTCGGCCTGTCACTCCTCGTGGCGAACGTGGCCGTTCCCGGGTTGATCATCCAGCTCGCGCCGGCGACCTTCGCTCACCAGGCAGAGATCGAGATCGTGCAGAGCGGCCAATCGCTCGGCATCCCCCTCCAGGCGAAATGCCCGTCGATGCCTCCGCTGATCCCGTCGCAGTCGTTCGTCTGCCAGGCCCACAAGCCCGGCGGATCGACATACGACGTGACGGTCAGCCTCCAGCGCTCGAACGGCTGGATCGCCTGGCGCGTCGACGACTGGGGCGTTTTCTCGATGCACAGCTGAGTCACGCTGTGGCCTCATAAAAGGGGACTCGGAACATACCCCGAATGGGGTCCTGTTGTTCCAACTGCCCACTCATAGACTGACATTGCCGTCGAACAAGGGAGGGGATGCGCGTGACCGATCAAGCAACGCGCGTCGTTTCGGCGGGCTGGTACCAAGACCCCGCGTCATCCGCACAGGTGCGCTGGTGGAACGGTCTGGCCTGGACAGAACACGTACGCGAGAAGCCGACCACCTCCCCGACGATGGGTCAGTCGGCCATCGCGCAAGGCCGACTTGCGGATGCCGGAACCGACTCGTCCGCCCAGATCGGCTCGTCCGCCCAGATCGACTCGGCCGCCTCGACCGCCTCCCTCGGCGAGACCGCTGCAGCCGCTGAGACCACCGAGACGCACGAGCAGCGCATCGCCGCCGTCCGCGACCTCGAGCACCAGTTCGGCATCGGATCCGTCGAGAACCCGCTCTTCGGAGCCCGGGCATCCAGCCAGGCGGCAACGCCGGCTCCCCTGCTCGGCGCCGCGACCGCGAGGTCGGCCGCCCGCGGCTCGACCGCGGCTGCCTGGATGATCGCGCTGAGCCCGCTCCTGGCGTTGGTGGTCGGCGTCGTCGCCGCCTACATCTACCTCTACCTGTTCCAGAACGTGCTCGTGTTCGTGATCGCGGTCGCCATCCCGTACCTGCTGTGCGTGCTGTGGGCGTTCGCAGACGGCCGGACGCTCCGGGCCCGCGGGTTCACCCCGCCGAGCCCCGCTCTGGCGCTCCTGACGGGTCTCGGATACCTCATCGTGCGCCGCACCCGCGTTCCGGGATCCGGCCCGATCGCCATGCTCCTCGTCGTCGCCGTGCTGGCCTTCGGCACCCCGTTGCTCGCGTCCGGTCTCGGCGCGACCCAGGGGCTCGCCAACGCCTTGAACATCCAGCGCACGATCAGCGCGGACTACATCAGCCACGACAAGGCCGTCTTCGTCAACTGCCCGCCGTTCGTCGACGCGACGACCGTCGGCTCGCTCTACACCTGCGACGCCACCCTCGGCACGGGCGTTCACCGCACCATCTGGGTGAGCATCGACGGGTACGGCAAGTTCAGCTACTCGTTCGGTCTCTGAGCGGCGACACCCGTCACCGTCGCAGCAGCGCGTTCCTGAGGCGTTTCTCACACGCCTGGCGACCTCCGACACGCTCGGGGTAGCGTGGACGGATGGGGAGACACGTCAACGCCGACGCTGGAAGCGACGAGGGCGATGCAGCAGAGTTCGCCGACGGAGCCCAGACCACGGATGCCGAAGGGGCGCCGCACGAACATGCTCGGCATGTCCTGGAGCCAGAAGCAGAGTCAGGGCCGGAGTCCGAGCTCCTCGAGCCGCAGGCCGTCATCTCACCCGACACCCATGTCGGCGTGGATCTCGACGCGCCTGTGACGGGTGCCCGCGCTGCCGCTCCATCGCCCGCCAACCCGGATGCGCTCGTCGAGCACGGCCTGGTCGGCGATGGCCACGAGATGGAATAGCTCTTCACACCACCAGCGACCCCATGTTTTCACCCGTGAAGGGGGGACTCACCCGCCTGTCGTCCGCTGATTAGGCTGCGAAGTGGAGCGCGAGGAGCCCGATTCGAGCGCCCATCGAGGGGGGATCCTCTATGTCATACCCGAATGACGCCCCCGCCGCTGCTTGGTATCCGGACCCGCAATCGCCCGGACGTGTGCGCTGGTGGGATGGAATGAACTGGACGGAGCACGTCTCGGTGCCCGCGAGCCCGGTCACGGTCGAGGCCGTTGTTGCGCAGGGGGCTTTTGCGCAGGCCGCTGTTGAGCCCGCCGTTCCCCAGATCGACGAGGCCGACGTGGCACTGGCCGCCGCAGACGCGGAGCACGCGGCTGCTGAGCACGCGGCCGCTGAGTCCGGCCAGCAGCTGGGCTACATCGGCCGGCACGCCGCGGGCGCGAGCCCCGCGCCGCGCCAGGCTCCGCGCGCACCACGGATCCGTCCGCGCGAGCAGGCCGAGGTGCCGGGCGACTCGCTGCTGTCCGCCTGATCGGTGCGGGACGGCCTCGCCGGGCCATGATCCGGTCGAAGCCCCGAAAGGGGGGCTCGGATAGCTGACGTGCGGCCCCTAATGTGGGGCCAGGAAACGTTGATGGGGGGAAACGTGTCCACTGCTTCGCCGACGCCAGCTGGAGGCTGGTACGCCGATCCTTTGGATGCATCGCTGTTGCGATGGTGGGATGGCGACACCTGGAGCAAGCAGACGATGCCGGCCGACGCTGCCCTGAACGCCTCGGGCCCGGGCACCTCGGCCCCCGTCACCGCGCCGCCCCTGCTGACCGCTGTTCCACGTCCCGACGAGCCCTACGTTCCCCCGAACTCGGTCTTCAAGCTGGCCGAGACGGCAGGCGACGCCTACGTTCCCGAGTGGTCCGGTTTCGCGGACATCTCGCCCGAGGTGGCGCTGAGCGGCGTCCCAGTTCAGCTCGCCCTGACATCCGCTTCCTCGGAGCCTCCGATCCCGGTGTCGGCGGATGCCTTCCCGATGCTGCGCGGCGAGGAGCCGGTCATCGCCCAGAAGGAGCCAGTCTGGAAGGTCGAGGCGCCGCTCGCCGCTCCGGTCGACCAGCTGTTCCCGGTGGATGGCGCCCCGGCGACCGTCAGTCCCCGCGCGGCTGCGCAGATGGCGCCCGCTCCCGCGCCGGCCCCGATCGCGTTGGGCGCGCCGATCACTCCGGCCCCGCCCGTTTCTGCCGACATCTTCCCGATCGTCGGCGCGGCCGCCCCGGTCGCTGCCGCGGTTCCGGTTGCTCCGGCCGAGGTGCCGCCGCCCGTCGGCGACTCGTTCCCGGGAATCGTGCCCACGGTTGCGACGCCTGTCGAGCCGATCCGCGAGCCTGCGGCCGCCGAGGCAGCCATGTTGGCGACGCTCGCGCCCGCTGCGGTACCGGTTGCCGCGCCCGTGCCGGTCGCCCAGCCGGTTCCTGTCGCCGCGCCTGCCGCGGCTCCGGTGCCCGCACCGATGCCCGAGCCCGAGCTGGTGCCGGTGCCCGTTGCGGCACCGATGCCGCAGGCCTTCGCGCCGCAGCCGCTCGCCCCGCAGCCGGTCGCGCCGCAGCCGCTCGCCCCGCAGCCCGTCGCGTCGCAGCCGGTCGTCTACACGGGCCCCGCGCCCGTCGAGGTCGCCACCAACCCGGTCGCGCCCCCCGATTTCCAGCCGTTCGCCGCGAGCACGCCCGGCGCCACGTACACACCCGTCGCACCGCGCCCGATCCCGCAGCCCTTGCAGCTCTCCGCTCCGTCGGCACCGGCAGGATCCGAGCTCGTCCCCGCCACCCCGTACGTCGTGGCGGACCCGCCCGGCGAGTACTGGCCGACCCAGGGAACGCCGCCTCCGGGCACGCAGTACCAGCCGAACCCGGGCAACTACGTCCCGTTCGACCCGAACAGCGTGCACCTGGAGCCGGTTCCGGTCATGCCCTTCGCCTCGCGCGACCCGTACAACTCGTCGAGCATGCGCCCCGGCATGCGCGCATACGCCGCAGCGCCGATCGGGCCCTCGGGGTCGACGTGGACCGGCGGCGTGGTGTTCATGCTCCTCGCACCGCTGATCCAAGCCGCCGTGTACATCGGGTGGATCCAACTGGTCCAGAGCGCCACGCTCACGAACGACACCTTCACCTACGCGTCGGGCATTGTCGGCGTGATCTGGCTGCTCTCGCTCGCGTCCGCTCAGTTCGACCGGAACGCCCTGGCCAGGCGCGGATACTTCGACCTGGCGTCGCCGTTCTGGATCCTGCTCCTGCCGCCGTTCGTGTACCTGATCGTCCGTGCCACGCGGCTGCGCGGCCAGGGTCGCGGAGCCCCGCTCGCGATCGTCCTGGCTCTGCTGTCGGCCATCGCCGGCCCGGCGCTGATCGTCTTCGCGGTCATGACGATGCTCACGACTCCGACGGACGCGCGTGTCGCCCACATCCAGTCGACCATCGAAGCCAGCCTGGCCTCGAAGAACATCACGGCGACGGTCAGCTGCCCCGACGTGCCCAGTCTCGCTCCGGACTCGACCTTCATGTGCACGGCCACGACCGCGAACGCCACGCTGCCCTTCAAGGTGACCATCGTCGACTGGACCGGCGACTTCACGGTGTCGTCGACGACCTCCACGACCACGTCCTAGCCCGCCGGGTCAGCGTCCCGCGCGCGTGTCGGGAACGCTGCCTAGGCTGAGGTCTCGTGCGACTTCTTCTGATCCGGCACGGGCAGACGCCTGCCAACGTGCGCGGCGCGCTCGACACCGCGGCTCCCGGGCCTGCGCTGACCGAGCTGGGCAGAGCTCAGGCCGCCGCGATCCCGGATGCCCTCGCCGCCGAGCGGATCGACGGCATCTACGCGTCGCGGCTGGTCCGCACGCAGCAGACCGCGGCGCCGCTCGCGCGCGTTCGAGGCGAGATGCACCGGGTGGTGCTTCCGGGCATCCATGAGATCCAGGCAGGCGACCTCGAGGGACGCACCGACAAGGAGGCCGTGCGCGCCTACCTCGACGTGATCTGGGCATGGGGCGGCGGCGATCTCGACCCGCAGATGCCCGGCGGCGCAGACGGCCACGAGTTCTACGGCCGCTTCGACGCCGACCTCGCCCGGGTGGCCGCCGAGCACGATCCGGACGCGACGGTCGCGGTGTTCAGCCATGGCGCCGCGATCCGCGTCTGGACGGCCGGACGGGCGACGAACATCGACCCCGAATTCCCGGGTCGCCAGCACCTCGACAACACCGCCGTCGTGGCGCTGAACGGCTCGCCGAGCGAGGGCTGGCAGGTCACGCACTGGGCCGGCGAGCCGATCGGCGGCGCGGAACTGAATGACCCGACGGCCGACGACGTGACTGCAGAGCCGATCACCGAGTAGCGCTACTTGCCCTTCAGGTCCTTCCGCAGGATCTTGCCGGCCGACGACTTGGGCACCGCGTCGATGAACGAGACCGCGCGCACCTTCTTGTGCGGGGCGACCTGGCTGGCGACGAACTGCATCACCGCCTCCGCGTCGAGCTCCGACCCGTCTTTCAGCACGACGAACGCCTTCGGGACCTCGCCCGCCTCTTCGTCGAGCGCGGCGACGACCGCGGCATCCGCGATCTCGGGATGCGTCAGCAGCAGCGCCTCGAGCTCGGCCGGCGCGACCTGGTAGCCCTTGTACTTGATGAGCTCCTTCAGTCGATCGACGATCTGGAACGATCCGTCGTGGTTCACCAGCGCGATGTCGCCCGTGTGCAGGAAGCCGTCGGCGTCGATGGTGTCGCGGGTCGCCTCCTCCTGCCCCAGGTAGCCGAGCATGACGTTCGGTCCGCGCACCCAGAGCTCGCCGGCCTCGCTGGCGCCTTCGGCCGGCAACTCGATCTCGGCGCCGGTCTCGGTGTTGATCAGCTTGCACTCGATGTTGGCGATCGGGAATCCGATGGTGCCGCGGCTCAGGTCGTCGCGGTCCGGCGGGATCACGTGCGAGACCGGGCTGAGCTCGCTCATGCCGTAGCCCTGCTGCATGTGAACGCCGAGCCGTTCGGTGACGGCGAGCGCCAGCGCCTCCGACAGCGGCGCCGCGCCGCTCATCATGCCCCGGATGGTCGAGAGGTCGTACTGGTCGACAATCGGGTGCTTGGCGAGCGCGACCGCGACCGGCGGCGCGATGAACGCGAAGGTGCTCTTCTGATCCTGGATCACCTGCAAGAACTGGGGCAGGTCGAAACGCGGCAGCGTGATGAGCGAGGCGTGCCGGTAGAACGCCAGGTTGAGCAGCACGGTCATCCCGTAGATGTGGAAGAACGGCAGGAACGCCATGATCCGGTCGTCGGCGGTGGCGTCGAGCACCGGCGTGCACTGCACGACGTTGGCCACCAGGTTGGTGTGGCTGAGCTGCACGCCCTTGGCGAATCCGGTGGTGCCCGACGAGTACGGGATGACGGCCACGTGCGTCGCCGGGTCGAAACTGACCTCGGGCGCGGCGTTGCCCTCGCCGAGCAGGTCGCGCAAGGCGGTGTAGCCCTCGAATCCGTCGAGCACGACGATCTTGTCGTCGGGAATGCCGGCGGCCGCCGCAGCGGCGCTGGCGACGGGCAGCAGCACACTCACCGTGAACAGGAACTTCGCCTTCGAGTCCTGAAGCTGCCGCCCCATCTCCTCCGGTGTGTACAGCGCGTTGACCGTCGTCGCGGTCGCTCCCGAGCGCAGGATGCCGTGGAACACCGTCGCGAACGCGGGCACGTTCGGCGAGTGCAGGGCGACGACATCGCCGATGCCGAGCCCGCGCGCCGCGAGCGCCCCGGCCAGCAGATCGATCTGAGCCTTGAGCGCGCCGTAGCTGGTCTCGGCCCCGCTCGGCCCGTCGATGAGAGCCACACGCGCCGCGTCATCCGCGCCCAGATCATTGAACAGGAAGTCGTAGACGCTCAGCTTCGGGATGACCTCGTCGGGATACGGGCTCGTGAACATGCGATCTCCTTTGATCGGTTGTCTGAATCCTCGCATTCGCGGCGGGGCGCGTCTATCAACCGCCCGGGTGTCGGCCCCGGCTCAGCCGTCGGGGAACACCCGCTTGTAGGACCGCCCGTCTGACAGGGTGACCGTCTCCGCGCGCAGCTGACCGCGTGAGACGCGCAGGTAGACAGCCTGCGCGGTCACGCCGAGCTCCTTCGCCGCCTCCGTCACCGAGAGTCCCGGCAGGTCGGTCGGCTTGCTGCTCGGGCGCTCGCTGCGCTTGCGGCCGGCCTCGTGGCGCGCCGCGATCTCGACGTCATCCCCCTGCCAACGCCACCGGGATGCCGCGGGGCTGAGCTGCGCGGCATCGGCGATGTCGCTCCAACTCGCGCCGTGGTCGAGGGCGGCGCGCACGGCGCGGAGCGCGGCCGGATCGGCGTCGAGCGCGGTCTGCAGCGCACGGATCGCCGCCAGCCGCTCGAGGGGCGGTGTCGCGTCATCCATGCCGGTGACTCGATCGAGTGCAGCACGAGTCGACGCGGACAGCACGGGCATACGCCGATGCTAGCCGCGCGCTCGAGCCAGCCGCCCAGCCAGCCGCCCATCCACCCGCCGAGCCGCCCGCCCCGCCATCACTGGGCCGTATACCCGCCGTCGACCAGGTGGTAGCTGCCGGTGATGAAGCTCGCCGAGTCGCTGGCCAGGAAGGCGACGAGCGCCGCGACCTCCTCGGAGGTGCCGAGCCGGCCCAGCGCGTGCTTGCCGGCCAGGAAGGCCTGCGTGTCGACATCCAGTGCGCCGTCGACGAGCGGGGTGTGGATGAAGCCGGGCCCGACCGCCGTCACGCGCACCTTGTGCGCCGCGTACTCCAGCGCCGCGTTCTGGGTGAGGCCGAGCAGCCCGTGCTTGGCGGTGACGTAGGCGCTCGACATCGCGAAGCCGACCGAGGCGAGGATCGACGCCATGTTCACGATCGATCCGCCACCGTTTTCGGCCATCGCCGGCAGCTGCGCCTTCATCCCGTACATGACCGAGTTCAGGTTGACCTCGATCACGTGCCGCCAGCCCTCGAGCGTGTAGTCGCCGATCGCCGCCTGCTCGCCGCCGATGCCCGCGTTGTTGACGGCGATCCGCAGCGGCGCCAGCGCGTTCGCCTCGGCCACGGCAGCGACCGCGAGCTGCGGGTCTGTCACATCACCGACCAGGCCGACCGCCGTGCCGCCGGCCGCGGTGATCTCGGCGACGACGGCATCCACCGGCTCCTTCTTCAGGTCGACGACGACCACCTCGGCACCGTTCGCCGCGAGCAGCAGAGCGCACGCCTTTCCGATCCCGGATGCCGCCCCCGTCACGATCGCAGAACGTCCCGCCACGTCGTAGCTCGCCATGGTGCCCTCGCTGTCTCCACCGCCGCGTGGGTGCGAGCCGTCGTGGCGGTGGGGCCGAGGCTCATCACCGAGGCTAGGCAGCGGTCAGGCGGCGGGGATGAGGCTTTGGTCCTGCGGGCTCACTCCGCCTGGAACCACGGCGGGTAGACAGCGACCTTGGGCGCCGCGCCGCTGCTGCGCCCGGCCGAGTCGTGGCCCACGCCGGCGTCGGCGAGCAGCTGGCGCACCTGGTCGCGCACCGGCTCGTTGGCGACGCCGATCAGGGTGACCGCCGAGAACGGGACCGGTGAGGGGGCCAGCAGCTCGGCATCCAGCAGCTCGGGGTCGAGCGCGAACGTCGCGCGCAGCAATGCCGTGCCGTCGTCGCCGGCGGCGAAGCGCGTGGCGGGTGCCGCGGCATCCCCGTTGGCGAAGATCACATCGGGCCCGACCGCACCGGCCGAGGTCACCAGGATCACGAACTCGAGCGGGTTCGCCGCCCGTGCCGCATCGCTCCAGTGCGCGCCGGCCGCGCCGCTGCGCAACTCGTTCCACCGGCTGGCGTTCGGACTGAGCTGAAACGGAACCCGGTCGGCGACCGTTCCGCCCGTGGCGAGCTCGGCGCTGCGGCGCAGTTCGCGCGTGGTGGCCGAGCTGACGTCGACCTCGGGGGCGGCATCCGCGCGGATCGCCTCGTCGATCACGATCGCCTCGAGATTGCGCAGGTGCGTCACGTGGTAGACCCGCTGCGTGTTGAGCAGCATGGTCGGGCGGGCGCTGGTGCGCTTGGGCTGCGGCCGGGTCGTCGTCACGCCGCCGCCCGAGGTTCGGGATGCCGCGGGGCGGCGGACCGTCGCGGTCGCCGCGCGCCGCACCGGCTCAGGTGCCTGTCGCGGGAAGCAGATGTCGCACAGCCCGTCTTCGAAGCCGTGGATGCACTCTGCCAAAGGGTCTTCCCATCGTTGCCGGAAGATTCCAGGTTACGCCAGTTCGCAGACGCGGCGCCCAGACCGTCACGGCGGCGAGCGGCCTCTACCCCTTCCGGTACACGTAGAACCCCTCCCCCGTCGCGACGCCGAGCTTGCCCTGGTCGATGTACTGCTCCTTGAGCAGCTTCGCGAAAGCCTGCGACGTGGGGCGGGGGTCGGCGAGCGCCACGTTGTAGGGGGTCATCAGCCCGATCACGTCGTAGATCTGGAACGGGCCCGAGGGCGCCCCGGTAGCGATGCGCCACGTGTTGTCGATGGTCTCGGGGTCGGCGATGCCGTCCACGAGCAGTTCGCCTGCGGCGTTGAGGAAGGGCACCAGCAGCGAGTTGAGCACGTAGCCGGCCTTCTCCTTCTTGATCTCGATCGGCACCATCCCCATGTCGCGGGCGAACTCGACCACCGTGTCGTAGACGGCCGGCGAGGTGAGGTCGGTGCCCATCACCTCGCCGACGTTGAACTTCCAGATCTCGTTGGCGAAATGCAGGGCGAGAAAGCGGTCGGGGCGACCCGTGGCATCCATCAGCTTGCTCGGCAGCAGGGTCGACGAGTTGGTCGCGAAGATCGTCTTGGCGGGTGCGACCGCACCGAGTCGCTCGTAGATGCCGCGCTTCAGCTCGAGCTGCTCGGGGACCGCCTCGATCACCAGATCGGCATCCGCGACGGCGTCGGCCAGGTCGGCCGTGTAGCGCAGCCGGCCGAGCGCCGCCTCGGCCTTGCCACCCGCCGAGCCCTGAAAGTCTTCTCGGATGTAGCGGTCGGCCAGTTTGCGAAACCGCACCCGGGCGGCATCCAGCGCCGCATCGTCGACATCCCAGGCGACCACGTGGAACCCGCTGAACGCGGTCTGGAACGCGATCTGCGACCCCAGCACTCCGGTGCCCAGCACGGTGATGTTCTTCAAACGAGTCACAGTTCCTCCTAGTACCAGACGCTCAACCACGGGGCGCGCTCGACGCGCAGCAGCGCGTCGGCGGCCGCGGCAGCGCCGGGGGTGAGCTCGGCGATCCGACCCGCGGCCGTGAGGGTGACCGCGCTCACGCCGCCCAGGTAGACCGCCGAGAGCTCGTTGACGGTCATGCGCATGGCGGGCACGGCATCCGGGATCGCATCGAGCTTCGTGACGGTCGGCCGCGGTCCCGCGTCGAGCCGCCAGATGCCGCTCGCGAAGCCGAGCGGGTCGCTCACGTCGAACACCACCGAGCCGGTTGCGAGGTACCCGCGCGCCTCGTACGCGGCCGCGACGTCGAGCACGCGGAGGTACTGGTGCTCCCAGGCGTCGACGTGCGCGGCACGGAAGTCGCCGAGCAGCCAGCGCATCGGCTCCTCGGGGCGGCGCAGGTGCGCCGTCAGCTCGGTCGTGAGGTCGAGCTCGAGCAGGAACCTCCACAGCGCGAGGTCGGCATCCGCGGTCTCGGCGTCGAGGCGTTCGACGGTCACCGTGTGCTGCGTGAAATCCTGCTCGCCGCCGCTCAGCCGGAACAGCGCCAGCCCCCGCGTAACTCCGCCCTCATCGAGGTAGCGCACGGCGCGGAGGGCCTTCGTGCGGTCGGAGTCGGGCGCGTCGACGCCGACGAGCTGGTCCCAGCGAAGCGGCCAGACGTCGATCTCGCCCGGGCTGGCCAGGCGCACGCGATCGTGCAGCGTCGCCAGAGCCTCGCGATACTCGGCGATGCCGAGATACTCGACCCGACCGGATGCTGCGGCTCCCGACCAGCGCACCCGGCGCGTGTCGATCGTCCAGTCGGTGGCAAATGCGGCGGGGGCGAAGCCGAACCTGCCGTAGATCGTGGACTCCGACACCGTCAGCATCGCCATCGGCATCCCGAGGGCAGCGGCGGTGCGCAGCTCGCCCTCGAGCAGGTCGCGCGCGATACCGCGGCGGCGGTGCGTGGGCGCCACGGTCACCAGGCTGATCGCCCACGAGGGCAGGGTGCGCGGCTGCTCGGTGGTGCTGCCCGCGATGGTCAGCTGAGCCGGCCACGAGTTCACGGTCGCCACGGGCCAGTCGGGCTGCACCGCGAGCGCGTCGTCGTACACGCCGACGGTTCGGCGGTATCCGATGCCCTCGAGGGTGCGCGCCAGTTGCTCGTCGCCGCGCGTAGGCGACAGAAAGCCGCGGTTGGCCGCCTGGAACCAGGTTCCGAACGCTGCCGCGTCGCCCGTGTCGACCAGCACGTAGCGCAGGCCGCGTTCGGCGAGCATCGCTATCGAGGTGGGGTCGGCAGGGGCGGTCTTGAAGTCGGATGCTGCGGCGGTTCCGGTCACGCCCCCAGCGTATGCGCGGCGGGCGACGGTGACATCAGGCGGATCCGCCGGCCGGCTCAGCTGCGGCGCGTTCGGGCTCCCGACCAGAGCACGGCCTGCACCTGAAGCGCGAGATCGCGCAACAGCGAGGCCTCGGCACTGGTGAAGTGCCGCGGCTTGGTGTCGACCACGCAGAGGGCTCCCACGCGCACGCCCTCCGGCGCCTCCAGGGGATAGCCCGCGTAGAACCTCACGTGCTCGTCGCCGACCACCCACGGATGCGAGGCGAACCGCGCATCCTTCGTCGCGTCCTCGACGATGAACAGTCGCGACCCCGCGATCGTGGTGTTGCAGAACGCGTCGCCCCGCGGCATGTCGTCGGAACTGACCGACACGGCGGACTTGATCCATTGGCGACCGTGGTCGATGAAGGTGACCGACGCGCCGGATGCGCCGAGCAGATCGCGGGCCATCTGCGCGATCCGGTCGACGCGCGGGTCGCTGCCGCTGCCGATCACACCCAAGCGGTCGAGCGCGGCCTGGCGCTCCTCCTCGGTGACAGGATCGCCCTGCCGGAGCGCGTGCAGCGCGGGGTCGAGACCCCGCGCGATGGCCGGCGCGACCGCGTCGGCGAAGATCTCATACACCTCGATCGATCCCGGCCGCACGAAGTGCCCGGGATCCGCCGCGTTGACCGGGACGAACACGGCTCCGGGCACCGCCTCCACGAGGCGCTGCGACACGTCGTTCAAGCGAGCGGCGTGACGGATGATCGCGCGTTTGACGATCGGTCTCAGGTCGGTGTACCGGGTGAAGTCGGGGATGGCCACGACGAACACCTGCGGCACCTGGGACGCGGCCTCGAGCAGGCGACGCATGTCGCGCCGCCAGTCCGTCGGATTGGTGAGCGCGACCGCATCCCGGATCCCCATCACCAGGATGATCGCGTCGAACCGGCTGATGTCGTAGTCGTCGATCAGCTCGGCCGCCTGACGGGTCAGGAGCGTCGTTGCCCCGCCCAGCTCGAGATCGACGCCGCGGCCGGTCAGCGCAGAGATCCGCCGGGCGAGCTGACCGCCCAGGCCGAGGTCGTTGGTCGTGACCCCGAGCCCTCGCACGGTGCCCGATCCGATCAGCAGCAGGCGATCGGCGTCCGGGCCCATGGCGTGCACGACTGGTGTGTCGTGCGGGATGGGCAGGTCGCCGTATCGCGAGAGAGCGCTCGCGAACATCCCCTCGAAAGCGCGACCCATGACGTAACTCGTCGGGCCCCTCATGGGCTGCTCGTTCCGAGGTCGTTCGTTATGCGTGTGCTCATGGCGACCTGATCTTCGCCGCCGGCCCGGATGATTTGAGGTGGTCGGATGTCCCCCATAGTACCGACAAAAGGCCCGTGCTCACCCCCGCGAGAAGGGGGGAATTTTTCGAAAGTTTCAAACGAAACGCGCGGCCGCCTGTACCCTGGTGCGCACCTCGAAGAGGTCGGTCCCGCCCACCGACACGCCAGGCACGCCGATGCGCACCAGGTTCGCCAGCCGCGAGCGCTGGATGAGCAGGGTCTGGGCTCCGCGGATCGAGCCGAGCGCCATGACACCCTCGGGGCTCGCGTCGTCGGGCACCACGATCGCGAGCGCCGAGAACTTGACCTTGGCCTGGCGTGCGAAGTTGCGCGCCCGCTCGGCCAACTCGTGCATCGGGCGCTCATCGGCGTGGATGCCCGGCCCCACCAGTTCGCCGCGCCGTACGGCGACCGTTCCGCCCCAGTCCTCGCTCAGCATCCCCCAGAGCCCGCTCGGACCGAGGACGATGTGGTCGATCTTGCCTGCAGCCCCCTGCGGGCCGGCCGTCAGCCCGTTCTCGGGCCGTGCGGTGCGGCGCACCGGATCGGTGCGCACGTCGTTCCACACGGTGAAGCCGATGCCGAGGCTGGCGAGCACGACGGCGGTGTCCTCCTCGGCGACCGCAGAGGCGAGCAGGCGCTGGATCTCGCGGGGCGCCGAGCGCACCAGGGTCAGGTCGTAGGGATCCGGGATCGGGACGCCGCGACCGACCCATTCGTGCAGCAGCTCGAGGTACTGCTCCCGGTACCAGCCTCCCGGATGCCCGTAGGTGCGTGCCTGCGGCCGCGACGCGCTCGCTCGCGCGGTCGGCGCGGGAGGAGCCCAGGTGCGGGGCGAGTCGTCGAGGTCCCACACCTTCTGAGTGCCGTTGTCATACGCCGCGCGGGCTTCCGGTGTGCCGATCTGCTCCCAGGCGCGCTGCACGGCGTCGAACTGATCAGGCGAGCCGCCTGTATCGGGATGCGTCTCCCGCAGCCGCCTGCGGTACGCCCGGCGGAGTTCCGTTGACGTCGCAGTCGCCTCGACTCCGAGCACCGCATAGGGACTCGACGTCAGCGGACTCTCTGGCACCCCCATAGTCTGCCGTACTCCTACCAGCCGCCTCCGCCGCCGCCCCCACCGCCGCCGCCCGAGAAACCGCCACCGAACGAGCCGCCCGAGAAGCTCGACCATCCGCTGCCGCTGCCGCTCGTGGTCGAGGTCGGAACGGGCAGTGTCGAGGTGCCGATCCCGCTCAGCATGGAGCTGAAGAGGACCGACGAGAACGCCGACTGGCCGACCCAGAAATCGGGAGTCGTGCCGGTGCGTTGCAGCTCGATCTCGAGCACCTTCGACCACTGGTCCTCGATGCCCCAGATGATCGCCCAGGGCAGCAACTTCTCGTACAGCTTGACGAGCTGGGTGCCGTCGCCGACATCGACCCGCTCGGCGCCCTTCGGGCTCTGAAGCACCCGCAACCGGTCCTGCTCCGCCAGCTGCATGTACATCCGCATGCCGAGCAGGTAGTCGTTCCAGGCCGCACCCTTGTCGCTCAGCTTCTTCACTCCGCCGACCCCGACCAGCGCCGCGATCACGCCGATGCCGCCGGCGAGCAGGCTCACGAAGGCGAAGGCGAGCCCGCCCGATCCTCCCGAGATCGCGGCGACCAGCGCGACCAGGAACAGCACGGCCGTGACCACCAACGTCACGACCGAACCGACCGTGCGCTGCGTGCCCGCGTACGCGCCGTTGTCCTCGAGCCAGACCGGCACGAGGTCGAGCACACCCTGCAGCTTGTCGGCGAGTGCCGTGTCGCCGTACCGCTTAAGATCGCGCGTCGCGCCCACCTTCTTGTCGCCGAACAGCGCGTCGACCACCATCGGCTCGTACCCGGTGAGCCCCGTGCGGTCGACGAGCTGAACCGAGTAGTCGGCGGAGCGCGCACTGTCGACCGGGTACCCCAGCAGCTTCGTCTTGCCCCGGACCGCCAGGCTGACCAACTGGGCCGGGATGCGCGTCGAGGGCTTGCCGATCAGCTCGGCCGCCGCCATGATGTCGATCCCGTCGGGCGGGGTGTACTGGGGGACGATGATGCCGCGCGCCTTCTGGGTCTTGTTGCGTCGGGCGATGAGTCCGCCGATCGTCGCCACAGCGACGGCCGGGAATCCCAGCAGCGACAACAGCCAGCCCGCGACCTCGCCGCCGGTCACCGGGGTCGGCGTGTAGTTGTCGCCGTTGTCCACCGGGTCGCTCGAGACATCGACGAAGGTGCCCGACGCGAAACCGATGGCGATCGTCAGGTTCTCGCCGGGGGCCAGATTGGTGGCCGAGGCGGTGAAGACGGCGGGTGCCGAAGCGGCATCCGAGGTGGGGGTCGCGGCCGGCGAGGGGGTTGCTGCCGCCGTAGGAGCGGGCGTCGGCGCGCCGGTGCTCTGCACCCCGCTCTCGCACGGCGTGGTCGACTGCTCGGGCCCCTGGTAGCACGCGGTGTGGCCGTTGAGCGCCGCCGCGATCTCGGGGGCGACGGTCACCTTCGCGCTCACGGTGCCGAAGGGCTGTCCCCACCCGGTGCCGTTGACATCCCAATAGAACTCGTCGTCGGCGGTGTCGGAGAAGTGCCGGATCGTGTCGCGCTGCGTGTAGCTGATCACGTAGGTGGTCGCGCCGTGCACATAGGTGTCCGCGCTGCCGATCTGCAGCTGGATGAAGCCGCCCTGATCACTCTGCTGGTACGGCACGGCGCGTCCGTGTCCGTCGACGACCGAGGCGACGTCCGTCTGAAGATCGGCGCTGCCGTACGTCGCCGGGATGTCGCGGATGATCCCGTGATTCTGGTCGCTCTGCGGGAACAGCGCGACGAGCGTCTCGGTGACCGCCAGCGTGGCGTGCTGGTCCGCCGTGCGACCCAGACGGAAATCGGCATGGAAGCTGCGGAAGCTGAAGTCAGCGGCGTCACCGGGCAGTGCCGCAACGGCGGGCACCGCGGTCCGAGCCGATGCCCCCGACTGGGCCAGCGGCTGAGCCACCGGCTGGGCCCGCGCGCCGGCCGGCGCCGCCACGATGCCGAGCGCGAGTGCCGACACGGCCAGGAGGCGAACGAGTCTCGTCACGCGATGAGCGTATCGGCAGGAAGCCGGGGCGTAGGCTCGAATCCGTGACTGCGACTGCCGACGTGCTCCGCCGCGCGAGCCTCGAGGGGCTTCGCGCAGAGGCTCAGGACGAACTCGGTTCCGTGGTGACCGAGCGCCTGCACGGCGGCGAGGATCCATGGGCGTTCATGGACGAGCTGCCGACGATCGATGAACTGGTCGTCCTGCTGCTGCGCGCCGACCTGTTCGACGCCGAGGGCGGGCGCAAGCCGGGAAGCGACTACGCGCGCGATCGGCGCATGCTCGGCGACATCCGCGCCGCGTATCCGGCGCTGACTCCGACCATCGACGGGATGCTCGAGCGGCTCGACCGGCTGCGGTGGCGCGCCGGAGACCACGCAGCGGGTGACCCCGTGGCGCGGAGCCGCAACGGCGGCGCATCGGCGGACGAGTGACCGGCCCGTTCCTGGTGCGGCTGGCCTTCGCCGAAGACGGCACGCCCGCCGGGCACACGGTGCCTGCCCACTACCCCGCCGACGTCGCCGCACCGCAGCTCAGCGTGCTCGACCTCGGTGCGACCCGCGGCGACGGCATCTTCGAGACGATCAGCCTCGGCAACGGGCACCTCCAGGCCCTCGAGCCGCACCTGGCGCGCTTCACGCACTCGGCCGCGATGCTCGATCTGCCCACGCCGGATGCCGCCCAGTGGCGCGCCGCGATCGTCGAGGTCGCCGGGCACCTGGTCGACGCATCGGGGGCTCCCGTCGATGAGGGCTTCGTCAAGATCGTCATGACGCGCGGCGTCGAGGGCGGGTCGGGCTCGTTGATCCCGGGGGCCACCGCTCCGACCGGGTGGGCGCTCGCGGCGGTCGCCCCCGACCACACGCCTGCCCGGCGCGACGGCATCCGCGTGGTGCTCCTCGATCGCGGCTACCGCCACGACATCGCGCAGACCTCGCCGTGGTTGCTGGCCGGCGCCAAGACGCTCAGCTATGCGATCAACCGCGGCGTCTATCGCGAGGCGGCGCGGCGCGGCGCCGACGATGCGCTCTTCGTCAGCTCCGACGGCTACCTGCTCGAGGCGGCGGTCTCGAACCTGGTGCTGAAGCGCGGGCAGACCCTGCTGACTCCGCGAACCGACCTCGGCATCCTGGCGGGAACGACGCAGGCCGACATCTTCACCTGGGCGTCCGGCCGCGGCTTCGCCACCGAGTACGCGCTGCTGACGGTCGACGACCTGGCGGCGGCGGATGCCGCGTGGCTGGTCTCGAGCGGACGCCACGCCGCCCCGATCCGCGCCATCGACGGGGTCGAGCGCGCCCTCGACGCCGAACTCACCGAGGAGATCAACGCGTACCTGCACGCGCGAACCGAATAGCGCGGAGCGATCAGCTCGCGAACCGAGCAGGTGAGTTCGTCCGAGAGAGGTTGAGCCGTTATTGCGGCTTCGTGCGCTTGAGGCGCGCCGCTTCGGCTCTCACGGCCTTCTGACGGTCGCGCTCAACGGCGAGCCACTCGGGTGCGGCATCGATGATCCCCGCGATCTCGGCAGTCGTGAGGGGCTCGGTGATGCCGGCGCGCGCCAGCCCCGAGTTCGAGACGCCGAGCCTGCCTGCCACGACGGAGCGCGGATGCGGCCCCTCGCGCCGCAGCGTCACCAGCCACTCGGGCGGCTCCGCCTGCAGCGCCGCGAGTTCGTCACGGGTGATGTCGTGATCGCGGAACGAGGGCGGCGTCGCCGCCAGCAGCACCTCGAGCTTCTTCGCCGCGGTCTCGGCTTTCATCGTCTGGATCTTCGCGGCCATCCGCTCAGGATACCGGCCAGCGCGGCCTACCCTGGGGCCATGTCCGAACCGCTCCCCCCTCTGACGGTGCTGTTCGTCGTCGGCGTCACCCCGACGAAATGGGCGCGCATCTGGAACGAGCGGATGCGGCAGCAGCGCCTCGAGCTGCGTCCATCGGGCGCCGACGAGGCGCTCGCGGCCCTGCGCGACGGCACGGCCGATGCCGCCTTCCTGCGCGACGTGGCCGCCGACGAGGAGTTCAGCGCCATCCGGCTCTACGAGGAGCAGCCCGTGGTCGTGGCGTCCCGCGACCACCTCTTCGCGGCCGCGTCGGAGGGTGAGACGATCGGCGCCGCCGAACTGGCATCCGAGAACCTGCTCGACGGCCAGGACGCCGACGCCCTCGAGCTCGTCGCCGCCGGCGTCGGTGTCGCAACCATGCCGCAGTCGGTGGCGCGGGTGCTCAGCCGCCGCGACGTGATCGCCCGGGGGCTCCGGGATGCCCCGCCCACCACCATCAGCCTGGTGTGGCCGAGCGATCGCACGACGCCGTCCATCGAGCGGTTCATCGGAATCGTGCGCGGGCGCACCGAGAACAGCAGCCGGTAGCTGGGTTGGGCCACAGCCTCGTTAAGCCACGGCCTCGTTAAAACCACAGCCCAGTTAAACCACGAAGTGCCCCGGCTCTAGATCCGGGGCACTTCTGTGACAGATCCGACGCGCCACGACCCGCGAGCTCTCAGGTCAGGGCAGTTCCGCAGCGGCTGAGGGACGAGCCCTCAGCGGTGCCGAAACCCGCGGCCGGCGTCAGGACCTTGCGGCCCCGACCACCTCGGCTGCTCGATGGGCAGACGGGCGTGGAAGCCCATCCGCCTTCTCAGCTGACCTCGGTGCGCCGAGCCAACCAGCCTTGCGGCTGATCACCTCGACCCGGCTGCGGCCCGTAGCTCGCGCGCCGCACCATTTCTGCTGCGTCTCGCTCGTTTCGGGTTGCGCCTTATCGGTTGACTAGAGATTACTCAGCGGTGAACAGCACGCAAGCCGTCAAGTTTCGCTAGATGGTTGAGACTCACGGGGCGGGGCCTCGGTTGACGCACGAGAACCGGCCGGTTGGGAAAGCCAGCTCTCGGCCCAACCGCGGCGCAAGCGCTCACGCGGCTGGATGGGGGTCCGGAAAACTGCATCGCCCGGTAAATACTGGCGGCGGTGGTCCGTCCGCTGATTCCGATCTACCCCCGTATTCCAGAATCGCGAGGTGACAGGACCACCGCCGCCGCTAGTCCCCCAACTAGTGCACTCTTGAAGATACGCAGTGGGGCGCGGATGCCGCTGTCCCCAGTGGGGGTGTCCACTCTTTGGGGGACCTGCGCGGGCAAACGAAAGGCCCCCGGTTCCGCGTTCCACCCGAAACCAGCACCCGAAGGCGCCAGCACGAGCGGTTCGTCGAGACCCGAGGGCCTTTCTGTTACCTTCCGACCTCGCCTTGCGGTTCCGTCTTCCAGTGAGGAAGACATTACTCAGCCTGGCGCGCCGGACAACCCGTCAAGTTTCGCTAGATAGTTGAAAGTTTGGGCACTGTTCACCGCATCGTTCCGGCGGAGCTGAATTACAGATCCGCGATCGCGTCGGTCAGCACTGCGACCAGCGCCTCGAGCTGAACGGAGCCCTCTGCGACGTCCAGCGCGGTCTCGCCGTCGAGCGCGCGTGCGGCCAGGCCGGCCTTCGCGTCGATGAGCTGCGAGATCCGACCGTCGAGGGTGCCCGCGGCGATGATGCGCCAGGCCGTCACCGGCAGCTCCTGCCCGATCCGGTGGACGCGGTCGATGGCCTGCGTCTGCTCGGCGTTCGTCCAGCTCAGCTCGGCCAGCACGACGTTCGACGCGGCCTGGAGGTTGACCCCCACACCCGCGGCGGTCAGCGAGCAGACCGCGACCGCGACATCCGGATCGTTGGTGAAGGCGTCGATGGCGGCCTGCCGCGCCTTACTGGTCTGGTCGCCGCGCAACGACACCGTCTTCAGCCCGGCCGCGGCGAAGTGCTTCTCGGCCTGATCCATGACGTCGATGTGCTTGGCGAAGAACACCACCTTGCCGACGTTGCGGGCGAGGTTGACGGTGTAGTCGGCCGCCGGCGTCGCCTTCGCCTGACCGATCTTGCGCACCATGGTGAAGACGTTGTCCCCGCTGCCATCGCCACCGGCCTGGCGGGTCTCTTCGAGTTCGGCAGCCGCGACCAGGCGGATGAGGTCGCTCGGATCCGAATCCGGCCGCGTCGCGAGCACGCGGCGGTAGCGCTCCACGAGCCGGGCCACGAGCGCTGCCTCGGCCTCGCGGATCGAGCGCCCCGCCTCGCCGTCGAGCTCGACCGGGATGTCGGCGATGCGCCGCGCGGGGATGTCGGCCGCGACATCCACCTTCTTGCGGCGCACGATGCCCATGTCGACGACCGCGTCGCGTGCGGCGCGGAAGAATCCAGGATCCCCGGGGTCGAGCTCCGTGTCTTCCAGGCGCTTCATCAGCTCGGGCAGCGGCTTCTTTTCGTCGATCCAGCCGAGGAACTGCCAGATCATCCGGAAGTCCTCGATCTGGTTGATCAGCGGGGTTCCGGTCAGGGCGATCATGAGCGCCTTGGGGGTGACCGCGCGGATGCTCTTGGAGAGCGCCTGCACGTTCTTGGAGCGCTGCGACTCCTTGTTCTTGATGAAGTGCGCCTCGTCGACGACCATGCCCTTGAAGCCGCGGCGCGACAGCCACGCGACATGCCGGTCGAGCACCTCGTAGTTGACGATCACCACGTCGGCGAAGGCGTCGATGTCGTCGCCGTCGCCGTGCACGACCGTCGAGGCGCGCTGCGGGATCCATTTCTCGACCTCGCGGGCCCAGTTGACCTTGACCACGTTGGGCACGACCACCAGCAGCGGGAACGACCCGGTCACGTTGGCGGCCAGCAGGGCCTGAGCCGTCTTGCCGAGGCCCGGCTCGTCGGCGAGCAGGTAGGTGCGGTGCCCGGCCCGGGCGCTCTCGATGAAGCGGGCCTGATGACGCATCAGCTCGATGCCGCCTGGGGTGGCCAGCGATCGGGCCTCCGGCAGTTCCTTGCTCGCGGCGCCGCCGACTCCGACCTCGAACGAGCGGAACAGGGGCTCGATCAGCTCCCAGTTCGCGAGCCGATTGGCGCGCGGCGCCGGGGCGCTGACCGCGCTGAAGTCGGGCGCCAGGAACGGATTCGACATCTGGAACTGCTTGACGGACTGCGGGATCACCTGGCGCTCTTCGACCACCGGCTTCGTGGGCGCCTCGGTGACGACGATGAGGTCGTCGGGGCTGAGCTCGCCTCCCGCCTCCATGAGCATCGACCTGCGCACCTCTTGGGCGGCGGGAGTGAGCGGGGCGTTGTCGGTCAGAAGCTGGATGAGCGTCGTGTCGCGGGCGGCCGTCTTGGCCATGATCGTGGCGATGCCGTCGAGCCGGGTGAGCTCCTTGGTGCGCTCGGCATCGCTGAGATCCTTGTCGCCCTTGATGCGGGCGCGCTCCTCGCGCACCAGGACGGCGACGACGCGGAAACGCGTGCGGTTGGCCGGATTGACCTTGCCGCGCTCCGCCGAATTCTCGATCGCGCGCACGGTGCGGGCGAGCACCGGGATGACGCCGGCCTCGTCCTGGTGCTGCCGGCGCCTTTGCTGCGGCGCACCGCGGCGTGCGCCCTGTCGAGTGCTGGATTTGCGGCCGGTTGTGGCCATGCTGCTCCTCGGGCGGAGGACGGATCCCCCACCGACTGTGATGGTGCTCCGATTCACGGAAGCGAGACCGCCCCGGTCACCGGAAGGGAAGTGATGCGGCCCCACTGAAAAAGCTCGAACTCAAGGAGTCCAGATCCCAGAACCCGGCTTTTGCCGGTGGGAGAGGCGCGTCCTGAGTCTAGCGCACTCGCCCCGGCTTCTCAGCCTCGGCGAGCGGGACCTTGACGAAGATCGCCGTGACGATGAACACGACGATCGCCGCATATTGTGCGCCGTACCAGGAGATGCCCGAGAACGTGAACGGCACGACCGGGTTCCAGACCACCGCGATCGCGAGCAGCAGCGGCAGCCACCACCACTGCTTCGCCTGGATCGCGAAGTACCCCACGATCAACGCCAGGATCGCCACCACGTACCGGATGACGATGAACCCGCCGCCCTCGATGAGCGCGAAGCCTGCGATCAGCACAATCGCCGCGAGCAGGCCCGGTGCGAGCGCCAGGCGCCGGAACGCGGGGGCACCGTACCGGTCGCGGTTCTGCGCTCCGTTGAGCCCGGCGCCTCGATTGCTCATTGCCCCCAGCCTATCGGCGGCAATACTCTTGCGCCGTCCGCGGTGTCGGCCGCGGCATCCACCCACGGCATCTCGGGAAAGGGCCGGCCACCATGGGATTCTTCGGCGATCTGATCGGCTCACCGGATAGCGCGATCATGAACAGCCCGCTGATCGGGCGCGGCGAGGTGCTCGGCGTGCAGATGTCGGGGATGACGCTGCAGGTCGGCAACGGTCTGACCGAGCGCAAGTGCACGATCTCGCTCAAGGTGTACCTCGACGGGCAGCAGCCGTACGAGGCGCAGGCGGTGCAGCGCATCCAGGAGATCTACCTGCCCCAGCTGTCGTCGGGTTCGGCGATCGTCGCGGTGCGGGTCGAGGAGGCGGACCACTCCAAGGTCGCCATCGACTTCAACACCCCGGTGCCGACGATCACGATGCCTCGCAGCGAGGGTCACAACAGTGCGGCGTGGGTGCTGGCCAACGGCAAGCCGATCACCGTCGTGCTGGTCGCGAACGAGCCGATCGGCGTGAAGAACGCCGACGGGATCGACGTGCAGGCCCTCACGCTGACCGTCGCCACCGGCGTGCCCACGCCGTACCAGATCCAGGTCGGCAACCCGGTGCCGGCCAGTGCGCTGCCACTACTGTTCCCGGGCTCGAAGCTGCACGCCATGCTCGGCGACGGGCCCAACGACGTGGTCGTCGACTGGAGCAAGGGCGCGGTCAAGGAGTAGGCGCTCCACGTAGCATTCTCGGCATGGCTGCCACGGATCAGGATGTTGCGGCCGTCGAGCGACTGCGCGCGCTGATCCGGATCCCGACGGTCTCGCGCATGGCGCCGGAGGTGGCCGACGAGAGCGCCTTCGCGGCGTTCCGGGCTGCCCTGCCCTCGCTCTACCCGCTGACGCACGCGCGACTTTCGCTCGAGGTGGTCGGCGGCGGAACGCTGCTGTTCCGCTGGGCGGGGCGGGGCGGCAGCAAGAACGGCGGCGGCGCACCGAGCGTGCTGATGGCGCACTACGACGTGGTGCCGGCCGACGAGCCCGGGTGGAGTCATCCACCCTTCGCCGCCGAACTCGCGGGCGAGGGAGATGAGCGCCGGGTCTGGGGGCGCGGCGCGATCGATGACAAGGGAATGCTGGCCGTCATCCTCGAGGCGGTCGAGGCGGCGCTGGCCGAGGGTTTCGTCCCCGCGAACGACATCTACCTGAGCTTCGGCCACAACGAGGAGACCGCGGGCGATGGCGCGTCCGACGTTGTCGCCCTGCTGGCGTCGCGCGGCGTCCGTCCCGCCCTGGTGATCGACGAGGGCGGCGCCGTGGTGACCGGCGTGTTCCCCGGCATCGACGCGCCGATCGCGGTCGTCGGCGTGACCGAGAAGGGGATCGCCGGAGTCGAGTTGTCGGTCTCGATGAAGGGCGGCCACGCCTCGACACCCGTGCGCGGCGGAGCCACCTCGCGGCTCGCCCGCGCGATCCTGCGACTCGAACGCAGACCCGCCCGCGCGTCGATCTCGGAGCCCACGATGGCGATGATTCAGGCCATCGCTCCGCACGCCCGCCAGCCGTTGCGCTTCGTCTTCACACGGGCGCGCGCCTTCCGCGGCCTGCTCACCGCCGCCTTCGCCCGACTCGGTCCCGAGACCGAGGCGATGGTCCGGACGACGCGGGCGATCACGCGTCTGACCGGCAGCGCCGCGGACAACGTCATCGCCGAGCGGGCGACCGCGATGGTGAATGTGCGCGTCGCGGCCGGGTCGAGCCTCGCGCATGCCGTCGACGACATCCTGACGGCGGTGGATGATCCCGCCGTCGATGTCCGACTGGTCTACGGCAGCGAGCCGGCCCCGGTGTCGCGCAGCGAGGGACCGGCGTGGCACCTGCTGTCGGACGCTATCACCGACACCTTCCCCGGCAGCGTCGTCGCGCCCTACGTGATGCTGCAGGCCAGCGATTCGCGGCATTTCGCCCAGATCAGCGACGGCGTCTACCGCTTTCTGCCCTTCGACCTCACGGCCGCGGAGCGCGGAGCGCTGCACGCGATCGACGAGAGCATCCGCGTTTCGACGTACCTGCGCGGCATCGCGTTCTTCCGCCGCCTGATCGCAGGTCTGTAAGACCTCGGTGCCAGCGGAGCGCGCCGGCGTGTGCGTCGCGCGGAGCGGGTGCGCCGCAGGAGCGGCGGCGCACAAGAAAACTCAGATGAGCGCCTTCGTATGCCAGACGGTCTTGGTCTCGGTGAACGCCAGGATGCGATCCAGAGACCGCGCGGGCACGCCCGGCTCAGGCTCGACGACGCGCTTGAGCGTGTCGGCTGCCGCGATCTGGAGGTCGACCCACTCGAGATCGCCCGCTCCGGTCAGGTCCAGCGCATTCACGTCGGCGTGCGAGGCGAGCCAGGGCGCGATCTCGGCCGGCGATCCGGTCAGGATGTTGACCACTCCCCCGGGCACGTCACTGGTCGCCAGCACCTCGGCCAGGCTGATCGCGCTGAGCGGATGCTGCTGATCGGCGACCACCACCACGGTGTTGCCCGACACCAGGGCAGGGGCGAGCACGCTCACGAGTCCGAGCAGTGAGGCGGTGCCCTGCGGCGCCACGATCGCGACCACGCCGGTCGGCTCGGGCACCGAGAGGTTGAAGTACGGGCCGGCCACCGGGTTGCCCGACCCGGCGACCTGGATGTACTTGTCGGCCCATCCGGCGTACCAGACCCAGGTGTCGATCGCGTCGTCGACCTGCTTGGCCGCTGCCGCCGCCGAGATCCCCTCGGATGCCCTCAGCTCATCCACGAACTGGGCGTGACGGCCCTCGAGCAGCTCGGCGATCCGGTAGAGCACCTGGCCGCGGTTGTAGGCCGTCGCGCCCGCCCAGCCGGACTGGGCGGCGCGGGCGGCGACCACGGCATCCCGGGCGTCCTTGCGGCTGGCCTGGGCCGCGTTCGCGAGGAACGCGCCCTTGGCGGTGGCGATCTCGTATGTGCGCCCGCTCTCGCTGCGCGGGAAGGCCCCGCCGATGTAGAGCTTGTAGGTCTTCGGGACCGCGAGCCGGCTCACTTGCCCGCTCCCTTCAGGTAGGCGGCCAGGCCCTGGCGGCCGCCCTCGCGGCCGTAGCCCGACTCCTTGTAGCCGCCGAAGGGCGACGCGGGATCGAAGCGGTTGAAGGTGTTCGCCCAGATCACGCCCGCTCGCAGCTTGTCGGCCACGGCGAGGATCTTGCTGCCCTTGTCGCTCCAGATGCCCGCCGACAGGCCGTACGGCGTGTTGTTCGCCTTGGCGATCGCCTCGGCGGGCGTGCGGAAGGTCAGCACCGAGAGCACCGGCCCGAAGATCTCTTCGCGGGCGATGCGCGACGAGGTCGAGACGTTGTCGAAGATCGTCGGCGCGAACCAGAAGCCGTTCTCGGGGATCACGCACGGCGCGGTCCAGCGCTCGGCACCCTCGGCCTCGCCGATGTCGCTCAGCTCGCGGATGCGCTCCAGCTGCTCGCGCGAGTTGATCGCCCCGATATCGGTGTTCTTGTCGAGCGGGTCGCCCAGCCGCAAGGTCGCGAGCCGGGACTTCAGCCGGTCGACGACCTCGTCGTGCACGCTCTCCTGCACGAGCAGGCGCGATCCGGCGCAGCACACGTGCCCCTGGTTGAAGAAGATGCCGTTGACGATGCCCTCGATCGCCTGGTCGATGGGGGCGTCGTCGAAGACGATGTTCGCCGCCTTGCCGCCCAGCTCGAGGGTGACCTTCTTGCCGGTGCCTGCAACGGCCTTCGCGATCTCGCGGCCCACGGCGGTCGAGCCGGTGAAGGCGACCTTGTTGACATCCGGATGCCGCACCAGCGCCGCGCCCGTCTCGCCTGCCCCGGTCACGATGTTCACGACACCGTTGGGCAGCTCGGCCTGCTGCACGATCTCGGCGAACAGGAGCGCGGTCAGCGAGGTCGTCTCGGCCGGCTTCAGCACCACGGTGTTGCCGGCGGCGAGCGCCGGCGCGATCTTCCACGCGAGCATCAGCAACGGGAAGTTCCAGGGGATGACCTGGGCCGCGACGCCGAGAGCGCGCGGGTTGGCGCCGAGCCCGGCGTGATCCAGCTTGTCGGCCCAGCCCGCGTAGTAGAAGAACCAGGCGGCCACCAGGGGCACGTCGACGTCGCGGCTCTCTTTGATCGGCTTGCCGTTGTCGAGGCTCTCGGCCACCGCGAGCTCTCGGGCGCGCTCCTGCACGAGGCGCGCGATGCGGAACAGGTACTTGCCCCGGTCGGCTCCGCTCAGCTTCGACCAGGTGCGCTCGTAGGCGCGCCGGGCGGCCGCGACCGCGGTGTCGACATCCTTCGGGCTCGCCGTCGCGATCTCGGCGACATGCTTCTCGGTCGCCGGCGAGATCGACGCGAACGGCTTGCCGTGCCCCGCGACCCATGCGCCGTCGATGAACAGCCCGTAGCTCTTCTTCAGGTGCAGGATGCTGGTCGACTCGGGCGCGGGTGCGTACTCGAGGAAGCTGCCCGACGCGGGGACGATGTCGTTCATGGTGCGGGGTCCTAGTCGATCGTGACGTAGTCGGGGCCGCTGTAGCGACCGGTGGTGAGCTTCTGGCGCTGCAGCAGCACGTCGTTGAGCAGGCTGGACGCCCCGAAGCGGAACAGGTGCGGCTGCAGCCACTGCTCCCCCACGGTCTCAGCGACGGTGACGAGGTACTTGATCGCGTCTTTGCTGGTGCGGATGCCGCCGGCCGGCTTCACGCCCACCCGCTCGCCGGTCAGGCGGTACCAGTCGCGCACCACCTCGAGCATGAGCAGCGTGACGGGCAGCGTCGCGGCGGGTGCCACCTTGCCGGTGGAGGTCTTGATGAAGTCGCCGCCCGCGAGGATCGACAGCCAGGATGCCCGGCGCACGTTGTCGTAGGTGTTCAGCTCGCCGGTCTCGAGGATCACCTTGAGGCTCGCGTAGCTGCCGTCGTCGCGCCGACAGGCCTCTTTGACTGCCACGATCTGCTCGAACACCTCGCCGTAGCGGCCGGCCAGGAAGGCGCCACGATCGATCACCATGTCGATCTCGTCGGCCCCGTTGGCCACGGCATCCGCCGTGTCGGCGAGCTTGACGCGCAGGCTCGCGCGTCCGCTGGGGAACGCCGTGGCGACGGCCGCCACCGAGACGAGACCGCTGCGGCCGTCGGGGCCCACCGGGTCGCCGTGCGCCGCGCCGAGGGCGGCCACAGCATCCGGAACCATGTCGCCGTAGACGCACACCGCCGCGACGCGCGGCGCGCTCAGGTCGGAGGGGTCGGGATTGAGTGCCTTCGCAACGAGCGAGCGCACCTTGCCCGGCGTGTCGGCGCCCTCGAGCGTCGTCAGGTCGATGAGCTCGATGATCTTGTCGAGGGCCCAGGCCTTCGAGGTGGTCTTGATGGACCGGGTGGCCAGGCCCGCGGCACGCTGCTCGAGTCCGACGGCATCGACGCCGCTCAGGCCCTCGAGGTGCAGGCGCAGGCTGCGTTCGGTGAGGTCGCCGCCGAGCATGCGCACCGCTCGTTCGGCCGGCGCGAGAGACGAGGTCGGCGAATCCATCAGACGAGTCTAGTTCGCGCGTCGCGCGCGGGCCGAGTCGCTCGACGGCTCGCGCCAATCCGTCGGATGCCCGCGCAGCAGGTTCTCGAGCTGGTCGAGCCGGGTCTGCCAGGTCCGCTCGATCGCGTGGCTGAACCGCGGATCGGGCGCACTCACATCGACCGTGACCCGGGTCGACGATCCGCGCGTGCCCCCGGCGACCCCCTCGGTGCCGACTCGCACGTCGGCGAAGTCGGCCAGTCGCAGCACCGGATCCAACCACCCCTCGAGCAGCACAGGGTCGACGAGCGCGTCGTCGACGATGACGCGCGGCAGATCGATGACCCGCTCGATCCGCACCGTCGCATCCATGCCGCCAGCCTACGGTCCACCCCTGGCGCGGCTCGATAGCCTTGCCGTCATGACCTCCCCGACCGTCGCCCTCGCCGTCGACCTCGGCGGCACCAAGGTCGAAGCCGCACTCGTGGACTCCCAGGGCGCGATCCTGCCCGGCACGCGCTTCCGACAGCCGACCGGGCCGGCTCGGTCATCGGATGAGCTCGCCGCATCCGTCGATGCCGCCGTCTCGCAGGCGCTCGGCTCGTTGCCCGCAGACGCCGAACTGATCGGGGTGGGCATCGGATCGGCGGGCCCGATCGTCGTCACCGACGGCGCCGTGTCTCCGCTGAACCTGGCGGCCTGGCGGCGGTACCCGCTGCGCGAGCAGGTTCGGGCGCTCGTGCACCCGGCGGCGCCCGATGTGCCGGTCACGCTCCGCATGGACGGGCTCTGCATCACACTGGCCGAGCACTGGATCGGGGCCGCGCAGGGCGTCGACAACGTGATGGGAATGGTCGTGTCGACCGGAGTGGGCGGCGGCCTGATCCTGGGAGGGCAGACGGTCGCCGGTCCGAGCGGCAACGCGGGCCACATCGGCCATATCGAGGTCGCCGGCTTCGACGATCCATGCCCCTGCGGCGGTCACGGCTGCCTCGAGGCGATCGCCTCCGGCCCGCACACGGTCGCGTGGGCACGCACCCAGGGATTCGCCGGGAGCACAGGCGAAGAGCTCGGGGCCGCATACGCGGCCGGCGACGAGGTCGCGATCAGGGCGGTCCGCCGCTCGGGCACCGCGATCGGCCGTGCCATCGCCTCGGCCACCGCCCTGCTCGATCTCGAACTCGTCGCCATCGGCGGAGGGTTCTCGCACGTGACGCCGGACATCTTCGGCATGATCGCCGAGCCGATCGCCGAGCGCCGCGAGTTCGACTACATCCGCGACGTGCGGGTCGTGCCGTCCGCCCTCTCGGGCGACGGGCCGCTGGTCGGCGCTGCGGCCCTCATCCACCGGGCGGAGCTGGTGCCCGCCGTCTGAGTCCGAGCCGCCGGTTCTCAGGAGGGCTGTGGCTCGGCCGCCAGAATCGTGCGGATGCTGGCGTCGTCCTCACGCAGCCGCTCGACGAGCGCCCCGACCGAGGTGAACTTGTTCATCGGGCGCAGGTAGTCGACGAACTGCAGCTCGATCGGCTTGCCGTAGAGGTCGAGCTTCTGATCGAACAGGTGCGTCTCGACCTGGTGCTGCGGGATGCCCTCGAAGGTCGGATTGTTGCCGATCGAGGTGGCCGAGGCGTAGCCGACGCCGTCGATCACGGCCCAGGTCGCATACACCCCGTCTTTCGGGAGGTATCCGTCGATCTCCGGATCGAGGTTTGCGGTCGGGTAGCCGAGCTCCCGGCCGCGCTGCACGCCGTGCACCACCGTCGAGTGGATGCTGGGCAATCGCCCGAGCAGCGACGCGGCCTCGCGCACACGCCCCTCGGCGAGAAGCTCCCGCACCCAGGTGGCCGATGCGCGTCGCGGGCCGGAACCGCCTGCGACCTCCACGTCGTCCAGGATCACCACGTCGAATCCGTTGGCGATGCCGGCCTGCCGCAGCAACGCGACGTCGCCGGCGCCCCGCGCGCCGAAGCGGAAGTCCGCCCCGCAGAGCACGACCTGCGCGTGCAGGGCACCCGTCAGCACGCTCTCGATGAACTGCTCGGCCGACTCGTCGGCCAGAGCCCGGTCGAACCGGAGCATGAGGGTGGCATCCACCCCGGCCGACTCGAGAAGGCGGCGCTTCTGCTCGTTGCCGACGAGGGGGTCCGGGCACTTCTCCGGGGCGATCACCTGCAGCGGGTTGCGGTCGAAGGTGACGACGGTCGCGGCGAGCCCGCGCTCATCCGCCAGCTCGCGCAACTGACGCAGCACGCTGCGATGACCGATGTGCAGACCGTCGAACTTGCCGATGGTGACTGCCGATGGCCCGAATCCGGCCGGCACCTCGCCGAGCCCGTCGAAGAACTGCACGGTCAGGCCTTCGCCTGCCCGGTCGCGCCGCGAGCGCTGCCGCTGCGCAGATACAACAGGCCGAGCACGGGAAGCACCAGCGGCACGAGCAGATATCCCGCGCCGAAGGCGCTCCACACGGTCGAGTCGCGGCCGAAGGGATCGAGCGAATGCAGCCCGAGCAGCGCGGGGGCCACCAGGCTCAGGGTCCCGACCACCAGCACCCCGACCAGTTCGATGCTGATCGTGACCAGAGCGAGCGTGCGCAGCCGGGCGCCGAGTGCGATCGTCGCGACGATGTAGATCACGCCGGCCAGTGCCGACAGCAGGAACGCGACGGGAGCCTCGCCGAAGCGGTCGATGATCTGGAACACCGACCGTCCGGTCGCGGCGAGCGCCAGGATGGCGTAGACGGCGACGAGCACACGGCCGACCCCAGCTCCGGGGCGCCGCGCGGGAGCCGCGCCGGAGGCGGCCTCGGGGGTTTCGGTGTTCTGCGCGCCGGACATCGCACCCAGACTATCCGCCCCCGCGAGCCCTGCGCTGGGCATACTGCGCCCGGGCTACGGGGTCCAGATCTGCTGCATCCTGACCACCATGACGGCGATCGCGAAGGCCGCAACGCCGAGCACGACCGTGCTCCATCGGGTGCGCTCGATCAGCCCCCAGAACACCGCGAGCGGCGGGATCAGCAGGGCGCTGATCAGGTACACGTAGAACAGCGGAACGCTGCCGTGCGGCTGATTGCCCAGCGCCGGCGAGATCAGCGCGATCACCAGCTGCGCGAGCAGCAGTACCTCGACGACCACGAGCGCGCCGAGCGTCAGATCGTTGGGGCGGCGGCGCGCGAGCCCGAGCACCGTGCACAGCAGTCCCGCCACGCACGCCACGATGACCTGCGCAACGGTGAATCCCGCGATCATCGCGCTCCCTCGCTCACTCCAGAACCTCTGACGTGGGAAAGTTCACCAGAACCCGAGCCGTTCCGTCACGCACCGAGACCAGACTGACCAGACGACCGGATGCCGCGAGCGCGGCCACCACGCTGGCGTCGGCGGTCTCGACCCTCGCCCGCTTGCCCTGCGTGAGGTCGGCGGCCTGCGCGTCCGAGAGCCGGACCGAGGGGAAGAGCTCGCCCGCGACCTCTGCCGGCTGGCGCAGGGAGGCAGGCGTGATCTCGTCGACCGGCACCGCATCCGTCACCGAGAAGGGGCCGACGGCGGTGCGGCGCAACGCGGTCAGATGCCCGCCCAGCGCGCGCCCGTCTGCCGCGAGCGAAGCACCGAGATCCCGCGCCAGGGCACGGATGTAGGTGCCCGACGAGCAGTCGACCACGACGTCGAGGTCGAGAAAGGGCGGGTCGCGCCGTTCGGCGACGATCTCGAACCGCGACACCGTGACCGAGCGCGCGGCCAGCGCGACCTCGTCGCCGGAGCGTGCGCGTTCGTACGAGCGCCTGCCGTCCACCTTGATGGCGCTGTATGTCGACGGCACCTGCGAGATCTCGCCGGTAAGCGCCGCGATTGCGGCCTCGAGCTGTGCACGGGGGACGCCCGTGGCATCCACCGGCTCCGAGAGCTCACCCTCGGCGTCGTCGGTGGTCGAGCTCTGACCGAGACGGATCGTCGCGGTGTATTGCTTGCCCAGGCCCACCAGGTAGGTCAGCAGTCGGGTCGAGCTGTCGACACCGAGGACGAGCAGTCCGGTCGCCATCGGATCGAGCGTGCCCGCGTGACCGACCTTGCGCGTGCCGAGCGCGCGCCGCGCTCGCGAGACCACGTCGTGACTCGTGATGCCGCCCGGCTTGTCGGCGAAGAGGATGCCCGAGGTCACGCCGACGTACCCAGCGACGACGATGCCCGGCCCGGCGTGCGCCGAGTCGACACGTCGAGGAGGACGTCCAGTTTGTTCGGCATCGCGGTTTCGAGCAGGTCGATCGCGCAGGGGTCGCCATTGGCGTACTCATCGGCCATGCGCAGCCCGACCATGGTGTTCATCATCATGCCGTGGGCCAAGAAGATGTCGGCATCTTCGGGCGAGAACCCGGCCTCGAACCGGAGGAATTTGTAGACGTCGAGGAAGCATGCCCGCGCTGCCTTTCCGATCACCGGGTCCGACCCGAGGATGAAGGCGTGCATCATGCTCAGCAGCAACCCGCGGTCGGTCAGCAGGTCGGCGTACGCCATGCCGATGCGGTGCCCGACGTCCACCCCGCTCTCCCCCGCTGCGATGCCCTCGGCGAGGGCGGCATGGAACGCGACGAGCAGTTTGTCGACCGCGCGATGCAGCACCTCGAGGAAGAGCGCCTCTTTCGTGCCGAACATCCGCACCACGTACGGCTGGCTGACCCCGGCGGCCTTGGCCACGGCGTCAGTCGTCGTTCCGACGTAGCCGCGCTCGCCGAAGACCGCGGTCGCCGCCTCCAGGATGAGCTCGCGCCGGTCTTCGGCGCGCATCCGGGTCACGGGTTCTGCACCCTTTTCGGGCAATGTCGTGGTCACGCTTGACATGGTATCAACTGATTACTAATCTCCACATGTAATCATTCGATAACTTCTTAGGGAGCTCCCTGATGACTGTCACCGCCCCCAGCACGCGACGGGTCCCCTTCGCGCTCGTGCTCCTCGCCACCGGCATCCCGATGTTCATGGCCACGCTCGACAACCTCGTCATGACGACGGCGCTCCCTGTGCTGCATGCCGACCTGCACGCGTCGGTCGAAGAGCTCCAGTGGTTCGTCAACGCCTACACGCTCGTGTTCGCCAGCCTCATCCTCTTCGCGGTCGCGCTGGGTGACCGCTTCGGGCGCCGCACGGTGTTCGTGGCCGGCATCGCCATCTTCACGATCGCCTCGGCGGCGGCGGCCTTCGCGACCGACCCGACGCAGCTCATCGTCGCCCGCGCCATCCAGGGGCTCGGCGGCGCCGGCATCATGCCGCTCTCGCTCTCGCTGCTCGCCGGTTCGGTCGAGCCCAAGCGCCGTCCGCTCGCGATCGGCATCTGGGGCGGGATCGCCGGCCTGGGCGTCGCGGCCGGCCCGCTGATCGGTGGCGCGGTGATCAACGGCTGGAACTGGCAGGGCATCTTCTGGATCAATGTGCCGGTCGGCCTGATCGCCATCCCGATCATCCTGGCTGTGCTGCCCAACGCCTTCGGCGCCAAGGTGCGGGCCGACGTGGTGGGAGTGCTGCTCGCGGGGCTCGGGGTGCTCGGGTTGGTCTTCGGCATCGTGCGCGGCAACCCGGCGGGCTGGGACAGCTTCGAGGTCGTCGGCTCGCTCATCGCCGGCGGCGTGCTGCTCGCCGTGTTCCTGGTGTGGGAGTGGCGTCACAGCGCGCCCCTGCTGCCGCTGCGGTTGTTCCGCGACCGCAGCTTCTCGATCGCGAACCTGGTCGGATTCGGCTTCAGCTTCGGGATGTTCGGGGCGGTGTTCATCCTGATCCAGTTCCTGCAGATCGTTCAGGGCCACAGCGCGCTGGAGGCGGCCGTGCAGACCACGCCGTGGACCATGGCGCCGATGGTCGTCGCGCCCCTGGCCGGCATCTTCGCCGGGCGGATCGGCACGCGCACGCTGATCGTCGCGGGGCTGCTGTTCCAGTCGGCCGGCCTGTTCTGGCTCGCGCTGACGATGACCGCCACCGTGCCATACAGCACGATGCTGCCGGCCTTCATCTCGGCGGGCATCGGCATGGGCCTGGTCTTCGCACCCTCGTCAACCGCCGTGCTGGCCAACATGAAGCCCGAGGACAGCGCCAAGGCGAGCGGGACCAACTCCACCGTCCGTGAGATCGGGGTGGCCCTCGGCATCGCCGTGCTCACCGCGGTCTTCACGGGCAACGGAGGCCAGCTCACCCCGACCGGGTACGTGGATGCCGCGATCCCCGCGGTCTTCGTCGGCGCCGCCGTCGTGCTCGCCACGGCCGTCGTCGCCCTCTTCCTGCCGGCCGGCAAGACGCCGCGCCCGGCCGCACCTGTCGACCGCACCTCCGAGAGCGACGAGCTGCTCGCCGCAGAGGCGGAGCCGGTCGGCGTGTGACGCCGAGCCGATCTAGGCTCGCTGCATGCGCGTCGCCGTGATCGGAGCAGGGGCGGTCGGGGGAACCCTGGCCGCCCTTCTCGATCGCGCGGGCCACGATGTCGAGGTGACGGCTCGTGGAGACAATCTCGCGGCGATCAAGCAGCACGGCCTGAGACTCGACGGGGGCTGGGGCGAGCACACCGCGCACGTCGAGGCGCACGAGACGCTGGCATGGATTGGCGCTCCCGAACCCGACTTCGCGATCCTGGCGACCAAGGCGCAGGATGCCGCGGCCGCCCTGCGCGCCAACCGCGAGGTCCTGGGGTCCGTCCCCGTCCTGGTCGCCCAGAACGGTCTCGGCGGATTGGAGGTCGCTCGCTCGGTGCTGCCGGAGTCCCCGTTGCTCGGCGGTCTGGCGCTCTTCGCCGCCTCGTACCTCGAGCCGGGACGCGTGACTGTGACGGCGGCGCTGCCCCTCATCGTCGGCGCGGCCCTGGGCACTCCGGACGAGGTGTTCGAACGGGTCGTCGGCGTGCTCGAAGAGGCTATTCCGGTCGAGGTGACGCACGACATCGTCGGCGCACAGTGGACCAAGCTGCTCATCAACCACATCAACGCCCTGCCCGCGATCACCGGCCTGAGCGTGCAGGAGGTGATCGCCGATCCCAGGCTGCGCAGGATCATGACGGCGAGCATGCGCGAGACCGTGCGGGTGGCGCGCAGGCTGGGCGTGCGCTTCGCGAAGGTGCAGGGGGTAAACGGGCGCGTCCTCGGCGCGATCGGCTCGGCGCCGCTGGCATTCGGAGCGTGGTTTCCGAGGACCCTGGGATCGCGCATGGGCACCGTGCCGAATCCGGGTTCAACGCTCCAGAGCATCCGGCGCGGTCAGCTCACCGAGATCGACTTCCTCAACGGAGCGGTGGTCGCTGCCGCGAAGCAGGGCGGCGTCGACGCGCCGATCAACGCGCAACTCGTCGACCTCGTGCACGAGGTCGAGCGGAGTGGATCGTTCGTGAGCCCGCGCGAGGTCATCGAGCGGGTGAAGCTCGACAGCTAGCAGCTGTCGGCGATGTGCCGTCTGGCGCCGACAGCTAGCAGCTGTCGGCGAACACCCGTCGGGGGTGGTCGTAGTCGGTGTTGTCGATGATTGCGGATGCCGCCGTGCGCGGCGATGCCTCGCGCCGGTACAGCTCCTGGGCGCCGAGATAGCGCTGACCGCGCGGCTCGTCGAACTCGGGGTGGGATCCGTCGCGCTCGATCATCCGCTGTCGCCGCACATCGTCAGGGGCGTCGAGCCACACCGAGAAGTTCCAGGTGCCGGCGAGTTCGGGGCGAAGAAGGAAAAGCCCGTCGACGATCAGGATGGCGTCCGCTGGACCGGTCGTCCATTCGGCGTCGAAGGGGACGTCGCGCTTCAGATCGAAGAACCTGAGCTGGAATCCGGTCGAGCCGGCCATGCGGAACGGGCCGAGCAGTGCGCGGCGGAACGCCGAGTAGTTGAACGAGTCCTCGTAGAAGCCCTCGGCCGAGTCCCGACCCTTCGCCCAGCGGAGCGCGCGTGGCTGGTGGAAGTCGTCCATCGAGGCGCGGAACACCTCGTGCCCCAACGAGCGCAACTCGGTGGCGAGGTCGTCGGCGAAGACCGTCTTGCCCGCGCCGTCGGCCCCATCGATCGCGACTACCACGCGGCCGTGCGAATAGTGCTGCAACAGCTCTTCGGCGAGTGCGTGCAGCACATCACGGCGCTCGGGTGCCCACCTGGCCATGAGCCTCAGCCTACTGTTGAGGAGTGTCGATGAGCCGGGAGATCGCGGGCGGCGGGCTCGTCGATCCCCGGCTCGGAGAGCGGCTCGGCGAGCAGGTCGCCGACTGGTACGCGGCCGGACACCGCGAGCTGCCGTGGCGGCATCCCGACTACCCGGCCTGGGGCATCCTGATCAGCGAGTTCATGCTGCAGCAGACCCCGGTCGCCCGGGTGATCCCCCGGCTCGCCGAGTGGCTCGCGCGCTGGCCGAGCCCGGCCGATCTGGCCGCAGTCCCGCCCGGGGAGGCGGTACGCGCGTGGGACAGGCTGGGATACCCGCGGCGCGCGCTCAACCTGCACGCGGCCGCCACCGCGATCGCCGAGCGTCACGGCAACCGCGTGCCGTCCGATGTCGACGAGTTGCTCGCGCTGCCGGGGGTCGGGCCGTACACGGCCCGCGCGGTCGCGGCCTTCGCCTACGGGGTGCGGACGCCGGTCGTCGACACGAACGTACGACGGGTGCTCGCGCGAGCGGTCGGCGGGCAGGCTGAGCCGGGGCCGGCGCAGACCCGGCGCGACCTCGCGGCGATGGACGCCATCCTTCCCGCCGACCCCGAACGCGCTCGGCTGGTCAACGCCGGTGCCATGGAGCTCGGCCAGACCGTCTGCACGGCACGCACGCCGTGGTGCGATGCCTGTCCGCTCGCGGAGCTCTGCGCCTGGCGCACGGCCGGCTACCCCGACTACGACGGCGCACGAGCACCGCGCCAGAAGAAGTACGAGGGATCGGATCGCCAGGTGCGCGGTCTGATCCTGCGCGAGTTGCGCGCGGCCCATATCCCCGTTTCGGGCGAGACCCTGTCTGCGCTCTGGCCGGATGCCAGCCAACTCGACCGCGCGCTGACCGGCCTGCTGCGCGACGGCCTGATGACCGGCGACCCGACCGACGGCTACCTGCTGCCCCTGTCCTGAATTCCGACGAGGCAGTCGTAGGCTCATCCGGTGCCCACGACGTCGTTGCGCCCCAGCGCCAGGATCATCGGTCCGGATGCCGCGAACGACGAACTCGCGAAGATCCTCGCCGCTCTTCCCGGCCAGCTGCACATCGAGCGCGACTTCCCCCCTGCTGCGCAGGCCGACGCGGACGCCGCCGCGAAGGCGTCGCTCGCGCCCGGCTTCCTGGACGGATTGCCCGACCGCACCGACATCGAATTCGTCACCATCGACCCGGTGGGCTCGAACGACCTCGACCAGGCGCTCCAGCTGGTGCGCGAGGGAGCCGGGTACCGGTTCTGGTACGCGATCGCCGACGTTCCGGCATTCGTGACTCCGGGCGGCGCGCTCGATGTCGAGGCGCACAAGCGTGGGCAGACGATCTACGCGGCGGACGGCCGCATCCCTCTGCACCCGACGGTGCTCAGCGAGGGGGCGGCCTCGTTGCTCGAGGGGCAGCTTCGCGGCGCCTTCGTCTGGGAGTTCGCCCTCGACGCGAACGCCAACGTCACGAGCTCGACGGTCGCGCGCGGCCAGGTGCGCAGCCGTCGGCGCCTCGACTACGAGGGCGTTCAGGCGCAACTCGACGCGGGCACCGCCGACGAGACGCTGAAGCTGCTCAAGGAGGTCGGGCTGGCCCGGCTGGTGCTCGAGCGCGCGCGCGGTGGCGCGAGCCTGAACATCCCCGAGGTGCTGATCGACAAGGTCGACGGCCGCTATGTCGCCAGCCGGCGCACCCAGCTGCCGGTCGAGAACTGGAACGCCGAGTTGTCGCTGCTGACCGGCATGGAAGCCGCGACCATCATGCTCAAGGGGAATGTCGGCATCCTGCGCACCATGCCGGATGCCGATCCGGAGTCGATCGACCGGTTCCGTCACCAGACCAACGCACTCGGGCATCCCTGGTCGGCATCCCAGCCGTACGGCGACTACCTGGCGACGCTCGACGGCAGCAACCCGAAGCACCTGGCGATCCTGCACGCCGCCGCGTCGCTGTTCCGCGGGGCGGGCTACACACCCTTCGACGGCGCCCCGCCGGCCAACACCATGCAGTCGGCGGTCGGAGCGCCCTACGCGCACGTCACGGCTCCCCTGCGTCGCCTGGTCGACCGCTTCGGCCTGGTGATCTGCGCGGCCCTTGCGGCGGGAACCGTGGTGCCCGACTGGGCACGATCCGCCCTGCCCGAACTGCCCGTCGAGATGGCGCGCAGCAACAACATCGCGGGCCAGCTCGACCACCGGTCGTTGGATGCCGTCGAGGCCGCCGTGCTCGCGCCGCGGGTCGGCGAGATCTTCGACGGCGTCGTGATCTCGCAGAACAAGAGCGGAAGCGTGGTGCAGCTGCTCGATCCGGCGGTCACCGCGGAGTGCTCCGGGCACACCCCTAACGGGACGTCGCTCAAGGTCAAGTTGGTGCGGGCGGATGTCGCGACATCCACTGTCCTCTTCGACCCGGCAGGATCGCACGCATGACGACCGCCGATCCGGCTGCCGCGTCGGCACCCACCCCGAGCCTGTGGCGGCACGGCGGCTTCTTGCGGCTCTGGGCCGGAGAGACCGCCAGCCAGTTCGGCGAGCAGTTCGGCAACCTCGCGATCCCGGTGATCGCGGTCTCGGTGCTGGGCGCGACCTCGTTCGAGGTCGGGCTGCTGAACGCCGCAGAGACGCTCGCCTTCCTTGTCATCGGCCTCCCGGCCGGCGCCTGGATCGATCGCTGGATCAAGCGGAAGGTCATGCTGCGCGCCGACCTGATCCGCGCGGTGCTGCTGGCCGCGATCCCGATCCTGTGGTTCACCCACCTGCTCGCGTTCTGGCAGCTGCTGGTCGTCGCCACCGCTGTCGGGGTGTGCTCGGTGTTCTTCGACGTGAGCTACCAGAGCTTCATCCCGAATCTGGTGCGCAACGACCAGATCGGCGACGCCAACTCGAAGCTGGAGACCAGCGCCCAGGTGGCCAGGATCGCGGGGCCCGCCGCGGCAGGCGGGTTGCTGGCCCTGCTGGCCGCGCCCCTGCTGCTCGCCGTGACAGCCGTGACCTATCTGCTGTCGTTCTTCGCGCTGACCAGCATCCGGGACAACGAGGTGGCCAAGCCTGTCGAAGACCGCCGGCCGTTGGTCGTCGAGATCAAAGAGGGACTCAGCTGGGTGTTCCACCAGCCCCTGCTCGTGCGCATCGTGCTCTGCACGGCGATCAGCAACCTGTTCGGCGCGCTGATCTTCGCGATGATGCCGATCCTCGTGCTGCGCGAACTCGGGCTCAGTCCCGCGTTCTTCGGGCTGATCGGCTCGGCGGGCGCGGTGGGCGGCCTGCTGGGGGCCAGCCTGTCCGGCCGCATCCAGAAGTGGGTCGGCGAGGGCCACGCCATCCCCCTGTCGCAGATCGTGTTCGGGCTCGCGGTCTTCCTCATGCCGCTTGCGGCATTCTTGCCCGGGATCGCCGTGCCGCTGCTCATCGCTGGCGAGTTCTTCTTCAGCGCCTCGGTGCTGGTCTACAACATCGCGCAGGTCAGCTTCCGCCAGCGGATCTGCCCGCCCGCGCTGCTCGGCCGCATGAACGCGTCCATCCGCTTCATCGTCTGGGGTGTCATGCCGATCGGCGGGCTGGTCGCCGGCCTGCTGTCGACCGGGATCGGCGTCCTGCCGACGATCATCGTCGGGTGCGCGGGGAGCCTGCTGGGCGGCATCCCGGTGATCTTCTCGAAGCTGTGGCGGATGCGCACCCTGCCGACCGTGATGGTCGCGGGGCCCGAGGAGGCCGACACCCCGCCGGCGTCCGCGTTCGAACCGGGAGCCGAGCCCGAGGGCTCCAGCCCGACGGAACCGCTGAGCTGACCTCCTGCGAAGATCGGGCGTCTGAGCGACACTAGGTGCCATGCCCGAGCTGCCCGAGGTGCAGGCCCTGACGACCGACCTGTCGCGGCGCCTGAGCGGGCGCGTGCTCGACCGGCTCGACATCCTGGCATTCCCGGCCCTCAAGACATACGACCCGCCGCTCTCGGTGCTGCTCGGCGCCACGATCACCGAGGTGACGCGGCGCGGCAAGTTCCTCGATCTGCACATCACGACGATCGACGACCAGCGGCTGCACCTGCTGATCCATCTGGCGCGCGCCGGCTGGTTGCGCTGGCGCAACGTGGCGCCCGCGCCGATGCTGCGGGGACCCGGGAAAGGACCTCTGGCCGCCCGGCTCGTGCTCGACGACGGATCGGGGCTCGACATCACCGAGGCCGGCACCAAGAAGAGCCTGTCGATCTCGCTGGTCCGGCGCGCGGACGAGGTACCGGGCGTCGCGCGACTCGGACCGGAGCCGCTCGACCCGGGCTTCACCGAGGAGGTGCTCGCCGGCATCCTGAAGCGCCAGGGGCGGGCTCAGCTCAAGGGCGTGCTGCGCAACCAGTCGATCATCGCCGGGATCGGCAACGCATACTCCGACGAGATCCTGCACGCGGCCAAGATGTCGCCGTTCAAGTCCGCCGACATGAGTCAGGATGACGTGGCCCGCCTCTACACGGCACTCCAGTCGACCCTGCGCGCGGCGGTCGAGCGCGCCGACGGCGTCTCGGCCAGCGAGCTCAAGGGCGAGAAGAAGAGCAACCTCCAGGTGCACGGCCGCACCGGCCTGCCCTGCCCGGTCTGCGGCGACACGGTTCGTCAGGTGATCTACGCCGACTCGACCTTCCAGTACTGCCCGACCTGCCAGACCGGCGGCAAACCGCTGGCCGACCGGGTGCTGTCACGTCTGCTGAAGTGACGAGGGGCTACAGCTCCTCGTCGGCATCCTCTTCGGCGATCTCCCGCGGCTTCACGTAGGGATCCTCGTCGCCCGCGTAGCTCGCAGTCGCGGCAAGGGCCGCCGCCTCGCTGTCGCGTGTCTGCGCCTCGCGCAGCAGGGAGTCGATGATCGCCGCGTTCTCGGGGATGCCATCCGGGATGAACTCGAGCGTCGGGGTGAGCCGGGTCGTGACGTTCTTGCCCACCTCGGTGCGGAGCATCCCGGTCGCCGCCTTCAGCGCTGCCGCGGTGTCTGCGCGCTCCTCGTCGGTGCCGTAGACCGTGTAGAACACGCTGGCGTGCTGGAGGTCGCCGGTGACACGGACGTCGGTGATCGTCACGAAGCCCATCCGCGGGTCGCGCAGGCCCTTCTCGAGGCGCTTCGCGATGACCTGCCGGATGAGGTCGCCCATCTTCGCCGGTCGGTCTGATCCAGCCATGGTGTCCTCCTTGTGTCGGGTCCGGAGGCCGTTCTTCGTTTCGAGTCGCATCCGGTCGCACGGCTTCGCCGCGCTCCTGCCAGCCCCAACCAGCGACTCGAAACGAAGAACGCCCTCCGGACCCTCCCTCATTCGTTGGTGAAACGTGCCCGCCGGCGTTGTTCTTTGGTGAACGTGCGCCTCAGCGTGTTCGTTGTGCAAGCCTGCAAACCACGCCGGATGCGGTCGGTTCTTTCTGCCGAGCCGTTGGTTGGGCCTGGCAGCGACCGCAGCCTGCGGAGGTCGCCGGAGACGGTTCGGCAGAAAGAACCGACCGCCTGCGGCGACCCCGCAGAACTACACCCGGACCTTCTCCTTGAGCTCGATCGTCTCGATCTCGTCTCCGACCTGGATGTCGTTGAACTTGCCCAGCCCGATACCGGCTTCGAAGTCGGTGCGGACCTCGGTGACGTCATCCTTGAATCGCCGCAGCGAGTCGATCTGGAGGTTGTCGCCGACGACGACGCCGTCGCGGATGACCCGCGCCTTGGCGTTGCGCGTGATCGTTCCGCTGCGCACGATGACACCGGCGATGTTGCCGGCCTTCGAGGAGCGGAAGATCTCGCGGATCTCGGCCACACCCGACTGCACCTCTTCGAACTCGGGCTTGAGCATGCCCTTGAGCGAGTTCTCGATGTCTTCGAGCGCGGAGTAGATGACGGAGTAGAAGCGCACGTCGATGCCTTCGCGAGCTGCCCGCTCGCGCGCCTTGACGTCGGGCCGCACGTTGAACCCGATGACGATCGCGTTGTCGATCGTCGCCAGGTCGATGTCCGACTCGGTGACCGCACCGACACCGCGGTGCAGGATGCGCAGCTGGACGCTGTCGTCGACCTCGATCTTGAGCAGCGCCTCTTCGAGCGCCTCGACGGCACCGGAGACGTCACCCTTGATGATGAGGTTGAGCGAGTCGACCTTGCCCTCGGCGAGCGAGCGGGTGAAGTCTTCGAGGCTGATCCGCTTGCGGGCCTTGGCCAGCTGGGCGTTGCGCTCAACGGCTTCGCGCTTCTCGGCGATCTGCCGGGCCGTGCGGTCGTCTTCGGTCACCAGGAAGGTGTCTCCTGCGCGGGGCACGGTCGAGAGACCCTGCACCTGCACCGGGCGGGCCGGGTAGGCCTCCTCGACGACGTCGCCGTTCTCGTCGTGCATGGCACGCACGCGTCCGTAGGCGAGGCCGGCGACGATCGGGTCGCCGACCCGCAGCGTTCCCGACTGGATGAGCACGGTCGCCACGGCGCCGCGGCCCTTGTCGAGCTTGGCTTCGATCGCGATGCCGCGCGCGTCCTTGTTGGGGTTCGCGCGCAGGTCGAGGCCGGCATCCGCGGTGAGCAGAACGGCGTCGAGCAGCGTGTCGATGCCCTTCTTCTGCAGGGCGGACACGTCGACGAACAGGGTGTCGCCACCGAACTCCTCGGCCACGAGCCCGAACTCGGTGAGCTGCTGGCGCACCTTGGCGGGGTTGGCCCCCTCCTTGTCCACCTTGTTCACGGCGACCACGATCGGCACACCTGCGGCCTGCGCGTGGTTCAGCGCCTCCACCGTCTGCGGCATGATGCCGTCATCGGCGGCGACCACCAGGATCGCGATGTCGGTCACCTGCGCACCGCGGGCACGCATGGCGGTGAACGCCTCGTGACCCGGGGTGTCGATGAAGGTGATGGCGCGCTCGATGCCCTCGTGCTCGGTCCAGACCTGGTACGCACCGATGTGTTGAGTGATGCCGCCCGCCTCGCCCGCGACGACGTTGGCCTCGCGGATCGCGTCGAGCAGCTTGGTCTTTCCGTGGTCAACGTGACCCATGACGGTCACGACCGGCGGACGGATCTCGAGGTCGTCGTCGTCCTCGTCTTCGAGTTCCTGCTCGAGGTCGATGTCGAAGCCCTCGAGGAGCTCCTTGTCCTCGTCTTCGGGAGACACGATCTGGATGTTGTAGCCCAGTTCTTCTCCGAGGATCGCGAACGTGGCGTCGTCGAGCGACTCGGTCGCCGTCGCCATCTCACCGAGGTGGAACAGCGCCGTGACCAGCGCGCCCGGCTGCACCGAGTACTTGGTGACGAACTCCAGCTTGTCTGCCAGGTCGGAGATGGATGCGCCGCGGCGCATGCGGATGACCGTCGTGCCGTCGCCGCGAGGGATCGCGACGCCGCCCAGCGACGGAGCATCGCGCATCTCGAATTCCGCGCGCTTCGTGCGCTTCGACTTGCGGGCGCGGCTCTTGCCGCCTCCGCGGCCGAAGGCTCCCGCGGTGCCACCGCCGGGGCCGCGGCCACGGCCGCCGCCTCCACCAGGACGACCGGCGAATCCGCCCGCCGTTCCGGGTGCGCCGCCGGGACGCTGGAATCCGCCGCCGGCACCGCCGGGACGACCGGGACCGCCCGGACGCTGCTGGAACGGGGCGCCGGGACGACCGGTGCCCGGTCCGCCGGGACGCGGAGCGCCGGGCCGGGGTGCGCCGGGACGCGGCGCGGCCGGCCGCGGGATCGCGCCACTCGCGCCGCCCGGGCGCGGCATCCCCTGCGATCCCGCGAAGGGGTTGTTGCCGGGGCGCGGGGTGCCAGGGCGCGACATTCCCTGGGCGCTGGAGTACGGGTTGTTCCCAGGTCGAGGCGCACCCGGAGCGGGCGCCGGAGCCGGCGCCGAAGCTGAGGTCGGCGCGGCGGCCGGGGCCGAAGCGCTGGGAGCCTCAGGCGCCTGAGCCGCCGGAGCGGACGGCGCCTCGGCAGCGGCGGCAGGAGCCGGGGCCGGAGTCGCTGCTGCGGGCTTCGCCGCGGGACGCGGGGCTGTCGCCGTCGCGGTCGCGGCGGGCGCGGCTCCGCCTGCCGGCGCCTTGTACCCGTCCGCCTCGAGCGCAGCCTTCAGGCGGCGCGCCACGGGCGGAGCGATGCTGGAGGACGCGCTCTTGACGAACTCGCCCATGCCCTTGAGCTTGTCAAGGGCGATCTTGCTGTCGATGCCGAGTTCGGCGGCGACTTCGTGAACACGTGGGTTGGCCACATTTCTCCTGTCTGGGGTCCGCCCCAGATGCAGGAGCGGACACTAAAGGGTGAGGGAACTCATTTCGAGTTGCTCATTAGTTGTCCATTGGTCTTTCAGCCCGTTCTTCGAGGTCTGTCAGCTGGTGAATAGTGATCAGTTCCGTGACCGTGGTGCGAAGCGCTCGGCCGAAGGCCTTGCGGGTGATCGCGGTCTCGAGGCACGTGCTTGCGGGATGCAGCCACGCGCCCCTGCCTGGAAGTCGCGCCGCGGCATCCACCGCAACACGTCCATCGCGCGCGACCAGTCTCACAAGTGAGGATCGGGGGGCACGCTGCCGGCAACCCAGGCAGGTTCTGACGGCTTCCATGGTACTCGGTTTCTAGTCCTCCATGACGGAGTCGGGCTGGATGTCGATCCGCGCGCCGGTGAGCTTCGCGGCCAGTCGCGCATTCTGCCCCTCTTTTCCGATGGCCAACGAGAGCTGGTAGTCGGGGACGAGCGCGCGCACCGCCTTGAGGTTCTCGTCGACGACGAACGCGCTGGTCACCTTCGCGGGCGACAGGGCGGAGGCCACGAAAGTCGCCAGGTCGGGCGACCAGTCGACGATGTCGATCTTCTCGTCGTGCAGTTCAGTGGTGACGGCGCGCACGCGTTGCCCGAGCTCGCCGATGCAGGCGCCCTTGGCATTGATGCCCGGTTGGGTCGCCCGCACCGCGATCTTGGTGCGGTGGCCGGCCTCGCGGGCCAGCGCCGCGATCTCGACCAGCCCGCTGGCGATCTCGGGCACCTCGAGCGCGAACAGCTTGCGCACGAGTCCCGGATGCGTGCGGCTCACCGTGATCGACGGGCCCTTGATCCCCTTGCTCACGCTCGTGACGTAGACGCGGATACGGCTACCGTGCGAGTAGTCCTCGCCGGGAACCTGCTCCTCGGGCGGCAGGATCGCCTCGACGCTGCCGAGGTCGATGTGGATCATCCGCGGGTTCGGCCCCTGCTGGATGACGCCGGCGACGATGTCGCCCTCGCGGCCGCGGAATTCGCCGAGCACCTTGTCGTCGCCGATGTCGCGCAGCCGCTGGTTGATGACCTGCTTGGCCGCGAAGGCCGAGATGCGGCCGAAGTCGTCGGGGCTGTCGACCGCTTCGCCGATCACCTCGCCGTTCTCGTCGAGCTCGGGCACGTAGACCGTGACGTGCCCCGTCTTGCGGTCGAGTTCGACGCGCGCGCCCGACTCGGCGTCCTTGTCGGTGTGCTTCAGGTAGGCGGTGAGGATCGCCTGCTCGATGATGCCGACGAGTTCGTCGAACGGGATCTCGCGCTCGCGCTCCATGAGCCGCAGCATGGTGAGGTCGATGTCCATGGTCAGGACCCTCCGATATTCAGTTCAGGTGGTGAAAAGAGGGTACGCCGCCGCACCCGATGTCGCGGTGCCTAGGCTGCAGAGCCCTCCGGGGTCACGGCAGACGCCAGCACCTCGTCGAGCGCGGCAGAGGCGTCTTCTTCGCTGAGCTTCTGGGCGAGGGCGAGCTCGCTGATCAGGATCTGGCGCGCCTTGGCCAGCATCCGCTTCTCGCCGGCCGACACGCCGTGGTCCTGGTCGCGGCGCCACAGGTCGCGCACGACCTCGCTGACCCGGTACACGCTGCCGCTGGCCATCTTCTCCTGGTTGGCCTTGTAGCGGCGGCTCCAGTTGCCCGGCTCTTCGACGAAGGGATCGCGCAGCACCTGATGCACCGCCTTGACCCCGTCGGCGTCGATGACGTCGCGCACACCCACCAGCTCGACGTTGTCGGTCGGGAGCATGATCGTCAGCTCGCTGGTGTGCACGTTGAGCGTCATCATCTCCTTCTCGACGCCGGCCACCGTGCGCTTGCTCAGCGCCGTGATGGTGACCGCACCGTGATGCGGGTAGACGAGGGTCTTGCCGACGGACAACTCCACGTTGCGTCCTGCTCTCTGCTGGTAGATCGGGGGCCGCGAGACCGCGACGGCCTCGGGGGAACGGGGATCGTGGCTCGGCGTTGTGTGTTGATGTGTCTAGCCGAGACGGGCGATCAGTTCTGCTGCCGGGACCTCTGTGCGCTCCCCCGAGCGCCGATCCCAAAGCTCTAGGATACCCTGTCCGGCGCCCCGACCGGCGATCACGATCGTCGGCACCCCCAGAAGCTCGGCGTCGCCGAACTTCACCCCGGGCGAGACCTTGGCGCGGTCGTCGTACAGCACGTCGAATCCGGCGGTCTCGAGGTCGGCGGCGACGCTCTCGGCGAGCTGGTACGCCTCGTCCTCCTTGCCGGTGGCGATCAGATGGATGTCGAAGGGCGCGACCTCGGCAGGCCAGACGAGTCCCTTGTCGTCGGCATAGTGCTCGGCGATGGCGGCGACCAGGCGGGTCACTCCGATCCCGTACGAGCCCATCGTGACGGTGACGAGCTTGCCGTTCTCGTCGAGCACCTTGAGCCCCAGGGCGTCTGCATACTTGCGCCCGAGTTGGAACACGTGGCCGATCTCCATGCCGCGCGCGAGTTCGACCGGACCCGAGCCGTCGGGCGCGGGGTCTCCGGCCTTGACCTCGGCCACCTCGACGGTGCCGTCGTTGGCGAAGTCGCGACCCGCCACCAGGCCGAAGACGTGCTTGCCCTCGATGTTCGCGCCGGTGATCCAGCCCGAGCCGTCGACCACCCGCGGATCGACCAGGTACCGGATGCCGGTGGCCGACTCCTCGCCGAGCACCGCCCCGGTGGGCGACCAGGGTCCGATGTACCCCTTGACCAGCAATGGATGCTTCTCGAAGTCGGAGGCGTCGGCGGGTTCCACCTCGGCGGGCGCGAAGGCGACCTCGGCGCGCTTCATCTCGACCTCGCGGTCGCCGGGCAGCGCCACGACGACGACCTCGCGCGTTCCGTCGAGATGGGTGAGGCGCAGCACGACGTTCTTGAGGGTGTCGGCCGCCGTCCAGGCGCGGCCGTCTGGGCGGGGGTGATTCTCGTTGGCGACGTCGACGAGGGTGGCGATCGTGGGCGTGCCGGGCGTGTCGAGCACCTCGGCGGGGGTCAGCTTCTCGTAGCCGCGGGTGGGAGGCGCGACGGTGGTGAAGGCCTCCACGTTGGCGGCGTACCCGCCCGCGGAGCGCACGAAGGTGTCTTCGCCGATCGGGGTGGGGTGCAAGAACTCCTCGGAGCGCGATCCGCCCATGGCCCCCGCGTCGGCTTGCACGATGACGTACTCGAGGCCCAGGCGCGCGAAGATGCGCTCGTAGGCGTCGCGCATGGCCTGGTACGAGACATCCAGCCCCGCGTCGTCGATGTCGAAGGTGTACGCGTCTTTCATCGAGAACTCGCGCCCGCGCAGCAGGCCGGCGCGCGGCCGCGCCTCGTCGCGGTACTTGTCCTGGATCTGGTAGATCGCCAGCGGAAGATCCTTGTACGAGTTGTAGAGGTCTTTCACCAACAGGGTGAAGACCTCTTCGTGCGTCGGGGCGAGCAGGTAGTCGGCGCCGCGGCGGTCCTGCAGGCGGAAGATGCCGTCGCCGTACTCCTCCCAGCGGCCGGTGATCTCGTAGGGCTCGCGGGGCAGCAGGGCGGGGAAGTGCACCTCCTGCGCGCCGATCGCATCCATCTCCTCCCGGATGACGCGCTCGACCCGGCGACGCACGCGCAGCCCGAGCGGCAGCCAGGCGAAGATCCCGGGAGCCTGGCGGCGGATGTACCCGCCGCGGACGAGCAGCCGGTGGCTGATCAGTTCCGCGTCGGCGGGGTCGTCGCGCAGCGTTCGGACGAAGAGCTGGCTGAGGCGAGTAGGCACCCGCCCATGGTATCCGGGCGCGTCGACGCGCAATCTCAGACGGTGACCACCTCGGGCGAGCCGAGCTCACCCGGCGGCATCTCGGCGGCGAGCCGGTTCGCCTCCTCGATGAGGGTCGCGACGATCTCGCTCTCGGGCACCGTCTTGATGACCTCGCCCTTGACGAAGATCTGACCCTTTCCGTTGCCGGATGCCACGCCCAGGTCGGCCTCGCGAGCCTCGCCGGGTCCGTTGACGACGCATCCCATCACGGCGACGCGCAGAGGAACGGTCATGCCCTCGAGCCCGGCGGTGACGTCGTTGGCCAGGGTGTAGACATCCACCTGGGCGCGCCCGCAGCTCGGGCAGCTGACGATCTCGAGCTTGCGCTCACGCAGGTTGAGCGACTGCAGGATCTGCAGACCGACCTTGACCTCCTGGGCGGGCGGGGCGCTCAGGGAGACGCGGATCGTGTCGCCGATTCCCTCGCTGAGCAGGATGCCGAAGGCCGTCGCGCTCTTGATGGTCCCCTGGAACTCGGGGCCGGCCTCGGTGACCCCCAGGTGCAGCGGCCAGTCGCCGCGCTCGGCCAGCAACCGGTACGCCTTGACCATCACGATCGGGTCGTTGTGCTTCACCGAGATCTTGAAGTCGTGGAAGTCGTGCTCCTCGAACAGCCCGGCCTCCCAGACGGCGCTCTCGACCAGCGCCTCGGGGGTCGCCTTGCCGTACTTGGCCAGGATGCTCGGCTCGAGCGATCCCGCATTGACCCCGATGCGCAGGCTCACGCCCGCCGCCTTGGCCGCGGCCGCGATGGCGCCGACCTGGTCGTCGAACTTGCGGATGTTGCCCGGGTTCACCCGCACGGCCGCGCAGCCCGCGTCGATCGCCTGGAAGACGTACTTGGGCTGGAAGTGGATGTCGGCGATCACCGGGATCTGGCTCTTGGCCGCGATGATGTGCAGCACATCCGCGTCATCCTGGCTCGGGACGGCCACGCGCACGATGTCGCAACCGGATGCCGTGAGCTCGGCGATCTGCTGCAGGGTCGCGTTGATGTTCGTGGTCGGCGTCGTGCACATGGACTGCACGCTGATCGGCGCGTCGCCTCCGACCAGCACCTTGCCCACCTTGATCTGGCGGGACTTGCGACGCGGGGCCAGGGTCTCGGGTGGAGGCTTCGGCATCCCGATGTTCAGGGCAGGCATAGCTGTCAGCCTACGCGGGCGCGTCGGTCACCGCCGGGCGCGTTGCGCGCGATCAGCGCGCGTTCGGTAGCCGCGATTCACCCGACGGAGATCGGGTTGACGATGTCGGCGACGATCAGCAGGACGGACATCAAGCCCAGAACCGCCGAAACCGCCAGCGTCACCGGCACGAGCTTCGCCATGTCGACAGGCCCGGGATCCGGGCGCTTGAACCACAGCGCGAACCGGCGCCGGATCGCCTCCCAGAGAGCTCCGACGACGTGGCCGCCATCCAATGGGAGCAGCGGGATGAGGTTGAACACGAACAGCGCGACGTTCAGCTGGGCGACGATCTGGAGCATTGCGCTCGCCCGGTCGGCGACCGGCACCGAGTTGAGCGTCGCGATCTCGCCGGCCAGGCGTCCGACTCCGACCACGCTGACCGGTCCGTTGGGATCGCGTTTGGCCGTGCCGAACGTCGACTGCGCCACGTTCACCAGCTCGGAGGGCAGGTTGCCGATCACCCGGCCGACGCCGGCGATGTTGTCGCCGACCCTGCCGGGGACGGCGCTGATGGGCTGCGGCTCGATCTTGCCCGCCGGACCGATCCCGATGAAGCCGGCCACGACCGTCGCTCCGGTCGAGTCGACGACGGAGTTTTCGACCGGGGTGACCTCGAGGCTGAGGCGAGAACCCTTCCGGTCGACGACAAAGGTGAGCGTCTTGTCTGCCGACTCCCGGATCACCTTGGTCTCGGCATCCCAGCTCGTGATGGCGACGCCGTCGATGCTGATGACCCGATCGCCGGGCTTCAGTCCGCCCGAGGCCGCGGGAGAGAGGTCCGCGCCGCTCGGACAGCTCTTGGCCGTCGAGGTGGAGGGCAGCACGCACTGCGAGACGCTTCCCACCGTCGTGGTGGCGACGGGCGCGCCGAACAGGCAGAGCACGATGCCCCAGAACACGAACGCGAGCACCAGGTTCATCGCCGGCCCGCCGAGCATGATGATGATGCGCTTCCAGAAGGCGAGCTTGTAGAAGACGCGGTCCTCGTCGCCCGGCGTGATGGTCTCGGCGGAGCTGTCGCGGGCATCCTGTACCAGGACGTTGAAGAAGCCGGTGGTGTCCATCTTCGGCTTGGCGCGGGCCGCGCTCGAGGCCAGCGGGCGGTCCTCGGCGACGTCGTGCAGGTCACCCTCGACGACGTCGAGCTCGAGCTCGTCGCGCAGGTGGCCGGCCCGCTCGACGGCGCGGTTCTTGACCTTGCCGGGTGGGAACATCCCGGCCATTGAGATGTAGCCGCCGAGCGGAATGGCTTTGACCCCGTATTCGGTCTCGCCGAACTTCCTCTTGAAGAGCGTGGGGCCGAAGCCGATCATCCACTGCCCGACCTTCACGCCGAACAGCTTCGCGGGGATCAGGTGGCCGATCTCGTGCAGCCCGATGGACACCGCGACACCGACGACGATGATCACCACGCCGAGGATGTAGAGCAGCACCGTTTCCACGGCCACAGGCTACGTCAGGAAGTCTTGGAACGCGCCGACCGCGGACGGGGCACAGTCTGCGTGCCGCCCGGGCCGGTGACCGGGGCGGCTACTCGGCGGCCGCCTTATTCAGCGACCGCATTATTCAGCGACCGAGCCCGCCAGCAGACGATCGGCGGCATCCCGCGCCCAGGTTTCGGCCTCGAGCACGCCCTCGAGGGTGAGGGGCCCGGACGCCGGCTGGTGCGCGTCGACGACCCGCTCGACGACGGCCAGGATGCTCAGGTACGGAATCCGCCGGGCGTGGAACGCCTGCACCGCCTGCTCGTTCGCCGCGTTGAACACGGCGGGGTAGGTCGCGCCCGCCGTGCCGACCCGTTTCGCCAGCGCGACCGCGGGGAACGCGTCGTCGTCGAGCGGCTCGAAGGTCCAGCTCTGGGCGCGGGTCCAGTCGAGGGGTACTCCGACCCCCGGCACGCGGTGCGGCCAGTCCAGCCCGAGCGAGATCGGCAGGCGCATGTCGGGCGGCGACGCCTGGGCGATGGTCGAGCCATCCGTGAACTCCACCATCGAGTGCACGATCGACTGCGGGTGCACCACCGCCTCGATGCGGTCGTACGGGATGTCGAACAGGTGGTGGGCCTCGATGATCTCGAGGCCCTTGTTGACGAGGGTCGCCGAGTTCGTGGTGACCACGAGCCCCATGTCCCAGGTGGGATGCGCGAGCGCCTGCTCGGGCGTCACATCCGCCAGCTCATCACGGGTGCGCCCGCGGAACGGACCCCCGGATGCCGTCAGCACCAGCCGGCGGACCTCGCCGTGATCCCCCGAGCGCAGCGCCTGCGCGATGGCCGAGTGCTCGGAGTCCACCGGAACCAGCTGCCCGGGTCGCGCCGCCGACGTCACCAGCTCGCCGCCGACGATCAGGCTCTCCTTGTTCGCCAGCGCGAGCGTTGCCCCCGTCTCGAGCACGGCCAACGTGGGCGCGAGGCCGACCGAGCCGGTGATCCCGTTGAGGACGACATCCGCCTCGACCGAGCGCACCAGCGCGACGGCCTCGTCGACGCCGAGCGCCGTCGCCGTGACTCCGGTCGCGCGCGCCTGCTCGTCGAGCGTGTCGCGATTGCGCCCGGCCGCCAGACCCACCAGTTCGAAGCGGTCGGGATGGGCCGCGATCACCTCGAGCGCCTGCACGCCGATCGACCCGGTGGAGCCGAGAACGATGACGCGCCGCATGAGTTCAGGCTAGCGAGGCGACAGTGCTCGTGGGCCGACTCAGCCGGCGGGCGGCGCGTCTGCAGCCAGGATGTCGATCACGAACACGATGGTGTCGTCCTTGCCGATCCCGGCGCCCGAGTTGCCGCCCTGCGGCCCGTAGCCGTCGGCCGGCGCGATCACGACGAGCACCTGCGATCCGACCGTCTGGCCGACGATGGCGTTGGTGAAGCCCGGGATGAAGCCGTCGGCGGCTCCGGAGTACGGCCCCTTGCCCCAGGTCTGATCGAAGATCTTGCCGGTCGCGAGGTTGGTGCCCTGGTACTGGATGACGATGTTGTCCGTCGCGCCGACAACGGCTCCCGTGCCCTTGATCAAGGTCGCGATCTGCGTGGTCGCCGGGGGCTTGTAGCCGTCAGGGACCGTGAGGGTGGGCTTTCCATCCGAGGCGTCCGTGACGGTCGGCAGCCCGGCTGGCGGGGTGACGGCGGTGCCCTCGGCCTTCGTCGGCACCAGGCTCACGACGTCGACCACGAACACCATCACCTGGTTGGCGGTGACACCGAGCTGCTGGTTGCCGTCCTTGCCGAACGCCTCGGATGCGGGAACGACACCGACGACCCGGGTGCCGGCCTGCGCGCAGTTCAGGGTCTTGGCCAGACCGGTGATCACCTTGCTGGCATCCACGGTGATCGGACTGGTGCGTCCCGCCCCGTAGCCGGTCGAGGTCACCGTCTTGCCGGTGGTGCCGTTGTACAGCGTGAAGCTGACGTTCACGATGCTGCCGGGCGCGGCCTTGTCGCCCTTGCCCTGGATCACGACCGTGCGCTGCGTCGACGAGACCTTGAGCGGCGCGTCGATCGACACGTTGGGGGTGGTGTCGAACGCGCCGGTCACCTTGACCGAGTCCGAGGCCGAGCCGCTGTCGACGCAGGCCGCTCCGACGGTCGGGATCGACGTCGGGGTCTTCGCCCCGGAGGGCTTGTCGGCGCCGGATCCGGACGCGGTGCATCCCGTCAGGGCGAACGCCAGCGCGATGGCGGCGGCGCTGGAGGCGAGCAGGATGCGTCGGGCAGGGGCGATAGGCACGGGCTCCATCCTCCCCCACGGTTGCTTGACGGGCCCTGCGTGCCACGCGCCTAGGCTGGATCCATGGAATTCAGCGTGCCGCAGGAACGCAAGCTCGTCACCGAACTACCGGGACCGAAGTCGGTCGCCCTGCAGGAGCGCCGCGTCAAGAGCGTGTCGCGCGGCGCAGGCACGCTGGCCAACATCTACATGGATCACGGTGCGGGAGCCATCCTGGTCGACGTCGACGGCAACCAACTGATCGACCTGGGGTGCGGCATCGGCGTCACGACCATCGGGCACGCGCATCCGGATGTCGCGGCAGCGGTCAGCGAGCAGGTCGCCAAGCTGACCCACACTCTCTTCACCGTCACGCCGTACGAGAACTACGTGCGGGTCGCCGAGAAGCTCGCGCAACTCACCCCCGGCGACTTCGAGAAGCACTCGATCCTGGTCAACTCGGGAGCCGAGGCGGTCGAGAACGCGGTGAAGATCGCGCGCAAGTACACGGGCCGCCGCGCGATCGTCAGCCTGGATCACGCCTTCCACGGCCGCACCAACCTGACCATGGCGATGACCTACCGCCCCTGGCCGGAGCGCGCGGGCATGGGCCCGTTCCCGGGCGAGCTGTACTCGGTGCCGATCAGCTACCCGTTCCGCGACGGGCTGAGCGGCGAGGAGGCGGCGGCCAAGACCATCGACTACATCGTCACGCACATCGGCGCGACCGAGGTCGCCGCCTTCTTCGCCGAGCCGATCCAGGGCGACGGCGGCATCATCATCCCGGCGCCCGGCTACTTCGCGGCGATCAAGACGTTCTGCGACGAGAACGGCATCGTGTTCGTGGCCGACGAGATCCAGGCCGGCATCGGCCGCACCGGCACCTGGTACTCGATCGAGCACCACGGGGTCGTGCCCGACCTCGTGACCAGCGCGAAGGGCATCGCCGGCGGCATGCCCCTCGCCGCGGTCACCGGCAGGGCCGAGATCATGGATGCCGTGCAGCCCGGCGGCATCGGCGGCACCTTCGGCGGCAACCCGGTCTCGACCGCAGCGGCACTCGCCGTGTTCGACCTGATCGAGCGCGATGACCTGCTGGCCGAGGCGCAGCGGGTGGAGCGCACCCTGCTGGCGCGGATCGGCGACTGGGCCGCGAAATACCCGGTGGTCGGAGAGGTGCGCGGCAAGGGCGCGATGTTCGGCGTCGAGCTGGTGCATCCCGGAACCAAGGATCCGAACCCCGAGGCCCTCACCGCCGTGCTGAAGCACGCCACCACCCACGGCGTGATCGCGCTCGACGCGGGCAGTTGGGACTCGGTGCTGCGCATCATGCCGAGCGTCGTGATCAGCGAGGCGCTGATCGATGACGCGGCGACAGTGCTCGAAGAAGCGCTCGTCCGGCTCTAGGGCCGCATCGCGGTGACGGCTTCCGTCACGGCGCGCTGCCGAGGACAATGTCGGCCATGGCGAAGTCACCCACCCCGCCGCCGCCCGCATCCGACGGCAGCACGGCCGGCCTCCGCGCCCAGATCCTGGCCACCGAGCACTGGAGCCTCCTCGCGTCGCGCACGACGACGCAGAACGAGGTGCTGGCGCGGATCAGCATCTTCCTGACCCTGGTCTCGGCGACTCTGGTGAGCCTGGCCCTCGTCGGCCAGGCCACGCACTTCGGTGCCGCGTTCCCGATGTTCGCCATCGCGATCCTGGCGTTCGCGGCGATCGTCGGGATGCTCACCCAGGTGCGCGTGACCAACGTGATGATGGAGGACCTGGCATACGTCCTCGCCATGAACCGGCTGCGCGGCGCGTACGCGGCGCTGTCGCCCGGTGTCGAGCACGACTTCATGACCTCGGCGCGTGACGATCGGGCCGGGATCTTCACCACGTACTACTTCCTCGGGCCGCGGCGGAACGGCAGTCAGGTCCTCGGGAGCACGATGGTGTTCATCGCGGTGGTGAACGGGGCATTGGTGGGGCTGCTCGCGGCGGCGATCGTCATGAACGCGACCTCGGGCGTGACGCCGGCAGTCGTGGTGGGTGCCGTGGTCGCCGTGATCTACGTGTGCCTCAGCATCTTCATCGGCTCACGGCCCTTCTTCACCTTCTGGAAGACGTACTCGGCCCGCTACCCCACCGAGTAATGGCCTGCAGCGGCCCCAGGATGCCCGCTCACGCGGCGGGCGAGCCCGAGGACGCCGTCGACGACGCCGACTTCTTGCCGCCCAGCTTCGCCCGCTGACCGAGCAGCCCCTCGGCCACCGCAAGGGCCACCACGACGAGGAGCACGAGGCCTAGGTCGATGAGCGCGGGAGCGATCGTCAGCACCGGGATCAGCACGAGCAGCAGTGCGGCCGCCGCGAACCGGGGAAGCGACCACTCCCCCGAGACCCGCAACCAGACGAATCCGGTGCCGGCCAGGAACAGCGACACCCCGCTCGCCAGGGCGAACGCCGGGAACAGCCCCGGCGCGGCGAATCCCGAGACGTGCCGCATCGTGGTCTCGACGCCGAGGGCGGCGATGACGATGCCCGCGATGAGCGACATGTGCAGGTAGGTGAAGACCTCCGTCGCGAGTCCAGTGCGCTCGACGCCCGACCGACGCGCGACGGCGTGCTCCGTCTTGGGCGCCAGGTGGTGGAAGTACAGCCACCACAGTGCGATCCCGATGCCGATCCCGAATCCCGACCCGACAAGCACCGACCCGCCCAGCGGCAGCCGCGCGACTCCCGACCCGATCGCGACGATCGACTCGCCGAGCGCCAGCAGCACGACGAGACCGTGCCGTTCGGCGAAGTGGGCGAGCGAGTTGATGCGCCAGTCGCCGCCGTTCGAGGTGACGTAGATCATCACCCACTGGAACACGACGGCCACCAGCCAGATCCAGACCTGGAAGGGCGAGCCGACCAGTCCGCCGATGATCAAGAGTGCTGAGCCTGGCAGCAGGGCGCTCGCCTCGGTGATGATGATCTGCCGACGCAGGGCCCTGTCGGATCCGGCGGCGATCAGGTAGACGACGGTGTGCACGAGTTGCACCAGGAAGAACGAGACAGCGAAGAGCAGGGTGCCCAGCAGCGGGCCGTCCGGCGAGCGGTAGGCGGCAGGGACCGCCAGCGAGGCGAAGAACATGATCAGGATGGCGGCGACCATCCCGATTCGCACCACCCCGCGGTCCGCGTGCGCTTGATTGGCGAGCCACGCGAACGACGCCCACGGACCCCAGAGCAGCAGTAGGACGACGAGACCCTGCAGCACCCCGACCGCCGTCTCGTTGTGCACCATCAGCGCGGTGACCTGGGTGAAGGCGAAGGCGTAGACCAGGTCGAAGAACAGCTCGAGGGTGGTGGCGCGATCCCCTTCACGGGAGGTCTCGGCAGACAGCAGGCCGGCCCCCAGGATCCGGCTCGAGAGGCCGGAGCGCGTCGTGCTCATGCGGCGACCGCCAGGGCGACCTCGTTGGCGCCTTGCGTCGCCCGCCCCGCGGCGATGGCCGTCACCGAACCGGTGGACGCCGTCAGGTCGACGACGACGCCCTCTGCGAACTGGGTCTCGACGCGCACCTCGTTCAGCAGGTCGAGCAGGGTGAGCCCGAGCGCGCCGCAGATGCCGGCCAGGATCTCGCTCGACGGCTCTTTGCGGCCCCGCTCGATCTCGGACAGGTAGGGCATCGAGATGTTCGCGTCGCGCGACACCTCCCGCAGCGTGCGACCCGCGTCCAGACGGATGCGGCGCAGCGTGGCGCCGATGGCATGCCTCAGCAACATGCGTTCAAGTTACTCGGCGCCCCGGACGGGGTCATCCCCTCCTCCACAGGATTCGCTCCGAGCGGAATCAGCTCAGCTCATCGTCGAGCACCTGGATGGTCGGCTCGTGCCGCACCGGGAAGTTCACCGAGTTGGCGATGAAGCACAGCCGGTTCGCCTCGGCGTGCAGTTCTTGCGCGACGCGTGGATCCCCCGCCGAGATCGTCACAACCGGGCGCAGCACGACCTCGACGATCGCCCCGCTGCCGTCGGGGTTCGTGCGCAGGATGCCGGTCGCGGCATCCGTGTAGCTCTCGACGACGACCCCGGCCCGGGTCGCGACGTGCAGATAGCTGAGCAGGTGGCACTGCGAGAGCGCCGCGACCAGTTGCTCCTCGGGATTCCAGCGATCGGCGTCGCCGTGGAAGGTCTTGGCGGCCGAGGCGAGGATGGCGTGCTTGCCCTCCGCGCGCAGTTCGACCGCGCGCGAGAAGTCCCGGTAGCCACTGGTACCGGTTCCGCGATTGCCCTGCCATTCGACGGAAACCGCGAAGGAATGCTCGGAGTTCATCGGAATCCCTTCATCGCAGGCCGTTTCACGCACGATTCCGCACATCGCGCGCTCAGCGCAGCCCGGCTAGAATCGGCAGCATGACCGACGTCCTGCCCGACACGCTAGCAACCGTTCCCACCGAGCGTCGGGTGATCACCGCGATCCCCGGCCCGAAGTCCGTCGCCCTCCAGGCGCGTCGGCAGGCCGCCGTCAGTGCGGGCGTCTCGAGCGCGCTGCCGGTGTTCATCGCCCGGGCTCACGGCGCGATCCTGGTGGATGTCGACGACAACGCCTTCCTCGACCTGGGCGCCGGCATCGGCGTGACCACCATCGGGCACACCGACGATCACGTCGTCGCCGCCGCCCAGCAGCAGCTGGGCGAGGTCGTGCACACGCTGTTCACGATCACTCCATACGAGGAGTACGTGCGCGTCGCCGAACTGCTCGCCGAGCACACCCCCGGCGACTTCGCCAAGAAGACCGTGCTGGTCAACTCGGGCGCTGAAGCGGTGGAGAACGGCGTCAAGATCGCCCGCAAGTACACCGGTCGAGGCGGGGTTGCCGTGCTCGAGCACGCGTACCACGGCCGCACCAACCTCACGATGGCCATGAACTTCAAGGCGATGCCGTACTCGCTCGGCTACGGGCCCTTCGCCGGCGATGTGTACCGCGCCCCGAACTCGTACCCGCTGCACGACGGGCTGAGCGGCGCGGCTGCCGCGGCCCGGACGATCGCCTACCTGGAGAAGACGGTCGGCGCGTCCGACCTGGCCTGCCTCGTCGTCGAGCCGATCCAGGGCGAGGGCGGGTTCATCGTGCCGGCAGACGGCTTCCTGCCGGCCCTCCAGGAGTGGTGCACGGCAAACGGGATCGTGTTCATCGCCGACGAGATCCAGAGCGGCATGGCCCGCACCGGCGTGTACTTCGCGAGCGAGCACTTCGGGCTGGTGCCCGATCTGGTGCTCAGCGCCAAGGGCATCGCGGGCGGCCTGCCTCTCGCCGGCGTGACGGGACGCGCCGAGATCATGGATGCCAGCCAGCCCGGCGGCCTCGGCGGCACCTTCGGCGGCAACCCGGTCGCCTGCGCGGCGGCGATCGCGGTGTTCGACCGCATCGAGCGGGACGGCCTGCTGGCCGAGGCCTCCCGCATCGAACGCGTGCTCAAGCCCGCGCTGCTGGCCCTTCAGAAGAAGTACCCGATCATCGCCGAGGTGCGGGGCATCGGCGCGATGCTGGCTGTCGAGTTCAACGACCCGTCGACCGGGTCACCGCTCTCGGACGTTCCCGGCAAGGTCGCGGCCTTCGCCGCCCAGCAGGGCGTGCTCGTGCTCACCGCGGGCACCTATGGCAATGTGCTGCGGTTCCTGCCGAGCCTGGCGATCACCGACGAGCAGCTCGCCGACGCGGTCAGCGTGCTCGACGCCGCGCTCGCGGCACTCTAGGCGACTAGAACCACTCGCTCGGCGGGTAGTCCGGCACGACGAGTGCCTCGTCGACGTCGTTGGGCACGCGGTGCCGCACCGGCAGATGCAGGTGCGGGTGGCGATGCGGGTGGGCCGCCGCCGGCGGCTCCTGCTCCAGCTCCGCCTGCTCCTGCTCCTCGCGCTCTTCGCGTTCCCACCGAGCCAGTTCGAACTCCTGCAATCCACGGCGCACGGCGCGCCAGATCACGGTGTACAGCAGCCACATGGTGAAGATGGCGGCCGCCACAATGAGTCCCACGGTTATCAGTGTCATGATGCCCTGATCCACGGTGCATCACCCCCTTGTCGTTGATCATCTGCGCACATCGCACGGGATGACAGCCCCTGATCGGGGGGACATTTCTGGGGGGAATCGGGGGACGGCGTTGTCTCCGTGTGTATTCCCTTCACGGTGAAGGGCTGACGTCATCATTCACGCCGTCCGGCACGACCGCGAGGGTCTTTGGTCCCGTGACGCCGTCATGCCCCGGAACGCCCCGCCCTCGTGGGGTGACTGGGCGTGCGACCTCAGCCGTAGAGCGACGCGACCGCCTCACGGAACGCCTCAGTGTGCCGCGCGACGTCGTCTGACGTGGTGGCCGGCGACATCAGCGCCATGTTGTGGAACGGCGTCATCAGGATGCCGCGATTCAGCGCGTGCAGATGCAGGTACTGCTGCAGCGCGAAGTCGTCGGCCGCCGCGGCTTCGGCCCCGTCGCGCGGAGCGGTGGACCGGAAGCTGTACTCGGCCCGCGCTCCGAGCTGCGTCACCTGCCACGGCACGTGGAACTCGTCGATGGCCGCCTGCACGCCGGCCGTCCACTCCGCGGATCGGGCGATCATGCCCGGGTAGACCTCGGGAGTGAGGACCTCGGACAGCGTCGCGCGGATCCCGGCCATCGACACCGCGTTGCCCGCGAGCGTGCCGCCCACTCCCCCGACATCGATGTCTTCACGGCCCTCGCCATCCCACCCGAGGCTCGCGCGGACCCGCTCGGCGAGCTCGGGCTTCATGCCCCACGCCCCCGCCGGGATGCCACCGCCGATGGTCTTGCCGATCACCACGACATCCGGGTCGAGACCGTCGCGCGCGGTCATCCCGCCCGGGCCCGCGCAGAGCGTATGGGTCTCATCGATCACCAGGATGGTGCCGGTGCGGTCGCATGCGGCGCGCACGGCCGCGTGCCAGCCGGGGTCGGGCAGCACGATCCCGATGTTGGTCATGGCCGGCTCGATGAGGACCGCGGCGACGTCGCCGACTGCGAGCGCCGCATCCATCGCCGCGATGTCGTTGAACGGCACGACGACGGTGGTCTCGTCGAGCGGCACCGGCGCACCGATGTTGCCCCGCCGCGAGATCACGTTGCCCGCGGCGTCGAGCGTCGCGTATGCCTCGTCGACCGTGCCGTGGTAGCAGTGGTCGATCACCACGACCTTGGGGCGGCCGGTCGCCTGTCGCGCGTAGCGCAGCACGTGTCGGTTCGCGTCGGTCGCCGAGAGGGTGAACTGCCAGCTGGGCAGCCCGAAGCGCTCGGCGAGCAGCGCCGCCGCAGCAGCCGCATCGCGGGTCGGCAGCATGTGGGTCGCGCCGCGGGCCAGCTGTGCACCGATCGCTGCGACGGATGCGGCAGGAGCATGGCCAACCATCGCGCCGGTGTCGCCGAGGCACAGATCGACGTGGTCGATCCCGTCGACGCAGCGGAAGTGGGCGCCGGATGCGCTCTCGACGAAGACCGGCCAGGGGCCGGGCCATTTCGCCATCCAGAGCATCGGTACACCGTCGGGCATATGCTCGCGGGCGGCGAGCCACGCGCGCTCGGACTCGGGCCGCGCAGACCGATAGCGGGCGAGCTCGTCGTTCCACAGCTCGGACAGCCGAGCGCGATCCTCGTACACCGGGCTCCCGTTCAGCCCTCGCGCGCCAGCTTGCGCCGCCGGGCCGCCGCGCTCAGCTGACTGGCGAGCACCACGATGATCGCGAGCAGGAAGATGATCGACGCGAACACGTTCGCCTGCGCCGGGATGGCGCGCACCGCTGCCGTGTAGATGTACTTCGGGAAGGTCTCGAAGTTGCCCGAGACGAACGCTGTGATGATGAAGTCGTCGAAGCTGAGCGCGAACGAGAGCAGGGCCGCCGCCACGATGCCGGGCAGCAGCAGCGGGAACGTGATCCGCCACCAGACCTGGCCCGGCGTCGCGTAGAGATCGCGGCCCGCCTCCTCGATGGCCGGGTCGAGGCTGGCAACGCGCGCGCGCACCGTGATGACCACGAAGCTGATGCAGAACATGATGTGGGCGATGATCGTGGTCGCGATGCCCTTGTCGACCCCGATGTTGAGGAACTGCGATCCGAGGCCCGACCCGAGCACGACCTCGGGCGTCGCCATCGGCAGGAACAGCAGGATTGTCAGCCCGGTGCGGAACTTGAACCGGAACCGCACGAGGGCGATCGCGATCGCCGTGCCGAGCGCGGCCGCCACCACCGTGGCCGCGACGCCGACGACGATGCTGCTGATGAAGGCCGCGACCACGCGGGGATCGCTGGCCAGGGTCGCCCAGTTCTCCAGCGAGAAACCACGCCAACTGACGTTGGTGCGAGCAGGGATGTTGAACGAGAACACGATCGTGTAGACGATCGGGATCAGCAGGATGGCGAGGATCACCACCGAGTACACGGCCACACCCCAGTTGCCGCGCCGGGACTTCGGGCGCTTGAGCGGCCGGGACGTCTCTTCCAGACGTCCGAGCACGGCCCCCTCGGCGATCCCGCTCACAGCAGGTCCTCCGTCTTCGTCAGGGAGAGGTAGATGCCCACCGGGATGAGGATCAGCACCATCAGGATGATCGACAGGGCCGCAGACGACGGATAGTCCGACAGGTTGAAGTAGGTGTCCGAGATCACGTTCCCGACCATGCTGGTCTGGGTGCTGCCGAGGAACTGCGGGCTCGCGTTCACGTAGTCGCCGGTCGCCGGGATGAAGGTCAGCAGCGTGCCCGACACCACCCCCGGCAGCGAGAGCGGCAGGGTGACCCGCCAGAACGTGGTCGCCGGATTGGCATACAGATCGGCTCCCGCCTCCAGATAGCGCAGGTCGAGCCGCTCGAGCGAGGCGTAGATCGGCAGCGCCATGAACGGGATGAAGTTGTAGGTCAGGCCGAAGACCACCATGAACGGGGTGCCGTTCAGGTGGGCGTTCGCGCCCAGGATGTTGAGGTGCTGCAGGAAGCCGACGACCGGCCCTTCGTCGGCGAAGATCGCCTTCCAGGCCAGGGTGCGCAGCAGGAAGCTCATGAAGAAGGGCGCGATGACCAGGATGAGCGCGAGGGCCTGCCAGAGCGGGTACTTGCGCAGCATCACCCCGATGAAATACGCGAGCGGGTAGCTGATCAGCAGCGCCGCCACCGTGGCGATGGCGGCGTACTCGAAGGAGCGCAGGATGATCGGCCAGTACTCGCCCAGCACGGTGGCGTAGTTGCCGATGTCAAAGGCGTAGAGGTAGCGGCCGATGTCGTAGTTGACGAGGTCGGGGGCTTTGAGGCTCGTGACGATCAGCGAGACCAGCGGGGCGAGATAGGTCGCGCCCAGATAGACGACGCCCGGCAGCAGCAGCCACAGCGCCGCCCGACTGCGGCGGCGAGGAGCGTCGACGACCGGAACGTCGACGTTCGAGAATGCGCCGAACGCCATCAGCTGCCCCGCATCATCAGCAGCGCGCGCATCAGGCCGGCTCCTCCTCGAAGCGCGGGCTGACACCCTGCTCGTCGGCGAGTCCGAAGCCGTGATCCACCGTCCAACTCACCCAGACCTGCGAGCCGCGGTTGACCACCGGGCCGAAGACCATGTTCTGAGCGAAGACGGTGATCGTGCCGACGCCCGGCACCTCGACCAGGTACTGCGTACTCACGCCGCTGAACGAGACGTCACTGACGGTCCCGGGCCCGAGCACATTCACCCCGGATGCCGCCTTCGGCTTCACGGTGAGCAGGGTCAGCTTCTCGGGACGGACCCCGATCGTCACGACGCCGGTGTGCCGCTGCGCCCGGTCGCGCGGCACCTCGAGCTTGGTGCCCGCGATGTCGACGACGATCGAGGTGGCGCTCGACGAGACCACGCTGCCCGTGAAGAGGTTCGACTGACCGAGGAAGTTCGCGACGAACGCGGTCTTGGGCAGTTCGTAGAGCTCCTCGGGAGCCCCCATCTGCTCGATCTCGCCCTTGTTCATCACCGCGACCGTGTCGGCCATGGTCATGGCCTCCTCCTGGTCGTGGGTGACGTGCAGGAAGGTCAGGCCCACGTCATCCTGGATCGATTTGAGCTCCAGCTGCATCTGGCGGCGCAGCTTCAGATCGAGCGCGCCGAGGGGCTCGTCGAGCAGCAGCAGCGCCGGCTTGTTCACGATCGCCCTGGCGAGCGCGACACGCTGCTGCTGACCCCCCGAGAGCTGCGCGGGACGGCGACCGGCCAGGTGGTCCAGCTCGACGAGGCGCAGCGCCTCGTGGGCGAGCTCGAGTGGCTTCGACACCCCCCGGCGGTAGAGCCCGAATGCCACGTTGCGCAGCACCGTCATGTGCGGGAACAGCGCGTAGCTCTGGAACACGGTGTTGACCGGGCGCTTGTGCGGCTTGCTGTCGGTGACGTCCTTGCCGCCGATCAGGATGCGACCGGCGGTCGGCGTCTCGAGCCCTGCCACCAGCCGCAGGGTCGTCGTCTTGCCGCACCCCGACGGGCCCAGCAGCGCGAAGAACGAGCCGGCCGGGATCGTGAGGTTGAGGTTCTCGATCGCCGTGAACCCGGGGAATCGCTTGGTGATGCCGACCAGCTCAAGGTCGGCGCCGGAGTCGTCGAGGGCGCCGGCCATCAAGCGCCCAGGAGGACTTTCTGGAACCCCGCCGTGAAGGTCTGCTCCTGAGCCGGCGTCAGCGTCGTGAAGATGTGCGCCTTCTTCAGGGTGTCGGCATCGGGGAAGATCAACTGGTTATCGGCCAGCTCGGGGTCGATCTTGACCGCCGCCTCCTTGGCTCCCTCGACGGGCGTGATGTAGTTCACGTAGGCCGCGACCTCGGCCGCGATCTCGGGGTCGTAGTACCAGTTCATGACCGCCTCGGCGTTGGCCTTGTGACGCGAGCCCACCGGGATCAGCATGTTGTCGTTCCAGATCGTGCCGCCCGCGTCGGGGATGGCGAACTCCCAGTGGTCTCCGTTGGAGCCGTTGGTGGCCGTGATGTCGCCCGACCAGCAGATGGCGGCCAGTGCGTCTCCGCTGACCAGGTCCTCGGTGTAGGAGTTGCCCTTCACACTGCGGATCACACCGTCATCGATGTTCTTCTGAAGCACGTCGAGCGCGTTCTGGAACTGGAAGTTCTCGATCGGCTTCGAGATCTCGACACCCTGCTCGAGCATGATCAGGCCGATCGTGTCGCGCATCTCGCTGAGCACCTCGATGCGGCCCTTCAGCTCGGGCTCCTTGAACATCTCGCTGACGCTGGTGAAGCCCTTGGGGAACTTGTCCTTGTTCCAGCAGATTCCGGCGAAACCGCCCTGCCAGGGCAGCGAATTCTTGCGTCCCTTGTCGTAGTCGATGTTCACCAGAGCCGGGTTGAGGTTCTTGATGTTCGGGATCTTGCTGTGGTCGAGCTCCTGGGTGTAGCCGAGTCGGATCCAACGGCTCGCCATCCAGTCCGTGAGCACCGCGATGTCGGCGCCGATGTCCTTGCCGAGCGCCAGCTGGTCTTTCACCTTGGCGTAATAGGTGTTGTTGTCGTCGATGTCTTCGCGGTAGTCGACCGTGATGCCCGTCTTCTTCGTGAAGGCCTCGAGCGTCGGATGCTTGCTGGTCTTGTCGTCGACGTCCAGGTAGAGGGGCCAGTTCGCCCAGATCAGCTTCTTGTCGGTCGACGAGATGTCGGTGGCCGGCGTCGGCTTGTTGCTGCCTGTGGGGGCGCACGCCGCCAGGGCGAGTGCCGCAGCACCGGCCGTCGCGCCGGCCAAGAGACCACGGCGGGTCATCTGTGCTCGGCGCGCTTCGATGACGAGCGAGCGGATCAGCGGATCTTCGGGCAGGGACCGGACCATCGAGGACTCCTTCGTGCGATCGCATTCAGCACCGCAGCTGTGGCAGGCGCCGTGGGTCGATCCTGACATATCGAGTGGCGCGAGGGAACGCTGGAAGGCGCAAAGGGCCCATGTTGAAACATAGATTTCACGAAATCAGCACCAGAACGCGGATTTTCGCTGCGGATTCCACGGTTCGGCGCGGCTACGCTGGCGGCATGAAGGTGGGCGTTCCGAGCGAGATCAAGAACAACGAATTCCGCGTGGCCATCACGCCGGCGGGGGTGCACGACCTCTCGTCGCACGGGCATTCGGTGACCGTGCAGAGCGGTGCGGGGTTGGGATCGTCCATCAGCGACGACGACTACCGGGCGGCGGGCGCCAGCATCGCCGCGACCGCGAAAGAGGTGTGGGACGGCGCCGAGCTGCTCCTCAAGGTCAAAGAGCCGATCGAGAGCGAGTACGCGCACTTCCGCGACGACCTGGTGCTCTTCACCTATTTGCACCTCGCGGCGGAGGCGGAGCTCACCGCGCACCTCGTCTCGAGCGGGATCACCGCGATCGCGTATGAGACGGTGCAACTGCCGTCCCGCGCGCTCCCCCTGCTGGCTCCGATGAGCGAGGTCGCCGGGCGGCTGGCACCGATCGTCGGCGCCAACGCGATGCTGCGCCCGAACGGCGGCCCCGGCCTGCTCGTGCCGGGCGTGCCCGGCACGCACCCCGCTCACGTCGTGGTGCTCGGCGGCGGGGTCGCCGGCACCAACGCGATCAGCGTGAGCGTCGGCCTCGGCGCGCGCGTCACCGTGCTCGACACCAACATCCAGCGGCTGCGCGAGCTGGATGCCGACTACGCCGGCCGCATCCAGACGATCGCCTCGAACAGCTTCGAGATCGAGAAGGCCGTGCTCGACGCCGACCTCGTGATCGGCTCGGTGCTGGTCCCCGGTGCGAAGGCCCCCAAGCTCGTGACCAATGCCCTCGTCGCCAGGATGAAGCCGGGCAGCGTGCTCGTCGACATCGCGATCGACCAGGGCGGATGCTTCGAAGACAGTCACCCGACCACGCACGCCGATCCGACATACACCGTGCACGAGTCGCTGTTCTACTGCGTGGCGAACATGCCGGGCGCGGTGGCGCACACCTCGACCTACGCGCTCACCAATGCCACCCTGCCCTACGTGCGCTCGATCGCGAACCTCGGATGGGCCGAGGCGCTGCGGGCTGATCCGGCTCTCGCGCTCGGGCTGAACGTGCACGGCGGCAAGGTCGTGAACGCGGCCGTCGCGGCGGCGCAGGGGCTCGACGCGGGAACGGTCGCGGCGGCGCTCGCCTAGCCCGGGGCGTAGCCCGTCGCCTCGTCCGGGGGCCGGGCTCGATCCGGCCCGAGCTCCAACAGCGCCCGGCGCACCGCTCCCGCGTCGACCCACCAGCACTCTCCCGGGCGGCCGCCGAGCGGGGGCGGCGCGTCACGCGCCCGCGTGATCGCACGGAGCTCGGAGGCGCTGCATCCGATCACCGCGATGGGAAGCTCGCGCCTCGCGAGACTCAGAAGGGCCCATTCCGCCTGCCAGGCATCCGGATCGCCGATGAGCACCACGGGCGCCCCACCCCGCGAGACGCGCAGTTCCTCGTCCGCGGGCGCGGGCTCTTCGCCGAGGACGATCACCCGCCCGCCGGCGTCCAACGCCGGCACGAGCTCGCCGGGGCGCGGGCAGACGATGGCGAGCGAGCGGCCGTCGCGCGGTCGAAGCCGCGGCAAGGCGACCAGCTCGGCCGCCGGCAGCTGGGCCGAACCGATCGCCACCTGGACCGTCGCGCCTCGCCCTCGACTGCCGGTCCAGGTCCCCGCGCCGGCGGGCAGCCGGGGATCGAACAGCGAGCCGTCGCCGCCCGCCAGCACGTGCTCGTCCCGATTGGGCTGACGCAGCAGCAGCCGGGCGTCGAAGAGTCCGGCGAGACTCTGAAGGGCTCCGGTCAGGCGTTGCGCGGTGATGACCAGGCTCAATCGGCGCGCGCCCCTGACGAACCGGGTCAGCAGCTCGATCAGTTCGTGCCGGGCATCGGGATCCATCCGCCCCACGACCAGGTCCACGTCGTCGAACAGCACGACCGCCGGGCGCGGCCGCGGATGCTCCAGCAGTTCGGTCAGCAGCGAGGATGCCTCTGCCGGGTCGTCGGACACCACGACCCGCAACATGCCCGTCTGCGCGGCGCCCTCCGCCAAGGTGCGCAGGACCGTGGTGCGACCCGAGCGAGCGGCACCGAGGACGAGCAGGTGGCCATCGGTGCCCGGGTCGTGTCGGGCGACCGGCTGCCGCTGCTCGGCCGGGAGGTCGACGCGTCCGAACGGGATGCCGGGCTCCCGGTCGCCCATCGCATCGCCCATCGCATCGTCCGGCAGCTCGTCCAGCAGCTCGTCCAACCCGATCAGCTCGGGCAGCGGATCGCACCACATGCCGTCGGCGGCCCGATCCCCATCACCGCATACCGCGTCGGCATCGGCGGGCTCGGCGATCGCCAGCTGCACCTCGCGCACCTCCCCGGTGCCGTCGGCGATCAGAGCGCGGCCGCGCGCGGTGGGAGCCAGCCGGGTCGCAGCATCCGTCCCCAGCATCGCCAGGCTGTCGCCGCGATCGGTGACCCGCAACGAGATCCTGAGCATGACGTTGGCCAGCACCGCGTCGCGCACGACGCCGGACGGGCGTTGGGTGCACAGGATGAGGTGGAGCCCGAGCGATCGGCCGCGTCCGGCGATGTCGGCGAACAGCTCGTGCAGCTCGGGCTGACCGGAGACCACGGCGGCGAACTCGTCGACGACGATCACGAGGCGGGCGAGGCGCGCGCCCGACGTGCCCGTCGGTGTGCGCGCCTCGAGCTCGTCGATCGACCGTGCCCCGCACTCGAACAGGATCCGCTCGCGCCGCAGCAGCTCTGCCCGCAGGCTGTCGATCGCGCGCGCACTCCGGCGCGCGTCGAGGTCGCTGACCGTCCCGAGCACATGGGGCAAGCCGGCGAGGGGGGCGAACGCGGCGCCGCCCTTGAAGTCGACGAGCAGGAAGGTCACGGCACTCGGCGGATGCCGCGTCGCCATCGCGACCACCCAACTCACCAGCAGCTCGCTCTTGCCGGCACCCGTCGTGCCGGCGACCACCGCGTGCGGGCCATCGCGGACCAGATCGAGTTCGACGACGCCCCCCGCATCGCGTCCGACAGGCGCGCGCAGGCTCGAGGCGCCCGCCACGGTCCCGACCCGCGGCACCTCCGAGGCTGCGAGCACCTCCGACAGACGGACGGACTCCGGCACCTCGCGCTGAGACGCGCGCATCCCCCGGTCGCTCGCGACGGCCGAGAGGGCCATCGCCGCGTCGGCCGCCCGCGCAGCTCCGAGCAGCTCGAATCGCGCATGCGGTGCGACGCCGTCGTCCGGTGGCGAGAGGTCGACGATCAGGCCGAGGCCCGGCGGCAGGTCCGACCGCCGGGCCGCGCACGCCACGACGACCTCCCTGGCGCGGCTCACGAAGCGGTATGCGGTGCAGCCCTCGCCCATCGCATCGCCCGGCGCGTCGACCGAGGCCTCGATCGTCGCCGAGTGCGGCAACTCGCCCACCCACGCCTCGTCGACCGCCGAGGGGGCTGCGACGGCGATCCGGGTCGTGCCCGGCGAGCAGCTCGCCGCGAGCTGCACGGCGACGGACCTGGCGAGCGCTCGCGCCGCCGGCGCGGTGCCGACGATGCCGATCCCGTCGCGGGCGTCGGCGACCCAGGGAGCATCGCGAAGCGCGCCCGCCGCCTCCATCAGCTCATCGAACTCAGCCCGCACCACGCTCGGCAGATCGTCATCCAGTTCGTGCGATCCCGCTCCACCGTCGACGATCACCGGGGACTCGCGCCGAGTTCGGCCGAGACGCACCGGAAGCGGCGCGGCATCCTCGGCATCGTGACCCGGGTCGGCGCCCATCCACCTCGCGGCGAGAGCGTTCGGTTCGCAGAGCTCGGCGAGCGGGGGTGCCAAGCGGGCCAGGCGCCTGCGCTCCTGCTCCTGCAGCTCGAGCACGCGCTGCCGCATCCGCCCGAGCGCGGCGACGGCCCGGCTGGCCTCGCGCCGCGCCGTGCGTCTGCGCTGCCGCCTGCCGTCCAGCAGGCCACCCACGGCGACCACCGGCCCGAGGGCCGCGAAGAGCAGCGAGTAGACCGACCCGGTGACCGCCCAGATCCCGATCGAGACCAGAACGGGTGCTGCGGTCGCCACGAACGGGAACGGGGTGCGCGGTGGCGGCGGCGCCAGTGGCGGCAGCGTCAGGCGCTCGGGAGCGGCATCCGGGATCACGAGACGATCGTGAGCGCGGACCGCCATCCGACGATGCGCCGGCCGGTATCAGGTGGACAAGCCGCCCGAACCCCGTCGCGGAAGGACGGACCTCAACTCACGACGAAGAACTGCTCGCCGACATCCACCCGGGTGCCGCGCGCGATGAAGTACCGCCTGCCCGCATCGCAGCGACGCGGCTCCGCGTCGGGCTGACGGATGACCGAGCCGTTCGTCGAGTAGCGGTCGCTGACCCAGAATCGTCCGGCTTCCTGTCCGAACTCCAGGTGGGTCTTCGACACGGACTTGCCCGCGTCAAAGATCGGCACCAGCTGATCCACGTATTCTCCGGGCTGCATCGAGGGATTCCGCCCGATCAACCCCGAACCCGCGACCGTCACGCTCTCGCCGGTGCTGAACTGGAGGACGTAGCGGGTGCCCGATCCGGAATCCGCAACCAGACGGGTTGCCTCGAGGTCCTCACGCAGCGGCTGCTCGGCGCCCCAGGGGAAGGGATCGGGAATGGGGCGTGACCGGGGGGACCCCTGCGCCCGCGGCGCGACCGGCTGTTCGGAGAACGGAAGCGGATCGTCGAAGTCGAGATCCGGGTCGGCCGGCCCCTCGGCACCGACGACGGGGGCCGACTCGACGACGAGGCTGTCGATCGCGGGCTCGTCGGCGGCCGAGTCCGCGGAGTCGTCCGGCTCTTGGTCGAAGGCGTCCCCGCCATCGTCGCCGGCGTCATCGTCGCCGTCGTCATCGTCGCCGGCGTCATCCGCGACGTCGTCATCCGCGTCGTCGTCGTCCGCGTCATCGAGGGCGTCGGTCAGTCGCTCGACCTCCGTCGTGGCGTCGGCGTCGTGCACGACCGATCCGCTCGACGGAGCGTCCGGGTCGGCCGGGAATTCACCGAGGGTGATCAGGTTGATGCCCGAAGGGGGCGTCACGGTGCGCACCACGAAGCCGCACTCGCCGCAGAACACATCGCCCCGCGCCATCGGTTCGCCACACTGCGGGCAATGGGCGGCCTCGGCCGCCTCGTCGTGATCGAGCGGTGTCCCGTCCGGCAGGTCGCGGTCGTCGTCGTCGGGCTGCGACGTCTCCCCCGGCGAGCTGAAGGCCAGATCGGCGATCGAGAAGCCCGCGGCCGGGCGGGCGGCATCGTCCGCATCCGCCACGACCACCTCGGCCGCGCCGGTCGGCGATCCGCCGGCATTCCGCACCGAACGCGCCGCGGGCACGATCACCGAGGTGCCGGTGGCCGGTTCCTCCGGGGCGGCGGTGACCGGCTGCCCGCACTCGCCGCAGAACAGTGCGCCGGTGGGCAGCGCCGTCCCGCAGTAGCGACAGGTCATGCGGCACCCCCCTTGCGTCCGGTGCGCCGGAGCAGACCTCGAACACTATAGCCACCGAGCGAGCGGAGCGAGACGAGGGCCAGCAGCCGCTGACGGCGGTTCAGGCCGTTGTCGAGCGAGGCGCGCAACTCGCCGACCGCATCCCACACCCGGTCGGCGTCGGCGGGATCGGCCTCACCCGGGGCGAACACGGCCCGATCGGCGACCGCTGCGAGGACCCGCGACGGGAGCGTGCCCACGACGCCCGCCACCTCGGATCGCGTGGCAGCAGGCGGCGGCTGGTAGCCGTGATCGACGACCGCATCCGCGAATTCGTCCCAGCCACCCCGGATGCGCTGCAGCGCGGACCCCGCACGCCGACGAATGCCCCGACGTCGGAGCTTCGCCGCGATGATCAGCAAGAACGGCGCAGCCAGGATCAGCACGATGAGCAGGACGATCCCGCCGACCCGCAGCACCTGGAGCAGGACCACCAGCGCCGGGTCGAGCGCATCCGGTTCGTTCTGGGTGGTGTCGGGCGTGGTCTGGCTCTGCTTCGGATCGACCTTGTCCGCGGGCGGCGGCACGACGGACTGCGGACGCGCGATCTTGGTCGGATCCTGCGGCTGCTCCGCGGGGATCGGGCGCTCGGGCGGATTCGGATCGATCGCCACCCAGCCGTACTGCGCCGTGTCGACCTCGATCCAGGCCGAGACGTCGGCGCCGGTCACGTCGAGGGTGCTGGCCGACCCCTGCGGCGCGAAGCCGAAGACCACTCGGGCCGGGAATCCGAGCTGGCGGGCCATCAGCGCGGCGGCCACCGAATACTGCTCCGCATCGCCGATCATGCGCGGGTCGGTGAAGAGCTCGGTGATCCGGTCGGCGGCGTGCCCGGAGCGGCTCGCCGGCTGGTTCGGGTCCAGCCCGTGGCTGATGTAGCCCTCCTTCTTCAGCCCGTCGAGCATGGCGACCAGTCGGTCGCCCGGGGCGTCCTTGCCGCTCACATAGCTGTCGAGGTGCTGCGCCAGATCATCCGGGATCACGCCGATCGGGGGCACCGTCGCGGCACCCGGAGTCGCCGCGGCCAACTGGCTCGAGGTGGGCTCCTCGGGCAGCACGGCGCGCAGGGTGTAGCGGTCTCCCGCATGGAGGCCGCCGAGGACCGCGGCCGTGCCGCTCGTGTTGTTGTAGAAGAACGCGTCGCTCAGGTGGGCGGCGTCGGATCCGCTGAAGGCGATCGACTCGAAGCGTCCGACGGTGGGCAGCCAGACGCCCGTGTAGCCGGCGACCTGCACCGTCAGGTTCAGCGGGGTCCCGTTCGTCGACGACTGGTCGACCGACGAGGGGATCCGCACGAACGTCCCGGACGCGCTGTCCACCGCCGAGCTGCCGACCGCGTAGACCACGCCGTCGTAGCTGTCGAGGGTGGCGATGCGGATGCGCGCCCCATCCGGCAGCCCCGTGATGCGGAATTGGACCTGCCCGGTCTCGTCGTCGCGCAGATAGCGGCGGAACCCGGCCAGCGGGCTCGGGTAGTTGCGCGGGTCGAACGGCTGGGCGATGGCGTCGCGCAGCACGTGCCGATCGGTCGCCGACGGAATCGCGCTGCTGGCCGCGATGGACGCGCCGCCGGCGATCAGCAGGATGACGCCCCCGGCGACGATCCCCCGGACCCCCAGCCCGGTGTCACCTGCGGTCGCGAGGGGCCGCCCCTCGGCATCGGGCGTGGACTGCGCCAACCGCCGGATCGACTCCCGGCGCCGCCGCCACCTTCGCCACACCAGCGTCAGCAGCGTCACGCCCAGCAGTGCCAGCGCGAGCCATTCGGGAGTGCCGATGCGCTCCGGCCCGAAGACGATCCCCACCAGGAACAGGATGATGGGCGGAATGACCGCGAGCTCGCCCCAACGGGCGCGCAGCGCCACACTGATCGACACGATCGTCACCGTGAGCACGAGCAGCAGGGCCGGCACCAGGAGCGCTTGATACGCGCCGACCGGCAGGGTGATGGTGAGCAGCTGCTTCCAACCCAGGGCGATGCCCGAGACCAGATCGAGCAGCCCCTGCACGCTCGGCAGGACACCCGAGATGGCCTCGTCCGGCACGGCGAGCGGCACGCCGATCGCGAGGAAAGCGGCGAATCCGGTGACGATCAGCACCCAGGAGCGCCAGTGGAACCGCGCTCCGACCCCCGCGATGACGGTGCCGAGCAGCACGGCGACGGCGACCAGCACGGGGTAGCGCCCCGTCTGGTAGATCGGCCAGAGCGACACGGCCGCGATCCCGATCGTCAGCCAGCACAGCAGCACGGCGAGGATCACGAAGCCCTCGGAGCGGGATCCGCGCACCCGCGCTGGAGGGGTCCGTGGGGCGGGACGCGGCCCCTGATCCTGGCCAGCGGGCGTGGTGGGACGGGGCGCGACCTTGAGGGTGTCCTCGATGCCGCTCATGCGACCGCGGCCGTCCTGGCGAGGGCGATCCGCAGATCGTCGAGATAGCCGATGGTGAGCACGCTGAGGCCGGCGACGCGCTTGAAGCCGGGCACGGCATCCGGGTCGCAGACGATCGCGACGACCGCGACATCGAGCGGGAAGCTTCCGGATGCGGCCCGCAGCTCGGCGGGCGTCGGCACCGAACCGCAGATCAGGAAGGCCACCGAGATGCCGACCACCTCGTCGGCGCTCACCCTGGCGACGTCGCGGATGCCGAGGGCCGAGGTCTCCAGGTCGATGACGGCGAGGTCGTCGAGCAGCCGCGAGGGCAGGTGCGTCGCGAGCGCGCGCACGGCGTAGTTCTTGCGCTTGGCGAACTCGGGAGTGACCGAGCTGACCACCACCGAGACGGTGCGGCCGTCACGGATTGCCCGGACACCGAGACTGCCCGCCGCGCTGACGGCGAGTTCGAACTCCTCGTCGGTGGCGTAGTCGGCCATGGCCAGGCTCAGCGCGACGACGAGGTGGCTGCGCCGGGTCTGCTCGAACTGCCGCACCATGTAGCGGCCGGTCTTGGCGGTGGACTTCCAGTGGATGTAGCGGCGCTCGTCGCCCGTCTGGTACTCGCGGAGCGCGTGGAAGGCCACATCGCTCGACGTGAGATCGCGCGTGGGCGTGCCCTCCAGGTCCCGGATGAGGCCCGTGCTGGTCGACGGCACCCCGATGGTCCGCGGATGCACGACGAGCTCGACCGTGTCCGTCCAGATCAGCTCGCGCCGCACCAGGCCGATCGGGTCCGCCCGCACGGTGCGCACCGGGCCGACCATGACGACTCCGCGGCGCACCGTCGGGATCGCGAACTCCTGGCTGTACTCGGCGCCCTTGCGCAGGCTCGGCATGGCGAGCTCGGCGAGGCCGTGCCCGACCGGGATCTCGACCTTCACCCCCAGCACGCGCCGCGATGAGGGGTTGTCGACCGTCACGATGCCCCGAGCCGGCTCACCCACGACCACCCGGCGGTGGGCGAGGCCGAGCTCGACGTGGAATGGCGAGCGTCCGACCAGGTACAGGACAGCGATCAGCGCGAGCACGAGCCCCGCCCACGCGACCAGCACCAGCTCGGTCCACCCCAGCAGGTAGCCGGTGAGGAACGACAGGGGGATTACGCCGAGCATGACCCATCCGAGCGGCGTCACCACGGCGGCGATGCGGGCGCCGATCCGACCCGCTGCCGCCCCGAACAGCGCGGCGATGCGCACGATGTTGATGACCGCGTCAGCCAGAACGCCCTCTCGGGCGCCGACGATGCGCGTCCGGGTGTTGCTCAGCCCTGCCGCGCCCGTCTGCGTGAGGACGTCGGAATGGGCGGTCGCCGCCGCCTTCGACGCCGCACCGCGCTTACCGGCACGCGGAGTGCTCACACGGCTTGCCGATCGCTCGGCGGCGCGGTCTCGAGCAGCAGCTGGCCGATCACGCTCGACGGTGTGACCCCGTCGAACTCGGCTTCCGGGTCGAGCACCAGGCGGTGCGAGAGCACCGGCTCCGCCAGCGACTTGACGTCGTCCGGCACGACGTAGTGACGGCCGGATGCGGCCGCGAGCGTCTTCGCGGCCCGCACGAGTGCCAGTGCGCCGCGGACGCTCACGCCCAGACGCACCTCGGTGGCTCCGCGGGTGGACTCCACGAGCCGCGACACGTAGTCGTTCACACTCGGATCGACGTGCACGGTGCGCGCCAGCTGCGCCATCTCGAGCACGGCGTCGGCCGTGACGATCGGCGGGACCGTCGTCTCGTGCGCCTTGACACCCGCGCCCTCGAGGATGCGCAGCGTCGACGCGTGGTCCGGATAGCCGATGGAGGCCTTGAGCAGGAAGCGGTCGAGCTGCGCCTCGGGCAGCCGGTAGGTCCCGGCCTGCTCGATCGGGTTCTGGGTGGCGATCACCATGAAGGGGGCTTCGACCGGGTGCGTCTCGCCGTCGACGGTGACCTGCCCCTCCTCCATCACCTCGAGGAGCGCCGCCTGGGTCTTCGGGCTGGCCCGGTTGATCTCGTCGGCGAGCACGATGTTGGCGAAGACCGGACCGGTGTGGAAGTCGAATTCCCCGCTGCGCTGGTCGTACACGCTCACCCCGGTGATGTCGCCGGGCAGCAGGTCGGGGGTGAACTGGATGCGGTTGCTGGTGCCCGACACGCTCTGGCCGATCGCGCGCGCCAGCGAGGTCTTGCCCGTGCCCGGGAAGTCCTCGAGCAGCAGGTGGCCCTCGCTGAACAGCGCGACGAATCCGAGTCGCACCACGAAGGTCTTGCCGAGCAGCACCTGCTCGACATTGGCGACCAGACGGCCGAAGGTCTCCTGGAAGGCGGATGCCTGTTCCGGGGTCATGGTCATCGTGGAGAGGTCCTCTCGATTGCGGGTCGTCACTGCTGGTAATCCGTCCATGAGTAACTTCGCACAAAGCCGCCCGCGACCCCGTCAGCCTGGATGCGGAATTGCAGATCGCCCTTGGAGAGCACCCCGGTCACGTGGCAGGTTCCACCGTCGCCGAATGCGATGTCCGTCCACGTGTTGCCTCGGTCGCAGGAGTACTGCATCGAGTCGTAGTTGCCGGTCGGCGAGGAGCCCCAGGTCCAGTCGCCCGAGATCGGCGAGGTTTGCGTCGCCGTCAAGGCACCGGGAACGCTGTTGTTGACCGGGGTGCCGAGCGTGAACGGTGCCGACCAGTTGTCGCTGCAGAGCGTGCCCGCACCCTGGTAGGTCTTGCAGGCCTTGACGGCGACGCTGACCGGATTGCCGTACTGGGATCCGTCGTTCGTCAACAGGAAGTTGCCACCGGGGGTGATTGGACCGTGCACCGAGCCTTCGGCGCCGCTGGTGTACTCGTAGAGAATCATGTCGGCGTCGGTCGACCCAGAGCCGATCGTGAACCCGTCGATCCGGTAGTCCCAGGTGCCGTCGCCGCTCGACAGCGGGCCGGACGACGTGATGTCGGTCACGGTGCCGGGCGTCGCACGCGGCGTCACCTGCACCTGCGGCGAGGCCGTGCAGCCCTGGCCGTTGTAGGCGAACACGGTGATCGAGTAGGTCTGGTTCGGCGAGAGGCCCGAGAAGTCGGTGCTCGTCGTGCTGCCGTCGAGGTGGCGCGCGCCGGAGGGCGGCGTGACGTGCGGATCGCCGACGTCGACGCCCGTGACGGTGCAGTCGGGCGCCGAGCCGGTGTAGAGCGACACGTAGTAGTCGGTGATCGGCGCCCCGTTGGTGCCGAAGGCGCCCGCCCACGACACGCTCGCGGTGGTCCCGTCGGTCGTCGAGCCGGATGCCGAGGGACTGGCTGTGACCAGAGGCGGGCCCGCGGGGATGTCGGAGCCGTCGGCCTCGTTCCAGGTCGCCAGCGAGTTCGGCGCGCTGTTGCGCGCGCTGACCGAGAAGCCGACGACGGCGCCGTTGGCGATCGACCCGGGGGCCTGGATATTGGTGAAGTACTGGGTTCCGACCGGATCCGACACCGACACCGGGACGACCTGCTTCACGCCGCCCACGATGACGACGTACTGCTCGATCGGGCTGCCACCGGAATCCGCCGGCTTCTTCCAGCCCACCCGCAGCCCGCTGTCGAGTGGATACGAACTCAGAGCGGCGGGCGGTGGCGGGATGATGTCCGACCAGATCGGGCCGGGATTCGATGCGGGGGTCGACGGACCGATGGCGTTCACCGCGACCACCGAGAAGCGCACGGCGTTTCCGGGGCCGTTGCCGGGGGTTGTGACCTGGCACCCCACGGTCGTCGTGCAGATCGTCGTCGAGATCACGTCGCCGCTTGCCGCGTCGGTCATCGTCATGTCGTACTCGGTGATCGGCGAGTTGTTGAACTGGCCGGGCAGCCACGAGACCTTGAGGTAGTGGTCGCCGAACTCGGTGACGTGCACGTTGCTGACCGGATCCGGTACGTCCTGGATCGAGATCGTGGCGTTGCCCCAGACGTAACGATCGGGGTCGCCGGTCGCATCCGCGACCTCGTACTGGAAGTTGACGTCCGACGGCAGCGCGGCAGCCGAGACGGTCACGGCGACCTTGGACTTGTCGGCATTGGGCGTGATGGTCACCCCCGCGGGCAGCGAGTCACCGTCGATCCCCCGGATGTCGAGCACGCGCAGCGGTGTGTCGGGGAAGGGGTTGTTCGCCTGGTCGTTGCTCAGCACGTCGACCGTCGTGGTCTGACCGCGCTTGGCGATCGCCGAGTCCGGCACGGGCTTGGCCAGCGGGCGTGTCGAGGGGACCACCTGAAGCTGGATCTTGCCCGCCAGACCATCGTTGACCGCGTCTCGGACGCCGACCGCGATGGCCGTCGTGCTCCCGGTCACGGCGCTCTCGTTCGCCGTCACCACCAGGCGCTGGCCGTCGAGCTGATAGGTGAACCCCGTGGGGTCCGGCGCCAGGATCGTGTACGTCAACTCGTTGACGTCGGGGTACGGGTAGTTCGTCAGCCGCACCAGGTCGAGTTCTTTCTGCTGACCCTGCTCGAAGTCGATGACGCCGCCGATGAAGGCGGGGGGCTGGTTGTCGCGCGGCTGCACGTCGATCGCCAGGGTCAGGATCGCCACATGCCCGCTCGGGTCGGACGCCGAACGCCCGTCCGTGACCTCGAAGGTGATGGATGCCGGGCCGAAGTAGCGATCCGCCGAGGTGTACACGAGCGTGTGATCGTCCACCACGAGGGGCGCGCCGTTGGCATGGGTGGCCTTGACCGAAGCGGAATCGGTGATGTGGACCCGGGAACCGCCCAGCGCGACCACGTACTGGTTGAGATCGATCCGCAGCGGCTGCTCGCTCTTGACCTTCAACGCGGGCGCCTTCAGGTTGATCTGCGGCAGCGCATCGTCGTAACCCGGAACGCGGATGAACCCGTACGAGCGGATCGAATCGTCATCGGGATGCGAGACCGAGAACGGGATGATCTGGCTCTTGTTGCCGATCTGCACCTGGATCTTCTTGTTCGGCAGCACCTGCGCCGAGCCGCTGTAGCCCTGAAGCAGCGAGATCCCGAGCGTGTTCACGTCGCCGTCCGCAAAGAACACGTTGTTCAGCACGGCGACATCGAGCGAGGTGCGGCCGATCACGTCGCTGACCGACAGGGTCGTGTCGTTCACGACGGGATAACTGAGCGGCGCGTTGGGATCGACGGTGACCGTCACGAAGTTCTGACTGGTGCCGCCGTACTCGTTCTGGATCGTGTACACCACCGAGTAGTGGCCCGGATCCTTGGGCGGAGTGATGTCGATGCTGGTCTTGTCGATGATCTTGGCCTTGGTTCCCGGGGTGTTGGGTTCCACGGCCGTGACCGTGAGCGGGCTGCCATCCGGGTCGGAGTCGTTGGCGAGCACCTGCACCGAGACCGTCCGGCCAGGGCGCACCGACACCGAGTCGGCGTTCGCGACGGGGTTGCGGGCGCCGTCCAACCGGGGGCTGATCCCCACGCGCACCTCGCCGGTCGCACGCGCGCCCAGGCCGTCGACCACCGTGTAGGTGAAGGAGTCGGTGCCCGAGGAGTAGTCGCCCGCCTGGTAGACGATCGCCCCGTTGGTGACCGACTGGACCGATCCCTTCTCGGGGTTGCTGGCGACGCCGATCAACTGGACCGAGTCGCCGTCGGGGTCGATCCCGGTCAGCGGGATCTGGATGCTGACGGTCTCACCCGCCAGCACGCGAGCCGTCACCTGGGCGGCGACCGGCGGATTGTTGGTGGCGACGTCGATCTCGCGCACCGAGATGTTGACGCGCGCCTGCGCGGTCTGGCCGTCCGGGCCGGCCACCGAATAGACGGCCGAGTAGTTCCCCGCGGTCTGCGGCGCCAGGTAGCGCAGACGGTCGCCAGACGCGAACAGCAGCCCCGCGCCGCTGGGCAGTGCCTGGGCGAGCTTCGGAAGCAGCACGATCGGCTGCCCGTCCGGCTGCGAGTCGTTGTCGAGCACCGGGATGTCGATCGCGTCGCCCACGCGCACCGTGACGGAGTCGTCGGTCGCCACCGGGGGCTGGAGCTGCTTGGGGAGCGGGATCTCGACGACGGTGATCGTGCCGACCGCGTCGGCCAGACCGTTGCTGATGCGGTAGTTGAACACCACGGTCTTGCCGTCGAGCGGCTTGCCCAGCGTGACGCGAACCAGCCGCTGATCGAGGATCTCGGCTTCGACCCCCGAATTCGCCGGCACGTTCAGGAGTCCGGTGACCACCAGCACGCCGCCCGCCGGGTCGATGTCGGTCGTCGTGGGATCGACCGTGTCGCTGCCCAAGGTGGTCACGAAGATGGTCTTCGGCACGGTGATCGGACGCGTGCTGCCGTTGGGCGGCGCCGACACGTCGACCCGCACCAAGCCGGTCTCGTTCTGCTGCCCGTCGGTCACCGTGAACTCGAGGTAGTGGGTGCCGACCACGTCGCTCTCGAAGGTGAAGGTCCCCGCGTCGAAACTGGGGACGATCGTGACACCCGCTTTCGCGGGGACCGCGTTGAGGCGCAACGGGCCGTTGCCGCCGCGTACGTGCGCCATGGGGCGGATCGTGATCTGCTCGCCCGACGTGGCCAGCGCGATCCAGGGTTCGATCACGATCGGCACCTGGCCGACCGGCTTCACCGTGATGGCCATGCTGCCGCTGCCCTCTGCGCGACCGTCGCTCATGGTCAGCGTGACCGACTTCTGCAGGCCGCCGTCCCCGGAATCCGTGAAGACGACCACGCCGTCGGGCTGGTAGCTGATCTTGTCGGTGCCTGCCGTGGTCGCCGAGGTCAGGAAGAAGGGATCGCCGTCGGGGTCGATCCAGTCGCTCGTCACTTGCGTCGACACCCGGCCACCGGCGGCGACCGTGGTCTTGGTCACGCGGATCTGCTGCGGAGGGGAGTTCTCGTCCGCGCTGCGGACGGTGACACGAACGGTCGCGCTCGCCGATCCTCCTCGGCCGTCGGTGATCGTGTAGCCGAACTCGATCACGCCGGATGCCGTGGGCGACAGCGTGAGCTGCAGCTGCTGATTGCGCGCAACGAGGTCCAGGTGCCCGACGTTGTCATCGATCGTGTCGACGGAGGTGATCACCAGGACGTCGCCGTTGGGGTCGTAATCGTTCAGCAGAACGGGAAGAAGCGTGGCCTTGCCGGGGCGCGCGCCGAATGCGTCGTCGATGGCGACTGGCGGCTTCTGCTCGGGATCCACCGTCGGGGGAACGTCCTGGTTGTTCTGCTGGGCCTGCTGGTTGTCGTCCTTGGGGATCAGATCTTTCCAGTTGTCGATCAGCTCGCCGTTGCCCTGCACAGCCCAGGTCGCGCCCGAGCGGCCGTCGTTGAGCACGAGCTGCTGCTGGTTGGACGCGAACGACAAGCGGGCGCCTCCCGGCATCGACGCCAGAGACAGGGTGGTGCCCTCCGCCGGGTCGCCCGGACAGTGCCGCCAGGCGGTTCCGGAGGTCCAGGCGGCGTACTGACAGCCGTTGAGCACCGACGGCGCTGCGGGGGTCCCCGATTCGCCGTCGAGCACCTTCTGCGGGGAGCCCCCGTCGAAGGGGAGCGCCCAGAGCCCCGCGTCGGTCGACAGCAGCACGCGGTTCGCGGCCTCCCCCGGTTTCTGAAGCAGGGCCGTCGACCCGCTCGAGACGATCCCGCTCAGCGGGATGGTGTGGCCGTCGACGGCCAGCTTGCGCGTCGTCGCGTCGAGCACCGCCCACTGGTCTCCGACCGCGGTGATCTGGACCTCGTCCGATGCGGCACCGAGGTTCACCTTCCAGCGCTGCCCCACCTGATCCGACCGCGTGGCGTCGAGCTGGTAGACCTGGCCGAGCTCGGGCGAATAGGCGACGAGGGTCCCGTCCGGCGCGACCTGCACGACGGTCCCGACACCGAGACTCAGGGTCGCCGGTGTCGTCGCGTCGAAGTTCTGCAACTCGCTCTGCGGCAGCAGCCACAGCTCGCCGGTACCCGCGGCGTAGATCGCCACCCTGGTTCCGGCCAGGAAGACCTCGGGCTGGTCGGGCGGGAGCGCGACGCTCTCGCCCGCCGTCGAGGTCGCGGGATCGACGATCGAGACGGTGGCGTCCGTGTGATCCACCAGCAGCACCTCGTCGCCCGCCTGCACGACCGAGAGATCGGTGCCCGTGCTGCGCACCACGGTGTTGAGTTCGAGCACCTGCGGGTTCGCGCGACCGACCACCTGCGAGCTGTTGTTGCCGACCCAGACGCTGCCGTCGCCGAGGTCCAATTTCTGTGACGTGAAACCGGTCGAGACGATGGCCAGGGTCGCGACGACGGCGGCGATCACCGTGCCGCTGGTCGCCGTAGCGACGAGCGGGCGGTGTGCGGCCAACCACTGACCGATCATGCGCGCTCACCCATGGGGAACATCGACGCACTTCTCGGCGCTGGAGTCGCCGATCTTGCCGTCGCGGTTGACCGCGACGGTGATGCACACGTGGTCGCCGGGCGCCGCGTCGACGACGAAGCGCGGGGTGAGCTGGATGCTCGAGGTGCCCCCGGTGACCTGGATCTGGTAGCGGTCGGTGGCGCTTAGCCCGGGATCCTCCCAGCTGAAGTGGACCGTGTCGCCGCTCAGCGATCCGGAGATGTCGGTGACCACCGGGATGGAGTTGCCGTTGGACACCACGCGCAGCGACAACAGGATCGCCGTCACGCCCAGGGCCACCACGAGCACGGAGACGGCGACCACGATCCCGGTGACCGTTCGGGGCACGCGGACCGGTCGCGTCGCGCGGCTGTTCGAGCGCACGCCCGGCCCGCTCACCTCGCGCACCGTGCCGACCGCCGCGTACTCGCCGCTGCGCGCGGCTTCACGGCGCCGCCGTCGCGACGATGGCGTCTTCGCTGCGCCGGCCAGGGGTCGAAGGCGGGTGCGCTCCTCGAGATCGGCCACGGTGCCGAGTGCCCAGTCGTCCATGGCGACCTCGATGGCCGTCTGCGGAACGCCCAGCTCCGTCTCGATCAGCTGGAGCTCGCGCACCAGCTCGAGCACGCTGCCCGGACGCAGCTCCGGCCGGCGCGACATGGCGCGGCGCAGCAGTGCTTCGAGGCTGGCAGGGACGTCCGCCCGCCCGATGGGCTGCGGCTTGGCGCGCGCGATCCGCGACATCAGGTCGCTCGAGGTGTTCGAACCGCCCGGCAGTTCGAACGGGGAACGACCGGCCAGCAGGGAGTACACGGTGGCCGCGAACGCCCAGACCTCGGACGCGATGCTGCCCGGGACCTCGTCGAGCAGCACCTCGGGCGCCGACCAGGGGATGGAGAGCCCGACGGAGTCGTCTTCGCGCGACGCCGTCAGCGTCGAGGCGATGCCGAAGTCGGAGAGCACGGGGTGCCCGTACGCGGTCAGCAGGATGTTGGAGGGCTTGATGTCGCGATGCAGCACACCGGCGCGGTGCGCGGTCTCGATCGCGCTGCCGATCTTCACCGCGATGCGCAGCACCTCGGGCACCGGGATGCTCTCGCGGCGGTACCGCTCGCTGAGCGACGCCGAACACAGCTCCATGACGAGGTACGGGCGGCCATCGGCCGACACGCTCGCCTGATAGACGGTCAGGATCGCCGGATGAGCGCTCAGCTGCGCCATCAGGTTGGCCTCGGCCTGGAACATCTGGCGGACCTGCTCGTTGACGACCTCGTTCAACATCACCTTGACAGCGACCTGGCGGCGCGGCATGTTCTGCTCATAGAGGAACACGTCGGCGAAGCCGCCCGAGCCGAGGACGTGGACGTACGAGAACCCCGGAAGGACAGGGGGCTGCGACGGCAGGCGTCTGGCCACCACTACCCCCTCAGCATCGGTAGGACCCTCCATTCTAGGCAGAGGGCTCCGAGCTACCCCGGGTTGCCCCCCGAAGGGGGGCGGTCGGGAGTGCGTCCCAGATCGGGGGTCGCGGGCTGGTGCTCCTGGGTCGCCTGGGTGTCGTGTTTCGGGCTGCGTTGCGCGCGCGGCGCCTCGAGCACGTCGACCACGATGAGCGTCACGTTGTCGCGTCCGCCCGCCGCCAGTGCCGCGTCGACCAGCGCGCTCGCGGTCTCGGCGGCGGGCATCCCGGAGGCGAGATGCAGCCGCAGACGGTCGTCGCCGACCTCCTTGGTGAGCCCGTCCGAGCAGATCAGCAGCCGCATCCCTGCCCGCACGGGAACCCGCCAGATGTCGGGCAGCGGCTCGTCGTGGAATCCGAGCGCGCGGGTGATGACGTTGCTCTCGGGGTGGCTGTCGGCCATCTCGGGGGCGATCACGCCGGCATCCACCAGTTCTTGCACCACCGAGTGGTCGATAGTGACCTGCGTCAACTCGTTGCGCTCGAAGCGGTAGACGCGGCTGTCGCCGATGTTGAAGACCAGGAACGAGGGCGTCGGGCCGTCGTTGACCAGCGCCGCGCCGGTAATCGTCGTGCCCACTCCGATCGGGATGCCCTCCGCGAGCGCGTCGATCGCCGTTCCCGCGTCGACGAATGCCTGTTCGAGGGCAGCGAGTTCGGCGAAGGGCCCGGATTCGAGCGAGAGCCGCTCTGCCACCGCGGCGCTCGCCCGGTCGCCGGCCGCGTGCCCGCCCATCCCATCGGCGACGGCGAACACCGGCAGACCGACCAGCACGCTGTCCTCATTGGCGGAACGGCGGCGACCGATGTCGGTGCGGGCGGCCCAGCTCAGGACGAGGTCCTGCTCGTGTCCGGGAAGCGGCACGTGCACCTCGACCCCGTCATCGCCGAAACGGGTCATGAGCCGGCTCCTGGAGACGGCCCGGTCACGGGATCCCGAGCGGGACGGGGTTCCGGCTCGAGCAGTTCGATCAGGTTGCCGTCCCCCAACTCGATCACGGTGCCGGGCGTCACGACGGCCGATTCGCCACCGATGAGCGTGCGCGGCTCGGCGCCCGGGATGTGCAGCACCGAGCCGTTCGTCGATCGGGCATCACTGGCGACGATGGTCGCGCCGACCATGCTCAGTTCGAGATGGGTCGATGAGACCTCGCGCTGCGGCGAGTCCAGGGTCACCAGCAGGGGCACGCCCCCGGGATGGATGCGCGGCACGCTGGGCTTGCGGCCCAGGTACACCGGCTGATCCAGGGGCACCAGGGTGCCGTCGGCGAGCCGCAGCCGGAACGGACGCGGCCGCTCGGGCACGGGCTGGGCCCAGACGTTCTCCTCCGCAGGCGTCGGCACCGGCGCCGGATCGACCGGTCGCATCGGGGGCGGCTTGGGCGGTGCCGAAGGTTCAACGAGAGCGGGCACGGCCTGCTTCGCCCGCTGCACGGTGATCGTCTTCTCGAGATCATCGACCGGAGCGGCCGGCCGACGCGACCGCGGTGGGCGCGCGACCGTGTCGTCGAGGTCGATCGCGTCGGGTTCCACGACACCCATTGTCCTCCTCGAGCGATTCGGCTCAGTCCCCGATGTAACTCATCACGTGCTTCACGCGCGTGTAGTCCTCGAAGCCGTACATCGAGAGGTCCTTGCCGTATCCGGAGTGCTTGAAACCGCCGTGCGGCATCTCGGCCACGATCGGGATGTGCGTGTTGATCCACACGCAGCCGAAGTCGAGGTGCTTGGCGAAGCGCATCGCCCGGCCGTGATCCTTGGTCCACACGCTGGATGCCAGGCCGTAGTTCACGCCGTTCGCCCAGAGGAGTGCCGTCGCCTCGTCCGCGAACTTCTGGACGGTGACCACCGGTCCGAAGATCTCGTTCTGCACCGCGTCGTCGCTCTGCGCGAGGCCGCTGACGACGGTGGGCTCGATGAAGTACCCGGCCCCCGCCTTGCGCGTGCCCCCGGTCTCGACCTTCGCGTTCGAGGGCAGCGCGTCGATGACTCCGAGCACCCGCTCCAGCTGACTCGCGTTGTTCACGGGGCCGTAGAAGGTGCCGGCGTCGTGCGGGTCGCCCGTCGAGACGTTCTGCCGCACGTAGGCGGTCATCGCCGCCACGAACTCGTCGTGCACGCCCTCCTGCACCAGGATGCGCGTCGCGGCCGTGCAGTCCTGCCCGGCATTGAAGTATCCGGCGACCGCGATGCCCTCGACGGCCTTCTCGATGTCGGCGTCGTCGAAGACGATGACCGGAGCCTTGCCGCCCAGTTCGAGGTGGACGCGCTTGAGATCGCTCGCGGCGGCCCTCGCGACCTCCATGCCTGCCCGGACCGAGCCGGTGATCGACACCATCTGCGGGGTCCTGTGGTCGATCATGGCGGCGCCCGTCGTGCGGTCACCGGTGATCACGTTGAGCACCCCGGCCGGCAGGAACTCGGCCGCGATCTCGGCGAGCAGCAGGGTGGATTGCGGGGTCGTGTCGCTCGGCTTCAGCACCGTCGTGTTGCCGGCGGCGATGGCCGGGGCGATCTTCCAGACCGCCATGTTGAGCGGGTAGTTCCACGGGGTGACCTGGCCGATGACGCCGATCGGCTCGCGTCGAATCGAACTGGTGTGGTCCTTCATGTACTCGCCGGTAGCCCGGCCTTCGAGCACTCGCGCGGCACCCGCGAAGAAGCGGATCTGGTCGACAGACAGCAGGATCTCGTCGGTCACCAGGCCGGCGCGCGGCTTGCCGGTGTCCTGCGACTCCAGGTCGGCGAACTCCTCGGCACGGGTCTCCATGACGTCCGCGATGCGGAAGAGCGCGAGCTGGCGCTCCGCAGGGGTCGACTCGCCCCACTGCTCGAATGCCGTCGCCGCGGCCGCGTATGCGGCATCCACATCCGCAGCGCCGGAGACGGGAGAGACCGCGTAGCCCTTCTCGGTCGCCGGGTCGATCACGTCGAAGGCGGTGTCGCCCTTCGCGTCGACGTACTCGCCGTCGATGAAGTTGCGGAGGGTGCGCTGAGCGGTCTGTGCGGATGCCATGCGATCAGGATAGGGGTCGCTCACCGCCCGAAACAGGCTGTCGACCGCCGATTCCGTCACTCCTGACCGCCCAGAAGTACGGATTCGCTTGTACACGTGCATCCCGGCTGACAGAATCGAGCCATGTCGGCCCGCCCCAAACCCTCCGTTCTCGACGACGTCTCGAAGGCCATCATCGAGCAGTTGCAGACCGACGGCCGCCGCAGCTACGCCGAGATCGGCAAGGCGGTGGGCCTCAGCGAGGCCGCCGTGCGCCAGCGGGTCCAGAAGCTCCAGGAGTCGGGCGTCATGCAGGTGGTCGCGGTCACCGACCCGATGCAGCTGGGCTTCTACCGCCAGGCGATGATCGGCATCCGCGTCACGGGAGACACCACGCGGGTGGCGCGTCTGCTCGGCGAGATCCCGGCGGTCGACTACGTGGTGCTCACCGCGGGCAGCTTCGACATCCTCGCCGAGGTGGTCTGCGAGAACGACGACGACCTGATCGAGCTGCTCAACCAGCGGATCCGAGGGATCGAGGGCGTGCAGTCCACCGAGACCTTCGTCTACCTCCGACTGCACAAGCAGTTCTACAACTGGGGAACCAGGTAAGGAAAAAGAGGACCTCATGTCCATCGATATGCCGATCAGCACCAGCACCATGCACACCGACGCCGAACTGCAGCAGATGGCGAAGGACCATCTGTGGATGCACTTCACGCGCCAGTCCTCGGTCGAGGCCAACGGCACGCCCATCATCGTCAAGGGTGATGGCCACCACATCTGGGACTCGAAGGGCAAGCAGTACTTCGACGGCCTGTCCGGCCTGTTCGTGGTGAATGCCGGTCACGGCCGCAGGCGCCTCGCCGAGACCGCGGCCAAGCAGGCGGAGGAGCTCGCGTTCTTCCCGATCTGGTCATACGCGCATCCCTCGGCCATCGAGCTGGCAGACCGGCTCGCCGACTACGCGCCGGGCGACCTGAACCGCGTCTTCTTCTCCACCGGCGGCGGCGAGGCCGTCGAGACCGCCTTCAAGCTGGCCAAGTACTACTGGAAGCTCCAGGGCCGACCCACCAAGCACAAGGTGATCTCGCGGGCCGTCGCCTACCACGGCACGCCGCAGGGCGCGCTGGCGATCACCGGCATCCCGGCCATGAAGGAGATGTTCGAGCCGGTCACCCCCGGCGGATTCCGGGTTCCGAACACCAACTACTACCGCGCCGAGGAGATGGGGTTCTCGGGCACCGAAGCCGAGTTCGGCGTCTGGGCCGCGAACCGCATCGAGGAGATGATCCTGTTCGAAGGCCCCGAGACGGTGGCCGCGATCTTCCTCGAGCCGGTGCAGAACTCGGGCGGATGCTTCCCGCCGCCTCCCGGCTACTTCCAGCAGGTGCGCGCCATTTGCGACAAGTACGACGTGCTGCTGGTCAGCGACGAGGTGATCTGCGCCTTCGGCCGCATCGGCCACATGTTCGCCTGCGACGAGTACGGCTACGTGCCCGACATGATCACCTGCGCCAAGGGGATGACGTCCGGCTACTCGCCCATCGGCGCGACGATCATCAGCGACCGCATCTACGAGCCGTTCCGCCACGGGAACACGGCGTTCTACCACGGCTACACCTTCGGCGGGCATCCGGTGTCGGCGGCGGTCGCACTCGAGAACCTCAACATCTTCGAAGAGGAGAAACTCAACGAGCGGGTGCGCGAGAACTCGCCGATCTTCCGCGCGACCCTCGAGAAGCTGCTCGATCTGCCGATCGTGGGCGATGTGCGCGGCGACGGCTATTTCTTCGGGATCGAACTGGTGAAAGACAAGGCGACCAAGGCGACCTTCGACGACGACGAGTCGGAACGACTGCTGCGCGGATTCCTCTCCAAGGCGCTGTTCGACGCGGGTCTGTACTGCCGCGCCGACGACCGCGGCGACCCGGTCGTGCAGCTCGCTCCCCCGCTGACCATCGGCCCGAAGGAGTTCGACGAGATCGAGAGCATCCTGCGGGGAGTGCTGAGCGAGGCGTGGACCAAGGTCTGAGCGCCGGCGCGATCTACTCCGAGCTGTCGTTCTGGCACGACTCGCTCGGACCCGAGACCCTCGTGCCCCGAGCTCCCCTCGCCGGTGACACGGATGCCGACATCGCGATCGTCGGCGCCGGCCTGACCGGATTGTGGACGGCCTGGTACCTGCTGCAGCGCGACCCGGCGCTCAAGATCGTGATCCTGGAACGCGAGGTCGCCGGATTCGGCGCATCGGGCCGCAACGGAGGTTGGTGCAGCGCGCTGTTCCCGCGCTCCACCGCGTCGCTGGAGCGGGCTCACGGACTCGATGCGGCCCTCGCCATGCGGCGGGCGATGGTGGCCACCGTCGACGAGGTGCAGCGCGCGGCGTCGGCGGCGGGCGTCGACGCCGACTACGCCAAGGGCGGCACCATCGCCTACGCGCGCTCGGCGGTGCAGCTCGCCGCAGCGCGGGCCGAGGTCGACGAGGCGGGCGAGTACGGAGTCGACGAGCTCGAGCTCTGGGACGCCGGCCGCACGCGCGCGTCGGGAGCCCTCGGCGCGGTCTTCGATCCGGCCTGCGCACGCGTGCACCCGGCCAAGCTCGTGCGTGGGATGGCGACCGCCGTCGAGCTCGCGGGCGCCACGATCGCCGAGCAGACCGAGGTGCTCGACTGGGCGCCCGGCCGGGTCATCACCGCGCGCGGAACTGTGACCGCCGACCGCGTCGTGCTGGCCACGGAGGGCTACGGCGCGACGCTGCGCCAGACGCACCGCCGCATCCTGCCGCTGTATTCGCTGATGATCGCGACCGAGCCGCTTCCCGATGCCTTCTGGGACGAGATCGGGCTGCGGCACGGGCAGACCTTCACCGACTTCCGGCATCTGCTGATCTACGGCCAGCGCACGGCCGACAACCGCTTCGCGTTCGGCGGGCGGGGCGCGCGGTATCACTGGGGCAGCAGCATCCGGCCCGGCTACGACCGGTCGCCGCGCGTGTTCGAGCATCTGCACCGGGCCTTGCGCGAGCTGTTCCCCTCGATGGATGCCGCCATCACCCACCGCTGGGGCGGCCCGCTCGGCGTGCCCCGCGACTGGCACGCGAGCGTGAGCTACGACCCCGCGACCCGGATCGCGAGTGCGGGCGGCTACGTGGGCGATGGCCTCAGCACGACCAATCTCGCCGGGCGCACATTGGCGGATCTGCTCACGGGCGCGGACACCGAGCTGACCCGGCTGCCCTGGGTCAACCACCGCTCGCCGTCGTGGGAGGTCGAGCCGCTGCGATTCGTCGGCGCCAACGCGGGGATGGCGGCGATGGCCGCCGCCGACACCGAGGAACGGATCACCGGCCGCCGCTCGATCGCCGCGCGCATCATGGGACCGCTGGTCGGGCACTGAGGCTCGACTCCGCTGTCAGGGAGGCCTAACGTCGGAACATGTCACCGACCGCCCGACCCGCATCCGCGAGGGCGAAGCGCGGCGGCCCCGGCCGCGCGCGTTCGGTGGCCGCGCTCCTCGCGTTTCTCGCCATCTCGTTCGCCGTGGCCGCATTGGGTGCGGTCTCGACCATCCAGAACGTGGACGGCTGGTACGCCCACGCCGACCGCGCGTTCTGGACCCCGCCGAACGCGGTCTTCGGCCCGATCTGGACCGTGCTCTACACGCTGATGTCGGTCTCGGCCTGGCTGGTCTGGCGCGAGCGCGCCAGGCGAGACGTGCGGCCCGCGCTGATGGCCTACGTGGTGCAGCTGATCCTGAACTCCCTGTGGACGCCGGTGTTCTTCGGCCTCTATCCGGTCGCCGGTGGTTCGGCGCTGTGGATCGCCCTGCTGATCATCCTGGCCATCGACGCGATGGTGCTGGTCACGATGCTGCGTTTCTGGCCGGTGCGGCGGCTCGCCGCGCTACTGCTCATCCCGTACTGGGCCTGGGTGCTCTACGCGACGACGCTGAACGCCTACCTGGCGATCAAGAATTAGCTGACAAGTCACCGAAATCGGGAATGCGGGCTCGCCCCCTCTGCTTGATTGGTGACATGACAACTAATCTCGCGTCCCGTTCCGACTACCGGGTCGGAACCTGGACCCTCGACCCCGCCCACTCCGAGCTCTCCTTCTGGGTGCGCCACCTCAAGATCAGCAAGGTGCGCGGCACCTTCGAGAACTTCGAGGTGACTGTGATCACGCCCGAGGACCCGAGCCAGATCCGCGTCGAGGCATCCATCGACGTGTCTTCGGTCAACACCGGCGTGGAGCCTCGCGACAATCACCTGCGCTCGAGCGACTTCTTCCTCGTCGAAGAGCACCCGCACATGCTGTTCCGGTCGACGGGCATCCAGGTGGATGGCGACGACTTCGTCATGGACGGGGAGCTCACGCTGCGCGGCGTCACGCAGGCCGTGACCCTGACGGGCGAGTTCGGCGGCGTCATCACCGACGACTACGGGCGCACCAAGGCGGGCGCCTCGGCGACGACCACCATCAACCGGCAGGACTTCGGCGTCAGCTGGAACGCGGCGCTCGAGGCGGGCGGGTTCACCCTCGGCGACGAGGTCACCATCTCGGTCGACCTGCAGGTCCAGCTGCAGCAGGCCGAAGCATCCGAGGCCGCCTAGCCTGACACCGCTGAACAGAGTCGCGGGGCCGAGGCGACTCAGTTCAGCGGGAACAACCCCTCGATCTCCTCCGCCTCGGCGGGTGACGGCCGCCAGCCGGATCCCGCCGAGGCGTTCTGCGCGATCTGCTCGGGCCTGGTCGCCCCGGCGATCACGCTCGTCAAGCCGGGGCGAGACAGCAGCCAGCCGAAGGTCGCCTCCAGCATCGAGATGCCGCGCGCCGCGCAGAAGGCCGCGTAGGCCTCCATCTCGTTCCAGGGCGCATCGTCGGCCACGTGCGGACGCTGACGCGAGATGCGCGTATCGGCGGGACGCTCGGTGCGCGTGAACTTGCCGGTGAACAATCCGTTGGCCAGCGGGAAGAAGGGCAGGAAGCCCAGCCGGGCCGCGCGCACGGCAGGCAGGATGTCCACCTCGACCGAGCGGGCGAGCAGGTTGTACTCGTTCTGGGCCGACACGAACCGCGCGGTGCCGAGGCGCTCGGCCACCGCATCCGCCTCGGCGATCTGTGCCGCATCGAAGTTGGAATTGCCGATCGCGAGCACCTTGCCCTCGCGCACGAGCTCGTCGAGCGCGCCGAGCGTGTCATCGATCGGGACGGAGGGATCGGGCGTGTGCTGCTGGTACAGGTCGATGCGGTCGGTGCCGAGCCGGCGCAGCGAACCCTCGACGGCCGCGCGGATGTAGTCGCGCGACCCCTTGTGCCCCGGGATCGGCGAGGGGAACTCGGTGTGACCGAACTTCGTGGCGATCACGAGCTCATCCCGGTGCCCCTTGATGGCCGCGCCCAGTCGTGTCTCGCTGAGACCGTACTCGGCGCCGTAAATGTCCGCCGTGTCGAAGAAGGTGACACCGGCTTCGATCGCGGCGCCCACGACCGCGTTCGAGCCGGTCTGGTCGTCGCTCGCCGTGCCCGGTCTGCCCAGGTTGTTGCAGCCGAGACCGACCACCGAGACGGAGAGGGATGACGGGCCGAGCACGCGGGTTTCCATGCCTTCAGCGTATGCTCCTGTCCTCCCCCGCCCATACCTCCCGAGGCCTCTACGCCGTGTCCGATTCCCGCGAGGGCGTGTCGGCGGTCGCGGCTACTCTCGGAGCATGCACACCATCACCGACCACGTCACCGGCGTCCCGACCCACCTGCGTCGGCTCGAGAGCCCGATCGGCCGCATCGAGGTGATCGGCAACGGCGAGGCCATCGTCTCGCTGGCGATCGAGCGCGACGGTGCCCTCCCGTGGGACGGCGTGCCCGAGCAGGGCGACCCCGTGCTCGACCGCGCCGTCGAGCAGCTCGAGGAGTACTTCGCCGGGCACCGCCGCGAGTTCGATCTGCCCCTGTCGCTGGCGGGCACCGCGTTCCAGTTGGCGGTCTGGGAGCAGATCGCCGCCCTCGACTTCGGCGAGGTGGTCTCCTACGGCGAACTCGGCCTCGGCACCGGGCGGGCCACCGCCGGTCGCGCCGTGGGCGGCGCTGTGGGCGCGAACCCGATCCCGATCATCGTCCCCTGTCATCGCGTGCTCGGCAGTGACGGGCGCATCACCGGATACAGCGGGGGCAACGGCATCCCGACCAAGTCGTGGCTGCTCCAGCACGAGGGCATCGCGCACATCGCGTCCGGCGTCCGGGTGAGCGGTCGCCCCTCCGATGACAGCGAGAATCAACTCGACATCGACCAGTTCGCCGTCGACGAGCTCACCGTCGACCAGTTCCCCGTCGGGCAGTTCGACGAGGCCGCCGTCGGTCAGACCGCGTGACGTCGCTGATCGTCGGAGACGACGGCCGCGCGCGGTGCGCGTGGGCCGGTCACGATGCCGAGTACCAGCGGTACCACGACGAGGAGTGGGGAACCCCGCTACACGGCGATCGCCCGCTCTTCGAGAAGCTGAGCCTGGAAGGCTTCCAGGCCGGATTGTCGTGGATCACGATCCTGCGCAGGCGCCCGACCTTTCGGGCCGCCTTCCGCGACTTCGGCATCGACGCGGTCGCGGCGTTCGACGAGCGCGACGTCGAGCGGCTCATGGCGGATCCCGGGATCATCCGCAATCGGCTCAAGGTCGAGGCGACCATCTCGAATGCGCGCGTCACGCAGGCGCTGGTGCGCGAGCATCCGGGCGCGCTCGACGAGCTGATCTGGGGATTCGCCCCACCCCGCCGCGACCGTCCGCCCGTGTCACTGAGCGACTTGCCGGCGGTCACGGCCGAATCGACCGCCCTCAGCAAGCAGCTCAAGAAGCTCGGCTACCGCTTCGTCGGCCCGACCACGATCTACGCGCTCATGCAGTCCGCCGGACTGGTCGACGACCACGTCGCCGGATGCTGGCGTTCGTCGTACTGAGTCAGCCGGCCGGGGTCGCGCGGAATCCGACCTTGGGCGGCGGGTAGCCCGCTGCCGTGATGAGTTCCGGCCGGTACACCTCGCCGTCGCGGCCGAGCAGGAAGGCCCACACGAACGGAACGAAGATGGCCAGGACGACCCATGAGGTGTCCTTGCCGAACGCGATGCCCGTTCGGTGATGCGCGATCGCCAGGAAGACGAGCACGACGTAGCCGCCGTAGGGCACAAGGGACAGCAGGGCGAGCGGTCCGGGCTGGCCGCCCAGCTCGAGCACTGTCCACGTGTTGTAGTACGGCACCCAGCCGATCCACGGCTGCACCCCGACCTTGCGGAACAGGCTCATCAGCGCGAAGGCGTTGACGACGTACAGCGCCAACGAGAGAACCAGGGCGATCCCGATCGTGACGGCGAAGATGGAGACGAACGCGACCCAGAAGGCGACGCCGGGTCCGCTCTCGTACGACATGCGCTCAGACTACGAGGTCGAGCTCGCCGACGGCGCCGCGCTCGAGCCGGATGCCCGCGGTGGCGGCCCAGGCGATCAGCGATGCGGCATCCGGATGATCGATGCCCGCCAGCAGGAGGGCGCGGACGAACTCTCCTTTGCCCTTCTTGTTGAAGTGGTTGAGGGCGCGGCGGCGGCCGTCGTCACCCTCCGAGACCACGCGCAGGTACCACGACCCGTCACGCATCGGCGCCGGGCCCAGCGCGACGTACGCCTCCGAGCGCAAATCGAGGAGCATCCCCGGCGCCGCGGCCAGCACTGCCGCGACCGGGGCCGACCACAGCGCCTTCAGGGGCGTTCCGGGGAGTCGGGAGTCGGGAGAGAGCCGGTAGGCCGGGATCGGGTCGTCCGGCCCGACCAACCCGAACAGCGCCGACGCGATCACCACGTGGTCGTGTGCGAAGGCGCGGGAGTCCGGGGGCAGGGTGGACACGTCGAGCCCCTCGTACAGCACTCCCTCGAAGCGCTCGATCGCGGCCATGGTCGGCCCGCTCTCGAGCTGCTTGTTGCGCTCGAGTTCGCGCGCCTGCGTCGGCCCGAGCCGCAGTGCGGCGGCGGCGCCGCGATTGCGTGCCAGCCGCCGCATCGCCGACAGCGCCCGCTCGCGCGGCTTCGTCAGCTGCCCGAAACTCAGAGCGTCGAGCGACAGCGTGCGCGCAGGGTCGCCCCCGTCGCGCTTCGTCTCAGAGGGCGGCAGGAAGATCAGCATCGCGCGTGGTCACCGTCGAAGTCATCGGGCAGTCAGGCGTCGAGGAACGCGAGCGCCTGCTGCACGTTCACCCCGAGCGGCTGCACCGAGTCGAGCGTGATCCGCGGCACGGCGCCGCTCGTGCCCGACCAGGCCTCCCACTCGTCAAGGCTCTGCTCGACGGCGTGCCAGGTGGGCTCGGCGAGGTGCGCAAGACGCCGACCCCGAGAGGCGAGGCGGGTGCGGTGCAACTCCGGATCGGAGCACACGACCTCGAGGAACTTGATCGTCACCTTCTGACGCTCGGCCAGCCTCACCCACTGATCACGGGCGGGCTCGACGGCGTTCACGGCATCCACGATCACACTTCCTCCGCCGGTGAGCACGGCCTCGGCGATCGTCTCGGCGACCAGGTAGGCGGCGAGACCGGTCGGCTCATCCGAGTTGATGCCCGCACTGAGGATGGCGGACTCGATCGGATCCACCGACACGACCGGCGCACCGAGACGGTTGCCGACCACCTCGGCGATCGTGCTCTTGCCCGCGCCGGGCAGACCGGCGGTCACGATCAGCACTGCACTCCCCCGATCGACGGAATCAGAGCAGCTCGGCAGCGCCCGCCACGACGGTGACCACGTTGTTCTGCATCGACAGGAAGCCGTCCTGCGCGTTGACGCGGATCACGTCGCCGTCGAGCGTGGTGATGCGCACCTCGCCCTCGGCGAGCACGCCGAGCACCGGTTCGTGCCCGGCCAGCAGACCGATTTGCCCGATCTGGGTGCGCGCGACCACCTGGCGGGCATCGCCCGTCCACAGCTCGGCGTCGGCCGAGACCACGCTCACCGTGAGGTCGGCCATGGTCAGCTGTTCTCCTTCTGGATCTGCGCCCACTTCTCTTCGACGTCGCTGATCGACCCGACGTTGAAGAATGCCTGCTCGGCCACGCTGTCGAACTCGCCCTTGGCGATCGCGTCGAAACTCTCGACGGTGTCTTTCAGCGGGACGGTCGAGCCCTCGACGCCGGTGAACTTGGTCGCCATGTAGGTGTTCTGCGAGAGGAACTGCTGGATGCGGCGCGCACGCGACACCGTGATCTTGTCCTCTTCAGACAGCTCGTCGACACCGAGGATGGCGATGATCTCCTGGAGCTCCTTGTTCTTCTGAAGGATCTGCTTGACGGTCGTCGCGACGCGGTAGTGGTCCTCACCCAGGTAGCGCGGGTCGAGGATCCGGCTGGTCGAGGTCAGCGGGTCGACCGCGGGGTACAGACCGCGCGACGCGATCTCGCGCGAGAGCTCGGTCGTGGCATCCAGGTGGGCGAAGGTGGTCGCCGGAGCCGGGTCGGTGTAGTCGTCGGCCGGCACGTAGATCGCCTGCAGCGAGGTGATCGAGTGGCCCCGGGTCGAGGTGATGCGCTCCTGCAGCACGCCCATCTCGTCGGCGAGGTTGGGCTGGTAGCCCACCGCCGACGGCATGCGGCCGAGCAGCGTGGACACCTCGGAGCCCGCCTGCGTGAAGCGGAAGATGTTGTCGATGAAGAGCAGCACGTCCTGGTTCTGCACATCGCGGAAGTACTCCGCCATGGTCAGGGCCGAGAGGGCGACGCGCAGACGCGTTCCCGGCGGCTCGTCCATCTGACCGAAGACGAGGGCGGTCTTGTCGAAGACGCCCGCCTCCTCCATCTCGCCGATCAGGTCGTTGCCCTCACGGGTGCGCTCGCCGACGCCGGCGAACACCGAGACACCACCGTGGTTGGCGGCGACGCGGTAGATCATCTCCTGGATGAGCACGGTCTTGCCCACGCCGGCACCGCCGAACAGGCCGATCTTGCCGCCGAGCACGTACGGGGTCAGCAGGTCGATGACCTTGATGCCTGTCTCGAACAGCTGCGTCTTCGACTCGAGCTGGTCGAAGGCCGGGGGCTGACGGTGGATCGGCCAGCGCTCAGTGATCTCGAGCTTCTCACCCTCAACCGGGTTGAGGAGCTCACCGGTGACGTTCCAGACGTGACCCTTGGTCACGTCGCCCACCGGCACCGAGATCGGGGCACCGGTATCGCGCACCTCGCCGCCGCGCACCAGGCCGTCCGTCGGCTTCAGGGCGATGGCACGGATCACGTCGTCGCCGAGGTGCTGGGCGACCTCGAGCGTGATCTCGTTGTCGACGCCATCCAGGGTGATGGTGGTCTTCAGCGCGTTGTAGATGTCGGGAATCGCATCGTGCGGGAACTCGATGTCGACGACCGGGCCCGTGACGCGGGCGATGCGGCCGGTGCCGACGGCCTCGGTCGACCCGGCACCGGAGTCGGACTTCTTCGCGGGCGCCTTCTTGGCGGCGGGTGCCTTGGTGGTCGCAGTAGCCATGGGTTTCCTCTGTATCTCGTTCGCGGAGTCTATTTCGCGGAGCTCAATGCGTCGGCGCCGCCCACGATCTCAGAGATCTGCTGGGTGATTTCGGCCTGACGCGCGTTGTTGGCAAGTCGGGTGTAGTCGCGGATGAGGGTGTCGGCGTTATCGCTCGCCGACTTCATCGCCTTCTGGGTGGCCGCGTGCTTCGACGCAGCGGACTGCAGCAGCGCGTTGAAGATGCGGGAATCGATGTACACCGGCAGCAGCGCGTCGAGCACGGTGTCGGCCTCGGGCTCGAACTCGTAGAGCGGGAACACCTCGGTGTCGCCCGGATCTTCGACCCCCTCGACGATCTCGAGCGGAAGCAGGCGGACCATCTCGGGTTCCTGGGTCAGCATCGAGACGAAGCGGTTGTAGACGATGTGGATCTCGTTGACGCCGCCCTCGTCCTCCGGCTGGATGAACTTGGCGACCAGGGTCTGCCCGATCTCCTGCGCGGTGGCGAACTGCGGGCTGTCGGTGTCGCCGGTCCAGACCTTTTCGAAGGCGCGCTTGCGGAAGCTGAAGTAGCCCACCGCACGCCGTCCGATGAGGTAGTAGACGACCTCTTTGCCCTGGTTCTGCAGCAGCGTCGCCAGCTCTTCGGAGGCGCGCAGCACGTTCGCGTTGAACGCCCCCGCGAGACCGCGGTCCGACGCGAACACGACGATCGCGGCGCGCGTGATCTTCTCGGGCTCGGTGGTGAGCACGTGGTTCACGTTCGAGTAGGTAGCGACGGCCGAGACCGCACGGGTGACGGCGCGGGCGTACGGCGCTGAGGCCTTCACCCGGGCGAGGGCCTTCTGGATGCGCGAAGCGGCGATCAGCTCCATGGCGCGCGTGATCTTCTTCGTGGTCTGCGCGCTCTTGATGCGGGCGCGGTACTCGCGGAGTTGGGCTCCCATTCGGTCCTCCCTTCGGTGGTCGTGGTGTCGGAGATCGGGGTCAGTCTCGTGCGACTAGCGCTTCGACTTGACGATCTTCTCTTGGTTGACGTCTTCGACCTCGGTCGGCGTGAAGACCTCTTTGCCCGCGCTGGCGAGCGGATCGCCGGAACCGGTGAGGAACTCCTTCTTGAAGGCGTCGACCGACTTCTCGAGCTCGGCCTTCACGTCATCCTCGAGCTTGCCGCTGTCGCGGATGGTGTCGAGGAGCTTGGTGTTGCGGCCGAGGTAGTCGTGCAGCTCCGCCTCGAAACGCAGCACGTCTTCGATCGGGACGTCGTCGAGCTTGCCGTTGGTTCCGGCCCAGATCGACACCACCTGCTTCTCGACCGGGAACGGCGAGTACTGCGGCTGGCGCAGCAGCTCGGTCAGGCGGGCACCGCGGTCGAGCTGGCGGCGGCTGGTGGCATCCAGGTCGGACGCGAACAGCGCGAAGGCCTCGAGCGAGCGGTACTGCGCCAACTCGAGCTTCAGCGTGCCGGACACCGACTTGATGCTCTTGACCTGGGCGTCGCCACCCACGCGCGAGACCGAGATGCCGACGTCGACGGCGGGGCGCTGGTTGGCGTTGAACAGGTCGGACTGGAGGAAGATCTGGCCGTCGGTGATCGAGATCACGTTGGTCGGGATGTAGGCCGAGACGTCATTCGCCTTGGTCTCGATGATCGGCAGGCCGGTCATCGATCCTGCGCCGAGCTCGTCGCTCAGCTTGGCGCAGCGCTCCAGCAGTCGCGAGTGCAGGTAGAACACGTCGCCCGGGTACGCCTCGCGTCCCGGCGGACGGCGCAGCAGCAGCGACACGGCGCGGTAGGCCTCAGCCTGCTTGCTCAGGTCGTCGAAGATGATCAGCACGTGCTTGCCGCCGTACATCCAGTGCTGGCCGATGGCCGAACCGGTGTAGGGCGCCAGGTACTTGAAGCCGGCCGGGTCGGACGCCGGGGCGGCGACGATGGTCGTGTACTCCATGGCCCCCGCGTCTTCGAGGGCGCCCTTGACGGCGGCGATCGTCGAGCCCTTCTGACCGATGGCGACGTAGATGCAGCGCACCTGCTTGTTGACGTCGCCCGACGCCCAGTTGTCTTTCTGGTTGATGATCGTGTCGATCGCGATGGCCGTCTTGCCGGTCTGACGGTCGCCGATGATCAGCTGGCGCTGGCCGCGACCGATCGGGATCATCGCGTCGATCGCCTTGATGCCGGTCTGCATCGGCTCGTGCACGCTCTTGCGCTGCATCACGCCGGGAGCCTGCAGTTCGAGCGCGCGGCGACCCTCGGTGGCGATCTCGCCCAGCCCGTCCATCGGGTTGCCGAGCGGGTCGACGACGCGGCCGAGGTAGCCGTCTCCGACGGCCACCGAAAGCACCTCGCCGGTGCGGGTGACCTTCTGGCCCTGCTCGATCCCGTCGAACTCACCGAGCACGACAACGCCGATCTCGCTCTCGTCCAGGTTCAGCGCCAGGCCGAGGGTACCGTCTTCGAAGCGCAGCAGCTCGTTGGCCATCGCGCCGGGCAGGCCCTCGACGTGGGCGATGCCGTCAGCCGTGTCGAGCACGCTGCCGACCTCGGTCGAGCTCGCCTGCGCCGGCTGGTACGAGTCGACGAAGCTCTGGAGGGCGTCGCGGATCTCATCGGGGCTGATGGTGATGTCTGCCATGGGGTTCCTTTGTTCTTCTGCCGGGTCAGCCGGCGAGCTGGAGTTTGAGGTCGGCCAGTCGCGAGGCGATCGTGCCGTCGATGACGTCGTCGCCCACCTGCACCCGCGCGCCCCCGACCACGGTGGGGTCGACGACGAGGTGGAGCTGGATGTCGCTGCCGTACTGCTTCGTGAGGGCACCGGCCAGGCGCTTCTGCTGGGCAGCGCTGAGCGGAGCGGCCGAGGTTACGGTGGCGATGCGGCGCGCACCGGCTGCGGCCACGATGTCCGCGGCGCCGGCCAGCATCTCGCCGATGCGGCGGCCGCGCGGACTGCTGACCAGGTGCTCGACGATGGCGACGGTGCCGGGGTGGGCCTTCTTCCCGATGAGCTGCCGAACGATGGCGGCCTTGCCCTTCGGATCGGCCAGCTTGCTGCCCAGAGCCAGCTCGAGCGGAGCGTCGCCTGCCGTGATGCGGGCGAAGTCGAACAGCTCGGATTCGATGACCGCCGAGTGGCTGTCGCCCTGGGCGATCGCCCGAATGCCGACCTGCTCGAGGCCGTCGACCAGCTCGTCGCCGCTCGACCAGCGCGAGCTCACGATGGTGTCGACCAGCTTCGTCGCCGTCGACGAGATCCCGGGGAAGATCTGCGCCAGCAGGCGCGACTTCTCACTCGGCGCGACCGAGGGGTCGGCGAGGATCGCGCGCAGTTGCGCGGAGTCGTCGACGGCCCGACCGACCGTGAGCAGCTGCTCCCCCGTGGCGACGGTGACGCCAGAGGTCGCGACCAGCTGGTCGACGGCGGCGCGGAGCGCCTCCCGAGATGCAGAACCCATTACCGACGAGCTCCCGACGGTCGGGCGCTCGCGGCAGCGGCATCCGCGGTCTCGAGGTCGGCCAGGAAGCGGTCGACGATCGCGGCGGAGCGCTTGTCGTCGTTCAGGCTCTCGCCGATGACGCTGGACGCGAGACCGAGGGCGAGCGATCCGACCTCGGTGCGGAGCGAGGTCAGCGCCGATGCGCGCTCGGCCTCGATCTGCGTCTGCGCGTTCGCGACGATGCGTGCGGCATCCGCCTGCGCCTGCTCGACGAGCTCGGCGCGGATCTTCTTCGCGTCCTCGCGGGCCTGGTCGCGGATGCGACCGGCCTCGGCACGCGCCTCAGCCAGCTGCGCGTTGTACTGCTCGAGTGCCTTCTGGGCACCGGCCTGGGCCTCTTCGGCCTTCTTCAGGCCGCCCTCGATCGCCTCGGCACGTGCGTCGAGCGCCTTGGTGACGTTCGGAAGCACGAGCTTCCAGACGACGATCAGAACGACGACGAACGCGATCGTGCCCCAGACCAGGTCGGGGAGAGACGGGATGAGGATGCTGTTGCCCTCGGCCGCCTTCACAATTGCGTGCAGCATTCAGATACCTTCCTCGGACGCGACCGAGATCACGGCTTGGGGAACGGGATGAACGCCACACCGATGGCGATGAAGCAAAGCGCCTCGGTCAGCGCGATACCGATCCACATGAGGGTCTGCAGGCGACCGGCGAGCTCGGGCTGGCGAGCCACGGACTCGATGGTCTTGCCGACGATGATGCCAACGCCGATGGCCGAGCCGATGACGGCGAGACCGAAAGCGAGGGGCGCGAGCGCTCCAACAACATTCACTGGATATTCCTTTCGAGGGTGGTGATTTCGGTCGACGAGCTCAGTGCTCGTCAGCCAGCGCCAGCTGAATGTAGATGGCGGTGAGGATCGTGAAGACGTAGGCCTGCAGTCCGGCGATGAACAGCTCGAGCACGGTGAAGACGATGCCGAACAGCAGCGTGCCGGCACCGAGGAGGCCGATCGCGTTGCCCCCGGCCAGCACCGTGATGAAGAAGAAGTTCGTCGCCAGGAAGCACAGGGTGAGCAGCATGTGGCCGGCCACCATGTTCATCGTCAGCCGGAGCGTCAGCGTGATCGGACGGACGATGAAGGTGGAGAGGAACTCGAGGATGGCGATGACGGGCCGGATCGGCAGCGGAACGCCGGGGAGCCAGAGCGCGTTGCGGAAGAACTTGAAGCGGTGGGCCTTGATGCCGGCGTAGATGAACGTCACGTAGGCGATGATCGCCATGATGATCGCCTGGCCGATCAACCCCGTGCTGGCAATCTGGAGCCCCGGCACCGTTCCGGTGGCGTTCAACCCGAGCGTCAGGAAGAAGATGGTCACCAGCAGCGGCATGAACCGCTTGCCCTCTTTCTCGCCCAGGGTCTCGATGACGACGCCGGTGCGCACGAAGTCGATCGCGAACTCCATGGCGACCTGGCCGCGCGTGGGGATGATCTTCCAGTTGCGCGTGCCGAGCCACAGGACGAGCACCAGCACGACCACGACGAGCAGGCGGATCAGCAGCACCCGGTTGAGCTCGAACGGCGTCCCCTGGAACAGCACGGCCGGCGGGAAGAAATCCTCGATCGAGGGACCCACGAATCCGCCGTTCGGATCGTCAGCGTTGACGAGGAAAGGCAGGGACGGGGTGAGGACGGAGGCTATCAGGACCTTCTCCAGCATCGGGCGCGAAAATCGCGGCGATTGAGGGGGTTTATAGCCCCAACCCTATCAAAGGATTCCCGGCCCCCGCACAGCGTGCGGCCCGGCCGGACGGGCTCAGGAGGCCCGGTTCCGGGGGGTGTCGCCGGGCAGCGCGACGTCCACGTACGGCACCCGGGCCCGGTACATCGCCACCCCGTCCAGCACCAGCGAGCCGATCACGACGACCACGATCGTCCAGAAGAACACCAGAGGATCGAACCAGTGCTGGCTGCGCAGCAGCACCTCCACCACGACGAAGACGATGAGCTTCAGCAGCCAGACGCCGATCACGATCCCGAAGAAGGCCGGATGGGTGCTGTCGCCCTGGGCGACGCGCCAGGCGACCAGCATGCTGACCGCGGTGATGCCGAGGAAGATCCCCGAAAGGGCAGCCCCGAGCAGCCCGCCGACCAGACCGGGCAGGCCCGCGACGAGGAATCCGAGCGATCCCGCGACGATCGCGACCGCGCCGGCGAAGATCGCGCCGTAGCGCAGCGCGAGGGTGAGAACGGGGGCCATGGTCACGCCTCCCCCTTGGTCCGTCGCGCTCTCGTCACCCGTTTCAGCGCGCGCTCGGCCTCTGCGTCGGTCGGCGTCGTCTCGACGTCGGTGCTGTCGGCTGCGGCGTCCAGCGGATCGTAGGCGGCGACATCCGGCGTGCCGACGGTGCCGGGCGCGGCACTCTGCACGGCCGCCTCGACCGCCTTGCGCCTGCTCAGCGGAGAGAGCGTGACGATCGTGCAGATCACCAGACCGGTCGCGGTGACCAGGATCGCCACCCACGACGGCGTGAACAGGAACAACAGCAGGCCGACGGATGCCGTGGCGGTCCACGCGTAGAAGATCAGCACCGCTTGCAGGTGGGAATGACCCATGTCGAGCAGCCGGTGGTGCAGGTGCAGGCGGTCGGCGCTGAACGGCGACTTGCCGGCGCGCAGTCGGCGGAACACGGCGAGCCCGAAGTCGAGCAGGGGCACCAGCAGGACGGCGAACGGCAGCAGGATCGGGATGAAGGCCGGCAGCAGTTTGCGGTCGCTGAGCGTTGCCGCATCGAAGGTGCCCGTGAAGCCGATGGTGGAGGTCGCCATCAGCAGGCCGACGAGCAGGGCTCCCGCATCGCCCATGAACAGTTTCGCCGGGTGCCAGTTGAGCGGCAGGAAGCCGACGCAGGCCCCGATGAGCACGGCCGAGACGAACTGCGGCAGGTTGAAGTACGCGCTCTGCCCGGTCGGCTGGTACGTGACGATGTACGAGTAGATGAAGAACACGCTGTTCGCGATGATGGCGACCCCGGCCACGAGCCCATCGAGCCCGTCGATGAAGTTCAGCGCGTTCATCACGAGCACGACCAGGAAGACCGTGATCGCCAGGAACATGTACGGCGAGAGGATCAACGCGGTGTGCTGAAGACCGGGCAACTGGGTGATCTGCACGCCCTGCCATGCCAGGAGCGCGGCGGCGATGATCTGACCCGCGAGCTTGGTGAGCCAGTCGAGATCCCAGATGTCGTCGGCGACGCCGATGCCCACGATGATCGCCGCGGCGCCGAGCACCGCGAGGATCTTGCCCGGTTCCGAGAACACGATCGAAAGCTGCGGCACCTGCGAACCGATGGCGAAGGCGACGAGCACGCCGAAGAACATCGCGACGCCGCCGAGCCGCGGGGTCGGGCGGGTGTGCACGTCGCGGGCGCGGATCTTCGGGTAGAGGCGGTACTTGGTGCTGAGCTTCCAGATCAGCAGCGCGAGCGCGAACGTCACGAGGGTGGCGACTCCGGCCACGAGGACGTAGAAGACTATGCGCACCTGTCGGCCCCCACGATGCGGACGATCTCGGCATCCGGGATGACGCCGTGCCGCACGATGCGCAGCTTGCCATTGGGCGACTCGAGGGCCGTGGCGTCGACGATCGTGGATCCCACGCGCTCCTCGGCGCCGGGGTACGCCGCACCGACCGGACCGCCGGCGAGGTAGACCTCGACCGCGTCACCGAGCATCGCCTCGGCCTCGGCGACCGTCGTGGCAGCCGGTTCGCCCGTGCGGTTCGCGCTCGAGACCGCGAGCGGGCCGGTCTCGGCCAGGAGCTCGAGCGCGATGGTGTCGCTCGGCATCCGCAGCGCGACCGTGCCCCGGGTCTCGCCGAGGTCCCAGTCGAGCGTCGGACGCGCGCGCAGGATGATCGTCAGCCCGCCCGGCCAGAACTCGGCCACCAGCGCGTGCACCTCGTCGGGGACGAACTCGGCCAGGGCATCCAGTGTCGGGATGCCGGGAACGAGCACCGGGGGCGGAGCCGTGCGGTCGCGGCCTTTGGCCTCGAGCAGACGCAGCACCGCGGCAGGAGAGAACGCGTCGGCTGCGACCCCGTACACGGTGTCGGTGGGGATCACGACCAGCTCCCCTCGACCGATCGCGGCGCGCGCCAACCGCATGCCGGTCAGCAGCTCGGCCGGGATCGCGGTGTCGAAGGTGGGCATGACGGGATCAACCTTACGTGCGCCGCCGCGCCTGCGAGTGCGGGAGACTTGAGGCATCATGACCCGCACCCCGCTGTTCGTCTTCGACATGGACGACGTCCTCTACGACTACGACTGGCGGGTCAGGATGAACGGCCTGACCGCGCTGACCGGTTTCGACTTCGCCGAGCTGCGCAGGCGCTGGTGGCACGACGAGGGCGAGTGGGCGGCCGAGGCCGGTCGCTTCGCCGACGCCGACGAGTACCACGAGGCCTTCACCACGGCCCTGGGGCTGCCGATCTCGGTCGACGAGTGGATCGCCAACCGCCGCTCGGCGATGACTCCCTGGCCCGAGTCGCTCGCCGCGGTCGAGCGCGCGGCTCAGCTGGGGTCGGTGAGCCTGCTCACCAACAACGGGCCCCTGGTCGAAGCCCACCTGGCCGAACTCGCGCCGGAGCTGGTCCCGCTGTTCGGCGACGAACTGCACACCTCGAGCTTCTACGGCGCGCGCAAACCCGATCCGACCGTGTTCGCGAACATGCTGGCGCATTACGGTGTGCCCGCCGAACAGGTGTTCTTCGCCGACGACCTGCAGGTGAACGTCGACGGCGCGCGCTCGGTGGGGATCGATGCCCACCTGTTCACCGATCCCGCCTCGTTGAGCGCGGCGATCGAACGATTCGCGGAACGCGCGGCCGCGACGGTCTGAGCCGAGCCTGCGGGCGGCACTAGGCGTTGGCCGGGGGCGCTTCGATCGCCGGGGCGGCGTCCTCCTCGGCTCGCACGCCTGCCTTGATGAACTTCATGTGGCGCCCGACCAGCAGGTAGACCAGCGGGCCGATGATCGGCCACGGCAGGATGCCGAAGATCCAGAGGAACTTCGCCCCCGCGCTGAAGCGGTGGCCGCCGATGATCACGAACAGGGCGACCAGGAAGAGGACGGCGGACACGATCGCCGCGGCGATGATGATCCCGATCCACTGGAACAGGTTGGGGCCGCTCTTGCCGGCCAGATTCACGAGCGTGACAGCGAGATCCATGGCTCAGAGCGTAGCGAGATTCAGCGCCAGCGCAGCGGCGCTGCCACGCTCGTGCCGCGGAGCGGGTGCGCCGCAGGAGCGGCGGCGCACAATCAGCACAGTGCGGTCGTGGTGCGATCCCGCCCGAGCAGGTCGCGATGGGTGGCGGCGGCGCGCCAGCCATCGGCGGCGAGCAGCTCACGGATCGCCGAGCCCTGCAGCTCGCCGTGCTCGAGCACGAGGGTGCCACCGGGCCGGAGCAGCGCGGCGGCGCGGATCGAGATCGCCCGGACGACATCCAGGCCGTCGCCGCCGCCGTAGAGCGCGGCCTCAGGATCATGCAGGCGGACCTCGGGATCGCGCGGGATCGCCCCGAGCGGGATGTACGGCGGATTCGACACGACCACGTCGAAGGTACCGTCGAACGGCGATCCGTCGAGTTCTGCGGGCAACTCCGCGAGGTCGGCGAAGATCAGCCGGAGGTTGGCGCCCGCCAGCTCGCGGGCGTTCTGTCGCGCCCAGGTGAACGCCCGCGGCGAGTTCTCGACGGCGAAGATCTCGGCGTGCGGCACCTCGGTCGCCATGGCGATCGCGATCGCGCCGGATCCCGTGCCCAGGTCGATGGCGCGCGGCGCCGGGCTCGGCACGGCGAGCAGCGCATCGATCGCCAGCTGCGCGACCGACTCGGTCTCGGGGCGCGGGACGAACACGCCGCGACCGACGGCGAGTTCGAGCGAGCGGAACGGCGCGCGACCGGTGATGTGCTGCAGCGGCTCCCGGGCGGCGCGGCGCTCGACCGCCTCGAGCACCGCCAGCTGCTGCTCGGGGTCGAGCCCGGCATCCGTGACCGCCTTGGCCTGCACCTGCCCTCTGCTCAAGCCCAGCACGTGGCCGATGAGCAGCTCGGCGTCGACGTCCGCATTCCGGATGCCCGCGCCCCTCAAGACCGCGATGCTGTGCTCGCGCAGAGCGGAGATGGTGGTCACGGCGTGCCCGGCGCTACTCGGCGCCCAGCTCGGCCAGCTGCGCCTCTTCGTCGAACTGGATGCACGAGTCGATGAGCGCGTCGAGCGATCCGTTCATGACCTGGTCGAGGTTGTACGCCTTGTAGCCCGTGCGGTGGTCGGCGATGCGGTTCTCGGGGAAGTTGTAGGTGCGGATGCGCTCCGAGCGGTCCATCGTGCGGATCTGCGACTTACGGGCCGCACTCGACGCCGCGTCGAGCTCCTCCTGCTGACGCGCGAGCAGGCGGGCGCGCAGCACGCGCATGCCCGCTTCGCGGTTCTGGATCTGCGACTTCTCGTTCTGCATCGACACCACGATGCCGGTGGGGATGTGCGTGATGCGCACCGCGGAGTCCGTCGTGTTGACCGACTGACCGCCCGGCCCCGATGAGCGGAACACGTCGATCCGCAGCTCGTTCGGGTTGATCTCGACCTCTTCGGGCTCGTCCACCTCGGGGAACACCAGCACGCCGGCCGTCGAGGTCTGGATGCGGCCCTGCGACTCGGTCGCCGGCACGCGCTGCACGCGGTGCACACCGCCCTCGTACTTGAGGTGCGCCCACACGCCTTCCGCCGGGTCGGTCGCATTCGACTTCACCGCGACCTGCACGTTGGTGTAGCCGCCCAGGTCGGTCGGGTCGGCCTCGAGGATCTCGGTCTTCCAGCCCTTCGACTCGGCGTAGTGCAGGTACATGCGCAGCAGATCGGCGGCGAACAGCGCCGACTCGGCCCCGCCTGCACCGCCCTTGATCTCCATGATCACGTCGCGGCCGTCATCCGGGTCGCGCGGGATCAGCAGGCGGCGCAGTCGCTCCTGCGAGTCGGTCACCGCGGTCTCGAGCCCCGGCACCTCGTCGGCGAAGGCCTCGTCCTCCTTGGCCAGCTCGCGGGCGGCGGCGAGGTCGTCCTGCGCCTGCAGCCAGTCGTCGTGCGCCTTGATGATCTTGCTCAGCTCGGCGTAGCGCCGGTTGACCTTCTTGGCGCGCGCGGCATCGGCGTGCAGGGCGGGATCGCCCAGTTGCTGCTGCAGCTGTTCGTGCTCGGCCCGCAGCATGGCGACCGATTCGAACACGGCCTACTCCTTGTGGGAGTGCGACCCGGTACTGTGGCCGTTCCCGTTGCCGTTGCCGGTGTGCCCGTTGGCGGCCGGCAGCGAGTTCTGGATCTGCACCAGGAACTCGGTGTTCGACTGCGTCTCTTTGAGCTTGCTCAGCACGACCTCGAGCTGCTGCTGCAGTTCGAGCCCGGCCAGCGCGCGGCGCAGGCGCCAGGTGATCTTGACCTCTTCGGGGCTGAGCAGCTCCTCTTCGCGGCGGGTGCTCGACGCGTAGATGTCGACCGCCGGGAAGATGCGCTTGTCGGCGAGCTGGCGCGACAGGCGCAGCTCCATGTTGCCGGTGCCCTTGAACTCCTCGAAGATGACCTCGTCCATCTTTGAGCCGGTCTCGACGAGCGCCGTCGCGAGGATGGTCAGCGAGCCACCGCCCTCGATGTTGCGAGCCGCACCGAAGAAGCGCTTCGGCGGGTAGAGCGCGCTGGCGTCCACTCCCCCGGAGAGGATGCGACCGGATGCCGGCGACGCCAGGTTGTACGCGCGGCCCAGGCGGGTGATCGAGTCGAGCAGCACGACGACGTCGTTGCCCAGCTCGACGAGCCGCTTGGCACGCTCGATGGCGAGCTCGGCGACCGTGGTGTGGTCTTCGGCCGGACGGTCGAAGGTCGAGGCGATGACCTCGCCGCGCACCGAGCGCTGCATGTCGGTGACCTCTTCGGGGCGCTCGTCGACGAGCACCACCATGATGTGCACCTCGGGGTTGTTCTCGGCGATCGCCTTGGCGATGGCCTGCAGGATGAGCGTCTTGCCCGCCTTCGGCGGAGCGACGATCAGGCCGCGCTGGCCCTTGCCGATCGGGGCGATCAGGTCGATAATCCGGGTCGAGAGCTTGCTCGGCTCGGTCTCGAGGCGCAGGCGCTCGTTCGGGTAGATTGGGGTCAGTTTGCCGAACTCGACGCGGCCGGCCGCCTCGTCGACGGTCTGGCCGTTGATCGAGTCGATCTTGACGATCGCGTTGTACTTCTGGCGCCCGCTCTGCTGGTCGCCTTCACGCGGCTGACGGATGGCGCCGACCACGGCGTCGCCCTTGCGCAGGTTGTACTTCTTGACCTGGCCGAGCGAGACGTAGACGTCGTTCGCACCCGGGAGGTAGCCCGAGGTGCGCACGAAGGCGTAGTTGTCGAGCACGTCGAGGATGCCGGCGACCGGAATCAGCACGTCGTCGTCGCTGATCTCGGGCTCGAAGTCGTCGTTCTGGCCGCCACGGCCGCGCTTGCGGTCGCGGTAACGGCTGCGGCTGCTGCCGCCCTCGCCCTCGGCCTGCTGGTTGCCGTTGTTCTGGTTGCCGTTGTTCTGGCCGCCGCCCTGGCCACCCTGCTGACGGTTGCCGGCGTTCTGGCCGCCGCTGTTCTGGTTGCCGTTGTTCTGGTTGCCGCCGTTCTGGCCGTTCTGGCCGCCGCCGCGATTGCGGTTGCGTCCACGGCCGCGGCTGTTGCCGCCCTCCTCGGACTCGGCGTCGGCCGCACCCGAGGTGACCTCGGGCAGCAGCTTGTCGAGGTCGGCTGCGACATCCGCGGCGGCGACGTGCTGGGTGGCGGGAGTCGCGGCGAGCGCCGCGGCGTCGGCACCGGTTGCGGTCACGCGGCGCGAGCGGCGCACCGGCACGGTGTCGTCGGAGGGCACGATGTCGTCGGAGGACGCGTCGTCGAACGACGCGGGCTCCTCGGGTGAGGCATCGGCGCTCTCGGGCGCCAGGTCGTCGACGATGCCGGTGGACGCGTCGGCGTTCACCTCGTCGATCGGGGCAGCGAAATCTGCGTCGGAGGTCTGAGGGCCATCGGCGGACAGTGCATCCACAAGTTCTCCTTTTCGAAGCTTCGACGCGCCTGCAAGACCGCGTTCAGCGGCGAGCGCCTGGAGCTCGGGGAGCTTGAGGCGGCTCAGATCGGCGCGTGCATCGACATCGGTCACGGCTGGGGATTCCTTCGGTTCGACCCGGGCACAGAGCGCCCCGGGAATCGGCGGTTCGCCTGAGTGCGGGTCGGGTGTCTTCAGCAGGCTGCTGAGAGCGGGAGTCCGCTTGGCGAATGCCGGTGTGGGATGTGCACTCGGCGAAATCAAACCGTGCGGGTTATGCCACCGCGTCTGCCGAATGCACCATCACTGTAGCACCCTTGAAGTCGACGGCCAGCAGCAGGCACTCCCACGGCGTCGTCGCGTGCTCGGCGATGAGTTCGGCCGCGCGGAGGCGCTGTGCGGGGTCGCTTCCGAGCACGAGCAGCGACGGTCCGGCACCCGACACGACGGCGGCGAGGCCGTGCGCGCGCAGCATCCTGATCAGGGAATCGGTCTCGGGCATCGCGCTCGCCCGGTAGCTCTGGTGCAGCTTGTCCTCGGTGGCCGCGAGAAGCAGCTCGGGGCTCTGGATGAGCGCCGCGATGAGCAGGGCCGAGCGTGACACGTTGAAGATCGCGTCCTCGTGCGGCACCGATTCCGGCTGCAGGCTGCGGGCCAGGGCGGTGGACATCGTGGCCGCGGGCACCGCCACCAGCGGCGAGACCCCGCGGTGCACGATCAGCTTCTTGAACTGCGGACCATCGGGCGTGACCCACGCGATGGTCAGACCGCCGAACAGCGCGGGCGCCACGTTGTCGGGATGCCCCTCGAGCGCGGTCGCCAGCGCCAGCAGCTCGTTCGAGTCGATCTCGACGATCCCCTCGAGCAGCCCCTTGGCCGCCATGATGCCCGACACGATCGCGGCGCCCGACGAGCCCATGCCGCGCCCGTGCGGGATCGCGTTGTGGGCCAGGATCTCGAGGCCGGGCAGCTCGTAGCCGAGCGTCTCGAAGACATAGGCGATCGATCGCGCGACGAGGTTGCTCTCGTCGGTCGGAACCTCGCCGGCTCCGACGCCGACCACCGTGACGGTGACGCCGGGCTCGTCGCGCACGGTGACCGTCAGTTCGTCGTAGACCGAGAGCGCGAGCCCGAGCGTGTCGAAGCCGGGACCGAGGTTCGCCGTGGTCGCGGGCACCTTGACGTGCACCGAGCGGCCGCGCAGGGCCGCGGCGGTCGAGCGCGCCGCGGCGGAGGTCATGTGCCCGCCGAGGGGGCAGGCGCGAGTCCGAGAACGTCGGCGATCGCCGCGGTGTCGATCGGCACGACGGTCGGCTTCACCTCGCCGCCGTCGGCCGTGCGCAAGGCCCACTGCGGGTCTTTGAGGCCGTGGCCCGTGACCGTGAGCACCACGGTCGAGCCCCTCGGGATCTCGCCCGCCGCGCTGCGCTCGAGCAGTCCGGCCACGCTGATCGCCGACGCCGGCTCGACGAAGATGCCGACCTCGGAGCTCAAGATGCGGTGGGCGGCCAGGATGTCGGCGTCCGAGATGGCCCCGAAGTAGCCGTTCGTCTCGTCGCGGGCCGTGAGCGCGAGCTCCCAGGACGCCGGGTTGCCGATCCGGATCGCGCTCGCGATGGTGTCCGGATCCTTGACGATCTCGCCGCGCACGATCGGGGCGCTGCCCTCGGCCTGGAAGCCGAACATCCGCGGGCGCTTCGTCGTGGTGCCGCGGGCGGCATCCTCGGCGTAGCCGCGGGCGTACGCCGTGTAGTTGCCGGCGTTGCCGACCGGGATGAAGTGGAAGTCCGGAGCGTCGCCCAGCACCTCGACGACCTCGAAGGCCGCGGTCTTCTGACCCTCGATGCGGTCGTTGTTGACCGAGTTGACCAGGTGCACCGGGTACTGCGCGGCCAGCTCCCGCGCGATCTCGAGGCAGTCGTCGAAGTTGCCCTGCACCTGCAGCAGCTGCGCATTGTGCGCGATCGCCTGGGCGAGCTTGCCCATCGCGATCTTGCCCTCGGGTACCAGCACCGCGGCGGTGATGCCGCCATGCGCCGCGTAGGCGGCGGCGGAGGCCGAGGTGTTGCCGGTGGATGCGCAGATGACGGCCTTGGCTCCGTGCTCGATCGCCTTCGACACGGCCATGGTCATGCCGCGGTCTTTGAACGAGCCGGTGGGGTTCATCCCCTCGAACTTGACCCACACCTTGGCGCCGGTGCGGGCCGACAGTGCGTCGGCCGGGAGCAGCGGGGTTCCGCCCTCGCCCAGCGTGACGATCGGGGTCGCGTCGGTCACGTCGAGCCGGTCCGAGTATTCGCGCAGGACGCCGCGCCACTGTGCCATGTCTTTTCCTCTACTCCGTGCCGTACTACTCGGTGCCTTCGACGCGCAGAACGCTGGCCACCTCGATGACGACGTCGCTGGCTCCGAGGGCGGCCACCGTGTCGGCGAGCGCGCCCTCGGTGGCCAGATGCGTTCCGATCACCAGGGTAGCGGTGGCGTCGGCCGCCTCTGAGCCATGGGCGGCGGTCGCTGTCACGAGCGACGTCGACGGCGATACCGTCTGCGCAACGGCCTCGACCGAGACGCCGTGCTCGCTGAACAACGTGGCGATGGTGGCGAGCACGCCCGGCTGGTCGACGACCTCCAGCGTGATCTGGTACCGCGTGACGACGCTCGAGATCGGCAGGATGGGCAGGTTCGCGTGGGTCGACTCCGCGACGCCGGGCCCGCCGATCACGTGCCGGCGCGCAGCGGACACCACATCACCGAGCACGGCCGATGCGGTCTGGATGCCGCCCGCGCCCGCGCCATAGAACATCAGACTGCCCGCCGCCTCCGCCTCGAGGAACACGGCGTTGTTGGCGCCGTGCACCGCGGCCAGCGGATGCGTATCGGGGATCAGGGCCGGATGCACCCGGGCGCTGACCCCTTCGATCCCGGTGGCCGGATCAGTCAGCCGCTCGCACACGGCAAGCAGTTTCACCACGAACCCGGCCTTGCGGGCCGAGACCACCTGCTCATGGGTGATCGCGCTGATCCCCTCGCGGTGCACCAGCTCGAGCGGCACCGTGGTGTGGAACGCCAGGCTGGCCAGGATCGCGGCCTTCTGCGCCGCGTCGTACCCCTCGATATCCGCGGTGGGGTCGGCCTCGGCGTAGCCGAGCTCGGTGGCGGCCGCCAGCGCCTCGGCCAGGGAGTCGCCCTCGCGATCCATCCGGTCAAGCACGTAGTTGGTCGTGCCGTTCACGATGCCCAGGATGCGGTGCACCCGGTCGCCGGCCAGCGAGTCGCGCAGCGGGCGGATGATTGGGATCGCCCCGCCGACCGCCGCTTCGTAATACAGCTGGGCCCCGACCTGCTCGGCCTCTTCGAACAGCTCGGGGCCGTGCGTCGCCAGCAGCGCCTTGTTCGCCGTGATCACATCGGCGCCCGAGTTGAGCGCGAGCATCAGGTACTCGCGGGCCGGCTCGATGCCGCCCATCAGCTCGATCACGATGTCGGCGCCGAGGATCAGCGAGCGCGCGTCGGTGGTCAGCAGGTGCTTCGGGATCGCGGGGCTGCGCGGCGCGTCCAGGTCGCGCACCGCGACGCCCACCAGCTCCAGGCCCGCGCCGACCCGGCTCGCGAGCTCGTCGGCGTGCTCGAGCAGCAGGGTCGCGACCTGCGCCCCCACGGAGCCCGCGCCGAGCAGGGCGATGCGGAGGTTGCGGTACTCGATCATGCGGTGGCCTTCTGGTTCGGTGCGGCGGCGCTGGGGATGCCGGCATCGCGGCTGAGCAGGTCGGCCTCGGTCTCGCGGCGCACGATGACGCGGGCGGCGCCATCCTTCACGGCCACGACGGCGGGACGGCCAAGGTAGTTGTAGTTGCTGGCGAGCGACCAGCAGTATGCGCCGGTGGCGGGAACGGCGGCCAGGTCGCCCGGCTCCACGTCGGAGGGGAGGTAGTCGGCCCGCACGACGATGTCGCCGCTCTCGCAGTGCTTGCCGGCCAGGCGGATCAGGGCGGGTGCGGCATCCGATGCCCGGTTGGCCAGGCGCACCGAGTAGTCGGCCTGATACAGCGCGGCCCGGATGTTGTCGCTCATGCCGCCGTCGACACTGACGTACTTGCGGATCGCGGTGTCGCCGTTGTCGTCCACCGAAACGACCACGTCTTTCACCGTCCCCACCTCGTACAACGTGACGGTCGACGGCCCGATGATCGAGCGGCCCGGCTCGACCGCGACGGCGGGAACCGGGATGCCGAGCGCGGCGCATTCGGCGGCGACCACCCGCGCGAGCTCCTGGGCGATCGTCGCGATCGGAGTCACCTGGTCGGCGCTGGTGTAGGCGATGCCGAAGCCGCCGCCCAGGTTGAGTTCGGGCACCTCTCCCCCGGCGAGCAGCCCGGCATGCACCAGGAGCAGTCGACCCGCGGCCTCGGCGAATCCGCTGGACTCGAAGATCTGCGAGCCGATGTGCGAGTGCAGCCCGAGAAAGCGCAGCGACGGATGCGAGCGGATCGCGGCCACGACATCCGGAGCGTCGACCAGCGGCACCCCGAACTTCTGGTCTTCGTGCGCGGTCGCGAGGAACTCGTGGGTCGAGGCGTGCACTCCGCTGTTGATGCGCAGCCGCACGGCCTGCACCCTCCCGTGCCGCTCGGCCGCGGCCGAGACACGTTCGACCTCGACGACGCTGTCCAGGACGATCGCGCCCACCCCGACCTCGACACCACGGTCGATCTCGGCGAGGCTCTTGTTGTTGCCGTGGAATCCCAGCCGGCCCGGATCGACACCGGCGGCCACCGCGACGGCCAGCTCTCCCCCGCTGCACACGTCGATGTTGAGCCCGGCGGCGGTCACCCAGCGCGCGATCTCGGTGCTGAGGAATGCCTTGCCCGCGTAGTAGACGGTGGCATGCGATCCGACGCCCTCGAACGCGACGTCGAACGCGGCCTTGAGCTCGGCGGCGCGGTCGCGCGCGTCCTGCTCGTCGACCACGTAGAGCGGGGTGCCGAACTCGGCGGCGAGCGCGGTGGACTCGGCGCCGGCCAGGGTGACGACACCGGATGCGGACCGCACCGCATTGCGCGGCCAGACCGTCGCGGCGAGCGCGTTCGCGTCGGGCTCGCCAGAGACTCCCGGCTGGCGGAGCCAGTCGGGCGCGAGCGGATTCGCGGTCACAAGACCTCACGGTGGTCGTCGGAAACGAGAGTGAGGCGAGCGAACCCGGATTGGTCCCTGAAGCCGAGTTTCAGTGTATTGCAGGCGGCGGATATGGATTTCGCGCCCCCCGGCAGGCGTTTGCGGCTGAGGAGACAGTGACCGGCGCGTCGATTATCTAGCGGCGCTACTCGTATACCCGACCGGCGAGGAGCGCCTGGGCAAACAACTGCCACGACGGCTGGGAAGGCACGGGCTCACCCCGGTTGGCGAAGTAGCCATCCATGTCAGCCACCCAACCCGAAACTCCGCCGAGGAACTGATCAAGCGACAGATTCATCCAAGCCGCCGGGTCGGTGGTGAGACTATCCGCGAACTCCTTGAGGAATGCCTCGAAATCAGCGCGCGTCATGGGCAACTGAGCACGAGCATTCAGGTCATTCATCTGGCACCTCTCACCACGATCGATGTACCACCATTGGTCGTCGTGAACTTCCACGGCTCGGCGGCCGTTTCGGCGGGCGTGGCGAGCCTATACGGCACATTGACGCCCGCCTGATCCGGCTGGCGGAGCCAGTCGGGCGCGAGCGGGTTCGCGGTCACAAGGCCTCACGGTGGTCGTCGGAAACGAGAGTGAGGCGAGCGAACCCGGATTGGTCCCTGAAGCCAGGATCAGTGTATTGCCACCCGGCGGGGCCCATCGAATCATGCCCCACTTGGTTCGGCGCCGTCCCTGGGGATGTGGACTCGTCATCTGCAATGGACATGACGAGGGCCATAGTGCCATATCGCTTGGCAGCCTGCTGATGTGGCCTAATTGTCCCCGATTTTGGCCTTGATCTCTGCCACTGATGGATGGTACGGGCGACGAGAAGTCATGCGGAGAGTCGTGAGTTTCGGCAAGTTGGCCAGCGGCGATAGGTCGGCATCAGAAATGACCGTTGAGCCCCACAAGTACACACGCTCAAGGTTTGTCAACTCGGAAATGGGCTGCAGGCTCGTAATCGGGCCGACGTCGCCCAGGTTTAGGGTTCTGAGCTCGCGAAGGTGCTCGACCCCGTCAAGCGTCTGAATGAGCTTGCAGGATTCGAGCTCTAGGTGCCCGATGGTTGGGGCCGCACTCTGAAGCGGGGCAAGACTACTGATCGGGGCGAGAGAGAGGTCCAGCTGTTCCAAGTCAGGAAAGAACTCAATACCCTCCAAGGTCGCGACGGACGGCCTGTCTTTCATCCGAATGACCCTCAGCGCGCGATTGAATCTGAGAGGGTCGAGGCTGGACTCCGAGTAAGACAGTGCAAACAGCGATTGCAGTCGGGGTAGGGCAGATATCGAGTCGACGACCTGGCTCCAGGTGGCGCCCAGCCGCACGACCCGAGGCAAGAGGTCGAGGTGCACCTCGGTGGGGGCCGTCTGAAGTTCAAGGTCCTCGAGAGTTTCGGCCAGCGAATATATGGGGTCCAGATTCTTGATCGTGCGGGCGAGGACGTTGAGCCGTCTGATCGGCAAACCTGCAAGGAAGTCCAGAGACCGCTCCCGAAAGCCCCTGGCGTAGTTCAGCACAAGACCGTCTGCGTTGCCAGCTACCAGTTCGGCGGCGGCTTGAGAAGACCATTCGTTGGTAACGATCAGGTCGATGCCTAGATCGGTTTCTTGGAGTTCGTAGTTCTTGGGCATTAGCGGACGTATCCGGGCGGCATTAGCAACGGAACTCTCGCCGTTCCGATCGGATTAACCTTGTTTAGGAGGTTCGCGACGCCTCCCTCGGCATCGATAGTGAGTTGCTCGACGATCTCTCGTGCTGTCTTGCCACCCGCGACTGCGATCCGCTCCGCGTTGGCTAACTCCTCGGCACTGAACCGGCCAAGATGACTCGCGAAGCGTAGCGCGATATTCCCGGACTGACCCACATAGGTTCCCAACTCGGTGCGGATGATGTACACACCCTCGTTTATGCTGGCTGCCCCAGCACCTCCTCGCATCGCAAGGGCCAGGGCTTTGAGGGCCGGGGTGACCAGTTTCCCCACAACCCCAGAGGCGGCCGCCGTCACAACGCCCCCGATGGCATATTCGGCCCAGTAAAGGTTGTCGGACTGCAGGCTCGAACACGTCCATCCGAGGTCGTTTGGGATTCCGCCTAGAGCGCCGTTCACAAAGCCCGCGCCAGCAACCTTGAACTCGGCTCCGAGGTGATCGTTCAGGCCGGCCCAGAAAAAGTCGTTCTGGGTGCAGGCCCTGTCCTTCGGCGTCCCGTCCATACCTATGCACAGGCCTGTCGGATCGTTCGCATTGGTTGGGTCGCCTGCGACGTACTCGTAGGGTTGCCGGGTTTGGTCAATAGCTGGGTCAAACTGAAGGAACTGTGCGGTGGCGGGGTCATATTCGCGGGCTCTGAGGTAGTCGAGTCCGGTGTTGGGATCGGTCCAGGAGGTCGCGTAGCCGAAGTTGCTGGTGCTGGTTCCGGTGTGGCTCGTGACAGCGCCGTACGAGTTGTAGTCGGGGGTGCCGACCACTATCCCCGTGGCCGAGGTGATGGTGCGGACGGACCCGACATTGTCCGCGTGGAGATACTCAATCGCCCCTGTGCTGTCGTCGATTTGCGCGATCGGGGTGGTGGATGTGGCGTAGACATACGAATCGGTGCCGTCATCCAGCAGCAGAGGGATGGCGTGGTTGGGGTCCCACAAGAACTGGCTCGTGGTGGTGCCGACGGTGCGTGACTGCCGCAGGCCGTCTCCGTCTGACTGGTAGCTCACGGTCGTGCCGCCTGTGGAGACAGAGGTCAGGTTCCCGCGGGCGTCGTAGTCGTAGCTCACCGTCGCGGTGACGCCGGACGTAGTTGTGGCGGTTTCCGTGCGCGACCCGTTGTCGTTGAAGCTGTAGGCGGTGGTCGTGCCGGCGCTGGTGTTCGTGGCGGAGGCGAGTTCCTGCTTACTGTTGTATGTAAACGCGTCGCCGGCAGGGGTCGCGGTCAGCTCCCCCGCCGGGGTGGTCGTGTAGCCCGTCGACGGTCCCGTCGAGCTGAGCTGACCCAGGCTCGTGTATCCCCACGCGTTCGTGGCGGTGGTGGTATGGATCGCATCCGTCAGACTCGAGGAGGTGAGCTGACCGGCGTCGTCGTACCCGTACCCGTAGTCCGACAGTGTCGCCGAGCTCGTCGCCGACGAGATGTCGGTGAGCTGATCGTTCGCGTTGTACGACCGGGTCTCGGTCACCCCCGACGGGTCGGTCCGCGTGTTCTGCAACCCGTCGGCCGTCACGGTGAGCGTCGTCGTGCGGGACGCCCAGTCGGTGACCGAGGTCATGTTTCCGGCGTTGTCGTAGCCGTACGACACGGTCTTCGATCCCGGGTAGGTGATCGACGTCAGCTGGGACGCGTCGTCGTAGCCGTACCCGATGCTCTGCCCGTTGCCGTTCTGCACGGAGATTAGAGCCGCGTTGGCGTTGTAGGCGTAGGTGGTCGTGCCCGTGCCATCGGTCATGGTGTGACGAGAACCGTTGGCGAAATAGGTGTAGCTGACGTCATCTGTGGTGCCCGGGTAGTTGACCCCGGTGAGTCGACCTGCATCGTCATAGGTGCGTGTGGCGACAACGCCATCCGGCGTCGTGACGGTATGGATGCGGCCCGCCGCGTCGTACGTGTAGCTGGTCGTCATGCTGCCCGGCTGAGTCTCCGAGCTGAGCACACCAGCGTCGTCATAGTTGTACGTCGTAACGTCACCGTCAGCGTTGGTGAACGACGTTTCCACATCGTCCGCGTTGTACGCGTAGGTCTCGGTGCTCAAGTCAGGCATCGTCTTTATATGCAGCTTGCCGTCGTCGGTGTAGCTGTAGGTCGTCACGCGCGACAGCGGATCGGTTGTCGAGTGCAGCTCCCCCGCGTCGTCGTAGGCATAGGTGGTGATCTTGCCCAACGCGTCGGTGGTCGTGGCCACGCGACCATCTGCGTCGTACGTGGATGACGAGACGGCCGTCGAGGGAAGGGTCGTCGAGGTCTTTTCACCGGCCAGGTCATAAGCGAACGACGTGACCCGACTCGCGGCATCCGTTGACGAGGTCAACCTGTTCTGGGCGTCGTAAGCGTTCGTCGTGACATGACCATTGGGATCCGTAACCGTCGCCACTGATCCGCGCGGCGTGTAGGTGTAACTGGTGGTTTTGCCGCGCCCGTCCGTGCTCGAGGTGCGCTGGTCCGCGTGGTCGTACGTCGCCGTGACGGTGTGCCCCGAGGCATCTTGCGTGGAGGTGAGGTTACCGTCGCTGTCGTAGACGTACGTGGTGGTATTCGAGTTGGGATCGGTGACGGTGAGAACGCGGCCCGCATTGTCATAGGTCATCGTCGTGACCTTGCCTGCCGCGTCCGTCTTCGTTGTGGGCAACCCTCGACCGTCGTTGCTCTGACAGCTTTGCCGGCTGTCCGGATCGGTCACGCACAAGGCTCTACCGGCAGAGTCGTAGGTGTACGAGGTCGTCTTGCCCCGAGCATCAGTTGACGAGGCGACGGTTCCGTCCGTGTTGTAGCCCAGCGATGTGGTGTGACCCCCAGGAGTCTCTGACGACGTCAGATCGCCGTCTGAGTTGTAGCTCATGGTCGTGGTGCGCCCCAGCGGGTCTTGGATGGAGGTCACATCACGGAGCGAGTCGAACGTGCGAGTCGTGACCTTCCCCAGTGGGTCAGTTGTTGTCAAGGCGTTGCCGGCGTCATCGTATGTGTACGTCGTTGTGTGGCCTAGCGGATCCGTCTGGGAGACAAGGTTGCCGGCAGTGTCGTAGGCATACGTGGTCGTCGCTGCCAGTGGCGTTCCCGTGGCGGTGGTGATCGATGCTGGTTGCCCCTGGTTGAAGGTGTAGGTCGTGACGGAACCGCCCGGCAAGGTCACCGTCGTCGTCGCACCCGAGTAGGCGAAGGTCGTCAACCGACCCACCGGATCAGTCTGCGAGGTCACCTGACCAGTGCTGTTGTAGACGTTCGTCGTGACGCCGCCGCCCGGTTTCGTCTCGGTCAGCATCCGATGCGACGAGTCGTACGTATATCCCCAGAGCCCGTTATCTGCAGCATCCACGACGGTGAGGTTGCCCGCGGCGTTGTAGCCGTACGAGACGGCGCGCCCCGCCGTGTCTGCTATCGCGGACACGCGACCCGAGGTCCAGGTGAGATCAATTTCGCGTCCGCCCGAGCCCGAGATCGACGTGACGTGCCCCGAGGTGTAGCCGTAGGTGACGGTATTGCCGTGAAGGTCCGAGGTCGAGATCAGGTTGCCGCTGGAGTCGAAGACGAAGATCTGCTTCTTGTCGCGGGTGAACGTCCAGTTCCCGGTCGCGTCGCTGTGAGTCAGAGTAGCCAACACCCAGCCGGCTGCAGAGTAGGTGCCGCCGGTCGTCTCGGTAAATGGAACAGTCGCCCCGTTCTCCTGAACGATATGCACCTGACGCGGCAGAGGATCGATCGAATCGCCCGCGGTGTCCACGACCAGACTGCCGGTGAAGTTGGCCGTCGTGCCGTACCCGAAAGGGCCATTCACAGAGGCGCTCAGCGTCGAGTAGGTCCGGCCGACCGACACCGAGGGCCCCACTCCAGGTAGGGCCAGATCGGTGCCCGTCTCGTAGAACTCACCGGTCGCCGTGTTCACGGGATCGCCGTTGTGGCACTGGCACCCCTTCATGGAAGGATTGCCACCGCCCAGTGACTCGGACTTGTCCGGGTCGTGCACCGTGAACCAATCGCTGTAGAACGGGCCCACGGTCGATTGCCCTGTCGTGTAGGCGCGAATTGCGACGATCTTTGCGCTTGCAAGCGAGCGCTTGAACTCGGTGGAGTAGCTGGTCTGCGAAGGCAAACTCACGTATTCGAGGTTTCCGACACTGCCAGACGATAAGAGGCTCTGCAGTATCAGGTGGCAGTTCGACGGGTTCCCGCCACAAGAACCATCCAGTAGGCCGCTTCCCGAAACCACGACGGAGACGTCATACACGAGATTGCCCGTTACCGCATCCCGAGCAACGGATGCCGAGGGGACCGTCACGGAACGATCAGGGTACGGATCAGTAACCGGAACCCAATCACCGTAGAGGACACCAGTCGCCGTATTCGCTCGAACGGCGACGATTTTCGCACGGGGTGTCGAACCAACAAAGTGCTGAGTGAAGCTGGCCTGGAATGGCAAACTCGACGCCGTCAATCCTCCAATCCCACCGTTGGAGTAGAGCACGTCGACGTAGAGAGTGCAGCCATATGGTGTTCCGCCACATGCGCCGTTCGGCGATGAGGCGCCCAAAACAGTGACCGAGAGGTCGTAGGTCAGGTTCGCCGTTGACGCGTCGCGCCCAATGGAGTTCACCGTGAGTGACACTGACCCGGTCACAGTTGGGAGTGTGGCCGGATCCGTGACCCCGACCCAGTCGCTGGACACTGCTCCGTTACCTGCTGCCCGAACGCTCACTGCCAGAACCTTGCTGGTGGCATAGGTTCCTGAAAACTCATGCGAGAGAGGAAGGCTCGCTCCCCAAGGGATTGTCACGCTCTGCAGGTTGACGGTCATGCCGCTCATGAGCTCGGCGCTCAGATAGAAAGTGCACGCGTACGACGATGACGCGCAAACGCGCCCGACACCTTGCACCCCGTCTGTCGTGGCCACTACGTCAAATGTCAAGTTCGACGCGGCATCACGACCAATTGATATCGACGACATCGATGCCACAGGCGCGACGAGCGGATCTATCACGTGAGTCCAGTTGCTGTACAGGGCTCCGTTGCCTGCCACTCTCGTGCCGACCGCAATCACTCTCGACGTGTCGAACGTGCCCGAGAACTCATGCGAATAAGGAAAAGTAGCCCCCCACGCAATCGTTGTGCTCTGCAAGTCGACCGTTGATCCATTCACAAGCTGCGCGGATAGGTAGAAGGTGCAGGTAGTCGATGACGATGGGCACACGCGTCCCGACCCTTGCACCGCATCCGCCGAGGCAACCACGTCGAAGGTGAATTTCTCTGAGGCGTCGCGACCGACTGAGGCCGATGACACCGATACCGTGCCAGTCGCAGCTTCTGCCGCGGTCGCGCCGAGAATCACCAGAAGCACGGTCGTGGTGAACATCGCTAGCGCCCTACCGAGCCGGGCCGACCGAGAGGGTCGCGCTCGGGTGATTAGTGGGCGCGTCGCCAGGCTCTGACTCGCAAGGCTCATTGCTTCCGACGCTCGCTTCACAGCCCACCCGCTCTTCCGACGATCGGCTTAAAAACCGAAGAATGTCCAAAAACTATCGGTGGACAGACTGCGCGCGAAGGAGCCTGGGGAAGTTAATACAGGTCGGTCCACCCCAAAACGGGGGTGGTCACGAGACTTATGCGAGCCGCTGCGAGCGCTGCAACTCGCCTCAGTGCTGCCCCAGCAACGTGAAGATCCCCACGACGATGAACGCTGCACCCACCGCGAAGTAGACGACGCCGAGGGGCGGGCGCTTCTTGACGGTCTCGCCCTTGGCCTCCGCCTCGGCGGTGCCGCGCGCCACGTTGCGGTTGTCGTTGCGGATGATGACGACGAAGATCGCGATCGCGACCACGCCGACCAGGGCCAGAATCACGATCTCCAACGGGTTCATGCGCGTCGCTCCAGTCTCGAGGTGTCGGCCTGGAACGCGTCCAGGTGCTCCGCGGCCTCGCGGATGTCGTCGGTCACCAGCACGAGTTTCCTGAACGCCTTCGCGACCGCCGGGTCTGCAGTCTCGAACAGGGCGTCCACGAGCTGGTGCACCGGCAGCCGGGTGGTCCAGTAGTCGCTGTCGAGGAAGATCATCGGGCTGAACAGAGACCCACCCGTTGCGTAGAAGTTCTGCTCGGCATCCTGGAACACCTCGTGCAGCGTGCCCGCGCTGCCCTGCGTGAACACGATGCCCTGGCGCGCGATAGTGAGCAGGCCGTCTTCGCGGATGCTGTTCTGAAACAGCTTCGCGATGTGCGTCGCGAACGGGCTGGTCGGCTCGTGACCGTAGTGCCAGGTCGGGATCGAGATGGATGCCACCGGGTCGACGATCGCGCGGCTCATCTCCCAGGCGGGCGCGAACCAGTCGTGCGCGATGGCGACCAGCTCGGGATCTGCGCTGCCATCCGGGCGCACGATGTCGATGAGGGTGGGCATCCGCGGCATGGTGCGCAGCGCGTCGATGGCCGCGTTCAGCTGCGCGTCGGGGTGGGCCGAGAGCGCGGCGCCCAGGTGCCCGGCCTCCATCGCCCCCGGACCGCCGCCGGTGCAGACCAGCATGTCGCGGCGCGCCAGGTCGCGGCCGAGCTCGGCGATGCTGCGGTACGCGTCGGAGTCACGCGGCAGCTGGTGCCCGCCCATGATGCCGACCACCCGTCGACCGCTGATCACCGAGCCGACGTCGAAGGTCACCGACGAGTCGTGCAGCGCGCGCATCATGGCCGCGTACGGGTCGACGGGCGTGCTGCGGCCGGTCTTGACGAACCACTGATACGAGCGGAAATCCATGGTCGTGCCATAGGAGCCGGCCACCGACGGCTGATACGTGTCAAACAGCTCCTGGGCCGTGTATACCGTGTTGCGGATCGGCTGGAACGGCAGCACGTCCGTCGCAGCGCCGCCCACCGCGTCAGCCACCGCAGCTGCCCTTCGTCGTGAACGCGGAGCCGCCGAGCGCGGCGCCGTCGCCCGAGATGCCGAGCACCAGCTCGTGCGAGACCACCTTGACCGATGTCACGGTCAGCGCCTTCGGCAGGTACTGCGCGACGCAGAACGACTGCTGCTTGAGCAGGCTGCGCGCCAGCGATCCGAGGCCTGGCGTCGCGATCAGCTGCTTCGAGCTGAACTTCTGACCGGAGACCAGGATGGTGGTCGGCGTGAACTCCAGCTGACCCTTCGACGCGGAGGGGGTCAGCCCCAACCCGACCGGGATGCCGAAACCGAGCACCCTGAAGGTCGCGTTCGCGACGATCTCGGGCTGCTCGAGCGTGATGGTGTCGAGCGGCATCCCACTCAACTGGGACGCGAGCACCCGCACGTTCTTCTCGCTCACCCGGTAGGTGATCGCGAGCTTCTGCAGGGGCGCGCTCTGGTCGAGGGGCACCTGGGTCGCGTGCATGGATGCCGACCCGACCAGGGTGCCGAACGCGAGCTTCGGGATGGTGACGTCGACGGTCGACAGCTTGCCGCTGAGCGCCTGGAGCAGCACCGAGCCGCCGCCGAGCTTGACGTCGACCTGCGTGGCCGGGTCGACGCCGAGCGCGGCGACGACCTTCTGCTTGATCTGGTCCTTGGCGTACGAGGTGGCCGCGGCATCCGCGACGAAGAAGCCCACGATGAGCGCCACGACCACGATCACCGCGACCACGAAGGGCCAGACGCGGCGGCGCTTCTTCGGCGGGGCCGTAGGCAGCGTCCCGGGGCTCGTCCCGGTGATCGGCTCCGTCGCGTCGCTCACGTCTACATCCGTTCCGGGGCACTCACGCCGAGCAGGCCGAGGCCGTTGCGCAGCACCTGCCCCGTGGCGTCGTTGAGCCAGCGGCGGGTCTCGTGCACGGTCTCGACCGGGTCGTCGCCCTGCGGGATCACGCGGCACGCGTCGTACCAGCGGTGGTAGGTGCCGGCCAGTTCTTCGAGGTAGCGCGCCACGCGGTGCGGCTCGCGGAACTCCGCCGCCTGCAGCACCACCCGCGGATAGTCGGCCAGCACGCCGAGCAGCGCACTCTCGGTCTCGTGCGTGAGCAGGGAGGCGTCGAAGCGCCCGCGCGGCACTCCCGCAGCGTCGGCGTTGCGCGCGACCGCCTGCGTGCGGGCGTGGCCGTACTGCACGTAGAAGACCGGATTGTCGTTGGTGCGCTTCTGCAGCAGGTCGAGGTCGATGTCGAGTGAGGAGTCCATCGAGCTGCGCACCAGGGCGTAGCGGGCGGCGTCGACGCCGACGACGTCGACCAGGTCTTCCATCGTGACGATCGTGCCGGCGCGCTTCGACATCCGCACCGGTTCGCCGTCGCGCACCAGATTGACCTGCTGCCCGATCAGGATCTCGAGGTTGACGTACGGCACATCGCCGAACGCGGCCGTCATCGCCATCAGGCGCTGCACGTAGCCGTGGTGATCGGCGCCGAGCAGGATGATGTTGCGCTCGAATCCGCGCTCGCGCTTGTTGAGGTAGTAGGCCAGGTCGCCCGAGATGTACGCGGCCTCGCCGTCGCTCTTGATGACGACGCGATCCTTGTCGTCGCCGAACTCGGTGGTGCGCAGCCAGGTCGCGCCGTCGGCCTCGTAGATGTGGCCGAGTTCGCGCAGGCGCGCGACCGCGTGCTCGACGGCGCCCGACTCGTGCAGGTCGTTCTCGTGGAAGTACACGTCGAAGTCGACGCCGAAGTCGTGCAGGCTCGCCTTGATGTCGCCGAACATCAGGTCGATGCCGACCGAACGGAACACCTCTTGCAGCTCGGCCGGCGGCAGCGCGTCGAGGTCGCCCGGGTACACCTCGATCACGCGCGCCGCGATGTCGAGGATGTACTGGCCGCCGTAGCCGTCCTCCGGCGCCGGTTCGCCGCGGTAGGCCGCGACCAGGCTGCGAGCGAAGCGGTCGATCTGCGCGCCGTGGTCGTTGAAGTAGTACTCGCGCGTGACCGCGCCGCCCTGCGCCTCGAAGATGCGGGCGAGGCTGTCACCCACGGCTGCCCAGCGGGTTCCGCCGATGTGCAGCGGGCCCGTCGGGTTCGCCGAGACGAACTCGAGGTTGATCGGCACGGCGTCGTAGAGGGTGCCGAGGCCGTAGCGGTCGCCCGCCTCCACGATCTTCTGCGCGAGCAGTCCGGCCGCCGCGGCATCGAGGGTGATGTTCAAGAAGCCGGGGCCGGCGACCTCGGCGTGCGCGATTCCGTCCACAGCTTCGAGTGCCGACGCAAGAGAGTTCGCGAACTCCCGCGGGTCGAGCCCGAGCCGCTTGCCCAGCTTGAGTGCCACGTTCGAGGACCAGTCGCCGTGATCGCGGTTGCGCGGACGCTCGATGGTCACGTCATCCACCGTGATCTCGCCCGCGCGCTCGCCGGCCGTCGCGCGGACCGTGTCGAGCAGCGTGGCGGTCAATTCGGCGGGATTCACAAGGAGCCATCCTACCGAGCCGGGGTGTTGCAAGCCGCCCTCAGCGAGAGCGGGTGACAATAAGGGCATGCCTCTGCGCCGCGTTGTCGTGCCTCTCGCCGTCTCCGCCCTCGCGCTCGCCGTGCTCAGCGGGTGCGTTCCGACGCCCACCCCGACGTCGAGCGGGACGGCCAGTGCATCGCCGAGCAGCAGCCCGAGTGCGTCTCCCACGCCGAGCCCGACGGCCAGTACGGTGTCGACCCCGATCACCATCGGCTGCAACACGCTGATCACGCCTGACGACATCTATGCGTTCAACCCGAACTTCGGGCTCATCGAGAGGTGGACCCCGAAGGCCGGTTCGGCGGCCGCCACCGCGAAGTCGGAGCAGGGCATCGCCTGCCGCTGGCAGAACCAGACCAGCGGAGACACGATCGACGTCTCGGTCGCGCACCTCGACGCCGCCTCGATCGAGGCGCTGAAGAATGCCGCCGTCGAGAAGAGCACCATGGTGCCGACGTACGGCGACGAGGCCTACTTCTCGGTGAGTGGGGGGGTCGGTACGGCGATCGTGTTCCAGGGCACGTACTGGCTGGTCGCGACTTCGGTCGACTTCGCCGAACCGGGCGACCCGGCTGACCTGATCACGGCGGCGCTGGGCGCTCTGAAGTAGGAGTGCTCTGCCGTAGCTACCCGAGAACCGCCAGCTCGTCGGGGTCGTCGTCGAACGGCTCGCTGCTGGTGGCATCCACCTCGAGGCGCAGCAGCTGGATGTCACTGAGCGTGTTGGTCAGGAACGCCGTGTCGGTCGCATCCCGCCCGGTGGCCATGCGCACCATGCCGCGCCGCGGAGCGAGCCGGGTGGAGTCGACCACCACCCACTGCTGCCGACCCTCGAGCTCGACCAGCGCCTCGACCACGGCGTGGAAGTCCATGGGCTCGAGCCCCGGCGCGTAGACGGACACCAGGCGCGCCGGCACGTCAAGCGCGCGCAGCAGGGCGGCCGTGAGATGCGCGAAGTCGCGGCAGACCCCGCGACCGGAGTCGAGCGTCTCGATGGCTCCGCCTGTCGGGGAGGTCGACTCGGGTGCGTAGACCAGCCGGTCGTGCACCCAGTTCGACACTTCGCGCGCCAGGCGCGCGCCGTCGTGGTGAGAGCCCGTCAGGCCGGGGAAGGTCTCGCGCGCGAAGGGCGTGAGCGTGTCGGACTGCACGTAGCGGCTGGGTCGCAGATAGACGATGGGGTCGAGCGGCGCGATCTCGGGAGCGGGTGCCCGACCCGTGACTTCGGCCGCGTAGTCGATCCTGAGCGTTCCCGGGCCAGTCTCGAACAGCTGGAGACGCGTGCCCGGATCCTCGTCGAGCTCGTGCGGCTCGACGGCGCGGCCGTCGATGCTCAGCGTGAGGGCATCCCACTCGAGCGGCACCCCGCGGGCGGTCGAAACGGCCAGCATGAACTCGGTCGGCGCGTCGACCTGCAGGGTCATACTCGATCGGAGGTCGCGGCGCAGGGTCACTGAGCGAGCATGCCACGGCTCCAGCGGTCGCCGCCGGGCCTTGTGTACTCCAGCCGGATGTGCGAGCGGGTGGCCGCGACCGAGAGGAACTCGATGCGCGTGGGTCGGACGAGGTATGCCGTCCAGGTGGTCGGATTGGATGCCGCTCGCGCAGGCTCCGAGCGCGCCTCCCAGTCGGCGCGCGACACCTCCGCCGGGCCGGGCTCGGCGGTCCCCTCGACACGGAGCTGCCGGCCGAGCAGCGGCCAATAGAGCTGGAGCGCCGCGCGCGGGTTCGCCGCGAGATCGCGGCCGGCCGGCGAATCGGACGGCGTCGCGACCCACAGCCCCTCGGCCGTCAGATCTTTGAGGATGACCGTGCGGCTCGACGGGCGCCCGTCGCGGGTCGCCGTCACCAGGGTGATCGCGTGCGGCTGCGGCACCCCCGCAGCGATCGCGAGTTCTAGCCACTCGGCCACCAGCTCCAGAGGATCGTCGGGAGTGGCGGAGGTGTCGAAGACCGGCGGTTCGGTCTCGAACACGGGAAGCGCGCGCAGGCGGGTGCGCCATCCGCTCAGCGAGTCACCCGAGGTCATGCTGCTAACCTAATGACGCCTCGCGCCCCCGTAGCTCAGTGGATAGAGCGCTTCCCTCCGAAGGAAGAAGTCGCTGGTTCAAATCCAGTCGGGGGCACTTTCTGTGTCAGGCGCCCGGTTGCTCCTCCGGTTGCTCGGCCTTCGCCAGCTTCGACGGCCACCAGATGCGACGACCGAGGTCGTACGACAGCGCGGGCACCAGCAGCGAGCGCACCAGGAGCGTGTCGAGCAGCACGCCGAACGCGACGATGAACGAGATCTGCACCAGGAACAGGATCGGGATCACCTGCAGGGCCGAGAACGTCGCCGCCAGCACGATGCCCGCCGCGGTGATGACCCCGCCGGTCGCCTGCACGCCGCGGACGATGCCCGGCCGCGTGCCGATCCGCAGCGACTCCTCGCGCACCCGGGTCATCAGGAAGATGTTGTAGTCCACCCCCAGAGCGACCAGGAACACGAAGCCGAACAGCGGCACCGAGGGGTCGGCACCCGGGAACCCGAGCAGGTGGTTGAACACCAGCGCCGAGACGCCGAGGGTGGCCGCGTACGAGAGCACCACGGTCCCGATCAGCAGTAGCGGTGCCGCGATCGAGCGCAGCAGGAGCATCAGCACGATGAGCACGACCAGCAGAACGACGGGGATGATCACCCGCAGGTCTTCGGTAGCGGTCGCGTTGCTGTCGAGCGCCAGGGCGGTGACGCCGCCGACCTTCGCGGTCGGGTCGACGGATGGCAGCTTGTCGCGCAGCGTGGTGACCGCGTGCTCCGCCGCATCGGAGTCGGCCTGCACCGAGAGCGTCGCCTCGACAAGCACCGTGCCGTTCACCGCCACGGGAGGCGACGCCGGCGCGCCGGGGGCGCCGGACGCTCCCGTGTAGATCACGGCATCCGCGATGTGGTCGGTCGATTTCGCCAGGTCGACGACACGGTCGGCGTCGCCCTGCTTCGCGACGATGTAGACAGGGCTGCCGGAGCCGGCGTCGAAGTGCTTGGCCAGCAGCTGCTGCCCGTCGACCGAGTCGGACTGGCTGAGCAGCAGGTCGGTCTGCGGCACACCGCTGGCCTGGAGTTGCAGCAGCCCGAGCGCGGCGGCACCGAGCAGCACGAGCGAGGTGATCCAGACCGCACGCGGGCGGCGTGACACGAGCCGGCCCACCGCTCCCCACAGGCGCGACGCCTTCGCCGGGGCCTCAACGCCATCGACGGGCTCGACGAACTTCGGCCGGAACGGCCAGAAGGCCGTCCGACCGAACAGAACCAGCAGTGCAGGCAGCGCGGTGAGGGCGGCCAGCAGCGCGAAGAAGATGCCGACGGCGGCCACCGGTCCGAGACCGCGGTTCGAGTTCAGACCCGAGAGCAGCAGGCAGAGCACGCCGAGAATCACGGTGGCGGCCGACGCCACGATCGGCTCGACCGCGGCCCGCAGCGCGACGCGCATCGCCTGCCACGGGAGGCGGTGCGTCACCAGCGCCTCCCGGAACCGCGCGACCAGCAGCAGCGAGTAGTCGGTCGCCGCGCCGAGCGCCAGGATCGACAGGATCCCCTGACTCTGCCCGGTCACGGTGATGACGCCGGCCTCAGCCAGCAGGTACACGATCAGGATGCTGCCGGTCAGCGCGAATGCCGAGGTCATCAGCACCAGGATCGGCAGCAACAGCGAGCGGTACACCACGAGCAGGATCACGAACACCACCAGCAGGGCGACCACCAGCAGGATCCCGTCGATCCCGCCGAACGCGGCGCCGAAGTCGACGCCGAGCGCCGCCGGCCCGGTGGTGTAGCTCGTCAGCCCGGACGGCAGCCCCGCCACCGCGGCCTTCCTGACGTCGGCGATCACGGTCTTCGCCTCGGCGCTGGATTTCACGGGGACGAAGACCTCGAGCGCCTGGCCGTCGGCCGAGGGGATGGGCCCGACCACCGTACCGACGCCATCGATCGCGCCCAAGGCATCGACGCGTTCGGCGACCGAGCGGGTGTCGTCGGCACTGACCCCGGCCGAGCGGGCGTAGACGACGATCGCGGGCACCGTGTCTGAGGGGAAGAACTTCTTCAGGTCGCTCTGCACCTGGGTCGACTCCGCGCTGGCCGGCAAATAGCTGGCTTGGTCGTTGTTCACCACCGAGCTGAGCTTGCCGAAGGTCGGCCCGCCGAGGGACGAGACACCGAGCCAGGCGACCACCAGGATGAGCGGTGCGACGATGCGGATCCAGCGAGCCGGTGTGTGCGTCATGAGGGAAGTATCGCATTAGTCAGCCGGCTGATGAATACTCCGAGGGGATGCACCCCAACCTTTTCGCTGACATGGTCGTCTCAGTAGGTGAAGGAGGGCGCCGATGGCTCGCGAGGCGGCATGGGAACGCGTGGTGACCGAACTGGTCGCCGAGCGCGGCGACGCCCTGCTGCGCTACGCCGCGCTCCTCTGCGGTGACCGCGACGACGCCGCCGACCTGGTGCAGGAGGCACTGGTCAAGACCTTCGGGCGGCTGCGCAACGGCTTCGGGGTCGAGAGCGCCGAGGCCTACGTGCGCCGCGTCATCCTGAACACGCACCTGGATGGCGGCAGGCGCCGCAGCCGCTGGCGCCGGGTCGCCCCGCTCGAGTACGTGCCCGAGGAGCGCGAGTCCGAAGCCCCGGCCGTGGACGCCAAGCTCGACCTGCACGGCGAGCTGCGCAAGCTCACCCCGCGGGAGCGGGCCTGCCTCGTGCTGCGTTACTACGACGACCTCACGGTCGCCGCCATCGCCGAGACCCTCGGCATCAGCGCGGGCACCGTCAAGCGCTACCTGAGCGACGGACTGGCCAAGATGGCCATCGCCCTGGCCGACGACGGCACCGCCGCCGACCGACTCGGGCCGGCCGGCGCCGCCCCGAGCATCCGAACCGAGCAAGGAGACGTGGATGCCCACCGAATCTGAGCTGCGTCAGCAGTTCCATGATGACGAGCCGGGCGGCTCGATCGATCTCGACGCCGTGCTGCGCCGCAGCCGCGCCCGTCGGCGTCCGCGCGTGGTCGCCGCCGCCGTCGTCTCGTCGCTCGCGGTGATCGGCATCGTCGTGCCGGTCTCGATCAGCATCGCGGGCACGCGATCGGCGACGTCGCTGTTCGACGCGGGCGCGGCATCCGCTCCGCGTTCCTCTGCGGGGCCGGTGCGCCTCGGCGGCGAGACCACGAACGGCTCCGACGCATCGGGATCAGGGGGCGGCATCAAACGAGCGCCCGCCGAGAAGATCAACCTGTGCACGGGCGCGGTGGCGACGCCCGCCCCCGCGGACGACGGGCTCGTGCTGACCTTGGCGCCCGTGGATGCCGCGGCGAGCGCCCGCGACATCCCGGTCACCGTCACACTCACCAACAACGGAACGCAGCGCGTGACGGGATCCCTCTCGCCGTTCCCGGCGCTCACCCTGTCGCGCGACGGGATCGTGCTCTGGCACAGCAACGGACCGGTCCCGTCGCTCGCGCAGGAGATCGACCTGGCGCCCGGTGCCAGCACCAGCTTCGACACCACCTTCCAGCCGCTGGTGTGCGGCGTGACCGACGACGAGCAGGAGAGCTTCCGCACCGACCTGCCCGCGGCCGGACCGGGCAGCTACCAGCTCTCGGCCGCTCTCGATCTGACTCCGGCGACCGCCGACGCGAACGGGCAGATCGCGGTGGTGCTGGTCACCGGCCCGACTTCCCCCGTGACGTTGCACTGACCCGCTCGCTAGGCTTCCCCCGTACCCAGATCGGGCGGCAGACGGAAGGCGAAACATCATGGTGGAAAAGCAATCGATCCTGGGTCGTATCTCGACCCTGGTGCGGGCCAACATCAACGCCCTGATCGATCAGGCCGAAGACCCCCAGCTCATGCTCGACCAGCTCGTGCGCGACTACACGAACAGCATCGCCGAGGCCGAGAGCGCCGTTGCGACCACGATCGGCAACCTGCGGCTGATGGAGCAGGACCACGACGCCGACGTCGCCGCCGCGCAGGACTGGGGCCTCAAGGCGCAGGCCGCGAGCGCCAAGGCCGACCAGCTGCGGGCCGCCGGCAACGCGGCGGATGCCGACAAGTTCGACAACCTGGCCAAGGTCGCGCTGAGCAAGCAGATCACCAGCGAGAACGAGGCCAAGCAGGCCGAGCCGACCATCGCATCCCAGAACGCGGTCGTCGATCAGCTCAAGACCGGCGTGCAGCAGATGCACGAGAAGCTCGACCAGCTCATCGCGAAGCGCGACGAGCTGGTCGCGCGCTCGAAGACGGCCGACGCGCAGCAGCAGGTGCACGACGCGGTCAAGAGCATCAACGTCCTCGACCCCACGAGCGAGCTCGGCCGCTTCGAAGACAAGGTGCGCCGCCAGGAGGCGCAGGTCGCCGGCCAGCAGGAGCTCGACGCCTCAAGCCTCGACTCGCAGTTCGAGAGCCTCGACGACCTGGGCACCGCGGCCGAGGTCGACACCCGGCTTGCAGCCCTCAAGGCGGGCACTGCGCCCAAGGCGGTCACCTCGGGCGAGTAGCCCGCGGATTCGCCGGGCACAGGATTCGCCCAGAGCAGAGGCACCGTTCCGCCCCCTCCCAGCATCGGGAGGGGGCGGTCTGCTGAGATGGGGAGATGACGACGATCGGATTCATCGGCTCGGGAAACATCGGCTCTTCGATCGCACGAGCGGCGATCGCTCGCGGCGACGAGGTGGTGCTGAGCAACTCGCGCGGCCCCGAGACCCTCGCCGAACTGGTGGCCGAACTCGGGGAGCATGCCCGGGCCGCGACGCCGGCCGAGGCGGCCGCAGCCGCCGATCTGGTCGTGGTGACCGTGCCGTTCAAGGCCGTCAACGACCTGCCGGTCGAGCCGTTCGTCGGCAAGATCGTGATGGACACCAACAACTACTACCCGCAGCGCGATGGCGTCTCGGATGAGATCGAGAGCGGCGCGATCACGGTGTCGGGAGTGCTGCAGCGCCACCTCGTCGACGCCAAGGTCGTCAAGGCGTTCAACCACATCCAGGCCCTGCAGATCATCAGCACGGCCACCCCGAGCGGCACTCCGGGCCGCCGGGCGCTGGCGATCGCCGGGGATGACGAGCACGCCAAGCGGGCCGTCACCGACTTCATCGACGGGATCGGCTTCGACGTGGTCGACGTCGGCCCGCTCTCGGAGAGCTGGCGCATCGACGCCGGCACGCCCGGATACGGTCCCGAGCTCACCGCGGCCGAGCTCGAAGCGGCCCTGGCCGCGGCCGTGCCGAGGGGGCAGCGCTGAACCGCGCGCCGGTCGGGCAAGCAGCCGTGCGCTCTAGAGTGGCTGCGTGACCGCCACCTTCGTCGTCGTCCCGCAGTGGCAGGGCTCGCCCTCGTCGCGCGCCATGCGGCTGGCCGAGGGCGCGGCGGCGATCCGCGAAGACCTGCCATCGGCCAGCACGGTCGACGTCCCGGTCCCCCTCGAGGCCGGCGACGAGCAGGGCACGGGGATCGCGCGCTTCAGCTCGCTCCAACTCGTGCGCGAGCGTGTGCGCGACGCACTCGGCGAGGTGGATGATGCGGCCGTCGTCATCGGAGGGGACTGCGGGGTCTCGTCGGCCGCCGTGGCACACGCCGTCGATCGGCGCGGAGACCTCGCGCTGGTCTGGTTCGATGCGCACCCCGATCTGAACTCGCCCGAGAGCTCCCCGTCCGGCGCGTATGCCGGGATGGTGCTGCGCTCGATCATCGACGACGAACTGGTGCCCGCCGGGCGGGTGCTGCTCGCGGGCGCGCGCTCGTGGGACCCGGGCGAGGACGCGTTCGCAGCCGAGGCCGGCATCCGCTCCCTGACCGTCGACGAACTGAGCGACCCGAAGGCCCTGATGGATGCCGTGGCCGCCACGGGAGCCGAATCGGTCTACCTGCACATCGACCTCGATGTGCTCGACCCCTCAGAACTGGCGGGACTGCTCGACCCGGAGCCCTTCGGCCTCAGCGGCGCCGCCTTGGCCGCGACCATCAAGGCGCTGCGCGAGCGGTTCGCCCTCGCCGGTGCCACGATCGCGGCTTACGCTCCCGCGGGGCCCGACGACGTGGCGGATGACGCGCCGGCGATCCTGCGGGTGATCGCCGCGCTCGGCCTCAACTCCTGAGGAGCGAGCGCCGCGGGATTTGTCCTGTATTGAGGACAACAGGGGAGACACTCGGCCTCCCTCGGCCTTGATTGCTGATTCTGTCTGTTTAAGTGGACGAAACCGAGACTTGTCGCTATGTTGGGAGTCCCAAGTCCAATATGGTCGGGAAAACAGGACATGAACGAAACTGACATCGGCGCGATGGTGACCTCGCGACGGAAACGTCTCCACCTGAACCAGGCCGACCTCGCTCGGTTGGCGAACATCAGCAGGAGCGCTCTCTCGGCGCTCGAGAACGGGAACAGGACGCGCGGGGCGACCATCACCACCCTGCTCTCGGTGCTCTCGGTCCTCGGCCTGACCATCGACATCGTCGAAGCGAATCGCTCATGACAGGGATCGATCCCGTGGATGTGGACGTCGCCGATGTCTACAAGGGGCGGCGCCTAGCAGGCACGCTGCGCCGAGATGGTGATGACGTCGTCTTCGAGTACCACGACGAGTACCTGGCGACCGACGGTCCTGACGTGGCGACGACCTTGCCCAAGCGAGCGCTCGCCTATCGGGAGCGGGGCGGAGCCGTGCCGCCCTTCTTCGCGGGACTTCTGCCCGAGGGGCGACGGCTGAGCGCCATCCAGGCCGAATTGAAGACGTCGGCCGACGACGAGTTCAGCCAGGTGGTCGCCGTCGGGGCCGACTGCGTCGGCGACGTGCGAGTCCTTCCACAGGGAGCGGCGGCCGATGAACCACCCGCTGCCAGGATTCGTGATCTCCCCCGACCCGACGAGGTCAGTTTCCGCGGCCTCTTCACCGACCTTCTCGAGAGACCGCTCGCTGACAAGTCCGTCGCAGGAGTTCAAGCCAAGATCAGCGATCAGATGATCTCGGTGCCGGTGTCGGGAACGTTCGGCCCGGCCATCGTCAAACTGTCGCCGCCTGGGTCGCCCCGGCTGGTGGAGAACGAGGCCTTCTTCCTCGACGTTGCCAGAGCATGCGGCCTCGACGTCGCGTCCGCACAGGTGGTCCACGACAGGGATGGCGAATCGGCATTGGTCGTTCAGCGGTTCGATCGCCGCCGCGTCGGCGGCCGCGAGGTCTCCCTCGCCCAAGAGGATGCTGTGCAGCTCGCCGGCCGCTGGCCCGCCTCCAAATACCTCATGAGCGCGCGGGACGTCTTCGCCACCGTTGCACGGGTCTCGACGGCGCCCGTCGTGGAGATCTCAAAGCTCGTCCGCCTCTTCGCGATGAGCTACGTCATCGGCAACGGCGATCTGCACGCGAAGAACGTCAGCGTGCAGAACATCGACGGGTTGTGGCGGCTGACCCCCGCATACGACGTCCTGACAACCGTGCCCTACGGGGATCGGACGACCGCCCTCGACACTGAGGGCCGTCGTGACAATCTGCGCGCACGAGACTTCGTCGCATTGGCGGCGCGCCATGCTGTTCCGGAGGCCGTGACCCGCAGGATCCTCACCGACGTTGCGAACGCGTGCGTCGATCTCATTCGACACGCGGACGACATCGGCCTCGAAGAGAAGAGGACGGCCGACGTGGTCCGAGTCGTTCAGAAGCGTGCGACCGATCTCAGCGAGAGCGAGTGAACCGGCGTCACGGCGTCGGTCGCTGACCTTCGCGTCGGCTAGTCGGTGACCTTCGCGTCGATCGAGTAGTTCGACCCGTCGAACTTCGTGATCGTGACCGTGACGTCGTGAGCGACACCCGACGGGTCGGTGAACGTGCAGGCCTCGGTGTTGCCCACGGCGATCTTCACGTCCTCGTCTGCGCAGCTGATGTCCGGCGTGAACTTCAGCGACGGTGTGAGCGCCTGGGCCGCGAGCTGGGCGATGTCGGTTCCCTTGACGGTCGGGGTGCTGCCGGGGTCGACGGTCGGCGTCGGCGCGTTCTTGGCGGTATCGGCCACCTTCACGTCGATGTGGTACGTCTTGCCCTTCACCGAGGTGAAGGTGATGGCCACGTCGTAGATCAGGCCGTCGGTATCCGTCAGCTCGCAGGTGATCTTCTTGCCCTTCACCACGACGATGTCGTCGTTGCCGCAGTCGATGGCCGGCGTCGACCCGACCTTCGCTGCCAGCGCCTTGGCAGCGGTCTGGGCGACGCTCGCGCCGGACACAGTGGGTCCGGCCTCGGTCAGGACGCTGCATCCGGCAAGGGCGAGCAGCAGGAGGAAGGCCGCGGCGAGAACCGGGGCGAGCGGATGAGAGCGCATGAAACGGACCTCCGAAAGATGAGCGGGTGCCTCACGCTATCGAAGAAGATGGATCCATGGCCCCCCACGAGTTCGATCTGATCGTCATCGGTGCCGGCGCTGTCGGCGAGAACGTCGCCGACCGAGCCGTGCAGGGCGGCTTGACCGCCGCGCTGGTCGAAGCGGAACTGGTGGGCGGCGAATGCTCGTACTGGGCATGCATGCCGTCGAAGGGTCTGTTGCGCGCCGGCGCGGTGCTGCGCGCGGCGGCGGACGTGGATGGTGCCAAGCAGGCGATCTCGGGCGGTCTCGACCCGCTCGGGGTGCTGAGGCGTCGCGACGCGATCGTGCACGACTGGGACGACAGCTCGCAGGCGGACTGGGTGAAGGGCGCCGGGATCGAGTTGATCCGCGGCCACGCGCGGTTCACCGGGCCGAAACAACTCACCGTGACGTCCGCAGACGGCACGACGACCGAGCTCGTGGCGCGCCACGCCGTCACCGTCAGCACCGGCAGCGCGGCGTTGCTCCCCGACATCCCGGGGCTCGCCGACGCCCGGCCGTGGACGAGTCGTGATGCCACGAGCGTGAAGCACGTGCCCGAGAGTCTGGCGATCCTGGGTGGCGGCGTCGTGGGCTGCGAGATGGCGACCGCGTACGCCTCGATGGGATGCCGGGTCACTCTGCTGTCGCGCGGGCCGCTGCTGAGCACCCTGGAGCCGTTCGCCGGCGATGCCGTGCAGGCCGCCCTCGAGAAGGCCGGAGTCGACGTGCGGATCGGCGCCGAAGCCGCGTCGGTGCACCGGGCCGACAAGAACGTGGTGCTCGAGCTGACGGACGGATCGCGCGTGCTCGCCGAAGAGCTGCTCGTCGCGATCGGCCGCACGCCCCGCACCGAGGATCTGGGCCTCGAGACCATCGGCCTCACCCCCGGGCACTGGCTCACGGTCGACGACACGATGCTGGTCAACGGGTTCGACTGGCTCTACGCGACCGGCGACGTGAACCACCGCGCCCTGCTCACGCACCAGGGCAAGTACCAGGCGCGCGCCGCGGGCGACGTGATCGCCGCCCGCGCTCTCGGCCAGCCGGTGGATGACGCGCCGTGGGGGCGGCACGTCGCGACGGCCGACATCGAGGCGGTTCCGCAGGTGACGTTCACCGATCCGGAGGTGGCGTCGGTGGGCCTGACCGCCGAGGCGGCGAGGAAGGCCGGATACGACATCCGCGTCGTCGACTACGACCTGAGCTGGATCGCGGGCGCCAGCGCCCTGGCCGATCATTACGAGGGCAGGGCGCGAGCGGTGATCGACGCGGAGCACGAGGTGATCATCGGCGTCACCTTCGTGGGGCGCGAGGTGGGCGAGATGCTGCAGGCGGCGACGATTGCGGTGGTCGGAAAGGTGCCGCTCAAGCGGCTCTGGCACGCGGTCCCCGCCTACCCGACGCTCAACGAGGTCTGGCTGCGCTTCCTCGAGACGGACGGGCGCGGCAGCGCCTGAGAAGCGGAGCGTGAGAAGCAGCCCGTGAGACGCAGCCCGTGAAGTTCGAGCCGACGCCATGGGTCGCGCCGATCGACCCGAGCCGATTCGCGCGCGGGATCGCACGTTTCATCGCGGGCGCCGTGCGGGTTCCCGGGCTCAGGAGGTTTCTGCTGCTGCCCGTGATCGCCCGCCCCGGATACTGGCTCGCGACCTTCGTCGCGTTCCTCTGGGGCTGCCTCCTGCTCGGGCACTGGGGGCGCCGTCGCGGCCTGTACTCGTTCATCGCCCTGCCGAACTGGGGATTCGGCCGGGCAGGCACGACGATCGGCGCCATCTACCTGACGAACGACACGACCCGCGAGCGGGTGCTCGAGCACGAGCTGGTGCACACCCGGCAGTGGAAGAAGTACGGCCTGTGCTTCCTGCCGCTGTACATCGCGGCGGGGGCGAACGCACTAGGCAACCGTTTCGAGGTCGAGGCCGGGTTGGAGAAGGGCGGGTACCGCTAAGACCAGCCGGGTGGATGCCGTTCCTGCCAGGCGATCCGCCGCTCGAGTTGGGCGCCGATGGAGAACAGCACGTCCTCGCCCCCCGGACGTCCGATCAGTTGGACGCCCATCGGCAGCCCCGCGTCGGTGACGTGCACCGGGAGCGTGATCGCGGGCAGGCCGCACACGTTCACGAAACTGGTGAACGGCGTGTACTGCACCTGCTGACCGAAGTTGCGCATCGCGTCCTCGGCGTCGTACCAGCCGATCGGGCGCGGCGTCATCGCGAGCGTCGGAGTGAGCACCGCGTCGAACCGCGACAACTGCCGGATGACGCGGCGCTCGTACTTGGTCAGCCAGCCGAGCGCGGCGGCCAGCTCGCGGGCGCCGAGGCGGCGTCCGGTCTCGACCAGCCAGCGGGTCAACGGCTCGACCTGGTCGAGCTGCTCCCCCTCGATCCGGATGCCGGCGGCACCCCCCTGCCAGAGCGTCGTGAAGGCGGCGGCGTAGCCCTCCTCGGGCTCGAGCCGGAACTCCTCGAGACCGTGCCCGATCGCATCCAGATGCTCGCGCGCCGCCCGCAGCGCGTCCTGCGCCTCGGGCTCCACGACCAGCTCGTATGCCGTCTCCCAGGGCGAGCTCGTCGTCACCCCGAGCTGGAAGCGGCCCTCGCCGCGCACCGCGGCATTGAGGTAGGCGCCGCCGTCCCAGTTCGGCGCCCGGGTCGCGTAGTCGAGGCGTCCTTCGCCGAGCATCGCGTCGAACAGGAGCGCGGCATCCGTCACCGTCCGCGCGAGCGGGCCGGCCACCCCGAGCCCGCCCAGGTTCGTGAAGCCCGGGCTCGCCGGGATCCGGCCGCGCGATGGCTTCAGCCCGACCAGTCCGGTGGCGGCCGCCGGGATTCGCACCGAGCCGCCGCCATCCGAGCCGGGTGCGACCGGCAACAGGCCGGCCGCGACGGCGACCGCCGCTCCCCCGCTCGATCCACCGGGTCCGAGCGTCGGGTCGTAGGGGTTGCGCGCCGGGCGTCCGGCCGCCGGCTCGGTGTAGCTGGGCATCCCGAACTCGGGCGTGGCCGTCTTGCCGAGGCTGATCGCCCCGGCCGCGTCGAGCACCTCGACCAGGTCGTCGGAGGCGTCAGGCACGTGATCGGCGAACGCCCGCGAGCCGTAGCGGGTGGGCACGCCCGCGCGGTCGACGAGATCCTTGTCCGCCAGAGGAAGACCCCAGAGGGCGAGCGCCCTCGGCAGACCACCGATGGCGTCCGCCCGCGCTCGGGCCGCATCGGCGGTGACCTCGACGAATGCGCCGAGGCCGTTCTCGCCGGAGTCGATCCGCTCGATGCGATCCAGGTAGTGGTCGACCAGCTCGCGCGGCGACAGCTCGCCCCGGCGCAGGCGGTTCAGCTGCTCGAGCGCGCTCAGGTCGTGAAAGGCGGGCACGAGCCGAGCCTAAGCCGCCGGTACCGTGAGCACATGGCCCGCGCCCTCTACCGCCCGTCCCTCTCCCTCGTCACCGGGGCCAGTTCGGGGATCGGCGCGGCATTCGCCCGCGCCCTCGCGGCGCGCGGTTCCGACCTGGTGCTCGTGGCCAGGCGGGAGGATCGGCTGCGCGCCCTGGCATCCGAGCTCGAGGCGGCGCACGGGATCCGCTGCACCGTGATCGCGCTCGACCTGTCCGAGCCGCGACCGGGTGCCGCGCTGTCAGCCCGGCTCGCAGACCTGCTGCCCCACCGCCTGCCCGATCTCGTCGTGAACAACGCCGGATTCGGCATCCAGTCGCAGGTGGTGGCCACCGACCCCAACCGGCTCGCGCAGGAGGTGGCGGTCGACGTCGCCGCCGTCGTCGACCTCTGCCGCACCTTCGTCGAGCCGATGGTCGCGCGCGGCTCGGGCGTCGTGCTCAACATCGCGAGCACGGCCGCCTACCAGCCGGTTCCGGGGATGGCGGTCTACGCGGCGTCCAAGGCCTTCGTCAAGTTGTTCACCGAGGCGCTGTGGCACGAGACCAGACCCCACGGCGTGACGGTGTTCGCGGTCGCCCCGGGCGCCGTCGCGTCGGAGTTCTTCGCCGAGGGACGGCGGATCCCGGCGCCGACCAGCTACTGGGAACCGTCGCGCATCGCGGATGCCGGCCTGCGCGCGCTCGACCGTGGGCTCGGGCGTGGGCCGCGCGGTGGCGTCGGGGTGCGTCCCGAGGTGATGCCGGGTTTCGCGAACCGGGCGGCCGCATTCAGCACCCGGTTCATCCCTCGCCGAGTGCTGTTGCACTTCAGCGCACGGCTCGCCGCCCGTACATAGCTCTCAGCTGCTACAGCTCCTGGAACGCCGTCAGTTGAAGCCCGTCCGGTCCTTCCAGACGGGCGTTGAGTGAGTTCCACGGGGTGCGCGTCGGCGGAGCCACCTCCTCGGCGCCTGCTTCCACCAGCGTGCGGGTCGTGGCCTCGGCATCCTGCACCTCGAAGGCCACCCGCACCCGCAGCGGGAAGGGATGCGCGACCGCACGACCGACCTCGACCTCGTCGATCATCTCCACCTGTGCGGTGTTCGCGAGCTCGAGGGTGGCCGTCGGGATCCCGAGGATCGCGACTCGGGCGCCGTCGTCGCCCTGGTAGGCCTCGAGCTCGGGCAGGCCCAGGGCATCGCGGTAGAAGGCGAGTGCCGCGTCCAGGTCCGCCGTCTCGAGCACCAGCCGCAGCTGCAGCGCGGTCACTGCTTCGCCTTCCGCGGCGTCTTGAGGCTCTTCTGCATCAGGACCGTGCCCAACCAGCGGCCGAACTTGTAGCCGACCTTGCCCATCTCGCCGATCTTGGTGAACCCGAACTTCTCGTGCATGGCGATCGACGCGTCGGCCCCCTTGTCGGCGATGACCGCGATCACCTCCTTGATCCCGGCGGCCTTCGCGTCGTCGAGCATCCGCGCCATGAGCGCCCTGCCGATGCCCTTGCCCGTCGCTGCGGGACTGAGATAGATCGAGTCCTCGACCGTGTAGCGGTATGCGGCCTTCGCCTTCCAGGGAGTGACGTAGGCGTAGCCGAAGATCATCCCGCTCGGCGACTCGGCCACGATCCACGGGAACCCCAGTCGCTCGACGTCGCGGAACTTGTGACGCATCTCTTTCAGGGTCAGCGCGTCCTCGTCGAAGGTGACCGTGCTGTTCGCCACGTAGTGGTTGTAGATCTCGAGCATGTGAGGCACGTCGCGCTCGGTGGCCTGACGGAGCTCGAACGAGAACTCCGGCTCGGGCGGCGGCGCGGGCCGCAGCCGCGGCGGCAACTGTCTGCGCGGGTTGTATTCCTCTTCGAGCATCAGCACACCTCCGGCATGTGGCGATCCTACGTCGCGGAGGTTGACGCATCAGGGGCAACTCCGAGGCTCCAGTCGACCGGCTCAGCGCCCGCGGCGACGAGCAATTCGTTCGCGCGGCTGAACGGGCGCGAGCCGAAGAATCCGGCGCTCGCCGAGAGCGGGCTGGGGTGAGCGCTCGCGATGATCGGGATGCCGCCCAGCAGCGGTCGAAGAGTGCCGGCATCCCGCCCCCACAGAACGGCGACGAGCGGGCCGCCCCGCGCGGCCAACGTGCGGATCGCGTGCTCGGTCACGGCCTCCCAGCCCTTGCCGCGATGGGATCCCGAGGCGCCCGCCTGCACCGTCAGCACCCTGTTCAGCAGCATCACGCCCTGCCGCGTCCAGGGGGTGAGGTCGCCGTTCGGCGGAGTCGGGATGCCGAGGTCGGTGCGCAGCTCCTGGTAGATGTTCTGCAGGCTGCGCGGCACGGGCCGCACGCTCGGGTCGACCGAGAACGAGAGGCCGACCGGGTGCCCGGGCGTCGGGTAGGGATCCTGCCCGACGATGAGCACCTTCACCTCGGCCAGCGGAGCCTCGAAGGCACGCAGCACCTGGCGCCCGGCCGGCAGGTACGGCCGCCCGGCCGCCACCTCGGCGCGCAGGAAGTCGCCCATCGCCGCGATCCGCGGCGCGACCGGCTCGAGTGCGGCGGCCCAGCCGGGGTCGACGAGCTCGGAGAGCGGGCGCGCGGTCATGCCGCCCACGCGATCATGCCCACTTGCTCATGCCGGGTAGGGCACGGGGCCGTCCGTGCTCCACGGGAACATGATCCAGCGCGACGTTCTGCGCCAGACGTAGTCGGGCTCCTCGACCGTGGTGGGCTTGCTGTACAGGCACACGGTGCGCACCTGGCCGCCCCCGGCTCTCAGCAGCTCGACCACCAGGTGCAGGGTGCGGCCGGAGTCGGCGACGTCGTCCACGAGCAGGATGCTCTTGCCCCGCAGCGACTCGCGATCGAGCGTCGGCGGCAGCACGACCGGCTCGTCGAGGGTGGAGTCGACGCCGGTGTAGAACTCCACGTTGAGACTGCCCAGGGTCTTCACGTCGAGCGCATAGCCGAGCGCACTGGCCAGCGGCAGGCCGCCGCGCGCGATTCCGACGATCGCGTCGGGGCGGAATCCGTCGGCCGCGATCTGCGTGGCGAGGTCGCGCGCCGCGGTTCCGAAGAGCTCGTAGCTCAGAATCTCGCGCTCGTCGGGCACTCTCTCACGGTAGCCGACGGCTAGCATCCGAGCATGGCTGATCGCATCACGTTCCGGACGATGGCGTTCGGATTGGTCGGATTCCTGTTCCTGGTCGAACTGACCAGCGGCATCCTGCAGGGCTATTACGTACCGCTGGCGAGCAAGATCGCCGGACACATCGGGGTGGACACCGCCGACTACAACTGGACGGAGGCCGCGCAGTTGCTCGTCTCGGCCCTGGTCGTTCCGGTGCTGGCGAAGCTCGGCGACATGTTCGGCCACAAGCGGATCCTGCTGGTGTCGACGGCGGTCACGGCGCTGGCGAGTTGGGGGATGGTGGCATCCGGCACCTTCGCCGGGTACCTGATCGCGTTCGCGTTCCAGGGCTTCTACGTGGTGTGGTTGCCGCTCGAAGTCGCGCTGATCTTCGACCGCGGCCGACGTTCTGGCAACACGGCATCGACGACCCGTCGCGCGGCGGGCCTGCTCGTGGTCGCCCTCGAGGCGGGCGCGATTCTGGGCGCACTCGCCGGGAGCCGGGTGTTCAAGGCCACCGGCCACGACTTCCCGGTCACCCTGGCGGTGCCGGCGATCTGCGTCACCCTGGTGTTCTTCGCCATCCTGTTCGGGGTGCGCGAGTCGACGCCGATCCCCGGCCGCAAGCTCGACGGCGGCGGCTTCGTGCTGCTGACGCTCGCGCTGCTGTTCATCACCGGCGGACTCACCTTCCTCCGGCTCAACGGGCCGGGCAGTTGGACGGTCTGGGTGCCGATCGTGGTCGGGCTGCTGCTGTTCATCCCGTTCGCGCGGCTCGAGCGGCGGCATCCGGATCCCGCCATCGACCTGAAGGTGCTCGCGCAGCCGAGCATGTGGCCGGTGCAGCTGACCGCGGGGCTGTTCGGGATCAGCGTGCTCGGTGCGCAGATCCCGCTGTCGACGTTCGCGGCCGCCGACCCGAAGAAGCTCGGCTACGGCCTGAACCTCGACTCGGATGTCATCTCATACCTGATCGGCGCCTATCTGATCGCGCTGATCGTCGGCGCCCTGCTGTTCCCGATCCTGGCGCGTCGCGCGACGCCCCGCATCGCGCTCATCGTCGCGACCTTCTTCGTCGCCGGCGGCTATCTGCTCTTCATCCCGCTGCACGACCAGGTATGGCAGGTGGTCGTCAACATGGTGATCGCCGGCATCGGTTCGGGCGCGCTGGTCGCGGCTCTGCCGAGCGCGGCAGCAGCCGCGGCCCCTGCTGGACAGTCGGGCATCGCGACCGGGCTGACGAACACGACGAAGACCATCGGGGGCGCGTTCGCCTCCGCCGTGTTCGGGGTCATCCTGCACGTCGGGCTCACCTCGACGGCATCGACGAGCGGTGCCGGCCTCGCGGCGTACATCGCGGTCTGGACGATCTGCGGCATCGGCGCGCTCGTGGCGGCGGTGCTGCTCTTCGTGGTGCCGAAACTCGCGTTCTCGGACTCGGAGGTCGACCTCGCGGCGGATGCCGTGGGCGCCGTCGAGACGCCCGCGCCATAGAGAGCGCCCCGCCTAGTCGACCAGCAGCGGCCGCACCTCGCGGCCGAGGAACGCGATGAACCCCTCGACGTCGGGCTCGTCGCGCGTCGGCTCGATGGCGAGGTTCGTCACGCCCCTGCGCGCTAGATCTCCTAGTTGCACGGCGATGGCCGCGGCGTCTCCGGCGGCGACCGCATAGCCGCGGGCGCTCGGGGCGGCATCCGATCGCCAACTCAGCAGATCGGCGCGCACCCGAGCCACAGCGTCCGCTCCGGTGGCGGCGATGATGTTCGCCATCAGGGGCGTGCCTGCGCCCGCGATGCCGGCGGCGGCATCCACCTCCTCGAGCGTCAGGGCGTTGGCCAGCAGCACGCCGTCGCCGAGCTCGGCCGCGAGCCGCAGCGTTACGGGGCCGCCTCCGCCGATCATCAGCGGCAGCCGACCCTCGGGCGGCCAGCCGAGCGCGACACCCTCCAGGCGCACATAGCGGCCCTCGACCGTCACCGTGCCGCCGTCGAGCAGTTGCCGCAGGGCGATCGAGTATTCGCGCAGCAGCGTCACCGGCGACTCGACCCGCGCGCCGATCTGGCCCATCCAGGCCTGGACCCCGTGGCCGACCCCCGCGATCAACCGGCCCGGGATCGCGCGCTCGAGGGTCGCGAGCTCCATCGCGGTGAGCGCGACGTTGCGCAGCGGAACCGGCATCAGGCCGATGCCCACCGTGATCCGCTCGGTGGTGCCCAGGGCGAGCGCCGCCGAGGCGATCCCGCTCTCGGTGAAGCAGTCCTCCCACACCCAGAGCTCATCCAGTCCCGCCGCCTCGACCGCCCGTGCCACCGGCCGCAGCCGTTCGGGGGGCATGGCGGGGGTGAAGACGAATCCGAGACGCGGCATGGCTCAGGCCTTCGGTTCGAGCCTGCCGCGGATCACCTTGTGCGGTGCCGCCTGCGCGACCGGCTTGATCGTGATGAGGTCGAGGTTCACGTGCGCGGGCAGCTCCATGGTGTGCACGATCGCCTCCGCGATGTCGTCGGCGGACAGCGGATCCGGCACGTTCTCGTATACCGCGTCGGCCCTGGCCTGGTCGCCCTTGAACCGCGTCAGGGCGAACTCGTCGGTCTTCACCATCCCGGGCGCGATCTCGAGCACGCGGATCGGCTCGCCCGCGAGCTCGAGCCGCAGCACGGCCACGAGAGCGTGCTCCGCGAACTTGGCGGCGTTGTAGCCGGCGCCACCCTCGTAGGCGAGGTGGCCGGCGATCGAGGTGACGGTCATGATGTCGGCGACGCCGGCATCCCGCGCGCCGTCTCGCAGCAGCGGCAGCAGCGCCGCGATCATGCGCTGCGTTCCGAGCACGTTGATCTCGAACATGGCGCGCCAGTCGTCGAGGTCGGCCGATTCGATCGGCCCCATGCCAAAGGCGCCGCCCGCGTTGTTGACCAGGCCGTGCAGCGGGCCGAGGGCCGCGAGCTCGTCGCGCACCCGGTCGACGTCCGCCTGCTGGGTGAGATCCGCGACGAGGGTGATGATGCCCGTGTCGGCCGCGAGCTGTGCCAGCCGGTCGCCGCGACGGGCGACACCGATCACCTCCCAGCCGTGCTCGGCGAAGAGTCGGGACGTCGCGGCCCCGATCCCCGAGCTCGCTCCGGTCACGACCACGCGCTTCACCATGAACTCAGGGTATCGAGGCATCTCCTGTTCAAGACGACCCTGGTTAGGCTGGATCGGATGACCGCTGCGGATGCGCCGATCGCTCCTCCTCCCCCGGTGGGCGCGACCAAGGCCCGTGTGCGCGTCCCGTTCTGGGACAACGCGCGCTTCGCCACCATCGCCCTCGTCGTGATCGGCCACGCGATCCAGCGGCAGACCAGCGACTCGAACAACGCGCTGACGCTCTACCTGTTCATCTACGCGTTCCACATGCCGGCGTTCGCGATCATCAGCGGGTACTTCTCGAAGGCGAGCCCGCCGTCGACCCGCGGGATGCTGAAGATCGTCACCGACATCGTGATCCCGTATGTGATCTTCCAGAGCATCTGGTCTCTCGTGCAGTTCGTGTTCGAGGGCGTCAACTCGCTGGACTTCGCGCAACCGCACTGGACACTGTGGTTCTTGCTCGCGCTCGCCGCCTTCCGGGTGGCGCTGCCCTACCTGGTGCTGCTGCGGTGGCCGCTGGCGTGGGCGGTGCTGCTGTCGGTCGCCGTCGGGTACTGGCCCGGGGTGGACTCGACGTTCTCGTTGGCGCGGACCATCGGCATCCTGCCGTTCTTCGTGCTCGGCTGGCAGCTGCGGCAATGGAGGATCGCCGACTGGTGGGTGCGCCAGCGCGCGTGGGTCTGGCCGATCCGCGCGGCGGCCGTGCTGGTGTTCGCCGCGTGGCTGACCGTGATCGTGACCCAGATCGCGCCGTTCCGAGAGTTGAGCGTGCACTGGTTCTTCTACGACGACTCCTACTCCGGGCTCGACGCGTGGGACTGGTGGGCCGGATTCGTGCGTCTCGGGCTGATCGTGCTCGCCGTGATCCTGTGCGCGGCGTTCTTCGCGCTGATCCCGCGACGCGAGACGATCTTCACGGCGTTCGGGCAGGCGACGCTCTACGTGTACCTGCTGCACAGTTTCGTGCTCTACCCGATCCGCGAGTCGGGGGTTCTGAAGGATGACCACGCCTCGGCGGTGTGGCTGCTCACCATGGTCTTCGCCTCGATCGCAATCGCCATCGCGCTGTCGAGCCCGATCGTGCGCCGGGTGTTCCGGCCCCTGGTGGAACCACGGCCCCGCTGGCTGTTCACAAGGAACGCGACGCAGCGGGAACAGCCGAAGGGGCAGTCGCGCACAGATCCGACGGGATCGCGGCGCGACTGAGCGCGCCTTGCGTGACCCGCCGCCCGAGACGGGCGACGGCGCCCCGCGCGAAGGTCAGAAATGACCTTCGCTATTCGGCGTTGGCCGGGCCTTCGTATCCCCGCGAGACGCGGCGGGGGAGCACGAACACGAGGCAGAAGGCGGCGACCGCGAAGATCGCACTCACGGCGAGCGCCAGCGTCGCCGCGTGACCGAATCCGACGGCGAGGTTGTGATCGACGATGTGCTGGATCGCGGCCTTGACCGCGTCCGCACCCTGCGCACCGTGGGCCTGCGCCGCCGCGGCGGTTTGGGCGGATGTCGGCCCGAAGTCCTTGGGCAGGTTGCCGAACAGCACCGAGCCGATCACCGCGATGCCGATCGCCGAGCCGACACGCTGCACAGTGCCGATGACACCGGATGCCGCCCCGGCCTCCGTGCGGTCCACGGTCGCCACGATGAACTGCGCGTTCGGCGCGATGAACATGCCCGAGCCGATGCCCGCGACAGCCAGGGGCGCGAGGAGCGCCCAGTTGGTCAGATCGCCGGGGGCAACCCTCAGCAGCACCAGCCAGAGCGAGATCAGCCCGATCGACACCAGCCCGGTTCCGATCAGGAGCACGGTGCGGCCGAGCCGCTCGGCGAGCCGGTTGCTCTGCGACGCCCCGACGATGCTGCCGATGGCGAACGGGATCGACACCAGCCCCGACTCGAGCGCCGTGTGGCCGAGGCCCGCCTGCCAGAGCAGCGAGATGGTGAAGAAGATGCTCGTGAACGCGGCGAAGTACACGAGGGCCAGGATCACCCCGCCGGTGAACGAGGGATGCGAGAACAGGTGCGGCGGCACCAGCGGCTCCTTGCCGCGCCGCGCCACCGACAGCTCCCAGATCGCGAACACCACCAGCAGCAGGACGCCGCCGCCGATCGACAGGTAGGTCCAGAGCGGCCAGCCATCCTGTTGCCCCTGGATGAGCGGGATCAGGATGGCGACCAAACCGCCCGCCAGGAGCACGAAGCCGAAGAAGTCGAGCGCCGAGGTCGCCTTGGCCTCGGCGCCGCCGGGAAGCAGGATCAGACCGGCGATCACCGCGATCACGCCGAACGGCAGGTTGACGAAGAAGATCGATCGCCAGCCGTCGGCATCGCCGAGCCACTGGATCAGGAGCCCACCGACCAGCGGCCCGAGCGCGGTCGAGAAGCCGATCGACGCGCCGAAGATCGCGAACGCCTGACCGCGACGGCGCGGCGGGAACATCAGCTGGATGAGCGCGGTCACCGGCGGGAAGAAGATGCCGCCGAACAGGCCCTGCACGACGCGCGCGATGATCAGGTTCGCCGTGTCGTTCGAGACCCCGGCCCAGAAGCTCGCCAGGGTGAAGCCGACGATGCCGACCAGGAACACCCACTTGTGGCCGACCCGGTCGCCGATGCGACCCGCCGGGATCAGCGCGAGCCCATAGGCGAGCGCATAGCCGGAGATGATCCACGAGAGGGTCGCCTCGTCGGCCTTGAGGCTGGTGCGGATCGTGGGCAGAGCCACATTCACGATGGTGGTGTCGAGCAGCGCCATCGCGATCCCGAGGATCAGGACAGCGAATGCGGCCCAGGTCCTTCGAGTGACCACGGGTGCTGTCGCGGCGGCGGTGGAGGTCATGGTGCGGCCTTTCGGGTGCGCTCCTCGGCGAGGAGATCGGGAAGGCTCGAGAGGAGTTTCTCGTGCCAGGTGATGTCGGCCCGCAGTCTGTCGGTCCGGTGCGACATGACCATCAACTCGAGCGGGGTGAGGTAGCGGGCGATGGAGTCGAGCTTGAGCTCGTCCTGCACCAGCAGCAGGCGCAACTGGGACAACCTGTTCTGGATCATCGATGGCACCTCGTCGAGCTTGGTGAGGTCCAGGCGGCTGACGGCCAGGTCGAAGGGATCGGCGCGGCTGACGATCTCGGTCAGCCCGTCGTAACGCAACTTGCCCAGGGCGATCCGGCCGGCCGTGGTGATCGTCCACACCTGCCGCTCGGGGTAGCCACCCTCGCGCTCGGTCCGCACCTCGTCGATGAGTCCTTCAGCCCGAAGCCGCTTCAGCGCGCCGTAGAGCGCGCCGACCGAGATGTCGGTCCACTCGTCGATGTGCTCCTTCTCGGCCAGTTGCCTGAGCTGGTGCCCGTGCATGTCCCCCTCGTCGGCGAGGGCGCCGAGGATGTAGAGACGGATACTGGACACGCGACTACTCTCGCAGGACTAGTCGTGCGTGTCAACGATCGCCCGGGCTCTGTTACTCCCCATTGCGCCTCGCGTTGCTCCCCTCAGATGGTCGGCCTACTGTCGTCCACGACTTCCACCACCCGATGGATCACCTCGAAGGAGAACACCGAATGTCCGACTACCAGTTCGAAACGCTGCAGATCCATGCGGGTTCGGCCCCCGATCCGGCGACCCACGCGCGCGCCACGCCGATCTACAAGACCACCTCGTACGTGTTCGACAGCACGGACCACGCCAAGAACCTGTTCGCGCTCGCCGAGTTCGGCAACATCTACACGCGCATCATGAACCCGACGACCGACGTGATCGAGCAGCGCATCGCCGCGCTCGAGGGCGGCACCGCGGCACTGGCAACGGCATCCGGATCCTCGGCCATCACCTACGCCGTGCTGAACATCGCCGGGGCAGGCGACCACATCGTCTCGTCGAGCTCGATCTACGGCGGCACCTACAACCTGTTCAAGTACACGCTGGCCAGGCTCGGCATCGAGGTCACGTTCGTCGAGAACCAGGACGACCTGGCCGAGTGGCAGGCCGCTGTCCGCCCCAACACCAAGCTGCTGTTCGCCGAGACCATCGGCAACCCGAAGATCAACATCCTCGACATCGAGGGCGTCTCGGGCGTCGCGCACGAGAACGGCATCCCGCTGATCGTCGACAACACGATCGCCACGCCGTACCTGATCAAGCCCTTCGACTTCGGCGCCGACGTCGTCGTGCACTCGGCCACCAAGTTCCTCGGCGGCCACGGCACGGTCATCGCCGGTCTCATCGTCGACGGCGGCAAGTTCGAGTGGAGCAAGAACGTCGAGAAGTTCCCCGGCCTCACCGAGCCCGACCCGTCGTACGGCGGCGCGAGCTACACGGCGGCGGTCGGCGACGGCATCGCCTACATCATTAAGGCCCGCGTCACGCTGCTGCGCGACACCGGCGCCGCCCTGTCGCCCGACAGCTCGTTCGCGCTGATCCAGGGCGTCGAGACGCTCAGCCTGCGCATCGAGCGTCACGTGCAGAACACCCAGGCGATCGCCGAGTTCCTCGAGAACCACCCCGACATCGCCTCGGTCAACTACTCGGGCCTGCCCTCGAGCCCGTGGTACGCGGCGGCCAACAAGTACGCGCCCAAGGGCGTCGGCGCCGTCGTCAGCTTCGAGCTGAAGGGCGGCGTGGATGCCGGCAAGGCCCTGGTCGAGAACGTCTCGCTGTTCAGCCACCTGGCCAACATCGGCGACGTGCGCAGCCTGATCATCCACCCGGCATCGACCACGCACAGCCAGCTCACCCCGGAGCAGCAGCTCACCACCGGCGTCACGCCCGGACTGGTGCGCCTGTCGGTGGGGCTCGAGAACGTGGCCGATCTGATCGCCGACCTCGAGACGGGGTTTGCAGCGGCTCGCAAGGTGAGCGCTTCGGCGGCCAACGCCTAGTCGCACTCTGAGGGGCCCGGACCGACGTAACACGGAGGTCCGGGCCCTTCGTCATCCACCAGAATGGCCATGACATGGACTGGCAGACACCGGAAGACGCGGTGCCCTCGGCGTTCGTCACGGAGTCCAATCGACGGGCACTGTCGGCGGAGCCCCCGGCATCCGGTGCCTGGCGCCCCGGTGACGACCCCGGTCACCGGCAGTTCGTCGACATCGGCGACGTCGTGCTCGAGCGCGGAGCGGCCCTTCCCGCTGTCACCATCGCCTACGAGACCTGGGGCGAGCTGAACGCCGACGCGAGCAATGCGGTGCTCGTGCTGCACGCGCTGACGGGAGACAGCCACCTGACCGGACCGGCCGGCCCCGGGCATCCCACGGCGGGATGGTGGTCGGGATTGGTCGGCGACGGCAAGGTGCTCGACCCCGCCGAGTGGTTCGTCGTCGCGCCGAACATGCTGGGTGGTTGCCAGGGCAGCACCGGCCCGGCTTCGCTCGCGCCGGACGGCCGGGAGTGGGGGCCTCGATTCCCCTACCTCTCGATCCGCGACCAGGTGGAGGCGCAGCGGTTGTTCGCCGACGCCATCGGCGTCACCCGGTGGGCCGGAGTGATCGGCGGCTCGATGGGCGGCATGCAGGCGCTCGAGTGGGCGGTGACCCACCCGGATCGCCTGGAGCGAGTCGCCGTGCTGGCGGCGCCCCCGATCTCGAGCGCCGACCAGATCGCGCTCAACTCGGTGCAGAACGAGGCGATCCGCAGCGATCCGGCATTCGCCGGCGGCGACTACTACGGAGCCCCGGATGGCGGCGGCCCGCACCACGGCCTGGCGCTGGCGCGCCGGATGGCGCTGCTCAACTACCGCTCCCCCACCGAGCTCAACGACCGCTTCGAGCGTAGCTGGCAGAGCGGCCTCAGCCCGCTCGGCGGCGGCGGGCTGTTCGCCGTCGAGAGCTACCTGGGCTTTCACGGCAACAAGTTCACCCGCCGCTTCGACGCCAACAGCTACCTCGTGCTCACGGATGCGATGAACTCGCACGACATCGGACGCGACCGCGGCGGCGTCGCCGCAGCCCTGTCGCGGGCCACGGCGCGCGCGGTCGTCATCGGGATCGACTCCGACCGACTGTTCCCGGTGCCGGGCCAGGAGATCATCGCCCGCCACCTGGTCGGCAACATCGACGGGGACGTCCCCGTCGTTCTCACCTCGCCCTTCGGGCACGACGCCTTCCTCATCGAGGATGCGCTGGTGTCCGAACAGCTGCGACGTCTCTTCTCGGCCTGAAAAACCGCTCCGCGTGGCACCCCCCTTCCGGGTGCCCCCTCTGAGAGCATGGCTCCGGATGAGGCGACACGCAGGAGAAAGAACATCGAGATGGACCTGATCACCAAAGAGCGCGATCGTCTCCTTCAGCGCACAGCGCGGGTATACGGGCTCAGCTTCACGGTGGTGGCCCTGCTCTGCTTCATCCTTCCTGGCGCTGTCAGCATGACCGCCCTCTTCATCTCGCTGCCGATGTTCGTGGTGCTCGGCATCGCCCAGTTCCGCATGGGGGTCAGCCGGTCCCCGGTCTGGCTCGCCGTTGCCCTGATCGCCGGCCTCGTCATCGTGGTCGTCGCGTGCACCGTCGGCGCACGCCCGTCGCAGGCCGGGTTCAACGCCGTCGTCGAGCTCGCGGCCGCGTCGCTCGCCGCGGTCGGTCTCGTCCTCATGTCGAGCGCGACCAGGATCGCGGCGCTGATCATCGTGTTCCTCGTCGTCGGCGCAGCCCTGCTGCTCCTCACCAGCGATCTCCAGGCTCCGCTGCGCACGGCAGGCATTTACGTCCTGGGGTGGGTGCTCCCGGTCCTCATCGCGATCTGGATCAGTGCGGGCGTCCCCCAGGTATCCAAACGGATCGCGAGCATCGGCCGGGCCCACCGGGCCGAACGGCAGGCGAGTGAGCTCGAGGCGCAGCGCCGACAGGGCGCTCGCCTGCTGCACGACACCGTGCTGGCCACTCTCACCCTGCTGGCTCACTCCGGCGTCGGCGTGACGCCCGACGCCCTGCGTCAACAGGCCGGCGACGACGCGAAGCTGCTGCGGCAATTGCGTCTCGGCACGACTCCGACACCGAGCGCAACCGCAGGCGGAGCGGCGGAGGGGGCGACGGTCGGCACCGAGACCTCGCCGATCCAGATCATCGAGGAGCCGGTGCTGGGCACCACCCTCGAATCGGTCAAGCAGCGCTTCGGCCGCATGGGGCTCCAGGTGAGCTGGCACGGAACAGGGCAGGTGCTCCTGCCCAGCGACATCCTGGACGCCTTCCTGCTCGCCCTGGCCGAGTGCCTCGAGAACGTCCGGCGCCACTCGGGTGTGACCGAGGCGCACGTCACGATCACCGAGGACAGCAAGATGGTGCGCGCCATGGTCACCGACTCCGGAGTCGGATTCGAGATCACCGACATCGACGAAGCCAAGCTCGGATTCACCGAATCGGTCGTCGCGCGGCTGCGAGATGTCGGCGGCAACGCCCGGCTGTTCTCGGCGCCCGGATCGGGCACGACCGTCGTGCTCGAGGTCCCGCGCGATGACACGACGTCTCAGGGGGGCACATGACCTTCTCGGCTCCGGAGGAGAACACCCTCGGCGTCGTCGTGGGCAATGCCCGGCGCGCCGTCGGCAAGACGGCACGGCGACTCGGCCGTGCCTCGGCGCATCGCGCCAGTCTCGGCACCGCGTTCCTCGGACTGGGCGCCGCCATCCTGGTGGGCCTCCGCGCGGTCTACGGCGTGAGCTGGTTCATCGGCCTCTGGGGCCGCGGCGTGTATTCGCAGCCGCTCGCAGCCCTGTCCGCCTGGATCGTGCTGGGCGCCGTCATCATCGGCGCCATCGTCACCACGCGCGTCATCGGCGACCGGCTCCCCGACTGGATCTTCGGGCTGTTCCTCACCGGCCTGCTGGTCGCGGTCGCACTCGACGTGATCGCGGTCTGGGACCTTCACGACATCGGGCGCGACGCGACCGCCGCCCTCGCGGCCGGAATGACGCTGCTGATCGTGGTGACCGTGCGCGGCTCGTCCGAGCTCCTGATCGCCGCAGCGGTGCTGGGAGTCGGGCTCGCGGTGGTGATCTTCCTCGACACGCCGCCGTCCGACCAGATCACCGCCGACTGGATCGCGCCGCAGATCACCGCGGTCGCCGCGGCCGTGCTGCCCGCCGTCATCGGCGTGGCGATCGTCGAGAGCTTCCGGCGGATGGTGCAGGTCGAACTCGACCGCGTGCTCGTGCAGTCCACGGTGTCGGCTCCGCGCTACGCGGTCGGCATGCTGGCATCCGAAGAACTGGCCCGCCTCGACCTCGCCGCCGAGGAGCTGCTGGAGTCGATCGCCAGCAAGAAGACGCCCCTCCCGCTCGCGCCGAAGATGGCGTCGATCGCCGCATCGCTGGCCACCGAATTGCGCCTGCACCTGATCGAGGGCCGGCGCGAGACGTGGCTCTACCACGCCGTCAGCGAGTCCGAGATGCTCGGCAAGGCGGTCACGCTAGTCGACAAGTCCAGCCTCGCCGGGCTGCTCGACCCGATCCAGCGAGACGGCCTGCTGGCGGCTGCGTGGCTGCTGGTCGGCGACACGGTCACCTCCAACGCCAGCCGCACCGTGACCGTGCAGGTGGGCCCCGTGGCACCCGGCGAGACCCCGGTGCCCGAGCACAAGATCCTCATTCCGATCACCATCACCACAACCGGCGTCGCACGGAATCGTGTCGACCCGTCGATCTGGGATGCTCTGGGCCGCGTCGGGCATTACTCTGACCACACCCAGGACTCCAGCCTTCGTGTCGACATCGAGTGCCTGGTCGACAATCCAGCAGACGTCTGACCCGCCAGGCACCGCGAACATCCGGCATCACAGCTAGCTAGAACCGAAGAAAGGAGAGCCGACCGTGGCTCCCATCCGCCTCGCGCTCGTCGACGATCACAGGATGCTCCTCGGGGCGCTCACCGAGTGGATCCGCAACGCGGCAGACGACATCTCGATGGTTGCCGCCGTGACCACCTGGCCCGAGCTGCTCACGCATCCGGAGTTCCCCGTCGATGTCGTGCTGCTCGACCTCGACCTCAAAGACAACATCCCCGTCGCGCTCAAGATCTCGACCCTCAAGACCACCGGGGTGAAGGTCGTGCTGATGAGCACATACTCCGAGCCCAACGTGGTGCGCGAGGCGCTCGGCGCCGGCGCGCTGGGCTACCTGGTCAAGAGCGAGGATGCCGGCATGATCGTCGAGGCGATCCGGGCCGCCGCGCAGGGCGAGAGCTTCGTCTCGGCCGAGCTGGACCTGGCGCTCAACGCGGCCGACGTCGGAGGCGCCCCCAAGCTGAGCGCACAGGAGCGCCGGGTCATGGCTCTCTACGGCGGCGGCGAGCCGGTCAAGTCGGTGGCATACCAGCTCGGCATCTCGGAGGAGACCGCCAAGAGCTACCTCAAGCGGATCCGTGAGAAGTACCGCGTGGCCGGGATCGATGTGGGCACCAAGGTGGCGCTGCGCAAGCGCGCGATCCAGGACGGGATCCTGATCCAGGACTCCGTGGACGGCGCCTCGTTCTAATCGTCGAACGGCTCGAGCGGCGTAGCCGCTCGGCCAGCTGAGTGAGAACGCGAGGGCACGACGTACACGTCGCCGCGCCCTCGCGCTAGACGTTCGGGACGCTGCGCGAACGACGATTGAGCAGGGCGCCCCAGAGGGCCAGCGCGGCGCCCGGGATGCAGAGCAGCAGACCGACCCAGGTCGGGGCGAGGTAGCCGAAGCCCGCGGCGATCACCGCTCCACCGAGCACAGCGCCCAGGCTGTTGCCGAGATTGAGCGCCGAGTGGTTGGCGGCCGCGGCCAGGGTCTGGCTCTCGCCCGCGACATCCATCAGGCGGGTCTGGATCGCCGGAGAGAGAGCGGATGCCGTCGCAGCGACCAGGAACACCCCGGCGAACAGGCCCACCGGCCAGTGCGCGGTGAGCCCGAGCACCACGAACGACACGGCGAAGGCGCCGAAGCACAGGAAGATGGCGCGCACTGGACCGCGATCGGCCAGGTGCCCGCCGACCACGTTGCCCAGGGTCATGCCGAGTCCCGCGACGATGAGCGCGATCGGCACGAAGCCCGACGGCAGGCCCGCCACCTCGGTCGCCATCGGCGCGATGTAGCTCTGCACCGCGAAGAAGCCGCCGAACCCGACAGCTCCCGTCAGCAGAGCGAGCCAGACCGGCAGGTGCTTGAAGCCACCCAGCTCGCGTGCGGCCGTGGCGTGCGGGTCGCCGGGCTGGCGCGGCACCACGATCCAGATCGCGAGCACCGCGAGGGCGAACACACTGGCGACCGCGAGGTACGCGGCGCGCCAACCGGCTTGCTGCCCGAGGAAGGTGATGGCCGGCACGCCGATGACATTGGCGATCGTGAGACCCGAGAGCACGAACGCCACCCCGCGGCCGCGCTTGCCCGGTCCCATCAGCGACGAGGCGACGAGGGAGGCGATGCCGAAATAAGCGCCGTGCGGCAGGGCCGCGACGAAACGGGCGGCGACCAGCAACTCGAAGTTCGGCGCGATGGCCGACAGCACCGACCCGAGCGTGAAGGCGCCCACCAGCGCGAGCAGCAGCCCCTTGCGCGGCAGGCGCGCGGCGAACACGGCGATCGTCGGGGCGCCGACCACGACTCCCGCGGCATATGCCGAGATCATGATGCCGGTCTGGGCGATCGCCTGCTGGTGGGATGCGGCGTCCAGCTTCGGAAGCAGATCGGCCGCGATGTTCGGCAGCAGGCCCGACGCGACGAACTCCGTCGCCCCGATGCCGAAGCCCCCGAGTGCGAGCGCCAGCAGGGCGAGGCGGATGCGCGCGGGAGAGAGTGCGGGCGACGGTGCAGAGGTCGGCCCGGCGGTCGGGGCGGTCACCTCGACGTCCTCACGACTCGGACCTCGGCGAGAACGGCTTGGCGCCCTCCTGCCCGGTGTCGCCCTGCCCGGTGTCGCCCCCGCGCTCGGGCGCGAACGGCCAGACCCGGGGCAGCCAGTTCGACTCGTCGACCAGCTGCAGGTCGACACCGGTGTCCAGCAGCCGCACCAGGCTCCACACCGCCCAGGCCAGGAGCACGAGGTAGAGCAGGTTGCGCGCGCTGAGGATCAGCAGCATCCAGACGTTCAGCGCAAGGAGCTGCTGGTAGAAGGAGGGATAGATCACCTGTGTGAGCAACGCGATCACCAGGCTCAGGGCGGCCGGGAAGCGGAACGACGCACCGCGCCCGGTCGCGGCCGTCGAGAGCCCCAGAATGACGGGCACCGCCAGCCAGGTCACGAACTGCGGCGAGCCGACCTTGTTGAAGATGATCAACGCCGTCGTGATGGCGAGGACGAGCGGCGGCAGCAGCTCTGCGGCCGCCACGCCGCGCCGCACGATGACGATCGCCAGCGCCAGGAGCGCAAGCGTCACGAGCGCGAGCAGCGGGGTGGCGACGGCGGCCGCCGTCTGCACGCCCTGACCGTGCACCTGGTACGTCAGGATGCTGGTGTCGTAATAGATCGTGCTCGCGCCGGGCCGCCGGCTGAAGGCGTCCCACATCCAGAAGGTGCCCAGACCGGACTCGATCTGAAGCCCTCGCCCGGTCTGCTGGGTGATGAAGCCGAACGTGTTGGCTCCGCCGCCCAACGCGATCGACACGGCCAGGATGACGGCCGAGGTGACGCCGGCAGCGACCGCCACCCGCACCCGCGACGGCACCGCGAGCAGGACCGCCGCGACGATCGCAGCCGGCCACACCTTGATCCAGGTGGCCACGGCGAGCAGCACGCCGGCGAGACGCGGCGCGCTGGCGAGGCACAGCAGTCCGACCACTGCGACGGCGACGGTGACGGCGTCGATGCGGCCCAGCGCGACCGGTCCGAGGGCGACCAGCAGCCCGAGCCACCACCACGCGACGTGCGCGACCCGGCGATCGCGCCCGAACGCCATGACGACGGCGAAGGCTGCGGCATCCACGATCATGACCATGGTCAACCAGGCGCCGGAGTACAGGTCGGGCCCGAACGCGTAGGCGGCGATCATCGGCAGCAGGGCGACGATCGGATAGACCCACGAGGTCTGGAGCCCGACCCACTGTCCCGAGACCAGACCGTGCTGCACCCAGAACTTGTAGACCCATTCGACATCCCCGAGCGGGTAGCCAGGTCCGTAGAGCGCCCGGGAGCCGACCCACAAGTGCGCGAGGATGAATGCCACCCACAGCATGAAGGGGCTCCGCAGCAGTGCCACCAGCCTCGCCCAGGCGGCGGCGCGCGGGCGAAGGGCGGCGTCCGTCATGTGGTCAGGGTATCCGCAGAAGCTCGGCAACGACGGCGGGCAGCGCCGCGGCAAGATCGAGAATCGTGAGCGGTCCCCCCGCGCTGGCCCGCTCGGCGGCGAGCCCGTGCAGAACGGCGCCGGTCGCCGCAAGCGGTGCGAGCAGCGAGGGATCCGCAGCGAGCTCCTCGTGGTGCGTGGCGAGCAGGGCGCCGAGGATGCCGGCGAGCGCATCGCCCGCACCCGCCGTCGCGAGCCAGGACGGTGCCGAGCGCACCCGGAGCGGCTCGGTTCCGCCGGTCGCGACGGTCGGGACCGCGATCCGCGTGACGTGGCCCTTCAGCAGCACGATGGCGTCGAGTTCGCGCGCGGCGCGGATCGCCGCGGCATCCGGATCGGCGCGGATCGCGTCGACATCCAGGTCGATCAGCTTGCTCAACTCGCCGGCGTGCGGGGTCAGCAGCACCGGCCCGCGCGCATCCGATCGACGCCCCAGCGCGCCCCCGTCAAGCACCATCGGAACGCTCTGACCGAGCGCCTCGTCGAGCATCGCTGTCGTGAGTTCATCGAGGTTCTCGGGATCCTGGCCGGAACCGAGCACCCAGGCCTGCACGCGACCGTCCGCCGTCACCGCTTCCGGGCGGCGCTGAAGCACGAGTCGCGTCGGGCGGCCCGCGCCCAGGTACCTGATCATCCCGACGCCCGTGCGCGCCGCTGCCTCGACACCGAGCACCGCCGCGCCGGGGTACTTCGCCGATCCCGTCACGAACCCGACCACGCCGCGGGAGTACTTGTCGTCGTCGTCGCGGGGCACCGCGATCCAGGGCGCGGCCTCGGCCGGGCCGAAGAATGACTCCATACGGCCACGATAGTTTGGCTCGGTGAACATCCGGATTCCCGACCGCGTCATCGTCTTCGACTACGGCGAGGTGATCTCGGTCTCGCAGAGCGAAGCCGACCGCGCGGCACTTGTCGAGATCTCGGGCCTCGAGCCCGGCTTGTTCTGGCAGCTCTACGACCGCTACCGGGAGGATCTCGACGAGGGCGTCACGCTCCCCCGTGAGTACTGGAACCTGATCGCCCGCGACGCCGGAGTCGAGTGGTCGCCCGCGACGCTCCAGCAGCTGTGGGCCGCCGACATCCGGAGTTGGATCAGCGTCGAGCCGGGCACGGTGCAGCTGCTCGCCGAGCTGCATGCCGGCGGCACGCGCGTCGCGCTGCTGTCGAACGCGGGCTTCGACTTCTCGGACCCGTTCCGGCACTCGCCGATGGCGGCGTACTTCGAGGCCATGTTCGTCAGCGCCGAACTGGGGCTGATCAAGCCCGATCCTGAGATCTACCGGGTCACGGCGCGCGAGCTGGGAATCACGCTCGAGCAGATGGTGTTCATCGACAACAAGAAGGTCAACGTGGATGCCGCGGTCGCCCTGGGCGTCACGGGACACGTCTTCACCACCGTCGCCGAGTTGCGCGCATTCCTGGAGTCCCTCGCCTCATGAGCCCCACCCTGTTCGACCCGCTTCCCCTGCGCGGCGTCACCGCGCGCAACCGGATCTGGGTGCCTGCGCTCTGCCAGTACTCGGTCATCGCGCGCGACGGCGTGCCCACCGACTGGCACCTCGCGCACCTCGGCTCGTTCGCCATGGGCGGCGCCGGCATCGTGATGGCCGAGGCCACCGCGGTCGTGCCCGAGGGCAGGATCTCGCCGCACGACACCGGAATCTGGAACGACCTGCAGGTGGCCGGCTGGCGCCGCGTGGTCGACTTCGTGCACGCCCAGGGCGCTCTGGCCGGACTCCAGCTCGCCCACGCGGGGCGCAAGGCATCCGTCTACCCGGAGTGGGGCTTCGAGCAGAAGGGCAGCATCCCCTTGGATGCGCCGTCCGACGCCGACCCCGGCCAGGGCTGGGTCACGGTCTCTGCATCCGAGCTCGCGTTCGAGGGCTACCGCGCCCCGCGCGCGCTCGCCACGGACGAACTACCTGGGATCGTCGACGCCTTCGCGGCGGGAGCCCGTCGCGCGCTCGCCGCGGGATTCGATCTGGTCGAACTGCACGCCGCGCACGGCTACCTGCTGCACCAGTTCCTCTCGCCGCTGTCGAACACCCGCGCCGATGCCTACGGCGGCCCGCTCGAGAACCGCGCACGGCTGCTGCTCGAGATCGTGCGTGCCGTGCGCGCCGAGATCGGCGAGCAGGTTCCCCTGCTCGTGCGTTTCTCGGCGAGCGACTACGCCGAGGGTGGCTGGGATGCCGAGCAGACGGCGGTCGTCGCGCGCTGGGCGCACGAAGCCGGCGCCGACTTCTTCGACATCTCGTCGGGCGGACTGATCTCGGGGGTCCGGATTCCGCTCGGCCCTGGCTATCAGGTGCCGTTCGCCGAGGAGGTGCGCGAGACGGCGGAGGTCGCGGTCAGCGCGGTGGGACTGATCACCGAGGTCGCCCAGGCCGCCGCCATCGTCGAAAGCGGACAGGCCGACGCCGTCATGCTCGGCCGCGAGATGATGCGCGACCCGCACTTCGCGCTCCGCGCCGCGCACGAGCTGGGCGTCGAGCTCGACTACTGGCCGCCGCAGTACCTCCGCGCTCGCTGGCCCTGAGCGGGCCAGTCACTCCTCCAGCGGTGCCGTTCCACGCGGGTACGCCAGCAGCACCAGAGCGGAGACCACCCACACCGCGCCGATGACCACGATCAGGATGCCGGCATCCCACCCGGCGACCAGGCCGGCGATCGCGGCTCCCACCGCCGCGGCGGTCGTGCGCAGGCCCGACCCGACCGTGAACACCTGGGAGCGCAGGACCGGCGGACTCTGCTGCTTGCGCAGCAGCAGCATGGCCGCGGTGCTCGGCCCGGTGCAGAGGCCGGACAGGGCGATTCCGGCGATGGTCCAGGGCAGGCCCAGGTTCGCCGCCGCGATGACCGTCAGCAGCCCAGTGCCTGCGAAGCCCACCAGCATCACCGTCTCGGTGCGCCAGCGGCGCGGCGGGCGCCCGGTGGCGATCAGCGATCCCACCAGCGAGCCGATCGCGAAGGCGGTGACGATCCACGCGCCCCGTTCCGGCGTGCCGGAGCGCTGGAGTTCGAGCGCGACCGCGCAGATCGGCAGGCCACCGGCCCCGAGCTGGGCGATCGTGCCCGACAGGGTCACGGTGGCGAGCGGACGGTGGGTGACCAGGTAGCGGCTTCCGGCGACGATCGCCGCAAGGGCCCCGTGGTCGGGACGAGGCCTCGGAACCATCCGGACCCCTGCCACCGCGATCGCCCCGAGCAACGACGCCCCGGCCACGATGAACGCCCCCGCGCCCGCGGCGCCGAGGCTCACCACGATTGCGGCCAGGCCAGGGCCGGCCACGGCGCCCACGTTGTACGACAGCGCATCGGCCGCGTATGCGCGCGGCTCGTCGGGCACGCCGTCGGTCACGAAGCTCGACAGGCCGCCGAGGAAGAACGGGGATGCCGCTCCCGAGGCGATGAGCGCCACGACGATCGCCAACAGCGGCACCGTGCCCAGAAACGCGCTGAGCACGAAGGCCGCCGCCGTGACCAGCCCCGATCCCGCGATCCACCACCTGGGATGCTTCGCCCGGTCGAGGATGACCCCGACCAGCGGTGCCGCGATGACGCTCGGCGCGAGCGACGCCGCGACCAGGCCGCCGCCGATGGCGACGTCGTGCAGGCGCTGCACGGCGAGGATCGGCAGCACGACGGTCGCGCCGGAGCCGGCGATGCGCAGCGGGATCGACGCGGCGAGGTAGCGGGCGGCGCTCACGGTGCTTAGCGCTGCCGCCGCGTCGCGTCCTGCACTTCGCCGACCAGCTCTTCGATGATGTCCTCGAGGAACAGCACGCCCCTCGTGGCGCCGTTCTCGTCGAAGGCCCTCCCCAGGTGCGAGCCGGAGCGGCGCATGGTCGCGAGGGCATCCTCGAGTTCGGCGTCGTGGTAGATCGAGATCAGCTGGCGGATGCGCTTGGGCGGAACGGGCTCGTCGAACTCGTCGTCATCCAGGTCGATGACGTCTTTGAGGTGCAGGTACCCACTGGGCTCGCCCTCGTCGTCGACCAGCACGTACCGGCTGAAACCGTGCTGGGCGACGGCGCGCTCGACGTCTGCGGGGGTGGTGTCGTCGGGGAGCGTGACGAGCTTCGGCATCGGCACCAGCACATCCTTGACCGTCTTCGTCGTGAACTCGAAGGCGTTGCTGAGCGTGCCGGTCGAGTCGGTCAGCACGCCCTCGCGCGTCGAGGTGGCGACGATGGTGGCGACCTCGTCGAAGTTGAACGCCGAGTTGGCCTCGGTGCGCGGCTGCACGCCGAACAGCCGCACCGCGCCGTTCGAGATCGCGTTCAGCACGACGATGACCGGGCGGAACACGGTGGCGATGCCCACCAGTGGCGTTGCCAGGATCAGCACCGCCCGGTCGGGCACCGAGAAGGAGATGTTCTTGGGCACCGTCTCACCAAGCACGACGTGCAGGAACGACACGATGACCAGCGTGATGATGAACGCGATCGTGCTGATCACGGCCGCGCTCCACCCGGTGAGGTGCAGCGGCACCGACAGCAGGTGATGGATGGCGGGCTCCGACACGTTCAGGATCAGCAGGCTCGCGATGGTGATCCCCAACTGCGTGGTGGCGAGCATCAGAGTGGCGTGCTCCATCGCCCAGATCGCCGTCTTGGCGGCGCGGGACCCCGCCTCGGCCCGCGGCTCGATCTGACTGCGGCGGGCCGCGATGATGGCGAACTCGGCGGCCACGAAGAAGGCGTTGACGGCGAGCAGGATGACGAGCCAGGCGATCCCCCACCAGTCGGCGGCGCTCATGCGGCACCTCCCTTCGCGGGGTCGGAGTCGGCGGATGCCTCGTCGTCGTGCCGCGGGGTGAAACGCACCCGGTCGATGCGCCGCCCGTCCATCCGCTCGACACGGAAGGTGCCCGCGTCGATGTCGACCGTGTCGCCGACCTTGGCGAGCCGGCCGAGCTCGCTCATCAGGAAGCCGGCGACGGTCTCGTACGGCCCCTCCTCGGGCACGACGACGCCGGCTCGCTCGATGAGCTCGTCGGGGCGCAGGGCTCCCGGGAAGGTCAGCCAGTCGCGGCTGCGCACCACATCGGCGCGGGCGCGGTCGTGCTCGTCCGCCACCTCGCCGACGAGTTCTTCCACCAGGTCTTCGAGGGTGGCGACTCCCGCGGTCCCGCCGTACTCGTCGACCACGACCGCCATCTGGTAGCCCCGGCCGCGCAGCTCGCCGAGCAGGGTGTCGAGCTTCATCGTCTCGGGCACCCGCAGGGCGTCCGACTGCAGGGCCGACACCGGCACCTCGGGCCGGCGCTCGCGCGGCACGGCGACCGCCTGCTTGATGTGGACCAGGCCAACCACGTCGTCGATGTCGTCGTCGATGACCGGGAACCGTGAGAATCCGGTCTTCCTGGCCAGTTCGACCACGGCGTCGGCACTGGCGGAGCGGTCGATGCTGGCCAGTCGCGGTCGCGGCGTCATCACGTCGGCGGCGGTGTGATCCGAGAACACCAGGGTGCGGGCCAGCAGTGTCGCCGTGTCGCGGTCGAGGGAGCCCTCGCTGGCCGAGCGGCGCACCAGGCTGCGCAGTTCTTCCGCGGTGCGGGCCGAACTGAGCTCCTCCTTCGGCTCGATCCCGAACGCGCGCAGCAGCAGGTTGGCACTGCTGTTGAGCAGCCGCACGAACGGCTTGAACACGACCGTGAACCCGAGCTGGAAGGGGATGACGACCTTGGCCACCTGCCGCGGGATCGCGAGCGCGAGGTTCTTCGGCACCAGCTCGCCGATGATCATCGAGAGTAGGGTCGCGATCGCGATCGACACCACGGTGGCGACGGGCAGCACGGCTTCCCGGGGCAGATGGATGGCGGTGAACAGTGGCTGCAAGAAGTGGCTGAACGCCGGCTCGAGGGTGAAGCCGGTCAGCAGGGTCGTGAGGGTGATGCCCAATTGCGCGGCGGAGAGATGCGTCGAGGTCCGTTTGAGACCGCTGATCACGGGGCCGAGCATGGTCTCGCCGCGCTCCTGGCGTGCCTCGAGATCGGCGCGATCGAGGTTGACCAGCGTGAACTCGCTGGCCACGAAGAAGCCCGTGCCGATGATGAGCACGATCCCGATGATCAGGAAGATCCACTCGGAGCTCACGGCGCGCTTCGGTTCGTCAGGCGGCCGGACGGGGGGTCATCCATGATTCGCCCGAGTATATCGAGCCGCAACTGACGTTCAGTGGTCGGCGACCATGTACTCAGTCATCGTGAACGGGCCGGTGAGGTGGTCGGCGAAGCCCGGGGTCGTCCCCTCCGGGGTGAGCCGCCAGGCCTGGTACGCGTGATTGTGGGCCGCCGACTCCCAGGTCTCGACCAGCAGGAAATGGTTCGGGTCGTCATCCAGCAGGATCTCGGCGCCGAGGTTGCCGTCGAAGGCCCGCGTCGCGACGAGAGCTCCCTGCAGAATGCGCACCGCCTCATCACGGTGGCCGGGCTTGACCGAGAAATCGAGGATCGCGTAGATCATGGTCACCAACTTACGGGCAGGGCCTTACCCTCTTCGTACCCGGCCGCGCTCTGGAAGCCCACGACCGCCCGCTCCTGGAACGCCGCCAGGTCGCCCGCTCCCGCATAGGTGAACGAGCTGCGCACCCCCGAGGTGATCATGTCCAGCAGGTCCTCCAGCGAGGGCCGCAAGGGGTCGAGGTAGATCTTCGAGCTCGAGATGCCCTCGGCGAAGAGCTCTTTGCGCGCGAGCTGATATGCGTCGAGGCGGCCGAAGCGCTCGTGCACGGCCTTGGTGGATGCCATGCCCCAGCTCTGCTTGTACAACCGGCCCGCGTCATCCGTCTCCAGAACGCCGGGTGCCTCGATCGTGCCGGCGAACCACGAGCCGATCATCACGGATGCTGCCCCCGCCGCCAGCGCGAGCGCCACGTCGCGCGGGTAGCGCACCCCGCCGTCGGCCCAGACGTGCGCGCCCAACTCGCGCGCGGCCTCGGCGGTCTCGAGCACCGCGCCGAACTGCGGGCGTCCGACAGCCGTCATCATGCGGGTCGTGCACATCGCACCCGGCCCGACGCCGACCTTGAGGATGTCGGCCCCCGCATCCACGAGGTCGCGCACGCCCTCGGCCGTCACGATGTTGCCCGCGACGACCGGGATGCCCAGCCCTAGCTTCTTCACGGTGGTGAGCGCGCGCAGCATCCCCTCCTGATGGCCGTGCGCCGTGTCGAGCACGAGCACGTCGACGCCCTCCTTGGCGAGCGCGGTGGCCTTCGATGCCACATCCCCGTTGATGCCCACCGCCGCGGCGACGCGCAGTCGGCCTCCGTCGTCGAGAGCCGGGCGGTACAGCGTGCCGCGCAGGGCGCTGCGGCGCGACACCGTGCCGATCACGTGGCCGTGCCGCTGCACGAGGGCGAAGTCGATATCGGCCGCGACGAGCAGGTCGAACGCAGCCCGGGGCCCTTCGAGGTCGTCGGCGTCGAGCGCCGTGATCGAGCCGTGCACCAGGTCGCCAAGCCGCGCGTCGGGCAAGGCTGTTCCGAGTCGCGACGCCGGCACCGCGCCGAGCTCCTCGCCCGACGCGCCGCGTAGCACGATGCCGTGGCCCTCGGCCGGCGGCAGCTGCCGGAGTGCCTCGGCCACGGTCTGTTCCGGCGAGAGCACGATCGGCGTGTCCCAGGCGACCGGCTGTTCCTTCACCCACCGGATCGCCTCGCCGAGCTCCTGAAGGGGCAGGTCCTGCGGCAGCACGCCGAGACCGCCCCGGCGGGCCAGGGTGGCGGCGAGCCGCGGTCCGGTCACCGAGTTCATGTTGGCCGACACGATCGGGATCGTGGCTCCGCTGCCGTCGCCGGGTGCGAGATCCACATCCAACCGGCTGGTGACGGCCGAGCGGCTGGGCACCAGGAACACGTCCGAATAGGTCAGATCGTGGGCGGGGACGGGGCCGAGAAAGCGCATGAGTCAACGGTAGAGGCAAGAACGCAGCTTTTTCCGGCGCGTACCTCACTCCGGGGACGGCGCTCGGGCCGGGGAGTGATTAAGCTGGATGTCGGTGTGACCACCGGCAGGCCCCACCTCCACAACCCGATATCGAGAACTGAGAGTGGGCGGTCAAGCCGTGTCGAGCCCCATCACCGGAACCGCATCCGACGACCCGAATTCGGGTGAATTCGGCGCCAACGAGTGGCTGGTCGACGAGCTGTACGAGCGATACCTCGTCGACAAGAACTCCGTCGACAAGAGCTGGTGGCCGGTGCTGGAGAGCTACCACCCCGTCACCGACCCGACGCCGACCACGTCGATTCCGGTGGTCGAGCCGGAAGCCGCCACCCCCGCCGAGGCAGCTCCCGTGACCGAGGCTCCTGCCCCCGAGGCGGTCGAGCCCGCCGAGACCACCGCCGAGCAGTCGGCAGCGCTTGCGGCGCCGGCTCCATCGGAGCCTGCGCCCACCACCGCCTCGACCCCGGTCGCCCGCACCACCTCGGCCCCGGCCAAGCCGCAGCCCATCCCGGCCGAAGCCCCGCAGACCTCAGGCATCCCCGTCGTCGACGGGCAGGACGCCTCTCCCGCCGAAGACGTCGTCACACCCCTGCGCGGGGTGAGCAAGACCCTCGCGGCCAACATGGATGCCAGCCTCAGCATCCCGACCGCGACGAGCGTGCGCACCGTGCCCGCCAAGCTGATGATCGACAACCGCATCGTCATCAACAACCACCTGCGTCGTGCTCGCGGCGGCAAGGTCTCGTTCACGCATCTGATCGGCTGGGCGATCGTGCGCACCCTCAAGGTCTTCCCGAGCCAGAACGTGTCGTACGCCGAGCCCGACGGCAAGCCCAGCGTCGTGGTGCCCGCGCACGTCAACCTGGGCATCGCCATCGACCTGCCCAAGCCCGACGGCACCCGTTCGCTGCTGGTGCCGAACATCAAGCGCGCAGACACGATGACCTTCGCCGAGTTCCTCGCGGCCTACGAAGACGTGGTGGCCCGTGCACGCAGCAACAAGCTGACCGCCGCCGACTTCGCCGGCACCACCATCTCGCTCACCAACCCGGGCGGCATCGGCACCGAGCACTCGGTTCCACGGCTCACCCAGGGCGCGGGCTGCATCGTCGGCGCGGGCGCGCTCGAGTACCCTGCCGCGTTCCAGGGCTCGTCGGAGCGCACGCTCGCCGAGTTCGGCATCGGCAAGACCATCACGCTGACCAGCACCTACGACCACCGCGTCATCCAGGGCGCCGGGTCTGGCGAGTTCCTCAAGATCATCCACGAGTTGCTGATCGGCCAGCACGACTTCTACGAGGACATCTTCGCGGCGCTCCGCATCCCCTACGACCCGATCCACTGGGCCGAGGATATCTCGGTCGACCTGGCTGAGAAGCCCGGCAAGACGGCTCGCGTGCAGGAGCTCATCAACTCGTTCCGGGTGCGCGGGCACCTGATGGCCGACATCGACCCGCTGGAGTATAAGCAGCGCACGCACCCCGACCTCGAGATCGGCAGCCACGGCCTCACCTTCTGGGACCTCGACCGCGAGTTCGTCACCGGCGGCTTCGGCGGCAAGCGCGCGGCGCTGCTGCGCGACATCCTGGGCGTGCTGCGCGACACCTACTGCCGCACGGTCGGCGTCGAGTACATGCACATCCAGGACCCCGAGCAGCGGCTCTGGTTCCAGCAACGGCTCGAGCAGAAGTACGAGAAGCCCTCGCACGACATGCAGCTGCGCATCCTGAGCAAGCTGAACGAGGCCGAGGCCTTCGAGACCTTCCTGCAGACCAAGTACGTCGGGCAGAAGCGCTTCAGCCTCGAGGGCGGCGAGTCGACCATCCCGCTGCTCGACGAGATCCTCCAGGGTGCGACGGACGCCGGCCTCGACGAGGTCGCCATCGGCATGGCGCACCGCGGCCGTCTCAACGTGCTGACCAACATCGCGGGCAAGACCTACGGCCAGATCTTCCGCGAGTTCGAGGGCACCCAAGACCCGAAGACCGTGCAGGGATCCGGCGACGTCAAGTACCACCTCGGCACCGAGGGCACCTTCGTGGCCGCCTCGGGCAAGGAGATGCCGGTCTACCTGGCAGCGAACCCCAGCCACCTCGAGGCCGTCAACGGCGTGCTCGAGGGCGTGGTGCGGGCCAAGCAGGACCGCAAGGGCGACGGGCAGTACTCCACCCTGCCGATCCTGTTGCACGGCGACGCGTCGATGGCCGGGCAGGGGGTCGTGGTCGAGGGCCTGCAGATGTCGATGCTGCGCGCGTACCGCACCGGCGGCACCATCCACGTCGTCATCAACAACCAGGTCGGGTTCACCACGCCGCCCAGCGAGGGCCGCAGCTCGATCTACGCCACGGATGTCGCGAAGACCATCCAGGCGCCGATCTTCCACGTCAACGGCGACGACCCCGAGGCGGTCGTGCGCGTCGCGGAGCACGCCTTCGCCTACCGCCAGCAGTTCAAGCGCGACGTGGTCATCGACCTCATCTGCTACCGCAGGCGCGGCCACAACGAGGGCGACGATCCCTCGATGACGCAGCCGCTCATGTACAACCTGATCGAGGCGAAGCGCTCGGTGCGCACGCTCTACACCGAGGCGCTGGTCGGCCGCGGCGACATCACCGAAGAGGAGTACGAGGCCGCTCACCGGGACTTCCAGGAGCGGCTGGAGCGCGCCTTCGCCGAGACGCACGCGGCCCAGACCGGCACGATCCCGGTGATCACGAGCGACGAGCACCCGAAGAACGACATCGAGCGCCCGGTCGCCCAGCAGGATGACAGCACGGTCGAGCCGGAGTCCACGGCGATCGCCCAGAGCGTCGTGGAGCTGATCGGCGACGCGCACGACAACCCGCCCGCCGACTTCACGGTCCACCCGAAGCTCCAGCAGCTGCTGAAGAAGCGCTACGAGATGAGCCGTCAGGGCTCGATCGACTGGGGCTTCGGCGAGCTGATCGGCCTGGGGTCGCTGCTGCTCGAGGGCACCCCGGTTCGACTGGTCGGACAGGATGCCCGGCGCGGCACCTTCGTCTCGCGGCACTCGGTGTTCCACGACCGCGAGAACGGCCAGGAGTGGCTGCCGCTCGCGAACCTCTCTGAGACCCAGGCCCGCTTCGCGATCTACGACTCGCTGCTGAGCGAATACGCGGCCATGGCCTTCGAGTACGGCTACTCGGTCGAGCGCCCGGATGCCCTCACGATCTGGGAGGCGCAGTTCGGCGACTTCGCCAACGGCGCCCAGATCGTCATCGACCAGTTCATCTCGAGCGCGGAGCAGAAGTGGGGCCAGCGCTCCGGCCTGGTGCTGCTGCTGCCGCACGGCTACGAGGGTCAGGGCCCCGACCACTCCTCCGCGCGCATCGAGCGCTATCTGCAGTTGGCGGCGGAGAACAACATGACGCTCGCCCGCCCGTCGACGCCGGCGTCGTACTTCCATCTGCTGCGACGCCAGGCGTATGCGCGACCGCGCCGTCCGCTGGTCGTGTTCACGCCGAAGTCGATGCTGCGGCTGCGCGGCGCCACCAGCGAGGTCGCCGACTTCACGCACGGCAGGTTCGAGCCGGTGCTCGACGACGCCCGGCACCTGGGCGCCGACACCTCGGGGGTGCGCCGCATCCTGCTGCACTCGGGCAAGATCCACTACGACCTGCTGGCCGAGCTCGAGAAGCGTCAGGATGTCGCGGGCCAGGTCGCGTTGGTCCGGCTCGAGCAGTTCTACCCACTGCCCGACGCCGAGCTGCGGCCGATCCTCGACCGCTACCCGAACGCCGAGTTGGTCTGGGTGCAGGACGAGCCCGAGAACCAGGGCGCGTGGCCGTTCATCGACGTCGAGCTCGTGAAGCACCTGGGCGGCCGCACCATCCGCGTGGTGTCGCGCCCGGCATCCGCGTCGCCGGCGACGGGCTCCTCGAAGCGCAGCGCCGCCCAGCAGACCGAACTGATCGAGCGGGCGCTGACCCTGTAGCCGAAGGAGGTCGAACGGCCGGGGCTCCGCCGTGGCCGTTCGATGCTCGCTCGGCCGGGCTCGGCGAAGCCGACCCGTTCGACGGAGAGGGACAGCCCGTTCGACCTAGAGGGAATTGAGGATCGCGCTGCGCAGTTCGTCCGGCGCCTTCTCCTGGCAGGCCTTCTGCATCTTGATGGTCATCGTGAGGCCGACGAGATGCTCGCCCGTGCAGTCCTCGCAGTTCTCGAGGTGCTCCGTCACGTCGCGGAAGTCCTCGTCACTGAGTTCGCGGTGCAGGTACTCCTCGAGTTCGGCCTTGGCCTTGTCGCAGCCGCAATCGGTCATGTCGTGCTCCTGGGGGATGCGGGCTCCGCGGCGGCCGGTGTCGCCGTGGCGAATCCGCGCTCGCGGGCGTAGTCGGCGAGCAAGCCGCGCAGAAGGCGGCGCCCGCGGTGAAGTCGGCTCATCACAGTGCCGACGGGTGTCTTCATGATGTCGGCGATCTCCTGGTAGGCGAAGCCTTCGACATCGGCGAGGTACACAGCGAGCCGGAAGTCCTCCGGGATCGACTGCAGGGCTTCCTTGACGTCACTGTCAGGAAGATGGTCGATCGCCTCGGCCTCGGCGGAGCGCGTCGAGCGCCCCTGCGTGAGCGACTCGGCAGAACCGAGCTGCCAGTCTTCGAGGTCATCGATCGTGTTCTGGTACGGGTTGCGCTGGTTCTTGCGGTACCCGTTGATGAAGGTGTTGGTCAGGATGCGGTACAGCCAGGCCTTCAGGTTCGTGCCCTGCTGGAACTGGGCGAAGGCCGAATACGCCTTGGCGTAGGTCTCTTGCACCAGGTCGCCGGCATCCGCCGGGTTGCGCGTCATGCGCATCGCCGCGGCGTACAGCTGATCCATGAAGGGGATCGCCTGCTCCTCGAAGAGGCGGCGCAGTTCGGCGGGGGGCAATGTCGAGCGCTTGGCGCCGCGCCGGATGTCTTCCGCATCGATCGCGTCGAGTTCAAGTTCTACCTGCTCGTGGTCATCCATCGCCGAAGAGTCTAGTTCGGGGTGCAGGAAGCCAACCGCGAGCAGCGGCCTCTCCAGAACGGAGGTCGTCATCCGTCACCCTTCTGTCGTCTTCGACCTCGCGATCCCGGGGCCGGTACTCTTGACAACCGATGGCATTGCAGAGGTATTCCAGCCGCGACGAGTTCGGCAATCTGCTCGCGACGGAGCAGGCCGAGCCGTTCTGGAGCGCCCCGACCGCGTCCGGCCCGCTCACCGCTCGGCTCATGCTGCCGGGGTCGAAGAGTCTGACCAACCGCGAGCTCGTGCTCGCCGCCTTGGCCGACGGCCCGTCGCTGCTGCGCCGCCCGCTGCATTCGCGCGACTCCGCACTGATGATCGAGGCGCTCAAGCAGGTGGGCGTGGGCATCGAGGAGGTGCCGGGCGACGGCGCGTTCGGGCCCGATCTGCGGGTCACCCCGACGTCGGAGCTGCACGGCGGCGTGTCGATCGACACCGGTCTGGCGGGCACCGTCATGCGCTTCCTTCCCCCCGTCGCCGCCCTGGCGCTCGGCCCGGTCGCCGTCGACGGCGATGCCGCGGCCCGAGCCCGGCCGATGCGGACCACCATCCTGGCGCTCCGCGACCTCGGCATCGAGGTGGATGACGACGGCTCCGGCACGATGCCGTTCACGATCCACGGCACGGGTCGGGTCGAGGGCGGCGAGCTGTCGATCGACGCCTCCGCCTCGAGCCAGTTCGTGTCGGGGTTGCTCCTGGCGGCGCCGCGCTTCGCGCGCGGACTCGAGCTGCGCCACACCGGCGAGCGCCTGCCGAGCCTGCCGCACATCGAGATGACCATCGCCGTGCTCGCGGCTCGCGGGGTCGTGGTCGAGAATCCGGAGCCCGGTGTCTGGCGGGTTCCCGCGGTGCCGATCGCGGCTCGCGACGTCACCATCGAGAGCGATCTGTCGAATGCGGCCCCGTTCCTCGCGGCAGCGCTCGTCGCCGGCGGCACGGTGACGATCGACGGCTGGCCGGATCGCACGACCCAGGTGGGCGCGCAGCTCGAGCAGCTGCTTCCGCGCTTCGGGGCGGTCGTGCGACGTGACGGCGACGCGCTCACCGTGGACGGCGGCACCGGGGTCCGCGGGGGCGCCGCCCTGCCGGGCGTCGACCTCGACCTGTCGGAGGCCGGGGAGCTGGCACCGACGCTGGCGGCTCTGGCCGCCCTGGCATCCGAGCCGAGCCGGCTCACCGGGATCGGCCACCTCCGTGGTCACGAGACGGACCGGCTGGCGGCCCTGCGCGACGATATCGCGCGGCTCGGCGGCTCGGTGACCGAGCTCGAGGACGGCCTCGCCATTGAGCCCGCTCCCCTGCACGGCGGGCCGTGGCTGGCATACGACGACCATCGGATGGCGACCAGTGGCGCCCTGCTGGGGCTCGCCGTCGACGGCGTCGAGGTGGACGACATCGGCAGCACCGCCAAGACGCTGCCCGAGTTCCCACAACTCTGGGCCGACATGCTGCGCGGCAAGCACGCGGCCGCGGACGCGGCCGCGCCGATCAACTGGCTGGCCCTCTAGATGCGCCGGTGCGCGTGAGCCTGGCCGCATGAGCTGGCTGAGGGACGACGACCCCGACGAGGCGTTCAGCGAGTGGGACGAGTCCGACGCGCGCGTGCGCCCGAATCCCAAGGGCAACCGCCCGCGCACCAAGACCCGCCCCGAGCACGTCGACGCGATCGTGGGCCGGGTGCTCGCGGTAGACCGCGGCCGCTATACGGTGCTGGTCGATGAGGACGAGCCGAACGAGCGCGTGCTCACCACCACGCGGGCGCGCGAATTGCGCGACCAGGCCATCGTCACCGGCGACCGCGTCGATCTGGTCGGCGACACCAGCGGAGACGAGGGTTCGCTGGCGCGCATCGTGCGCATCCGCGAGCGCACCACCCTGCTGCGCCGCAGCGCGGACGATACCGACGAGGTGGAGCGGATCATCGTCGCCAACGCCGACCAGCTCATGATCGTGGTGGCCGCCGCCGACCCCGAACCGCGACCGCGGCTCGTCGACCGCTACCTGGTGGCGGCCTACGACGCGGGGATCTCTCCGCTGATGGTGGTCACGAAGACCGACCTGCGAGACCCCGAGGAGTTCCTGGCGAACTTCGCCGGGCTCGACATCCCGGTGTTCCGCAGCGCGCAGGGCACGGACGGCGTCGAGCGGCGGATCCTCGACGAGCTGGCCCCGGTGCTCGCGGGTCACACGACCGTCGCGGTCGGGCACTCGGGCGTCGGCAAGTCGACCTTGGTCAACGCGCTGGTCCCGGGGACGGATCGCGCGGTCGGCATCGTGAACGCCGTCACGGGCCGCGGTCGGCACACCTCGTCGTCGACGGTGTCGCTGCGCGTGCCGACCGGCGGATGGATCATCGACACCCCCGGCGTGCGCTCCTTCGGCTTGGGGCACGTGAATCCCGACAACATCCTGCGGTCGTTCTCGGACCTGCTCGCCGTCTCGGAGTCCTGCCCGCGCGGCTGCACCCACCTGCCCGATGCCCCCGATTGCGCGTTGAACGAGACGATGACCAAAAGAAAGCTCTCTGCGGAGCGCGTCGACTCGCTGCAGCGCCTGCTCCAGAGCCTGACCTGAACCCGACCGTTCACCTGCCGTGGGTAGCCTGGTCGTCGTGACCAACGCGCCGGCGGCATCCGTTCCGAACCTCGCAGACGACCTGGCCGTCGCCCTGACCCTGGCCGGCGAAGCCGACCTGATCGCGATGGAGCGCTACCGCTCTCAGGATCTCGAGGTGCAACTCAAACCGGACCGCACCCAGGTGACGGATGCCGACACGCGGGTCGAGCGGATGATCCGCGACCACCTGGCAGCCGCTCGCCCGCAGGACTCGGTGTTCGGCGAGGAATTCGGCGGCGCGCTGGCAGCGCAGGGTGAGCGCATCAGGCAGTGGGTCGTCGACCCGATCGACGGCACGTCGAACTTCGTCAGAGGCGTGCCGATCTGGGGCCTCCTGCTCGCCTTGCTCGTCGACGGCGTTCCCGAACTCGGGGTGGTGAGCGCCCCCGCCCTCGGCCGACGCTGGTGGGGCGCGACCGGGCACGGCGCGTGGATGCAGCAGGACGGCGGGGAGCCGCGCCGTCTGGCCGTGAGCGGCATCGACGAACTGGCCGAGGCATCCCTCAGCTACAACAGCCTGAAGGGCTGGGATGAGGCCGGCCACCTGGACGACGTGGTGCGGCTCGGTCGGCAGGTCGGCCGCACCCGCGCATACGGCGACCTGTGGTCGTACATGCTCGTCGCGGAGGGCGCCGTCGATATCGCCGGGGAGTACGACCTCAAGCCGTGGGACATCGCGGCGCTCGTGCCGGTCGTCCGCGAGGCCGGCGGGCGGGCGACCACGGTGACCGGGGGCGACCCGCTCGGCGATGACAGCATCCTGGTCACCAACGGCCTCCTGCACGAGCGTGCCCTAGCGGTGCTCGCGGCGGACTGACAAAGTAGACACGCACCCAGCGCGTTCACAGCTTCAAGAAAGAGGTCCCACCATGCCGACGACCACCACTTCTGCTCGCGTGGTCCGCCTTCTCGCGGTCACGACCGTTGTCGCCGCCGGGCTGCTGCTCTCGGGGTGCAGCGTGCTCAACCAGCTGACGCACAACACCCTGCGCGATGCCAGCGGAACCCCGACGGCCGAGAACGACAATGCCGACGTCTTCAGCATCAAGGTCGGCGACTGCCTCAACGACGCCACCGCCAGCGGCACGGTGACCACGGCCCCCATCGTTCCGTGCAGCAAGCCGCACGACTCGGAGGCGTACAAGAGCATCCAGATGCAGGATGGCGACTTCCCGGGCGAGGCGGCCGTCAAGACGCAGGCCGACCAGGGCTGCGCCGACGCGTTCCCCGACTTCGTGGGGATTCCCTACGACGACTCCAAGCTGAGCATCTCGTACTACTTCCCGACGACCGACAGCTGGTCGAACGGCGACCGCGAGATCCTCTGCACCGTCTACGACGACGGCGTGAAGACGACCGGCACGCTGAAGGACGCGAAGCGCTGAGCCGCGCCTTTTCGTGCGCCGCCGCTCCTGCGGCGCACCTGCGTGAAAACGCGACGTACACGCCGCCACGTTTTCACGGGCGCTCTTCGGCCAGCGCCTCAACTCGTCGAATGCGTCTCGAGGAACTCGTAGAGTTCGCGGTCGTCGACGCCGGGGAAGGTTCCCGACGGCAGCGGCGAGAAGATGTGGGCGTGCACCTTGGCGCTCGTCCACGCGCGACCGGCCCAATGGTCGGCGAGCTCCGCGGGCGGACGGCGGCAGCACGAGGCATCCGGGCACCGTGACGTCTCACGGCGCGTCGTTTCGCGCCCGCGGAACCACTTGGAGTCGGCGAAGGGCACCCCGATCGTGATCGAGAACTCGTCGTTGGCGCCGGTGCCGATCTGGGTCGACTCGAAGAAGGTTCCCCGGGGCGTATCGGTGTACTGGTAGAACTCGGTGGTGCGGTTCGTGCGCGCGAACGCCTGACGAGCACTCCAGTTGCGGCAGACGATCTCGCCCTCGATCGACCCGGTGATGTCGACCGGCAGAGGCAGACCGTCGTTCTCGTAGGCCTTGCCGATGCTGCCGGCGCCATCCACTCGCAGGAAATGCGTGGTGATCCCGAGGTGGGCGGTGGCCAGGTTCGTGAAGCGCAGCGCGGCGGCTTCGTGCGTCACGCCGAACGCGTCGCGGAAGTCTTCGACCGCGATGTTGCGCTCCTCCTTCGCGGCCGACAGGAATTCAACCGATTGCCTGCGCGGCATCAGCACCGCCGCCGCGAAGTAGTTGATCTCGAGGCGCTGCTGCAAGAAGTCCGCGTAGCTCTCGGGCGCCGTGTGCTCGAGCAGCCGGTGCGCGATCGCCTGCAGGGCCATCGACCGCAGTCCGTGTCCGCCCGGGATGGATGCCGGCGGCAGGTAGATCCGCCCGTTGGCGAAGTCGGTCACCGAGCGGGCCGAGTGCGGCAGGTCGGACACGTACACCAGCTCGAATCCGAGGCGCTCGGCCATGCGCCCGACGCTGCGGTGGGTCAGTGCGCCGGCGACGTGGCCGACGGCATCCACCTCGCGTTGGGCGAGGTCCTCGATCTCGGGAAGGTGGTTGTCGCGGGTGCGCATCAACGCGCGCAGCTCGGTGTTGGCCCGCCGCGCCTCTTCCGGGGTGGCGATCGCCTCGCGCGCGCGACGCGCCAGCTCCCGGTGCAGGCCGACGATGGCGCGCAGGGTGTCGTCGCTCATGCTCTTGCCCGGACGCAGGGTCGGCAGGCCGAGTTCGGCGTAGACCGGGCTGGATTGCGCGCGATCGAGCTCGATCTCGAGGCCGGCGCGCTCGCTCGGAGCCGCCGTGTCGAGCAGCTCGGACACCGGGATGCCAAGACGGCCGGCGATCGCGCCCAGCAGCGAGAGCCGCGGTTCGCGCTTGCCGTTCTCCATCAGCGAGAGCTGGCTGGCCGCGATGCCCACCTCGGCGCCGAGCTGGTCCAGGGTGAGGCCGGCCGCGAGGCGGAAGTGACGCATCCTCTGGCCTAGGGTCGCGAGATCGTTCACAAAATGCAGCATACGGAAAGAAGAGCTGTTCTTTCCAGTACGAATGTTGATTTTGGGCCGGTAAGTCGGCGCAGAGTTGAACTCACGGAGGTTCTTTCGGACCATGACTCAGCTAAGGAGGGCATCGTGACCCTGACCGCCCACCCCCGCACTCAGCTCACTCAGCCGGCCTCGAGGGCTCAGACGCCGCCGGTCGAGGTCCCCCGCCCCCGGCACGATGCCGCCCCCCGCAATGCGGATCCCCGGATCGTCGCATGGGTCGACCAGATGGCCGCCCTGACCACCCCGGACGCCGTGGTCTGGATCACCGGATCGCGCGCCGAGCAGGACGCGTTGCTGCACGGCATGGTCGAGGCCGGGACGTTGATCCAACTGAACCCGGAGCACCGCCCGTACAGCTTCCTGGCGCGGAGCGACCCCGACGATGTCGCCCGCGTCGAATCCCGCACCTTCATCTGCAGCGAGAACGAGGCCGATGCCGGCCCCAGCAATCACTGGGTCGACCCGCGCGAGATGCGTGAGACGCTCAACGGTCTGTTCGCCGGTTCCATGCGCGGCCGCACCATGTACGTGGTGCCGTTCTCGATGGGTCCGCTTGGCAGCCCGCTCTCGCGCTACGGCGTGCAGGTCACCGACTCGCCGTACGTGGTCGTGAGCATGGGCATCATGACCCGAATGGGTTCCGCGGTGCTCGATCAGATCCGGCCGGGCACGGAGTGGGTGCCGGCCGCGCACACGGTGGGCGCTCCCCTGGCGGAGGGCGTGACGGATGTCGCCTGGCCATGCAACCCGACCAAGTACATCTCGCACTTCCCCGAGACGCGCGAGATCTGGTCGTTCGGTTCGGCCTACGGCGGTAACGCCATCCTGGCCAAGAAGGCCTTCGCCCTGCGGATCGCCAGCGTGATCGCGCGCGACGAAGGATGGCTGGCGGAGCACATGCTTCTGCTCAAGGTCACCAACCCCCGCGGCCGCGTCTTCCACGTCGCGGCGGCCTTCCCGAGCGCGTGTGGCAAGACCAACTTCGCGATGCTGCGCTCGACGCTGCCCGGGTGGAACGTCGAGACCATCGGCGACGATATCGCCTGGCTGGCGCCCGGCGCGGACGGCAAGCTGCGGGCCATCAACCCGGAGGCCGGGTTCTTCGGCGTCGCGCCGGGCACCGGCCGCTCGACGAACGCGACCGCCATCGAGACGATGTGGGGCAACACGATCTTCACCAACGTCGCGCTCCGCGACGACGGCGACATCTGGTGGGAGGGGCTCACGCAGAGCCCGCCCGACCACCTCGTCGACTGGACGGGCCAGGACTGGACGCCGGCATCCGGCTCCCCTGCCGCCCATCCCAACTCGCGCTTCACCGTGTCGGCCGCCCAGTGCCCGTCCATCTCGGACGACTGGGACGACCCGCGGGGCGTCGTCATCGACGCGATCATCTTCGGCGGCCGGCGTGCCACCAACGTGCCTCTGGTGGCGGAGGCACGGGACTGGGAGCATGGCGTCTTCTTGGGAGCCACGATCTCATCCGAGCGCACGGCGGCCGCCGAAGGCACTGTCGGAGAGCTGCGTCGCGACCCCTTCGCGATGCTGCCCTTCTGCGGCTACAACATGGCGGACCACTGGGGGCACTGGCTCTCGGTGGGGGCTTCTCTGCGCGCGACCGGCGGTGTGCCGCGGATCTTCCAGGTGAACTGGTTCCGCAAGGGTGACGACGGCTCGTACCTGTGGCCGGGGTTCGGCGACAACGGGCGGGTGCTGGCGTGGATCCTGGATCGCGTCGAGGGTCGCGCGGCCGCGGTCGCGAGCCCGCTGGGCTGGCTGCCGGCGCCGGGATCGGTTGAGCTCGAAGGTGCGGACGTGAGCGAGAGCGCGTGGGAGCAGTTGTTCGCGATCGATCCCGCCGCGCACCTGGCCGAGGCGGACGACGCCGAAGCGTTCTTCGACACCTTCGGCGATCGCGTGCCGGGCGCGGTGCGCGGCCAACTCGAGGAGTTGCGCGAGCGGATGCGCTCCCTCTAGTCGCTCTGGTTGTGAAGGACAGTCCTTCATAACCAGAACGCGCTCAGCGGATGGCCGGGAGGGAAGCGCGCGTGCTCGCCGGCACGCTCGCCGTACCGCGTCCGCGCAGCCGGTCGAGCGCCTCGCGCACGCCCCAGACCGTCACCCTCAGCATGGCCTCGCGTGCGATCCCGCCCGTCATCTTCGAGACCCCGTGCACACGCTCCACGAAAGTGATCGGCACCTCGACGACGCGGAGTCCGGCCCGCTCGGCGCGCCACAGCATCTCGATCTGAAAGCAGTAGCCGAGGCTGTCGACGCGGCCGAGTCCGACGGTGCGCAGAGCGTCGGCACGGAACACCCGGTACCCGCCCGTCACATCCCGCTCGCGCAACCGCAGGAGCGCGCGGGCATAGAGGCTGCCTCCACGCGACAGCACGCGCCGCGACAGCGGCCAGTTGACGATCCGCCCCCCGCGCACCCACCGCGAACCGACCACGAGGTCATGATCCGGCAGTGCCGCGAGCAGCCGCGGCAGTTCTTCGGGCTGGTGGGAGCCGTCGGCGTCGCACTCGACGACGACCTCGGCGCCCTGCTCGAGCGCCCAGGCGAAACCGGCCAGATACGCGGCGCCGAGCCCCTCCTTGGCCGTGCGCTGCAGCACGTGGATCCGCGGTTCGGATGCCGCCAGCTCCCGAGCGAGCGCGCCCGTGCCGTCGGGCGATCCGTCATCCACGATGAGGAGCCCGGCATCCGGAACGCCATGCAGCAGCCGTTGGACCATGCCTGTCAGATTCTCGCGCTCGTTGTAGGTCGGCAGCACCACGACGATCGGCTCGGTCACACGCCCTCCTTCACCAACTGGAACACCTCGAGCCGGTGCACGAGGTGGGTGCTCACCACGCGGTAGCCGTGAGAGGTGAGGTCCTGGATGTCGTTCGGCACCTCGCCCGCGGTCGGCAATTCGATCGCCCAGACCGAGGGGGCCGCGGCAAGCTCCGAGCGGATCGAGGCGAGCGGCGCCATCCGATCCCAGATGGTCGCCCGCCGGTAGTACGGCGTCATCAGCTCGGGAACCGTGACCGCGGCGAACTGCTGCGGATACAACCGATACGCCATCTCGGGCCGACGCGATGGCTTGGGGGTCTGATCGAACACGACGGCGTCGCCCGGCTTGGCCTGCGACGCGAGGTACTCGGCGGTCTGACGCAGGTCGCTGCCGCCGTCCTTGGCGAACGGACCGCGATCGCGCAGGTAGTCGGGCACCGCGAGCGCTCCGAGGGCGATCACCGCAACGCCCAGGACCGCCACGGCCGACACGCGGATTCTGCGGCTGCTCGCCGCGCGCACCAGGATGCGCGTCAGAGCGACGACGCCGAAGGCGACCAGCAGCGCGGCGGCCGGCGTGCTGAACGACAGGTACCGCGTGTTGTACATGGGCGAGATCTCGTTGCTGACCAGAACCAGGGCGGTCGGAACGACGAGCCATGCGACGCCCAGCAGCAGCACCTCGCGATCGGACCTGCGGCGGTCCAGGATGGCGACCGTGCTGCGGGTGCGGCGGCGAACGAGGAAGACCGCAACGCCCAGCAGGATCAGCGCCCAGCAGGCGATCGTGATGGCGGGCGTCCCGAACCACTGGTTGACCAGCACGTTCTCCGCGTTGGCGTAGTTGCGCCTGGCGAGGAAGGCCACCTGATGACGCTCGGCGTAGGCGAGCAGGGCGATCGGTGCCGCACCGACCGCCGTGACGACGACCGACTGCACCCAGTGCCGCCTCAGCGCGCGCCCGCGTTCCGAGACGAGGAGGATCGCGCCCTGCACGACCGCCAGCAGCACGAGGTAGAGGAACAGGTAGCTCGCCGCGGCGATCATCGCGCCCAGAACGAGCCACGGCCACCTGCGCAGTTCGCGCCGGCGCCAAAGACCGACGAAGTACGCCATCACCCACGCCGCGATCGCTGTTCCGATCGCGTACGAGCGGGCCTCGGTGGCCATGAAGGTCGCGCGCGGCAGCACCGCGCAGATCACGCCCGCCAGGATGCCGAACCGGAGGTCGACGAGACGGGCGCCCAGCACGACGGTCCCGGCCACCAGGGCGCCGATGGCCAATGCACTCGGAAGCCGGGTCGAGAGCTCGGATGCGCCGAAGAGCCGGATCCAGAAGTGCATGCCGAGGTAGTAGAGGCCGTGCACCGCATCCACATGACCCAGCTCGGCGAGCAGCGTGCGAAGCGGACGCTCGGCCGACATGACGGTCGCCGCCTCATCGCCCCAGTACGAGGCGTTCCACGAGCCCAGCCAGGTGACGAGAGCAGCCAGGGCTCCCACCACCCAGGCGGTCGGGCCGACCGGCAGTCGGCGTGCGCGCACGGCCAGGCGCTCGGCGATGCCGGGACGGAGCGCTGCCGGGGCAAGGGCGATCGACGGGACCGGCGCGAGGGTGGACACGGACTCATGCTCTCTGCGCGTGGTCTGCGAACGCTCGGAAACCCGGGGGTGCGGGGTGAGAAGCCTTTCAGAGACCTCCGAGTGCGTCCGGATCGCCGCCGGTGCCCCGATCTGCCGAACTAGGATCGACGGCACCTGCCACCGAATCACGGTGTCCACAGCGTCCGAAGGAGCCGGCCCATGCGCGTGCTCGTGGTCGACGACGAGAAGGAGATGGCCGCGCTGCTCGCTCGCGGGCTGGTCGGCGAGGGCTACGAGGTCGACGTCGCGTCGGACGGCATCGGGGCGATCACCTTGGCGTCCGAGCAACGCTTCGACCTGGCCGTGCTCGACGTCACCATGCCCGGAATGTCGGGATTCGAGCTCTGCCGACGGCTGCGCGACCAGGTGCAGGGCATCGGCATCATCCTGCTGACCGCGCGCGACGCGATCGACGACCGGGTGCGGGGCCTGGATGCCGGCGCAGACGACTACCTGACCAAGCCGTTCGCCTTCGCCGAGCTCGCGGCGCGGCTCCGGGCGCTGCGCCGCCGCGAGGGGCACGCTCCGACCGCCCTCGAGATCGGCGGGATGGCCATCGACCTCGCCGGTCAGCGGATGTCGGTCGACGGCCGCGAGGCACGGCTCAGCCGCACCGAATTCGACCTGCTGCGACTGCTGGCGACCCATCGCGACGAGGTGATGCCGCGCGCCGACATCCTCGAGACCATCTGGGGCTCCGGCAGCTTCATCGACCCGAACATCGTCGACCAGTACGTGAGCTACCTGCGCAAGAAGCTGGACTCGATCGCCGCCCCGGTCAAGATCGTCACCGCGCGCGGCGTCGGATTCCGATTGTCGGCGGACCCGGATTGAGCGCCGCGCCGTGCGACTGAACCGTTTCGGCATCCGCGCGCGGATCACCGGCGGCAGCGTGCTCATCGCGATCGTCATGACGGTGATCGCGGGCTTCATCATCCAGGGCCAGCTGGTTCGCATCGAGTACGACGGCGAGGTCTCGGTGCTCCGCAGCATCACGGCCCCCTACGAGACGGCGATCAAGACGGAGCCGACGGGCACCCTCGACCCCCCGGGCGGCGACCAGGAGGCCGCCGTCGTCGACCCGCGCGGTGTCGTCGTGATCAACACCCTGCAACGGCATCTGCGGCCGCAACTCACGTCGCTCATCGCGCACGACACCGACACCCGAACCGTCGTCGCTGACGGCGTGCACTACCTGGTGAGGGTGACGACCGTGGTGACCCCCCAGGGCGTCTGGTCGATCGTCGCCGCGCGCAACAGCGACGTTCAGAGCTCCTTGCTGAACTCGGTGACGGTCCTGCTGATCGTGACGCTCGCCATCATCAACATCGGATTCGGTGTCGGGTCGTGGTTCATCGGGACGGCGGCGCTGAGCCCCGTCAACCGCCTGCGCCGCAGCGCCGAAGACCTGGCGGCGCGACCGGGCGGGGAGCTGTTGCCGGTCGGACCGGCCGACGACGAGATCTCGCAACTGGCCAGAACGCTGAATGAGTTGATCCGCGAACTCCGCGCATCGGCCGACCGCGAGCGGCAGATCGTCTCGGATGCCAGCCACGAACTGCGCACGCCCCTCGCGATCCTGCAGACCAAGCTCGAACTCGCGCAGTCGCAGGCTGACACCCTCGACCGGATGCGCACCGAGGTTGCCTCGGCTCAGCAGACCCTGCAGCGCCTCTCAGCGCTGGCGACGTCGTTGCTGGAGCTCTCGCGGATCGACGCCCAGTCGGCCAGCGGCTCGGCGACCGTCGACGAGCTGGCGGTCGAGTTGGCCGATGCCGCCGATCGCGGCCGCCTGCGGGTCGGCTCCGGCGAGGCCGTGATCGACTTCTCGGTCGAGCTGCCGCCGAGCAGGCGGCTCGTCGCGGTCTCGCCGCACGACTTCGGGCGGATCTGCGACAACCTGGTCGCCAACGCGCTCGCCGCACGCCCCGACTCGGGCCGCATCGCGCTCACGCTGGGCGCCCAGCCCGGTGACGCCCATCCCGGCGGCGTCCTGCTCACCGTGGACGACCAGGCCGGCGGGATGGATGAGGACTTCGTCCCCCACGCCTTCGATCGCTTCGCCCGCGACGCGGTGCGCAGCTCCGACAGCACGGGAGCCGGGCTCGGCCTCGCCATCGTCTCGGGCATCGTCTCGGTGGCGGGCGGCCGGATCGCCCTGGTGAACTCGCCGGGAGTCGGCCTGCGCGTCGAGATCGCGCTGCCGTTCATGACCGGCTGAGGCCTTCGTGGCCGAGTGAGTCCTTCGTGACTGACTGAGGCAGACTCGTGGCATGAGTTCGAATGTCCTGCCCACGGCCGCCGTCGCCGACGCCTGCGTGCGACTCGGGGTGGCGCTGCGACTGGCGCCCGCCGAGGTTGTTCCGCTGCTCCCCGGGCGGCCGTTCAGCGGTCCGGCTCGCGCCATCACCCATCTCGGCAGCGTCGACGTGCTTCTGGCGAGCATCGAGGGGGCCGCATCCGGAAGCGTGCTGGTCGTCGACAACGGTGGCCGCGACGACGAGGCGTGCCTTGGCGACCTGATGGTGCTCGAGGCGCGCGAGGCCGGATTCGCCGGCATCGTCGTCTGGGGCTGTCACCGCGATACGGCGCAACTGCGCGAGATCGGCCTGCCGCTGCACAGCACGGGCGCGTATTCGGCGGGTCCGCGACGCGTGCCGCCCGCCGGCGCGCCGATGCGCAGCGCCTTCCTCGACGGGGTCCCCGTTGTCGACGGCGATCTGGTCGTCGGCGACGATGACGGCGTGATCTTCGTGACAGCCGAGCAGGCCGACGCCGTGCTGGCCGCAGCGGCGCAGATCGTCGCCACCGAGACCGCCCAGGCCGACCGGATGCGGGCGGGCGAGAGCCTTCGCGCCCAGCTGGACTTCACGGGCTTCCTCGCGAAGCAGGCGACGGACCCGACCATGACCCTGCGCCGCCACCTCACCGAGCACGGCGGCGCGATCGAGGTCTGAGGGTCAACCGGCCTGCGCGGAGTCCCACCAGTCGAGCACCCGCGTGCCGTAGAAGGTCAGCCACGGCGAGCGCTCCCCCTCGGGCACGTCGATGGGGAACCAGACGGCACCCGGCATCTTGCGCCCCTGGATCCACGTGCCGTCCGGCTGCCGTGCCGAGCGGATGAGCTCGATCGCGTCGGCTATCCGCGGATCGGGCGCGACCCCGTCGTGCAACGACGCCGCGCGGAAGTAGTCGGCGGCATTGAGCACGGAATAGAGCCAGCGCATCGGATAGGTGAAGCGCTCGACCCAGTCGTCGACCTGCTCCCCCGTGCTCAGCCTGCTCGTCAGCCGCCGCTCGAGCAGGTACTCCTGGCCGCCGTGCCGCGCGACCTCGAGGTGCTCGCTGCCGCCGTCGGTCACGGTCTGGTAGTACAGGATGCCCTTGAGCGAGTTGAGCGTCGAATGGAACGACGATCGCGTCGAGCCCTCCACCCACTCGCAGTTCCAGCCGCCGTCCGGCTGGCGGTGCTCGACGAACCAGTCGGCCAGGGGCGCGACCTCGGCTCCCAGCCAGACTCCGTTGGAGAGAGTGAAGGCGTTGATGCAGCAGTCCACCTCGCCCACCCAGTACGGCTCGTTGTTGTAGTCCCAGCGGCTGTTGGCGGCGAGCTTGTCTGCGGTACCGGCGAGCACCGCGGCATCCAGCCCCCAGTCGCGCAGGGTGTTGAGGCTCCAGGTCGTCGCCGTGTACGGCTGACCGGGTTCGTTGTTGTTGAAGTCCCAGCCGCCCGGAAAGTAGGAGCCGCTGGCCCACTGGCCGTCGGCATCCTGATGCGACAGGAGCTCGGCGCCCATGCCCTCGGTGGCGACCCGGGCGCGCGTCGCCTGCCAGACCTCCTCGGGTTCGCCGAGCAGATCGCGCTCGACCTGCCAGCGCAGGGCGGGATCCGTGTCGAGCAGCCAGTCGCGGAGCGTCGCGTCGAGTGCCATGGCGGCCACGATAGCCAGCGGCTCCGACAACGCGCGACAACGGCTCGGCCGCCGCAGGCGGCGCCTGGACGGTTCTGTGTGGAGATGGGGGGAATTGAACCCCCGTCCATCGCTGTGAGCCTGCGCCTTCTCCGGGCGCAGCTCGTGAGTGCGTTCTACTCGGCTCCGACCTTTGCCACGAGCATCTAGGTCGACGAGCCCAGTATCAGTGAAAGTCCCGATCAGCCCTGACACACAGCCGACCAGCAAGCCCTCTAGATGACGCCAGGGTCCGGGGCGAAGGCGAACCCGGTCTGACGGACGTTATGGCTCTACTGCTTACGCAGCGAGAGCAACGTCGGTGCGCTTGAGATTGGCACCTGTTGTTTGCAGAGATCGTTTACGAGATAACCCTGCATCCTCGGCCCGCTTCTCGCAGTTTCGCAGGCGATGTCGAAACCGATCATCCCCATGTGGTACCTCGTCTTCGTGAGAAGACCCGAGGCAGGCCGTTGTCGCGCGCTGTGGAGTTGTCAACAGCATCCATGATTCGGATGCAGCCCCCCAGTGTACGACGACACCCGCCACGCGCGCTGCGAAGATGGCGGGTATGAGCGAAACCGTGATCACCGTGCAGGGCACGGCATCGACCAAGCACGCCCCGGAACAGGCGACCGTCACCATCACGGTGTCGAACGACGGGCCGTCGCGCGACGCCGTCTTCGCCGCCACCACGAAGGTCTCCGAGACCATCGCCACGGCCCTGGCGGGACTGCTCGACAAGGAATCCGGCCCCGTTGTCGCGTGGTCGTCGGAGCGTGTCAGTGTGTGGTCCGACCGGCCGTGGAACAACGAGGGCGCCCAGCTTCCGCTGGTCTTCCACGCCGGCATCGGCATCCGCGCGACCTTCACCGACTTCGACGCCCTTGCGCGCTGGGTCGAGACGGTCGCCGTCACAGACGGGGTTGCCGTGAACTCGATCGAGTGGGAGCTGCGCGATGCCACCCGCGACGGCCTCCTCGAAGAGGTGCGCACGAAGGCCGTTCAGGATGCCGCAGCCAAGGCCCTCGTCTACGCCCGCGCCGCCGGACTCGCCTCGGTGACTGCGACGGCGATCGCCGACCCGGGACTGCTCGGCTTGCCGACCGACTCCCCCTTCGCGCCCGCTCCCGCCGCGCAGCGCATGTTCGCGGCCAAGGCGATGAGCGACGGCGGTGCCCTCGTGTTCACACCCCAGGAGCTGGAGATCTCTGCGCAGGTCGACGCGCGCTTCGTCGCCGAATGATCTGAGGGCCGCACGCGGCGAGTCAGCCCTTGACGCTCCCGCTGATCAGCCCATCCACGATGTACCGCTGCATGGCGATGAAGAACGCCAGCATTGGGATCAGCACGATCACGGTGACCGTCATGAACGCCGGCCAGTTCGTGGTGAACTGCGCGATCGCCTGCTCGGCGAGAAGCACCAGTGTGTCGTTGGACGGTGAACTCAAGAAGATCGTCGGGAAGATGTAGTCGTTCCAGACCCACATCACCTGGAACACCCCGACGGTGATCAGCACCGGACGGATCAGCGGCAGCACGATCGACCAGTACAGGCGGGCCGGACTGGCGCCGTCGATGCGGGCTGCCTCGAGGATCTCGAGGGGTACGGTCCGCATGTACCCGATGATGATGAAGTAACAGAAGACAGCACCGATGAGGTAGATCGCGATGAGGCCCTGGAGGTTGTCGGCGAGGCCGGCGTTCACGATCAGCAGGTAGAGCGGCACGATCGTGCTCTGATACGGCACGAGGTAGGCCGCTACCAGTAGTCCGCTCACGATCTTGGTGAACCGTCCGCCCTTGTGGATGAGGCTGAAGGCCGCCATCGATCCGACGAGCAGCATGATCGCGACCGAGACCACCGTGACGTATGTGGTGTTGAGAAACGCCTGCCCGACATTCGACGTGGTGAACACGTTGATGTAGTTGTCGAGCGTCCAGGTGGACGGCAGCCCGAGCGGGTTCAGCTCCATCTGCGGCTGCGTCTTGAAGGTGTTGACGATGATGTAGCCGAACGGAAGCCCCACGATGACGGCGAGCAGCAGCATGACCGCACTTCCGATCGTCCGAGTGATCACGGTCGCCGCGGTCCTGGTCATGAGAGCTTCCGTTCAACGCCGCGGGACAGCCGCAGCTGCAGGGCGAGCACGGCGCCGATGACGATCATGAAGATGACACCCAGCGCCGAGGCCTGGCCGTAGTTGGTCTCGTTGATGCCGTTGTTGATGATCGTGGCGATGACCGTGTTGGTGGCGAACGCCGGACCGCCTCCCGTGAGGTTCTGCGGAAGCGCGTAGACGTTGAGGCCGTTGTTCATCAGCAGGAAGGTGCTGATGCTGATAGCGGGCACCAGCAGCGGCAAGGTGATCGAGAAGAACCGCTGGCGCGCATTCGCACCGTCGACGCGAGCCACTTCGTAGAGATCGGAGGGGATGGACTGCAGGTAGGCGATGTAGAGGATCGCATGCCAGCCCGTGCTCGTCCACACCCCCACGACGATCACGCAGAGCTGGGCGAGTGTGGTGTTGGCCAGCCACGGAATCGGTGCCGTGCCGAACAGGTTGTGCAGCACGGTGTTGAGGGCGCCTGAGCCGAGGGGATTGAGGATGAAGTTCCAGACCAACCCCAGCACGGCGACGCTCGGGATGGCGGGGAAGAAGAACACGGCCCGCGCGAAGCGGGTGCCGAACAACTTCTGATTGAGCAGCACTGCCAACGGGATCGCGAAGACCGTGATGAGCGCGGTGGTCGCGATCGCGAACACGATCGTGAAGACGAGGCCGTTCAACAAGGCGGGGCTGGTGAACACCTTGATGTAGTTCTGCAGGCCGACGAAGCGGATGTCGGGGTTGAGCCCCGACCAGTTGGTGAAGCTGTAGTACACCGACTCGGCGAACGGCACCCCGAACAGCACGACCACGATCAGTCCGATCGGGATCAAGAAGGCTCGGACTTGCAGCGACTCCCCCGCGAGGGTGCGTCGTCGTGATCCGGGCGAAGGAGCCCGGAGGGGGCGCGTGCCGGAGGGTATGGCGGTCATCAGTTCACATCCTGGTGGGGATGAGGCCCCCGGCGCACGCCAGGGGCCCCATCCGGTCCGGCTACTTGAGGCTCGCCCACTCGGTGTCGAGCGCCTTGGTCAGATCGGCTGCGGACTCCTGCCCGAGCTGAACCTTCTGCATGTTGGCCACGAGAGTCTGATCCAGCGGGTCGCTGTTCGTGCCGGGCCATGCCTGCCAGGTGCACCAGACGTTGCCCTTGACGACATCCGCGTACATTCCGGTCAGAGCCGGGTCGAGCGTCTGCTTGTAGTTGCTCGTCGTCATGATCGATCCGGTCTCGTTGGCGTACATCTCGACGCCCTTTTTGCTGGCGAGGAAGTCGACGAACTTCTGAGCGCCCATCGGGTTCTTCGCCTTCGAATTGATGGCGTAGGGCGGCGAGGCGGCTCCAGCCCAGTAGGGGGCGCCGAAGCTGCTCGGGATCGGCCAGTAGTCGAGCTCGGTGCCGGCCGGGAGCGCCTTGCGCGACGACGCGACCTGCCACGAACCCGTGGTGATCATCGCCACCTGCTGGTTGTCGAACTCGCTGACGATCTGCGGACCAGTGAGACCGGCGGCCGACGAGTTCACCAGGCCTTGGGTGTACAGCGACTCCCACTCCTTGATCGCCGGCGTCCACGCCTTCGAGAAATTCGTCTTGCCGGTGAAGATGTCGGCATCCATGTTGCCGCCGGAGTTCAGGTCGGCACGCCCGATCAGACCCATGATGGTGGTCGTGGTGCCGTCGCCGGCTTCCTGCAGGCCCGTGATGCCCGCCGCCTTGAACTTCTTCAGGTCGGTGACGAGGTCGTCCCAGGTCTGGGGGGCCTCGGTGACGCCGGCCTTCGCAGCGAGCGTCTTGTTGACCAGGAAGCCACCGCCCCAGGTCGCCACCGAGATGCCGTACACGTGACCCTTGTATGTGTTCATCTTGGTGCCGAAGGGCGACTGCACCTTGGCCGCCGCGGTGCCGTCGAGCGACTTGACGTAGCCGCCGCCCGCCTGCTGCGTGTGGTTGCCCAGGATGAAGACGTCCGTCGCGTTGTGCGCAAGCAGCCGCTTGGTGAGCGTGGTCGTGTAGGTGTCGACCGGCGGAGCGTACGAGAACGCGATCTTGATGCCCGGGTTCTCCTTCTGGAACTCGTCGATCAACGGCTGCATGGTGGCCTTCGCGTCCCAGGAGAGGAAGGTCACCGTGCCCTTGCCACTGCCCGATGCGTTCGAGCTGGCGGACGTGCTGCAGCCGGCGAGTGTGACCGCCAGCGCCACGCTGGCGACGGCGGCGACCGCTGCGGTGATTCTGCGCCGTCCATGCGGGCGGCTCGTGAGGGCGCCGGGAGAGAAATCCGACGCGGTGCTGCGAGACAACATTGTTCGCCTTTCTGTGATTACGGGTGGGGGTGGAGCGGGATGCGCAGCGGTTCCATCGAAGGTATTACCTGCTCGATGAGTCCGTCTGCGCGATGGATGAGACGATCGAAAACCACCTCCCGGTGGAATCCGTCTCCGTCCGGCACGGCGAAGCGGTGGTACGCGACCACCCAGTCGTCCGTGTTCGGGACGTTGAGGATCGAGTGGTGCCCGGTCGCGAAGATGCCGCGGTCGGGAACCTGCTCGATGAGCACTCCACGATCGGTCCAGGGGCCGGTCAGGCCCTCAGCCGTCGCGTAGCGCACGTGATATCTGGGATCGCGGGTGTCGTCGACCGACCACGACGCGTAGTACACGTCACCGCGGCGATGCATCCACACCGCCTCGCGGAACTCGGTGGGAACCCAGCTGTGGACGGCATCCGGATCGAACGAGACAAGATCCTCGCCCAGGCGCACGATGTGCGCGACCGCGTTGCCCCAGAGCAGGTAGGTCGATCCGTCCGCATCCACGAAGATCGAGGGATCGATCGCGCGACCCGCGTAGTCACCGGGCGCCACGAGTGGGCGCCCGATGTCGTGGAACGGGCCCGACGGGTCGGATGCCACCGCAACTCCGATGTGGTCGTCCGCCGTGAAGTACAGGTAGTGCCGTCCGTCGCGGCTGATAGACGCCGGCGCCCAGGCATAGGCTTCCGCCCATTCGACGCCGGATCCGAGCCGAAGGGCGTCGCCGTGGTCGGTCCATTCGCGCAGGTCAGGCGAGGAGTACGCACGGAATGCCGTGGACTCCCACCCGGGCGTGCCGTCTGTCGTCGGGAACAGGAAGTACCGATCGCCCACGATTCGCAGGTCTGGATCGGCGAGGAACCGTGGCAAGGCGTGCCCCGCCGCACCCAACGAGGGTGCGCCCGCCGATGCGGCGGAGGGTGCGTCTGTCATGGGGGTGTCCTCTCTGACACTTTCGGGTTGACGAACTGTATCGTTACATGAAATCTGGGACGGCGCAAGCGTCATTACGCCTGTTTTGGCGCGCGAACCCAGAAAGAGTTTCGCCATCCGCGTAGAGTGATGGCGTGAGCGGACGGGTAACGATACAAGACGTTGCTCGCGCGGCGGGCGTTTCACCGATGACCGTCTCTCATGTGCTCAACGCGCATCCGCACGTCAAAGACACCACTCGCGAGAAGGTGCTGCGCACCATCGACGAGCTCGGCTACCAGGTCAACGTCGCGGCACGGAACCTGCGAACGGGCCGCACCGGCACCATCGGTCTGGCGGTCCCCGAAGTCGACCGGCCCTACTTCGGCCAACTCGCGACCGAGATCATCGCGGCCGCGCGCAAGCGCGACATGCGAGTCGTCATCGAGCAGACGGGCAGGTCGCGCGAGAGCGAACTCGACGCGCTATCGCTATCGCGCAAGCGCATGTATGACGGCCTCATTCTCAGCACCGTCGGCCTCGGGCCGGCCGACCGAGACCTGCTTCGGGTCGACTATCCCGTCGTCATCCTGGGCGAGCGCATCTTCGAGGGTCCGGTCGACCACGTGGCGATGCCCAATATCGAGGGAGCGGCAGCGGCCACCCGGCACCTCGTCGAGCAGGGCTGCCGGCGTATCGCCATCATCGACGGTCCCGAGCCCGACGAGGTCAGCATGTCGAATCTGCGGCTTCAGGGCTACCGGCGGGCGCTCGAGGCGGCGGGAATCCGGTACGACCCCGCGCTCGTGATCGGGCTCGACGTGCTGTCGATGGATGCCGGCGTGGCCGCGGTGCGGCAGCTGGTCGCCTCGAAGATCGCCTTCGACGGGATCTTCTGCATCACCGACACGGTGGCCATCGGCGTGCTCCGCGGGCTGGCCGACGAGCACATCGCCGTTCCTGGAGCGGTCAAGGTGATCGGCTTCGACAATGTGCGCGAAGCGGCGTTCACCGTCCCGTCGCTCTCGTCGGTCGATCCGGATCACGCGACGATGGCCGAGAAGGCCGTGTCGCTTCTCGCGCGCCGAATCGAAGAGGGGGTCGGCAGCGGCCACGAGGAGTACGTCAGCAGCTACACCGTGGTGCGCCGCGAGTCGACGGCGCGGTGATCGCCGTGATCGACGCCGGCTCTCGCGTCATGTAACGTTACAGCATGACCTCGACGGTGCGGCCGCCCCACGGCGCTCGATCGGCATTCCCGTTCATCCGAGAGAGAGCCGATCCGCAGCTGTTCCACGCCTGCGACCGGTGGTACTTCCTGGCCACCGACGACCGCGATGGCGACAACGCTCACTCGCCCCATCTGCTCATCCGCCGGTCTCCGACCATCGACGGTCTCGCCGCCGAGGTCGAGGTCGAGTTGCTGCGAGCCGGCGACTACGAGCTGTCGGGATGCTTCTGGGCGCCCGAAGCGCAGCTCATCGGCGGGCGGCTGCGCATCCTCTTCTCCCCCAGCGTCGATGGCGACGGCTGGAGTGCGGTTCAGGCGCACATCATGACACTTCGCCCGGGCGGCGATCCCGCCGTCCCCGTCGACTGGGAGCCACCTCGTCGCGTCATCCAGGCGGACGGACGCCCGCTCCAAGCCTCCGGCGAGGGCATCTCACTCGATATGACCTACCTGCAGGTGCGCGATCATCACTACCTCATCTGGTCGCAGCGAGAAGTGAACCCCGTCGTGGCGCCGGCTGCGTTGTGGATCGCACGGATCGACCCCGCCAGACCCGAGCGTCTCGTCGGCGAACCGTCGCGCATCCTCGCACCGGAGCTGCCCTGGGAGGGCGATGTGCTCGAAGGCCCGTTCACCATCGTGCGAGACGGACAGGTGCACCTGACGTACGCCGCCGCTGAGGTCGGTCCTGACTATGTGACGGGCGTGGCCACCGCGTCGGCGGACGCGGATCTGCTCGACCGCGCATCGTGGCGGCGCCGGCCCCACCCCGCGCTCGACAGTTCTACGGTGCCGGGTGAGTTCGGTCCCGGGCATGTGAGCTTCACCGAGATCGACGACGAACTCTGGATGACGTACCACGCCATGCCCAGCCGTGCGCCCGGACCGCGCCACGCCGGACTGCGCCGAGTGCGGTTCTCGCCCGCCGGCCGTCTCGAACTCGGCTCGGCAACCCTGACACCTGCGGGAGGAGCATCATGACCGCCTTTCTCATGGCCTACTTCCATCCCGAGCAGGAACCAGACGGCGAACAGGTGCGCTTCGCCGTCTCGGAGCAGGGCGACCCGACGCGCTGGACTCCGCTGGCCGGCGGTCGGCCCGTGTTGCCCACGTCGATCGGCGAGGGAGGCGCGCGGGACCCCTTCCTGGTTCGCACTCCCACGGGATTCGAGCTGATCGCGACCGACCTGCGCGTCTATTCCGGCGAGGACTGGGGGCGAGCCGTGCGCGTCGGGAGCCGCAGCATTCAGGTCTGGCATTCCGACGACCTGGTCGCGTGGCGCGGCCCCGAACTCATCGAAGTCTCACCCCCAGAGGCAGGCAACACCTGGGCCCCGAAGGCGTTCTGGTCGCAGAGGGATGCGGCGTGGCTGGTGATCTGGGCTTCGGCGATCTACGACGAGGGCTCATCTCGACAGGATGCCGAACACCAGTGCCTGCTGGCAGCCACGACAACCGACTTCCGCACCTTCTCAGAGCCCTGGGTGTACTCGGACCCGGGACACGATGTCATCGACGCGTCGTTCGTTCGCGATGGCGCGACCTGGTACCGCTTCTCGGCGAACGCGCTCGCGCCGGGGTCGCCGCCGGATCGCGGCCATCACATCCTGGTCGAAACCGGGCAGGATCTCGAAGATCCCGACTTCCAGGTGCAGATCGTCGACCTGGGGAAGCCCGCGCTTGTCCACGCGGAAGGCCCCGCGCCCTTCCAGGACCCGGACACCGGCACGACCTACCTGCTCATGGACGAGCACGGCTATCGGGGCTATCGTCTGTTCGTCGCCGACGATCTCGCGGCGGGGGTGTGGCGGCAGCTCGATCACGCCGTGCTGCCCCCGCAGGCCCGGCATGGCTCCGTCATCCCGATCACCGATGCCGAGCGCGAGCGGCTGATCGGTGCCTTCGGGCTGACCTGAGCGGCTGTTACTCGCCGAGGTGCCGCCGCGTCGACATCGCACGGTCGGCCTCGCGCTTGTCCTGCCGTTCGCGCAGCGCCTGGCGCTTGTCGTACACGCGCTTGCCCTTGGCGACGGCGATCTCGACCTTGGCGCGGCCGTCGAGGAAGTAGATCTGGAGCGGGACGAGCGTGTAGCCGCCCTCCTTGGTCTTGTGGCTGATCTTGATGATCTGCGCCTTGTGCAGCAGCAGCTTGCGCTTGCGGCGCGGAGCGTGGTTGTTCCAGGTGCCCTCGGTGTATTCGGGGATGTAGACGGCATCCAGCCAGGCCTCGCCGCCATCGACGAAGGCGTAGCCGTCGACGAGCGAGGCACGCCCCTCGCGCAGCGACTTGACCTCGGTGCCGGTCAGCACGATCCCAGCCTCGTAGGTGTCTTCGATGGTGTAGTCGTGCCGGGCGCGACGATTCGTCGCGACGACCGCGTTTCCGCGTTGCTTCTTCGGCATTCGACTCACCTCCCTGCGTCATGGACAGCCTGCAAGCATAACGGACGGATGCCGCGCGCCGACGCGACGGATTCTGGTCACGAACTCCGGGAGAACCCGTCCAAGCCGGGTGGATCACCCTCGTATCGCGGATTCATCCGGGGTTGTTGACCGAGGCGGCGACCGCAGCCGCCGCGCCCACGCACCGGCTCAGACCTTCAGGTACCGCCGGATGGCGACGCTGGCCGAGAGCGCCGCCAGCACCGCGCCCACCAGCAGCAGGATGGGCGCGACGATCAGAGCGTCCGGCAATCCCACGAACGCGGTATTGGAGATGGTCGTCTGGAGGTAGCCCTGCACGAAGAACTGCACGATCGCGATGATGGCGCCGCCCGCGAGCAGCGAGCCGATCAGCGCGGCGAGCACGCCCTCGAGGATGAAGGGGGTCTCGATGAAGCGATTGGACGCGCCGACCAGCCGCATGATCCCCAATTCTCGGCGACGGGAGAACGCGCTCAGCCGGATCGTGGTCGAGATGAGCAGCACGGCGGCGATCAGCATGAGCGCCGCGATGCCGATCGCGGTGTAGCTGGCGGCGTTCATGATCGAGAAGATCGGATCGAGCAGCGCGCGTTGGTCCGCCACCGACTCGACCCCGGGCTTGCCGGTCAGCTGTTCGATGACGATGTCGGCCTGGCTCGGGTTCTTCATATTGATACGGAACGCCTGCGACAGGATGTCGGGGGTCACCAGATCGGCGAACGAGGTGTTGGCGAACTGCTTCTTGAAGTTCTCGTAGGCCTGCTGGTGATTCTCGAAGGTGACCTGCTTGATGTACGGCTTGAGCGTGCTGCCCGACAGTTCGGACTTCACCTGGGCGATCTGATCGGCGCTGGCCTCGGTGCTGTTGCACTGAGCGTCCGTCGAGACGTCGGTGCAGAAGTACACGGCGACCTGCGCGCGGTCGTACCAGTACCCCTTCATCTGGTTGATCTGGAACTGCAGCAGGATCGCGGCGCCGAAGAAGGTCAACGAGATGAACGTGACCAGCACGACCGAGATGACCATGGAGAGGTTGCGGCGGAACCCCTGCCCGACCTCGCTGAGGATGAGTCCGAGTCTCATGCGCTGCGTCCTGGTTCGTTCAACGGCGGAGGCGACGATGGATCGTGCACGGGCGCGGTCGCAGCCCGAGCCGCAGCCGGGGCTGGGGCTGCCTCCTTCGCGGCTGCCTCAGCAGACTTGGGCGACGCAGACGCAGACGGCGCCGGAGCCGCCACCACCCGCGACGGCGGTTGCGCCGCGGCCATGCTGCTCGCGACCAGGCTGCCGGTGAGATTGAAGTTCTGCACGGAGACGGCCTGGGTCTGATATCCACCCGACCGCTCGTCGCGAACGACCTGCCCGCTGACCAGCTCGATCACACGGCGCTTCATCTGGTCGACGATCCCCGAGTCGTGAGTCGCCATGAGCACGGTCGTCCCGTTGGCGTTGATGGTCGAGAGCAGCTGCATGATGCCGGCGCTGGTGGCCGGATCGAGGTTGCCGGTCGGTTCGTCGGCCAACAGGATGGCGGGCTTGTTCACGATGGCCCGTGCGATCGCGACGCGCTGCTGCTCACCGCCCGAGAGCTCATGCGGAAAGCGGCTCTGCTTGCCCGCAAGACCGACCATCTTGAGCACGTCGGGCACGGCTTCTTGGATGAATCCCTTGCTCTTGCCGATCACCTGCAGCGTGAAGGCCACGTTGTCGAAGACGGTCTTCTGCGGCAGCAGGCGGAAGTCCTGAAACACGACACCGAGATTGCGGCGGAAGTAGGGCACCTTGCGGCTGGGCAGGGTGTTCAGCTCCTGCCCGAGGACGTGGATCTTGCCCTTGGTCGGCCGCTCCTCTTTGAGCACGAGGCGCAAGAAGCTCGACTTGCCGGAACCGGAGGCGCCGACCAGAAAGACGAACTCCCCTTTGAGCACCTCGAGGTCCACCGCGTTGAGGGCCGGCCGTGTCGTCCCGGCATAGGTCTTGGTGACGTGGTCGAAGCGAATCATGACACCACGAGACTAGGTTCGGGGCTTCAGGATGCTGGGTGCGACACCCGCGAGCGCCAGACTCACAGGCGAGCGTTCAGAGGGCGGGTTCGGGCACTGCGACCCGCTGCCCGAGCTCGTGGGAGCGGATCGCGGCCTGCGCGAGCTCGAGAGCGCGCCTGCCGGCGCGGGCGTGGATGGGCGCCGGGCCGCCCGCTCGCACCGCCCGGATCACCTCGTCGACGTGGCGGTCGAAGGTGCCCGCGAAATACCTGGCCTCATCGTCGAAGTAGCCGGCGCGCCAGCGCGAAGTCACCTCGTCGCCCGCCCGCGAGAGCTCGAGTTCGCGCACGGTGTCTCGGATCACGGCGCGCCCGGTCGTTCCGTTGACCTCGATCAACTGGGAATCGGGGTAGGCGTACGACGAGTCGTAGCTGCCGAGCATGGTGCCCACGGCGCCGTTCGCGAACTCGAGGGCGAGGGCGACCGTCGACCAGTCGCCGTAGGTCGCGTCGGTCATCTGCGCCATCACCGACGAGATCGGCCCGACCAGGTGCTCGAGCATGTCGAAGCCGTGGCACTGCGTCTCAATCAGGTTCGCGTGCTTGCTGGTGCCGTGATTCGCCTCGCCGCCGAACCGCCAGGTCGCGAACACCAGCTGCCCGAGCTCGCCCGCGTCGATCGCTGCTTTGGCACGGCGCACCGGCTCGGCGTAGCGGTGGTTGAAGTTGATGCCGAAGGACGATCCCGATGCCTCGGCCGCCGCCAGCAGTTCGTCGGCCTCGCTCAACTTGAAGACCAGCGGCTTCTCGACCAGGAGCGGGATGCCGGTCTCGAGCAGGCGCATCGTCATGTCGAAATGGCCCTCGTTGGGCAGGCAGACGGTGATGAGCTCGGGGCCGGTGTCCAGAAACGCGTCGAGCTCGGTGAAGGCGGTCGTCTGGTATCTCGCCGCCCGCGCCTCGGCCCGCGCGGCATCCCGCCCGAGCACGCCGACCAACTCGGTGTCGGGCCGGTGCGCGAAGATCCGCGCGTGCTGCTCGCCCCACCCGCCGGTGCCTACGACGCCGACCCGCAGGCGAGGAGCTTCATCCGTGCGCGTCATGACATCACGAGACTAGGGTGCGACACTCATGAGACAAAGGTCAGCAGAGAGGAATCGACGATGACCGCTTCACCGTGGAAACCCGAAACACTCGCTGCACTCGGCGAAGCCATGGAGGTGGATGTCACCCCGATCAACCGAGATGGCACCCGGCGCGCCAGCCGCACGATCTGGTCGATCCGAGTCGGCGACGAGCTCTACGTGCGGTCATGGAAGGGGCGAGGCGCCGTCTGGTTCCAGGATGCCCTCGCCACCGGCCAGGGCGAGCTCGCCGTCACAGGCGGAGGCGCGTCGCAGCTCGTGACCTTCGACGAGGTGGATGCCGCGGCTCCCGTGCAGCGACAGATCTCGGCAACGTTCCTGACGAAGTACGCGGGGCTGGACGAAACCGCCGCGATGAACGAGCAGGGACCGCTGGAGTCGACGCTGCGGCTCACTCCCCTGGTCGAGTAGCGGGCTAGTCTCGTGCGGTGACCACGCGGAGGCTTGCTGCGGAAGATCGACCATTGCTCCGTGCCGCGACCCTCGCCAACATGAATTGGGCAGGTTCTCGATTCACCTTCGACGATATCGATGGCGACCCTGAGATTGCGCGCTACTTCTCCGACTTTCCGAGCGGGAGAGACTTCGGGCTCGTCGACGTTGAGGGAGTCGCCCCACGAGCAGTCGCGTGGCTCGTGTTTCTCCCCGCAGACCGTGCCGGTTACGGCTTCGTCGACGCCGACATCCCCGAGCTGAGCATCACCACATTCGACAAGTTCCGCGGTCTCGGCATCGGCACCGCCTTGCTTGCCCGGCTGATCGAGGCTGCCGAAGCCCGTGGGCTGTCCGGAATCAGCCTCAGCGTCGAGGACGGCAATCGAGCGCGCCGCCTCTATGAGCGAACGGGCTTCGAGGTGGTCGGCCGCAATGGAGGTTCCGACACCATGTTGCTGAAGCTGCACTGACCGAGGCACGGGCACGAGGCGTCCAGAATGGGTGAGCCGCGCCTCACGGTGAGGCGCAGTTCACGTTCTGGCGAGCACAAGGCCCCCGCCTGTGCCCGGTGAGCTCGCGTGGTCTCGATACGCGGCTTCGCCGCTACTCGACCGGCTCAGGAGTCCAGGTCGCGCTTGCGCCAGCGGATTCCCGCGTTGATGAAGCCGTCGAGGTCGCCGTCGAAGACCGCGGTGGGGTTGTTGACCTCGTAGTCGGTGCGCAGATCCTTGACCATCTGGTACGGCGCGAGCACGTAGCTGCGCATCTGGTCGCCCCAGCTCGCGGTGATGTTGCCCGCCAGCTCCTTCTTGGTGGCCGCCTCGGCCTCCTTCTGCAGGATGAGCAGGCGCGACTGCAGCACCCGCAGCGCGGCGGCCCGGTTCTGGATCTGCGACTTCTCGTTCTGCATCGACACCACGGTGCCGGTCGGCAGGTGAGTGATGCGCACCGCGGAGTCCGTCGTGTTGACCGACTGACCACCGGGCCCGGATGAACGGAAGACATCGACGCGGATGTCGGACTCCGGGATGTCGATCGCCTCGGTCTCCTCCATCAACGGGATCACCTCGACCGCGGCGAAGCTCGTCTGGCGCTTGCCCGCCGCACCGAACGGGGACATGCGCACCAACCGGTGCGTCCCGGCCTCGACGCTCAAGGTGCCGAAGGCGTGCGGGGCATCGATCTCGAAGGTGGTCGACTTGATGCCGGCCTCTTCGGCGTAGCTGGTGTCCATGACGGTGACCGGGTACTTGTGCTTTTCGGCCCAGCGCAGGTACATCCGCTGCAGCATCTCGGCGAAGTCGGCAGCATCCACTCCCCCGGCGCCGGCCCGGATCGTGATGACCGCCGGACGATCGTCGTACTCGCCGTTCAGCAGAGTGCTGACCTCGAGGTCGCCCAGGTTCTGTTGGATGGATGCCAGCTCGGCCTTGGCCTCCTCGGCGCTCTCGACGTCGTCGCCCTCGTTCGCGAGCTGGACGAGCACCTCGAGATCGTCGATCCGGCTCTGCAGGCTCTCGATCCGCGCGAGTTCGCTCTGCCGGTGGCTCAGTGCGCTCGTGACCTTCTGGGCGGCATCCGGGTCGTCCCAGAGGTTGGGCGCCTCGGCCTGCGAGGTGAGCTCCGCGATCTCGGCCTCGAGCTTGTCGACGCCGACCACGGCCCGGATGTCGCTGAAGGTCTGGCGGAGAGCGGCGATCTGGTCACTGAGGTCGAGGTCGATCATGGCGCGGACCAGCCTACCGGCGGGCGTAACGTGGAGCAGGCCATGAGCACCTCCGCCGATCAGCCCTTCCGCTGGCGATCGGTGCTGGTGGCGGCGCTGCTGCCCACGCTGCTGTTCTCCACCGGCGAGGGGGCGATCATCCCGGTGATCCCGGTGATCGCCGGCAACGTGGGCGCCACCCTGGCGATCGCGGGCTTCGTCTCGGGCATGCTCGTGCTCGGCGAACTGCTCGGCGACATCCCCAGCGGCGTGGTGATCTCGCACATCGGCGAGCGCACCGCGATGATCGCGGCCTCCGGCCTCTCGGTGCTCGGGCTGCTGACCGCGCTGCTGGCGCCCAATCCCTGGGTGCTCGCGCTCGGCATCCTGGTCGTCGGAATCGCCACCGCGGTGTTCGCGCTCGCCCGTCACGCCTTCATGACGAGTTTCGTGCCGATGAGGTACCGCGCTCGCGCACTGTCGACCCTGGGCGGGAGCTTCCGGCTCGGCTATCTGATCGGACCCTTCATCGGGGCGGGCGTGATCTCGCTGACCGGCGCGGCATCGAGCGTGTTCTGGGTGCACATCGCCGGATGCGCCGCGGCCGCTGTCGTGCTGCTGGTGCTGGCCGATCCGGAGAAGACCTTCGCCAACACCGCGGCTCGCCGTGAGACGTCCGGCGAGCGCGAAGTGGAGCAGGAGAGCCGCGGCCTGTTCCGCACCATTCGCGCGAACAGGAGAGTGCTGCTGACCCTGGGCATGGGCTCGACCCTGGTCGCCGCGCTCCGCGCCTCGCGCCAGGTGCTGCTCCCGCTGTGGGCGGTCAGCATCGGCCTGCACGAGACGCAGACCTCGCTCATCATCGGTGTCGCCGGCCTGGTCGACTTCTCGCTGTTCTTCGCCGGCGGATGGATCATGGACCGCTTCGGCCGGCTCTGGACCGCCGTCCCCTCCATGGTCGGCCTCGGTGTCGGCCACCTGGCCCTCGCGGCGACCGCGTTCCTGCCGGGCACGATCGGCTGGTTCATCGGGATCGCCATGTTCCTGTCGCTCGCCAACGGGATCGGGGCCGGGATCCTGATGACGCTCGGCGCCGATCTGGCCGACCCGCGGCATCCGGCGCCCTTCCTCGGGGCGTGGCGGTTCACGAACGATGCCGGAGCGGCCGCCTCACCGCTGATCGTCTCGGGGCTGACTGCGCTGGTCTCGCTGCCGTTCGCCGCCGGCGCGCTGGGTGTGCTCGGCCTTGTCGGTGCGGTCGTGCTGCGGGTGTTCGTGCCGCGGTATTCCGCGCGGCGCGGCGCCCACCCCGACACGGGATCCACTGCGATCACGGCGTGAGTTGTCCCCTTTACGGGGGGTACGAGTCGGGGGTACGTTGAGCACGCCACCTGCTCCCGAGCACGGCTCGCGTTCCGCGGCGACCCTGCGCCAGGTCGAACACCACTGAGAAGAACCGAATATCCCTCTCCATCGGGAGAACGCCGTGAGCACTGCCACCGCTGCCGCCACCACCACGGATCCGTCGATCCGCCCGTTCCGGGTTGAGATTCCTCAGGAGGAGCTCGACGACCTGAGACGCCGCATCCTCGCCACGAGATGGCCGACGAAAGAGACCGTCGGCGACGCCTCGCAGGGCGTCCAACTCGCCACCATGCAGGCGCTGGCCGATTACTGGGCGAACACGCACGACTGGCGCACGATCGAGGCCCGTCTCAACTCCTTCCCGCAGTACCTCACCGATATCGACGGCGTCGACATCCACTTCCTGCACATCCGGTCGACGCACGACGACGCGCTTCCGATGATCGTCACGCACGGCTGGCCGGGTTCGATCATCGAGCAGCTCAAGATCATCGAGCCGCTCACCGATCCCGAGTCGCACGGGGGCACCGCGGCCGACGCCTTTCACCTGGTGATCCCCTCGCTGCCCGGCCACGGCTTCTCGGGCAAGCCGACCGTGACCGGGTGGGACCCGATCAAGATCGCGTCCGCCTGGGCCGAGCTGATGTCGCGGCTGGGCTACACCCGCTACGTGGCACAGGGTGGCGACTGGGGCAACGCGGTGACCGAGCAGCTGGCGCTTCAGAAGCCGGCCGGGCTGATCGGCATCCACACCAACATGCCCGCGGCCGAGCCCGATGCGATCTCAGCCATCGTGCCCGGCGGCCCGGAACCTGCGGGCCTGTCGCCCGACGAGAAACAGGCCTGGGATCAGCTCGTCGACTTCTGGCTGCACGGCCTCGGCTACGCGCAGGAGATGGCCGCGCGCCCGCAGACGCTCTACGCCCTCGAGGACTCGCCGATCGGCCTCGCCTCGTGGATGCTCGACCACGACGCCGCCAGCCAGGCGATGATCGCGCGCGCCTTCGCCGGCGGCACCGAGGGGCTGTCGATGGATGACGTGCTCGACAACGTCGACCTCTACTGGTTCACGAAGACGGCGGTCTCGTCTGCGCGGCTCTACTGGGAGAGCAAGCTCGCGTTCTTCGCCCCGAAGGGCGTGACGCTCCCGACGGCGATCACCGCGTCACCCGAAGAGATCTACACCGCGCCCGAGAGCTGGGTGCGCCAGGCATATCCGAACCTCATCCACTACAACCGGGTGGCCAAGGGCGGACACTTCCTCGCCTGGGAGCAGCCGGACGAGTTCGTCAGCGAGATGCGCGCGTCGTTCGCGACGCTGCGCTGAGCGGCGGGCGCCCGGTGGCTCCGCTTGCGCAGATCGAGGCCGGCGTGCTCGACGTCGGCTACCTCGACGACGGCCCGGCCGACGGGCCCGCCGTGCTCCTGTTGCACGGCTGGCCGTACGACATCCACTCCTTCGACGAGGTGACCCCGAGGCTGGTGGCCGCCGGATGCCGGGTGATCGTGCCGTATCTGCGCGGCTACGGATCGACGCGGTTCCTGCGAGACGACGCGGTGCGCACCGGCGAGCCGGCCGCGCTGGGTCGGGATGCCATCGAGCTGATGGATGCCCTCGGCATCCAGAAGGCGATCGTCGCGGGCTTCGATTGGGGCGCCCGAACTGCCGACGTCCTCGCCGCGCTCTGGCCGGACCGCGTGGCCGGGCTTGTCTCGGTGAGCGGCTACCTGATCGGCAGCCAGGCCAGCGGCGCCCTGCCGCTGCCGCCCGCGGCCGAGAAGCTCTGGTGGTACCAGTTCTACTTCGCGACCGAGCGCGGTCGGGCCGGCTATGCGGCCAACACCCGGGACTTCGCCCGGATGATCTGGCACGATGCCTCGCCGAAGTGGGGGTTCGATGACGCGACCTTCGAGCGCAGCGCGGCGGCGTTCGACAATCCGGATCACGTCGACATCGTGATCCACAACTACCGGTGGCGCATGGGGCTGGCCGAGGGCGAGCCGCAGTACGCCGAACTCGAGGCACGGCTGGCCACGGCCCCGGTGATCTCGGTGCCGACCATCACGATGGAGGGCAGCGACAACGGGGCGCCGCATCCGCGCGCCGCGGCGTATGCCGACAAGTTCGCGGGGCCGTACGCCCATCGCGAGGTCGGTGGCGGTGTCGGGCACAATCTGCCGCAGGAGGCTCCGGATGACTTCGCCCGGGCGATTCTCGACGTGATGGCGGGCACGCTGTGAGCGAGCGGCGCCTGGCGAGCTTCGACGGCGCGACCGGGTGGCTCAACTCGGAGCCGCTCACTCCCGACAGCCTGCGCGGCAAGGTGGTGCTCGTCGACTTCTGGACGTTCACCTGCATCAACTGGCTCCGCACCCTGAGCTACGTGCGCGGCTGGGCGGAGAAGTACGCGGACCACGGCCTGGTGGTGATCGGGGTCCACACCCCGGAGTTCCCGTTCGAGGCGGAGCGCGCGAATGTGGAGCGGGCGGTCGCCGAGATGCGGATCCGGTATCCGGTCGCGCTGGATCCCGACTACGCGGTCTGGCAGAACTTCGGCAACCATTACTGGCCCGCGCTGTACCTGGCCGACGCCGAGGGCCGCATCCAGCACCACGTGTTCGGCGAGGGCGAGTACGACGAGACCGAGCGCGTCATCCAGAAGCTGCTGCGCGAGGCGGGCAACGCCGATGTGCCCGACGGGCTCGTGCCGCCCGCGCTCGAGGGGGTTGAGGCGCAGGCCGACTGGGATGACCTCCGCTCCCCTGAGAGCTACGTCGGCGCGCAGCAAGGTCGCAACTTCGCCTCGCCGCGACCGACGGTGTTCGACCAGCCGCACAGCTACACGGCACCCGATTCGCTGATCCTCAACTCCTGGGCGCTGTTCGGCAACTGGACCATCACCGACGGCGACGTGATGGTCAACCGGGCGGGCGGCGGCATCCGGTACCGCTTTCACGCGCGCGACGTGAACCTCGTGCTGCGGCCGACGACGCCAGGAGTCGCGGTGCCGTTCCGCGTCCTGCTCGACGGCACGGCGCCCGGCCTAGCGCACGGTGCGGACGTCGACGAGTTTGGGCACGGATCGCTCGCGGAACCGCGGTTGTACCAACTGATCCGCCAGCCGGGCCGCATCGAGGATCGCACGGTCGACATCGTCTTCGACGAACCCGGCGCCGAGGCGTACGTCTTCACGTTCGGGTAGGAGGGGGAGAGACCATTGGGAATGATCGATGACGCCGTAGCCGCCAACGCCACCCTTGCCGACGGCTACGACCCGGCGCGTGGCGGCCGCCCGGCGCCGAAGATGGCGATCGTGACCTGCGCGGATCCGCGGCTCAGCGGCATCCTGCCCCTGCTCGGCCTGGCCGAAGCCGACGTGGACATGATCCGCAACGTCGGAACGGTCGTCGACGACGACGTGATCCGTTCGCTCGTTATCTCGACGCAGGTGCTCCGCACGAAAGAGATCATGATCATCAATCACAACGGGTGCGGGCTGACCACCTTCACCGATGCCGATCTCGAGCAACGACTCCGCGACGAGACCGGGCGGCTGCCGATCGCGCCCGCACGCTTCTACGCCTTCACGGATGCCGAGGCGAACACCCGAGAACAGGTCGCCAAGGTGCGCCAGCATCCCTGGATACCGGCGGAGGTGCCGGTGAGGGGTTTCGTGTTCGATGTCGACACCGGTCGCCTGAGCGAGGTGCCGCCGGCGGACCCGCCGCGGTAGCGCGGGATGCCCAGCGAGGCGATGCGCCAGCTGCTCGACGAGCTGCGAGCGCGCCAGAAGGAGGCTGCGGCTGGCCCGACGCCGAGTCTGGCCGAGGTGCGCGCGGGCTTCCTCCCGATCGGCCGTCCCCATGCGATCCCCGACGACGTGGTGGTCACCAAGGCGGTCGCCGGCGGGGTCCTGGCTCACTGGCTGGACGCGCCGGGCGCGGACCCGCAGAAAGTACTGATGTTCTTGCACGGCGGCGGATTCCAGTTCGGCTCGCTCGCCAGTGACGGCGAACTGGCCTCCCGGCTGGGCCGCGCCGGGGGGATGCGTGTGCTGTTCCTCGAGTACCGGCTCGCCCCCGAGCACCCCTTCCCGGCTGCTCTCGACGATGTGCGAGCAGGCTGGCGCTGGCTCACCGACGAACAGGGTCTGCCCGGGCACTCGCTCGCCGTCGCCGGCGATTCGGCCGGCGGCGGGCTCGCGATGAGCATGATGGTCGCCGGTCGCGATAACGGAGATCCGCTTCCGGCCGCCGCCGTGCTGATGTCGCCAACCGTCGATCTGACCAGTTCGGGCGCATCGATGGTCGAGCGAGTCGAGCAGGATCCGATCTCGACCCCAGCACTGCTTGCGGGACTGGCGGCCGACTACCTGGCGGGCGCGGATCCCCGTGCCCCGTCGGCCTCCCCGCTGTTCGCGCCGCTCGGCGGGCTTCCTCCAATGTTGATCGTGGTCGGTACAGCCGACCTGCTGCTCAGCGACTCGGAACGGCTCGCCGCGGCCGCGGAGGCCGCCGGGGTGAGCGTGACGCTCGACATCGGCGAGGGACTGCCGCACGTCTATCCCCTGGCCGACGGCACCCCCGAAGCCGCGCGTGCCACGGATCTGATCGGGGCATTCCTGCGCGAGCACCTCGAGGCCGTGGCGGCCCAGTAGGTGTCGACGTCGCTGTATCGACACCGCTAACCGAACACCGACCGCGCCACCGCGGTCGCGTCGATGCGCAGTCCGTCGGGGACGAACACCGTAACCACCGGCGGATGCCAGATCGCCGACACCGTGACCGTCGCGCTTTCGCCATCCACCGTGGTGGCCCGCTCGACCACCAGCCCCTCGAACCGCTCGACCGGATTCCCGGCCAGGTAGCTCGTTACCGCCGAGTGCACCTGGGCGGGTTTGAGCACCGGCCGCACGCCGTGACCGGTCAACGTCACCGAGTCGAGGTCGAAGGATTCGGCTCCGACGAGCGCCGCATCGTCGGCCAGGGTGAACAGGCGCTTGCGCTCCAGGTAGAGCGACGACGCCGCAGCCACGATCAACACCAGCGCCAGGGCCAGGAACCCGTAGAAGATCACCAGCGGCAGGGTCGAGCCGTCGTCATCCCGCAGCCCGGGTCGAGACAGGCGCGCCGTCACTTTGCACCCCAGAACCGCGAGACCTGCTCGGTGGCGACCGACTGCACCGGGATGCCGGCCGGCAGGTGCAGCTGCAGCACCGGCGGCATCAGAGGCAGCGGCACGGTCGTCGTGATGGTCACCGTCACGTAGCCGCGACGGGTGAGGCAGTCTGCCGGCTTCGGTCGGCAGGTGATCGCGACCTCGGCGTTCTTCGCGTCGAGCCCGTAGTCGGCGAGCGTCACCTGGATCGCGGTGCGGGCCGCCGACTCGGCTGCCCCTTCGGACTCCGACTGCACGAACACCCGGGTCGCCTGCCGAGCGGCACTCTCAATACCGAACGACGCGCTCTCGAGCGCCGACAGGGCGAGCACCAGGTAGACGGTCGGCACGAGCAGCAGCACACCGACCGTGATGAACTCGAGGCTCGCCGACCCGTCGTCATCCCGGGCGGCGGCCCGCATCCGCGCGACGACGTCAGCCCAGCGTCTCGACCGCGGCATGGCCCGACACCTCCAGCACTCCGTCGATGCCGACGAGGCCGAACAGCGGCAGGCGCGTGCGCACGGTGATCGTGACGGCGGGATGCCCCATCCAGTTGCCGGGGTGGACTGTCACGTTCTGTGCGTAGTCGTCTCCGATCGCGAGGTCGATGAGCTCGCGGGCGCGTTCCACCCCGTCGGCCGGCACGTTGTCGGCCAGCGCGCCGTAGCGGGCGCCCTCAGCAGCGGCATCCTGAACGGTGTTGCGGATGTGCAGCGCCAGCCCGAGCTGCAGCACCGAGAGCGTGAGCACGGTGAGCAGGGCGCCGACCATCACGAACTCGGCGACCGCCGAGCCGCGATCGTCGCGGATCCGGAGCCGCAGCTGCGCCAGAAGGCGCCGAGCCAGCGCCCTCATGACCTCAGAGCCCGGTGACCTTCGCGATCGCGTTCTGGAAGATCTCGCTGAGCGCGGGCCCGGCGAGCGCCCAGATCAGGATCACCAAGCCGGCCGTCATGAGCGTGATGAGCACCCAGCCCGGCACGTCGCCCCGCTCACTAGCCAGCAGCCGCGTCAGTCGTTTCTTCAGCGTCAGAACCATGCACGGCAGGGTGGCAGAGAACGCTGATCACCGGTCAGAACTATCCACACCTCACCCGAACGAGCGTCACCCAGGCCGCCTACACCGAGTGAAGCCCGGCCACTGCTCGCCTAGCTGAGGCTTTCTTTCGCGTTCCGGCGATCCTCGGCGCGAGCTTTCTCCTCCATCTCCTGACGCTCATCGAGGTCGTCCTGGACGCTCTTGATCTGCTCACGAAGTTCCGCAGCGAGCGCCAGAGCTTGCTCGGGTGGCGGGTCCTCCCGAAGCCATGCAGACGCTGCGTTGAATCCGAGGTCGGCTGCCGTCCGAACGATCGACGCGACCGACCCAGTGCGCGCACCTTCCCGCAATAGCGTCCATGCCCAAGAGATCGTTTCGATCGCCGTCTCCATCGTTTCCCGACTCGCAACTTCGCTGACCAATGCCACGTCGCGCCGGAGGAGGCGGCGGCGCTCGTCCCAATAGGTCTCGTAAAAGCCTTCATCCCAATCGCGACCGTCGTCGATGTAGTCAGGCTCTGACTCTCTCCAGGTCACTTTCTCAATTTCTGCGAAGGTGTCGACGATTCGCCCGACTGTCTCTCGGATCAAGTCACGACGTGTCGTCTCGTGCCTCAGCTTCGCTTGACTCTCCTCAAACGAAAGACGGCGATCTTCACGACGGCTATTCGTTCGGGCCAGATAGACCACTCCACCGAATCCCGCGAGCGCTGTCACCGCTGTCCCGATCCATGCAAGATCGCTCACAGAAACCCCAAGTGAGCAACAAAACGATGGGCGACGGTGCGATCTACACGGTCTAACTCGACGGCGGCTATCACATCGCCAACGAGGACATGAAGCTCCCCCGCGACCAGCTCGGGAAAAGGGTTCTTCATGGCGCCACGGTAGCGAAGCCTGCGCCGGAAGGAAATGAAGTCGCGCGTGAGTCGTCTCGCGAGATCGAGGCCGCCGCTATTCTGAGCCATGCTCTCCGTCCGCCCTAACGCGCGCGCACTAGACCTCGGTCTGCGTCTTCACGATGCAGCCCGCGAAGCCGGGAACATTCTCAGCGGGGCCGTTGGCGATCCGAACCGAATTCTCACCAGCTATCGGCGTTGGACAACCGAGCAGGATCGGATGCTTCAGCCATATCTCGCCGAAGACGATGTTCCCCGAGTCCTCGCCACGCCCCGATACTGGGCGCTTCAGACAGGGAACCTCAGCTCTTGGGGACAGGCCGACGTCGCCGCCTACATTCGTCAGGAACTCGCCGAACGGATCGAGTTCCTCACCAACGAGGGCGACGCTCTTATCGCCGAGCACTACCGCTGGGAGCCAGAGGACAAGTTCGGTGGTCGACGTCTCACGCTGACCGCCGTTGTCCTCGACACTAATGTTCTTCTCGCGCATCACGCGACGTTGTCCACTACGGACTGGGCCAAGCTGCTCGATCTCTTGCCGAACACGGCGATCGGGCTCGCGATCCCGCTACAGGTCGTTCGAGAACTCGACCGTCAAAAGAATGCCAACCACAACAACGTCAACAGGGCAACGAAGGAAGAACTGCGGAAGGATGCGGCCTCGGCCCTTCGACTGATCGAGCAGATCGAGGACCCTTCGAAAGGCTGGACCCTTCGCTGGGAGAATGAACCCGCGCGACTCGATCTGTTGCTGGTTGGCGACCGGATACCGGGCGAGCCTCTGGGCGCCCCTGATGCCGAGATTGTCGACCGAGCCGCCAGTCTCCTCCCGTTCGCTGACCAGGTGCACCTCGTTAGTTACGACGTCGCAATCGTTTTTCGTGCCCGCCTTGCGGGCGTGAAAGCAACGAAACTGCGTTATGGCTGGGACTCGCAGCTCTAGCTTGCTAGCGATACGCCTCGGGAACCGAAATGAACCGGTCCCCCATCAACAGCCTGTGACGCCTACAACGCATGTCCGCCCGATCGGTGACCAGCTCGCTGGTCGAAGCTACCTTGTACGCATGTCCTCCGCGCCGCCCCATCGTCGTTCGAGCCACGAAGCTCTGTTCGGCGGCGCGACAATCCACTTCACAATGACGACTCGGACCAATGTCGGCTTTGACATCGAGGGTGCGTCGCGGCGTCTCCTGAAGCTCGATGTGGCTGAGTCTGCAGCCTGGCCCAGCGAATCCAGGGTGCGGGTGACACCACGCCTGCGACCGATTGATCGCGGCATCGGCCAATTCATCAAGCTGCGCTCCGAGCAAGGACGGCTCGGAGGTGACACCTCACTCCTCGATCTGCTCCAGTTCGCCCTGCGTCACCCGGTTCTTATGGCCCGCGTTCTCGTGCGAGGGAAGCGAAGGGGTGACGAAAACATCGACTGGGAACGCCTCGAACAAGAAGTGCTCGACGCGGCCTCGATCGTTCACGATGCCCAGAAGGTCTCTGGCGTGGAGCGCGACGCAGACAAGCACTACTTCGGGGGCAAGAGCCGGGTCAACGACGACTTCGTCAGACTGCTCCTAAGAAACTCAGCGCACACCCTACTAATTCCTGCCGATGGGAAGCACCCCGAGCGTGAAGTTCGCGTCGTGGCTGAGCCGAGGCTGCTACTGCATCGCTCTGGCGTCGTTCAACTCACCATCGCCTTTCCCATCCCCGGCGACCTCACGGCCAATCAGCTTGTTCGTTTGTCGAGGTCTGACCAGGCGAGAGTGATTCGCTCTGAGGTTCCCGAACCCTTCCTGGTCTGGAAACACGAAGACGCGATGCCCGGAGTATGGACAAAGCAGCTGGACGCCGGAGCGCGGCGGAGGCTAATCGACTGGGACGAGCCGCTGTCTGTGGCGGTGCTGCTCGACAACACCCTCCAATCCGTCGGGCTGCGGTTCCGTCGTGTGCTTCCCACCGAATGGCTGACTTACGCGACTGTCATGACGGAACGCGGCGCTTGCTGCAAGGATGCGGCAACTTGGCGTCGCCAACACGCTGCTGACCTTGCACGCGTTATCACCCGTTATCCGAGCGCCGGCGAGATCGACCACGGAGCGATGATTGGCCAAGACTTTTCGATCCGGAACGACACCTCCTTCTACCTGACGTTGGCTTCTGCGACTCACATCGAATGGGAGCGTCCGAACGCGGGAGGCATCGGGGACCTCTCAACCGTGCTGATCGTTGAGTATGCCCTTCTCCATTACTGGCGCCTCCGAGCGCTGGAGTGGAAGGTTCAGGCGTTCGACCTCGGACCGGGACTGGAGAACAACTACCGCGACTTCATCGCGCTCGCCGCAGACATGCGACACGGCGATGTGCGCTACGGCTCCGCGCGGGACATCACTCAACACCTCTTGACGGAGCTGGGCGGTTTCGAACTCTTCGCCTCCATAGAGAAGAGCCTCGGATTGCTTGCCCAAGCCCGCGACACGCGTACAGCTAGGCAGGACGCACGGCGAAGTTTTCGTCTTACATGGATTGCAACAGCGGTCGCCGTGCTCTTGGCGATTCCCGCTGCAAACGCCGCGACGTTGCCGGTCGCTAACTGGTTGATGTCGGTGGACTCGGCGAGTCCGGTTCATGACGCCGCGACTTGGGCCGCAACACAGCTGACCGAGGGGGGACCAGGACCAACGGTGATCCTCGCCGCAATCGTGATGCTGCCGTTCATCCTGGGGTTGCTTCGAGTCGTTCTTCGCTTTGCGCTCCGACTTAGGGTGGGCGGGGGCCGGCGGGGATGGACGCCGAAAGCCGCAGTCATCAGCACCTTCTATGAAGACGGCGGCGAGGGCACCGAGACCGAAACGTCTAGCTAACCGCATCCATTGCGCACTTACTGATCAGCACCCAGCCCGGAACATCGCCGCGCTCCTCAGCCAGAAGCCCGGCAACTCGTTTCTTCAGCGTCAAAACCATGCCCCGCAGGGTGGCAGAGCCGAGCACCTACCCGAGCAAACCATCCACACCTCACGCGAACCCGAACACCACCGGCAGCACCAGCACCACCGCGGTCACCCACGCGCCGATCACCAGCAGGTACGAGGTCTGCCAGCGCTCGAGGGCGAGCACCGGGGTACGACCCCGCAGCATCCGGATGATGATCACCGCGGTGACCACGAGGTCGACCAGCAGCACGATGTTGAGGCCGAGGGCGGCGACGCGGTTGGCGGTGAATCCGAACTCGCCGACCCGGGCGAGCATCGCCACCAGGACGAGCAGGTCGAGCAGCACGGCCGCGATGACCGCAGTGAGTCGCAGGGCATCCATCAACCCGGGCCGACGGGTGCTGCGCGCCGAGATTCCGTAGATCACCAAGCCGACGACGACCACCAGCAGCGCATCGAACAGTCCGAGCGAGTTGCGGTCGAAGCTGCGGCCGAAGGCGGTCACGGCGTAGATCACCGTGCTGACCAGCAGCATCGCGGCGAACAGCGGCGTGAAGATCGCGGTCAGCACGGGCGCGATGTTCTCGATCACGCTCTTCTTGGCCTCGACCAGCCAGGCCGCGACGAGCACGGCGCCGGCGGCGCCCGAGGGCACGATCCAGACGAACACGTTCTGCGCGGCATCGGGGGCGGCGAGCGAGAGCACGCCGTCCATCAGCCCGACGAGCACGCCGCCCGCCAGCGCGATCAGCGCGTAGTAGACGATGAACTCGCCGGTGAAGCGCAAGAAGTCCATCCGCCGATCCGACGAGCGCCACTCGCCACCGAGGTAGGCGAGCCCGACCACGAACCACAGCACGACGGGTAGGTGGATGGCGACGATCACCTCGGTAGCCCGGTCGCCGTGATACGGGAACAGATTCACCGCGAGCGCGAGCACCACCACGATCGCGACCAGGGGCAGGATGCGGCGCCACGGCATCCGGCGCACCACCACGAAGTAGGCGGCGAGCACCGGCAGCACGAACAGGCTCAGGTTGCGGCCGAACCACTCGGCGCCGGCGCCGTTGTTGGGAAAGTCGGTGGCGATGCGCGCGACCTCCACCACCACGGCGGCGATGACCGCGAAGATCAACATGACCGGCCACGACGACGGCCGCGGGTCGGCGGCGGGCGTCACGACCAGTTGCTTCCACAGCCGGTCGCTGTGCTCGCGGGCGAACTCGGCGGTCAGCGTGTCGACGGCTCCGACCCGGCGCACGGCGATGAGGAAGGCTTCGTCGGCGGTGAGTCCTGTGCCCTCGAGGTCGGCCATCGCGTCGCGCAGGTGGCTCTCGAGCTCGGCGGCATCCGACTCGTCGACGGCCTTGTTGCCGCGCACCGCGGTGCGCCATTCGCCGATCAGTTGCTCGCTCACCTGCTCGCTCTGCTGCTCGCTCATGCGCCGGCCGCCTGCGTCCAGAGACCGCCGAGAGTGCGGTTCGCCGTCGCCCACTGGCGGCGCTGCTCGGCCAGCTGGGCCTTGCCCGACTCGGTGATCAGGTAGTACTTGCGACGCCGCGACGCGTCGGAGTCGCGCCACTCGCTCTCGACGCTGCCCGAGCGTTCGAGGCGGTGCAGAAGCGGGTAGAGCATGCCATCCGTCCATTCCAGGTCGCCGTCCGACAACTCGCGCACCCGTTTGAGGATCGCGTAGCCGTAGCTCGGCCCCTCCAGCAGGATCGCCAGAACCAGGGGTGTGGCCATCGCGGCGACCAGATCCTTGTCGATGTTCACAACGACGAGTGTATACCTAGCGGTGCAAGGTACCTAGGACTGCTGGGTATCGGGTGCCGGGTCCGTCTCTCGCAGCGCCCGCATCCCGCCGATCAGTGACGGCAGCGCCACCAGCAGAACGACGATCCGGATGCCGCCCGCCACCGGCAGCGGAGCGCGCAGCCCCCAGGTGGCCGCCACCCATCCGCCGAGCACCGCGCCGACCGGGATCAGCCCCCAGCCGATCATCTTGTAGACGCTGTTGACCCGGCCGAGCAGCCCGGGCGGCACGACCCGCTGCCGCAGGCTGACCGTCACCACGTTCCACAGGACGACCGCGAATCCGGCGACCGAGAGCATGGCCGCGAGCTGGAAGCCGTTGCTGACGAACGCGGCCGCCAGGTACGGCGCCGCCATGATGGCCGCCCCGAGCAGGATCGACGGCAACTCGCCCAGCACCCGGACCGCCGTGGGCGCCACCAGGCCCCCGACCACGGCGCCGACCGCGCTGCCCAAGAAGAGGGTGCCGAACAGCTGCTCGGACATTCCCAGCGTGCGCGTCGCGAACAGCACTACGGTCGCCATCCCGAGAGTGCCTGCCAGGTTGTTGAGCCCGAGCACCACGGCGAGGGTGCGCAGCAGTCGGTGCGCGGCGAGGTAGCGCAGCCCTTCGGCGATCGAGCGGCGCAGCGAGATGCGAGGCGCCTGCACCGTGTCGAGGCGTCGCGGGATCGCCAGGATCAGAGCCGCGGATGCCGCGAAGGTCGCCGCGTCGAGCCCGAACGGCAGGGCGGCGGCGGCCACGAACAGCACGCTTCCCAGCGGCGGACCGGCGAACGACTGGCTGACGGTCTGCACGATGTTGAGCCGCCCATTGGCGCGAGGCAGCTGACCCGCCGCGACCACGCTGGGCAGGATCGACTGGCTCGCGTTGCCGAACATGACTTCGCCGATGCCGATCAGAAAGGCCGCCGCGATCACCAGCGGAATGTTCACCGCGCCCAATGCGATGACGATCGCCAGAGCGGCGACGACCAGCGCCTGGCCCAGCTGCGAGACCCACATGACGCGGGCGTGATCCGCCCGGTCGACGATCGCGCCAGCCGGCAACGAGATGAGCAGCCAGGGCAGGTATGCCGCCGCAGACACCAGCGAGACGAGCACGGGGTCGCGGGTCAGCGATGCCGTCAGCAGCGGCATGGCCGCCGCGAGGGCCCCATCTCCCAGCCCGTCGACGGCACTGGCGCTGAGAACCGTCCAGAAGGTCCGACCCAACGAAGCAGCGCGCGTCACTCACAACACGCTAACCCCTGATGCGCCGCCACCTGAGGCGCTGTCAGTTGCGCCGCGTACCGTCGGCCCATGGACATCATCCTGATCCCCGGTTTCTGGCTCGACGGCGACTCGTGGAACGAGGTGGCCGCACCGCTGCGCGCAGTCGGCCACACCGTGCACGCGCTCACTCTTCCCGGGCTCGAGTCGCCCGACGCCGACCGCTCGGGCATCACCTTCCAGGATCACGTGGATGCCGTCGTCTCGGCGATCGACGCCGTCGATGCCCCCGCGGTGCTGGTCGGGCACAGCGGCGGCGGCGCGATCGCGTGGGGAGCCGTGGACGCCCGCCCCGACAAGGTCGCCCGCGTGATCTACGTCGACAGCGGCCCGCTGGCCGAGGGCGGCTGCGTCAACGACGAGCTGCCGGTCGTGAACGGCGAGGTCCCGCTGCCCGACTGGTCGGTGTTCGAGCCCGACGATCTGATCGACCTGACCGACGAGCTGCGCGAGCGCTTCCGTGCCATCGCGATCCCCGAGCCGGTGCGCGTCACGAGCGACCCGATCCATCTGACGAATCCGGCGCGCTACGAAGTGCCGGCGACGATCGTCTGCTGCGAGTTCCGCTCCGAGCAGTTGAAGGTCTGGCTGGAGCACGGGGCGATGACGGAGGTCCCCCTGATCACGGATGTCGAGCTGGTCGATCTGCCGACCGGGCACTGGCCGCAGCTCACCAAGCCGGCCGAGCTCGCCGCGACGATCCTGGCGGCCGTCGACCACTAATGCGACCGACAGGTGGATCACGCCACCGGGGTCACGCCGCCGGGTGCGCGGCGAAGAACTCCCAGATCACCTGCGTCGCGTTCAGGCCGGGGTAGGGCGTGTCGGCACCCTGGCGGCCCTTCGTCGATCCCGGCCACTGGTGGCCGGCTCCCGCGATGGTGATCAGCTCGACGGTCCGCCGGCTCGGGCAGCTCGCGATCGAGGTGGTCACGTCCCCGCTGACCGAACTCGTCGGCGGATCGCATCCGTCGGCCGTGCGCCAGAGCTGGTTCACTGACGGGATGCTCGGCCCGTCGATCTTCGCGAACCCCGAGCCCTCGCCGCCGTCGTACGGGATGTTCTGGTCGGCCGTCCCGTGGATCGCGAGCACCGAGACCGGATGCGGCGACGGGCAGTCGCCGAGCAGCGTCGCCGAGTCGGGGCCGATCGCCGCGAACAGCGAGGTGTCGCAGGCCAGACGGTAGGCCATCATCCCGCCGTTCGAGATGCCGGTCGCAAAGACCCGGGCCGGATCGATCGGCAGCGCGAGCTCGACGTCGTGCACGACGGCTGCCAGGAAGGCGACATCGTCGACGTTCGTGCGGCCGGGGGCTCCGCAGCATCCGCCGCCCACGTTCCAGGCGCGGCCGTCGCCGTCGGGATAGACGACGACGAAGCGCTGGGCGTCGGCCTCGGCATCCCAGCCGTAACTCTTCTCGGCCTGCGGGGCCGAGCCGAACCCTCCGTGCAGCATCATCACCAGCGCGGGCGAGGCGTCGAGCGCCGCCGGGCGATGGATCAGGTAGGTGCGCGTCTGCCCGTCGATCTGGAGGGTCCGGCTCGAGTTGCCGACCGGGATGGCGGCGGCCTGCGAACCGGCCGACCCGTTGGGCGCGGGCGATCCGGGGCGAACGATGCCGCATCCACTCAGCAGCACGACGACGAGGGCGAGCGCGGCGGAGGCGGTGGCAGCGGCGAGGCGAGACGTCCGGGTCATGGGCTCAGTGTGCCGCCCGAGGTTTCGCCTCGGGTTCGGCTCGTGTTCGAGCCAGGTAAGCGAGCGGCATTCGGGTTCGCCGAAAGTTCGCTGAGTGACGCGTCCACGATCGCTCACCGCGGACCCGACGAGCGCAAGATGAGACGAGTGAGTGACAGCTTCGAATCACTGGAAGCCGAGACCGACCGCATCATCCGGACCGGCACGATCTGGACAGCGGCCGCCGTCATCGCGCCCGCCCTGATCCTCGGCCCCATGCTGGCGGCCGGCTGGCGCCCTGACCACCTGCCCGGATTCGCCGAGACCTTCTGGTGGATCGGCGCCATCGGAGCGGCCATTGGTGTCGCCCTGCTGATCTGGGCCGGATGCCCGGTGCTGGGCTTCCCGCTCGCCCAGGCGAACGCGCAGAAGATCTTCTCCATCCGCGTGGGTATTGTGCTGAATGTCAGCGGGATGGCAGTAGCCGGATTGGCGGTGCTTCTGAGCTCATGATCGTTCTCACTGTTGTCACGGTCGTGCTCGCGTGCCTGGTCGTGGCCGCGGCGATCTTCACCGTGGTCGGCCTGCGGCGGCGGGGCCGCTAGCCGGCTGCCGCCCGCTCGAGATCGGCGACATCCAGCTTCACCATCTTCATCATCGCGGCGTTGACCCGCGCGGCCTTCGCCCGGTCGGGGTCGGCCTGCAGCTCCATCAGGCGCTTCGGGACGATCTGCCACGAGATGCCGAACTTGTCGGTGAGCCACCCGCAGGCGACCGGCGCCCCCTCGGCGGTAAGGGCGTTCCAGTAGCGGTCGACCTCGGCCTGATCCTCGCAGCTGACGAAGATCGAGAAGGCGTCGCTGTGCGGGTGGCCCGGGCCGCCGTTCATCCCGTAGAAGGTCTGACCGGCCAGGGTGAAGGTGCAGAAGAAGAGCGAGCCGCCCGGCCCGTTCTGCGACTGGAGAACGCGCGCATCCGGGAACACGCTCAGATACAGGTCGAGCGCCTCTTGCAGGTCATCATCGAACCAGAGGAAGGGGGTCATGCTCGTCATCGCGCACTCCTTTTGCTTCTCTTCATGAAACCACGGGCTTGGCGGCCATGATGTGCGAGATCGACCGCCAGACGACGATCAGGGTGATCAGCGATCCCCCGAAGGCGAACCACCACGGCGCCGTCAGCCCCCAGGTCTGCGCGATCACGCCGCCGAGCAGTTCGCCGATCACCAGCCCGCCGAACACCCCCACCATGTTGACCGAGGCGATGCGCCCCTGCAGTTCGAGCGGCACGAGCCGCTGCCGCACCGTGGTCGAGATCGTGCCCCAGACGAAGGCGTAGGCGCCGAAGCCGAACATGATCACGAGCGCGACGATTCCGGATGTCGTGAGCGCGAACGACAGGTGCATCAGCACCTCGAGCGAGAGGCAGATGCGCATCAGGGTGGCGAACTTCACGTGGCGCTCCAACCACCCGAAGCCGAAGGTCGAGAGCAGCCCACCGATGGCGGCGCTCGTCGTGAGGGCGCCGTAGCCGACCGCGCCGAGCCCGAGGTGCTTCGTGGCGTAGAGCACGAGGATGCTCCACGGCGCCGCCCAGGTCACGTTGAACACCAGGATGATGATCACCAGCGTGCGCACCGGCGGGTTGCCGCGCAGCCAGCGCAGGCCCTCGCGGATCGGGTGCACGGAGGGTGGCGCTGGGGCGGTCGCGCCCTGGCCGGCTTCGGGTGTCGGCTGCGGTTCGCTCTTGGCTGGCACGTGCGTGCGCATGATCCGCGAGATCAGGATGACGCCCAGGCTCACGCAGACGATCTGCGTCACGAACGGCCAGAACGATCCCGCCGCGAACAGGAACGCGCCCAGCGGCGGCCCGATCAGCTGGTTGCCGACCAGGAATCCGCCCTGCAGCCGCGCGTTGCCCACCCCGAGGTCGGCCGGCTTGACGAGCATCGGCATCAGGGTCGAGCCGGCGGTGTTCGCGAAGACCTCGGCCGTTCCGTAGAGGAACGCCATGCCGAGCACGATCCACACCGTCACCTGGCCGGTGACCAGGAAGGCGACCAGTCCGGCCACGACGATGGCGCGCGATCCATCGGCGATGATCACGAGGCGCCGCCGGTCATGTCGGTCGGCGATCGACCCGGCCAGCAGTCCGAACAGCAGCCACGGCAAGTACTGCATGAGCAGTCCGCCCGCGACCAGGACCGGGGATGATGTGAGCGACGCGATCAGCAGCGGCGCGGCCGAGAGGGCGATGCCGTCGCCGATGTCGGTGGTCCACGACGACGACATCAGCCAGCGGAAGTCGCGGCCCAGTCGACGGGGCGCGATCAGTTCGCCGAGGCTGGGCATCCTGCCATCGTAGGGATGGGCACCGACGCGCGTGGCGCGGTGCCGGGGCGGGCGCTGACGCCGGGGCCGCCGGGGACGCCGGGCGAGGCGATAGCGTGCCCGCATGGCATCGTTCATCTTCATCTACCGCGCCGGATCCGACCCGGTGCCCGACGATCGCATCGCCGAGAACCGCGCGGCCTGGCAGGCGTGGAACGCCGCGCTCGGTGAGGACTACGGGATCCGCACAGCGGGCGGCAAGCTCGTCACGGCGACCGGAGTGACCGAGGCGGACGGCGTCGTGCGCGGCGCGTCGATGGTCGAGTTCGACTCGCTCGACGAGGCGGTGCGGGTGGCACAGGGTGCGCCGAACCTGACGTTCGGCGGCAGTGTCGAGGTGCTGCAGGAGTTCGCGCCGAGATGACCCAAATGGTGGGTAGATCGGCAATGAAACCCCCATCTGCGACATCTCGGTGATCGACGCCGCCCCCTTAGAACCCCAGCTGTAGCACCAGGATCCCCGGGAAGATCGCGAACACCACCGTCACCGGCAGGATAAGGAAAACCAGCGGCACGAGCATCGCCACCTCCTTCTTGCCCGCGGCTTCGAGCAGCAGGCGCTTGCCCTCTTCGCGGGAATCCTGAGCCTGAGCCCGCAGCACCTCGACGAGCGGAGTGCCGCGTTCGAGCGCGCCGAGCAGTTGGTCGATCGTGCGGCTCAGGGCTGGCAGGCCGATCGTCGAGGCGACGCGCTGTAGGGCGTCCGGCAGCGCGACTCCGGTGTTGACCTCGCTCACCACTCGACCGAGCTCGCGCGACAGCTCGCCGTTGCCGGTGCGCGCGACGCGCTTCAGGGCATCCAGGATGCCCTCGCCCGCCGAGAGCGCCAGGGTCAAGAACTCGACCACCGTGGGCAGCTCGGCCGAGATGCGCGTGAGCCGGGCTCGGGCCGCGCGGCTCAGCAGTTGCTCGGGCGCGAGGAGTCCGAGAGCCGCGGCCACCACGACCACCCCGACCAGCACGGGCACACCGGCGGCCGAGACGCGCGAGATCAGCGTCGCGAGCAGCACGCCGATGACGGCCCCGCCCGCAGCCCACAGCAACTGACGCGAGCGGAAGCGCTCGACGGTCATCGTCGATCCCGCCTGCCGCAGTCGCTGGGCGACCGTCGCGTCGCCGCCGAGCACGGCCGCGAGCGCGCGCCGAGCGCGAACCCCGGCCGGGGCGAGCAGGCCCGCGATCAGAGATGCCGGCTCCGCCGGGCGGCGCGACGCCCGCTCGCGCGCCGCGGGCGACACGTCGACCAGGTAGGGCGCGATCCGGTCGGCCAGTCGCGGAGCGCCGATGCGCGGCACGAGCGCGAGCAGCGACCACAGCCCGAGCCCGAGGACGATTCCTAGAGGGATGGATGCCGCGAGCGCCGCGGTCACGAGCAGCACCTCACGCGAACCACCGCCGCTCCTCGGGCAGTCGCCCCAACGCGATCATCAACCGGTACGCGACGATCGTGACCACCAGCCCGACCGCGAGCACCGCCAGCCCCAACGGAGAGTTGTAGGCGGATGCCGCCTCGGGTCGGGAGGCCAGGATCAGCAGCACGATCCACGGCGCCGCCACCCCGAGCCGGGCCGCCGAGAACACCCAGGACTGCCGAGCCTCGGCCTCGGCGCGCACCGCGAGCTCGGCGCGCAGCGATGCAGCGAGTCCGCGCAGCACGCTGGGCAGCTCGGTGCCGCCGACCTCGCGGGCCATCCGCAGGGTCTCGACGATGCGGTCCGCCACTGGATCGGCGAGCCGCTCCTTCAGCGCCTCGAGGGCGGGCGAGACCGCGCCGCTCGCCCGCACCTCGCGCTCGAACTGGAGGAAGGCATCCCGCGTCTCAGGGGCTCCGACCGCGGCGAGGGCGCCCACGCTCTCGGCGAGCGGGAGTCCGGCGCGCAGCCCCGAGACCAGATGGTCGACGAGATCGGGCCAGGCGGCGCGCAGCGCGCGACGCCGCGCGCGGGCCCGGGTGCTGAGGAGCGCGAGGGGCAGCATCCCGGCGATGAGACCGGCCAGGACGCTCAGAGCCAGCACCGGCGTGACGATGGTCACCAGCGCCAGCACGGCAACGCCGAGCAGCGCGCTCACCACGACGAACACCGCGGCTGAGACCTGCGGGAGCCCGGCCTGGCGCAGGCGCATCCGCAGCCCGGCGAGCACTCCCGCTCGCCGACCGGCACCGGATGCCGAGGCACGCGGCCACAGCCACGGCGAGATCGCGAGCACCAGCCCCGCCCCGAGCAGCAACCCGACCGCGATCGTCATGAGGCCGTCCTCACGACGTCGACCGCAGGATCACGGCGGGGTCGATCCCCGCCCGCTGGAACTTCGCCGCCCGCTCTGGCAGCTCGCCCGTCGCCACCAGCGAGCCACCGCGCCCACCGGACAGCGCGAACAGCGTCGTCGCCTCGGGCGCGCCGTCGACCACGCGTCCGGTCGTCGCGACGATCTCGACCACCCGACGCCGGCCGCCGCGCTCAAGCTCGGCGTGCGCGACCACATCGATCGCGGACGCGACTGTCGGCACCACGAATCCGGCGTCGAGGTTGCGACCGGCCAGCAGCGGCAGGGTCGACAGCTTGGCCAGCGCGTCGCGTGCGTGGTTGGCGTGCAACGAGCACATACCGGGCAGTCCGGAGTTGAGCGCGATCAGCAGGTCGAGAGACTCGGCCTCGCGCACCTCGCCGACCACGAGACGGTCGGGGCGCATCCGGAGCGCCTCCTTGATCAGCCGCCGCAGCGTGATCTCGCCGGTGCCCTCGAGGCTCGGCTGGCGGCACTGCATCGCCACCCAGTCGGCGACGGGTACCGAGAGCTCGAAGGTCTCCTCGACCGTGACGACCCGCTCATCGGGCCGCGCGCTCGCCAGCAGGGCGCCGAGCAGCGTCGTCTTGCCGGACTGCGTCGCCCCCGACACCAGGATGTTCTGCCCGCTGCGCACGCACAGGTGCAAGAACTCGGCTGCTTGCTGCGTCAGCGAGCCGAGCCGGGTGAGCTCTCTCAGATCCCGGATGCCGCGCCGGAACTTGCGCACGTTGACCGCCCAATGCGCGCGCGTGATGTCCGGGATGACGACGTGCAGCCGCGATCCATCGGGGAGCGAGGCGTCGACGAACGGCGAGCTCAGGTCGACCCGCCGCCCGGTCGAGTGCAGCATCCGTTCGACCAGCTCGCGCACCTGCAGCTCGGTCAGCCCCAGGTCGACCCGCTCGGAGACGCCCTCGCGCGCGACGAAGACGCGGTCGGGGCCGTTGATCCAGAGCTCCTCGACGCTCGGGTCGTCGAGGAACGGCTGGAGCGGGCCGAACCCGGTCAGCGTGGCGACGACCTGCCGCGTGACGGCCGCCTCGTCGCTCAGCAGCGGATGCGATCCGCCGAGCGCGTACTCGCTGTAGCGCTGCACCTCGTCGCGCACCAGTCGCGCGGCGAGACCCTCGTCGCCAGCCAGATCGACGCCCTCGGAACGCACGCGCTCGCGCACCCTCTCGGTGATGAGGCCGATCGCGCTGGTCACGCGAGCAGTGTGCCGCGGCGCGCGCCTCGACCGTCGCAGTTGTCCACACGCCGACGGCCGAGGGCATCCGCTTTTCTCATTTCAGTTCGCGCTGAATTGAGCGCGAACTGAAATGGGCTTGTCGGGCCCCCGCCCCCGCAGCACGGACTCGCCGAACCCCGAGAATGCCCGAAGGACTACCGTGTCGCGCATGGCCAAGCAGATCCAGCAGCAGAAGATCTACAGCAGAACCGGACTCGCGGCCGGCACCTCCCAGACCGTCACCTGGAAGAACCCGCCGCAAGAGACGCCGCTCAGCTTCTGGGCAGCGGCCAACCCGCCCGGCGCCCCGGGCCCGCACGGCACCTCGCACGGCTCCATCGAAATCACCGGCGTCGTGCACCACTACGACCGCGACAACTACAACGGCGACCGGCACTCCGTCGACATCACCGTGAAGAACGTCGGCACGACGGTGACCGGCTACGACGTGTGGATGACCTGGCTCACCACCAGCTGACCGGGCCGCCTCAGTGCATGGCCTGCGCCGCGCCGACGATCAGCCCGATCCCCGCGGTCAGCAGCCCGAGCGTGAGGCTGATCACGCATGTTGGCCCTGCTTCACCGGCACGGCAACCGCCGGCCGCTCCTAAGATCGGCCTCAGGATCGCGGCCATCGAGAACGGGAGCGCCATGGAATTCGACACCTTCGTCATGGCGCGGCTGCTCACGGGGCCGACCCCTCCCGCGCTCAACGACGAGCAGAAGGCCGAGCTGCAAGACGCCCACCTGGCGCACATCGCCGACATGTGGGCGAGCGGCAAGCTCATCGCCGCCGGCCCGGCGTCGGGCACCGACGGGCTGCGCGGAGTGAGCATCTTCGTGTGCTCGGTCGACGAGGCGCGCCAGCTCTCAGAGAGCGATCCGGCCGTCCTCAACGGCACCTACGTGCTCGACTACGCCACCTGGCACACGCCGCACGCGATGATCGCGCAGGGCGATGGAATCCCGCCCCGCTCGGCCGCAGAAGTTCGCGGCTGAACTCCTACGATGAACCCATGTCGACGACGAACCCGGATGACGTCAAGAAGACCATCCGCCACCTCCTGATCCCGGCGGCGCTGCCGCTGGCGGTCATCGGCGTTCTCGCCGGACCCGTCTTGGCCGTCATCAACGCCACCGGCGGCGGCAACGTCGTCTGGACCTTCGTCGCCTTCGTCCTCATCTCGGTGGGCGCCGGCATCTTCGGCTACTACGTGGTGCGGCCGACGGCCTGGATCCTCGCCGCGTACATCGCCGCCTACGTCGGCGGGGTGTTCCTCGTGCTCTCCTCAGGGGTTCCGCTGGGTGACGACACCAGCGTCATCCATCAAGGGTTCTGGATCGTTGCGGCACCCTACGTCGCGGCCGCGGTCTGTTTCGTGCTCTGGGTGCTGCGCCGGGCGGCGGTCAGCGTGACGCGCGCCCGCGGCGTGGACACCATGGCCACCATCGAGAGCATCGGCGTCGACGGCATGGTCAACTACATCCAGCACCAGCGGATGACGCTCAGCTTCACCGACACGAAGGGCACGAAGCGCTACTTCCGCACCGGCATCACGGGCGGGTTCTACGACATCGGCGACAAGATCCCGATCCGCTACGACCCCGACCGCCCCGACTGGAAGCGCGCGATCATCGTCGGCGGCCAGCCGTATGTCCCGAAGGACCAGCAGCCATAGTGAGCTCCTCCGAACCCGACCCGAGGAAGCGGCCCCAGAAGCCGCAGCGGCCGACCTCGCGCCGCGACTTCCTGCGGGCGGCAGGATTCACGGCCGCCGGCCTCGGCGTGGGCGGCGTCGCGGGCGGGCTGGCCGGCGTGGCCGCGAGTCAGCAGCATCCGCCGATCCCGTCGCTGCGAGGCGGAGCGCTGACGCCGCGCGCCGACGGCCCCGGTTTCGACCACCTGGTGGTGGTGATGTTCGAGAACCGCTCGTTCGACAACCTGCTGGGCTACCTCTACTCGGATGCCGGCACGCCCGTGCCGCCGGGCCAGCAATTCGACGGCGTGGCCGGCAAGCACCTCAGCAACACCACGCGCGACGGCGACGAGGTCGCGGTGCATCCATACAGCGGCCCCACCGACGTCGTGATGCGCAGCCCCGACCCCGATCCGGGCGAGGAGTACCCCTTCGTCAACACCCAGCTGTTCGGCACGGTCGACCCCGCGTCGAACGCCTCGCACCGCGTGCCCGAGCTGGAGCCCCCATACAACGCGCCGCGCGACACCACCCGCCCCGACATGAGCGGCTTCCTCACCGACTATGTCGACAAGTTCCGCGGCGAGCACAGGCGCGACCCCCGCCCCGAGGAATACCGCCAGATCATGGCCTCCTTCAGCCCTGAGATGCTGCCGGTGTTCTCAACGCTCGCCCGCGAGTTCGCGGTCTACGACCACTGGCACTGCGCGGTGCCGAGCCAGACCTTTCCGAACCGCTCGTTCTTCCACGCCGGCACCTCGCACGGCTTCGTGACGAACACGTTCAACCCGGCCATCGGCAAGTGGCTCGATCCGCTGCTCAACACCGGCACGACGATCTTCAACCGGCTCGAAGAGGCCGGCATCAGCTGGCGGGTCTACTACGACGAACGCCAGCTGATCTCGCTGACCGGCATGCTGCACGCCCCGCACCTCGAGCGGTACTGGAAGTCGCACTTCCGCACCATGACGACCTTCTACCGGGATGTCGCGAACGGCACCCTGCCCGCCTACAGCTTCATCGAGCCGCGACTGACCTTCGATCACAACGACATGCATCCCCCGGTCGGACCGCTGACCCGCACGGATGTCGACGGCACCGTCATCGAGGGGGGCGGCATCAGCGACGTGCGGGCCGGCGAGGCGCTCCTGCACCGTATCTACTCGGCGATCCGCGAGAGCTCCACGCCGACCGGATCGCACGCGCTCAACACCACCCTGATGGTCACGTTCGACGAGCATGGCGGCACCTACGACCACGTGGCACCGCCCGCCGCTGTCGCTCCCGCGCTGCCGGCCGAGACCGAGATGGGCTTCCGCTTCGACCGCCTCGGGGTGCGCGTGCCCACCCTGGTGATCTCGGCGTACACGCCGAGCGCGGTGATCAACGACGAGATGCATCACGGCTCGCTGATCTCCACACTGACCCATCGCTTCGGCCTGAAACACCTCACCGCGCGCGACGAGCACGCGCCGACCATCGAGAACGCGCACACCCTGACGACACCGCGCCCGCCCGCGACTTGGCCGAACACCTTTCCGCTGTATTCGCCGCCGAACCCCGAATCGATGGATCCCACCACCGACGGCGACGACGACCGGCCCCTCAGCCCGCCCGGCATCGGTCTCGTGGCCCTGCTGCTCGCGCGCTACGCGCCTAACGACCCCGTGCCCCGCACGTACCGCGAGGCGTATGACGCGATCCACCGCCACGGCGAGGGGCTGTTCGGGGTCTGAGGCCGAACTAGTCGAGCCGGAAGATGATCTCCTCGACCTCGGCGCCCACCCCGTTCGCGAAGCCGGAGTCGCGGCCGACCTCGACGAATCCGGCCCGCTCGAGCACCTTCGCCGACCCCGCATTCGCTGCGGCCGCTCGTCCGAAGAGCGGACGCACCGCGTCGAGCTCGAGCAGTTGGACCAGGGCGCGCGTCGCGATCCCGCGACCCCAGACCGCGCGGTCGAGCCAGTACGTCACCTCGCGATCCCCCTCCAACTCGAAGCTCGAGATCGAGCAACGAGGTTGCCATCGACCCAGATCATCTTCTGGATGACGGTCGGATTCGCGCGCACCCGCGCCGACCAGGCGTCGAAGGCCGCGCGATCGTCCGGGTCTTTGGCTGTGAACGCGGCCATGCGCACTGAGACCGGATCGCGCATCCACTCGTAGAGGGCATCCGCGTCGGCCTCGTCGACGTCGCGCAACTCGATCGTCATGGCGACATCCTGCCCCGCACCGCCGACGCGACGGGCTGTCCTAGCTGCCGCCTCCTTGCGTGCGCCGCCAGCGGTCCACCGCTTCGCTGACCTCACCCCCGCGAACCTTCTCGAGATCGCGCTCGCGGTAGGGCGACGTCGATTCGCGTGCCGCGGGTGCCGAGTACTGCACCGCTTCGGCCAGTTCGTCGAGGGCGAGGCGGCCCCTGGTCTCGAAGTCCTCGCGCTCCTCGGGTGAGAGCTCGAGCAGCACGGTGTAGCCGAAGGCGTTGTGGTCGCAGTTGATGTCGAGAAAGAGCTTGTCGCCCTCGCTCAGCAGGAACCACCCGTGCGGGCGGGTGTCAACGACATCCATCTCACGATCTTCGCAGTCCGTAGACTTTCAACCGCTCGCGGGAGTGGTGAAACGGTAGACACGCAGGATTTAGGTTCCTGTGCCGAGAGGCGTGTGGGTTCGAGTCCCACCTTCCGCACTGATGAACACCGGCCGACTCGGCCCGATCGCATTGATTTGCTTGGATCTTCGCTCTCGAATGATTTCCCTCGCCCGGTCCAGCCACACCCGGTTGTGGGGTTTCAGTGGGGCTGTCAGCCGGCGGCCAACTTCTTCTCGATCTCGATCAGCCGTAGTTCGAGGATCGCGACCGCGGTGGAGACAGTCTCGAAGAACGTGACGTTGGGGATGAGGTAGTTCCCATCCTCGAGCGTGTGCTCGGGGATCAGGGCGAGCAGCAACCGCGTTGCGGTCGCTTCGGCGGGCATGGAGAGCGCGACCTTGGCGAACGTGAGGTTCTCGAGGTCGGGTTCGTCGTCGGTCATGCGAGCAGGGTAGACCCACAGGCGACGGGTGGGGGCTATCGAGCTACTAGCCCTCGAGCAGCTCCATGTCGGCCGGCGTGGTGACCTCGCCTGGCACCCGCTTGTGAGAGCGCAAGGGTCGCCTAAATAGAGTCATCTTTGATCGGTGCGTCGAGGAGTGTTCCCTCGAGGAACCGAACGAACTCCTCGCCGGCAGGCGAGAGTTCGGTGTGACCTCTCAAAGCCACGCTTGCATCGAACCCGCCCTCGAGAAATCCCGAGCCGTTCAGGTCCATGTTGACCTTGAGAAACTGCTTGCTCTCGAAAGCGCCCTCCCCGAAGATCGCCTCCGCAAGAAGCTCACCGCCCGAACGATCCGAGCCCGGAGCGTTGACCTCTCCCCATTTGTCCAGGCTGTTCGCGAAGATTTTCAGCATCACCACATGCTCGACTTGCCAATCGATCGCGAGCTTCAAGAAGTACCGCTGCTTCGCGTCGCTGAGGGGTGACCAACGGCCAGACATCGCTGCTGCATTCGCGAGCCACCGGATCTTTTCCTCGTCGTGCTCGGTCAACATCTGTTGGTAGACCGCTTGCGCCGCCGCGACGAATCGGGGGTCCTCGGCAGCGCTTCCGACGTCCATGCCAGCAACAGCCTCGCTGAGAATGTCCAACCGTCGAGCCATCTCCCTGACGAGGAGATCCCTCTTTGTTTGAAGCACGATACTCACCGTGCCTGACCAACCCGTCGAAAGAGGTCCTCCCACGACCGGGAGTGCGCTGAGCACCATTTCGACGCTGAGGCTCGCGGCGCTTCCGATCGCACCCAGTGCAGGCGAGCCGACCATGTCCTCGAGACGTCCGACCGCGTTCGGCCCTTCGAAGATGGACGACAACTCGTCGTGGTCAGGCGTCATGAGGGAAGGCTAACGGCGGTGCCCGACACGACAGCAGGCCTATGCTCTGCGACATGCCGGATGACCCCGATCTGAGCGCCCTGACAGCTCAACAGCAGGTGACTTTCTGGGTGGGCACCGTTGCTCAGAACGACGCCCACCTCGAAGCGTTGACCAGGCGGCTGTATCGCGAGATCGCCGGCAATGGCTTCGACCCCGTCCCCAACGAGCCCGAAACCTTCGGTCGCCTTCGTGAAGCGACGAAGGACGCAGTGAAAGCCGCGGGCCTGCCAGACGATGTGTCCGCAGAGTTGCTGCAGTTGCTCGCCGACGTCGGTACTTCGCACGCGGACCGGGTTGAGATCGTGCACGACATCTGGGCTCAGGACGAGGCGACAGGCGGCTTCGGGCGCGGGAACATGCTCATGGGCAAATGGGATCAGCCAGACAAACGAGCTCCTAGGCCCGTCAGCTTCTTCCACGACGCGGCGAAGCGTCAGATGCGCGTCTTCTTCCGATTGATCGAAGCGGGCCAGGTCGTGACCCGTCTCCAATCGAATCAAGCGGACGCGGCGATCGGACGCCTAAGGGACTCTGACCTCGCTCGCCTAGATCTGTCTCGAGCTGCAGTGCGTGGGGAGTTCCGCCTTGAGGACGACGGATCGATGACCTATCAGGACGTCGAGCTGTTCCGCCGCGCCTGGGATCGGCAGCCCTAGGTCGTGAGCGGCACCCATTCTCCGCCGCGGCAGGCGAACACCTCGACCGGCACCCACACACCATCGTCGGCACGCCGAAGTCACACGAGGCGCGATCGGTTCCGCTCGCCGCCTTCCTCGTGCCGATGCTTGCGACCGGCTGTGAGGGCAAGCGTCGCGACCAGCTGGTGTTCGGGGACGGCGATCGCCACCTGCTGGCGCCGTACGGTCGCCGCGGCTGGTTCGCGGCCGCCGTGCAGGAGTCGCAGGCCGTCGACGCCACGTTTCCGCGCGTCACCATTCACGACCTCCGGCACACGGCTGCGAGCCTCGCGATCAGCGCCGGCTCCAACGTGAAGGTCGTGCAGCGGATGCTGGGGCACGCCTCCGCGGCCATGACTCTCGATACCTACGCCGACCTCTTTGAAGACGATCTAGACGCCGTTTCCGAGGCGCTCGATCAGGTGCGCGCTCGCAGGATTGTGGGGTAGCTGTGGGGTTGGCGGCCTAGTCGAGAGCGGTCGATACCCTGACTGCCCAGCAATAACGGGCCTCTGAGCCACTCGGGCGACACTACGCGGCAGGGTTCGAGTCCCACCTTCCGCACTCGGGGCTACGGCAGCGCCACCGTGTACGTGCTCGGCGCCCCGCCCTCGATCGGCACCAGTCGGTCGGCGAACAACAGCGGGGGCGTGACGCTGTAGACGTCGAAGGCCACCCATCCTGGTGCGCTCGTGTGCGAATACGGGATGCTGCTGCCGTTGTTGGCGACCTCGAACGGCGTGAAGCCCCACTTCGTCATCGCGGCGGTGATGTTGTCGAGCGTCTTGGGCGGATACTCGTGGCCGGCCGAGTCCATCAGCAGGAGTCGAGTGGTGTCCCAGCCGGACCAGTACTGTCCGCCGGTCGTCACCGTCACCTGCACCAGCACGATCTCGTCCTTGTTCTTCACCCCATCGATCGGGAAGTTGCGCACGATCCCGGTCACCGAGATGGTGTCGTGCAGGGTCGGCTCGCGCACGCTCAGGCTGAGAGGCGTCGCGACGGGTGTGGGCGTCGGGGTCGGTGTGGGCGTCGGGGTCGCCGACGGGCTGTGACCGTCCTGAGCGCCTTGGCCGGTGACGGCGCAGCCCGACAGCGCCGCGACGAGTGCGATCGACACCACGACGGCGACAACGCGGGCTGAGAGCGTGGGCACGAGCATCATTCTCCGCCAGAAACCGGGAAGCGCACGCCTCTAGGCTGTGCGAATGGGGTACCTTCTGCCGGCATCGTCGATCGACGGTCAGCTCGCCGACTTTCTGGCGAGCTCGGGCGCCGTGCTGTTCTATCTGGCGGTGTGGGGCCTCGTGTTCGTCGGAACGGCATTGTTCGTCGGCTTGATCATCCCGTTCCTGACCGGCGACTCGTTGCTGTTCGCGGCCGGGATCATCGCCGGCACGGCATCCGATCACATCTCGATCTGGATCTTGGCCAGCGGCGTCGGCGTCGCCGCCTTCGCGGGCGATCAGGTGGGATTCTGGATGGGGCGGCGGATCGGCAAGCCCGTGCTCACCCGGCGAGGCGGGTCCTGGGTCAAGAAGGCCGTGGCTCGCACGGAGCGCTTCTACGAGCTGTTCGGGTGGTGGTCGGTCGTCATCGGCCGCTACATCCCGTGGGGGCGGGTGTTCATCGCCCCGATCGCCGGCATCAGCAAGATGTCGTACCTCCGCTTCGCCACGGCCAACGTGGTGGGCGCCTTGACCTGGGCCGTCGCGATCACGGTCATCGGATACTTCGCGGCATCCAACCCCCAGGTGCGCGTAGCGGCCTACATCATCGCCGGCGTGGTGATCGCCATCTCGCTGGTCGCCGGGGTCCGTGCCTGGTGGATGGATCGCAGGGCGAAGGCATAGCCCGTTCAGAGGCACCCGGTACGCTGTGCTGATGCTCCCCGCGCTGTTTCACCCCGCTCTGCTGCATCCGGTCGCAGGCCTGATCCCGTGGCTCGATCCGCAGAGCCTCATCAAGGGCTTCGGCGTGTGGGCGCTGGTCGTCGTCTGCGCCTTCGTCTTCGCCGAGACGGGACTGCTGGTCGGCTTCGTGCTGCCGGGCGACACCCTGCTGGTGATCGCGGGGGTGCTCGCCTTCCCCGGAGCCAAGCAGGTCATCCACATCGACATCTGGTGGGTGTGCCTGGCCATCTCGGCCGCCGCCTTCGCCGGCGGCGAGGTCGGCTACCTGATCGGGCGCAAGGCCGGTCCGCGCGTCTTCGAGCGGAAGGAGAGCGGCTTCTTCAGCCGCAGGAACGTCGAGCGCACCAACGCCTTCTTCGTCCGCTTCGGCGGCCTGGCGGTCATCGCCGCGAGGTTCGTTCCGATCGTGCGCACCTTCGCCCCGGTGGCGGCGGGGGTCGGGCACATGCACTACCGGCGGTACTCCCTCTACAACGCCATCGGCGCGGTCATCTGGGGCTCGGGGCTGACCTTCGCCGGGTACCTGCTCAACTACATCCCACCGCTGCGCAACTTCATCGTGAACTACATCGATCTGCTGCTGCTGTGCGCGGTGGCGATCGCCGTGATCCCGACGGTGTTCCACACCATCCGCTCATCGTTGGCCGCCCGCAAGGCGCGTGCCGCCGGTATGACCGACGCGATGAGCGAGAGGGACGCGATGCTCGACCCGAGCGTGTTCGAGGGCAAGCCCAAGAAGTCCTGAGGCCGCCCCGGCCGGCCGCTAGCCCGCGACCAGCAGGACGATCAGGGTCGCATTCAGACCCACCAGCAGCGCCGCCGCCACGACGGCGAGCGCGGTCGTCCACCAGCGGTTCGTCGCGTCACCGAGCAGCGAGCGCCTCGAGGTGTACCGCACCAGCGGGATCAGCGCGAACGGGATCCCGAACGACAGGACCACCTGGCTGATCACGAGCGCGCTGGTCGGGTCGACCCCGATGACCAGGATCACCAGCGCCGGGATGAGCGTGATCAACCGCCGCACCAGCAGGGGCACCTGGGCGTGCAGCAGGCCCTGCATGATCTCGGCGCCCGCGTAGGCACCCACCGAGCTGGATGCCAGCCCCGACGCCAGCAGGCCGACCGCGAACAACGTGGCGATGACCGGTCCGAGGGCGGCCGAGATCGCCGCGTATGCACCGGGCAGCGTGCCCGCGGCATCCACTCCGGGCAGGGTCGCGGCCGCGAGCAGCAGGATCACCACGTTGACCGTGCCGGCGACGGCGAGCGCGACGGTCACGTCGATCCGGGTCGCCCGGAGCACGCGTCGGCGCGGTGCGCCGTCGGCGACGAGCCCGAACCGGTCACGGGTGAGGGCGGAGTGCGCGTAGATCGCGTGCGGCATCACGGTCGCACCGAGGATCGACGCAGCCAGCACCACGGATCTCGAGTCGGTGAAATGCGGCACGAGCCCGGCGACCGCGGCGCCGCCATCGACCGGGGCGAACAGGATGCCCGCGCAGAATCCGACCGCGATGATGCCGACCAGCCCGGTCACCACCCGTTCGAAGGCGCGGGAGCCACGCCGGTTGCTCAGTCCCAGCAGCAGCAACGAGACGGTCCCGGTGATCAGGCCGCCCACGATCAGCGGCAGGCCGAACAGCAGGTTGAGGGCGATCGCTCCGCCCAGGATCTCGGCGACGTCGGTGGCCATGGCGACCAGTTCGGCCTGCACCCAGAACGCGTATCGCGCGCCCCGGTTGCGCAGGCTCGCCCCCAGGAGCCCCGGCAGGCTCTGCCCGGTGGACACACCGAGCTTGGCCGACAGGTACTGCACGAGCCACGCCATGGTGTTCGCGACCACGACGACCCAGACCAGGAGGTAGCCGTAGCGCGCCCCGGCGCTGGCGTTGCTCGCCACGTTTCCCGGGTCGAGGTAGGCGACGCCGGCGACCATCGCCGGACCGAGGAGCGGCAGCAGACCGCGCAGTCCGGTGCGGTCGGTCTCAGCGATGGGACTCCCCCTCGTGCTCGGCGTGCCCGGCCGGCTCGAGCTGGAACGTCGAGTGGGCGACGTCGAAGTGCCCGTTGAGGCACTCGCCGAGACGGTCCAGCATCTCGTCGGTCTCGCCACGCTCGAACACGCCGGGATCGACCTCGACGTGTGCGGTGAACACCGGGTCGCCCGAGGTGATGGTCCAGACGTGGATGTCGTGCACATCGACGACCCCGGCCGTCTGGAGCAGGTGCTCGCGGATCTCCTCGGCGTCGGTCCCGCGCGGGGCCGACTCGGTGAGCACGCGCACCACGTCGCGCAGCAACGAGATGGCGCGCGGGACGATCAGCACCGCGATCAACAGGGAGGCGATGGCGTCGGCCGCCGCGAATCCGGTGGTCAGGATGATGACACTGGCGAGCAGGGCCGCGATCGATCCCAGCAGGTCGCCGAGCACCTCGAGGTAGGCGCCGCGCAGGTTGAGGGACTCGCGGTCGCCGCTGCGCAGGATCCCGAACGCCACCAGGTTGGCGATCAGTCCGATGCCCGCGACGACGAGTAACGGCAGACCGTTGACGTGGCCGGTTTCGGGCACCAGAAGACGCCGGATCGCTTCGATGGCGACCGAGACGGCGACCACGGTCAGCAGGGCGCCGTTCACGAGGGCACCGAGCACCTCGACCCGGCGGAATCCGAAGGTGTGCCGGTCAGTGGCCGGCCGTGCGGCGATGGCGCTCGCGACGAGGGCGACGACCAGGCCGACCGCGTCGCTGGTCATGTGACCGGCATCCGCAAGAAGGGCCAACGAGCCCGACAGCCATGCACCCAGCACTTCGATGAGCAGGACGACGACGACGATCGCGAGCGCCGCGCCGAGTCGACGGCGATTGCCGTGAGCGTGCTCGGCGTGGTCGTGGGCCATGGATTCAGGGTACCGGGGGCGCCCCGCGCGGACTCGATCGCACCGGCCGGGCCGGCCGGACCGGGGCAGACGCCGGGCAGGGCAGCGGTCGGGCTGGGCAGGTGTCCTCGAATCCCGCCTACCCGTACCGCTCTCGAAGCACCGTCACGAGTCGGCCGAATGCGCGGCCGCGGTGACTCTGCGCGTTCTTCGCGTCGGCGGTCAGTTCGGCCGAGCTGATATCCAGACCGTCGGGGCGGAACACCGGGTCGTACCCGAATCCGCCCTGCCCGACGGGCGCCTCGAGCACAGTGCCCGGCCAGACTCCGCGCTCGGTGTGCTCGAAGACGGCGCCCGCGCCCTGGAGGCCGGCGCGGCTCGGGCCGGTGTCAAGGGCCGCTAGGTCGACCAGGGCCGCGGCGCAGACGAACTGGGCCGCGCGGTCGGTCACGCCTCTTAAATTGGCTAACAGCAGGCGGTAGTTGTCCCCGTCGTCGCCGGTGCCGGCATACCGGGCCGAGTGGATGCCAGGCGCCCCACCCAGGGCATCGACGCAGATCCCCGAGTCGTCGGCGATCGCGGGCAGACCGGTGAACACCGCCGCCGCGCGCGCCTTGATCAACGCGTTCGCCTCGAAGGTGTCGCCGTCTTCGACCGGCTCCGGACCGTCGTACCCGACCAATCGGTGGTGCCCGAGCCGGTCCCCCAGGATGCGGCGCAGCTCATCGACCTTGTGCGCGTTGTGGGTCGCGAGGACGAAGGTGGTCACAAGCCGAGGGACTCGCGTTGCAGCGTCGCGAGAGTGGTCGTCCCGCCGAGGGCCAGGTCGAGCAGGGTGTTGAGCTCGGCGCGGTCGAAGGGCGCGCCCTCGGCGGTCCCCTGCACCTCGACGAACAGGCCGCGGCCCGTGACGACGACGTTCATGTCGGTCTCGGCGCGCGAATCCTCGGTGTATGCCAGATCGAGCATGGGCACGCCGTCGACGATGCCGACGCTGATCGCCGAGACCGAATCGATCAGCGGCGTGGCGCTCTTGCCGATGAAGCCCTTGCTGCGGCCCCACTCGATCGCGTCGGACATCGCCACATAGGCGCCTGTGATCGAGGCGGTGCGGGTGCCGCCGTCCGCCTGCAGCACGTCGCAGTCGATCACCAGGGTGTTCTCGCCGAGCGCCCTCGTGTCGATGACGGCCCGCAGGCTGCGGCCGATCAGGCGCGAGATCTCGTGGGTGCGCCCGCCGATGCGGCCCTTCACCGACTCGCGGTCCATCCGGTCGTTCGTCGAGCGCGGCAGCATCGAGTACTCGGCCGTCACCCACCCCTTGCCCTTGCCGGTCAGCCAGCGCGGCACGCCGTTGGTGAAGCTGGCCGTGCACAGCACGCGGGTGTCGCCGAAGCTGATGAGCGCGCTGCCCTCCGCCTGCTTGCTCCAACCGCGCTCGATGGTCACCGGGCGGAGCTCGTCGTTGTTGCGGCCGTCGATGCGGGTCATGATGCCTTTCGGGTTGGTGACGCTCGGATGGTGCCGCGGGTCGAGCGCGCGGCTCACACGCGAGGGAGGGTGATCGCCCCGGTCTCGAAGGTCTCGACCCGGGTGACTTCGGGGCCGAGGAAACGTGCCGCGAGCTGACGGAACGCCTGCTCGTCGTCCCCGGTGCTCTCGAAGGTGTGAGTGGGGGCGCCCTGGCTGCCGTCCAGCACCGCGGCGCGCTCGAGATGGTTGCTCACGAGCACGCGGTAGAGGTCGGCGGCGGTCTCGTCCGCGCTCGACACGAGCCGCACATCCTGACCGATCACGTACTGGATCGCGGCCGACATCAACGGGTAGTGCGTGCACCCCAGCACGAGGGTGTCGATGCCCGCGTCTCGCAGCGGCGCGAGGTACTCCTCGGCGACAGCGAACAGCTCGGGGCCGCTCGTGACGCCCGCCTCGACGAACTCGACGAAGCGCGGGCAGGCGCGGCTGAACAGCTCGATCCCGGATGCCGCGGCGAACGCGTCGTCGTAGGCGCGCGACTGGATCGTCCCGACCGTTCCGATCACGCCGACCCGCCCGTTGCGGGTGGCGCGGACCGCTGCGCGGACCGCGGGCTGGATCACCTCGATCACCGGGATGCCGCTTGCCGCCTCGTACCGCTCCCTGGCATCCCGCAGCATCGCCGCGCTGGCCGTGTTGCAGGCGATCACGAGAGCCTTCACGCCGGTCGCGACCATGTCATCGAGCACCTGGAGCGCGTAGGCCCGCACCTCGGCGATCGGCTTCGGCCCGTAGGGCGAGTGCGCGGTGTCGCCGACGTAGAGGATGGACTCGCGAGGCAGCTGATCCAGGATCGCGCGCGCCACGGTGAGTCCGCCGACACCGCTGTCGAACACGCCGATCGGGGCGTTGGTCGGCAGGGAGTCGGTCACGGATGACCACGATACCGGGGGGCCTAGGCTGGCGGCATGACGAGCGCGCTCCTCACCGACCGCTACGAGTTGACGATGATCGATGCGGCGCTGGCCGACGGTCGAGCGCTGCGACCCAGCGTGTTCGAGCTCTTCGCCCGCCGACTGCCGACCGGGCGCCGGTACGGCGTGGTCGCGGGCACCGGGCGCCTGCTCGAGCTGGTGCAGGAGTTCCGGTTCGGCTCGCGCGAGCTGGCCTTCCTGAAGCGCGAGCAGGTGGTCAGCGACGCCACGCTCGACTGGCTCGAGGCGTACCGGTTCTCGGGCAGCATCCGGGGCTATGCCGAGGGTGAGCTGTACTTCCCGGGTTCGCCGGTGCTCGTCGTCGAGGGCAGCTTCGCCGAGGCGGTCGTGCTCGAGACCCTCGCGCTCAGCGTGTTCAACTACGACTCGGCTGTCGCGTCGGCGGCAGCCCGGATGGTGTCGGCGGCCGAGGGCCGGCCGCTCGCCGAGATGGGCTCGCGGCGCACGGGTGAGCGGTCCGCCGTGGCGGCCGCCCGGGCTGCGTACATCGCCGGGTTCGGGGCGACCAGCAACTTGGAGGCGGGGCGCGAGTGGGGCATCCCGACCATGGGAACGGCCGCGCACGCGTTCACCCTGCTCTTCGATTCGGAGGAGGACGCCTTTCGCGCGCAGGTCGCGGCAATGGGAGTCGGGACGACTCTGCTGGTCGACACCTACGACATCCCGACGGCCGTCGAGACCGCAGTTCGGGTTGCAGGGCCGTCGCTCGGCGCCGTGCGCATCGACTCCGGCGACCTCGGCGTCGTGGTGCGCGAGGTGCGGGCGCAGCTCGACTCGCTCGGCGCGGTGAACACCCGGATCACGGTCACCAACGACCTCGACGAGCACGCCATCGCGGCGCTGCGCTCGGCCCCCGTCAACTCGTACGGCGTCGGGACCTCGCTGGTCACCGGATCGGGATCGCCCGCCGCCGGCATGGTCTACAAGCTCGTCGCCCACCTCGACGGCCCCGACGCGTCGACGGCCGGGTGGCTGCCCGTCGGCAAGAAGTCGGACGGCAAGGCCACCGTCGGCGGGCGCAAGCAGCCCGTGCGCACCCTGCGCGACGGGGTCGCGGTCGCCGAGGACATCTACGTCGAGGATCCGCCGTTCGACGCCTCGGTCGGACGACCGCTGCTGGTCGACCTCATGCTCGACGGCTCACCGATCGAGGCGCACCTCGGCACGGCGGGGGTGGCCGCGGCGCGCGCCCACCACGCGGCCGTCATGGCCGAGCTGCCGGCGCAGGCGGTCTCGCTCTCGCGGGGTGAGCCCGCGATCCCGACGCGGTACCTGTAGGGCGCCAGCCCGCGCTACTTCATCCGGTCGTAGATCTTCTTGCAGTCGGGGCAGATCGGGAACTTCTCCGGGTCGCGACCCGGCACCCAGACCTTGCCGCACAGCGCGATCACGGGCTTGCCGGTGACGGCCGACTCGAGGATCTTCTCCTTCTGCACGTAGTGCGAGAAGCGGTCGTGGTCGCCGTCTTCGGTGAGCTCCTTCTCGATGAGCTCCTGAAGCTCCTTCTCGAGCAGATCGGTGCCCGCGCCACCGCCTGCCGTGTCGGGGCTGCCAGGATCGCCGATGCTCATCGCGCTCATGCCCCTAGTTTTGCATGGTGAACGCCAGCAGCTCCGGGCTGCGGCGGTCGAAGGCGGATGCTCCGCCCCGGAGGCCGAGCGCGAGCGCGACCGCCCCCGACGCGAGTCCGACCACGAGTGCGATCCAGGGCAGAGGCCCCGGGAATCCCATCAACCACAGCGCGGTCGCCGCGATCGGCGGCAGGGCCACCACGATGGTCAGCAGGAAGGATCCGGCCTGCGCCCCGCCGCCGGTGCCACCGGAGGCCTGGGGGTAGGTGAACGGTCCGTCGCCGGGCCGCGGAGCCGGGTACGGAAAGCGCGCCGACAGCCCGCTCCCCACGCCGACGCCCCCGAGCAGCAGGGCAAGGTTGATGCCCAGAACGGCTGGCAGCGAATTCGGGTCACCCTGCGCCCAGACCGTGATGGGCGTCCCGATCGCGATCAGGATGACGCCGAACGCCAGCACCGGCCAGATGCGCCCCAGCCGGTCGTGCAATCCACGCGTCTGGGCGACCACGTGCGCCCACACCGCCGTGGAGTCGTATGCGATGTCGTTGTGCACCGTCGACCAGGCGAGCACCAGCACCATCAGTCCCAACGGGACGAACGCACCGATGCGCAACGGCACACCTCCGATGAAGAAGGCGAGCGCGGTCAGGATCGGAAGCAGGGGCAGGATGCCGAACACCGCCCGGTAGCGCGGGTCGCGCAGCCAGTAGATGAAGCTGCGCGCGGCGACCGCGCCCACCGGACTCGCCGGCATCCGCCGGAACCAGGCAGGCACCCGCTCGGCACGGCTGAGCTTCTGAACGTGCGTGGGACGGAGGGCGCCGACCACCAGGCCCCACCAGATCAGGGTCAGCGCGACGATCACCGCGATCCCGATCAAGAGCGCAGCGCTCGGACTGCCCAGTCCCGAGACGGCGAGCGCCGGCGCTCCCCAGAGCGACGCGACCGGGGAGCCGGCGAGCGCATCCGACACCCGCTCGGGCTGCAGCTGAGCAAGAAGCCGCGCCAGCGGAGACAGCGCCGCGAGGGAGCGCTCGGGGGCGAGCAGCACGGCGCGGGGCAGCAGCAGCCCGACCAGCAGCAGGGCACCGGTGAGCAGGATGACCGCGGCTGCAACGCGCACCCACGACCGCAGCGGCCGGCGACGGGTCAGCCACGCGCCGATCGCCACGCCGATCCGGGCGAGCAGGAGCAGTTGAAGCAGGAGAAGCGGGGCCGCTGCCACCGCGACCGCGCCGGCGCCGGCGAAGTCGCGCCACGCCAGGGCGGGGACGAGCACGGCGGGAATCAGAAGTGCGGCCGGTCCGATCAGCGTCAGGAGCAGCAACGCGCCGGCCAGAGGGAGCGACCGGATCCGGTACCCGAGAAAGGCCCGCGGCTCGACCAGTTGCGAGCTCGAGAACATCATCGGAAGGAGCAACGCCCCGAGACCGACCTCGGTGCCGGCGAGCACGATGGCCCGGCCCACGATCTCGCCGTCGAAACCGGTCACCCGCGACGCGACGGTGAACAACACCACCAAGCCGAGCAGCCCGAGCACGAGCAGCACGGCCGAGCCGAAGATGCGCGATGGAGGCCGACGGAACCCGTTGCGGAGCAAGCGGGCCTTCAGTCGGAGAAGCTCTGCAACCACTCCATACCCTCCACGGCGGTGGCCCCACCCGCCAGCTCGACGAAACGCTCCTCGAGCGAATGTCCGTCAAGCACCTCGGCCATCGGGCCGCTCGCCAGCATCCGCCCCTCGGCGATGATGGCGACGGCGTCGCAGACCCGCTCGATCAGATCCATGCTGTGGCTCGACAGCACGACGGTGCCGCCCGCGGCGGCGAACTTCTTCAGGATGTCGATGACCACCTGCGCCGACACCGGATCGACGGATTCGAAGGGCTCGTCGAGCACCAGCAACCGGGGCGAGTGGATCATCGCCGCCGCGATCCCGATCTTCTTGATCATGCCCGCGGAGTAGTCCGAGACGAGCCGCTTCGCCGAGTGCTCGATGCCGAACGCGCGCTCGAGGTCGTCGACGCGGCTGCTGATCGTCTGGCGGTCGAGGCCACGGAGGGCGCCCGCGTGGTGCAGGAACTCCGACCCGGTCAGCCGGTCGAACAGGCGCAGGCGGTCGGGCAGCACGCCCAGCGACTTCTTGGCGACGGCGGGGTTGGCCCAGACGTCCACGCCGTAGATCTTGACGATGCCGGAGTCGGGACGCAGCAGGCCGGTCACCATCGACAGAGTCGTGGTCTTGCCGGCCCCGTTCGGGCCGACGAACCCGAAGAACGATCCGGCGGGCACGGTCAAGTCGATCGCGTCCACGGCGAGCGTGTCGCCGAAGGTCTTGGTGAGCCCGGTGACCGAGAGAGCGACCTCCGACGCGGTCCGCGCAGCCGCCTTGGATGTCGGATGCGCAGCGGCCACGCGGCTCGCGGTGTGCGCGTGGGTCTGCGTCGGGGGCTTCTCAGGCTCGGGCACGGGCACGGGCTCGGGTTCGGGCTCTGCTTCGGGCTCCGGTTCGGGTTCGGGCTCCGGCTCGACTTCGGGCTCGGCAAACGCCTCGGCGGGCTCGACCGGCTGGTCGGGCTCAGCGGGCTGGGCCGACTCCTCGAGGTCCGCGACCTCATCCGGCTCCACGGCGGGCGCCGTGTCCCGCGGGTGCGTGGAACCCGTGCGCGGCGCGCCGAGCACCGGGGTCGCGATGACCGAACGACGGATCGGCGACGACTCATTCGTCGTGTCAGGGCGAGCCGCGGGCGGCGACGGCTTCTTCGCGCCGGGTGAACCCGCCGGCTTGGTGGGCCTGCGCGATGCCGCGGAAGCGCCCGTTCCCCCCGATTTCGCGCGACGCGCGGCGCTCGACCGGGCGGCCGCAGAATTGCCTCCCGGACCCCGGCGCTGAGGCGTCGACGGCTCCGATTCGGCTTCCACTGGTACAACGTACCAACAGGACAAGCGAGCGACGCTCACTACCGTGCCTGCATACCTCGGCTGAGCGTGGCATCACGAAACGACAACGGAATCCTGAGTTTCCCCTGACTCGTCGAACCCGCCGATTAGGATCTTGGGCAGCACAAAGGTGTGTCGCACAGCAGGATCGGTGATGAACAGCGGGTGAACTCTCCCCGCTGAGTCAACCATCGTCGATTCACTCGCAGACGAAACCTTGAGGAGCATCATCACCATGAGCACCCCGAAGCCGACCACCCAGATCGTGATCCTGGCCGCCGGAATGGGCAGCCGACTCGGCCGCTCGCTTCCGAAGCCCCTCACCGAGCTCAGCGACGGCCGCACCATCATGCAGCAGCAGTTCGACAACATCCGCGCCGCGTTCGGCAACGACGCCGCGGTCAGCATCGTCGTCGGTTACAAGCTCGAGCACATCATCGAGGCGTTCCCGCAGGCGTCTTATGTCTACAACGAGCAGTACGACCAGACCAACACGAGCAAGAGCCTCATGCGCGCGCTGCAGGCATCCAGCGCCGGAGGCGTGCTCTGGATGAACGGTGACGTGGTCTTCGACCCCGAGGTTCTCGTCCGGGTCGGCGACCTGGTCGCACAGGACCGCAGCTTCGTCAGCGTCAACACGGCCAAGGTGTCCGACGAAGAGGTCAAGTACACGACGGATGCCGATGGCTTCATCAACGAGCTGTCGAAGACGGTCGTGGGCGGGCTCGGCGAAGCGGTCGGGATCAACTACATCTCGAGCTCCGACAAGGCGACGCTCCTGCGCCACCTGACGAAGGTCGGCGACCAGGACTACTTCGAGCGCGGCATCGAGACGGCGATCGCCGACGAGAGGCTGCGCATCCAGCCGGTCGACATCTCCGACCTCTACGCGGTCGAGATCGACTTCGCCGAAGACCTCGAGCGGGCCAACGCCGTTTTTTCGCCGTCGCTCGTGCAGTAGACGCCCTGCCCGCTTCCAAGGGTCTTGGCGGTCAGCCCCGATAGTCTGACCTGGTGACCACGTCGACGCTGCCCCGCGCCCGCTGGTCGCCCTTCGAGCGGTACCGCCGTTCCCTGTGGCTGCTGACCTCGCGCGACCTCAAGGTGCGTTACACGACGTCCTTCCTCGGCTACGTCTGGTCCGTTCTCGACCCGTTGCTGATGGCCGGGATCTACTTCTTCGTCTTCGTACTGATCTTCAACCGGCATGTCCCGGGCCAGTCGCCGTACATCGTGTTCCTGGTCTCGGGGCTCCTGCCCTGGACCTGGTTCAACGGCTCGATCTCGGATGCCACCCGCGCCTTCACGAGCGAGGGCAAGCTGATCCGATCCACCACGATCCCCCGCACCATCTGGATCGGCCGGATCGTGCTCAGCAAGGGCATCGAGTTCCTGCTCAGCATCCCGGTGCTGATCGCCTTCGCGCTCATCTTCCAGGCCCCCGTGCACTGGGAGGCGGTGCTCTGGATTCCCGCGATCATCCTCCAGGCCGCACTGACCTTCGGTCTCGGCCTGATCATCGCGCCGCTCGTCGTCTTCTTCCGCGACCTGGAGCGCGCGGTCAAGCTCATCCTCCGCCTGCTGTTCTACGCATCGCCGATCATCTACGGGCTCACCGATCTCAAGAAGCTCCACCTCGAGTTCTGGGGAGCCTTCAACCCGCTGACCGGCATCATCGGGCTCTACCGGAGCGCGTTCTTCCCGCAGGATCTCAACTGGTTCGCCGTCGCCGTCAGTGCGGGAATGACGGCGCTGATCGTCGTGGCGGGCGTCCTGGTCTTCCGCCGCACCATCCGCACCGTGCTGAAGGAGATCTGATGGCCAAGGCGGCAACCGAGACCGCGATCGGCGTCGGCGGGATGCGCGTCGACGGCGTCGGCATCCGGTTCAAGCGCAACCGCTCGTCGCGTCGCAGCTTCAAGGACCTGTTCGCGGGCCGCGACCGGCGCACGCGCCCCGGCGAGTTCTGGGCGCTCAAGGACGTCAGCTTCACCGTCCATCCCGGTGAGTCGATCGGGGTCGTGGGCCGCAACGGCCAGGGCAAGTCCACCCTGCTCAAGCTGGTCGCCCAGGTGATGTTCCCGGACACCGGCGAGGTGCACGTGAACGGCGGCGTGGCACCGCTGATCGAGATCACTGGCGGCTTCGTCAACGACCTCTCGGTGCGCGACAACGTCTATCTGACCGCCGGCCTGCACGGCATGTCCCGGAGCGAGATCGACCAGGCCTTCGACGAGATCATCGAGTTCGCCGGCATCGGCGACTTCGTCGACACCCCGTACAAGCACCTCTCCAGCGGGATGAAGGTGCGCATCGCCTTCTCGGTGATCTCGCGGCTGGAAGAACCGATCCTGCTGGTCGACGAGGTGCTCGCGGTCGGCGACAAGGGATTCCGCGACAAGTGCTTCAAGCGCATCGACGAGCTGCTGGCCGGGGGCCGCACGCTGTTCCTGGTCTCGCACAGCGAACGCGACCTGCTCCGGTTCTGCACGCGCGGCCTCTACCTCGACAAGGGCGCGCTGGTGCTCGACGGACCGATCCAAGAGGTGCTGGACCGCTACAACGCCGACTACAACCGGGGCGCCGCGGGCTAGAGGGCCCGCTTCACCTTGCGCGCGGCGACCAGGGTCGCGCGAGCCGGCGTGCCGACCGCGAGCGCGACCGCGCCCGAGACCGTGCGGTCGGCATCCCCGAAGGCGCGTTTGCGGTCCCAGGCGAGCCGCAGCCTGCCCCCGGCCTTGCGCGCCGGCTCGCGGGCCGGCAGGACGCCCTGCCGGCGAGCGGCGACCAGGGCTTCGAGCTGCATGGCGACGTCATCCTCTTCGACCGGGTGGAAGTAGTTGTCGTCGAGCCATGCGGGCTCGGGATGCCGGAACTCGCGCCGCACGACCGCGCCCTCGCCGCCGAACAGGCCGCTGCCCTCGAACACGGTGTTGATCAGCTTGCCGGTCACGCCGAAGATGTCGAGCGCGATCACCGGGATGCCGCGCGCGACGGCCTCGATCGCGGCGGTCGAGCTCACCGTCATCACGCCCTGCGCCGCATCCAGGGCGGCCGACATCGGCGCCGACGAGACGACCAGGTTGGCCGGGACGTCGACGGCGTGCCCCAGCAGGTCGGGGTAGCTCAGCTGCTCGTCGTGGGTCTGCCGCTCACCGGCCAGACCGCGCACCTTGACGACCACGCGGCGCGACGGATCTGCTCGCGCCGCCGCGATCAGCAGCTCGAGCACGCGCATCCGGTCGTCGAAGGCGGGCGGAACGACTGCCTGCGCCGCGAAGACGAGATCGGTGCCGACCGCCCCGGTGCGCTCCTCTACGAACGGCAGAGTGGCCAGGGCGAAGCGGTGCGTCCAGCCGTACTCGCGCGACATCACTGTGAACTCGCGGATCTCGCGCCTGCTGTGCAGGACGAACAGATCCGCCTGCCGCCGGAACGCGAGCGCCTTGCGGGTCGCCGGGATGGAGATCCCCGGGAGGCCAGTGACGATCACTGGCCGATGGGGCAGCTCGGCGATCATGCGGATGAGCACGGCGGCCACCGGTCCGCGCAGGGCGACGAGCACGGCATCCGGTTGCTCGTGCCGGAGCGTGCCCAGCACCGAGTTCAGCGGCAGACTGACCAGCTGCTCCGGCGGGACCCCGCCGACGGCCAGAGCTGCCGCACGCTGACTGTCGCTCGGCAGCACGGGAGTCTCGATGAGCAGCAATTCGCGCTCCGTGACTCCGGGCAGCGTGCCGAGGAACGCCGCGGCCCACTTGAGGTACGAGTCGGAGTCCGCGATGGCGATGACCTTCATGCTGCGCCCCCCTTTCGTCGAACGGGCGCCGAGAGGCGCCCAACCCCCTGACCTACGCCGAGACCCGCCGCAGCTTGGCCATCGGCGCGAGCTCGCCCGGGAAGACCTGCTTCACGCCGTCGCCCATGGCCTGCTCGATCACCCGGATGTCGCGCACCAGGTGCTCGAATCCGGTCGGCTCGAGCGAGGCCGCGTGGTCCGAGCCCCACATGGCGCGGTCGAGAGTGATGTGGCGCTCCACCGCAGTCGCGCCGAGCGCGATCGCGGCGAGCGAGATCTGCAGGCCGCGCTCATGACCTGAGTAGCCGATCGGGATGCCGGGATAGGCCGCGCGCAGGGTCGGGATCATCCGGAGATTGGCCTCCTCCGGGGGCAGCGGATACGTCGAGGTGGCGTGCAGGATCACCAGGTTGTCGGTGCCGAGCACCCCGACAGCGGTGTCGATCTGCTGCATGGTCGACATCCCGGTGGACAGGATGACGGGCTTGCCCGTCGCCGCCAGCGCAGCCAGCAGGTCGAGGTCGGTCACACTCGCCGAGGCCACCTTGTGCGCCACCACGTTGAGGTCTTCGAGGAACTCGACGGCCGGCACGTCCCACGGCGACGCGAACCAGTCGAGCCCGCGCAGTGTGGCGTGGTCGCCGATCTCGATGTACTGCTCGCGGTCGAACTCGACCCGGTAGCGGTACTCGAGGTAGGTCATCTCGCCCCACGGTGTCTCACGCAGCACGTTCTTCATGTGCTCGGGCGTCGAGATCTCAGGGGTGCGCTTCTGGAACTTGACCGCCTGCGCTCCGGCATCGGCCGCGACGTCGATCAGCTTCTTGGCCAGCTCGACCGAGCCGTTGTGATTGAGGCCGATCTCGCCGATGACGTAGGCGGGAAGGCCCTCGCCGATCTCGTGGGATCCGATGGTGACGGTCATGAGTCTCTCCTGGTGGTCTGCGGACGGGTGGCCTGGGGAGGCAGCTGCGAGCGCCCGGCCTCGGCGAGGAGGACGGCGTCGGCGAGTTCGCGCACCGCGCCGGCGCCGGCCGGAGCGGCGAGGACGACGCGGGATGCCGCGATCACCTCGGGATGCGCCGCGGGGACGGCGATCGGCCAACCCACCAGCTCGAGGCATCCGAGGTCGTTGATGTCGTTGCCGAGGTAGGCGATTCGCTCGAGCGGAATGCCTCGCCGCGACGCCCAGGCTCTCAGCGCCGCTGCCTTGTCGGCACTCCCCTGCACGACGTCGACCCCGAGCTTGCGGGCGCGGGCGGAGACGACGGGGTTGGTCTCGGTCGACAGGATCAGCACGGGGATGCCCGCCGCCCGCAGTCGGCCGATGCCCATGCCGTCGGAGCGGCTGACCCGCACGAATTCCTCGCCGCCCTGACCGACCAGCACGGTGTCGTCGGTGTGCACGCCGTCGAAATCGGTGACGACGGCATCCACGTCGATCGTCGACGCGATGCCAGCCGCGCCATGTGCCCCGCGCCCCACGAACGGCTCGAGGGCGGATGCCAGGGCCAACTGCTCCTCGGTATCGATCTCGATCGCGTGCGCCTCGGGCACGAGCGCGATGCCGACCCGCCCGAAGAAGCGGTGATTCGCGCTGCGGAAGCCCGCGGCATCCATGACGTAAAACGCGCCCGTCTCGAGGAACTCGGGCTGCCGCTCCTGCCGGCGCGGGCGGCGGCGGCGGTCGTGGTTGATGCCGACGGCGCCGCCCGACGCCGTCCTCCACAGGAAGCCCCACGATTCGACCGCCGAGAACACGCAATCGAATTCCCCGGCGCGAACGCGTTCCACTGCGGCATCGAGGTCGGCCGGGTCGATGAACGGAGAGGTCGCCTGGATCAGCACCACGACCTCCGCCTCGATCCCGAATCTCGACAGCTCGCCGAGGGCGTGCTCGACCGCGCTCTCGGAACTCGCGGTGTCACCCGACAACTCGGCCGGGCGCGTCACCACTTCGGCGCCCCACTCGCGGGCGACCGCCGCGATCTGCGGGTCGTCGGTCGACACGACGACGCGGTCGACGCGGTCTGCCGCGCGCGCTGTCGAGATCGCCCGTGCGATCAGCGGGATGCCGCCGACTCTCCGCAGGTTCTTGCGCGGAACGCCCTTCGAGCCGCCGCGCGCCGGGATGACCGCGACGGTCTCTCCCGTCGGGTCGTCAGACCTCCGGTCGGCGCTCATCGGACCAGCTCGACCGGAGCGCTGACGGTCACGGTGCTGCCGGTGCCCTCGAGCACCGCCCGCAACGTGGTGGAGGCCGACGACCGCATCATGACGATCTCGAGCGGCTCCGGGGTGCCGGCCAGCAGCAACTCGGCGGGCAGGCCGGGCTCGACGACCGCGACTCCCTCGAGCGAGGCGATGGCGGCGAGCTGGGCGCTCCGCTCCCGGCGGTGCGGAAGATAAACGACCGGCCCCGCCGTGGCGATCGAGCCGAGCCAGTCCAGATAGCTCCGGGCGCTCATCAGCCCGTCGCCCACGCGTGCCGAGCCGAGCACAACACGACGGTGCGGCAGCCGCGTCGGCTTCGGATGCGCGCGCAACCACGCGAAGCTGTTGCGCACCAGCTCGACATCCCGAGCCGGAACGGCAGCGACGGTCGGATCGTCGACGAACGCGCTGAACATGGCGAGCCGCCGCGAGCCGGCGAGCCGCAGCATGCGGTCGCGCGCGAGGCCGCCGAGCAGGGTCGCCAGTCCGCTCTCGTGGATGCCGCGTCGCGCGAAGGCGGTGCGGCCGAGCAGCGCCGCGGCGAGGTGGATCGACATGTCACCGTCGTCGAGCAGGGTGATCGAGCGCGGCCGCAGGAGGGCGGCCGCCATCCGGAACTGACCGGAGAAGCCGTCGCCGATCGCCCAGTCCGGCTGATCGTGCAGAAGAGACCACGGAATGCCGTAATACGGCGCCACGCTCGAGAACAGGGCTCCGCGGGCGAGCAGTTCGGCCATGGTGGTCGGCATCTGCGGCCCGGTCAGCCGGTAGGCGACCGCGATCGGGCGGCCGAGGGTCGCCGCGTATTCAGTGGCGCCGAGCAACTGGAGCGGGGATTCGACCCAGGCAAGCGGGGTGCGCCGGTGTTCCATCTGCGCGCCCCTTTCCGCCTCGTCGTTCGACGCGTGCTGCCGCGCCTCGTTCAGGGTCGCGGGCCATCGTGATCCCGCCCTGGCCACGAGGTGAACACCTGACGTCACCTGTATGAAGACCGTGCAACTCGGCGGTGCTGGGCACGCCCGCGGCGGCCGCGGTTACGGTTGTGGCATGACGAAGCAGATCGCACCGATCACCTCGGACGGGCTGCACCCGCGCGTGGCGCAAGGCATCGACAAGCTGCTGTCCGTGCAGCGCCCGGTCGTTCTGGCGCACATCCGCGCGATCCGGAACAGCAAGCCGGGTGCCTCCCCCGCACAGATCATCGCGATCCTCGAGCGGCGCTTCCTCACCGCGGTGACCGGCGGAGGCGCCCTGGTCGGAGCCAGCGCGGCGATCCCGGCCGTGGGGACGGGCACGTCGATCCTGCTCTCGGGCGTCGAGACGGCCGGGTTTCTCGAGGCCAGCGCGCTGTTCGCGCAGTCGGTCACCGAGGTGCACGGCATCGCGGTCGTCGAACCGGAACGCGCCCGCACCCTCGTCATGGCGATGATGCTCGGCAGCGGCGGCCAAGAGCTGCTCACGCAGTTCGCGAGCGAGGCAGCCGGCCGTGGATCGCGGTCAGCGTATTGGGGCGAACTCGTCACCAAGAGCATGCCGCGCGCCGCGCTCGGCCCGCTGACCGACCGGATCCGCGCGGCGTTCATCAAGCGCTTCGCGGTGACACAGGGCACCTCGGTGGTCGGCCGCGCGATCCCGTTCGGGGTCGGGGCGGTCTTCGGCGGGGTGGGCAACAACATCCTGGGACGCCGCATCGTGCGATCGGCACGCGAAGCCTTTCCGGCTGCGCCCGACACCTTCCCGGCGTCGCTGGATGCCGTGATCAAGGTGCCGAGGGCGCCGCGCGCTCCTCGGGCCGCCCGCACTCCGCGCACTCCGAAGCGGCTGGGACCGCGCCTGCCTCCACCGACGCCGCTGCCGGTTGCCGGGGCACGGCCCGCGCCGCTCCCGCCCGCTCCCGAGAACCGCCGCCCCGACTGACCCCGTCCACCGGCGTACCGCATCCCTCCGTCGTGCCAGAATCACCTGAGACAATGGCGAGCTTCACTTTCGGAGCAGGCAACGCCCGCAAGGTGCTGCGCCTCCCGCTCTACGCGCTCGGAGCCCTCGCGACGCTCCTGGTTCCGCGCACGCCCCGCCTCTGGGTCTTCGGGTCGGGCATCGGCGTCGGCGAGGGCGCATTGCCGCTGTACCGCGCGGCGCGTGCGGCGCTGCCCGACTCGGTGCGGTTGGTCTGGCTGGCGGGGTCGTCGGCCGAGCTGACTGCCGCCATCGCGGCCGGGTTGGATGCCGAGCGCCGGTCGGGATGGCGCGGCTTCCGTCTCACGCTGCGGGCCCGCGTGCTCGTGGTCACCCACGGGTTCGGCGATGTCAACCGCTATGCGACGCGCGGTGGATTCGTGGTGCAGCTGTGGCACGGCATCCCTCTGAAACGGCTGCACCTCGACTCGGCCGCGACCTTGCGCGTGTCATTCCTGCCGAACCACCGGCTGGTGCGCGCCGCGCTGGCCCGTGCCTATCGGCTCGCCGGGCGCGGGATCGGGCTGTTCCCCGTGGCGTCGCAGCTGGTCGCCCCGCGCATCGTGAGCGCGTTCGGCCTCGCGCTCGATCGCGTGGTGGTGACCGGGGATCCGCGTGACGACGTCCTGCTGAGCGGCACGGTCGAGGCCCGCCGCACGGCCGCCCGCGAGCTGTTGACGGAGGCGGTCGGCGAGCTGCCGCCGCGTGCGCGTGTGATCCTGTCGGCGCCGACCTGGCGCGATGGCGGCGTCGATCCCGGGGCACCGAGCGATGCTGTCTGGGGTTCGATCGCGGAGTGGCTGGAACGCACGAACGCCGTGCTGCTGGTCCGCACGCATCCGCTGGGCAAAGGCGACTACGCGGGCGGGCCGCTGCGCTCCGACCGCATCCGGATGCTCGGCTCCGACGTGCTCGCCGAGATCACGCCTGCACTGCCGGCGGTCGACGCGCTGGTGACCGACTACTCGTCGATCGCCTACGACTACAGCCTGGTCGGGGGGCCGATCGTGTTCCTCGCGCCCGACCTGGAGCACTACGCCAAGCGGCGCGGCCTCTACCTGCCGTACCGCGCGTTCGCCGGCGGCCAGCAGGTGGCGAGCTGGCCGGACGCCCTCGCCCGCCTGGACGCGGTCGGGCAGGCCGGGTCTGCGGCGGCCGCCGCGGCGTCCATCCACTCGAGGTGGCTGCGCGACGAGAACTTCGACATGCTCGACGGACGCGCGACCGAGCGGGTGCTCGCCGAGACGCTGCGCCGCAGCGGGGTCGCGGCGGCGCTCGGCCTGACGGTCGCCGAGGTGCCCTCGCCGGCGACAGTGCGGCCGCGGGTGACCGAGATCGCCTTCTCGGAGCCCTCGGCGGCCTCGCCCACCCTGACAGTCACCGTCGATCCGCTCGGTCGCGAGGCCGAGACGATCCGACTCGACGGTGCCCGCTCCCAGCGCGTGGCCGCGTCGGTGACCACGGCGGGTGGCCAGGCGACGGCGACGTTCGGAATGCTGTCCGCCCGCTGGGGAACGCCCGACCTGGCGATGCCGTCCGGCGACTACCGGCTGACCCTCGACGGGGCCAGTGACAGCGGAGGCGGCGCGCGCGCCAGCACGGCTCGCGTGGAGGTCACGGCTCAGTTGCCTGGCGAGTTGCGGCATCCCCTGTTCCGGGCAAGGGTGCTGGCGACCGCCGGCGGCCTCGTGCTGCGGGTGTCGCCTCCCCTGGACGACGACGAACGGGGGCGGCCCGCGCAGAGGCGGCTGGAGCGCGCGTACCGGCGATCGCGGCCGACCGCCGAGGATGCGGTGTTCTTCGAGAGCTTCTACGGCCAGTCGAGCTCGGACAACCCGCTCGGCATCGACGTCGCGCTGTCCGGCGCGCGGCCGCAGACGACGCGCTACTGGAGCGTCGTCGACGGCTCGGTCGCCGTTCCGGATGGAGCCGTGCGCATCATCGAGGGCAGCCGCGAGTGGTGGCACGCTCGGGGCGCCGCCCGGGTGCTCGTCGTGAACGACTGGTTGCGCAAGCGGTACCGGCGGCGACTCCACCAGCACGTGCTGCAGACCTGGCACGGCACCATGCTGAAGCGGCTGGCGTTGGATCGCGATCCGGGCCTGCGCACGCGGATCGCCGTGAAGCGCGAGCGAGCGCGATGGGATGCGCTGCTGGCCCAGAATCCGTACAGCGCCGAGATCTTCCGCTCGGCCTACGACATGCGGCGCCCGATCTGGCAGGAGGGCTACCCGCGCAACGACCTGTTCTCAGACCCCGCGCGGATCCCGGCGGTGCGGGCCGCGCTCGGCCTGCCGCCCGGGGCGCGCGTCGTGCTGTACGCCCCCACTTGGCGCGACGACCGCACCGAGATGGTGGATTACGTCGACCTGGCGAGCTTCGCAGGCGAACTCGGCGACGACCACGTGCTTCTGGTGCGGGGGCACTCACGCACCCTGCGCTACGGGCAGGATCTCGAGGCCGACCGCCTCATCGACGTGACCAGCTACCCGAACATGGCCGATCTGCTCCAGGTCGCCGACGTGTTCGTCACCGACTACTCCTCGTCGATGTTCGACGTGGCCGGCACCGACAAGCCGCTGATCTTCTTCACGCCCGACCTGGCGCACTACAGCACCGATCTGCGCGGCTTCTACTTCGATCTGCTGGCCGAGGCGCCCGGTCCCGTCGTCCAGACGCGCGACGAACTGCGGGCGGCCATCCGGGGCGCGGATGCGGCGGCTCCCGCCTTCGCTGCCCAGCGCGCCGCCTGGCGCGCCCGCTTCACCCCCCGCGACGACGGCTCGGCCGGCGCCCGTGTGGTCGCGCGGCTCGAGGCGGAGGGCTGGCTCCCCTGACTGTTCGGGCGCGCCTGCCGCGCCCGCCGTGCTCGGGCCGCCCCTCCGATTTACCCATTTCAGTTCGCGCTCAATTCAGCGCGTACTGAAATGAGAAAAAGAGAGCACCGCCCCCGCGTCGGCGCCAGCTCGTCGCCCCTGCCTGGCTTTCGCGGCGCGCCGCTCAGCTCTCGGTTCGCGAGGTGTCGACCGCGTTGCCCGCGCCGCCGATGAAGCCGCGCAGAAATCCGGTTCCCCAGCTGAAGTGCATGATCGCGATGACCGCCATGAAGCGCAGGCGGTCGGCAAACGACCCGGCGCCCGTGACCGCCGCGACGATCAGGAGCGCCACATACAGCAGAGGACCCAGGTAGACGAGCGCGACGACCCAGCCGAGAACCCCGTGCAGCACCCCCGTCGCGTGCAGCGGGATCGCGATGATCGAGAGCACGGTCGCGATGACGAGCACAGGTGGCGCGAAGAACCGCAGCGGGTTGCGCGAACCCAGCCTCCGCACCAGCTCTGCACGCCACACCCCGGTGGCGAAGAACTGCCGGGCGAGCTTCGCGGGTGTGCTGCGCGGCCAGTACTTCACGCGCAGTTCGGGGTCGAGCCACACGATCCTGCCCGCCTGCCGGAAGCGGTAGTTGAGCTCCCAGTCCTCGCCGCGCCGGAGCGTCTCGTCGAAGTAGCCGACCTCGGCGAGCGCATCCGCGCGCATCACGCCCAGGTAGGCGGATTCGGCCGGCCCGGCCACCGCAGCACTGCCGTGGTAGGCGCCGCCCCCGAGGCCGAAGCGGCTGTTGTAGGCGCGGGCGACCGCGGCCTGGAACCCGGGCTCCCCGGTCGCGACCATGATGCCACCCACGCTCGCGGCGCCGGTGCGTTCGAGGTCGTCCACCCCGCGGGTGGTGTACCCGGGCGCCAACTCGGTGTGGGCATCCACCCGGATGATGTCGGGATACTTCGCGGCCTTGATCGCGAGGTTCAGGCCGATCGGGATGTCCATGCCGGGGTTCTCGATCAGACGGATGCGGGCATCCGCCGCCGCCATGCGCTCGACGATCGAGCGCGTGCCGTCGTGCGAGGGCCCGAGAGCCAGCACGACCTCCACCGGACCGCTGTAGTCCTGCTCGAGCACGCTCCGGATCGCCGACTCCACGTAGCCCGCCTCGTTCAGCACGGGCATGACGTACGAGACGCCGGTGCGAGGCTCAGCCATGGTCGGACGAGCCTATCAGCGGCGGATTCGCCGCCCGTCGTGTCGGGGGCCGCCTCAGAGCTTCAGCGTGCCGAGCGTCACCGACACGGTCGTCGACGCGTCGCCGCGCACGTAGACCAGCTTCGCCGTGCTGCCCGGAGCGAGGGTGCGCACCTGCGCGGTGAGGTCGGTGCTGTCGGTGATCGGCCGTCCGTTGAAGGAGGTGACCACGTCACCCTTCTTGAGTCCGGCCTTGTCGGCGGCTCCGCCCGAGGTGATATCCGCGATCAGGGCACCGACGACCGAGCTCTTGTCACTGGTGGCCGTGGTGACCGACGCCCCCAGCAGACCATGGGTGCCCTTGCCGGTCTTGATGATCTCCTGGCCGATCCGCTGCGCGAGGTCGGAGGGGATGGCGAAGCCGACGCCGATCGATCCCGACTGGCCCGAGCCGCTGCTGCTGCCCGTGCTGGCGATGGCCACGTTGATCCCGATCAGCTTGCCGGAGCTGTCGAGCAGAGCACCACCCGAGTTGCCCGGGTTGATCGCGGCATCCGTCTGAATGACCGGCAACGAGATGTCGGCGGACTGGCCCGCACTCGATCCGCCACCGCTTCCGTTGCCGCCGTTGCCGTTGCCGCTTCCGTCGCCGAAGTTCCAGAAGTTGTAGGGGCTCGATCCGTCGCCGGGGGTCGAGTTGTCACCCGAGCCTCCGCTGTTCGGGACGGCCGACGACGCGATCTGGATGCTGCGGTTCACCGCGCTGACGATGCCGTCGGTCACGGTGTTCGGAAGGTCCAGCGGCGCCCCGATCGCGACCACCTTGTCGCCGACGTTGATCTTCGACGAGTCGGCGAACTCGATGGGCTGGAGCCCGGACGCGTTGTCGAGCTTGATCACGGCCAAGTCGACGACCGGGTCGATCCCGACGACCTTCGCGGTGTAGAGCTTGCCGTCGTAGGTGGTCACCTCGATGGTGCCGCTCGCGGAATCGCCGTCGAGGGTGACGACGTGGGTGTTCGTGAGCACGTAGCCGTCGCTGCTGAGCACGACGCCCGAGCCGGTTCCCCCTTCGCTGCTGGCCGTCACGTCGATGGTGACGACCGAGGGGCCCGCCTTGGCGGCGACCGCGGTGGTGGTGGTGACGTCATCCTTGTTGTTGATGGTCACGGTCTGCGGTCCGGACACGACACTGCCGTGCGAACCGTTGTTGGCACTGACCGCCCACGCAGCCACGCCGGCTCCGGATGCCCCACCCAGCACCGCTCCGACCACGAGTGCGCCGACGAGCGGTCCGACGTTGCGCTTCGGCGCTGCGGCGGTCTGGGTTGCGGTCGGCTGGTCCGACATGAGCTGGGTCGCGGTCGGCTGCGGTGCCGTCGGCTGCGCTGCCTTCTGCTGGGCTGAGGTCTGGTCTGCGGGCGGCTGTGCCTCGGAGGGAACGTGCGGTGCGTCGGACATGGTCGTGATGCTCCTTTCAGCGCAGCCAGCATCCCGCCTGAAGCTGAGCGTTGTATATGCCGGCGCTGGGAGCCTACTGCCGCTCTGGGGGGTGGCCGCTCAGCATCCTGGTCCCGCCGGATTCGCCACGCAATCGCGGTCGACGAGCACCGTCTTCGCGCCCGTCACAGTCACGTGCAGGTCGTTGGCCGGCAGGTTGATGATGCCCGCGATGGGGATGAAGCCGGTCGACGCGAAGCGGTACTCGGCATGGAAGTCGATGGTGAGGCGGATGAGGTACTCGCCCTCGGCCGCGTACACGTGACTCGTCGGCGTGCGGTCGAAGTCGTGCAGGCCCTGGCTCGCCCAGGTCGCACCTTTCGTGGCGCGGACGGCGGCCGATCCGTCGCCGTAATTCCAGTGCCAGGCGACCGGAGTGAACCGAACCGTGGCCGGCTGGCCGAGCAGGGTGCCGTTCACCAGTTGCTGCCCGACGACGGAGTAGAAATTGGCGTCGAGTCCGGGAACGACCCAGCCGTTGGGCTCCATGAACTGGACTCCCGGAGCGGGGCGGAACGACGCGATGTCTCGGAGCGTGATCGGTTGAGCGGGCGGAGCCGCCGCCCCCGGACGCGGCACGCGCACCAGGCAGCGGTTCTGCACGAAGATCTGGCAGGTGAAGTCGGGTTTGCGCGTGTGGCCCGAGCCCTTGGACGCGCTGCCTCCGGATCCTGGCGACGTGGACGTTCCGACGAGCGTGACGTCGGCGGCGCCGACAGAGGCGTCGACGCAACCGGTGGTCTGCTTTTCAATCGCAGTGCAGTCGCTCGACGGCACTGCTGCCAATTGAAGTCCGGCAACGATCAGCGAAAGTGCGACGGCTTGGATTAGCAAACTCCCCCGCCCGTCCACACCTCGTCGCGGGCGAGCACGAGTTTGTCGCCACCGTCGAGGGCGAATGTGACCTCGAAGGCAGTGCGTTCGGGCCGATCTGGCGAGACCACAGATGCTCCAGCCGAGTCCAAAACATCAACATGGCTGACGTCCGAGCATACGTATGCCACGATCAGAGAACGTCGGTCCTGTCGGTTGTACTCCTGCATGGAGAAGTGGTCGTAGGTGGTTCCGCCCGTACTGTGCCAGCCATTCTTTGCCGCGATCTGAAAGCCTTTGAGCTCCTCCGCGTAGAGAGCCGCCGACGTAACGGCCTTCAGTCGTTCAGGATGCGCACCGCCGTCGATCAGGATCTGGTCAGTGATCCGAACGTACGCCACATAGGCCTTCTCTGCCGCCGCCAGCGCTTCGGCATCCGACGCGAACACCGGCGTCGCACTCCCGGTCGGCGACGAGCTGGGGTGCGAGTCAACCGGGACGCATCCGGCGAGCGCGAGCAGCAGCGCCGCTGTGACGAGGAACGAGCCGGTGCGCATACCCACGACGGTAGGGCACGAGGGCAATCGACGACATCCGAAGTCCACAGAGGGGACACCACAGCCCCCAGCAGCATGGGGAGGACGGTCGGCCGTACCTAACTCAGGGGATTTCGACGAAAACCGGCCACGATCGAGTCGAAGCAGCCGACTTCTCCTGAGTTAGGTACGTCGCCGTACCGCGCAAGCCCAGCTCCTCCCGCAACCCGCGCGCCCGCAACCCCACCCCGAACCCCGGTACCGTGACACCCATGACGGTTTCGGGGGCGTGGGTCCGCGCCGCGCGCGGCGCGATGCTGTTGGGCCGCGACGGCGGCACAGGCGACGCCGCCGCCGGCCTCCGCCCCACGATCTTCGCCGAGATGTCGGCCCTCGCCGCCAGCACGGGGGCGATCAACCTGGGCCAGGGGTTCCCCGATGAGGACGGCCCGCAGCAGGTGCGCGACGCCGCCAAACTGGCGATCGACTCGGGGGCGAACCAGTACCCGCCGGGACGCGGCATCCCCGAATTGCGCGAAGCCATCGCCCGCCACCAACGGCGCTTCTACGGGCTCGACATCGATGCCGACCGCGAGGTGCTCGTCACCGCGGGCGCGACCGAGGCCATCGCGGCGACCCTGCTCGCCCTGCTCGAGCCGGGCGACGAGGTGGTCACGTTCGAGCCCTTCTACGACTCCTACGGCGCGATGATCGCGCTGGCCGGCGGCGTCCACGTGACCGTGCCGCTGCGGGCGCCCGACTTCACGCCGGACCTCGACGAGCTACGGGATGCCGTCAGCTCGCGCACCCGCATCATCCTGATCAACTCGCCGCACAACCCGACCGGCATGGTGCTCGACCGGCCCGCGCTCGAACTCATCGTGGAGCTCGCCCACCAGCACGACGCCCTCATCGTCGCCGACGAGGTCTACGAGCACCTCATCTTCGATGGCGTCGGGCACATTCCGATCTCGTCACTGCCCGGGGCGCGCGAGCGCACCGTCACCATCAGCAGCGGCGCCAAGACCTTCAGCCTCACGGGTTGGAAGATCGGCTGGCTCATCGCGCCGGCCGAACTGGTCGACGCCATCCTCACGGTCAAGCAGTTCCTGACCTACGTCAACGGGGCGCCGTTCCAGCCGGCCATCGCGCTCGGGCTCAGCTTCCCTGACAGCTATTTCGCGGATGCCGCATCCACCCTCGCCGCCAAGCGCGACCTGCTCGGCGCAGGGTTGCGCCGCGCCGGGTTCGAGGTCAGCAGGCCCAGCGGCTCGTACTTCATCGTCGCGGATGCGGCTCCCCTGGGACTCGATAACCCCCTCTTCAGGGACGCCGTGGAGTTCTGCCGCCGGCTTCCGGAGCTCGCGGGCGTCGTCGGCATCCCTCTCACCGCCTTCGTGCGGCCGGAACGCCATGCGGCATACCGATCCCTGGTGCGTTTCGCGTTCTGCAAGCGCACCGAGGTGCTCGAACGCGCCGCCGCGCAGCTGGCCGATCTGCGCCGCTGACGGGTCGTCCGAACCGGTCTGACAGGTGATCGGCGGGTGATCGTCGCCGGGGTGGACAGACTGGTCGTCCCATCCCCCTAAGCTTGCTGCATCCCGTCTCCCCCTGCCCCAGAAGGCGAACACCGTGGCTCAGCCTGTTGATGTCGAACCGGTTCTCGATGCGGCGGCAGCCATCGTGCTCGAAGACGGCTTCGAGTCCGCGAACCTGCGATCCATCGCGGCCCGGGCGCGGGTCACCGAGGAGGAGCTGCTCGAGCACTTCAGCTCGCCGGGTCAGCTCTTCGTAGCGATGCTCAACCGTGAGTACCAGGGCATCTTCACGGTGATCATCGACCACATCGAGCGCGATCCGCGCGGCGGGCTGCTCTCGCGCATCTACCGGCACACGATCGGCGCGGTGCACGAGCGCCCCTTGGCGCGGGCGCTTTATCTGACCGACCCGGTGGCGCTTAACACGATCATCCGCGCGGCGTACGGCTTCGACGGCATGCCGCCGTTGGGCGCACGCGCCGAGTTCATCGACATGATGAAGGACGCCGGGATGGTGCGGCACGACATCGATTCCGCGTCGCTGTCGGCGGTGCTCGCGTCGGTCATCGCGGGGGCGTCGCTGACCGCCCCGCACGATGAGCTCGACCGCATCGCGGACGGGCTCACCGTCATCCTCGAGCGCGCCGCCGACACGGATGTGCTCGATACCACCCCGGGCAAGCGCGCCTTCCTGCGCTACGGGTCCGGTCGCATCGTCTCCAACGGCGGCGGCCCCATCGCCGGCTGACTCGACGCGACCGCCCGGAACCGACTCAGTTCGGATCGATCTTCCGGTGCACTACGGAGCCGTCGGCGGTCGTGATCGTGAGGAGCGCGGGGTTGGCGCCGAGTCGCACGGTCACGGCGTCCCGGTCGATGTCGGCGAGGATCTCGGCCGCCCACTCCAGGTCCGCCCAGCCGAGCGCGACCTCGTCGGCGTCGTCGAGCAGCACGACGTCGACGCCGCGGCTGCGGGCCGCCCGTACTGCGGAGGCGAGCGGTTCCGCGGCGAGACGCGCGCCGCGGATCTCGTCGCGCAGGGCCGCCTCGAGCAGCCGGTGCTCCTGGCGCTGCGCGGTCGTGACCCGGCCCCTGGCGATTGCCGTCAGCACGGGTGTGACCCGCTGCCGCATCCGGACCAGCTCCGCCGCCCGTTCCCGCTCGGTCTCGGCGAGCAGGTGCTCCTCGCCGACGCGCTGGCGGCGGATCCTCTGCAGCGTCCGAACCCCGTTGGCCGCCCGGCGAAGCACGAGGGCGAAGAAGCTGCCCGCGAGCAGGGCGCCGATCTCACCGTAGATCAGGTACAGGCCCTGGACCACTGTTCCGGTGGCGAGCACGCTCCAGGTCAGGGTGATCGCCGCGATGATGCCGAGCCCGATCCACGCCCAGCGGATCCGACCTCGCAGCGCGACCGCGAACAGAATGAAGTTGCTGGCGTTGTAGTTCCAGTTCAGGAAGCCGCCTGGCCCCGTGATGAGCAGCTGCTCGAGCATGAGCAGGGTGCACAGCGTGATCACCGCGAGGATCGTGAACACGCGCCACAGTTCGAGCCGGTCGTGACCCGGGAGCACCACCAGCAGCGCAGCTCCGCTGAGCAGAGCGAGCGTGAGGGCGCCTCGGCCGTCGTGCATCGCTGGTCCGCCGGCCAGCAGCGCGATCACCGCGTGGACGAGCACGAAGCTCCCGAACAGCGTCCACCCGGGCCATCCGCTGAAGCGCAGCACGATCGGTCGGTCGCGGGGTTCCAAGTCGGCGGTCGTCATGGCGCGACCCACCCGATCCGCACGGTCGTCCCGCGACCGAGGTCCGACTCGATCGCGGCGTAGCCTCCTGGCACCCCCAGCATCCGGCCGACGATGCTCACCGAGACGCCCAGGCGCGCGGTCGGGACGGCTTCGGGCACGAAGCCAACCCCGTCATCCATGACAACGATGGCGATTCCCCCGTCGTCGAGGTGCAGGTGAACGGCTCGCGTGGCATCGCCGGCGTGGGGTACCGCGTCGGGGGCGGCGTGTAGCACGCTGTTGCGCAGTGCCTCGGCCATCGCCTCCTCGAGAGCGGCGGTGATCTCGGCGGGTGGCGAGAGCTCGCCCTTCACCTCGTAGCGGAACTCCGCGCCCGGTGCGATCTCGGCCGTGATCGAATGCAGCTCCGAGACGAGCTGCGCGGCCGTCACGGGCTCGGGGACGCCGTCGACGCCATAGCGTTCGATCTGCCGCAGGGCCCGTCGGGCCTGATCCCCAACGACCGACTCCGCACCGCCCACCGCCGAGGCCAGCAGCACCGAAAGCACGTTGTCGTGGATGAGCGCGTCGATCCGCCGACGTTCGCGGGTCCGGGCGTTCTGGGCGGCAATGCGTCGGGTCTCCAGTTCGGCGGCAAGGCCAGCCGCATCCAGCAGCTTCCCCAGCCGCCTCGACGCCATCGCCAGGGCGACGAAGATGCCGCAGTAGAACAGCTCGAAGAGGGTGTCCTGCACCGTCCCGAGCGTGGCGCCGAAACCGCAGTAGAGCAGGCGGTCGAGCGCAATCAGCGCGCCGCAGAGTCCCAGGTACGCCCACGCGGCGGTCGCCGGCAACGACATCGCCGCCGCCGACGTGCCGATCACCATCAGCGTCGTCACCCAGGGCACATCGACCAATTGCCCGACCGCCCAGTTCGGGATCGCGATGACGAAGGTCAGCAACCCCAGCAGGTAGACCCCGGCAAGCACTCGCGCGACGGTCCGCATCATGGGCACCCGGCCCGCCCACGAGACCACAGCCAGCGTGATCGTTGTCGCGAGATAAATGGCGGCGAAGACCAGGTCCCAGGCCGGAAAGATGGTCGGGAACTGCCGCAGGAAGTCGGGGACGGCGAGCCCGGCGAAGACGATCCCGCCGACTCCGACGCCGCCCGCCATCGCGCGATCGATCGGCAGCGAAGCGGAGACGACAGGAGCGGGCGCAGACGACGCAAGCATCGGCTTCGCGCTCACTCTGGCTCCGACATTGGCGCGGGTGGTCACTTCGCCGTGACCCGAAAACGCCGAAGCAGGAGCGCAGGGTTCACCTTGCGCACCTCGGCGACGCGGTTCGGCGTGATCCATGCGACCGCCGTGCCCACCTCCTCGCCGAGCCCGGCGAGCTCGACGCCCATCGGGTCGACGATCAGGCTGTTGCCCACGCCGATCGGCGGGGCGTGGTCGGCGGCCGCGAGGTAGACGGTGTTCTCGATGGCGCGCGCCGTCGCGAGGGTGCGCCAGTGCGCCTCCTTGAGCGGACCGCGCACCCACTCGCTGGGGACCAGCACCAGGTCGGCCCCGGCATCCACCAATTGGCGGGTGACCTCCGGGAATCGCAGGTCGTAGCAGGTCTGCAGCCCGACGGTGAAACCGCCGAACGCGAAGGTCTGGGGCGCCTCGATCGGGCCGGGCACGATCCATTCGCTCTCGCGCTGGCCGAACGCGTCATAGAGGTGCACCTTGCGGTAATACGCGACCAGCTCGCCGTTCGGATTGAGGGCGACGAGCGTGTTCGCGACCCGCGTCTCGCCCTGGATGCGCTCGACCAGGCCGGCGACGACGTGGATGCCGAGCTCGGTCGCCAGCTCGGCGAGCGCCCGCACGAACGGGCCGTGCAGCCCTTGGGCGTGCTCGGCCCAGCTCGCGTCCATGGTGGGGGTGAAGTAGCTCGAGTATTCGGGAAACACGACCAGCAGAGCGCCCCGGTTCGCGGCGTCGCCGGCCAGCCGCGACATCCGCTCGAGGTTGTCGTCGGTGTCGTCGCCCGGTGCGAATTGGGCGACCGCGATCGCCACGGTCTCTGCGTTGCCGGATGCGGCGGTCGAAGCCATGCTCAGAGCCTACGAGCGCACGTCCAGTTCGCGCGGCTGCAGCACCACATCGACCAGGGCGCCATTGCGCCAGACGGTGATCTCAATCCGGCGATCGATCGCGTTCTCGACCATGAGGCGCTGGACGGCCGTGGTCGTCACGACGGTCTGCTTGTCGAGCTCGATCACGATGTCGCCGCGACGCAGTCCCGCCTCTGCGGCGGGGCTGCCGTCTGAGACGCCCGCCACTTGCAGGCCGGTCGGCGACCCGATCCGCGCCGCGAGTTCCGGGGCGAGCACGACCTGCACACCGGCGATCCCGAGCCACGCGCGCCGCACCCGGCCCGCCGACATGAGTGCGGCGATGATCTCGCGCGTCGTCGAGTTGATCGGCACGGCGAGACCGACCCCGATGCCGGCCACGGCGGTGTTCACGCCGACCATGCGCCCCGTGGCATCCGCCAGCACTCCCCCGCTGTTACCGGGATTCAGAGCTGCGTCGGTCTGGATGACCTCGTCGATCACGCGGCCGGCTTGCGTCGGGAGCGACCGCCCGAGCCCCGACACGATGCCTGCGGTCACACTGCCCGCCAACCCCAACGGATTGCCGAGCGCGACGACCAGCTGACCCACCTTGAGGTCGGCCGCATCCCCCATCTCGACCGGCGCAGGCAGACGGTCGCTCGCCGAACCGTGAGCACGGAGCACCGCGAGATCCGACAGCGGATCGCGGCCCACCACGTCGAGGGTGACGGTCGTCCCATCCGAGAACGTCGCCTCGGCCTCCCGGGCTCCGTCGACGACATGGGCGCTGGTGAGCAGATGCCCGTCCCCGGTGATGACGCTGGCGCTGCCCGAACCGCCACCGCGCGGGGTGCGCACGGCGATGCTGGCGACGCTCGGCAGCACGGTCTCGGCCACGCCGATCACCGTGCGCGAGTAGGCGTCGAGGGGGCTTTCGTCACGCGGATCATTCGGCATGCATCGATCGTGCGCGCGAACGCTTTCGCACAGCCGCCGGTTCGCTGAGGGCGGAGCGGAGGCGTTGAGAAGCGACCGGCAGCGAGGTGCGTCAGTCGCGCGGTTGGAACGTGACGACGAGGGTCGGTCCGTTGGTGGCATCCGCGCTCATGGTGGCCGAGATGCGCATGCCGTCGTGCCGCACCGGACCGATCGTGGCGGAGTACGCGGTGAAACCGTGCGCTGCGCGGCTGGCCTGCAGTTCAACGGTGAAGCGATCGATATCAGCGACCGACCAACCCATGCTCGGAGCAAGCTCGTGCACCTGCTGGATCAGCCCGTGGTAGTCGCTCTCGGAAGGCAGCTCGATCGCCGAGATCCTGCCGCCAGACGTGACCACATCGAGCGAGTCGACGATGTCGACGCCGACAGTCTCCGTTCCGGTCACCTCGACCGTGACCGGCACGAGAAGATCGACATGCCTCGTGCCGGATGCCGGGAGGCCGAGTTCCCCCGCCCCCGGGCGGTCGGTGCCCATCGTGACGCGGAGCACCCCCTGCTTCGTGAAGTAGTCGATCCCGGCCTGGGTGAAGACGGAACTGCCGTCGCTGGCGTGCTGGTCGCTCGATGCCGGCGTCTTCTCGACCCACCACGAGTTGATGAACCCCAAGGTGCAGAAGACGGCAATGCCGATCAGGCCGAGCGAGCCGATCACGCCGATCACACGACTGGCGAGACGGCGCCGCCGCTTGCGCTCCCGTGCCTGGTCGGCGGCGGCGATGAGCTCCTCACGTTCGAGCAGAGTGTGACTCATGTTCAGACCCTACGCCCGGGGGCGAGGAAAAAACCCGTTCCGTGGGCCGGCGGCCACTAGCCTGTGCCCATGAGCGATGCAGCCGCACCTCCGCCGACCGCCGATCCCGCGCCCGAGCGCCCAGCAGCTCGGCGCCTCGGGCCGCTGCCGGTCTGGCTGTGGATCGTGCTCGTGGTGGTGGCGGTTCTGCTGCTCGTCATCCTGGGGATCGCGCTGTTCGCCGGTGGCGGGGGGCCCTCGGCTGCGGGGTCGCCGAGCCCGACAGCGTCGGAGTCCTCCACACCCTCCGAGACCCCCAGCGAAACGCCGTCGCCGTCGCCGACGGCCAGCAGCACCGCCGACCAGGGCGCCTTCGACAGCGACCTGTCCAACTTCATCTCCGACACCCTGAATTCGCAGAACACGGCGGTGCTGGCGCAGAGCGGCACCTTCAGCGATCCGATCTTCGTGATCGCGGCCAACGCCGATGGTGCCGGCAACATGACCCCGGAAGACGCCGTGAACTCGATGCAATTCATGTTCACGCCCGACGACCCCAATCCCTGGGATCTCGCCCTGTCAGACAGCGTGCTGGCCGGCTATCGGGCTGGGCCTTTCGGGCAGTACTTCCCGGTCGGCGCGATCGTCGCCCGTTCGCACGATGGACACGTGTTCTCGTTCATCGGCCACGGCTCCACGATCACCACGATGTTCATGGCCGCCTCGGAGGACCTGCTGCACTGAGCCCGGGGGTCAACTGAACGTCAGTGCCGCATCCGGATCGGCGGCCCACTCGTTCAGCGATCCGTCGTAGACCGAGACGTTCGTGCGACCGAGCACGGTGAGCGCGAGGGCGCCAGACGTCGCAGCAATGCCGGCGGCGCAATACAGGATGACCGGCTCGTCGCTCGCGACCGGTCCCAGTCGCTCGGCCAGCACCGCGGGGTCGAGCAGGCGTCGTGTCTCGGGGTCGATCAGACTCCTCGCCGGCACCGACACGCTGCCCGGGATGTGCCCCGCGCGCCGACGAACCGGCGCCTCGCCGGAGTACTCCTTGGCCGGAACGGCGCACACTAACGCGCCGGCACGGGTGCCCGCCGCGACCTCGTCGACGTCGCGCTTGTCGGCCCAGAAACCCGCGCGCTCCTCGGCGACGAAGGCGCGAGCGACGGGGGCGACGTAGCCGGTCTCGAGCTCGCGGCCCTCGAGCCGCCACCGGGTCAGCCCGCCGTCGAGCACGGCGACATCATCGTGGCCGAACGAGCGCAGCAGCCACCACAACCGCGAGGCCCAGGCCCCGAAGGCGGTGTCGTACACGACGACGGTGGTCTCGTTCGAGATCCCGTGCTCCCCCGCGACGCGCTCGAACCGCTCGCGGCTGGGCCGGGTGAACGAGAACGGCGCCTCCGGATCGGAGAACTGCTCGATCAGATCGGCCGAGTACGCGCCCGGCACATGCCCGTGCACGAGGTACTCCTCGTCGCCCGCGACGTGACCGCCGCCCTCGACCGAGAGCACGGTCGCGTCGAGCACGACGAGGTTCTCGCCGCCGAGGTGGTCGGCGAGCCACTGGGTCGACACGAGCGGGCCGGGAACGGGCATGACTCGACGGTAAAGGGCGAATCAGACGGCGTCCAACGGGCGCGCAACCGCGCGTAATAGCGTCCGGGTGGAGGCTATTCCCGCTTCAGCTCCTCTTTCACCGCACGCTCGGCGAGCACGCCGACGTAGTCGGTGACCGGCCGATCCTTGAGGTCGTCGACCGCGTGCCGAACCCGCGTTTCAACGTCCTCCGGGTCTCGCTGCGGGAACTTGTCTGACAAGCTTTTCGTGACCTGCGTGATGACGTCGTCGGCGTCGAGCTCCGTAGCCATTCCCGCACCATAGGGCACCGAGGTGAACGTGCCGCCGTGAGCACAGTCAGATCTCAGGTTGTCTGCGCCCTGTGCACCTCGTCGACCACCGCTGCGAAGAGCGGATGCTCGGGCTCCAGGCCGGTGACCCGGGTGACGAAGTCCTGCGCTGCGGTCGATCCCAGCAGTTGGACCATCTCGACGCTCTGCTCGTCGTCGGGCACGTCGAATCGCAGCGCTGCGCCCATGGCTCGGACGAGCGCGTCGGCAGCGAGACCGCGCTCGGCGAGTTCGGCGGCGGGGCCGACCAGCCGCTCGTTGCGCGACAGCTTGCGGAGCGGCTGACGCCCCACGCGCTCGACTGTGTCGGTCAGCTCCTCGTTGGCGAACCGCAGGAGGTTCGTCTCGATGTACTCCTGCTGAACGTCGGGGGCGAACTCGTGCTTGGCGACCAGGAGTTGCTTGGTCTCCTCGAGCACCGCTACGACCTCCGCGCGCACCGCAGGCATCCCGATGGCTTCGGCGATCGAACCGGCGCCCGCCAGAAAGCCGTGATACGCCGTCGCCGCGTGACCCGTGTTCACCGTGAAGAGCTTGCGCTCGATGTAGGGAGCGAGGTCGTCGACGAAGTGCGCTTCGGGGATGACGGGGGCATCCGCCCCGAACGGCGGCTTCTCGATGGCCCACTCGAAGAACGCTTCCACGGTCACATCGAGCCCCGAGGTCTCGGACTGACCGGGCACGATGCGGTCGACGGCCGTGTTCGCGAACACGGCGCGATCGAGATGGGAGGGATCGTCGATCGCCTCGACACAGGCCGCACGCAGCAGATCGGTCGCGTTGATGGCGTTCTCGCACGCCATCACGGCAAGGGGCTTTCGTGCCGGGTCGCGCCGACTCAAGGCAGCCGAGATCAGCGGTGCGACGAACCGGAGCACATTCGGGCCGACGGCCGTCGTGACGATGTCGGCCGTCGCGATCTCGGCGATCACGTCCGCTTCGTGGGTCGCGCTGTTGATGGCGCGGTAGTTGTCGACGGTGCTCGTCTTCGCCGCGGCGCCGACTTCGCGAACCCGGTAGCTCGTGCTGGCGGCCAGGGCGTCGATGAGCGGCGCGGAGACGTCAGCGAAGACCACCTCGTAGCCCGCGTTGTGCAGCACCGAGCCGACGAATCCGCGCCCGATGTTGCCCGCGCCGAAGTGCACGGCCTTCAGCGGCATCGGATGCCCACCTCAGTCATTCACGTCACCCAGAAGCTCGAGGACCTCTTCCGGGGTCTCAGCGACGAGGAGCCGATCGACCTGCTCCTCGTCGCTGAAGATGAGGGCGATGCTGGACAGCACGTCCATATGCCCGCCATCTTTGCCCGCGATTCCGACCACGAATCGGACGGGGTTTCCGCCCCAGTCGATCGGATCGTCGTAGCGGACGAACGAGAGCGCGGACGCCAGGACCGTGTCCTTGCCCTCGTTCGTCCCGTGCGGGATGGCCAGGAAGTTGCCCATGTAGGTGGACACCACGGATTCGCGATCGTGCATGTAACGCGGGTACTCCGCGGTCACCGCGCCCGTCTGCACGAGGATGCGACCTGCTTCGTCGATCGCGTCGGCACTGGTGGTGGCCGTGCCGTGCAGATCGATCTGCGCGAGTTCGAGTACCTTGCTCATCCCTGTTCCCTCCTGACCCGCCGCGGTGCCGCTTACGCGCCTTGCGAGGCCTTGACCTCGGCGACGACCTCGTCGTACCTCGGGCTGGCCATGAAGTTGTCGACCGAGAGGTGCTGCGCGTGCGGCGCTTTCTCTTTGGCCCGGTCGGTCAACTGCGACTGCGTGATGACAATGTCCACGTCATCGGTCAGATTCGCAATGGCGACATTGGTCACCGTGACATCGCCCAGCCCGGCCTTCTTCAGCTTGTTCCGGACCACGGTCGCTCCCATTGCGCTCGAGCCCATGCCCGCGTCGCAGGCGAAGACGATCGTGCGGATGGGCTGATCGGTGACGACACGGGTGGTCTCGCCCGAGGGGTTCTTGCCACCGGTGCCGATCAGGTCGCCGACGCGGCTGGCCGTGCCCTTGTTCGCGGCGTTGGCGGCCACGGCGTTGGCCAGGGCGACGTCGCCCGAGAGCTCGATCGCCGCGAGGTCGCGCTTGCGCGTCGCCCTGATGAAGATCGACGCCACCAGGAACGAGACCGCGGCCGAGAAGATCACCGACAGCGTGACACCCAGGATGCTGCTGGGTGGTGCCGCGAGTTCGACCGCGATGATCGATCCCGGCGATGCCGGGCTTCGCAATCCGGAGTGGAACAGCACGTTGGTGAGCACGCCCGTCGCTCCACCCAGGATCGCGGCGATGACCAGGATCGGCTTCGACAGCACGTATGGGAAGTAGATCTCGTGGATGCCGCCGATGAACTGGATGAGGATCGCGCCGGGAGCCGAGGCACGCAGCAAGCCGACGCCGAAGACGGCGAACGCGAGCAGGATGCCCAGGCCGGGGCCGGGGTTCGCCTCGATCAGGAAGAGGATCGACTGGCCGTTCTTGGCAGCATCCTGGGTTCCGAGCGGAGTGAAGACGCCGTGGTTGATCGCGTTGTTCAGGAACAGGATCTTGCCGGGCTCGACGAACAGGCTGGCGAGCGGCAGCAGACCGTTGTTGACCAGCGCGTGCACGACGCTCTCGAGGAAGTTGCTGAGCCCGGTGACGGCCGGCGCGATCAGGAAGAACGAGACCGCGGCGAGCGCGGCACCTACGATTCCTGCCGAGAAGTTGTCGACCAGCATCTCGAAGCCGGGGCGGATCTTGCCGTCCCAGATTCGGTCCACCTGCTTCATGACCCACGCCGAGCCGGGGCCGACGATCATGGCGCCGAGGAACATCGGGATGCCCGCACCCACGATCACGCCCATCGTCGCGATGACGCCGACGACACCGCCGCGGACGCCGTAGACCATGCGACCACCGGTGTTGGCGATGAGCAGCGGGAGCAGGTAGGTGATCATCGGGCCGACGAGACCGACGTTGGTCACCTTCGGATCGGTGCTCCACCCGCCGAGCTGCTGAACCCAGGTCGGCTCGAAGTTGAGCAGGTGCAGCCATCCGGTCGGGATGAAGAGGGCCGTGATGAGGCCCCATGCGATGAACGCGGCGATGTTGGGCAGAACCATGCCGCTGACGAATGTGCCGAATTTCTGCACGAATACTCGCCCGCGGGACGATCCCGCTGGGGCTTGAGCAAGGATGGACGACGTTGTCATTGCTACTCCGATTTCTCTGTGGTGGTGCTGCGGGGGGTTGCCGCCGCGAAGACCGCTGCGCGGGCCTCGACAGCGCTGTGCGCCGAAAGGGCGATCTCGGCGAATCGGGTTGCCTGCTCCTGGGTGAAGCGCGACAGTTCGGTGCGGACGTCGGCGAGCGCCGCGGGCGACATCGACAGCGATGTCGCTCCGAGACCCACCAGGACGACCGCGAGCAGGGGATCCGCGGCGGCTTCGCCGCAGATCCCGACGGGCTTGTCGAGCGCTGCACCGGCCCGACCGACCTCGCCGACCAGACGCAGGACGGCCGGATGCCATGGATCCTGGAAGGAGGCGACCGAGCCCAGCAGGCGGTCGGCAGCCAGCGTGTACTGCGTCAGGTCGTTGGTGCCGATGCTGGCGAAGTCGGCGTCGGCGAGGATCCGGTCGGCCAGCAGGGCGGCCGCCGGGACCTCGACCATCACGCCGGCCGTCTTCAGACCGAGCTCCTTTGCGAGGCCGACGAAGTAACGGGTCTCCTCCACGGTCGAGACCATCGGAGCCATCACCCACGCCTCCGCGCTCGTGACCGCGGCCGCGTTGGCGATGGCGGTGAGCTGGTCGCGCAGGATCGACTCGTGCGCGCGGAGGGCTCGCAGGCCGCGCAGACCCAGGGCCGGGTTCTCCTCCGGCTCGTCGTTGAGGAAGCTGAGCGGCTTGTCGGCGCCGGCGTCGAGCGCCCGGACCACGACCTTCTTGCCCGGGAACGCCTCGAACAGCGCGGTGTAGCTGGCTTGCTGTTCGGCGACGGTGGGCGCCTTCTCCGAGTCGAGGAAGAGGAACTCGGTGCGGAACAGCCCGACCCCCTCGGCGCCGAGCTCGACCGCCGCGGCCAGCTTGTCGACCGATCCGAGGTTGGCGAGCAGAGGGATCGGCGTGCCGTCGGCGAGCTTGCCCGGTCCGACCGGGGCCGTCGCGGCGCTGGCGCGAGACGCACGCTCCGCTTCGGCAGCCGACCGTTCGGCCTCCGTCGGGTCGACCGTGACGACTCCGGTCGCGGCGTCGACGATGACGACTTCGCCGTCGTCGAGCGACAGCGCGCCCGCCGCTCCGACCACGGCGACGATCGACTTCTCGCGCGCCAGGATCGCGGTGTGCGAGGTCGGTCCGCCGTCGCTCGTCACGAGCGCGAGCACCTTCTCGAGATCCAGCAGGGCGGTGTCGGCCGGAGCGAGATCGCGCGCGACCAGGACGAAGGGATGGTCGGGCGTCGGCACGCCCGGCGCGGGCACGCCCTGCAAGTGCGCGACGGCGCGCTGCGAGACGTCGTCGAGGTCGGTGGCGCGCTCCCCCATGTATCCGCCCATGCTGGTCAGCAGCTCGCGGAACTGCACGAACGCCTCGAACACCGCGCGCTCGGCGGTCTTGCCGGCGTCGATGCGCGCGTTCACGTCATCCTTGAGCGTCGGGTCCTCGGCCATGAACGCCTGCGCGTCGAGCACATCCTGGGCCGAACCGCCCGCCTTCTCTCCGCGGAGCCGGATGTCGGCCGCCGTCGCCGCGAGTGCTCCGGCTGCCCTGACCTTCTCGGCGTCGGGCGTCAGCGCGCTCGGGGCGTCGGCCGGCTCGGGCAGCGGGTCGGGCATCCGGAGCACCGCTCCGACGCCGATGCCGCGGCCGATGCCGATGCCCTGCAGGGTGGCGCGCGTCGACGTCATGCGTCCATGTCCGTGGTGAGGAGCTCGACGAGCGAGTCGAGCACGGCGTCCGCGTTCTCGCCCTCCGCGGCCAAGGTGATCTGGTCTCCGTGCTCGATGCCGAGCGAGATCACGCCGAGGATGCTGGCCGCGTTCAGGGTCTTGTCGCCCTTGGTGAGCTGAACCGGCAGGCCGGATGCGGTGACCGCCTGGACGAACAGCGAGGCCGGGCGCGCGTGCAGCCCGTGAGCCGAGGCGATCGTGACGGTGCGTTCAGGCATGGGAGCTTCCTTCGGTGGTCGGCGTGTTGGTCGGCGCCAACAGGGCGAGGGCCTGGTCGAGGGCGTCGGACGCGCCCTGGGGTCCGTATGCGGTCGCGGGCAGAAGCCCCGCGGGCACGCCGCGCGCCGCCGCCTCCGCCGCCAGTTCAGCGAAGCTGGATTCGAGATGCGGGCCGACGAGCAGCACCCGAGCGTCTGGCAGGTGGGAGGCGAGATCGAGATTGCTGGCCGCGCGGGCGGTGACGTCCAGCCCGCGTTCGGTGGCGAGCATGCGCAGCCGGCTCGCCAGGAACGTGCTCGCTGCCCCGGCGCCGCATACGACAAGGATCAGATCCATGGGATCGCCTCCTTGCGTTCCTGGTCGTGCGGGGGGAGCGAGCGCGGATCGCTCCGTGACTCGCCACCATGATCGAGCGAGCGCATGGCCACGTGCCAACAGAGATGCTTCCGGGGGTGCGGAAAAGCGGTGCGGACGGACGGCTGTTCCCGTGGCCGGTTACAGTGACTGGGAATGAGCGACAAGTACGAGCGCCTGCTCGATCACCTGGTCCAGTCCGACGGCTGGGTCACGGCGAACGAGTTGGCAGACCAGTTGGGCGTGACGACGCGCAGCGTGCGCAGCTATGTCACGGCCGCGAAGGCCGCCGCTCATCCCCTGCCGATCATCTCGGCGTCGACCAGCGGATACCGCCTGAACCGCGACGCATACGCCACGTTCGCGTCCGGGGCGCGCGCCAAGGACGGCGATGTCGACACGCCACGGGATCGGGTGCACTACCTGATTCGGCGGCTCACCGAGGCACCGCAGGGCCTCGATATCCACGATCTCGCCGAGAGCCTGTTCGTCAGTGAGTCGACCATCGAGTCGAGTCTGCGCAAGGTGAAGGCACTGGGCGAGGATGCGGGGGTCACCCTGGTGCGTCACGGAAGCGTCGTCACGCTCACCGGCTCCGAGGCGGGGCATCGTCGCCTGCTCAGCAAGCTGTTCCACAGCGAGAGCGCGCAGGGATTCCTGGAGCTCGAGAACGTGCAGCGCGAGTTCGCCTCCGAAGACCTAGGCGCCTTCAAGACGGACCTGATCGCCATGCTCGACGACCAGGGCTACTTCGTGAATGAGTACGGCGTCAACAGCGTGCTGCTGCATGTCGCCATCGCCGTGGATCGCGTGCTCCGAGATCAGCGCCTGCCCTCCGCCGCGCCCCACGCCCGCGACCCCGAACGCGAACCGATCACGTTCGGGCTGGCGACCCTCATCAGCACCCACTTCGACGTTCAGCTCGCCGACGCCGACCTGGAGTATCTCGCGAAGCTCCTCACCACCCGGGTCATCACACCGGGGCAGGGTCAGCCCGTCGAGGAGGTCGCCGAGCACTACGTCGATCCCGACGATCTCACGCTCGTCCGCAGCGTGGTCGCGCAGGTGAGCGAGGAGTACCTGGTCGACCTCCACGACGAGGGCTTCATGGTCCGATTGGCTCTGCACCTGGGCAACCTGGTGGCGCGCGCGCAAGACAACTCGTTCTCGAGAAACCCGCTGGTGCGCTCGATCAAGACCTCGTATCCGATGATCTACGACGTTGCGGTCTTCATGGCCTCGCAGATCCAGCGCGCCAAGTCGATCACGATGAACGACGACGAGATCTCGTACATCGCGCTGCACCTGGGCTCGTTCCTCGAACGCCAGTCTCGACGAGAGGAGCGTCTCACCGTCGCTATCGTCTGCCCGGGGTACTACGACATGCACACGATCCTGCGCGAGAGGATCGAGTCGGCCCTCGGCTCCGAGCTCTCGGTGGAGGTCGTGGTCACCCGCACCGACATCGACTGGCTCGACTTCTCGACGGACCTGGTGCTCACCACGATCGCGGCCCGGGGCGGGAGCGACAACGTCGTGGTCATCCAGCCGTTCCTCACCGACAGCGACATCGACGCCATCCGTCGGGCGATCACCCGGGTCCGGCGGCATCGCCGGCGTGCCCAGATCAAGGATGACCTGCTCCTCTACTTCTCAGACGGCCTGTTCCTGCGCAACGCCACGGCCGCCTCCGAGGAGGAGATGATCCGCACCCTCGGCGCGCTCATGGTGGAGCGCGGCATCATCGACGAGAGCTACGTGGAGGGCGCCGTCGAGCGCGAACTGATGTCGTCGACGGCCTTCACCGACACCATCGCAGTGCCCCACGCGATGGTGATGAGCGCGTCACGCACCTCGATCGCGATCGCCGTCAACGAGGCGCCCATGACCTGGGGCGAGAACCGCGTCAACGTCATCGCCCTCATCGCATTCTCGTCGAGCGGACGCAGCTCGTTCCAAGAGGTCTTCGACCAGTTCGTCGAGGTCTTCGCCGACCGCGGCGACGTGCAGGAACTCATCAAGCGGTCGACGGACTTCGCGACCTTCATCGAGGAACTGGTTCGGGTGATCGACAAGTAGGTCGGCATGCACCCCGCGTCCACCCGGGTTACGCTCCTAGCGCCCGGCGTCGTCTACCGCGCTGCGCTCGATCCTTTCCCTGAGAGTCTCGAAGCTGCCCTGATCATTCCGAGATCGCGTGACGCGAAGAAGTCGAGAGAGAGGTCGAGCAGAGTCGAGGCGATCGCGCGGGCCTCACGGTCGGCGGTGCCCGGATCCAGGCCCTCGGCCCGGCCGAACGCGCCCAGTGCCGCCGCGAAGTGATCGAAGTCGGCGGTTAGCCCGGCGCCTCCAGCTCGGGACTCTCCGCGACGGCGGCCGCTGGCGAGAACAGGATCTGCGTCTGCAGCCGGTTGTCGGGTCGAGAAAGCTCCACACGGCCTCGATCGTCTCAACTCGCGTCGTCGGGGTCGCGGCCGAGAAGCGTGCGATGTACTCCTTGCTAAACGTCGTCGATGCTGGCTCGCGCCACACGCTCAGGGATGGCCGGCGTTGTGGTCCAACCAAGCTGCAACCTTCACGCGGGAATCCTGCGGAACTATGCCGCTGCTTTGGGGACACGGGATGTCCTGACCGGTCGGCTTCTTGGCGGAGTGAGAGAAGTATGTGACCGTCACACACGAGTAGGCCACGAGCGTCCTGTACTTGTCGCCGCTGCCCGAGTGGGTCCTGACCACAATCAGCTCGCTTACGCGAGTGGACTCAGCCTGGCTACTTGCGCGGAAGACGATCGCCGCGCTCGACGGCGTTCTCTGAGAGATTGACCCATCCGCTTCATCCAGAAAGGGGTATCCAGAAGACCCACTCCTCAACCAAGCCTCGAAGGTAGCGGGGCTGGAGGCTCTCGCTCGATCCTCGAGCACCGTCGTCATCGCTTCGCTCGACGTGACTACCTGCTCCTTGGCCAGCCCGAGCTCGCTCTCCGGATTCCAGACGCAACCGGATAGGAACCACCCAAGCGACGGGCCGACGATGAGCAGTGCCACCGCTCTACGGATAGAACCCCGCGAGCCCACCTTGCATTGCCGCCGCATACGCGGTCGTCCCTTCTTCGTTTGGGTGAATCGACTGCTGAGAGACGGCAAACCCCTAGTACGGCCCGGCAAACGGCAAATCGACAAGTAGGTCAGGCCCGACGTAAAGCCGTCAACTGGCGGTGGCAGCCACGGCGCGCTCGATGACGTCGACGACGTCCTGCGGGTTGGACTGCATCACCAGGTGCGGTGCATCGAGCTCGGTCACGTCGGCGATGCCGGCTCGCTGGTAGCCGAAGCGCTCGACGTCCGGATTGATGGTGTGGTCGTTGGCCGACACGATCGCCCACGCGGGCTTGGTCTTCCAGGCGGCGACCGGAGCCGCTTCGTCGAACACGGAGGCGGCCAAGGGCCGCTGTGACACGGCCAGGACCTCGGTGACGCGCGGGTCGACGCCGGCAGCAAAGATAGCCGGGAACTTCTCGATGTTCACGGAGACGTCGCTCCCGTCGGGCTGTCCAGGGATCGGGAACGGCGTGAACACCAGGTTCGTGATCAGTTCCGAATCGGGGAAGCCGCTCTGCAACTTCGCGATGGTCTCCCCCTCATCGAGGGCGTAGCCAGACACGTAGACGAGTCCGACCACATTGGCGGCCACACCGGCGATCGTGATGACCGCGCCGCCGTAGGAGTGGCCCGCGAGCAGGACGGGCCCATCGATGTGCTCGACGAGAGCTCGGATCGATGCCGCGTCGGCGATGAGGCTCCGGTTGTACGCGGGAGCCGCGATCACGCGATGGCCGCGATCGAGCAGCAGGCGCGTGACGGGGGCCCAGCTGGCAGCGTCGGCGAAAGCCCCGTGGACGAGAACGATGGTGGGAGACGACATGACATTTCCTCCTTGTCTTGCCGTGACCCTATGCCCGTTGACAGGCAGCGACAAGAGACCCCGGCCGCAGGGGCCGGACAACGACGCCGGTCGGAGCCCGGGGCCTCTCGCAGCAGGCCGCCCGACTCCCTCACGGAATGCGGAAGGCCCGATCCTCACGGACCGGGCCTTCTTTTCGTTGTCCTGGCGTCCATCAAAACCAACATCCTTACCGAAACGGTCGACCGCGAACGACTTGTTCGCGCACAGACCGTTCAACGGATCACGCCTAGCAAGCGACGCGAAATCGTGCGCCTGTACCTATCGGGTCTCAGCACCCGCGATGTTGCGGGTCGGGCTCAGGTATCGAAAACCGCGGTGCTCAGAGCGCTACGACAGGAAGGGGTCGCCGTTCGCGCACGCGGTGGGGCTCGATGACGTCTTCCCCTCCACACGCCATGGTCGAAACTTTCCCTCCACATTCGCGTTGCGGGTTCGCTGCGGTCGGCGGGCTCTCGTAGGGTCGACCCATGTCGTTGACCGCCCCCGTTCACAACCTGCGCCAAATCGAAAGCGTCGAGGACTTCCAGGACTTGCTCCGCGCGCTCACCGGGATCGAGGGCAGTCTGAACCGGGATGTCGAGCGCTCGATCCGGGCGCTGATGGAGCGGTTCGTTGAGGTGTCCCAACGTCCCGAAGAAGAGGTTGCACAGAACTTCTACGGTCGGATCAATCAAAAGCTGACCTCCAACCGAGAGTCGATCGCAAACCTCTACGGCGTCTGCGCCAGCGCGGGGCTTACCTTCAACTACAAGACCAAACGTCGCCTGGAGTGGTCGATTAACACGGGCGATGTTGATCGAGTAGTCGATGAGGTCGTTGCTCAAGGCGCGTCGAAAGCCCTGGCCGACGCGGTCCGACGGGTGACCACCCCGATCAGCCACGAACGTTCTCGCGAATTGCTCGCTGGCGAGCTTGTCGCGCCGACAAAACTTCGGCGGCAGCCGGACCGCGACGTGTCAACGGACGTATTCAATTCTGCTGCTGGCTCCCTCGTATGGTCGCTATGGAGGTCAGACGATCTCGTCACAGCGTTCACCGAAGATCCAATGCCTTTCACCGACGACTACATGCGCGACCTACGGACGTTCAAACCAGCGATGTTCGCTCGACAGCGAAGCTTGTCGGTCCGCCGCGTTAGCGCTCTAACGGACACGCGCCCCGAGCTGCTGCAATGGTTGTCGTCGGAGTATGAGGCATTGGACAACTACGGCTTTCTCGCCGCGGTTATTCGGGTCGATCCTGGACAGGAAGCTACGGCTTGGAGCCTGGCATCGGATTTGCCGCTGTTCGCGGAGCGGTTCATCGAGGACCCACTTCAGCTCATGTATTTCCGATGGAGGAACGTAGCTGATGAGACTATGGCCCACGGCGAGATCGACGCGGATCGTGCGCGATTCGAGCTGAACAGCGACGGTTTCACATACCGCGACACGTTCGTGTTTCATGACGCTGGAGCAAGAGTTCAGCGGATCGTCGTGCTGTTGCAAAAGAATCGTCGGGATGAGGAAGCCGTACCCTGCCCCGGATGCCGGACAGACAACATCGGCGGAAACTCATATCCGAGTTTCGGCGTAAAGAGCTGGGAGTGCCAGAACCCGCTTTGTCCTGAGCGCAGCATCTACAACCGAGGGAAGCGGTACGACTTCAGATCGCTTCTCAAGCAGGAGGCAATCGAAAGGGACGGCAATCAGATTCCGATCGAAAGTGTCCGGTCATGGCAGCGCGATGTGATCGCTTTCGAGTCCGACATGCTCATCGTCGAGACGCTAATTCGCCACTACTCGATGCGCGACGATGTGGTCGCTGTGATGGGCGGTCTCGAACCACCATCGGATTCGCTGGGTCGGACGCTGACCGAGGCCCCGCCGCTCGGCACCCAGGACGCCTTGAGCCAAGAGAGTTTTTGGGACTCGTCGTTCTTCTACCGATACCTCCCGGTCAGGAAGAACGCAGCTCGTACGACGATCGACCCGCTGCCAAGTAACAGTCGATGGGAAGTCAAGCTGGGCGATGCCCTCGAGGTGCTCCGGGGGACGCCCGGCGAATACTTCGACCGGACAATCACGTCGCCCCCATACTTCAACGCGCGCGACTATGCCCAGTGGCCAAACCTGTATTGCTATCTGAATGACATGTACCAGATCGCGGACGAGGTTTACCGCACGTTGAAGCCCGGTGGCATCTACGCCTACAACATTTTCGACTACTTCGACAACGAGCGGATCGTCACGTTCTCGGATATGGGCAAGAAGCGAATCCTGCTTTCGGCCCTGATGGTCGACGAGTTCCGCCGGATTGGATTCGAGTACCTGGGCACGTCCGTGTGGGACAAGGGCGAGATCCAAGGCAAGAGAGGTTTCAACGCCGGAAACTTTTCGCCCTTCTATCAAGCACCGTTCAACTGCTGGGAACACGTTCTCATCGTCAGGAAGCCAGGGAACCAGAGCGACGTCGCGGTGCGCGGTGACTTTCCGGCACTAAACGAAGTGTTGAGAATCCGCCCCGTCTGGAAGATGGTCAGGGGCAACAACGTGTTGGGTCATACCGCGCCATACCCGATCGAGCTCGTAGATGCGGCGCTGAGTGGGTTGCCGTCAGACGCAGTCGTTCTCGATCCGTTCGGCGGTTCGGGAACTACCGCCCGTGCAGCTGTGCGCGCAGGTCATCGCGCGGTATTGATAGAGCGTGATGCGAGCTACGTCGATTTGAGCAACCGCCTAATAGCGGAGGAGAGCCCCTACCTGGCGTGAACCGCTTCAACTCCGACGTCACGGGACAGCAGGACCTTGGTGCCCTTGAAGTAGATCCTGCCCGAAGCCGGAGCCGGGATGGTCGACCCGTCGGTAAGGATGAGTTCTGAAGCCTGAGTCTCCGAACGGATCGTGTTTGTGATGAGCGTCATGCCGCGCGGCGCCAACACAACACCTCCGTCCTGAGTGGGCCACATGCAAATGTCTGAGGACGGCCGGTCACCAAGCGGGTACGCAAACGGAATGTCGGCAATGGGCAGCTCGTAGTATCGCTGTCCGCCAGCTGACTGGGCGACGAAGCAAAACAATGAGTCGCCTGGAACGTTTGTGGCGACCAAACGGCATCCTTCAGGGATGGGTTCATCAGATGTAAATCGACGCGTGACTCCGTTGTCGCTCCAGCAGATCAGGTCATATGAATCATCGAGTTCGGCGATCCGATAACGTCCTTCGTTTCGAAGCCAGATTGCCATCGCCCATGCCTCATCGAAACGAATGCCGGCCATCGTCATGCCGTAGATGCGGCACAATCTGGCAAAGTCGCGCAGCGTCAGCGGCTTAAGCTCAAACAGAATCCACATCAATGCTTGCTGCGCCGGCAGCTCGGTCCGACCCGCCTTCGCCTTATGAGATTCACGCTTGGCGACATTGTGCCGACGACATCTCAGCGCCATGTTGGACAGAACGTCCGCGTCCTTCGGATTCTCGTAAGTCTCGCGCCCCTGGACATGATCGGCCTGAAGATCCAGTCGAGTGCCGCAGTCGATGCAACGCCCTGTCTGGCTGTAAAACCAAGCCATCACGTACGGCATGAACGACTGTCCCGGGTAGGCAATTTGGTGATTCGCCTTGAAGCCGAATGTGGTCTCGCTCGCAGATGCGATACCCGTGCCAACTTGGCCCGGGTTCAGCTCGCCGAGAACGGTCGTTGCAACTTCCCGCCAATTGACGATCCCGTCGGTGATCAGCTTGCGAAGCATCGCCTCCCACTCTGTGTCAGTCCACATACCGTCGTACAGGCCATGGCTCGGTGACGGAGGCTCGGGCTGTGTGGGCATGGATCACCTTCGAGCTTGATGCTGACACAATCAATGCGCAGCAGACTGACATCATCATGGCTGGCATCAGCTGCCAACCTGCTGACATCAAACATCAAGCATCACAAATCCGCTGGATTGAACGGTGATCCGTGGCGGCTTGTCACGCTCCGCGCATCTTTACTGGCTACGCCGGAGTATCGCGGAGTGGAACGACGTTCATGACTGGAGCCTGGGAAACCCCACGATCAAGGAGACGACGTTGCGTCCTCCATCCACGAGAGTGACCATGCGGGAAATGATCGATTCCATCCGGTCCGGCGAATAGTCCCAGCCCGCATCACGCTCCGCTTCTCGTTGTCTCACATCTCGGGATCGACTGCCCTTGTAGCCACCCCAAGCCTCGCCTACAGCGATCGACCAGACACGGTGAACGATCTCGTTCCGTTCGTTCGATAGAGCAGACACGGCGTCGAGGAAGGGCAGAGCGCGCCCAACTGCATCGCGTTGCCACGATTGTTCATAGAAGGCAAAGCGGTCACGGCAAATCGCGACGTTCCTGCTGACGTCGTTCGCCAGGTATGCGTCTTGGTCCGAAGATGTTCCGACCGCATACGCCATCGCGGCAACGTCCTTATCAAGAAGGGCGCTAAGCATCACGATCTGCCCGATGTAGGAGGGCAGATGTGGGTCGATTGGCCCTGGGGCAAAGAACCCAGGAGGAATTGAGACTTCGAGTTCAGTCACCGGCGGCTCACGTTCCAGTTGGCAACGGATCGCCCAAGGCTACTGCCCGGTCACCACTCGTGCCCTACTACCGACCGCTAGCTCACCGCGGTCAAGACACCTCCTGGCCTTGAGCCCAGTAGGTCTCGAAGTCAGCTTTGAGTCGAGCAGAGCTGTCGCTCTTTGCCATCTCGGACTTGTTGCCGGACATCACTGTGCCGACATCGGGCACGTTGTAGGCCGAGTTGGCGCCGATCACCCAGCGGTCGTGCGAGTCACGCACCACCGACGAGTCAACGAAGCGCCATTCGAGTGTGATACCGCGATTCGCGAGTTCAGTCTTGAGTGAGCGATACGCCTTCATGGCCTTGGGAGTGGAGTTGTCGGGCAGCTTGAGTGAGAGCACTCGAATCTCCGAAATGCGGTTCCCGTCGGCGATGTCTGCGAGTGCTTCCAGGCCCGCCGGCTGGAAATGCTTGTCGATCCAGAAGATGTGACCTTCGCACTGCTTGAGCACTCGACCCAGCCACATGACGTTGGAGAACGGCGTCTCGCGACTCACGAAGATAGTCGAGGGCACTTGGCCGTTGTCCATCGGGGGCAGCAGCACACTCAACTCACCCTTCGACCTGACGTAGCGGATCACCTCGGCGCGGTCGAGCAGCGTCAGCAGCGTGCCGAGCTTTCGGTCGGTGAGGTCAGCGCCGAGCCCGACGTTGCGCAGTACAGAGTCCACGATCGACTTGTCGACGTGTGGCACTCCGTAGAGCCGCTGCAGGATCGCCTGCGTGGGCGCGTACTCCCTAAGTGCCGTCTGGATCGCCAGCACGACGGACCGCTCGTCGCGATCGATGAAGGCGGCGTCGAAGTAGGCCTGCCCCGTGGGCGTGAGCGTTGCCGCGTCAGTGAGCAGCCCGAGGGCAATCAAGAACTCGGCGTCCTCCGCGCTGGTCAGGCGACGTTCGCCCGCCGCGCGAAGCACAACCTCGTATTGCTCCCATGTATTGACGGGGTAGGCCAACGTCTTAGGCCTCGCCTTCCTCGCTCGGTGTTCCGGCGAGTTGCGCGAGCTTCTCAATGGCTCCGATAACGGTACCGATCTCCACGAAGACCTTTCCCTCGAAGGGCTTGCTCGACGTGATGGTCAACGTGATCTCCCCGTTCTCGAGCGGCCAGGACTGGTTGACCACGGGCGGTGTGCTGCCAGGCCGACGCTTCAGCGGGACTTCACGCTCGACCATCGCTTCGCCATCAGGCTCGTCGTGCTGATCGAGTTCGACGTCGTCACTGCTAGCCGCGGCGGGAGACGACAGGAGCTGCACCACGTCCGCGCTCACCTTGCTAGCGAGTCCGACCGCTGCGGCGCTCTCAACAAAGGAGGTTGCGAAGGCATCCTTCGACTTTGCCGCTACGCCGTGACGTGTGACGGCGATGTTGGCGATTTGGGCCACTTTCAGATCGGTGCCCTTCGCCATGTCGTTGTAGATCTCGACGTACAACTTGCAGTGGTTGAAGGCTCCGAGCATCGCCTTCTGCGCGTCCTCCGGCGAGCTCGGGTGTGCGATCTCCAGTGCAATGTCGGTGAGGGCGAACGAGTCACTCGGTGCGGTCGTCACCAAGCCCCAGTCTCGGAGGGCTGCCGCCTTCGCGCGCCAAGCACCGCTGTTGGCGGTCGAGTGGCCCGCGTAGGAGGCCAAGGCGTTGGCGGTGTGCACTTTTCCGTAGGTGCCAGCCTCTCGGATGATTTTGGTCGCCGCGGGCAACGAGATCACAGGGAAGCCGGTACCTCGGGTTTTGGTTGATGTCGGGACTGCCGGGGTCTTATCGGGTTCGGCCATGTGTAGTACTCCTTTTCCTAATTTACATGCATTCAGTATAACACAGACTGATTGTCTGGCGAACAGGAATGTTTGTACTCAGGTAGGACAACAGGACAAGAAGAATGAACTAGTTGGAGCGCCGGGGGACCCGCCGGCAGAGCATCATTCCGACCCGCCAGGAGCGGGCACATTCGAGGGCGCTGCAGGCAGTCGTCTTTGAGGCGAAGGAGACCTGGTTGAAGGTCGACGCCGCCGCAGTACCGCGGGGTCGACCTGGACAACCACGGGCGCAACCTGGCGGGTGACGAGCCGACGCTCAACGCTGTGCTCACCCTGATAGAGCTCGGTTTCGTGGCGAAGGGCGCGCACCAGCACGATTACCCTTTTAATCATTGCCTTCGAGACGTAAAATGGAGCTAGAGATGAGCAACCCAGACAACTCCATCGACCCGTCAACCAGATCGCAAGCAGCGACTCTCTGGGAGTTTCTTGCGCCGATCCATCCCCCTGAGAAGGCGGACGCGATTTTCGTTTTCGGGGGAATCAACCTCAAGGTCCCGAATCACGCCGCCGACCTCTTCCTCGATCATTACGCATCGACTGTGCTGGTAACCGGAGGCACCGGCAGCAGAACACACCTTCATTTCGATGGGCCTGAGGCCGACGTGTTTGTCGAAGTGTTGGAGGGACGCGGGGTGCCGAGGGAGTCGTTGATACTAGAGCCCACCGCATCGAACACCGGAGAGAATGTCGAGTTCGGGATGGCGAAGCTTCTCGAATCGCACAATGCGTCTACGGCGCTCCTCGTAGCTGCACCCTTCATCATGCGCCGCTGCCTTGCGACGTTCGAGCTTCAGTATCCCCACGTCCGGGTCATCCCGTGCCCTCCGGAAGGCCCATTCGAAGAGTTTGTCGATCGTCCGTACAACGAGTTCCTTCAGCGTCTGGTAGCCGAGCTCGATCGAATCGATGCCTACATGGAGCAAGGCTTCATTGCATCCGTGGACGTTCCCGCGGATGTCCGATCTGCAGCTGAGTCTCTCAGGAGACAGTTCCCGCTGGACTAGGCCTGACCTTCCAGCCACAGATCGAAGAGACCATCCGTTTTCGTGCGGAGAAAGTGCGCCGTTTGACTTCGCCGTTCTACCTGGGCCAGCGGACCTCGGTCCCAGCCCGTGGCGTTGTCGAACCAAAAGTGCGCGCGCATCAGACGTTCTTCATCAATCTGTACCCGGTCTAACCCAGCTCTTCCTTCGTTGTGACTTAGCGTCAAAAATGGCACGTCAGAAAGCCCCTGTGACGGATTCTCCACGTAGGGGACGGACATACCGTCAACGAACGCAAGCCAGATGGCGAGCTGAGTGAACGTGTTTGTGCGTGGTCGGCGAAGCCGGGGATCGCTTCCTATTTCTGAGTACAGCGCTCGCATGATGCCGAGCCCGGTGCCGCCGTCTTCTGCCGCCTCGGAATCGACAGCCGACAGTAGGGTGTGGGCGCCGAGCAGCGCCCGCAGATACATGATGCGAGTTTGAATCCACCAGTCACGAGAGGCAATGAAGCCGTCCGCGTGGCGCGCGGTCGGCAGACGCGCGTTCGGCCCGTCGAGTTGCCCGAGAGCGGAAAACGCGCGCGATGCGTGGTCGATCGCAGTTTGACTCCACTGCTCGTAGACGCGGACCGAACGTCTCATCGACAGCTTGCGTGGTACGTCTCTCATCAGCGTTTCAACGATCTTTACCGCGGTGCCCGCATTGCTGAGAAAGTGTTGGTGAAGCGACTCGAGGAAAGCATGGCCGTCTCCTCGGTCGCTCGGATCGATCGCCAACAGCTCTTCGATACCGCGATCGGTTATTCGCGTGGCGGCGCTTAGATCTGTCTTCTTCGACGCCAAAACGCCTCTGTCGCGCCAGGTCATCGCGCCGTAGGAGTTGAGGGGTCCGGTCCTCGTAGCGGCTACTCGCAAGCGGTCGACAGCGTAGAAGCCCTCTTCATCCATCGCGTCCATTGAGTCGTGACTGACGGATTGGTCGGCTTGCACAATGACGCGAGCGTACGCATCTGAGTATGAAGCGAGATGGTCTTGAATCTCATGGCGCAGTTCCACGTATTCACGGACCAACGGCGAACGCTGGCTCTTCGGTGCCGCTCGGATCTCGTCCGCCAGACTTATTGCTCGTGCTGCCGGGGTGTCGGGATCAATCTGCCGATCGAAATCAAGTTGTGCTGTGCTGGCTAGCTTGGGCCGAGCGACCAAGACGAGCTTGGGCTCAGCGTGCTGCAAGAACATCTTGAAGCTCGCACGCGCTCTCGCGGTGGCCTGAAGCTCGCGGGCAAAGGCTTTCGGATCGTCAAGGCACAAGAAGAACTGCAACCGCGTCACCGCTCGCGAAACGCGAACCATAGCCCCCGTCTCAGCAATGGAACTGGGTGAATCGGTCGCGTGCAACATGCCACGGACCGGCTCAACGAACTGAACATCTGCGCGAAACCACGCGCTCTCGACAACCTCACGATGGTGTATCAGGTGGCGCGGTTCTGCACTCAGATACCGCCTGACTCGCATTGTTATCACTTGACGGACCGCTTGGATGTTCGCCGCTTGGTCTGCACCGAGGCCCGCCTTCCGAGCGATATCAAGCATCGACTCTCGAGAAGGTGACTCTGGCGGGAACGCCGATGGCAGGTGATACACCCATACCCTGTCGTCAGGGGAAGTGTGCCCCAGCCGGGAGAGATAGCTGCGCTCGAGTTCCACCCGAAAGTCCGTCGAAGCGATAGCACTGTTCTCCCAGTTGCGAAGCGTGCTGTGGCTGGTTTTCGAACCATCAATCTCCAGCGCGCTTCGATCCGGGTAGGCCTCTACGCCCCAGCGACGACGGAGTGCAGATGCCACTTGTTCAGAAGTTCGCCCCTTGTATGCGTTTGGTGACGTCTCGCTGTGCGCCCAAGTCTCCAGCGCGTCGTCCAGCGCCCGATTGACGATTTGAATCGCATCAGCTCGGTCTAACCACGCCCACGTCGTTGTCTGGCTCTTGAGGACTTTGGCACGACGACCGGTCAGGTTCTCCACGTACCACCCGACGAGAGCGGCTGTTTCCGGAGCGCTCAGCATCCGATGCCCAGATGTGTAAATGCGTTGCCGATTGGACGCTGGCTGACGGCCTCTTCGCGATGAATGGCAAGTGACCGCTCGGGATTGCCGCTGATCGGTATCGACGGCGATACACGCGGGAAAACTGCTGCGCGCAGGTGACATTCCCCGAACAAGAAAGCGTCCGTCATGACTACCTCCCAGCCGATTCCGCGAGACATGAAGCCGCCCGAGTGGCTTGCGACATTTCTAGCGGAGAACCAGTCACTTCTCACGCGGCTCTGCCCGCCCGGGACGGAGGTGGTGTCCGACATCGACGAACCGCCTTGCTAGGCGGACCTGAAGTGCATGCGATTCAACTGACCATCTAGAACGAGAGAGAACAAAATGAATGAACTCGAGCGCTGGGGCAATCGTCCCCAGAGCATCATCCCGACCCGCCAGCAGCGGGCTCACAACGCAGCTGTGCAGTCGATCGTCTATGAGGCCAAGGAGACGCGCCTCAAGGTCGACGCCGCTGCTGCGGTCACCGCGTACGTGATGGATCGCGCCGTCGACCTCGACACGCACCGCCGCAACCTGGCGGGCGACGATCCGACGCTCAACGCGGTCCTCACCCGCATCGAGCTGGGCTTCGTCACGAAGGGCGAGCAGTACCAGCGCGACTTCGGATCACGGTTCTAGTCATGGAGCAGCGATTGAGCGACGCCGAGCGTTCGCGGCTGTGCATCGAGTACGCGGCGCACGCGCGCGAGATCTGGTCGAGCCTCGATGACTTCGCCGACAAGCTGGCGAAGGGCGACGAAGAGCTGCGGGCTGAGCTCCGCCTGATCGAGGAGTTCTTGCGATGACCATCGTCGCGGTGACCTTCGTGATCCTGATCGCCCTCCTGTCGCTGATCCTGCTCATCCGCGTCGTCTGCGCGATGGCCTGCGACGACACCGAGGAGCAGATCAGCCGCGAGCAGGCGAAGACCGAGGCGGCGATCGATGCCGACCACCAGGCTGCCCGCTGCGCGATGAACGACGCGGCCGGGCAGTCCTGGCGGAATATCTCGGAGTAGCAGATGGAGCCCAAGCCCCGCACGGTCGTCGGCGTCGTCTTCAGCATCCTGCTCGTGGTGATCGCCCTCTGGCTGATCGTGCACATCCTGGCTGACATCTGGCTGCCGCTGCTGATCATCACGCTCGTCGTGATCGCTGTCGTCGTGGCCGGCTCGATTCTGTATCGCCGGTTCCGTCGCTGGTAGTCAGCGGCAGCAGTCTTCCGGTCGGTGTTGTGGAATGCGCCAATCTCATTGACCGATGCGCGATCGCATCGCATAGTAAGACCCGGCCGATGCGACTGCGCATCACTTTGCCAACTAACAACCAACTCACCCTGAAAGGAGGTCTACTCGCTATGTCTAAGAATCAATCACAGAGGGCGCGCCGAGCACCGCGCCGCAGGTCGCCGCGACGACTCTCCGTTCGGGGCATCCTGCGCCGCGAACCAGACCTCGAGAAGCTGGCCGGCTCAATGGCCGCCCTCGCCATCGCCAGCGCTGAGAAGGCTGCCGCCGAGCAGCACCAGCGAAAGGGGAAGCAGTCATGAGTGCTCGCTTCCTCTACTGGAAAACTCTTGAGCTGAATGCGCCGCTTACCGAGGAGCAGGTGGTCGCCGCCCTGACCGCGCTCTGCACGCTGAGCGGCAGCCCCTTCGTCACCCTCGAAGCGCGAGGCGAGCATCACGAAGTGTCGTGGCGGCTCGGCTGCGATCCTCACGACCTCAGCCGCATCGCTGACGCGCTGTCGGCGCATCTCCCGGGCCTGCACGTCACCGACGCTCGCGATCGTGACGACGTTCCGGACGCCGTCGCCCGGCTGCAGTTTCGCGGCAGCGCCCAGCGCCCGCTCATGAGTGGCACGTCGCTCGCCACGACGCGCACCCTGCTCGCCGCGCTCACCCGTGCGGGCAAGGACGAGTCCGTCACGCTGCAGCTCACGCTCGGCCCTCGGCAGCGCCCGACCATGGTGCGAGAGCCGAAAGGGAAGGACGAGCGCAGCCGTGCCCAGAAGTGGAGCGGGGTCCGCTTTGGCGTTGACCTGCGCGTCGGTGCCGTCGCCGATGATCCGGCCCGCGTGCATGCACTGGTCAACGGCGTCATCGCCGCGGCTCGCACGCTTGAAGTTCCTGGCGTCGGACTGGCGGCGACGCGTACCTCGATCGACGGCTTCGACCGCGTGAGCCTGCCGTGGTTCTGGCGTTCGGAGTTGTCCCCGGCCGAGCTCGTCTCGCTCACCGCCTGGCCGATCGGCACTCTGCCGCTGCCCGGCGTCCGCTCACCGCATCCCGTCCGTCTTCACCCGACCGATCAGATCCCGGAGCGGGGGCTGGTGCTCGGCAATGCCACCGCGCTGCTTCCGAAGGTTCGTCGCGTCGCGATCAAGCCCGCCGATCAGCTTCAAGGGCACCTCCACTTGATCGGGCCGTCTGGTGTCGGCAAATCGAATCTCCTTATCAGCCTTGCACTACAGGACGTTGAGGCGGGCCACGGCCTGTGCTTCATTGACCCGAAGGGCGACGCCATCGAGGAACTGCTGGCGCGCATCCCGAGCCACCGACTTGGCGACGTCGTTGTCATCGATCCCCGCGACCCGTCGCCTGTGGGGCTGGCCAGCCTGGAGGGTGATCCCGACCGCGTCGCCGATGTGCTGCTCGGCGTCTTTCACTCGCTTTACGCGGACAACTGGGGCCCGCGCAGTCACGACATCTTGCATGCCAGCCTCCTGACGATGGCGCGTCGTGGCGACGCTTCGCTGGTGCTGCTGCCGACGCTGCTCACCAACACCGGCTTCCGCCGATCTGTCACCCAGCGGATCGTGCGCGACGATCCGCTCGGCCTCGGGACATTCTGGGGCTGGTACGAGTCGCTGTCGGAGGCCGAACGTCAGCAGGCCATCGCGCCCGTCATGAACAAGCTGCGTCCGATCCTGCTGCGCCCCGGTATGCGGCACACACTCGGCCAGCGACACCCCAAGTTCCACCTCGGCGACCTGTTCACCAAACGCCGCATCGTCCTCGTCAGTCTGGCGAAGGGCCAGCTCGGCCCCGAGGCGGCGCAGCTACTCGGTTCGCTCGTCGTGGCGCTGCTGTGGGACACCATCACCGCCCAGGCAGGCGTCGAGGGTCCGCGGCGTACCCGCGTCGGCATCTACATCGATGAGGTGCAGGACTACCTCCGGCTGCCGGGTGATCTCGGTGACGCGCTCGCGCAGGCACGCGGATACGGCGCGAAGGTGGCGCTAGCTCACCAGCACCTCGGGCAGCTTGGACCGCAACTGCGTGAGGCGATCCTGGCCAACGCTCGCTCGCGGGTGATGTTCGGGATGACTCATAAAGACGCCAGCGAGTTCGCTCGCATGAGTCGGGGCCAGGTGACACCCGACGATCTCGAACTGCTGCCCGCCTACGAGGCCTACGCGACCGTGCTCGCGGACGGCGCGCAGAGCCCCTGGGTGTCGCTCACCACCGCGCCGCTCGGTCCGCGCCTGGCGAGCCCGAAGGACGTGCGCTCCATCTCGGCCACAACCTATGGCGTCCCCGCCAGCGAGACGGACGCCGATCTGCGCGGCCTGGCCGATCCACCAGCCACTGCCAACGAACGGTTCGGCCGCACGCCGAAGCCTCCGCGAGGCACGTCATGAGTGCGCCCTACGTCCCGGGCCACGGTATTCCGATCGCTATACCGATCGGCTCAGAGTCGGACCCAATGTTTTCGCAGGTCAGGACCGAAGTTGGACGCACTGGGGGGACGAATACTCCGCATCCCTCGGCTGCCGAGAATGAGGCGCGGCGGCTGAGCCGTCAGCGCGTGGCGTGGCTGAACGAACACCTGCCGGAGCGTGATCGAGCCGTTCTTGAGCTGGTTGCCGCTCACCGCTACCTGACCACTGGCCAGCTCGAGCGCTTCGTCTTTACGTCACACAGCACCCCGGAGTCGGCTGCGCGGACTGCCCGCCGGGTCCTCGCTCGCCTTGAGCGCGGCGGGCTTCTGGCCTCGCTCGATCGGCGCATCGGCGGGGTGCGGGCGGGCAGTAGTGCGCGGGTGTGGCAGCTGACCTCGGGCTCGGCGCGCTTGCTCCGAGATGACGGCGTGGCCTTCCGTCGGCACGACCCGTCGCCGCGGTTCCTCGGCCACTGCCTGGCGGTCGGCGACGTCAACCTCCTCCTGCGCGGCCTCACAGCGCACGGCGCAACCAGCGTCACTGTCGATGTCGAGCCCGCATCGTGGCGCAGCTTCACTGGGCCAGGTGGCGAGCGCCGCAGTCTCCAACCGGACCTTGCTGCCTTCATTCAGACCGAGTCGTTCGATGAGCGCTGGTTCGTTGAAGTCGATCTTGGGACCGAGAGTCTGCCGACGCTGCTTCGAAAGTGCGGCCAGTACGAGGCCTATCGGGAGAGCGGCGTTGAACAGGCCGAGCACGGCAGCTTCCCACTGGTCTGGTGGGTGCTGACGAGCGACGAGCGCGCCGAGCGCCTGCTGCGCACCATCCGCCGCACGCCGCGACTGACCCCAGCGCTTTATCGAGTCTCGACCTTCACCGATCTGTCGGCTCGGCTTGCGGAGGCACTGCAATGAACCGCCTGCGCCGAAATCAGATCCTCCTCGGCGATGCGCTGCAGCAGATCCGCACACTCCCTACTCACTCGGTCGATCAGGTCATCACCAGCCCGCCGTACTTCCGACTGCGCGACTACGCCATTGAGGGGCAGCTCGGGCTGGAGGCTTCTATCGATGAGTGGGTGAAGGAAGTGCGCGCTGTCGTGGACGAGTGTGCCCGTGTCCTCGTTCCGACCGGCACCCTGTGGCTCAATCTCGGCGACACCTACAGCACCCGCCCGAGCGAAGGAGCGCTTCGAAAGAGCCTGCTCCTCGCACCCGAACGGCTCGCCCTCGCCCTGACAGAGGACGGCTGGACGCTTCGCAACAAGATCATCTGGGCCAAAACCAACGCTGCCCCGACGAGCGTCACGGACCGCCTCGCCACCAAGCACGAAGTGATCTACCTGCTGACCCGCTCCCCTAGGTACTACTTCAACCTCGACCAGATCCGGGTGCCCCATACGTCGAGATCGAAGCCGACCCACACCACAGTCGAGCCGGGAAGACCGGCCTGGCTGGGGCCGAACACCGACGGCGACCGCGGCCTCCACGCACTCAAGGCCCGCGGCGAGCCCGGACACCCACTCGGTAAGAACCCCGGCGACGTTTGGGCCATGAGCGTCAGCAACTTCCGTGGCGCGCACTTCGCGACGTACCCGGTTGCTCTCGTGGAGCGGATGCTACGAGCCGGCTGTCCGGAGCGGCGGTGCGTGAACTGTCACGCCCCATGGCGATCGCCACCGAGCCGGATCGCCGTCCAGCCGCCCGCTCCGTCGTGTGACTGCGGAGCAGGGAGTGAGCCCGGCATCGTGCTCGATCCCTTCATGGGCGCCGGGACCACGGCTGTCGCGGCACGTGCCCTCGGTCGGGATTGGATCGGCGTCGAGCTGAATCCCAAGTTTCGCGATATGGCGCTTCGGCGGCTCGATGCTGCCTGATCGGCTACGGCTCCTCGGGAGCCTGCGGTCGCTGTCTCGGAAGATGCAGCGGTCGCACCACCCCGAGGAGGTGGGCTGACCGACCATCCGGGTCGATCGGCGTGACAACCCTCAGGAAGGAGAACGAGTCCGATGAAGACTCTGGCGATTCGTCTGGAAGACGACGTGCACGCACGCCTGGCGCTCCTCTCGAAGCTCAGCGATCTGTCGATCACCGACACGATTCGAGCGGCGATTGATGGCCACCTGGCGACGCTTGCTGCCCAGCCCGACATCGCGGCCAAGGCCGAAGCCCTGACCAGCGAGATCGAGCGAGAGGCGGCCGAACAGCGCAGCGCTATCGCGGCTCTGCTCGGTGCGAGCAAGCCAGCTAGCCGTCAGGCGAAGGCCTGACACTCCTATCCATTTGGTGGGGTTCCGGGTGAGCGTGAGCTCCCCGGACCCCACCCCCACCCACCAAGGAAAGGCTCGCCTGAAATGTTGTGGAATGCACACTTTTTGATGCATTCCCGCATCACTCGGCGTAAAATGGGACATAGATCGATCAACAAAGGACACCGAAAGAGAGCCCACATTTATGCACCAAGACCCACAACTTGCTGAAGTAATCAGCAACGCGCGCAAGGCGAAGGGACTGAGCACCCGTGCGGTCGCCGCCGAGATTGGCCTCGACCAGTCGAACATCGTGCGACTGGAGAACGGTGCCGTCACCGCCCCGCAACCCGCGGTGCTGGAGAGCCTGGCTCGCGTGCTGGACCTTGACCTGGCCGACCTGTATGCCCTTGCGGGCTACACCAAGCCGTCTGAGCTTCCGGCGTTCACGCCTTACCTCCGCAGCAAGTTCGCTGGCCTCCCGACCGAGGCGCACGACGAACTCGAGCGCTCGTTTCGACGCATCGCGAAGAAGTACGGCTACGACGCCAACGGCCCGACACCGGGCCAAGACGAGAACTAACCAACGCCACCCACAGGAAAGGAGGCAGCCATGAACACAGCAACACAATCCACTCTCGGTCGCCTCCGATCCATCGCTCCAAGCACGGGCGAGCTGTCGTTTGACGAAGCACTTCGCGTCGCTGAACTACAAGCCGCCCGCATCGCCGAACTGGTCGGCGGCTTCGACCGGCTGACCGAAGCCACCATCGGCCAACTGCCTCGCGTACGCGTCGTGCAGGAAGACCTCGGTGTCTCTGGCATGAGCCACTGGACGGGCACCGAGTGGCTGATCACCCTAAACGAGCGCGACAGCCTGCGCCGTCAGCGTTTCACGCTGCTCCACGAGTTCAAGCACATCATCGACCACGGCACCACGCATCGGCTCTACACCGGCAGCCAGCGAGCATCAACCAAAGTGCAAGCCGAGCGCGCCGCTGACTACTTCGCCGGCTGCGCCCTGGTGCCGAAGCGTGAACTCAAAAGTGCGTGGGGTCAAGGCATTCAGGGCATCCCGGCGCTGGCTGCGCACTTCGATGTCAGTGAGGAAGCGATCGTCGTCCGTCTCAGTCAGACCAAGCTCAACCAAGCCGTTGACCATGTCCCCGCACCTCGCTGCGCTCGTCCTGTCAGCTCTCCCCGCGGCGCTGCACAGCGCTTCCGCGTTGCCTACACCCGAAGGAGTTACTTGTGAATAGCGACGCCGCCGACGCGATCGTTTCCAGACCCTTGGCGGTGATGTACCTCCGCGTTAGTACCAAGGACCAAGCCGGCCGGGGTGGGGAGGCAGAGGGGTTCAGCATCCCGGCGCAGCGTGAGGCCTGCCTGCGCAAAGCCGAAAGCCTGGGCGTCCAGATAGTCGAAGAGTTCGTGGATGCGGGCGAGAGCGCTCGTTCGGCTAATCGTCCTGAGCTGCAGCGCATGCTGAAATACGTCGCCAACCACCGCGTGGCTACCGTCATCGTGCACAAGGTCGACCGCCTGGCACGCAACCGCGTCGATGATGTTGAGATCAATCTCGCGCTCCGGCAAGCGGGCGCTCAACTTGTCAGCGTCACCGAGAACATCGACGAGACGCCGAGCGGCATGCTCGTCCACGGCATCATGAGTTCGATCGCCGAGTTCTACAGCCGCAACCTCGCGACGGAATCGCGCAAGGGAATGCTGCAGAAGGCGAAAGGCGGCGGCACGGTCAACGCCGCTCCGTTCGGCTACCTCAACAGTCGGGTGCGGACACCGGAAGGACGCGAAGTCCGCACGGTGGTTCTCGATCCTGAGCGCGCCCAGTGGGTGCCGTGGATCTTCGAGCACTACGTCACCGGCGAGTGGACAACGGCAATGATTCGTGACGAGCTGCAAAAGCACGGAGTCATGACCTTGCCAAAGCCCAGTCGCCCAAGCGCGCCGATCGCGCTTTCGCACGTCCACACCATCCTCAAGAATCGCTACTACGTCGGTGTCGTCACCTTCGAAGGTGTGGAGTACCCAGGCAAGCACGAAGCACTGATCAGCGAGCAACTGTTTGCCCGCGCTCAGCAGGTCCGGGAGGCGCGGCGGCAGAGCGGCGAGAAGCCGCGCGTCCACTCGCACTACCTCAAGGGCAGCCTGTACTGCGGCAACTGCGGCGAACCGCTGACTTTCGAGCAGTCCCGCAACCGAGTGGGCACGCTCTACGACTACTTCTATTGCCTCGGCCGTCAGCGACTCAAGAACGGATGCACCTTCAAGGCCACTCAGGCTCATTTCCTCGAAGAGCTGGTTGAGGACCACTGGTCGACCATCACGATGTCAGAGCGCAAACTGTCGACGGTCCGTCGCCTCGTCCTCGAACACATGGACACGTTGCTGCCCAATCAAGATCGAGCGGAGGCCACGGCGAAGCGCGAACTTGCTGACCTCGCCAGTCAGAGCGAGCGGCTGATGCAGGCGTTCTACGCCGATGCGATCTCCCTCGATCATCTCAAGCGAGAGCAGGCGAGGATCAGCGCTGCCCGCGCCGAAGCCGAAGCCCTCATCTCGCGCAACGCTACGGACCGTGACCTGGTGATCGAAAAGCTCGACTACCTCTGCGCCCTGCTTGGCAGCCCGATGCGCTACTACGAGAACGCACCGGAGAGCATGCGCCGCGAACTGAACCAGAGCATCTTCGATCGCATTTTTGTGTTTGACGATGAGATTGTCGGAGCGGATCTGACCGAGCCGGCTCAACGCCTGCTGTCCGAGAGCCTTGAGCTCGATCTAGCGCGCGAACGGAAGAGGGTCCTAACCCAACCCGTTAGAACCAGCGACCTTGGCCGAACCCCAGAGGTCGGCAATTCGTCTCACAGGGGTGAGGGGAAGGGTACCGAGGAGGCCGCCCAGGACAGTTCCGACGGACGCCTGGGCGCCTATTTGGCGGCTGAACGCCCTAGGGGTGGATTCCCTTGGGAACGAAAGAACCTCGGACCTTTCAAGGTCCGAGGTTCTAACGATCATTTCTTGGTTGCGGGGACAGGATTTGAACCTGCGACCTCTGGGTTATGAGCCCAGCGAGCTACCGAACTGCTCCACCCCGCGGCACGAAGAGTGACTCTATCATGCGCCGCGAAGTGCCGCAGATTCGGCCTCTCGATCGACGACCGCGCCTACTGTCCGATCGCGGCCAGCGCCGCCTTGATGGCATCCTGCATGGCCTGGTCGGCTTGCGCGGCCTTGACCAGGTCATTGGCCGCATAGGCCGCCGTCCGAGCCGCGAGGGCGGCCTGGTAGTCGCTCAGGGCCTTGTCGAGCGCGGCCTTCTGCGCAGCAGTGAGAGCGGTGCCCGTCCCGGTACCCGTGCCCGTTCCGGTGCCTGTGCCCGTTCCGGTGCCCGTGCCTGTTCCCGATCCCGTGCCCGACGAGCCGCCCGCGCCGTTGTCACCGGCGCTGGCGCCCGAGTCGCCGCCGAACAGCGAGTCGAGCGCGGCATCCAGCGTGTCTTCGAAGGCGATCTTGTCGCCGAACGCGACCAGCACCTTCTGCAGCAGCGGATAGCTCGTGTCGGCATTGGTGCTCGACTTCACGTAGACGGGCTGCACGTAGAGCAGGCCTCCGCCGACGGGCAGGGTCAGCAGGTTTCCGTAGATCACCTCGGTCTGCCCGCCGATGCGCAGCTGGTTCAGCTGGGTGGAGACGGTCGGATCGGAGTCGAAGGTGTTCTGCACCTGGCCGGGGCCGGGCACCGTGTCCTGCTTGGGAAGCGTGAGCAGCGTCATCTTTCCGTAGTCCGGCCCGGCATCGGCGTCGACCGAGAGGTATCCCGTCAGAACGCTCCTGCTCGACGACGAACTCGACTTCGGGATGTAGGTCGAATAGAGCGTGAACGCCGGCGACTTCGTGTCGGGCACCTGCATCGTCAGGTAGTACGGCGGCTGCGCCACCGCGCTCGACTTGGGCTGCGTCGGGTCGTTCGGCACGCTCCAGGCGTCGACGCCCGAGTAGAACGAGCCCGCGTCGGTCACGTGGTAGGTCTGGAGGATCGAGCGTTGCACCTTGAACAGGTCGGCCGGGTAGCGAACGTGAGCGAGCAGCTCGGTGCTCATCGCGCTCTGCGGCTTGACCGTCGAGGGGAAGATCTTCTCCCAGGTCTTCAGCACCGGATCCTTGTCGTCCCAGGCGTACAGGGTCACCTTGCCGCTGTAGGCGTCCACGGTCGCCTTCACGGAGTTGCGGATGTAGTTCACGTCGTCGAGCGCATAGCCCGGCTGCGGCGTGTAGGTGTCGACGATCGTGTTGCTGAGCTGCTCGACCCGCGAGTACGGATAGTCGGCCGTCGTCGTGTACCCGTCGACGATCCAGACCACGTGGCCGTTGACCACGGCCGGGTACGGGTCGCTGTCGAGCGTCAGATACGGCGCGACCTTCTCGATGCGGGTCTTCGGGTCGCGGTCGTAGAGGATCTGCGAGTCGCTGTTCACGGCATCCGTGAAGAGGATCTCTTGAGCCCCGAAGTGGATGGCGTACGTCAGCTTCTTGAGGAAGGTGTCGAGCTTCGGACCGCCATTGCCGGTGTAGGTGGTCGTGGCGCCGTCGGTCTCGGCATCGGAGGCGGTCGAGCCGCCGCCGGAGGGGTAGTCGAACTCGATGTTCTTCGAGCCCTTGGGGGCGCCGACGATCGAGTACTCGGGCGACGCCTCACCGAAGTAGATGCGCGGCTGGAAGTTGCCGAGAGACCCCTTCGGAGGGATATCGGACTCGAGGAACTTCGGCTCCCCGTTCGCCGCGCGCTGGTTGCCGTACGCCGCGACGATGCCGTAGCCGTGCGTGTACACCAGCGTGTCGTTGTACCAGCTGTTCGAGCTCTGGTTCGCCGAGTCGAGCTCGCGCACCGCGATCACGGTGTCTTGGGTCTTGCCCTTGATCGTGTAGCGATCGACGTCCAGCTGCTTCGGGAACTGGTAGTACTGCCGCACCTGCTGCAGCTGCGCGAAGGTCGTGCTCACCTGGGCGGGATCGAGGATGCGGATCTGCGCCGTCGTCTCGGCGTCGGCCCGCAGCTGGCCGGCCTCGACATCCGTGGTCGCGTTGTACTGCACGACGTTCACGTCGTCGACCCCGTATGCCGTGCGGGTCGCCTCGATGTTGCGCTTGATGTAGGTGGCCTCGAGGGTGCGCGCACTGGCGTTGACCTGGAGGTTCTGCACGAGCGCCGGGTAGATCGATCCGATCACCAGGCTCGACACGATCAGCAGTCCGGTGGCGATGAGGGGCAGGCGCCAGCGGCCGATCGCCGCGGTCAGGATGAACAGCACCGCGACCAGAGCGGCGATCCCGGCCAGGATCACCTTGCTCGGGATGGTGGCGTTGACATCGGTGTATCCGGCGCCGGTGATCGTGGCACTGGCTCCGATGGGCGACTCATCGGTCAGGGTGGCGTACTGGTCGAGCCAGACGCTCACCGCCTGGAGCGCCACGTAGATCGCCGCGGTCAGGGCGAGTTGGATGCGTGCGGGCCGGGTGATGCGCACCTCGCGACCCGAGATGCGGATGCCGCCGTACAGGTAGTTGGTCGCCAGCGCCGCGAGACCCGCGACGATCACGGCCGCCGACGCGTACGCGACGATCCCCCGGAAGAACGGGAGCTCGTACACGTAGAACGAGACGTCCTGGTGGAACTGCGGGTCGACGGTGCCGAAGCTCGTGCGATTCAGGTACTGCAGCACGGTCGGCCAGCGGGTCGCCGTCGAGACACCCATGAAGATGCCGAGCACGATCGGGATGCCGTACATCGCCAGCCGGCGCAGCGGCTCGATCACCTGCTGGTAGCGGTCCAACTGCGAGTTGAGCTTCGCGTACACGGGCCGCGACCGGAACGCGATGAAGATGCTCAGCCACACCAGCAGCGCCATGGCGAGGAACCCGACCACGAACATGACCACCGCGGCATACCACTGCGTGGTCAGCACGTTGAGGTAGCCGAGCTGGTCGAACCAGAGGACGTCGGCGTACAGCCCCGAGAAGATGAAGAACAGGATGATCAGGACGGCGATCGCTGCGGCCGTGATCGCGAAGGCGGCACGGCTGCGATTGCGCGGGGCCTTCGGCTGGGTACTGGCGGTGGAGGACGTCACGCCACGATCCTAGGGTCGCGAGCAGGTAGCCAGCTTGGAGGTGTCGCCGCCGGAGGTGATGGCCGCGATGTCGGCCAGCGAGTCATCCAGGGTCTTCACCGCGAACACGGTGAGCCCGCTGGGGATGTGGCCGCGCACCTCGTTGCAGTTCGAGTCGGGCGCGAGGAACCATTTCGCCCCCGCGTCGCGCGCGCCATACAGCTTCTGCCGGATGCCGCCGATCGGCCCCACGGCTCCGCTCGGGTCGATCGTGCCGGTTCCCGCGATGTGGGCGTGGCCGATCAGGTCGCCCGGGGTCAGCTTGTCGTAGATGCCCAGCGCCATCATCATCCCGGCGCTCGGGCCGCCGACATCCTGCAGCTGGATCTTGACGTCGAAGGGGAAGGTGTACGTCGATCCCGTGTAGACGCCGACCGCCGGCTTCTTGCTGTCCGGGTTGATCGTGGGGGTGATCTCGAGGGTGAGCAGCTCGCCCTTCCTGCGCACCACGAGCTCGACCGGCTTCGAGGTTCCGTTGCCCTGGATGGTGTGCTGCAGCATCGTGAGCCCGGTCACCGGCTCGCCGTTCGCGCTCACCAGTTCGTCGCCGGCCTTCAACTTTCCGGATGCGGGGGTGCCCTTGATGACCTGCGCCACCACCAGTTGAGATGCGTAGTCGATCTTCAACTTCGTCAAGGCCGCCGCGATCGCGTCCTGCTGCGAGTTGGTCATGTCGATCGCGCTCTCGACATTGGACTGATCCGCCGTCTGGCCGGGTGGGTAGAGCTCGTCGAGCGGCACCGCGGCGCGGCTGGGGTCGAACCACGAGCCGGCCAACTGGATCCAGCTCACCCGGTTCTGCGGAGTTCCGTCGATGTAGACGGTCAGCATGTCGAGGGTGCCCGTCGTCGGGTAGGTCTGCTTGCTCGGGATCTCGATGAGCGGCACGGTCTTGCCGTTCACCTCGGTCTTGCCGAGCACGTCGTACACCGGGCCGGGTCGCTCGACGGCGTACGGGGACGGAGACATCCCAAGCACAATGGCTCCGACGACGGCGGCCACCAGCAGGAGCCAGCCGAGCGCTCGACCCGCGCGTCCGCGATCGGAGAGGAAGCTGCGCACCGTGTTCGTCCGCCTGTCGTGGTGAGGTCTGTCGGGTGTGTTCGCTGCGGGCGGAGGCCGCTCCGGCCCAGCCTAGGCGAATCCCCCGGACTCTCGAGCGGGCGAGGGCTACCTTAGAACGCATGGCTGATGATTCGCGGGACGAACCGTCTGAGGACGACTTCCGCGACATGCTGCGCGATTTTCTCGCCGGCAACACGGAACTCGACCCGGCGAAGCTCGCGAGCGCTGCCGGGCTTCCCAACGATCCCGAGATGGTGCAACGGCTGATCGGCCAACTGCAGCAGGCGCTGCAGAACAGCGGCGAGGGCATCAACTGGGGTCTCGCGCTCGAACAGGCGAAGGGTCTCGCCACCCGCTCGGCCGTGGTCAGCACGCCCGCCGAGACCTCGGCCATGGAGCAGGCGCTGCACGTCGCGGCGCTCTGGCTCGACGAGGTCACGTCGATCGCCGAGCTCACCGTCCCGCCCGTTCTGCTGACCCGCGCGGGCTGGGCCGAGGCGACCATGCCGGTCTGGACGCAGCTCGCCGAGCCGGTCGCGCACTCCATCGCCAACGCGCTCACCGGGGTGCTCGAGGAGCAGGCGCCCGAAGAGTTGAGCGGCATACTCGGCAACGCGGGGCAGCTGATGCGCAACGTCGGCGGCACGCTGTTCGCGATGCAGCTCGGGCAGGTCGTCGGCCAGCTGGCCGGCGAGGTCGTCTCGGGCGGCGATGTCGGCATCCCGCTGCTCGACGGCGAGGCGCGCCAGGCGGCGCTCGTGCCGCAGAACGTGGATGCCTTCGGGGCCGGGCTCGACATCCCGGTGGACGAGGTGCGGCTCTACCTCTCGGTGCGCGAGCTCGCGCACGCGCGGCTGTTCCGCCACGCCAAGTGGCTGCGGCTGCACCTGCTGACGCAGATCACCGACTTCGCCCGCGGCATCCGGATCGACACAGAGCGTCTCGAGGAGCTCGCCTCGGACTTCGACCCGCAGAACCCCGAAGAGCTGCGGGCCGCGATGACGAGCGGGGCACTGATCCCGCCGAAGAGCGAGGAGCAGTTGGCCGCCCTGGCCCGGCTCGAGACGATGCTCGCGCTGATCGAGGGCTGGGTGGATGTCGTCACCGCCGCCGCCACCTCGCGGCTTCCGAAGAGCGACGCGATCGCCGAGAGCGTGCGCCGCCGCCGGGCCGCCGGCGGACCTGCGGAGTCGGCGTTCGCGACCCTGGTCGGCCTCGAGCTGCGCCCGCGCCGGCTGCGCGAGGCCGCCGTGATGTGGCAGAAGGTCACGGATGCCGCGGGCGACAACGCGCGCGACGCGCTCTGGGCGCATCCCGACCTGATCCCCACCGACGCCGACATCGACGACCCCTCGGCCCTGATCGCGCGCCTCACCTCCGACACGCGCATCCCGGATGACGTCGACATGGCGATCGAAGACCTGCTCAACGACGACGGAGAGAACCGGCCGCACGAGGTGTGACGCGACCCTTGCGGGTCGAGCGCTAGCGACGCTGTCGTCTGGCCGCCCGGCGCCGCATCCTCCCGACGCCATTTCCGTTCGCGCGCAATTCAGCGCGAACTGAATGGCGAATTGACACCAGACCACCCCCCGCGAGGAGCGCGCATCGCCGCCTGTGGAGGGTGAGCACCGCGGCGCGGCGCATCGCGGCATGCTGTGCGCATGGTGCTCAAGGTGCGGGAGGGCGTGCCGCTGGTGTGGCGGAGCCCGAGCAGCCTGCAGTTCGGGGTGGACGAGCCGCTCGTCGTGCTCGACGAGGTGGATGCGGGCACCGAACGGATGGTCGCCGCCCTGGTCAGCGGCATCTCGTCGACCGGCTTCGACATGATGGCGCGCGGCGCCGGCGTTTCGACGGATGCGGCAGCCGAGCTGCTGACTCAGCTCGAACCGGTGCTCGCGCCCGAGGCCGCGGATGCGTCGGCACGCCGGTCTCGGGTCGCCGTCAGCGGCGACGGGCCGCTCGCCGACGAGCTGCGGCGGGTGCTGCGCGATGAAAGGGTGCTCGCGGAATCCGACCAGAGCACCCCCGACCTCGCGGTCATCGTGGCGGGCTGGGTGATCTCGCCCGAAGATCACGGCACTTGGTTGCGCCGCGACATCCCGCATCTGCCGGTGGTGGTCGGCGATGGGGGCGTGACGGTCGGGCCGCTGGTAGAGCCGGGCGACGGGCCGTGCCTGTATTGCGTTCAGCTCGCCCGCACCGACGACGACCCGGCGTGGCCGGCCATCGCCACGCAGTTGTGGACCCGGCCGACACCCGAACTCAGTGGCGTGGCCGTCGTTGAGGCGGCCGGGTTCGTCGCGCGGACCGTACTCGAGCGGCTGAGCCGAGGTGTCGGCGACGCGGTGAGCCGACGACTCGCCACCTCGACGGGCGAGGTCAGCTCGCGCGTGTGGATGCGGCACGCGATGTGCCGCTGCGCAGCTCCTGCAGAAAGCGACTGGGCTCCCGCTGCTGACCCCGGGAGCCGATCCGCGACCACGACAGCAGCAGCCGTCGCCGTGCCCGCGTGATCCCGACGTAGAACAGCCGACGCTCCTCGTCGATCGCCGCCGGCGTCTTCGCGTAGTTGATCGGCAGCAGCCCCTCGCTCAACCCGACCAGGAACACGGTCTGCCATTCGAGCCCTTTCGCGCTGTGCAGCGTCGAGAGCACGACGGCCGAGACGGTCAGCTCGTTGTTGCTCTCCTCGCGGTCGGCCAGCTCGGCGGCGAAACGCTTGAGCGACACCGAATCGGGCACCTCGTCGGCGAACCGCACGATGGCGTCGAGGGCATCCCAGCTCTCGCGCGGCAGCGACGAGTCGTCGGGCAGCAGGCTCCAGCCGAGTTCGCGCGCCAGGTTCGAGACGATGGCGCGAGCCGGCTCGTCGGGCTCGGAATGCACCTGCACCCGCAGGGCGAGCAGCAGCTTGCGCACGGCGGGCAGCTTGAAGAACGTGCTCGACCCGAGCTGGCGCACCGCGACGCCGCTCTGCTTGAGCGCCGCCTCGATGGCGACCGCCTGCTCATTCACGCGGAACAGCACCGCGATCTGCTCGGGCCGCGTGCCCGCCGCGAGCTCGGTCGCGATCGCACCGGCGACGGCCTGCGCCTCGGCGACATCGTCGTCGAACACGGCGACAGCCGAGACCTGCTCGGGCGAGGCGCTTGTCGGGCGCAGCTCGAGCGCGCCGGGCCGGTCGCGCATCAGCCGGTTCGCCAGGGTCAGCACGGCCGGCGTCGAGCGGTAGTTGCGCTCCAACCGCACGACGTGGGCCTGTGGGAACTCCCGCTCGAAGCCGAGCAGGTACGCGCTGGTCGCGCCGGTGAAGGAGTAGATGGTCTGGCTGGCATCCCCGACCACGCAGACGTCGGTGCGATCGCCGCGCCACAGGGTGAGCAGTCGATGCTGCAGCGGCGAGACGTCTTGGTACTCGTCCACCGTGAAGAAGCGGTACTGGGCGCGCACCGCGGCGAGCACGCGCGGTTCGGAGTCGAGCATGCCCGCGGTGGCGAGCAGCACGTCCTCGAAGTCGAGTCGGCGGCGCTCGTCCTTCAACTGCTCGTACCGGGTCTGGATGTCGACGACCGCTGCCACGTCGAGCCCCCCGGGCATCGGCCGTTGCTGGTCGATCACGGCGGCGGCGTAGCGCTCGATGCTCAACTCGGACGTCTTGCGCCACTCGATCTCGCCCGCCAGATCGCGCAGGGTCGCGCCTCCGAGCCGCAGGTGCAGGGCATCCCCCGCCTCGGAGATCAACCGCGACTTGTTCTCGACCAGCTTGGGAGACGGACCGCCCACGACATCCGGCCAGAACTGCCCGAGCTGGGCGAGGGCGGCCGAGTGGAAGGTGCGCGCGACCGCCCCCTCCGCCCCGAGCTGGCGCAGCCGCTCACGCAGCTCGCCCGCCGCCTTCGTGGTGAAGGTGAGCGCCAAGACGCTACCCGGCGAGTAGGTGCCGGTGCGCAGCCCGTGGGCGATCCGGTAAGTCAGGGCGCGGGTCTTGCCGGTTCCGGCTCCGGCCAGGATGCAGACCGGGCCGAGCAGGGCGACCGCGGCTTCGCGCTGCTCAGGGTCGAGGCCGGCGAGCAGCTCATCGTCGAGCGCGGGAGTCATGCGCGGGTCACCAGCGCTCGTGTCACCGGCGCCCGTGTCACCGGCGCCCGTGTCACCAGCGCCCGCCGTCCGGCAGCTCGCCGCCGTACCACTCGTCGATGATCGCGCGCGCGATGGAGGTGCTGCCGGGCAATCGGATCTCGCGCGCGGCGTTCGCGGCGGCCAGCTCGTCGCGGCTGAACCAGCGCAGCTCGAGGATCTCCTCGCCATCCGGCCGGCCGACCGTCGAACTGCCGGGGGCGACCCGCGCGCGGAACCCCACCATCAGCGACGCCGGGAACGGCCACGGCTGGCTTCCGCGATAGACCGGGTCGACGACGCGCACGCCCGACTCCTCGTAGACCTCGCGGACGACGGCCGCCTCGAGCGACTCCCCCGGCTCGACGAATCCCGCCAGCAGCGAGAAGCGGTTGGACTCCCACAGGGCGTTCGAGCCGAGCAGCAGCCGGTCGTCGTCATCCGTGATCCCGACGATGATCGCCGCGTCGGTGCGCGGGAAGAGCTCGGTGCCGGTGACGGAGTCGCGGCGCGTCCAGCCCGAGGCCTCGGGGATGCTGGCGTGCCCGCTGCGCGGCGAGAACCCGTAGCTCGCGTGCCAGTTGGCGAGGGCGAGGGCCTCGGTGAAGAGTCCCGCATCCCGGACGCTCAGCTGAGCGCCCAGCAGCCGCAGGTCACCCCATTCGGAGTCGTCGGCCGCCAGCTCGGCGGCGGTCTCGGCATCCACCAGCAACGCCGCGATCGGCGAACCGGCGGGCAGATCGGGCTCGTGCACGATCGACCGGCCCAGATACAGCCCGAGGTCGTGGCGCGGCACGCGCGTCGGCTCGAGCAGCGCGAGCTCGGCGGGGCCCGTCAGGAGCGCCTTGCGCTCGTGGAGCACCACCACCCGGGCGAGCGGATCCGCGAGCACCGCCTCGAGCCCGAGGCCGCGCGACAGGTGGTCGCGATCGATCGACGCGCGGGCCAGCGGCAGCCGGGAGCCGAAGGAGTCGGTCAAACGGCTACCTCCGGAGCGGGCGAGAAGGGCGTGGCGTGCGGCCGGGCCGGGCCTGCACCGACCTACCCTGTCGTCATGGCCAGATCCCAGTTCACTCTAGCCGCGCTCGCCACCTCAGCCGTCGCCGAGCTCGACGTCGCGGGGGTGCAGGCCTTCGGCTCCATGGGCCAGGGCGACTTCGATGCCGCGCTGCTCACCGGCACGGACGGCAGGCACTGGGTCGTGCGCGTTCCGCGCAGCGAGCGAGCAGAATCCGAGCAGTCGGCCGACCTGGTCGCCCTGCGCGCACTCAGCGCCGGGGTGCGCAGCCGTCTGCCGTTCGCGGTCTCGAGCTACGCGGGTCAGGTGCCTGTCGGCGGCACGCGCGCCGTCGTCTACGAGTTCGTCTACGGCACGAAGGTGTCGCTCGCGCAGATCGCGCCCGAACTGGCCGCTTCGATCGGCGCGGGCATCGCGGCGATCCACGCGCTCCCCACCTCCTTCATCGTGGATGCCGGCCTTCCCGGTCACAGCGCCGTCGACGGCCATCGCGCCGCTGTCACCCTGATCGACCGCGCGTGCGCGACCGGGCTGGTTCCCGTCGCCCTTCAGCGGCGCTGGGAGCATGCGATCGCCGAGTCGGCGCTCTGGCAGTACACGCCGACCGTGATCAACGGCTCGTTGGGCTCGGACTCGGTGCTCGCCGCATCCGATCAGCTGACCGGGGTGCTCGGCTGGCACGGTCTCCGCGTCGGCGACCCGGCCCTCGACCTGCAGTGGCTGCTCGGCTGCGGCCAGGCCGGTGCGACGGATGCCGCGTTCGACGCCTACTGCGCGGCCCGCGGCCAGATCGACCGCCAGTTGCGGCAGCGCGCCACCCTGCTCGCCGAGCTCGAGGTCGCCCGCTGGCTGCTGCACGGCACCGAGGTGCGCAGCACCGAGATCGTCGATGACGCGGTCGAGATGCTCTCGGCCCTCACGGACGACGCACAGAAGACCCTCGGCAGCACGGTCAGCGGCGACACCGTCGACCTGAGCAGCGCGGTCGGGCACCATTCGTTCGTCAATACCGACGAGATCGAGGCGCTGCTCGACCAGACCGAGCGCTTGACCCGCTAAGCAACGGGAGCCGCCTCCGGCCGCTTGACGATCCGCAGCAGCTGCCGTGGGCGTCGCAGGTCGACACGCAGCGTCAGCTCGTGGCGACGCGCGAGGATGACGGCCACCACGAGGCCGGCCGCCGCGGGAACGCCGCCGGCCACCAGGAACGCAGGCTGCGCGCCCAGGTTCTGGGCGATCCATCCGATGATGAGGCCGCCTGCCGCCTGCCCGCCCACGTTCACCATGATGTAGAACGACATCACCCGACCCCGGATGCCGAGATTCGTCGACAGCTGCGTCAACGATTCCGAGGCGGTCGCGAAGGCGATGCGCGTGATGCCGATGCCGACCAGCGCGCCGAGGAAGATCAGGTACGCCGGCGCCACCCCCGCCAGCGCCGTGACGGCGCCGTAGATCACGACCGCGATCACAATCGCGCGCAGGCGCAGCTGTCGGCGGCGGGTGGACAGCAGGGCGCCCGCCAGGGCGCCGGCCGCGGCGAGCGAGCTGTAGAGGCCATATCCGGCGGCGCCGGTCTGGTACGTGACATTGGCCGACGCCGTGAACAGCACCGGCAGGTTCATGCCGAAGGTCGCGACGAAGAACATCAGCACGATCGGCCAGAAGATGGTCGGCTTGCGCACCACGTACTGCAGCGCCTCGCGGATCTGGCCCTTCGCGGCGACGACCGGGCGCGAGCGGGTGAGCTCGTGGGTGCGCATCAGCGAGAGGGCGAGCACGGCGATGGCCGAGGTGCCGGCGTTGATGGCGATCGACCAGCCCGAGCCGACCAACGTGATCAGCACCCCGCTGATCGCCGGACCGAGCAGGCCGCCGAGGTGGAAGATGCTGGCGTTGAGCGTGATCGCGTTGCGCAGCCGATGCGATCCGACCATCTCGCTGACGAACGCGGACCGCGACGGGGAGTCGACCGCCATCGAACAGCCGGTGATGGTCGCCACCACGAACACCATCCAGGCCTGGGCGACGCCGGTCAGCACGAGCGCGGCGAGCAGCCCGTTGAAGACGGTGCCGACCGACTGGGTCATGATCAGGGTGCGGTGGCGTTTGTATCGGTCCGAGATGACTCCGGCCCACGGGCCGATGAGCAGGGTGGGGGCGAACTGGAGGGTGACCGTGAGTCCGACCACGGCGACGTTGCCGGTCAACTCGAGCACGAGCCAGTCGATCGCGACCCGCTGCATCCACCCGCCGACGTTGGCGAACAGCTGGCCGACGATGTACAGCCGGTAGTTGTACGCCCGCAACGCGATGAAGGTGTCGCGCCAGCGCGGCGCCTGGGTGATGACGGGAATGGGTTGCGTGACGCTCTCGGGCTCGACACCGCTGAGATTGGTCACGTTGATCAACGGTACGCTCGCGCACGTCATTCGATTGTGGAATCGTGGCTATAAGTCCTATTGGATGTGTGAATGAGAGGTGGGCGCCCATGTTCGACCCCGTGCTGCTGCGCACCTTCGTGGCCGTCGCCGAGACGCTGAGTTTCACGCGCGCGGGCGAGCTGCTCGACCTCAGCCAGCCGACCGTGAGCCAGCAGATCCGCAAGCTCGAGGTGGCGGCGGGCCGGCAACTGGTGGCGCGCGACACCCGGGCGGTCGCCCTGACCGACAACGGGGATGCCATGCTCGGCTTCGCCCGCAGCATCCTGGCCGCGCACGACCAGGCCGCCGCCTACTTCACCGGATCGGCGATGCGCGGTCGACTGCGCTTCGGATCGGCCGACGACCTGGCTCTGACCCAGTTGCCGCAGGTGCTGCGCGATTTCCGGCAGCTCTACCCGCAGATCAATCTCGAGCTCACGGTGAACCAGAGCGGCGTGCTGGCCCGCAGGCTCCAGGCCGGCCAGCTCGACCTGGTCTACATCAAGCAGGAGCCGGATCAGCCCGACGGCCGCATCGTGCGCCGCGAGCGGCTGGTCTGGGTGGCGCACAAGTCTCTGCAGGTGGAGCCGGATCAGCCGGTGCCGCTGATCGTGTACCAGGCACCCTCGCTCTCACGTACGGCGGCGATCCGCGCCCTCGAGGATGCCGGCCGCACCTGGCGCATCACCTGCAACGTCCGCGAGATCAACGGCGTGCTCGCCGCGCTGCGGGCCGGGATCGGGGTGGCGGTGTTCCCGCAGAGCCTGATCCCAGCCGATCTGGTGCCGGTGACCGCCGCGTTCGGGCTGCCGACGCTCGGTGAGGTCGATTTCGCGCTGCTGGACAACCCGCGCGCGGCGCGCGAGCCGGTGGATGCGCTGGTGAGCGCGATCGTGGCGCGATCGTCGCTTGGAGCCAGCGCGGCGTGACCGTCAGTCGTTTTCGACGGCGCAGTCGCCGTTGCCCGCGTGAAGGTTGAAGGCCAACGTCTGCAAGATGGCCGGCTCACCGTTGTAGAAGAGCAGGTCTGCAGCGTCGACGGACGATGACTGAGACGGGTCAACGGCGATGCGCAGAATGAGATTGCTCCGTGGGGACGGAAGTGAGCGAGGATAGCGGCTTCCCGCGAACGCCTTTCTCAACTCGGCCTGGGAGGGAGGCGTCTCCCCCGATGCGAACCCAAGGGGTGGAGCTAGCCACCCCGACTGCACAAGTGACGCGTTGCTGGCCTGATCCAACTTCGCCTCAGCCAGTTCGGGGAAGTCGTCGCGTTCGGTGAGGGTCAGTTCGACGTAAACCGACCGACGGTCTGCCGACACCGAGCAGGCCGTGCCGCCATACTTCAACAGATCGAAGTGCCGCGGCGCAGTAATGGCGGCGATCCCGAGAGCCACCAGACCGATCACCAGGCCAACGGCAACCAGCGGAATCCCGACGGCCAGGCCGATCGCGATGGCACCCGCTCTCCGGCTCGCGCGTTGTCCAGTCACGCTCATGCCGGATGCTCCCATGCTCGGAATCCTGCCGCAAGAGCGTCAGCGCGCCGAGCTGCCGCCATGCGGCTCAGGAACCGAACGCCGCCCGCCATCGCGCGAGCAGTTCGGCCTCGTCGTCGATGTGGTCGGGGCGGATCACGCGGTCGTCGGCCACGAAGTAGAACGCCGCCGTGATCCGACTCGGCTCGATGTCGGCCCACTTCGAATAGGCGAGCCGGTACAGCGCCAGTTGCAGCGTCTTGCGCTCGAGGTCGTCGTCGTCCTTCGGTGCCTTGCCGGTCTTCCAGTCGACGACTTCGAACCTGCCATCGTCGAGCGCGTAGATCGCGTCGATCTTGCAGATGACGATGCGGTCGTCGAACGGCAGGTGGATCTCGCGCTCCACCTCGATCGGGCGCCGATCCGCCCACTCCGAGGCCTCGAAGGTCGCGCGCAGCCTCGCCAGGTCGGCAGCCTCGACGCCGTCGCCCTCGTCGTCCAGCTCCAGGGCGGGCGCGTCCAGCTCGTCCGATCCGGCCCCCAGGCCGTAGCGGTTCTCGACCCAGGAGTGGAACAGCGTGCCCAGCCGCGTCGCCTTGAACGGCTTCTCGGGCATCGGGCGCAGCAGCGACGAGGCCACGGCATCCGGCTCGGTCACGAAGTCTTTGAACCGGGATGCCGGCACGCGAGTCGGCAGCGCGACCGCCCCCGCGCCTGCCAGACGTCGGGCTCGTTCGGTGAGCAGCAACTCCAGCTCATGCGCCCACGGACCGCCGATCTTCGGCTCGGCCGCACGGACCGCCGCGGCCGCCGCCTCCACCGCCTCCCGACGCTCACCGAGCGGATCGCGCGGCCATCGGAACCACTCCAGGTTGTCGCCCATCGGGTTCGTCTCGCTCTCGGGCGCGGCCGGCAGCTCGTCGACGACGCCCGCCAGCGCCAGGTCGCGCAGGAACGGACTCGGTTCGCGGTACTTGGTCTGAGTGGCCCAGAACGACCCGCTCAGCAGCAACTCGTGACGGGCCCGGGTCACCGCGACATAGGCCAGTCGGCGCTCCTCGTCCTGCAGACGCCCGCTCACCGCCGCCTTGAAGTCGTCCCGGTTGTCGAGCAGCTCTTTACGGGTGGTCGCCGACTCCCAGTCGTACACCGGCAGGTCGGCCGCGTCTCCGCGGAACGGCCAGGGCAGCTGCCCGAACGCGAGCCAGCCGTTGGTGCCGTCGATCGGCTTCATCGGCAGCTCGTCGGCGACCAGGCGCGGGACGGCGACCAGGTCCCACTCGAGGCCCTTCGCGCCGTGGATGGTGAGGATCTGCACGGTGCCCGGCTCGGGATCCTCGGGGCGGGGCGCCAGATCCTCGCGTTCCTCGGCGGCGCGCAGCCAGGCCAGGAATCCGTTGAGCTCGGATCCGACTCGCGTGCTCGCGTCGTCCAGAGCGAGGTAGCCGTCGATCGCGTCGAACAGAGCCTCCATCGGCGCACCCCCGAGCGGGCGGTCCTCGTTCGACACCACCTCGATGTCGAGGCGCAACTCCTGTTCGACGAGCGACACCAGATCGGGCAGCGAGAGGGATGCCCGAGCACGCAGGCGCGCCACCACCTGCCCAGCGTCGCGCAATCTGGCCAACCCCACCTCGCTGAAGTGCGCGAGGGCGGAGTGCCCCGCCGGGGCGTGAGCGAGAAAGTCGAGCGCATCGACGATCGAGCCGCCCTCGCCCTCGGTCAGGCTGGACCGCATCCGCTCCTTGACCTCGTCGGCGTAGACCTGCTGCGCGTGGTCGCGATCGCGCAGCCAGGAGGCCAGCCGGTTCAGGGCGTGCAGGTCTTGGACCCCGATCCGCCAGCGCGAGCCCGCAAGAACCCGGATCAGCTCGAGACCGGCCCCCGGATCGCTCAACACTGAGAGCATCGACACCAGATCCGCGATCTCCGGCTCGGCCAGCAGGCCGCCGATGCCCAGCACGTGGTACCTCACGCCCTGCTTCTTGAGCGCTCGCAAGAAGTAGGGCTGGGTCTTGCGCGCCCGGAACAGCAACGCGGCCGATGGGGGTTCAGGCACCGAGAGTCGCGCCGCGAACCAACTCGCCACCGCGTCGGCCTCCGCCTCGAGGTGCTCCTCGAACCGCACCGCGATGGGCATGTCGGTCGCCCTCGGCGCCGGTTGCAGCTTCTCGACGGGCACCCGCGACACCAGCGACAGCGGCGCGACCAGCGCGTTGGCGGCATCCAGGATGCGGTGCCCGTTGCGCCAGCTGGTCGACAGCGGATACGGGCTCCCGCTCGCACCGAACTGGGTGGGGAACTGCTCGAGGTTCGAGGCCGAGGCGCCGCGCCATCCGTAGATCGACTGGTTGGGGTCGCCGACCGCCATCACCGGATGACCGGCGAACAGCCGCGCGAGCAGCCAGGTCTGCACGACCGAGGTGTCCTGGTACTCGTCGAGGAGCACGACGCGAAACCGGTCGCGGAGCTCGGCCGCCACTGCCGGCTGCTTCTCGAGGATCTTCAGCGCCAGCGCGACCTGGTCGGAGTACTCGACCGCGCTGCGGGTGAGCTTGGCCGCCTCGTACTCGCCGACGAGGTCGACCAGCACGTCGAGGGCGGCCACCGCCGACACCATGCCGTCGACCGCGGCATACGCTCCGCGACCGCCGGGCGGCAGGTCTCGTGCCGCGGCGAAGCGCAGCGCGAACTCGCGCACCGCCTCGGGGTCGGCGATGTTCTCGGCGATCGCTCGACTGAGCCCGAGCACCGCCGTGGTCACCGGGTCGAGGTTCTTCTCCAACTCGGGCAGCCGCTCATCGCGCGAGCGCGTCACCGTCGCGCGGGCCAGCTGCCACGCCCCGGCCTCGCCCAGCACCGCCCCGTCGCCCTCGCGGCCGACCAGCAGCGCGTTATCGCGGAAGATCGAGTTGGCGAACGAGTTGTAGGTCGAGACCACCGGTGCCTGGAACGGGTCGTGGTCCTCGGGCGTCAGCCCGGCGTCGGCGAGCTGGGCGATGCGATCGCGGATGCGCACCAGGAGCTCGCCGGCGGCCTTGCGCGTGAAGGTGAGGCCGAGCACCTCGCTCGGCTTCACGTGCTCGTTGGCCAGCAGCCAGAGCACGCGGTTGGCCATCGTCTCGGTCTTGCCACTACCCGCGCCCGCGACCACCAGTGCCGGGCCGAGGGGGGCCTGGATGACGGCCTGCTGCTGCGCGGTCGGGACGGGCAGTTGCAGCGCTTCGGCGATATCGATGGCCGAATATCGACTCGGCGGCGGCTGCGAATGCAGCGCGTTCGACGACATAAAGTCAGTCACTCGACACCGCCCGCACCCGGTGCAGCCGCAGCCGCGGCGTCGCGCCATAGCCGCCGTACTGCTCCAACTCGACGAGCCCCTCGAACTCGGCAGCCGCGATCAGCGTCGCCGCCTGGCGGATCCGTTCCCGCACGGCCTCGAGCGCGTCGGCATCCAGGGTGGCCTGGTGCCCGTCCCGGTAGCGCTTGCCGCCGATCCCCTCGCGCACGTAGAGCAACTTCGCGCCGCCCGGCACGTGGCTGCCGTGCTCGGCGAGCGGCTCGTCGAACTTCCCCTCGGCGTAGGCGAGTTGGTACGCACCGAGCTGGGGATGCGCGGCGATCTGCCCCGGCGAGGTGATCGGCCGTCCGGTCTTGAGGTCGACGATCACGACCTGGCCGTCGGGGCCGCGTTCGATGCGGTCGATGGAGCCGTTGACGACGATCTGAGGAGTGGCCGTTCCGTCTTCGCGCGGTTCGGCGCCGGGCACCTCCCCATACTCCAATCTGAACCGTCCCTCGGCGGCGACGAGGATCTTGCCGCCGCGCTGGAAGTCGGCCAGGTACTCGGCGAGCGCCTCGGTGAATCCGCGCGCGAGCCGCTTCTGCCGCTGCGCCAGCCAGGGCGACTCGAACACCAGCTCGTCCCATCGCGACTCGACCGCGCTCCACAGCCGGTCGACGACGGGATCGTCCGTTGTCTCCATGGCCCAGTGCAGGATCGTGCCCACCCCGGCAATGACCCCCGAATCCCCGCCGGCGATGGTCTCGAGGAACCAGTCGAGCGGCGACTCCTCGAGCCGTTCCATGCGCGACGGCGATACCGGGATGCTTCCGCCCTCGAACAGCGGACCGGTCGACGAGATCGGCTCGAGTCCGTGCCAGTCGGCAGGATCCGCGCCCGGCAACCCCAGCCGCGCCAGCTCGGCGAGAGAACCGGCGGCCCCCGCGGCATCCGCCCGATTCGATCGAGGGTCGGCGAGGGTGCGCCGCAGTCGGCCGGTGAAACCGCGCAGCGAGAGCGGCGGCTTGGTGGTCGAATCGATCAGCGGTGTGTCGGAGGGCAGCAGCGAGAAGAACACACTTCGCTGCTCGTCGTCGTTGGCGACCGCCGAGAGGACCACCCGCTCGCTGGCGCGCGACACCGCGAGCGCGAACATGCGCAGCTCGTCGTCGAGCACGAGTTTGCGGTCGTCGACCGCGCGCTCCGCCGCACGGCCGGCCGCCTCTCCTTCGCCTGAAACCTGCAGCGCGCGCAGCAGGTTCTGCGGCTCGAGCAGCGAGCCGCGGGCGCGCAGGTTCGGCCACACCCCCTCTTGCAGAGCAGCGACGACCACCGTTCGGAACTCGAGGCCGACCGCTCCGGACGGCGTGGTCACCAGCACGGCGTCGTCGCTGCGCCGCGGGGTCAGCACGTCTTCGGGCACCTCGGCGTCGAGTACCTCGGCCAGGAACTCGAAGGCGGGGGCATCGGGGCGGCGTTCCGCGAAACGCTTGGCCGCGGTGAACAGGGCGACAACCGCATCCAGGTTGCGATCGGCCTCGGCCGCGACCGGCCCGGTGCCGAGCGCCTGGTCGTGCCACGGCTTCGCGAGGTGGCTGCGATCCCAGGCCAGCCAGAGCAGGTCTTCGATGGTGCCGTCGCTGGCACGCAACTCGGCCAGGGTCTCGGCCAGGTGCTCGGCCTGACGGGCCGGCTTGCTGTCGATGGTGGAGAAGCGCCCGGGCGCGCTCAAGGCCTCGACGAGCAGCGCGTCGCTGGTGCGTGAGCCACCGCCCGCCAGTTCTTCGGCGCGCAACGAGAGCCGCAACCGCCGCAGCCCCAGGGCATCCAGCCCGCCGTATGCCGACAGCAGGAGTTCGGTCGCTAGTTCGGCCGTGAGTTCGCTGCGCCCGACGCCGAGCTCGACCAGCGAGAGCAAGCCTCGAGCGGCGGTCTCATCGCGCAGAGCGACGCCACCGCCGGCCGTGCGGGTCGGCACCTCGGCGAGCGCCAGAGCCCGAGCGATGCCGGGCGCGTGTGCGCTGCTGCGGACGATCACGGCCAGCTGATTCCAGGGCACGTCGCGGTCGAGGTGCTCCTCACGCAGCAGGCGGGCGCTCGCGGCCCACTCGCGGGCGGGGCTGGTCGCCTCGATGCGCGCGAGGGGCATCCCTGAGGCGGACGTCGAGGCCGATGTGGCAGCGCGCGACGTCGCGGCACGCTGCCTGCCCGCCGCCGCGGCACCCAGCCGCCCCTCGACGATCACCGCGTTCGTCAGCGCGCGCAGCGGGGCCGGTTGGCGGTGCACCGTCGGCAGCACGAGCTGCGTCAGTTCCGAGTCGCCGAGCACAGCGCTCAACCGGCCGAGGGCGTCAGGCTCGCCGCCTCGGAAGGCGTTGGTGGCGACATCCGGATCTCCGAAGGCGATCACCGCGACGCCGCGCTCGCGCAGCGCCCGCAGCAGGGCGAGAGTGGATTCGGTCGCCTCCTGCAGATCGTCGACGACCACCACGCGGAGGGCCGCCACGCGATCGTCCGGGCTTCCCTGCTGGACCGCCGTCACCGCGAATCGCGCGAGCTCGGCCGGGTCGAGTTGCGCGGCGCGGCTGGAGGACACGATCTCGAGGTACTCCTCGATGAAGTCGGCCGCGGCCACCCAGGCGGGGCGTGCCGTGCTGCGCCCCAACTCGCGCAGCCGATCGGGAGTCACGTCGTACTCGGTGGCGCGGGCCATGAGCTCGCGCAGCTCGGTGCGGAATCCGCGAAGGCGGCGCACGGCGGGGTCGAGCGGTTCGGGCCAGGCGGGGCCGGACGAGCTCTCGAGGTGGCCGTCGAGGATCGCCGCGATGTCGGCATCCTGCTCCGCCGCTGTGACCAGACGCGGCGGAGGCGCCCCTGCTGCGCGGGCGGCGGCGCCGACGAGTTCGAACGCGAGCGACGAGACAGTGCGGGCGAGCGGGCCGTTGCTCGGCTTTCCGACCCGCAGGGCGAGCCGGTCGCGCAGCCGGGTGGCCGAGGCGCGCGACGAGGCGAGCACGAGCAGGGAGTCGGGAGACCATCCCCTGCCGTCGATCCGGTCGGCGACCAATTCCACGATCGTGGTGGTCTTGCCCGAGCCGGGGGCCCCGAGAACCGCCGCGGATGCCCCATCGGGCAGGTCGACAACGGCTTGTTGGCCGGGGTCCAGAACGACCGGCGCGTGAGCCTCGGGAGCCGAGCGCTCGAACCGGATCCCACTCATGCGCCCACCGTAGCGGGAGCCGCCGACCACCCTGCGGGCGATGCTCGTTCTGCTGTGGGTGAACTGCGCGACCCGGCCCGCGCGGCATCCCGTAATCTCGCTGTGTGGACATTCGCATCGGTATCGCCAACAGCCCCCGCGAGCTCAACATCGAGTCGTCGCAGACTCCGGCAGAGGTCGAGAAGATCGTCTCGGCCGCCCTCGAGTCCGACTCGAAGTTCATCAAGCTCGTGGACGAGAAGGGCAAGCTCTACATCGTGCCCGTCGCCTCGTTCTCGTACCTCGAGATGGGCGGCGAAGAGCGCGCCCGGGTCGGCTTCGTCGCCTAGTTCCTCGTCGACCTAGACTGACGCCGTGGAACAACTCATCTACGCCGGCGTCATCGGCGCCTTCATCGGGCTGATCCTGCACTACGTGCTGCCTGACCGGCACCTGACAGGATTGTTCCTGCTTCCCGCCATCGGCGCCGCTGCCACCTGCGTCGCCTGGGACGCCTCCGTCTGGCTGGGCCTCAAGCTCGATGGCGGATGGATCTGGGTCGTCGCCCTCGGCGCCGCGGCCGTCGTCTCGCTGGTGCTCGGGCTGCTGCTGCCGCGCGTCCGCAGGATCGCGGACGAGCAGCGGCTGCACCACCTCTCGGGCGGCCGCGCCTAGACGAACGTCAGCCCCGCCGGGCCATCAGCTCCAGCGTGTCGACGACGCGGTTCGAGAAGCCCCACTCGTTGTCGTACCAGGCGGACACCTTGACGTGACGCCCCTCGGCCCGGGTCAGAGCGGCGTCGAAGATCGACGACGCCGGGTCGCCGGTGATGTCCGACGACACGAGGGCATCGTCCGAGTAGACCAGGATGCCCTTCAGCGACCCGTGCGCCGCGGCACGGTACGCGGCCAGCACCTCGTCCTTGGTGACCTCGCGCGACACGAACGCGTTGATCTCGACGATCGACCCGACCGGAACCGGGACGCGGATCGAGTCGCCGGACAGCTTGCCGTCCAGGCGCGGCAGCACGAGACCGATCGCCCTCGCCGCGCCCGTGGTGGTGGGCACGATGTTCACAGCCGCAGCGCGGGCGCGGCGCGGATCGCGGTGCGGGCCATCCTGCAGGTTCTGCTCCTGCGTGTAGGCGTGCACGGTCGTCATGAACGCATGCTCGATGCCGGCCAGCTCGTCGAGCACCGAGGCCAGCGGAGCCAGCGCGTTCGTGGTGCACGAGGCGTTCGAGACGATGGTGTGCGCGGCCGGGTCGTAGGCATCGGTGTTGACCCCGTAGGCGATGGTCACGTCGGCCCCGTCGGCCGGCGCGCTGACCAGCACCCGCCCCGCCCCCGCGGTCAGGTGCGCGCGAGCGGCATCGGCGGAGGCGAAGCGGCCGGTGGATTCGAGCACGACCTCGACGCCCAGCTCGCCCCACGGCAGCTTCGCGGGATCCCGTTCGGCGAGCACGCGGATGCGGCGGCCGTCGACGATGAGGTCGGAGCCGTCGACACTCACCGGGCGCCCGAGCCGGCCGGCCGTGGTGTCGAAGGCGAGCAGTCGGGCGAGGGCGGCGGGCTCGGTGAGGTCGTTGACGGCGACCACCTCGAGGTCGCTGCCGCGTTCCAGGATGGCGCGCAGGGCGTTGCGCCCGATGCGGCCGAAGCCGTTGATGGCGATGCGGGTCATGGGTGAGATCCTTTCCGGATCCCACCCTCGCCCTCCAGGCGCGCGGCCGCCGCTGTCGAGAAGACAGCTTTCGCAAGAATCTCGCCAGAATCCGTGCGGCTCAGTACTCGGAGTGGAACGTGCGCCGGTACTCCGTGGGAGAGGTGCCCAGGATCCGGTGGAAATGCGCTCTCAGGTTCGCCGCCGAGCCGAGTCCGACCTCCGCGGCGATCTGCTCCACGCTGCGCTCCGAGCTCTCGAGCAGCTCCCGCGCGATGTCGACGCGCACCCGGAGCAGCCACTGCATCGGCGTGTAGCCGGTGTCCTCGACGAAACGCCGCGACAGGGTGCGGCTCGACACCGCGGCGTGCTGGGCGAGCCGTTCCAGGGTGAGCGGCTCGTCCAGGTGCCCGATCGCCCACTCCCGCGTCGCCGCGAACCGCGCGTCGAGCGGCTCGGGCACGCTGCGCGGCACGTACTGCGCCTGTCCGCCGCTGCGGTAGGGCGCCGCCACCAGCCGCCGCGCGGCGTGGTTCGACGCGGCGACTCCCAGATCGCCGCGCAGGATGTGCAGGCACAGATCGATCCCGGATGCGGCGCCCGCCGAAGTCAGCACCTCGCCCTCATCGACGAACAGCACGTTCTCGTCCACCCGGATCCTCGGATACTGCCGCGCGAGCGCGTGCGTGTAGTGCCAGTGGGTCGTCGCCCGCTTGCCGTCGAGCAGTCCGGTGGCTGCCAGGGCGAAGGCTCCCGTCGAGATCGCCGCGAGGCGGGCGCCGCGCCGGTGGGCCGCTCGCAGGGCGTCCACGACATCCTCGGAGGGCGGCTCCGCGTCGGGATGCCGGTAGCCCGGCACGAACACGATGTCGGCCCACTCGGTCGCCTCCAGGCCGCTGTCGACCACGTACGACAGTCCGTCGCCGCCGGGGATCACCCCGGGCCGAGTCCCGCAGACCCGAACCTGATACGGCATGCTCGACCGCGTCGTGAAGACCTGCGCGGGGATCCCGACATCGAGCGGCTTCGCGCCGGGCAGCACCAGCACCGCGACACGGCGCAGACCGGTGGCAGGCACGGGCGTCAGGCAGTCAGGCGGTCAGCCCGAGCGCATCCATCCGGCGGGTGTGCGCCGAGATCAGCTCGGTGAAGACCGGCTCGATCCGCTCTTCGCCCGGCAGCCGGCCCCCGATGACCAGGGATGACCTGGCGACCAGCATCGTGTCGCCCACCAGACGGCGCCCCCACATCGCGAGCCGCGAGGCGAGCCGCGCGCTCGCGTCGATCGCGGTGCGCAGTTCGGCGACCAGCGCGTCTTGTCCCGCGTCGATGTCGAGCACCGCCGACACCCGCTCGCCCAGGGCCTTCGGCAGTCCGGCGGCGAGGCCGGCGAAGAAGTCGGTGAGGAATCCGCCGGTCAGATAGCAGGTGACCAGGGTCTCGGGGTAGTCCGCGCCCTGCGTGCGGCGGCGGAAATCGTCCAGCTCCGCGCGGAACGGCTCCATGGCGGCCACCGGGTCGGCTCCGCTGTCCTCGAGTTCGCTGATCAGCGCCTCGTGCGCTTCGAGCACCTCGGCGGTGGCACGGCTCAGGCTGGTCTTCGCCTGGGTGGTGGGAGCCAGGGTGACGGCGCGGCTGAGGTTCTCGAACAGGACGAGCGTCAGATAGGCAAGCTGGCCCAGGTACACCTTGGACGGCGGCGCGAGTTCAGCCAACTCGACCCGGGCGACCGCGATGGCCTCCGAGCGCGGATGGACGTGCGGCGCGCTCGGACGCGGGCGACTACCGCGCCCGAAGAGGCGCCGGATCAGGCTGGGCACCGTTCCAGACTATCGGCTGCCCGGTCGCAGCCGACGTGCGGTCTGCTTTGGCCCGGTAGACTGGGGTTTCTCGACTTCAGACAGGCTTTTCGTGACTTTCACCGATCTCAACATCGACCAGGACATGGTCGACGCGCTCGCGGCGAAGGGGATCATCGAACCCTTCCCCATCCAGAGCCAGACCATCCCGCTCGGGCTCGCCGGCCAAGACATCATCGGCCAGGCCAAGACCGGAACGGGCAAGACCTTCGGCTTCGGCCTCCCGCTCATCCAGGCGCTCGGCCTGCACCCCGAACCGGGGGTTCAGGCGCTCGTCGTGGTGCCCACCCGCGAGCTGTGCGTGCAGGTGGCAGAAGACCTCACCCTGGCGGCATCCAACCGCGACACCAAGATCGTCGCCATCTACGGCGGCAAGGCCTACGAGGGCCAGGTGGAGCAGCTGAAGGCCGGTGCGCAGATCGTCGTCGGCACGCCCGGCCGTCTGCTCGACCTCGCCGGCCAGCGGCTGCTGAGCCTCAAGAACGTCAAGGTCATGGTGCTCGACGAGGCAGACAAGATGCTCGACCTGGGCTTCCTGCCCGACGTCGAGAAGCTGTTCGCGCAGACCGACCCGACCCGCCACACCATGCTCTTCTCGGCGACCATGCCCGGCCCGGTCGTGGCCCTCGCGCGCCGCTTCATGAACAAGCCGATCCACATCCGGGCGACGGATCCGGATGAGGGGCTCACCCAGGCGAACATCAAGCACGTCATCTACCGGGCGCACTCGCTCGACAAGGACGAGGTGATCGCCCGCATCCTGCAGGCCGAGGGCCGTGGCAAGACCGTGATCTTCACCCGCACCAAGCGCGCCGCCGCCAAACTCGTCGAAGAGTTGAACGACCGCGGATTCAATGCGGCGGCCGTGCATGGCGACCTCAACCAGGAGCAGCGCGAGCGCGCCATGGCCGCGTTCAAGGCCGGCAAGAAAGACATCCTGATCGCCACGGATGTCGCGGCCCGCGGCATCGACGTCAACGACGTCACCCACGTGATCAACCACACCGTTCCGGATGACCCCGACACCTACCTGCACCGCGCAGGCCGCACCGGCCGCGCGGGCAAGACCGGCATCGCCGTCACCTTCGTCGACTGGGACGACCTGCACAAGTGGGGGCTCATCCACCGCGGTCTGCAGTTCGGCCCGCAGGAGCCGGTCGAGACCTACTCGTCGTCGCCGCACCTGTTCACCGACCTCGACATCCCGACCGACGTGAAGGGGCGCCTGCGCGCCTCGACGCTGGTGCACGAACCGCGCGCCCGCACCGCCGGGGCGACGGGCGAACGCGGGGGTTCGGGCTCGAGCGGCGGGTCGCGTCCCGCGCGTCAGCGCACACGCGGCGGGTCGGGGTCGTCCGGCGGATCGGGCGCCTCGCACGTCGAGGGCAAGCCCGCTCACCGCGAGCCCGGCGGCGGAGCCCACGACGGCACGGCGCCCACGCGCCGGCGTCGTACCCGCCGTCGCACCGGCGGCGGCAGCGCCACGCCGCCCGCTGCCTGAGGCCGGCGGCGCTCCAGCGCAGAACCAGCGGGCATGAGAATGGGGGCTTCCGATCCCCCGACCCGAAGCCCCCCGAGATCTCGCGGCGCAAACCCGATTGCATCGCGACATCCGCCCAGCGATGGCTGGGTACTCGAAGAGACCGGATTCCGGCTCGTCTATGACGCGGATTCGGGAAAAAAACCCGGCTCCCCGTCAGCCGCGGAACGGGACCGCGCCCGTGCCGCGCGCCACGATCTGCTCGTAGACCTCACGGCTTGTGGTGTTCTCGGCCAGCCGGTTGGGCTTGCCATCGCCGTGATAGTCGCTGGAACCCGTGGTCACCAGTCCGAACCGCTTCGCGGTGGCGGCCCACTTCTCGGGGCTGCCCTGGGTGTTGTCGCGGTGGTATGCCTCGAGACCGAACAGTCCGGCATCCACCAGCGCGCGCAGCCGTTCGTCGTTCAGCAGCCGCTCCGGGCCTCGTGCACCAGGATGAGCGATCACCGGCACCCCGCCGGCCTCCGCGATCAGCCGCACCCCGACGATCGGCTCGGGCGCCTGGTGCGGCTGATAGTACCCGCCGCGCCAATGCAGGATGCTCTGGAACGCCGCGCTGCGATCCGCCACGTAGCCGCGCGCGACCAGGGCGTCGGCGATGTGCGGCCTGCCCACGGTCGCGCCGGGCGTGGTCTGTTCGAGCACGTCATCCCAGCTCAGCTTCGGGTAGTCCTTGACGATCCGCGACACCATGGTCTCGGCCCGATGCAGGCGCTCCTCGCGGATCTCGGCCGTCGCGGCGACGAGCGCAGCGTCGTTCGGGTCGACGAGATAGCCCAGCACGTGCACGCTCGCATACTGGAGCTGCGTGCTCAGCTCGAGGCCCGGGAGCACGGTGATCCCGGTACCGCGGGCGGCATCGAAGGCCTCGACCCAACCCGATGTGGAGTCGTGGTCGGTGATCGCGATCACGTCCAGCCCCGCAACCACCGCCGCCCCGACCAGCTGGGCCGGCGTCTCCGTGCCGTCGGATACGCTGCTGTGCGCGTGCAGATCGATGGGTCCGGACATCCCGCCATCGTATGACCGGCAGCCGCGCACTGCTCACACGGCCGCCGCTGGCATCGTGCCGGGTTAGGCTCTACGAGCCATGGTCCGCCGCTTCGTCGGCGCGGCGATCGTCGTGATCGTCGCCGCCGCCCTCCTGATCGCCGTGTGGCCGCAGTTGTTCGGGCTCGAGCGGCAGGCCGGCGTCGCCCAGCTCGTCTCGCTGCGCGGTCTCGCCGCCCTGATCGCCGGGGTCGGGGTGATCGCGCTGCTGCTCATCGCCCTGCTCTCGCGGCGTGCGCGACGCCTGGCCGCCTCGGTCGCCCTCCTCCTGCTGGCGTTCGCGGGAGTGACCGCCGCCGTGCTGGCCACCCGCGGGGCGACGCCGGCCGGATTCCAGACCAAGGCCGGCGCCGACCTCACGGTGCTCAGTTGGAACACGCTGGGCGACTCACCGGGTGCCGACGAGATCGCGAAGCTCGCCATCGCCCAGCACGCCGACATCGTCACGCTGCCCGAGACCAGCGCGGCGACGGCCGATGCCGTGCGCCGCCTCATGACCCAGGCGGGCGTCCCGATGCGCGAACTCCACGTCAGCTTCGACCAGATCGCCAAGTCGCGCACGACATCGCTGCTGATCAGCGAGAAGCTCGGCGCCTATCGCGTCGACTCCGGCCATGGCTCCACCCAGACGCTGCCGAGTGTGGTGGCCGTGCCGGTCGACGGCGACGGGCCGACCATCGTCGCCGCACATCCGGTCGCCCCGGTCCCCGGTGAGATGTCCAACTGGCGGCAAGGGCTCAACTGGCTGGCGCAGCGCTGCGGGGCCGGTGACGACATCATCATGGGGGGCGATTTCAACTCGACGCTCGACCACTACTCGGGCCTCGGCACCGACACCCCGACGGGGATGGGCGACCTCGGGGCCTGCCACGACGGAGCCCGCGCCGAGGGCTCAGCGGCGGTCGGCACCTGGCCGACCTCGCTGCCCGCGCAGCTGGGCGCGCCGATCGATCACGTCATGGCGAGCCAGGGCTGGACCTTCGTCGGATTCCGCGTGATCGGCGGCGAAGACGGGGCCGGCAGCGACCACCGCCCGATCCTCGCCCAGCTGCGCCCGGGACACTGACGGCCGCGAGGTGGACAATGGACGAATGGCCGATTCCACCTCAGCGCCCGCGACCGAGAACCCGAATGCGAACCGCTCGACGACGCCCGTGTCGACGACGTTCCGCGACTACATCTCGACCCAGTGGGCCGAGCGCCCCGAGACCCTGCCCGCGCCGCGCGAGGTGGCGGCATTCGCGGCGGCGCGTCGCTTGCGCATCTCTACCCTGCATCCCGGCGAGCGGTTGATCATCCCGGCCGGCCCGGCGCGCGTCCGCTCGAACGACACCGACTACGCCTACCGCGCCCACTCGGCGTTCTCGCATCTGACGGGATGGGGATCCGACGCGGTGCCCGACAGCGTGCTGGTCATGGAGCCGACGAACGACGGCCACGACGCGACCCTCTACTTCCGCGCGACCGCCGGACGCGACTCCGACGAGTTCTACGCCAACGCGGCGATCGGCGAGTTCTGGCTCGGGCCGCGACCGTCGCTGGCGCACGTCAGCGCCGACCTCGGGATCGCCACGAAGGAGCTCGGCGAGCTCGAGGCCGTGCTCGAATCGACGGGCGCCACCACCCGGATCGTCCGCGAGGCCGACCACGAACTCACCGATCAGGTCGACGGGCGCCGGCTGCTGGATGCCGAGCTCGCAGACGGCACCGAGCTCGACGGCGCGTTCGCCACCCTCGATGGGCCGGATGCCGACGGAGATGCCCGCCTCCTGCGCGACCTCAGCGAGCTGCGGCTGGTCAAGGATGCCTGGGAGATCGCCCAACTGCGCGCCGCCGTCGCCGCCACGCACCAGGGTTTCGACGACGTGGTCGCCGACCGGCCGGCGATCATCGCGCATCCGCGCGGCGAGCGCCTCGTGGAGGGCACCTTCAACCGCCGCGCGCGCGCCGAGGGCAACCAGGTCGGCTACGACACGATCGCGGCGAGCGGGCCTCACGCGTGCATCCTGCACTGGACCCGCAACGACGGCCGAGTCGTCCCGGGCGACCTGATCCTGCTCGACGCCGGCATCGAACTCGACAGCCTGTACACCGCAGACATCACCCGCACGCTTCCCATCAACGGCGCCTTCAGCGCGGTGCAGCGCCGCGTGTACGACGCGGTGCTCGAGGCGGCGGACGCGGCGTTCGCGATCGTGCGGCCCGGCATCCGGTTCCGCGAGATCCACGCCGAGGCGATGAAGGTGATCGCAGCGAAGACCGCCGAGTGGGGGTTCCTGCCGGTCGCCGCCGAGCAGTCGCTCGATCCCGACGCGCAGTACCACCGCCGCTACATGGTCCACGGCACGAGCCACCACCTCGGCCTCGACGTGCACGACTGCGCTCAGGCGCGCCGAGAGCTCTATCTGGACGGCATCCTCGAGCCGGGAATGGTGTTCACGATCGAGCCGGGCCTGTACTTCCAGCCGGACGACCTGACCGTTCCTGAGGAGTACCGCGGCATCGGCGTGCGCATCGAGGACAACATCCTGGTCACCGAGACCGGCGCCGAGAACCTGTCGATCGGCATCCCGCGCACGACGGACGACGTGGAGGCCTGGCTGCGTTAGGACCGCGCCCGCGGCCCGCCGAAGCTACTCCGGCAGCGGCGTCGCGAGGATCTGCTGAGCCTGCGCAGTGAGATCCGAGGGCACCAGCACCTGGTAGTTCGACGCCAGCACCTGCTTGGTCGAGTCGAAGTCGCGGCTGCGCCGGCCGATCGCATAGGTGACCAGGCGGAAGAACAGGCCGAAGGCTGCGCCGATCAGAACCGCCGCGGCGAACAGCCCGAAGTTGAACACCGGCGTGACGAAGGTGAACAGGAAGCCGAGGAACAGACCGAACCATGCGCCGCTCAGGGCGCCCTCGAGGGCCGCGCGGCCCCACGACAGTTTGCGGGTGACGCGCTCGACCGACTTGAGGTCATTGCCGACGATGGACACCTGGGCGACCGGGAAGTCGGCCTTGGCGAGGTGATCGACGATCGCCTGCGCCTCGGGGTAGGTGTCGTAGGTTCCGAGCACATCTCCCGTCGGCACACGAAGGAGGTCTTGCGGGCGGGGGGCGGGGGTGGAGTTGCTCACGGGCCGAGTGTAGCGTCCGGACCGCAGGGGCCGCAGGGCGTGATGGGCATAGGGTTTCTCTGTGAGCGCCTCGAGAGTCTTCGTCGCCCGATTGGCCGGGTGCTCCGTTTTCGACCCCGCGGGCGACAGGGTCGGCAAGGTGCGCGACGTGCTCGTGGTCTACCGCAGCACGCAATCCCCCACGGTCGTCGGCCTGATCGTCGAAATCCCTGGCAAGCGCCGGGTTTTCCTCTCGATCGGCCGCGTCACGAGCATCGGCGCCGGCCAGATCATCACGACCGGCCTGATCAACCTGCGCCGCTTCGAGCAGCGGGGCGGCGAGGTGCGCGTCATCGCCGAGCTGCTGGGCCGCAAGGTGACGCTGAAAGACAAGTCGGGCGAGGCCACCATCGAGGATGTCGCCATCGAGCAGACCGCGCCGGGCGAGTGGGCGGTCTCCGACCTGTTCCTGCGCCGGCCGCGTGCCGGCGGCTCCCCGTTCGGCAAGGGGCCGACCCTCTTCGCCGCCTGGAACCAGATCAGCGAGAAGAAGAGCGGCGGCGAGGCTCAGTCGGCCGAGCAGCTCATCGCGACCTACTCCGATCTGCTTCCTGCCGACCTTGCGACCACCCTGCTCGATCTGCCCGAGGAGCGGCGCCTCGAGGTCGCAGAAGAACTGCCGGACGGCCGGCTCGCCGACGCGCTCGAGGAGATGAGCGAAGAGGACCAGGTCGAGCTCATCAATCAGCTCGACGACGACCATGCGGCCGACGTGCTCGACCAGATGCAGCCGGATGACGCGGCCGACCTGATTGCGCAACTCAGCGAGGAGCGCGGCGAGGCCCTCCTCGGCCTGATGGACCCGGAGGAGGCCGAAGACGTGCGCTTCCTGCTCTCCTACGCTCCGGACACGGCCGGTGGCCTCATGACGACCGAACCGATCATCGTGTCGGCCGACGCCACCGTGGCCGAGGGGCTCGCCCTCATCCGGCGCCACGAACTGGCCCCGGCGCTCGGTGCCGCGGTCTGCGTGACCCTGCCGCCCTACGAGCCGCCGACCGGCCGCTTCCTGGGGGTCGTTCACTTCCAGCGGATGCTGCGCTACCCGCCCAACGAGCGGCTCGGCACCCTGCTCGACCCGAGTCTCGAGCCCGTGAGAGCCGACACCAGCGCGGCCGAGGTGTCGCGCATCCTGGCCAGCTACAACCTGGTGCAGCTGCCGGTCGTGGATGAGAACCACCGACTCGTCGGGGTGGTGACCATTGACGATGTCCTCGACTATCTGCTGCCGGACGACTGGCGAAGTTCGAGCGCCGACCATCCCGGCGACGAACCAGAACCCGTAAGCACCTCGACCGCAGCCATTCCGACCAGGAGGAGGGCATCGCATGGCACGCTCAACCAGTAACCGCCGCGATGTCCGCCTCGACAACCCGAAGGGCCTGCGCACGAACTTCGCCTCGCGCTTCGGCGGCGGCTCGGCGAACAGCAGCGATCGGTTCGGCCGCTTCTCGGAATCCTTCGCCCGCGCGATGGGGACGACCTGGTTCCTGTTCTTCCTGACGGTCATCGTGATCATCTGGCTCATCTGGAACTCGATCGCGCCCCGGCATCTGCAGTTCGACTCCCACCTGACCAACTTCACGCTGCTCACGCTGATCCTGTCGCTGCAGGCCTCCTATGCGGCCCCCCTGATCCTGTTGGCGCAGAACCGGCAGGACGACCGCGACCGCGTGCAGATCGAGCAGGACAGGCAGCGGGCCGAGCGCAACCTGGCCGACACCGAGTACCTCGCGCGCGAGGTCGTGTCGCTGCGTCTGGCGATGAAGGATGTGGCGACCAAGGACTTCATCCGGGCCGAACTGCGCGCCCTGCTCGAAGAGCTGGACGCGCCCGCGAAGGCCGACGCCAAGCCGGCGCCCAAGTCTGCCGCGAAGACCCGATGACCTCGGAGGCGCTGCTTGCCGCGCTGGCCAAGGTGCAGGACCCCGAGATCCGTCGCCCGATCACCGAGCTCGACATGGTGCGCGCCGCGACGGTCGTCGACGGGGTGGCCGAGATCGAGCTGAAGCTCACGATCGTGGGATGCCCGGCCGCCGACCGCATCGAAGCCGACGTGCGCGCTGCCGCCGCAACGGTCGAGGGGGTCGACCGGGTCGAACTCGACATCGGAGTCATGACCGTCGCCGAGCGTGAAGCCCTCACCGCGCGCCTGCGGGGCACGAAGAAGCAGCAGTTCGGCCCGGACTCCCTGACCAAGGTCTTCGCGATCTCGAGCGGAAAGGGCGGCGTCGGCAAGTCCACTGTCACCGCGAACCTCGCCGTCGCGCTCGCGGCTCGCGGGTTGCGAGTGGGCCTGGTGGATGCCGATGTGTTCGGGTTCTCGATCCCCGGCATCCTCGGCATCGCCGGCTCGAAGCCGACGCAGGTCGGCGACATGATCCTGCCGCCGATCGCGCACGGGGTGAAGGTCGTCTCGATCGGGATGTTCGTCGACGGTCAGGCGGCCGTGAGCTGGCGCGGGCCGCTTCTGCATCGCACCCTCCAGCAGTTCCTCACTGACGTCTGGTTCGGCGATCTCGATGTGCTGCTGCTCGATCTGCCGCCCGGAACCGGCGACATCGCCATCTCGCTGGGGCAGTTGCTGCCGCAGGCCGAGGTGGTCGTGGTCACGACGCCGCAGCCCGCGGCGGCCGAGGTGGCCGAGCGCAGTGGCCTGGTGGCGCGGCAGACCGGGCAGACGGTCATCGGCGTCGTCGAGAACATGGCGGGCCTGGCGCAGGCCGACGGCAGCGTGCTCGAGCTGTTCGGAAGCGGCGGCGGGGACGAGCTCGCGGCGCGGCTCGGCGTGCCCGTGCTGGCGCGGATCCCGTTGAGCGTCGCCCTGCGCGCCGGCGGAGATGCGGGCGAGCCGATCGTGCTGAGCGACCCCGGCGACCCGGCCGCGCGCGGCATCCTGATGCTCGCCGACGCGCTCGCGACACGCGAAAGGGGGCTCTCTCAGCGCCCCCTCCCCTTCACGACCTCGCAGTAGTCTCTGGGCATGGAGCGGCAGCACGTCTACGAGGCTCCGCGCCCGAGCATGGAGGGCGTCGGATCGCCCGAAGAGAAGCGCGCCTATCTGGCACGCGTCGAAGAGGCGGTCGAGCTCGTCGAGCGCGGCCTCGAGTCGACCGCGATCGTGCTCTCGCGCGAGACCAGCGATCGGCGCTTCAACGGGGCGCAGATCGTGGTGGTCGAGCTCGAGATCGTCCACCCGTCCGAGCCGGACTCGCCGCGCATCCTGGTCTACGAGCACATCTTCGGCCCAGCGACGGCGCGACGCTGGCGGCCGGGGCGCGAGATCCCGATATGGATCGACCCGCGTGATCCTGAGCGGATCTACGCGGGTCGGTGAGCCCGAGAGCGCGGTCTGAGAGGACTAGACGCGACGGGTGGGAACGCGGCGGTAGTTGTCGCGCGCGGCGGCAAACCCGGTTCCGGCGATGGCCGCGGCAGAGCCGGCGGCAAGAACGATCAAAAAGGCCATGCACTCATTACACCCGCCTCGATCTTTTAGCACAATCGAACCTTTCTGCATTGCCGATGTAGGCGAACTTAATCGAGGTACGATGTGCGCATGGATGTCCGCCGCCTCAATCTGCTGCGCGAGTTGGCGGAGCGGGGCAGCGTCACGGCCGTCGCGAATGCGCTGCACCTGACGCCGTCGGCCGTGTCGCAGCAGCTCAAGACGCTCGAGCGCGAGGCGGGCGTGGCGCTGACCGAACGCGCGGGGCGCGGACTGACCCTCACCACGGCCGGACACGCGCTGGCCCAGACCGCGCAGGATGTCGCCGTCGCCCTGCAGCGCGCCGAGGCGTCGTGGGCCGAGTTCGTCGAGCAGCCGCGCGGCGAGGTCTCGGTGACCTTCTTCCCCACCGGCGGCGAGATGCTGCTGCCCGGGTTCCTGACCCGGGTCGCCGGCGTGCAGGGCCTGAAGATCGTCTGCACCGATCAGGACCCGCTGCTGCCGGACTTCGCCGACCTCACCGCCGACCACGACATCGCGGTCGCCGACGCGCCCGGCATCCTGCCGGGCTGGCGGGAGCGCCACCTGGTCACCGTCGAGCTGATGCGCGAACCCCTCGACATCGTGCTCCCCGAGGGTCATCCGCTGGCCGCGAAGTCCGAGCTCACCCCCGCAGACGTCGTCGACGAGAACTGGATCGGGACGACCGAGGGGTACCCGTTCGACCGCATCCTCCAGCGCATCGGAGTGCTCACCGGGCACGAGCTGCACATCGTCCAGCGCTTCATCGACAACAGCATCGTCGAGGTGCTGGTGGCCGCCGGGCACGGGATCGCGATCCTCCCCCGGTTCACCACGCGCGACCGCGAGAACGGGCTGGTCACCCGGCCGCTGGTGGGCGTGCGCTCCGAGCGCGGGATCTGGGCGATCATGCGCCCCGACCGCGCCGTGCGGCCCTCTGTGCGCCTGGTCGTCGACGCGCTGCGGGATGAGGCAGCCGCGTTCTTGGCCGCCCACGCCGGCTAGGCCAGCAGTTCGGCCATCTTCTGCGCGAAGGTGCGCGTCACGGCCAGGGCGTGCCCGACCGTGGCGTCGTTGTCGAACAGCGCCGAGAGCACGAGTTCTTGATTCGGCACCCGCAGTTGCACCACGTGACCCTTGCCCGAGGCGATGATGATGTACTCGCTGGCGCCGATCTTGAGCTCGTGCGTCACGGCGTCGCCGAGAGCCTGCATCGAGCTCGCCATGCCGGCGAACCGCGTGCCGTCGGTCTCGCCCGGCAGCCGTGCCACATCGAATCCGTCGTCGGTGAGCAGGGCGGCGTACGTCAGCGAAGCCGACGCCCCTTGCATCTCGGTGAGCAACCCGGATGCTGCCTTCACCACTGCCGGCTTGGTGTGCAGTCCTGGACTCACGCTGTCTCCGCCTCCGTGATCATGCCGAACATAGCCCGCATCTCGATATTTGCGATCAGCGCGAGCAGTACATTCACCATTTGATCACGGTCACGGGGGTCGACGGTGAATACCGGGATCAGAAGCCCCGGATTCGTCCGTTCCAGGGCCTGGGCGAAGTCGTCCAGGCTCGGACCGGCGACGACGTCAGCACGGGTGATCCCGATCACCACGCCTCCGCGGTCGTAGAGCTCGCGGAACTCGTCGAGGAAGAAGTTCATCTCGGCGATCGGATCGGGGGCGTCGCTGTTGACAAGCAGGATCATGCCCTTGGCGCGCTTCTTCAGGATGGCCCACATGAAGTTGAACCGCTGCTGGCCCGGGATGCCGTACAGGCGCACCTTCTCGTCGCGGTCGACCTGGATCTCGCCGTAGTCGAGCGCGACCGTCGTCGTCTCCTTGTCGACCACGTGCCGTTCCGAGTTGTTCGCCTCGGTGCGGACGACCTCGATCTCGCTCAGGCTCTGAATCGACGTGGTCTTGCCGGCACCCATCGGGCCGGTGAACAGGATGACGTGCTCAGCCATCAGCGCGTCCCAGCCGTTTGCGGAGCCGACCGAACAGGCTCTGACGCTTGGCGGCGGCGGTCTCCGGCACCACCACGGCGGCAGGAGCCTCGGCCGAACGCGACAGGATGCGCATCAGGCTGAGCGCGTTCACGAGTCGCTGGGCGTCCGTCAGGTGCACGCCGGTGTACTTCGCCAGCTCCTCCGTGCTCACGTAGGCGTTGCCGAGCACGGCGATCATCTTGACCTGGCTCATATCGTGCGAGTGCTGCGTCAGGTTCGGCCAGCGGGTGAGGCGGTACCGCTCGCCGGGCGAGAGCCAGAAGGCGGGCTTTCCGTCGAAGGAGTTGAGGCCGATCTGCCAGAGAAGGCCGTCGATGTCCTGCCCGGGAAGCTCGAACAGCGGCGGAGCCCCCGGCCCGCCCGCGATGGTCTCCAGCCCCGTGTGCACCGCGTCGACGGGGAAGTGCTCGAGCGGAGTCGACCACGAGAATGCGCGGTGCTCGAAGTCGATGAGCAGCGGCCCGTGCATCTCGATGTTCATCTTGAGGTTCATCGGCGTCTTCAGCACCATCACTGAACTGATGGCGATCGCCGCCTGTGTCCACCCGACCGAGACGGGAAATCTGCCGGGCTGTGGCGCCGGCTCCGGGGCGACGTGGGTCCCGTCCATTGTCATTGTGCGCACCTTCGCGGCCTCGAGGAGGCTATAGGCGGATCAGCTGATCCGCTTCGTTTGCCTTGAACCGCGCCATCGCGAGACTCGACTTGGACTTGTCTCCGATGAGATACGTGAAGATCGACGGATTCTGCGGGAGCGGATGGATGATCTGCACCTGGCTCGAGAGCGAGATCAGCATGTCATCGATCTTTTCCTTGGTCCCCAGTGCCTTCGTGCTCGCCAACCGAGCCCGGAGGATCACGGAGGCGTTCGCGGCCGCCAGATCCATCTCCATTCCGGATCCGGCCTTGCCCAGTATCATCCCGCTGTCGCTGTCGACGACGGCAACACACAGCGCACCGTCGAAACTCAGCAGGGTGGCGAGCACGTTCTCGAGGCTCAGACGGTTGTCGGGCGCGTCAACGGCCGGCGCCTGCTCGACGACCGCAGCGGGCTCCGGCGCCGAGGCGGGGGCAGCGGGCGCTGCTGCGGCCTTGGCCGGCGCGGCCTTGGCTGCGGGGATAAAGTCATCGAGTTTCGCGCCCCAGCCCGTGAAATCGGGCTCGGAGTAGTCCGGGCGCTCGTCTTCCTTCTTACGACGAAGCGCACGCAGTGGGGATCGTGAATCAACGCTCATGGAAAGGACTTCCTTGTCTGACGCGGGCCGGATACTCCATGGTGTCGAGCCACGGCGGCGTCAGAAACCCCCACTTGTGGGCGTTTAGGAGGACACAGCTGTCACCGGGTTACAACTGGAGCTGCTGATCGCACTCCGCGACCTTGTAACGCGCCAGCGCCATGTTGGACTTGTTCTTGTCCATCGCGAGGAAGAGGAAGATCGACGGGTTCGAGGCGAGCGGCCGGATGATGTCGTATTGCGTGCTCATCGTGATGATGATGTCGTCGATCGCGTCCGCCGACTTCAGGTCGCCCAGCGACTTCAGCTGCGCGCGCACCACCTCGGTGTTGGCCGCCGCCGTGATCTCGAGATCGGAGTCGGACCCGGCGTGGCCCAGCACCATCCCGGTCGCGCTGTCGACCAGGGCCGCGGATCGCGCCCCGGCGAGCTCGACAAGGCCTTGCAATGACTCGGTGACATTCGACATTTCGGGATCCTCGCTCGGCTACTCCAACGTAGACATGATCATGCTAGTCATGACGAGTTCTCGCGAGGGTCAGGTCGACTCCATGTCGTAGGGAGCGGGCCGTCCCTTGCCGAGGCGGCGCTGGCGCTTCTCATAGGCCGACTCGACGTAGCGCCGGGTCGGCGCGTCATCGGAGGCCGCCTTCTCGGCGCCGGAATCGCCGGCTTCCGTGGATTCCGTCACGCCCTCTGACGCGGCGCCCTCCGCCACGAGCGGCGTCGCCGGATCTTCGAGCAGCGCCTCGCGGATGATGCGGCGCGGGTCGTACTGGCGCGGATCGAGCTTCTTCCAGTCGACCTCGTCGAAGTCGTCGCCCATCTCTTCGCGCATCCGGTCTTTGGCGCCATCGGCGAGACCGCGGAGCGAACGCACCAGTCTGGCGAGCTGGGCCGCATAGCCCGGCAGGCGATCCGGGCCGATCAGAAAGACAGCGATCACGGCGATGATGATCAGCTTGTCTGGAGTCAACCCGAAGGACACCCGGCAAGGATACTCGCTGGGGCCAGGGGCCGTCCTAGAGTGCAACTGTGGCCGACAAGGAACTGAGCTGGAAGTTCGCGGAGGACTTCGTCGTCGAATCCCCCGCGATCGTCACGGCACGGCAGCACTCGCTCGAGCTCGGCATCGACCCGGTCTCGGCGGCCACCGGCGCTCAGCTCGCGGTGCTGGCCGCCGCGAGCTCGACGCACTCGATCCTCGAGGTGGGCACCGGCGCGGGCGTCAGCGGGCTGTGGCTGCTGACGGGGGCCCCGGATGCGGTCCTCACCTCCATCGACATCGAACTGGATCACCAGCAGTACGCGCGGAACGCGTTCGCATCGGCCGGGGTGCCGGCCAACCGCATCCGACTCATCACCGGACGCGCGGCCGAGGTGCTTCCGCGCATGAACGACGGGGCATACGACCTGGTGTTCGTCGACGCCGATGAGGCATCGGTGCTCGACTATGTCGAGCACGCCCTGCGGATCGCCCGCCGAGGGGGACTCGTGCTGGTCGCGCACGCGCTGTGGCGGGGACGGGTCGCCGACCCTGCGCGCCGCGATGACACGGCAGAGGACTTCCGCGCGCTGCTGACCACGATCGCCGAATCGACGGCCGTCATCTCAGCGGTGAGCACGGCGGGCGACGGGCTGCTTCAGCTCGTCAAGGTTGCCGACTGATCGCGCGAGCGCGATCACGAATCGCGAACGGCGGTTAGGCGGCACCCACGACGCCGACCAGGGCGTCGCGCAGCTCGGAGGCTTCGGCGTCGTTGACCGACACGACGAGGCGGCCGCCACCCTCGAGCGGAACCCGCACGATGATCAGGCGACCCTCTTTAACAGCCTCCATCGGTCCGTCACCGGTCCTCGGCTTCATGGCTGCCATGTGGTGTCCCCTTTCGATGGATACTCGACCATTATCCCGCATCCGCGAGGGCACCGGGAACCACGTCCTGTCTGCCGGTCGTTACGGCGGCGTTACAGGCCCTTCCTAACGTGGAGCGCAGATCGTCCATCGATGGGAGCCAGATGTCCTCCTCGCGTCACCTCATGCTCGCCCTCGGTACCGCGGCTCTGCTCGCCGCACTGTCTGGCTGCTCGGCTGCCGGCGGCGACGGATCGGGCGGGCCGTCGGGCCCTGCGACCGGCAACTCCTCCGCATCGCCGGGTGCAGGTGCGAGCCCGAGTGGGAGTGCGGCCGCACCCGGGATGACGGTCGTCCCGACGGCGTGCCCCGACCCCGCCGAGGTGTCGACCGATCTGGGCCTCAGCGTGACGGGCGGCGACGGCGACGCCTCATCCGGATGCGTGTACTCGTCGGCCGGCCGGCCGGCGATCTCGATCAACTTCGCCCTCACGCCCGGCTTGACCCCTGCTGCGGCCCTCGCGAAGCTGAAGTCGGAGGAACCGACGACCTCGGCATTCGCCACGCTCTCGGGGGTGGGCGACGCCGCGTACTACGACACCCCGGCGACCGCGGGCGTCACCGGCTCGTACCTCGTGGTGCTCAGCGGCCAGGTCAGCTTCCACATCGTGGTGACCTCGGTGATCTCCGCGCCGCGGTTGTCGGCCCTGGCGAACCACATCATCGCCGGGCGATGAACGCCCTGATCACGGTGGACTCCAGTCGGGGTTGACGACGAACCAGCAGATCGCCATCCACCCGACCTGACCCGCGATCCCGAGTACGACCAGCGCGACCCGATAGACAGGGGAGCGCGGGATCGCAACGGCTCCGAGCGCGGGAGCGAACGGCATGAACAACCGGAACGTGCTCGACTGGGGGAAGAACACGGCGAGCAGGTACACCGCATAGCCGACCAGCCAGAGCCGAAGATCCACCCCGAGCCGCCGCACCAGTGGGGTGAACAGCAGGAGCGCGAACAGGGCTACCACCACCACCAGCAGAACCGGTCCGACGACATCGGCCGCCGGGAAGTGGATCCAGTTCAGCCACCACTGCGAGCCTTGCACCCAGGGGGCGAACGGCAGCAGATCCTGATAGCCGACGTAGCCGACCCGCCATGAGAGTTCGGTCTCGGTGTATGCCGAGGGCACCCCGGTGCCGATCCAGGCCACGAGGGGCCACAGGACGCCGAGGAAGGCGCTCGAGAGGCCGGTGACGATCACCGCGATCCGCTCGCGCCAGGGGAACGGATCGCGCTCCCGAGTCACGAAGCGCACCACGAGGTGCAGCAGCAGCATGACGGCGAAGGCGAGCCCGCTCGGACGCGTGAGCGCCGCGATCCCGATCACTGGGATCATCAGGTAGTACCGACGGTCCTGGAAGAGCAGGAGCGCGAGGAACAGGAAGAACAGCTGCATCGACTCGGCGTAGCCGACCTGCAGGATCGGCGAGAGCGGCGCCGTGCAGAACAGGACCACCGCGAACAGGGCCGTGCCCGGCGGCAGCACCCGTGCCATGAGCTTGTAGAACAAGAGCGCCGCGCCGAGCGCGAACCCCACCGACACGATCACGCTGGCGTACTCGAAGGGGATGCCGATCAACAGGAAGCCCCGCACCACGGCCGGGTAGCCGGGCAGGAACGCCCACGCGTTCTGCGCGACGTGGCCGTCGGCGCCGATCGGAAGCTGGGTGGGATATCCGACGATGGAGACGATCCGGTACCAATCCGAGTCCCAGATCCCGGCGAAGGCGAAGTAGTCGGGCTGGGGGCCAGTCCAGTAGGTGATGCCCTGCATGTTGGCGAAGACCAGGATGATCGCGGTCGTCACCACGCGCGACGCGGCGAAGATCACGATGACCTTCGCCCACCACCTCCCCCAGAGGGCTACGAGGCGGTCAGCCACGCCCGCAGGCCCCGCTCGCACCGCTCGATCTGCTCCACCGGCACCCGCTCGTCGTCGGCGTGAGCCAAAGAGGGGTCGCCGGGCCCGTAGTTGACGGCGGGGATGCCGAGACCCGCGAAGCGGGCGACATCCGTCCAGCCGTACTTGGGCTTGGCCTCGCCGCCTACCGCCGCCACGAACGCCTGCGGGAGCGGATCGTCGAGGCCGGGTCGCGCGCCCTCGGCGATGTCGGTGATCTCGACCTCGAAGTCCGGGAACAGCCCGCGCACGACCGCCTCGGCCTGCGCGGCGGTGCGGCTCGGCGCGAAGCGGTAGTTGACGCTGACCACGCCCTCGTCGGGGATCACATTCCCCGCGACACCGCCTCGGATGCCCACCGCGTTCAGCCCCTCGCGGTAGACCAGGCCGTCGACCTCGATCGACTCCGGCTGGTAGCTCGCCAGGGTGGCGAGCACCGGCGCGAGCGCGTGGATCGCGTTGGACCCCATCCAGGCACGGGCGGAATGCGCACGCACACCTCGCGTGCGGATGTCGGCGCGCAGGGTGCCGTTGCAGCCGCCCTCGACCTCTCCCCCGGTCGGTTCGCCGAGGATCGCGAAATCGGCGGCCAGCAGTTCGGGATGGTTGCGGGCGAGGCGGCCGAGTCCGTTGAGACTCGAGTCGACCTCTTCGTGGTCGTAGAACACCCAGCTGACGTCGACGACCGGTTCAGTGACCGAGGCTGCGAGCGCGAGCATCACGGCGCAGCCGCCCTTCATGTCCACCGTGCCGCGGCCCCAGAGGACGTCGCCGTCCGAGCCCTTTTCGAGCCTGGATGGCAGGTTGCCGTTCACCGGCACGGTGTCGAGGTGGCCCGCGATCACCGCGCGGCGCGCGCGTCCGAGGGCGGTGCGGGCGACCACCGCGTCGCCATCGCGCAGCACCTCGAGGTGGGACAGGGCGCGCAGGGCGGCCTCCACGGCATCCGCGATCGGCCGCTCGTCGCCCGACACCGACTCGATGTCGACCAGTCGGCGTGTCAGCTCCACGCCGGATAGCGTCAGGTCGAGTGCGGGCGTGGCGGGCGAGGTCACCGTGACAGCCTACGGTGTGCGGCGCCGATACCCTGAGAGCATGACCGCCGCTTGGGGCCACGGGCTCGCCACCACAGCCACCTCCGGCGTGGGCGCCGGAACGGTGCTCGACACCTGGTTTCCCGCGCCTCGACTCGGCGCCCGGCCGGCCGGAGTCGACCCCTACATCGCCCCCGCCGAGTTCGAAACGTGGGTGGGCGACGACCCGCGCCGCGAGGTGAGCATCGACTACGTCAACGTCGCCATCGACACGGATGCCGCTCCGGCATCCACCCCCGACGCCTATCTACGCCTGCACCTGCTGAGCCACCTGCTGATGGCGCCCAACACGATCAACCTCGACGGGATCTTCGCCCACCTGCCGATCGTGGCCTGGACCACCGCCGGCCCGATGCTGCCCGAGGCCTTCGCCCGCCTGCGGCCCCTGCTGCAACGCGCCGGCATCTCGGCCAAGGGGATCGACAAGTTCCCGCAGCTGCTCGACTACGTGGTGCCCGACCGCGTGCGCATCGCCGACGCCTCGCGCGTGCGCCTCGGGGCGCACCTCTCCCCCGGCACCACCGTCATGCACGAGGGCTTCGTCAACTACAACGCGGGCACGCTCGGCACCTCGATGGTCGAGGGGCGCATCTCGCAGGGCGTCGTGGTCGGCGACGGCTCGGACGTCGGGGGCGGCGCATCCATCATGGGCACGCTCTCGGGCGGCGGCACCCAGCGCGTCGCGATCGGCGAGCGCGCCCTGCTCGGGGCCAACTCGGGCGTCGGTATCTCGATCGGCGACGACACCGTGGTCGAGGCCGGCCTCTACGTGACCGCGGGCACCAAGGTGACGCTGCTGGTCCCGGATGCCGAGCCCCGCACCGTGAAGGCCGTCGAGTTGAGCGGCGTGGCCGGCCTGCTGTTCCGGCGCAACTCACTCACCGGCGGCGTCGAGGTGCTGCCGCATTCGGGCGGGGCCGTGGAGCTCAATCCGCAGTTGCACGCGTAGCGCGCTCGAGCGCCTCCAGGTCCTCGCTGAGGCCCTGCAACGCGGCATTGCGATCCATCGCGGTCACGAGTTTCGGGCCTTTCGGCTCGTCGAAGGCGCGGGCACCCTGCACGACCGACACCGCGAACTCGTCGAGGAAGGCGGCGTGGGCGCGGTCGGCGACCTGGCCGACGACCTCTGCGTCGACCGACATCTCGGTCAGGCGCTCGGCCAAGCCCTCTGAGACCTTGGCTCGGCGCTTGAGCGTCTTGGCGTCCCGCGCGCGGAAGTCACTGGGGCCGTCGGCCGTGCCGGGCTTGTCGCCGATCGTCTCGAGCACCTTGCGGATGCGCTTGGCATCCTTCGCCTTCTCGGCGGCGAGCTTCTCGAGCTCGGTGGCAACACGCTGCCGCACGCGCTCTTCGTCGTAGTCCTGGCCGTCGCGCAGCGAGCGCACGATCAAGCGGTTGGTGACCGCGAGCCGCGCCGCCGAGAGGGCGACGAGCACGCCGTCCTCGATCTGCGCCTCGATCGACGGCGGCGGAACCGGGATCGGATCGGTGTACGTTCCGACGTTGACGCGTCGCCGCCTGCGGAACCACCTCATGGCAACCGCGATCCACCGAGCGGCTAGCGGCCCGTGGGCCAGCGGCGCTCCGGAGGCCCGACGTAGAGCTGCTGCGGACGGCCGATCTTCGTGGCCGGGTCGTCGTTGGCCTCGCGCCACTGGGCGATCCACCCGGGAAGGCGCCCGATGGCGAAGAGCACCGTGAACATCCGCGTCGGAAAGCCCATCGCCTTGTAGATCACGCCGGTGTAGAAGTCCACGTTGGGGTAGAGCTTGCGCTCGACGAAGTAGTCGTCGGCCAGTGCCGCCTGCTCGAGCTCCTTGGCGATGTCGAGCAAGGGGTCTTTGACGCCCAGGTCGGCCAGCACCTCGTCTGCGCTCTCTTTGACCAGGATCGCCCGCGGGTCGAAGTTCTTGTAGACGCGGTGCCCGAAGCCCATCAGACGCACGCCGTCTTCTTTGTTCTTGACCCGCTCGATGAACCGGCTGACACCCTCACCCGACTCGCGGATCTGCCCGAGCATCGTCAGCACCGCCTCGTTGGCCCCGCCGTGCAGCGGGCCCGACAGCGCCTGGATGCCGGCCGAGATCGAGGCGAACATGTTCGCCTCGGTCGACCCCACCAGCCGCACCGTCGAGGTGGAGGCGTTCTGCTCGTGGTCTTCGTGCAGGATGAGCAAGCGGTCGAGCGCTTTCACCAGCACAGGGTTCACCTGGTAGATCTCGGCGAGGTTGCCGAAGTTGAGCTTCAAGAAGTTCTCGACGAAGCTCAGCGAGTTGTCTGGGTAGAGGAACGCCTGGCCGATCGCCTTCTTGTGGGCGTACGCGGCGATCACCGGAAGCTTGGCCAGCAGCCGGATGGTGCTCAACTCGACCATCTCGGGATCGTGCGGGTTGAGCGAGTCCTCGTAGTAGGTCGAGAGCGCCGACACCGCCGACGAGAGCACCGACATCGGGTGCGCGGTGTGCGGCAGTGCCGAGAAGAAGCGCTTGAGGTCTTCGTGCAGCAGGGTGTGGCGGCGCACCTTCTCTTCGAACTCGACCAGTTCGGATGCCGTCGGCAGCTCGCCGTAGATCAGCAGCCAGGCCACCTCGAGGTAGGTCGAATTGCGGGCCAGGTCTTCGATCGGGTAGCCGCGGTAGCGCAAGATGCCGGCGTCGCCGTCGATGTAGGTGATCGCACTGCGCGTGGATGCCGTATTCACGAATCCCTGATCCAGCGCGGTCAGGCCGGTCTGCTTCGTGAAGCTGCTGAAGTCGATCGCGTCCTTGCCGTCCACCGCCGGGAGCACCGCGAATTCGGCCGTCGTCCCCTTGTGGGAGAACGTGACGGTGTCGGGATCGCCGAGGGAGTCGTTCACGGCTACAGCCTATTCGGTGCCCGCGACTACTGCCGCAACAGCTAAACGCGGGGCTCAGGCGTTGGAGAGTTGGCCCAAACGGCCGGCTGCCGCCGCGATCCGCTCGTCGGTCGCCGTCAAGGCGATGCGCACATACCGGGAGCCCGCCTCGCCGTAGAACGTGCCCGGCGCGACCAGGATGCCGAGCTCGGCCAGCGCCTCGACCGTCGCCATGGCCTCCTCGCCCCTGGTCGCCCAGAGGTACAGCCCCGCGCCGCTCTCGTCGACGCGGAATCCCGCACCCTCGAGCGCAGCCAGCAGGATGACGCGGCGCTCACGGTAGCGCTCGCGCTGCTCGGCCACGTGCCGGTCGTCGCCCAGCGCGGCGATCATCGCGTGCTGCACGGGCGCGGGCGGCATGAGCCCGGCGTGCTTGCGCGCCGCCAGCAGCTCGTCGATGAGGTCGGAGCAGCCCGCGACGAATCCGGCGCGGTAGCCGGCCAGATTGGACTGCTTGCTCAGCGAGTAGACCGAGAGCACGAGACGTCGGCTGTCGCCGATCACCCGCGGATCGAGGATCGTCGGCGTCGGCTGGTCGCTGGTCCAGCTCAGCTCGGCGTAGCACTCGTCGTTGACGATCACCGCGCCGAGTTCGCGCGCTCGCGCGACCGCCGCCGCCAGGTACTCGATCGAGTCCACATGGCCATCGGGGTTGCCGGGGCTGTTCAGCCAGATCAGCCGCGTCTGCGCCGGCCACTCGGCGGGATCGTCCGAGGCGAGCGCGGTGGCGCCGACCAGGGCGGCTCCGACGGCGTAGGTCGGGTAGGCGACAATGGGATGCACGACGACATCGCCGGCCCGCAGGCCGAGCAGCAGCGGCAGCAGGGCCACCAACTCCTTCGACCCGATGGTGGGCAGCACGTTGGCCACGCCCAGCGTGACCCCGCGGCGCCGGTGATACCAGTCGACGATCGCCTCCCGCAGCGCCGGCGAGCCCGCGGTCGCGGGATAGGAGTGTGCGTCGGTCGCGGCCGCGAGCGCATCGCGCACGAGCTGCGGCGTCGGATCCACGGGCGAGCCCACCGACAGGTCGACGATGCCATCCGGATGCTGCCGCGCCCGTTCCGCGAACGGGATGAGCGCATCCCACGGGAAGTCGGGCAGCGAGAGCGCGCGCCTCGCTGACAAGCCAGCGCCGACGACCGTCTCGGTCGTCGGGTCACTCATTCAGACACCTTGCGGCGGAAGCGCGGCGATCAGCGGGTGATCCCCGGCGATCACGCCGACCTTCGCCGCACCGCCGGGCGACCCGACCTCGGCGAAGAACTCGACGTTGGCCTTGTAGTAGTCGGCCCACTTGTTCGGCAGATCGTCTTCGTAGTAGATCGCCTCGACGGGGCACACCGGCTCGCACGCCCCGCAGTCCACGCACTCGTCCGGGTGGATGTAGAGCATGCGATCGCCCTCGTAGATGCAGTCGACAGGGCACTCGTCGATGCACGCGCGGTCTTTGAGATCGACGCAAGGGAGGGCGATGACGTAGGTCACGCCTCCATTCTATGCAGAGGTCAGGCACTCCCCCGGCGCCGGCCGGCGGGGATCAGCAGCACGATCGCCGAGAGCACGGCGGGCCCGAACCCCCAGACGTATCCAGGCACTCCGTCGAGAGCGAGAGCCGGACCACCGGCCCCCGGAATTGCGAGCACGGCGCTCGCGCCGATGACGCCGAGCGCGGCGGCCGCACCGACGATCCTGCTGCCGAAAACCAGCCGGAACCCCGCGACCAGGGCGGTCACGATGGCCAAGCCGGCAACGAGGCCCCACGGCGCCCATTGCGCGTGGGTGAACGTCGTGATGACGCCCACCACGATGCCGATGAGCACCCCGAACACCGAGCTCAGCGCCGTCGCGCCGGCACCCAGCGGCTCGGATGGCGGCTCGACGGGCGCTGCGTTGCTGGGGGTGTTCTGCATGGTCGTGCCTCCGGTGGACAACCCTATCGGCCGAAGGTTAGGGTGGGGTAAGTAAGGCTAGCCTCACCAAAGCTCCTCTCCTCTCTCCCGAAAGCAACCCGTGCTCGCAAATGCGCTGATCGGCCTGCGCGAAGGCCTCGAAGCCGGCCTCGTGGTCGGCATCCTCATCGCCTTCCTCAACAAGCTCGACCGCCGCGACGTGCTCCCCAAGCTGTGGATCGGCATCGCCGCCGCGATCGCCATCTCGCTGGGCGTCGGCGCCGTGCTGACCTTCGGACCGTATGGGATGACCACGCAGGCCCAAGAGACGCTCGGCGGCAGCCTGTCGATCGCGGCCGTCGGGCTCGTGACCTGGATGATCTTCTGGATGGCGCGGCACGCCCGCCATCTGAAGGGCGAGCTGCAGGGCCGGCTCGCGACCGCGCTGGCCGGCTCCGCCGCGGCCATCGTGGTGCTCGGAATCGTCAGCGTCGGCCGTGAGGGGGTCGAGACGGCCCTGTTCATCTGGGCGAGCGTCACCTCGAGCGGCCAGGAGGTGCTCGGACTCGTCGGAGCGCTGCTGGGGATCCTGGCATCCGTCGTCATCTCGTACCTGATCTACCGCGGCTTCGTGCGCATCAACCTGTCGCGCTTCTTCTTCTGGACCGGGCTGTTCCTGGTCGTCGTCGCCGCCGGGGTGTTCGCCTACGGGCTCGGCGACCTCCAGGAGGGTGGCATCCTGCCCGACGGCCCCCCGGCCTACGACCTGCACGCCGTGATCCCGGCATCCAGTTGGTACGGCACACTGCTCGGCGGCCTCTTCCAGTTCAAGGCCGACCCGAGTTGGCTGCAGGTGATCGGCTGGCTCGCCTATGCCGTGGTCGTGCTCGCGCTGTTCCTGCGCGTCAGTCTCGCCAAGAAGGCGCCGGCGGTCGCGAGTCCTGAGCCTGCCGCGTCGGCGCCGGTGCCCGCTCACGCGGACGACCGTCACTAGCCCGTCCGCCATCCGACCCGCCCCTTTCCCGGGAGAACCATGCCCATCCGCCCTCAGCGCCGTGTCGTACCGGCCGTCGCCCTCGCTGTCGCGGCGGCCGCGGTGCTGACCGGTTGCGTGCCGAACAGCGCGACGACGACGCGCGTGAGCGTCACGATCTCCGATGACGCCTGCCTGGTCTCGCCGTCGACGGTGCACTCGGGCGCGGTCGCGTTCACCCTGACCAACTCGGGCACCGACGTGAACGAGTTCGAGATCCTGACTCACGACAAGAAGCGCACCGTCGCCGAGAAGGAGAACATCGCTCCGGGGCAGACGATGACGCTGGTGGCTCAACTCGATGCGGGCACGTACTACACCGGCTGCAAGTTCCAGCAGGCGGGGGCGATCGTGGGCGAGGCGAGGTTCACCGTGACCGGCTCATCGTCGACCCTCGACGTGGGCACGACGAAGGGCGCCGCGGCGGCGGTCGCCACCTACCTCTCGTACGTGAGAGCCCAGGTGCGGCAGCTCGTGCCCGCCGTCGCGGAGCTCACGGATGCGTACGAGGCCGGCGACGACGCCACGGCACGCCGCCTGTTCGCGGGAGCCCGGGTGTTCTACGAGCGGATCGAGCCCACCGCCGAGCAGTTCGGCGATCTCGACCCGAAGATCGACTACCGCGAGGTCGACGCCGTGAGCGACGGCCTGGCATGGACCGGATTCCACCGCATCGAGAAGGATCTGTGGCCCCCGGCGGCGGGCGCTCTGAACTCCGACGGCACGAGCGCGACGCTCAACTGGACGGGGTCGACCCCGAGCCAGCGCGCCACCTTCGGCGCGGCCCTGGTCGCCGACGTGCAGAAGCTCGGCGACCTGGTGAACGAGCCCGATTTCACCCTCACGCTCGCCGACATCACCAATGGCGCGATCGGCCTGCTCGACGAGGTCGCGGCCGGCAAGATCACCGGGGAGGAGGACTGGTGGTCGCACACCGACTTGAGCGACTTCCAGGCCAACCTCCAGGGCGCCGAGGCGGCGTTCGACGCGGTGAAGGCCATCGCGGCATCCCAGGGCACCTCCGGCGCGCAACTCGTCGCCAGCATCTCCCGGGAGTTCGCCTCGCTCAACGCGCTCCTCGCCAAGTACGGCAGTCTCGAGTCGGGGTTCACGCCCTACGACCAGGTCACGGATGCCCAGCGCAAGGCCCTCTCCGACCAGGTGAACGCACTGGCGGAGCCGCTGTCGCGGCTGACGCACACCGTGCTCGACGTCCCCGCGTCATGAACGACGACTCCCCGAGACCCGATGGCACGCTGAGCAGGCGAGGGCTCCTCGGCCTCGCCGGAGCGGGTGCCGCGGGCCTCGCCCTCGGCGGCGCGACCGGGGTCGCGGCCACCGCCGCCGTCCTCGGTGCGGGATCGACCCCCGCGGGAACGCACTATCCGTTCTATGCAGCCCACCAGTCCGGCGTCACCACGCCGGCCCAGGACCGCCTGCATTTCGCGTCGTTCGACATGGCATCGGGAGCCACCCGTGCCGATCTCGAGTCGTTGCTGTCGGACTGGACGGTCGCAGCCGCACGCTTGACGCAAGGGCTGCCGGTCGGCGACGGGGCGGGCGACGGCGCCGACCGCAGCGACCTGCTCGCCCCTCCGGACGACACGGGCGAGGCCCAGGGACTGCCGCCCAGCGGCCTGACCATCACCTTCGGCTTCGGGCCCGAGCTCTTCAGGAATGACACGGGGGCCGACCGCTTCGGCATCGCGTCCCGCACTCCACCGGTGCTGAAGCCGCTCCCGCGTTTCGCCGGAGACGCGCTCGTCCCGGGGTCGAGCGGCGGCGACCTCTGCATCCAGGCCTGCGCCGACGACCCTCAGATCGCCGTGCACGCGATCCGCAACCTCAGCCGCATCGCCTTCGGACGAGCCGCCATGCGCTGGTCGCAACTCGGATTCGGTCGCACCTCATCCACGTCCACGTCGCAGTCCACCCCGCGCAACCTGTTCGGGTTCAAGGACGGCACCGCGAACATCAAGGCCGAGGAGACGGCGGACGTCGACGCGAACGTCTGGGCGACCGCGAGCGACGGCCCGGGCTGGATGGTCGGCGGCAGCTACCTCGTGGCGCGCAAGATCCGGATGATCATCGAGAACTGGGATCACACCCGGCTCGGCGAGCAGCAGCGGGTGATCGGGCGCGACAAGGCCCACGGGGCGCCGCTGTCCGGCGGATCCGAGTTCACCGCGCCCGACTTCCAGGCCAGAGCGGCCGACGGCACCACCAGGATCGATGAGGACGCGCACGTGCGGCTGGCGCATCCCGATCTCAATGACGGGATCCGCCTGCTGCGCCGCGGCTACAACTACGTCGACGGCAACGACGACCTCGGACGGCTGGACGCCGGCCTGTTCTTCATCTCGTTCCAGCGCTCACCCGAGCAGTTCATCGCCATTCAGCGCCGGTTGGCGCGGGACGCGATGAACGAGTACATCAAGCACGTCGGCTCGGCGATCTTCGCGGTCCCGCCCGGCGTCCGCGTCGGGCAATCGATCGGAGCGGGGCTGTTCGGCTAGGCGCGTTCGATCGGCGCCGTTCGGCTAGCCGTTCGACGTCGACTTGGTCACCGTGTAGTTGGCCACGAACCCGGTCTTGTCGTCGGCCTGGCTCAGCAGGATGACGACGTGGTAGTCGCCCTTGCTGAAGGCACCGGTGGCCCCGGTGTCGGTCTTGCCGCCGAGCTCCTCCTGCTTGAATCCGGCGCCCGTCAGCTCCGAGGCGATCTCGTCGATCGCGTCGATTCCCGAGACCTTGACGGTCACGTTCCACGCCTTGTCGTTCCCGCTGCCCAGCGACAGTCCGCTGACGATGTCGCCCTTGATGACCGGCACGTCGGCGGTCGGGAAGTCGCTCGGGAGCTTGCCGGTGCCTGCTGAGCCGACACCCGGAATGCTGATCCCGCTGCTGTGCGAGCCCGGCAGGTGGAGCAGGCTGCAGCCCGAGAGCATCAGCGGAGCCGCGAGGGCGAGCGAGCCCGCCAGGGCGATCAGGGGAAGGCGACGACGGTGAATGGTGGTCATGGGATCCTCGTTCTCTCGGGCAGGGTGCGCAGTCAGTGTATTGACGGCCCGAACGGGCCACAAATACGGTCTGGCGCGTCACCTGTGCGACGAACGAGGGGCCGTCCGGGGTTGACAGCCCGACGGCCCGGAACCGCTATCCGTTCGAGGAGTCGGCCGTCGTCACCGTGTAGTTCGCGACCCAACCGGTCTTGTCGTCGGCCTTCGTCACGACCACGAGCACGTCGTACTTCGTGCTCTTGAACGTGCCGGTTCCGCCCTGGGCGTCGCCGGGATCCGGCTCGCTGTCGACGGTGAAGCCGCCGCCGGTCAGCTGGGTCTTGATCTGACCGTACGCGTCGGCGCCCGACACCTTGATGGTGGCGTTCCAACCCTGGCCGTCCTTCGAGTTCGCGTTCCCGATCGACGCGCCCGTGAGCACGTCGCCCGAGATGACCGGGACGTCCTTCGGCCAGCTCGAAGGGAGTTTGCCCGAGCCGAAGCTGCCGACACCGGGGATGTTGATGCCCCCGCCGCCGTGCTGACCAGGCAGGAGGCTGCACCCCGAGAGCAGCAGGGGGGATGCGACGAGCAACGACGCCGCGATGGCGGCGGTGAGGGCGCGCGGCGCCCGGGAGTGAGTTGTCATGCCGCCCAGTATCGACCCACCTCGTAACGGTGGCGTAACGCCTCGCGCCAGAGGGCTCAGGCGTTGGCGTCCTGGCGCTTCAGTCTGCTGGTGCGGCGGGCGCGGGCGGCCTGGTCGAGCTCCACCTTGCGGATGCGCACCACCTCGGGGGTGACCTCGACGCATTCGTCCTCGCGGGCGAACTCCAGGCACTCCTCGAGCGTCAGCTTGCGTGAGGGGGTCATCCGCTCGAAGTTGTCGGCGGTCGACTGTCGCATGTTGGTGAGCTGCTTCTCTTTGGTGATGTTGACGTCGAGGTCGTCTGCGCGCGAGTTCTCGCCGACGATCATGCCCTCGTAGACCTCCTGCGTGGGCTCGACGAAGAACGACATGCGCTCCTGAAGGGCGACCATGGCGAACGGCGTCGCGACGCCGGCGCGGTCGGCGACGATCGACCCGTTGACGCGCGTCGTGATCGTGCCCGCCCACGGCTCGTACCCGTGCGAGATCGCATTGGCGATGCCCGCGCCACGGGTGACCGTCAGGAACTCGGTGCGGAACCCGATGAGCCCGCGCGACGGGACGATGAACTCCATGCGCACCCAGCCGGTGCCGTGGTTGGTCATGCCCTCCATGCGGCCCTTGCGGGCGGCAAGCAGCTGCGTGATCGCCCCGAGGTACTCCTCGGGGGTGTCCACGGTGAGGTGCTCGAACGGCTCGTGCACCTTGCCGTCGATGGTCTTCGTGACCACCTGCGGCTTGCCGACGGTGAGCTCGAATCCCTCGCGCCGCATGTTCTCGACCAGGATGGCGAGGGCCAGTTCGCCGCGCCCCTGCACCTCCCACGCGTCGGGGCGCCCGATGTCGACGACCTTGATCGACACGTTGCCGACCAGCTCGCGGTCCAGCCGGTCTTTGACCAGTCGCGCGGTGAGCTTGTGGCCCTTGACCTTGCCGACCAGCGGTGAGGTGTTGGTGCCGATCGTCATCGAGATCGCCGGGTCGTCGACGGTGATCGCCGGCAGCGGCCGCACGTCGTCGGGATCGGCGATCGTCTCGCCGATCGTGATGTCTTCAATGCCCGCGATGGCCGCGATGTCGCCGGCGTGCGCCTCTTCGGCCGGATAGCGCTCGAGGGCGCGGGTCTTGAGCAACTCGGTGATCCGCACGTTCGAGTGGGATCCGTCGTGGCGCACCCAGGCGACCGTCTGGCCCTTCTTGAGCGTGCCCGAGAAGACCCGCAGCAGCGCGATGCGGCCGAGGAACGGCGAGGCATCGAGGTTGGTCACCCAGGCCTGCAGCGGCGCCGCGTCGTCGTACGAGGGCGCCGGCACGTGCTTCAGGATCGCGTCGAACAGTGGCTCGAGATCTTCATTGTCGGGCAGCTCGCCGTTGGCCGGCTTGTTCCAGCTCGCGGCGCCATTGCGGCCGGAGGCGTAGACCACCGGGACGTCGAGCAGGGCGTCGATGTCCAGGTCGGGCACGTCGTCGCTGAGGTCGCTCGCGAGGCCCAGCAGCAGGTCGTGGCTCTCTTCGACGACCTCGTCGATGCGGGCATCCGGTCGATCGGTCTTGTTCACCAGCAGGATGACGGGCAACTTGGCCTCGAGCGCCTTGCGCAGCACGAACCGGGTCTGCGGCAGCGGGCCCTCGCTCGCGTCGACCAGCAGGACGACCCCGTCGACCATGCTCAGCCCGCGCTCGACCTCGCCGCCGAAGTCGGCGTGGCCGGGGGTGTCGATCACGTTGATCGTCACCGGGCCCTCGGTGGCGTGCAGGCCCTTGTAGGTCACCGCGGTGTTCTTCGCGAGGATCGTGATGCCCTTCTCGCGCTCGAGGTCGTTGCTGTCCATGGCGCGCTCGTCGACGTGGGCGTGCTCGCCGAAGGAGTTGGTCTGGCGCAGCATGGCGTCGACGAGCGTCGTCTTGCCGTGGTCGACGTGGGCGACGATCGCGACATTGCGCAGATCGGAACGGGTGGCCATGGCCATGGAAATACCTCGAAAGAAGAAGGGAGGGGGCCGGAACTTCGGCGGACGATCAGAACAGGGCGCGACAGCGGGCCAGCCTGACCCTTCATTCTAGCCGACCGTCGGTCGAAACTCCGGTTCAGCGGCTCGCGGAAGGCTCCGGGGACGGTGCGGTCGAGGGTGCGCCGGATCTGGCGCCCGGCTTCCATGACCAGGCGTCCCAGAACACCGACCCCGCGAGGGCGGAACGCGTGACCCCGGTCACCCGCGGTCCGACCGCGGTGAGCGTGGGGTAGGCGTAGAGCGGCAGCCCGTAGGCCCGCGACCAGATCCGGGTATCGAGCCTGGTCAGGAGCGCGGTCTGCTGAGCCGGGTCGTCGGTGGCGGCCAACTGGGCGATGAGCGCATCGGAATCCGGGTCGTCGTAGTGGTTGAAGTTCGTCAGGGCCGCGTCACTGCGGAAGATCGAGGCCTGCGCCGTCGGACCGAGACGGGTGGTGTCCCAGGCGAACAGCGCGGCGTCATAGGTGCCGTCGACGCCCAGCAGCCCCTGCCAGTCCGGGCTCGAGCAGTCGGTCACGACGAATCCGGCTTGGTCGGCGCTCTGCTGGATGAGCCGGAACTCGGCGGCTCTCCGCGCACTGGACGGGTCGTACAGGATGCACACCTCGGGACTCGTCACGCCGGCCTCGGCCAGCAGCCGCCGCGCAGTATCGACGTCGGGCGCGGAGTAGGCCCGCGAGCCGTTCTTGGCGATCGCCTCGGTGTAGCCGGGAGCACCGTAACGCACCACGAACGAGTCGACTCGCCGCGCCTTCACGTCGCCGCCCGCCGCACTCCCCGCTCCACCTGCTGCTCCACTCGTTGCGGACAGCGCCTCGATGATCTTCTGACGCGGCACCGTCTCGAGGAACGCGCGGCGCACCTTCTCGTCGGTGAAGGTCGCGTGCTTGCCCCGCGTGAACTGGAGGTCGAGGTGTTCGTACTGCGCCTCGCTGCCGGTGGTCACCCTGATGCCCGGAACCGCCGCGAGGGCTTTCGCCGTCGACAGCGTCGGCTGAGGCGTCGCAACGTCGATCTCGCCGCTGGCCAGCAGCCGCGTGGTCTCGAGCGGATCGGGGGAGACCCGCAGGGTCAGCTGCTCGATGCTCGGACGGCGGTCTCCCGTGTAGTGCGGGTTCGCGGCCAGCACCACGCGGCTCCCCGAGATCTTCGCGATGGTGAAGGGGCCGCTCGAGACCAGCAGCCACGGGTCGTGCGGGGTCGATGTCAGGTTGTACGCGTTGTTCCAGGCATTCGCGAGGGAATGCAGCTGCGCGGTGTCGTGCTTCAGGATCGCGTTCAGCACCGCGGTCTTGCCCGCTTCGGCGTCGCCCGCCTTCGTGTGCAGAGCCTGCCGAGCAAGCAAGTGGGCAGGCACTCCCGGTTCGAGCACCGTGCTCCAGTCGGCCACCGGCGAGGCGAAGGTGACGGTCAGGGAACGGCCGTCCGCTCCCACCACGGGCGTCGCGGTGGCCTTCTCCAGACCGCCGCCGACCCGGCCGTCGAAGAAGACCACACCTCGGGGGAAGTCGCCGGTGTAGCGGCCGGTCGTGGCATCCACGTATGGGGAGTCGTCGAACTTCGGCGTGTTGAGCGACCCGGAGTTGGCCGCCCAGGCCAAGAGGAGATCCGCCGCGTCGATCTGCGTGCCGTCCGACCAGTCGACCCCCTGATTGATCGTGTAGGTCACCGTCAACGGCGAGCGGCTCACCAGCTGAGCCGTGCCGAATGAGCTGTCGAGCACGGTCGCCCCGTGCCGATCGGGGTAGCCGAAGCCCGTCGACGTGAGCAACTGGACGTCGGCGTTGGTCTCAGAACCCCGCCCGTACGAGGTGTCGGCGTTCGCCGAGGTGAAGGGGTCGGTCACAGCCACCACGACGGCACTGCCCTCGACCAGGTTGCTCTGCGGCGCGCAGGCGGCCAAACCGGCAACGGCCGCAACGGCGACAGCAGCCGCGGCGATGCGTCGGGTTCTCACTCGATCCACCCTACGGCCGGGGGCTCAACCGGCGCGGCGCTGCTCCCGGCGATCGCGCTGCACGCTCGGATCCGGCACCGGAACGGCGGCGATGAGCCGCTGGGTGTACGGGTCCTTCGGATTGCGCAGGATCTGATCCGGGGTGCCGACCTCGACCAGGCGTCCCTTGTTCATGACCGCGATCCGATCCGAGAGCATGTCGACCACGGCGAGGTCGTGGCTGATGAACAGGCACGCGAATTTCAGGCGATCCTGCAAACCCTGGAGCAGATCGAGGAATCGCGCCTGAACGGAGACGTCGAGCGCCGAGGTGGGCTCGTCCGCGACCAGCAGTGAGGGGCTCAGAGCGAGGGCGCGGGCAATTCCGACGCGCTGCCGCTGACCGCCCGAGAGCTCGTGCGGATAGCGGTTGCGGAAGCTGCGCGGCAACTCGACCTGATCGAGCAGCTCTTCGACGCGCTTATTGATCACGTCGCCCGTGCCACGGCCCGAGAGCAGCAGCGGCTCGCCGATCGACTGACCGATCGGGAAGCGCGGGTTGAGCGACGAGCCCGGGTCTTGGAAGACGATGCCGATCGTGCGGCGGATCTCACGCATGCGGGCGCGCGAGGCGGTCGTCAGGTCCACGCCCTGCACCACCAACGAGCCCTCGGCGACAGGAAGCAGACCGACGCAGGCACGGCCCACCGTCGTCTTGCCCGAGCCGGACTCGCCCACCAGCCCCACGACCTCACCGGGGTGGATGGTCAGGTTGAAGTCCTCGACGGCGCGGAACGCCGGCACGCGCCCGTGCTTCGGGTACTCGATCGCGACGTCGATGAGCTCGACGACGGCCTCGCCCTGGCGCGACGTCACCGGGATGTCGGTCGCGCCGATGCGCAGGTGCGGCACCGCGGCGAGCAGTTCCTTGGTGTAGGGCTGCGTGGGCTTGGTGAAGATGTCGGAGACCGATCCCGACTCGACGATCGCGCCGTCCTTCATCACGATCACCTTGTCGGCGAGGTCGGCCACGACACCCATGTCGTGCGTGATCAGGATGATCGCGCTGTTGAGCCGGGTGCGCAGGTTGCGCAGCAGGTCGAGGATCTCGGCCTGCACCGTGACGTCGAGAGCCGTCGTCGGCTCGTCCGCGATGAGCAGCAACGGGTCGCACGAGATCGCCATGGCGATCATGGCGCGCTGACGCTGCCCGCCCGAGAGCTGGTGCGGGTACTTGCGGATCGACGCCTCGGGATTGGGGATCTCGACCATCTTGAGCAGTTCGACCGCGCGCTTCTCGGCATCGAGCGGCGTCATGTCGAGGTGGGTGCGCAGGCTCTCGGCGATCTGGAACCCGATCGTGTAGACCGGGTTCAAGGCCGTCATCGGCTCCTGGAAGATGACCGCGACATCCTTGCCGCGAATGGAGCGCAGCTTGCCGTCCGAGATGCCGATGAGTTCTCGGCCACCCAGCTTGGCGCTGCCGGCGACGCGGCCGTTCTGGGGCGTGAGGCCCAACAGGGCCATCGAGCTCGAGCTCTTGCCCGAGCCGGACTCGCCCACGATCGCCAGCACCTCGCCGGCCTTCACGTCGTAGTTCAGCTTCTTAGCGGCCGGATACCAGGTGCCGTCGACCCAGAAGTCCAGGTCGAGATCGGTGACCTCGAGGATCGGAGCGGCCTCATCGCGGCTCGCGGCGGTGGCGGTCATCGGAGGGTCTCCCTGCGGTGGTCGAATGCGAGAATGGCGGAATGGCTGTCGGACCCCAGGAAAGCGTTCTGTACCCGTTGGGCTCGCGCATCCTGGCCGCCGTCGTCGTGGTGCTCTGCGCCGTCGTCGAGGCGTCGCTGATCGTCTACGGCCACGCCGAGCTCGCGCTGCGTGCGACGCCGGCCGTGCTGCTGGTGGCCGCCCTCGTATACGCGGGCTTCTGGGCCCCGCGCGTCGAACTCGATCCCGCTGAACTGCGCGTGATCAATCCGTTCCGCAGCTACCGCATCAGCTGGCCGGCGATCCGCGAGATCGACTCGCGCTGGTCGCTGACCCTCGACACGGTGAAGGGCCGTGTGACGGCGTGGGCCGCCCCGTCGCCCGGCCTGTTCAGTCAGCTGCCCAGGATGCGACGCGACGCCTTCCGCGTCTCGCTCGGCTCCGAGCGCGAAAGCAGAGGTGCCGAGCAGGCCCGGCAGTTGATCGTCCGGCAGTGGGAGGCGTACCGGGATCGCGGTCTGCTGGGCGCTGTGGAGGGCGAGGGAATGACGAGGCAGTGGAACGTTCCGCTGCTCGTGACGGTGGGGGTGCTGACGGCAGCGGTCGTGCTCGGGCTGACGATTCCCTGATCGACCGCTCACTTCGTGCTCCCGACCGGGTCGGGGTTGCCCTGCGCAACGGCCAGCGCGCGTTCGGCGCGCGCGCGCCGCGTCAATCCGCGGCGCTGCCGGGGGTCGAAGGCGTCGCGGAGGCCGTCGCCGATGAAGTTGATGGTCAACGCGATCGTGACGATGAACAGACCGGGCCACCAGAACAGCCACGGGCGCGTCGAGAAGGCGCTCTGGTACTGGCTGATGATCAGGCCGAGCGAGGTGTCAGGGGACCGCACACCGAAGCCGAGGAAGCTGATCGCGGCCTCGGTCAGGATGATGGCCGACATGGCGAGGGTCGCCGAGACGACGATCACACCGACGGTGTTGGGCAGGATGTGGCGGAACACGATCCGGAAGTCCGAGGCTCCGGCCACCTTGGCCGCCTCGACGAACTCGCGCTCGCGCAGGGCCAGCACCTCGCCGCGGACCAGTCGCGCGAGGGTGGTCCAGAGCAGCGCCCCGAGGAAGACGGCGAGGACGAACGAACCCGCGTTGCCGGCGCCACGGCCGACGATCGCCGCGATCAGGTACAGCGGCACGATGATGACGATGTCCGTGCCGCGCATCAGCACCGCGTCGATCCACCCGCCGAAGTAGCCGGCGACGGCCCCGAGCGTGACGCCGATGAACGTCGACACGACACCGGCGACGAACACGATCATCAACGATTGCTGCGTGCCGCGCATCACCTGCGCGAACATGTCGTGCCCGACCGTGTCCTGCCCGAAGGGATGGATGCCGATCTGGAACGGGAACAACGACAGCGTCGGCGTCCCTCCGTTGATCACCGCGGGCACCTCGGCGTAATTCCACATCCACCAGCCGTGGATCTTCACGCCGAAGGCGTCGATCCCCTCCGAGGTGAAGGCGACGAGCACCACGATCGCCAAGAGGATCAGGCTGACCATCGCGGCCCGGTGGCGCAGGAAGCGCCGGAGCACGATGCGACCGAGGCTGAGGCCCTCGACCTCGCGCATCTCGATCGTGGTCTCGAGGTTCGTCTGGGCGCTGTCGATGGTGCCCGCCGCCTGGCTGTTGGCCAGGTTGCGGGGGTCTTCTCCGCCGGGCGTCCCGGCGTCGCTGCCGCCCGGGTTGAGCTGTCCGAAGGTCATGCGGTCACCCGAATCCGTGGGTCGAGCGCCGAATACACGATGTCGGCGAGGAAGTTGAAGAGGATGACGGTGATGGCCGTCACGAGGAAGAAGCCCATGAGGGGATTCAGATCCACTCTCTGAAGGGCCTGAACGAACAGCGCTCCCATGCCGGACCAGGCGAACACGGTCTCGGTGAGGACGGCACCGCCGATCAGGCCACCGAGGTCGAGGGCGATGATCGTGGTGATCGGGATCAGGGCGTTGCGGAACGCGTGCCGCATCACCACCGTGCGCTCGGTCAGACCCTTGGCCCGAGCGGTGCGGATGTAGTCCTGGTTGAGCACATCGAGCAGGCTGGAGCGCGCGTACCGGCTGTAGCTCGCGACCGAGATGAGCACGAGCGCGGTGGTCGGCAGCAGCAGGTGGGTGAAGCCGTCGATCCCGGTGATCCAGAACGACCCCTGCAGGTCGGGCGTGCCGCCGCCGACCGTGGAGATCGGACGACCGTTCGCCACCTGGGTCGCGTAGATGTTCCAGGACGCCATGAAGCGGTCGAGCAGCATGATCAACGAGACCACCAGGGCGGTGAGAGCGCCGGTTCTGATCTGCGGACGGCGGTCGTGCCCTCCCCAGAAGTACCCGGCGAGGCCGCCGAGGAAGACCAGGAGGATGACGAGCGCAATGACGGTGCCCACATTGATGATCGCGAACTGCTCGAAGAGCGCGTGCAGCGGGAAGTAGAGCACGAGCGAGATGCCGAGCGCGACGCTCAGCGACGTCCATCGTGCGCGCTTGTTGGCCCATCCGGTCGAGAGCACGGTGACGATCACCGCGGCGCCGATCGAGAGGGCCGGCGTGACCACCGGCCCGAGGCTGGGGTTGTTGAACCAGTCGCTCAGGTTCGTGTACAGGAACACAGCGACCACGGCGACGGCCGCGACGCCGAACACCAGGAGCCTTCGTCTCCACGGTCCGCCGATGATCCCCATCCACACCACGCCGGATATCAGGGCGATCACCGCGATCCAGACGGGAGGGACGAGCGGATGCGCCAGGAAGTTGTTGAAGTTGATGGCGGCGAACTGCTTCAGCATGACGGCGACCCAGAAGACCGGCAGCGAGAAGAAGAGGAAGGCGATGAACGTCGTGACGTAGTCGAACGACGAGTAGATGCGCAGCGCGGTCGCGATGCCGACCGTCACGCCGACGATGATCCCGATCAGGAAGGCGGTCGTCACGAGCTGGAGCGTCGATCCAATGGCCGCGCCGAGCGCGTCGGTGACGTGCTGGCCGTCGATGTTGTCACCGAGGGTGAACTTGCCGACGAAGGCACCCAGCACGCCGCCCAGCCAAAGGAAGTACCGCAGGTACGGGGGAACGTCGAGATGCAGCAGCGCGATGCGCTGCGCGATGAGCTGCTCTTTCTGCGCGGTCGGCAGCGTTGACGATCGCAGATCGGAGAGCGGGTCCGCGGAGTTCGCCGCGAGGATGTAGACGAGGTATGACGCGATCAGGAGCACCGCGAGGGATGCCAGGAATCGCCGGATGATGAACGAGACCAACGGTGGCCGACTTTCTGTCTGGTGAACGGGACGATACCCGCGTGGGGGAGCCAGGTGCGAGTCGGGGCCGTGCGAAATGCACGACCCCGACTCGTTTTCACGACGGCAGAGCCGTCATGGTTTTACTTGGACTCGCTCCACTCCCAGAAGTTCCAGAAGATGTTCGGGCTGAACGGCGCGTCCGACACGTTGGAGATCTTCGAGGACCAGGCCGAGACATCCGGCAGCTGGAACAGCGGCATGGTGACCGCGTTCTTGAAGAGGCTCACGTCGATCTTCTGGAGAGTCGGAAGCGCTGCCGCGTCCGAGGTCTCGCCGACGATCGTCTTCCACATGTCGTCAACCTCCGGGTCAGAGTAGCCCTGGAAGTTGCTTCCGCCACCGGTCTGGAAGGCGCCCTGGTTGCCGGTCACGGCCGAGGAACTCGACTGCCACGCGAACACGCACGCGTCGTAGTCGTACTTGCCACTGCCGAGGCCGCTGTCACCGAAGAACTCGGATCCGGGCTTTCCGACGTCGACCACGTTGATGCCGGCGAGCGCAGCCGAAGCCTGCAGCAGCTGGAACTCGCTTGCACGACGCGGGTTGTCCGTTGCGTACGCGAACTTGACGGTCGGGTTGGTGACGCCGGCCTGCGCGAGCAGGGCCTTGGCGCCCTCGATGTCGACCTTGTCGTACTTCGACGAGCCGTTGGCCTGCGTCGCGGCGTCGTAGCCGGTCTGACCCGGCAGGAACAGCGACGAGTCATCGAGCTTGGCCGTCGACGACAGCGGCTTGATGAGGCGGTCGAGCATGTCGGCACGCGGGATCACGTCGAAGAACGCCTGGCGGACCAGAAGGGCCTTGGCCGCGTCTCCACCGTAGGCCGCCGGCGAGAACACGCCGTGGTCCATGGTGAGGTCGATGTGCTCGTAGGTCGCCGTCGGGGTGGTGGTCGACTTGATGCCGCTCTGACCCTGGAGCGCCTTGACCGTGTCAGCGGTCGCCTGGCCGTAGAGCACGCTCAGCTCGCCGTTCTCCAGCGCCTGGACCTGTGCGGTCTGGTCAGGGATGAAGCGGACCGTGATCTTCGCGATCTTCGGCTTCGGACCCCAGTTGTAGTCGGGGTTCGTGACCAGGGTGACGTACTGCTTGGTCAGCGACTGCACCTTGTAGGGGCCGTAGCTGGTGAGCAGCTTGGCGTCCTTCGGGGTCGAGGTCATGTCGAAGCCGGTGCTCCAGACCTTGGCCAGCTTGGTCAGGGTCGCGGTGTCGTCGGTCTGGAAGGCCTTGACGACCGCATCCTGCGCGGCCTTGCCGGTCTTCTTGTCGATGCCGGCCTCTTCCCAGACCACAGCCGACGGAAGGTTCGGCGTGATGCTGGGCAGGATCTCCCAGTCGACGTACGGCTTGTCGAACACCAGGGTGATCGAGCGGCCGTTGTCGCTGATCTTCGGAACCTTGGTCACGTTGTCCAGACCGGAGCCGGCCGAGACGCCCGTGAAGTTCACACCCTTGGGGTCGTTGTACTTGCTGATGCTTGCACCCCAGGCGAGGATCATGTCGGCCGCGTCGACCGCGTCGCCGTTGGTCCACTTCACGCCGTCATTGATCGTGTACTTGACCGTGAGCGGGCTGTCGGACACCTTCTTGTAGGTACCGAATGCCGTGTTCTTCAGCAGCTTCGGCGAGTTGTCGTAGTAGTTGAAGCCGACGCCCTGGTACAGGTAGGCGACGTTCGAGTTGTAGGTCGAGTAGTTCGTCGACGTGAAGGCGTTCATCGAGGTCATGGCGGAGTTCTGCGCCACGCTGATCGACGTTCCCTTCACGACCTCGGAGCCCCCGCCGGCGGCGCAGCCCGCCAGTGCCAAGGCTCCCGCGGCGACAACTGCCACCGCGAGAGAAACCCGTGTGAGTTTCAATGTTCCTCCTGTGCAAGATGAGACGGCGCGTGGGCATGCCCCCACGCCGCGCTGGATACCTCGACCCTAAAGAGGGGGCCACGGCCTGACAAAACCCTAGGAGGAATCGTTACACGGCGGAAATGTGGTCTGAGGATTCTTGCGCGGACGCCGGTCTTTTGCACGGATGCATCGTCAATCGCCGGAATTGTGCGTCGAACGCGGAGGCCCGCGTGATTTGGGCCGACGCTGGCGGCGTACCATCGACATCGTGACGGGCTCCGGATTGTCGAAACCCTCCAGCAAAGGGCTGCTCGTGTTCGACGGCGACTGCGCATTCTGCAGCACCTGGGTGGAGAGATTGCGGAAGGCGCTCCCCCGCTATCCGGAGACGACTCCCTATCAGTGGGCGGATCTCGACTCCCTCGGCCTCGCGCACGACGACGTCACCCACTACGCCTGGTACCTGACTCCCACGCACCAGTACGCCGGCCACCTGGCGTTCTCTGCTCTGCTGCGGAGCCAACCGCGCGTGGGCCTGCGTTTTGCCGGTCACCTGATCGCGACCCCTCCCTTCTCGTGGGTCGCCGCGCTCGGCTACCGCTTTGTCGCCCGCTACCGCCACCTGCTCCCGGGCGGCACGCCCGCGTGCGCCATGCCGCGTGACTGAGGCGGTTGAGTCGGCTGCCGGGCCCGTCGCCGACCCGTTCGCACGGCGCCGCATCTGGTGGGAGATCGCGCTCGTCCTGGCGGTGTCGCTCGGACAGTCCGCGATCTACGCCATCGTCTCGCTGGCCGACAGCCTCACCCAGCCCGCGCCGCTGTCGCACCAGACCGCGACACTCAACCCGAGCCTGAGCAACCGCGAGGTCTTCGACCTCATCTATCAGGTGCTGGCGCCGATCTTCGACCTGGCGCCGGTCGTACTGGTCTGCTATCTGCTGTGGAGCCGGGCGCGTCCTCACCTGTCGCGACTCGGAATCGACGGCAGACGACCGTTGGGTGACGCGTGGCTCGGGCTGGGGCTGGCCGTCGTGATCGGCATCCCGGGGATCGCGCTCTATCTGGGCGCCAAGGCGCTCGACCTCGGTGTCACTGTGGATGCCGCGGGCCTGAACTCCCACTGGTGGACGATCCCGATCCTCCTGCTGTCCGCCCTGCGCGCCGGCATCCAGGAGGAGGTCATCGTGCTCGGCTACCTCTTCGAACGGCTCGGACAACTCGGCTGGGGGCGGTGGCGCATCATCGTGGCCGCGGCCGTCTTCCGCGGCAGCTACCACCTGTATCAGGGCTTCGGAGCCTTCGTCGGCAACTTCCTGATGGGAATGCTGTTCGGCTTCCTCTATTCGCGCAGCAAGCGCGTGCTCCCCTTCGTGATCGCGCATTTCGTGATCGACGCGGCGATCTTCGTGGGATACCCGTGGGCGGTGTCCACTTACCCCGAGCTCTTCGGCGTGGCATCTCACTAGGCGCTCGCGGCCGTGGACCACAATGTCGGAATGACGAGGCGGCTGCAGCTTCCCGATGTGCCGCTCACCTGGCGCGTGCCGATCACGGTCGTGCTCCTGGTGCTGATGGCGAGTGGGCTCGTGGTCTTCGCGATCGTGGACACTCCCCCGGCCGCTCCGGCCCCCGTTGACTTCGGGACGTTCGGACCGCCGGGCGCGAGGATCTTGCAGGGCCACTGGAGCGGGATCTTCTCGGATCGCATCATCCAGGCCGGGGTAGTCGAGCTCATCTTCTGGGGGGTCGTGCACCTCCTGGGATTCGCGGGCCTGACCGGAACTGCCGGCCTCATCGCGTGGATCGCCTTCGCCATCGTCGCCGGCGCGATCTTCTCCTTTCTCGTCGCCCTGGTCGCCGAGCGGATCGTCCGGCCGCTGTCTCCCGACTGGAGCACTCCCCTCGGCGTCGGCGTGGCAGCCGTCGCCGCGCTCAGCGGGCTCACGACCTCGGCGATCACCTCCGGGCATCCGGCCGAACTCGCCATCCCGCTGATGTGGATCGCGGCGGCCGTGTTGGCGCGTCGCGGCCGGCCCGCGACGGCGGCTGCGGTGCTGGCGGCCACGACGGGGTGGGAACTGTGGGGGCTGCTAGGGCTGCCGGTGCTGCTGCTCGCTCCGCGGGTGGACCTTCGCACCGTTGCCCGCTGGGCGCTCGGCGGCATAGTTGTGGTGGGCATCCTGTTCCTGCCCTTCGTGCTGATGGGGCCCTTCCGGATGTTCTCGTTCGCGTGGACCATCCGCGACAACTCGCTCGCGCACCTGATCTTCCCGGATCTTCGGACATTCGCCTGGCCGCTCCGCCTCACCCAGGGCGCGCTCGCGATCGGCAGCGGGGCGGTCACCGCCCGGCTGACGCACCGCAGCCCGGATGCGATCTGGGTGGTCCCCCTGGTGGTCTGCGCCGTGCGGCTCTTCACCGATCCCGTGCTCGCCGGGTACTACGCCGTCCCGCCCCTCCTGATGATCCTGATCGGCGCGGTGTTCGCGATCGCCCAGCGCTCTCCCTGGGTGTTCGCCCTGTGCCTGGTGCTGCTGAACGTCATCCTGGACGCGGCTCCGTCGGTGCTCAGCGACGGCATCCTCCTCTGCCTCGTCGTCGTCACGGCCGTCGTCGTCATTCGGCGGGGCGTTGCTCCGCAGGAGGTCGGCGCCGTCAACTCCACGGGTATCTCCGCATAGAATGAACGTCCATGGGGGGACTCGAGATCGGCGATCGGGCGCCGGAGGTCAACCTTCCGGGCATCCGGAGGGTCGACGGTCGATTCGAGCGCAACGTCTATTCGTTGGCCGACCGGCGGGGACGTCCCGTCGTCCTCGCGTTCTACCCGCTCGACCAGAGCAAGGTCTGCACCGAACAGATGTGCGCGTACCAGGATGACTTCGAGGGATTCGAAGAACTGGGCGCCGAGATCTGGGGCATCAGCCTGCAAGGCGTCGAGAGCCACGAGGAATTCGCCCTCAAGAACGGCCTGACCTTCCCGCTGCTCGCCGACCACCGCGACGGGGTCGGCCGGGCGTACGGCGTCGCGCTTGGCGGAATGCTCCGGCGCGCGATCTTCATCATCGACGGCGACGGCATCATCCGCTGGAAGCACGTCGCGATGATCGGTTTCACCTACCGCAAGGCCGCCGAGATCCGCGAGCAGATCCTGCGCTTGTTTCCCGCTCCGTCGGGAAACGCCTTCGCATTCGCGCCGCCGGTCTGAACCCTTTTGGCGCGCCGCAGGAGCGGCGGCACACCAGCAAGGCGCCGATTGAAGCCTTCGCTACGCGAATGCTTCAATCGGCGGGCACTCGCACATCAGGTTGCGGTCGCCGTACGCCTGGTCGATGCGGCGCACCGGCGGCCAGTACTTGCGGTGCTGCAGCCCCGGCAGCGGGTAGACGGCCTGCTCGCGCGTGTAGGCGTGGGTCCACTCGCCGGCGATGACCGAGGCGGCCGTGTGCGGCGCGTGCACCAGCGGGTTGTCATCGGCCGGCCAGGTGCCGGATGCCACGGCATCCGCCTCGGCCTTGATCGCGATCATCGCCTCGATGAACCGGTCGAGTTCGCCGAGGTCCTCGCTCTCGGTGGGCTCCACCATGAGGGTTCCCGCGACGGGGAACGACATCGTGGGCGCGTGGAAGCCGAAGTCGATCAGGCGCTTCGCCACGTCATCCACGGTGATGCCGGTCGCCTCGCGCAGCGGACGCAGGTCGAGGATGCACTCGTGCGCCACCAGCCCGTTCTCGCCCGCATAGAGCACCGGGAAGTGCTGGCGCAACCGTGCCGCGATGTAGTTGGCCGAGAGCACGGCGGCGCCGGTCGCACGCCGCAAGCCGTCGGCACCCATCATGCGCACGTACGCCCAGCTGATCGGCAGGATCGACGGCGACCCGTACGGCGCGGCCGACACCGGGGTGCCGAGGTGCTCGTACTGGCCGGCCGCGCCGGTCGCCAGGTCGAAGGCCGGATGCTGCGAACTCTGCGCCAGCGGATGCCCCGGCAGATACGGCGCCAAGTGGGCCTTCGCCGCGACCGGACCGACGCCCGGACCGCCCCCGCCGTGCGGGATGCAGAACGTCTTGTGCAGGTTGAGGTGGCTGACATCCCCGCCGAAGTCGCCGAAGCGCGCGTAGCCCAGCAGGGCGTTCAGGTTGGCCCCGTCGACGTAGACCTGGCCGCCCGCCTCGTGGACGGCATCCGTGATCGCGCGGATCTCGTGCTCGTACACTCCGTGGGTACTCGGGTAGGTCACCATCAGTGCCGCGAGATCGGCGGCGTGCTCGGCGACCTTGGCGTGCAGGTCGTCGAGGTCGACATTGCCGAGCTCGTCGCACGCCACCACGACGACCTTCATGCCCGCCAGGACCGCACTGGCGGCGTTGGTTCCGTGCGCGCTCGACGGGATCAGGCAGGTGGTGCGGTGCTCCTCGCCGCGGGCGCGGTGGTAACCGCGGATCGCCAGGAGTCCGGCGAGCTCGCCCTGGCTGCCGGCGTTCGGCTGCAGCGACACCGTGTCGTAGCCGGTGACCTCGGCCAGCCAGGTCTCCAGGTGCGAGATCAGCACCAGGTAGCCCTCGACATCCGCGCCCGGCGCGAAGGGGTGGATGTTCGCGAACTCCGGCCAGGTGACCGCGGCCATCTCGGTGGCGGCGTTCAGCTTCATGGTGCACGAACCGAGCGGGATCATGCCGCGGTCGAGCGCGTAGTCCTTGTCGGCCAGGTACTTGAGGTAGCGCATCATCGCGGTCTCGCTGTGGTGCGTGGTGAAGACCGGATGCGTGAGGAAGGCGCTGGTGCGCTGCAGAGGCTTGGGAATGGCTGCATCAGCGAATGCTCGGCCACCGCTGAGCGCGAACACGGCGTCCAGGCCGGCCTCGATCGGCGGCAGCGCCCCACTGGTGGTGCGCTCGGCGCTGACCTCATCGAAGCTGATCGAGACCCGGTCGCGGTCGACGGCGTGCAGCAGGATGCCCTGCTCCCGGGCCGCGGCGACGACCTCGCCCGCGCGTCCCGGAACGTGCACCGTGAGCGTGTCGAAGAAGTCGTCGTGCTCGACGGGAATGCCGGCGGCACGCAGCTTCGCCGCGTAGCCCGCGGCCTGCTGCGCGACCTCGCGCGCGATCCGCGTGAGCCCGCCCGGACCGTGGTACACCGCGTACATCGAGGCCATGACGGCCAGCAGCACCTGCGCGGTGCAGATGTTGCTCGTCGCCTTCTCTCGACGGATGTGCTGCTCGCGGGTCTGCAGGGTCAACCGGTACGCGGGGTAGCCCTCGGCGTCCACCGAGACGCCGACCAGCCGACCGGGGAGCTGGCGCTCCAGCCCCTCGCGCACCGCGAGGTACCCGGCGTGCGGGCCGCCGAATCCCATCGGCACGCCGAACCGCTGCGTCGTGCCGACCGCGACGTCCGCGCCGAACTCACCGGGGGCGCTCACGAGGGTCAGAGCGAGCAGATCCGCGGCCACGACGGCAAGCCCGCCGTGCGCGTGCGACGCCTGGACGATCGACGCCGGGTTCCACAGCAGGCCGGACGCCCCCGGGTACTGGATCGCGACCCCGAACGACTCCGGGAGGTCAGCGGGAGCGGTGGTCGCCAACGGCAGCTCGACCAGGTCGATGCCCACCGCCTCCGCTCGACCGCGCAGCAGCGCTTTGGTCTGCGGGAACAGGTCGGTGTCGATCACGAAGACATGCGACTCGGCGCCCGACGCCCTGCGGGCCAGCAGCATCCCCTCGACGACCGCGGTGCCCTCGTCGAGCATCGACGCCGTCGCGGTGTGCATCCCGGTCAGGTCGGTGACCATGGTCTGGAAGTTGATGAGCGCCTCGAGCCGGCCCTGCGAGATCTCGGGCTGGTACGGCGTGTAGGCGGTGTACCAGCTCGGGTTCTCGAGCACGTTGCGCTGAATGACCGCGGGGGTGATCGTGTCGTAGTACCCGAGCCCGATGAGCGAGCGGCGCACGGTGTTGTGCTCGGCGAGAGCGCGCAGCTCCGCGAGGGCCTCGCGCTCGGTGGCGGGCGCGGGGATGCTGCTGGGCGCTCCCTCGGTGAGGCGGATCGCGGTGGGGACCGCGGCATCCATCAGCGCCTCGACGCTGTCGTAGCCGACGACTTCGAGCATCGCGAGTTGCGCGACGGAATCGGTGCCGATGTGACGGTCGGCGAATTGGTCTGTCATGAAGCCGTTACTCGGTGAGGGCCGCGTACTCGGCGGCGGTGAGAAGGGCGGGCAGCTCGGTGAAGCGCACCTTGATCATCCAGGCGCCGCCGAAGGGGTCGGCATTGACCAGGTCGGGCTGGTCGATCACGGCCTGGTTGACCTCGACGACCTCGCCGGCGACCGGGGCGAACAGCTCGCCGACCGACTTGGTCGACTCGATCTCTCCGACGACGGTGCCGCCGGTCACCGCCGAACCGACCTTGGGGAGGTCGACGTAGACGACGTCGCCGAGCTTGTCGGCCGCGTATGCGGTGATGCCGACGGTCGCGATGTCGCCGTCGACGGCGATCCACTCGTGGTCGGCGGTGTAGTGCAGGTCGGCTGCGGGCTCGGTCATGTCAGTTCTTCTCTCGCTTGTAGAAAGGCAGGGCGACGACGGATGCCGCAACGCGGGTTCCGCGCACGTCGAGATGCAGGGCGGTGCCGATCGCGGCGTACTGCGGGTCGACGTACGCCATCGAGATCGGGACCCCGAGGGTGGGCGACAGCGCGCCGGACGTGATCTCGCCGACGACGTGGGCGCTGTCGGGCAGCACGACGGGGTACCCGGCGCGCCCGGCCCGCTTGCCCTCGGCGATCAGCCCGACGAGCACGCGGGCGTCGGGGGCCGGCCCTTCTTCGACGGCACCGCGGCCCACGAAGTCGCCCTCCTTCGAGAGCGCCACGACGCGGCCCAACCCGGCCTGCACCGGGAAGATCGACGTGCTCAGCTCGTGGCCGTAGAGCGGCATCCCGGCCTCGAGGCGGAGGGTGTCACGAGCGGCCAGGCCGGCCGGCACCAGGCCGGAGCCTCCGCCGGTCTCGATCAGCGCATCCCATAGCTCGGGCGCGCGCTCGGGGGCGAGGTAGAACTCGAAGCCGTCCTCACCCGTGTAGCCGGTGCGCGCCACGAGCACGGGATGCCCGCGGAAGTCGGCGGCGATCGAGTGGTAGTACTTGAGGCCGTCCAACCCCGGCAGGTCGAAACCCTCGACGTTGCGCAGGATCTCTTCGGCGATCGGGCCCTGGAGGGCGATCAGCGCGATGTCGTCGGACTCGTCTTCGACCACGCAGTCGAAGATCGAACAGCGGTCGCGCAGCTCCTCGGCGACGAGGGCGCGGTTCGACGCGTTGGCGACCACCAGGTAGCGGTCATCGCCGGTGCGATAGACGACCAGGTCGTCCAGGATGCCGCCCTCCCGCGCCAGCAGCAGCGAGTACTTGGCCTGCCCCTCGGCGATCGCCGAGAGCTTGCCGGCCAACGCGTAGTCGAGCGCCTGCGCCGCCTCGGGGCCGACCACCAGGATCTCGCCCATGTGGCTGAGGTCGAACAGGCCCGCCGCGGTGCGGACCGCGCGATGCTCGGCCAGGTCGGAGCTGTACCGCACCGGCATCTGCCATCCGGCGAAGTCGGTGAACAGCGCACCGGCCTCGACGTGCAGTTCGTGCAGCGGGCTCAGGAGTTCATCGAACGAGGCGTCGGCCGCCTGGGGGGTGCCGGGCGCGGGCTGCGTCGAGGGCGGGGCGGACTGCCGACCGGGATCGAGTTGCCCGGAATCGAGCGGGGTGTCTGACATGGCGGCGAGTTCTCTCCCTGAGCGCGTGCGATGGCTGCGGTGAACTCCCCCTCTGTCTTGGTGCCTGAGAGCTTCGACCGCGCGAGCGGGCTTTCACCGTGGGCGGCTCCGACGCGATGAGCGAAACGACAACCGCTTCGCGCTTCGCGTGAAGCGCTTTTCAGAGTGGCCTGGTCGATGCGGTACACGTACCTGAGAGATTGGCGGGGAGGCTTGCTCCTTCGGTGCCGGGCGGGCCTGATGGGCGCTGCCGGCTCTCCCGCATCGCGTGCGGCCCGGTATTCGATTGTGGGTGCGTCGTCAGCCTAGCAACCGCCTGTTTCGGATGCGTGACGGGCTCAGTCGGTCAGGCCGAGTCCGTAGAGGACGGCCGAGGCGACGGTGGCAGCGAGCAGGGCGAGCCCGACGACGGTGCCGAGCACCCCGAGCACGGCGTTCGTGCGCGACCCGCTGCGGCGGTACCCGAATGCGCAGAGCACGGTGCCGACGATCCACGGGATGCCGAAGAACACGGCGCCGCCGGCGTCGTACATGTAGCGACCACGCTCGCCGGTGGGCAGGCGCAGCACGATCCCGATACCGCTGAGCCAGATCCACCCGACCAGCGCGACGCCCACCAGGATGACTCCCGCGATCGTCGCACCCGACGACGGTCTAAGGGCGCGTCGACTCGTGGCGGCGATGATCGCGCCGGTCGTGGCAGCGACGAAGCCCACCGCGATGTCGATCACGACGGCCGCGCAGTAGAGCTGCTCGACGGGGGCGTTCGGGGGGAAGTTGAGTCCGCCCCAGAGCTCGAGGATCAGACCGATCGCGAAGAGAGCCGCGGTGGTGCCGAGCAGCGCACGGCTCCGCAGCGGGACGGACGATGGGACGGACGGTGGAACGGGCAGCGGGCCGGGCGTCGGGCTCGTCATGGAGCCGTCGCCTTGCGCGTCGGCCAGTGGAATCCGCTGTGGCCCTGGATCGTCACGATGCCGACCGTGATCACCCACGCCAACCACGGGAAGGTCGCGGTGATGGTGACCCCGACGCCGCCCGACGAAAACCAGTAGCGATCGCTCGTCCCGCCGAAGATCGTGACCAGGCCGAACAGCTGCAGGATCGCGATGACCCACGCGACCCTGCCCGTCCAGCGCGGAAGCACGCCCGAGGTGAGCACGGTGATCGCCGACGCGTCAGGCGTGAGCCTCACGACGTCGAGGGCCGAGCCCGCCTCCATCGCGTCGCCCACCAGGGTGATCGCCACGAACAGGACGCCCGCGCCGTAGCCGATGTCGGCGATCCACTGCAGGTCGTGACGCGCGTGCGTGATGATCTGACGGAAGCCGGCGAGGAAGACCAGGATGTTGGCCATCAGCACGGTGTCGATCAGCACGATCGTGAGCAGCATGTTGTGGTGCGCGACGAAGAACGCGATCAGATCGTCGGACTGGTCGAGCTCGGGCCGCGGACCGACGACCTGATGCAGCACGAACTCGGTGATGAGCAGCGCGGCCGCTCCGATGGCGGCGACGCCCGTCCATCGCCGTACGTCGAAGGAACGAGCCCCCTCGGGCGAGGTCACCGTCAGGCGTTCTCGCGGATCCAGTGCCAGTCGTCCTGGGTCAGGTCGTAGCGATCGGGCTCCTCCTGACCGACGCCCGGCGTGAATTCGCCCTCGGGCTCGCCGCCCGCCGCGATCACCGCGTCGAGCACCTCTTCGGTCAGGGCCTCGTTGTGGTGATGCTTCAGCCAGTGCTGAGTGTCGGCGTCGAGAAGGGGCCACCAGGATGCTGCGCTCATGCCCCCAGCGTAACCAGCGCGGCTGTCACCGTGACCCTGTGCGCGAGCGGGCTCACTTGGCGAGGAAGCCGTCGATCGCCGCGAAGGTCGCCGCCGGCTGCTCCAGCTGAGGGAGGTGCCCGGCTCCGGCGATCAGCTCGAAGCGCGCGTTTCCGAGTTGATCGGCGTACGCGCGCCCGTAGCCCGGCGTGAACACGCGGTCGCTCTCGCCCCACAGCACGAGGGCCGGGATGCCGATCCGACCGAGCCGCGCCTGGAGCGCAGGGTCGGACATGCCGTGCTGGGCGGTGAGGACTCCCATGGTCTGCATGTTCGCCTGCTGAGCCGCCACCCGCTCGGCCGGCAGGGTCGCCGGGTCGACGAAGAACGCATCCGCGTCGTGCCAGGAATGCTCGGCCTGCTCGCGCGGGCTCAGGCTCGCGAAGTCGACGACGGGTTCACCGGGCACCTCGATGCCGGCGCCGTCGATGATGACGATCCGACCCACCCTTCCATCGGTATCGCTCGCGGCCATCTGGGCCGCGATCCAGCCGCCCAGGGAGGAGCCGATGACGACCACGTCGGTCAGACCGCGGTCGGCGAGCAGGTGCAGGTACACGTCGGCGAGGTCCGGGATCTCGGTCAGCCACTCGGGCCGCGGCGTTCCGTTCCAACCCGGATGGGTGGGCAGCAGGACCCGGGAGTGATCGGCGAGGTGCGCGGCGATCGGTGCCACCGTGAACGGACCGCCCCCTCCGTGGAGCAGGAGAACCGTGCCGGTGGCGTCGGCCGGCGCGGTCTCATCGAGGGTGAGGGTCAGGTCGGGTTCCCGGTCGCTGGGAAGGCTGATCGTCTGCGTCGTCATGCCGACACGCTATATCAACATGTTTATATACACAAGTTGCGATACTGTGAAGGCATGACCACACCCCCTCCGGAGCTGGGCGCGCTGCAAGAGCTCGGCCGCGCGGTGAAGGTGGCTCAGCACCGTCATCACCGGTGGGTCGACCGGGAGCTCGGCAAGATCGGCACCACCCTCCCGCAGTGGGATGCCCTGCGCGCGATCGCGCGGCATCCGGGCTCGTCCGCCCACAGGCTCGCGGGCGAGACCTTCATGAGCGACCAGGCGTTCGGAACGCTCGCCTCGCGCCTCGTCGACCAGGGTCTCGTCGTGCGAACGCCCGGGCACGGACGACGGGTCGAGCACCACCTGACGGAGGCGGGGCGCGCGATGTACGAAGCCGGGAGCCGCGTCGCCGACGCCGTGCTGACCCAGTCGTTCGGCGGTCTGACCGACGCCGAGCGCGCGACACTGCTCGCCTTGCTGTCGCGGGTCGGTGCCGGCGGTCCGACCGCTTGAGCGTTCAGCTTCCTGGGGGCGGATCCACCAAGAGGTCGACCCGCTCGCGCAGGTAGGCGTCGAACGGTGCGAGGGACTCCGGCGCGAGGGCGTTCCAGCTCACGAACAGGCCGCCGTCGCGGAGCACGATCGGGCCGGCAGATCCGAGCGCTTCGAGCGGCAGGGCCGTGGCATCGAAGTTGACGGTCTCCCCCGCCGCGAACCCGGCCCGGCGGGCCGCCTCGCGGATCTCGCGCCGCTCCTCGCCCGAGACCGAGGTGAAGTTCGGATGCCGCGGGTCGCGAGCGCGGGTCACCGCCCCGGTCGCGAAGAGCCGCCCGCCGCCGGCCGGATCCGCCGCGAGCAGGAGCACCCCAAGCCGCCACACCTCCCCGACGCGCACGAACCTCGGGGCGCGGCGGAGGGGTCCGATCCGACGGGGGCTGCGCAACTCGGCCAACGCCTCGGTGCGCGCGTGCGCCGCGGTGAGGCGGCCCACCGCCGACGCGATCGCCGCGCGGGCGCGGGCCGCAGCATCCATCACCTCAGGCATGCGAAAACCCTGCCATATCGGCAATCTGGGAGTCTCATGAACCCACTAGGCTCGCACCAACAGTCCGCGAGGCAAGGGGAACGTCATGGCTGACGCACCGAAGAAGAAGGTCGTTCGAGTCGAAGAGACCGCCGACGAGAAGGCGGCGGAATCCGCCGCCGCAACGACCGGCGCGACCTGGACCCCGACCCCCGAGGCCAAGAAGAAGGCCACGACGTTCCGCATCCTCGCGGTCGTGCTGTGGCTGCTCGCCATCGGCACCGAGGCCTTCACCATCTTCTGGGTGCTCAAGCAGAACCCGATCAACATGATTCTGCTGATCGGCTTGCTGGTCGTCATCGCCGCCCTGGCCATCGGTGGCTCGCTGCTCTGGAAGCAGTCCAACCGGCTCGACCCCGCCTCGAAATCCGAGCCGGTCCGGTTCTTCGTGCAGAACCAGCTCGGCGTGATCATCTCGGCGATCGCCTTCATCCCGCTGATCATCCTGATCTTCACCAACAAGAACATGTCCGGTCAGCAGAAGGCGATCGCGGGCATCATCGCGATCGTGCTGCTGGGCGCCTCGGGCACGGTCGGGGCCAGCTTCAACCCGCCGTCGACGGAGCAGTACGCCTCAGAGACGCAGACCGTGACGGATGCCACCGGGGGCCAGAACCTCGTCTACTGGACGAAGACCGGCAAGGTCTTCCACCTCTGCGCCGCCGCGTCTGCGGTGAACCTGCAGTCGAAGGACAACACGATCTACTCGGGAACGGTCGCCGAAGCGCACGCGGCGGGCAAGTCGCGCCTCACGCTCCAGGTCGAGCAGGAGCGCAAGCAGTGCGGCTTCGAGCCGACCGACAGCCCGTCGGCGGCGGTCAGCGCCTCGCCGACGCCGTAGTTCGTCGCCCTTCTTACTCGTCGACGAAGGTCGCCAGCGGCTGGTCGGGATCGACGATGTAGGTCGAGAGCATCATCCCGGTGTCCGGCCCGAGATCGAGCGCGTTGTGCGGGGTGCCGGGCGGCATGAGGAACGGGTCGCCCGCGTTCAGCAACAGGCTCGGCATCCCGTGGATCTTCATCTCGACGGTGCCCGCCAGGATGTAGCCAACCTCCTCGCCCGGGTGGGTGTGCCATCCCGATTCGACACCCACCGGGATCTCGGTGAGCACCTGCACGATCTCGCGACCCGGGATCGACGACGGCTTGTGCTGCAGCTCGGTGCGCTTCAGCTTGCCGGCGAGCGCGTCGTCGCTCACTGGGTGACGGCCTTCCAGGCCGCCAGGATGACGTCGGCCACCGCCTGCGGCTGCGCCACGAACGCCAGGTGCGAGCCGTTGAGCTCGGTGAGCTGCGATCCGGCGCGCTTCGCGTGCTCGCGGGTCAAGTCGGCCCCGGCCGCCTTGTCGCCGGTGCCGACGACGGCCCACGAGGGCAGCTTCTTCCAGGCGGGAACCCCGGTCGCATCTTCGAAGGCCGCTGCGGCGATCGGGCGCTGCGACGCCGCGAGGACCGCGGACTGCTCGGCAGGAAGATCGGCCGCGAACACCTCGTGGAACTGGGCGGGGTCGACATAGAGCTCGACCGCGGTCTCGCTGCCCGATCCGGTCGGAAACTGGCGCTGCAGCAAGGCGGTGCTCAGGATGGAGTCCGCCGAGGTCGCGGCGACGGCACCGAGCTTCTCGCCCTCGTCGGGCGCGAAGGCCGACACGTAGACCAGGCCGACCACGTTGCTCGCCGCGGTACCCGCGTTGGTGATCACCGCGCCGCCGTAGGAGTGCCCGACCGCGAGCACCGGCCCGTCGATCTGCGAGATGACGCTCGCGATGTATGCCGAGTCAGAGGTGACGCTGCGCAGCGGATTGGCGGGGGCCAGCACGGTCGCGCCTGCGGCCTGCAGGATGGCGGCGACGCCGGCCCAGCTGCCGGCATCGGCGAAGGCGCCGTGGACGAGGACGACGGTAGGGGATTCAGCCATGATCGAGATTCCTTCGGTGGTGAGGGGAAGGACCTGTCGAAACCTGAGACAGGTTCTGAGGTCGATCATGCTCCGGTCGTCGCCGGGATCCAAGACCTGGATTGCTACCGAAGTCGTTAGTGTTTAGGCGTCACAGCGCTGTGACCCGCGCCCCCACACTCAGCTGTGCGTGGAGACGGTTCGTTCGACCGTAAGGGAAGCAATGAAGCAAACCGACGCACAAATCGAGCAAACCCACAAAGACGACGCTGAGCACCTGGGGCGGCTGGGATACCCGCAAGAACTGCGCAGGGTCCTCGGCTTCTTCGACAACTTCAGTGTCGCGTTCTCGTACCTGTCGCCGATGGTCGGCGTCTACTCGCTGTTCGTCCTCGGCGTCGGCACGGCCGGCCCGGCCTACATCTGGCTCATGGTCCCGGTGGTCGGGTTCATGCTGCTCGTCGCCCTGGTGTTCGGCGAACTCGCCAGCCACTACCCGATCGCCGGCGCGCTGTACCAGTACGGCAAACGCACCGTCGGCCCGGGATACGGCTGGTGGGTCGGCTGGATCTACGGCATGGCGCTGCTGGTCACCGTCGCCAGTGTCGACACCGGCGTCGTGCCCTACATCACGACCCTGATCAACAATCTGACCGGCACCAAACTCGACGGCACCTCCCACGTCGTGATCGTCGTGGTGACGATCGCGTTCATCGTCGTCCAGACGCTGCTGAACAGTGTCGGGGCGAAGGTCATGGGATTCGTCGCGCGACTCGGCGTGTACGTCGAGACCCTCGGCACCTTCGGCGTGGCCATCGCGCTCGCCATCGTGGGCTTCCACCACGGGTTCGGATTCCTGTTCACCTCGAACGGCGCGGAGCACCTGAAGACCAACCCACTGGGCGTCGACTTCGGCGGCAACTGGATCGCCGGGGCCGCGCTCGTGGCGATCCTCGCGCACTCGTACATCTTCTACGGCTTCGAGTCGTCGGGTGACATCTCCGAGGAGACCAAGCAGGCCTCGCGTGCTGTTCCGCGCGCGATGCGCGGGGCGCTCCTGTACGGAGGGATCGCCTCCTTCGTGCTCGTCGCCGCGCTGCTGCTCGCCACGCCGTCGTCGACCAAGGGATACAACCTCGCCGCGTCCTTCGCGGGCGGCATCCCGACGATCTTGGCCGCGCTGCCGCAGTGGGCTCAGGACCTGTTCCTGCTGGTCGTGTGCATCGCGTTCTTCTCGTGCGGCACAGCCGTGCAGGGCGCCGGGTCGCGGCTGATGTACTCGTACTCGCGTGACAGCCAGCTGCCAGGCAGCGGCTGGATCAAGAAGGTGTCGCCGCGATTCAACACCCCGGTGAACGCCCTGATCATCGCCGGTATCATCCCGATTCTGTTCGCACTGCTGGTCAACATCAATCCGAGCAAGAACGTCAACATCCTGTGGTTCGTGTTCCCGGCCAACGTCAACGCGCTCACCGCACTGGTGTCGTTCGGCGTCTCGGGCATCTACCTGTCGTTCCTGCTCACGGTGATCGGCTCGATGATCGCCCACGCTCGCGGGTGGAAGCCGATGGGGCCGTTCAAGCTCGGACGCTGGTACTGGCCGGTGAGCATCCTCGGAGCCGTCTACCTCGCCGCCATGCTCCTCAACATCGTGATTCCGACCGGTTTGGGCAGTCCGCGAGGATCGCTGTTCAACCTGGACTGGATCACGCTGGTGGTCATGATCGTACTGCTGCTGATCGGCGCGATCTACTTCTTCATCCGCCGACCGGATCGCCGGGCGCCGAAGGTGCAGGACCTCGAGTCCGCGCCGCCGGAGGTCGCCAAGAAGTAGGAGTCAGTTCGACGCAGCGCCCGCCGCCTTTCGAGATCGGCGGGCGTTGCGCTGATCGGACGTCTCAGCGGTTCATCACCTGGGTGAGCAGCAACTCGAAGGCCTCGGGCCCGATGCTCACGGTTCCGGCGTACGGGTGGTCCAGGCTGGCGGTGGTGTAGATCAGCAGGCCGACGTAGAGGCCGATGAGGCCGGACATGGCCAGATGGATCGTCAGCCGCTTGACCTGGATCAGCCCCAGCATGACCGCGTTGATCACGGCACCGGCCCAGAGCACTCCCCAGAGCAGGGGCGGCAACGACAGCACCGTATCCGCGAGCCGCGCCCGGCGCGCGGCGACGAAGTCGTCGAAGGCGCCGATGGTCTGGGTGAGCAGGGATTGCTGTCCGGGAGTGGTGGGTTCCACCGCGAAGAGGCGCCGTTGAAGGGTGTCGACGGTCGCCGTCGCGTCGACCGGAACGATCCCTTGCCGCTGGAGCGGCCAATCCTGAGTGATCACGTTGTGCACGTAGTCCCGGAGGCCGTTCTGAAGGGGAACGGCGTCGGCGTGCGAGAACCCCGACACGTCGCGGTAGAGGGCGGCGAGCGCCGAGGTCTCGCTGAGCACCGCGTCGTGCACCTGAACGTAGTTCTGGTAGACCGAGACCGCGACCAGGGCGAGCAGGATGCCGTAGAACAAGCCGTACGACGAGATCGCGTACCCGAGAACGCGATCCCACTCCCCGGGGTTCTCCGCCATTCGTTTCACCCACGGTCGCAGGGCAAGCAGGATGAGGAGCGAGACCACGACGAACAGGATGACGAACAGCGGAAGCGACACCGCCACCGGCAGGTCGTAGAACCAGTTCATGCCGAACATTGTGCCGCGAACGCGTGAGGCCGAGCGGCTGGGCTAGTCGACCGGGATATAGAACCAGGCGATCTTGCCACCGCTCACGAAGATCACATCGGTACCGGTCACGATCGCTGCGTTCTCCGGTCCGAGCTCCCAGCGATGGATCGCCAGATCCCCGAGCTGCACCGGTGTCGCGACGCTGCGGAAGGTCCACGTGGGGTCCATGCCGGCGATCAGGGCGTCGATCTGGGTTACGGCTTCCTGGATGCCGTGCGCCTCGCCTTCCGGGTCGCGGAACACGATGTCGGGGGCGAAGAGCTCGTGGATCGAGCGGCGGCGGGTGGCCGCATCCCGCTGCTGGAAGATCTCGAGGAAGGCGCGTTCGATGAGGTCGGAGGCGGTCGAGGTCACGGGTTCATTGTCCGGCATGTCGCGGAGCCTGCGTTCCGCCATTCCGATCCAACTCGCGCTGGATCTCGGCTGGATCGCCACTACACGTTGAAACGGAACTCCACGACGTCCCCGTCGTGCATCACGTAGTCCTTGCCTTCGATGCGGGCCTTGCCTTTGGCGCGTGCCTCGGCGATCGAGCCGGTCGCGACGAGGTCGTCGAACGAGACGATCTCGGCCTTGATGAAGCCGCGCTCGAAGTCGGTGTGGATGACGCCGGCGGCTTGCGGCGCCTTGTCGCCCTTATGGATCGTCCAGGCCCGCGACTCCTTGGGCCCGGCCGTCAGGTAGGTCTGCAGGCCGAGGGTGTCGAAGCCGATGCGGGCGAGCTGATCGAGACCGCTCTCGGTCTGGCCGGTGGATTCCAGGAGTTCGGCGGCGTCGGCGGGGTCGAGATCCTTGAGCTCCGACTCGATCTTGGCGTCGAGGAACACGGCGTGCGCGGGCGCAACCAGGGCTTCGAGCTCGCTGCGGCGCGCGGCATCCCGAAGCACCTCCTCGTCGACGTTGAACACGTAGATGATCGGCTTGGCGGTCAGGAGGCCGAGCTCTTTGAGCGCGGCCAGGTCGAGGCCCTTCGCGGCCGACAGCGGCGTGCCGGAGTTGAGCGCGGTCTGGGCGGCGAGGGCGGCATCCAGCACCGCGGGCTCGGTCTTCTTGCCGCGCACCTCTTTCTCGAGGCGCGGGATCGCCTTCTCGAGGCTCTGCAGATCGGCGAGCGCGAGCTCGGTCGTGATGGTCTCGAGGTCGGATGCCGGGTTCACCTCGCCGGCGACGTGCACGACATCCGAGTCGGAGAATCCGCGCACGACCTCGGCGATCGCGTCGGCCTCACGGATGTTGGCGAGGAACTGGTTGCCCAGCCCCTCCCCCTCGCTGGCGCCCTTCACGATGCCGGCGATGTCGACGAACGACACGGTGGCGGGCAGGATGCGCTCGCTGCCGAAGATCCCGGCGAGTACCTTCAGCCGCGGGTCGGGCAGCTCGACGACGCCGACGTTGGGCTCGATCGTGGCGAACGGGTAGTTCGCCGCGAGCACGTCGTTCTTGGTGAGCGCGTTGAAGAGGGTGGACTTGCCCACATTGGGGAGTCCGACGATGCCGATGGTGAGAGCCACGAGGGTCAACAGTACCGGCGTTGCGCGGCGAGCCTCGGCCCTCTGTCGCACCTGCGTGCGAGAGTCAAGACGTGCCGCTCGACTTCACCGCCATCGACTTCGAGACGGCCAACGGCTCCGCCGCCAGCGCCTGCTCGGTCGGATTGGTGAAGGTGCGCGACGGCCAGGTCGTCGATCGGATCGGGTGGTTCATCCAGCCGCCGTTCGGGCACGACCATTTCGTCGACTGGAACATCCGCATCCACGGGATCACGCCCGAGATGGTCGAGGGCGCCCCGAGCTGGACCGAGCAACTGGTCGACCTGATCGCCTTCGCCGGGGATGACATCCTGGTCGCCCACAACGCCGGCTTCGACATGGGTGTCATCAAGTCGGCCTGCGCGGCGACCGGGATCGCGACCCCGTCGTACTCCTACGTGTGCAGCCTGCAGGTGGCCCGCAAGACGTACACCTTGGACTCGTACCGGCTGCCGGTCGCGGCCATGGCCGCCGGCTTCGAAGACTTCGCGCACCACGACGCGGTCGCCGACTCGGAGGCCTGCGCGGCGATCATGATCCACGCGGCCGACCGCTGGGGCGCGATCGACCTGCCAGAACTGGCGGAGCTGGTCGGGGTGCGCGTGAGTTCGACGGTGCCGCCGGTCGCAGCCGCCGCCAGCTGAAGCGCTCTCGCTTAGCCTGGGGTCATGCCCGAGGTGTGGGACGTCATCGTCGTCGGGGCCGGACCGGCCGGGTCGACGGCGGCCCAGGTCGCGGCCGAGGCGGGATGCCGGGTGCTGATGCTCGACCGGGCGCACTTCCCGCGCTACAAGACCTGCGGCGGCGGCATCACCGGCTTTTCGCTGACGGCGATGCCGGATGCCGCGCGCGCGGCCTTCGAGGCCGAGATCACCGATTTCGGGCTGAGCCGTCGCGGGCGCGACCGGGTGATGCTGCACGCCGACGAGCCCTTCCTCGGGATGGTGCAGCGCGAGCGCTTCGACCAGTTGCTGGCGGATGCCGCGGTGGCGGCGGGGGCCGTCTTCCGCGACGGAACGGCGGTGCGCGGGCTGGCGGAGGACGACGAGGGGGTGACCGTCCGACTCGAGGGCGAGGAGCTGCGCGCGCGAGTGGTGGTCGGCGCCGACGGTTCGAGCGGGCGGACGAGCGGCTACGTCGGCGTCGAGTTCGCCGGCTCGGATCTGGGGCTCGAGGTCGAGCTCGCAGCATCCGGTCACGACTGGTCGCACACGGCGCTCTTCGATTGGGGAGCCGATCGCGGGGCATACGCCTGGCTCTTCCCGAAACGCGACGCCCTCACGATCGGCGTCATCCAGCGCACCGGCCTGCCGGACGCCACGCGCGCCTACCTCGAGCTCTGGCTCCGGCAGCTCGGTCTCGCGGGCGCGACCCGCGTCCGTGAGTCGGGCCACCTGACGCGCTGGCGGTCCCGCCGGTCTCCGCTGCGGCGCGGGTCGGTGCTGGTGGCCGGCGAGGCCGCCGGGCTGCTCGAGCCGTGGACGCGCGAGGGGATCTCGTTCGCCCTGCGCTCCGGCGCGATGGCCGGCGCGGCGGCGGCCGCCGCAGCTCACGCAGCTGACCCGGTGGCGCGCGCGGCGGCCCTCGACGGCTATCTCACCGCGGTGCGGCGCGAGCTGGTCCCCCAGATCCGGGCCGGCGCGGTCATGTTGAGGGTGCTCGAGCGCTCCCCCAGCGCGCTCCACCGGCTGCTCGCCCACACCGCGCTGGGCCGCCGCACCTTCCTCGCGCTCTGCCGAGGTTCGGAGCGTGTCGCTGGGCTGGTCCACCATCCGCTGGTCCGTCTGCTCGTCCGTCTGCTCGGTAGCGTGGGCAGATGACCGGTTTCACCCCGCCCGACACCTTTCGAACCAGACCGGAGCTGCGGGGCACCTTCGGCATGGCCGCATCGACGCACTGGATCGCGACGGCGACGGCCCAGGCGGTGCTGGAGCGCGACGGCAACGCCTTCGACGCGGCGGTCGCCGCCGCCTTCGTGCTGCACGTCGTCGAGCCGCACCTGAACGGCGCGGGCGGGGATCTGGTCGGCATCTACGCGGCGGCCGACGACCCGACCCCGAGGGTGATGGCGGGGCAGGGCGCCGCACCGCAGGGCGCGACGATCGAGCACTACCGCGGACTGGGGTTCGCCGAGATGCCGGGGAGCGGGGTGCTGGCGGCCGCGATCCCGGGTGCGGTGCCGGCCTGGTTGCGGTTGCTCGAGACCCGCGGCACGTGGGAACTCCCGGACGTGCTGGCCTTCGCCATCGGGTACGCGCGGAACGGGCATCCGCTGCTCGCCGCAGCCGCTCGCACCCTGGCCGGTGTCCGCGAGCTGTTCGAACAGCGCTGGCCGACCTCGGCCGCGCACTGGATCCCTGGCGGGCGGATGCCCGAGGCCGGCGATCTCGTGACGAACGAGCCGTATGCGCAGACCCTCGAGCGGCTCGTCGCGGCGGGAGCCGGCGCGGCGACTCGCGACGGCCGCATCCGCGCCGCGACCGCCGCCTGGAGCTCGGGCTTCGTCGCCGAGGCGATCGCTCGTTTCACGGCCGAGCCGCACTACCAGCCCGGCATCGACCGTGACGTGCCCGGGGTGCTGACGGCCGACGACCTGGCCCTGAACGAGGCATCGGACGAGGATGCCGCGACCCTCGAGTTCCGCGGAACCACCATCGCGAAGTCGGCGGCCTGGGGGCAGGGACCGGTGCTGCTCCAGGCGCTCGCGATGCTCGACACCTTCGACGACGCGCGCTTGGACCCGTCGACGGCGCTCGGCATCCACACCATCACCGAGGCGCTCAAGCTGGCGCTCGCCGACCGCGATGCCTGGTACGGCGACGGCGCGGTGCCGCCCGAGCTGCTCGCCGCGCTGCTCAGCCCCGAGTACGCCCGTGAGCGCGCGGACCTGATCGGCGAGACCGCTTCGTTCGAGTTCCGTCCGGGGCAGCCGGCGGGTCGGCAGCCGTGGATGCCGGTTCTACGGACGGCCGGCGCGACGCCGGGTGCGGCAAGCGGCGCAGTCGGGATTGGCGAGCCGACCCGGGCCAACGCCGAGGTTCCGAACGCCGACGTTCCGCGCGGCGACACCTGCCATCTGGATGTGGTCGACCGCCACGGCAATCTCGTCTCGGTCACGCCCTCCGGCGGCTGGCTGCAGTCGTCGCCGACGATCCCCGAGCTCGGGTTCTGCCTCGGCACGCGGCTGCAGATGACCTGGCTGGATGCCGCATCCCCCTCCGCGCTCACCCCCGGCCGCCGACCGCGCACCACCCTGTCGCCGACGCTCCTGCTGCGCGACGGCGCACCGGTCGAGACCCTCGGCACGCCCGGCGGCGATCAGCAGGACCAGTGGCAGTTGCCCTACCTGCTGCGCCGCCTGGTCGGCGGCTACGACCCGCAGCAGGCGATCGATGCGCCGATGTTCCACACCGAATCGCATGTCGCGTCATTCGAGCCGCGGGTCTGGTCGCCCGGCGAACTCGTGATCGAGGGCAGAGTCGGGGCGGCGGTCCTCGCAGAGCTCACGGTGCGCGGTCATCGGCTCACGGTCGATGGCGACTGGACCCTGGGCCGCCTGTCGATGGTCGGGCGCGACCCCGCATCCGGGCTGCTGCGCGCGGCCGCCAACCCGCGAGGCGCGCAGGGCTACGCGGCGGGGCGGTAGCCCCGGCCGGTAGCGCGCCCGCGCGGAGCGCCGCCCCCGCGATGTCCGTGCCCACTGCGACACTGGCGGCATGGATCCGATCGTCGCTCTCCTGCTCGGCTTGGCCGTCGGCGTTATCCTGGGCGCCGTGATCGGCGCTCTGGTGGCGCGCAGTCGTCGCACGTCGACCGCCGTGGATGCCGATCCCGCCGTCATCGAGGCCCGTCACGCCGCGATCGTGGCCGAGCTGCGCTCGCAGGAGTCGCAGGCCCGAGCCGAGGTCACGGCCCAGCTCGCCGCCGCCGAGGCCTCGCTCGCCGGCCTGCGCGAGCAGTTGGCCGCCGCCCAGAACCAGTACCGCGACCTGATGGAGCGCGAGCGGCTCGACGCGGTCAAGCGATCCCAGGCCGAAGCCGACGAGAGCAAGGTGCTGCAGGCCCTGGCTCCGGTCAAAGAGACGCTGAGCAGCATGCAGCAGAAGGTTGCCGAGCTCGAAACGCAGCGGGCGCAGCAGCACGGCGAGCTGTCGAATCAGCTGAAGACCGCCACCGAGTCGGAGGAGCGGCTGCGAGCGACCGCCGAATCGCTGGCGTCAGCCCTGCGCAACAACGCCACGCGCGGCGTCTGGGGCGAGACCCAGCTGCGCACCCTGGTCGAGTCGGCCGGACTGATCAACCGCGTCGACTTCACGGTCCAGTCCACGATCGAGTCCGAGAGCGGCACGCGCCGACCCGACATGGTGATCAACCTGCCGGGCGGCAAGTCGATCCCGGTCGATGCGAAGGTGCCGTACAACGCGTACATCGACGCGAGCGCGATCCCGGCGACGGCTGGCGGCGAGCAGGAGGCCCGTCGCATCCAGCTGCTCGCCCAGCACGCCAAGCAGGTCAAGAGTCATGTGGATGCGCTGGCCGGCAAGACCTACTGGACCGGCCTGGAATCCAGCCCCGACTTCACGATCGCGTTCATCCCGAACGAGCCGCTGCTCGCCGCCGCGATGGAACAGGACCCGAGCCTGATGGAGTACGCGTTCAGCAAGCGGATCATCCTGGCGAACCCGGTGACACTCTGGGCGCTGCTGAAGACCATCGCCTTCACCTGGCAGCAGGACGTGCTGACCGAAGACGCCAAGAAGCTGTTCGACCTCGGCAAAGAGCTGTACTCGCGGCTCTCGACCCTGTCGGATCACGCCGACAAGCTGCGTCGATCGATCGAGTCGACGGTCAGCAGCTACAACCAGTTCGCGAGCTCCCTCGAGCAGCGCGTGCTCGTCACGGCGCGCAAGCTCGACGCGCTCGACGAGTCGAAGGTCATCGGCACGCCCGGGCACGTGGACGAGCAGCCCAAGCAACTGAGCCAGCCCGAATTGGTGCGCGCCGACAGCGTCCGCTCAGAACTTGACGCGCTCGATGAGACCGGCATCGGCCGCGACGAGCTCGACCTGGGCCTCGTCACCCCGCCGGTGGCGAAGATCACGAAGCCCAGGTCGGCCTGACGCGCCCGGCCGCGACTCAGGCGCGGCTCACGACTCCGCGCCGTCGCCTTCCTCGGCCAGCGCCTCGCGCACGATCTCGCCGGTCGTCGGCGGAGCCCCGACCAGGGCCGGAACGGCCCCGTCCGAGGTGCCCGCCTCGTCGTCGATCGGCGCCGCGAACTGCGCCTCGTAGAGCCGCGCGTACGCGCCCTTCTTCGCGAGCAGCTCGTCGTGGGTGCCCTGCTCGACGATCGCGCCGTTCTCCATGACCAGGATGAGGTCGGCATCCCGGATCGTCGACAGCCGGTGGGCGATGACGAAACTGGTGCGGTCCTTGCGGAGCGCGCTCATCGCGCGCTGCACCAGCAGCTCGGTGCGGGTGTCGACCGAGCTGGTCGCCTCATCCAGGATCAGCACGCTCGGCCGGGCGAGGAACGCCCGCGCGATCGTGATCAGCTGCTTCTCACCCGCCGAGATGTTGCCGCCCTCGTCCTCGAGCACCGTGTCGTAGCCGTCGGGCAGCGAATGCACGAAGCGGTCGACGTACGCGGCCTCGGCGGCGGCGTGGATCTCGTCGTCGGTGGCGTCGGTGCGTCCGTACGCGATGTTGTCGCGGATCGTGCCGCCGAACAGCCAGGTGTCCTGCAGCACCATGCCGGTGCGGGAACGCAGGTCGGCCCGGGTCATCTGCGAGACATCGACCCCGTCGAGGGTGATCTTTCCGCCGTCCAGTTCGTAGAACCGCATGATGAGGTTCACCAGGGTGGTCTTGCCCGCACCGGTGGGGCCGACGACCGCGACCGTCTGTCCGGGTTGGGCCACGAGCGACAGGTCGGTGATCAACGGCTTCTCGGGATCGTACGAGAACGACACGTGATCGAACTCGAGCCGCCCGGTGTGGGCGGTCGGCGATGAGGCCGGGTCGGCATCCGGGGTCTGCTCCTCGGCGTCGAGAAGCTCGAAGACCCGCTCCGAGCTGGCGACCCCGGACTGGAGCAAGTTGGCCATCGACCCCAGCTGAGCGAGCGGTTGGGTGAATTGCCGGGTGTACTGGATCACCGCCTGCACGTCACCGAGGCTGATCGAGCCGCCGGCGACCATGATCCCGCCGACGACCGCGATGACCACGTAGATCAGGTTGCCGACGAACATCATCGACGGCATGATCAGGCCGCTGATGAACTGGGCGCCGAAGCTGGCCTTGAACAGCTCCTCGTTCTTCGCGGCGAAGGCCTTCTCGACCTCCTGGTGGCGGCCGAAGACCTTCACCAGCGAGTGACCGGTGTAACCCTCCTCGATCTGGGCGTTCAGGGCGCCGGTGTGCTTCCACTGCGCCACGAACTGCTTCTGCGAGCGCTTGCCGATCGCGACGGTGATTCCGAGGGTGATCGGCACGGTGACCAGTGCGATCACAGCGAGCAGCGGCGAGATGACGAACATCATCACCAGCACGCCGACCACGGTCAGCAGGTTGACGATCAACTGGCTCATCGTCTGCTGCAGGCTCTGCGAGATGTTGTCGATGTCGTTGGTCACCCGGCTGAGCAGCTCGCCGCGCGGCGTCTTGTCGAAATAGGTCAGCGGCAGGCGATGGATCTTGGCCTCGACGTCGGCCCGCAGCCGCAACACCGTGCGCTGGGTGACGCCGCTCAGCAGGTACCCCTGCAACCAGCCGAACACCGACGCGAACACGTAGAGCAGCAGCACGATGCCGAGCACCAACTGCAGGGCCGAGAAGTCGATGCCGTGCCCGGGATGCAGATCGAGGCCGCTGAGCAGATCGGCCGTCTTGGTATCGCCCTTCGCCTTCAGGCCATCGATGACCTGCTGCTTGGTGACCCCGGCCGGCAGCTGCTTCGAGACGGACCCGTCGACGATGATGTTGGTCGCCTGCCCGAGGATCTTCGGCCCGAGCACGCTGAGTACGACGCTGGCGACGCCCAGCAGGACGACCAGGATGATCATCCCGCGCTCGGGCGCCAGTCGGCCGATCAGCCGCTTGGCCGAAGGCCCGAAGTTCATCGCCTTCTCGGCGGGACCCTGCATTCCGCCGAACGGGCCGCCACCACCCGGTCCGCGACGAACCGGGGTCGGGCCGTCGGGACGCGCGTTCGACGCGGGTGCGGCCGGCTTGCCCGCGTTGCTCGTGGCGCTCACGCTGCCTCCTCGATCGAGAGCTGGCTCTGCACGATCTCTGCGTATTCCGGCGAGCTCAGCAGCAATTGGTCATGGGTGCCGATGCCGACGACCTTGCCGTCGTCGAGCACGATGATCTGATCGGCGTCCAGGATGGTGCTCACCCGTTGCGCCACGACGATGCGGGTCGCGCCGCTCACCTCGCGGTCGAGCGCGGCGCGCAGTCGGCCATCCGTCGCCGTATCCAGCGCCGAGAACGAGTCGTCGAACACGTAGATCTCGGGCCGTTTCACCAGGGCTCTCGCGATGGCAAGCCGTTGTCGCTGACCGCCCGAGACGTTCGTGCCGCCCTGCGCGATCGGTGCATCCAGCTTCTCGGGCATGGCTTCGACGAAGTCCTTGGCCTGGGCGATCTCGAGCGCGTGCCAGAGCTCGTCGTCGGTGGCGTCGGGTTTGCCGTAGCGCAGGTTCGAGGCGATGGTCCCCGAGAACAGGTACGGCCGCTGCGGGATCAGGCCGATGCGCGCCCACAGCAGCTCGGGGTCGACCTCGCGGACGTCCACGCCGTCGACCAGCGCCGCACCACCGGTCACATCGAACAGGCGCGGGAGCAGGTTGATCAGGGTGGTCTTGCCCGCACCGGTCGACCCGATGATGGCGGTCGTGGTGCCCGGCTCAGCGGTGAAGCTCACATCGTGCAGCACCGCCTGTTCGGCGCCCGGGTACGAGAAGGTCGCTCCCCGCAGTTCGACACGGCCCGAGGAGGCGAACGTCGTGATCGGGTTCGTGGGAGGAACCACCGACGAATCGGTGGCGAGCACCTCGCCGATCCGATCGCCCGAGACGGCGGCGCGCGGCAGGAGCACGGCCATGAAGGTCGCCATCATCACGGCCATCAGGATCTGAACGAGGTAAGTCAGGAACGCGACGAGCGAGCCCACCTGCAGGTGGCCGGTGTCGATCCGCCCGGCGCCGAACCACAGCACCGCGACGCTCGACACGTTCATGACCAGTAGCACGAACGGGAACATCAGCGCGAACAGCCGTCCGGCGCGCAGCGCGGTCTGCGTCACCGCGGCGTTGGCGTCGGCGAACCGGGCCACCTCGACGGGCTCGCGCACGAAGGCGCGCACCACGCGGATGCCGGTGAGCTGCTCGCGCAGCACGCGGTTGATCGTGTCGATCCGGATCTGCATGGTGCGGAACTGCGGCACCATCCGCCCGATGACCAGCCCGATCCCGAGCAGCAGCACCGGGACGGCGACCAGAAGGATGCCCGACAGCGGCACGTCCTGGCGCAGCGCGAAGATCACTCCGCCGATCGCCAGGATCGGCGCTGACACCAGCAAGGTGCACGTCATCAGCACGAGCATCTGAACCTGCTGCACATCGTTGGTGGTGCGCGTGATCAGCGACGGCGCGCCGAACTTCGACACCTCGCGCTCGGAGAACAGCCCGACCTGGTGGAAGATCGCGCCGCGCAGGTCGCGGCCGAACGACATCGCCAACCGCGCCCCGAAGTAGACGGCGATGACGGCGCAGACGATCTGACCGAGGGTGATGATCAGCATCACGATGCCGGTGTTGATGATGTACGACGCGTCGCCCTTGAGCACCCCCTTGTTGATGATGTCGGCGTTGAGGGTCGGCAGGTACAGCGACGCGATCGATTGGCCCAGTTGGAACACGACGACGCCGAGCAGCAACAGCCAGTACGGGCGCAGGAAGCGCACGAGCAGGCGACCGAGCATGGTCAGTCCTTCTTTCGTGTGGAGGTGGCGGCGGAGGTGGTAGCGGACGGAGTGGCCGGCGGCAGCACGCCGCGGGTGATGAGGTCGACGAGCTCGTCCACCTCGAACTGGCGCGGAACGTTGAAGGGCGGGATCGCGGTCGCGAACGCGAGGAGGCGGACGTAGAGCCCGAAGACGTCTGGCGCCACCGTCAACTCGCCCGGCCGGAAGATCTGGCCCAGGATGGTCAGCCACTCCTGTTGGTCGGGGGCCTGTTGGACTCCGCCGGGCGGTCCGCCCTGCATCCCCAGGGCCGACATGAACCCGACGACCCCGTGGAACCGGTCGCGGAGGATCTGCACGACCTGCCTGATCTTGTCGACGGTCGGCTCATCCGGGTCGATCCCGCGCAGTGCGTCGCGGAACGGCTGCGGGTCGAAGAAGCGCGCGATGGCGGCTGCGATCAGCGTGTCCTTGTCACCGAATGCGCGGAAGATGGTGCCCTCGGCGACGCCCGCCGCCTCGGCGATCTGCCGACTCGACACGTCGCGCCCGTGCTCCTTGAGCAGCGGGACGACCGCGTCGATGATCGACGAGCGGCGCTCCTCGGGCGACATCGGTTGCGCGCGCGTGCGCACCACGACGAAGTCGGGAGGGAGGGAGGTCACCGCGGAATGCTAACTGAGTGAGCACTCACTCCGCAACAGCCGCTGCCGGATCACGTCTCCGGCGCGTTGAAATTCTCGTCGAGCCACTTCTCGGCCTGGTGGTCCGCGATGATGCGACGGATCGTCCCGGAGCGCGCTCGCAGCACGATGCTCTCAGTGCGGATGATCGGGCCTTTGCGCCGCACCCCGCTCACCAGCTGCCCGTCGGTGACTCCGGTCGCGACGAAGAAGGTGTTGTCGCCCCTGACCAGCTCGTCGGCCTCGTAGACGTGGTCGAACTTCAGGCCGGCATCCCGACCCTTCTGGATCTCGTCGTCGGTCTTCGGGGCCAGGACCGTCTGGATCACGCCGCCGAGCGCCTTGATCGCGCACGCGGTGGCGACCCCCTCGGGGCTGCCGCCGATCCCGACGCACATGTCGAGCCGGCCCTCGTAGCTGGCCGCGTTGATCCCGCCGGCCACGTCGCCGTCGAGCAGCAACCGGGTGCCGGCGCCCGCCGCGCGGATGTCGGCGATCAGCTGCTCATGACGCGGGCGGTCGAGCACCCCGATCCACATCTCTCCCACCGGCTTGCCCTTCGCCTCCGCCAGGGCGCGAATGTTCTCGCCGATCGGCTTGCGGATGTCGACCACCCCCACGCCCTCCGGCCCGGCGACGATCTTGTCCATGTAGAACACGCTGTGCGCGTCGAGCATCGCACCGCGATCGGCGGCGGCGATCATCGAGATCGCGTTCTGCCTGCCGGCCGCCGTCAACGAGGTGCCGTCGATGGGATCAACCGCGATGTCGCACTCCGGCCCGTGTCCGTTGCCGACCACCTCGCCGTTGAAGAGCATCGGCGCCTTGTCCTTCTCTCCCTCGCCGATCACGATCGTGCCGGCGAAGTTGACCGTCCCGAGGAACTTGCGCATCGCATCCACCGCCGCCTTGTCGGCCGCGTTCTTGTCGCCGCGGCCGATGAACGGCACGGCGCGGATCGCGGCCGCCTCAGTCGCGCGCACCAGCTCGAGCGCCAGGTTGCGGTCGGGGTGGAGGAAGAGAGTGCCGGTTTCGAGGCTCACCATGGTGCTGCATCCTTGTCGAGATCGCGATTCGAAGAGTCGAACGGGATGCGCCGTGGTGGCGGTCAGCGCACGCCCGAGCCTACCCGGGCCGGTCGCTAGACTCGACGTCGAACCCCACCCTCGCTGCCAAGGAGCCGTCATGCCCGTCGCCACCCCCGATCAATACGCGGAGATGCTCGACACCGCCAAGTCCACGGGCTTCGCGTTCCCGGCCGTCAACGTCTCGTCGTCGTCGACGATCAACGCGGTGCTGCAGGGACTGACCGAGGCCGGCTCCGACGGCATCATCCAGGTCACGACGGGTGGGGCCGACTACTTCGCCGGGCAGAGCGTCAAGGCTCGCGCATCCGGGGCGCTGGCCTTCGCCGCGTTCGCCACCGAGGTCGCCAAGAACTACCCCATCACCGTCGCGCTCCACACCGACCACTGCCCGCAGGATGCCCTGGCCGGCTTCGTCGAGCCGCTTATCGCCGCCTCCGAGGCGCAGGTCAAGGCGGGCGGCAACCCGATCTTCCAGTCGCACATGTTCGACGGCTCGGCGATCCCGCTCGCCGACAACCTCGCCCAGGCGCGGGAGCTGCTGCCCCGGTTGAAGGCGATCCACGCGATCCTCGAGGTCGAGATCGGCGTCGTCGGCGGCGAGGAAGACGGGGTGAGCCACGAGATCAACGAGCACCTGTACACGACGCTCGCCGATGCCATCCAGACCGTCGAGGCGCTGGGGCTGGGCAACGCCGACAGCGAGCAGGGCCGCTACATGGCCGCGCTCACGTTCGGCAACGTGCACGGCGTCTACAAGCCGGGCAACGTCGTGCTCAAGCCTGAACTGCTCGGCGAGATCCAGCGCGGCGTCGCCGAGAAGTTCGGCACCGGCGCCAAGCCGCTCGACCTGGTGTTCCACGGCGGATCCGGATCGTCGGATGCCGAGATCGCCGAGGCGGTCGCCAACGGCGTCGTGAAGATGAACATCGACACAGACACCCAGTACGCATACACGCGCTCGATCGCCGGGACCATGTTCACCAACTACGACGGCGTGCTCCGGGTGGACGGCGAGGTCGGCAACAAGAAGATCTACGACCCGCGCGCCTGGGGCAAGATCGCCGAGACCGCGATGGCCGCGCGCGTCGTGGAGGCAACCCAGCAGCTCGGATCGGCCGGGCACTCGATCAGCGCGCGCTCCGCGTAGAGCGAGGGCCATTTCTGGCCCTCGCGCGGCGCCAGCGCCGACGCCCGTCTCGGGCGTCGGGTCACTTCAGCGGGTCGTGAAGCTCAGCGACCTGGCATCCCACTTCATGTCGTCGACCGCGGTGCGCAGCGTCAGCACGTACGGCGCGAGGTGCATGATGCGCCGACCCTCCGGCAGCTCGATGTCCATGCTGACACCGACGGCGGTGGCGCCGTCCGGACGTCCGCGCAACTCGATGAGCAGCGAGGTCGAATCGGCTCCGGGCGTGTCGAGCACGGCGCGCAGCAGAGAACGCAGGGCGATCCGCTGGGCGGGCCGCATGCGGGCGGCGCGGTGCTCGGGATCGATGACCACCAGTCGCGTGCCCTCCGCGATCGAATCCAGCCAGGTCAAGTTCGACTGGGTCACCAGGTCGTCGCGCAGGCGCCTAGCCAGTTGTCCGGCCAGAGCACGGTCGGCCGGGGTGATGCGTCCGGCGTCGGCGATGCCGCTCAGGAAGGGAACCGCCCGGGCGCTGAGCCGTGCCAGCCGCAGGCGCTCGACCTCTTCGGCAGCGGCATCCTGAGCGTGGAGCGGGAGCACCATCTGCGAACGCTGCTCGATGATCGGCGTCATGCGGCTCACCAGCACGTATGAGAAAGTCACCGCCGCGACCAAGCCGCACACGATGGGGGCGGCGATGATGACCATCGACGACAGCGGACCCCAGACGGTGACATCCGGCTCGACCAACCCGAAGGCCACCACGGCCACCACGACGGCCGACGTGCCTCCCAGCACCAGCACGCGGCGCGCGCTCAAATAGGGGGCCAGGCTCGCGATCGCCAATGCGAAGCCGAACGGCGCCCACCACAGCTCGATCGAGATGTCGACGCCCGAGTAGCCGATCGACGACACGACGACTCCGGCTCCGGCTATCAGGATTGTGGCGATCCCGCCGCCCCACCCGAGCTGAGGGCGCAGCGGTCGGGTCAGGAAGTACACGAGCACGCACGCGCCCGCGCAGAGGACCACGCCGATCGGCTGCAGCCACGGCAGCGGTGAGCTCAGCCAGGTGGGGATGCGGAAGGCGCCGTAGAGCACCACCAGCCCTGCGAATACGAGCGGAATGACACGCCCGGTGAACCAGCTCAGCGGATCGACCTGCTGCGCCGAGACGGTCGCCGAATCGCGGGCCATCAGCCGAGCTCCTGGTGATGGGGAGCGTCGTGCTCACGCAGGACGGATCGGACAGGGATCGTCATCGCGATCGATGTTCCGGAGCCGGGCGAGGTCCAGATCTGCACGGTCCCGCCGACGGCGGCGATCCGTGCCTCGATCGAGGTGCGAAGGCCGAGGCGGTCGTCGGCGACCTTGGCGGGGTCGAAGCCGACCCCCTCATCCGTCACCATCACCGTGACCGCCTCGGGTTCGTAGACCAGCTCGACCTCGGCGACGGTCGCCCCGGAGTGCCGCAGGACGTTCTCGAGAGCGGCCCCGAGCGCGTCGACGAACGCCGCCTCGATGGCAGGATCGAGCCGGTAGATCCCGTCGCCGGACCCCGTGACGTGCACGCTGAGGCCGCGCCACTGGAACCCGCTGATCATGCGCATGATGTCGTTGCGCAGGGAGCCGTCCTGGTCGTCCACCACGGTCAACCGCGATGAGGCGTCGAGCCATTCGGCGCCCCGCAGCGTCTCGAGGTCCTCGCGCAACCGGGCCCGGGCACGGGTGTCGAGCACGTCGGGGGCGTTCATCACGATCGACAGGTCGTTGAGCAGGGTGTCGTGCACCGCAGCGGTCGTGCGCTTGGCCAGGTCCTCGCCGTGCGCGAGCCGATCGTTCTCGGCCTCCAGCTCTTCGATGTTCGGGATGCGGCGGCGCTGCACCACCTGGACGCCCCAGAGCGTCAGGTAGGCCGCCAGCGAGATGACCACCACCACGATCGGACCGTACCCGGGTCGGAACGGCACCGATCCCAGCAACGAGACGGCCGCCGTCGACGCGGTCGAGACGATGAACCCGAGCGCCGACCAACCAATTCCCGCCAAGGGTGTGCGCGCCGCAAGACCCACCAGCACGAGCGCGACCGCCGGCCGGTTGAGCAGGTAGATCTGGGTGTCGATCGAGCCGGGCAGCGCCATCAGCAGCGTCAGCTCGTACGCCGTGCTCGCCACGAATCCGACCACCAGGTAGGCGGCAACCGCCCAGACCCTGGCGCGCCAGACCACGAAGCCCAGGCTGACGAGCATGAGCAGCAGCAGCCCGACCGGCAGCCATGCCGCCGGGAGCCGCCCGGCGCGGGCCGTCGTCTCCAGGACGACCGGAAAGGCGAGCACGAGGGTCGCGGCACCGATCGCCCAGCCCAAGGACGCGACCGATCCGGTGATGATGCCGGAGGCGACATCCCGAGGCAGAACGCGGACGCGCACGATGCCTCCTCCCGACCGCCTTCGGTGTGGCCGCTCAGGCGTTGCGGTCGTTGCTAGTGATTGTGCAGCACCTGCGCCAGCCCTGGTGTGTTCGCCACGATCACGGTCGTGGCGATGACCGAGGAGAGCAGGGAGAGCGCTCCCGCGGCAAGGGGCACCCACACCGACCGGCGCCCGTCGCGCATCAGCCGGAACGAGACGCCGATCGCGACCACCAGCACGAGCGACGAGACGACCAGCAGCACGATTCCGGCGGTGTGGGCGACGGCGCCGAACGCCACCGGTCCGTATCCCAAGATCTCGAACGCTTGCGACAGCGCGGCGTCGAAGTCGAGGTAGCTCGGAATGGAACCGAGCGTGTTCCAGATCCCGAAGATCAGTAAGAGCGTCGTGACCAGGTTGTTCGTCCTGCGGGGAGACGGCGGGGGCGTGCGCCTGGACGGCGCCGACGCCGGGATGGGAGCCGCCAGTCGCGACACCGGATCGCTCGGCTCGACCGGAAGCGGCCCTCTCGCCGCGGCGACCTCCTCGGGGGTGGCGTACTCGCCGTACCGCGGAGCGGGTCGGGATGCACCCTGCCCGGCGGGGACCTCGGCGGCCGCGACCATCAGGCCCGCCGTCCCCCGAGCGCTCGATCGTCTGACCGCAGCTCCTTGGGAAGCGAGAACATCAGGTCCTCCTCGGCCGTCTTGACCACCTGCACGGTGCCGTAGCCGGCATCCGCCAGATCGGCGAGCACCTCCTCGACGAGCACCTCGGGCACCGACGCACCACTGGTGACCCCGACCGAGCCGACGCCGTCGAGCCACTCCTGCTGGATCTCGCTGGCGTAGTCGATACGGAAGGCCGCACGAGCGCCGTGCTCCAGCGCGACCTCGACGAGACGGACGCTGTTGGAGCTGTTCGCCGAGCCGACGACGATCACCAGGTCGGCATCCGGCGCCACCTTCTTGATCGCGACCTGACGGTTCTGGGTGGCGTAGCAGATGTCGTCGCTGGGCGGGTCCTGGAGCTGCGGAAAGCGCTCGCGCAGCCGGCGCACCGTCTCCATGGTCTCGTCGACACTGAGGGTGGTCTGCGAGATCCAGACCAGCTCGGTCTCGCCGCGCAGCACCGCGTCGGGCACGGTGATCTCGTCGGCGTGCTCGGGGCTGGTCACGAGCGTGGTCTGCTCCAGCGCATGCCCCATCGTGCCCTCGACCTCTTCGTGACCGGCGTGGCCGATCAGCAGGATGTGCTTGTTCTGCCCCGCGAACCGGGTCGCCTCGCGGTGCACCTTGGTGACCAGCGGGCAGGTCGCGTCGATGGCCTGCAGGTCACGGGATGCCGCGGCCGCGACCACGGCCGGCGAGACACCGTGCGCGCTGAAGACCAGGTGCGATCCCTCGGGAACCTCATCGACGTCATCCACGAAGATCGCGCCGCGCTTCTCGAGCTCGCTGACGACGTGCACGTTGTGCACGATCTGCTTGCGCACGTACACCGGGGAACCGTAGTGGTCGAGCGCCTTCTCCACCGCGATGACGGCGCGGTCGACGCCGGCGCAGTACCCGCGGGGGGCCGCCAGCAGCACGCGCTTCTCGAGCGCGCGGCCCTGGGCATCGAGCACCGGACGGTCGACGAGGCGGCCGCGGACCGCCGGGGGTCGCGGCAGTTCCACACTCACGCCGAGCGCGCCGTTCGTGATTCCGGGCACGCGTCGATTCTACGAGGGCGGGTGCTGGTCGGGCTGGGCGGAGGCTGCCGCGGGGCGGGCGGAGCCGGTGGGCCGCGCCCCCGAGACGGGCCGGGATCAGGGGATATGGCGGATTCGGGGCACCAGGGGGCCGCAGCGGCGAAATCCCCTGACCGCGGCACGGCGGCGTCGCGCGACGGGCTCCCGCCGATGCGCACAAAAGGCACGCGCGGACCATGCGCCGCGGGCCGGCGAGCAACAGGGATCCGGTACCTCCGGGGGAGGGCCTGCACGTCCGTGCGGCCCGTCCATGCCGGGAGGCCCGAGCCCTCGTCCGCGGCATCCCGTAGCCTGACGTCGTGAGCGACACCAGCGCCGACCAGCCGCCGATCGCCGACGGCAGCGCCCCCTCGACGCCCGACGCCCCGTGGCCGGTCGCCGTGCTGAGCACCAAGATCAAGGGCTACATCGATCGCCTCGGCACCGTGTGGGCCGAGGGCGAGATCACGCAGTGGGGTGTCTCGGGCGGCAACGTCTACGGCAAGCTCAAAGACCTCCAGCAGGATGTGACGCTCTCGTTCAACATCTGGTCGTCGACCCGCGCGAAGCTCACCGAGGAGTTCGCCCAGGGCGACCGCGTGATCGCCCTGCTGAAGCCCAACTTCTGGCCCAAGGGCGGCTCGCTCAGCATGCAGGTCTACGAACTGCGGCACGTCGGCATCGGCGACCTGCTCGAGCGGCTCGAGCGGCTGCGCCGGCAGCTCGCCGAAGAGGGGTTGTTCGACGCCGACCGCAAGGTGCGGCTGCCGTTCCTGCCCGCCTGCATCGGGCTCATCACCGGCAAGGACTCGGATGCCGAGAAAGACGTGCTGCGTAACGCGCAACTGCGCTGGCCCGAGGTGCGGTTCCGCGTGCGGCACGCCGCGGTGCAGGGCGACAGAGCCGCGGCGGAGGTGTCGGCCGCGATCCGCGAGTTGGATGCCGACCCCGATGTCGACGTGATCATCGTCGCCCGCGGCGGTGGCGACTTCCAGAACCTGCTCACCTTCAGCGACGAGGCCCTGGTGCGGACGGCCGCCGCCTGCGTCACTCCCCTGGTGAGCGCGATCGGCCACGAGGCGGATCGGCCCCTGCTCGACGAGGTCGCCGACCTGCGCGCCTCGACGCCGACGGATGCCGCGAAGCGGGTGGTCCCCGACGTCGCCGAGGAGCTCGCCCGCGTGCAGCAGGCCCGCGCCCGGATGCTGAGCCGGGTCACCGGATTCGTGACCTCCGAGATCGATCGGATCGGCCACATCCGCTCGCGCCCCGCTCTCGCCGACCCGAGCTGGCTCATCGATTTCCGCGCCGAGGAGATCACCCGGTGGGTCGCGCGCGGTGCCGAGCTGATCGACCACCGGGTGGATCGCGCGGGGCTCCGGATCGCCGAGCTCACGGGCCAGCTGCGCGCACTCTCGCCGCAGCGCACCCTCGAGCGCGGGTACGCGATCGCGCAGCGGGCCGACGGCTCGATCCTGCGGGCCTCCGAGGCGAAGAGCGGCGACGCGTTCTCGCTCACCCTCGCCGACGGCGAGGTCGATGCCACCGTCGGCGCCTCGCGCCCCGGCGCCGCCCGCTCCGGGCGCCTGAAGGCGTGACGCAGGCCGCGGCTAGACTGCTCATGTGGCCGATCCCGCCGAGAAAACACCCCCTGCAGGCGCAGCAGACGACGTCGCCGGGCTGAGCTACGAGCAGGCGCGCGACGAGCTCGTGCGGGTCGTCAGCGAACTCGAGCAAGGCAGCGCGACCCTCGAGCAGTCTCTGGCACTCTGGGAGCGTGGCGAGGCCCTCGCCCGCCGCTGCGAGGAATGGCTGCTCGGTGCTAAAGAGCGGCTCGACGCCGCCCGCAACGCCGCCGTCGGTTCCACAGCCGGAACGTCGGGCTCCGCCGACTCGTGAGCGATCGCAAGCACCCAACGCACGACGAGCATGGCCGACCGATCGTCGCCGAGCTCGGGCGCGCCGAGACCGCTCAGGAGATCGCCGACCGCAAGGCGGCGGCGAGCGCGGCCCACCGCAACAACCAGACGATCCTGAACCTCGTCATCGCCCTCGCGGCCTCACTGCTCGTGGTCTTCGTGATCGTCGTCATCGTGGTGCGCCCGGATCAGTCGGGTCCGCCCCGGTCGATCGACTGGGTCTCGGTCGCGAAAGACGCGCAGCAGTCGGTGTCCACCCGGCTCGTGGTGCCGCGACTGCCGAAGTCCTGGTCCGCGAACCGCGCCGAGCTGGTGGATGCGAAGTCGTCACCCGACGGCATCGCCAGCTGGCAGATCGGCTTCCTCACGCCCTCGACTCAGTACATCGGACTGGTGCAGGGCATCAAGGCCGACGCGACCTGGGTCTCGACTCAGCTCCGGCAGAAGAAGCCGACGGGCGACGCCAGCTTCGGCGGATTCCGCTGGCAGGTCTACGACCACCGGACCGACGACCATCCCGGCAACCTCGCCTATGCGCTCGTGACCATCGTCGGTGACAGCACGGTCGTGCTGGCCGGCACCGGGAGCGATGCCGAGTTCGCGACACTGGCCACCGAGATCTCGGGAGAATCGAAATGACGCAGACTCCGGCCCAGGTGTGGGCAGACATGGTGCGCGGCAACGAGCGGTTCATCGCGGGTGAGCCGCTGCATCCGCGCCAGGATGTCGAGCGCCGCCAGGAGCTGGCCGCCGCGCAAGCGCCCAGCGTCACCCTGTTCGGCTGCAGCGACTCGCGCTTGGCCGCCGAGATCATCTTCGACAAGGGCCTCGGCGACCTGTTCGTGGTGCGCAATGCCGGTCAGGTCATCTCCGACTCGGTGCTGGGATCGCTCGAGTACGCGGTCGCGGTGCTCAAGACCCCCCTACTGATCGTCCTCGGCCACGACGAGTGCGGAGCGGTTCGTGCGGCCATCGACTCGGCGCAGCCGGATGCCGAGCCGCTTCCCCCGCACATCGCCCACCTGATCGCGCCGATCGGGCCCGCCGTCCAGCGGGTCGTGACAGCGGGGGGCCTCGAGGCCGGAGAGCGCCCCGACGCCTCGGAGGTCGGGCGCGAGCACCTGCGCGACACGGTCGCCGAGCTGCTCGAGGGCTCTGAGCTCATCAGTGCGGCGATCGCCGCGGGTACGCTGGCAGTGGTCGGCGCGAACTATCGGCTGGCAGAGGGCCGGGTCGTTCCCGACGTCATGATCGGGCAACTGTCGTGATGGCATCCGGCCCGATCGCAGGGAAAGGGAAAGGCACGTCGACGTGAGCAGCGCCCCGCAGGAGTTCCGCATCGAGCACGACACCATGGGCGAGGTGAGGGTTCCGAAAGACGCGCTCTACGGCGCCCAGACGCAACGCGCTGTCGAGAACTTCCCGATCTCGGGATCGGGCCTCGAGCCGGGCCAGATCGTCGCCCTCGCGCGCATCAAGCGCGCCGCCGCCCTGGTGAACAAGGAGCTGGGGATCGTCTCGGCTCCGATTGCCGACGCCATCGTCGCGGGCGCCGACGAGATCATCGCCGGCGAGCACCACGATCAGTTCCCGATCGACACCTACCAGACCGGCTCGGGCACCAGCTCGAACATGAACATCAACGAGGTGCTCGCCAGCCTGGCCACCCAGAAGCTGGGCTCGCCGGTTCACCCCAATGACCACGTGAACGCCTCACAGTCGAGCAACGACGTCTTCCCGACCTCGGTGCACGTGGCTGTGACCGGCGCCCTGATCACCGACCTGATCCCGTCTCTCGACCACCTCGCGGTCTCGCTCGAGAAGAAGGCCGCCGAGTGGGCGGGCGCCGTCAAGTCGGGGCGCACCCACCTGATGGATGCCACGCCCGTCACCCTCGGCCAGGAGTTCGGCGGCTATGCGCGCCAGATCCGTCTCGCGATCGAACGCGTCGAAGCCGCCCTCCCCCGCGTCGCCGAGGTGCCGCTCGGCGGCACGGCGGTCGGAACCGGGATCAACACGCCCGTCGGGTTCCCGCAGAAGGTGATCGCGATCCTTGCCGAGTCGAGCAAGCTGCCCATCACCGAGGCGCTCGACCACTTCGAGGCGCAGGGCGCCCGCGATGGGCTCGTGGAGGCATCCGGAGCCCTTCGAGTGCTGGCCGTCTCGCTCATCAAGATCTGCAACGACCTGCGGTGGATGGGGTCCGGTCCCAACACGGGCCTCAACGAGATCCACATCCCCGACCTGCAGCCGGGGTCGTCGATCATGCCCGGCAAGGTCAACCCGGTGATCCCCGAGGCGACGATCATGGTCGCGACCCGCGTGATGGGCAACGACGCCACCATCGCCTGGGCCGGCGCGAGCGGCAACTTCGAGCTCAACGTCGCGATCCCGGTGATGGGCACGGCACTGCTGGAGTCGATCCGGCTGCTGTCGAGCTCGACCCGTCTGCTCGCCGACACCACGGTCGACGGGCTGGTCGCCAACCTCGACCGCGACCGCGCGATGGCCGAATCGTCGCCGTCGATCGTGACCCCGCTCAACAAGGTGGTCGGCTACGAGAACGCGGCGAAGATCGCCAAGAACGCCGTGGCGAAGGGCATCACGATCCGCGACTCGGTCATCGATCTGGGATTCGTGGAGCGCGGCGAGGTCACCCTCGAGCAACTCGACGAGAAACTCGACGTGCTCTCGATGACCCACCCGGGCTGACGCCGACTCGGCGCTCGGTCAGCTGAGCCGCACAATGGCCACGACAATCAGCGCCCCGAAGTATCCCGCGAGCAGGAACGGGCCGAACGCGATGCGCGCCTTGGGTCCGCTGCGCACCAGGACGACGACGGCGGCGACTCCCCCGAGCAGGAACGCCAGCAGCGGCGACCCCAGCGCGATCAGCGCACTCGGCGACGCCAGCCCCAGCCCCGCGGCGAGCTTCACGTCGCCCATCCCCATCCCGCCGAACAGAGCGAGCACGAGCAGCACCCCGGCGTAGGCCGCCGCCGCAATGACCGGGATGGCATTCCATCCCGACACGAGCCAGCCGAGCCCGACTCCGACGATCCCAGCCGCCAGCGCCGGAGCCACCAGCCGGTTCGGCAGGCGATGCTCCGCGACGTCCGTGCGGGTCAGAGCCGGGGCTGCCGCCGCGAGGGCGAGCGCCGGAATGAGGGTCGGGACGGCTCCGAGGGCGAGCACGGCCACCACCGCCAACGCGACCGACACTGCCACCCCGACGACGACCCGCATGGCGCGACGTTAGCGCGCGGCATCCGGTCGCGTCACCGATCGTGCACACCGCTCGTGCACACCCCTCGACCGGACCGTGAATTGGACGGGCCGGGAGCCCGCCGCTCTTCCCCGGCGAGGGGCTCCCGGCCCTCAAGACGTGCGCTCCGCGCTACGCCGGCTCGTTGCCCTCCAGGAGCTCCGTGACGAGCGCGGCGATCGCACTGCGCTCCGAGCGGGTGAGGGTGATGTGGGCGAACAGCGGATGTCCCTTGAGCGTCTCGATGACGCTCGCGACTCCGTCGTGCCGCCCGACCCGCAGGTTGTCACGCTGAGCCACGTCGTGGGTGAGCACCACCCGCGAGTTCTGGCCGATGCGCGACAGCACGGTGAGGAGCACGTTGCGTTCGAGCGACTGCGCCTCGTCGACGATCACGAACGCATCGTGCAGCGACCGACCGCGGATGTGCGTGAGGGGCAGCACCTCGAGGATGCCGCGCTCGATCACCTCTTCGAGCACGTTCTCGCTGACCAGCGCCCCGAGCGTGTCGAACACCGCCTGACCCCAGGGATTCATCTTCTCCTGGGCGTCACCGGGCAGGTAGCCGAGCTCCTGGCCGCCGACTGCGTAGAGCGGGCGGAACACCATGATCTTGCGGTGCTGCTGCTTCTCGAGCACCGCCTCCAGGCCGGCGCAGAGCGCCAGCGCGCTCTTGCCGGTTCCGGCCCGGCCGCCGAGCGACACGATGCCGACCTCGGGGTCCAGCAGCAAGTCGATCGCAAGGCGCTGCTCGGCGCTGCGCCCGTGCAGTCCGAACACGTCGCGGTCGCCGCGCACCACCTTGAACTGGCCCTTGCTGATGACCCGGCCCAGCGCCGAACCGCGCTCCGAGTGGATGACGAGGCTGGTATTGATCGGCAGGTCCTGCACCGCGCGGCTCGACATGGTCTCGGTGTCGTACAGCTGGGCCATCTGTTCGCCGGACAGGTCGATCTCGGCGAGCCCGGTGTATCCCGAGTCGACGGCGAGCTCGGCGCGGTACTCCTCGGCGGCCAGGCCGATCGAGGCGGCCTTGACGCGAAGGGGCAGGTCTTTCGAGACGACCACGACATCCAGTCCGTCGTTGCTCAGGTTGAGCGCGACCGCGAGGATGCGCGAGTCGTTGTCGCCGAGCTGGAGCCCGGACGGCAGCACCGACATGTTCGAGTGGTTCAGCTCGACCCGGATCGATCCGCCGGCCTCGCCCACCGCGATCGGAAAGTCGAGGCGTTCGTGCAGCACCCGCAGCTCGTCGAGGTTGCGCAGCGCCTGGCGGGCGAAGAACCCGATCTCGGGGTCGTTGCGCTTGGCCTCCAGCTCGCTCACCACGATGACCGGGAGCACGACGGCGTGCTCGGCGAATCGGAAGATCGCCTTCGGATCGCTCAGCAGCACAGAGGTGTCGAGCACGTACGTGCGCTCCCCCTGCTTCTGAGTCTGTGAGCGTGCGGACTTCTGCAGGGGTTCGTTGAGCGCTGGCACTACCACTCCATCCCCGAGTGGCACAGGTGCCATCCGGATCCTGTTGGCGGAGCGGCCGGTTGTGTTGCGGGGCGAACTTATGTGGCCGCTCCGATCGGACGCCGTGTCCGATGTCTCGACGCTAAGCCCGGGCGGGTGGAGCCCCGGTTACGACACACCCTCACCGCGTTACAGGCAGATGAACTAGACGCTCGTGGCGGTGCCGAACGAGAGGAACGAGGCACGCAGCATGCTGAAGGTCTCCTCCTCCGTCGAGACGTGCGCGCTCAGACGCACCCTCCCCTGGCGTGTGGTCGCGCTCACGCCGTGATTGTGCAGCGACGCGGCGAGCACGTTGAGCTGGTCGGGCGCCGGCTCCACCACGACGATGCCCGCCCGCTCGGCCTCGGCCCGCGGCGACACGACCGGAATCGCGAACTCGTCGGCGAGATCGATGAGCCGAGAAACACGCTCGGCGATCCTCGCGTTGATGGCCGGCACGCCCACCTTGGCGATCTCCTCGAGGGATGCGGCGAGCCGGGCCTGCGCCATCGGATCCGGGTTGCTCACCTGGAATGCGGCGGCCGTCGACGTGGGATCCGGCACCTCGTCCATCGGCGTGCCGGCCACGTCCGTCGCGCTGAACCCGGACCAGACCGGCGTGAGGTGCTCCCGCGCGCGGTCGCTGAGCGCGAGAAAGCCCGTTCCCCACCCGGCACGCGGCCACTTCTGCCCGCCCGCGACCACGGCGTCGGCAAGGTGCCACGGGGCGTCGACGACGCCGAAGCACTGCGAGGCATCCACGATCAGCAGCCGGTCGCCGATGACCTGGCGGATGCCCTCCAGGTCGGCGAGATACCCGGTGCGGAAGTCGACGAGACTCACGCCGACCGCGACCACCGAACTCGACAGCTGCTCGCGGAGGTTGCCAGGGGTCACGCGGCCGTGATCGGTCTCCAGCCAGTTCGGGGCCAGCACCCCGAGTGACTGGGCGGCTCGCACGGCCGCGAAGGTGAGGCTGGGGAACTCGGCGGGCGAGAGGGCGACTCCCCCGGTGATGCCGAACATCACGTGCATGAGGCCCTGGCTGGTGTTCGGTTGGAACACGATCTGGTCCGGTCGGAATCCGGTCAGCGCAGCCACAGCCGTGTGCACACGATCGCCCTGCGCCATCACCCCGTCGAGCGATCCGAAGCGCGCACGGGCCAGTGCCGAGTACTGCGCGCTCAACTCCTCCTGCACGGTGCGGCCCACAGGGCCGACGCGCGAGAAGTCGAGGTAGCCGGGCTCCTCCTCGAAGCGCGCGGCGTACTCGTCGACCTGCATCGAAGGCGTGATCGTCGCGGAAGTCATGCCTCCATCATTGCCCGTAGCGGCGATCCCTCGTCGCATAGTTACGGAGGGCTCTCAGGAAGTCGACCTCGCGCAGATCGGGCCCGAGTGCCTCGACGAAGTAGAACTCGCTGTGCGCGCTCTGCCAGAGCATGAAGTCGCTGAGCCGCTGCTCGCCCGAGGTGCGGATGATCAGGTCGGGATCGGGCTGGCCCTGGGTGTACAGGTGCTCCGCGATGAGTTCGGGCGTGAGGATCTCGGCCAGGTCGTCGATCGTTCCGCCGCCCTTGCCGTGGCTGCGCACGATGCTGCGCATGGCGTCCGCGATCTCACGTCGGCCCCCGTAGCCGACGGCGAGGTTGACGTGCAGCCCCGTGCGGCCCGTCGTGGACCGCTGGGCCTCCTGCAGCCGGTCGACCAACTCGATGGGCAGACCCTCGGTGGTGCCGACGTGCTGGATGCGCCAGCCGCCCTTCCCCTCGCCCGCCTCACCACCCGCCGCGAGATCGGTGGCGAGGTCGCCGATGATCTCGAACAGCTGCTCGAGCTCCTCCTCGGAGCGGCCGACCAGGTTGTCGGCCGAGAGCAGGTAGATCGTCACGACACGGATGCCGAGAGCGTCGCACCAGCCGAGGAACTCGCGCATCTTCTCGGCCCCCGCGCGGTGGCCGTGAGCCGCGGTCTCGAGGGCGCGCTCACGAGCCCACCGTCGGTTGCCGTCGATGATCATCGCGACGTGGTGCGGTCGGGGTGCGTCCGCGATCTGCCGCCTCAGCCGCGCCGAGTAGAGACCGTAGAGCAGGCCCGGCCGGCCCTCCCGCGGTGGCAGGGCACTGGGGGGTGGGGGCACCCGCCCAGATTAGTCCTCAAGGCTGGGGCCCTAGGATCAGGCCATGAGCAGCGGCGACCATATCCCGCTCGTCGACGACGCGGTCGCCTATGACGTCAAGCCGACCTGGCGCGGCTGGATCCACGCGGGCACCTTCCCGCTCGCGATCGCGGCAGGCATCGTGCTGATCTCCCTCGCCGACGGACCCGCGGCGAAGGCCAGCTCGGCGGTCTTCATGGCGACCTCGCTGCTGCTATTCGGCATTTCGGCCGTGTACCACCGCTTCAACTGGAAGGCGTCGACCCTGGCGGTCTTCCGCAGGATCGACCACTCCAACATCTTCCTGCTGATCGCCGGCACCTACACGCCGCTCGCCGTGAACGCGCTCGGGTTCCCGAAGAACGTGATCCTGCTGTCCATCATCTGGGGCGGCGCGGTGCTCGGCATCGCCTTCAGGATCTTCTGGCTGAAGGCGCCGCGCTGGCTCTATGTGGCGCTGTACATCGTGCTCGGCTGGGCCGCCGTCCTGTACCTCGGCGATCTGGTGGCGGCGAACGTCGCGACCATGGTGCTCGTGCTCATCGGGGGTCTGTCATACACGGTGGGCGCGCTGTTCTACGCCTTCAAACGGCCGAATCCGAAGCGCGGGGTGTTCGGCTTCCACGAGTTGTTCCACGCCTGCACGGTGCTGGCGTTCCTCTGCCACTGGACCGCGATCCTGCTGCTCGTGCTGCACCCGGTGTACTAGGCACTCCGCGAACGTCGTCCGGGACGAGTTGGACCTAGTCGGCGGTCTTCGGAGAGCGAGTCTTCGTGGCAGCAGCCCCGGATGCCGCCGCGGCCTCGTCTTCGAGCCGCTGACGGATCTCGGCCCGATAGTTGACCCGGCGGATGCGCCGCACCATGTCGATGATCAGCAGGACCGCGACGACCATGATCCCCGCCGTGATCACGAAACCCCAGACACCCGGCGTGACGAGGGTGGGGTCGACCTTCGTCGGCAACGTCGCAGTCTGCCAGAGCACGGTGCGCCTCTCGATAACGGCCGGGTCTTCAGCAGCGACCGCCTAGCCTTGCTTCTAGGGTAACGCCCACGCCCTGCGACGGATCTCGAGGACAGATGAGCACCGCACTTGACGCACGATACGGTCGGACGCCGGCCCGCCGCCTGCGCGCGCGCTGGATCGCCGTCATCGTGGGCGGTGCCGTCGCGATCGTGGTCGTGGCCTGGGTGCTGTGGGCGGGCCTGTTCGGAACCACCGCCTCGATCGAGACGCAGGACATCGGAGCCACGGTCGTGGACGCCAGCACGGTCGACCTGCGCGAGCAGATCACCGTGGATCCCGGCACGCGTGTCACCTGCACCTTCGAGGCTCTGGACAAGGAGTTCGCCATCGTCGGATGGAAGGTCGTGCACCTGCCACCCGCGAACGAACGCAATCGCGTCCTGACCGAGCGACTCCGAACCTCCGCGCCGGCCGAGAGCGGGTTGATCGGCTCCTGTTGGCTGACCTAGGCTGAGCAGTCGCCCGCTTTTTGAGGAGTACACCCATGTCCGATCCCGTTGTCACCACCTGGCTCACCCAGGAGGCGTTCGACCGGCTCTCCGCCGAGCTCGAGGAGCTCAGCGGTCCCGCGCGCGCCGACATCGCCAAGAAGATCGAGGCGGCCCGCGAGGAGGGCGACCTCAAGGAGAACGGCGGGTACCACGCGGCCAAGGACGAGCAGGGCAAGATCGAGGCCCGCATCCGTCAGCTGACGCAGTTGCTGCGAAACGCCACGGTCGGAGAGGCGCCCGAGAGCCACGGTGTCGTCGAGGTCGGCACCGTCGTCACCGCCACCATCGCCGGCGACTCGAGCACCTTCCTACTCGGCAGCCGCGAGATCGCCGACGACGCGAGCGACATCGACGTGTATCCGGAGTCGAGCCCGCTCGGCCAGGCGATCCTCGGCCTGAAGGTGGGCGACTCGACGACGTACACCGCGCCCAACGGCAAAGAGATCACCGTGAAGGTGACGAAGGTCGACACCTACCGGGGCTAGGTCAGAGCTCGACCTGCGGGCGGTATCCCTCGTCGCGCAGGTGCTGCAGCACGAGTTCGGCGTGCTCGGCGCCGCGCGTCTCCATATGGATGACGATCTCGACCTCGCTGATCTGCAGCCCGTTGCCGTGCCGGGTGTGCAGCACCTCGACCACGTTCGCGTTGGCCTCGGCGATGATCTCGGCGATCCTGGCCAGCTGCCCCGGCCGGTCGGGCAGCGGGATGCTGACGATCAGATAGCGAGCGGATGCGGCAAGACCGCGGCTGATCACCCGCTCCATGATCATCGGGTCGATGTTGCCGCCGCTGAGGATCACGACCGTCGGCCCCTCGATGTCGAGCTTGCCTGCCAGCAGGGCCGCGACCCCGACGGCTCCGGCCGGCTCGACGACGAGCTTGGCGCGCTCGAGGAGGACGACGATCGCCTTGGCGGTCTCGTCGTCCTCGATCGTGACGACCTCGTCGACGGCTCGGCGGATGATCTCGAAGTTCAACGAGCCCGGTCGGGCGACGGCGATCCCGTCGGCGATCGTCGGCAACGTGGCGATGGTCAAGGGTGCGCCGGCTTCGAGCGACGGCGGGTAGGCGGCCGAGTTCTCGGCCTGGACCCCGATCACGCGAATGGAACGGCCGAGTTCGGGGGCGAGCTGCGCGAATGCGGTGGCGATGCCCGAGATCAGGCCGCCGCCGCCGATCGGCACGATCACGTTCGACACATCGGGCACCTGGTCGAGGATCTCGAGCGCCAACGTGCCCTGACCCGCGACGATCTCCGGATGATCGAAGGGCGGGATGAGCACCGCGCCCGTGCGCTCGGCGAACTCGGCGGCCGCCCGCAGCGTCTCGTCGACGATCGCCCCGTGGAGCACCACATCGGCGCCGTAGCCGCGGGTTGCCTGCAGCTTCGGCAGCGCGACGCCCAGCGGCATGAAGATGGTGGCGGCGATGCCGAGCTCGCGCGCCGCGAGCGCGACACCCTGCGCGTGGTTGCCTGCCGACGCGGCCACCACCCCGCGCGCCTTCTCGGCGTCGCTCAATTGAGCGAGCAGGTTGTATGCGCCGCGGATCTTGTACGACCCGGTGCGCTGCAGGTTCTCGGCCTTGAGATGCACCGGATGCCCGAGCGTCTCGGACAGGAACCGCGAGTCCTCCATGGGCGTGGTCGACACCACCGCGGCGACGCGCTCGCGCGCCTCCCGGATGGCGGCGAGGCTGGGCCCCGGAAGGCTGGGCCCCGGAAGGCTGGGCCCCGGAAGATCGGACCCCGGAACACTCTCAGGACGTGGCTGTGCCGCGGGCACCCCGGGCCCCTCTCGTCGGTCTCGTAGGCGGGACGACATCGCTGACGGTCGGGTGCGGATCGGTCCGCCACTCGCCGCGCGCGATGTATCCGATCATCACGTTGAAAGTGGCGACCACCGGCACCGCGAACAGCGCGCCCGGAATGCCGCCGATCAGTCCGCCGGTCGCGACCGCGAGGACGACGGCCAAGGGGTGCACCTTGACGGCGTTGCCCATCACGAAGGGCTGCAGCACGTGGCCCTCGAGTTGCTGCACCAGGATCACGACGCCGACCATGATCAGCGCGGGGATCGGCCCGAGGAAGACCAAAGCGACGAAGACCGCGATCACGCCGGTCAGCACCGCGCCGACGACCGGGATGAACGATCCCAGGAACACCGCGATGGCGATCGGGATCACGAGCGGGAAGCCGCCCGAGAACAGGCCGAGGATGAAGGCGCCCAGGCCGATGCCGACGGCATCCACGAAGGCCACGAAGATCTGCACCTTGACGAAGGTAGTGAGCGTGATCCAGCCGGCCTCGCCGGCGCCGACCATTGCGGCACGCGCCTTCACCGGGAAGAGGCGCACGATCCACTGCCAGATGCCGCGCCCGTCGATCAGCAGGAACAGCGTCGAGAACAGCACGATCAGGAAGCCCGCGAGCACGTGCCCCGCCGTGCTGCCGAACGACAGGGCGCCGTTCAGCAGGCCGGACGAGTCCTTCTGAAAGCTCGTGACCAGCTGGTCGACATAGTGGGTGATGTCCTTGTCGGTCAGCCCGAAGGTGTCGGCGAGGAAACCCTTGATGTCGGCGTACCTCGCGACCGTCTGCTTCTCGAGGGCCGGATACCCGCGGATGATGAACGACACGACCAGATAGATCAGGCCGGCCAGGATGGCCAGGATGCCGACCTCGCTGATCGCGACCGCCGCCCACTTGGGCCAGTGGTGGCGCCGTTGCAGCCACTGCGAGAACGGCACGAGCAGCGCCGCCAGCAGGATCGCGATCATGAACGGGATGACGATGTCGCGCAACTGGATGAACAGGAACACGAACACGCCCAGCACCCCGAGCACCGCGAGAATGCGCCACGACCACGCGCCCGCGATGCGGATCGCCGGGGTCAACGAGGCGTCCCCCGCGCGGTCCGACGAGGCCTCCGGGTGCGAGTCACGACGGGAGAGGATGGCCACCGGGCCAGTCTAGGCGGCGGGAACGAGTCGCTTCCTCAGCGATCCTCTCCCGCCGTTGCGGCGATCGGTTCGGCGCTCACCGCGCGGCCGCGCAGGGAGAGCTTGGCGACCTTTCCCGGCTCCGGCTTGTCCGAGACGTCGTGCTGCACGCTGAGCAGCGTGCCGTCGTCGAGCAGCACCCGGGTGCGGCGCACCGAGCCGAGGAAGCTCGTGGTGATGACTGTTCCGCCGATCGGTCCCGAGCCGTACACGATGTCCTCCGGGCGGATGTACGCCGAGACCGGGCCGTCGGCCTGCGGGGCCCCCAGAAGGTCGAGCGTGGAGCCGAGCACGGTCACCTTGCCCTTGGCGAGCGTGCCCCTCACCTTGTTCGACAGTCCGACGAACTCGGCGACGAAGGGCGAGTTCGGCGTGAGGTACAACTCTTCGGGCGTCCCGATCTGCTCGATGTTGCCGTTGCTCATCACGGCGACGCGGTCGGCGACGGCGAGCGCCTCCTCCTGGTCGTGCGTGACGAACAGAGTGGTGATGCCGAGCTCGGTCTGGATGCGCCGGATCTCGTCGCGCAGCTGCACACGCACCTTCGCGTCGAGCGCCGACAGCGGCTCGTCGAGTAGCAGCACGCGAGGACGGGTGACCAGCGCCCGAGCGAGCGCCACGCGCTGCTGCTGCCCGCCGGAGAGCTGGTGCGCGTAGCGCGCGCCGAGGTGGCCGAGCCCGACCATGTCGAGGGCCTCCTGCGCACGGCGGGCGCGGTCCGCCGCCTCGACCTTGCGCATCCGGAGTCCGAACTCGACGTTCTCCATCGTCGTCATGTGCGGGAACAGCGAGTACGACTGGAACACCATGCCGATGTCGCGCTTGTTCACCGGCACGCCCGCGACATCTTCACCGTCGATCCGGATCGCGCCCGAGGTGATCTGCTCGAGCCCCGAGAGCGAGCGCAGCACCGTGGTCTTGCCGCATCCGGACGGGCCGAGCAGGGCGATGAACTCGCCCGGCTTCATCGTGAGGCTGACGCCGCTGAGCGCGCGGCTGCCGCCGTAGTCCTTCACGACGTCGACGAGCTCGACGGTGGCCCCGGGATGCGTGACGTACTGCGCCATGCTGTCGGTCGTGATGTCGATGGTGGTCATGAGTCAGTCCTTGCTGGTCGGTCGGATCGAGCCGACGCGCCCGATGATGAGGAGGATCACGAAGCCGAACAGCAGCGCCAGCAGCGCGAAGATGATCGCCACGTAGGGGTCGCCGTGCTCGACCTGCACGAGCCCGGTCTGGAAGGTGGTGCGGCCGAGGAAGGTCGCGATCGTGTACTCGCCGAGCACGACGGTGATCGTGATGAAGGCCGCGGCGATGATGCCCCGGCGCAGGTTCGGCAGGATGATGCGCCACATGATCGAGAGGTAGCCCGCCCCGAGCGACCGCGCCGCCTCGGTGAGCGTGCGAACGTCGACGCCCGCGATGTTCACCGCGACCGGGCGGTAGGCGTATGGCAGCGCGATCACGCCGATCGCGAAGGCCAGCGTCCAGGCATCCGAGCCGAGCAGCTGCGCGACCACCGAATAGGTGGGTACCAGCCCGACGACCAGCACGATGGTCGGGATGGTCACGGGCACCAGGCAGATGAACTCCATGATGCGGCGCAGCCGCGGGTAGCGCATCTCGATCAGCACCATGGTCGGCACCATGAGCAGCAGGATGATCCCCGCCGTGATCACGCAGAGGATCAACGAGTTCTGGATGCCCTGGAAGAGCACGTCGTAGTTGAACTCGAGCGCCGGGTTGAACAGGTCGAGGTAGTGCCCGACCGTGTAACCGCCGCCGTTCGCGCGGAAGGTGAAGATGGCCATCGCGACGATCGGCAGCAGGAACAGGATGCCGGTGACCACGAGGATCACGCGAGCGGTCGCCTTCGACGGCGGCGCGCCGAATCGCGCGCCGGAGCCGGCGGTCATCGATTCCCCCACTTCGCAGCCCGGCGCTGCAGCGCGCCGTACGCCGACATCAGCACGACCATCACGACGACCATCGCGAGGGCGAGCGAACCGGCCTCGTTGGCGTGGCCGATCACCGTTTCGCTCGTCGACGCCCGGAAGATGTCGAGCGAGATCAGACCGCCCTGGCTGATCAAAGCCGCCGCGGTGGCGAATGACGAGAACGAGTTGGCGAACAGCAGGATCGTGCAGCCGAGGAACGCCGGCGCGAGCACCGGGATGCCGACCCGCCACCAGTAGGTCCGGCGCGTGCCGCCGAGGGTGGCGACCGCCTCGCCCCAGGCCGGCTTCAGCGCTTCCATGGCGGGCATGAAGGTCAACACCATGAGCGGGATCTGGAAGAACAAGTACACCGGCACGAGACCCGGCACGGTGTAGAGCGGCGAGGTGTAGCTGTTGTCTCCGAACAGACCATTGATGATGATGCCGATGAGACCGGTATTGCCCATAGTCGCGATGAAGGCGAATGCCAGCATGACGCCGCCGAACTGGGCGAAGACGCTGGATGCCGAGTCGACGATCGTACGGATCCATCCGTCGGGGCGCATCGACAGCAGGGCGTAGCAGATCACGGCCCCGGCGATCGCGCCGGCGACCGCGGTGACGGCCGACAGCCCGACCGAGCCGATGATGTCCTTCTGGGTGGTGGGGTCGGCGAAGGTGTCGAAGTTCGCCAGGGTGAAGGCGCCGTCCACGGTGAAGAACCCGCTGGCGATCGCCAGCACGGCCGGAATGGCTAGGAAGAGCAGGGCGTAGACGCCGAACGGCACCAGACCGATCCAGCCGGCGGCGACCCCCCGGCCGGCGCCCGACGCTCGAAGGGCACCCGCCCCGCGGCCGGCACGGACGCGCGCGCCGCGGCGCCGGGGGTTCTCCCCGACGCCGCGGCTTTCTGCGAGTGAGGTCATCAGCCGATCGCGGCGGCCCACTTGGCCGTCAGAAGGGTCGAGGCCTTGGCCGCCTGGTCGGCGCTGAGTTGGACGAAGTCGCTCGGCGCGTCGCCGACCTTGGCCAGAACCGACTTGTCGACGGTTCCCGCCTTCTTCATCGCGGCGAGCTGGGCCGGGTAGGCGCCGGCGGCGAGGAACAGGTTCTGCACCTGCGGGGTGTAGAGGTACTCCTCCCACAGGCGGGCGGCCGCCGGGTTCGGGGCGTCCGTGTTGATCGCCTGGTTGTAGTAGCTGCCGAACCCGGTGCCCGGAAGCACGACGGTCTTCCAGTTGGGGTTGCCGGCGCTGCCCGCCGCGGGGCCCCAGCCGACGTTGTTGAACGACCACTGGATGACGACCGGCGTCTCACCCGAGGCGACCGTCGCCTGCGTGGGCAGTGTGCCGAGGAAGTTGCCTGCCTTCTTCAGCTTCTGGAAGAAGTCGACGCCGGGCTGGATGTCGTCGGCCGACCCGCCCGACTGCAGCGCCGCCATGGCGACGGCCGACAGGGCCTCGTTGGCCTGCGTCGGGTCGCCCTTGATGGCCACCGCGTTCTTGAAGTCCGAGCCGAGCAGGTCGTCGAGCTTCTTGATGCCCTCCGGGAACTTCTTGGTGTCGTACCCGATCGACATCAGGCCGGTGTAGTCGTACCACCAGGTGCCGTCGGCAGCCTTGAAGTCGTCGGGGATGTCCTTCCAGCTCTGCACCTTGTAGGGCGCGAGCAGGTCGAGGTTCTGGTTCATCACCGCGGTGCCGATGTCGAACACGTCGGGGGCAGTGGACTGGCCCTTCTGCGACTTGGCCGCGGCGACCTCGTCGGCGCTGGAGCCGTCGGGGTTCTCGGAGTTGATCTTGATGCCCGGGTACTTCTTCTCGAAGCCCTGGATGATCTGGCCGTAGTTGGCCCACGACGGCGGAAGGGTGATCACGTTCAGGTGACCCTCCTTGTTGGCCGCCGCGACGAGTCCGGCCATGCCGCCGAAGTCGTCGGCACTGGTGGCCTTCTGGGCCTCGGCCAGCGTGAGGGTCTTGATGCTGCCGCCGCTGGTGCTGCCGCTTCCGGCCGTTCCTGCACAGGCGGTGAGCGCGAACGCCGCGACCGCGATGACCGCGGTTCCGACGAGAAGACGCGTCTTCATGGAATGTGGTTCCCTTCCCATGGCAACGTCCGCGGTCGTCCACGCTGTGGGGCGGACTATGGGATCCCGGGGACGATCCGGGCTCAGACTGAGCGCCCCGGGTTACGCGGCGGGCAAAGTCAGGTGAACGATCGGGGCCGTTCAGGAGTCCGGATTCAGAACGCGCCGAAGGTCTTCTCCGCGAGCCCCAGCGAGATCGTCATGCCGACACCGCTCGTGACAATCGCCGCGGTGACGCCCGGCTCGGGTTCGGCGATGAGGAACGGCTGCCGTGCGCTGGAGGCGTAGACGCCCTGCCAGCGTTCCACCACTCGCAGACTCCGGACGCCCAGGATCGTCGTGATCGCCTTGAGCAGGGTGTCGCTGGTCGCCTCGGCCAGGAACGGATCCTGGGTCACGCCGTAGCGGTGCGAGTCGCCGACGATGAGGGTGCCGTCCGGGCGTTGGGTGAACATCACGTTGGCGACGATGTCGACGAGGTCCGGATGCTGGGCCGCCATCTCGGCGCGCAGGGCGGCCGCGGCATCCGTCTCGGCGAACGCGGGATACCGCAGCATCGAGGTGCCCGTCAGCACCGCGGGGGCGAGGGTGAGCCCCTCGGGGGCCGCCACGCGCGCCATCTGCAACGCGCACCGCTCGACGGCGTGCCGCTGGGCCAGCTCGGGGTAGAGCCAGTCCAGGTCGTGGCCGACGCAGACGATCGTGCGCGCGGCCCGGAACTCGCCTCGGGTGGTGCGGACCACGCCATCGCTTGCCCCGAGGAAGCCTGTGCGCCACGAGAACGTCACCCCCGGCTGCTCGGCCAGCCACGCCGCGAGCGTGCTCACGGCTTCGCGCGGGTCGACGCGCAGATCGTCGCGCAGCAGCGCGCCGCCGCGGATCGCGGGGTCGGATGCCGCCCCCAGGTGCTCGCGCACCTCCCGCGGTGTCAGCAGCCGCACCTGCCCGCTCTCGCGCGAGGCGGACAGCTCGTCGAGCACCGCGGACTCCGCGGCGGTGCGCGCGATGGTGAGAGCGCCTGACTCGATGACGAAGAGTCCTGCCGAGCGTCCGTAACGGAGCCACTTTTCGCGCGCCACGAGCGCGAGCTCTGCGAGCTCGGCCGTCTGCGCCGTCACGCAGACGTGCCCGAAGTTGCGGATCGACGCGCCAACGGCCCGCGCATCGCGATCGACGATTGTCACCGAGAGACCGCGCTCCACGGCGGCGACGGCGTGCGAGAGTCCGACGATGCCGGCCCCGACGACGAGGACATCCGAGCTGCGCGGCGCGTTCATGCCGCCGAGGATGGCGCGCGGGCCGCCCGCGCGGCAAGCCGATCGGCCACGCATCCACGGCTCGTCGTCGGATGTTCACCGTCCCGTTGCCGGCGCCCGCCATGCTCGACCCATGATCGACTTGGTCGCCCTCGACATGGCCGGAACCACCATCGACGACCACGGGTCCGTCTACGTCGCCCTGCGGCGCGCGGTCGAGGAGACCGGTGCGACGGTCGCGTCCGAGGACCTGCAGCACTGGATGGGCACGGACAAGGTCGAGGCGATCAGCGCGCTGATGCGGCTGGGCGGCGTCGAAGCTCCGCAGCAGGCGGTGGCGGTCGCGTTCGGACGGTTCCGCACCCTGCTCGACGAGTTCTACCTCGAGTCGCCGCCCGTCGCGCTCCCGGGCGTCGAAGACGCCCTGGCGACGCTGCGCGACCGGGGCGTGCGGATCGCCCTGACGACCGGCTTCGACGACACCGTCGCGACGCCGCTGCTCGCGTCGTTGGGGTGGAAGGTCGGCTCCGACGAACTGCTCGACGCGGTGGTGACCACCTCCCAGGTGCGGGCTGGGAGGCCGGCGCCGTACCTCATCCATCACGCCATGGAGCTGACCGGTGTCGACGACGTGCGCCGCGTGCTGGCGGCGGGGGACACCATCGTCGACCTGCAGGCGGCCTGCAACGCGGGCGCGATCACCGTCGGCGTCACCACGGGAGCGCTCGGCCGCGCCGAACTGGAGCGGCATCCGCACGACTACGTGCTCGACGGGGTCGTCGAGATCCCCGAGCTGGAGGAAGCGCGGGTCTGAGCGAGCAGCCGGCGTCGGTCGCCGGCCCTAGTGTCGAGAGGTGCCCGATTCCGTCTCACCCGCGTCTGCGCGGCGCATCGCGCTCGCAGCCCAAGGGGTGGGGCGGCCGAAACCCGACGCCGTCGGCGTCCGGCAGCTCAACCTGCTGATCCAGCGCCTGGGCCTGCTGCAGATCGACTCGGTCAACGTGTTCGAACGCAGCCACTACCTGCCTGTGTTCGCGCGGCTGGGGTCGTATGACAAGACGCTGCTCGACAAGCTGACCTTCGCGCGCCGCGGCCCGTACACCGAGTACCTCGCGCACGTGGCCACGTTCATCCCGATCGCCGACCTGCCGCTGTTCGACTTCCGCAAGGAGCGGATGCGCGCCAAGTACTCGCAGCGGCCCTGGGTGCAGGGCAATCGGCCGATGCTCGACTGGCTGCTCGCGGAACTCGCCGACAAGGGTCCACTGCCGGCCAGCCGGTTCGAGCACGTCGAGAACGTGCGCAAGGGGCCCTGGTGGGGCTGGAGCGACGTCAAACTCGGCCTCGAGTACCTGTTCGACTGGGGTGACGTGGTGTCGGCCGGGCGGCGCAACTTCGAGCGCGTCTACGCGCTGCCCGAGCAGGCGCTCCCCCCTGCCGTGATCGAGGCGCGGATCGAGAAGGATGCCGCGATCCGCGAACTGGTGCGCCGCAGCATCCGTGCGCTCGGCATCGGCACGGTCGGCGACGTCGCGGACTACTACCGCATCTACAACGCCGAAGCCAAGGCCGCCCTCGAGGAGTTGGTCGACGCCGGCGAGGTGCACCGCGTGACGGTGCCCGGCTGGAACGCGCCGGCCTACCTGGATGCCGCGGCTCGCATCCCACGGCGGATCGAGGCCGCGGCCCTGCTCTCACCCTTCGACCCCGTCGTGTGGGAACGCGACCGTGCGCTGCGGATGTTCGGATTCCATTACCGCATCGAGATCTACACGCCGGCGCCGCAACGGGTCTACGGCTACTACACGCTGCCCGTGCTCATCGACGAGGCACTCGCCGGGCGGATCGACCTCAAGTCCGACCGGCAGAACGGCGTGCTGCGGGTTCAGTCGGCGTGGCACGAACCGGGGGCACCGGCGGGGATGGAGGAGCGCCTGGTTCTGCTGCTGCGCGAGACCGCCGCGTGGCAGGGGCTGGGCGAGATCGAGGTGATGGATCGCGGCGATGCGGCTCGCACCCTGGCAGCGGCACTCGGTCAGACGGCGAAGGAGCCGGGCTAGAGTCGGGTCGCGTTGTTCTCGAGACGCGCGATCCGGTCGGGGATCGGCGGGTGGGTGCTGAACAGGCGGCTCATGATCCCCGGGCGGTTGGGGTCGGTGATCCACATGTGCGCCATGCTCGAGTTGGTGCGCCGCACCGGCTGGAAGTTCGTCTGCAGCTTGGCCAGCGCGCTCTCGAGCCCTTCGGGGTCGCGGGTGGTCAGCGCGCTGGTCGCGTCGGCCAGGTACTCCCGCTGCCGCGAGACCGCGGCCTGCACCACGGCGGCGGTGATCGGCGCCAGGATCGCGGCGACGAGTCCGATGGCGATCACGACCAGAAGCGCGGGGCCGCCCAGATTGCTGTTACGGCTGCGGCCGCCCCAGAAGATCATCCGGAAGATGATGTCCGAGATCAGGCCGATCGCCACGACCAGGCCGAACACGATCAGCGAGACCCGGATGTCGTAGTTCTTCACGTGACCCATCTCGTGGGCCATCACGCCTTCGAGCTCGCGATCGGTCATGATGTCGAGCAACCCGCTGGTGGCGCACACCGCGGCGTGCTCCGGATCGCGACCGGTCGCGAAGGCATTGGGCGCCGGGTCGTTGATGATGTACACCTTCGGCATGGGCAGGCCGTCGGTGATCGCCAGGTTCTCGACGATCCGGTACAGCCGCGGGTTGTCGGCCTTCTGGATCTGCTGCGCCCCGCTCAGCGCGAGCGTCTCGGAGCCCGCGACGAAGTACTGGAAGATCGCGTACGCCAAGGCGATGGCGAAGACCACCACGGCGATGGTCCAACTGTTGTAGAGCCAGGCCACGAGCGCGCCCAAGCCGCCGATCACGATCAGGAAGATCGCGATGATGAAGACGGTGTTGCGCTTGTTCGCGGCGATCGCGCTATACATGCGATGCCTGTGTCAGCGAGCTAGAACTGCACCTTCGGCGGTTCGGCCACCGACGATGCGTCGTCGACCTCGAAGAAGTCGCGTTCCTTGAAGCCAAGACCGCGCACGAACAGCGTGTTCGGGAAGGTCTTGATCTTCGTGTTGAGGTCGCGCACGCCGCCGTTGTAGAAGCGCCGGGATGCCTGGATCTTGTCTTCGGTATCGACCAGCTCGGCCTGCAGCTGCAGGAAGTTCTGGTTCGCCTGGAGTTGGGGGTAGGCCTCCGACACCGCGAACAGGCTCTTCAGCGCGCCCTGCAGCTGATTCTCTGCCGCGGATGCCTGGGCGGGGGTCGACGCGCTGATCGATGCCGCGCGCGCCTCCGTCACCTTCTCGAACACCGAACTCTCGTGCGCGGCATAGCCCTTGACCGCCTCGATGAGGTTCGGAATCAGGTCGGCTCGCCGCTTGAGCTGCACGGTGATGTCGCTCCACGCCTCATCGACGCGCACGTTGGAACGCACGAGCCCGTTGTAGGTGGCGAGCAGGTAGATGCCGATGATCACCACGAGGGCGATGATGACGATGAGAATGACGACGAGAGCGGTACCCATGCGGATCATCATATGGGGAGGGGGGCGGCCCCGCCTATGCAGTCGCTGGATGGTTGCCGAGAGCGAATGGGGCTGGGGACTAGCCGTGCTCGGGCTGAGCGATTCGGATGATGACACCGATCACGATGATCGCGGTGACTGCCACCCAGAAGTATCCGAGAATCAGCCCGGTGATCGCCAGCCCACGGCCCTGCTCGCCTGAACGCTTGATCTGACCCAGCGCGAGGTGGCCGAAGATGATCGCCAGGTAGCCGCCGAGGATGCCGAAGACCAGAGCAAGGATCGCGAGCGTGTTCGTCCGGTCGGCCACGGCCTGCGCCTGCGCAGGCTCGAAGGTGACGGGTGTCGACTGCGCCGCCAGTCGCTTGCCACGGCGAACCAGAATCACAACGATGACGATGACGACGGCGAGCATCACAAAACCACCGATACCTTCGGCGCTCATGAGTCAGGTGCCTCCCTTCGAACGAGCGGGTGCCGGTGCACACTATGACAGATGATCACGACCGGAAACGGTTGCGACCGCATGACATGCTGAACGGGTGACCGCCGCGCCTGAGTCCGCCCCTGAGTCCGCATCCGACGTCCTCGACCGCCTCACCGCCGTCGTCCCCGACTTCCCCAGCCCGGGCATCCTGTTCCGCGATCTGACGCCGGTGTTCGCGGATGCCGCGGCGCTGCGTCTCGTCATCGGCGAGCTGATCGCCCCGTTCGCCGGGTCGTACGACGTGATCGCGGGTGTCGAAGCGCGTGGATTCGTTCTCGCGGCCGCCGCTGCCGTGGTCGCCGAGACCGGGGTCGTGATGATCCGCAAAGCCGGCAAGCTTCCGCGCCCGACGGTGAGCCGCGACTACGCGCTCGAATACGGAACGTCGACGCTGGAGCTGCACACCGACGAGCTCCCGGTCGGCACGCGCGTGCTACTCGTGGATGACGTGCTCGCGACCGGCGGCACCCTCGAGGCATCGCTGGGACTCCTCGCCGACGCCGGGCTGGTCGCCGCCGGAGTCTCGGTCGTGCTCGAGCTCACCGCGCTGAACGGGCGCGCGCGGATCGGCGAGGTGCCGTTCCACGCCCTCCAGCAGGTCTAGGCCGCAGCCTCGTTCTTACATCCCCGCCTCGCGCCGGCCGCGCTGGAGTTCGCGCAGCCAGGCGAACGAGTTCTTCGGCGTGCGCGCCAGCGTGTCGAAGTCGACATGAACCAGCCCGAAGCGCTGGGTGAATCCGGCGGCCCACTCCCAGTTGTCCAGCAGCGACCACACGTAGTAGCCGCGCACGTCGACGTCGGAGCCCGCGGCCGCGGCGAGGTGCTCGGCGAGGTACTCCACGCGCTCGGCGTCGTCGACCCGGCCGTCGGGGCCGACGGCATCCGGGAAGCTGGCCCCGCCCTCCGTGATCTCCACCGGGGGCAGCGACCCCCCGTAGCGCGCGCGCAGCTGGTCGAGCAGCACCACGAGCTGATCGGGTGCGACCGGCCAGCCGAATCCGGTGACCGGGTATTCGGGCCACGGGGCCAGGTGGAACGGCACCGAGCGCATCGCCTCGGCGTTGCCGTCCGGCGACGACCCCGAGGGATCGGGGCCAGCCGCGATGCGGGAGGGGAAGTAGTAGTTGAGCCCGTAGAAGTCGAGCGGCTGCGCGATGGTCTTGAGGTCGCCCCGGCTCATCTTCGACAGCCGGCGGACGACGAGTCGCTCGGCCTTGCCCAGCTCGGCCGGCACTTCGGGACGGGTGCCGAGCAGCACCGGATCGGCGAACAGCCGGTTGTGGATGAAGTCGAAGACCGCGGCCGCCGCTCGATCGTCGGCGGAATCGCTCGCCGACGAGATCGGCGAGTGCACGTTGGTGATGCCGATCCGGCCGCGCACCGGTACCGCGCGCAGGGCCTGCACTGCGAGGCCGTGCGCCCTCAGCAGCTGGCGTGCCGCCGGGATCGCGCGGAACAGCCGGCTTCGCCCTGGAGCGTGGATGCCCAGGGCGTACCCGTCCAGGGTCACCGTGAGCGCCTCGTTGATCGTCACCCAGTCGGCGACCCGGTCGCCGAAGGCGTGCCCGGCGATGGATGCGAACTCGGCAAACCGCTCGGCCGTGTCACGCCGGAGCCAGCCGCCGCGCCGCTCGAGCGGAGCAGGGGTGTCCCAGTGGAACAGGGTGGCCGTCGGTCGGATGCCCGCATCCAGCAGCGCGTCGAGCAGCCGGTCGTAGAAGGCGATGCCCTTCGGATTCGCGGGCCCCTTGCCCTCCGGCTGGATCCGCGGCCAGGCGATCGAGAAGCGGTAGGCGTCCACGCCGAGGTCGCGCAGCAGGGCGACGTCCTCCGCCATGCGGTGATAGTGATCGGTGGTGACCCGCGGGGTGGAGCCGTCGAGGATCCGCCCCGGTTGGTCGGCGAACTCATCCCAGGTCGAGCGCCCCCGGCCGTCTTCGTCGGCCGCCCCCTCGATCTGGATCGCCGCCGTCGCCGCCCCGATGGTGAAGTCGGGCGGCAGCAGGCCGGCGAGCGCGCGCGGGTCAGTGAGTCCCGACCACTCGGAATGCGACTCGGTCACGCGCCCAGCACCCTCTCCAGGTAGGGATTCGCGAACAGACGATCCGGATCGAGCCGGTCGCGCACCGCCGCGAAATCGCCGAACCGCGGGTAGCGGGTCGCCAGCTCCTCCGCCTCCTGGAAGTGGATCTTGCCCCAGTGCGGCCGGCCGTCGTAGCTGCGCAGCAGCGCATCGACCGCCCGGAAGTAGGGCAGGTGATCCTCGCGGAAGTACTGGTGCACCGCGATGTATCCCGACTCCCGCCGATAGGCGGTCGAGAGCCAGTTCTCGTCGGGCGCCGCGACTCGCACCTCGATGGGGAACGACAGCCGCCATCCGCTGCGCTCGACCAGGCCCCGGATGTCGCGCACCGCCTGCGGGATGGCCTCGCGCGGGATCGCGTACTCCGACTCGCGGAACCGCACCACCCGCGGACTCGTGAACACCTCGTACGAGCGGTCGACGAAATCCCGGTCGCCGTAGACGCGCGTCGCGAAGCGGTTGATCGGCGGCGTCCAGGCCGGAACGAGACGGCCGAGCCCCGACTTCAGGGCGAGCGCGCCGTTCTGCATGAGCCGCTCCTCGACCCAGTTCGCCACCGGGCCCACCGGGCGCAGCTCGGCGTCGCCGGGCAGCCGGGTGTTCGTGCGAGTCATGACGCGGTCGGTGTGCGGCCACCAGTAGAACTCGAAGTGGTCGGCGGCGGTCGCGCGCTCGTCGAAGTCGTCGAGCACCTCGTCGAAGGATTCGGGATGCTCGACCGCCCGCAGCAGGAACGCCGGCACGCACTGCACCGTCACCTCCACCACGATGCCCAACGCCCCCAGCCCGAGCCGGACCGCGGGCAGCAGCTCGGCGTTCTCGGTCTCGCTCACACGGAGCACGGATCCGTCGGCGGTCACGAGCGTGACCGCGACGAGTTGCGCCGCGAGCCCGCGGAAGCGCGCTCCCGTGCCATGCGTGCCCGTCGAGGTGGCGCCGGCGATGGTCTGCCGGTCGATGTCGCCCATGTTCTCGAGCGCCAGGCCGTGCGGCGCGAGCAGGGCGGGAAGCTGGTACAGGTTGGTGCCCGCGGCGAGCGTGACGCGAGCCCGCTCGGCGTCGACGGACAGCAGGCCGTCGAGTCCGCCCAGGTCGAGCAGCACGCCCTCGGTCGCGGCGATGCCGGTGAAGCTGTGGCCGGCTCCGACCGCCTTGACGGTCAGGCCGCGCTCCCGGGCGGCGCGCACGACGGCGACCACCTCGTCCACGCTGGTCGGGTTGGCCCGGAACACCGGCGTGGTGCGCTCGGACCGCCCCCAGTTGCGCCAGGTGCCGCCGGGTCGCAGGAGGGCGGAGGCTCCTGCGCCGGCCGCGTCGGCGCGTCGGATCGTCTCACTCACAGGAAGGCCTTTCCCTCGCCGCGGTAGCTGGGCATCGTGTCGACGACGGCGCCGCCCTCGACCACCGCGAACTCGTTCACGTGCTCGCTCAGTTCACCGGCCTTGGTGTGGCGCATCCACACCCGGTCGCCGATCGCGAGGTCGCGCGCGGCAGGGCCGATGACCGGCGTCTGGACCTCGCCGGCGGCCTCGCGCGGCAGGGTCCGCAGCCCCTGCGGCCAGGCGAGCTGCGGCAGGCGGTCGGGCCCGGGAGGGCCGGACGCGATCCATCCGCCGCCCAGCACGGTCGCGATGTCGGGCGTCGGGCGCCGCACCACGCCGAGCGCGAACGATGCGGCGGGCGCCGGGCTGAAGTGCACGTAGCCGTCGAAGAGGTGCGGGCCGAAGAGCCCGGATCCGGCGGCGATCTCGGTCACCGAGGGGTCGGCGTGGGTCGACTCGATCGAGCCGGTGCCTCCCCCGTTGACGAACTCCAGCTCGGCGACCTCGCGCACGGCCGCCACGGCCGCGCCGCGCCGCTCGGCGAGCTCCTTGGCCGAGGCGCGCTGCATCGAACGGATGATCGTGCCGCGACCCGTTCCCCGGTTGGTGACCCCGGCGATCTGCGCCTCGTAGGCCATCATCCCGACCAGGGTGAAACCCGGACGCGCCACGACGGCCTGCGCGAGCGCCCGCGCCGCGGCGGCGTCGCGCACCGGGGAGCGGCGGACTCCGACGAATCCGAGCACGCGCGACTGGTACGAGGCGTCGAGCTCGAGGCAGACGCGGATCGGCGCGCGTCCCGTCGGGGCCACCACCGCATCCACCAGATCGAGCTGGGCGACGTCGTCGACCATGACCGTCACGCGCTTCGCCAACCGCTCGTCGGCGGCGAGCCGGGCGATCGACGCGCGGTCGACGCTCGGGTAGCCGACCACGACGTCGTCGTGGGTCTCGGCCAGCCAGAGCGCCTCGGCCAGCGTGTAGGCCAGGATGCCGCGGTAGCCGGGCAGGGCGAGCACGGCATCCAGCACCGCGCGCACCCGCACCGACTTGCTGGCGACCCGGATCGGCGAACCCGCCGCGCGGTCGAGCAGCGAGTACGCGTTCCAGGCCAGCGCCTCGACCGAGATCGCGGCGAACGGCGGATCGAGCTCGGCGGTTGCCGCGTCGAGCCCCGGCCACCAGCTCGCCGGATCGCGCCAGGGCGTCGACGTCGAGCGAACCAGCTTGATCAACGAACGCTCTTCACCGGCACGATCGCGATCGCGCCCAGGACGGCGATGATCGCCGACAGCGCGAACAGTCCGGTGAATCCGGCGAGGGCCGCCACCACCCAGGCGCCGAACAGCGGGGCGATCGCCTGCGGGACGGCCGTCGCGATGTTCATGATGCCGAGGTCCTTGCCGCGGCTGTGCGCGTCGGGCAGCACCTGGGTGGCGAGCGCCTGGTCGACCGAGAGGAAGCAGCCGTAGCCGAGGCCGAGCAAGCCGCCGGCGACGTAGGTCACCGTGATGTCGGGGATGAACGCGAGCAGCAGGGCCGCCAGTGCCTGGAGCACGGCCGCCACGATGACGAACACCTTGCGCCGGCCGTTCTGGTCCGAGATCCAGCCGAGCAGGATCGACGCGAAGATCACGAAGAACATGTAGACGAGGGTCAGGTAGAGCAGGTCGTCCTGCGCGGTCTTCTCGCGGTGCAGGCCGAACATGATGAAGTACAGCAGCAGGGTGGTGCCCAGGGCGTTGCCGAGGTTGACCAGGATGCGGCCCAGCAGCGTCCAGCCGAAGTCGGGGTACTTACGCGGGCTGATCCAGAAGCCGGCGACGAGCGACGACCACGAGAACGGCGGGCGCGACTCGGGCGGGAGCACCGCATCCTTCACGTAGAACAGGAACGGCAGCACCAGCAGCACGACGATAAGCGCCATGAGCGCGTAGCCGAGGAACTGGCTGAGGGCGAGCGAGGTGATCAGCAGCAGACCGACGATCAGGCCGATCGCCTGGGGCGCCGAGATCCAGGCCGAGACGAGCCCGCGCTGGCCGACCGGGACCTGGTCCGAGATCGTCGCGGTGAGCGCGGCGCTCAGCACGCAGAATCCGATGAGCGCGACGCACCAGAAGATGCCGACCCCGATCAGCGAGTGCTGGAGGCCGAGCAGCAGCAGTCCGACCGCGAAGAGCAGCGCGCCGCCTAGGATCCACGGCCGCCGCCTTCCGAACCGCGAGATCGTGCGGTCGGAGAGCGCGCCGGCGAGCGGATAGGTGATCAGCGCGCAGACACCGGCGATCGCCGAGATCACCCCGAACGCCACGACGCTGTCGACCCAGTAGTTGCCCTTCAGCTGGGCCTGCACCTGGAGGGGCAGGAGCAGCTGGATGGGCGCGAGCTGCGCCATCCAGATGCCCAGCCACGCCGTCGCGAAGACCGCGATCCAGGCGCCGGGCACCCGACGTGTCGGCTCGGCGAACGGCGAGAGCGGTGCGGCGGGTTGCAGCAACGGTGCAGAGGTCATGCGGGTGCTCCATTCAGGGCGTGGGTGATGGGAGTGCGGTGCTGGGAGAACATCTCGATGGCATCCGCGGCGAGCTCGATCGATCGCGCGGCGGCCGCGTCGTCACGATCGGCCAGCCACGCCAGGGTCAGTCCGTCGGTGAAGTTCACCAGGAGCCGGGCGAGGTCGGGCATCGACACCCGCCACTCCGGATGGTGCTGGGCGGTCGCGGTCTCGAGCAGCTCGATGGCGAGCGCGTGATACCGCGCATACTGCTCGGCCGGCAGGTCGTCGAGCCCGGGCGTGCGCAGCGCGTACTGCGTCAACTCGAACATCGCCTGCTCGCGCCCCGGGTCGCGCTTGACCAGTTCGAGGTAGGCGCTCATCGCGAGCACCGTGGCGTCGCGGATGCTGCCCGCCTGGGCGAGCAGGGGTGCGAGCGCCGCGTTCCCCTCCTCGGCGACCACGAGCTCGACGACGTCGCGGAGCAGCTCGTCGCGCGACGGGACCGCGTAGTGGAAGCTGGCCAGCGGCATCCCCGCTTCGGCCACGATCGCCCGAGTGGTCGCCGCCGACAGGCCGTCGCGTGCGATCACCGCGAGCGCGGCGTGCGCCAAGGCGGCACGGCGCTCGGCGGCGGGGATCCGGGACAACGACGGCCCTCTCTGCTCGGGCCGCAAGCGGGTCCGTTGACAAGTGGGTCAACTGTCCCAGACGTGCGCCCCAGTGGCAAGAGGCGCCGCGCCCCGCGTTCTCGGGTCACGGTGGGCATCGCATCCGAATTCCCTCCGATTTCCCTCCAAGGGCTGGCGATCGTGCCCAGATCGGGGTTGGGTGGACGTTTCACATGGCTTCGATCGGTCGCCCAGCAGATGGGGGCGGGTTCTCTGACCGGTCGGAGTCGCATCGTTGCTGATGAACCGGGCCGCGTGCCCGAGCCTCGCGCCAGCGCTGTCGCCGCACATCCGTGCACGGGATGCCTTCTCGGCATCCCGCTACACAGAAGGAGACCGTCCGTTGGCCACAACCTGGAAGAACAAACCGTACCGAGGGCCGCGCCGCACCGAGGATGCGCCGCTCGCCCGCAAGGTCGAGAACTCGGCCGTCGCCTCGCCGACCCTGCTGCTGTTCGTGCTGCTCGCCGCGGTCGGCGTGCTGGCGTACACCAGCTTCTTGCTGACGCCGTCGAACCGCGGCGACTGGCTGCCGTACGGCATCGTGATCACCGCGGAAATGCTGCTGGTCGTTCAGTCGCTGGTCTCGATGTGGACCATCCTGTCTGGAGGGCAGGACCCGCGAACCTTCGCGTTCCACCACTCCCAGGAGCGGCTGTTCGACGCGGCGACCAACACCCGGTCGGGACTGGCGACCAAGCCGACGCTCTGGCCGATGTACCTCGAAGACCGGCGGATCGAGGTGGACGTGTTCATCACCGTGTTCGGCGAGCCGGTCGAGAAGATCGCCAGGACCGCCATCGCGGCGCTGGGGATGCGCGGCGAGCACACCACGTGGATCCTCGACGACGGCGAGTCGGATGCGGTGCGCGACCTCGCCGCCGACCTCGGCATCCGCTACGTGCGGCGCCTGACGCACAACGGGGCGAAGGCCGGCAACGTCAACCACGCCCTCACCCTCGCGAACGGCGACTACTTCGCGATCTTCGATGCGGACTTCGTTCCCGACCCCGACTTCCTCTACGAGACGGTTCCGTTCTTCATCGACGACAACGTGGCGTTCGTGCAGACTCCGCAGTCGTACGGCAACATGCACAACCTGATCTCGCGCGGTGCCGGCTTCATGCAGTCGGTGTTCTACCGCTTCATCCAACCGGGGCGCAACCGCTTCAACGCGGCGTTCTGCGTGGGCACGAACGTGATCTTCCGCCGCGCCGCCATCGACGACGTCGGCGGAATGTGCACCGACTCCAAGTCCGAAGACGTCTGGACATCGCTGCGGCTGCACGAGCGCGGCTGGCGGTCGATCTACATCGCCGTCACCCTCGCGGTCGGAGACGCCCCCGAGACCATCGAGGCCTACACGAAGCAGCAGCTGCGCTGGGCGTCTGGCGGGTTCGAGATCCTGATGCAGCGCAACCCGCTCAGCCCGCGCACCAAGCTCACCATCGATCAGCGCGTGCAGTACTTCGTCACCGCCACGCACTACCTGGTGGGGATCACGCCGCTGCTGCTGATCCTGGTGCCGCCGCTTGAGATCTACTTCGACCTGCGCCCGGTGAACCTCACCGTCACCTGGATCACCTGGCTGCTGTTCTACGCGGGCTTCTACGGCGTGCAGGTGCTGCTGGCCTTCCACACGATGGGGTCGTTCCGGCCCGAGACGCTGATCATGGCCGCGGTCTCGTTCCCGATCTACGTGCGCGCCTTCGTCAATGTCTTCGTCGGCCGCGAGCAGAAGTGGGTCGCGACCGGGTCGCAGACCAAGCGCGTCTCGCCCTTCAACTTCATCATCCCCCAGGTGCTGTTCTTCGTGTTCGTGCTGCTCACCTCGGTGGTCGGCATCGTGAAGGACTACGGTCACCAGACCCTGACCCTGGCGACCGCGTGGAACGTGACCAACACGATCGTGCTGGGCGTGTTCGTGCTCACGGCATTCCGCGAATCCCATCGTGCGCGCGTTGCGGCGGCACCGGCGACCACCGTGTATCCGACGTTCGGCCTCGCGCCCTCGGAGCGCCCGCTCTTCGCGCCACCCGCGCCGGTCACAGTTCGGCCGGGGGCGGCCAGCGAGCCCGAGCGACTGATCCCCGTCTTCGACGGGGCGGGAAGGACCATCTCATGACCTGGGCCAATCGATTCCGACTGTTCCTCGGCCTGATCGTCGTTCTGGCGATCGTCCTGGTGGCGACGCTGATCCTCAGTGTGCGCCAGACCGAGGTCGCCAGCAGCACCGCCACGGTGAAGGCCGTCACCTACGCGGTCGGCTCCGACTACGCGGGCACGGTGGTCGACGAGAAGGTCAAGCAAGGAGACACCGTCACCAAGGGCCAGGAGCTGTTCACGATCCAGAGCGCGGCGGTCGCCACGGCATCCGCGGTCAAGGGCGGAATCCCGGTCAATGAGTCGTACACCGTCGGCTCGGGCGGCATGCTCACGCTGAAGGCGACGGAGCCCGGTGTCGTCGAGAAGCTCGGAGCGCAGGTCGGCGGCTTCGTCAGCGCCGGCAGCGCGCTGGCCACCATCGATCGTGCCGGCTCGCTGTACGTGCAGGCCAAGTTCCGCCTCGATCCCTACGACTTCTCGCGGATTCAGAAGGGCGCGCAGGTCGATCTCGTGCTCCCGGACCAGCAGCAGGTGAGCGGCACCGTCTCGCAGATCAAGGTGACGACCACCGGTGGCGGCGCGGCGAGCGCCGAAGTCAAGGTGACCAGCCCCGAGCTGGCCGCACGGGCGTCGAACGGGCTCGCCGTTCCCGGGACGCCGATCCAGGCGACCCTCCGCCTGCGGGATGACGGCCCGCTCGGCGGATTGCGTGTGATGTTCGTCGACCTGCTCCACAAGTTGCACCTGTGACGCGGCGCACCCTGTTGCCCGCGCTGAGCGGAGCGTGCGGCTTGCTGCTGATCGGCATCCTCGGCGGATGCGCGACGGCCACTGCCGACGGCCCGCCCGCCGCATCGGCGACCCGGCTCGAGGCCGGGCTCGGTGCCGTCCCCCACCGGTCGGTCGCGCCGATGCCCGCCGCACGACTCGCTTCGAAGCTCGCGCCCCCCACCAACCGCTGGTTCTCGGGGCTGGTGTTCGGTGATGCGCCGCAGCCGGTGTTCCCGCTCCCGCTGTCGTTCGCGTTGACCGGATCGGGCTTCGGTTTCGGGGTCCCGCAGGTCACCTCGGGCGCCGACACGATCACCGGGGGGTACACGCCCTCCATCTCGGTCGACAACGGGTCCACATCGAGCGAGGTCATCGCCTACGACGAGGCCTCTGTCACAGTGGAGCAGAAGGATGCCGCCGGCGACCCGGTCGCGACCGTCGTCATCGCCGAAGGCTCCCCGGTCGTGAGCTACACGGCGAAACGGGACGGCAGGGTGGCCCTGGGAGTGCGATTCGAGGGCTCCGGCCGGGTGCGATCGGCGACCGTGAACGGCACCGACTACGGCCTGGTCACCCAGGGCTCGCTCTCGGGAGCCGCGCTGACCCTCGAGGCGGGTCAGACCGCGGAGCTGTTCGCCGCGCCGAACGGCGTCGATCCGGTCGCGCTCGGCGAGCGCGTGTCGGCCCTGACGGGGGTCTCGTCGAGTTACCGCGTCGGGGCGCGCGACGTCACCACCACCCTGAGGTACCACTCGGCCGGGCCGACGCTCATCGCCGCGATGCCCCACCAGCAGCAGGGGCTCGTGACGCCGACGCGCTGCTCGCTCGGCAGCTATCCGACGGTGTACGGCACGCTCGACCTCTGCTCGGGCCCGGAGCTGTCGTGGACCTCGAAGAAGGTCGAGCCCGACGCGGCCCTGAACCTGAGCGGGCTCTCGACCGGCGACAAGGCGGAGCTGACCGCGCAACTGGCTCGAGACGTCGCCGACACCTCTCCCCCGCCCCACGACAGCTATTTCGGGGGCAAGGCCCTGTCGCGCCTCGCTGACCTGCTCGCGCTCGCCCACCAGCTCGGAGCATCCGGTACAGCGAAAGCGGCGCAGTCGAAGCTGACCGCGGCGCTCACGACGTGGACCGATCCTGCGGGCTGCCGCACCCGGTCGACCGAGTGCTTCGTCTACGACCCGAAGGTGAAGGGCGTGGTCGGGCTGACGGCGTCCTTCGGATCCGAGCAGTTCAACGATCACGCGTTCCATTACGGGTACTTCCTCTACGCGGCCGGCATCGCCGCACGGTACGACCCGTCGCTGATCACGCGGCTCGAACCCATGATGAACCTGCTTGCGGCCGACATCGCGAGCCCGGGGGGCTCGTCGGCGTTCCCGACCCGGCGCGGGTTCGATGCCTACGCCGGGCACTCGTGGGCGTCGGGCTACGCGCCCTTCGCCGACGGCAACAATCAGGAGTCGAGTTCCGAGGCCATCAACGCGTGGAACGGGCTGGGGCTGTGGGCGGACGCCACCGACGACACCGCGCTCTCGGACGAGGCCACCTGGATGCTGTCGGCCGAGGCAGCGTCCGCGCGGGCGTACTGGACCGACTTCGACACCCGCGATCCGGTCTATGCCGGCTACCGGCACGGCGTCGTCGGCATCAACTGGGGCGGCAAACGGGATGCCGCCACCTGGTTCAGCGCCGAGCCGAGCGCCAAGCTCGGCATCCAGCTGATCCCGATGAGCCCCGCCTCGGGCTACCTGGGGGGCGACCCCGGCCGCATCGCCCGCAACATCGCGGAAGCCGCACCCGATGGATTCGACGTGCAGTTCGGCGACTATCTGCTGATGTACTCGGCGCTCGAGGGACGCGCGCAGGCGGCGCCGGCTCTGACCGCCGCTCGGTCGCTGCCCGCGAAGTGGATCGACGACGGCGACTCGCGCAGCTACCTGCTGGCCTGGATCATGTCGCGGCAGTGACGGAGTGCCCGGCATCGGGGCGCGCATGGCACCTTCTGTTGGCCCTCCGTTCCCCGCCGCGTCACCAGCAGTTCCACCAGTCGCCGAATCCAGCGCGAAGAGTCCAGGGGTCATTGGATCGACGAAGGGGTTCTCATGCAGCGACGCACCAGCCTGACGATCGGGGTCGCCCTCGTTGCCGCCTCACTCATTTCTGCGACCGCGGGTGCCGTCGCGGCGCCGACTGCGCGCGGCGATGCGGGCTCGTTCAGCTACGCGATCTACGGGGATGCCCCATACGGCACGTCTCCCACCGACACCTCCGAGACCGACGCGACCGGCGCATTCATCGATCGTGTCAACGCCGACTCACGGGTGAGCGGCGTCGTCCACGTCGGCGACATCCACAGCGGGAGCCAGTACTGCACCGAGGCATACGACCGGCAGATCGCGGGCCTCTGGCAGCACTTCGCCGACCCGCTGGTGTACACCCCCGGCGACAACGAATGGACGGACTGCCACAAGAAGAAGGAGGGCGGCGGCGCCTACAACGCGGCGACCGGTCAGATCGACTACGTTCTCGGCGCCGACGGCCAGCCCGTGGATTACGCGAAGGGCAACCCCACCGCCAACCTCGCCCTGGTGCGTTCGATCTTCTTCGCGAGCGCCGGCTCGACGCTCGGCAGTGGGACGCTTCGGACCGTGTCGCAGGCGCAGGCCTACGACCCCGCGCACCCCGCCGACGCGCAGTACATCGAGAACGTGATGTGGCAGCGCAAGGGCGTCGTGTTCGTGACCGTCAACATCCCCGGCGGATCCAACAACGACGCCGACCCCTGGTACGCCGCACCCGCCGCCAGCAGCGAGCAGACCACCGAGGCGGCGCAGCGGACGGCTGCCGATCTCCGCTGGCTCGACGCTGCCTTCGGCGTCGCCCAGCAGCAGGATGCTCAGGGCGTCGTGGTCATCACCCAAGCCGATATGTGGGATCTCGACGGAAAGACGAGCTCGCATCTGACGAACTACGAGCCGATCATCGCAAGCCTCGCTACCCACACGACCGCCTTCGGCAAGCCCGTGCTGCTCCTGAACGGCGACTCCCACGTCTACCGCTCTGACAACCCCCTGCAGCAGGCCGCCCCCTGCGTCGGCGACAACGACGGTTGCGCATACGACGACTGGAACAGCCACCCGCTCTACAACGTGCCGAACTTCCACCGAGTCGTCGTGCACGGGAGCACCGTGCCGCTTGAGTACCTTCGCCTGACGATCACGCCGGGCGGCCACGCCGCGACCACGTCAAGCTCGTTCGGCCCGTTCAGCTGGGAGCGCGTTCAGGAGGGATGAGGGGAGGGCTTCTTCCCGGATCGAGTGCTCCCGCTGGGACTCGAACCCAGACTGAGGCGATTTTAAGTCGCCTGCCTCTGCCGATTGGGCTACGGGAGCGCGCTGGAGCTAGGAGCGAAGGCCATTTCTGGTCTTCGCCGCGACGCCAGCGCCGACGCCCGTCTCGGGCGTCGGTCCAACCCTAACGACCGCCGGGCGCGGCCGGCCCGCTCTTAGACCGCGTGGTTGCCCGCGAGCGTCCAGCCGACGAGGGCGTTCGCGTGTCCGTGGCCCATCCCGTACTCCGACTTGAGCCAGTTCACGATCTCCATGTGCTTGCTGACCGGGCTCGTGGCGATGATCTGCTGCCACTCGGCGATGGAACGGCCGTAGTTCTTCTCGATCGAGGGGAAGTACGAGGCGGGACCCTGCTTCGACCAGGGAGGAGAGACGTCGGCCATGGGGCGATCCTCGCAGCCCGGACGCCGTCGCGCACGCGAAAGGCCCGCCGGACGGATCCGACGGGCCCCTCGTGGATGCCGACTAGGAAGCGGGCGGCGTGAGCACCGTGTCGATCAGGTACACGGTCGCGTTGGCGGTGTGGACGCCGCCGCAGATGACGTTGGCGCCATCCACCTGGAGGCTGTCACCGCTGCCCGTGACGTTCACCGAGCCGCCCTCGACGGTCGCGTGCATGCCCGCGATCTTGTCGGGCAGGATCTGCCCGGGAACCACATGGTAGGTCAGGATCTTCGTCAGCATGGCCGCGTTGGCCGGCTGCGAGAGCGCGGTCACCGTGGCGGCGTCGAGCTTGCCGAAGGCCGAGTCGACCGGCGCGAAGACGGTGAACTGCCCGCCGTCGAGCGTGCTGACCAGGTTGACGTCGGGGTTGAGCTTGCCCGAGACCGCCTTGACCAGAGTGGTGAGCAGCGGGTTGCTGCTCGCGGCGACCGCGACCGGGTCCTGAGCCATACCGACGATCGAGCCGCCGCCGCTCGGCACCTGCTTGGCGTAGGCCGCGCAACCGGGGCCGACGAGATCGGCGAACGCCGGGTCCTGCGTCGCCTTCGGCGTCGAGCTCGACATCGCCTTGTCGGTGTTGGATGCCGATGGCGACATGGAACAACCGGCCAGGCCGAACGTCGCGACAGCGGCGAGCGCCAGGGCGGCCATGGTGTGCTTGCGAGTGATTCGCATCAGATGGACTCCTCGGTTTGGTGCGGGATCCGATCCCCCACAGCCGCCTGTTTGACGGCTTCGATCGGGCGTTCGGTCACGCGCCGCGAATCGGATTGGATGGATTCCGAAATCGGCACATTCACGTGCCCCGCCCATCGATCGGCGACCGGGTTCCGAACGCCGGGCATGTTCATCTCGCTCGCCCTCATCGGGATCCTCGGTGGTCTGATCACCGGGATCTCGCCCTGCATCCTTCCTGTGCTCCCCGTCATCTTCCTGTCGGGCGGCGCGCAGAGCGCCCGCGCCGGCGCCAGGCAGCCCGATGCGCCCAAGCCGGTGTCGCGCTGGCGGCCGTACCAGGTGATCCTGGGGCTGGTGGTGAGCTTCAGCCTGTTCACGCTGGTCGGGTCGTTCCTGCTCGCGCTCGCTCACCTGCCGCAGGATGTGCTGCGCTGGGCGGGCATCGTGGTGCTCATCCTGATCGGCGTCGGGCTGATCGTGCCGGCGTTCCAGCACATCATCGAGAAGCCCTTCTCGTGGATCCCGCAGCGCAACGTCGGCACCGACCGCGGTGGCTTCGTGCTCGGCTTCGCGCTCGGAGCGGTGTACGTGCCGTGCGCCGGACCGGTGCTCGCCGCCATCACGGTGGCCGGCTCGACCGGCAAGATCGGCATGGACACCATCGTGCTGACCCTGTCGTTCGCGATCGGCGCGGCTCTGCCGCTGCTGATTTTTGCCCTGGCCGGGCGCCGGGTGGCCGAGCGGGTCAAGACCTTCCGCAAGCGCCAGAAGCTCATCCGCACCGTCGGCGGCGTCACGATGATCGCGCTCTCGATCGCGCTGATCTTCAACCTCCCGCAGTACCTGCAGCGCATCATCCCCGACTACACCAGCGCCCTCAACGACGGGCTGGGCAGCTCGAGCCAGGTCGACAAGACGCTCAACCTTGGCGGCCTCGTGAACGATCAGAACAAGGAGCTGTCGAAGTGCCGCAATGACGCGACCACGCTCCAGAGCTGCGGAACCGCCCCCGACATCCAGGGCATCTCGGCCTGGTTCAATACCCCGAACGATGCGCCGATCACCCTCGCCCAGGAGCGCGGCAAGGTGGTGCTGCTCGACTTCTGGGCGTACTCGTGCATCAACTGCCAGCGGTCGATCCCGCACGTGGTCGCCTGGAACGCGGAATACGCCAAGTACGGACTGCGGGTCATCGGCATCCACTCGCCCGAGTACGCCTTCGAGAAGGTGGAATCGAATGTGCGCGACGGGGCGAAGGGGTTCGGGATCACGTATCCGGTCGCCCTCGACAACGACCTGAGCACCTGGACCAACTACCGCAACCGCTACTGGCCGGCGCATTACTTGATCGACCCGAGCGGGACCGTGCGCAACATCCAGTTCGGCGAGGGCAACTACGCGAACACGGAGCAGCTGATCCGTCAACTGCTGCAGGAGAAGAATCCCGGCGTGAAGCTGCCTCCCGCCTCCGAGGTCGCTGACGAGACCCCGGTCACCGGTTCGACGACGCCCGAGACCTACCTCAGCGCCGGCAAGGTGCAGAACTACGGAGGGGCCGGCAGCTACACGGCCGACACGAAGACGTTCTCATTCCCGGCGAGCCAGAAGAAGAACACCTTCGCGCTCGACGGCGACTGGACGGTCGACTTCCAGAACGCGTCGCCCGCCGGCGACTCGGGCCGGATCCGCCTCGAGTACACCGCGACCCAGGAGGTGCGCATGGTGCTCGGCGGCTCGGGAACGATCCGCTACTCGGTCGACGGCCGCCCGATGAAGCAGCTGACGGTCTCGGGCACGCCCGACTCGTACCAACTGCTCAAGCTGACCGGCTCACGCAGCGGCACGATCGAGGTGACCGTGCCGAAGGGCGTCGAGGCCTATTCGTTCACCTTCGGATAAGTCTCGGCGCCGAGATAGAGCAACTGGTCGGTCGGCCGCGTCGAGATGAACCAATTGGTGCATCTCCCGACGACGGACTTACGCCTTCGGCCGCGCCGCCCACTTGTCGAACGCCGCGCGCGGGATGTCGCGGTCGGGGATGCCGACCAGGTCGCGGCGCAGGAAGAAGTTCAAGAACCAGTTGCCGAAGACGCGGATCTTGCGGTCCCAGAACGGGATCGCCAGGCCGTGGTAGCCGCGGTGCATGAACCAGGCGATGAGGCCCTTCACGGCGAAAGGCCCGTTCTGGAACACGCCGTTGTAGAGGCCGAGGCCGGCCACCGCGCCGAGGTTCTTGTGGAAGTAGTCGCGCGGCGTCTCGCCCCGCAGATCGGCCACCAGGTTGCGCGCCATGAGCTTGCCCTGCCGCACCGCGTGCTGGGCGTTGGGCACGGTGAATCCGCCGACACCCTTGCCGGTCAGGTCGGGGACGGCCGACACGTCGCCGGCGCCCCAGGCGTCGGGCACCACGCCGTCGTCGTTGATGACGCGCAGGTCGGCCTGCACGCGCAGGCGGCCGCGTTCCTCGATGGGCAGGTCGGTGTTGCGGATGACCGGGTTGGCCATCACGCCGGCGGTCCAGATGATCAGGTCGGACTCGAAGGTCTGGCCGTCCGACATCTCGACCTTGCCGTCGACGGCGCTCGCGAGCTGGGTGTTGAGGTGCACCTGGGCGCCGCGCTGCTCGAGATCCTTGATCACCCAGAGACTGGTCTTGAGCGACACCTCGGGCATGATGCGGCCGAGCGCCTCGATGAGGTGGAAGTGCGTGTCATCCATCTCCAACTGGTGGTAGTTGCCCACCAGCGAGCTGGCGAAACTGCGCAGCTCGGCGAACACCTCGATGCCGGCGAACCCGCCACCCACCACGACGGTGGTCAACAGGCGGTCGCGCTCCGGCCCGGGCGGTAGGTTCGACGCCTTGGCGAAGTTGTCGGTCATCTTGTCGCGGATCCACATCGCCTCTTCGATGTTCTTCAGGCCGATGGCCTGGTCGGCGACGCCCGGGATCGGGAAGGTGCGCGACACCGAGCCGGCGGTCACGACGACGATGTCGTAGTCGACCGTCCAGGGCTCGCCGACGGCCGGCGTGATCTCGGCGGTCTTGTTCGCGTGGTCGATCTTGCTGACCGCGGCCGTGATGACCCGGGTCTTCTTGAGGTGCCTCCGGTGCGCGATCACCGCGTGGCGCGGCTCGATCGAGCCCGCGGCCACCTCGGGCAGGAACGGCTGGTAGGTCATGTAGGGCAGCGGGTCGACCATGGTGACCTGCGCCTCGCCCCTGCGGAGCCACTTCTCCAGCTTTTTCGCCGTGTAGAAACCGGCGTAACCGCCGCCGACGATCAAGATCTTGCGCACGTGTAGGGGTCTCCTCGCTCGGAAAGTGGCGGGACCAATCTACCGGGTGCGACGATCCCTCTCGCGCAGCGCCCTGAAGTGCAGCACGGCTCCGACGATCAGACCGACGAGCACGAACAGCATGAGCAGCACCGCCAGCGCCGGCAGTCCCACCACCTGTAAGAGTACGGGGCTTGGCAGCAGTGTGCCGACCGGGGTGCGCGGCTGTGCGGCGGCAATCGGGGCCGGCGCGACGATGGTGCCCCCGGATGCAGCGGAGCTGGGCGTCGCGGCCGCGCGGCGGTTGATCCGCACCCACTCGCGCAGGTCGCCGAGCGGGTTCACCTTGACCGTCGGAACGTCCGTACTCACGGCGGCCGCCGCATCGACGAGACCGTAGCCGTACAGGTCGTCGGGGCCGGCCGGCCCCTTGTCGTGAGCGGTCTTCAGAATCCGATTGATGACGTCGCCGGCGCTCAGCTCGGGATGCGCCGCACGCACCAGGGCGACGACACCCGCGACGATCGGGGCCGCGCCGCTCGTGCCATCCCACAAGACGTAGCTGCCGCCCGGGATCACGCCGACCAGGTTCTCGCTGGGCGCCGAGACGCCCAGGGTGATGCCCTGCGCCGAGGCGTCGGTGCTCGAGGTGCCGTTCTGGGTGACACCGCCGACGGCGAGCACGCCCGGCATGGTGGCCGGGGCGCCGACCTCCTCGGTGCCGCTGCCCCGGTTGCCTGCGGCCGCGACCACCACCACGTCGTGGTCCTCGGCGTAGAGGAAGGCCTTGTCCCAGCTCTCGGGCCAGTCGAGCGTGTTGCGGGTCAGCGACAGGTTGATCACCTTCGCGCCGTGGTCGACCGACCAGGTCACCGCATCCGCGATCTCCTGATCGGAGTTGTCGTCGGCAGAACCGAACCCGACAGACGCCGAGACGAGTGATGCCGCGGGCGCGACCCCGAGCACCCCCGAGTTCGCCCCGGTGCCGCGGCCCGCGGCGAGGGAGGCGACCATGGTGCCGTGCTCGTCGCCGCTGCCGCCCTCGGGGCCGCCGCCGGTTCCCGCCCCCGAGAAGTCGGTGCCGGCCGCGACTGCGCCGCGCAGCTCGGCCACCGAGCCGTCGATGCCGGTGTCGATGATGGCGATCGTGACGCCGGCGCCCTTCGTCACGTTCCAGGCGGAGCGGATGCCGTAGCTGTCGAGCCAGTACTCCTTGCTGCGGACGAGATCGCCGGTCGCACGCGGCGTGCCCGCCGATGCGGTCGTGACGGCCGCATCCGCGGGAGCCAGCAGTGACCCCGCCAGCACTGCCGTCACCGCCACCACGCCCAGCGCGCGGGCTCGATGCCTCACGCCCGCGCCGTCACTCGGGGGCCCCCGGCCCCGGTTGAGCGCACTCGCAGCGGTCGGGACTCCAGCTCGCGCGCTCCAGCGCGAGATCGCCGATCGGGTTGACGCCGGGCCCGGCGGCGAGCGCGTGGGCGACAAGGGCGTGCAGGCACTTGATGCGGTCGGGCATCCCGCCTGCGGAGTATCCGACGATCTCGTCGACGACCTCGATGCTCTCGCGATCGGCGAGGTAGCTGTCGTGGGCCGCGCGATACGCGGCGCCCAGCTCGGTGGGAGCGCCCGTCTCATCGACCAGGAGCGCGCTGAGCTCGGCCATCACGCCGGTCGCCTCCAGGGTCGACACGGCCGAGGTCGCCGCGGGGTGGCTCAGGTAGTAGAGCGTCGGGAACGGCGTGCCGTCGTCGAGGCGCGGCGTGGTGGCGACCACCGTGGGGTTGCCGCAGATGCAGCGCGCCGCGATCCCGATGACACCGCGTGCGGGGCGGCCCAGCTGCGAGGTGACGACCGCCACGTCGATCTCGCGCGGGGGGTCGAACGGCGGGCGCGTCATCCGCCCGTGCCCTGCGTGGGCGCCTGCAGCTGGCTCGGCGTCTGCTCGGTGAGACCCGCACGATAGACCGACGAGAGCAGCGAGCGCATCCAGTCGACCTTGGTGGTCTGGATCTTGTCGCTGATCGGCTGCCCGTCTTTCGTCGCCGGGCCGGTGCTCTCTCCGATCACCAGGTAGCTGACGTCGCCGGGGAACACGTAATACAGGCGATTGCGAGCCTGCGACTCGATGTATGCCGGATCCTTCCAGCGGTCGAGCTGCCCCTTCAGGTCGGTGACTGCGCCCTTGGCCTGATCGAGCTCGTTCTGCAGTTCGGCGATCTGCTGGCGCTGCTCGACCAGCGTCTTCAGGCTCGGCGCCAGCACGACGAGCGCGGCCACAACCAGTAGCAGCAGCGAGAGCGCGAAGCCCGAGAGCCGGAAGCTTCGCAGCCAGGCGGCGGGGCGGGACTCCTCGGGCATGGCGACGGGAACCTTCACGGTCTTGGTGCTCGCCGTATCCCGCGCCGCTGCGCGCCCGCGGCCTGCTCTCGCCATGGATTCAGGGTAGGCGAGATTGTGGTCGTAGCCTGGGACCGTGACCGCCCGCAACGATGCAGCCCACCCGAACCGTCCCTTCGCCCTCGAGACCGCGGGCGACGTGCACGACGGTCCGGTCGAGTTCGAGGCCACCGCGGTGCGCGCCGAGGCCGACGGCTACGACGGCATCGGTGCGACCGAGCTGCAGCACGATCCCTTCATCTCGATTGCCGTCGCGGCGCGCAGCACCTCGACGATCCAGCTCGGCAGCTCGATCGCCGTGGCGTTCGCGCGCAACCCGATGAGCGTCGCCGAGACGGCGAACGACCTCCAGCTGCTGTCGAACGGGCGCTTCACGCTCGGCCTCGGATCCCAGATCAAGCCGCACATCGAGCGCCGCTTCTCGATGCCGTGGTCGTCGCCCGCCGCCCGGATGCGCGACTTCGTGCTCGCAGTGCGCGCGATCCAGCAGTCGTGGCAGACCGGCGAGAAGCTCGACTACCGCGGCGAGTTCTACCAGCACACCCTCATGACCCCGATGTTCGCGCCGCGGCCGAATCCGCACGGTGCGCCGCGAATCGCCATCGCAGGCGTCGGACCCCTGATGACCGAGGTGGCCGGCGAGGTCGCCGACGGCTGGCTCGCGCACACCTTCACGACACCGAAGTTCCTGGCCGAGGTGAGCCTGCCCGCCCTGCACCGCGGGCTCGAGAAGTCCGGACGCGACGCCTCCGGGTTCGACGTCAGCCTGCCCGCCTTCGTGGCGGTGGGCACCTCGCAGCCGGAACTGGATGCCGCAATCCGCGCCACCAAGAAACAGATCGCCTTCTACGGCAGTACGCCCGCCTACGCGGCGGTGCTCGAGCTGCACGGCTGGGGTGGAGTCGCCGAACAACTGAATGCCGGCTCCCGTCGCGGAGAGTGGGACGCGATGACCGAGCTGATCACCGACGAGATGCTCACCGAGTTCAGCGCGGTCGGCTCGCCCGCCGAGGTCGCGGCACAGTTGCGCTCACGCTTCACCGGCATCGCGACCCGGCTGGCCTTCGCGTTCAGCTACCCGGTCGACCCGGCGGTCGCGCAGCAGATCGTCGCCGAGATCGACGCGGGCTAGCGGCGCTGCCGCGCGGCTTCCCGTCGGCGCGCCGCCGGGAGGCGGGTGCCTTGATCCGCCATTTCAGTTCGCGCGCAATTCAGCGCGAACTGAAATGGGGAATTGCACGCTCCACCGCCCGGTGTGACGCGGGCGCAGAGGGCTACTTGTGCCGGGGGAAAGCGCTGCGACCGGCGTAGACCGCCGCGTCGCCCAGCTCCTCCTCGATGCGCAGCAACTGGTTGTACTTGGCGACGCGCTCCGAGCGCGCCGGGGCGCCGGTCTTGATCTGGCCGCCGTCCACCGCGACCGCGAGGTCGGCGATGGTGGTGTCCTCGGTCTCGCCCGAACGGTGCGACAGGATCGCGGTGTAGCCGTGGCGCTGGGCCTTGGCCACCGCATCCAGGGTCTCGGTCAGCGTGCCGATCTGGTTCACCTTGACCAGGATCGAGTTGGCGGCGCCGAGGTCGAGCCCCTTCTGGAGGCGCACCGGGTTGGTGACGAACAGGTCGTCGCCCACGATCTGGATCTTCGAGCCGAGCGACTCGGTGAGGGCCACGTAGCCGTCCCAGTCGTCCTCGGCCAGCGGGTCTTCGATGGTGATCAGCGGGTAGTCGGCCACCAGGCCCTCGAAGTACGCGGTGAGCTCGGCCGAACTGTAGTCCTTGCCCTCGTACTTGTAGACGCCGTCCTTGAAGAACTCGGTGGATGCCACGTCCATGCCCAGCGCGATGTCCTTGCCGACCTCGAACCCGGCCTGCCCGATCGACTCGACGATGAAGTCGAGCGCTTCACGCGCCGACTTCAGGTCGGGCGCGAAGCCGCCTTCGTCGCCGAGCCCGGTCGAGAAGCCCTTCTTGTGCAGATCGGCCTTGAGCGCGTGGTAGGTCTCGGCGCCCCAGCGCAGCGCCTCGGCGAAGCTCTCGGCGCCGATCGGCAGGATCATGAACTCCTGCACGTCGATGCCGTTGTCGGCGTGCGCGCCGCCGTTGATGATGTTCATCAGCGGCACGGGCAGCACGTGCGCGTTCGGTCCGCCCAGGTAGCGGAACAGCGGCAGGTCGGCCGAGTCGGCCGCGGCCTTCGCGACGGCGAGCGAGACGCCGAGGATCGCGTTCGCGCCCAGCTTGGACTTGTTGTCGGTGCCGTCGGCGGCGATGAGTTCGGCATCCACCAGGCGCTGATCGCTGGCCTCGAAGCCCTCGACGGCCGGGCCGAGCACGTCGAGCACGCTGTCGACCGCCTTCAGAACGCCCTTGCCGAGGTAGCGGCCCTTGTCGCCGTCGCGCAGCTCGTAGGCCTCGAACGCTCCGGTGGAGGCGCCGGACGGCACCGCGGCACGCGACACCGTGCCGTCTTCGAGGAGCACCTCGACCTCGACCGTCGGGTTGCCCCGGGAGTCCAGGATTTCGCGGGCGCCGACTGCCTCGATGGCGGACATATTTCTCCTTCGGAAAACGGGGTGAGGGCTCGCCGAAAGCCTAGCGCTGCGACGGAACGCTCAAGATCCCAGCGAGCGCAGTTCGAGCTGGGCGACGCCCTCGACGCGCGCGTCGACGAAGGCGAACCGCGTGAATCCCTCGGCCTCGAGCGACTCGAGCAGCGACTTGGTGTTCTTCGGCCGGGCGACCAGGCGCACACGTCCGCCTCCGCCCAGCAGCTCGGTCTTGAGGGTGAGCAGGGTCGCGAGCGGCACGTCGGCGTCGTAGAGCAGCGCGGTGGCCGGGGCGGCGTCCTCCGGCTCCATCTCGAGCAGGTCCACCAGGCGTTCGAACCCGAGCGAGAACCCGGTGGCCGGCACGGGGCTGCCGAGGAAGCGCCCGATCATCCCGTCGTAGCGTCCGCCGCCACCCAGCGAGTAGGGCACGCTCGGGTGCGCCAGCTCGAAGATCGGGCCGGTGTAGTAGCCCATCCCGCGCACCAGGAATGGGTCGAACTCGAGCAGCACGGTCTGCATGTCGAGTTCCTCGGCTCCGCAGTCCGGGTTGCGGCGGGCAACTCGCACGGCGTCGCCCAGCTCGGCCAGCTCGGCGATCACGGCCTCGTCGGCTCCCTCGGGCAGCGCGCGCCGGATCGCCCGATCGCCGAACGGCAGGTACTCCATGGTCATCGGGCGGCGGAAGAAGGATTCGAGCGCATCCACGGCGGAGGGCGTGACAGCGCGTTCGCGCAACTCGGCGACCACCCCGTCCTGACCGATCTTGTCGAGCTTGTCGATGGTGATGAGCACGGCATCCCGCTCGCCGGCTGCGAAGCCGAGCGCGTCGAGCATGCCGGTCAGCAGGCGGCGATCATTGATCCGGATGACGCTGTCGCGCAGCCCCAGCGCATCGACCGTCGCGAGCGTGGCGATCAGCAGTTCCGCTTCGGCCGCGATGCCCGGCTCGCCGATGATGTCGATGTCGCACTGCACGAACTGCCGGTACCGGCCCTTCTGCGGCCGTTCCGCGCGCCACACCGGCGCCATCTGGATCGCCCGGAACACGGTCGGCAGCTCGGCCCGATGCGTCGCATAGAAACGGGCGAGCGGCACGGTCAGATCGAATCGCAGGCCGAGGTCGACCAGGTCGAGCGGGTCGTCGGCGGCCTGCAGATCGTCGCGCGTGAGTCCGCGCTTCAGCACGCCGAACGCGAGTTTCTCGTTGTCGCCGCCGAGGCCGGCGTGCAGGCGGTGGCTGTCCTCCATGACCGGCGTCTCGATCTCGTCGAAGCCGTGAGCGCGGAAGCTGCGCCGGATGACGGCCAGCAGCCGCTCGCGCCGCGCCTTCTCGACGGGGAGGAAGTCGCGCATGCCCCGCGGAGGGTTCACCTGCGTTGCCATACGCCCCAGTCTGCCAGCCGCTCGCGCTCAGTCCGTGAGGCGAGGGACCTGCTGCAACGGATCAGACGGAGGCGCGAGCGACCCGGCGACGCAGCACGAGCAGCACGGCGCCCGCGAACAGCAGCAGCGACCCGGCGATCGCAGGTACTGAAGGGGTGACACCGGTTGCAGCCAACGCGGCACTGGAGATCTGGAAGCCCGTTGCTGTCGCGATCACCGCAGCCCCAGCGGGCGGGTCGAGCGTCGCACGCACCGAGTAGGTGCCCGACGGCAGCGCGGACAGATCGATGGTGGCCGACGCCGACCCAGCAGTATCGGGAGACACGGTCGACGTGGCCACGACCGCCTTCGACGCATTGAGAACATCGAACGTGACTGTCTCGGCCGAGTAGTCACCCACGGGGGTCTGGCCATCGGCGATCTGAACGTGGAACGTCACCGGCCCAGCACCTGGTGCGATGCCGGCCGGCCCGGTCAGGGTGACTTGTGCAATCGAGAACGGGAACACGTCATGTCCGGTGCCGCCTCCGCCACCTGCGACGAACAGGGTCAAGCCATCGGGAGTGAGGGCCATCTGGGTCGGGTTGCCGACAGAACCGAAAGGTCCGATGGCCGCCGCGTAGCTCGCTGTATCCACCGCGAACAGCTGGCCGAGCTGACGGTCGGCGACGTACACAGCGTTGCCATCGCGCGACAGGATCAAGCGATACGGGTCATGACCCGAGGTCGTGGTCTTGCCGGTCGCAACGCCGGTGGGGGTGTATTCCGCAACGGTGCCCACCGATCCCGTGGTGGTTCCGACGGCGAGGTCACCGTTCACCTCGACGGCCAATCCTTCCGCGCTGACGGCCATGTCGTTATGCGCGCTGTCCGTCAGGTCCGAGTTCAGGATGCGGAGGCCTGCATCGATGAGCGGGCTCCCTGATCCGAGATAAGTGGCGAAGACCTTGGCGCCGTCGGCCGACACACCGAGCTGACCGGGCTCTTGGTAACCGTTGCTCGTCGAATGGTGCAACTCAGTTCCGGTCACCGCGTCGTAGGCGTAGATCTGATAGTTCGAATTGCTGGCGAGATAGAACACCGAGTCGTCGGGCGACAGGATGATGCCATATGGGCCGGAGGCCACAGGGAACACGGTTGGGGTGCCCGGTGCGGTCAGGTCGTACTTGACGACCTGATTCGTCGAGGACGCGACCACGTAGAGGTACCGGTAATCCGACGACAGGGCGAGGTCGGTCGGATACGTCGAACCCGTCGGCAGCGCGAGCGGCGTGGCCGGCCCACTGGCGTATGAGTAGACATCCACCTGGTTGAACGTCGGGTCCGACGTGAAGAACGCGGTGTCACTTGCCGCGGCACCGATTGGGAACGTTGTCGGGCCCGGCGTGAAGCTCGGCAATGACGTCAGGATGGTCCCGGTCGACGTGGCCGAGATCCCGGGAATCGCGAATGCGGGCAGCGCACCGGTCAGCAGAAGAGCGCCGGACGCGAGTGAGAGCGCGCCGAGGGCGCGCAGAAGCTTCGGGTGTGCCACGGGCACAGATTAGCAGCTAGATCTCAGCTTTCTGCACGTCCCGTTGGAGGGTCCTCAGCGCCCCTCGCAGCGCCCGTTCGGCGTCGAGGCCCGCACTTTTCGCGGCGACCACCATGGCGAGCAATTGCTCCCCCAATTCCTCCTCGGTAGCCGGGATGACGGCGGCCTCGCGCACGACTCCCACCTTCGCCGCGCGGCCGAGCGTCTTGTCGGCGAGAGCGAGGCTCGGCATCCCTTGCGGGATGCCCTGGAGCACGCTCGTGCGGTGCGCCTTTTCGACCGCCTTCACGCTCTCCCAGGTCGCGACCACGTCGTCCGAGGTGGTGACGGTGACGTCGCCGAAGACGTGCGGATGCCGGGCGACCATCTTCTCGCGCATGTGGCGGGCGACATCCTCGAGCGTGAACTCGCCGGCCTCCGCGGCGATATCGGCGTGGAAGATCACCTGATACAGCACGTCGCCGAGTTCCTCGATCAACTCGTCGCGGCGGCTCGGACCATCGCCCGCCTCGATCGCCTCGACCAGCTCGAAGGTCTCCTCGACCAGGTACTGGACCAGGCTGGCGTGGGTCTGCTCGCGGTCCCAGACGCAGCCGCCCGGCGCGCGCAGCTTCTCGAGCACCGCGATCAGCTCGTCCAGCTCGGGATGCGGGGTGGTCGGCACCAGGGGGTCGGTCATCCCCCCATGATCCGCGAAAGTACGGGTGCGGCGCCGATCTGAGTGCCGAAAGCACGCAGAAACCCGCATTATCGCGAAGGTCAGCCCTGCGGCGGGCAGCCGAGTGCCTGGATGGTGCGCGCCCACAGGTTCACCTGGGCCGCGGTCGTCGCGAGCATCACGACCTCGCGCTCAGAGAACACGGTCGTCAGCCGCTGACCGAACTCCGGAGTGAACGTCAGCGGCGTCTCGCTGACCTTGCGCGCGTACTCGATCGCGAGGCGTTCGGCCGCGGTCAGGCTGGCGACGCTGTCGAGCTCGGACAGGCCCTGCACGACGAGCCGCTCCTGCTCGGTCATCCGGCCCTCCCAGCCTCGCGAGTTGAAGCCGATGCAGAACGGGCATTCCACGGCGAACGACACCGCCATCCGCACCATCTGGAGCATGCGGTCGTCGACACGCCCCTCGCCGCGGGCGACCAGCGATTCCAGCACTCCGATGCCGACGGCCGATCGGGGGTACCAGGTGAGCAGCCGGGCCGCGAGCACGTCGTCGCCCGTCACACGCCGCGAGATCCACAGGGGGAACCGCAGCAGCAGCGGGATACGGCGGGGCGGGGCGATGTAGGCCGGGGCGATCGAGGCGCTCATGCGCCCATCCTGGACCTGACGGCGGGGAGCTCGCCCGGATCAGCCCGCGATGACGGCATCCGTCGCGTCGGTCGCCGGCGGCGCCGCGGTGGATGCCGCCACCGGCGTCTTCGGCATGGCCAGCACGGCGAGCACGATCAGCACGGCCGTGATGGCGATCCCGATGAACACCCCCGTGGACGCGAAGGCCACCGTTCCCGGATCGTTCTCATTGCCGCCGTGCGCAGCGATCACCCCGTTGGCAACCGCGCCGAAGATGGCCGCTCCGACCGCGCTGCCGATCGAGCGCGCGAACATGTTGGCTCCGGTGACCACTCCCCGTTCGCCCCACTCGACGCTCGCCTGTGCGGCGATCAGCGTCGGGACGGCCGACCAGCCGAATCCGAAGCCGATCACGAAACACGCGACCGCGACGACGATCAGCGAGGGCGCGAGCCCGAACGCCGCGAGGACGATCGTGCCGACCACCACGAAAGCGGTGCCGATCAGAGCCGTCAACCGGAATCCGATGCGCAGGTACAGCCGCCCCGCGTAGGTGGCGGCGACCGGCCAGCCGAGTGTGAGCGCCGCGAGCGCCAACCCGGCGATCAGCGGGGTCGCGGCGATCGACCCCTCGAGATAGGTCGGCACGAAGCTGCTCAGCCCGATCAGGGCGCCACCGACGCCGAATCCGACGAGCGAGGTCGTCAGCAGCAGCCGACGGCGGAACACCCAGAGCGGCAGCACCGGCTCGGCCGCGCGCCGCTCCACCAGGATGAAGCCGATCAGCGCCACCGCGCCGATCACGAAGATCAGGATGCTGGTGGGCGAGTCCCACGCCCACGCGACGCCACCCTCGAGCACGCCGAGCACGATGAGCGCGGTCGAGACCGCGAGCAGCCCGGCGCCGGCGAAGTCGATGCGGTGTGGCCGCTTCTCGACCTTCTCGTGGAAGCCGCGCATCAGCAGCACGACAGCCAGGATGCAGATGGGCACGTTGACGTAGAAGATCCAGCGCCAGGTGATGAACTGCGAGAACACCCCGCCGAGCGTCGGGCCGACGACCGACGAGACCGCCCAGACGCCCGCCACGTAGCCCTGCACCCGGGCGCGCTCGGCGACCGAGTAGATGTCTCCGATGATGGTGATCGACATCGGCTGCACCGCGCCGGCGCCGAGGCCCTGCACCGCGCGGAACGCGATCAGCGCCGGCATGCTCCAGGCGAATCCGCTGAGCACCGAGCCGAGCAGGAACAAGCCGATCCCGATGATGATGATCGGCTTGCGCCCGATCATGTCCGAGAGCTTCGAATAGATCGGCACGGTGACCGCCTGCGCAAGCAGGTAGATCGAGAACAGCCACGGGAACGCCGAGAAGCCGCCGATGTCTTTCACGACCGACGGCACGGCCGTCGCCAGAATGGTCGCGTCGATGGCGACCAGGCCCGTGCTCACCATGATGGCGAGCAGCACGGGCCCGCGTTCTGACCGGAGGCCCACAGCGGTCATCGATTCGGCATTCGTCACATGGGACTCTAAGACCGTTGCGCGGTGCAACATTCCCAGCCCGGGCAGAATGGCCGGATGCGACTCGCCCTGCTCGCCCTCCTCCTGGTCGTGCTCGGCCTGCTCGTCTGGCGCGCCGCGACGCGCAGCCGCAGCACCTTCCGGTGTTTCACAGGGCTTCGGTCGACCCGGGCGCGGCAGAAGGTCTACGGCCGCTGGCTGCTCGAGTCAGCCCTGGTCATGGGCGGACTGAGCGCCGCGGTGCTGCTCGCGGCGTTCCCGTTCGTCTCGCGCGTGCTCGACGAGACGCAGAGCTGGCGGCCGACCGCGGTCGTGCGTACCTTCCTCGGAACGCCGGGTGGATCCATCGCCTCCGTCGTCGCGGTCGTGGTGTTCGTCGGCGCGCTGATCGCCCCGGCGCTGCTGCTGCGCCGCTCGGTCGGTGAGAGCGGCGGGATCGACGCGATCCCGACCGTTGGCGACATCCGCTCGCTGCTGCCGCGGACCCGCGCCGAGCTCAGGTACGGCGTCGGCCTCGCGCTCTCGGCGGGCCTCTTCGAGGAGCTGCTGTTCCGCCTCGGACTGCCTGCCCTGCTGTTCGGCATCCTCGGACTCGGCCCGCTCTCCTTCGTCATCGCAGCCCTCCTGTTCGGGATGCTGCACCTCTACCAGGGCCCGCTCGGCATCCTGTTCGCGGCCTTGCTCGGGCTCGTCTTCGCGGCCCTGTACGTGCTGACCGGCTCGATCGCCGCGCCGATCGTCGTGCACGCCCTCGTGGATCTGCGAACCCTGGTGCTCATCCCGGTCGTCGTGGGTGGCGTGCTGCACCCCGCACGTGACGGCCGCACCCCCGCGCCGTAGCCTGGAGGCGTGACTTCGGCTCTTTCCCGCTTCACCATCTCGGTCGCCGAGCTCGACCGCTCGCTCCCCCTCTACGAGAACGTGCTGGGGCTGACCCGCCGCTACGCGCTGCCCGGTCTCGTCATGCTCGCGACGTCGAACGACGTCGAGCTGCTGCTGCACGAGCGGCCGCCGACGCCTGGCGACGCCGCGATCGCGCCGACGTTCCGAGTCGACGACGTCGACATGGCCACCGCGGATGCCCTTCTCGTCGGCGCCACCGTCATCGACGAACCCGCGGATCAGGCGTGGGGCGAGCGGCAGTCGGTACTGCACGACGCCGACGGGCACGTGATCTGCCTGGTGGCGCCGGTGGGTTAGCCGACCTGGTCTCGATACGCGCCTTCGGCGCTACTCGACCGGCTCTTTCGGCTCGACCGGCTCTTTCGGGGGGACCGGCTCTGTTGTCGTCTGTGGGAAGATCGCGGCCAGCAGGCCGGCGACCCAGTCGATCAGCTCGGCGTCGGTGTGTTCGGCGTTCGGAAGACCGGCGAACAACGGCACGCTGATCGCCTTCGCCTGCGCGAACAGCCGCGCGCCCGGGTAGAGCCGCTGCAGCCGCACCTGGATCGAGTCGGGCAGCTCGGCTGGCGCGACCCGCAGGTTGCCGCCCATCGCGACCACGTCGCTGAGTCCGGCCTTCTGTGCGATGCGGCGCAGCCGCGAGATCGCGACCAGGTTCTGCACCTGCTCGGGCGGTTCGCCGTAGCGGTCGGTGAGCTCCTCGACGACCGAGTCGATGGCATCCTCGGGGCTCGCCGGAGCCGCCGCGGTCGACAGCTTCTGATACGCCTCGAGCCGCAGCCGCTCGCTCTCGACGTACTCCTCGGGGATGTGCGCATCCACCGGCAGCTCGAGGCGCAGCTCGGTCTGACCCTCGGCCACGTCGCCGCGGAACGCGCTCACCGCCTCGCCGATCATCCGCAGATACAGGTCGAATCCGACGCCGGCGATATGCCCGGACTGCTCGCCGCCCAGCAGGTTGCCCGCCCCGCGGATCTCGAGGTCCTTCAGCGCGATCTGCATGCCGCCGCCGAGCTCGTTGTTTGCCGCGATGGTCTGAAGCCGATCCTGCGCGAGCTCGCTCAGCGGCTTGTCGTCGTCGTACAGGAAGTAGGCGTATGCCCGCTCACGTCCGCGGCCGACCCGCCCTCGGATCTGGTGCAACTGCGAAAGCCCGTACTTGTCTGCACGGTCGATGATCAGCGTGTTCGCGTTGGCGATGTCGATGCCGGTCTCGATGATCGTCGTGGTGACGAGCACGTCGAACTTGCCCTCCCAGAAGTCCACGATGACCTGCTCGAGCACGCTCTCGGGCAGCTGCCCGTGGGCGACCGCGACCCGCGCCTCGGGCACCAGCTCCTGCACCTGCGCCGCGATCCGGTTGATCGACGACACCCGGTTGTGCACGTAGAACACCTGACCCTCGCGCAGCAGTTCTCGGCGGATCGCGGCCGCGACCTGCTTGTCGCTGTACGGCCCGACGTAGGTCAAGATCGGGTGCCGGTCCTCCGGCGGCGTCGCCAGCGTCGACATCTCGCGGATGCCGGTGACCGCCATCTCGAGCGTGCGCGGGATCGGCGTGGCCGACATCGCCAGGATGTCGACGTTGGTCTTCAGCTTCTTGAGCGCGTCCTTGTGCTCGACGCCGAAGCGCTGCTCCTCGTCGATGATGACCAGGCCCAGATCCTTGAACTGGATGCCCTCACTGAGCAGCCGGTGAGTCCCGATCACGACATCCACCTCGCCGCGCGCGAGGCCCTCGATCGTCTCCTTCGACTCCTTGGCCGACTGGAAGCGGCTGAGCGCGCGCAGGTGCACCGGGAATCCGGCGAAGCGCTCGGCGAAGGTCTCCATGTGCTGGCGGACGAGCAGGGTGGTCGGGACCAGCACGGCGACCTGCTTGCCGTCCTGAACCGCCTTGAACGCGGCACGCACCGCGATCTCGGTCTTGCCGTAGCCGACGTCGCCCGAGATCAGGCGGTCCATCGGGATCGGGCGCTCCATGTCGGCCTTGACCTCGTCGATGGTCGACAGCTGGTCGGGGGTCTCGACGAACGGGAACGCCTCTTCCAGCTCGCGCTGCCACGGGGTGTCGGGCGGGAAGGCGTGCCCGGTGCTCGCCATGCGCGCGCTGTAGAGCTTGACCAGCTCGACGGCGATGTCGCGCACCGCCTTGCGGGCGCGTCCCTTGGCGGCCGCCCAGTCGGATCCGCCCATCTTGCTCAGCGCCGGGCTCTCGCCGCCGACGTAGCGGGTCAGCAGGTCGAGCTGGTCGGTCGGAACGTAAAGCTTGTCGCCCGGCATGCCGCGCTTGCTCGGCGCGTACTCGATGACCAGGTAGTCGCGCAGCACCTTGTCGGCGGTGACCGTCGTGCCGAGCGGCCCGCGGGCGGTGCGCTGCCCGCTCGCGACCTCGCGCTGCACGAGCTCGACGAACCGGCCGATGCCGTGCGTCTGGTGCACGACGTAGTCGCCGGCGCGCAGCTGCAGGGGGTCGACCACGTTCTTGCGGCGGCTGGCCAGCCGCTTGACCTGGCGCGAGTCGATGCCGGCGGCCCGTCCGTAGAACTCGGCCTCACTGAGCAGGGCGAGCTTCGCTTCGGGGAGCTCGAAGCCGGCTTCCACCGACCCCATCACCAGGTAGGCGACGCCCTCGTCCGGATCGTCGGGGAATGCCTCAACAGGGCGCGCGGCGGCCTCGCGACTCGCCAGCACGTCGGCGGCGCGCTCCACCAGGCCGGGGCCGGCCGCGGCGATCGCGACGCTCCAGCCCTGGCGCAGCAGCTCGGCGACGTGGTCGACCGCGCCATCCGGTTGCCCGGCGAAACTCGGCACCGGGTCCGCGTCGATCCGGATGACGTCGTCGTCGTTGGCGTCGAAGGGGCTGAGCGTCCACCAGGCCCGGTCTCCCGCGGCGTTCTTGAGTCCGCTCACCGTGAGGAAGTCGCCCGAGCCGAGGTCGATCGGTGCCTGGGCTCCCGCGGTGGCGGCGTTCCACGCGGCATCCAGGAACTCGCGGTTCGTCTCGGCGAGGTTGACGGCGCGTGTCGAGACGCGCTCGGGGCCGAGGATGGCGATCGCGGCATCAGCGGGCAGGTAGTCGGTGAGCGGCACGAGCTTGTCGAGCAGCGCGGGGGCGAGCGCCTCCATGCCCTCGACCGGGATGCCCTCGCCGATCTTCGCGAGCATCGGCGCCAGGGTCGGGAACTCGTGCTCCATCTCGCGGGCCCGCTGCCGCACGGCGTCGGTCAGCAGCAGCTCGCGGCTCGGGGCCAGCTCGGCGTGCTCGACCTCGCCGGGCAGCGAGCGCTGGTCGGCCACCGAGAAGGTGCGAAGCTGCTCGAGCTCGTCACCGAAGAACTCGGCGCGTACCGGGTGCTCGGCATCGGGCGGGAAGACGTCGAGGATCCCGCCGCGCACCGCGAACTCGCCCCGCCGGGTCACGAGATCGACCCGCACGTACGCCAGTTCGACGAGCCGGATGCCGAGGCTCGCCAAGTCGTAGCCGCGCCGTTTCGCGGTCAGGATCACGGGTTCGACCGCGGCCAGTCCCGCCGCCAAGGGTTGGAGCGCCGCCCGCACGCTCGCCACCACGACGAGGTGGCCGGGCCGGTCGGCGGGCGCGAGCCTCTGCCACGCGTCGAGGGCGCGCAGGGCCTTGAGCCGCGCGCCGACCGTCTCAGCGCTCGGACTCAGCCGCTCGTGCGGCAGCGTCTCCCAGGCGGGCAGGCTGAGAACGGTCGCGCCCGGCAGGTAACTGCGGAAGGCGGCGCGGACTCCCTCGGATTCGCGCGAGGTCGCGGTGATGGCGAGCAGCGACTGCGGGCCGCCGGCCGCCCCCGGCAGCGCCGCCCGCTTCCCGATCAGTGCCGCCAGCAGGGGCACGCGCATCCCATCGACGAGGGAGAAATCCGCGTCGTGCGAGGCCTCGCGAAGGGCGGTTTCGAGCGTGCGGGCGCGCGAGAGCCCGGTGATCAAACGCTCGAGTGCCACTCGTGCGAGTTTACGGGCCGCCGCCGACCCGCGTTTGCGGGTTCGCCCGCAGCTGGCGTCGGCACCGTCACCATCACCACCACCACCGCGTCTCGCGCGCTCCCGTTCTGTCGCCCGTTGTGTCGCGGCCGTCTCCACGATGCCGAGCGAGCGACACAACGGGCGACAGAACGGGAACGCCGCAGAGGACAACCCTGCGCCGGGGCGCACACGCAGAGGACAACATAGCCGCGGGGCGCACACGCAGCGGCGATGGGGCGGCGGGCTCGTCAGTGCGCGGTGAGCTGCTTCTCGAACCAGAGCCCGGCATAGGGGTTGTCGTTGTAGCGCTCGATGTCGAGGTAGCCGTTCTTGCGGTACATCGCGATGGCCTCGAGCAGCACCGGGTTCGTGTCCAGGCGCACCACCGGGCGTCCTGAGTCGAGCGCCGTCTGCTCCAGGAAGCCGAGCAGGCGGGTGGCGAGTCCGCGGCCGCGAGCGGCAGGGGCGATCCACATCCGCTTGATCTCGGCGGTCGCGTCATCCATCCAGACCAGGCCTCCGCAGCCCAGCACCTCGTCGCCCGACATCGCCAGGAAGAATCGGCCGCGCGGCGGGTTGTAGTCCTCGGGCTGGAGGTAGCCGGCGGGGTCGAAGCCCGCGGGGAACCGCGCGGCCAGCTCGGCGAAGTACGCGGTCATCGCCGCCTGCGCAGCGGGCGATCCCGCGTCGACCTCGACGAACGCTGCGCCATCGGTCACGGCCTACTCCTTGGGCGCGTGGAACCGCGCCTGAGCCGCGAGCAGCCCGTCGGTGATGACGAGTTCGGTGGCGTCGGCGGCATCCGACAGCAGCGATGGCACGATCTCGCGCTCGGCGCCCGTGAACGGTTTCAGCACGAAGTCGGCGGCATCCTGACGGCCCGGAGGGCGCCCGATCCCGATGCGGACGCGCACGAAGTCCGGCGTGCCGATCGCCGAGGCGATATCGCGGATGCCGTTGTGACCGCCGTGGCCTCCCCCGCTCTTGAGGCGGATCGTGTCGAACGGGATGTCGAGCTCGTCGTGCAGGACGATCAGTTGCGAGGCGTCCAGATCGTAGAAGCGCAGCAGCGCCGCGACCGGACCGCCCGACAGGTTCATGAAGCTGTTCGGCTTTGCCAGGATGAGCTTCGGGCCGCCGGGCGAGAGGCGTGCCTCGGCGACGGTCGCGTTGGCCTTATGGCTCTTGAACGTCGCGGAGGTGCGGTGCGCCAGCTCGGCGAGAGCCATCTGGCCGACATTGTGGCGATGGCTGGCGTAGCCGGGCCCGGGATTGCCGAGCCCGACTACCAGCCAACTGTCGTCCGACACGAGGGAGGTGGTTACTCCGCGGCCTCGGGCGACGCCTCGGCGTCGGACTCGGCCTCGGCCGCGCCCTCTTCGCCGGCCTCGGCACCCGCCTCGGCGGCGGCCTCATCGGCGGCCAGGTCGTCGGCGGTCGGCGCGGACGGCGTCGTCACCGAGAGCACCAGCAGCTCGGGGTCGCTGATCAGGGTCGAGCCCTCGGGCAGCTTCACGTCACCGGCGTGGATGCGCGTGCCCTCCTCGGCGTCGGTGACGTCGACGATGATGCGCTCCGGGATGTGCGTGGCCTCGGCCTCGAGCGAGAGGGTGTTGGCATCCTGCACTACGATCGTGCCCGAGAACGACTCGCCCTCCACATGCACCGGCACGTCGACGGTGACCTTCTCGCCCTTGCGGACGACGATCAGGTCGAGGTGCTCGATGATCTGGCGCACCGGATCCTTCTGCACGTCCTTGACCAGCGCGAGCTGGCTCTTGCCCGAGATGTCGAGGTCGAGCACCTGGTTCGCCTTGCGCAGGATGAGCGCGACCTCGTGGCCAGGCAGGGTCACGTGCTGCGGGTCGGTGCCGTGGCCGTAGATGACCGCGGGGACCTTGCCGGCGGCGCGGATCTTGCGGGCAGCGCCCTTGCCGAAGGTGTCGCGCGGTTCGGCGACCAGTTTGTTGTCGTCAGCCATGAGTGTCTTCTTTCGTCTGGAGTGGTCGGGAGCACGCACGTCGAACAGACAGAAGCCGTTCACCGCGTCGATCACGGATGCCGGTTGCAGCATCCCTCGCCGAAGTTCAGTCGCCCAGTCTACGTCAATAAAATTCGACGGTGTTCACGACGTTCTCGAGCGGCTTGCCGTCGAGGAACGCGGTCGCATTCCGCGCGAACAGCTCGGTGATCAGCCGTGCCTCGTGCACGCTAATGGCGGCGGTGTGCGGACTGATCAGCACGTTCGGCAGATCCCACAGCGGGCTGTCGTGCGGCAGCGGCTCGACGGCGGTCACGTCGAGGGCGGCAAACCCGACGCGGCCGTCCGACAGCGCCTCGATGAGCGCCGGCTCATCGACCGTGCTCCCCCGCCCGACGTTGACGATGGAAGCGCCCGGCTTGATCGCGGCGAGCACTTGGCGGCTCAGCATCCCGTCGGTCTGGGCGGTGCCGGGCAGGGCGAGGACGATCGCATCGACGGTCGCGGCCACCTCGGCGAACTTGTCGGTCAGATAGACGTGGGCCACGCCCGGCACCTCGACGATGCGCCGGTGCACGCCGACGACGCGGTATCCGAGCCCCGCGAGCTTGGATGCCGTGAGCCGCCCGATCGAGCCCAGCCCGACCACCGCGACCGTCAGATCGGGGGCGAGCGGCATCGTCACGCGCGGCGCCCACTCGTGCCGGATCTGCGCGGTGCGAAGGTAGGGCAGCATCTTGGCGCCGGCCAACACGCCGAACACGGCGAACTCGGCGAGCGGTTCGGCGTGCACCCCGGCGGAGGTGGTGAACAGGATGCGGCCGAGCGCGTCGTCGTCCAGGTGCGCGGCCCGCACCTGCTGGCCTCCCCCCGCCGGAATGGTGTGCACCCAGCGCAGCCCGGGATTCGCCACGACCGTGCGCGCCAACGCCGCGCCCGAGTGGTCGGGAACGCCGAACAGCACCTCGGCGGTGTCGACGAGCTTCTCGAACCGGGCCTGCTCCTCGGGGGTGCGCTGGTGGCGCACCATCCAGTTGTGCGATGGCGGCCCCAGCAGCGACGGTTCGAAGACGACGTCGAGGCGCGGCTCCCGGCTGCGCAGCAACGCGATGTTCTCGTCGGTCTGAGCGGTCGCGACCACGACGCGCACGCGGTCAGGCATCGGCCGTCCTTTCGAGCGATGCGAGGAGCGTCGAGACGAGCCGGGCCACCGGGGTCGCGACGTCGACCGTCAGGGCATGCTCGTCGGGGCCGGGGACCTCGAGCGTCGCCAGTTGCGAGTCGAGCAACGAGGTCGGCATGAAGTGCCCGGGGCGGGCGGCCATGCGCGAGGCGAGCAGGGTGCGGCTTCCGTCGAGGAACACGAGCCGAAGCGTCGGGGCCGCCGCCCTCAGCCGATCGCGGTACTGCCGTTTCAGAGCCGAGCAGGCGACGACGACGGGGCCGGCCGCGAGGACCTGGCCGATGGCGTCCAACCAGGGGGCGCGATCGGCATCGTCGAGCGGAATGCCGGCCGCCATCTTCGCGACGTTCGCCGCGGGATGCAGGGAGTCGCCATCCACGAAGCGCAACCCGAGCGCGTCGGCAAGCGCCGCTCCGACCGTCGACTTGCCGGAGCCGGAGACCCCCATGACGACGACGGGGCGCGAGAACGGCATCGAGCCAACGGTAGCCTGGGAACCATGGCTGAACCGACCCCCCAGGCGAACATCGGCGTTGTCGGACTGGCGGTGATGGGCTCGAACCTGGCCCGCAACCTCGCCAGCCGCGCCGGCAACACCGTCGCGATCTTCAACCGCAGCTACGAGAAGACTCAGACCCTGATGGATGAGCATCCGGAGGCGGGCTTCGTGCCGAGCCCGGACTATGCGGCGTTCGCGGCATCCATCTCGAAGCCGCGCACCGCGCTCATCATGGTGCAGGCGGGCAAGGGCACCGACGCGGTGATCGACGAGCTCGTCAAGGTCTTCGAGCCGGGCGACATCATCATCGACGGCGGCAACGCGCTGTTCACCGACACCATCCGCCGAGAGAAGGCGGTGCGCGAGACGGGGATCAACTTCGTCGGCGCCGGCATCTCGGGCGGCGAGGAGGGTGCACTGCACGGGCCGTCGATCATGCCCGGCGGATCGGACGAGGCCTGGCAGACGATCGGCCCGATCCTGAAATCCATCGCTGCGGTCGCCGAGGGCGAGCCCTGCGTGACCCACGTCGGACACGACGGGGCCGGCCACTTCGTCAAGATGGTGCACAACGGCATCGAGTACGCCGACATGCAGCTCATCGCCGAGGCCTACGACCTGATCCGGCGCGGCACCGGCAAGAGCCCCGCCGAGATCTCGGAGGTCTTCGCCGAGTGGAACAAGGGCGAGCTCGAGAGCTACCTGATCGAGATCACCGCCGAGGTGCTGAAGCAGGTGGATGCCGACACCGGCAAGCCGCTCGTCGATGTGATCCTCGACCAGGCAGGCGCCAAGGGCACCGGGGCCTGGACCGTGCAGACCGCGCTGGACCTGGGCGTGCCGGTATCCGGGATCGCCGAAGCGGTCTTCGCGCGCAGCCTGTCGAGCAAGCCCGCGCAGCGCGCGGCCGCGCGCACCCTGCCCGGCCCGGACGACAGCTGGACCGAGACCGACGTCGACGAGTTCATCGAAGACGTGCGGTTGGCGCTGTTCGCGTCGAAGATCGTCGCCTACTCGCAGGGCTTCGACGAGATCGTGGCCGGTGCGGCGCAGTACGGCTGGGACATCAAGAAGGGCGACATCGCCAAGATCTGGCGTGGCGGCTGCATCATCCGCGCGCAGTTCCTCAACCGGATCACCGAGGCCTACGCAACGGACAACGGCCTCGTGGCCCTGCTCACCGCGCCCTACTTCGTCGAGGCGCTCGAGCGCGCCCAGGGCTCGTGGCGCCGGGTCGTCTCGATGGCGGCGCACGCGGGGGTGCCGTCGCCGGCCTTCTCGTCGTCGCTGGCCTACTACGACGGACTGCGGGCCGACCGCCTGCCGGCCGCTCTGATCCAGGGGCAGCGCGACTTCTTCGGCGCGCACACCTACAAGCGCATCGACAAGGACGGGACCTTCCACACGCTCTGGTCGGGCGACCGCAGTGAGATCGAGGCTGAGCCGGCGGCGCATTAGGAGCGACCAGCGGGCGGGACCTTCGGCACTGTCCTGCAGACGGGGACCTTCCTAGCCTCAGGGTCAGGACATCGACCCGTCCCGCTGGAGGTCACCGTGCATCCTGTACTCGCGCTCGCTGCCGAGGGCGGAGGCACCATCTATCTCGGATGGGGCGCCTTCACCATTCAACTCGGCAACTTCATCGTCATCGCCTCGATGGTCGTCCTGTTCGTCCTGGCCCTGGTGCTTCCCTTCCCCACCGGACGGAAACGGCGATGAGCGCCGAGCCGCGCCGGGACGACCTCGAGTTCGAGGTCGAGCCGTACTCGACCTGGACCGGTCGTGCCCGGCGCTGGATGCTGACCAAGCTCCCACCCGACAAGCTGCTGCCCGAGAGCCAACCGAGCTATGTCGCATCCTGGATCTACGTGTTCGGCATGGGTGCGATCGCCTCGCTCGCGGTCGTCATCGCCTCGGGGCTGGTTCTGAGCCTGAACGGACCGAGTTGGTGGCATGTCTCGCCCCTTGGCCATTTCGTCAACAGCACCCACCTGTGGAGCGTCGAGTTCTTCTTCCTCTTCATGGTCGTGCACCTGTGGGGCAAGTTCTGGATGGCGGCATGGCGGGGCGGCCGAGTTCTCACCTGGATCACCGGCGTGCTGTCGTTCGTCGTAGGCATCGCCGCCGCCTTCACCGGTTACCTGCTCCAGACCAACTTCGAGTCGCAGTGGATCTCGTTCGAGGCCAAGGACGCGCTGAACGCCGCCGGCATCGGCGGCTGGTTCAACGTCGTGAACCTCGGCCAGATGTTCACCTGGCACATCGTGCTGATGCCGCTGGGGGTCGCGGCGATCGTGGCCCTGCACGTCGTCCTCGTGCGGATGCACGGCGTCGTCCCGCCGATCGACGCGGCGGACGGCGATGCCCAGCTCGCCCATGCGAAGGAGGGGTCGGAATGACCACCACCAAGCCCGCTCGCCGCGAGAACCCCATGTCGTGGCGCACCGGCACCGGGATCGCGGGCCGCACGTGGACGGGCGCCGTGCGCGAGTACGACCTCTTCAAGGAGCTGACCATCGGGCTCATCGCGGTGGTCGTGCTCGTCATCGCGGCATCCGCTCTCTTCGGTTCTCCGGATGACAAAGCGGTCAGCCTGAAGTCGTGGGCGGTCGCTCAACCCTCCGATTTCGTGGCCACAGCCACCGCCGAGCTCGGCGGGACCAGCGACACGGCCGGGTACGGGCCTCCGTACAACTCGACGCCGGATGCCACGCAGACCCTCGGCCCGATCGACCTTCAGAGCCTGGCCGGCGTGAAGCTGCCGATCGACACGGCCCAGGCCTTCGTGCTCGGGCCCTTGTCGAGCCTGCCGGTGCCGCCGTCGGGAGTCGCCACCTGGAAGGCCGCGAGCGCCAAGCAGCAAACGGCCTGGACCGACGCCTACTCGAAGGCGTTGGACAAGGCCAAGGACCACGACCCGGCCAACGTGGCCGCGGGCGACTACGGGCCCGTTCCGGCTCTCATGCGCACGCTGCTCACGATGGCCAAGCAGGGCTCGCTCGACAGCGTGATCTCGGCGCAGGGCAAGTTCTACAACCTCGACTACACGCCCGCGATCCTGTTCATGGGCGACGGGGCATACCTCAACGATCTGGCGGCCGGGCTGCACCTCAGCGGCGACCAGTGGGGGATGATGAACGAGACGGGCAACTACCCCGGGCAGTCATGGTTGTGGCTGTTCTCGTTCTTCTATCAGATCGAGCCGTTCGCCTCGCTGCCGAACGCCGACATCGTGGTCGTGGTGCTGGTCGCGATCCTGACCCTGGCGCTGCTGCTCGTGCCGTTCATCCCGGGGCTTCGCTCGATCCCCCGGCTGATCCCCGTTCACCGCTTGGTGTGGCGGGACTACTACCGGCGGCGCTGAACACTAGACGCCGCGACGCGGTCGGAGCACGAGGCGCAGGAGGGCGCGGACTCCGACCGCGGCGAGGGCGACTGCCGCGACTGCGACGACGGCCTGCCAGGGGGTCGAGAGGGCCAGCGCCGCACACCCCAGCAACCCGAGAACTGCGAGCACCGGAACGCGCGTGCCGAGGCGGCGGGCCCGGCCGATCGCGGCGAGATGCGCCACGGCGTAGTAGCCGAGCACCGCGCAGGCCGAGACGCCCACCAGCCGCGCCGGATCCAGCAACAGGACGGCGGCGACCCCCACGACCGCGACGACGAGTTCGGCGATCACGGGTGTCGCGGTGCGCTCCGAGATGCGGGCGAGCCTGCCCGGCAGTTCGCCGTCGCGCGCCATGGCCAGCGAGGTGCGGCTCAGTCCGGCGAGCACGCTCAGCAGCGAGCCCAGGCAGGCGACCGCGGCCGCGATCCTGATCACCGTCTCGGCGCCCGGGCCGACCGCGTCGGCGAGCGGAGAACTGCTCGTGGCGAGGGCGCGCGCTCCCAGGCGCAGCAGCAGCACCGTCGCGGTCGCGGCCGACAGGAGCAGCACGACGGCCAGGGCCGCGATCACGGCGCGAGGCAGCGTGCGGCTAGGATCGCGTACCTCCTCGCCCAGCGTCGCGATCCGCGCATAGCCCGCGAAGGTGAAGAAGATCAGGGCCGCGGCCTGCAGCACCCCGAGCACGCCCCCGGTGAGTGCGACCGGTGAGCGCGGGGGCGCGCCGGCGCCCTGCACGGCGGTCACGACCAGCACGGTGACGAGGACCGCCACCACGGCGCCCGCGACGATCGTGCTCACCACGGCCGTGCTGCGGACCCCGGTCGCGTTGACGATCGCGAGCACGACGACTGCCGCCACGGCGATCGGCCGGGCGAACTCGGGCCACAGATACGCCCCCGCGATCGAGGCGATCGCCGCCACGGACGCGGTCTTGCCCACCAGGAACAGCACGCCCGCGACGAAGCCGGGCAGCGGTCCGAGTTCGGCGCGACCGTACGCATAGGCGCCTCCCGAGACCGGGTGCGCCAACGCGAGCCGGGTGGTGCTCAGCGCGTTGAGCGCGGCCACCGCGGCTGCCACCGGCAGGGCGATCAGGATGCCGGCCCCGGCATCCCCGGCGGCGGGCGCCCACACGAAGAAGATGCCCGCGCCGAGCATCGACGCGACGCCGATCGCGGTCGCGGCGGGGATGCCGAGGCGGCGTTGCAGCTGGGTCACGGTCGGATCGTAGCCCGGCCCGATGAACTCGAAACGGCGGTCGGCCGCGTGCGAGACTGGAAGCACCATGTCGGACGACGAGTACCATCCCGAGCTCGCCGGATACGTGCCGACCGAGGGCCGCTCGATCCGGCATCCGATCACGCTCACCGTGATCCGGGTGGTCATCGTGATCGCGGTCGTCGCGCTCGTGCTCCCCGGGGTGATCTACACGATCAGCGTGCAGGTCGCGACGGCCGGGGCCGCGTGCGCGATCGTCGTGTCGTCAGCGGCCCCCGACGCGACACCGGATGCGCGGCTTCAGCTCTGGGGCGGCAACGGTCCGGGCTGGTACTGCTACGCGCGAAGCTTCGACGGCTCGGAGGTCATGTTGCGCTCGCTCGGGATGATCCCCGGGCTCATCTACCGCCCGTCGGGCGTCCCGGCCTGAGCCCGCCGATGGAAGCACCGCGAAGGGAAGCACGGTGAAGCCCGGTCCCGACCTCAGTGCGGCGGATGCCGCGCGCTGGGACGACCTCACCGCCGAGTTCCTCACGAAGCCGGGCGTCACGCTCGAACGGGCCTTCAGCCGGATCTCGCTCATGGTCGGCGGCAAGCTGTTCGCCTCGGCGGGGCACGGCGGCCTGCTGATCAAGGTCGGCGCCGAGCGGGTCGCCGAGCTCATCGCGACCGGTCAGGGCCAGCCGTTCTCGACGGGCGGCAACCGGGTCATGCGCGAGTGGGTGGTCGCGGCTCCCACGACGGACTGGCGAGCCCTGGCCGCCGAGTCGATGGCGTTCGTGTCGCGAGCTGATCGCTCAGAGTGACGCGACAGCGTCACGCCTCAGCTCGCCGCGATAGCGGGAGCATTCCGTGCTACGCGGCTCCGTCGAACATCGAAGTGACCGACCCGTCGTCGAACACCTCGTGGATCGCCCGGGCGAGCAGGGGCGCGATCGGCAGCACGGTCAGTCGGCTCCACCGCTTCTCGGCCGCGATCGGCAGCGTATCGGTGACGACGACCGAGTCGATGAACTCGCTCTGGAGGATCTCGACCGCCGGATCCGAGAACACCGCGTGCGTCGCGGCGACCACGACCGCCGTCGCGCCGTGCTGCTTCAGCGCCTCGGCGGCCTTGGCGATGGTACGCCCGGTGTCGATCAGGTCGTCGACGATGAGGCAGGTGCGGCCCTCGACCGGTCCGATGATCTCGTGCACGCTCACCTGGTTCGGCACGAGCGGATCGCGGCGCTTGTGGATGATCGCGAGCGGCGCGCCCATCTTGTCGCTCCAGACGTCGGCGACGCGCACGCGGCCCATGTCGGGCGAGACGACGGTGAGCGTGGTCGGGTCGAGCTGCGCCTGGAAGTGCTCGAGCAGCACGGGCATCGCGAACAGGTGATCGACCGGTCCGTCGAAGAAGCCCTGGATCTGTGCCGCGTGCAGGTCGACGCTCATGATCCGGTTCGCGCCCGCCGCCTTGAACAGGTCGGCGACCAGCCGCGCCGAGATCGGCTCGCGGCCACGGCCCTTCTTGTCTTGCCGGGCGTAGGGATAGAAGGGGGCGACGACGGTGATGCGCTTCGCGCTGGCGCGTTTGGCGGCATCCACCATGATCAGTTGCTCCATCAGCCACTCGTTGATCGGGCTGGTGTGCGACTGGATGACGAAGATGTCGGCCCCGCGGACGCTGCCGTCGAAGCGTGCGTAGATCTCGCCGTTCGCGAAGGTGCGCGCGTCGGTGTGCATGAGCTCGGTGCCCAGCTCCTGCGCGACCGCCTCGGCCAGGGCCATATGCGCCCGACCGGACACCAGCACGAGTCGTTTTCCGCCGCTGCTGGTGATCTCCGTCACGCGATGCCCTCCGTCTTCGGATGGCCAGTCTATCGGGAGCGTCCCCGTCAGTCGGTGCCCTCGGTCGCGGCGTGCGAGGCCGCGTCGGCCGCCGCCGTGCCCGCGCGATTCTTCTCGGTCCAGCCCTCGACGTTGCGCTGCGGGGCGACGCTGATCGCGAGTGCGCCGGGCGGGACATCCTTGCGGACCACTGCCCCCGCACCCACCTTCGCGCCGTCGCCGATCGTCACCGGCGCGACGAACACGTTGTGCACCCCCGTGTGCACGTGCGCGCCGATGGTGGTCGCGTGCTTGGCGATGTCGTCGTAGTTGGCGGTCACGCCGCCCGCCCCGATGTTGGTGCCCTCGCCGATCGTGACGTCGCCCATGTAGCTCAGATGCGGCACCTTGCTGCCGGCACCGATCTTGGCGTTCTTGGTCTCGACGAAGGTGCCGATCTTGCCGTCCTCGCCGAGTTCGGTGCCCGGGCGCAGGTAGGCGAACGGCCCGACGGATGCCCCGGCCGCGATCACCGCCAGCGTCGCGTCGCTGCGCGAGATGGTCGCGTTCTCGCCGATCTCGCAGTCGACCAGGGTGGTCTGCGGTCCGATCCGGGCGCCGCGCGCGACGGTGGTCGCGCCCGCGATGTGGGTGCCCGGCAGCAGCTCGACGTCTTCGGCGAGGGAGCTGCGGATGTCGATCCAGGTGGTCGCCGGATCCTGCACCGTCACGCCCGCCAGCTGCCAGCCGCGCACGATCATCGCGTTGAGCCGGGCCGCGGTCGCTGCCAGTTGGACGCGGTCGTTCACGCCCTCGACCATCCACGCCTCGGGCGCGGGCACCGCGTCGATCACCTGTCCGGCGCCGCGCAGGAGGCCGATCACGTCGGTGAGGTACTTCTCGCCCTGGGCGTTGCCCGTTCCGACGCGTGGTAGTTCGCTGCGCAGGGCGGACGCCGCGAAAACGTACGTTCCGGAGTTGATCTCGAGGATGGTCAGTTCGTCGGGCGTCGCATCCTTCTGCTCGACGATGCGCAGCACAGCACCGCCGGCGTCGCGCACGATGCGGCCGTAGCCGGTGGCGTCGCCGACCATCGCGCTGAGGACCGTGGCGGATGCGGTGGCCCGGCGGTGCGCCTCGACCAGGTTCGCGAGCGTGCCGGCGTCGAGCAGCGGCACGTCGCCGCTGACCACGACCACATCGCCGTCGAAGCCGCCCGGCAGAGCGCCGAGCCCGAGCTCGACGGCGCGGCCGGTGCCCGGCACCTCGTCCTGATCGACCAGCGTCGCCTCGGGCATCAGTTCGAGCACGGCCTCGGACACCGCATCGCGCTCGTGGCGCACCACGACGATCACGCGCGCGGCCGACAGCTCGCGCGCGGTCGCCAGCACGTGCCCGATCAGCGGGACCCCGGCCAGCGGGTGCAGCACCTTGGCCCGCGAACTCTTCATGCGGGTGCCCTGCCCGGCGGCGAGGACGATGACGGCGAGGCGGGGGTCGGTCATGAGGACATTGTCGCAGCCGACACCGCTCGGGCGTGCCGCTATCGTCGCACCGTGACCACTGCACGTGAGCTGATCGGGCGTCCGGCGATCGTGTCGTCGTATCTCGCGCCGGTGCTGCTGATCGGGGGGACCTTGATCGCCGGAGCCCTGACGCCCGGATACGACCCGGTGCGTCAGACGATCAGCGAGCTGGCGGCGGGAGACGCGCCGACCCGGGTGCTGATGACCGTGTTCTTCGTGCTGACCGGACTGTGCCACGTGGTGACGGTGACCTTCGCACGCGGCATCGGGATCGCCGGCCGGATCGTCTTTCTCATCGGCGCACTCGCGACCCTCGGGGTCGCAGCGTTCCCATTGCCCAGCGTGGCGGGCAGTTCAGCCACGCACACTGCGTTCGCCATGATCGGCTTCATCGCTCTCGCGGCCTGGCCGCTTCTGGGGATGCGTCTGCGTACAGACTTCCCATGGCTGCTTCGGCCGTTCGGATCGATCCTGGGGACCGCGATCCTGACGGCTCTGTGCGTGTGGTTCCTCATCATCTGGAGCTCGCACTCCTCGCCTGTCGTCGGACTCGTCGAGCGTTTCGCGGCCGACGCGGAGTCGCTCTGGCCGGCGGTCGTCGCGACGGCGCTGTTCCGGCGTGCGCGGCGGCTGGCCGGGTAGACCGCGGGCGCTTCCGCCGTCGGACTTGCTGTGCCAAAGTGATAGCTGCTCAATGTGTGAGTTGCTCTAGGGGAAGGACGCCATGCCCAGCACCCGAGAGATCGCGCCGCACGTCACGAACCCGGTGACGACGGGCTCGGCGCCCGCACTGCCCGGTCGCGCACTGCTCACCGAATCGCGTCGCCTGCTGCTGATCTGTCTCGGCTCGGGACTGGTGTACTCGGGGATTGCCAACGCGACCCACGGAGGGCCGGCGTCGAATGGATCGGGTGGAACGATCGAGGTGCAGTTGGACCTGCAGCCGAGTCCGGTGATCTACCTCGTGATCGGACTGATCTACTTCGTCGCGATCCAGTCTGTGTTGAGCCGAGCGACGAACGAAGCGCATGCGGCGCGGATCCTTCGTCGGGCCGGGCGGGTCGTCATGATCACGGCGGCCGCGTCGGCGGTGATCGCCTTGGTGTGGTTCTTCAGCGTGCCGCTTGAGGGCTGGCCGCACCCGGTGACGTGGATCGCGCCGTTCCTGTTCGGGACGCAGAGCGTCGTCACGGCGCGCTGAGGGGCGGGATCCATCATGAGAACTCCCACCACCGTGACCAGGCTGCTGACTGGCACACTCTTGAGCGCGACATTCGGAGCCCTGTTCTTCGTGTTGAGCGCGTTCATGTCGCACGAGAGCAACACCTACGTGCCCGCGATCTCGATTGCCATCGCGTGCGCGGCGGCATTCGTGGGCTTCTTCATCGCGTACCTGGTGGCGTCGACACCCAGGCGGTGACCAGATCCGTCAGAGGTGTGCGCGCTACGGACGCAATCCGTCCAAGGCGAGCTGCAGCACGCGCTCGCGCTGGGCGTCGTCGGTGAAACTGACGCCGGCGATGCCGGACACCATGAAGAGAACGTCCGTGATATCCGCGTCGGCGCGGATCTCGCCCGCGGCCTGTGCGCGCTTCAGCACCGGTTCACCCGCTCCGTACATGATGACGCGGCACTTCTTGAAGGTGTCCGACTCCTTGTTGAGACCATCGAGCAGCGCGCGCTTGTTCTTGGCGTACTCCACGAAACGGTTGATCCAGGCTCGGAACGCCTCACCCGGCTCGAGCGCCAATGACTCGTCGCTGACGCGCACGAGCCCGGCGATCTCTTCGACGTAGAGCGCTTCGAGAAAGGCCTCTCGCGTCGGGAAATTGCGGTACAGCGTGCCGATGCCCACACCCGCGCGGCGCGCAACGTCTTCCAGCGAGGTCTCTGAGCCGTTCTCGGCGAAGGCGGCGCGCCCTGCCTCGAGGAGCGCGTCGAAGTTGCGGCGGGCATCCGCGCGCTGCGGACGCTCCAGGGCGATCGTCGTCAGATCGGGATGGGTCTCGACGGCCATTGTCGGGCGCCTTTCTGTCGAAATCATGTCGCGGGGTTGCGAAACGGAGGCACCCTCCGCTACGGTGGGTAAACGGAGGCAACCTCCGAATGGAGTCTCCCTCCACTATAGCGGAGGACGCCTCCGAAATCATCCATCTGCTCTCGAACGGAATCCCGTGCTTCGTCGTTCACCCCTCGTCATCTTCGGCATTCTGGCCATCGGCCTCGCCTCGCTGACCATGCTCCAGTCGTTGGTGGTGCCGGTGCTCCCGGCGCTCCAACTGGAGTTCCACACCTCCCCCAGCCTCATCACCTGGACGTTGACGGCCTGGCTGCTGTCGGCGGCGATCGCCACGCCGATCCTGGGCCGCGTCGGCGACATGGTCGGCAAGCGCCGCACCCTGCTCGTCGTGCTCGCAGCCCTCGCGCTCGGCAGTCTCATCGCCGCCACGGCGCCGACGATCGGCGTGCTGCTGATCGGTCGAGTGGTGCAGGGACTCGGCGGCGCGATGTTCCCGCTCGCGTTCGGGATCATCCGCGACAATCTCCCCGCTGCCAGGGTGCCTGCGGCGATCGGCGCCCTCTCGGCCGTCATCGCGGTGGGGAGCGGCCTCGGCACGATCCTGGCCGGCCCGATCGTCGAGGGTCTCGGATGGCGCTGGCTGTTCTGGATCCCGCTGATCGCAACCGCGGTCGCCGGAGTGCTGGCCGCCCTTGTCATCCCCGAGTCGACCTCGCGCGCGGAAGGCCGCATCAACTGGCCGGCGGCGGTCCTTCTCGCCGGATGGTTGGTGGCGTTGCTCATGCCCCTCAGCGAGGGAATGGTGTGGGGCTGGGGCTCGCCGCTCGTGATCGGGCTGTTCGTTCTCGCCGCCGTCCTGCTCGCGGCCTGGATCGTGGTCGAGGTGCGCTCGCGCACCCCCCTGATCGACATGCAGATCATGCGCCTGCCGGGCGTCTGGACCGTCAACCTGGCCGCCCTCTTCATCGGCGCCGGGATGTTCGGGATCTCCGCCTTCTTCCCCCGCTTCGTGCAGACCCCGGTCTCGGCCGGGTACGGCTTCGGAGCCACGGTCGGCGAGTCGGGCATCCTGATGCTGCCGATGCTGATCGCGATGGCGCTCGCCGGCTTCGCGAGCGGGCCACTGGGACGCCGGATCGGGTTCACCGCGCAGCTGGTGGGAGGCGCGGTTCTCATGGTGATCGCGGCTCTCGGCTTCGCGTTCGAGCACGGCAGCACGTTGGCCGTGTCGATCGAGGCCGGGATCACCGGCGTCGGACTGGGGATCGCATACGCGGCGATGACCTCCCTCATCGTGCAGGGCGTGCCCACCTCGCAGACCGGCGTCGCCAGCGGCATGAACGCCAACATCCGCACGATCGGCGGCGCGCTCGGGTCGACGATCATGGCGGCGATCGTGACGAGCTCGCTCGAGCCGAGCGGGCTGCCGCGGGAGTCCGGCTACACGAACGGATACCTGGTGCTCGCGATCTTCGGGTTCGGTGCGGTTGTGGCCGGGTTGATCCTGCCGGTGCTGCGACGGGGCCGCGCGGCGCGGGCGACTGCGGCGGAGGTCGACGAGGTCGTGGTGGAGTCGCCGCTCTTCGAGGCGGCGTAGTCCTGTCGCACGCGTTCTGGTTGTGAAGGACAGTCCTTCATAACCAGAACGTCGCGACCAAGGCTTCGGGTCCGGCGCGTTCGTCAGCGCGCCGGGCTCGAACTGCGTTGCGGGGCTCGAGTTCGGCCTCTCCCCGCTCGGGCGCTAGCGGCGCCCGAACATCGGCGGAGCTCTTCGAAACGACACGTCAGTGTCGTTTCGAAGAGCTCCGCCCCCAGGATTCGAACCCGGACCGTACGGCACCAAAGGCCGATGTGCTGCCATTACACCAGAGCGGAACGCGCACCGAGAGCCGCAGCATCCGGCGCGACGTCAAGTCTGCCAGACCGCCGGGTGCCGGAGCTGAGCCGACGATAATGGGCAGATGCCCACCTCCGACGAAGTCGACCGCATCGTCGACGACTGGTCGCGCGAGCGTCCGGATGTGGACTTCGCGCCGATGCAGGTGCTGTCGCGCGTCGCACGCCTGAGCAAGCACCTCGACCGGGCTCGGCGCACGGCCTTCGAGGCGTCCGATCTCGAGCCGTGGGAGTTCGACGTCCTGGCCGCGCTGCGCCGCGCGGGCGCGCCCTACCAGCTCAGCCCCAAGGCCCTGCTGCAGCAGACCCTGGTGAGCAGCGGCACGATGACCAACCGCATCGACCGCCTGGTCGAGCGGCGTCTCGTCGAGCGGCACACCGACCCGCACGACGGCCGCGGCGTCCTCGTGATGCTCACGGCACGCGGGCGGCGGGCCGTGGACGACGCGATCAGCGAGCTGCTCGCCGACGAAGCGCAGTTGCTGCAGGCTCTGTCATCCGCAGATCAGGAGCGCCTCAGCGCGCTGCTGCGCAAGCTCAGCCTCGACTACGACTGAGGGGCTCCACCCTCAGCGCCCTAGTCTGACTCCATGCCCGTGGCCGAAGACCTCGAGGCGCCGGTGATCGAGCGGCGGCTCTCGCTGATCCGCGATGGGTTCGGCAACTCGGCGAAGGCCCACGAGCACCGGTTGCTGCGAGCCGCGCGGCCCGCTCTGCCCCTGCTGAACTGGCTGGGCCAGTTCGCGCATCCGCTGCTCAAGGTGCCGGGGCTCGGCTGGATCACCGCCGACCCGCGCACCGCCCGCGGGCTGCTCAACGACCCCGAGCACCTCACCCTGCTCAGCGAGGGCGGCGTCGGGCACCTGTGGGCGCAGATCCTCGGCGACTGGGTGTACGAGCTGTTCGACGGGCCCGGCCACTACGACCTGCGCACCCGCAGCCGCGAGCTGTTCACCGCTAAGACCAGCGCGGCGTTCGTGAAGAAGGCATGGGGCGAACGGATGGATGCGGCGCGCGCCGCGTTCGAGGCGGGTCACGAGCTCGACCTCGCCGATCTCAGCCGGGTGCTGGTGGGGCACATGGTGATCACGCTGCTCGGCCTCCCCGTGGATGCCGCGGCGCACGACGACCCCGACGACGCCTACCGCGAGATCTTCGCCACCGGCGAGCAGCTGGCATCCACCGCGCTGGGCACCACGGCCGATACGGTGCTCCCGCCCGAGAAGATCGCCGCCGCCCGTGTGATCGTCGAGCGGCTCACCGGGCACATCGACGCGGTGTTCGGCACGGCGCCTCCGGACACCGTCATCGGCCGCTGCCGCGAACTCGGCTTGAGCATCCAGGAGACCAAGGGGCTGGCGACGCTGCTGATGGTCGCGGGCACCGAGACCGCCGCGTCGGCCATGGCGCGCACCGCGGCGCTGCTGCACGACTCGGGCGAGCAGCACCGGTTGCTGGCCGCACCGAAACACAAGGACGACGCCGTGCGTGAGGCACTGCGCGTCACCAGCCCGGCGCCCATCATCGGCCGCTCGGTGCTGGCCGATCTGTCGATCAGCGGTCGCACGCTCAAGGCCGGCGAACGCGTCGTCGTGCTCACGTGGACGGCCAACAACCTGGCGGGCGACTACCGCATCGACCGCCCGTACCTGCCGCAGCACCGCCAACTGTGGTTCGGCGCCGGACGGCACCTGTGCCTCGGCGGACCGCTGGCGCGGGCCGAACTCGAGGCCGTTGTCGACCTGCTGCTGGGCGACGGGCGGCCCTTCGAGATCGTGTCGCGTCGCTACGGGCGCAAGGTGCTGATCCCGGCGTATGCGTCGTTGGTGATCCGGAAGGATCACTCATAAGGCACAGTGTGCGGCGTCAGTGAAAGCGTCGTTCACCATGACTCGGCGCCCGACAGGTTCGTCGGGGTCGGCCGGTAGTCGAGCCGCGTGCGCGCGGCGGTGAGGTTGAGGGTGCGCTCGAGCCCGAGCTGGCTCACCGCGTAGCGCGTCAGGCGGGGGCGGCGACCCGTGACGCGCGCCGCGCGCTCGAGCGCGCCGGCCAGCGCGAAGGCCCGGCGATACGGCAGAGACACGAGGCGGGCGGGAACGCCGCGGCGTTCCAGGAACTCGCGCAGCACGACCGAGAGCAGCACCGGCGAGTCGTCGGCGACGTTGTAGGTTCCGGGCGGACTGCTCGGATCGAGCGCGCGCCGCACGGCCAGCACCAGGTTGTCGACGTGGGTCAACGAGTGCCGCACCTCGGCTCCCTCGGGCAGCACCAGGCGTCCGCCCGAACGGGTGAGGCGCACCGCCGCCAGCAGGCGCGGCAGCAGCGTGGTGTCGCCGGGCCCGTAGACGGCGTGCGGGCGCAGGATCGCGGCATCCACCCCGGCCAGTTCGAGCTCGGCCACGGCCTTCGACGCCGAATAGCTGCTCAGAAAGCGCCGGGCCGGCGGCAGCTCCTCGCTCGCATCGATGGTCGGCGAGAAGGCGTCGTAAACGCTCGACGTCGACAGGTGCACGACGCGAGCACCCGCGAAGCTGCGCACCACGTTGCGGGTGCCGTCGCGGTTGACCCGCAGCGCCGCATCGATCGGGGCCCAATCGTCGGCCAGGGCGGCCGCATGTACGACCGCCTCGAAGTCGCGGTCGCCGCGCAGCGGACCCGCCGCGATGTCCCAGATGCGGTAGCTTCCGGCCGGATGCGACCAGCCGCCGGCCCGGCGGCCGAACCCCACCACCTCGTGGTCGGCATCCGCGAGGGCGGTGGCGACGGCCGCGCCGATGAAGCCGGACGCGCCGGTGACCGCGATCCTCATCCGACCCCCTCGAGTGCCGCCCGCACCTGCGCGGTGAGGGTGGCGCGGTCGAGCTTGCGGCTGCGTCCGGCGCGAGGCAGTTCGGGCACGGCGAGCACCGCGTCGGGCAGCACCCCCGCATCGATCAGGCCCGGCAGCGCGCCGGCCACGGCGCGTGCGACCGGATGCTCCGCACTGGGGAACCGCGGGGCGTCGCGATCCGGAACGACGATCACGACCACGCGGTCGTCGCCGATCTCGTCCGGGATGCCGACCATCGCGGCGTCGGCGACCCCCGGCATCCCGGCGATGATCGGCTCGTACAGACCCGGATACACGTTCTGGCTGCCGCGGATGAACATGTCCTTGCGGCGCCCGAGCAGCGTGAGATTCTCGCCATCGAGCCGCGCCAGGTCGCCGGTCGCGAGCTCGGTGAGCGGATGCTCGGGCAGCTCGGCGAGGTAGCCGCGCGCCAGCCCGGCGCCGCTCAGCATCAACTCGTCGCCGCCGTCTTCGGTCTGAGCGAGCCTCGCGCGCACGCTCGGGACGAGCCGGCCGACCCAATCGCCGTCCTGCGTGGGGGCGTCGAGCTTGGCCCGTCCGTCGGCGATCGCGACCGGGAGGATCTCGGTCATGCCGTAGACGGCGCGGATCGCGGCATCCGGAAACCGCGTCGCGATGCGCTGGAGCAGTGGCCGCAGCACCGGCGCGCCGCCCAGGATGATCGTCTGCAGCCGGGTCGGAACCAGCTCGGGGCGCGCGTCCAGCGCCCGCAGCATCGCGTCGAGCGCGGCCGGGACCGCGAACAGCACCTCGGCGTCGGGCAGCAGCGCCAGGTACTGCTCGGGGCGCGCGCCAGGGTTGGCGCCGGTCGGCGGCATGGTCCAGTGGGCGCCGGCGATCAGCGCCGGGATGCCCACCATCAGCTGATCGGTGAGCACGCGTTGTCCCGCACGCAGCCCCACGCCCGCGGCGAAGTCGACCAGGCCCGCGCCGAGCGACTCGCGGGAGTGCACGACCGCCTTCGGGGCGTCGGTGGTGCCGGAGGTGAAGATGACGAGGGCATCCTGCTCGATGGTCGCCGGCCCCAGGATCGGCTCGGCAGCGCCCGCAGCCAAAGCACCGACAGAGAGAGCGCGTTTCGGCACCCCCGGCAGCCACGGGCCCGCGCGCAGGTGCCGTGCCTCGGGCACCAGCCGGCCGTAGGGCGCCAGTTCGAGCCCGCGGCGGCTGGCCAGGCCACGGAACGGTCCACTGGATGCCAGGTACAGCAGCGACTCGGCCGCGACCCAGCGCGGCGCGGCCAGCGCGGCACGCGCGCGGAACAGCGCCTCGCCCGCCCCCGGATCCGCGAACACCACCGTGCCGCCCGCCTCGACGATGCCCAGGGCGAGCACCACGGCATCCGGGCCCGGCCGTACCGAGAACAGCACGCGATCGCCCGGCCGCATCCCTTCGCGCAGGAGCGACGCGGCGGTCGCCCGCACGCGGCGCGCGAGCTCGCCGTAGCGGAGGGTGCGGCGTCCGAACGTGAGGGCCGCGGCATCCGGGCGCGCGTCGCAGCTCGCGAGCACCGCCGCCACCAGGTCGGTCACGGTGCGGCCTCGCGCGGCTTCGGGCGGACCGCCGCGGAGCGGAGCGTCATGGAAGCTCGACCCGTCGCTCGTCCGCCCTCAGCCGCGGTTCTGCCGAACGCGCGGGCACCCGCAGCTCGAGCGACGCGTACGACGGGATCAGCACGCCGCGAGCCGCGCGACGCCCGACGATCCCGACCGCCGGTCGCGCCAGTAGCGCGTCGAGCGTGATCCGGATCTGCGCCATCGCCAGCGGGGCCCCGAGGCAGTAGTGCACCCCCGCGCCGAACCACAGCTGCTTCAGTTGCGCGGCCGGATTCGTCAGAGGGTCGAACTCGCCCAGTGCGCGGTTCGCCGCGAAGGTCGCCAGCACGATCCGATCGCCGGGCCGCACCGCCACCCGCCCGATCGACCCGCGCCGCACGGTCGAGCGCAGCATGACGGGCGACGGCGTGGTGACCCTCAGGGCCTCGGCGATCGCCGCATCCACGAGGGCGCGGTCGGCGGCCAGCCGCGACAGCCAGCCGCTGTCGATCAGGATCGCCGCCAACCGCGGCACGAACGACACGATGGTCTCCGTTCCGGTCAGCACGAACGCGCCGACGGCACCCATGGCCTCGCGTTCGTCGAGGCCGAGCGCGCGCATCCGTCCCGGCACGGTCGACTCGTCACCGTGATAGGCGCGGACCGCGTGCTCCCCCAGCTCGGTGAGGATCGTCCGGGCCGCCGCGAGCTGGGGCGCCGTCAACCGGGGCCGGGCGAGCGAGACGAAGCCGGTGATCGCCGAGACGCGCGCGAACAGCTCGTCGTCGACGACGTCCGCGCTCAGGCCGACCAGCCGCGAGATGACCGCGCTGGCCGAGTGGCGCGCGTGCGCGACGAGGTCGACGGTCTCGCCGCGATCCAGCGCCGCACCGAGCGCCGCCGTCGCCGGCCCTAGTGATGCCGCCACCAGCCCCTCGACGAACGCCGGCGCGAACAGCGGGCCGAGCTTGCGCCGCAGTGCTGCGTGGTCGGCGCCCTCCATGTTGAGCAGCACGCTGGGGCCGAGCACCGGAGTCCACAGGTCGCTCGGCGCTCCGGGGCCGTTCTTGCTGAAGCCGGAGGTGTCCATGAGGGTCGCGCGCAGCAGGGCGGCGTCTTTCACGACGACGCCGAGGCCAGGCACCCGCCGCACCTGGCCGGGAAGAGCGCGCAGGGCGGGGTACGCGAGCGGGTGGGCGGCGCGGAGGACGCGCTCCTCCCATGCCCGTGCGAACTGGAGCGTCACCTGATGTCCACGTGCTCGGGCCGGTAGGCGTGGTCCTTGTACCAGAGCAGGGTGTTCTTGAGACCCCAGGCCTGCACGCGCCTGCTGGATCCCTGCACCACCACATCCCGCCGCCGCGCGTAGTCGCGGGTCAGCCTGCGCACCGCGTTGACCAGGGCCCGGTCCTCGTGCAGCTCCTCGATGCGGGTGCGCGGAAATCCGCCGGCCGCTACATAGAGCTCGGCGGTGATCCCCACGTTGCAACCGGCCGCCATCATGTACGGCCCGAGGTATGCCGGGTCGCGATTACCCGACCGCACCCGGCCGAACGCCTCGGCCAGCTCCACCGCACCACGCAGCGCGAGCCGGGTCGGCCAGCCCAGCCCCTCATCGTGGCGGGGTACCAGTTCGCCGCCCACGAGGCGCAGCCCGAGTCCGCCCGCGGCCCGCGGGGTGAGCGCCCGCCGCACCGAGGCGGTCCAGTCGGCGCGCGGCAGGCAGTCGGCGTCGGTGCGGGCCAGCAGTTCGGCTCCGGCGGCGATCGCGGCGCGCATGCCGGTGTCGGCGGCGGCCCCGGTGCCCTTCTCGGGCTCGTCGATCACGCGCCAGCGCGAGAAGCCGCGAACGGCGGCGAACGCGCGGATGACCTCGGCCGACCCGTCGGTCGAGTTGTTGTCGACGAACCAGACGTCGAAGTCCTGGTCGGTCTGCGACGCCAGCGCCTCCAGCGTCGGCGTCACCCCGGCCGCCTCGTTGAACACTGGAACGATCACGGCGAGCGTGGCGGCGTGCGCGGTCACAGCCGCACCACCGCCAGGCCCAGGCTGATGCCGCCCGCCAGCCCGATCAGCAGGGCCAGGCCGCCGGGCTCGAGCATCCCCGACGCGCGCGCCAGCTGAAGCTGCAGCGGCAGGGTCGCGGATGCCAGGTTGCCGTGGTCGCCGACCGTCACGATCGTGCGATCCATCGGCACCCCCAGCCGCTCGAAGATCGGCGGCAGGTACGGCACCGCGACCTGGTGGATCGCGACCAGCGAGAAGTCCTGCCAGGTCAGTCCGCGCGCGGCCAGCAGTTCCAGCACGGGCTCCGGCCCGAGCTCGAGGAAGGCGCGCTGCAGGCCGCGGCCGTCCATGTCGAAGAAGGCGGCATCCAGGTCGTGCGGGCGCATTGTCCCACCGCCCGGGAGGGTTCCGATGGACCAGTGCCGCGACACCGCGCGAAAGCGCGTCTCGATGATGCCGGCATCGGCATCCGAACACGCCTCGAGCACGACCGCAGCACCGCCGTCGCTCATCGTGTAGCCCGGGAAGGAGCTGATGAACTGGGCGTGGTCGCGCAGCTCCCAGCGCACCGCGACGCTCGGCCCCTCGCCGCTGGCGATCAGCACGCGCCGGTACTGCCCGGACCGGATCAGGGCATCGCCGACCTGCATGGCGTTCAGCACCGAGTTGCACGCGTTCTTGACGTCCATCACCGGAGCGTCGATGCCCAGCTTCGCGGCGACGATGTGACTGGTCGCGGGCTCGACCAGATCCTGACTCGCGCTGGCGAAGATCAGGAGATCCACCTCGCCGGGTGACTCGTCGAGCGCCTCCCGCGCGGCCGCCACCGCGAGATCGGAGGCCTGCCAGTCGTCCGGCTTGACGTGCACGGTCTCGACCCCGGTCATCCGCGCGATGAGGCCGGTCGGCAGCTTGAGACCGGGGTTGCGTTCGCGCAGTTCGCGTTCCGTCTCGACGGTGCGCCGGGTGCGCTCGGGCAGGTGGACGCCCAGTGCGGCGACGCGGCTGGACGGGGTCACGCTCGGAGCCTATCGGCAGCGCAGAATCCACTTTTCGACGGACCTCCCATCGCGGTCGGCCCGACGATATGCTCGCCCCGATGCCCAGAGCCCGACGTCTGTTCACGGCCGCCGCCGCCCTTGCCCTGACGGCCGGGCTCGTCGGCGCTCCCGCGCTCGCGAGCGCGCACCCGATCCGGGATGCCGCCCCGGCACCGGTCGACGCCATCGGCGCCGACGGCCTTCCATCGCGCGCGAGCGACACCTCCGCGTTCACCTTCGACTCGTTCGATGCCGTGTACACGCTCGGCCGCACGGCGAGCAAGAACTCCACGCTGCGCACGGTCGAGACCCTGGTGGCCGAGTTCCCGTCGTACGACCAGAACCGCGGGATCATCCGCGCGATCCCGGTGGAATACGACGGCCACCCCACCCAGATCAAGATCCTCTCAGTGACCGACGGTACGGGTGCCAAGCGCAGCTACGACGCCGCGCTCGACAGCAACGACAACTCCTTCTACGACGTGACCATCGCGGTGCCCAAGGGGCAGTTCGTCCACGGCAAGCAGACCTACGTGATCACCTACACGCAGCAGGACGTCACCAAGTACTTCGCCGACACCGGCGACGATGAGTTCTACTGGGATGTCAACGGCACCGGGTGGGATCAGCCGTTCGGCGAGGTGAGCGCGAAGGTGTCGCTGAGCGGATCACTCGCGTCGGCCCTCAACGGGAAGGCCGCCTGCTACTACGGCGCCGAGGGATCGACGACGCAGTGCACGATCACCCGCGCCGGCTCCGGCTTCAGCGCCGCCCAACAGAAGCTCGGCCCGCACGAGAACGTCACCGTCGCGATCGGATTCGAGCAGGGCACCTTCGCCGCGGCATCCGCCAACCCGCTCGCCTACCTCAGCGGAGTGCCGATCATCGGCGCTCTGCTCGCCGCGATCGGCTGGCTGCTCGGGCTGATCCTGCCGAGGTTCGCCTGGCGGGCGAAGGGCACCGGCATCGTGGTCGCCCAGTACGAGCCCCCGAAAGACATCGACGTGATCCTGGCCGCCAACCTCGTCGACCAGACGAAGCGCGGGTTCGCCGCCTCGATCGTCGACCTCGCCGTGCGGGGCAACCTGAAGCTCTACGCGCGCAAGGCGGGGGTCTTCGGCGGCGAGCAGTTCGGCGTCAAGCAGCTGAAGGATTCGGGGCTCGACAGCGACGAGCAGTCGCTGCTCGCGGCCCTCTCCTTCGCCGGCGACGGGCCGTCCGACGATGACGTCACCTGGCTGAAGAAGAAGGACACCACCCTCGGCATCTTCGTGCGGTCCCTGACCACGCGCGTCGCCAAGCAGGCCGAGAAGCGGGGTCTGCGCGTCAAGCCGCCGCGCTGGGCCTTCCTGACTGTGCTGATTCCGTCGGGGGTCGGGGTCGCTCTGCTCGCGATCAGCGGCATCAATGCCACCAACGGCGTCGCCTCCACCTTCGGGATCGTCGGCGCCTTCATCGGCGGATTCCTCGGCATCTTCTCGCTCAGCACCGTCAGCGGCGCGCGACCCCTCACTCGCGATGGCGCCCTCATCCGCGAGCACCTCGACGGCCTCAAGCTCTTCATCCAGCTCGCCGAGGCCGACCGGCTGAAGATGCTGCAGAGCGTCACCGGCGCCGAACGCGACGCTCAGCCGGATGGCTCGCAGGTCGTCAAGATCTACGAGAAGCTGCTGCCATATGCCGTGCTGTTCTCGCTCGAGAAGGAGTGGGCGGGCGCGCTGAGCAAGTACTACGACCAGAACCCGCCCGACTGGTACGACGGCGGCAACCTGGGTGCGTTCCAGGCTGCGTCGTTCGCCTCGGGCATCTCGTCGTTCAGCAGCAGCGCATCCAGTTCGTACTCGGGCTCGGCGAGTTCGTCGAGTTCCGGCGGATCCGGGGGCGGTGGTGGCTCCGGCGGAGGCGGCGGGGGCGGCGGAGGAGGAGGCATCTGATGCGAGCACGGAGTTGGGCAGCGGGGCTCGCGGTTCTCGCGATCGCGGCGGCCATCAGCATCCCGTCGGCGGCCGTTGCGGCACCGCAGCACACGGCGCCCGGCAATGCGGTCGCGACCCTGAACTCCGCCGGACTGCCGACCGACGTCAATGACTTCACCTTCGACTCGTTCGACGCGACATACGCGCTGAGCCAGGACTCCTCGAAGCGCTCGATGCTGCACACCACCGAAACCCTGGTGGCGAAGTTCCCCTCCTTCGACCAGAACCGCGGGATCATCCGCTCCATCCCCACGGACTACGACGGCCACTCGACCCACATCACGGTGAAGAGCGTGACCGACGGCAGCGGGCACCAGCGCAGTTACAGCATGGGCACCGACGGCGACTTCACGACGATCACGATCGCGGTGCCGCAGGGGCAGTACGTGCACGGCACGCAGACCTACGTGATCGACTACACCCAGACCGACGTCACCAAGTACTTCGCGAACACGAACGACGACGAGTTCTACTGGGACGTCAATGGCACCGGATGGCAGCAGCCCTTCGGCGAGGTCAGCGCGACCGTGACGGTGGCCCCTTCGCTCGTCTCGAAGCTGAGCGGCCAAAACGCCTGCTACCAGGGGTCGCAGGGCTCCACCCAGAAGTGCGACATCACGGCAGACAACGGCACGATCACCGCGAAGGTCGAGAAGCTCTACGAATACCAAGGGATGACGCTGGCCATCGGCTTCGCTCCCCACACCTTCGCCGGCGCGCCGTTCAACCTCATCGAGAAGATCCTCGAGATCGTGCCCGTCACTTTCCTTCTCGGACTCCTCGCCGAGATCCTCGCGGTCGGCGGCGCCATCGTGCTGCACTACCAGCTCTGGCGCCGGCGCAGCGGCGACCCGATCATCGCGCAGTACGAGCCGCCGAAGGGCGTCAGCGTGATGCTCGCCGCCAACATCGTCGGCAAGCCGAAAAAGGGCATGGCGGCGTCGATCGTCGATCTCGCGGTGCGCGGCAAGCTCCGCATCATCGAGAAACCCCAGGAGGGGTTCCAAGCCGCGCGGTTCGGCGTGCAGCAGTTGAACGTCGACGACCTGCTGCCCGACGAGGAGGGCGTGATGAACGCGCTCTTCGCCTTCACCGGCTTCGGGGACATCGGGGCGATGATCAGCAGGTTCACCGGCGCCCTGCCCCCCGGGCTCAAGGTCATCGGCGGTTCGCCCGCCGCCTCGGCCTCTGCCGACCCGGTCGACGCCAACATCAAGTGGTTCTCGAAGAGCGACACGATGCTCGGCGACGCGGTGAAGTCGCTCACGACGTCGGTCGAGCAGAACGCCGAGTCGGTGGGGCTGCGCAAGGGGCGGCATCCGGCGATCGTCACGATCATCGGCCTGCTCGCCATCCTGGGCGCCGTGCTGATGTTCATCACCGCGTTCGCCAGCGGCGACAACGGGGCGGGAATCGCGTTCGGCGTGATCGGTGCGAACGCCGGCGCCTGGATCGCGGTGCTGGTCTTCGGCCTCATCTCGGGCCTTCGACCGCTCACCGCGGAGGGGTCGAAGCTCTACGACCAGCTGCTCGGGCTGAAGATGTACATCCAACTGGCCGAGGCCGACCGCCTCCAGATGCTCCAGAGCATCTCGGGCGCCGACAAGGTGACGACGAGCGACGGCAACCAGATCGTGAAGATCTACGAGCGCTTGCTCCCCTACGCGGTGCTCTTCGGGCTCGAGAAGCAGTGGGCGGCCGAGTTGGCCAAGTACTACGGGACCACGTCTCCGGACTGGTACTCGGGCAGCAACATCGGCGCGTTCGATGTCGCCGCATTCAGCACGGGGATCGCCGCGTTCAGCGCGGTGTCGGCATCCACCACCTCGTCGTCGAGCTCGAGCAGCTTCTCGTCAAGCGGCGGTTCCGGGGGCGGCGGCTCGTCGGGCGGCGGCGGTGGCGGTGGTGGCGGCGGCGGGATCTGACATGCCCGGAATCGGTGGTTTGTTCGACGAGCTCGCGAGCGCCTTCAGTGGCGCGCGACCGCTGAGTCTGCAGGATTGTCCCGGGATGCTGCCCGGCACCGCGACGATCGTCGCCGACGAAGGCCAGAACATGGCCGAGAACTCGGGCAGCGTGGCGCTGCAACGCGAGACCTACATCGTCGACGTAGTGCCCGCGAACGGAACGGACCCGACGATCAGGGCCGAGGTTCAGTGCTGGGTCTCGTGGCTGAATCGGCCGATGGTCGGCGACAAGGTCCCGGCCGCCCACGCACCGGGAACCAAGGATGTCGCCCTGACCCTGGCCGGGCATCCCCAGTGGGACTGGCAACTGGCCGGCACCACGCAGCAGTCCGACAAGGCAGCGACGCGGGAGGCGATCCTCGACGCCCCTCCCGGCACCGAGGTGCTGCCGGGGAAGGCCGACTGGTCGGACCCCACGGGTCCGCGGTAGCTCGCTACCCCCACCCGGCCTGCTGCGCGAGATAGACCGCGTACGCCGCGCGCCACATCGCGTCGCCGTCCGGCATCGGGATGCCGGCGAGGTACCCCACCAGCGCGTCGATGATCGAATGCCAGCCCGCCCCGAAGTCGGCTCCCGAGCGGAGGGTGCCGCGGGCCATCCGATCGGGCGTCGGCGACTGCCGCAGCCGCAGCATCGTTCCGCCAGGGTGATCGCTCAGCGCGACGGCGAGCTCGACGTCGCTGCCCTGCCAGCGCAGCGTCAGTTCTCGTTCGTGATCGAGGTCGGCGACCTCGAAGCGCTGCGGCTGCGGCATGTTGTCGTCGCCCAGTGCGAAACGGTCGCCGGCGCGCAGGCTGCGCGACCGGGCCGGGTCATCCGGCCATTCGACGATCGGCCACCACCAGGCGCCGATGCGCGAGGGGTTGGTGAACGCATCCCACACCTCGGCGCGCGGGGCGCCGATGACCCGCTCGAGTTCGACCTGGGTGCCGTCGTCGGTCTTCGTGATCCAGCCGGCCACCGACGCGGCCTCGGCCTCGCGATAGGGGGGCACCAGTTCGGGCAGGGGCGTCTGCGGCGCCGAGCCGCCCAGCGCGGCGTCCAGTCGTTCGGCGTGGTGCTGCCAGCCGCCGGCGAACAGCGCGGCGCGGATCGGCGGCAAGCCGTCCTGCTGCATGACGAGCTTGGTGCCGGCGTTCGTCGGCTCGAGCGTGACGACGAGGTGCGACTCGTCGACCAGCCCGGGCTCCAACACGAGCCGCAGTCGGTGCGGCGCCTCGCATTCGACGATCTTGCCCGTGCGGCCGGCGCCGCCGTCGAAGCCGAGCGCCACGTCATCCCCGTCGATGGTCAGCGAGGCCAGCCAGCGTGCCGCACGCACCGGGTCGGTGATGGCCTGCCACAGATCGGCCGGGTCGGTGCGGAACTCCCGCTCCAGCGTCACGACCCGCCGCGCTCCCTCGGCGGACAGGTTCAGCCAGCGCTCCATCAGTCAGTCTCCTTGCTGTCAGTGCGGCGGTCGCGGATGCCGCGCGCCACCTCGGTCTCGAGCGCGTCGAGCTTGCGATCCCAGAAGCCCCGCACCTCGCGCAGCCAGTCGTCGAGCTCGTCGAATGCCTCTCGCTGCAGCCGGTAGATGCGGCGTGAACCGTCGACCTCGCTGGTGACGAGCTCGGCCTCCCGCAGCACCCGCAGGTGCCGGGATGCCGCGGGCTGGCTGATCGAGAACTCGTCGCCGACCGCGCGCGCCAGCTCGCCCGCCGTGCTCTCGCCGTGCGAGAGCAACTGCACCATGCGCCGCCGCACCGGGTCGCCGAGCGCGTCGAGAGCCTGCATGGTTCGACCGTATCACGCAGGAGTTATATAACGCAAAAGCTATTCGAGGAGGGCGCTCAGCTCGAGCCAGCGCTCCTCGAGCGCCGCCGCCTCGGACTCGAGCGACAAGAGCTCGGTCTGCAGTTTGCCGAGCCCGATGTAGTCGTTCTGATCGTGGGCGGCGAACTCGGCGTGCTTCGCGGTGATCTGGTCGGCGTACTTGGCGAGGCGGCGATCGGTGGCGGCGAGTTCCTTCTCGGCATCGCGCTTGCGCGCGCCTTGTAGGGGAGCGAGGCCATTTCTGGCCTCGCTCACGGCGCCAGCGCCGACGGGCGTCCCGGCCGTCGGTTGTCGGGTCGAGTTGCTGGTGTTGAGAGCGCGGAGCTTCAGGTACTCCTCCACCCCGCCCGGCAGGTGCCGCAGGCGCCCGTCCAGCACGGCGTACTGTTGGTCGGTCACGCGCTCGAGCAGGTACCGGTCGTGGGACACGACGAGCAGGGTGCCCGGCCACGAGTCGAGCAGGTCCTCCATCGCGGCCAGCATGTCGGTGTCGAGGTCGTTGGTGGGCTCGTCGAGGATCAGCACGTTCGGCTCGTCGAGCAGGATCAGCAGCAACTGGAGGCGGCGCTTCTGGCCGCCGCTGAGATCCTTCACCGGGGTCGACAGCTGCGCGCTGGTGAATCCGAGCCGCTCGAGCAGCTGCCCCGGCGTCAGCTCGACACCGCCGCTCACGTACGACGACCGCTGCCGGGCGATCACCGCGCTGACCCGGTCGTTCGCGATCTCGGTGAGCTCGTCGAGCCGCTGGTCGAGGATCGCCAGCTTCACGGTCTTGCCGCGCTTCACCGTGCCCGTGGTCGGCGCGACCGTGCCGGCTACCAGCCCGAGCAGCGTCGACTTGCCTGCTCCGTTCACCCCGAGGATGCCGGTGCGCTCCCCCGGGGCGATACGCCACTCGATGTCGCGCAGCACCGGCAGCGCACCGATGCCGCCGTCCGGCTCGGTGACCGCGTAGGTGACGGAGGCGTCGAGCAGGTCCACCACGTCCTTGCCGAGCCGCGACACGGCCAGCCGCGCGAGCGAGACCGAGTCGCGGATCGGCGGGACGTCGTCGATCAGGGCGGCAGCGGCATCCATCCGGAACTTGGGTTTCGTGGTGCGCGCCGGAGCCCCGCGCCGCAGCCAGGCCAGCTCTTTGCGCAGCAGGTTCTGCCGCTTCGACTCGGAGGCCGCCGCCATGCGATCGCGCTCCACCCGCTGCAGAATGTAGGCCGCGTAGCCGCCCTCGAAGGGCTCGACGATCCCGTCGTGCACCTCCCAGGTGTCGGTTGAGACCTCGTCGAGGAACCACCGGTCGTGGGTGACCACCACGAGCCCGCCCTGGTTGGCCGGCCAGCGTTTCTTCAGGTGCTGGGCGAGCCAGGCGACGCCCTCGACGTCGAGGTGGTTGGTGGGCTCGTCGAGGAAGACGACGTCCCAGTCGTGCGTCAGCAGGGCAGCGAGCGCGACTCGACGGCGCTGACCGCCGCTCAGGTCGTCGACCAGGGCATCCCAACGGATGTCGCCGACCAGTCCCGCGATCACGTCGCGCACCCGCGCATCGCCCGCCCACTCGTGCTCGGGCCGGTCGCCGACCACCGTCTGCGCCACGGTCAGCCCGGTCACCAGGGCGTCGGACTGGTCGAGCATGCCGAGGGTGACGCCACCGCGGCGGGTCACCCGGCCGGAGTCGGGCTCCTGCCTGCCGGCCAGCAGCCGCAGTAGCGTCGACTTGCCGTCGCCGTTCCGGCCGACGACGCCGATCCGGTCTCCCTCGTTGATGCCGACCGTGACGTTCTCGAAGACGACCTTCGTCGGGTACTCGAGCGAGATGTTCTCCGCGCCGAGCAGGTGAGCCATGGTTCGAGCCTACGGTTCACAGCGGGCTCCTCGGTTCGCGTCCGTAGCCTGCTGGGGTGAGGGAGCCTGCTGGGGTGAAGCATCGGCGCGCACGGGTCGTGATGGCCGCGCTCGTCGCGGCAATGGTGTCCGCCGCTCTCGCCGGATGCTCCGGAGCCGGTCCGGCGCTTCCCTCCCCCGCGTCCCCCTTCTCCGACCCGACCGTCGTCACGATCGGCGACTCGATCATGAAGGGCCACGGGTTGCCCGCCGCCCAGGCCTGGCCGGCTCTCCTCGCCGCCCACGACGACTGGCGGCTCGACAACCTGGCATGCGACGGCGCCGGATTCCTGGCCATCGGCGACGATGCGGACTGCGGCGAGACCTTCGCCGGGCTGGTCAGGAAGGCCGCGGCGCTGCATCCCCGCACGGTGATCGTCGAGGGCAGCAGCAACGACTTCGGGCAGGACGACGCCCCGCTGGCCGCCGAGACCCTCAGCCAGTTGCGGCAGCTGCGCGCCGCCCTGCCGACCGCGCAGATCATCGGACTCAGCACGATCTGGGGCGACACGGCCGTCCCCTCGCAGCTGGCGGATGTCGACGCCCAGGTGCGCGAGGCCGTCCAGGCCGTCGGCGGCACCTTCGTCTCGGTGGGTCAACCGCTGTCCGGCCACCCCGAGTGGATGCAGAGCGACGACGTGCACCCCACCGCCGCGGGCCAGCTCGCGTTGTTCGGCGCGGTGCAGGCCGCGTTCCGGGAGGCCGGACTTCACGCCTGACTAGGCTCGGGGCATGACGGAGCTGGGTCGCCGTTCCTTCCTCGCGGGCGGCGCGGGCGTGGCCGGGATGCTGCTGCTGGCCGGCTGCGTGCCGACCGGGCATCCGACCGCACCGCCGTCGAGCACCGCGCCGGTCGGCCCGCCCGATTGGGCCGCGCTGGCGAAACGGGTGACGGGCAAGATCCTGCTGCCGGGCGACGCCGCGTTCGCGACGGCGAAGCTCACCGAGAATCCGCGCTTCGATGCGGCAGAGCCCCTGGCGATCCTGCAGGTGGCGGGCGCCGCCGACGTGGCCGCCGCGCTCGCCTTCGCCAGGAGGTACCGCCTGCCGGTGGCGTTACGCGCCGGCGGACACAACTACGCAGGCTGGTCGGCGGGCGGCCCGGTCGGCGGCGGATCCGGCAGCGGCGGCTCGGGCGACGTGGCGCCATCGTTCGTCATCAGCACCGCCGCCCTGGACACCGTCGCCCTCAGCGCCGACGGCTCGACCGTCACCGTCGGCGCGGGCGCCACTCTCGCGCAGGTCTACGACACCGTGGGCCGCGCCGGCCGCGCCATCGCGGGAGGCTCGTGCGCGACCGTGGGGGTGGCCGGCCTCACGCTCGGCGGAGGGGTCGGCGTGCTGGTCCGCTCGTTCGGGCTGGCGTGCGACCAGCTCACCGAGCTCCAACTCGTGACCGCGGACGGCGCCGTGCACACCGCGAACCCCGACAGCGACCCCGATCTCTTCTGGGCGTCGCGCGGCGGGGGTGGCGGCATCCTGGGCGTCGTCACGTCGTTGACCTTCGCGACCCAGCCGGCCCCCACCGTCACCGAGTGGAACTACCACTTCCCGTTCTCGGCCGCTGCCGCGCTGATCGCGAACTGGCAATCGTGGGCGCCGAGCTCAGACCCGCGCAACTGGTCGACGCTCAAGCTGCTCGGCGGAGTGGCGAAGCACCCGAGCGGGCCCAGCCTCAGCGTCGCCGGCACCTGGACCGGCCCGGCCGCCCAGCTCGGCGCGCAACTCGCGCCGCTGTTCGCCGGGCTGCCGGCTCCGCTATCGCACGGCTCGGTCACCCGCAGCTACCACGACTCGATGATGGACTACGCGGGCTGCCTCGGCCTACCCATCGCCGAGTGCACGACCGGCCCGGGCGGCAAGCTGGTGCGCGAGTCGAGTTCGGGCACGTCGAGCATCGGCTACGCGCCGCTCGACGCATCGGGGATCGCCGCGCTGATCGCGCAGGCACAGGCGGCGCAGTCGGTGGCCGGCATCCGCGAGGGCGGCATCTCGATGGATGCCCTCGGCGGCAAGGTCGCCACGCTCGCCCCCGACGCGACGGCCTTCCCGCACCGCGCCGCCCTGTACACCGTTCAGTACACCGGCACGTTCGACGACGGCCGGGATCCGGCGCCGATCGACGCGTACGTGCGCGGATTCCGCGCCGCCATGACGCCGCACTGGGGCGACCACGCGTACGTCAACTACGCGGACCCGTCGCTCAGCGATCCCAACACCGCCTACTACGGCGACAACCTGCCGAAGCTGCGCGCGATCAAGAAGAAGTACGACCCGACTGGGTTCTTCACGCAGCCGCAGACCCCGTGATCTGATACTCGGCTGGCGCGAAGCGCCGTCCGACGCGAAGAACTAGTCCCCGACCAGCCGGGCCCCGTGCACCGGTCCGGTCGCGCGCACCACGTTGAGCCGCGCCGCCGAGAGGGCGACCTGAAGCTCGAGGGCGGCATCCAGATCGGCGGCCAGGAACGCGACCGTCGGACCCGACCCTGAAACGATCCCGGCCAGCGCGCCGTTGTGCTCGCCGAGCTCGATCACCTCGGTAAGCGAGGGTTGCAGGTGCAGCGCCGCCGCCTGCAGGTCGTTGTGCATGGCAGCCGCGAGCATCGCCGGGTCGCCGGCCCGCAACGCCTGCAGCACGTCGGTGTCGACAGACGGCCGCGGGTCGACCGGGAAGATGTCTTGCGCGTGCCGCTCGCGGTGCCGGTCGAGTTCGGCGTAGACCTCGGGCGTCGAGAGCCCGAAGTCGGCGAGCGCGAGCACCCACTGGAACGTGCCCTGTGCGAGCGCCGGCGAGAGTTCATCGCCGCGCCCGGTGCCGATCGCCGTACCCCCGGTGAGCGCGAAGGGCACGTCTGCTCCGAGCTTGCGGGCGAGCTCGAGCATGTCCTCGCGCGGCAGCTCGGTGCCCCAGAGCGCGTCGCACGCGATCAGGGTGGCCGCGGCATCCGCCGATCCACCGCCCATGCCGCCGGTGACCGGCACGTGCTTGCCGATCTCGATGGATGCGCCGCCGCGGTATCCGGTCTTCGCCGCGAGCAGGCGCGCCGCCTTGATGGCGATGTTCGCCCCGTCGGTCGGCACCCGGCTGAGCTCGACGCTGCCGCCGATCGTCACCTGGAAGTCGTCGGATTCCGAGACCCGCACGTCTTCGTACAGTGACACGGCCTGGTAGGCGATCGCGACGTCGTGGTAGCCGTCGTCGAGCTGCGCGCCCACCTTGAGGAACACGTTGATCTTGCCGGGGGCTTTGGCGTGCACCGTGCGAGAAGACGCCCGGGAGTTCATTCCTCCACCCTAGGCGACTCGCGTTACCGGCCCGTTTCGGAGCGGAGCCGCCCTCAACGCGCGCGGGCGATCGCCACGAAGTCGAGCATGCTCAGCTGCTCGCCGCGCAGCGTCGGGTCGATGCCTGCCGCTTCCAGACGAGTGGATGCGGCGGCCGAGCCGCCGAGCTGCTCGGCCAACGCCTGCCGCAGCATCTTGCGGCGCTGTCCGAACGCCCCATCCACGAGTGCGAACACCTCGACCCGCTCAGCCTCGGAGCCCGGCAGCGAGTCAGCACGCGCGAACGACACCAGGATCGAGTCCACGTTCGGAACCGGCCAGAACACCTGCCTACTCACCTGCCCCGCCGTCGACCAGGCGCCGTACCAGGCGGCCTTCACGCTGGGCGAGCCGTAGACCTTCGACCCCGGCCGGGCCGCGATGCGCTGCCCGACCTCGGCCTGCACCATCACCAGAGCGGATTGCAGCGTCGGCACGGTCTGCAACAAGTGGAGCAGCACCGGGACGGACACGTTGTACGGCAGGTTCGCGACCAGCCGCTTCGGCGCTCCGGGCAGCGCGACCACCTTCATGGAGTCGTCGGTCACCACGGTGAGACGGTCGGCGGCATCCGGGGCGAGTTCGGCGACGGTGAGCGGCAGTTGCGCGGCCAGGCGCGGGTCGATCTCGACCGCGGTCACCCGGGCGCCGGCCTCCAGCAGTCCGAGGGTGAGCGAGCCGAGTCCCGGGCCCACCTCGAGCACCTCGTCGCCCGGCTCGACGCCGGCGACCCGCACGATGCGGCGCACGGTGTTGGCATCCACGACGAAGTTCTGGCCGAGCTTCTTGGTGGGCTGAAGGTCGAGCTGCTCGGCGAGATCGCGGATCTCCGAGGGCCCGAGCAACGTCACGGTGCGCCCCTCACGGGTGCGGCTCGAACGGCCCGGTCGGCGGATCGACCGGCTCGTCGTCCCAGTGGCCGTAGACCAGTTCGGTGTTCGAACTGATCTGCGCGGCCAGCATCGACGGGTCGGTGCCGAGGTGGGCCGCCATCGCCCGCAGGGTGTGCGGGATCAGGTAGGCCGAGTTCGGGCGGCCGCGGAACGGCATCGGGGTCAGGTAGGGCGCATCCGTCTCGATCAGGATGCGCGACCGCGGGATGACTTCGAGCGCGTCGCGCAGCGGGTGCGCGTTCTTGAAGGTCACCGTGCCCGCGAACGAGAGGTACCAGCCCGAGTCGGCGACGACCTTGGCGAACTCGCGATCGCCGCTGAAGCAGTGGAACACGGTGCGCTCCGGGGCACCGACTCGGCGCAGCGTCTCGAGCACCAGCTCGTGGGCATCGCGATCGTGGATCTGCAACGCCAGGTTCTGCTGCTTGGCCAGCTCGATGTGCGCCTCGAAGGAGGCGAGCTGGGCCCGCTGGCCCGCGTCATCCGGGGTCCGGAAGAAGTCGAGCCCGGTCTCGCCGATGGCACGCACGCGCGACCGGACGGCGAGCGCGGCGATCCCGGCCAGGTGCTCGTCGAGGATGCCGGCGTTCGCCAGGGCGGGCGCCTCGTTCGGATGCAGCGCCACGGCCGCGAGCACCCGCGGTTCGCGCGCGGCGATGTCGGCGCTCCAGCGCGAGGTCTCGAGATCGGTGCCCACCTGCACGACGCCACGCACGCCGACGCTCGAGGCGCGATCCAGCTGTTCGCGGTAGTCGAGCGGGGTGATCCCGTCCTGGATCTCCAGGTGCGTGTGGTTGTCGTACACCGGCACGACGAGCGGCTCCGGCAGCGGCGGGTACTCGAGGTCGCGTCCCGGCTGCACCGGATCGTCGGACCCGCCGCGCGCTCGCAGGAAGGGCTCGGTCACGCGGGGACGGGCTCCTCGATGCGCGGAAAGAGTCCCTCGAGCGCACTGATGGCGCTGCCGACCGGGAGCTGCCCCCAGCGACCCGCGTCGCGGATCGGCTGCGCAGCGAGCGCGCCGAGTGCCGGCTCGGCTCCCAGCGCATCCCACAGCTTGGCGGTCGCCTTCGGGATGACCGGGCTGAGCAGCACGGCGAGCGCGCGCAGACCTTCGGTCGCCGTGTACAGCACCGTGCTCAGCCGGTCGGCCTGCGCCGGATCCTTCGCCAGCACCCACGGCTGCTGCTCGGTGATGTACCCGTTCAGCTCGTCGACGATCGTCCAGATCGCGGCGATCGCCTCGTGGATCGCGAACCGGTCGATCGCGGCATCGGCGGTCGCGGCCGCCGTGGCGACGGTGCGCTGGATGGCGAGGTCGGCATCCAGGTAGTCGGACGCGGCCGGAACGGCCCCCTCGCGGTAGCGCGTCACCATCGCGACGACGCGCGACGCGAGGTTGCCGAACCCGTTGGCGAGCTCGGCCTGGTAGCGGGCCGACAGGTCCTCCCAGCTGAACGAGCCGTCCTGTCCGAACGAGATCGCGCGCAAGAAGTAGTAGCGGAACGCGTCGCTGCCGAACACCTCGGTGATCTGCTGCGGCGCGATGCCGGTCAGCTTCGACTTGCTCATCTTCTCGCCGCCGACCAGCAGCCAACCGTGGCCGAACACGTGCTTCGGCACCGGCAGTCCGGCGGCCATCAGCATCGCGGGCCAGATCACGGCGTGGAAGCGCGCGATGTCTTTGCCGACCAGGTGGTTGGCGGGCCAGCGGCGGTTGAACTCCTCGCGCCGCTCCGGGTCGCCGTACCCGACCGCGGTGACGTAGTTCAGCAGCGCGTCGAACCAGACGTAGATGACGTGCGAGTGGTCCCACGGCACCGGGATGCCCCAGTCGAAGCTCGACCGCGAGATCGAGAGGTCTTCGAGTCCCTGCTTGACGAACTGGATGATCTCGTTGCGCACACTCTCGGGCTGCACGAAGTCGGGCTCGCTCTCGTAGAGGTCGAGCAGCTGCTGCTCGAAGTCGCTCATCCTGAAGAAGTAGTTCTTCTCCTTGAGGATCTCGACCGGGCGCGAATGGATGGCGCACACCAGCTGCCCCGCATAGTCGCCCGTCTCGGTCTCGACCAGTTCGTCGCGCGACTTGTACTCCTCGCAGCCGACGCAGTAGTAGCCCTCGTACACGCCTTCGTAGATGTGGCCTTCGTCGTAGAGCTGCTGGATGAAGGCGGCGACGCCCTTCTCGTGGCGCTCGTCGGTGGTGCGGATGAAGTCGTCGTTCGCGATGTCGACCGTCTCGAGCAGCGGCTTCCAGGCGCTCTCGACCAGCTGATCGGCCCACGCCTTGGGCGTCACGTTGTTCGCCGTCGCGGTGCGCAGGATCTTCTCGCCGTGCTCGTCGGTCCCGGTCAGCAGCCAGGTATCGTCGCCGGCCTGCCAGTGCCAGCGCGCGAGCACGTCCGCCGCCACCTCCGTGTACGCGTGCCCGATGTGCGGCACGTCGTTGACGTAGAAGATGGGCGTCGTGACGTAGAACGAGTCACCGGATGCCATGCCTCGATTCTACGGGCGGCCCGCGATTGTTACCGGCCCGCGCGGTGGAGCGGGGAGCGACCCCAGGGCTGACGCCCGTCTCGGGCGTCGTGTCGCTCGCGCGTTCCCGTTCCGTCGCCGGTTGTGGCGCACTTCGACAATGCAGTGCGCACCACGCGCCGGAACCGGCGACAGAACGGGACCACGCGGGAGAGAACCGCCGACCGAGCCCGCGAGAGCTCATCGTTCCGGGTTGTTACCGGGCCCGCAGCGCCGCCTCGTACAGCTCCCGCCGCCCGAGCCCGGTCACCTCGGCGACCTCGGTGGATGCCTCGCGAAGCCGCACCCCGTCGGCCACCAGTTGCAGCACGCGCGCCACCCCGTCGTCGAGCGAGGCGGACGCGGGCGGAGCCCCCGCCACCACCAGCGCGATCTCGCCCCGCGCGCCCTCGGCGAACTGCTCGGCGAGCTCGGAGAGCGTGCCGCGCGCCACCTCTTCGTGCAGCTTGGTCAGCTCGCGGCAGACCGCCGCGCGCCGCGACGCTCCGAACGCGGTCGCCAGGTCGGCCAGGGCATCCCCGATGCGGTGCGGCGACTCGAAGAAGACAAGGGTGCGCGGTTCGGCGGCGAGCCCGCGCAGCGCGGCCAGGCGGCCCTTGCGCGGCAGGAAGCCCTCGAACACGAAACGGTCGGTCGGCAGGCCGCTGACGGCGAGCGCCATGAGGACGGCGCTCGGTCCGGGGAGAGCGGTGACCGTGACCCCGGCCGCCGCCGCGGCGACCACGAGTGCGTAGCCCGGGTCGCTCACCGTGGGCATGCCGGCATCCGACAGGACCAGCACGTCGGTGTCGCGCGCCAGCTCGACGATCTCGGCCGCCTTCGCGCCCTCGTTGTGCTCGTGCAGCGCGATCAGCCGCGGGCGGTTCTCGATGCCCAGCGCGTTGAGCAGCTGGATCGTCGTGCGGGTGTCTTCCGAGGCGATCACCTCGGCGTTGCCGAGCGCCTCGATCAACCGGCGCGAGGCGTCGCCCAGATTGCCGATCGGCGTCGCCGCGAGGATGATCACCTGCCCATTCTCCGGCTTCGCGTCTCGTAGCATGTCCCGGTGACGATCATCGAGCTGACGGGCTCCCGCCTCGATGACTGGTGGGACATGCTGATGCGCCGCCGCTACGCATACGCGGTCTGGCACTGGGGCGCCCCGATCGTGGTGGTCATCGTCGCGGCGCTGCTACGCCTCGTCGGCCTGGCGTACCCGCACGAACTGGTCTTCGACGAGACCTACTACGTCAAAGACGCCTGGACCCTGATGCACCTCGGTTACGAGGGGCTCTGGGGCGCCGATCCGAACACCGCGTTCAATGCCGGCGACCCCAACGGCTACCAGCACAGCCCGGAGTTCCTCGCGCATCCGCCGCTCGGCAAGTGGGTCATCTCGATCGGGCTTGCGCTATTCGGGGGCGGCAGCAGCTTCGGCTGGCGGTTCTCGACGGCGATCGTGGGCATCCTGCTGGTCATCCTCACCATGGTGATCGCGTGGATGCTGTTCCACTCCACCCTGCTCACCGTCATCGCGGGCGGGCTGCTGGCCATCGACGGCAACGCGATCGTGCTGAGCCGGGTGTCGCTGCTCGACGGGATCGTGGCTTTCTTCGCCCTCATCGGCGTGATCCTGGTGCTGCTCGATCGACGGTGGTCGAGACGCCGACTCGACGAGTGGATGGCGCGACGCACCGCCGCCGGACGCTCCACCGCCTGGGGCCCCGCGCTGTGGGGGCGCCCCTGGCTGATCCTGGCCGCGCTCAGCTTCGGACTCACCAGCGGCGTCAAGTGGAGCGGCGTCTACTTCCTGGCCGGCCTCGCGGTGTACTCGGTGATCACCGACGTGCTGGTGCGCCGCCGCGCCGGGGTGACGCACTGGTCGGCGGGCACCATCCTGAAGCAAGGCCCGGTGACGTTCCTGATCATGGTCCCGCTGGCCGCCGTCACCTACGTGAGCTGCTGGATCGGCTGGTTCGTGACCGGCAACGGGTACGACCGGCACTGGGCCGAGGCCGTCTCCAACCAGTGGCACGGGCTGCTGTCGTGGGTGCCGATCCCGTTGCAGAGCTGGTACCACTTCCAGGCCGAGATCTACAACTACAACGTCAACCTGCACACGCCCCACTCGTACCAGGCCTATCCCCTGACCTGGCTGTTCGAGGTGCGACCGACCAGCATGTACTACCAGGACCTCGGCAACGGGACCTCGTCGCAGATCCTCGACATCGCCAACCCGCTGATCTGGTGGGCGTGCACGGCGGCGGCGCTCTTCCTGCTGGTCCGCGTCGTGTGGGGCGTGGTGCGCCGGCGCGACGTGTGGCGCGAGGCGTTCATCCTCACCGCGATCGCATCCGGTTACCTGCCGTGGGTGCTGTTCTACTCGACCCGCACGGTCTTCCAGTTCTATACGATCGCGTTCGAGCCGTACCTGATCCTGGCACTCGTGGCGGTGCTGAGGATCCTGATGGGCGGTTCGGAGGATGCCGAGACCCGCCGCGTCGTCGGCCTGCGGGTGGTCGGCGTCTTCCTCGGCCTCTGCGTGCTGCTGAGCCTGTTCTTCCTGCCGATGTGGACGGGCGCGCCCATCCCCCACTGGTTCGTGTCGCTGCACTACTGGTTCCCGAGCTGGATCTGAGGCCGCCAGGGCCGGAAACAAATCTGTTACACCGCACCCCCCAGAGAGGTGTCAGAATAGCGCCACTACCCGAAGGCAGCCCCCGATGCCCACTTTGCATTTCCGTCCTGTCGTCGCGCCCGCCCTGGCGTTGACGCTGCTCCTCAGCGTGCCCGCCGTCGGGCTCCTCATGTCCGCGTCGCCGGCGGTCGCCGGGGTCGGGATCGCCATCGGCCCCAGCCCCATTCATCCCAACACCACGGTGACGATCTCAGGGAGCAAAGACGCCGACGCGACGGTGACCGTCGCCATCCGGCCACCCGGCAACACCTCGATCACGGTCGATGGACACTGCTCGGGGCTCGGCCCGGGCTCGGTCTCCTGGTCGTGCCAGGTTCCCGCCGGCAGCGGGTGGTCGCATGGCGATCACCAGGTCACTGCGACGCAGTCCGGAGGTGCCTCGAGCGGGGTGGCGAGTGGACGATTCGTCGTCGTGCCGCCTGCGGTGCAAGGACCCAAGCCGGCCCCCAGCCCGACCCCGACGCCAACGCCGACAACCACCCCGACGCCCACCCCGACGCCGACGCCGACGCCGAAACCCACCCACACCCCTCCCGCGGTCGTGCCCCCGCCCGTTCCCAGCGGCAAGCCCACGACGAAGGCGAGCGACCCGCCGGTCCAGTTGACGACGCTGGCCCTGCCCGCGACCTCGGACCCTGGCAGCGATCCAGCGCCGCCTGTGCTCGCGAAGCGCCACCCGACAGCGAGCCCGCCGCCGTCGCGCAATGATCCCGCGACGCCGAGCTCCTTGAGCAACGCCCTGCCGACCCTGGCCGACCTGCTCGGAGCGCCGGCGAGCTTCGCGGCGGCCGGCGGCTTCGGCGCGATCATCCTGCTTCTGGTCGCCATTCCCGCGCACTTCCTCGACGACACGATCGAGGCGAACTCTCACCGGATCGCCGGCTGGTTCTCCCGCCTGGCGCCGGTCGCCGCGCGCTGGCGCCGTCTACGGTCGCGCATTCCGCGCATCCCGTTCTCGGGACCGGCGATCATCGTGCTCGCCAGCGTGGCCTTCGGCTTCGCCGATCCGAAATTCGGATTCGACCTCGTCTCGCTGAGGTCGACTCTCGCTCTGGCCATCGGTCTGCTGCTTGTGATGGAGGTGCCCAACCTCGCGACCTCCACCCTGCTCCGCCGTCGCTGGTCGGCCCGCGCCCGAGTCGTCGTGCAGCCGGGCGCACTCGTGCTCTCGATCGCCGGAGTGGTGGCATCGCGAATCTTCGGATTCCACCCGGGACTGCTGATCGGCCTGGTGATGGGACTCGAGCTCGCGTCGGACGCTCGCGCCGAGCATCGCAAGCGCGCGGTGGCGCTCCGGATGGGGATCACGGCCGCGATCGCCACCGGTGCGTGGTTGTTGTACTCCCTGCTCAGCGTCGGACCGGAACCGCACGACTTCGCCGGATTGCTCACCCGCGAGACCCTGGTCGCGGCGACCGACGAAGGGCTCACCGGCCTGGTGGTGGCACTCATCCCTGTCACGTTCATGGAGGGCAAGCAGCTCTTCGAGGGCTCCCGCTGGCTGTGGGCCGCGATCGCCGTCCCGGTCGGCTTCCTGTTCGCCATCCTGGTCATCCCTCGCGCCTTCACCGAAGAGGGGCCGGATGTCTCGTTCTGGGCCTGGCTCGCGGTGCTGGTCCTGTTCTCAGCGCTCGCCGCCGCGGTCTGGCTCGCCTTCCGCCTGACGGGCAAGGGCCCGCATCCGCACGCGGATGCCGAGCCCGAGGAGGTGCCGGAAGCCGTCGCCCACTGATCCGCCGCCCGTGCGGTCACAGACCGGCCTCCTCCGTCGCGACCAGACCAGGCCGGCCCTGTTCGGCGGTACAACGCACCCCGACGTGCGTTATCGTCAGCTTTGACAGCCCTGCTCAACTCCGCTTCACCCCCAGGAGTCCCCCCATGCGTGCCATCGGCTTCGCCGCTCTCGGTTTGGGCATCGCCATCGCACTCAGCGCCGCCCTCGGCGCGAGCTATCGCAGCGAGGCGTCGCCGTTGGGCGCCCCGACGCCCCCGCCGACGGTCACCTACTCGTTCGCACCCGATCAGGTCACCGCGACGATCAATGACAGCTCGGCAGACGGCGGCACAATCCAGCTGTTCCATTACCTCGGCAGCGGCTTCGTCGCCGACGGGGCGCCTCAGCCGATCGTCGCGAGCGGTGACACGTTCACCTTCGCGGTGAGCACCGGCACCTGGGCTCTCACCACGCTCGACTCGGGGGGTGGCTTCGTCGACAACCAGCACCAGTTCACGGTGCAGGGCACGCCCTCCATCTCCTCCTTGACCTGGGGCTCGACAGTGGAGCTGCGCGGCATCGGGGCGACCTTCGTGCCGGGCAGCATCCTGGCATACCGGACCGACTCGTATCATCCGGGGCCGGTCACCTGCGCCGATGGCACCATCAACACGACCACCGGCGCGTGGACCTGCGACTTCCCCGCCCCGACCGACATCGCGTCAGAGTTCGACACCGCGGTCTACCAGGTGGCGGAGCAGGACTACACCGGCGGCACGACGGCCCTGAGCACCGCGGTCGCCTACATGAACCCCGCCGACGTCGTCGACGGATGGTCGTTCACCCAGCCCAACTCGGTCACCGCGGGCGCGTTCGACTACTACGGGAATCCCATCGGCGGCTTCGACCTGAGCGGCGACGCCGACACCGGCTCGATGACCTACCAGCCGGCGAACGCCGACGGATCGACGAACGGCGCCCCCCAGCCCATGACCGACGCGGTCAACGGCGGGACCTGCTCGAACGTCGCGAGCGCGGCGACCCCGATCCACTGCGAGGCGGACTTCTCGGCGACGCGCCCCTCCGGCCTCTGGGCGATCACCACCCGGCAGACCGATGGGTCGTACCCGGAGGTCACCGACCCGGCCACCTATGTCTTCATCCCTCCGGCGCCCACGCTGCACGTCTCGTCGAGCGACGGAACCATCTTCTTCGGAACCGGCCTGGTGGGCGACACGGTCCAGGTGACCGACGGCGAAGTCACCTCCTGCACCGCGGTCGTCCAGGCTCGGTTCGGCACCTCGGGTTCGCTGGGCAGCTGGTCGTGCTCCGCGACGTCCTACGACTCCGCACTGACTTACACCGCGACACAGGTCGATGCGGGAGACGCGACGGCGGATGGCGTCGACCCGGCGATCTCGATCGTCGCCGGCGGCGTCTCACTGCCCGCGCAGGTGACAGACGTTCCCGCACTAGTGGTGAACCAGCAACTCCGGCCGGCCGGGGTCACCGTCACCGCGCAGCAGAGTGCGGAATCCAGCGGGACCTCGATCAGCTTCTGGCATTACGGCTCCGACGGAGACACCGTGAACTGGTACGCGTACCCGCTGCCGCCCGCTCAGCCGGTCGCCTGTCCGCCGGTCGAAGGGGCGCCCGTCCAGGGCGCGAACACCTGCGCACTCTCCGGCCTCGAGCCGGGTCCCTACGAGTCGTACGTGGTCGACTCCGGCCCGTCGGGCGCGTTCGACTCCTGGTGGGTCGTGCCCGAGACCCCGTCGATCACCTCCACCGTGCTGCGCTCCAATCACACCGTCAGGTTGAGCGGCACGGGTGTGACCGGAGACGCCGTGCGCGTGATCGTCGACGGGGCGAGCCCGGCGTGCGACGGCACGGTCGTCGTGAACGGCTCCTGGACCTGCATCGTCCCGGCTCTCTCCTCGGGCCGCAGCCACACCTTCCAGGCCTACCTGCAGGACATCGGCGTGGGCGACCCGGCCCTGCCGGGCAACCTCGGCCCACAGGACGGCGGGGCGGTCTACACCACCGGCGGCCTCTCGGCGCCGAGCGCGACCACCTCGGTGACGATCAGCGGTGCCGCGTCGACGACCCCACCCACGACGGTCTTCCCGGATTGGTTCTTCAGCATCACCGGCGTGGACCTGAACAACGTGCACCCGGGTGACAAGTTCACCGTTTCGGGCACCGGACTGCCGCCGGGATCGACGGTCAGCGGTGAGCTGCACTCCAAGGCCGTCTCGATCGGCTCGGCCGTCGTGCAGCCCGACGGTACCTTCACCCTGCCGGTGACGGTTCCCGCCGACTTCCCGGCGGGGGCGCACACCATCGTGATGACCCTCACCCCGCCAGGAGCCTCGGCGGTCGACAGCTCGCAGCCCCTCAAGGTGGTGACCACCTCCGACTCGAGCGGGTCGGGCGACAGCCCGACGCCCAGCGACTCGCCGTCGCCCCTCGGCAGCTCCGAGGGGCCTGGCATCGACAACCACGGGCCCAACAGCAACATCCTGACCCACGGGCTGCAGTCGATCGCCGACGTGGTCGCGCACCCGGCGAAGATCCCGGCCGCGATCGAGATCGGTCTCGTCCTGCTGATCTTTGCCGTGCTGCCCGGCCACCTGCTGAACGCCACTCTGGCCGAGCAGTACGAGCGATTCACCAAGCGCCGCGAGCAGCGCAGGCGCGGTCCGGGGCGCTGGGCCCGGTTCATCGCCTTCATGAACCGCGCTCCGTTCGTCGCCGGCCTCGCCCTGACCACCGCGACCGCGCTGCTGTTCGGCTTCGCCGACCCGCGGTTCGGATTCTCGCTGGCATCCCTTCGCCTGTTCCTCGGCTTGGCGATCGCGCTGGCGCTGGTCAGCTACATCACGAACGCGGTCGTCAGCCGCATCATGCGCGGGCGGTGGAAGGTGGATGTCGAGGTCAACCTGCGTCCGCTCGGCCTGATCCTGACGGTGGTCGGTGTGGTGGTGTCGCGACTGTTCGACTTCTCACCCGGATTCCTGATCGGCCTCGTGCTCGGGCTCGTGATCTCCGAGAAGCAGCTGGCCAAGCACGCCTGGCGCGCGGTGCTGCTGCGCACGGCCATCTTGCTCGGGCTGGCCCTGCTCGCGTGGCTCGCCTTCAGCCTGTTCGACGCGAAGCAGGAGGGCGGCACCTTCGCCTCCGAGCTCGCGATCGAGACCCTGGTGGCGATCACCACCGAAGCCGTTGTCGGCCTGATGGTCGAGCTGCTGCCGCTCAAGCTGCTCGAGGGCGAGAAGCTCTTCGAGAAGTCGAAGGTGATCTGGGGCTCCCTCTACCTGCTCACGGTCGTCATCTTCGTGGTGGCGGTGGTGCCGTGGGAGGGCAACTGGGCCGAGCTTGGTTCGTCGCTCTGGACCTGGATCGGGATCGTGGTGGGCTTCGGCATCGTCGCCACCGGTGTCTACCTCTACTTCCGCATCCGCGGGCACGAAGAGCACGAGGAGCACGTCATCACCGACGCGGACGACGACAAACTGGTGCCGATCGGCAGCGAGGACGAGTGAGGCGTCCAGGAAGGCGTCGAGTGACGCGGGGTGTAGCATCCCCTCGACCCGTTTGCGCCAACGAAGAGGCCTCATGACCACCGCTACGCGACGCAGTTCCCGACTTCTCGCGGGCCTCGGAGTGACCGCTCTCGCGGCGGCGCTCGGTCTGGTGACGGCTGCCCCTGCGTACGCGGCGACCTTCGTCGCGACGGATGCCGCCAGCCTCAGCGCCGCCATCACCGCCGCCAACGGGTCGGCCGGGGTCGACACGATCGAGATCCAGCCCGCTGTGGGCAACACGATCACGATGGCGGGCAGTAACCCGCAAGTCACCGGGCCGATCATCGTCACCGGCGATCCGCTGAACCCGCCGACCATCATCGGCCCCACTGCGGCCGCACCGATCTTCCAGGTGGTCGACCCGACCGCCAACATCGAGATCGACAACGTCAAGATGCAGGGCACGGCGACGGGTGGCAGCGCGATCACCTTCGTCAGCTCCTCGGGCAACGTGACGTTCACCGGCGACACCTTCTCGAACTTCGTCCACCCCGCGGTCGAACTGCTGCTGCACACCGGCGACCTGACGGTCACCAACTGCACGTTCACCGCCAACTCCTCCGTGAACGCCGATGCCGATGGCGGCGCGATCGTCGCGGGGTCGGTGCATAACGTGTCGATCACGGGCTCGACCTTCACCAGCAACACCGCGGACCATCACGGCGGCGCGCTCTTCCTCGGGGACGCCAACAGCGTCGACATCTCGAACACGACCTTCACGGCCAACTCGGCCACCGACGACGGCGGAGCCGTCGAGATCACCTCCCTCGCCGCAAACAGCACGTGGCAGGGCGACACCTTCGCCGGCAACACCGCCGGGTCGACGGCCTTCGTCGGCGGAGCCGCCTTCATGGTGACCACCGTCGAGGCCGGCGTCACGTTCGTCGTCGACCAGTCCACCTTCTCGGGCAACACCGCTGCGACCGGGGTCGTCTCGACGGCGGGAGCCGTCGCCTACATCAACGACGTCGAGGGCACCGTCCAGTTGGCGGACTCCACCATGACCGCCAATGGCTTCAGCGGGGGCTCGAACGGCACCGGGGTCGACCTCGGCATCGGCATCATCGGCGATGCCGGCGAGGTCGATGTCGTCCAATCCACCCTCGACGAAGCCGGCCCCGCCAACGCGCTGATCTTCGTGGGCAGCAACAACAACTTCGTGCGGCTCGCGTCCAGCACCCTGTCTGGCCCGGGCGTGCTGCTCGTGTCGTCGAACAGCAACCCGGCCGCCAACGCCGTCGAGGGGCGCGACATCATCGCGATCTCGACGACCGCAACCCCGGCGTTCGACGTCACGGGCACCCCCGCCGAGATCGGGTACTCGATCACCTCCGACACGGCGGGCGCGCAACTCGTCGGACTGCTCGGCATGCAGTTCGGCGTCGCCGACGCGCAGCTCGGTCCCCTGACCAACAACGGAGGACCGACGCGGACGCGGCTGCCGCTCGCGGGCAGCCCCGCCATCGACACCGGCGATCCGGGGTTCACCATCCCGCTCGTCGACCAGCGCGGAGCCGGCTTCACCCGCGTCGTCAACGGCCGCGTCGACATCGGTGCCGTCGAGGTGCAGACGACCACGGCGCCGACCCTGTCGGCAACCGGCGTCGACCCGGCATCGACCGTCTGGACGGCATCCACCTCTCTGGCGGCGGGTCTGCTCCTGCTCGGAGCGGTCCTGATCACTCGTCGCGCGCGCCGCAACACGGCGAAATAGGCTCGGCGCCGCCGGTAGCCTGGCAAGCATGCCAGAACGCAGCTCCGCCGACCGCGAGTACGGGTTCCGCACCCGTGCCATCCACGCCGGCAACATCCCGGATGCCGTGACCGGATCCCGCGCGCTCCCGATCTACCAGACCAGCGCGTTCGTCTTCGACGACACCGCGGATGCCGCCGCCCGTTTCGCCCTGCAGAAGTACGGAAACATCTACAGTCGCCTGGCCAATCCGACGGTCGCCAGCTTCGAGGAGCGGGTCGCCTCGTTGGAGGGCGGGATCGGCGCGGTCGCCACCGCATCCGGCCTCGGCGCCGAGTTCATCACCTTCGCCTCACTCGCGGGAGCCGGCGACCACATCGTCGCGAGCTCGAGCCTGTACGGTGGCACGATCACCCAGCTCGACGTGACGCTGCGGCGCTTCGGGGTCGACACCGCCTTCGTGAACTCCTCCGACCCGGCCGACTACGACGCCGCGATCACCGACAAGACGAAGCTCATCTTCGTCGAGACGATCGCGAACCCGAGCGGCGAGATCGCCGACCTCGAGGGCCTGGCCGCGGTGGCGCACAGCCACCACATCCCGCTCATCGTCGACTCGACGGTGGCGACCCCCTACCTGAACCGGCCGATCGAGTGGGGAGCCGACGTGGTGATCCACTCGGCCACCAAGTTCCTCGGCGGCCACGGCACGACCCTCGGCGGGGTCGTCGTCGAGTCGGGGCGGTTCCACTGGGCCAACGAGCACTTCCCGCTGTTCGACGAGCCGGTGCCGCACTACGGCGGGCTCAACTGGCACGGCAACTTCGGCGAGTACGCGTTCCTGACCCGGCTGCGCGCCGAGCAGTTGCGCGACATCGGCCCGACGCTCGCGCCGCACTCGGCCTGGCTGCTGGCGCAGGGCGTCGAGACGCTGCCGTTCCGCATGCAGGCCCACGTCGAGAACGCGCAGGCCGTCGCCGAGTGGCTCGAGGCCGACAAGCGCGTCGAGTTCGTGAACTACGCCGGGCTGCCCAGCCATCCGCACCACGAGCGGGCCGCCAAGTACCTGCCCAAGGGGCCGGGATCGGTGTTCAGCTTCGGGGTGAGGGGCTCGGGCTCCGCGTCCAGTCGAGCGGTCGGGCAGCGCTTCATCGAGAGCGTGAACCTGGCCAGCCATCTGGCCAACATCGGGGATGCCAAGACGCTCGTCATCCATCCCGCGTCGACCACCCACGCCCAGCTGAGCGACGAGCAACTGCTCGCCGCCGGCGTGCTGCCCGGACTGGTGCGCATCAGCGTGGGCATCGAAGACCTCGACGACATCCTCGACGACCTCGACCAAGCGCTCGCGCGCGCGGTGGAGGGAGAATAAGGCTATGGCACCCGACACCCTCGCCTCTGCCGATCTGGAGACCGTCACCCTGACCAACGGCCTCACCTGCGAGATGCCGGCGGACTCCCCGCTGGCCAAGCTGCTGCGGTCGCAGCGCACCTGGGTCGGCCCGAGCGCCAAGGAGCGCCTGAAGATCCTCCAGGGTGCGAAGACGGTCGCCATCGTGGGGGCCTCGCCCAACACCACGCGCTCGAGCTACTTCGTGGCCACCTACCTGCAGCAGTCCAGCGACTACGAGCTGTTCTTCGTCAACCCGATGGTCGACGAGATCCTCGGCCAGAAGACGTACCCCGACCTGGCCTCGCTGCCGGTCGTGCCTGACATCGTCGACGTGTTCCGCAAGGGCAGCGACATCCCCTCGGTGATCGACGAGGCCATCGCGATCGGCGCGAAGACCGTGTGGGTGCAGCTCGGCATCTGGAACCAGGATGCCGCGATCTATGGCGAGAGCAAGGGCCTGACGATCGTCATGGACCGCTGCATCAAGATCGAGCACGCGCGCTTCCACGGCGGACTCCACCTGCTCGGCTTCGACACCGGAGTTATCAGCTCGCGCAAGGGCGCTCGCTGAACCTATCCGTGCGCCGCCGCTCCTGCGGCGCACCCGCTCCGCGCGACGTACACGCCGCCGCGCTTCGCTGAACCTATCCGTGCGCCGCCGCTCCTGCGGCGCACCCGCTCCGCGCGACGTACACGCCGCCGCGCTCGCTGACGATCACGCCTCTCCGCCGATCTCGTTGCGCTGACCGTTGTTCTGCACGTCGCCGTCGACCCCTCCGTCGACGCGCACGATGTTGTCGTCGCCCGTCACGGTTGCCGACGTCATGCTGCCATGGCAGGCGATCAGGTTGCGATCGCCGGTGAGCCTCAGCATCCGGAGATCGTCGGTCGTCTCGATGTGGTTGAGGTCGCCCTTGATGTCGAGGGCACCGATCTCTTGCGCATAGACCTGCAGGCTGTTGCCGATGACCGTCAGGGTTCCGAGGTGCGACGCGGTCACGATGATCCCGGATCCCGTGACGGTGAGGTTCTCGCAGTAGTCCAGGCGATAGGTTCCCGGCGCCGAGATCACCCGGTCCACACAGCCGGGCGTCGGCTTGCTGCTCGGCGTGCGCACGGGGCTCGGGGACTCGGTGGGCCCCGCTTCGGGCGTGTGCGTCGCGCGGTGGGAGGGCGCCGGAGTGCCGCCCCAGCTGGCGAACAGCGACAGCGGACTGCATCCGGCGAGCGATCCCGCGACGACCAGGGCCAGCGGAAGGGCGGCAATCGTGAGCCTGCGACGAGTGACCATGCCGCCGAGCCTATGTCGCCGCGCCGTCAGCGCGCGAGCAGTCTCACCAGGTCATGCGGGTCGGCGACCGGCAGCGCGCACACGAATTGCTCGCAGAAGTAGGCAGCGGCGCGGCCGTCGCGCGTCGACCTGCCGACGAACAATTCGAATCCGGATGCGGCGAACGCCGCGGCCTGCTCGCTCGTGACGACCGCTGTCGGCTCGGGCCCGATCGAGCGCGCGAGCCCGCCCAGCGGCTCCCCCGGATCGTCGGCGACGACCACCAGCTGCCGCACCGTCGACTCCAGCCGCGAGGCCATGGCGAGCGCGGCGCCGAACGCGCTCGGCTGCTCCAAAGCGTTCGCCAGGGCGGGGGCGATGGCGTCCTCGGCGATGCGGCGATGGGCGTCGTCGCCGCTGAGCGTCCAGAGCAGCTGGGCGGCGTCGGCCAGCAGGGCGGCTCCGGATGGCGTGGCGCCGTCATCGAGGTCGGGCGCGACCGCGAGGCCGTGCGCGATCAGCACCGGGTCGGCGCCGCCGGGAGCGGCGATCCCGCCATCCGCCGTGCGGGTGCGTTCGATGAGGATGCACGCGATCGACGCGTAGCTCGGCTCGCCGAGCGCGAGCGAGAGACGCAGCAAGCCGCCCGCCAGACCGCCGAGGTCTTCGAGAGTGGCCACCGCATCCGAGAGCCTGCCGTCGAGCGAGGCTCGGGCGATCCTGCCCTCGGGGCCGTCTGGCAGGTGCAGGGCCAGCACCGCGTCGGCGGCGTCACGGGCCGCGGTGACCCAGTCGGGGCGACCCAGACGCGCTCCCGCCTGGGCGAGTGCTCCGATCGCCAGCCCGTTGAGTCCGGTGAGCACTTTGGCATCGAGAGACGGCCGAGGCTGTTGGGCGCGCGCCGCGGCATCCAAGGCGTAGTAGCCGCCCTCGCTGCGTACACCGTCGATCGCGCTCTCGCTGTCTTGCGCCGAGGCGAACGCGCCGGAGGGCAGCCGCAGCACCGTCATCAGGAACGACGCGATCCCCGACGCGGTGTCGCCGCCCTCAGCCGCCGAGAAGCGCGCGAGCAGTTGCGCGTTGTCGCTCAGCATCCGTTCGTAATGGGGCTCTGTCCAGTCGCGGTTGACCGCGTAGCGGAAGAAGCCGCCCTCGACCCAGTCGCGAAGCGGCACGTCGGCGAGGGTCTCCAGCGTTCGGAGGGCGAACCCGGCCGCCGCCGCGTTGCCCTGCGCGGCGCGCTCCTGCAGGAACCACAGCACCGGCGCGTTCGGGAACTTCGAGCCTCGGCCCAACCCGAAGAACTCGGGATCCTCAAGACGGAGCAGGCCGTCGACGGCCGCGTCGAGCTCAGCCCTCGTCGGACCCGATGAGGGCGCCTGCCCCCTGCTCTGCGCCAGCGCGTCGAGCACCGCTGCCGCGGCACTCTCGACCTCGTCGCGACGCTCGCCCCAGGCCTCGAGGATGGCGTCGAGCACCATGCGGAACGACGGTGTCTCGCCCACGGGTCGCGGCGGGAAGTAGGTGCCGGCGAAGAACGTCGCACCCTGCGGGGTCGCGAACACCGACAGCGGCCAGCCCAGGTTGCCGGTGAAGGCGCTGGCGGCGGCGAGGTAGGCGGCATCCACCTCAGGGTGCTCCTCGCGGTCGACCTTGATCGCCACGAAATGCTCGTTGAGATAGTCGGCCAGCTCGGGGTCGCTGAAGCTCTCGCGAGCCATCACGTGGCACCAGTGGCAGGTGGCGTAGCCGATGCTGATGAAGACCGGAACATTCCGTCGCGCGGCCTCGGCGAACGGCTCCTCACCCCACGCCCACCAGTCGACCTGGTTGTCGGCGTGCGAGCGCAGGTAGGGGCTGACAGCATCCGATAGCCGGTTCGTCATAAGGTCAGGGTATGTCGACGACGACCGTGACCTATGTGGGTGGGCCCACCGCGATTCTGGAGTGGGCGGGCCTGCGCATCGTCACGGATCCGACCTTCGACGCCCCGCAGGTCTACGAGGACCCGGAGGAGTCGACCCTGGTCAAGACGCACGGCCCCGGTGTGTCGCGCGCCGACCTCGGAACGGTCGATCTCGTTCTGCTGTCGCACCACGGCCACAAGGACAACCTCGACTGGGAGGGTCTCGAGCTGATCGCGAGTGGCCCGCTGACCCTGAGCCACCGCTTCGCCGCGTCCGAGCTCTGGGGCGGCTCGGTCGTCGGCTACGACGACTGGGAATCGCACAGGATCGGCGACGCCACCGTCACGATCGTGCCCGCGCTGCACGGTCCGCCCGGCTCACTGCCTTTCGTCGGACCCGTCGTCGGCTTCGTGCTCGAGAAGGAGGGCGAGCCGACCGTCTACGTCAGCGGCGACAACGCCTCGCTGCCGCTGGTCGAGCAGATCGCCGGCCGCTTCCCGTCGATCGACATCGCCCTGCTGTTCTGCGGCGCGGCGCGGGTTCCCGGGCTGGACGCCGCCCTCACCCTCACCTCGACGGATGCGGCCACGACCGCACGACTGCTGGGCAGCCCTCGTGTGGTCCCGCTCCATGTCGAGGACTGGGAGCACTTCAGCGAGAACCGCGCGGATCTCGAAAAAGCGTTCGCGGATGCGGGCCTGTCCGAGCTGCTGGTGTCGACCCCCCGCGGGGAGCGCGTCGAGCTGTAGCTCGAGCTAGCTCAGCGTGTTCGGGTCCGCTCCGACCCGCTGATCGCGGTTGAGGGCGTCGATCGCCGCCACCTCCTCGGCGCTCAGCTCGAAGCCGAAGACGGCGAAGTTCTGCGCCATCCGGTCGCGGTTGTTCGACTTCGGGATGACGACCAGGCCGTGCTGGAGGTGCCAGCGGATGATCACCTGGGCGGGAGAGACGCCGTGCGCCGCGGCCGCCGCAGCGATCGCCGTCTCCGCGAAGATGTCGACCGCGGCGTGGCCGAGCGGCCCCCACGACTCGGTGAGGATGCCGTGGGCCGCGTCGTACTCGCGCAGCGGAACCTGGCTGAACAGCGGGTGCAGCTCGATCTGGTTGATCGCGGGAACGGTGCCGGTCTCGGCGGCCAGCCGGTCCAGATCCTGGGTGCGGAAGTTCGACACGCCGATCGAGGTGGCCCGGCCGCTCTCGCGGAGCTCCTCGAAGGTCTGCCAGGTCTCGACGAAGAGGTTGCGCGACGGTGCGGGCCAGTGGATCAGGTACAGGTCGACCCGATCGAGGCCCAGCTTCTCGAGGCTGAGGTCGAAGGCGTCGCGGGTGGCCTGCTCGCCCTGGTCGGAGTTCCAGAGCTTGGTGGTGATGAAGAGCTCCTCCCGCGGGATGCCGGAGGCCTCGATCGCGCGCCCGACGCCGTACTCGTTGCCGTACAGCGCCGCCGTGTCGATGTGGCGGTAGCCGACTTCGAGGGCATCGCTGACGATCCGCTCGGTCTCATCGGGGTCGACGCGGTAGACGCCGAAGCCGAGCTGGGGAATGGTGTGGCCGTCGTTGAAGGCAAGGCTGGGGACAGTGGTCATGGATCTACTTTGACACGCGCGCCTGGGTGTCGTAACATACAACCAAATGGTTGTAGATGACATCACTGACGCGGACATCGATCGCATCTTCCACGCCTTGGCGGATGCGACCCGGCGAGACATCCTGCGCCGCACCCTGGTGGGCGACGCCTCGGTCAGCGGGCTCGCGTCCGCGTACGCGATGTCGTTCGCCGCCGTGCAGAAGCACGTCGCCGTGCTGGAGGGAGCGGGACTCGTGACCAAGCAGAACCGCGGACGCGAGCGGCTCGTCCGAGCCGACCCCGTGACCATCGCCCGAGCGCAGAAGCTGCTGGACGCCTACACCGCGCTGTGGCGAGGTCGGGTCGACCGCCTCGACGCCCTGCTCGCCGAACCGGAATAAGAAGCCACGCCAGAAGAAGGAGCCGCGCCATGCCCGTGACATCCGTCACCACCGATCCCGAAGCCCTCACGATGACGCTCGTCGGAGACTTCCCCGTGCCCGTCGAGCGGCTCTGGACTGCCTTCGCCGATCCGCGGCAGCTGGAGCGCTTCTGGGGCCCTCCTGGATACCCCGCGACCTTCGACAGCTACGACCTGAAGCCCGGCGGTGTCGCGCACTACTGGATGACCAGCCCCGAGGGCACCCGGTTCTACGGCCGCTGGGATTTCACCGCGGTCGAGCAGCCCGACCGGATCGTCGTGAGCGACTCCTTCGCCGACGCGGACGGCAACATCGACGCCTCCGTTCCGACCGGGCACATGGAGCTGATCTTCGAGAGCACGGCATCCGGATCGCGTTTCACCGCGCTGTCGATCTTCGAGTCGGCCGAGGCGCTCGAGCAGGTCCTCGCCATGGGCCAGGTCGAGGGGATGCGGCAGGCAATCGGCCAGCTCGACACGGTGCTCGCCGACCTGCGCGAGTACGCGCTCGGCAAGGGAACGCAGACCGAGATCATCGACGACACGCATGTGCGCATCACCCGCGCCTTCGAGGCGCCGCGCCACCTGCTGTGGCGCGCGCACACCGAGCCCGAGCTCATGAAGCGCTGGCTGCTCGGGCCCGACGGCTGGGAGATGTCGATCTGCGAGAACGACTTCGTCGTCGGCGGCTCGTACCGCAACGCCTGGACGCCGATCGGCGACACGCAAGGCGAGCCGTTCGGCTTCGAGGGCGAGAACCTGGTGATCGAGCCGGAGCGCCGCATCGTCACCACCGAGCGGATGACGGGTGCGCCGTTCCCGCCGAACACCAACGACCTCAGCTTCGACGAGGTCGACGGAGTCACCCTGATGACCCTCCTGATCACCTACCCGGACATGGCGCAGCGCGACATGGTCCTGGACACCGGGATGACCGAGGGCATGGAGGCGAGTTACCGCCGACTCGAAGGGGACCTGGTCGGCATGCGCTGACGGATATCCTGGAGGGCTCATGTCCCAGGCCCTCCCGTACACGATCTCGTACCCGCCCGAGCTGCCGGTCAGCGCGGCGCGGGACGAGCTCGCGCGCGCCATCGAGGCCAACCAGGTGGTCATCGTGGCCGGCGCGACCGGCTCGGGCAAGACCACGCAGCTGCCGAAGATCTGCCTCGAGCTCGGGCGGGAGCGCATCGGTCACACCCAGCCCCGGCGCATCGCGGCCCGCAGCATCGCCGAACGCATCTCGGAGGAGCTGCGGGTCGAGCTCGGCACGGTCGTCGGGTACCAGGTGCGCTTCGATGACCGGAGCAGCCGCGACACACGGATCAAGCTGATGACCGACGGCGTGCTGCTCGCCGAGCTGAACCGCGATCCGGAGCTGCTGCGCTACGACACGATCATCCTCGATGAGGCGCATGAGCGCTCCCTCACCATCGACTTCCTCCTCGGCTATCTCAAGCAGCTGCTCCCCCGCCGACCCGACCTCAAGGTGATCGTCACGAGTGCGACGATCGACCCCGAGAGCTTCGCGCGACACTTCGCCGATGCCTCCGGTGAGCCGGCACCGATCGTCGAGGTGAGCGGCCGCACCTACCCGGTCGAGATCCGGTATCGCCCCCTGGCGGCCGAAGCCTTCGAAGATGAGGAGGGCGAGGCATCCGACGGCCGCGACTACCTGGACGGGATCGTCGACGCTCTAGACGAGCTCGCGCGCGAGGCACCGGGCGACGTGCTGGTATTCCTCAGCGGCGAGAACGAGATCCGGGATGCCGAGGACGCGGTCCGCGGTCGTTTCGGCACCGCGACCGGCACCGAGGTCGTACCGCTCTACGGGCGGCTGAGCGCCGCCGATCAGCACCGGGTCTTTGACACCAAGCGGCCGCCCGGCATCCGGCGCCGCGTCGTGCTGGCCACCAACGTCGCCGAGACCTCACTGACCGTGCCCGGGATCAAGTACGTGATCGACGCGGGCACGGCGCGTATCTCGCGGTACAGCGTGCGCGCCAAGGTGCAGCGCCTGCCGATCGAGGCCATCAGCCAGGCCAGCGCGAACCAGCGCTCCGGACGCGCGGGGCGGACCAGCGACGGGATCGCGATCCGGCTCTACTCCGAAGAGGACTTCGAGAAGCGGCCGGCCTTCACCGACCCCGAGATCCTGCGCACGAACCTGGCGGCGGTCATCCTGCAGATGATCTCGATCGGACTCGGCGACATCGCGGCGTTCCCGTTCCTGCAACCACCGGATTCGCGCGGCATCCAGGACGGCATGGACCTGCTGCTCGAGCTCAACGCCATCTCGCGCGACCGCACCACCGGGCACACCAGGATCACGAAGGTGGGTCGCGATCTCGCGGCGCTGCCGGTCGACCCGCGATTCGGCCGGATGCTGGTCGAGGCCAAGCGCCACGGTGTCGTGCGCGAGGTGGCCGCGATCGTCGCCGGGCTCTCGATCCAGGACGTGCGGGAGCGCCCGCTCGAGAAGCGCGCGCACGCCGATCAGCTGCACGCGCGCTTCGCCGACCCGACCAGCGACTTCCTCGGGCTGCTGAAGCTCTGGAACCACCTCGAGGAGCAGCAGAAGCAACTGAGCAGCAGCGCGTTCCGGCGGCTGTGCAAGAACGAGTTCCTGAACTATCTACGGATCCGCGAGTGGCAGGACCTGTATCGCGCGCTGGAGCTGGGAGCGCGGTCCATTTCTGGGCCGCGCCGCGACGCCAGCGCCGAGGCCCGTCTCGGGCCTCGGTCACACCGAGAGGTCGACCCGGACGCGATCCACAAGTCGTTGCTCGCCGGCCTGCTCAGCCGCATCGGGCTCCGGGACGAGAGAGCGAAGGCCGCCGCGAAGTCGCGTCCCGTCACCGAGTACCTCGGCGCCCGCAACCAGCGGTTCGCGATCTTCCCCGGATCGACGCTGGCCAAGAAGGGGCCGCCCGCCGTGATGGCGGCCGAACTGGTCGAAACCAGTCGGCTATTCGCACGGACGGTCGCGTCCATCGATCCGGCGTGGGCCGAGCAGCTCGCCGGTGAGCTGGTGAAGCGCAGCTACGGCGAGCCGCGCTGGGAGAAGCGGCAGGGCTCGGCCGTCGCCGACGAGAAGGTGACGCTGTACGGCGTGCCGATCGTGCCGAAGCGGCGCATCCCGTTGGCACGGATCGACGCCCCGCAGGCGCGCGAGCTGTTCATCCGTCACGCCATGGTCGAGGGCGACTGGCCGTACTCCGTCGAACGCAACCGCCTGTACGAGTTCGTGCGCGAGAACCAGGCGCTGCGCGACGAGTTGAGCGAGCTCGAGGAACGCACCCGCCGACGCGACATCCTGATCGACGACGAGGTGGTCGTCGACTTCTACGACCGCCGAGTGCCCGCCGACGTCACCGACGTGCGGCGGTTCGAGGCTTGGTGGAAGAAGGCACGCACCCAGTCGCCCGAGCTTCTGACGATGACCCGTGACGAGCTGCTCGATGAGGAGCCCGAGGCCGAACTCGACGCCGACGCCTTCCCCGGCGAGTGGGTGCAGGGCGACCAGCGGATGCCGCTGCGCTACCGCTTCGAGCCCGGGGCCGACGACGACGGGGTGACCCTCGAGATCCCGCTCCCCCTGCTCGCACGTCTCGAGAACCGCGGGTTCGACTGGCTGGTTCCCGGACTGCGGGAGGAGCTCGTCGCCGCCCTGCTCAAGACGCTGCCCAAGGCGATCCGGCGCAATGTCGTGCCCGTCGCGGATTGGGCTCGACGCCTGCTCGACGACGCGGACGACTCGCTCGCGCTTGACGACGTCCTCGCCGCCCGGATCCGAGCTCTGACGCACACCGTGGTGTCGCCGACCGACTTCAACGAGACCCGACTGGCGCCGCACCTGCGCATGAACTTCACGGCCGTCGACGAGCGCGGCCGCCGGATCGCGAGCTCGCGCAGCCTGACCGCGCTGCAGCACTCCCTGGCCGAGCGCTCGCGCCGCAGCGTGGCGAAGGCGACCGTCGCCGCCGCTCCCACCAGCGAGCTCGAGCGCTCGGGTCTGACCAGCTGGGACTTCGACGCACTCCCGACGCGGCTCGAGACCCGGATCGCCAGCGGCACGATCACCGGATATCCGGCTCTGGTCGACGAGGGCGGGTCGGTCGCGATCCGGGTCTTCGGCACGGAGGCCGAGCAGCAGCGCGAGCATCCACGCGGGGTGCGCCGCCTCATCGCCCTCACGGTGCCGAGTCCGCTCGCGTACGTGCAGGAGCATCTGACGGCCGCCGAGAAGCTGCAGCTCGCCACGAGCCCCTATCCCTCGACGGCCGCCCTGTTCGATGACGCCCTGCTGGCCACCATCGACAGCCTGGTGGATGCCGCTCCCGCCCCGTCGCGCGCCCCGACGACCCGCGCCGCCTTCGAGGCCCTGCGCGCGGACATCAACGGCGCACTCGTCGATGGACTCTTCGCCACCGTCGCTCTTGCCGCCCGTGTCATCGGCGCGGCCCGCGAGGCCGACCGGGCGATCGCGGGCGCGGCGAGCCTCAGCCTGATGGCCCCGCTCGCCGACGCGCGGTCGCAGCTCGACGCGATGGTGCATCCGGGATTCCTGCGGATCACCGGGGTCACCCAGCTGCGCCGGGTGCCGGTCTACATCGCGGGCATCGTGCATCGGGTCGGCAAGCTCGCCGACAACCCCGGACGCGACCGGGTCTGGCTCACCGAGGTGGAGCAGGCGACGGCGCTCTACCGAGATGCGGGCGGCACGCTGCCGCTGACGGCCGCGACGCCGCCCGAGCTCGCTGCGGTGCGCTGGATGCTCGAGGAGCTGCGCCTGAGCCTGTTCGCCCAGCAGCTCGGCACGGTGGGCACGGTCTCGCTGGCCCGCGTCCGCAAGGCTCTCGGTCGCTAGCCCCGCGGGACGTTCGGCCCTCTCTGCTCCCCTTCCGGGGTGCACACTGGTCTTCCCGAAGAGGAATGAGGAACACCATGCAGATCTCCGACAACGTCTTCGTCGTCACGGGCGGCGGCAATGGCATGGGCCGCGAAGTGGTGCTCGACCTGCTGACGCGCGGAGCGCGCGTCGCAGCGGTGGACCTCGACCCGACCCGTCTCGACGAGACGGCGAAGCTCGCCGCGGCCGCGGACGGACGCCTGAGTCTGCACACGGTCAACGTCGCGGACCGCAAGGCCGTGCTCGCGCTGCCCGACAAGGTGGTCGCCGCCCACGGACGGGTGGACGGCCTGCTCAACGTGGCCGGAATCATCCAGCCCTTCGTCAAGATCCAGGACCTCGATTTCGACGTCATGGAGCGGGTCATGAACGTGAACTTCTGGGGCGTGGTCAACATGACCAAGGCGTTCCTGCCGCAGCTGCTCGCCCGGCCCGCCGCGGCGGTGCTCAACGTGTCGAGCATGGGCGGATTCCTGCCGGTCCCCGGCCAGGCCGTCTACGGCGCCAGCAAGGCGGCCGTGAAACTCTTCACCGAGGCGCTCTTCGCCGAGCTGCAGGGCACGAGCGTGGCGGTCACCGTCGTGTTCCCCGGTGGCGTCGCGACCAACATCACGCAGAACTCGGGAGTCGCGATGCCGGCAGCCGCGGAGGCGATGGCGGCCAAGGCGCCGAGGACGACCAGCGTCGCCGAGGCCGGCCGCGAGATCCTCGACGCCCTCGAGAAAGGCAGCTACCGCTTGCGCATCGGCGGCGACTCCCGGTTCATGGATCGCCTGAGCCGCCTGGCCCCGCGCCGCGCCACCCTGCTCATCGCGAACCAGATGAAGGCGCTGCTGGCGGGGCCGGCCTGAATCGGCCGTTCGTGCGCCGCGCGGCTCCCGCCCCTTTGGGTTCCGCCCCCTCTCCCCACAAAGGGTGAGTTGCGCCTCATGTGAGGCGGTGTTCACGCGCGCTCGAGGGGGGCCACCCTAGAGGGAGCCCAGGCTCGCGGGTCCAGGCTCGAGAGAGCCCTTTCTGGCGGCCCGCCTCAGTCCGGAAAGTACGAGAATCAGTCGCCGTCATCGCCACGCGGTTCGACCTGGGAGCGCGTCCGACCACGGAGTTCGCGGCGACCGGCTCGATGCAGGCGCTCAGGCGGCTCTTCGGCCGGAACTACCGCGTACGGCCAGCCGATCCGGTTCTCCCAGATCAGCCAGAGCTCCTCGACCGCCGCGTCGAGCCGATCCATCGCGTCCCAACTGAGGCGATAAAGACGCTGCGGGCTCTCGACGCGCACCTCGACGAACGAGGCATCGCGGAGGATTCGCAGCTGATGGGATACCGCCGATCGGCTCACCGGACGGTCGGCGCCGAGCCGGTCAGCCAGGACAACTACCGGCAGTTCGCGATGCGCCAGCAGCTCGACAATGCGACGACGGGTCGGGTCGGCGAGCAGTTCGAAGACGTGCATCGCGGCACGATAACGAAGAAGGCGAGCTACCCGTCTACTTCTTCCCCGACGAGGCCGACGCGTTCGACTCGTACGAGGTGTTCGTCGACTCGAAGAAGTTGACCAGCTGCAGGGTGTCGTTGGCGGTCGCCATCCACTTGGCCGGGTTCGTCACCTTGTACTCCGGGTCGAAGCCGAGCTCCTCGAGCCGGCGGTCGGCCAGGTACTTGACGTACTGGTTGATGTAGTTCGCGTTCAGGCCCAGGATGCCGCCGGGGAGCAGGTCGTGGTTGTACTGCTCCTCCATCTCCACGGCATCCGTGATCATCTTTTTGATCTCAGCGGCGAACTCCTCGGTCTGCAGCTCGGGGTTCTCTTCGAGCACGGTCAGAATGAGGTTGATGCCGAACTTGAGGTGCAGGCTCTCGTCGCGCACCACCCAGTCCATCAGCGAGCCGAAGTTGCGCAGCAGGTTCCGTTGACGGAACGACAGCGCCACCATGAAACCCGAGTAGAACCAGACGCCCTCGAGGATGACGTTGTACGCGACCAGGTTGCGCACGAAGTCCTTCTTGCCCTCGATCGAGGTGATGTCGAGCGTCTGCTCCGTCATGCGACGGATGTACTTCAGCTCGAACTCCTCCTTGCGCGCCATAGACGGGACGTCGACGTGCGCGTTGTACGCCTCGTTGCGGTCGATGGGGAAGGTCTCGAGCACGTACTCGAACGACATGCAGTGGTTCGCCTCCTCCCACATCTGCTTGGCGAGGTACAGGCTGCACTCCGCCGCGCTGACGTAGGGGTAGACGCCGAAGGCCAGCGCCTTGTTGACCAGCAGCTCGTTCGGGTTGAAGTAGCTCATCAGGAAGGTGACCGCGTGACGCTCCTCGTCGGTCATCTTCTTGAAGTCGGCGATGTCTTCGCCCAACTGGATCTCGTTGGGGAACCAGGTGTTCGCGACCGCCTGGTCGTAGAGGTCCATCGCCCACTGGTACTTGATGGGCTTGAGCAGCAGGCCGTCCTGCAGGCCGGTTCCGAGGATTCCCATGGCTACTGGCAGCTCTCGCACTGGAGGTCGTCCATGGGGTCCATCGGGACCTCATAGCCGTTGATCTGGTCGACGGTTCCGGCGTTCACTTGCCCAGCCCCCCGAATCCGCGACGAGCCGGCGCGGCAGCCGCCGCGGTGTCGGTGGCTGCCGGAGCGGCCGCCACGATCTCCTCCGCCTTGTTGACCTTCACCGTCGACTGCTCGGCCGTGTGACGCGGCTTCATGTGCAGGTAGTAGGTCGTCTTGACGCCCCGCTCCCAGGCCGCGTAGTAGATGTCCATCATGTCGCCGAGGTCGCGCGTCTCGAGATACATGTTGCGACTGATCGACTGGTCGATCCACTTCTGGGCGCGGGCCGCGACCTCGAGGAACGAGTACGGCGACAGCTGGAAGCTGGTCTTGTAGATCTTCTTGATCGACTCCGGGATCGCGTCGATGTTCTGGATGTCGCCCTGCGAGCGCAGGATCTGCTCCTTCACGTCGCCCCAGATCCCGAGCTTCTGCAGGTCGTTCACCAGGTTGCGGTTCACCTCGAGGAACTTGCCGTTGCTAGTCGCCCGGCTGAAGATCTGCGAGAACTGCGGGTCGAGCCCCGGTGTGGTGCCGGCGACCAGTCCGATGGATGCGGTCGGCGCGATCGCCATGAGCGTCGCGTTGCGCATGCCGCCCTTCACCTTCGCGCGCAGCGCGTCCCAGTCGAGCCGCGTGGTGCGGTCGACCTTGATCGGCGTGCCGCGGTCGGCTTCGGTCAGCGCGATGGAGTCGAAGGGGACCAGTCCCTGCGCCCAGCGACTGCCCTCGAAGTTCGCGTACGTGCCGCGCTCGCGGGCCAGGTCTGCCGACTCGTCGATGGCCGCGTACGAGACGTGCTCCATGACCTCGTCGATCAGGGCCGCCGCCTCGTCGCTCTCGTAGCTCAGGCCGAGGCGCTCCACGACGTCCGTGAAGCCCATCACGCCGAGCCCGATGGCGCGGTTGTTGATGTTCGCGTGGTCGGCCTCGGGCACCGACGACACCGTGATGTCGATCAGGTTGTCGAGCTGGCGCACCGCGCTGCGGGCGCTCTCGTCGATGCGGGCCCAGTCGAAGCCGAGCGTGCCGTTCTCGTCGACCGCCAGGTGGGTCGAGAGGTTGATCGAGGCTAGGTTGCAGACCGAGATGTTCTCCTCGTCCTGCGGCAGGCAGATCTCGGTGCAGAGGTTGCTCAGGTGGATCGTGCCCGTGTTGTTGTTGAGGGCGCGGTTGTTGATGGTGTCTTTCCAGGTCAGCCACGGGTGGCTGGTGGTCTGGAGCGAGATCAGGATCGAGGTGAACTGCTCGCGGGCGCCCATCTTCTTGAACATGTTGATGCGCCCGGCCTCGGCCTCGGCCACGTAGTACGCGTAGCGCTCCGAGAAGGCCTTGCCGTAGAGCTCGTTGAGGTCGGCGACCTCGAGCGGGTCGAACAGGTACCAGTCGTCGTCGTTCTGCACGCGCTTCATGAACTCGTCGCTGATCCAGACCGCGGTGTTGGCGGTGCGGGTGCGGCGGTACGGGTCGCCGGAGTTCTGGCGCAGGTCGAGGAACTCCGGGAAGTCCATGTGCCAGTTCTCCATGTAGAAGCAGAGGGCGCCGAACTTCTTGCCCCCGCGGCTGACCGCGCGCAGCACCGAGTCGATCGTGTGCATGAACGGGATCGGGCCGGTGCTCGTGGTGTTGTTCGAGCGGATCGGCGATCCCTGCGCGCGCAGTTTGGTCACCGACAGGCCGATGCCGCCCGTGCCCTTGGTGAGCCACATGACGTCGCGCACACTCTTGGCGATGTGCTCGATGTCGTCCTGCATCTCCATGACGAAGCAGTTGCTCAGCTGCGGGTACGCGGTGCCCGCGTTGACCAGCGTCGAGCCGGCCGCGATGTACTCGAGCTTCGACATCTTGTCGTAGAAGCCGAGCGCCACCGTCGTCGGGTCTGCCTCGTTGAGGGCCAGGCCCATTGCGATGCGCATCCAGAAGTACTGCGGCACCTCGAGCGGCTCGCCGTTGCGCGCCTTGATGCCGTAACGGTTGTTGAGCGTGACCACCGAGATGTACTTGAGCAGTTCGTCGCGCGCGGGCTCGAGGGCGCCGGCGAGACGCTCGAGGTCGAAGAGCTGCGTGAAACGCGGGTCGAATAAGGTCTCGGCGACGCCGCGCTCGATGCGCTCGCGGAAGTGGGCGACGTGCAGGGCCTTGAGCTCGTCGGCGGTCGTGTAGTCACCGAGCACGCCCTTGTAGATGGTCTTCAGCAGCAGGCGGGCCGCGACGGTGTCGAACTGCGGGTCGTCCTTGACGTTCTGCAGGGCCACTTGGATGACGGCCTCGTCGAGCTGTTGGGTCGTGATGCCGTCGAAGAGGGTGAGCTCCAACTCGCTGGCGATCTGCGTGACCCAGGTGATGTTCTCGTCGAGGCCCTGGCTCGCGTGCTCGATCGCGATGTTGATCTTGTTCGCGTCGTACGGCTCGCGCTCACCGTTGCGCTTCACGACCGTGATGGCCATTACCCACTCCTTCTGTGCCCGAACGGCACGCAGAAAACACCCGCAAAATACAACGCTCGACGACCGATGTCCCATCCCCCGGCCGGGAAGTTCCATCACTATATATCGGGGCACCGACCGAGTGGCAACCACTACATGTAGTGGGCGTGTCGTCCACAGAATGTGGATAAGTTCGCCGAGTTCTGCACAGATTCCACAGCGCGCTGGAGCTTGGAGCGAAGGCCATTTCTGGCCTTCGCCGCGACGCCAGCGCCGACAAGCGTCTCGCTTGTCGGAAACCTACGCGAAACCTCCGTCACTAGAGTGGACAGGTTGTGAACGCCTATCTGAGCCTCCTGCGCACCCCCGGGGTGGCCCGGATCATCGCCGCGCAACTCACGGCGCGGTTCCCGGGCGGGATGCTCTCGCTCGGATTCCTGCTGCACATGCAGCACATCTTCGGCTCGTACGGCGCCGCCGGTCTCGTCCTCGCGGCGACCAGCGTCGGGCAGGCCGTCTCAGGGCCCCTCACGAGCCGCTGGATGGGGCAGTGGGGCATGCGGCCGGTGCTGGCGCTCACCACATCCATCTGCACCCTGTCGCTGCTCACGGTGGCGCTGGTGCCTCTGCCGCTGGTCGGCTACATGATCGCCGGTCTGATCGCGGGTCTCAGCTACCCGCCCGTGCAGCCGGCCGTGCGCACGATCTACCCCAAGATGGTCAACTCCCGGCAGTTGACTCCGCTCTTCTCGCTCGACGCCTCGGCGCAGGAGATCATCTGGATCGCGGGCCCGGTCGTGGTGACGTTCGTCGCCACCCAGATCTCGACGACCATCGGCATCCTGGTATCGGTCGTGTTCCTGGTCGGAGGCGGGCTCTGGTTCCTGCTCTCGCCCGAGGTGGGCCGGGTGCGCATCCCGCGCAGCCGCCGCAAGCTGGGCAGCGTGCTCACCCGCGGGCCGGTGCTGCTCACCACCCTCGTCGGCTTCCTGCTGGTCGGCACCTGCGCCGCAACCGAGGCCGGCGTGGTCGCGACCTTCGGCCAGGGCAACTCGACGTCTGGCGTCGTGCTCGCGATCTGGGCGGTGGCGTCGCTGCTGGGCGGGCTGCTGCTCGGCCATCTGCCGATCAGCCCGTGGGCGCTCGCGCGCCGCATGACGGTCGTCCTGGTGGGCTCGGCGCTGGGCGTCGTCGCCATCCTGGTCTGGGCGGGCACTCCTGCCGCGTTCTGGACGCTGAGCGGGGCGCTCCTGGTCGCCGGCCTCTGCATCGCCCCGGCACTCGCCGTGATGTTCGCGGTCGTCTCGTCGAGCGTCCGGTTCAGCGACACGGCTGAGGCGTACGGCTGGGTCGGCACCGGTCAGCTGATCGGCGCGGCAGCGGGATCCGCCGTCGCCGGCTTCCTGATCGACTTCGTGTCGCAGCGGCACGCGGGCAGTCCCGGCCTGGGAGGCTTCATCGTGGCGGTGCTGTTCGCGGTGGTGGGCACGCTCGTCCCCGTGATCTTCCGCCGCACTCTTCCCGACCTGCGCGGACGGGATGCGAGCCCGCAGGCCGACACCGAGCCCGTGCCCGCCCAGCCGAGCTGACCCGGCCTGGGGCGAGCCGGGCTAGCCCTTCAGCCGCGACGGCTTCAGAACCTCGGACAGCTCGATGAGTTCGCCCAGCTCCTTCTCGATGAGCGCCGCTTCCTTCTCGTTGGGCGTGAACACACCGTCTGCCACCTGCAGCTTGGCGAAGTTGATCTCGACGTTGGCCCCGACCTTCACCATGATCGGGGTGATGACCTGGTCGAGGGCGACCACCCCGCGGGTGCCGCCCGAGACGCCGCCGTAGCTGACGTACCCGACGGGCTTGCGCCACCACTCCTTGTTGAGGAAGTCGTAGGCGTTCTTTAACGCGGGCGAGAAGCTGTGGTTGTACTCGGGCGTGACGAAGATGAAGGCGTCCGCTGCCGCGACGCGCTCGCTCCAGGCGATGGTGTGCGGCTTCGTGTACCGCTGCAGGCTTGGGTGGTCCGGCTCGTCCATGAAGGGCAGATTCAGCTCGGCCAGGTCGACGAAGTCGATGTCGAAGCCGCCGTGCGCCTCGGCGCGCTCACGCACCCAGGTGGCGATGGGCATCCCGATCCGGCCCGGTCGGACGCTGCCGACGATGATCATGAGTCGGGTGGTCATGTGCTGGCTGCTCCTAGGTAGTTGACGCGTCAATCACCTGGGGCAACGCCGTCGACGGCGACGGTATTCCGTCACCACCGGGAGTGGATCGCCGCGCGGAAGCGCCGGTCGTAGAGCTCGCGCACCGCCGCGGTGAACGCCTCGCCCAGCGGCGCGACCGAGCCGGCCGCCGCATTCGCCTCGGCCTGCTGCGGGTTGCGCGCCCCCGGGATGACCGTGCTCACACCGGGCAGCTGCGCGACCCAGGCCAGCGCCGCCTGCGGCGCGGACAAGCCCGCCCCCGCGGCGAGCGCCGAGAACTCCGCGGCCGCGTCGACGCCCTCGTCGAAGTCGACGCCCGAGAAGGTCTCGCCCTGGTCGAAGGATTCGCCGTGCCGGTTGTATGTGCGGTGGTCGTTCGCCGCGAAGGCGGTGTCGTGACCGTAGCGGCCGGTGAGCAGCCCGCTCGCCAGCGGGACGCGCGCGATGATGCCGACTCCGGCATCCTGGGCGGCCGGGAGCACCTCGTCGAGCGGCTTCAGCCGGAACGCGTTGAGGATGATCTGCACCGTCGCGACGTGCGGGCGGGCGATCGCCGTCAGCGCCTGCTCGGTGGTCTCGACGCTGACCCCGTATGCCGCGATCGCTCCGGACTCCACCAGGGCGTCGAGGGCGTCGTAGCTCGCGTCGAGGTGGTACACGGCCTCCGGCGGGCAGTGCAGTTGCACCAGATCGAGGGTGTCCATGCGCAGGTTCGCGCGGGAGCGATCGATCCAGGCCCGGAAGTTGGCGGCCGTGTAGTTCTCGGGCAGCAGCTCGGCACGGCGACCCATCTTGGTCGCGACGGTGATGGCGTCGCGGTCGGCATCCGAGAGCCCGGCTCTCCAGCCGCCGATGATGCTCTCGCTCCGGCCATCGCCGTACACATCGGCGGTGTCGAAGAAGGTCACGCCGGCGCGCAGCGACGCGTCGAGGACCTCACGTGCCTGGCTCTCGGTGACATCTCCCCAGTCGGCGCCGAGCTGCCAGGTGCCGAGTCCGATGACCGAGACGGTGCGGCCGGTGCGGCCGAGAATGCGTTGTTCCACGTCGACGAGCCTAGGGCGCTGGCGACACCCAAGGCTGAGTGCTCAGCCGATCGCGGTGGCGACCACCCGCGCCATCCTGGGCCGGATCACGTGGTCGACACCGTCGACGCGGTGCACGGTGACGTCCCGCAGCCGCTCGATGATCCGCATCCCCGACGGGGCCAGGAACGGGTCGAGCGCCCCGTAGACCACCTCCACCGGCACCCGGACCGACGCCAGATCGCTCACCGAGGTCTGCGACTCGATGGAGTTCTGCAGCGAGAGCACGAACGCGTGCCAGTTGGCTTCCGAGACGACCAGGAGGTTCTTGATCGGAGAGAGCCTGGCCAGGCCCGCCGCGGCGCGGATGGTGAAGTCCTTGTTGGTGCGCAGGTACTCGTAGAGGCGCAGATACAGCTCCATCGCGGCTCGGTCGCGTCGGTCGCCGATCGCATCCGGCGCCAGGTAGATGGGCGGGCTCACCAGCACGAGGCGGCGGAGCCGGGCGTGGCGGGGTCGGACGTGACGGGTGGCCGCGTAGCGCGCCGCGATCAGGGTGCCCATCGAATGACCGACGAGCACGAAGGGATCGCGCAGTCGCAGCGAACGGATCGTGCGCGCCAGCGACGCGACGTGCTCCTCGATCGTGTAGCGGGCGTCGGCGGGAGCCGGTGATCCGCCGAAGCCGAGGAGGTCGATGGCGATCACCCGGTGCGATCCCTCGATCAGGGGGACGACGTTTTCGAAGGTCACCGACGACGAGGCGATGCCGTGGATCATCACGACCGCCGGGCCGGTGCCGACATCCACCGCGACGTGAAGAAGGGGCGGCCGCCGGAAGAATCCGCGCAGTCGCCCCATGCCGTTCAGGCTAGCCGGTGACGGTCAGCTGTCGCGCAGCTGCTCCTTCATCTCGTTCTTCTTCTCGACGGCGTCGCGGTTGGCCTCCGCAGACCGGACATCCGCGTCGGCCTTCATCTGATCGGCCCTGTCCTCGACGCGCTCCTTGGTGTCGTGAGCGGCCTCGCCCATCTTGTGGACGGCTTCCTCGGTGAGGTCTTTGGCATCATCCATGAGTCCCATGTGCTGCTCCTTTCGTTGTCTTCGAATCGTTGCGATCGACGCTAACTCGGGCCTGCCGGCCGGGCGCCGAGCTGTCAGGCAGCCCTCAGGTCGCGGCGTCTCGGCGCCGCCCGTGTCGGGCGTGTCCGAATCGTGACCGGTGACGATCGAATCGTGATGAACGTTGGGATGTGCCGCCGGACCGTTCTCTCTAACCTCGTGACCATGACACGCGTCGCGCGCCCCCTCATGATCGGCACCGCCCTGCTGATCGCCTCGCTGGCCCTCGCCGGATGCTCGGCCGGGGCGGGATCGACTTCGCACGACTTCTCGTCGGGGGGCGGTACCTCGCAGCAGGACGCCGTCGCGCCCAACGCATCGGGGTCCAAGTCGGACTCGGGCAAGGCATCGACGGCCGACCGCTCCGTGGTCGTGACCGGCACCATGACGGTCACCGCCGAGAAGCCCCTCGACGCAGCCGACAAGGCCGTCGCGATCGTCGAGGCGGCAGGGGGCCGCGTGGACGGCCGCACCGAGAACGCGGCGACCGACCGCGACCAGGGCAGCGCGACGCTGGTGCTGAGGATCCCGGCCGCCAAGCTCACCCCGACCCTCGACGCCCTCAAGAAGCTCGGCCGCCCCGACCAGGTGTCGATCGACGCCACCGACGTCACCACTCAGACCCAAGACCTCGGCGCGCGCATCGATGCCCTGCGCGCCTCGATCACCCGCCTGCTCGAGTTGGAATCCAAGGCGACCGACACGACCAACCTGATCGCCATCGAAACCGCCATCAGCGACCGCCAGGGCGAGCTCGAGAGCCTCGAGGCGCAGCAGCGCGGTCTCACGGATCAGATCAGCATGTCGACCATCACCCTGGACCTGCGATCGGATGCGGCGGCTCCCCCGGTCAAGCCCGCCGATTTCTGGTCGGGCCTCGGTGCCGGGTGGCACTCGTTCGTCGTCTTCTGGGCCGGAGCGCTGGTCGTGCTCGGCGTCATGCTGCCGTGGCTGCTCTTCTTGGGCCTGGCGGCCGTGGTGACGGTGGTCATCGTGCGCCTGGTCCGGCGGCGGGCGGCACGTCTCGCGGCCGGCGCCGCTACGCCTCCTCCTGCACCGACCGAATGAGGGCCAGCACGGCGAGCCCGTAGGCCTCGGACGGGTCGTCGCTCGAGAACGCGGTGTCCACACCGTCGATGGTGGCCGTCACGGTGTAGACCACTCCGCCTCCGTCGGCGATGGTGCGTGCGAGCGAGCGGAACGTTCCGCGCAGCGCCTCGCGCAGCTGGTCCTCCCGCGGAAGCCACAGCGCGTCATCCAGAGAGACCGAGTCGAGCGCCCACTCGGTCGTCCCGTTGAAGCCGAGCACGGTCCCGGTCGGATAGCGGTGAGCCTCGATCGTCATGTCGCTGACCGTGAAGACATCGCCCTCGAAGTCGTCGCTCAAGTCACCGCCGAGGGCGATCTGGAAGGCGTCCCCGGATGCCGGCGTCCAGACCAGGCCGGCGGCGCGCAGCTCGCGGGCGAGGGACGTCGAGATCACGTGTCCATCATCCGCTCCCGGTCAGCGCGGCGCCCGCATGACAAGATGACGGACGAGCAGAAGGAGACCACGCGTGGCCGAGCCGACCCCCCTGCCCTCCGACCCGATCGCCGAGGCGCACCGCCAATGGCAGGAGCACGGCTGGGCGGATGCCGCAGACGGCATGGCCGCCGTCACCGCCATCGTGCGCACGCAGCAGATCCTGATGGCCAGGATCGATGCGGTGCTAAAACCGTTCGACCTGACCTTCGCCCGCTTCGAACTGCTGCGGCTGCTGAGCTTCACCCGGCACGGCTCGTTGCCGATGGCGTTCGCCAGCTCGCGCCTGCAGGTGCATCCCACCAGCGTCACCAACGCGGTCGATCGGCTCGAGGCCGCCGAGCTCGTCAAGCGCGTGCCGCACCCGACAGACGGCCGCGCCACCCTGATCGAGATCACGCCGGTGGGACGCGAGCGAGTGGATGCCGCGACCGCCGAGCTCAACGCCGCGATCTTCCGCCGAACGGGCTTCGACGCCCAGCAGGTGGAGCAACTCAACTCGCTCCTGCGCGGCTTCCGGCGGGACGCCGGCGACTTCAGCGAATAACGGAACGCGCTCAGTACTGCCAAGGGTACGGGCCCCAGTCGGGAGCACGCTTCTCGAGGAAGGCATCGCGGCCCTCGACGGCCTCGTCTGTTCCGTAGGCGAGCCGGGTCGCCTCGCCCACCAGCACCTGCTGGCCGGCGAGGCCGTCGTCGACCGCGTTCATCGAGAATTTCAGCATCCTGATCGACGTCGGCGACTTGCCCAGGATCGTCTCAGCCCAGTCCAGGGCAGTGGTCTCGAGCTCAGCATGCGGCACGACCGCGTTGATCGCGCCCATCTCGTAGGCGCGCTGGGCGCCGTACTCCTGGCCGAGGAAGAAGATCTCGCGGGCGAACTTCTGGCCGACCTGGCGGGCCAGGAGCGCGCTGCCGTAGCCGCCGTCGAACGAGCCGACATCGGCATCCGTCTGCTTGAAGTGCGCGTGCTCGGCGCTGGCGATCGTGAGGTCGCACACCACGTGCAGCGAGTGACCGCCACCGGCCGCCCAGCCGGGCACCACAGCGATGACGACCTTGGGCATGGTGCGGATCAGCCGCTGCACCTCGAGGATGTGCAACCTCCCTGTCGCAGCCGACCCGTCGTCGTATTGGTACCCATCGCGACCCCGGATGCGCTGGTCGCCGCCCGAGCAGAACGCCCATCCGGCGTCCTTGGGGCTGGGCCCATTGCCCGTGATCAGCACGACGCCGATGCGTACGTTCTGCCGGGCGTCGTCGAGGGCGCGGTACAGCTCATCCACCGTCTGCGGGCGGAACGCGTTGCGCACCTCCGGCCTGTTGAACGCGATGCGGGCGATCCGACCGCTGGTGTCGTGGTGGTAGGTCACGTCCTCCAGCTGCTCGAAGCCGGCAACGCCGGCCCAGCGGGCGGGATCGAAGAGTTCGGAAACCTGGGTGGTCACGATGTCACGGTATCCCGCGCCAGGTGAATGCAGGAGCCTCTCGCGCGAGGAAGGCCGCGGCGCCGATCGCCGCCTGCCCGCTGGATGCCACCTCGGCATCCCAGAATGCCGCGCGATCGGCCAGCGCCGGATCCTGATCGGCGATCAGATCGATCAGCTCCTTGCTGGCCCGCTGGGTGAGTCGGGAGCGCGAGACCAGCGTGTCCACGAAGGCGGCGATCGCCTCCCAGAAGGCCGAGACGGGGAGCAGGCGCGAGACCATGCCCCAGCGGGCGGCGGTCTCGGCATCCACCAATTCGCCGCTCAGGATGAGGTGCTTGGCCGCCGCGGGACCGGCCAGCTGCACCAGCCGCGTCATGCCGGTCAGCGGATACAGGATGCCCAGCCGCGCCGGGGTCACACCGAAGGTCGACCGCTCGGAGGCGAGGCGGATGTCGCACGCGCCGGCGAGCTCCCACCCGCCACCGACGCAGTAGCCGTCGATCGCGGCGATGGTCGGCTTGGGAAAGGCGGCGAGCGCGCGCTCCCCCGCCGTGACGTGCCCGCCGTCGCCGGCCGCAGGATCGCGCAGGATCTGGTCCAGGTCGCGGATGTCGGCCCCGGCCGAGAAGTCGTCGCCCGCCCCGCGCACGACGAGCGCGGCGACCTCGGCATCGGATGCCAGCTCGTCCAGCAGCGGGGCGAACGAGTCCCACATCGCCCCGGTCAGCGCGTTGCGGCGCCCCGGGTTGTCGATGGTGAGCGTGGCCACCTGCCCGGACACCTCGACGCGCAGCTCGGGCATCAGTCTTCCGGTTCCGCCGAGGACGGCTCGGTCACGATGCCGGCCGCGAGCAGCCCCTCGATCTGCTCGGCGGTGAGTCCGAGCCGGTCCAGCACGGCCCGGGTGTCTTCACCGAGGGCGGGCGGCGCCTTGCGAATCTCCGGCGCCGCCCCGTCGAGGCTGATCGGGCCGCGCAGCAGCGGCAATGCACTGCCGTCGTGCCGGGTGAGGTTCTTCACCATATCGAGGTGGCGGACCTGCGGGTCGTCGAAGACCTGCTGGTAGTTCAGGATCGGGCCGGCCGGGATCCCGATCCGCCGAAGCTGGTCGACCCACTCGAGCCCGGGGCGCGCCGCGAGAAGCTGCTCGAGTCGCGCGGTCAGCTCCTGCCGATGGCCGGATCGCGCGCGCCCGGTGGCGAACTCCTCCTCGTCGGCGAGGCCGGGCTCGCCGAGCAACTCGGCCAGTTGCTGGAAGTGCCGGTCGTTGCCCGCCGCGATGATGATCGGGATGTCGGCGGTCGCGAACACGCCGTACGGCGCCAGCACCGGGTGGCTGTTGCCCTGCGGCTGCGGCACCTCGCCGGTCGACAGGTAGCGCTGCCCTTGGAAGGCGGACACGGCGATGGCGGCCTCGAGCAGTGAGGTCTCGATCAGCCGCCCGACGCCGTGCTCGGCGCCACCGGTCCGCTCGCGCCCGACCAGGGCGGCCGCGATCCCGACCGCGGTGAACACCCCGGCGTAGATGTCGACGATCGGCACGCCGACCCGGGTCGGATGCTCGGCGTCCTCACCGGTCACCGACATCAGGCCCGACATGCCCTGCGCGACCTGGTCGAGACCGGCGGCCTGGGCGAGCGGACCGGTCGAGCCGAATCCGCTCACCGACGCCACGATCAGCGAGGGCTTCTCGGCCCGCAGCTGCGCGGGGTCGAGGCCCATCTCGGCCATCGTGCCCGGCTTGAAGTTCTCGATGACGACATCCGCATCCAGGGCCATGCGGCGCAGCAGCGCGGCGCCCTCCGGCGAATAGAAGTCGATCGCGATCGACGACTTGTTGCGGTTCACCGAATCGAAGTACAGGCTGTGCGGCCCCTCGAAGGGCGGCCAGGCGCGCGTGCTGTCGCCGCCCTTCTTGCTCTCGACCTTGATGATGGTCGCCCCAAGGTCGGCGAGCAGCGCCGTCGCGTACGGGCCGGCGAGCGCGCGCGTCAGATCGAGGACGATGATGCCGTCCAGCGGCAGCGCCGCCCCGGACGCATCCACGCGTCAGCCCTTCAGCCGGATGTTGACCTGCTTGGTCTGCGTGAAGCCGGCCAGCATCCCCTCGAGCGAGACCTCGCGGCCGATGCCGCTCTGCTTGTACCCGCCGTAGCTCTGCCCGACCACCTGGCCGCCGCCCTGGTTGACCTGCACCCAGCCGGCCTCGAGCCGATTCGCCGTGGTGATCGCGGCGTCGAGGTCGTGCGACCAGACGTAGGCGGCGAGGCCGTAGTTGCTGTCGTTGGCCATGCGCACCACGTCGTCGACGTCGGTCCACGGGATGGCGACGAGCACGGGACCGAAGATCTCCTCCTGCGCCAGCCGGAAGTCGTTGCTGACCCCGCCGAACACGGTGGGCACGTGGTAGTAGCCCTCGGTCAGCGGACCGCTGGTCGGCACCTCCCCGCCCAAGACCGTTGTCATGATCGAGCTCTCGCGGCCCTCGGCGAGGTAGCCGGCGATCGAGTCGAACTGGCTGGCGTTGATGATCGCGCCCATGTCGCTGGCCTCGTCGAGCGGGTCGCCGACCTTCATGGCGCCGAGCCGGGCGCTCAGGGCGCCGAGCACCTCGTCGTAGATGTCCTGGTGCAGGAAGAGCCGGGATCCGGCGGTGCAGCTCTGCCCCTGGCGCGCGAATCGCGAACTGAGCAGCAGGCCGTCGAGCAGCGCGTCGATGTTGTCAGGGCCTGCGGCATCCGGGAACACGATCGACGGGTTCTTGCCGCCGAGCTCGAGCGAGATGTGCGCGAGCCGGGCGCTGGCGGTCTGCGCGACGCCCTTGCCGACCTCGGTCGAGCCGGTGAACGAGACCTTGTCGATTCCGGGATGCTCGGCCATCGCCTGCCCGACGACGCTGCCCCGCCCGGTCAGCGCGTTGACCACGCCCGCGGGCAGGTGCTTGTTGCAGACCTCGGCCAGCAGCAGGATCGTCAGTGGCGCGTCATCCGCCGCCTTCATGATCACCGTGTTGCCGGCGGCGAGCGCTGCGGGGATCTTGAAGCCCGCGATCATGAGCGGCGAGTTCCAGGGCAGGATGCAGCCGACAACACCCAGCGGCTCGAGCCTCGTGTACTGCAGCTGGTTGTCGCCCGCGGGCAGCACCGTGCCCTTCACCTCGCCCGCGACGCCGGCGAAGTAGCGGAACAGCGACACCAGCACGCCGACCTCGGGCCGGGCCTGGGTGCGGATCGCGTTGCCGGTGTCGATCGCGGTCAGCCGCGCGAACTCCTCGGTGCGCTGCTCGAGCTCGTCGGCGATCCTGTTGAGGGCACGGGACCGTTCGGTGAAGTGCAGGGACCGCCATGCTGGGAAGGCGTCGTGCGCAGCCTTCACGGCGCGGTCGAGATCGGCAGGCCCGGCGGAGGGCACGCGGGCGATCACGGTCTCGCGCTTGGCCGGATTCTTCACCTCGCGCCACTCGCCGCTGAGCGATTCGACCTCGGCGCCCCCGATCCACATCAAGCGGTCGGTGCGGCCTCCGAGCACATCGCTCGGGGCCAGGGTCGTGGTGTCGGTCATTGCGTTCTCCCGGGCGTGCAGGTGGTCATCAGCTGTTGGTGAAGCGAGGGGCGCGCTTCTCGGTGAAGGCGCGCATCCCCTCCTTCTGGTCGTCGGTGGCGAACAGGGAGTCGAAGATGCGGCGCTCGAAGCGGAGCCCACCACTCAGTGTGGTCTCAAATGCGGCATTCACCGATTCCTTGGCGAGCATCGCGACCGGAAGGGACATGCCGGCGATGGTCGCGGCCGCCTCCATCGCCTCGTCGAGCAGGCGGTCGGCGGGCACGACACGCGCCACCAGACCGGCGCGCAGGGCTTCTGCGGCGTCGATCGTCCGGCCGGTCAGCACGAGGTCCATGGCCAGGGCCTTGCCCACGGCTCGGGTGAGCCGCTGCGTGCCGCCGATGCCCGGGATCACGCCGAGCTTGATCTCGGGCTGACCGAACGTGGCCGTGTCGGAGGCGATCAGGATGTCGCACATCATCGCCAGCTCGCAGCCGCCGCCCAGCGCGTAGCCCGAGATCGCGGCGATCAGCGGCGTGCGGATGCTGGTCAGCCGGTCGCCCGTGGCGAAGACGTCGCTGAGGTACATGTCGAGGTAGCCCTTGTCCGCCATCTCTTTGATGTCGGCGCCGGCGGCGAAGGCGCGCTCGGAGCCGGTGATCACGATGGCTCCGACCCCGGGATCGGCGTCGAAGGCCGTGGCGGCTGCGAGCAGGTCCTTCAGCACCTGGGAGTTGATCGCGTTCAGCGCTTCTGGCCGGTTCAGCGTGATCAGGCCGACCCGGCCGCGCTGCTCGACCAATATCGTCGCGTACTCGGTGCTCATCCAGACACTTTCGCAGAGTCTGCCGCGTGCGCGCCGGACGAGTTCTCGCGAATGACCGTGATGATGCCCGAGAAGTCGCGACCGGCTCCGCCTTCCTCGGCGAAGCGCTGGTAGATCTGCGCGGCCAGCGGGCCGAGCTCGGCCGCGGTCCCGGTGGCCCGGAGCGCGTTGAGGGCCAATCCCAGGTCTTTCGCCATCAGTGCGCCGGCGAATCCGGGCTGGTAGTCGCGGTTCGCCGGGCTGGTCGGCACCGGGCCAGGCACCGGGCAGTTGGTGGTGAGCGCCCAGCACTGCCCGGATGCCGCCGAGGCCACATCGAACAGCGCCTGGTTGGTCAGCCCCAGCTTCTCGCCGAGCACGAAGGCCTCGCTCACCGCGATCATCGATACGCCCAGGATCATGTTGTTGCAGATCTTGGCGGCCTGCCCGGCGCCCGGGCCGCCGCAGTGCACGACGCGCCCGCCCATGATCTCGAGGATCGGCCGCGCGGCGGCGAAGTCGCCGGAGTCTGCGCCGACCATGAAGGTCAGCGTGCCCGCCTCGGCGCCGACCGTGCCGCCCGAGACGGGAGCATCCATCCCGCGGTGGCCGGCGGCGATGGCCAGGTCGTGGGCCGCGATCGCGTCGGCCACGTCGATCGTCGAGCTGTCGATGAACAGGGTGCCGGGGCGGGCGGCCGCGAGCAGTCCGCCGCGGTAGGCCTCGAGCACGTGCGCACCGCTCGGGAACATCGTGATGACCGCATCGGCGTCGGCGACCGCTGTCGCGGCATCCGCTGCCACCGCGACACCGCGCTCGCGGGCGCGATCGAGCGCGTCGGGCACGACGTCGAAGCCGAGCACGGTGTGCCCGGCGGCGACCAGGTTGGCCGCCATCGGCCCGCCCATGTTGCCCAGGCCCAGGAACGCGATGGTCATGATCAGCTCCTTATCGGGGCCGGCGCGGCCAGTCCGAGTTCCGCGGCACCCAGGTCGGAGGGGTCCAGGTCGGATGGGCCCAGGTCGGATCGTCCCAGTGGCGCGAAGTACCGCTCGACATCCTCGGCCGTCACCTCGGCGAGCGTCGCCGGCGACCAGCGCGGGGCGCGGTCTTTGTCGATCACCTGGGCGCGGATGCCCTCGACCACCTCGGCGCCGCGGCTGATCCGGGTGGCGATCCGGAAGTCCTGGTCGAGCGCGGCCTCCAGACTGGGCAGCGCTGCCGCCCGTCGGAGCGCGGCCAGGGTCAGCGCCACCGAGGTCGGCGACTTGCTGCGGATCGTCGCGGCCGCATCCCGCGCGGCGGGCTCGGATGACGCGGCCAGCCGTTCGACGATCGCCTCCGCGTCATCGCCCGCGTAGGCCGCATCGATCCACGCGCGCTGCGCCATCAACTCGGACGCGGGCGGCTCCCCCGCGAACTCGGCGATCGCCTCGGCGGCGTCGCGCGTCTCGAGCGCGGCGACCAGTTCGGCGAGACGGTCGCCGGGCACGAAGTGGTCGGCGAGCCCGATGGCGATCGCGTCGGCGCCGGATGCCGTTCCGCCGGTCAGCCCGAGATGGGTGCCGAGTTCGCCCGGCGCGTGCGAGAGCAGATAGGTACCGCCGACGTCCGGAAAGAACCCGATCGAGACCTCGGGCATCCCGACGCGGGTGCGCTCGGTGACCACCCGGATCCCACCATGAGCCGAGAGGCCGATGCCGCCGCCCAGAACGAGGCCGTCCATCAGGCTGACGTACGGCTTGGGGTAGCGGGCGATCGCGGCATCCAGGCGGTATTCGTCCGCCCAGAAGCGGATCGCCTCGTCGCGCCCGTCGAGCACCGCCCGGTAGATGGCGACGATGTCGCCGCCCGCGCAGAGCCCCCGCTCGCCGGCGCCGGTCAGCAGCACCGTGCGCACCGCGTCGTCGTCGCACCACTCGTCGAGCGCGGCCGCGAGGGCGCGCACCATGGAATGGTTCAGCGCGTTGATCGCGTGCGGACGGTTGAGCGTGAGCCGCCCGAGCGCGCCGACGCGCTCCACCAGCACCTCAGAGGGTGCAGCCTCGTCATCGAGGGGTGTGTCGACCACGTCACGCTCCCGTGAGTTCGCGGCCCACGATGAGCCGCATGATCTCGTTCGTCCCCTCCAGTATCTGGTGCACACGCAGGTCACGCACGATCCGTTCGATGCCGTAGTCGGCGAGGTAGCCGTACCCGCCGTGCAACTGCAGCGCCGCGTTCGCCACCGAGAACCCCGCGTCGGTCGCGACGCGCTTCGCCATCGCGCAGAGGCGGACGCGATCCGGATCCCCGCGATCGACCGCGTCGGCGGCGCGCCAGAGCAGGGTGCGCGCGGTCTCGAGTTCGGTGTCCATGTCGGCAAGGCGGAACAGCAGCGCCTGGTTCTCGATCAACGGAGCGCCGAAGGCCTCGCGGGTGCGGAGGTACTCGACGGCCTTTCGCAGCGCGGCCTGACCGCCGCCGAGGGAGCAGGCGCCGATGCTCAGCCGCCCGCCGTCGAGCGCCGTCATGGCGATCCCGAATCCGTCGCCCTCGGCGCCGAGCCGGTTGGCGACCGGCACGTGCACGTTGTCGAAGATGACCTGGCGCGTTGGTTGGGCGTGCCAGCCCATCTTCTTCTCCGGCGGCCCGAAGCTCAGGCCCGGCGTGCCGTCCGGCACGATCAGGGCGCTGATCCCGTGGCTGCCGGTCTCGGCGGTGCGAGCCATCACGACGTAGACCGCGGCGGCTCCTGCGCCCGAGATGAACTGCTTCACCCCGTTGAGCACGTACTGGTCGCCGACCCGCTCGGCGCGCGTTCTCAAGGCCGCAGCATCCGATCCCGCGCCCGGTTCGGTGAGGCAGTAGCTGCCGAGCGCCCCCATCGTGGCCAGCGCGGGCACCCACTCCGCCCGCTGCCGGTCGTCGCCGTAGCGGTCGATCATGCCGACCACCATGTTGTGGATGGAGATGTATGCCGCGATGGTGGTGTCGCCCTCTGCCAGCTGCTCGAACAGCCGGACAGCGTCTGAGCGGCTCAGGCCCGATCCGCCGAACCGTTCATCGACGCACATCGCGCCGAGGCCCATCGCACCCGCCTCCCGTAGCACGTCGAGCGGGAGGTGGCCGGTCTCGTCCCACTCCGCGGCGTGCGGGGCGAGCTCGTTCTCGGCGAAGTCTCGGACGGCGTCGACCATGCTCTGCTGGTCGCGGGTGAGGGTGAACATCGTGGGTTCCTCGTTGTTCTTCAGGTGTCGCTGCTGCGCTTGTGGCGCATGACGATCGCGTCCTTGCGATCGTCGGATCCAGAATAGCTGGACGTCCTAGTATTTACCAGGACGTCCTACTAAATTCTCGACAGGGCTCGGCCCTCACCCGACTTAGGCTTGAACCGCGGTGCATCGCTCGACCCTGCTCAACGCCGTCCATCTCAACGCAGAGGAACACCATGAAGATCGCAGTTCTCGTGAAAGAAGTGCCGGACACCTGGGGAGACCGGCGCATCGATCCGGCCACCAAGCGGGTCGATCGAAGCTCTGACGAGGTCGTGGACGAGGTCAACGAGAAGGCGGTCGAGATCGCCCTCCAGGTGCAGTCGGCGAATCCGGGCAGCGAAGTGACCGTGGTGACCATGGGCCCCAAGAGCGCGATGGACGGGCTGCGCAAGGGGCTCGCGATGGGCGCGGACAATGCCATCCATCTGCTCGACGACGGACTCGTCGGATCGGATGCCGTGCAGACCTCGGCGGCGCTGGCCGCGGCCCTCAGCTCGCGAGGCTTCGATCTGGTGATTGCCGGCAACGAGTCGACGGACGGCCGCACCGCCGCCGTGCCCGCGATGCTGGCCGAGCGCCTGGGCACCGCGCAACTGACCAACCTGCGCACCCTCACCGTCTCGGGAACCGAGGTGACCGGTGAGCGCACCACCGAAGACGGCTACGTCGAGGTCGCGGCATCGCTGCCGGCCGTGGTCTCGGTGACCGAGCAGATCGCCGAGGCCCGCTACCCGAGCTTCAAGGGCATCATGTCGGCCAAGAAGAAGCCGGTCGAAACGCTCGCCGTCGCCGACCTGGGACTGGATGCCGCCGACACCGGCGCCGCGAACTCCTGGTCGGTCGTGCTCGATGTGGTGCCACGACCGGCGCGCACCGGAGGCACGGTCATCGCCGACGATGGAACCGCGGGAACCCAGCTGGCCGACTACCTCGCCAACGCGAAACTGATCTGAGGAACGGACGACATGTCGAAGATCCTGGTGCTGATCGAGCACACCGAATCGAAGCCCGCGGCGACTGCCGGAGAACTCCTGGCCGCAGCCGCCCTGCTCGGCGAGCCGCATGCGGTGGTCGTGACCTCGGCGGATGCCGGGGCGCTGGCGTCCGCACTCGGCGCGCTCGGCGCCGTCGCGGTGCACGTCGCCACGGTCGCCGATGCCGACTCCGTGCTGGTCACGCCGAAGGTCGCGGCCCTGGCTGCGGCGGTCGGCGCGGCCGGCGAGGTCGGCGCGGTGCTCGTGGGCACCTCGCTTGACAGCCGCGAAGCAGCGGCGCGCCTGGCGGTCCGCATCGGCGGCGCGTACCTGAGCGACGCGGTCGGGCTCAGCGCGACCGGCGGCACCGGATCGTCGGCCCTCACCGTGACCCAGCAGGCGTTCGGCGGCGCGTACACCGTCACTTCGGCGGCGGGACGCGGTATCCCGATCATCTCGCTGCGGCAACACTCGGTCGACGGCTCGGCTCCCGCCGCCGCGGGCGCCGTGAACGCGCTCGACATCTCTGGCGACACCGCTCCCGCCGCCCGGATCACCGCGCGGCATGAGGCCATCGAGGCCTCGTCGCGGCCCGACCTGCAGGCGGCATCGATCGTGGTCTCGGGCGGACGCGGCCTGGGCTCCGCCGAGAACTTCGCCCTCGTCGACCAGCTCGCCGATGTGCTCGGAGCCGCCGTCGGCGCCTCGCGTGCCGCGGTGGATGCCGGCTACGTGCCGCAGAGCTACCAGGTCGGCCAGACCGGGGTCACGGTGTCGCCGAACCTGTACATCGCGGTCGGGATCTCGGGCGCCATCCAGCACAAGGCCGGCATGCAGACCGCGAAGACGATCGTCGCGATCAACAAGGACGGCGACGCGCCGATCTTCGACGTCGCCGACTTCGGGATCGTCGGCGACCTGTTCGCCGTCGTGCCGCAGTTCATCGAGGCCGTGAAAGCCCGCAAGGGCTGATGGCCACCGCTGACCCCGCCCAGCTGGACGCCCGGGTACGGGCAGCGGAACTCACCCTCGCGAAGCACTACGACCGCACGCTGGTCGAGCACATGGTATCGACCGTGCGCGTCGTCGAATATCCGGCGGTAGGGGCGCCGGATGCTGCAGACGCACGCCCGCCGATCCTGCTGCTGCACGGCATCGCCGCGGTGACCGCGCCGGCCGTGCCGCTGCTCGCGGCCCTCGCAGATCGTCGCGTTCTGGCCGTCGACTGGCCCGGGCACGGACTCTCGGGCGCGGGCGTCGTGCCAGCCGGCCGGAGCCTGCGCACCGCGACGGTCGAGGTGCTCGACGAGGTGCTGGCGTTCTTCCACCTCGACGCGGTCGACATCGTCGGGCACTCCCTGGGCGGACAGATCGCGCTGTACTTCGCCCTCGCCCATCCGCAGCGGCTGCGCAAACTCGTGCTGCTCGGCGCACCGGGGGCCGCCTTCTCGCAAGCGCGGGCCACCTTCGGGATGCGGGTGGCATCCGTCCCCGGTTTAGGCACCGCGCTGCTCGGACTCTCGACATCGCAGCGCGCCCGCGACCGCGCCGTCGACCGCCTGCTCGGCGCACACGCTCTGGACGGATACCCCTCAGAGATCAGCGAGATCGGCTACCTCGCGTCGCAGCGCGCGGAGTTCGCGCCGAGCGTCGCCAGCCTGTTCCGCGCGATGATGACGCCCCTCTCGGCCCGAGCCGACGTGGCGCTCACCCCGCGCGAACTGGCGCACCTCTCGGTGCCGACGCTCATCGTCTGGGGCGTGGATGACGCGATCCTGACCCCGGCGCACGGTCGCGCGAGCGCCGAAGCCATTCCGAACGTCACGATCCTCGAGATCGCGGGAGGTCACGCCCCCTGGCTGAACGCGTTGACGCGCGTCGGCGATGCGGTCTCGGCGTTCCTCGACTGAGTAGGGTCTGAAGCGATGAGTACCACCACCCCGAACTCCCGTCCGCCGCGCAGCCGCTGGTTCAAGCTGGTGTGGATCGTTCCCGTCGTCGTGGTGGGCGCCGCGCTCATCGTGCTCGCCGCCAACGGCATCCGATCGATCCCCGCGGTCAAGGACTTCATGACCACCTACCCGGGGCAGTCGTCCCTGCCGAGCTGGGCGCCTGTCGGGTTTCCGGCCTGGCTGGAGTGGCAGCACTTCCTCAGCTCGTTCTTCCTGCTCTTCATCATCCGGACCGGGTGGCAGGTGCACACCACGCGTCGCGCCGAGGCCTACTGGACCCGCAACAACAAGGGGTTGATCAAGACCAAGGGGCAGCCGGTGCGCATCCCGCTGCACCTGTGGTTCCACCTCACCATGGACGTGCTGTTCGTGCTCAACGGCCTGGTGTTCTACGTGCTGATCTTCGTCAGCGGGCAGTGGGTGCGGATCATCCCGACGCGGTGGGACGTCATCCCGAACGCGATCACCGCCGGCATCAAGTACGCCTCGCTCAACTGGCCGACCGAGGACGGCTGGGTCAACTACAACGCGCTCCAGCTGCTGACCTACTTCGTGACGGTGTTCATCGCGGCGCCCCTCGCGGTGCTGACCGGCCTCCGGATGGTGCCGGGCCTCGCCGGCCGCTGGAAGCCGTTCGACAAGGTCTACCCGGCCGCGGTGGCCCGCAGGCTGCACTACCCGATCTTCATCTACTTCCTGGCGTTCATCGTGGTGCACGTGACCCTGGTGCTCGCCACCGGTGCCCTGCGCAACCTGAACCACATGTACGGCGGCAGCGACGACGTGAACTGGGTCGGATTCGCCTTCTTCGCGGGATCGCTGGTGCTCATGGTCGGCGGCTGGTTCGCCGCCCGCCCGGTGCTGCTCGCCTCCCTGGCCTCGCTCGGCGGGCGGGTCGGGCGTTAGCGCCGGTGCGTACCGGCCGTCGCGGGCGGCTGCCGTTTGATCCCCGCGCCGTGAATGCCGCACGCGGCAACAACGGCTTCGGCGTGCTCCGCGTCGACGGCACGGCGATCGCCTGGCCCCGGATGTCGCGTCCTTCACGGTATTCGACGGCGCTGATGCAGGTCAGGCGACCGCCCACCCTCCATGCTCGGATCACGTCGCGTCTCTCGGTCGGCCGCGCGTACCAACCCTTTCGCACCCGGATGACCTGGCGCCCGTACCACGTGGCGACGTCGATCCAGCCGGGGCTGACCCCGTTGACGAGCAGTTCGCGTCGGCTGGCGATGCCCTGGTGGTTGTCGATGGTGTCGAGAAGAAGATCCATATCGAGAGGGTGCCGGAGCCGTTGTCGCTCACTAGCTGGTCGACTGGATCCGGTGCACTCCTGCGGCGCGTTCTGGTTGTGACGGACTGTCCGTCATTTCCAGAACGCGCCGAAGGGATGGATGCCACCCGGCGCGGCGGGCTGCATTGTCCGAGCCACCCGGCACCCCCAGCGCCCGACAGACGAAGACCCCGGACTCCCACTCGAGTCCGGGGCCTCCGTGCTTCAGACGACGGCTACGTGCGCGTCAACGCTCCGCCGGCGCGCACGCGCGACACCGCGTCGACCGTGGCCGCGAGGATCAGCACGCCACCGGTGACGAGCAGGTTGATCCCGCCGCCGAGGTTGAGCAGGCCGAGTCCGTTGGTGATCACCGCGATCACCAAAGCGCCGACCGCGGCGTGCACCAGCCGGCCGCGTCCGCCGAAGAGGCTCACACCGCCGACCACAGCCGCCGCGACACCGCTCAGCACCGTGTCGTGGCCGAACGAGGCATCCACCGAGCCGTTCTTCGAGGCGGTGAACAGACCGGACACCACCGCGAGGGTCGAGCAGATCGCGAAAGCGGCCCAGCGGATCCCGACCACCTTGATACCGGCGCGTCGCGCGGCCTCGGCGTTGCCACCGATCGCGTACAGGTAGCGGCCGTAGCGCGTCCGGTCGAGCACGAAGGTGCCCACCCACATGATCAGCAGCACGATCGGCACGACGATGGGCACGCCCGCGATGATCTCGCCGTGACCCACCACCTTGCCGTTCAGGATGTTCACCTGACCGCGGTTCTGGTTGAGGAAGGCGATGACCAGACCACCGATGACGAGGATGAGGGCCAGCTTGATCCACACCAGCGTGACGGTGCGGTTCGGCACTCCGGCTCGTGCGCGCCGACGGCGGTCGATGACCGCCGTCACGCCGCTGATGAGCAGCACGATCGCCAGCATGACCCAGCCCTGCCAGGGTGCGAGGTTGTTGTTCTGGATCGCGGTGACCTGGTCCTGCGTGATCCGGTACAGGCCGCCGGCGCCGATGATGAGCAGCTGGAGGCCCTGGAAACCGAGGAACAGACCGAGGGTCACGACGAACGACGGGATGCCGACCCTCGCCACGAAGAACCCGATGAAGAGCCCGATCAGGACTCCAACGGCCAGGGCGATCGCCAGAGCGAGCACCCAGTTCAGGTTGAGGCCGCCCGGGAACGACAGCACCACGAACAAGGCCATCGCCACACCGGAGGTGGTTCCCGCCGAGAGGTCGATCTCGCCGAGCAGGATGACGAAGACCAGGGCCATCGCGAGCATCACCTGAGGCGCGGCCTGGGTGAGCAGGTTCGCGAAGTTGCGCTCGGTCAGGAAGAACGGGCTGAGAGCTGTGAACAGGAGGCTCAGCACCACGAAGCCCGACACCGCGGGCAGCGCGCCCATGTCGCCGGCGCGGACCCGGCTCAGGTAGGCGCGCACCTGGTCGCCCAGACCGCCCTCCATGCCGCTGCCGATCAGGCCCGAGGCCGGGAGCGCCGTCGTATCATCGACCGCGGCCGCGGTCGCGCTGTTCTTGCTGTCGCTCACGCGGCACCTCCGTAGGTCTTGCTGCCCGTGATGTAGCCGACCACGTCATCGCTGGTCGTCTTCGCCGTCTCGATCTCGGCGACCATCTGGCCCAGGTACAGCACGTTGATGTAGTCGGCGACCTGGAAGACGTCGACCAGGTTGTGGCTGATCATGATCACCGCGACGTTGTTCTCGGCCAGGCGCTTCACGAGGGCGAGGACCTGCTCGGTCTGCGCGACACCGAGCGCCGCGGTCGGCTCGTCGAGGATGACGACCTTGGCCGCCTTCAAGACCGAGCGTGCGATGGCGACGGTCTGGCGTTGTCCACCGGACAGCGACGACACCTTCTGGCGAACCGACTTGACGGTGCGCACCGACAACCCCCGCAGCGTCTCGGACGCCTGCCGCTCCATCTCGCCCTCGTCGAAGGTGCCCCACTCGGTCTCTTCGCGGCCGAGGAACATGTTCTGGACGATGTCGAGGTTGTCGCAGAGCGCGAGGTCCTGATACACGACCTCGATGCCGAGGTGCGAGGCCTCGCGCGGGTTGGAGAGGTGCACGACCTCGCCGTCGAACTTGACCGTTCCCTCGTCGTAGGGCTGGACGCCCGCGAGACCCTTGATCAGGGTCGACTTGCCGGCGCCGTTGTCGCCGACGAGAGCCGTGACTTTGCCGGGGTAAGCCTTCAGGCTCACGCCCTTCAGCACGCTCACCGGCCCGAAGCTCTTCTTCACATCAGTGAGTTCGATGATGGGCACATCCATGCCGGGGTTCCTTTCTCTCCCGAGACGACAGCGTCACGGGGTGATGCGGGGTGGCGCAGTCACACTACAACCACGAAACGAGAAGAAGGGGCTCCGCGCCGTCTCCGGCGCGGAGCCCCAATTTCATGCGGTGATGCTGGTGACTACTTCACGCCGTACGTGGCGCAAGCCGCCGCGACATCCGCCGTGCAGATGTCAGAGGCCTTGGCGTCGCCGTTGGTGACGACCGTCTCGACCTCCTTGGGGCCGACAGACACCGGGGTGACTGCCTGGAACGGCTTGCCGTAGAGCGTCTTGTTGGCCGTCGGCTTCTCGCCCTTCAGCAGCGCGATCGCGAGATCCGACGCCGCCTTGGCCTCAAGGCTGACCTGCTTGTAGACCGTTCCGGTCTGCTTGCCGAGCAGCACGTTCTGCAGACCGGCAACCGACGCGTCCTGACCCGAAACGGGAACCTTCAGGCCGTTCTTGTCGAGGATGGTGATGACGCCCGCCGCGTTGGTGTCGTTGGCGACCCACACCGCGTCGACCTTGCCACCGAGCGAGGTCAGCGCCTGCTCGAAGTTGGTCGCGGACTTGTCGCCGTCCCAGACACCGGTCGGCTCGGCGGCCGGCTTGATGCCCGCCGCGCTCATGACCGAGACGGCACCGTCGTGGAACAGCTTCGCGTTGCCGTCGGTCGGGTCTCCACCCATGTAGACGACGACAGCGGTGGCCGGGTCCTTGCCGGCGGCCTTGAGGCCGTCGACGATCATCTGGCCCTCGAGGGCTCCGACCTTCTCGTTGTCGAACGAGACGTAGTAGTCGGCGACCATCTTCGGGTCGGTGGCGTTGCCGTCCGTGATCGGGCGGTCGTAGGCGATGACCGGGATGCCCTGCTTCTGAGCCTTCTTGGTCACGGCGAGGCCGGAACCGTTCAGGTCGGTCAGAACCATGACGCCGCAGCCCTTGGTGAGCTCCTGGTCGGCGATGGTGGCGTACTTGCTGGTGTCGCCCTGAGCGTTCTGGATGTCGGCGTCGAAGCCGGCGTCGGTGAACGCCTTCTGCAGCGCCGGACGGTCGAGGCTCTCCCAGCGCGGCGACGACGCCGTGTCGGGAAGAATCACACAGGCACGGGTCGATGCGGTGGAACCGCCGCCCCCGCTGGTCGCACAGCCCGTCAGCAGCAGTGCCGACGCCGCAACGGCGACAACGATCGAGATCGATGAAGAAGTCTTCACGTCACTCCCTTTCTGGTGGTGAAGGAGAAGAACACTCCTTGGTGGACGCCTTCGGCTTTGAGAGGCGGCTGACTGAGCATGCCCCCATTTAGGGTGTTCAGCAACATATTTGGCGGTAACAATTCGGTAACCATGCGAAACGGTCACACGCCCGGGAATACGGGAGCAGGGATTTCGCTGCCCTCAATACCCGGGAGCGCGAGACGCGACACGCCGTCCGGGTGAGGGGCGCACGAATGCGGGTGCACCCGGCGCAGGTTGGCGCCATCGACACGGGGCGTCACGGTTGGTGGACCCTAGGAGATTCGAACTCCTGACCTCCTCGATGCGAACGAGGCGCGCTACCAACTGCGCCAAGGGCCCGTGAACCCGTCAACGCTATCACCCTCGGTGAGGTCAGATACCCGATACGGTCATCGACGGCGCCGCGCGCTATCCCGCGCTGCGGCGGCGGCGGAGCACCTCGTCGAGGTCGGGCGCCGCGGCATCCGCGCCGTCGACCCGGCCCATGGCGGCCCACCGGCTCGGCGCCGACGGTCGCGCGGTCGGTGCCTCGATGGTGTCGGGCACCGGTCGACGCTGCGGACGGAACGGGACGACTTCAGGCTCCTCATGGGCGGCGCGCAGGTCCCGCTCGGCGGCGAGCGCAGCCGCGCGCAGGCGGGCAGCGACATCCGAAGCGGGCTGCACGGTCTGGGGCTCTGGCCGGCCGAGATAGAGCGGCTTCGGCACCGGTACCGGGGTCCACCCGGATGCGCGACCCCGCGTCGCGGCCGCAACAGGTTCGGCGACCGAGATCGCAACGCCCTGGCTTGCGGCGACGCGTGGAACGCTCCGCCCATCGAGCCGCCGCCTCACGGTCATCCCGGCTACGCCGAGCGCGGCTCCCACCCCGAGCACGAGCCAGCCACCCGGTGCCATTCCGGTGACGATGCCGACACCGAGTTGAGCCGCGATGATCACCATGGCGGCCGTCATGAGCAGGGTCGCGAGACGATGAGCTCGGCGTCGGCGCAACCGGCCGGCGGTGGCCGCATCCGGAACGTTCGCGGTCGACGACGCGGTGGGTGAGATGGGCGTCGTGGCATGGATCATCGCGGCGGCACGGGCGGCCATCGCGTCGGCACGCCGCTGCTCGGCACGGAGGATCCGCTCCTGCCGCGCGGCTTCCCGGGCCGTGATCTCGACGTGGACCCGCTCCGGCAATTCCGCTGTCTCCGCCATCACGCGCAAAGTCTGCTGCAGTCGGGTCGCCGTGCGCTCGGTGTCGAGGTATTCGCGCCGACGTATCCAGGTCGGCACGAAGTAGGCGAACCACAGAGCAGCCGCGATGGCGATCATGACCGCCGTTCCAGCCCCCGTCACATCCATAGGTCCACGTTAGGTACCTTCAACCAGGACTTGAGGGAGGCGCGCGCGGCGCGCGGCGGGCCAGCTCTCTGCCTTCGCTACCATGCGAAAGCCGCTCGGCACCCTTCCCATCCGACACCTCCGAGGCAGACCATGACAGATTCCAGCCACGAGTCTCTCGACTCCCAGACCGACGTCGAGGCCGGACGCCCGAGTTGGCTGTTCCGCCGCACCGAGGTGATCATCGTCATCCTGCTGGGCCTGGTCTCCTTCACCACGGCATACACCTCGTTCCAAGCCTCGCTCTACGGCGGGAACAGTTCGACCCTCTACTCCAAGGGCAACAACAACGAGACCGAGGCCGAGTCGCTGTACCTGGAGGCGAACCAGCAGTACATGCAGGACGCGCAGACCATCGCCAGCCTCGCCGAGTTGAAGGTCGCAGCGGATTCCGGCGACGCGATCGCGCAGAAGCAGTACGACGAGCTCTATTTCATCTCCGTCTCTGACGACCTCGACAAGGCGATCAAGAAGGCCGACAAGGCGAACGCCGCCGATCCGACGACGTACACCAGCCCGCTCGATGACAAGAAGTACCAGGCCGTGCTGTTCGGCGACTACGCCGACAAGGCGAACTCGGGCCACGACAAGGTCAAGCGGGCCGATGTGGACAATGGCTTCGGCGACCGGTTGACACTCAACACCGTCCTGATGGCGCTCACGCTGTTCCTGCTCGGCGTCGCGGCGGTCGTGCGCCAGCAGCGCACCAGGATCATCCTGGCCGCCTTCGGCATGACCATCTTCACGGCGGCGGCGGTGCTGACCGCGCTCATCCCGTTCATCTGGCTGTAGGCCGGGCGCCGAGTCAGCCGAGCCTGAGCGGGTGGGTCGCCAGCACCCGATCCGCCTCGGGCACCGAGCCGATGCCCGCGGGCACACGCCCGTCTTTCCAGCGCCGCAGCACCCCGGATGGCAGCTCCTCCGCGGTCAGCGCGAAGCAGAAGTGGTCGCGCCAGTCTCCGTTGATGTGGATGAAGCGGCGCCGGAGCCCCTCGTAGCGGAATCCGAGTTTCTCGACCACTCGCAACGACGGCGCGTTCTCGGGTCGGATGCAGATCTCCATGCGGTGCAGACCGAGCGAGAACAGGCAGTGGTCGGTGGCCAGCGCCACCGACGTGGGCGTGATGTTGCGGCCGGCGAAGCGCTCGGCCACCCAGTAGCCGATGGATGCCGACGACAGCGACCCGTAGCTGAGGCCCGAGACGTTGAGCTGACCAGCGAACTCGCCCTCGTACTCGATGGCGAACGGCACCCCGTAGCCCGACCGCCAGTTGCTCAGCAGCGAGCGGATGCTCGCCCGCGCATCGAAGCCGATCGGCCCGTGCGGGTTCGTCGCCTCCCAGGTGCGCAACCACGCGCGGTTCGCCACGAGCTCCTGCTCGAGCGCACGGGAATCGCGCAGCCGGATCGGCCGGATCGTCACCGACCCGTCACGAAGCGTCGGAATGCTCATCATCGCTCGCCAGCGTAGCCGCGAACTCCTTCAACCATGGCCGGAATTCGGGCCCGAGGTCGTCGCGATCACTGGCCAACTGCACGATCGCCTTGAGGTAGTCGAGCCGGTCGCCGGTGTCGTAGCGACGGCCGCGGAACACGACGCCGTAGACCCCGCCACCCCACTCCGGGCCGGTCGCGAGCTCCTGGAGCCCGTCGGTGAGTTGGATCTCACCGCCCTTGCCCGGTTGTGTCGTCTCGAGGATCTCGAAGATCTCGGGACGAAGCACGTAGCGTCCGATGATGGCCAGGTTCGAGGGGGCGGTGCCGGGCGCCGGCTTCTCGACCAGGCCGGTGATGCGCACCACGTCGCTCTCGTCGGTGGGCTCCACGGTGGCGACGCCGTAGAGATGCGCGACGGAGGGGTCGACCTCGAGGAGTGCCACGACGGTGGTGTTCCGCTGGGACTGCACCTCCAGCATCCGGCTCAGGAGCGGATCGCGCGAGTCGATGATGTCGTCACCCAGCAGCACCGCGAAGGGCTCGCGGCCGACGTGCATCTTGGCGCGGAGCACGGCATGACCGAGGCCCTTGGGGTCGCCCTGGCGCACGTAGTGCACGTCGGCCAGGTCGGTCGCGAACTTGACCTTCTCGAGCTTGTCCACCTCGCCCTTGCTGCGCAGGATGTCTTCAAGTTCGCCCACGCGGTCGAAGTGGTTCTCGAGAGCGGTCTTGTTGCGACCGGTGACCATCAGCACGTCGCTGAGGCCGGCGGCGACGGCCTCCTCGACCACGTATTGGATGGCCGGCTTGTCGACGACGGGGAGCATCTCTTTGGGCATCGCCTTGGTCGCCGGCAAGAATCGGGTGCCGAGTCCGGCAACGGGGATCACAGCTTTGGTCACGAAGAAGGCCATGCCACAGGCTATCGGGTGCCCAGGCCGGGGTTCCTCAGAGTCGCCCTAGACTCACAGGGTGGTCGAAGACGTGGAGGCGCGGAAGCGCGCACTGCGCGCCGAGCTCCGTGAGCGCCGTCGCGTGAAGCCCGCCGCGACGCGGGCAGCCGACAGCGCGGCGCTGACTCAGAACCTCGTCGATCTGGTGAGCGACCTCGACGCGAAGTACCTCGCCGCGTACCTCTCCACCCCGGACGAACCGGACACCCGCGACTTCCTCGCCTGGGCGGCCGAGCGGGGCATCCGGGTGCTCATCCCGGTGTCGCGCGCGGATGGGCTGCTCGACTGGGCGCCGTATGACGGCGATGCCGAAGACACCGACGTGCTGGGGATGCCGACGCCGACCACCGAGCTGCTCGGGCCGATCGCGATCAACGGGGTCGACCTCATCCTGGTGCCGGCCGCGGCCGTCGATCGCACGGGCATGCGCATGGGCTGGGGCATGGGCTACTTCGACAAGACGCTCGGCAGCATGGAGGCGTGCCCGCCCGTCTATGCTGTGATCTTCGACGACGAACTCGTCGACTCCGTGCCGCGCGAGCGTCACGACATGCCGGTCAGCGGCGTCGTGACCCCGAGCGGCATCGTCTCGTTCTGAGGACTCTCTTCTTCCATGCCCACCTACTCCTACCGCTGCACCGAGTGCGGCGAGGCCTTCGACATCCAGCAGGCGTTCACGGATGACTCCCTCACGGTCTGCCCGAACTGCGGCGGCCGGCTGCGCAAGCTGTTCAACACCGTCGGCGTGACGTTCAACGGCTCCGGCTTCTATCGCACGGACAACCGGGCGAAACCGGCATCAGAGGGCGGCGGGTCGTCGGAGTCGTCCTCGGGAGCCTCCGGCGGCTCGCCGAGCACCCCCTCCAGCACCTCGGCCGCGGCCGCAGGCAAGAAGGAAAGCAAGACCGCATCCCCCGCAAAGGAGTAACCATGCTGAAGGGTTTCAAGGAGTTCATCCTCCGCGGAAATGTCATCGATCTCGCCGTCGCCGTGGTGATCGGTGCCGCATTCACCTCCATCGTCACCGGTCTGGTCACCGGCATCTTCAATCCGGTCATCTCGTTGCTGTTCAACGCCAGCGATCTGTCGAAAGCCGGGATCACGCTGCGCGCCGCGTCCGGTGGGCACGACGCCGTGGTCCTCTCCTGGGGTCTCGTCATCGCCGCGGTGATCCAGTTCCTGCTCGTCGCGGTCGTCGTGTACTTCGCGCTGATCGTGCCGATGAACTACGTGAAGAAGCTCCAGGCCAAGCGCGCGGGTGTGAAGGAAGAGGCGCCGGCTGGCCCGACGGACACGGAGCTGCTGATCGAGATCCGCGATCTGCTGGCGGCGCAAAGCAAGAAGCCCTAGTCCGTTGGACTGCTCTCGCGGGCCAGCCCGTCGATCACTGCGGCCCCCGGCAGCGCAGCGAGCACCTCGCCCGGCAGTTGCAGCTTGCTGCCCCGGATGCCGGATCCGATGATCGCGTTCGGCAGCGCCGCGACGCGCGCGTCGAGGTAGAGCGCCCACTCGGGCGGGAGCCCGACCGGCGTGATCCCGCCGTATTCCATGCCGCTGAGCGCCACGGCGGCATCCATGGGGGCGAAGCTGGCTCTGCGGGCATCGAGCAGTCTGCGCACCACGCCGTTCACATCGAGCCGCGTCGTCGCCAGGACGACGCACGCGGCGTAGCGGGTGAGGTCGCCGCGGGTGCCGGCGATGATGACGCAGTTGGCTGAGACGTCGAGGTCGACGCCGTATGCCGCGCAGAACGCCGCCGTGTCGGCGAGGTCCGGGTCGATGGGCGCGACGGCGACCCGGGCGGCGAGGGCGGGGGCGAGGGAGCGCAGGGCCGCTGCGACGGGCTCGGCGAGCAGCTCGGGACGTTCGAGAGCGGGACTCAGGTCGAGGGAGGGCATGTCTCATCCTGCACGTTCTGGTTATGAAGGACTGTCCGTCATAACCAGAACAAGTCAGTAGTGGGGTGGCTTGTCGGTGCGCAGGCGGTCGTCGTTCTCGCCGCGCGCGTGCCGAGCCGGTTCGGGCGCCGGCGCCGGATCGCTACCGGGCGGCGGCTCCGTCGTGACGCGACGACGGTGACGCGGAGACCGCGTCGGCGGGGGCGCGGCGGGGCCGCCGGAGTGAGACGGCGAGGCCGGCCCCGGCTCCGGCTCCTGCTCAGGCGTGCTGGGCCGAGGCAACGACCGGGATCTCCTGCGTCATGGCTCCACCCTGCAGCCCCGCGAGGCGCGCGATGCGGTCGGCAACCGCATCCGGATCGCTGAACAGCTCGAAGGCGTGCACCCGCGCGTAGTGCCAGCCGAGGCGGCGCAGCACCTCGGGACGCAGGCGCAGCGACTCGCGCAGGCTGCGGCCGGCGAGCACCGCGTCGGTGTCGACGACGATGCAGGTTCCGCCGTTCGCCGCGACGAGGCCCAGCTTGCCGCGATGGCCCAGGGCCGTGCGGAGCCCGCGCGTGGCGAGGCGACGCGCCAGGTCGACGAGCATCGGGTCGCTGTCGTCCGGGAGGGGCGGCTCTGCTCGCCGAGCCGCGACCTCGTCGAGGATCTCGGCCAGGGCGACCGCGCCGTGGCGGAGGCGGCCGTCTTCGACATCCGAGGGACGGAAGCACGACACGATCACCAGGGAGCGGCGCGCGCGGGTCATCGCGACCGCGAGCAGGCGCTCGCCTCCTGGCTGACCGAGCGGGCCGAAGTCCGCAAGCACCCGGCCGTGCGGGGTGCGCCCGTACCCGATGGAGAAGATGACCCGATCGCGGCTCTGCGCGACGGCGCGCTCGATCGGCAGCACCTCGAACGCTTCCGCGCTGTCGCCGAGCACGAACTCGCTGAGCTCCGGCCGGGTGGTCATCGCGGCGAGCACGGCCTGGAGCACCCGCACGGCGTGCTTCTCGCTCGCCGTGACCACCATGAGCGACTCGTGCGGACGCGCCTCGGCGTGCTCGAGCACCAGCTCGACGACGCGGTTGACCTCGGCGTCGACACTCTCGACGGCGCCGGTGTCGGCGTCCGGCATCCCCGTGCCGTCGGTGACGTAGTCGAGCACCAGGCTGCCGTGCCCGAGGAAGGAGCCGGCCCAGGGCAGTGAGTCGATGCGGCCGCCGTAGAAGCGGCGGTTCACCAGTTCGGCGAGGTCCTCGCCGCCCGCGCGGTAGCTGCGCGTGAGGCTGAGGCTTGGCAGCAGCTCCCCCAGGCGCGCGAGCGCCGACCGCGCGTGCAGCTCGTCCAAGGCGCGTGCACCCGGCGCGGGGTCTGAGGCGGTGCCGTCCGCCGCGGTGCCGGCTTCGGCATCCGGAGCAGCGAGGCCGATCTCGAACGGCGTCGGGGTCTGCGTGACCGGATCGCCGAACGCGACGACCTGCTTGGCCCGGCGGATCGCCCCGACGTTCTCGGCGACGGTGGTCGCCCCCGCGTCCACCAGCAGCACCGTGTCGAACGGCATCGCATCGGTGATCGCGTCGATCTCATAGGGCGAGGCCAGCCAGATCGGCGCGACCGATCGCGCAAGATGCGGAGCCGACTGCTGAAGGGCGCTCGAGGTGATCCCCTCGACACTCTGCTGAGGAGCGGCGAGCAGCTGCTTGAGCTCGTGCGCCTCGTCGGGCCAGTCGACCAGCCCGATCTTCCAGTTCTCGGCGAGCTGCCAGGCCAGCAGTTGGGCGCTGCCCGCGGCGTGCGCCTCGTCGACCAGGCGGAAGTCGGCCTCGAGCCGCTCGAGCACGTCGGTGCGGGCGCCGAGAAGGGCGCGGTCTCCGGCCAGCAGCGTGTCGAGCGCCGACCGCCACCACGCCAACTCGAGTTCGGCGGCGATCTGCTCCTCGGGCACGTGGCGGGCCGCGAGGTCGGTGAGCAGGGGGTCGAGCTGGAGGCTGCGCATGGTCGAGACCAGCTCGCTGCGCTCCTGGAGGTTCTGCAGCACGTCCGAATCGGCGGCGAGATCGGCCATCAGTTCGCCGAGAGTGTGAAGCGGCAGGGCCGACAGCTGCGTCTCGCGGGTCACGTGCCCGAGCGGTCCGTCGAGCGCGGCGAGATCCGCCGAGACCTGCTGCCAGGCGACCGCCACGTCCGAGATGCCGACCGGCACCTCGGGCACGACCCCGGCCACGACGAATCGCTGCCACATGATCCGCTGCCGCTGCACGGCGCCGAGGGCCTCGTGCAGATCGCCGACGTGCATGCCGGGGCGCACGTACTCCTTGGCCAGCTTCTTGAGGCGGCGCCGGTTCGCCGACGACATCTCGGGCGCCTCACGGCGCGGCGCCGTGGCGACGATGAGCTCGCTGAGCGAGCGGTCGAACACCGCGGGGACGAATCGATCGAGAGTGTCGCGGATGTCGGTGAGCAGTTTCAGATAGACGCCGAGCTCGCCGATCGTCTCGAACGGCCGCATGCGGGTGGACCCGATCAGCTGCTGAGCACGCACCAGCAGTCGCGGAAGCTCCTCGCCGTGCAGCTTCTGGGCCAGGGCGTGCGCACGCTGCGCCTCCTCGCCGTTGGCGAACCGCGCCCCGTACCAGGCCGAGTCGCCGGGACCGTACCGGAACTCCCCGAGCTTGGCGGCGTCGACCATCGTCTTGGCCACGCTCGCCCGGTCGCCGACCATGCGGATGACGGTCGCGCGATCCAGCCGGGCCGTCGTGGTCGGGGGCACCGGCAGCAGGGCCAGGCGGGACAGTTCGGTGACGCAGTCGACGACCGAGACGCCGAGCTCCGGGTCCGGTCGGCTCAGGGAGCCGCGGTAGTCGAGCAAGACGCTCCGCAAGCGGACGAGGGCCTCGTCCACCTCGCTCAGGTTGGGCTGGTGGGCGCGCTCGTTGCGCGCGATCGAGCGCACGATGTCCCGGCGCAGGGTGGACGGCGCCACCGCCGCCCCCGCCAGCCCGATGTCGGCCAGCCGCTGCGCGATCCCGCGTAACGTGGCGCGCCGGGGGCTGACCACGAGTACGCGCTTGTTCTGACCGACCAGCGTGCCGAGGGCGTTGACGATGGTCTGCGTGCCGCCGGTGCCCGGCATGGTCTTCACGACGAGCGAGTTGCCCGCGGCGATCTGCGCGATCACGAGCTCCTGCTCGGAGTCGGCATCGAGCAGCAGCACGTCGGTGGAGGGGTCGCGGTGGTCGGAGTCCACCGGCTCGACCGGCGCCGACGCCTCTTCGAGGCTCCAGCGCGCCGTGGCGTTGCCGGCCAGGGCATCCAGCACCGGATGCTCCAGGTCGAACGCGTCGGCGACCAGCTGGGGCGCGACCTCGGCGAACGACGACACCACCAGCCGCGGCTGCACCGAGAAGTCGGCAAGATGCCCGGTGAGCGCGCGCAGCTGATCGATCACGGCGTTCGGCTTGAACGATCCGTCCGCGTCACTGAGCGCGACGAAGGCCTCGGGATCGAGCACCAGGCCGAACTGCCGCTCGAGCGCGACGGCGAGCGCGGGATTGAGCACGGTCGCGCCGCGCAGCTTGAGCTCGAAGTCGCGGCCGTGGCGGCGGATCGCGAGCGGGCGCAGCAGGATCGGCGCGCAGAACTCCTCGCCGCCGCTCGGGGCGGGCCCAGCGCTCCAGCAGGCGAGCCCGATGCCGAGCCGCACCGCGTCAATGCCCCGGGTGGTCGAGAGCTCGAGGCCCTTAGCGCTCACGTTATCCGCCGCCAACCGTGCGGCGCGCAGCGCGACGTCGTCGCGGATCAGCTGCGACAGCAGCGTGGTCTGGCCGGTGATGAACCGGGCGAGGCCGCCGGGATGCGTCGTGCTCAACTCGATCCGCGTGCTCGCGTCGTCGTCGAAGTGCAGCAGGGGCGAGCGGCCGCCCACCGCGGCGAGCTCGGCCCGCCACTGGGAGCGGACGGGATCCGCCACGTCCGCCGCCCGGCCAGACCCGCTGCGCCCGAAGGGCGACGCGGCGCGCGAGACCGCGGCCGGAGCCGGAGCGCTCCCGGGTCCGTCGTCGGTCACGGGATCGTCATCCCGTCGGTTGGCAGGCCACACGCGGCCAGGTTACGGCCCTGTCCCCCGGAATCCCTGGACGCCGGAGGGGGTTTCGCGAATACCGCTGAGACGCGCGCAAGGGCTCCGCCGTAGGATCGCGGCATGGATCTGGCCACCGTCCTCGGCGTCGTGGTGGCGGTCGTCGTGGCGGCGTTCGTGGCCTTGATGGTCATCGGGGTGGTGCTGCTGGCCCGGCGCACCCGCCGGGAGGCGCTCGCCCCGCCCCCCGGCCGCACCGATGCCGGCGTCGCCCTCGTGCAGGCGGATGACGCGGTCAAAGATGGCGCAGACGAACTGGCCTTCGCCGTCGCGCAGTTCGGCACCGAGCGCACCCGAGATTTCGCCGCCACCCTGGCCACTGCGAAGGCGGATCTGACCCGGGCATTCCGGCTTCAGCAGCAACTCGATGATGCGGAACCGGACAGCGACCAGCAGCGTGCCGAGTGGACCCACCAGATCCGCACCATCGCCGACGGCGCCCGCACCTCGGTGCTCGCGGCAGCGGCGACGTTCGACGATCTGCGCCGCACGGAGGCGGGCGCCCCCGACACCCTGAAGGTGCTTCGCGCCTCGCTGGCCGACCTGGCCAAGCGGCGAGCCGCGAGCGCCAGCACCGTCGCCGATCTGCGCACGAAGTACGTCGACTCGGCCATCAGCACGGTGGGCGCGAATCTCGACGCGGCCGACGCGGCCCTCGCCGATGGGAAGAAGGCGGCAGACGCCACGGATGCCGCCCTCTCATCGAGCACGGTGCCCAACGTCAGCGACGAGCTCAAGGCGGTGCAGGACGCGGTGAGCACCGCGACGCAGCAGTTGGATGCCATCGACCACCGCCGCGACGAACTCCTCGCGGCCGAGAAGAGCATCGCCGATCTGGTGACCGAGTCCACCGGGTCCATCGCGGCGGCGAAGGAGCTGCGGGATGCTCCGCCCGACCCGGACTCCGCGGCGGCCGTCAACGACGCCATCGCCGCCCTGCAGGCCCAGCTCACGGGCGTGGCCAAACGCGGACGCCGCGATCCGGCCGCGCAGCTCGACGCCCTGGTCGATGCCAGCGACAAACTGGATGTCGCCGTGGCGGCAGCGCAGAACCAGCAGCGGCGCCTCGACGGGGCGCGAGCCGCGCTGGGCGGCGCGATGGTGTCGGCGAAGAGCCAGATCGCGGCGGTCACGGACTACATCGACGGGCACCGCGGCGGCGTCGGCGCCGACGCGCGCACCCGGCTGGCCGAGGCGCAGCGGCAACTGATGCTCGCGCAGAACGAGTCGGATCCGGTGAACGCCCTCGACATCGCCCGCCGTGCCCAGACCGACGCGCGCGACGCGGACGCCCTCGCCCGGTACGACGCGGGCGACGGGCTGCACGCGCCGTACGCGCAGCAGTAGCGCGGCGCGGTAGACCAGCGCAGGTGGATCCGACTCCGCTCCAACTCGCCTTCCTGGCGGTCGCCGGGGTCGCCGCCGGCATCCTCGGAACCGCGGGCGGCATCACCTCGCTCATCGCCTATCCCGCCCTGCTCGCCGTCGGGATCCCGCCGTTCTCGGCCAACCTCACCAATTCGATCGCGCTCCTCGGCAGTGGACTCGGCTCGAGCCTGGGGTCCCGGCCCGAACTGCGCGCACACGGCGAGGCGCACGGCACGGCCCGCGGCACGACTCTGCGCCGCTGGATCCCCGTCGCCGTGATCGGCGCGGCGGCGGGAGCCCTGCTGCTGCTCGCGACCCCGCCCGGGGTCTTCGCCTGGATCGTGCCGTTTCTGGTGGCGGCAGCCGGCATCCTGCTGCTGCTCCAGCCGCGGATCACCAGGTGGCACACGGCGCGCGATCGACCGATCGGTGCTCCTGCGATCACCGCCGCGATCCTCGGGGTGACCATCTACGACGGCTACTTCGGCGCCGGCTCCGGAGTGCTGATGATCGCGGTGGTGCTGATACTGATCGATCACGACCTGGCCCGCGCCAACGCGCTGAAGAACGTCATCCTGTTCGTCGCCGACCTCCTGCCGGCTGTGCTCTTCGCGCTGATCGGTCCGGTGGCCTGGGCCGCGGTGCTGCCACTCGGGCTCGGGGCCCTGGCCGGAGGGCTGATCGGTCCGCGAATCATGCGGCGCGCCCCGCGCACGCCGGTGCGGATCGCGATCGCCGTGCTCGCGCTGGCGCTGGCCGGCTGGTTGCTGCTGCAGGCCTTGTCTATGCCGTGAGCGGCATGGACGCCGGGTCGACCGAGGCCGCGACCGCGACCGCGCTGCGCACCAGGAAGTCGACGAACTCGGCATCCGGCAACTGGGTCGAGCTCACCCCCGCGACATTGTCGATGAGCGCCTCCTCGGCGAACGCCACCCACGAGCGCATGCCGACGCGCAGCAGGGGCGTGTCGTCCATGCCGAGTTGGAGGAAGACCGCGATCACCCGTCCGGCCTGCTCGACGCGCGCCTGCTCGACCACCTCGCGCACCTCGAGATCCGCACTCGCGACACCGCGCACCAACGAGTAGAAGGTGCCGTGGTGCTCCCGGACGAAGAGCACGATGCGGGTCAGCGTGTCGCGCAGCCGGTCGAGCGGCTCGAGCTCGGGCGCCGGCTCGGTGGCGTGCAGCATGCTGTCGCGCGCGACCCGCACCACCTCCCGGTGCAGCCCCTGCTTCGACCCGAAGTAATGGAACAGCAGGGCCCGCGACACCCCGGCCTCTGCCGACAGCCATTCGATGCTCAGATCGTGCAGCGGACGGTCGGCCAGCGACGCCACGCCGAGCGCGATGAGCTGCGCGCTGCGATCCTCGGGCGTCAGCCTGGTGCGTCGTTCGGCTGCCATGCCGGGCACATTACCCCTCGCGGCATGACGCGCGGTCCTATTGACAGCTAGTCAAAAAAGTTCGGGAAATCGCGTCATAACCCCGAAAATCCCAGTCTCTCTCTGTAGGGACGTCTCTCAGACGCTCCTCGGAACAACCGTCGCCACCCCCTCGGCGCCGGTCTGGATCAAGGAGGATTCAATGTCGAAGCAGCCAACCACCAAGGGCAGGTTCACCGCGAAGCGCGCCGGCCGCATCCTGATCGCCGCGGTTCCCGTGGCCGTCGCCGCCACCGTCGTGCTGGGCGGCGTCGCGCAAGGCGCCGTGCCCGTGTCGTTCGCCATCTCGGGCAGCCAGTTCAAGATCAGCGCCTCGGCGCTCGACGGCACCGGCTTCTCGCAGTACGCCGGCGTCACCAACGACAACAAGGGTGGAGCCCACCAGGTCGCCATCGCCAACATCGCGAACGCGACCCTGACCAACATGTGCCAGTCGGTGACGTCCGACACCCCGCTGGGCAAGGTGGGCGTCAAGATCACCGCAGGCGGCGACGGCAAGCCGGTCGTGGCGCAGGGCCTCCAGATCGGGATGACCGACCTCAAGGGCGACGCGAAGTTCACCAACATCCGCATCGGCATCGACGCCTCTGCGGTCAACACCAGCGCCAAGGGCGCGGCCGGCGACTTCGCCCAGGACTCCGACACCGTCACCATCACGAACCTGAAGCAGGTCTCGTGGTCGACGACCGCCGCGGTCTTCGAGCTGAACGGCATGCACGTGGCGCTCACCAACGGCGACGACGAGTGCTTCTGATGTCCGCCACGACTCCGACCGCGACCTTCCGCGACTGGCGGCGGCAGCGACCCTTCGTCGGATCGCTGCTGATCCTGCTCGCCGGCGTCGAGATGTTCTTCTCGACCCAGCTCGACATCGGCAAGCTGCACATCCAGATGGGCGTCGAGGGCTTCCAGGCCACGATCATCCCGATCGGTTTCGTGCTGCTCGCCGTGCTCATCGCCGTGATGCCGCAGCACCGCATCTTCTACGGCGTGATCGCACTCGCCCTCTCGATCTACTCGATCATCGGCGTCAACCTCGGCGGCTTCCTGATCGGGATGCTGCTGAGCGCCGTGGGCGGAATCCTGGTCGTCTCGTGGGCGCCGGCTGCACAGCCGGTGGCTGCCCAGGCACCGTCATCGAACTCGGGTGCGACCGGAACAGAGGATGCGGCCGCACCCGTGCCTGCTTCTCCCGATGCCGAGCCCGCACCCGCCGACCGCGAGCTGGTCGGTGCGATGGCCTCGTCGCACGACGGAGCCGTGCACGCGGAGTTCGTGCCCTACCCGGCCCTGGTCGGTCGCGCCCGCGCGAACCTGAGCGACACCCCCGCGGCGCCGCCCCCTTTCTCTCGGGCGCCGCGTAACGGCACCAAGCCGGGCGCCGCGGCCGCCGCGATCCTGCTGTTCGTCGCCGCCCTGACGGGCGTCGGTGCCGCCGGGGCCCCTGCGGTTCAGGCAGAGGCCTTGGCCGGCACCGCGGCCACCTCCGCCTCGCAGCCCTCAGCGCTCTGCATTCCGCTCCTCGTGCAGTGCCCGCCCCCGTCGTCCAGCCCCAGCCCGAGTTCGGGCGGCGGACCGATCGGCGGTGCCGTCGGTGGACTGCTCGGCGGCGTGAAGGTGCCGGGTGCGTCGGGTGCTGCTCCGCTCGTCATCGGGCCGGACGACTCCGCATACCCGATGACCCTGCCGGCGGGGCAGCTCGGGGGCTCGTCGATCTCGATCAGCGGCATCCGTCAGGTGGGGCTGGTCACGGTCAAGAGGATCGACGGCAGCAGCTTCCCTGTCATCAAGCTGACCGCCGACGATGTGGTGATCACGGGCTTCCTGCTCGACGTGCGCCGCGCCACCGGACCCTCGCTCGTGTCAACGGCGGATCGCATGGAGTTGAAGGGCAACGTGAGCGTCTGGCTCGACTCGCTGACCGGCACGACGCTGGGCGGACTCGGGCTCACCCTCGGAACCGACCAGACCCCGCCGCCCGGCAGCGAGCTGCCGCCCAAGCTGCTGCGGGTGAACCTCGGCCTCGTCGCCACCTCGGCGAACTCGATCAGCTACGTGAACCTGCATCAGGAGCTGCACGGGTAGCGTCTCCGAACGGTCGCGCGCTGCTCATCGGCACGTCCCCGCGCGCACCTCGGGCGGCTGCACGAACCCGAGGCGGGTGAGTTCGGCCGCGAACGCGGTGTCGCGCTTGTCAGGGTGGAAGCTGGTCTGGATGGTCTGGGTACCCGCGGCGTAGGACGGGCAATCGCCCGACACCAAGGTGCGTACACCGTCTGCGCTCTCCCACTCGACCGTGTTCGCGCCCATTGCGAAGGCGGCCTGAGCAGCCCGGGCCATCTTGGCCGTGGGCTGCCCGGGGCTGGGCACGCCGTTGTACAACGACACGATGGTCAGCTTGTAGCCCACCGCGGACGACAGGATCACGGCGAAAGTCCCGGAGGACGTGGAAGCCTGAGCGGCCGGGGCCAAAGGCAGTTCGGCGCCCACCGCGCTCAAGGTCGCCATCATCGCCCGGCTGGGCATTCCGAAGACCTGGAGGCCGGGACCGCTCCAACTGGTCGGCAACGCAGGGTCCAGCTTGGGGCTGTCGGGGGGCCAGTGCTCCGCCACCGCCAGGGCGTCGGCTCCGTCTCGCACGGTGTACTCGCGGGCCAGCTGTCCGGATGCGGACGCCTCCGTCGCGCGTCCCAGGTGCAGCGAGACTCGATCGCCGACCGCGAGGCGCAATTCGCGCCACGCCGCGATCTCAGACGCGAGGGTGGCCGGGGTGAAGAGCGTCGGGTCCACCGTGACGGAGCTGCGGGCGCCCGCTTGGTGAAAGACCACCGTGCTCGACGTCCGGGCGAGCACGCGACTGGATGCCGCGCTGCGCGCGAGCGTGGCCGCCGCCGCCCACTGTGTCGGTGAGGCGCCGTTCGCGAACCCGACATCGACTTTCACCGTGGGATCGGGCAATCCGAGGGGGTCATAGGCCGCGGTGGCCGTGGTCACCCCGTCGAGCTCCTGGAGACCGGATGCCAGATCGGCAGCCGCGTGCGACGCATCCCACCGCCCGCCCAGCCACTGCGCGTTCACGGCGACGCCGGTCGCAGAGACGCCGAGCAGCACGGCAAGCACCCCTCCGACGATCCAGCGCTTCTTCACGCTGCCACGCTAAAGAGGTGAGCGATGCCCAACGAGTCCCCCTTCGGGGCCGTGATGCGCTCGGGGCGAGTCAGTCGCTTCCGACCGCGACCGGCCGATCGGCGTCGTTCGCCCACTGGCTCCACGACCCGGGGAACAGCGCCGCGTCGAATCCGGCCAGCGCGAGAGCCGCGACCTCGTGCGCGGCGGTGACGCCGGATCCGCAGTAGGCCGCGACCCCGCGGCCCGGTTCGACGCCGAGCGCGGCGAAGCGTGCCCGCAACTGCTCGGGCGGCAGGAAGCGGCCGGCGGCATCCACGTTCTCGGTCGTCGGAGCGCTCACCGCACCCGGGATGTGGCCGGCCCGTGGATCGATCGGCTCCACCTCGCCGCGGTAGCGCTCGCCAGCGCGGGCATCGAGCAGCACGCCCGCACCGGGGTACGCAGCCGCGTCGTCGATCGTGAGCACGGGCAGACTCCCGTACCGCAGGCTCACCGATCCCGGCTCGCGGGGCGCGGGCTCGCCGGTCTCGAGGGGTAGTCCCGCTGCCGTCCAGGCCGCGAGGCCGCCGTCGAGCAGGCGCACGTCCCGCACGCCCGCGTACCGCAGCAGCCACCAGGCACGCGCCGCCGACAGGTTCTTGAGGTCGTCGTAGACGACTACCGTGTCGCCGTCGTCGATGCCCCAGCTGCGCGCATCCCGTTCCAACTGCTCGACGGCAGGAAGCGGGTGGCGCCCCTCCTGCGGGGCACCGTGGCGCGCGAGCTGAGTGTCGAGATCGACGTAGACGGCCCCGGGGATGTGACCGACCAGATACTCGGGTCGGCCGTCGGTCCGGTCGAGCCGCCAGCGCACGTCGAGGATGCGAACGGTGGGCTCCGCTGCGGCCAGCTCCTCCGGCGCGATCAGGATGTCGTGCGCCATCTCTCAGGTGTTGCTGTAGCTGCTGACATCCGGGATGTGCGACATCATCCCGCCCATGAGGGTGATCGTCCAGATGAGCGAGATCACGAAACCGAGCACCGCCACCGCGATGAACACCCAGATGGGAGCGCGCCCTCGCGGACGGGCCACCCCATAGACGATCACGGAGCGGCCGATGATGTAGACCCACGCGTTCAGGAACGTCCACGCCCAGTGGAACGGCCGGACGACGCCCTGCTTGCCCAGCCAGACGACATCGCGCCAGGCGAAGACCACCATGAGCCCGTAGCTGAGCCATCCGCTCAGCAGCAGCACCACATAGCCCGGAGTGAAGATCGACGCGAAGTAGTGGGCCTGGAACGCCTGCGGATCGTTGAGATAGTCCGAGCTGGAGAGGTAGCTGAAGTCCGGACGGTAGAACAGCACGGAGATGTACGACAGCAGCGGCAGTAGCACGATCAGCCAGATCCACACGCTGTAGACCGGCCGGTCGGCGGGAAGAGCGGGGCGCACCGGGGCGATCATCGCGCCAGAGCCGGCTGCGGGGACCGCGACGTGCTCCGTCCACTCGGCGCCGCTCCACCAGCGCATCTGACCCGAGCCGGTGCCCTCGTCGTACCAGCCGGGCGGGATGTTCGTGGGCGGAGTCGATCCGGCAGGAGCCGTCGTGTCTGACATGAGCGACACCCTAGCGTCCGCCTGCGGCCGGGCGCCCCGATTTGCGCGGGCCTCCGCTCTCTGCTGCGATGAACCATGCCCGACACCGCGATGACGCGTGCGCCGCAGCGACCGCCGTGGATCCTGCTGCTCGGCATCCTGCTGGTCGCTGCGAACCTGCGGCCCAGCATCACGGCGGTGGGGCCCGTGCTCGACAACATCCGGTCGAGCCTGCATCTGTCGAGCGGTGTCGCGTCGGTTCTGATCAGCATCCCGCTGATCGCCTTCGCGGTGTTCTCGCCCGTCGCCCCGTGGATCTCGCGCCGGCTCGGCCTCGAGGGCGCGCTCGGCGCGGCCATGGGCTTGCTCGCGGTCGCCCTCGTCACGCGCTCCCTGCCGTGGACGCCGGCCCTCTGGATCGGCACGGCCCTCCTCGGGGCGGCCATTGCGGTGATGAACGTCGTACTGCCCTCGCTGGTGAAGCGCGACTACCCGGACCGGGTGGGTCAGCTCACCGGGGTGTACGCGGCGGTGCTCTCGGCCGTCGCCGCCATCGCGGCGGGCATCTCCGTGCCCATCGCCGGGCTCGCCCACGAGGGATGGCGATGGTCGCTCGGCATCTGGGCCGGGCTCGCCGTGATCGGGGTCGCCGTGCTGGCGCCGCGGCTGCGGCAGCCGCGGGTCGACAATGAGACGGTCGCGCCCGACGTCCCCGAGACGCTGGGCCGCTCCCCCTGGCGCTCGGCGATCGGTTGGCAGGTCACGCTCTTCATGGGCGTGCAGTCGGCGGTCTACTTCATCCTCATCACCTGGCTGCCCTCGATCGAGCGGAGCACCGGCATCTCGGCCACGACCGCGGGCTTCCACCAGCTGCTGCTCAACACCGGAGGGATCGTGGGAAGCCTGGTGACGGCGGCTGCGATCCATCGGCGGTCGCACGACCAGCGCCCGATCGCGGTGGTGATCTCGACGCTGATCGCGCTGGGGCTCGCCGCCGAACTGGTGATGCCGTCGTGGAGCACGGTCTGGGTCTGCGTCATCGGGTTGGGGACCGGCGGAACGATCAGCCTGGCGCTCTCGCTGTTCGCCCTGCGCGCCCGCGATCATCGTCAGGCGAGCGAGCTCTCGGGCATGGCGCAGTCGATCGGGTACCTGATGGCGGCGGCCGGTCCGTTCGCCATCGGCGTGCTGCACGATGCGACCGGCTCGTGGAGCGTCGCGCTCGTCGTCATCCTGGTGCTCGTCGTCGTGCAGCTGATCGTGTCGCTGCTGGCCGCGCGCGATCGGCAGATCGGCTGACGAGGCAGATCGGCTGACGACCCCGACGGGCGCACCCCGGCAGAATGGATGCGTGCGCACCCTCTACCCGCCGATCGAACCCAACGACTCCGGCATGCTCGACGTCGGCGACGCCGACAGCGTCTACTGGGAGGTCTGCGGCAACCCGGCGGGCAAGCCCGTGGTGTTCCTCCACGGTGGGCCCGGCGCCGGATGCACGCCGGATCACCGGCGGCTCTTCGACCCGGAGCGGTACCGCATCGTGCTGCTCGATCAGCGCAACTGCGGGCGCAGCATCCCGAGCGCGAGCGATCACGCGACCGAGCTGAGCGCGAACACGACCTGGAATCTGGTCGCCGATCTGGAGCTGCTGCGCGAGCACCTGGGCATCGAGCGCTGGCAAGTCTTCGGCGGATCGTGGGGGTCGAGCCTGGCCCTCGCCTACTCCGAGACGCACCCCGATCGCGTGACCGAGCTGGTGCTGCGCGGCATCTTCACCCTGCGCCGCACCGAGCTCGAGTGGTTCTACGAGGGGCCGGCCGGCAACATGGCGCCGGATTTCTGGGCCGGCTTCGACGCGGCCGTTCCGCCCGCCGACCGCCGGTTCGGGCACTACATCCCGGCGTACGCGCGGCTGCTCGCCGACCCCGACCCGGCGGTGCACGGCCCAGCCGCGGTCGCCTGGTCGACCTGGGAGGCATCCACCATCACGCTGCTGCCGCGCCCCGAGCTCGTCGCCGACTTCGCCGAGCCCTCGTACGCGCTCGCCTTCGCCCGCATCGAGAACCACTACTTCATGCACGACGGCTTCTTCGAGCCCGACCAGCTGCTGCGGGATGCCGGCCGGCTCACCGGGATCCCGACCGTGATCGTCCAGGGCCGCTACGACCTCTGCACGCCCGCCATCACGGCGTTCGAGCTGCACCAGGCGCTGCCGGCGGCCGAGTTCGTGCTCGTGGATGACGCGGGGCACGCCTATGACGAGCCGGGCATCCTCGACGCGCTGATCACAGCAACCGATCGCTTCCGCTGAACAGGTCGCCGGCCTCGCCGCCCCCGACGTCATCGGTGGTGACCAGGGCACGGCCGGCCGCGGCGTGACCCGACATGAGCCGCTCGCGCTCGGATCTGCCCTGGATGAGGGCGTGCAGGTACCCGGCCGCGAACGCGTCGCCCGCGCCGACCGGCTCGATCACGTCGATGACCGGAGCCGGCTCGAAGTGCGACTCGCCACCCAGCAGCTGCGCGGTCGCTCCCACCTCGCCGTCCTTGACCACGATGGTCGCCGGATTCGGAAGCAGAGCCCGGATGCTCTCGGCCGTGTCGACGCCCCAGAGCGTCTGCGCCTCGTCGAGGCCGACGAAGACCAGGTCGGCGGCATTGGCGAGTTCGGCCAGCACGGGGGCGGCTTGGGCCGCGCTCCACAGCAACGGGCGGTGGTTCACGTCGAAGCTGACGAGGCCGTCGTGCGGGCCCAGCAGCGCGGCGCGCACCAGGTGCTGGCCCGATTCCGAGATCGCGGCGGTGATACCGCTGAGGTGCAGCACAGCGCGGCGCGGCAGCGCGGGCAGCAGGGCGGCATCCATCTTCGACGCCGCCGAATTCCTGCGGTAGTAGTACATCCGCGAGGAGCGGCTCTCGTCGGTGTCCTTGAGGTACAGCCCGGTCGGCGCCGAGGCGTCGCGGATGACGTGCGAGACGTCGACGCCCGAGTCGCGCAGGTCGGCCACGATGCGATCGCCGAGCGGATCCGCCCCGAGCGCTCCGACCCAGGCGACCCGGTCGCCCAGCCGCGCCGCGGTGCGCGCGACGTTCGCCTCGGCTCCGGCCGTGCCGAGGGTGAGCGTCGCGGCGTCCGCCAGTCGGACCCCCGGGGCGGGAGAGAGCACCGCCATCGCCTCGCCGATCGTGACGAGGTCGTACGGCGCGTCGGTCACGCTCAGCCCCGTTCGGGCACCAGCGCGGCGGCCTCCCGGGCCCGCGCGCTGATCTCGTCGAACCGCCCCGCCGACACCGACTCTGCGGTGACGAGCCAGCTGCATCCGACCGCGAACACGTTCGGCTGGCTCAAGTAGCTCTCGAGGATGGCCGGCGTCACCCCGCCGCTGGGCATGAAGCTCACCCCGGCGAACGGGCCGGCCAGCGCCTTGAGCATGGCGACGCCGCCCAGCGGCTCGGCCGGGAACAGCTTGAGTGCGCGCAGCCCGAGCTTCAACGCGCTCTGCAATTCGGTTGGGGTCGCGATGCCCGGCAGCGGCAGGGCTCCGAGTGCCGCGGTCTGCTCGACCACTGCGGCGTCGAGCCCCGGGCTCACGACGAAGGTCGCACCCAGCTCGACCGCGCGCGTCGCGTCGGCCGGGGTCAGCACCGTCCCGGCACCCACGACCACGTCCGAGCGGCCGGCGAGGCGCTCAATCGCGTCCCACCCGGCGCCCGTGCGCAGCGTCACCTCGATGGTCGAGACACCGCCGGCGGCCAGGGCGTCCACCACATCGGTGATCGTCGCCGCATCGTGAACGGTGAGGATCGCCGCGATGCCGCCGCGCCGGATCCGCTCGAAGGTGTCGTCCGCCATGGGCGCCAGTATCGAGCATCGCGAACTTGTATGCAAGTTTCGGATGCCGTGTCATGATGGGCAGATGTCCCTGATCGCGGCGCCCCGGCCGACGGGCGATCGGCTGTCGGATGGCGTGTACACCGAGCTGAGTGAGGCGATCCGCAGCCTCGAACTGCCCCCGGGCACGAAGCTGTCCGAGCCGACGCTGGCGGCGCGGCTCGGGGTCAGCCGGGTCCCGGTGCGGGAGGCGATCGCGCGGCTCGCCGACCAGCGGCTCGTCACGGTGACGCCGCAGGTCGGCACCCGCGTCGCGCCGATCCTGATGAGCGAGGTCGAGAACGCCTGCTTCATCCGCAGTTCCCTCGAGGCCGGGGCGCTGCGTCAGGCGATCGCGCGCGGCCAGGGCCGACGGGGCGAGCCCGGCCTCGAGTCCGGCCTCGACCTGGCCGAGTTGCGCGGCATCCTGGCATCCAACCGCGCCTTCTTCGACGCGGGCGACGCCGACGGATTCTTCGCCACCGACGAGCTGCTGCACCAGGCGGTGTTCGCGCTGGCCGGGGTACCGCAGGTGTGGGATGTGGTCCGCGGCGTCAAGGTGCACCTCGATCGGCTGCGGCACCTGCATCTGCCGCACGTGATGGCGAGCTCGGACGTCATCGACGAGCACACGCAAATCGTCGAGGCCCTCGAGCGCGGCGACGCCGAGGGCGGTGAAGCGGTCATCCGGCGCCACGCCTCCCGGATCATCGCCGACTCCGACGAGCTCCGCGCCCGGTACCCCGACTACTTCCCGGCGTCGGCGCCCGCGGAGACGGCCGGGGTCGTACGAAGATAGAGGTATGCCCGCACACTCCCCGAAGCTGCGCGTCGCCATGATCGGATACGGCTTCATGGGAGCCGCCCATTCCCAGGGCTGGCGCACCGCCCCGCGATTCTTCGACCTGCCCGCCGAGCCCGAGATGGCGGTGATCGTGGGCCGTGACGCCGACCGCGTCGAGGCTGCGCGCCAGAAGTTCGGATGGACCGCCGCCGAGACCGACTGGCGGCGCGTTATCGACGACCCGTCCATCGACATCGTCGACATCTGCACGCCGGGCGACTCGCACGTCGAGATCGCCATCGCGGCCCTCGACGCCGGCAAGCACGTGCTGTGCGAGAAGCCGCTGGCCAATAGCGTGGAGGAGGCCGAGCGGATGGTGGAGGCGGCCGAGCGCGCGGCCGCCCACGGCATCCGGTCGATGGTCGGCTTCAGCTACCGTCGGCTTCCGGCGATCGGCCTGGCGCGCAATCTGGTCGCAGCGGGCGGCCTCGGCGAGATCCGGCAGACCCGGGCCACCTACCTGCAGGACTGGCTGGTCGACGAGAACGCTCCCCTGACCTGGCGGCTCGACAAGTCGCTGGCCGGCTCCGGCTCGCTGGGCGACATCGGCGCGCACGCGATCGACATGATCCAGTACCTCACCGGCACGACGGTCGACGCCGTCAGCGGGACGCTGGCGACCTTCGTGACCGAACGGCCGCTGCTCGGCGACACGCGCGGGCTGGGCGGCACGGCATCCGGCGACGGTCGCGAGGTCCAGCGCGGCCCGGTCACCGTGGATGACGCGGCCTGGTTCACCGGACGCCTCAGCTCGGGCGCGGTCGGCTCGTTCGAGGCGACCCGCTTCGCGACCGGGCGCAAGAACGCGTTCCGCTTCGAGCTCAGCGGATCGCTCGGCGCGATCGCCTTCGACATGGAGTCGATGAACGAGCTCCAGTTCTACGACGCGACCGCGCCGGCCGGCGAGCGCGGGTTCACGCGCATCATCGCGACCGAGCCGGAGCATCCCTACGCGGCGAACTGGTGGCCGACCGGGCACGCCCTCGGCTACGAGCACGCCTTCTCGCACGAGGCCGCCGACCTGGTCGGCGACATCGTGGCCGGCCGCGACCCGAAGCCGCCGTTCGCCGACGGCCTGCAGGTGCAGCGGGTGCTCGCCGCCATCGAGCAGAGCGCGGCCACCGGCAGCGCGTGGGTCACCACCGGATGACGGCGGCCTCGGTGAATGCCCTCAAACGAGCACTCGTCGTGCGCGGCGGGTGGGACGGCCACATGCCCGTCGAGACGACGAACGTCTTCATCCCGTTCCTGCAGGAGCACGGCTTCGAGGTGCGCGTCGAGAACGGCACGGCCATCTACCGGGACGCCGCCTCCCTCGACGCCGTCGACCTGATCGTGCAGATCAACACCATGAGCACGATCCAGCCCGACGAGCTGGCGGGGCTTCAGCGTGCCGTGATCAACGGGACGGGCCTGGCCGGATGGCACGGCGGCATCGCCGACGCCTACCGCGACTCCCCCGACTACCTGCACATGATCGGCGGCCAGTTCGCGCATCACGCGGGCAAGGATCCGGCCGAGCGCACCGGCGGGCAGGAGGACAACTACATCCCCTACACCGTGCACATCACCGAGCTGGGCAAGCGGCATCCGATCACGCAGAGGATCGACGACTTCGAGCTGGTGACCGAGCAGTACTGGGTGCTGAGCGACGAGTACAACGACGTGCTGGCCACCACCACGCAGGCGGTGCGCCCGTGGGATGCCTGGAACCGCCCGGTCACCGCGCCGGCGATCTGGACCCGGCAGTGGGGCGCCGGCCGGATCTTCGTCTCGGCGCCCGGCCACCGGCTCGAGATCGTCGAGAATCCGAACGTGAAGACGATCATCGAGCGGGGGCTGCTGTGGGCGGCCAGGTGAGCGGCACTCCCCTGAGCGTGGGTGTCATCGGCGCCGGCGTGATCAGCGGCCAGTACTTCGCCCAGTTCCCGCGTCTCGCCAACCTGCGGCTGGCCGCGGTCGCCGACCTCGACGCAGACCGAGCCGCGGCCGTCGCGGCCGAGCAGGGCGTTCCCGCTCTCACGGTCGACCAGCTTCTGAGCGACGCAGGGATCGACGCCGTGCTCAACCTCACGATCCCGGCGGCGCACGCCGAGATCGGGCTCCGCGCCCTCTCGGCCGGCAAGCACCTCTACGGCGAGAAGCCGCTGGCGTTGACCACCGCGGAGGCGCGCCCGATGCTCGCCGCCGCGGCAGCCGCCGGGCTGAGGATCGGCAGCGCGCCCGACACGGTGCTGGGCACCGGCATCCAGACCGCGCGCGCCGTGCTCGACTCGGGTCGGATCGGCGAACCGATCGGCGCCGCGGTGCACTGGTCGAATCCGGGGCACGAGACCTGGCATCCCGCGCCGGCCTTCTACTTCCAGCCGGGAGGCGGCCCGCTGTTCGACATGGGCCCGTACTACCTGACCAGCCTGGTGACCCTGTTCGGCCCCGTGGTGCGCGTCTCGGGCACGGTCGGCAGGTCGAGCCGCGAGCGCACGATCGCGACCGGGCCGAACGCGGGCGCCGCCGTGCCCGTCGACGATCGTGCGCACGTGACGGCGCTGCTCGAGCACGCGAGCGGCGTGACCTCCACCGTCACGGTCAGCTTCGAGATCTGGGCGACCCGGGTGCCGCAGTTCGAGGTCTACGGCACTCTCGGCACTATCGCGGTGCCCGATCCGAACATGTTCTCGGATGCGGTGGCCGTGGCCGTCGCGAGCGGCGGCACCGCCGAGCCCGCGTTCGTCGAGGTACCCGTCGCCGCGGGCTACCCGGATGCCGGGCGGGGAGTCGGGCTCTCCGACCTGGCCCGCGCGATCGAGACCGGCCGCCCGCACCGCGCGTCGGGCGAACTGGCGTTCCATGTGCTCGACGTGATGGAGTCGGTGCTGCGGGCCGGCCGCGAGCACACCACCGTCGAGCTGACCAGCACGGTCGAGCGCCCGGATCCCGTGCCGCTCGGTGCTCAGCCCTGGAGCTGGTAGCTCACCGCCCCGTCACCGCCTCGTCACCCCGCGTCGGGCGGCAGCTTCACCAGGAGCGCACCCGGCTCGACCGCGACCCGGCAGCCGATCGTCTCGCCGAATGGGTCGCCGTCGAGCTGGAGGGTCTCGGGCCGGCTCAGCCGCACCACCAGTTGCTTCCCCTGCCGCATGTCGACCGATCGGGTATCCAGCTCCTTCAGGTGCTTGCCGAGCGGGGTCCGCTTGATCACCCCGTTCTCCCAGAAGATCTTGACGATGACCGCCAGCCAGCCGCGCACCGACTCCGGCTTGAGCACGATCATGTCGAGCAGCCCGTCGTCGACGGCCGCCTCGGGCAGCAGCATGATGTTCGCGGGCAGTGAGCCGCAGTTGCCGACGATCAGCGCACGCGCCCGTTCGCTGCGGGTGCGGTGGCGGTCGAGCTGATAGCTCAGCCGGAGCATGTTCTTGTCGCGCAGCACCACGACCAGCGCCTGCGCGTAAGCCAGCCAGCCGGCCTTCTTCTTCAGCTCGTCGTCGGTGTTGGCCATGATCTGCGCGTCGAGGCCAGCCCCGGCCATCACCAGGAAGACGTGGCTGTCGACCGAATCGTCGTGACGGCGGATGTCGATGCGCGCGACATCGATCCCGTGATCGACACCGGTGAAGGCCGTGTGCAGCGAGTGGGCGGCGTCGTTCAGGGTGAGCTTCATGTTGCGGGCAAGCAGGTTGCCCGTGCCCGACGGCAGGAGCGCCATCGGCACGCCGCTTCCGGCCATCACCTCGGCGACAGAGCGCACCGTCCCGTCCCCACCGGCCACGATCACGAGCTCGGCGCCCGCGTCGAGGGCGGCCTGCGCGGGACCCTGGCCGGGGTCGTCCTCCGAGGTCGGCATCCAATCGACCGTCCATGCGGATGCCCCGGGTTCGTCGCGCACCGACGCCTTCAGGGCTTCGAGATCCACCTTGATCGGGTTGTAGACCACCACGGCTTTCCGCGTGCTCATGCGGGCACCCCTGCACGCTCAGGATCGCGGGCCTTCCGCGCGGTGATGTACAGGCGGTGGGCCATGATCACCAGCGCCAGCCATGCCGCACCCAGCAACCACGCGGCGAGCACGTCGGTGAACCAGTGGTGGCCGAGAAACACCCGGCTGAGCCCGATGGTCAGCGCGAACAGCGCAGCACCGGTCACCGTGAGCGTGCGCGCCAGGGTGGAGGTCTGGCGAAGGATGAGCAGATAGGCGGTCGTGCCGACTACGGCCACAGCGTTCAGGGTGTGCCCGCTGGGGAACGACGCCGAATACTCGTAGGGCGGAACGGCCTCGGGCAGCGGCGGTCGCACGCGGCCGATGACGTCCTTGCCGGCGATGGTCATCGCGAGCGATCCCAGCCCGGCGGCCGCGATGAGGATCGCGGGCGTCCACGAGCGCCGGTGCAGCGACAGGATGAGGATCGCGGCGACCGCGATGATCGGCATCCCGATCGGACCGGCGATGTCGGTGTAGCCGGTGACGATCACGTCGAGCACGGGTGACCGCGCCTGGATCGCGGCCTGCAGGATCGGCTGGTCGAAACCGGCGATCCCGTCGGACTCGGTCACGGAGTCGTAGACCCGCGATGCCACGAAGCTGAGCGCCAGAGCGACCAGGGCACCGACAGCCAGCGTGAGGAGCAGGGCCGCGCGGGTTCCGATGCGCCGACTGGCCTTGGCGACCCGTCTGGCGACGGCGCGCCCTGGAGTGCTGGGCCATCGGGTGAGGTCGACACTGCCGATCGAGGCGTCGCGCCGGAGTTCCTCGGCGTCGCCCTGGGCCGTCGCGCTGCTGGGGTCTTTCGCGCTGCTGGGGTCTTTCGCGCTGCTGGGGTCTTTCGCGCTGCTGGGGTCTTTCGCGCGGGGGTCTTTCGCGCTGCCGGGCGTCACGCCGCGCCCGTCCGTGCTCATGATGCGACCGTAGCGCGCCGCGCCGTCGCTGCCCGACCGTCCCCCAGAAGGCACAGGCAACGAGCAGGCAGGCAGGCGTGCTACCAGGTGAGTTCGACGACCCCATCGACGGCCGGGATGCTCGTGGCACCCGCCGCGCGGGCGCTCCACGACAGCCCGGCGTCGCCACGCACCCGTGCCCCGGTTCCGGTGTACTCGACCTGGAATCGCGCGGCGCGGCCGTCGGGGTCGGTCACCACGACGGTGCGCGATCCTGTGCCTCCCGGATACAGCACCAACTGGAGCCCCTCCAGGTAGGGATGGTCGGGACGGTCGACCCGCTCGGTCATCGCGAGCACGGCGCCCTCGCGCACGTACACGGGCAACGAGAGGTAGTCGTGCCGCTGCCGGTGCCACCGCCCGCCCTCGGCGACGGATCCATCGAGCAGGCTGGTCCAGCGGCCGGCGGGCAGGTAGAACTCGACGTCGCCGTCAGGATCCATGACCGGGGCGACCAGCAGCTCCGACCCCAGCATGTACTGACGGTCGAGGTGGCCGACGGCCGGGTCGTCGGGGAACTCCAGCTGCAATGGACGCATCACCGGCATCCCGGTGCTGCTGGCCTCCAGCCCGGCCGCGTAGAGATACGGCATCAGGGAGAGCTTCAGCCGGGTGAACCGGCGCGTCACCTCGACGGCCTCGTCGTCGAACGCCCACGGCACCCGGTATGACCCCGATCCGTGGAACCGGGAGTGGCTCGAGAGCAGCCCGAACGCGGTCCAGCGCTTGTAGACGCCCGCGTCGGGCGTGCCCTCGAACCCGCCGATGTCGTGACTCCAGAAGCCGAATCCGCTGAGGGCGAGTGACAGCCCTCCGCGCAGGGTCTCGGCCATCGACGCGAAAGTGGAGGTGGAGTCCCCACCCCAGTGCACGGGCATGCGCTGCCCGCCGACCGTGGCCGAGCGGGCGAACAGGACCGCGTCCCCGTCGCCGCGCGACTGCTCGAGCACCTCGAACACGGCCTCGTTGTAGAGCTGCGTGTACCAGTTGTGCATGCGGTCAGGGTCGGATCCGTCGTGCCAGGCGACATCGGTCGGGATGCGCTCGCCGAAGTCCGTCTTGAAGCAGTCGACGCCCTGGTCGACCAGCCGGCGCAGCTTGGATCGGAACCAGGCGGTGGCATCCGGATTCGTGAAGTCGACGATTCCCATGCCCGCCTGCCAGAGGTCCCACTGCCAGACCGTGCCGTCGGGCCGCTTCAGCAGGTACCCGGCCGCGGCCGCCTCATCGAACAGCGGCGAGCGCTGCGCGATGTAGGGATTGATCCAGACGCAGATGCGCAGGTCTTTGGCGTGCAGGCGCTGCAGCATGCCCTCGGGATCGGGGAAGACGCGCGGGTCCCACTCGAAGTCGCACCAGTTGAACTCGCGCATCCAGAAGCAGTCGAAGTGGAAGACGCTGAGCGGCAGCTCGCGCTGCGCCATGGCGTCGACGAACGAGGTGACCGTCGCCTCGTCGTAGTCGGTGGTGAAGCTGGTCGACAGCCAGAGCCCGTACGACCAGGCGGGCACCCGCGCCGGCCGCCCGGTCAGCCGGGTGTAGCGCTCGAGCACGTCGGCCGGTGTCGGGCCGTCGATGATGAGGTACTCGAGCGCCTCGCCGGCCACCGAGAACTGCACGCGCTCGACCGCCTCGGAGCCGACCTCGAACGACACGTGCTTCGACGAGTCGATGAGCACGCCGTAGCCGCGGTTGCTCAGATAGAACGGCACGTTCTTATAGGCCTGCTCGCTCGAGGTGCCGCCGTCGGCGTTCCAGACTTCGACCGATTGGCCGTTCTTGACCACCGGGCCGAAGCGCTCGCCGAGACCGTAGATCAGCTCGCCGACTCCCAACTCGAGTTGCTCGTGCAGGTAGCTCGATCCGGGCGGCGGCGGCGAGCCGGTGCGTGCATTGGCCGGGATGCCGCGGTCGACCTCGGCGTCGGCGTCCAGTCGCAGGTAGCCGACCGACTTGTGGCCCGAGCCGGTCAGCAGCCGCCGGTCGTGCCGGAACTCCAGGTTCCACGGCCCGCCGACGCGCACGCGTGCCTCGAGCGACCCGCTGCGCAGCACGCCCTGCTCGTCGTCGACGACGACCTCGGTGCGGTGCGAGGCGTCCGCCCCGATCAGCTCGAACCCGTCGCGCACCACCGATCCGCGGTGGTGCTCGATCCGCACCCGCACGACGCCCTCGAGCGGCGAGCTCAGCGTGACCATCAGCACCGGCCGGTTGAGCACATCCCCTCGGCGCTCGATGGCCTTCGTGGGTGCGGTGATCGAGAGCGTGCCGTCGCCGGCCACGAGATCGCGGGCCTCCTGCGCGTAGAGCGCGTCGACGCCGGGGCGCAGTTGCCAGAATCCGTCGGTGAACTTCACTTGACCGCTCCCGCCGTGATGCCGCGCGCCAGCGTCCGCTGGAAGATGAGGAAGAACACCAGGGTCGGCAGCAGACCGAGCAGGGCCGAGGCACTGGTGGTGGTGACATCCATGATCTTGTCGCCCTGCAGCAGGCTGACCGCCACCGGCACCGTCTGGTTGTCGTTGCTGATCAGGAAGGTCAGCGGGATGAGGAACTCGTTCCAGGTCCAGATGAAGAAGAAGATGAGCATGACCGAGAGGGTCGGGCGGCTGATCGGCACGATCACCCGCCACAGGATCTGCCAGCGGCTCGCCCCGTCGAGGGCGGCCGCCTCGAGCACCGTGGTCGGGAAGGTGCCGAACACCGACGACAGCAGGTAGGTGCCGAACGCGCTCTGGATCACGGTGAAGATGATGATGACCGCCCACTGGGTGTCGTACAGATTCACCTGTTTGAACAGGTAGTACAGCGGGTAGAGCAGCCCCTCCTGCGGGATGGTGTTGGCCAGCAGGAACAGCACGAGGATCCAGGTGCGCCCCCGCACCCGGCCGATCCCGATCGCGAAGGCGTTCAGCACTGACACCAGCACCGCGAGCACGGCGACCACCGCGCTGATGAAGAAGCTGTTCCACAGCTTCAGCGGGAAGTTCACGTAGTTCCAGAACTTGGCGAGCCCGTCGAAGTAGAGGGCCTTGGGCAGCGTGAGCGGCCCGGACGCCGCGTAGTCGCTCGGCGACTTGAACGAGTTGATCAGGATGATCAGGAACGGCACCGCGATCAGGAACGCCACGATCACGATCCCGATCAGCAGCACCCAGTCGGCCGCGGAGCGGCGCGCGCGCCGGTGCCGTACCTTGAACGTGCTCTCGGGTTGGGCGATGGCGGTCATCAGCGGTCCTGCTCCTCTGCGCGCTGCTGCGCCTTGATGAACGCGATCGTCAGCAGCACGATGACGACGGTGAGCGCCGTGGCGATGGTCGCGCCGTAGCCGACCTGCTGCACGTTGAAGAACTCGTTGTACGAGTAGTAGCTCGGCACGATGGTCGCGTTGCCCGGGCCGCCGCGCGTGAGCGTGAAGATCGGCCCGAACACCTTGAGGGCGGCGATCGTGCAGGTCAGCGTGACCACGAAGATCTCGGGCCGGATGATGTGCACGGTGATCGAGCGGAACCGTTGGAACCAGCCCGCGCCATCCAGCTCGGCCGCCTCGTAGAGCTCGGGGTCGACGCGCTGCAGCGCCGCCATGAAGATCACGACCGGGTAGCCGATCTGCACCCAGACCATCACGAACATGATGCTGAGCAGCGCGGTGCTGGGGTCGCCGAGCCAGTTGTGCTGCAGCGAGCCGAGCCCGACCGCCTGGAGCACGGTGTTGAGCGCGCCGTTCTGCGGCCGCAGAATCCAGCCGATCACCACGGCCCCGACGGCCACGGGCAGCAATTGCGGCAGGTAGTAGGTGGCGCGCAGGAAGCTGGCGAGCCGGGCGCCGAACTTCTTGCCGATCAGGTCGAACAGGATGGCGGCCACGACCAGGCCGAGCAGCGTCGGCACGATCACCATGGCCACGATCATCGCGATGCTGTTGAGGAACGACGTCCAGAAGTCGCCGTCCCGCATGAGCCGCGCCCAGTTGTCGCCGCCGACCCAGACCGGGGCGAGCACTCCGCGCCAGCTGGTGAAGCTCAGGTAGACGTTCCAGATCAAGGGCACGATCACGATGACCGTCAGCAGCACCGCCCCGGGGACGAGGTAGATCCAGAAGCTGCGGCCGCCCGTGGCCGGCAGCAGGCTGTCGAGCCGCTGGCCGCGCGGCGCGCGGCCGGTCGCACGGCTCGGCGCACCTTCGAGGGGGATGGTCACCATCGATCTGTTCCTTTCGTACGAACCCGGGGCTCGGTCGTCCTCCGAGCCCCGGGTTCTGACAACGACGCTCAGCCGGTGATCTGCTTCACGCCGTCCGCGTACTCGGATCCCAGTTCATCCAGTACCGCACTCGGGCTCGCGCTGCCGTTGACCAGCTTCTGGAGCGCGGTGTTGATCTGGTCGTAGAAGCTCGGCGTCGGCCAGTCGGGGTAGAAGGCGAGGCCGTCCTGTCCGGTGAGCGTGTTGAAGTTGTCGATGAGCTCCTTGCTCTTGGCATCGGTGATCGCCGACGCCTCTGCCGCGACCGGGATGCCGCCGTTGTTGCCCATCAGGTTCTGGATCTTCTTGCTCATCGTGATGTCGATGAACTTGTAGGCCAGGTCCTTGTTCTTGGACTTGGTGGGCACTACCCACAGGTTGCCCGACGATCCGGGCGAGAGCTTCGCACCCGGGAACAGGAAGGTGCCCCACTGGAAGTCCTTGATGCCCGAGGTGAAGGTGCCGTACCACCAGCTGCCCGAGTAGAACATCGGCGAGGTGCCGCCCTGGAAGGCGTCGCCGGCATCCTGGGCCTTGATGCCCGTCGCGTCCTTGCTGATGTAGCCCTTGTCGACCCAGTCCTTGATGGTCTGGGTGGCGAAGGTGAAGTCGCTGTCGTGGAAGTCCACCTTGCCCGCGTAGGTCTGGTAGTCGTCCACCCACTTGCGGTCGGCGTGCAGCAGGGCCAGCTGGTACCAGAGCTGTCCGAGCGGGTACTCCACCGCCGACTCCGACAGCGGGGTGATGCCCGCCTTCTTGAAGGTGGCCATCGCGGCCTCGAGCTCGTCGAAGCTAGTCGGCACCTTGACGCCGTACTTGTCGAACTCGTCCTTGTTGTAATACATCATGACGAACTCGCCGTAGTTCGGGATGCCGAAGAAGCTGCCGCTGCCCATCACGCCCTTGGCGTTGTAGCGGGCGGTCGTCTGCAGCGACGAGCTCAGATCCTTGTCCCAGCCGTACGCCTTCACGGCGGCGTCGAGGTTGGTCAGCAGGCCCTCGGTCGAGAGCAACCCCGAGGTGGCGTTGCCCTTGTTGTACTCCATGACGTCGGGGGCCGAGTTGGAGTTGAGCACCTGGCTCGCGGTCGACTGGATCTGCTGGAAGCTCTTCGCCTCGAACTTCACCTTGGCGCCGGTCTCCTTCTCGAACTCGGCGATGGCCGCCTTCCAGGCGATGCCCATGGCGCTGGTGTCGCCTTCGTAGTCCCAGACGGTCAGGGTCTTGCCCTTGCCATCCGGCTTGGTGTTGACGGCCGACGAGCCGGTGCCGCCGCCGCTTGAGCAGCCGGCTAGCAGGGCCGTCGCCACGACGAGTGCAACGCCGGTGGCGATGAAACGTGAACGCATCTCTCTCTCCTTTGATGAGAATCCGGGGCAGGGGGGCTCCCTGGGGGAGCACGTGCGGATACATGATCTGCGCGGCCCGACTATTTTGTCAAGCGCTGCAACAAAATCATTCCGAAGAGGGTCGGAATCAGACCAGGTCTCTCATGGCCGACACCGCGGCGCCGCGCGCGTAGTCCGAGAAGCTGAACGGAGGCAACTCGATGACCACCGACGCCGGATCGACGTGCTCGAGTTGGGCCGTCAGACCGCGCTGCACGGCCGCCGGAGCGAGGCCGACCATGTCGACGCCTTCGCCTGTGACCAGCACTTTGTCTGGATCGACGGTGTTCACCGCCGTGCCGACCACGACGCCGAGCGCCTCGGCCGCCAGCTCGAACGCGCGGAGTGCCCGGGGCTCGCCGGAGCGGGCACTCTCGAGCACCTCGGGGTAGTCGCGTTCGTCCGAACCCGCGTTGAAGCAGATGGCTACCATGGTGACGAAACTGTGGATGCAGTCGACGTGACCGAGCTCGCACGGCCGGCCGACGGCATCCATGCGCGAGTGACCGACGTGACCGGACCGGCCGTGCGCGCCCACGTGGACCTCGTCCTCCACGACGATCCCCGCGCCGATGCCGGCGCCCAAGCCGTAGACCACGAGCGTCTCGGCGCCGACGCCCGCGCCGAACCAGTGGTGGCCCGCCGTCAACGCCACCACGTCATTGCTGACCGTGACCGGGACCGGCACCCGGCCACCGACCAGCGCGCGCAGGGGCGTGCTGCTCCACCCGAGGAAGTTGGAGCGCTCGACCAATTGCACGCCATCGCGCTCCCGGACGTCACCGGCCAGGCAGACTCCGAGGGCGCCCGGCAACTCGACCTCGGCCAGCATGCGGTTCGCGACGATCGCGATCTGCTCGGCGACGGCATCCGGGTCGGTCGAACGGAGCGGCTCGTCGTGCGAGGCGACGACGGTCGCGCTCAGATCGGTCACCACGGCGTACAGGTCGGTGCCGGTCAGCTTGACCCCGCCGAAGTGGGCGGCGCCGGGCCTGACATGCACCAGTTCGGAGGGGCGGCCCCGTGTCGCGCTGTGCTGCACCGCCCCCTCGGCCACCAGGCCGAGGTCGATCAGCTCCCGCGTGATGCGGCTGAGGCTCGCGCGCGACACGTCGTGCCGCCGGGCGAGCTCCACGCGCGATCGACCGCCGTGCACGATCAGGTCGCGGAGCACTCGGCGCTGCCCGTCGTACATGGCGGGCCACCCGGCGCCACGAGCAGCGGAGTCCGAAGTCACAGAGCCGAGACTATCTGCGCGGCCGGCCGGCCCATTGACGACCGGCTCAGCGCGCCAGCGACTCGGCAGGCAGGTCGAACCAGCGCAGGTGCTCGAAGTCGGCGCTGAGCCGTTCGTCGGTGAGGGGCTCATCGGCCACGTGCGGCATCGCGCCGTCGGCCGCGCCGTCGACACTGAGGTCGGGCAGCGATTCGAGCAGGGCGCGCGCCTCGTCGAGGTATCCGGCCAGCGCCGACTCCGGGGCCCGATCGGCGCGCCGCGGATAGCTGAGCTCGCCGTCCGGTCCGTAGGAGAGCTGGGCGAGTCGCAGCGGGGGCTCCACCAGTCCCCGCTCGTGACGCCACAGCCCGGTGTCGGGCGAGAAGCGGTACTGCGGCAGCAGCTTGTGGCCGTGGTCGGCGACCAGCGAGACGGCATCGACGATGTAGCGGAACACCTCGTCGCTCAGGAAGTAGTTGAAGCTGACACGCACCCAGCCGGGCTTGATGCCCTCGCATCCGCCCGCGATCTCGCGCTCGAACTCGTGCGAGCGCTCGAGGTCGATCCCGAGCAGGCGGTGGCCGTAGGGGCCGGCGCACGAGCATCCGCCGCGGGCCTGGATGCCGAACAGGTCGTTGAGGATCGCGACCACCACGTTGTGGTGCAGGTAGCGGCCGCGCGGCCGCTTGATCACGAACGACACGATCGAGAGCCGCTCGGCGGTCGGACTGCCGAGGATCTGGATCGAAGGATGCGCGCCCCACTCGCTCACCGCCCTGGCCAGGAACTCGTGCTCGCGCGCCTGGATCGTGTCGACCCCGACCGCGTCTTTGAGCGCGAAGACCAGGCCCGCACGGATCGACTCGATGATCGCGGGCGTCCCGGCCTCTTCGCGATGGGCGGCGTTCGCGATGTACCGGTGCTCGAGCGGATTCACATAGGCGACCGTGCCGCCGCCGACCTCATCCGGCACCGCGTTGGTCAGCAGCCGCTTGCTCACGACGAGCACGCCTGGCGTGCCCGGACCGCCGATGAACTTGTGCGGCGAGAGGAAGACGGCGTCGCCGATGGTGGCGTCGATGTCGATGTAGGGGCCCGCCGCGGCATAGTCCCAGAAGGCGAGCGCGCCGTGCTCGTGCAGGATCCGGTTGATGGTCGCCGTGTCGGTCAGGATGCCGGTGACGTTGCTCGCGGCGCTGAACGACCCGATCTTGAGCGGGCGATCCGCGTAGCGCTCGAGCTCGGCGGTGAGGCTCTCGACGTCGACGTGCCCATCGGCGTCCTCGTGGATCGTCACCACGTCGGCGATCGACTCGCGCCACGGCAGCTCGTTGCTGTGGTGCTCGTACGGCCCGATGAAGACGACCGGGCGCTGCTCCCTCGGGATCTGCGCGGTGAGGCCGTAGCGCTCGTCGAGCGCCGAGGGCACCCGCAGCCCGAGGATGCCCACCAGCTTGTTGATCGCGCCGGTCGAACCGCTGCCGGTGAAGATGACGACCGTGTCATCCGTACCGTGGACGGCCTCGTGGATGATCGCGCGCGCGTCCTCGCGCAGGCGCGTGGTCTGCAGGCCGGTGCCGCTCGACTCGGAGTGCGTGTTCGCGTAGCGCGGCAGCACCTCGTCGCGCACGAAGTCCTCGATGAATGTCAGCGCGCGGCCGCTGGCGGTGTAGTCGGCGTAGGTGACCCGGCGCGGCCCGAACGGACCGACCATGAGCTGGTCGTCGCCGATCACCGCGTCGCGGATGCGCGCGAGAATCGGGACGTCGTCCACCATGCCCAGAGGGTACCCGCAGATGCCACACTTGAGCCATGGCGCCCGACCCGCTCACCGTGCAGACGACGCGCGGCACGGTGGTCGAGATCGAGTCGCGGGTGAACGCGGCCATCGTCGACGCGAGCGGGCGAGTCACCGACGCGTTCGGCGCCATCGACAGACGGCTGCCGCTGCGATCGACCGCGAAGCCGCTCCAAGCGCTCGCTCTCGTCGAGTCGGGCGCCGCGGATGCTCTCGACCTGTCCGCGGTCGAGCTCACCCTGGCGTGCGCGAGTCACAGCGGGGAAGACGATCACGTGAGCGCCGTCGCGTCGTGGTTGGAGCGGATCGGGCTGGGCGAGGACGACCTGCAGTGCGGTGCGTCGCTGCCCTACGCGCGCGCGGTCGCCGACGCCTACCTGGCGCGCGGCGGAACGCCCCGCCGCATCCGCCACACCTGCTCGGGCAAGCACGCCGGGTTCCTCGCACTCGGCGCGCACCTCGGCGCCGACCCGGCTCGCTATCTCGATCGTGCCGGCGAGGTGCAGACGGCCGCCCTCGCCGCCGTCGCCGAACGCTGCGGCATGGTTCTGGGCGACGACGACATCGTCGGCGACGGATGCGGCGCCCCCTGCCCCTGCGTCAGCCTCGAGGCCGTCGCGCGCGGCTGGGCGACACTGATGGATGACGCCGCGTCGAGCACGCGCATCCGCACCTCGATCGCCGCGCATCCCTGGTACCTCGCGGGTACCGGGCGCTTCGACACCGCCATCGCGGAGGTCACCGCGGGACGCGTGCTCAGCAAGATCGGCACCGACGGCATGCATCTGGCCATGGCGCCAGAGGCCGGCGTTGCCGTCGCGGCAAAGGCCGTCGACGGTTCTCGCATCGCAGCAGAGGAGGGTCTCGTGCATCTGCTCGTCCAATCCGGCGCCCTGAGCGCCGACGAGGCCGAGCGCCTGCCGCGCGCGTCGGTGCTCGACGACGCCGGCCGTGTGGTCGGCGCCATCACGGTGCGGGCGTCATGAGCCGCGAGACCGAGCAGACGCAGCTCGCCATGACCGCCCTCGACCTGGCCCGGCGGGGCGACTTCGCGGCCGTGCTCGCCATGTTCGCCGCTCCGCAGCAGCGCAGGCTGACCCCCGAGGCGATCAACGCGGCGTGGCAGACCCACGTCGTGCGGTACGGGGCGGTGTGGAGTCTCGAGCCCTCTGGCATCCATTCCGATTCGGGTATGGACGTGGTGACGGTGGTGATGAACACCAAGGCGATGGCCCTGAAGGCGGACGTGTCGATCGACCGCAAGGGCCGGCTGCTCAACCTCCAGGTGACGCCGCTCGCGCCGCCCTGGACGCCTCCGCGATACGCGGCGACGGATTCCTTCGCCGAGGGTGACATCGTGCTCGGCGACAAGCCCTTGGCGGTGGGTGGGACGGTCACCATCCCCCGGGCATCCGATCCCGTGCCGGGCGTCGTGCTGCTCGGCGGAGGCGGCCCCTTCGACCGGGACATGACGATGGGCAACAACCGGATCGGCAAGGATCTCGCGTGGGGTCTCGCCAGCCGCGGCATCGCCGTGCTGCGGTTCGACAAGGCCAGCCACGCGCATCCCCAGCTGATCGCCAAGAAACCGGACTTCACGCCCACCGACGAGTACTTGCCCTACGGCGCCGGCGCGGTCGACCTGCTCGCGGCGTACCCGCAGGTGGATTCCTCGCGGATCGTGGTGGTCGGCCACAGCATGGGAGGGAGCTTCGCTCCCCGCATCGCCGCCGCCCGGCCCGAGGTCGCCGGGGTGGTCATGCTGGCAGCGGAAGCCGAGCCGATGAACCGCGCCGCTGTCCGGGTGATGGACTACCTCGCGAGCCTCGACCCCTCATCGACCGTGCTGCGCGACGCGGCCGCGAAGATGGCCGTGCTCGCCGCGAACGTCGACAGCCCCCAGCTGACCAGGAAGACCGACCCCGGCCTGCTGCCCTTCGGCTACTCCGGCGCGTTCTGGCTCGACGTGCGCGCCTACGATCCGGTCGCCACCGCGCAGGGGGTGCAAAGGCCCATGCTGATCCTGCAGGGCGCCCGCGACTACCAGGTCACGGTGGATGACGACCTCTCCCGCTGGCGCGCGGCGCTCGGCGGGCGCGGCGACGTCTCCATCCGCGTGTACGACGCCGACGACCACCTGTTCTTCCCAGGCTCGGGCCGCTCGACCCCGGCCGACTACGAGCCGGCGCAGCACGTCGATGAGACGGTCATCGCCGACGTCGCCGGATGGATCGGGTCGCTGAAGGCAACGTCGTAGTCGGTCGCGTCGATCCAGCGGAGCAACGTCGTCAGCGCGTCACGAGTCGACGGGCCGAGCGACGGGCCGCCCGGCGGGCGGCGGCGATGCGCAGCTGAAAGGCGCGCACGTCACCGGCCGACAGGCTCAGCAGGATGCCGATGTCGAGCATCAGGTTCGCGAGCCATACCGTGCCCTCATGATCGTCGACGTGATGACCGCCGAACAGCGCGACCAGTGCTCCGACGACGCTGAGGGTCAGGATCACCAGGCGCGCGAGGGGCCGGCCCGAGAAGGCGAGGTGCGCCAGCACCAGGTAGGCAATCCCGCCGAAGGTCACCGCCGCGACCCACCACCCGAGGTCGGGCACCGCCGGCGCGACGGACAACGCGGACAACGCGGTGGCCACCGCGACGACCCCCCTGAGCAGGGTGAGCAGGTACGCGATGTACATCGTCGGCGGCCGGTGGACCCGGTTTGACGGCCCGTTGCGGTCGACGATCGGGGCGGCTTCGAGCCCCGACAGGTCCACGATGGGCAGATCGCCGTCGGTCTGGATCGCGTCGCCTCCCCCGGTATGGGAGTGATATCCCGTGGAGAAGTTCGAGATCACCTCCACCTGGGCGACGGGGTCCGCCGCGCGCAGGGTGCGCAGGATGTGGTCGCGCTCGACGTCGGTGTTGCTGGCGATCTTGTGCGTGATCTGGAGGGTGAAGAGCGAGAGCCCGACCCCGCGGTCGTACGAGCCGGAGCCGATCCAGTCCACCGAGGCGCCGCCCGGCAGCCGCCAGCCTCGGGGGGCTTGCCAGAAGCGCACGTGGTGACGTCGCGCCGGGGTGGCGTTGACCTCCTGCTGATAGGTGAAATCCTGCATGCGGCCGAACAGGAACGCCGGGCTGACCGGCGCCTGGGGGTAGCTGGCGCGCCGCAGTGTCGAGGTGACGATCCGCAGCCCGCTGCGAAAGCCGAGTTCGTCGGCCCGCACCCAGCCGGCGCGCACCATCGCGGTGTGCACCTGATCCTCCGAGCCGCGCAGGGCGAGATTCACCGGATCCCCCAGCAATCCGTCATAGAGACGCGCGCGGCCGATGAAGTAGTCCGGCAGGTAGATCAGGGCGAGCATGGTGTGGATCCGGGGCAGCAGCAGGTAGGCCACCAGCAGCCAGATGACCAGGATCAGCCACCCGTAGCGGATGCCGTGGTGCACCAACTCGTCGATGGTCAACCAGACCAACCATGCCGCTCCGACCGCGCCGAGGAAGAAGAACAGGCCGTCGATGACCGTCCAGGCGGTGAGCGCGCCGCGCAGCTGGGGTGCCGTCATGGTGCCTAGCGTCTCACTCCACGGTCTGCGTCGCCGCCATACTGATGCCATGGCGACCCGCTCCTTCGAACTGACGACGACGGTGCCCGTCCCACCCGAGGCCGCCATCGACTTCTTGGTCGATCTCGCGCGCCATCACGGGCTGCATCCCTATGTCGTCTCGGCCGATGTCGTCGCGAGCGGACAGGATGAAGACGGCAGCTGGCAGGATTGGCGCGTGGTCGAGCGTCCGCGCCTCGGCCCGTTCCGCTACACGATCCGCTTTCCCGCGCGGATGATCCGCACCTCACCCACCTCGATGCGCGGCGACGTGACGGCGGCGCCCGGATGCACGCTCGTCACCATGACCGAGGCGACGGGTGACGGCGCCTCCGCGACGCTGCACGAGGTCACGGTCGTCACGGCGCCGCTGCCCCTCGTCGGATACATGACGCGGCAAGCCCGGCTCGCCCACGCGCGCACCTTCTCGTTGCTGCCGACCGAGCTGGCGGGCCGATCATGAGCGCAGCCGGGTTCGCCGAGCGCTACGGGCCGTACGCCCTGGTGGCCGGCGCGTCGGAGGGCCTGGGCGCCGCCTTCGCCGCCGCCATCGCGCGGCGCGGCGTGAACCTCGTGCTGCTCGCACGTCGCGAGAAGGAACTCGTGGAGACGGCGGCCCGGGTGAGGCGGTCCCACGGTGTCGAGGTGATCCCGGTGGTCGCCGATCTGGCCGACATCGACGCCGTCGCGAAACGGGTGGCCGCCCTCGATGTCGAGCTCGGCCTGCTGGTATACGACGCCGCATACGCGCCGATCGGCCCCTTCGCCGACGCGACCGCCGAGCAGCTGGCCCAAGCCGCGGCCGTGAACGTGCGCGCTCCGCTGCTGCTCACGAAGGCGGTGTTGGCGCCGATGATCGCGCGCGGCCGCGGAGGCGTCATCCTGATGTCCTCACTCGCCGGATCGCAGGGCAGCCCGAACATCGCCACCTATGCCGCCACCAAGGCCTTCAACACCGTGCTGGCCGAGGGCCTGTGGAGCGAGTTGAAACCCCGCGGAGTCGACGTGCTCGCCTGTGTTGCCGGCGCCATCCTGACGCCCGGGTATCAGCAGGCTGAGGGCTCGAAGTCCGCACCTGGCACCCTCGCGCCCGAGACGGTCGCCGAGCAGGCGCTGAACGCGCTGGGCCACGGCCCTGTGGTCATCCCGGGAGGGGTCAACAAGCTCGGGCGCTTCGTGCTCACGCGACTGCTGAGTCGGCGCGCCGCCATCGGCATCATGTCCCAGAACACCGGAGGCCTCTCGTGACGATCCTTCTCGGTCTGATCACCCCCCTGATCGCCTACGCGGTGATCACCCTGCTGCACGTCGTCATCCCGTCGCGGCGGCGGCCGGGCTACGTGACCGGCCCCGACGGGAAGGTGCTGAACTACCGCACCAACGGGAAGTACGTGCTGCTGGGCAGCGTCATCCTGTGGTTCCTGCTCGGGTACTTCCACCTCGTTCCGTTCACCTGGCTGTACGAGACGCGGTGGTGGGGGCTGATCGGGGCGGTCGTCATCGGACTGGTGTTCTCGTTCGTGGTGGTGCTGCCGCATCCCTCGACCGGCAAGCCGTTCGCCGCCGACCTCTGGTTCGGCCGGGCGAAAGATGTGCAGCTGCGCAACGGCGTCGTGGATGCCAAGGTCTGGCTGTACCTGGTCGGCGCGGTTCTGCTGCAGCTCAACGTGCTGTCGTTCGCGGCGTTCCACCTCGAGCACGTACGCAGCATCAACCCGGGATTCCTGCTCGGCTGCGCGATGCTCACCTGGTTCTGCTGCGAGTACCTGGTCTTCGAGCGGGTGCACCTGTGGACCTACGACTTCATCGCCGAGCGCGTCGGGTTCAAGCTCGGCTTCGGCTGCCTGGCCTTCTACCCGTACTTCTACTCGGTCGCCCTCTGGTTCACGGCCGCCCTGCCCGACCCGCACCTGCCGGTCGGGGTCACGGTGCTGTTCGGCGTGCTGTTCCTGATCGGATGGGTGTTCACCCGCGGCGCCAACATGCAGAAGTTCTTCTTCAAGACCGCGCCGCAGCGCCGCTTCCTCTGGCGGCCCGAGGCGATCAGCGACGGCGAGCACAGCCTGCTGGTCAACGGATTCTGGGGCGCGAGCCGGCACATCAACTACCTGGGCGAGATCCTGCAAGCGGTCGCGATCGCGCTAGCGCCCGGATACTTCGGCGTCTGGATGGTGTGGCTGTATCCGCTGTACTACATCGCCCTCTTCCTCAGCCGCCAGGCCGACGACGACAAGATCTGCCGGGCGAAGTACGGCACGCTGTGGGATCAGTACACGGCGCGGGTGAAGTACCGGATCGTGCCGTACCTGTACTGACCTTCTTTCACCGGCTTGTCCGATCGGGGCAGACTCGTTCGTGGAGCTGGTGAGTGGCCGTCCACGAGGGGCGCCCCAGACAGGAGATGATCCGATGCAGTACCTGATGTCCGTGTTCGGCCCGGCCGAGCTGAGCGAGTTCGGCAGCTACCCCGACCGCGAGAGCATGGTGCAGGCCATGGCCGACACCGAGGCCTTCAACAACACGCTGCAGGCGAATGGCCACTGGGTCTACGCGAACGGCCTCGCATCGGCCACCTCCTCGACCGTCGTCGACGGCCGGGTGGATCCGCCGGTGGTGACCGACGGGCCGTACCTGGAGTCGAAGGAGTACCTCGGCGGCTTCTGGATCATCGAGGCCACCGACCTCGACCAGGCGCTCGAACTGGCGGCGCAGGGTTCGAAGGCCTGCCGCGGCAAGGTCGAGGTGCGTCCGTTCCAGTCGATGCCGGAGTGAGCGTCGGCCCCTCCGTCACCCACGTGATTTCCGACGCGATCACCCGGGCCCACCACGAGGAGTGGGCGCGGGTGGTCGCGTCGCTCGCCAAGCGGTTCGGCGATCTCGACATCGCCGAGGAGGCGGCCGCCGAGGCGTTCGCGACCGCGGTCGAGCGCTGGCCGGTGGACGGCATCCCGCCCAACCCGGGTGGCTGGCTGACCACGACCGCGACCCGCAAGGCCATCGACCGCATCCGTCGCGAGAAGAAGCGCGACGACAAGTACCGGGAGGCGCTGCTCGTGACCGACGACACACCGCTCGAGTCGGTCGGCGCCATCGACGACGAGCGGCTGCGGCTGCTCTTCACCTGCTGCCACCCCGCGCTCGCGCTCGAGGCGCGGGTCGCCCTGACCCTGCGGATGGTCGGCGGGCTGACCGTGCCCGAGATCGCGCGCGCCTTCCTGGTGCAGGAGGGCGCGATGGCGCGCCGGATCACGCGGGCGAAAGACAAGATCCGCGAGGCCGGCATCCCGTTCCGGATGCCCTCGGCCCGCGATCTGCCGGTCCGGGTCGACGGCGTACTCACCGTGCTGTTCCTGGTCTTCAACGAGGGCTACCTGGCGACCGGGCCCGACACCGATCCGGTGCGCGCCGAGCTGACGGCCGAGGCGATCCGGTTGACCCGGCTGATCCGCACCCTGCTGCCACGCGACGGCGAAGTCGCGGGGATGCTGGCCCTCATGCTCCTGACCGAGGCGCGCCGCCCGGCTCGCCTGTCGTCGAGCGGCGAACTGGTCACCCTCGACGAGCAGGACCGCGGAGCCTGGGATGCCGCACTCATCCACGAGGGCCACCAGCTGGTGCGCGAACGCCTGAACTCGGGCGAGCTGCCCGGCCGCTACCAGGTGCTCGCCGCCATCAACGCGGTGCACACCTCGGCGCGCGACATCCGCGACACCGACTGGTCGCAGGTCGTGGCGCTCTACGACCAGCTGGTCGCGCTCGATCCGTCGGCGATCGTCGCGCTGAACCGCGCGGTCGCGGTTGCCGAGCTCGACGGTCCAGAGGTGGCGCTGGCGTCCATCGACCGCCTCGAGGGTGCGCTCACCGGCTATCACCCCTACCACGCGACGCGCGCCGACCTGCTGCGACGGTTGGGCCGCAGCGCCGAGTCGCGGGCCGCCTACGACCGGGCCATCGAGCTCTCGGGCAACACGGCCGAGTCCGCCTACCTGACGCGGCGGCGCGACCAGCTGGGCTGATGGGCGGGAGGGCTGATGGGCGGGCAGGTACGAGGGTCGTCCCTTTTCCTCATTTCAGTTCGCGCCGAATTGCGTCCGAACTGAAATGAGCCGCGGACACCTACCGGCCGCCCGCGAGCCGGCGCGCGGCGGAATGGGGGAGTTGGCGGGCCGCAGCTCGACCGCGGGCTCAGCTCGCGACGGAGGTCAGCCGGATACGGGCACGTGCTCCAGTCCGAGTCCCGGGCGCCCGTAGGTGGTCAGCACCTCGGCGATGACCACCCGGTAGGACTCGATCCAGCGATCGTGGACGCTCTTGGCCTCCTTGTGCACACCCATGCCGATGAGCTGCTGCAGTGCTTCGAGCGACTCCCAGTAGTAGACCTCGGAGTGCAGGCCGGTGGTCTCGTTCACCCAGTCCTCTTCGCCCAGGAATCCCGGGATCGCCCGTGCGCGTTCGGCGATCTCGTCGTTGAAGCGGTGGAAGTCATCGTCGTACGGCTTGGCGTCGAAGATGAAGGTCGAGGTGTACATCGGGCCAGACTATTACTGCAACTTGACAGTTGCAGTTCGTAGAGGTCATACTGCAACTTCAGAGTTGCACTATTCCCTCGAAAGGACCACCATCATGAGCATGACCATCAACGACCCGTCGACCATCGACGCCGAGGCCTTCACGGTGCGGCGCACGGTCACGATCGCCGCGACGCCCGACAAGGTGTGGGCCGCCGTCACCCGCCCCGAGCTGATCACTCAGTGGTTCGGCAACGTCGCCCAGCTCGACCGGCTGGAGGTCGGGGCCGAGGGCGAGTTCGGCTTCGAGGGCTACGGCCGGTTCCCGGTCCGCATCGAAGAGCTGGATGCCCCGCGCGCGATCGCCTACCGCTGGGGCAACGAGAACGCGACGCCGACCACTCTCGACGAGCACTCCACGGTGTTCCGCTTCACGCTCGAGCCCCTCGACGAGGGAGCCGCGACCCGGCTCACGGTCGTCGAATCCGGCTTCGACAACCTGTCCGATCCCGCGAAGGCGATGGAGAGCAACCGCGGCGGCTGGGACTCCGAGCTCGACGAGCTGGTCGCGTTCGTGGAGGGATCTGCGTGACATCCGCACCGGCCGACACCGAGCTCGTCGTCGTGTTCGCCGCGCTGGCGGATGAGACGCGCTGGTCGATCCTGGTCGCGCTCGGCGAGGGGGATGCCTCGGCGTCCGCCCTCGCCGAGCGGCTCCCGGTCTCGCGCCAGGCGATCGCCAAGCACCTCGGCGTGCTCCAGGCCGCGGGCCTGGTCGAGCCGGTGCGGGTCGGACGCGAGGTGCGTTTCCGCGCCCTCGGCTCGACCCTGAGCGATGCCGCCCGCCGGCTCGACGCCATCGGCGCCGAATGGGATCGCCGTCTCGCCGCGATCAAGCGGATCGCGGAGGCGATGGAGTAGCCCCGGCTCCGGAGAGCTCAGGTCACCGGCGTGCCGCTGGCGAAGCCGACGATCAGCACGGCCGCCAGCGACACGGCGGCGATGGCCAGCATCCCGATCGCCATGAGGCCGAGGCGCAGCCGCAGCCGGGTGACGGGCACGACGAACCGCACCACGACCATCCCGGCATACAGGATGAGGTCGACGATCGCCGCCGCCACCGGCACCCCGCGCGGCGGCAGGCCCGCGATCGCCTGAGGAATCAGCACCGCGAGCGCGATGGCGGTGAACAGGCCGCCGACCACGAGCCAGATGCGTCCGGTCGAGAAGGTCAGGGCCGGCTGCTCGGTGACCTTCGTCTCGTCGTACGACGGCTTCTCATCCATCCCCCCATGATGCACCCATGGTTACCGATGTATCGTTAGCTATCGCTCGACCCATCATCACCGCACGTGAGAGGACACCGTCATGAGCCCGTCATCCACCCCCGGCTTCGACCTGCGCGAGGCCGTCGACAGCCTGCGAGACGCCTTCGGCCCCGCGTTCGGGCCCGGCTTCGCGGCGCGCATGGGCGGCCGCATGGGCCGCGGTGACATCCGCACCGCCGTCCTTGTCGAACTGGCCACCGAGCCGATGCATGGCTACCAGGTGATCCAGGCCATCGAGACTCGCTCCGGCGGCACCTGGAAGCCCAGCCCCGGCTCGGTGTACCCGACGCTCCAGCTGCTGGTCGACGAGGGCCTCGCCACCGCCACCCAGGACGGCGAGCGCAAGGTGTACGCGCTGACGGATGCCGGCAGGGAAGCCGCCGCCGAGTTCACGGCGGCGCCGCATCCCTCCGAGTCGCGCCGCGGCTGGGACCCGGAGCGCGCCGCCCTTCCCAAGGCAGGCGCCAAGCTCGCCCAGGCTCTCGGCCAGGTCGCGAGCAGCGGCAGCAAGGAGCAGCAGGAACGCGCCGTCACCATCATCGACGACGCGCGGCGCAAGCTCTACGCGATCCTCGCCGAGGAGTGAGCACTCGCCGGTTCCGGGCGCGCTACCGCCGGATCATGCGCTTCGCCACCCGCGCCTTCGTGCAGGCGTGGTGGTTCGAACTGATCCTGCCGCGCATCGGCCTGGGCGGCCTCGCCGCGCGCGGTCGGGCCCGCCGACTGCAGAGACTCGCGCGGCGCTTCCACGGCCTCGCGGTCGACCTGGGCGGGCTGATGATCAAGGTGGGGCAGTTCATGTCGTCGCGCCTCGACATCCTGCCGCCCGAGATCACCGACGAGCTCGAGGGGCTCCAGGATGAGGTGGAGGCCGAGCCCTTCGACGGGATCCGCGCGCAGACCGAGGCCGAGCTCGGCATGCCGCTCGACGCCGCATACGCGTCGTTCGAGGCGGTGCCGATCGCCGCGGCATCCCTCGGCCAGGCGCATCGCGCCCGCCTGACGCCCGGCATCGCCGCCGACCTGGGCTTCGCGGATGTCGTGGTCAAGGTGCAGCGCCCCGGCATCGAGCAGGTGGTCGCCACCGATCTCGCGGCCCTGCGCCGGATCGCGCGCTGGGTCGACCGCGTGCGCCTGGTCTCGCGCCGCGTCGACGCGCCCGCTCTGGTCGAGGAGTTCGCCGCCACCAGCCGGGAAGAGATCGACTACCTGCACGAGGCCGCGAACGCCGAGCACTTCGCCGCCGACTTCGCGGCCGATCCGAAGGTCTCGACCCCGGTCGTGGCGTGGGAGCGCACCTCGCTGCGGGTGCTCACCCTGAGTGACGTGACGGCGATCAAGATCACCGACGTGGCCGCCCTGACCGCCGCGGGCATCGACCCGGCCGCGGTCGCGATGGCGCTCGCGCGATCGGCCTTCCAGCAGATCTTCGTGGCCGGCTTCTTCCACGCCGACCCGCATCCGGGCAACATCTTCGTGACGCCGGGCAGTGACAATTCGTGGCAGCTCACCTACGTCGACTTCGGCATGATGGGCACGATCTCCGACAGCCTGCGAGCCGGGCTGCGCGACTTCATCCTCGCCGCGGTCGGGCGCGACAGCCGCGGATTGGTCCGCTCGCTCGAACGGCTCGGCGTGCTGCTGTCGGCCGCCGACACCGACGAGCTCGAGCGCGCCATGACCGCGCTGTTCGACCGCTTCGGCGGCATGGGGATCGCCGAACTCCAGCGCGTCGATCAGCGCGAGCTCGAGGCCTTCGCCCGCCAGTTCGGCGAGACGATCCGCGCGCTGCCGTTCCAGCTGCCCGAGAACTTCCTGCTGCTCATCCGGACCATCTCGCTGACCTCGGGCGTGACCAGCGCGCTCGACAAGGACTTCAACATGTGGGATGCCGTCGAGCCCTTCGCCCGCGACGTCCTGTCATCCGGCGGCGCGAGCGCCCTGCGCGAACTGCCGCAGAAGGCGCTCGCGTATGCGACCACGATGGCCGCGCTCCCCCGGCGCTTCGACGAGCTGGTCACCCGCATCGACCGCGGCCAGGTCGCCGTGCAGACCCCGCAGATCGACCGACGCCTGCGCTCCCTCGAGCGTGCGGCGGCCCGGCTGGTCTCGGCGATCGTGTTCGCGGGGCTGCTCTTCGCGGGAGTGTTCGTGCTGCCGACGGTGCCGTGGCTGGGCTGGACCCTGATCGGCGCGTCGGCACTGCCGCTGCTGCACGTGCTGGTGACCTGGCGCGGGCGATGAGCGCCCCGCTCAGGCCGCATCCGCCCCTGGCGGTGTTGTTCTGGGTCGTGATCGTCGACTATCTGGCGCAGTTCCCGTACTACCTCGTGAACTACTACCTCCCTCATCACACGCCGCCGACCATCAGCTCGATCGTGCTGTTGGGGCTCACCCTGGCCTGGTTCCTGATCGGGTATTTCACCATCGGGCGTCGTCGGTTCGGCTACTGGCTGCTGCTGAGCTTCCTGGTCGTCGAGGGCCTGTTCTACGTGCAGACCCTGCTGCTCGGGGCGGCCGCTTACCAAGTGCAGAATCCGCATCCCGTGATCCTCGCCGTCTTCATCATCGGGTACGTCACGGGGATCGTCTCGCTCGTCTACGCGGTCGTGCTGGTGGTGTTCCGCTCGCGCTACCGAGCCGAGCCCCGGGTGGCAGCCTCGCGCTGAGGATCGGGCGACCCGGTCGAAGGCGGATCCCCGCGCATCCTGCACGTTGCCTGGGCGTTCGTCGACCCGGGCTTCCCACCACAGGCGGGTGGTGTCAGATCGACAGTTGATGACAAGTGCAACGAGCCACTCGAGCCGAACTCAGACCCGCCGCGCGCGCACCTCCGGCTGGCGCGAGAAGTTCGTGGTCGAGGAGCGGTACGTGCAGCCGGCCGAGCGCCGACGGCTCTACATCGGCGCTTCCGCGATGATCGTGATCGGCGCGGCGGGCTTCGCCTTCCTGCTGGTGAGCGTGCTCACGCACAGCGGGTTCGCCCTGCTCGACCGGCCGGTGGAGCAGTGGTTCGACGCGCAACGCTCGGCCTCCACGACCGGCTTCATGATCGTGCTCGCGGTGATCTTCGGCCCGGTCGCGATGCCGATCATCGTGGCCGTCACGCTCGTGATCTGGATCATCGTGGCCCGCCATCTCTGGCGGCCCATCCTGCTCGCCTGCGGAATGGTGACGGGCGTCATCCTGGCGGAGGGACTGGCGCCGATCGTGCAGCACCCGCGTCCGCCGATTGGCATGATGCTGTTCGGTATCGACCGGACCTTCTCGTTCCCCTCAGGTCACGTTCTGGGCACCTGCGACTTCTTGCTGATCATGAGCTACCTCTTCGCCAGCCGGATCCGGCGCGCGTGGTTCACGACGGTCGCCCTGGTGGTCGCGATCCTCGGCATCTCAGCCCAGGTGATCAGCCGCCTCTATCTCGGCTACCACTGGATCAGCGACACGACCGCGTCGATGGCCCTCTCACTGGTCATCGTCGGGACCGTGATCATCGTCGACACGCACCGCACGGTCCGCGTTCCAGGTGAGCGCGTGGTCGGCAAGGCATCGAAACCTCAGGAGGACGGCACATGACCGCACACCCCGCACGCATCGCCCGCTCGGTGGGCACGAATCGCGCCCTGAGGGTGCTGGCGCGAGTCGGTTTCGCCGCGAGCGCCCTCATCCATCTCTTCATCGGCCTGCTGGCGATCCGCGTCGCACTCCAGCAGAGCGCCGAGGGGGATCAGTCCGGCGCCATCGCCCAGATCGCGCAACTGCCCGGCGGCATGGCGCTGCTCTGGATCGCCGTGGTCGGCCTGTTCGCGCTGGCGCTCTGGCTGGTGGTCCAGGCGATCCTCGGCATCGGCTACGCGTCGAAGAAGCGCTGGGTGCGGAGCCTGGTCGCCCTCGCCAAGGCGGTCGCCTACTTCGTGCTCGGCATCACCGCGCTCGCCTTCGTGCAGGGCGGGTCGACGAACGCGTCGAGTTCGACCGAGCAGCTGACCAGCGGCATCCTGACCCTGCCCTGCGGACAGTGGCTGCTCGGGCTGGTCGGGCTGATCGCGTTCGGCGTGGGGATCTACCTGATTGCCAAGGGCGCGCGGCGGCGGTTCGTGAACGACATCGTGCTGCCGTCCGGCCCGAGCAGGCGGGCCGTGCTGGCGCTCGGCACCGTGGGCTACGTGGCGAAGGGCATCGCGATCGCGGTGGTCGGGGTGCTGTTCGTGATCGCGGCGGTCATCGTGAACCCGTCCCAGGCATCCGGCCTCGATGGCGCGTTGAAGGCGCTGGCCGCGTTGCCGTTCGGCTCGGCGATCCTGATCGCGATCGGAGTCGGCCTGATCGCGTTCGGCATCTACACCTTCGCCCGCGCCCGGCTGGCGCGGCTGTGAGCAAGGGCGCATCCGGCGCCAAAACGGCCGGCCCGAGCCAGACTGAGCCGCAGAACTCGGCCCCCAAGAAGAAGGCATACGAGAAGGAGCTGAAGAAGCTCCAGACCGAGCTGGTCGACATGCAGCAGTGGGTGATCGCGGCCGGCGCGCGGGTGGTCGTGATCTTCGAGGGCCGGGATGCCGCGGGCAAGGGCGGCGCGATCAAGCGGATCACGCAATACCTCAACCCGCGATCGGCGCGGGTAGTTGCGCTGCCCACGCCGGATGAGGGCGAGAAGGGCCAGTGGTACTTCCAGCGCTACATCGAGCACCTGCCCACGAAGGGCGAGATCGTGCTGATGGACCGCTCCTGGTACAACCGGGCGGGCGTCGAGCACGTGCTCGGCTACTGCACGCCCGAGCAGTACGAGCGCTTTCTGCAGCAGGTGCCGGTGCTCGAGCGGATGCTCGTCGACGACGGGATCATCCTGCTCAAGTACTGGTTCTCGGTCTCTGACGAGGAGCAGGAGCGCCGCTTCCGCTCGCGCCTGAAAGACCCGATGCGCCGCTGGAAGCTCTCGCCGACCGACCTGGAGTCGATCACCAAGTGGGAGGCGTACTCCCGCGCCAAAGACGCGATGTTCGCCGTCACCGACCTGCCCGAGGCCCCCTGGTGGACCGTCGAGAGCGACAACAAGAAGGCGGCGCGGCTCAACGTGATCCACCACCTGCTGTCGCAGATCCCGTACACGACGGTCAAGCCGAAGAAGATCACGCTGCCCGACCGGCCCTCGGCCGACGACTACGACCGGCCGGGGCGAGAGCTGTACAAATACGTGCCGGATGTCGCGGCAGAGCTGCCGCAGAAGTAGGGACAACCCCTCCGCGACCGGCAGCACCGCTCAGCTGGGATGCCGACCCGCCTCAGGCCTGCCTCCGCGGGCGCACCGTCCGTGTCAGGAAGGCGAGCAGAGCCGCGACCAGCCCGACCGCGATGCCCACACCGACCACCTCGTAGCTGCGGTCGAGCCATCCGACGGTGGCGGGCAGCGCGATCCCGGCGACCAGCAGCGACGCCGCCGCGACCCGCCAGCGCAACCGTCGCGGCCGCCGCCAGAGCAGCAGGATCAGCGCGAGCAGGCTCAGCACAGCAAGCACGATCACCGTCCACCACGGAGTGTCGAGCCCGAGAAGCACGATGCGGACGGCCGTGAGAGCTCCGCCACCTGCGGTGCGCCCGACGACCTCGACCGTCGCGTGCGTGCCGGGATCGAATCGCTGGATCTGGGCCATCGTCGCCGCGGGCAGTTGGATGCGACCCGCGGAGTCTGCGGTCGCCCCCGTGACGATGCGCGTGCCGACGATGCGCAGATCGTGGGCGCCGGCCGGGAGCAGGTTGGCCGGGACCGCGCCGGTGATGGTCGCGGTGCCGTGTCGGTCGATGACGGCGGCGCCGACGATGACCGGCTGGGTCGTGACGGCCAGGTAGACCACAGAGCCCGGCACGTACCCGTGCACGCTGGCGTGGACGATGATCCAGTGGTTGGCCTTGGCGATGCCGAGGTCCGCCACGACCACGGGGGTCGGCAGGCCCGCTGCGTCGAAGACGGCACGCGCGTCGGAGCCGACCCGGCCGCCGAGCAGCACGTCGTTGGACGGCCGCGCCGCCATCACCGCCGACGAGATCGTCGCGAAGTCGGCGCGCAGCCGGTGGCTGGACTCCTTCACCGCGGTCGCGAGCACGAGCGGCTGGGCGAGCGTGGTCGGGTCGACGACGAATTGGGCCGCGGTGCGGGTGCCCGTCACCTGGATGAGTGCTCCGGTGCCCGGGGCGAACCCTCCCAGGATCTCGCGTGCCAGCTCACCCGGGCTGCGGACGCCGGTCGACGAGACGTTCGTCGGCGGCGCGCCGACACCCGGGGAACGCTGCGGCAGCCGCCCGAGAGCGTGGATCGCCAGCTCGAGCGTGGGCGTCACGGCCGTGCTGGAGGGCGCGGCCGGCCCATCCGCGACCGGCTGCACGCCGCCCCCGGTGCGGATGATCCGCGGCGGAGTCGTCGGCGTCGTGGACGGCGACGCGCTCGGCGTCGGGGTCGGGGTGCTCGTCGGTCCCGACGGAGGGGCCGGCGGGGTGGGCACGACGAGCACCTCGAGTCGCACGGTCGCGGAGGTCGCTGTGAGGTACCGATCGTCCTCGGCGATGTCCGCGACGACATCGCATGTCCCGGCGCTCGCGGCGGTGACGACATTCCCCGCGAGGCTGCAGTGGCCGAGAAGGTCAGCGAGTCGGAACGTGATCGCTCCGCCACCGGCCGACGGAACCGCCTGGAGCAGCACGGTCGATCCGACCTCGGCGCTCGGCGCGGCGAGGCTCAGGTCGAGCGTTCGCGCCGATCGCACGATCGAGAACCGCAGCTCGGCCTCGGCGGCGCCGTAGACGCTGTCGGCGGCGATCGATCCGTGGATCACGCAGTCGCCGACGGCGAGAAGCGTGATCGTTCCATCGGACTCGAGCCGGCAGATCGTGGTCGACGCTGCGTCGACCGTGAGCGTCGGAACGGCGGCGTCCGGTCCCACGGTGGTCACCAGGTGCAGCGCCTCCGAGAGCTCGTGTGTCGCCCCCGGGGTGCTGAGTGCGAGCTCGAGGTTCCGCGGGATCAACGCGGTCGCCGAGATCTGCAGCCGACGCTCGACCGGGCCGGCGGCGCCGTGGTTGGTCGACTCCGGCACGGTGACGGTCAGGACGCACTCGCCTTCGGTCGCCCCCGCCGTCAGCACTCCGGCGCTCCAGGTGCACGGCCCGCTGGTCGACACCTCGGGCACGCCGTCGCCGAGCGCCGTCACCTCCACGTTCTGAGTGGATCCGGGCGGCATGTCGACGGGTGCGTCGGGAGCGATGGTGATCTGCTGATCCGCCTTGGCCACGTGCACGACGCCGTCGACGTAGGCGATGTCGTAGTTGTCGGCCGCCGCTCCGAGGCACACCACCGACGGGTTCGACCCGGCCGCGTCGCCCGCCGTGTAGCTCGACGAGCAGCTCGGAGCCGAGGTCAGGGCCGTCTCGCCTTCGCTCAGCACGAACCCGGTCACGGTCGCCACGTAGCTGGGGGCCGGGTCTCCGTAGACGACGTTCGGGCTCGGTGCGGTCACGACGAGCTGGGCGCGCTGGACGGTCACCGACACGGTCGTCTCGCCCGCCGCGTAGAGGTCGCTCTCCGCGCTCATCACGCGCAGGGTGGTGGTGCCCGCTGCCACGATGTGCAGGGAGCCCCCAACGACCGTCGCGACGCCGGGATCGGCGATCTCGTAGCTCAGCGCGCCGTCGGAGTCGCTGCTCGCGACGATGGTCTGATCGGCATCCCCGTAGGTGACGGTGATGTCGCCGGCGGTCAGGTGCGGTGTCCGCTTCACGATGGTGAGGGTGAGCTCCTGCTCGACGCTGGTCAGGGAGGCGCTCTGCACAGTCACGCGCAGGGTCACCGACCCCGCCGCGTCGGGCGTGCCCGAGATGCGGCCGGTCGTGGCGTCGAAGACGAGACCCGACGGCAGGGCGCCCGACACGATCGCCCATCCCGAGTAGGTGCCGTCACCACCCGCTGCGGCCAGGGTCGTGTCGTAGCTGTCGCCCAGCACCCCGTCGGGCAGCGTCGTGGTGGTCACGACGGGCGGACCGGGGTGCACCGTGATGTCGACGCTCACCGGAGTGGCGGCGTCATAGCGGGTGTCGCCCGCCTGGGTCGCCTCGACCGTGCAGGTGCCGGAGTCCGGGCCGGTGACGAGCTGCCCGGCGACGATCGAGCAGGTGCTCGACGGTCCGGCCGTGTAGCTGACGTCGAGACCGCTGCTCGCGGTGCCGCCGAGGGTCAGGATGTCGCCGGCCGTCGCGCTGGTCGACGGCGAGAAGGTGATCGTCTGGCTCGCCAGGGCGACCGCGAACGTCACCGTGACCGGCGTCGCCGCCGTGTAGGTGTCACTGCCCGCCTGGCTGGCGGTGAGCGAGCAGGTGCCCGCGGCGAGCAGCGTCACGACACCAGCCGACGTGATCGTGCAGACGTCGGGCGAGTTCGACAGATACGAGACCGTGAGCCCACTGCTCGCGGTCGCGGTCGCGGTGACGCCGGCGCCGAAGACCGTGTCGGCGATGGCCGGGAAGGTGATCGTCTGCGCCGTCTTGGTCGTCATGAGCACCGACATCCAGCCGCCCGCGACACTCGTGTTCCAGTTGGCCGAGCTCGCGTTGTAGTAGGCCACGACCCGGAAGCAGTAGCGCGCGTTGGAGGTGAGTCCGGTGATGTCGTAGGAGGTCGCGGTGGGGAAGGCACCGGTGTAGATGGCGTCCGTCGTTCCGGTGCCGGTGTCCGACTGCACGAAACCAGTCGCCGCGATCGTGCCGAGAGCGGAGCAGAATCCGCCTGACGAGTCGGTCGCGTACTGGAACTGGACCTTCGCCCCGTTGGGCACCTGGTTGGGGTCGACGAAGCCGTTGAAGGTCGCCGCACCCGCGGTGGTGACCCCGCTGGCGGCCGCCGTCGAGACGGTGGGCGTGCCGACCGGCTCGGTCGTCACGAAACTCAGGATGGCACCCGATGACGGCCCGACGTTCGCCCGGAAGTAATAGAGCGTGCCGGAGGTCAATCCGGTCAGGGCGGCCGAGATCGCGTAAGGCGAGGTCGACGTGGTGGTCGTCCCCACGGCCACGGTGGTCGCGCCGACGAGGGCGGGGTCGGTGCCGTAGCTGAACGAGATCGCGGCACCCGAGGTGCCGTTCGGATCGGCGAGTCCGTTGAGCTGAGCGGTCGTCGTGCCGATCGACGTGGCCGGCGAGGTCGTCGCCTCGGGATCGATGCTCTGGTTCTCGGTGTAGGTGTCGATGGTGGTCGCGCCGCAGTTGCCGAGCGCGTGCGACACCGAGATGTGCGACGAGTCCGACCCGATGACGAGCGAGCCGATCGCCGCCGTCGCCGAGTTCGTGTAGTGGAAGGTGCCGCTGCAGGTGGGGATCTGCAGCTGGTAGGTGAGGGTGCGCACCGACGGGGTGCCCGAGGTCCCGGCCGGGAGGGCGAACGGTCCCGAGAACACCAGCGAGGTGGTGTCGCCCGCGACGGCCGTCGGGTCGGCGATGACCGCCCCGTTGAAGCGGCCGCTGCCCGGCACGAACTGCAAGCCAGACGAACGGGTGTCGACGATGGTGTCGAGGCTGACCGCGGAGGCCGTGTTGGCGAGGTTCACCGTGTAGGAGAAGGTCGACATCCCGTCGGCGACGGCGACCGTGTTTGAGGTCGACTTGGTCACCTGAACGGCGATCGTCGTGCTGTCGGTCGCGAGCGTGGCCGACGAGATCGACGAGAGATCGGTGTGCTTGATCTGCGTGCCCGACGAGATCTGCGCGATGGGCAGCACGACGGCCGGCACCGCCGACGATCCGATGATCCGGAAGGTGTACGTGGTCGTGTAGTAATACTTCGACCCCGATGTGGTGGGAATGCGCAGCTGGTCAGCGTAGGTGGCGACCAGGTTGGTGCGGCCGTTGTTGGAGTACAGCTGCACCTGCGTCGACACCAGCCGCAGGGCATCCGTCGGCCAGGTCGAGCGGGCAGCGGGGCTGAACCACATCATGCTGCCGTCGACGCCGTTGCCCGCGCCGATGGTGCCGGTGTTGCCCTGCACGGTGACGGTCATGGTCGAGCCGATCGTGCTGACCGAGGTGGTGGCCAGGCTGGTCACCTTGTTCGCCGCGGCCTTGATGGTCTCGGCGACCTGGGCGAAGGTGTACGTGCAGCGGTAGAGCTCGGTGGCGCCGGCCGTGCCCGGCTTGCCCTGGTACACGTGCACCACGTGCGACTGCGCGAGCGTCGTCGACGAGGTGGCCTTGAGCAGCGTGAAGGAGGTCGCCGCCCCGGATGCCGCGACATCACCCAGGGGCTGGATCGCGTCGGCCGGGTTGACGAGCCCGACGACACCGCCGGTGAATCCGTCCAACTCGGTCCACAGGTCGGAGCGAGCGCTGGACGAGCTCACATTAGTGACCTTGTAGGCGGCGTAGGCCGCATCCAGCTGCTGCCCCTGCCCGGAGTCGATGTAGAAGACGGAACCGTGGCTGGGCGTCACGCGCAACTGGTTCTGGTCGTGCGACGAGGATCCGTCGCAGGCCACCGTGGCGGCCTGGGCAGACTGCGCGGTCGAGGTCGTGATCGAGAGGCCCCCGACGATCGCGATGGCGAGCGCCGCCGCGATCCATCGGATGCGTCCGTGTCGCTCGTGTGTCGCGGGCGCGTGCGACCTCGCAAGAATGCGCTGGAACATGCTGTCGACCCCCATGGTCGTCGGGTTAGCTCAGGCAAAAGTACGGGCGCGTGGGGGCGCCCCGGCAGCCCGACTCCGGGTGGCACCACAGAGGGGGGTGATGAGCGGGTGAATCACGGGCAAGCGCCTGTCGTCAGCCGATCCGTCCCCGGCGCGACGACAATCGATGAATGCCCACCCCGACTACCCACGACCTTTTCACCCTCACCCGCCGCTTCGAGGCATCCCCTGAAGCGGTCTGGCAGCTGTGGGCCGACGAGCAGCTCTGGCGTCGATGGAGCCGCATGCCAGGGTCCGGCGCCAGCTACGAGCACGACTTCCGCGTCGGCGGCGGCGACCTCTCGCGCAGCATCTTCACCCAACCCGACGGACGCACCGAGCACCTCGAGAACCGCGCCACCTACTTCCACCTCGAGCCGCCGCACCGCCTGGTGTTCGCCTACGAGTCGGTCGTCGCCGAGCTTCCCCGCTGGGCGTCGCTCGTCACCGTGACCCTCGAGCCCGCCGAGACCGCGGATGCTGACGCGCCCCCCGCAACCGACCTCACCTGGACCGAGCAGGTCACCTTCATCACCCCCACCGGAGACGGCAGCCACGACCTGCCCCACCTGCGCGGCGCGGTGCAGCTGCGTCTCACCGGGATGGGGCTGGCGCTGGTCGGCTGACGCCGAAACGCGTCACCCCTCCGCGCCCTGCCCGTCCACGGCATCCAGCGAGATCTCCTCCGAGTCGAGCGCGTTGCGCACCCGCTCGATCGCCTCGGAGGAGAAGGCGCCGCGCTCGTAAGCGTCGCGCAGGGCGTCGCGCTCGGCGGCGACCTCGACGCGGCGCAGGCGCTGATACTGCGCCACCTCGTTCGCCGGGTCGTCGAGGTCGGCGGTCGCCCAGAGCTCGAGGCGGCTGATCCAGGTCTCGCTCTGGCTCTTCACCTCGGTCAGCGCCAGAGGGGCGATCGGCGCCCCGGATGCCGCGGCGTCGTCGACCGCGGCCGCCACCGCCGCATCCCCGGCCTGCTTCATCAGCTTGCGCAGCTCGACCACCTCGGTGCGCTCGCTGCCGGGAGCGTCATCCGCCGGGCGCAGCCGCCGCACGACCGGCGGCAGCAGCAGCCCCTGCACCACGAGCGTCACGATCGCGACGGCGAAGGCGACGAGCACCAGCGAGTCGCGCATCGGCGCGCCCGCCGGGATCGTCTGCACCGCCGCGACCGTCACCACGCCGCGCATGCCCGACAGTCCGAGGATGACGCCGTCGCGCCATCCCAGCGCCTGGTCGCGCTCGGCGGTGAGGTCGTTGTTCTGCTGGTCGATCCGCTTGCGGAAGTTCTGGAACGCCCGCGAGAACCGCTGGCGGGTGGTCTCATCGAGCTCGACCGGCTCGGCCGGCGGATTCGCCTCAAGCTCGGCCAGCTGCGCCACGATGCGCTCGCGCGCTGCCGAGTCTTTCGCGGTGGCGATGCCCAGGCTCGCGCGCAGCCCGCGGCCGATGCTCTTCACTGGCGACCGCTTGATGCCCAGCTGCTGAAAGCTCGCGGCGCGCTGCTGGAAGTCCTCTTCGGTGACGTCGGTGAAGCGCGCGTTGGTCTGGTCGGCCCGCTGCGCATTGCGGCGGAAGCGCCGCCGGATCGACCACAGCAGCGACGGCATCACCGCGAACCGGATGCCGACCAACAGCCCGATCACGACGCCCGCGACCCCGAGGGTGCCCCACAGTTCCCCCTTGCGCGCGACCTCGCCCACCACCGGCCAGAGCTGAAAGCCCATCAGCAAGAACACCGCGTTCTCGACCAGTAGCGTCACGATGCGCCAGGTTCCGGCCTCGGCCAACCGGAACGAGGCCCGGATGCGGTACGCCCCCTGGTTGCCGACGATGATCCCGGCGACCACCACGGCCACCACCCCCGAGGAGTGCGCGAGCTGCCCCGCCAGGTACGCGACGAAGGGGATCACCAGCGAGAGGGCGGCGTCGAGCACGGGGTCGGTGATCCGACGCCGGAGCGCGACCGACACCGCGCCCAACACCCCGCCGATCAGCACGGCGCCGATGACGGCCCAGGCGAAGCTGAGGGCGATCATCCATCCATTGATGGATGCGGTGCCGGGCGCGGTCGCGATGCCCAGCACCGTCGCGAGCAGCACCAGCGCGGTCGCGTCATTGAGCAGCCCCTCGCCCTCGAGGATCGTCACGATGCGCGGCGGCAACCCGAGCCGCTTGCCCAGGCTGGTCGCTGCGACCGCGTCGGGCGGCGCCACCACCGCCCCGAGCGCGATCGCCAGCGCCAGCGGGATCGCCCAGAGCAGCGCCACCGCCACGCCCACCAGCCCCGCCGACACGATCACCAGCGCGATCGCGAGAAACCCGATCACCCGCAGGTTGCGCCGAAAATCCACGAAGGGAACCTGCCGCGCGGCCGCATACAGCAGCGGCGGCAGGATCACGGTGAGCACCAGCTCGGGATCCACCCCGAAGTGCGGAACGGCCGGGATGGCGCCCACCCCCACCCCGACGACCGTCAGCGCGAGCGGCGCCGCGACCCCGATGCGCGCGGCGAAGAAGGAGACGACGCCGATGACGAGGATGACGCCGACGACCACCAGCACGAGGAGCTGGGTGGGTTGCATGGGATGAGGGTATCTGGGCGGGGCGCCGTTTCTCAGGCGGGCGGGAACCGCACGGCGAGCGCGCGGTAGACCGCCTCGATCTCATCCCTTCCGAACGAACCCGCGCTCGTCACGCGCGAAACCGCCTTGCGCGGCCACAGCACCTCAACGCCATCGATCACGAAGTCGCCGCCGAGCAGCGGCCACTCCGCCTCGACGAAGCACAGCATCCCGAACGTCGGGATGCGCGCGAGTCCGGCACTCTCGAGCGCGTCGTCGACCAGCCGCACCTGCTTGTGGACGCCGGCGACCAGCGAGGTGTGGTCACGCGATCCGATCATGAGCTTCTCGACCCGCGGCGAGAACAGGCCGCCACTGGTGCGCAGCGTCGGCCCGCCCTTGTAGTGCTTCGCGTCGATGACGAACACCCCACGCGGCCCGATGGCGATGTGGTCGATGTTCGCCTTCGAACCCGGGATGCGGCGGTCATGCAGCACGCGGACGCCCACCGCCGCGTCGAGCCGGCGCCCGAGCACGACCTCGCCCTCTGCGCCGGTGGCCCACGCGCGCGTCCGCTGCGGCTCGTCGGTCAGCGCGAGGATCACGCCGCCCAGGTGCGGATGCTGCTCGCGGATCCGAGTCTCGCGCTTGTCTCTCCGCTTCTCGAACTCACGCCGCGCTGAACCGCCCGCCGTGCCCGCTTGGAAGATCTGGTCGTCGGGCTCGAGCGTGGAGCACTGGGCGCACGTCACCGTTCGGCTCGCCCGGTCGTACGCGGCCCACGCACCGGCAGGAAGGTCGACTCCGCAGCCGCTGCACGTCCCGGCGTAGCGAAGGCTCATCATCTTCGTCGAGGCGGGATCGGTCACGAGTGTCACCGTAGGAGCGAGTGCAAGCCTGGCGGTAGACCGCGAACGGGGCACCTAGGCGCTGAGGTCCCGGCACCTGCTCACGCGATCGACTAGCCGGGCGACCTCACTCTTCAAGGCCACCAACGGACCGGATACGGTATCGCTCATGAGCGAAGGCGCCATGAGCATCGGCGACGACTCGGACATCTCATTTCTCGACGTCCCTCTTCCTCGACTAAGCCGCCGCCGGCAACGCGTCAATCTCTACGAAGTACTCGGCATCGTTGATTCAGAGTTAGCGGCTGATCGAACGCTCGCGTTCTTCCTCGATCCGAACGAGCGTCATGGGATGGGAACGTCTCTGATCGATGCCCTTCTTGTGACTTTGGACGGCATGCAAGTACTTGACGGGACGGGGCGCACCGAGCGCTCCCTCGACGCGAACTCTTTCTTGGGGTCCATGAGCTGGTCAGTTGAACGCCAGGTATCAGCTCAGGGGGTCGATGAGACGGTGAGCAGGCTCGACTGGTCCGGGTTGATCGACATTTACCTGACCAATCGCGAACTTGACATCGTCATCATCATCGAGAACAAGATCTGGGCGGCGCTGAACAACCCCCTCGAGTCGTACACCCGGCACGCGGTAAACGAGGGCTACGGGACCGTGCTCTTGACCGTCCTTGCTCCTCGCGAACACGCCCTCCTTGCTGAGCAAAGACGATGGGCATCCGGAACGACTACCTACCAGTCGCTGTTCGACGCCCTTAGGAACCGCACAAACAACTCGGGCCTAAATGAAAGCGATCGCGATCGCGCCCGAAGTACAGCCATTCTCGAGCAGTTCGAGGAGATCAGAGAGCGGAGTCAGACGGTGACCGACTATTCGGGCGAGGCCGCCTTCATCCACGGATTTCGGAAGGCGCTCGAGGGAAAGGGTGAGTCTCTCAATCAGTTCTATGAAGCCCAGCAGCAACTCAACCGGCTCTTCCGAGAGCGATCGCAACGCATCGGAGCGCTTATCGATGAAATCCTCGCGCATCGTGAGTTGACTACCATCTGGGTGGCTCATGGGGGCGGCACGAGCAAACACTGGGCATACACGTGGAGCGCGTATCAGTTCGAGCAGTCCAAGAACTCGATTGAGCTAATCCTCGACGCATCGCCCGACCGTGTCTCCGAGATCACCGTGAAGGCATACCCAGGCCGCTCGTATCAGTTCTATCCGGACCTTGATCATGTTCCGATCGGCGTCGACTGGAACTCGACGGATGCCGAGATCGCCGAAGCCTTCGTCGAGAAAGTCGCCGAGATCAACGCGAAATATCCGGGCTGACGTCTCGATGCGGCCTCAAGTAGACGCGTCTACTCCCAGCAATCGCCGTCGTCATCGCGCGCTTCCTCGATCGCCGCTTGCTTGACCGCAGCGCCGAGTTCGGGCCATGCCACCTGCCCGCCGCTGAGCACCCGCACTCGAGCCAGGCCGACACTTTTCTGCGCGAGGGCGACCAGTTTGCTGCGAGCGACGACGTAGAAGGTCCATTGGTCGAGTCGAAGGGGTTCGTAACGCTTGTGTTCGGTGGCCGTCTGCACGCAGAACACATAGACCATCGCGTTGTAGCGCTTGCCACTGGGGTCGAGATCGTGCCGCGGGTGCCACCGAGTGCCGGTGAGCCCTGTGAAGACGATCTTGCTCGGTCTCCTCTGGTCCCAGAGCTGTAGGTAGCCCGATGACTTCACCTCGATAGTGACGCCTTCCCACAGAAGGTCGTAGGCATCCCACTCCATTCTGCGCACCTTCTGGAGGCCCAATGCCTTGGCAACAACAAACTCCGCGAGATAGCCGCGTGCATTGTTCATGCGAAGGTCACCAAGCGCGAACTGCCAGAAGTCCGCCACTGTGGCATCAAAGCCGACGAACGTGTCGAAACCGTTCAGTGGCTCCCGGTCGGGCGGAACTAACCACTCACCATCGTCCGACATGTCCAAAGATTATGGCAGCCCGTCAATATCAGCGGGCGGCGGTACCGTTCTCGAGACGCGACCGGGAGGCACGACTTGACCGACTTCGACCTCCCCCTCACGTGGGACATGGCCGGCTTGCAAGATCGCCGCTTTGAGGGCTTTGTCACCTTCGCGGAGATCGAGTGGGACGAAGTTCCTCGTGAGCCCGGTATCTATGTTGTCCTTCGACCTGACCTCGCCGAATCCGTCATCGTTGCGACGTCGGCCGCCGCCTACGTGCCCTACCTGGCCGACGAGCTCAAGTCCCGATGGATCGACCACTCAGAGATTCTTTACATCGGCAAGGCCAATGGCACCGGAGGGCTCCGTTCTCGGTTGCGTCCCTTTGCCCGGCAAGCCGCGAGTCACAGCGGAGGGCGATCGATCTGGCAACTCAGCACGGCTGACCAGCTCCTGGTCGCCTGGATTCTGACACCCGGCTGGGATCCCGAGCAAGTGGAGAAAGACTACATCCGAGCTTTTCGCCAGGCGTTTGGCCAACGCCCGTTCGCAAACCGGAGGGATTGAAATGGTGTCACTTGCTTGCGCTCCTTCAGCGGCCACGTCATGAGCTTGATTGAGACAATGTCTGCCTACAAGCGTGTGGCGTCATGGGCAGTGTGGGAAACCAGCGCAGTGGGCGAGATCGCCGAGACTGCAACCTTTCCCTTGCAACAAGCCCGCGACATGGTTCACGGAAGAGCCATGATCATCTCGCTCAACCCTGGCAGCGATCGCACCGCTGAGACCGAGGCGACCCCTGACTGGTCCAACTTCCACAGCCCGCTGGCTAAGCACAATGACCTGTTCCTTGCTCGAGCATTCTTGGACACCAAGTTGTGGGGCGCGTACATGGCCGACCTCCATCCAGGCTTGGCCCAGTCGGACTCGCGCGAAGTCCGACTTCGATCAGATGTGCTCAATGACTTGGTCGACAGCTTGATCCAGCAAGCCAAGCTGCTCGGGCAGGTCGAGATGATCGTCGCTGTCGGCAAAGCCAGCTACACAGCCATTGGTCGCCACTGGCCGCTCATTGAAAGAGAGCTAGGGACGCGCACCAGGTTGATTGGCATCCCTCACTACTCTCGAGCGAACGCACGCGTACACGGACAGGATGCGGGCAGATATCGCCAGCAGGTGGCCACGCAGTTGGCCAGTGCCGCGACCTGACCAGTACGTGACGAACTACACGTGCCGCTCGCCTGGACCTCACGCCGGCCGCGCAGACTAACCGCTAGATTCAAGGAAAATCGACTTTCACGGCGGGAGGACCGAAGTGGACGTACTCGCCAACCCGGTGATCAACTCCCCCTACCTCGAGCCATCCCGTCATTTTGTCTTGGACGGCAGCGGACGCCCGACCGGCGAGATTCATGACTCCCGCCGATTGAGCGAGTTCTTCGTTCCCGTCCCGAAGCCGAAGAAGGGCGCGAAAGCCGCTCCTGCGCAACTCGCTTTCGACCTCACCGACGAGAAGGTCGAGCGGAATGACGCGATCGACCAGCTCCGCGAAGACCTGAAAACCTGGAGGCTACGCGGTTACCCAGGTGTCACTCCGATCACTCGCAAGCTTCTTGAGCACTGGGCAGATCCGGAGCGGGAGAATCGCATCCTCTTCGCGCAGCGCGAAGCGGCTGAGACCGCGATCTACCTCGCCGAGGTAGCCGGCAATCCGAAGTACGCGAGCGGGCGTTCCGGCAACTGGGTGACCACACTCGAAGAACAGAACGCGACGCACAACGCCGGCCTGCCGCGCCAGGCGCTGAAAATGGCGACTGGATCTGGCAAGACCGTCGTGATGTGCATGCTCATCGCCTGGCAGTCCCTCAACAAGTCCTATGACCCGAACGGCAGAAAGTTCTCGAATCGCTTCCTTGTCGTCACTCCCGGCATCACGATCCGGGACCGGCTCAAAGTGCTGCAGCCCGGTGACCCCGACAACTACTACGACGCTCGCGGCCTGGTACCACCTGATCTTCGCCAGCAACTCAATGCAGCGGCCATCGCAATCGTCAACTACCACCAGTTCCTGCCGCGTGACTCGAAGGAGATCAAAGGCGTCGCATCTGGGACGCGGAAGCTGCTTCTCGCCGGCAAGACGGAAGACCCGTTCAAGGAGACACCACGGGCAGTCATCGCACGCATCCTGAAGCAACTGCCCGGCAAGGGCGACATCGTGGTGCTCAATGACGAGGCTCACCACTGCTACCAGCCGCGGGACATGACTGGCGATCTCACCGACCTGGCAGGCGACGACAAGAAGGATGCCCAGGCAGCGAACGACGACGCCAAGGTCTGGTTCCGAGGTCTGATTGATCTCCGCAAGCACGCGAGCCTGAAGACCATCTACGATCTCTCTGCGACCCCGTTCTACCTCGCCGGCACCGGGTGGGCCGAGGGCCTCATCTTCCCGTGGGTCGTCAGCGACTTCTCACTCATGGATGCCATTGAGTCCGGAATCGTCAAGGTGCCGCGCCTGCCTGTCGATGACGACGCCGCAGGGGATCAGGTGAGCTATCTCCATCTGTACGACCAGATCAAGGACGACCCGGCCTGGCCACGAACCGTGAAGGCTGCGAAGCAGATCTCCCCCGCCGAGTGGGTCATGCCCGCCGTCCTCGAGGGCGCGCTTCGAAGTCTCTACAAGTCCTACGTCCGCGCCTACCAGGGGTGGGAGCGCACGCTCCGCGACCAGGGCGAACCTCCACCCGTCATGATCGTCGTGGCACCGAACACCGTCGCTTCCAAACTCATCTACGACTGGATCGCCGGCTATGAACTCACGGACGGTGAGGCGAGTAAGCACGTCGACGGTCAGCTGTCACTGTTCAGCAACGTGGACGGCGGCACGTCACTGTCTCGTCCGCACACCATCGTCGTTGACTCGAAGCAGCTCGAGTCCGTCGAGGCGATGAGCGCCGAGTTCAAGGACGCCGCCGCAGACGAGATCGAGTTGTTCAAAGTTGAGTACCGCAAGGCGCACGGCTCTGCCGAGGACATCACCGATGCCGATCTTCTGCGCGAGGTGATGAACACGGTCGGCAAGAAGGGTCGACTCGGCGGCGATGTCCGTTGCGTCGTGTCGGTGTCGATGCTCACCGAGGGCTGGGACGCGAACACGGTGACGCACATCCTCGGCGTCCGCCCATTCCGCAGCCAATTGCTCTGTGAGCAGGTCGTCGGCCGCGGCCTCCGCCGGCGCGACTACTCAGTCGATCCGGACACCGGCTTCTTCGGCGCCGAGTACTCGAACGTCTACGGCATCCCCTTCTCCTTCATCCCGGGCGACGCCCCGACGACCGACCCGAAGCCGCTCGACCCGCCGACCAGAGTCCAGGCCCTCGAGTCGCGGGCCGCACTCGCGATCGACTTCCCACTCGTCGGCGGCTATCGGATCGAGATGCCCGACGCGCCGCTCGTTTTCGACGCTGCAGACGCCGATTCGCTGACGATCGGCTCCGCGACCGTGCCGAGCTGGGTGCAGAACGCCGGCATCGTTGGCGAGCAAGAGACGGTCGAGGGCATCGCAGAGATCCGAGAGCAGGAGATCGCCTTCCGCGTCGCCGGCCGGGTGCTCAAGTCATTCTTCACCAGCCAGGGCGACGCGCGTCCTTGGCTATTTCCCCAGCTCGTCGATATCACCAAGCAGTGGCTCACCGACCGCCTGCACGTCGAGAAGGGCTACTCGATCGGTTACCTCTCACTCGCCGAGCCACAGCAACTCGCTGCCGAGGCCATCTACCACGCGATCAGTCGACTCCCGAGCGACGAAGCTCGGCAGACGCTCGTCCGTCCCATCCTCCGAAACCCGCCGGTCAGCAGCACTGATGGTGTCTGGTTCGACACCAGGAAGAAGACTTTCGAGACGACGGGCTCACATGTCTCTCACGTCACACTCGATGGCAAGGACGGGAACCTCTGGGAGCGGCGGATCGCATCCGTCTGCGAGACGCTCGTCGCCGACGGCGAGCTGACGAGCTACGCGAAGAACGACCACCTCGGCTTCACGATCCCGTATGTCCATAAGGGCCGCAGCCACGAGTACTGGCCCGACTTCTTGCTGCGACTCGCGCCCGTCACCGGCGAGAGCTTTACTCGAACGCTCATTGTTGAGGTCTCTGGTTCGCAGAAGTCGCCGGGGCCGACGAAGGAGAAGGCCCGAACCGCCCGAGACTCGTGGTGCGCAGGTGTGAATAACCACGGAGGCTTCGGCCGATGGGGCTATGTCGAGATGCACAAAGACGATGTGGATGACGCCGAGCATTTCCTCCGCGAAGCGCTCACGAACCATCGGGAAGACCGCGCCGTCATCGGCGACATCGATCGACTCTCCCGGCACTTGCTCGCAGGAATCAACTAAAGGACGACGATGGTAGCGAAGCCGCCCAAGGGGCCGACCGAGGTCACGGCCTACGACCACGACGAAACGCGAACCAACATCCCGACCGCGGATGCCGCGGCGGATTGGTTCGACGATGAGAGCGCAACCCTTCCCCCGGTCCCTTTCGAGCGCGTCATCACCGACCCCGAACTCATCTGGCGCGGCAAGACCGACGACACCCTCCTGGTTGACGCCCCGCCGATCTACATCCAGGAGAAGGTCGACCCGCGAGCACTCATCGCGAACCTCCGCAAGCAGACAACGGCGCCGTCCGCTGAAGAGCCGAGTCTCTTCGACTTCGCGGACTTCGACCAACTCGGTGAACTTGACGCGGTCGAGTTCTACCAGCACGAGGAGTCCTGGAAGAACCGCATGATCCTCGGCGACTCGCTGCAGGTCATGGGCTCGCTCGCCGAGCGCGAGGCACTCCGCGGCAAGGTCCAGATGATCTACATCGACCCGCCCTACGGGATCAGCTTCGGCTCGAACTGGCAACCGACTGTCCGCGAGAGAAACGTCAAAGACGGGAAACACGACTACGTCGCACGTGAGGCTGAGCAAATCAAGGCATTCCGCGACACGTGGGAACTTGGAATTCACTCCTACCTGTCATATCTCCGTGACCGACTGGTCGTCGCACACGACTTGCTCACCGACAGCGGCAGCATCTTCGTGCAAATCGGCGATGAGAACGTCCATCTGGTGCGGAGCCTGCTTGACGAAGTTTTCGGGGCGGACAGTTTCTGTGCGCAGTTCTCCTTTCGCACCAAAATTCCGCTCCGAACAACGCTGGTTCCGGCGATCTACGACCACATCATCTGGTTCGCGAAATCGAAGGCCGACGTAAAGTTCCGAAGGCTGTTCAAGGTGCGGCGTACGGGCGATGGCACACAGTTCACGAAAGTAGAGGAGTCAACCGGCACCCGGCGCTCCCTTTCGAAGAATGAACTCGCCGGAGATCCGGAAGACATTGATGGTCGGCTGTACCGTCTCACCGACCTGGTATCCGCAGGCCGAACTGAGTCATGCGTGTTCGAGTTCGAGATCGGTGACAAGCGGTTCTTCCCAAGCGGCGGGAAGAGCTGGAAGACGAACCCCGCAGGAATGAAGAAGCTGATTCTCGCGGGGCGCGTCGAAGCGCCCGCGAAAATGCCTAACTACGTCTTTTTCGCGGACGACTACCCCGTTGAGGAGCTCACAAACGTATGGAACGACACACAAGGCGCGAGTGACCGAACGTACGTTGTTCAGACAGCGAGCAAAGTCATTGAGCGCTGCATGCTGATGACCTCCGACCCTGGTGACCTCGTGCTCGACCCTACTTGCGGAGCGGGAACTACAGCTTTCGTCGCCGAGCAATGGGGCCGACGGTGGATAACCATCGACACCTCGCGTGTGGCGTTGACGCTCGCGCGCGAGCGAATCATGTCATCCCGATACCCCTACTACATCCTTACGGACAGTGACTCAGGCCGAAAGGTCGAACAATTACCTCCTGCCATGACCGGAGACGACCTCCGCCAGGGATTCATCTATGCCAAAGTTCCGCACGTCACTCTCGGCTCAATAACCAACAACCCGGACATTCACGAAGGCATGTCCCGGAGCGAGATCGAAGCGGCGATCAGAAAGCATGCTGACTTCGAGCTGCTCTATGACCAGCCGATCGAGGACAAGTCGAAGGTGCGGGTGTCGGGACCATTCACGTTCGAGTCCCTGTCACCACACCGAAGCGTTTCGTTCGATGAAGCCGAGGGGCAGGATGGCACCGTGGTCGACGTGGCGGCCAGCTTCGACGACATGATTTTTGCCAACCTTCGCCGTGCCGGCATCCAAAACGGCCGACGAGCTGAGCGTATCGAGTTCGAATCGCTCGAGACCTACTCGGGCGATTATTTGCAGGCAATCGGCGACTGGAAGGCCGCAGATAACGCCGGCGCTGGCCGGGTTGCGATCGCACTTGGACCGCAATACGGCACTGTGAGTCCCGGATTCATAAAGGCGGCTGCGAAGGAGGCGATTGCAGACGAGTCCATTCAACTACTGTGCGTTCTGGGCTTCGCCTTCGATCCGCTCGCGACAGGGGTCACCGAAGCCGACGGCGTCACGGTCGTCGAGGAGTTTGCCTCGGTTGAGGGAGAGCGAAAGCTCGGCCGTATTCAGGTACTCCTCGTGCGGATGAACGCTGACCTTCTCATGGGCGAGGACCTGAAGAAGACCGGATCGGGCAATCTCTTCACGGTCTTCGGCGAGCCCGACATCGAAGTGCGGCCGGCTGGCGAGCAATACGAAGCCGAGCTGAAGGGCGTCGATGTATACGACCCGACTTCCGGCGATGTGCGCTCCAACTCCACAAAGGAGATCGCGCTCTGGATGCTCGACACCGACTACGACGGCGAATCCTTTTTTGTCCGTCACGCCTACTTCACCGGCGACAACGACCCCTTCAAGTCCCTCAAGACTGCCCTGAAGGCCGACATCGATCCGGAAGCCTGGGCGACGCTCTATCGCACCACCTCGGTCCCGTTCGACGCCCCAACCACGGGAAGAATCGCGGTCAAGGTGATCAACGACTACGGCGACGAAGTGATGAAGGTCATCGAAATCTGATAGCCCGGCTGTCTGACGACCTCGATACTCTCGCCCCATGAGCCCGACCTACACCGCCGCTCAAGAGGCGGCTATCGATGAGCTCCAGCGACCGCTGCAACTGATCGCCTGCGCCGGCTCGGGCAAAACGCAGGTGATCTCGCAGCGGATATCGAAGATCCTCTCGCTGCCGGGAGTGATTCCGGCCAATGTCATCGCATTCACGTTCACCGAGAAAGCGGCCGGGGAGCTCAAAGAGCGCATTAATCGCATCGTCGATGCCGAGCATCCTGGGATCACTGGAATGGCGGAAATGTTCATCGGGACGATGCACGCGTTCGCCCTAAACCTGCTGCAGACCTACGTTCCTGAGTCGTTCAAGTTCAGCGCCCTCACCGATGTGCAGCAGAGATTGTTGATCGATCGAGATAGTCGGCGTTCAGGTCTGACCGTTTGCCCTTTACTCGCAGGTGGCACTCTGTCGCGCTACACCGATTCAAAGACGTACGCGTCGGTTCTCTCGATACTCCAGGAAGACAGCGCCGACTTTTCCAAGGTGCCTGACGGGGTCGTTGAGAGCCTCCACTCCTACCTGAAGCTACTGAATGAAAAGCGGTACTTCGACTTCACCGGGATGGTCGCGACGGCTGTCGACTACCTCGAGTCTGATGAAGCCGACGAAGATGTCGCCACGCGCGCGGTACTCAGACACGTACGCGAGCAGGTCAAGTTCGTCGTCGTCGACGAGTACCAGGATGTCAACCCGCTTCAGGAACGCCTCATCGCGGGCTTAGTCCGCTTTGGCGCCAATCTCTGCGTGGTCGGTGACGACGACCAGACGATCTACCAATGGCGAGGTAGCGAGGTGAAGAACATCCTCGAGTTCGCTGATCGGCATGATGACGTCCGCACCATCCAGCTCAACGAGAACTTCCGGAGCAGCAAAGGCATCGTGGCCCTCGGTCGCAGCATTGCCGAACGCATCCCGAACGTCGAACGACTTGCCAAGGGGATGGAGTTTGCGTCGCACCAGGTATGGGAACGAGGTGACCTAGTCGCCATAGAATTTCCAACGCCCGAGGACGAGGCTGCCTGGATCGCTAGTCGAATCATCGAGTTACGAGGCACGGCATTCCAGGACGACCCGGATTCGGAACCGCGCGGGCTTTCATGGTCCGACTGCGCAGTGCTCTTTCGGTCAGTGAAAGATGCCGACTCACTCGTCGCAGAGTTCCGAGCGAAAGGCATTCCTTTCCTCATCAAAGGGCTCGCACGCTTGTTCGAATATCCGGAGATCGAGGCGATCGCTGGCATCTTTCGATACGTCGTCGGTGAGATTGACGCATCTGCGCTTAGCCAACTTTTCGCCGACGCGGACCTCGTCACTTCGCGAAGTGCTATGCCCCGCCTCTTGAAGCTGCTTGATGAGACGCGACGGTTCGATCAAGGAGTGCGGTTCGGGTCATATAACATCCAACGGCTCTACCTGGATTCGCTTGAGGCTCTCGACCTTCGAGAGAACTCCATCCCGGGGGATCCCGCACGAGCCGAACTGGTCATGTACGTGCTCGGCAAGTTCTCGCAGGTCATCTCAGACTTCGAGGCGATCAACTTCCTTTCCGATCCAGTGAGCAAGTACCAGACTTTCGTCGGCTTTCTCACCTATCAGGCGCCTGGTTACTACGAGGAGTCTGACGAGGACGCCAACTACGCGACGCCGGATGCTGTCACGATCTCGACCGTGCATCGCGCCAAGGGGATGCAATGGCCGGCGGTGTTCGTCCCGGTGCTGCGTGCCAACCGCTTTCCGAGTCAGCGTTGGGGCGGTCGCGGAGTGTGGCATGTTCTGCCTACCGAAGCCATCGACAACGCTGATCGATACCGCGGCACTCTTTCCGAGGAGACTCGGCTCTACTACGTCGCCGTAACGAGGGCGAAGAAGTACCTCGCGGTGAGCTACTCGCCGGGTACGGGCAACTTCAAACGCAAGTCGCAGTTCTTTATCGACACGACCACGTCCTCGTGGGTTTCGACTGCCGCGTCGCCCATCGCCGCAACACGACTCACCCCGCAGCCGCTCATTGAAACACCTCCGGTGACGATCTCGTTCTCGGAGCTCAAGTACCTCTTCGAGTGCCCGTACCAGTTCAAGCTCCGATTCATGTACGGCTTCAACCCGCCCATCCACGAGGCGCTCGGATACGGAAAGGGACTCCACGACGCGCTGGCCGAGATGCACAAGCGAGCTCTCACAGGGGACGTCCCCGATGTATCCGAGACCGAAGAGCTCGTCAATCGCCACCTCCACACGCCCTACGCCTACCCCGCGCTGCGAGCACAACTGCATGCTGCCGCGGTGAACGCGCTTCGCCGCTACTTCTCCTTGCATGGGAGCGAGCTAACTCAGACCGAGCACTCCGAGAAGCAGATCACGGTCCAAATCGCTCCTGGTGTAACCATCGACGGACGCATCGATTTGATCCGCCGCCTCGAAACTGACGAAATCGCGATCGTCGATTTCAAGTCGACCGACCGCGCACAAGCCGAGGACGTCACGAGAGATCAACTCCACGTCTACGCATTGGGGTATCAGGAATTGACTGGCGCGTCAGCCGATCTCATTGAAGTCCTCAACCTGGATGCCGATGCGAAGGACACGAGGGAGGCGATCACTGGGGCGGTGCTCGAGGACATACAGGAGCGCATCGTTCCGTTGGCGAACGATATCCGCGAGAACCAGTTCGTCTGCACGCACGAGCACGTGGGTGACAAAGGGTTTGATGATCTCGTTTGGCTACTCGGCGGCGCAGCCAGGAGCGCGTAGCGCAACCAGGTTCACAGCCGACCGAGTAATTCCGTCTTCTTTGCTGCGAACTCCGCCTCCGTGAGAATGCCTTGGTCTCGGAGCGCAGCAAGCTTCACGATCTGTTCGGTCAAGTCGGTGTTTGAATCGGCCTCTAGCGCTGCGACAGCATGCTCGTTCGCTGCAGACCTTCTGTCTTGGATGAGCCCTGCCACTTGCCCCAAGATCTGCCCAGTCTGCTGAAGCACCTGCCCGGTCGGGTCCAAGAACTCGTCCTGGGCTGACATCAGCTCGGTCGACGCGGCAGCTTGGACGCGCAGATCATCCAGTAAGACAGCCAAGTGGGTGAAGTACTTCTCTGGAAGTCTCAATAGCGATTGTTCGCCGTCCGCCCAATCGATTCGGACGTGACGCTGACGCGTTGCGGCGTCAACTCCCGCGCCCACCGCGGCTGACGCGGACTTTCCCAAGACGCCGGGAAGCGCGGCACCTGCTACCGCCTGCCCCACAGAGCCCACAAACCTCACCGCCCCACTCCGGGGCGTCGGTACTACCTCTTCCCAGGCAGCTACCTCGCTGCGGTTTATCTTGCGACTCTTGAAAACCGCTTGACCCATCTTGGTGAGTTCGACGATCAAGTCGCCTCTGCGGTTGAAGTCAACACTCGAATTGACGTACGCGCCGCCGATCACCCGGCCGAGAAAAACCATGGGGGAACCATAGCTCCATAGCAAGGCAAGAGATTGACGCACGTGAGATTACTGTCGACGACTCTCATACACGCACGCACGACCAAGATGATCGCTGCCGCCGGACGGCGGCACCGTCCTCAGATGTACTGCCAGGTGCAACCGGCTCCGTGGTGATCGCCCCAGTGATCGCAGGGCGCAAAGGTGCTCCCGGCCGTCACGTGATCAGTGGTGCCGTGAAACTGCGTGCACTGAACCGTCCCAGTGGTGGGAACGGTGTCGCCAGGCTTGTAGGTCGTCGCCATGAGAACTCCACTTCGTTGTGAATGAAGGTCATCGTGCACCCCGACAGCATCGACTGCAAGCAGTGAACGCTGCCGGACCGCGAGAACGATGAGCCACAGTATCCGGAGTGCCCGTATGCGCTTCGCGCTACTCGACCAGCTCGTAGCCATAGGCTCGCCCCCATGGCAGCCGGCGCAGTGATGTACAACTTCGCCGTGCAGCTCGCCGACGTCGACCGCGGCGTCTACGAAGACGTCACGCTGCGGGCCGCTCGGCATCCCTCCGAGACCGACGCGTACATGATGACGCGTGTGCTCGCGTACTGCCTCGAATACGGGGAGGGGATCGCGTTCAGCGAGGGCATCTCGTCGACGGCGACCGAGCCGGCCGTGCTCGTCCGCGACCTCACCGGCAGGCTGACCACGTGGATCGAGGTGGGCGCCCCCGACGCGGAGCGGCTGCACTACGCGAGCAAGCTCGCCGACCGCACCACGGTGTACACCCACCGCGACCCCGAGAAGGTGATCGCCGCGTGGGCCGGCAAGCGCATCCATCAGCTCGAGCAGATCACCGTGCAGAGCTTCGACCCCGGCTTCGTGGATGCCTCGGTCGCGGCGCTCGAGCGGCGCAACACGATGACGGTGACCGTGACCGACCGGCAGCTCTACCTCGACCTCAACGGGGAGGCGCTGAGCAGCAGCGTCCACGTGCACCGGCTGGGCTGAGCGGACGTCTGAGCCGCGAGCGCCTCACCGCCCCGGCAGATACACCCCCAACGCCCCCGCCACCCGCCGCAGCATGCCCCGCAGCTCTTCCTCCTCGCGAGGCTCGAGACCCAGCTCCATGCCCGCGTCCCGCTCGGCCGTCACCCTCTGCACCTCGAGCAGCAGCTCGGCGCCGGCATCCGTGATGCGCACGTCCAACCGCCGCCCGTGCCCCGGCGTCGGCTCGCGCACCACGAGGCCGCGCGACAGCAGCCCCGCGATCGCGGTCGACATCGATTGGGGCGTGATCCCGGCGCGGTGGCTCAGCTCGGCGCCCGAGAGCGCGCCCGGGCGGGCGACGTGCAGTTGCGCGAGGGCCGACAGCTGGCCCTGGGTGATTCCGTAGGGGCGGAGGTCGTCGTCGAGGCGCTGCGAGAGGGCGCCGTCGATGCGGCGGAAGAGGTACTGCAGGCGGTCGCCGAAATCCGAGATGTCTGTCACCTGCAGGCCCATGCGAGCACTTTATCAGTTGCCTGATATAAGTTGACTGACATGATTGAGAACACGAAGAACCAACTCACCCTCGCCGCCACCCGCATCTTCACCGACGACGTGGATGCCCTGCTCGCCTTCTACGAGCGCGTCACCGGCGTTGCGGCCCGCCGCATCCATCCGCTGTTCGGCGAGATCGCCACCCCCTCGGGAACGCTCGCCATCGCCAGCACCCAGACCGTCGGCCTGCTCGGCGCCGGCTCGGACGAGGCCGCCGCCAACCGCTCGGTGTGCCTCGACTTCCTGGTGGACGACGTGGATGCCGACCACGCCCGCCTCGCCGCCATCATCACCGAGTTCGTCGCGGAGTTCGGCGCCGGGCTCGCGCCGGGTTCGGCGGCCGCGTTGGTGAACGAGCCCACCACGATGCCGTGGGGCAACCGCTCGCTGCTGCTCCGCGACCCGGACGGCAACCTCCTCAACGTCTTCACCCCCGTGACACCGGAAGCGCGGGCGCGGTTCGGGATGTAGGGGTTGGTCCAGATGGCTGCTCAGCGCGATGTCCCCTCCGCGCCCAGGGCACGGTTCGACTGTTCCTCCACCGTATCTGTATTCGATACTTATCCACCACTTTGGTCTAGACTCTCGTCTTTATGTTCTCCCTCTGGGAGAATGATCTCGTGACCATCACCGCGACCGTCTCGCTCGAGGCTCCCTCCCTCGAGGGGATGTCGCGCGCCGACGACCTGGCTGTCATCGAGGCCATGCGTGCCTGGGGTCGGGTCCGTCGCGAGGTGGATGCCGCACTCGCCACCCTCGCCGGCATCGTCGCCGCGCGCTCGACTCTCGAGCTCGGCTACGGAGGGCTCGCCCAGCGCGCCGGCGCCCGCACAGCCGATGCGCTGGTGTCTCAGCTCACGGGCGCCTCCGGCTCCGAGGCGCGCGCGATCACCGCGGTCGGTTCGATGATGAGCAACCCGGCGCCCTGGCTGGGCGAGGTGGCGAAGCGGGTGACCGCGGGCGAGCTGTCGGTCGGGGCGGCCGCCGCGATCCAAAGCGGGTTGGGTGCACCGTCGCCCACCGTGGCGGCCGATGATCTCGCGGATGCGGCGCACGCGCTCCTGCACTCGGCCGGCTCCCTGCCGCCCGAGAAGGTCGCCCAGCAAGCACGCGAACGGCGCGATGAGCTCGACGAAGCGGGCGTGCTCGATCGCGAGGCCGCGCTTCGCGACAAGCGGATGCTGCGCCTGACCAGACAGCCCGACGGCATGACGCGCCTGTTCGGCCTGCTCGACCCGGAGTCCGCCGCGCTGGTGACCGATGCGGTGGATGCCGTGACCTCACCGCGCCGTGGCGGCCCGCGCTTCGTCGACCCGGATGCCGCAGCTCGCGCCGACGCGATCGTGCGAGACGAGCGCACCACCGAGCAGTTGGCGCTGGATGCCCTGGTCGAGATGGTCCGGATCGCCGCGTCGGCCGACGACGGTCGCGTCTTCGGCACCCGGCGACCGTCGGTTCGCGTCCATGTCACGGCCGCCGACCTTGCGCGCGGCGCCGGCGCCGCCCACCTGGAAGGCCAGACCGCGGCCGTCTCTGTGGCCACCGTCGAGCGCATTGCCTGCGGCGACGGATTCCTGGCCATCGAGTTCGACGGTGGCGGCAATGCGCTGCGACTCGGACGCAGCCGGCGCACCTTCTCGGAAGCCCAGAAGACCGCGCTCGCCGGCATCTGGGGTGGATGCGCGGTCGACCAGTGCGATCGGCCGCCGTCCTGGACCGAAGCCCACCACATCGACGAGTGGGAACGCGACCGCGGCGCCACCGACGTGTCGAACGGGATCCTGCTCTGCCGACATCATCACCTGCTGGTCCACAACAACGGCTGGAAGGTACGGCGACGCGGCACCGAATATCTGCTCGAACCGCCGCCCGGTGACCGGTTGACCCGGCACGCCGCGCCCCTTGTTCCCAAGAATCCGGTGTACCAGCGCGCTCGCGGGCGTCGCGACGCGTCCGCACCCCCGAACTCGGCTCACGTATCCACGGGTCGGCCTCGCTAAGCTGACCGCGCTGGGACATGTTCGAAAGGACACAGCAGAGTGAGCGACGCGCGCGGCGATGCGGCCGATATCGGGCTCGTCATCCCTGACCTCGGCAACCCCTTCTTCCCGTCGTTGGTTCAGGCCGTCGAGCGGGCGGCGCGCGCCCGGGGCGTCGGGGTCCTGATCGCCAACGCCGACAACGACGCCGCGATCGAGCACGACGCATTCCGGATGCTGATCGAACGCCGGGTGGGCGCCATCCTGGTCTCCGCCACGCACATCACCAACAGCGTCGCAACCATCACGGATGCTGCGCGGGTGGTCCCCGTCATCCAGCTCGACCGGATCGTCGCCGAGTCGCTGCCCTGGGTCCGTGCCGATCAGGCGGCTCCGATCGCCCAGATCGTCACCCACCTGCGGGCGTCGCGCCGGCAGCACCTCGCGTTCATCGCGCAGCAGACCAGCATCCCCACCTCGCAGGAGCGCGAGGCCGAGTTCACCCGGCTGATGGCCGAGGCGTTCCCCGACCAGCCGCTGCGCATCGTCAAAGAGGCGATGTCGCCCGAGATCGGCCGCGCCGCCGCCCGCGAGATCATGGCCACCTGGCCCGAGACCGACGCGATCGTGACCGCCAACGACGTGATCGCGGTCGGGGTGTTGCTCGAGCTCGGCATCCAGCCCGGTCGTCGCGAGGTCGCCGTCTCGGGCTTCGACGACACCCTGCTCGCCCGCTCGCTGCGGCTCACCTCGGTGCGCCAGCCAGTCGGCGAGATGGCCGAGACGGCGCTCGCGGCCGCGCTCGACTCCGGCGGCGCACCGACCCGGCTCGCGGTCGAGCTGCAGTCGGAGGTCATGCTGCGGTTCTCGACGGCGTAGGGGGTGAGCGCGCCGCTCACCCCACCCGGCGCACCATCAGCACCCCGTCATCCAGCACCGCCGGCTCACCGTCGGGCCCGACCGCATCCCGCCGCCGGATCTCTTCGAGCTCGACGACCCAGCGCTCGGGGTCGAGCGCGAGGGCGGCGAGGTCGTCGGCCGGCTGGGGCAGGGTCTCGTGGTGATGGGCGGCCGCATGCCAGGGCGGCGGCACCGCGTGCGACACGATCAGGAGGCGACCGCCGGGGCTCACGCGTCCGGCTGCGCGGCGGAGGATCTGCTCCCGCGACAACGGGACCGGTGACTGCAAGAAGCAGGCGGTCACGAGGTCGTACTGTTCGGCATCCAGCTCGGTATCCAGCTCGGCATTCAGCTCGGCATCCAGCTCGGCTTCGAGATCGGCGACCTCGAAATGGATGCTGCCACCGCTGCCACCGCCGCCGCCATCGCCCAGTCGGAGCGCCGCGGCCGCGTCACGGGCGTGGGCGATCGCCGAGGGCGCGATGTCGACGCCGGTGGCCTGCCAGCCGTGCTGGGCGAGCCAGATCACGTCGGCGCCCTCGCCGCATCCGAGGTCGAGGGAGCGGCCAGGAGTCAGCGCAGCCACCACGTCGACCAGGGTCGCGTTGGGGCGGCCCGACCAGACGCGGTCGCTGATCGCATAGCGGTTCTCCCAGAAGTCGGCGGGGTGGTCCATGACGTCCATTGTCATGCGCGTCGCGAGACCCGCGCACTCTCGGTGCCTCGCGCTACCGTGGCCGCATGCGCATGCTGCTCACGTCGGAGGGCGTCCACAACGAGGTGATCCGCGAGCACCTCGTCGAGCTGCTCGGCAAGCCCATCGAAGAGTCGAGCATCGTCGCGGTGATCGACGCGATCCTGCCCTTCGGCGGCGACAACACGAAGACGCTGGCCGATCTGCAGCAGCTGCGCGACCTGAGGTGGGCGCAGTTCGACCTGCTGTCGCTGTTCGCCGGGCCGCAGGCGCTGGTCGAGTCGCGGCTGAGGTCGGCCGACGTCGTCTTCTGCTACGGCGGCAGCAACCACTGGCTCGCTCACGCCTGGACCTCGACCGGGCTGGCGCCGGTGCTCGCCGAACTGCTCGACGAGAAGGTGTACCTCGGGTGGAGCGCCGGCTCGATGATCTTCTCGCGTCGGCAGGCGCAGTCGGTCGAGGCCTTCTCCGACCAGGACGAGGTGGCGGCGTTCGAGCTCGACACCGTCGCGCCGGCGGTGCCGCTGTTCGACTGGTTCGTGATCTGCCACCGCGGCGCGAGCTGGCAACCGCAGGTCACCGACGAGGTGATCGCGGGATGTGCGGCGCGGTTCGGCGAGCCGGTCTACTTCCTCGACGACGACACGGCGCTGCTGGTGCGGGATGCGGGGGCCGAGCCCGAGGTCGTGTCGAGCGGGGTGTGGCGGAAGTTCGACGGAGAGGGGCGGGTGGTCGCGCACAGCGTGCTCTAGGCGCGAATCCCCGCGAACACCAGGTCGAGCATCCGTCCGGTCTGCTCAGACCGGGGAAAGTCGTGCGACGCGAGAAAGACGCCGACCAGAGTGGTCGCGACATCCTCAGCCTGCACGTCGGAGCGCAGGGTGCCGGCCGCGGCCCCCGCATCGAGGAACTTCTGGAGGGTGTCGCTGATTCGCGCACGGGTGTCGGATGCGGCGATCACCCCGGCCTGCGACAGCGCGCGCAGCGACTCGGCCATGCCGCGTTTGCGGGCGACGAACTGGGCGTAGTCGTCCATCCAGAGCCGGAGCGCGGTCGCCGGATCGTGCTCGGCCAGCAGCTCGTCGGCGCGGGCGAGCACGGTGGCGAGTCCGTCGCGTCACGAACCTCCTCCGACGGCGGAGCCGGGCTCGGACTCGCGATCGTCCGAGGCATCGTGGAAGCTCACGGCGGCCGCGTCGAGGCACATCACGGCGCCGGGGGAGTCCAGCTCGACCTCATCCTTCCGACGGAAACCCCGGCGGCGCGCGCCATCGGTCGCCGCTGACCGGCTTCGTCATCGCGAATGGAACCAGTCGCGACACTGCTTCGCTCGGGATGATGGTCGCTCGCGGCCACGCGACGAGCGGCGCGCGACGGTGCCCCTGGAGGGACTCGAACCCCCAACCCTTTCCTTAGGACGGAACTGCTCTTCCATTGAGCTACAGAGGCTGACCGCTCGATCCTAACGAAGTCGGGTCGGGGGGATCAGGGGGGCGGCCGGCTGCACAGTCAGTCGGGCCGCCTCCCGCGGGTCACCAGTTTGCGCAGCGCGAAGCCGGCGGCTCCGGAGGCGGCCATTCCGGCCGCGCCCACCAGCGCGATGAGCGCGAACGGCGCGAGCGCTCCGATGATCGGGCCCGCGCCCTGGTAACCGAGCACCGAGTAGGTGAAGACGATCGCGAAGCCGACCACGGCATCCACCCAGATCGCGGTCGACCAGCGCTTCGAGAGCGCTCCGAGCGCGAGACCGACGACGCCCCAGACCACCAGGTTGAGCCACGAGCCGCGGCCGACGAAGAAGAGGTACTCGGCGACGGCGGCGAGCGCGACGCCGAGCGCGGCGGCGGCCAGGATGCGCAGGGCGACGCCGCCGGCGTTCAAGCGAGGTGGTGATGGCTGCATACCTAGCAATGCTAGGCATCCGGGCGCGGCGGGGCTAGGGGTTCGGCGTCGCTGTCGGAGTCGGCTGCGACAACCCGAGCCGCGGGTAGAGCACCGTGTAGCCCTCCTCGAGCCCTCCGTTCAGCGCGCCGAGCACGTGGCCACCGTTGAGGACCTCGAAGTAGGTGGTCTTCCACCCCACGGCGGTGGTCGCCGCGTATACGGCCTTCGCTTGCGTGCGGTACGCCGCGTCATTGGAGCCCACCGTGAAGATCCCGACGGTGTTCGGGTAGGCATGGCCGGCTAACTCGTTGAGCGGTTTGGCCGCGGCATATGCGGCCCGGTTGCCCCCGAAATCCGAGGTCAGGGTCGCGCCGGCGCGATCGGAGCCGGGAAACTCCTCACCCGAGATGTCGAGCACGTTGCCCCAGATCTGCGGGTACTTCACGCCGAACGACAGCGCGCACTCGCCGCCGTTGGAGTAGCCGGCGATGGTCCAGTGGGCGGGATCCTGCAGGACGTGCAGATGCGTGCGGGCCCAGCCGGCGACGTCCTCAACGATGTACGTCTCGGCCTTGCCGTGCCGCGCGGTGTCGAGGCAGAGCGTGTCGACCGCGGGGTTGCCGATCTGGTCGGCCACGAGCACGATCGGCGCGAGGCCGTCGTGCTGCGCCGCGAACCGGTCGAGCACCGCGGCGCTGAACGAGGGATCCGGATTGCCGGGCTGGCCCATCATCATGATGACCAGGGGCAGCGCCGGCGGGTTCGGGGTGAGCGCGGCCGGGGGCAGGTACAGCCCGGCGGGCCGAGCCCTGAATCCCGAAGCGGGGTTCGGGATGACGACCTGGGTCTGACTGCCGGCGCTCGGCATCCCGGCGGGGGCATGCCAGTTGGCCCAGAGCGCACCGTCGGCGAGCAACGTCGGAGCCGGGGTCGGCGTGCCCGTGACCGGCGGCAGCGTGATCGTCCGATGCATCGAGACGCCGACAACGTCCGCCACGGTGCGGTCGAGCCCGAAGTCGGCATTGATGCCGATGTAGCCGGCCAGGGCGAACGACACGATCGCGACCGAGCCCACCAAGCGATGCCAGGCGGGGCCGTTGATCAGGGTCACGACGGCCAGGCCGACGGCGGCGAAGACGGCAACCGCCCACAGCGTGGTCGTGAGGTCGAGGGCGACCCCGAAGGTGTTGCTCGCCGACAGCCACCACACCAGAGCCCCGCCGATGGCCCCGCCCGCGGCGGTCGTCACGAGGGCGACAATCAGCCGCCGACGTGTGGCAGCTCGTGCCAGCAGCGCCACCAGGGCGACGACCGCGATCGCCGCCACCGCGTACGCGATGACCGGGACGGCGCCGCTCACGAGATCCAACCCGAGCACGGCGCGCGCGAGCGGGCTGGTGTGCGATCCGGTCCACACCTGAAGCGCGAGCACGATGGCCGTGACCAGGGCCAGCACGATCAGACCGGACGCTGCGCCGATGGTGCGCCACGGCCACGGGGAACGCTCCAGCACGGTGACATCATCTCGGCGGCCGACGGGAGAACACCGCGCAGATCCGGGCGCGGGAGTGAGAGCTCTCACAGGAATGGCGACCGGAGTACGGTGGCCCGCATGAACTACGCAACCAATGGACTGCCCGGATGGGTCATCGCCGTCCTCGTCATCGTCGGGCTGTGGGAGGTGGTCTGGAAGGCGGTCGGCCTCTGGCACGCGGGATCCGATCGCAACCTGCTGTGGTTCGTGCTGATGTTCGTGCTCAACACGCTCGGCATCCTTGAGATCATCTACGTCTTCGGGATCAGCCGCCCTCGGCGCGCCCGCGCGGCAGCGCCCGCCGACTAGCCGCCGCCTGGCCGCCCCCTACCCACCCCTGCCCGCCGCCTACGGCTCGCCGACCGTGCCCGTCACGATGTCGCCGCCGCGGGTGTAGCGGGCGAAGATCACACCGTTCCGCGTCACCGCCCCGTCGATGATCGTGAAGGCCGCCGGGATCGCACCCCCGTCGAAGAGCCGCTTGCCACCTCCCAGGGTGACCGGGTAGATCACGAGCGAGAGTTCGTCGACCAGGTCGTTCTCGAGCAGCGTCTGGATGAGGTCACCGCTCCCCCACACCGTCAGGTCTGCATCGCCCGAGGCCTTCAGGGCGCGGATGTCGTCGACGCCGCCGAGGAACGTCGAGTTGCTCCAGTCGGAGGATCGCACCGTCCGCGAGACGACGTGCTTCGTCACCTCGTTGATCCCCGGCCACCCGTCGGCGTGCTGGGGCCAGTAGCCGGCGAAGATGTCGAAGGTCTTGCGGCCGAGCAGCAGATCGCTCGGCGTCATCAGGGGGACGTACTTCTCCGCCAGCTCGTCGTCCCAGAAGCCGGCGGTCCATCCGCCGTACGCGAAGCCACCCGAGGTATCTTCGTCCGGTCCACCGGGTGCCTGAAGCACCCCGTCGAGGCTGATCATGGAGATGACGATGATCTTGCGCATGAGTCTGTGTCCTTTCGTTCGTGGCTGCCCGGTTGGCCGCCTCACTCAGGCAACGAACGAGACCGGCCGGATCGGACATCCGCCGGCAACCGAGCCTCGACCAGCGCCGTCAGACGGGCGACCTGCTCGGTGAGGGCGGCCACCTCGGACTGCGTCTCGCTCTCGGTCGCCTCGGCCTGCTCGACCTCCTCGGCGACGCGGCTGCCGAGTTGCTCGATCATCCAGGTCGCGAACGACGCGGCGATCACACCGACGATGACCAGCCCGCCGGCCATCAACCCGACCCCCACGAGCCTGCCCACCAGGGTGATGGGCACGAAGTCGCCGTATCCCGTGCTCGTCAACGTCCCCACCGCCCACCACAGCGCGTCGCCGATGTTGGTGATGGATGCGCCCGGCTCGTTCTGCTCCGCGTCGAGCACGGCGAGCGCGCCGACGTAGACCAGCAGGACCGCGATCACGAACGCGTAGGTCAGGATCCGACCTCGCAGCTTGCGCCCGCCCACCCGGTGCGAGAACTGCATGACCGACAGCAGCCGCATGAGTCGGAGCGGACGCAGCATCGGCAGCGCCAGGATCGCCATCGCCGGCAGGTTCTGGATGAACCATCGCCACCTGCGCTCCGCGAGGATCAGGCTGGCCAGGTAGTCGATGACGAACAGGCCCCAGGTGACCCAGATGATGACATCGAAGACCGTGGCGCTGCGATCAGGGACGTTGGCGATCACCTCGATCGAGTAGGCGACCAGGAAGACGACGGCGGCGATGGCGAGCGGCCACTCACTGTACTTGCGCCAGAGCTCGGGTGTCATGCACCGAATCTAGAGGCGTTGCGCACCGCCGGCACGTGGCTATTTCGGTGGTGCGTAGAGGTAGTACGCATCGCTCGCGTTGATCACGCGCTGGTCGTACTCATGGTTCGTGCCGTAGTTGTACTCCTCGAGCAGCACCTGGCCGTTCTGGAGGATGCCATTCACGTATGCCACGTGGTTGGCGCTGAACCAGGCCACCGCTCCGGGCACCGGGGTCGTGCCCGTCGCCCAGCCGTGTGCGAGCCAGGCGGACTTCCACTGGCGGGCGTCGCCGCCGTTCGGAGTCAACTGGCTCCAGGTCCAGCGGAAGGGGGCCGAGGTCGTGCCCGCGTCGCGGTTGAGGCGCCAGGCCACGAAGTCGACGCACTCGCGGTAGTAGTAGCCGAGCGGGGAGAGGCCGCCGCCCTGGTTGCGCGACAACTCGGCGAACCACGGGTAGTCGTCGCCCTTGGCCTTCGCGCCCGACTGGAGGTAGATGGCGATGTTCTGCGCGCGGATGGCGGCCGCGTACAGCGACCGGAGGTCGGCGGCGCTGGTGGCGGTGTAGCCGTCACGGGTGGCGGCCGTCACCGTGGATGCTGCCGCATCCGCCACCGCCACCTTCTGCCCCTGCACAGCGGCTGCCGAGTGCAGCGCCGCCGCATCGTTATCGGCGTAGGCCGGGAGGCCGAGCACTGCGAACAGGCCGCCGACCGCCACCATGACACCGACACCGAACAGGCGCTGGCGCAGGGGCTTCGCGTCGGAACGGCCCGGAGTGGGGCGGCCGGCTGAAGGTCGGCTGGCTGAGGTTCGGTCGGCTGCGATTCGGCCGGCTTGACCCCGCCGTCTCGAGGAGGCAGCGCGAGCCCGGTCGCGATCGTGAGCGCGCCCGCGCGACGATTGCCGCGAGCGTTTGGCCGGGGCGGCCGGGGCGGCGTGCTGACGACGCGATGCGACGAACGGGTCGACGCCGACCGTGGCGGCGGGGTCCGAGCTGGCGACGGGGAACGCGGCGGCCGACGCGGCGGGGAAGGCTGCGGCCGACGTCACGGGCGACGCGGCATCCGGCGAGTGCCAACTCCGAACGACCGGAACCGGTGCGCTCTGCGGGACGACGTACGGGGCAACGGGTGTCGACAGCTCGAGGGCGATCTCGGCCGCTGGGATGGCCTGGGTCGCACCGAGATCCGCCGGCGCCGGGGCGATGATCGCCTCGAAGGCCGAGGGCGGCTCCGCCTCCGTGGTGAGCGGGGCGCTGGTCACGTCTCCGAGGAGCGGGAAGAGCGAAGCGATGCCGTCGTATGCAGGCGCGACGGGCGCGACGGGCACGGCGGGCACGCCGGCGGGAGCCGCACCATTCGTCGCCGACCCGGCGGCGGCGCGCGCCTCGCGGCGCGAGGAGTAGACGGGCGCACCCGTCGAAGCCGGCGCGGGCGCCGGCCGGTTTTCGGGTTCACCGAGCGCAGGCGGTGCGGACTGGGCAAGCGAGTCGTCCGTCATCCCGCCGAAGAGAAATCCCAATGCGTCTGGGATCTCGCGTTCCGTCATGAAGCCTCCGGGTTTGCGACCCGATCGAGCCTAGGCGACTTGACGCCGAATGTCACGTTGACATAACGACCCGTAACAAGGGGACAGCTCCCCGCGGTGGAATGCGCACCTCACGCCGCGGGCGCGAGGAATTCCTCCCACTGCGGCAGGGCCCGTTCCACTCCCCGCACCAGCCACGCGGTGCCATGCGGCGGGCGCGGCACGTGGCGCAGCGACCATCCCATCTCCTGCGGCGTGCGGTCGCCCTTGATGTTGTTGCAGCGCAGGCAGCAGGCCACGAGGTTCTCCCAGCTGTCCGCCCCGCCACGCGACCGCGGGATGACGTGGTCGATCGTCGACGCGGAACCCCCGCAGTAGCCGCAGCGCTGCGAATCGCGGCGGAGCACCCCGCGTCGCGACACCGGCACGGCTCGCCCGTTGGGGATCCGCACGTAGCGGCGCAGCAGGATCACCGACGGGCGCTCCCACTCCCCCGATGCGCTCACGACAGGATGCTCGTCATCGCTCGCGATGATCGAGGCCTTGCCGTCGAGCACGAGCACGATGGCCCGCTTGAACGACACGACGGCGAGCGGCTCGTAACCGGCGTTGAGTACCAGGGTTCGCACTTCAGCTGTTCCTCTCGAAGGCGCCAGCACGGCTTGCGGGCATTCGACTCCCCCGGCGTCAGGCCGGATCTCGTGAGGTGCAGACGAAAAAAGCGCTGTCGAGAACGACAGCGCTAGTTGCTCCGAGCGTGACAGTGCACGACCGGCCGAGTGCTGCGCCGTATGAAGAAGACCGCACGCGCATCCATGGTGAGGATGCTGCCCGACTTCCGCATGATGGCTCTCCCGAAATCAGTGATACCGAGAGCTTCAGAGTACCCCGACACCGCCGCGAGGCTGGTCACCGTCGGGTTACGACACGGCGAACAGGTTGGGCGCCTCAGATCCCGTACCGCACGAAATAGTGGTTGCTGCTGTAGATCGCGTTGATCGAGACGGTCCGGCCAGGGTAGGGAGCATCGATCATCATGTTGCCGCCGAGGTAGATCCCGACGTGGCTGCCGCCGTCCAAGATGACCAGATCGCCCGGCAGTGCTGCCGATGCGGCGATCGCCGTACCGCCCGATCCCTGCCGCGACGAGGAGTGCGGCAGGGCGACGCCGAATTGGGCGTAGACGTACTGGGTGAATCCCGAGCAGTCGAAGCCCGCGGGCGATGCGCCGCCATAGACGTACGGAACGCCGATGTACTGCTTGGCGACCGCCACCACCTGGTCGAGGCTGAAGTTCGGGTACGGCGGGTTCGCGAGCAGGGCGCGAACGCTCGGACCGCGGTAGGCCAGCATCGCCGCGCGCAGCTGTGCGCGCTTCAGCTCGGCCTCGCTCGTCGCCGAGAACGTCTCTCGGGCGGCCGCAACGGCGGGTGCGTCGGCCGAGACCGCCACCTTCTGGGCGTCGGCGTTCTTCAACTGCTCGAGCTGCGCCGTGGCGTCTGCCCCCGCAACGGTCGAGGCATCAGCCGCGGCGTTGTGGGCGGCGTACGCCGGAAGGGCGACGGTGCAGAAGATGGCCGGAACCGCGAGTGCCATGACGGTGAGGCTCAGGGCCATACGGGGCGAAGCGGTGGGACGGGTTGTACCTGAAAACAAGAGATGAGCTCCTGCGCCTCGGCCGGCTAGGTGTGCCGCCCCATCCCTGTCGTATGTCACGTCGTGCCGCAGAGGATGGGTGGACGAGACGCCCTGCGGTACGGCCTCCGACCGGCTTGCGTGGTCGAGAGGACCCAACGACCATACGTGACGATCTGACGTTGCGCCAATCGATCACGCCGGTCGGGGCAGAATCGGCCCCGGACTGGGGGCGAGCGCCGCTCAGGCCGCGACGTACACGTGCACGGCGACCTCGCTGGGCAGTTCGAGCCCCTCGCCGTGACCATCGACCTGCACGAGCACGTACGAGCCGACCGCCGAGATGGTGGCTTTCGCGCCGGGTACGACGCCCGCCGTGAGCAACTGCGAGAGCAGTTCGGGCTCGAACTGCACGGGCTCTCCGAGGCGGCGGATGGTGGCCTCGACCGGGCCGCTCTCGTCGGCCACTCGGGCGACGAGATTGATGACGCCCTGCAGGAACGGGGCGGCCAGGGGGTCGCCGAGTTCGTCCAGAGCCGGGATCGGATTGCCGTACGGCGACTCGGTCGGGTGGTCGAGCAGCACGAGCAGACGCCGCTCCACCTCTTCGCTCATCACGTGCTCCCAGCGGCATGCCTCGTCGTGCACGTATGCCCAGTCGAGTCCGATCACGTCGGCGAGCAGCCGTTCGGCGAGCCGGTGCTTGCGCATCACGTGGACCGCGCGGCTGCGGCCCTCTGCGCTCAGCGACAGGTGGCGGTCGCCCTCGACGTGCACGAGTCCGTCGCGCTCCATGCGGCCGATGGTCTGGCTGACCGTCGGGCCGGAGTGCCCGAGGCGCTCCGAGATGCGCGCGCGCAACGGGACGATCCCCTCTTCTTCAAGGTCCAGGATCGTCCGCAGGTACATCTCGGTCGTGTCGACGAGATCGGTCATCGTTGCTCCCAGGGTGGCCACCGGACCCGGTCAGCCTACCGGTGGCGCTTTCGTGTCGCTGCGAGTCAGACGGGGCGAGGGGCTGCTCCGGCTCTCGGTACGATTGCCCGGTGACGCTCCAGATCCCCGCTGACCTTCTTCCCGTCGACGGCCGATTCGGATGCGGCCCCTCCAAGGTGCGGCCCGAGCAGCTCGCCCACCTGAACGCACACTCCGCGCTGCTCGGCACCTCGCACCGGCAGGCACCGGTGAAGGATCTGGTCGGGCGCGTGCGGTCGGGGCTCGCCGAGCTGTTCCGGCTGCCCGACGGCTACGAGGTGCTGCTGGGCAACGGCGGATCGACCGCCTTCTGGGATGCCGCTGCCGCCTCCCTCATCGAGAAGCGCGCCGAGATGCTCACCTTCGGTGAGTTCGGCGCCAAGTTCGGCCAGGCCGCTGCCGCGCCCTTCCTGGAGGCGCCGCACATCGTCTCGGCTCCCGGCGGATCGCGCAGCGAGGTCGAGGTGCTGCCCGGCATCGACGTCTACGCCTGGCCGCACAACGAGACCTCGACCGGAGTCATGGCCCCGGTGAAGCGGGTGCAGGGCGGTGACGCCGGCGCGCTCACCGTGATCGACGCAACCAGCGCCGCGGGAGGCGTCGACTTCGACGTGGCCGAGACCGACCTCTACTACTTCGCTCCGCAGAAGAACTTCGCCAGCGATGGCGGGCTGTGGTTCGCGCTCGCGTCGCCGGCCGCGATCGAGCGGATCGAGCGCGTGGCGGCATCCGGTCGCTTGATCCCCGAGTTCCTCAGCCTGAAGAACGCGGTCGACAACTCGCGCCTCGAGCAGACGCTCAACACCCCCGCGATCTCGACGCTGCTCCTCATGGAGAACCAGATCGACTGGATCAACGGCAACGGCGGCCTCGCCTGGGCCGACGCGCGCACCCGCGAGAGCAGCGGCATCCTGTACGACTGGGCGTCGGCCAGCGGCGTTGCGACCCCGTTCGTCGAGAACCCGGAGCACCGCTCGCAGGTCGTCGTGACGATCGACTTCGATGAGAGCGTGGATGCCGCCGCGGTCGCCAAGACCCTGCGCGCCAACGGCATCGTCGACACCGAGCCGTACCGCAAGCTCGGCCGCAACCAGTTGCGCGTGGCGACGTTCGTCGCGATCGAGCCGAACGACGTTCGCACCCTGACCCGCGCGATCGACTTCGTGCTGGCGGAGTCAGCTCGCGGCTGACTCCTCGTAGCGGTCGAAGCTGAAACTCTTGCGGCCGACCGTGATCTGGACCCCGGTCGCGGTGCGTGAGTACGTACGCGTGGCGAGTTTGGCGATCAGCACCGGCAACGTCCCCCCGCCGATGCGGCGGCTGCGTCCCAGCGCGAGCACCAACTCCCCGTCGTTCGTCCGCGAGCTGATCCAATAGCCGAGCCGCTGTTCATGGACTCGGACCCCCTCGTCGGATGAGATCCTGGCGAGCTCGCAGAAGTTCATCTCTGCTCCGTATGCGCGTTCGCGCCCGGTCGTGATCTCCCACTCCTCGGGGCGGTACATGCGCAACCGCGCCTCGCGCAGCACGGCGATCAGCCCGGACGGCGGTGGCGGCGGTGCCTCGGAGGCATCGTCGCGCAGTTCCCACGGGACGTCGCCGATCAACTCGATCGTCTCCCGGGGCGCGGAGCTGAACGGGACAATGTCGAAATACGGACCCAGCTCGTCGCTGTCGGTCGGCGGCCGCTCGACCCGATCCGGGCCCGCGTCGTCGTCCGACCATGACATCACGCACATATGCAATCAGAAAAAAACGGCGCCGCGCGCGCTCTAGGCTGAGCGCATGCGGTTGTGGCTGAAGGACTCGGAGCGCCGCGCCGATCCTGCGCCCGTTCGGACCGATGACCGCAAGGTCGTGCTGGTCGGACTGGTGCTCTGGCTGGTCGCGCTCGGCGGGCTACTGCTGTTTCTTCGCCCGCTGCTTGCGGACGGGCGCGGCTGGTGGCTCTGGACCGTCCTGCTCGGGCTCGGCATCGGGCTCATCCTGCTCGTCTACACCCACCGCCGCCGGCACCAGCGGTAGCTCGGCCAGGGCGTCATCCGACTCGAAGTCGATGCCGTCATCCGGGTCGTCGCCCAGGTCGTCGTCGCCGTGCTCGTCGTGATCGTCGCCGAGATCATCGTCACCGAGATCGTCGTCCGAGTCGTCGTCATCGGCGTCGTCATCGGAGCCATCGTCGCCCGCCGCCAGCTCGCCTGCGGCGATCGCCGCCTGCGCGGCCTTGTAGTCCTCGAGTCGGTCGGCCCACGGCACCCAGTCCGGCGCGAGCAGCGCACCCTCGCCGGGCAGCAGCTCGGCCTCGAGCACGGTCGGCTGCTCGAGGTGGCCGTCGCCGTCTGGCACCTGGGCCACGCTGACCGTCCAGAACCAGTCCGGATAGCCGAGCATGGTCGACGCGAACCGGATGGTGCTGACGCCGTCGCCCTCGGCCGTCTCCGAGACGAGCGCGCCGACGGTGGACTCGGGCGTGATCTCGAGCAGCGCCGCGCGCGCGACGTCGACCGCCGTGCTGCCGTCAGCGTCAGGCATCGAGATCGTCGGCGACCTTGCGCAGCACGGCGGCGATCTTGCTGCCGTGCGCCTTGTCGGGGTAGCGGCCGCGGCGCAGCCCGGCACCGATCCCGTCGAGCAGCTTGACCAGGTCTTCGACGACGATCGCCATGTCATCGGCCGAGCGTCGCGTCAGCTTGCTGAGGCTGGGCGCCGGGTCGAGCACGCGGACCGAGAGCGCCTGGGCACCTTTCTTGCCGTCGGCGATGCCGAACTCGAGGCGGCTGCCCGCGCGCACGACCGTGCCCGCCGGCAGCGCCGAGGCGTGCAGGAAGACCTCCTGGCCGTCATCGGCAGCGATGAAGCCGAAGCCTTTGTCTTCGTCGTAGAACTTGACCTTGCCGGTGGGCATGGGGACCTCTCCTCGGGGTGCGGGAACTCGGGCCGGGGCGCTGGCCCTATCCTGGTGCTGTGGCAGAGAACACCCGTGTACCCCTCAATCGTATCGAACGCATCCTGGCGTTCGTCATCGGTTCGCTCGTGGGGATCTCGGTCGTCGCGATCGTGGCGACCTTCATCGGTCGCGCCACCCACGTCGACTTCAGCGGCGGAGTGTGGCCCGCGGTCTTCGTGCTGCCCCTGATCGCCCTGCCCCTTGTCATCGTCCTGCTCATCGTCTTCCTCGTCCTCAGCGTGACGCGCCGCGCCCGTCTCGCGCGAGATGCCGGCTAGCAGCGGATCCGCACTCGCGCTCGCCGGCCGGCTGCGGGCGCTCGACGACGACGCGCTCGCGAGGCTGGTGACCGAGCGCGGAGTCCGGCAGCAGGGCATCCGCGACTTCTTCGATCTGGCCGAGGCGCTGCTCGACCGCACCTCGGTGCAGGCCGCCCTGCAGCGGCTCGACCGCCCGACGCTCGCGCTGATCGCGGTCGCGGGCGAGCTGGCCGCCACCGCCGGAGCGCCGACCGCGTCGCAACTCGCTTCGGCCCTCGACGCGACGCCCGCCGAGGTCGAGGAGCGCACCACCGTGGCGCTGGCCGCGGGACTGCTCGGCGAGGAGTCTGGACACTTCGCTCCCTGGGATGCCGTCGTCGAGCAGCTGAACGCCTGGCCCGCGTTCGGTCTGCCGTCCCGCGCCGAGCTGGTGAGCAGCACGCCGCCCGCGGCCCTCGAGCCGGTCAGCGAATCGGATGCGCGCTTCGTCGACCGCGGCGCCGGCGATCGCGCGTTCGGCACCCTCACCGCGGTCACCGAGCTCGTGCTCGACCTGCGCGACGAGCCCGCCCGCCAGCTCGCGCGCGGCGGAGTCGCCCTGCCCGACGCCCGGCGCCTCGCCGCGGCGACCGGCTTCGAGAGCGACGAGATCGACCTGCTGCTCGACATCGCGGGGCGGGCCGGCCTCGCCCAGCTGGAGGCCGGAAGCTGGACCGCGAGCGAGGCATCCGTCGCGTGGCTCGACGGCTCGCGGCTTCAGCGCTGGGCCGGACTCGCCGATGCCTGGCTCGAGCGCCTGCCCGACGAACTGCGGGCCGTGCTGCGCCAGCGCGCGCACGCCGTGTGGGGCGACGGTCTCACCGAGTTCGTGCAGTGGCTGTTCCCGGCGGGGGGCGAGTGGATCCGCGAGCGGCTCGCCTCGGTCGCCCGCGAGGCGGAACTGCTCGGGCTGACCGGCGGATCGACGCCCTCGACGCCCGGGGCGGCACTGCTCGTGCAGGGGGTGGATGCGGCATCCACCGCGATGGCCGCGCTGTTCCCTGCAGAGGTCGAGCAGGTCTATGTGCAGCACGACCTGACGATCATCGCGCCCGGACCGCTGGTCGCGAGCGTCGACACCCGGCTGCGCGGCTTCGCCGAGGTGGAGGCGCGGGGCGTGGCGTCGAGCTACCGGGTCACCGCCGCGAGTCTGACCAGGGCGCTGATCGGGGGCGAGACGGCGGACGGCATCCGGTCGTTCCTCGAGACGGTGTCGCTGACCGGCGTTCCGCAACCGCTCGACTATCTGCTCAACGACACCGCCGGGCGGTTCGGGTCGCTCCGCGTGGGGTCTCTCGACCCGGGTGCCGCGGAGCCCGGCGCACGCGAGTTCGGGATGTCGAGCTACGTGCGCTCGAGCGAGTCGGCCATTCTGCGCCAGGCCGCCGTCGACCAGAACCTCGCGCCGCTCGGACTCATCCCGGACGGCGACCACCGCCTGCTCGCCCGCTACGACATGGCCGTCGTCTACTGGACGCTCGCCGACGCCCGTTACCCGGTAGTAGCCGAAGACGCGGCGGGCACGATCATCGAACTGCGCCGCGAGCGACGGGCCGGAGCGGGCGGTGCACTGGCCGACGACACCGGGGTGGTCCTGGTCGGACGCCTCCGCGCGAGCGCGCCGACCAGCACGCAGGAGACCGGACAGGCCTGGCTTGTCCGGCAACTCGAATCGGCGGTGAAGAACAAGGCCGCGGTGATCGTCGAGGTACGGCTGCCCGATGGATCGCAGACCGAGTACCACCTCGAGCCCGCCGCCCTCGCCAACGGCCGACTGCGCGCGCGCGATCGCCGGGCCGACATCGAGCGCACCCTGCCGCTGTCGAGCATCACGGCGGTGCGCGCGGGCGCGTAGAGCACCCGCGCGCGAACCGACCAGCCTTTCGGCCGGGGTGAGCCGATCCCGTTCGGGCGGGCGCTGTAGGCTCGAAGGTCGTGAACGGACCCCTGATCGTCCAGAGCGACCGCACGGTGCTGCTCGAAGTCGCCCACCCGCAAGCGGAAGAGGCGCGGCACGAACTGGCGGTGTTCGCCGAGCTGGAGCGGGCCCCCGAGTTCGTGCACACCTACCGCATCACGCGGCTGGGGCTGTGGAACGCGCGCGCCGCGGGGCACACCGCCGAGGCGATGCTGAAGACGCTCGACGACTACGCGAAGTTCCCGGTGCCGCAGTCGGTGTCCATCGACATCACCGAGACGGTGGGCCGCTACGGCCGGCTGATCATCGGGCGCGACGCCCCGGGGGCCGAGGGAAGCACGGGCGAGCTCATCATCACCGCCACGGATCCCGCCGTGCTCGCCGAGATCACCCGCAGCCCCAAAGTGGGCCAGTTCCTGGGCGTGCGGCGCAGCTCCACGGAGTGGACGCTGCTGCCCTGGGCGCGCGGCCAGGTCAAGCAGGAGCTGCTCAAGCTCGGCTGGCCCGCCGAGGACCAGGCCGGCTACACGCCGGGCACCCCGCACGAGATCGACCTGAACTCCGACGGCTGGAGCCTGCGCCCGTATCAGGAGCAGGCGATCGACAACTTCTTCGCCGGCGGATCCGGGGTGGTCGTGCTGCCCTGCGGCGCGGGCAAGACGCTGGTCGGCGCCGGGGCGATGGCCCGCGCGGACACGACGACGCTCATCCTGGTGACCAACACCGTCAGCGCGCGGCAGTGGCGCACCGAGTTGCTGAAGCGCACGAGCCTGACCGAGGACGAGATCGGCGAGTACTCGGGACAGGTGAAAGAGATCAAGCCGGTCACCATCGCGACGTACCAGATCCTGACCGCGAAGCGGAAGGGCGAGTACGCCCACCTGGCACTGCTCGACGCGCTCGACTGGGGCCTCATCGTCTACGACGAGGTGCACCTGCTGCCCGCCCCCGTGTTCAAGCTCACGGCCGAGCTGCAGGCCCGCCGCCGGCTCGGGCTGACGGCGACCCTGGTGCGCGAAGACGGCCGCGAGTCCGACGTGTTCTCGCTGATCGGGCCGAAGCGCTTCGACGCCCCATGGAAGGAGATCGAGGCGCAGGGCTTCATCTCGCCGGCGTCCTGCTACGAGGTGCGCATCGACCTGCCGCAGCAGGAGCGGCTCGAGTACGCGGCATCCGCCGACGACGAGCGCTACCGGCTGGCCGCCACCGCGCCCGCCAAGCTCGGCGTCGTGCGCGAGCTGGTCGCGAAGCACGAGGGTGAGCGCATCCTGGTGATCGGTCAGTATCTCGACCAGATCGACGAACTCGCCGACGCGCTGCACGCGCCCAAACTGACCGGGGCGACCCCGATCGACGAGCGGGAGCGGCTGTACCAGGAGTTCCGCGACGGGACCACCAAGGTGCTCGTGGTCAGCAAGGTCGCGAACTTCTCGGTCGACCTGCCCGAGGCGACCGTCGCCATCCAGGTCTCAGGATCGTTCGGCTCGCGCCAGGAGGAGGCGCAGCGCCTCGGCCGCCTGCTGCGCCCGAAGGAGAGCGGACTGCCCGCCAACTTCTACACGCTCGTCGCGCGTGACACGGTGGACCAGGACTTCGCGCAGAACCGCCAGCGATTCCTGGCCGAGCAGGGCTACAGCTACACGATCCTCGACGCGGATTCGCTCGACAAGGCGGCCTAGTGGCGGCCGAGCCAGTGCCCGGTGACGTCGTCCCCTTCCGGATCGACGTCACGCAGGCCGAACTCGACGAACTGCGCCGGCGCATCCTCGCGACGCGCTGGCCCGAGCCGATGGCCGAGGACTGGTCGCTCGGCACGGCGCCCGCGCCGCTGCGCCGCCTGCTCAAGCACTGGGGCGGTGCCTACGACTGGCGCGCCGCCGAGGCGCGACTCAACGCGATCGATCAGGTGCAGGTGACGGTGCCGCTGGCCGGGAATGCGGACTCGCCGAGCATCCGCGTGCACGCGCTTCGGGCGGGCGCGCCGGGGGCGACCCCGCTGTTGCTGGTCCACGGCTGGCCAGACGGCTTCATCCGCTTCGAGTCGGCTCTGCCGTTGATCGCCGAGCGCTTCGAAATCGTCGTGCCGAGCATCCCGGGCTACGGGTTCAGCGAGATCCCGGCCCGGGCGTTCGGACCCACGGCGGTCGCCGATGCGTTCGCCGGTCTCATGGCCGCGCTCGGCCACGAGCGCTTCGTCGTGCACGGAGCCGACATCGGCTCGTCGATCGCGCAGCAACTGGCCGTGCGGCATCCGGAGCGGGTGAGCGCCCTCCACCTGGGCGAGGTACCGCTGCGCATGGTCAGGACCCTCGACCCGGCGGCTCTCGATGACGCCGAGCGTGAGCTGCTCGCCCGGCTTCAGGCCTGGGATGTCGCCGAGGGCGCGTACTCGCACCTCCAGCGCACCAAGCCCCAGACCCTCGCGGCCTCGTTGAACGACTCGCCCGCCGGGCTGGCAAGTTGGATCCTTGAGAAGTTCCGCGCCTGGGGTGACGTCGGCGACGGCCCCGGCGACGTGTTGTCGCGGTTCGGTCTCAACGACCTCTGCACCAATCTGACGATCTACTGGGTGACGCAGACGGCGGGGTCGGCCGGCCGCTACTACGCCAACACCCGCCTCGACACCTTCGACAACTCGCGGGTCGCCGCGCCGACCGGGGCCGCTCTCTTCCCGAAGGACATCCTGGTCGCGCCCCGCACGACGGCCGAGCGGTGGTTCAACGTGCAGCGCTGGACCGAGATGCCCTCCGGCGGCCACTTCGGCCCGTGGGAGGAGCCGGATGCGTGGGCGGCCGAGATCATCGCGTTCGCCGATCAGGTCGGGGTGTGAGCGGCACCTGATCGCGGGCGAAGGCGACCGCCGCATCCAGGTCATCGAACAGATGATGCCGGTGGCGCAGCGACTCGAGCACGCCCACCCGCGTCACCAAGTTCAGATGCTGCGGCTGCACGCCCTTCACGAGCACCGTGACGCCGCGGCGCTCCAGCGTCTGCACGAGTTCGGCGATCACGCGGGCGCCCGTGGCGTCGATGGCCTGGAGCTGCGACATCCGGATGATGACCACATCCACATCCCGCACCTCGCTCATGGCCGAGAGCATCCGCTCGGCCGCGCCGAAGAAGAGCGAGCCGTCGAGCCGGAACAGGGCGATGTGCTCGTCGCCCGCGCGCGGCGGTCCGGGCAGCGGTTCACGGGTGACTCCACCCGCGCGCGAGAGGGACCGCAGGGCGAAGAACCCGGCCACCGCGACCCCGATGCCGACCGCGACGATCAGGTCGAACGACACGGTGATCAGCGCGGTGAGGAAGAAGACCGCCGTGTCGGAGCGGGTCGATCCGACCACACTGCGCATCGTGGCCAGCGACACCATCCGCGAGGCGGTCACCATCAGCACGCCGGCCAGGGCGGCCAGCGGGATGAGCGACACGATGTTCGCCGCGAGGTAGACGACCACCAGCAGGACAACCGCGTGCACGATGGCGGAAAGACGTGTGCGCCCGCCCGAGCGGACGTTCACGGCGGTGCGGGCGATCGCTCCGGTCGCCGGCATGCCGCCGAAGAACCCGGAGGCGATGGAGGCGAGACCCTGGCCGACTAGCTCCCGATCGGGGTCGTAGGGGCCGGTGTCGGCCAGGGTCGAGCCGACGCGGGCCGAGAGCAGAGATTCGATCGCGGCGAGGGCGGCGACCGCGAAGATCGACCCGGCGAGCCCGGGCAACGCCGACCAGGCGACCGTTGGCAGGTGCGGAGCCGGCAGCGAGTGAGGCAGCGTCCCGATCGCCGGCAGCGACAGCCCCGCCACCGTCACCGCGACGGTGACGACGACGATCGCGATGATCGATCCCGGCACCACCTTCTGCACCCGCGGCGAGAGCAGCATGATCGCCGCCACCACCGCCACGGTCAGAAGCGACCAGCCCGCGACCGGCCACGACGCCGTCGAGAACGACTGCACGGCCGCAACGACGGAGTTGCTGCTCGGCCCCGGCTTGGTCCCGATGGCCGCGGGCACCTGCTGCACGAAGATGATGATGGCGATGCCGAGCGTGAACCCCTCGACCACCGGCCACGGGATGTACGAGACCACGCGCCCGAGCTTGAGCAGCCCGGCGATCAGCACGACCACGCCGGCCAGCACGCTGACCACCACGACCACCCCCGGTCCGTGCGCGGCCACCACCGGCTCGAGCACGACGACCATCGCACCGGTCGGCCCCGAGACCTGGATGTTCGATCCGCCGAACACGGCCGCCACGACCCCCGCGACGATCGCCGTGATCAGACCGCTCTCGGCTCCGGCGCCCGAGCTGACGCCGAAGGCCAGCGCGAGCGGCAACGCGACGATGCCGACCGTCAGACCGGCGAGCAGGTCGCTGCGCCAGGTCCGCCGAAGCAGGGCGTAGTCCGCCCGCCCGGGGAGCAGCGGGCGCCAGTAGTCGCGCACGCCACGGAGCATTGCTCCATCCTTCCGCCCGGGCGCCGCCCACCACCGGGACCAAAGTCCCGTCTTCAGCCTCCCAGGAATCGTCCAGCGAACGCGCAGACACTAGTGCCATGACCGACGGCCCCAAGATCCTGATCGTGGATGACGAACCCAACATCCGCGACCTGCTCACCACCAGCCTGCGCTTCGCCGGCTTCGCTGTACGCGCGGTCGGCAACGGCGCGCAGGCGATCTCGGCCGTGCTCGAAGAGGAACCCGACTTGATCATCCTCGACGTCATGCTGCCCGACATGAACGGGTTCGGCGTCACCAAGCGGCTGCGGGCATCCGGCTACACGGCGCCGATCCTCTTCCTGACCGCCAAGGACGACACCGAGGACAAGATCACCGGTCTCACCGTCGGCGGCGACGACTACGTCACCAAGCCGTTCAGCCTCGACGAGATCGTCGCGCGCATCAAGGCGATCCTGCGCCGCACCATGCACGACGAGGAGGACGCGGTCATTCGCGCGGGCGAGCTCACCATGGACCAGGACACCCACGAGGTCACGGTCGGCCCCGAATCCGTCGAACTCAGCCCGACCGAGTTCAAACTGCTGCGCTACCTGATGCTCAACCCGAACCGCGTGCTCAGCAAGGCGCAGATCCTCGACCACGTCTGGGAATACGACTTCAACGGCGACGCGGGTATCGTCGAGAGCTACATCTCATACCTGCGCCGCAAGCTCGACCAGCACTCCACCGAGCCGATGATCCAGACCAAGCGCGGATTCGGCTACATGCTCAAGGCCGCCAAGGTCTGAGCCCTGGGAGCGCGACCGGGCACCGCTCGACCGCACCCATGACATCGCGCCCATGACATCCGGAAGGCTTCCCGTGGCGGCAGAGCGCGCGACCATGCCGGCCGCCACCATGCACGCCTCGTTCGACCGCTGGTGGAACGGGATCTCGCTGCGCGCCAAGATCACCGGCGTCACGGTGCTGCTGCTCACCTTCGGTCTCGCGGTAGCCGGGGCGGGAACCGTCAGCGTCTTGCGCGGGTACCTGATGGACCAGCGCGACGACCTCGTGAACAACTTCTACGCCCAGGCCCAGCACTACACGGCGGACGCCGTCTCGAGCTGCGCGGTGGCGTACCAACCCAACGGGACGTTGTTCACGGTGCTCGACGCGCGCGGGCGTGTGCAGTGCTCCAACCTGCCCAGCGGCAAGGCGGCGCCCGACACCAGCTCGATGACGCTGTCGTGGGCCACAGCGCTCGACGCCAATGCGAGCACGACCTTGCCGAAGACGACCATCTCGGACAAGACCGGCAAGTCGCACTGGCGGGTCATCGCGGTGCCGATCAACCTGGGCAACGACTCGGACTACAGCACGCTCGTGCTCGGACTGAGCGTCGACGACGTCGACTCCACGGTCTCGCGATTCATGCTGATCTTCTTCGGCTTCGCGCTCGCGGTGGTGGTGTTCGGCGCGGCGACGACCCAGTTGCTGGTCACGAGCACCTTCGCCCCGCTGCGGGACGTGGAGGCGACCGCCGCGCGCTTCGCCGCGGGCGACTACAGCCAGCGACTCGGGGGCGCGACACCCAACACCGAGGTCGGGCGGCTCAACCGATCGCTCAACACCATGCTCGCGCGCATCGACCGGGCGTTCGCCGACCGCCAGAGAACCGTCGAGCAGATGCGTCGCTTCGTCGGCGACGCGAGCCACGAGCTGCGCACCCCTCTCGTCTCGCTCCGCGGCTACGCCGAGCTGTACCGGATGGGCGCCCTCACCAGCCCCGAGGACGTCGCCCAAGCGATGGACCGCATCGAGCGCGAGGCGATCCGGATGGGCGGACTCGTCGAGGACCTGCTCGAGCTGGCCCGGCTCGACGAAGCAAAACCCCTGAAGCTCGAGCCGGTGGACCTGCTGCCCATCGCACAGGATGCCGCCCTCGACGCCACGGCATCCAACCCCCAGCGGGTCGTCACGGTCATCGTGCCCGAGCCGCTCGACACCGATGACGCCGATCTCCCCGCCCGCGAGTCGACCGATGCCTCGGCCGCCGAACCCCTGGCCGCGATCACCGCCACGGGCACGATCTCGTTGACCGGCGCGCTGTCGCGGCTGCGCCGCCGTCGGACGCGCGTCACCGCCGCTCCGCTGCCGGTGTCGCTGCCGATCCCCGATGTCGGGCCGATCGTGCTGGCCGAGGGCAACAAGATCCGCCAGGTGGTCACCAATCTGATGGGCAACGCGATGCGGTTCACTCCGCCCGACAGCCCCATCGAGCTGGCAGTCGAGGTCGACCGAGCCGGGGACTTCGGGCAGCTCTCGGTCATCGATCACGGCGAAGGGATCCCGCCGCAGCTGCGCGAGAAGATCTTCCAGCGCTTCTGGCGGGCCGACACCTCGCGCACGCGCGACACCGGGGGCAGCGGGCTCGGACTCGCGATCGTCGCGGGCATCGTGGCGAACCACAACGGGCACGTCGAAGTCGTCGAGACGCCGGGCGGTGGCGCGACCTTCCGGGTCAGCCTGCCTCTCTTCCACCCCGAGGCCGCCGGAGGCGATTCCTCCACGGATACCGCTCCCCGCGCCGTCGAGGGGTCATCGCGCTCCTAACGTCGGCGGCATGACGCGATACCAAGTGGACAGTGAAGCGGTCGCCGCGGCGACCGGCAACGTGCGAGCAGCCGTGAGCCGCATCCAGGCGGAGGTGAGCGGACTGCACGCTCAGCTCGCGAACCTCCAGTCCTCGTGGACCGGCCAGGCCGCGACCGCCTTCCAGGGCGTGGTCGGCGACTGGAAGGCCACGCAGCAGCGGGTCGAGCAGAGCCTCGCCGAGATCAACGCGGCGCTCTCGCAGGCGGGGCAGCTCTACGCCGAGGCGGAGTCGCAGAACGCCCGGTTGTTCACGCGGTAGCGTGCGGTGCGGCGGCGCTGCTGCTGCCAGGCCCACCAACGACCCGAGGACGGGAACGCCGCCTTGACTCGGGTCGGACGCCAGGCGCGAGCTTCGACAACCGCCGTTGTAGGTGGGTGAGGTGGTCGGTGGGTAGCGTGAGGGCGTGGCTGTTCGACGGGGTGCTCGCGTGGTGGCGACGGTCGTCGACGTGGTGTGCATGGTCCCGTGGATCGGGGTGGTCGCCGCGGCGGGCGCCGTGCTCTGGACGAGCGGGTTCACGCGCAGTTTCGACGCGGGAGCCGCCAACATCGTCGGATTCGTCACGCTCATCGTGCCGATCACCATCACGGCATCAGGATTCGAGGGCTCGGCGCGGCACGCCACCCCCGGCAAACGGCTGCTGCGCCTGCGCGTCGACCGCTGGAGCGGAGGCGGCGCCGGGTTCGGCCGTTCGCTGCTGCGTAACGGGATCAAGTACGCGCTGCCGTGGGAGCTGGGTCACACGGCCGTCTTCGCGCTGTTCGGTGCGACCTCGGCACCGTCCGCGTCGACGGTGATCGTGCTGGTGGGCGCCTACGGCCTTCCGCTGCTGTCGCTCGCACTGCTCTTCGTCAACGGCGCATCGCTGCACGATCGGATCGCCGGAACGCAGGTCGTGACGGAGGATCCCGAGCTCGGCGGCGATACCCATGACGACGACGACCGGGACGATGCCGTCCGGGTGCGGGAGAACAACGGCTCGTGAGAACGACGAAGCGGGCGGCCCCTCCTAAGAGGAACCGCCCGCTGTCGTGATGTGACCTGTTGTCGGCGCTCAGTGTTCGATGAACACCCTGCGGCTCACGCCGAAACACGGCGCCGAATCGCCAAGGGCGATCCAACACACGTTTCGCACGCCGGCATGAGACTTCTAATCGCCAGAGGCGATTAGAAGTCCATGCCGCCCGTCGGGTCGCCGGCCGGAGCCGCGGACTTCTCGGGCTTGTCGGCGACGACGGCCTCGGTGGTGAGGAAGAGCCCGGCGATCGACGCGGCGTTGAGCAGCGCGGAGCGGGTGACCTTCACCGGGTCGTTGATGCCGGCGGCCAGCATGTCGACGTACTCGCCGGTCGCGGCGTTGAGGCCCTGACCGACGGGGAGGTTGCGCACCTTGTCGACGACGACGCCCGGCTCCATGCCGGCGTTGAGCGCGATCTGCTTGAGCGGCGAGTCGATCGCCACCTTCACGATGTTCGCGCCGGTCGCCTCGTCGCCCTTGAGCGCCTTGACGGCCTTGCCCTCGAACGCGGTCTTGCCGGCCTGGATCAGCGCGACGCCACCACCGGCGACGATGCCCTCCTCCACGGCGGCCTTCGCGTTGCGCACGGCGTCCTCGATGCGGTGCTTGCGCTCCTTGAGCTCGACCTCGGTCGCGGCCCCGGCCTTGATGACCGCCACACCGCCGGCGAGCTTCGCGAGGCGCTCCTGGAGCTTCTCGCGGTCGTAGTCGCTGTCGGTGTTCTCGATCTCGGCACGGATCTGCTTGACACGTCCGGCGATGGCCGAGGCCTCGCCCGCGCCCTCGATGATCGTGGTCTCGTCCTTGGTGACGATGACCTTGCGCGCCTGGCCGAGCAGGTCGAGGGTGGCGTTCTCGAGCTTGAGACCGACCTCCTCGCTGATGACCTGGCCGCCGGTGAGGATCGCGATGTCCTGCAGCTGGGCCTTGCGGCGGTCGCCGAATCCGGGGGCCTTGACGGCCACCGACTTGAAGATGCCGCGGATCTTGTTGACGACCAGGGTCGCGAGAGCCTCGCCATCCACGTCTTCGGCGATGATGAGCAGCTGCTTGCCGGCCTGGATGACCTTGTCGACGATCGGCAGCAGATCCTTGATATTCGAGATCTTGCTGTTGACGATCAGGATGTACGGGTCTTCGAAGACCGCCTCCTGGCGCTCCGGGTCGGTGACGAAGTACTGCGACAGGAACCCCTTGTCGAAGCGCATGCCCTCGGTGAGCTCGAGCGTGGTGCCGAAGGTGTTCGACTCTTCGACGGTGACGACGCCCTCCTTGCCCACCTTGTCGATAGCCTCGGCGATCAGGGCGCCGATCTCGGTGTCGCCGGCCGAGATGGATGCGGTGGCCGCGATCTCGTCCTTGGTCTCGATCTCCTTGGCGTTGCTCACAAGCTCGGCGATGACGGCCTCGACGGCCTTCTCGATTCCGCGCTTCAGGCTGATCGGGTCGGCGCCGGCCGCGACGTTGCGCAGGCCCTCGCGCACGAGCGCCTGGGCGAGCACGACCGAGGTGGTCGTCCCGTCACCCGCGACGTCGTCGGTCTTCTTGGCGACCTCCTTGACGAGCTCGGCACCGATCTTTTCGTACGGGTCGTCGAGCTCGATCTCCTTGGCGATCGAGACGCCGTCGTTCGTGATCGTGGGGGCGCCCCACTTCTTCTCGAGCACGACGTTGCGGCCGCGCGGGCCCAGGGTGACGCGCACGGCGTCAGCCAGGATGTTCAGGCCGCGCTCGAGGCCGCGCCGGGCCTCTTCGTCGAAAGCAATGATCTTTGCCATAGGTGTGTGTCGTCCCTCCCGGACGTGGAACCGAACTGGTGAGCACACGCCGACCACCGGATGACGGGGGCGGGCTCTTAGCACTCACAACGCGCGAGTGCCAGAGATCATTCTGGCACTCGGCATGCGGGAGTGCAAGCGCACTCCGGCGCCGCCCGGGCGAACTGGGCGAGCGCTCTTGAGGCCAACGGAAGGCGGCCGCGGGCGGCATCCGTCGAGCGCGTGACGGATGCCGCATCCGCGGCCAGACGATGTTCCGCCCCGCCCAACGGGCCGTCTGTGGGCGAGACTATCGGGACCGTCGATCCGTGCCGGGGAGGCACGCTCAAGGAGGCGCGCTCAAAGAGACGTGCTCAGGAGCGCTCGCCTAGCTCGCTATGGCGATGCGTGACCCTGACGGGTCACGCGGGCTTGTAGTCGTCGCCGAGGACGATCGTGACGGGAGCACCGGGGTAGGCATCCGAGAGCTGGATCGTTCCCACCCCGAGCAGCACGACCATGCCGCGCGCGATCCCCTCGAACGCGGACGAGCTGTAGTAGACGACGGTGGTCTTCTCCGACCGCACCGTTGCGTTGGCGCGCGCCGGATCGGGCCAGCCCGCGGCCTTGATGGCGTCGCCCGCCTTGTCTTGCGCCCCATCCAACTTCGAGGCGTTCAGCACCGAGATGGAGAGGTTGAGCTTGGGGTCGACCTTGGTCGGATCGGTCACGGCTTCGGCCGTCGGGGTCGCGCTGAAGGTCGGTCCCGCCGACTGGCTGGGCCCGCCCGCGAAGGGAAGGTCGAGCTTGAAGTTGGGGTTCATCAGTGACAGTCCGAAGAGACCGGCCACCACGAGCACCGCGGTCGCGAGCACGGCAGCCGAAGCGGATCCACAGCCGAGCCCGCGGCGGGCGGGGGCGCGGTGCGCGCCGACGCGCGCGAGATCCGTCGGGATGTCGTCGAACTGATCCGGGGGGAAGCTGGCCATTTAGTCGGTGCGGTCCTGGGTGTCGATGCGGAAGGTTCGAGCGGCACGGGATCGGGTGCGGGCATCACGCAGACGCTGCAACCGGCGGACGAGCAGAGGATCGTGCCGCAAGGCGGCCGGCGAATCGATCAGCACGTACAGCATCTGATAGTACCGGGCAGGTGGCAGTGCAAACTCTGTGAGGATCGCGGCCTCCTTCGCCCCCACCCGCGCGGCCCAGGAACGCTCGAAGTCGAGCAGCCGCATGTCGAGTTCGCTCAAACCCGTCGGCGGCGGGTCCTGCGGGGCTCCAGCCGGGATCGTTCCTGCCATTCGTCGAGCGTATGCGGAGCCTGGCGCGACGCCGGGTTGCCTCGCGGGGGTTGCCGATCTCGACGCGAGTCGCTCTCGGGTCGGCTCAGCAGCGTCTCAGCCGAGCCACGACACGCGATCGCCGTGGGGGCCGGCGTGGGCGATCGGCTCCCCGTCCACGGCGAGCACGAAGGGGGTGGGATGCGGCGCGCTCCGGCCCTGCATGGCCGCGGCCACCCCGGGCAGAACGCGGGCGCCCTCGAAGGTGAGCAGGTGCGCTCCGAGGTGGGATGCGGCATCCACGATCGCGTCCCGCTGCGTGGCGGGCAGGTACACCAGGGTTCCGAGTGAGGCGACCACCGGCACCGCGTCCGGGGCCTGGGCGCGGGCCGCGGCGACGAGCTCCGGAAGCGCGGCGAGCGCGTCGCCCGCGATGACGAACGGCGGATCATCCCGGACGGCCTCGATCGCGGCGAGCAGGCGCGCGCGGCGCTCTGGCCGATCGGGAGGCAGCAGCGCCTCGAGCCAGCGCACGTCGTCGGCGTCGGTCACGTCGAGGGGCGCGAGGTCGACACCTCTGCGCCACACGATGTCGGGCATGCGGGTCGGCGGGGCACCGACGCCGGTCGTCGTCGTGGTGAGCAGGGGTGCGCCGCCGCCGATCGCGGGTGCGTCGTCGAAGCGATACGAGTAGCGGTCGAGCGCGAGGCACAGTCCCGCGGCGGCGCCGAGCTCGACAAGGGCGATGGGGCGCGGATCGGCGGCGGTGATCCTGTCGAGTCCGATCAGCAGGGGGATGCAGCGTCCCACCTCGTTCGTCTGCGTGCGGCGGGTGCGGGCGGCATCCTCGATCGCGGGCCAGTGCTCGATGACCCACTGCCGCCACGTCGGATCCGCGACCGCGGGCGCCCCGCACCAGGCGGCCACCGAGAACAGCAGCGAGGGCTGCCGGTGCTCGTTCGGCAGGCGGTCGATCAATTCGAGCAGTCCCGGGTCATGGGCGACCGTGCGTGCCCACGCAACCTGTAACTCCGACGTGGCCGCGAGCTCGACGGCCGCGCGCTCGTACCAGTCGGCGGTTGCGCTCACCGTCACATCCTGTCGTCTGCGAACGTCTCGTGCGCAACTCGGGTTGAATGGGGGCATGAGCGAGCCGACCCAGAAGACCGACGCCGAATGGCGCGCCGAGCTCAGCCCGGAGCGCTACGCGGTGCTGCGCCAGGCCGCCACGGAGCGCGCGTGGTCGGGCGAGTTGCTCGACGAGAGTCGCTCGGGGCTGTACACGTGCGCCGCCTGCAACGCCGAGCTCTTCAAGAGCGGCACCAAGTTCGACTCCGGATGCGGCTGGCCCAGCTTCTACGACTCGGTGAATCCGGATGCCGTGGAACTCATCGAAGACACCTCGCTCGGCGTGGTCCGCACCGAGGTGCGCTGCGCCGCCTGCGGCTCGCACCTCGGTCACGTCTTCGATGACGGATTCGGCACGCCGACCGGGCTGCGCTACTGCATGAACTCATTGGCGCTGGGATTCGCGCCCGAGGGTGACTGAACCCGCTGCGGCGGCCGCCTCCCACACCACGAAGAAGGCGGCGCACCCACCGGCAAATGGATGCGCCGCCCTCGTTCTCGGTTCAGCCGATTACCCGGCAGCGCCCGCCGGCGTCGTCGTCGGCGTGATGCCGAGCTTCTTCAGCGCAACCTCCACGTAGGCGTTGGTGAAGGTGTCGGCGTAGCTGATGCTCGAGGTGTCGACTCCGAGGGTGTTCTGCATGGCGAAGACCGTCTTGGGGCCGCCGGCCGGCATCAGTCCATCGGGAAGGAACTGTCCCTTGTCAGCGGCGAGAGCCTTCACGTAGTCCGCCTTGCTGATGGTGGCGTTCTCGACGAACGACTGCGGCAGCTTGTCGGCGATGTCCTGCGCGCTGTGCGTGCTGATCCAGTTCATCGTCGCCGTCAGTGCGGTGACGACGCTCTGCACCTCGCTCTTGTGGGAGCTCACCCACGACGCCTGGGCCAGCAAGCCGGCCGCCGGGAAGGCTCCGCCCAGTGCCGCATTCGCACCATCGGTGGTGGCGAGGTCGATGGCCGAGGTCGCGAGCTTCTGGTTCTCGAGCGCTCCCACGGTCGGCTGCGTGGTCATGACGCAGTCGGCGCTGCCGCGCTGGATGGCGGCGATCGCCGTCGCTCCGGCGCCCACCGCGATCGTCTTGTAGTCGGTCTTCTTCAGACCCGCCTTCGAGGCGATGAACTGGGTCAGTTCATCGGTGCCTGAGCCGAGGTCGGTCACCCCGACGGTCTTGCCCTTGAGGTCGGCACCCGACGACACACCGGCCTTCGGGTTGCACATGATCCGCTCGCCCGGGGCGCCGGACAGCTGGACCACGTCGATGACCTTCTTGCCCTTCACCTGGAAGTCGATGGTGTGGATGTACCAGGCGCCGGCGAAATCGACCTGTCCGGATGCCATGGCATCCTCGGCGCCGACGCCGCCGTTCTGCTCGGTCGAGAGCTCGACGTTCACGCCGTACTTCTTGTAGAACCCGAGGTTCTGGGCCAGCTGGTAGGGAAGGTAGATCTGCTTGTCGATGCCGCCGACCATCAATTTGACGGTGGGCAGTGGAGCGTTCGCGGTGGAGCTGCTCCCGGACGGGGTGGCGCTGCTGCAGCCGGTGAGGCCGAGCGATACGGCGGCCGCCGCTGCCAGGGCGACAGCGACGATGCTGTGCTTCTTCATGGATGTGCTTCCTTTCTCGGTGCCGGTGGATTCCGGCGGTCTGGGGGTGGGGAGGGGTGGCGCCGGCGCTGGGTCTGGTCAGATAACCGAGGCCTCGGAGCGCGACGGCGGACGCCACTTGAGCACGACGCGCTCGAGGAGCGTGATGAGGTACTCCGCCCCGAGCGTGACGACGGCCATGATCACCATGCAGGCGAACACGGTGTCGGGGTCGAAGTGCCCCTGTGCCTGACTGATGAGCAGGCCCATGCCTGCCGTGGCGCCCAGCACCTCGGCGACGAGCGCGCCGATGATGGCGAATCCGAACGCCGTGTGCAGGCTGGCGATGATCCAGGTCATCGCCGACGGGATGGTGACGTGCCGCGCCACCTGCAGCCGCGACGCACCGAGCACGCGCACGTTCGCTACCAGGCCCGGATCCACTTCGCGCACGCCCTGATACGCGTTGAAGAAGACCGCGAAGAAGACGAGCACGGCGGCCAGCAGGATCTTGGGGAAGATGCCGAGCCCGAACGCCACGATGAAGATCGACCCGAGCACGATGCGCGGGATCGAGTTGAGGATCTTGATGTAGGGGCTGAGGACGTCCGAGAGATAGCGGTTGGATCCGAGCAGGATCCCGAGGACGATCCCGGTGACGGTGCCCAACAGCATCCCGAGCAGCGCCTCCTGGACCGTGACCCAGAGGTTCTCCCAGATGCTGCCGAACGCTGTGCCCTGGGTGAAGAGCACGACCAGTGAGTTCCAGATGCCGCTGGGTTGTCCGAAGAAGAACTTGTCGACCCATCCGACGGCGGTGAACCACTGCCATCCACCCAGCACGATGACGACGACCGCGGCGCGGCCGATCCACACCAGTGCGGTCCGACGAGAACGATCCGCCTGGGACTTGGCGCGAAGAGCGGCCTCGCTCTGCGGCACGGGGAGCTCACCGTCGACGTCCCGGAGCTGCGTGCGCACGGAGGCGGTCGACGGCGGGATCACGTAGCTGCCCGTCCGATTGACGGCGTTCATGCGGCCACCTTCGCGGTCTGCGCGTACGCGCGGTCGACCTCGTCTTTGAGCGACTCCCAGATCTGTGTCTGGAGCTCGATGAACCGCTTCTCGTGCCGCAGGGTCTGCACGTCGCCTCGCGGCCGGGGGAGGTCGATGTCGAAGACCTCCTTGATGGTCCCTGGGCTGCTCGTCATGATCGCGACCCGGTCCGCGAGCGCAACGGCCTCATCGAGGTCGTGCGTGATGAAGAGCACAGAGGGGCGGGTCTGCTCCCACAGCTCCAAAAGCTCGGTCTGCATGATCGCCTTGGTCTGCACGTCGAGCGCCCCGAACGGCTCGTCCATGAGCAGGATGCGCGGTTCGTTGATGAGGGCGGCCGCCATGGCGACGCGCTTGCGCATGCCTCCGGACAGCTGATGCGGGTACCGGTCCTCGAAGCCCGAGAGGCCCACCCGGCGCAGCCAGTCGCGAGCCAGGTCGATCGCTTCGCGCTTCGGAGTCCCGAGGAGCACGGGGCCGATTGAGACGTTCTGCAGCACGGTCTTCCACGGGAAGAGCGAGTCCGATTGGAACATGTAGCTGACACCGTTGGTGATGGTGTCGACGACACGACCGCCGACCTGCACCGAGCCGGCGCTGGGCCTCTCGAGGCCCGAGACCTGCGCGAGCGTCGTCGACTTTCCGCAACCGGTCGGTCCGACGATGGCGCAGAACTGGCCGGCTTCGACGGTCAGGTTGACGTCGTGGATCGCCGTGAAGACCTCGCCCTTGGGCGTCAGGAATCGCTTGGTGAGCGAGACGATGTCGATGCGAGCGGCATCGTCGGCGGCTGTGTGAGTGGATGCGAGGGTGGGAATCGCGTTGCCCATGGTGACCTCTCTGTCATCTCGGGTGGTGAGATCAGATGCTGCCGCCGGGAGCAGCGCGCTGTCGCGCTTCTGCGGAATGCGCACGTTGTGCGCGTTCTCGGCGGGTTCTGCTCATTCCGCTCACGGCCGCGAGTGGGACAATCACGCATGATGCGATGGCGGATCAGGAAGCTCTCGAGCCAGATACTGCTGGCTCAGTTGGCGATCCTCACGGTCGCCACGGCGGTGGGGTTCCTCCTGTTCGCGACGACCGTGCGCACAAACCTCGACCAGGACTATCAAGCCCGGGCTGCCGCCATCGCGCTGAGCGTCGCGCAGAACGGCTCGGTGCAGGGCTGCATGGCCAGCGGGGCACCCTCGTGCCAGTCGGCGCTGCAGGATCTGGCCACCAGAACCGCGAAGGCGACCGGGGCCGCCTACGTCGTCCTCATCGACACGCACCGTGTGCGGCACACGCATCCGCATCCGGATCTGATCGGGCAGAAGGTCAGCGAGCCTCTGATCGCTCGGGACGGCAAGGTGCACCTCGGCACCGACTCGGGCGCCACGGGGATCAACGCGAATGCTCGGGCACCTCTGTACTCGACGAATGGCGTGTTCATCGGCGAGGTCTCCGTCGGCATCACCGAGTCGTCGGTCTCCCAGGAGGTGCTCGCGCAGCTGCCGTCCTATGCGGTCTGGTTCGCGGTGACCTTCGGCATCGGCACCATCGCCTCCTTCGGGCTCGCCAGCCTGATGAAGCGACGGACCTTCGGGCTGGAGCTCGACGAGATCGCTCGCCTGCTCCAGGAGCGGGAGGCGACCCTCCACGGCATCCGCGAGGGCGTGATCGCCGTCGATCCCGCGGGCCGGATGAGCGTCATCAACGACGAGGCAACCCGCCTGTTGCACCTACCCGATGGCGCCGTCGGCCGCCGGGTGACCGACGTCGTGCCGCACGGGCCGGTCCACGACCTGCTCACCGGGATCAGCCCCGTGCAGGACGAGATCATCCTCACGGCGGATCACTGGCTCGTGATGAGCCGGATGCCCGTCATCCTCGCCGGTCGACCGCACGGCGCGGTGGTCACCTTCCAGGACCGCACCGCGCTGGAGGGCTTGGCCCGGGAACTCGACGGCGAGCGCAGCTTCACCGAGTCGCTTCGAGCTCAGCAGCACGAGTTCTCGAACCGCATGCACGCCATCGCGGGGCTGCTCGAACTCGGGCATCCCGACGAAGCGCTGGACTTCATCAACGAGGTGCGTGGGACGGCAGCCGACCTCGATCAGACGCTGCGCACCCACATCGGCTCGCCGCAGATCGTCGGACTTCTTCTGGGCAAGGCGGCCGAGGCCAGCGAACGCGGGATCGAGCTCGTCATCGGCGACACGACACGACTCGGAGAGGCGCCGTTCCGCGTCCAGGCACTGACCACCATCCTGGGCAATCTCATCGACAACGCCTTCGACGCCCTTGAAGGGCGGCCCGCCCCTCGGCGAGTCCGAGTGGAGGTCATCGAGGCGGCCGATGCGATCCGCGTCGAGGTGAGCGACAACGGACCGGGGATCCCGCGTCGACTGACGAACGACATCTTCGAGCGCGGATTCACCACCCGTCGGCGCTCGCTGGTGCGCCACTCCGGGCTCGGCCTGTCGCTGGTCCGACGCGCAGTCGAGCAGGCCAACGGCACGATCGAGGTCTCGAAGGGGCCAGGAGCGACCTTCGTCGTGACCATTCCGACGACGACTCCGGGTGTGCGAACGACACCCGTCACGTCCCGGGTCGCGCCGTGAACCCGGACCTCGACGTCCTCGTCGTGGACGACGACTTCCGGGTCGCGGCCGTGCACAAGGGCTTCGTCGAGCGGGTACCGGGATTCCGGGTCGTCGGCGTGGCCCATACCGCCGCCGCGGCTCTGGAGCAGGCCACGACTCTCCACCCCGATGTGGTGCTGATGGATGTCTACCTGCCAGACGGGGACGGTCTGCAGGTGCTGCGACTGCTGCAAGAGCTGCCCGACGCGCCGACCGCGTTGGTGATCTCGGCAGCGAGCGACGCGACGGCCGTGAAGTTCGCGATCCAGCTGGGCGCCGCCCATTACCTGGTCAAGCCGTTCGGATTCCGGGCCCTCGCCGACCGTCTGGAGGCGATCCGCGAGACGCACGGGCGGCTTCACGCCTGGCCTCTCGAGCCGACGCAGCAGGATGTGGACCGACTGTTCCAGGAGTTGCACCGCTCGGCCGACGAGCAGGAGGTCGACGGAACGCGCCTGGCTCCGACCCTGACCAGCATCCTCAGCGAGATCCGCGCCTCCTCGGGAAGCCTGTCTGCCTCGGAGGTCGCGCAGCGGATCGGGATCAGCCGGGCGACCGCGCAACGCTACCTCGCCCAACTCGAGCAGTCGCAGCTCGTGTCGATGGAGCTGCGCTACGGGGCGACCGGTCGGCCCGAGCACCGCTACGCGATCCGTCAGCTCGGCGCGCGGAGCCGTCGGCCCTCTGCTGAATAGCGCCGGGCCCGACCTCGCGCCGGGATCGCCGCGATCAGCACGGACACCAGCGTGAGCCCGGCCCCGACGACCGTGATCGCCGCGATGGCGTGCGATTGCACGGGCGCGATCAGATCGAACAGCACAGCCGTGACCAGCTGGCCGGACAGAACGGCGAGCCCCATGAGCAGCACGCCCGTTCTGCGCACGATGATCGCCTGCGCCGCGATGAAGACGCAGCCGATCGCGCCACCCAGATAGAGCCAGGGGCTCGTCGGCAGGTGGGTCGGCCACCCCGCGATCGCGAGGCGGATCACCGCCGCGATCAGCAGCACGACCACACCCAGGGCGAAGTTGATGAAAGTCGCCGTGAAGGCGGACCCCGCGATCCCCCGCACCTGGCTGTTCGCGGCGCCCTGCCATCCAACGCCTGCTCCGACCAAGAACGGTGCCACCAGGATCCAGAACGGGAGCGAGCCGCGCACCTCCGGCGAGGCGGCCAGGATCACCGCGATCACCGCGAGCGCCGCCCCCAGCAATCGCGGCCAGCTGACCGGACGCGACGGGAGAGTGCCGATCCCGCGTCGATCGATGAGCAACGAGCTCGTGGTCTGCCCGGCGACCACTCCGACCGTGAACAGGGCGACACCGATGAGGCCCACCACCAGCGATTGGGTGAGCACGAAGAAGGCACCCGCCGCCCCACCGGTGAGATACCACCAGGGGATGCGGCCCGTCCGCACGGCATCGGCGACCTGCACGAGGCCTCGACGGCCCGGTCGCCAGAAGATGCTCGCCAGCGCGAGGATCACGAACCCCGATCCGAACGAGATGAGCGCCGCCACGAACCCGTCGCCGAGCTGCAGCCCGAGTTGCCCGTTGATGCGCGACTGGAGCGCGACCAGCACTCCCGAGCCGAACGAGGCGACCAGCAGCAGGGCGGTGCGCATCGGGCGCGCGGGCGGGGTCGACATCGGTCCCACGCTATCGGCTCGGTAAGCTCGTCACTGTTTCGCCCTGTTAGCTCAGTTGGCCAGAGCACCGCTCTTGTAAAGCGGGGGTCGTCGGTTCGAATCCGACACGGGGCTCCGTGAACGCGGTTCGCACTGTCCGGCTGCCGACCAGAATGGACCCATGGCGAACTCGGCCGCACCGCGCTGGACGCAACGGCGACGGGTGACGATTGTGCTCATCCTGAATGCGGCGCTGATTCTCGGGCTCGTGCTCGTCGCGGTCATCTCGCACTCGGTGAGCGTGTTCGCCGCCGCGGGCGACACGGTCGGGGACTGCGTCGGACTCGGTCTGGGGCTCCTCGCGATCGCGCTCCGCGACCGGAACCCCGACCACCTGCACGCGCAACTCCCGATCGCGATCGCCGCGCTGGTGAACTCGGCGCTGCTGCTGGCCGTGACCGCGTCGGTCGTCGTCGAGTCGATCGACCGACTCCGGCTCGGCTCGCCCGCGGTCGAACCTCTTCCGATGCTGATCGTCAGCCTGGCCACGCTGGTCGTGCTGCTCTCAGGCGCGGCCGTGCTCGGACGGTCGGCGGCGGGCGAAGACATCCACATGCGCTCGGTGCTCCTGGATGCCCTGGCCGACTCGGCAGCGGCCGCTGGCGTCGCCGTCGCGGCGGTCGTCATCCTCGTGACGGGTGGACTGTACTGGCTCGACCCGGTGCTGGCGCTGGCGATCTCGCTAGTGATTGCGGTCGCCGCCATCCGGCTCGCGGTGAAGTCGATCGGCGCCCTTCGAGGCCGCGACGTGGAAATCGATGACGACTGATCCCGCCGAGCCAGGTTCCGCCACGCAATCCCGCGAGCGCCGGCTGCGCCGCGCCTGCTTCGTGCTCGAGGGGATCACTCTGCGGGACACCCGGGGACCAAGGTCCTAGCGCGGCGCGCGGAGCCCGGCCATCCTGAGACGATGCGCCCGCGCCCCGGCTCCCTGCCCGATGTCTCCGACGCGGCGCCCGGCCGTCGCCAACGTCTCAATCGCGCGCTGCGGGTGCTCGGGCCCGGCCTGATCACCGGTGCGGCCGACGACGACCCCTCGGGCATCGCCACCCACTCGCAATCGGGCGCGCAGTACGGCTTCCAGATCCTCTGGACGGTGGTCTTCACCCTGCCGCTGATGATCGCCGTGCAGGAGGCGTGCATGCGCATCGGCGCGGTGACCGGGCAGGGACTCGCCGCGGTGGTGCGCCGCACCTACTCGCGCAAGGTGCTCTACCCCGTGGTCCTGCTGGTGGTCGCGGCCAACTGCCTGAACATCGGGTCGGACCTGGGCGCGATGGCCGCCAGCGCGCAGCTGCTCATCCCGGGCGCGCCGATCCTGCCGCTGGCGATCGGGTTCGCCATCGTCATCGTGGTGCTCGAGGTGTTCGTGTCGTACCGGGTCTACATCCGCGTGCTCAAGTGGTTGTCGCTCGCGCTGTTCGCCTACGTCATCACCGCGTTCTTCGTGAACGTGCCGTGGAGCGACGCGCTGCTGGCCACCGTGGTGCCGAAGATCCAATTCAACGGCTCGTTCCTCTACCTGCTGGTCGCGGTGCTGGGCACGACGATCTCGCCGTACATGTTCTTCTGGCAGGCGAGCAATGTCGTCGAGGACGAGATCTCGGAGAATCGCAAGGACGATGACGGGTCGACGGCGGCCCCGCGCATCTCGGCCGGCTACCTGCGCCGACTGCGCGTCGACACGGTGATCGGCATGCTGTTCGCGAACCTGATCGCCTGGTTCATCATGCTGGTCGGCGCCGTCGTGCTTCAGGCTGGCGGGATCACCACCATCTCGAGCGCCGCCCAGGCGGCCGCGGCCCTCCGGCCCCTCGTCAACACCTTCCCGAACGCCGGACTGCTGGCCGAGATCATCTTCGCGGTGGGGGTGGTCGGGGTCGGGCTGATGAGCGTGCCGGTGCTGGCCGGCTCGTCGGCGTACGCGATCGCCGAGACCTTCGGATGGCGCGAGGGCCTGTCACGCCGCTTCCGGCAGGCGCGCGGCTTCTACATCACGATCATCTTGGGGACGGTGGTCGGGATGACGTTCAACTTCCTCGGGATCAACCCGATCCAGGCGCTGGTGGCCACCGCCGTCTTCAACGGACTGGTCGCCGTGCCGCTGATCTTCGTCATCATCCGGGTCTCGGCACGTGCCGACGTGATGGGCGAGTTCCGCACGCGCTTCTGGTCGAAGCTCGGGCTGTGGATCACGTTCGTGGTGATGGCGGCCGCCGCAGTGACCCTGCTCGTCTCGCTGTGGGCGTGATCCGGCGTCGCGTGGTACGCACTCGGGCCGCCTAGTCCCGTCGGGCGCCGTAGACCGCGGCCTGCGTGCGCCGTTCCATGCCGAGCTTCGCCAGCAGCCCCGAAACGTAGTTCTTGACGGTCTTCTCGGCGAGGTCGAGCCGCTCGCCGATCTGACGGTTGGTGAGGCCGTCCGCGATCAGTCCGAGCACCTGCCGCTCGCGCAGGGTGAGGTCGGGCGCGTCCGGGACGGACGCCGACGACGTCGGCGCCTGCGCCTGCGCGGTCAGGGCATCCACCACCTTGTCGGTGATGGCCCGGGTGATCAGGGTGCGGCCCGCGGCCACCGCGCGGATGCTCTCGATCAGCTTCTGACCGCGGATGTCTTTCAGCACGTATCCGCTCGCCCCGGCGAGCACCGCGGCGTAGCTGGCCTGGTCGTCGTCATAGGCGGTGAGCATGATGCACCGCATGTCGGGATGCGCCGACAGGATGCTGCGGCACAGATCGATCCCGTTGCCGTCGGGGAGCCGCACATCGAGCACGACGAGGTCGGGCAGCGTGGCGGCCACTCGACCGAGCGCCTGCTGCACCGTGGACGCCTCGCCCACCACCTCGAGGTCGCGTTCGGCGTCGATGATGTTGGCGATCCCGCGGCGGACGATCTCGTGATCGTCGACCAAGAAGACCCGAGTGGTCATGACGTCTCCTCCGAAGGGGCTAGCAGAGCGGTCCAGCGCAGCCGCGTCCCGCCCGATTCTCGGCCGAGCAGCTCGAACTCGCCCCCGTGCCGCTCCGCACGGGCGCGCAGATTGGCCGTTCCGCTGGAGCGGCGCGACGCGTGCGACATCCCTCGTCCGTCGTCGTCCACCGTCACGATCACCCCCGCGTCATCCACGACGATCGCCACATCGGCGGTGCGAGCGGAGGCGTGACGCGCGACGTTGGCCAGTCCCTCGCGCACGACCGCCACCACGTCTTCGGCGAGCTCCCCCTCGATCAGCAGGTCGACCGGACCGCTGAAGGTGAGCCGAGGAGCGCTGGCGAGGCCGGCCGACGACTCCGCGACGACGTCGAGCACGCGGTGGCGGAGCGCGGGCGCACCCGACGAACGCGAGCTCAGGGTGAACACCGCTGTCCGGATCTCGGAGATGGCCGCGTCGATCGCCGCCACCTGCTCCGCGATGGCCGCCCTCGTCGATTCGGGGGCGGTCGACGCGATCGCCTGCAAGGTCATTCCCGAGCCGAACAGGCGTTGGATGACGTGGTCATGCAGGTCGCGGGCGATGCGGTTGCGATCCTCGACGAGTTCGAGCCGCTGACGATCGGCACGCCCGCGCGCGAGTTCGATCGCCACGCTCGCCTGCCGGGCGAAGTCGGAAGCCATCTCGAGCTCGGCGGGAGTGAAGCCAGCGCCACCCTCAGCGCGAGAGATGGTCAAGGCCCCCAGCGGCCGCTCGAACGCCAGCAGCGGGAGCGCGACCGTGAGCCCCCGCATCGGCTCTTCTCCGGCGGCCTCCTGCACATCGGTGGAGACCGCCACCTGACCGGATTCCAGTGCCGCGCCGACCAGCGATCCGGCGGACGGATAGCGGCGGGCGACCAGCTCGGCCGAGTTCTCGCCGCGCGCCGTGTCGACCAGGAGCGTTTCGTCGTCGACCGGCACCACCACGCAGACCAGGTCGGCATCGATCACCGAGGCGACGCGATCGGCGACCACTCCGAGCACGTCATCCGACGCACCGGAGAGCAGCGCCGAAGTGACCTCGGCGAGTGCCGCGCTCCAGCGCTGCCGTCGACGTGACTCATCGAACAGCCGCGCGTTGTCGATGGCGATCCCCGCCGTCGCGGCGAGCGCGGCGATCAGCTCCTCGTCCTCCTGGGTGAACTCGCCCCCGGCAGGATTGGTGAGGTACAGGTTGCCGTAGACCTCGTCACGCACGCGGATCGGGACCCCGAGGAATCCGTCCATCGTCGGGTGATGGTCCGGAAATCCGGCCGAACGCGGGTCTTCGTGCAGGTGAGCGAGGCGGATCGAGCGGCGCTCGTCGATGACGGCGCCGAGCAGGCCGCGACCCTCGGGGAGGTGCCCGATCCGGTCGGCGTCGCTCTGCGGCATCCCGACGTGGATGAACTGCTCGAGGTGGCCGTCGGGTGAGATCACGCCGAGTGCGCCGTACTGCGCGGTCACCAGCGAGACAGCGGCCTCGGCGATACGGCGAAGCACCTGCGAGAGCTCGAGCTGTTCGACGACGGCCCGATTCGCCTGGAGCAGGCTGCGGAGGCGGCCCTGGGTCGACAGCACCTTCTCGGCGCGCTCGACGAGCTCGCCGATGCTGCGTTCGAACTCCGACCGCGGGCCGTCTGGGAAGGAGATGCGTTCGCCGGTCTCGGACACCACACCTCCCTTCGACGCAGCCGAGCTTATCCCCGCCGACCGCCATGGGACCTATGGCCTAAGTCGCACCGCCATCGCACACGCACACTGGCCGAACGGAAAGGAAGGGCGATGGCAAGCAGGTATGTGGTAGCCGTCGATGGGTCGCGACCCTCGGCGGCGGCGCTGCGCTGGGCCGTCGCTCGATCCGCGACCCATCGCGTCCCGCTCGTGCTCGTCCATGTTCTCGAGGAGGCCCCCGAGGGTGACGACATCGAGGCCGCGGACGACGAGGAGACCCGCACCGGCGTCCGTCTGCTCGCCGAGACGGTCGCCCGGCTCGAGGCGGAGCACCCCGAGCTCGTCGTCAGCACCCGGCTGCTCGGCGGCCAGGTGCCGCGCGCGTTGGCCGCCTTCGTGGAACCGGACGACCTGCTGGTGATCGGCACCGGGAAGACCGGATTCCTGCACGGTCGTGTGCTGGGCTCACGAAGCGTGCAGATCGCGATGGCGGCGCCCTGCGCGGTCGCCGTCATCCCGGATGTCGACCTGCGATTCCGCCGCGGGGTGGTCGCCGGTGTCGACCGGTTCGGGACAGCGGCGGCGATCGCCCGCTCCGCCGCGGCCGAGGCGGACTCCCGGGGCGAGGAACTGCTCTTCATCCAAGCCGCCCCGGCCCGCGAAACGCGGCTGAACCCCGCCGAACGCGCCGATCTCGCCATCAGCGAGGCGGTGGCCCAGGCGCGGGAGCGTCAGCCGGAGCTCGTCATCCGATCGCGGGTCGCCGCGCGGCCGGCGGCCGAAGCGCTGCTCGACAGCGCGCGCGACAAGGCGCTGCTCGTGCTGGGACCCGGCTCACCCGAACCCGTGCGGCCGCCGATCGGCTCCGTGGTCCACGACGTGCTGCTGAACGCGAACTCGCCGGTTCTGATCATCCACGCGGACGGATGAACCGGCCGGCGATCTGTTCGGGCTGGATCTCGAAGTAGTTGAATTTCTCGCCGGGCTGCCAGGCCTGGAGGGCGGCGACGCCCGAGCGCAGGATCTCGGGCTCCGACGCGAGCCGGCGAACGGTGCCGCGCACGACCACGCTCCAGCGGGCCAGCATCGTGCGGCCGTCGACCTCGAACGCGACCCGCGGATGCTCGGTCAATTCGAGGATCTTGGTGCCGGGGGCGGATCGGAAGTAGATCCGGCCGTGGCTGCTGAGGTAGTTCATCGGGAAGATGTCGACCCCGTCATCGGTCGAGACCGCGAGCCGGCCGATCCCCTCGCGCTCGAGCATCTGCCAACAGTGCGCCCCGTCGAGCGCGGTCGTCTCCGGCTCGTCGGCAGAGTCGGCCTGCGGGTCGAGGGCGTTCTCCATCAGGATGCGCGGCGAGGTCAGCATCCGCTCAGCCTGCTCCGCCCGGCGGACTCTCACGAGGGTCGAAGGTCCCGCACCGAGCAACGGGACCTTCGGCCCTGCCCGAATCCCGCCGCCTCCGAGAATCTGTCATCGTCCGTCACCCGACCTCGCAAGGAGCACCTCGTGGACCCTCTCGACATCGCCCGCTGGCAATTCGGCATCACGACGGTCTACCACTTCTTGCTCGTCCCCCTGACCCTCGGGCTCGGGCCGCTGGTCGTGGTGTTCCAGACCCTCTACGTGCGCACCGGCAACGAGCGGTACCTGCGCATGACCAAGTTCTGGGGAAAGCTGTTCCTGGTCAACTTCATCCTCGGCGTCGCGACCGGGCTGGTGCAGGAGTTCCAGTTCGGCATGGCCTGGAGCGAGTACTCGCGCTTCGTCGGCGACGTCTTCGGAGCGCCGCTGGCCATGGAGGGCCTGTTCGCCTTCTTCGTCGAGTCGACCTTCCTCGGCGTCTGGATCTTCGGATGGGGCCGCCTGAACAAGCGCCTCCACCTCGCCACGCTGTACGCCGCCGTGATCGGCACCTGGCTGTCGGCGTTCTTCATCATCGTGGCGAACTCGTGGATGCAGCATCCGGTCGGCGTCAAGCTGGTGCACGGCCGTCCGCAGCTCGTCGACATCTGGGCGGTGCTGACCAACAACACGGCGCTCGCCGCGTACACGCACACCTTGGTCGGCTCGCTCTCGGTGGCCGGAGCATTCCTGCTCGGGATCTCGTGGTACCACCTGTGGCGCCGGCGCCACGACGGCATCGACACCGTCGGGCCCGACAAGCGCGTGATCGTCGGATCGAACCCCGCCATCCGGGGCCGGGATGCCGCGGACCACGGCGTCTGGATCCGTTCGCTGCGCATCGGCGCTGTCGTCGCGATCGTCGGCTTCGGCCTGGTCGCTGTCACCGGAGACCTCCAGGGCAAGCTGATGTTCCAGCAGCAGCCGATGAAGATGGCGGCCGCGGAGGCGGCCTGCCAGACCGGCACCAGCTTCTCGGTGCTCTCGATCGGCGATGTCGGCTCGCGCGACTGCAAGAACGTCGTCGGCGTGATCGAGATCCCGGGTGTGCTGTCGTTCCTCGCCAACGGCGACTTCAACACCACCGTGACCGGGGTCAACGACCTGCTGCCGCAGTACCAGGCCAAGTACGGCACGACGATCCCCAATGACCCGAAGCTGTACGGCGCGGCGGCTGGCACGACGGTGCAGTACGTGCCGATCATGGCGGTCACCTACTGGGCGTTCCGGCTGATGATCCTGTTCGGCGCGCTCGCCGCGTTCGCGTCGGTGGTCGCGCTCTGGCTGACCAGGCGCGGAACCGTGCCGCGCTCGAAGTGGATCATGCGCCTGGCCGTGCTGGGCATCCTGTCGCCCTTCGCGGCCAGCGCCGCCGGCTGGGTCTTCACCGAGCTGGGCAGGCAGCCCTTCGTGGTGGCACCCAACCCCACACCCGGCGGCATCGACGGCGTGTTCATGTTCACGGCCGCCGCCGTCTCGCCCGGGACCACCAGCGGCGAACTGCTGTTCTCGCTGATCACCCTCGGGCTCGTCTACCTGGCGCTGCTCGTGGTCGAGGTCGCCCTGCTCGTCAAGTACGTGCGCGGCGGCGTCGTCTCGGCCATGCCGGAACTCGGAGCCCCCGACCAGCCCGACGACCACGACGGCACGCCCCGCGACGTGCTCTCGTTCGCCTACTGACCCCGACCGACCACCAGGAGAAACGACCATGGACATCCTTCCCAACGTCTGGTTCATCGCCATCGCGATCCTCTGGATCGGCTTCCTCCTTCTCGAGGGCTTCGACCTCGGCGTCGGCATGCACATGCTGATCACCGCCAAGGACGAGCCGAGCAAGCGGGTCATGCTCAACACCATCGGCCCGGTCTGGGACGGCAATGAGGTCTGGCTGATCACCGCGGGCGCCGCGATCTTCGCGGCCTTCCCGTTCTGGTACGCCTCGCTGTTCTCGGCGCTGTACGTGCCGCTCGTGCTCGTGCTGCTCGGACTGATCTTCCGCGCGGTGGCGATCGAGTACCGCGGCAAGCGCGATACCGCCCGCTGGCGCCGCACCTGGGATTGGGCCATCGGCCTGGGCTCGTTCGTGGTGGCGTTCGGGGTCGGCGCGGCGCTCGCGCTCACGACCACGGGCCTGCCGCTGGACGCGCACGGGGACCGCGTGGGCGGCCCCTTTGTCTGGCTCACACCGACCGCCGTGCTCGGCGGGCTGGCCGTCGTCGGGTTCTGCCTGGTGCATGGCGCGACCTTCCTGGCGCTGAAGGCGGACGGCCCGGTGCGCACCCGCGCCGGACGCATCGCGACGACCTGGTCGCCGATCGCCCTGCTGCCGATCGTCGGCTGGGTGCTGCTCGTGCAGTTCGAGACCGGGGGCGTGGTGTCGTGGATCCTGGTCGCGGCCGCCGTCGTCGCCGTGCTGCTCGCCTGGCTCTCGGCGCGGGCGCGTCGCGAGGGGCGCGCGTTCATCGGATTCGCGGCCTTCCTGGCGCTCGGAGCGGCGTCGATCTTCGCCGCGGCGTACCCGGTGGTACTGCCGTCGACGATCAACCACGCATACGACCTGACCGTCGGCAACGCGTCGAGCAGTCCATACACGCTGGGCGTCATGACGATCGTCGCCTGCTGCGCCCTGCCGGTGGTGCTCGCCTACCAGGCATGGACGTACTGGATCTTCCGCAAGCGGATCACCGCCGAGGCACTCCCGGCCGCGCACGACTTCGAGCCGGCCATCAAGCGGTGAGCGGTCGGACAATACCGAACGGCCGCGCAGCATTCGGCGCGAGACTCACCGATCGGCTGTTCGACGCGGGGCTCGGACCGGGCGGGCTCCGCGGCGTCGTCGTCATCGGCCTGCTGAGCGCGGTGCGGGCCGTCGCGCTCGTGATGATCGCCGAGTCGCTTGCCGGATCGATCGCGGCCATCGCCGACGACCGGCACGACTGGCGAGGCGTCATCCTGCTCGGTGCCGTCGGAGCGGTGCTGCGCGCGGGGTCCACCTGGGCGATCGGCACGGTGGCGGCGCACGAAGCCGTCACCGCCAAGAAGCGGATCCGCGGCGAGCTCGCCGAACTGATCGCGAAGGGCAGTGCCACCGGCGAGGTCGAATCCGGCAGCGCGGTCGTGCTCGCCACCACGGGAGTCGACGACCTCGACGACTACTACGGCTCGGTGATCCCGGCCGCGGTCGCGGCACTGGTGATCCCGGCGGTGCTCGGGGCGCGCATCCTGTCGCTGGATTGGCTGAGCGCGGTCGTGATCGCCGTCACCCTGCCGCTCGTGCCGCTCTTCATGGCGCTGATCGGGATGCACACGCGCGAGCGCACGGACGCCGCATCCCGCGCGCTCCACCGCCTGGCCGACCACCTGGTCGAGCTGGCGCACGGCCTGCCGGTGCTGGTCGGACTGGGGCGCGTCGACGAGCAGACCGATGCCCTGGACGGCATCCAGTCCGAGCTGCGCAGGCGCACCAGCCTCACGCTGCGCACCGCGTTCCTCTCGGCTCTCGCGCTCGAGCTGATCGGCACCCTCTCGGTCGCCGTGGTCGCGGTGCTGCTCGGCATCCGGCTCATGAACGGGCAGGTGACCCTGCTGACCGCCCTGGTCGTGCTGCTGCTGGCGCCGGAGTGCTTCGGCGCGGTGCGCGAGGTGGGGGCGGCGTTCCACGCATCGCAGAACGGCACCGCGGCGCTGCGACGCGTGCGCGAACTGCTTGCGGTGGTGCGGCGGCCGTTCGCGCCCGCCACCGGACGCGATGCCGGACGCGATGCCGGACGCGATGTGGCGGTCGACGGGCTGCGGGTCGCGTACCCGTCACGTGCCGATGCCGCGATCGATGGGTTCTCGGCGGTGTTCCGCCGCGGGCGGCTGACGGTGGTGACGGGCGTGAGCGGAGCGGGCAAGTCGACGCTGCTGGGTGCACTGACCGGCTCCCTCGAACCGGATGCCGAACTCGCCGGTCGCATCAGCGGCGTCGACCCGACGCGCCTCGCCCTCGCCGCGCAGGCGCCCCGGTTCTTCGCGACGACCGTGGAGGGCGAGCTCGAGCTCGCCACCGAGGACCACCAGGCGGTGACCTCCGTGCTCGATGAGCTCGACCTGAGCGCCGTGCGCGACCGCCGCCCCTCCGAGCTCAGCCCCGGCGAAGCGCGGCGCCTCGCGATCGCGCGCGCCATGCTGCGCGTGCGGACCGGCGCGACGACGGCCCTGTTCGACGAGCCGACCGCGCACCTCGACGACGACAATGCCGCCCGGGTGCGCGCGCTCCTGCGATCGCTGACCCGGGTGGGCGGCAACCCTGTCGTCGTGATCGTCGTGAGTCACGATCCGCGCTTGATCTCCGAAGCCGACGCGGTGATCCGGATGCCCACTCCGGCTGCCTCTGTCCCGTCGCGAACACAGGGCGGGGCGGCCTCGTCGCACGCGACGGCGGCTTCGCTCGAGCCCACCTCGGACCGCGCCCCTTCCCGGCAACCGCGCCGCAATGTTCCCGCCGGCTCCACCCTCGCATCGCTGCTGCGCGCCTCCGCCGGCCGCTGGGCACTTGCCGTCCTGCTCGGTGTGGCCGCGACCGCATTCGGTCTCTCACTGACGGCGGTGTCTGCCTGGCTGATCGTGCGCGCGTCCGAGCATCCCGAGATCATGTACCTGATGGTCGCGATCGTCGGCGTTCGCTTCTTCGGGCTCGGGCGATCGGTGGCGCGCTATGCGGAGCGCCTGGTGACCCACGACGCGATCCTCACGGCGACGGATGCGCTGCGCCTGCGGATCTGGCGCGGGATCGCCGCCCGCGGCGCCGGATCGCGCCGCCTTCAGGAGGGGGGCGCCGCGGTCGACTACCTGGTGACCTCGCTCGACGAGCTGCGCGACCTCGTACCGCGGGTGGTCACACCGCTCGCGGTCGCGGCTCTCAGCCTGGCCGGGATCGTCACCACGGTCGCGCTGCTCGATCCGTCCGTCGCCGTGCCGGTCGCGGTCGCGCTGGTGCTCACGGCGGTGGGCGCGCCCCTGCTCGTCCGCCGGCTGGATGCCGCCGCATCCCGCAGCCGCATTCCCGCCCGCGCAGAGCTGGGGCGCCGGATCGCGGCTCTGACCGGCGCGGCCGACGAGCTCCGGGCCAACGGGATGTCGCGCGCCGCCCACGCGCAGGTCGACGCGTCGGTGTCGCGGCTCGCCGTGCTCGATCGGCGCGTGGCGCGCTCGGCGGGTGCCGGATCCGCCCTGGTCGCCCTGGTCACCGGAGTGCTCGCGGTGCTGGTGCCCTGGATCGCGCTGTCGGTCGGAGGCTCGGCACCTCGTCCGTCGGCCGAGACCGTCGCGGTGATCGCCCTGCTGACGCTGGCCTCGTTCGAGCCGCTGGCCGAGGGTCTGCGATCGGTGCAGCGCGCGCCCGCGCTGGCGGCGGTGCTCGCGCGGCTCCGGCCGTTCCTGGACGCGCCCGAGGCCGACGCCGCCACAGGAGTCGCCGCCGTCCCGCGTGCGTTCGCCGACATCCGGCTCGACGGGCTTTCCGCGCGCTGGCCGGGTGCTGCCGACGCGGTGTTCTCCGGCCTCGATGGGCGTGTGGAACCGGGCCGCTGGCTCGTCGTCGACGGGCCGTCCGGCTCGGGGAAGACGACGCTGCTCACCCTGCTGCTCGGCGCCCTGCATCCAGACAGCGGCCGCATCCTGGTCGACGGCGTTCCGCTGGCGAGCATCAGCCCCGCCGAGTGGCGCGGACGAGTGGCCTGGTGCCCGCAGGAGGCGCACGTGTTCGACTCCACCATCCGGGGCAATCTGCTGCTGGCCCGACCTCGAACCGACCCGGTGAGCGACGCCGAGATGCGTCGAGTGCTCGCCCGGGTCGGTCTCGGCCCCCTGCTCAACCGGCTGCCCGAGGGACTGGACGCGAGGGTCGGCGCATCGGGCGGCTCGCTCTCGGGCGGCGAGCGGCAGCGCCTCGCGGTGGCCCGCGCCCTGCTCGGGCGCTGCGAGCTGCTGCTGCTGGATGAGCCGACCGCTCACCTCGACGAGCCGACGGCCGCCGCGATGATGGCCGACATCCGCACGGCGACCGCCGACAGGATCGTCGTGCTCGTCAGCCATCGAGTCGACGACCGCGCCCCGAGCGACCATTCGGTCACCCTCGCAGCGGCCGGCGCCGACTCGCGCGAGGCGGTGGCGGCATGACGGGACGTTCGGCCCTGACCGCAGACGCCAGCGTCTCGGAGGCTGATGCCATGACGACGCGACCCGAACGCATCCCCCTGCCCTTCGCCATCACCCTGATCGTCACCGGAGTCGTCGGATGGTGGGCGGCCTTCTCCCTCACCCTCGACAAGATCGCCGTGCTGAAGCACGCCGACGCGGTGCTCGACTGCAACGTCAGCGTGCTGGTGCAGTGCGGCAAGAACCTCGGATCGTGGCAGGGCTCGGTGCTGGGATTCCCGAACCCGATCATCGGCCTGGCCGCCTGGATCGCGCCGATCATCGTCGGGGTGTCCCTGCTCGCCGGTGCGCGCTTCGCCCGCTGGTACTGGGTGCTGTTCAACCTCGGCGTCGCCGGCGCGATGGCGTTCGTGATCTGGCTGATGTCGCAGAGCATCTTCGTGCTCGGCACGCTCTGCCCGTGGTGCATGCTCACCTGGTCGATGGTGATCCCGCTGTTCTTCACCGTGACCGTGCGGAACGCCGCCGAGGGCGTCTTCGGCGAGGCGCTGCGCCGCGCGGGGCGAGCGGCGATCAGGTGGCTCGTGCCGGCGACGGTGATCGCGTACGCGATCGTGCTCGTGGTCGCGCAGTTGCGTCTGGACGCCCTGAGCCGCATTCTGCATGGATGACGTCGACCGCCCCTGACACCGGTCGCGACTCGACGTCTCGGGACTGGGCGTCGCTCCCCGCCTCCGAGGTGCTGCGCGATCTCGGGTCGTCGCCGCAGGGATTGACGGCCGCGCAGGTCGACGCGGCGCGGGCCGCCGTGGGATCGAACGTGATCCGCCCGCACCGCGCCAACGCGGCGGCGGTGCTGCTGCGTCAGTTCCGCAATGCCGTGCTGCTGCTCTTGCTCGGCACCGCCGCCCTGGCCGGTGTGCTCGGCGACGTGACGGATGCCGTGATCATCGGCGTGATCCTGATCGCCAGCGTGGGTCTGGGGTTCGTCAACGAGTACGCGGCGGAACGCGCGACGGCGCGCCTGATGGACGCCCTGTCGCAGTCGGCGGTCGTGGTGCGCGAGGGCAGGACCGTATCCGTCCCGGTCGGCGAGCTCGTGCCCGGCGACGTGGTGCGGCTGTCGATGGGGTGCAGGGTGCCGGCCGATCTGCGGCTCATCGAGACGACCGACCTGAGCTGCGACGAGAGCGTGCTCAGTGGCGAGTCGCTGCCGAGCGACAAGTCGACAGACCCGGTCGCTGCGGGCGCCGCGATCGCCGACCGCCAGGACATGGCGTTCATGGGCACCATCGCGCGCGGCGGTGCCGGTCTGGGTGTCGTGGTGGCCACCGGCGCGCGCACCGAGATCGGGCGCCTGGCGGCCGGCCTCGACCGGCGGACGCCCGAGACCGCCTTCCAGGCCGGCCTCCGACGCTTCTCGCTGCTGCTGGTCTGGGTCGCCGCGGCGCTGGTGGCCACCGTGCTGATCACGGGTGTTCTGCTCGGCCGCCCGCTCATCCAGTCGGTGCTGTTCGCGCTCGCCATCGCGGTCGGCGTGACCCCTCAGCTGCTGCCCGCCGTGGTCAACTCCTCGCTGGCGGCGGGCGCGCGGCGGCTGGCGAAACGCCAGGTGCTGGTCAAGCGGCTGGTCTGCATCGAGGACATCGGCAACATCTCCGTGCTGGTCACCGACAAGACCGGCACCCTCACCCAGGGCACCATGACCTTCGAGTCCGCGGTGGATGCCACCGGGGCGCCGGCACCACGGCTCGCGGCGCTGGCGGCGGGCACCGTCGCCGACGGCGGCGCCGGCGCCGGGACCACCGACGCGCTCGACGCGGCCCTGCTGGCCGCGGCGGGGTCGGGGGCGCCCACCCCGATCGCGACATTCCCCTTCGACCACGAGCGGCGCATCTCGAGCGCGCTGGTCGACGTGGACGGCGTTCGACTGCTGATCGCCAAGGGGGCTCCCGAGAGCATCCTGGCCCGGTGCTCGCCGCCCCAGGCAGCGAGCGAGCTCGCCGACCGCGCGCTCGAGCGGGGTGGCCGCGTGATCGCCGTGGCGAGCCGCCCGGCGCCGGGCGCGACCGGGATCGACGCCGGCGATGAATCCGGGCTCGAGCTGCGGGGCTACCTGATCTTCAGCGACCCGCCGCGGCCCGAGGCGCGCGAGTCGTTGGCGCGGCTGGCCGAGCTGGGCATCCGCCTGATCATCGCGACCGGAGACCATCCGGCCGTGGCGGCGCAGGTGGCCGGCGCGCTCGGCATGGACGTGGGCACGCCGCTCACCGGCGACGACATCGATGCGATGGATGATCCGCAGCTGGTCTCGGCCCTGGCCGCCACCGACATCGTGGCCCGGGTCAGCCCCGAGCAGAAGGCCCGGGTCGTGCAGCTGCTCCGCCACGGAGGCGCGACCGTGGGATTCCTCGGCGACGGCGTGAACGACAGCCTCGCGCTCCACGCCGCCGACGTCGGGATCTCGGTCGACACCGCGACCGACGTCGCCAAGGATGCCGCCGACGTCATCCTGCTTGAGAAGAGCCTGGATGTGATCGCGATCGGGGTGGGCGAGGGCCGGCGCATCTTCGCGAACACCCTCAAGTTCGTGTTCATGGCGGCCTCGGGCAACTTCGGCAACATGATCAGCGCCGCGGCGGCCTCGGCGTTCCTGCCCTTCCTGCCGATGCTGCCGGGCAGATCCTGGCTCGGCAACCTGCTGTACGACGGCAGCCAACTCGCCATCTCGTCCGACCGCGTCGATGCTGCCGCCGTGCGGGCGCCGTCACGCTGGGACATCGGCTCGATCGGCCGCTTCATGCTCGTGTTCGGGCCCCTGAGCTCGCTCTTCGACCTGATCACCTTCGCCGTGCTGCTCGGCGTGTTCCACGCCGACGCGACCCAGTTCCGCACCGGGTGGTTCGTGGAGTCCCTGGCCTCGCAGGCGCTCGTCGTGCTCGTGATCAGGACCCGCCGGGTCCCCTTCGTGCGCAGTCGCCCCAGTGCTCCGCTGCTGATCAGTCTCGCGGCGGTCGTGGCGGTGGCGGCCACCCTCCCCTTCACGCCGCTCGGTCCCGTGCTCGGATTCCAGCCGCCGACCCCGCTGCTGATCGTGGCCATCGTGGGCGTGGTCGTCGCCTATCTGGTGATCGCGGATGTCGCCAAGTGGCTGTTCTTCCGCGCCGAGGGTCGGCGCACCCCGCCCCATCCGCGCATCCGGCACCTGCGCCGGGCGATCAGCGGCTACGGAGGCTGACGGCGAGCCTTCAGCCGAGGTGGAAGGCCTGGGCGAGGATCCCGAACACGGCGACAACCAGGGCGACGATGGCGCCGGTCAGCACGAACTGACCGGCGGTCCACGGTCTGCGCGGTCCCCTGAAGGCGCGGCCGGTGACCTCCGAGGCCTCGAGCCGCACGTAGTGGGTCTTCTCGCCTGGCAGGTCCGTGGTCAGCCGTGAGATCCGAGCGCTCTGCACGAGCTCCGCGTCGCTGATCGGTCTCGCCGTCCCGTGCACGACCACGCTCCACACCCGCCGGCGCTGGCGGCCGTCGACCTCGAAGGCCACGTCGGCGCTCTCGCCGAGAGCGTCGAGCTTGGTACCCGGGGCCGTGCGGAAGTAGACGTCGTCGTCGAAGACCAGGTAGTTGAGCGGGAAGACGTCCACCCGGTTACCCGCGACCAGCGCGAGGCGGCCCAGATCGCCGCCGCGCAGCAGGCGCCGGCAGTCGGCGTCATCCAGGTGCTCGACCTGCGGGCCCGGGCTGCTCATCGGGGCTCACCCGCTTCCGACGTGGCGTCGCTCCAGCGCCAGTCGCGCACCTCGGGGATGTCGTCGCCGAACTCGCGCGTGTACGCCCGGGCTCGCAGGCGCGCATCCGCCAGATCCTGCCGCACCGAGGCGTACCGCTCGGCCAGCCCCGGCACCCGGTCGATGGCGTCGATGGCCAGCCGGTAGCGGTCGAGGTCGTTCAGCATGACCATGTCGAACGGCGTCGTCGTCGTGCCCCGCTCGACGAATCCCCGGGCGTGGATGTTCGGGTGACCGTTCCGGCGGTAGGTCAGGCGGTGGATCATCCAGGGATAGCCGTGGTACGCGAAGATCACCGGACGGTCGGTGGTGAAGATCGCGTCGAACTCCCGGTCCGGCAATCCGTGCGGATGCTCACCCTCCGTCTGCAGGCGCATCAGGTCGACCACGTTGACCACCCGCACCGCGAGCTCGGGGATCCGCTCCCGCAGGATCGACGCGGCGGCCAGCACCTCCAGGGTCGGCACGTCGCCCGCCGCGGCGAGCACGACATCCGGTTCCTGTCCGGCGATCTCGGTGCCCGCCCATTCCAGGATGCCCAGGCCGCGCGAGCAGTGCTCGATCGCCTGCTCCATGGTGAGCCACTGCGGCGCGGGCTGCTTGCCCGCCACGACGACGTTCACGTAGTCCACCGATCGCAGGCAGTGGTCGTAGGTCGACAGCAGGGTGTTCGCGTCGAAGGGCAGGTAGACGCGCACGACCTCCGAGCTCTTGTTGACCGCGACATCGATGAAGCCGGGGTCCTGGTGGCTGAAGCCGTTGTGATCCTGTCGCCAGACGTGGCTCGACAGCAGGTAGTTGAAACTCGAGACCGGCCGCCGCCAAGGGATGCGCTTCGACGATTCGAGCCACTTGGCGTGCTGGTTGAACATCGAGTCGACGATGTGCACGAAGGCCTCGTAGCAGTTGAAGAGGCCGTGCCTGCCGGTGAGCAGATAGCCCTCGAGCCAGCCCTGGCACTGATGCTCGCTGAGCATCTCCATCACCCGGCCGGCACGCGCCAGGTTGGGATCGGTCTTCTCGAGGATGCCGTTCCACTGCTTGTCCGTCGCCTCGTAGACGGCCGGCGCGAGACGGTTGGATGCGGTCTCGTCGGGGCCGAAGATCCGGAAGTTCGTCGGATTCATCCGGATGACCTCGGCCAGCCAGCGGCCGAGCACCGCCGTGGATTCGACGTCGCTCGCGCCGGGGGCGGTGACGTCGACCGCGTACTCGCGGAAGTCGGGCAGGCTCAGCGGCTCGCGCAGCAGGCCGCCGTTCGCGACCGGGTTGGCGCTCATGCGCCGATTGCCCGCCGGTGCCAGCGCGGAGACCTCGGCGACCGGGGCGCCTGCCTCGTCGAACAGCTCCTCGGGCCGGTACGAGCGCATCCAGTCCTCGAGGATGCTCAGGTGCTCCGGGCTGTCGGTCACCTTCGCCATCGGCACCTGGTGGGCGCGGAAGGTGCCCTCGATCTCGACCCCGTCGATCTCTTTGGGGCAGGTCCACCCTTTCGGCGTCCGCAGGATGATCATCGGCCAGCGCGGCCGCTCCGTCAGTTGACCCTCGGCCGCCAGCGACTTGATCTCGGCGATGCGGTTCAGCGCGACATCGAGCACCGCGGCGAAGCGCTCGTGCACCCGGCGCGGATCCTCGCCGTCGAACCCTCCCGAGACCAGGAACGGCTCGTGCCCGTACCCGCGCATGAGGTCGAGCAGTTCGGCATCCGGGATGCGCGCGAGCACCGTGGGGTTGGCGATCTTGTAGCCATTGAGGTGCAGGATCGGCAGCACAGCGCCGTCCTGCACCGGGTTCACGAACTTGTTCGAGTGCCAGCTGGTCGCCAGCGGTCCGGTCTCGGCTTCGCCGTCGCCGATCACACAGGCGACCAGAAGGTCCGGGTTGTCGAACGCCGCCCCGTACGCGTGGCTCAACGAGTAGCCGAGTTCGCCGCCCTCGTGGATCGAACCGGGGGTGTCCGGCGAGGCGTGGCTCGGGATGCCGCCCGGGAAGGAGAAGCGCCGGAACATGCTCCGGATCCCCTGCTCGCTCTGATCGACCTCCGAGTAGAGCTGCGAGTACGTCCCGTCGAGGAACGCGTTCGCGACCATGCCGGGCCCGCCGTGACCGGGCCCGGTGATGAAGATCGTGTCCAGGTCGTACTGCTGGATCGCACGGTTCAGATGCGCATAGAGGAAGTTGAGCCCCGGGGTCGTGCCCCAGTGGCCGAGCAGCCGCGGCTTGATGTGCTCGTTGCGCAGCGGTTCGCGCAGCAGCGGATTGTCGAGCAGGTAGATCTGACCGATGCTGAGGTAGTTGGCGGCGCGCCACCAGGCGTCGATGCGGTCGAGCTGCTCGCCGGTGATCGGCTCGAGCGGACGATGACGCCAACGCGCCGGCTCCGTGGCAGTGACGGTCACGTTCTTCTCCTCGGTCGGTGGTTTCTCAAGTCAATCGGCCGCGCGCGCGGAAGGTCAGGGTCGAAGGTCCCTGCCGGTCAGCACGGCGGCGGTCTCGCGCGCGATCTGCAGCTCCTCGTCGGTCGGGACGACCAGCACCGGGATGCGCGCTCCGGGTGGCGAGATGCGGCGAGCGCCGGCGTTCGGCTGGGCGTTCGCCTGGGCATCTAACTCGAGGCCGAGACCGCCCAGACCGTCGAGCGCCGCGGCGCGCACCGCCGCGCTGTTCTCGCCGACGCCCGCCGTGAAGACCAGGGCGTCGGCTCCGCCCAGCACGGCCAGGTAGGCGCCGATGTAGTGGCGCAGCCGGTGCGCGTAGACGTCGAGGGCGAGGCGCGCGGCCGCGTCTCCACGGTCCGACGCGGCGACCACCTCGCGCATATCGCGGGTGCCCGACAGGCCGAGCAGCCCGCTGCGTCGATTGAGCAGCTCGTCGAGCTCGTCGACGGTGGTTCCCGCGTTGCGCTGGAGGTACAGCAGCACCGCCGGGTCGATGTCACCGGATCGGGTCCCCATCACGAGGCCCTGCAGCGGCGTCATCCCCATGGAGGTGTCGACCGACCGCCCGCCCGAGATCGCCGCCGCCGAGGCACCGTTGCCCAGGTGCAGCACGATCATCCTGAGCTCGCCGAGCGGGCGATCCAGAAAGGCCGCTGCCCGCTCGCTCACGATCCGATACGAGGTGCCATGAAAGCCGTAGCGCCTGATGCCGTACTCGGCAGCCAGCTCGGCGTCGATCGCATAGCTGCGGGCGGCCGCCGGCATCGTCGCGTGGAACGCGGTGTCGAACACCGCGACCTGGGGCAGCTCGGGCAGTGCCGCTCGGGCCGCGCGGATCCCGAGCAGGCCGGGCGGGTTGTGCAGCGGGGCGAGCGGCGAGAGCTGCTCGATGCCCCGCTCCACCTCGTCGTCGATGGGGGTCGCCTGCACGAACCGATCGCCGCCATGCACGATCCGGTGGCCGACCGCGTCGATCGAGCCGCGATCCAGGCCGGCGAGGATGCGGTCGATCGCCACGCGGTGATCCGCGGTGTCGGAGCCCGCCTCGCCGATCCGCTCGACCAGGCCCTCGGCGCTCACCGCTCCCGACTCCGGGTTCACGACTCGGAACTTCACCGACGACGATCCGGTGTTCAGCACGAACACTGAGCGGATGCCGCTCATCACACCTCCTGCGCCTGGATCGCGGTGATCGCGATGGTGTTCACGATGTCGCGGACCAGGGCTCCGCGCGACAGGTCGTTGATCGGACGGGCCAGGCCCTGCAGCACGGGGCCGATCGCGACCGCCCCCGCGCTGCGCTGCACCGCCTTGTAGGTGTTGTTGCCGGTGTTGAGATCGGGGAAGACGAACACCGTCGCGTGCCCGGCCACCGACGATCCCGGCAGCTTCGCGGCGCCCACCTCGGGGTCGGCCGCCGCGTCGTACTGGATCGGCCCGGCGATCGGCAGTTGGGGTGCGCGCTCCTGCACCAGCTCGGTGGCGCGGCGCACCTTGTCGACGTCGGAGCCGCTGCCCGACGCCCCGGTCGAGTAGCTCAGCATGGCGACGCGCGGCTCGATGCCGAACAGGCGGGCGGTCGCCGAGGAGCTGATCGCGATGTCGGCGAGCTGCTCGCTGGTCGGCTCGGGGATGACGGCGCAGTCGCCGTAGACCAGCACGCGGTCGGCGAGCGCCATCAGGAACACGCTCGAGACGACCGAGACGCCGGGCGAGGTCTTCACGATCTCGAAGGCGGGCCGGATGGTGTGGGCCGTCGTGTGGACGGCGCCCGACACCATCCCATCGGCCAGGCCGTCGTGCACGAGCATGGTGCCGAAGTAGGCCACGTCGGCCATGCGCTCGGCGGCCACCTCGGGCGTGACCCCCTTCGCCTTACGCAGCTCGAAGTACTCGGCGGTGAAGCGCTCGTGCAGTTCGGGATCGCGCGGCGAGATCACGCGTGCGGCGCTCAGATCGAGCCCCAGCTCACCTGCGCGGCCGCGCACCACCGCCTCCTCGCCGAGGATCGTGAGCTCGGCGATCCCGCGCTGCAACACCGCGCCCGCCGCGTGCAGGATCCGGTCGTCGTCCCCCTCCGGCAGCACGATCCGCATGACGCGGGTGCGGGCGCGCTCGACCAGGGCGTGCTCGAAGCGCACCGGGGTCATGACCGGCGAGGGCTTCAGCTGCAGCACGGCCGTCAGCTCCGCGGCATCCACGCTCCGCTCGAACAGGCCGAGCGCGGTCGCGTACTTCTGCGGGGAATCGGCGGCGAGTCTGCTCCGGGTGTTGAGGATGCGCACCGCGGTGTCGTAGGTGCCGTACTCGCACCGCGCGATCGGCAGGGTCGCGCCGAGGCCCTCGAGCAGGCGCGAGATCGCCGGCGCCAGCGTGAAGCCGCCGTTGAGCACGATGCCCGCCAACCCGGGAAAGGTCTGCGAAAGGTGCGCGACGACGGTGCCGACCAGCACGTCGCTGCGGTCGCCGGGCACTACGACCACACTGCCCTCGATGAGCCGCGGGAGCACGTTCTCCATCGTCATCGCCGCGACCACGGTGCCGCGCACGGGGCGGTCGAGCAGGGCCTCGTCCCCGAACAGCAGCTCGCCGTCCACCGCGCCGAGCACCGAGCGCAGCAGCGGCGCGGTGAGGTCGGCATCTTCGGGGATCGCCCAGGCCGGGAGCCCGAATTCGGCCCGGACCGCGCCGGCGATCTCGACGGCGGTCGCGGGATCGGCGCGATTGACCACCACGGCGACGGCGTCCGCGTGCTCCGCGTGCAGCTCGGCGATCGCGACTCTCGCGACGGCGACGACCTCCTGCGGGGTGCGCGCCGTGGTGTCGTCGGGTGCGCGTCCGTTGAGCACCAGCATCACCGGGGCCGCCAGGTCGGCGGCGATCCGGGCGTTGGTGGCGAACTCGGTCGGGCTGCCCACGTCCGTGTAGTCCGACCCCAGGATGAGCACGGCGTCGCACGCTCGCTCGACGATCGAGTAGCGATCCACGATGCGAGCGAACGCGGCGTCGCGGTCGGTGTTGACCTCCGCGTAGTCGCTGCCGGTGCACTCCTCAGCGCTCAGTCCCGCCGTCGAGCGCTCGAGCAGCAGGTCGAGCACGTAGTCGCCCTCCTGCTGCGTGCGCGCCACCGGACGGAACACGCCGACGCGCTCGACGGTCCCCTTGAGCGCCTCCATCACCCCCACGGCGACGGTGGACTTGCCGGACCGCCCCTCGGCGGAGGTCACATAGATCGAGGTCGCCACACCTGAACGCTACGCGGATCGGCGGCCGAATCGGGGGCCGGAGGTCCCATCGCCCGGCCGTGGTGGAAGGACCTTCGGCCCTGACCGGCCGCCGGCGCCCGCGCGACACTCGGATCGCCGCCCCCGCGCCGGCCACTCTGCGCGGCTCACGAGAGGAAGCTCATGAAAGCCGCCGTCGTCACCGACTTCACCAAGCCGCTCACGATCGTCGACCGGGCCGTGCCCGAGCCCGGCTCGGACGAGGTGCTCATCCGCCTCGAGACCAGTGGTCTGTGCCACACCGATATCCACGCCGCCCATGGCGACTGGCCGGTCAAGCCGACTCTGCCGTTCGTCCCCGGGCACGAGGGAGTCGGCATCGTCGAGATGATCGGCGACGCGGTGACCGATCGCCGCCTGGGCGAGCGCGTCGCGATCCCGTGGCTCGGCTATGCGTGCGGCGAGTGCCGCTTCTGCATCGACGGCCGCGAGACCCTGTGCGAGAAGCAGCACAACAGCGGCTACTCGGTCGACGGAGCGTTCGCCGAATACGCGGTCGCGAACGCCAAGTACGTGGTCCCCGTGCCCGAGGGAGTGACCTCGATGGATGCCGCCCCGCTGACCTGCGCGGGGGTCACCACCTACAAGGCGCTGAAGGTGGCGAAGATCGTCCCGACCGAGAAGGTCGCGGTCTTCGGGACCGGCGGCCTCGGCCACCTGGCAGTGCAGTACGGCCGGATCATGGGCGGCTCGGTCATCGCCGTCGACATCGAGGACGCCAAGCTCGACCTCGCGACCGAACTGGGCGCCGACCACGTCGTCAACGCCGCCACCGCCGATCCGGTGGCCGCCATCCAGGCGCTGGGCGGAGCGGATGTCGCGCTGGTGCTCGCCGCGAATCCCCGGGTGTTCGAGCAGGCCTTCGCCTCGCTGAACCGCGGCGGTCGGCTGATCTGCGTCGCGTTGCCCGCCGACCAGCAGATGTCCGTCTCGATCTTCGAGACCGTGCTCAAGGGGATCTCGATCATCGGCTCGATCGTCGGCACCCGGCAGGACCTGGCCGAGGTGTTCGACCTTCACGCGATGGGCCGCACGCGCATCATCGCCGAGGGGCGCACGATCGACCAGGTCAACGAGGCCATGGCCGAAGTCCTGTCGGGCGAGGTGCTCGCCCGGCTGGTGTTCGAGTACTGATCGAGCTCTCGATCGGTCATGCCCGCGGCGGACGCGCCGCGCGCAGGCCGTTCAGGATCGTGACGAGATCGACGAACTCCTGAAGCAGCGCCCCCACGATGGCAGGCAGCACGCCGGTCGTGGCGATGAGCATGAGCACGACGCTCAACGAGACGCCCACCCCGATGCTCTGCATCGCGATGCGGAGCGTGCGCCGCGCGATCGCGACCGCGTCGCCGAGCGGCTCGAGGGAGTCCGACAGGATGACGGCATCCGCTGACTCGCTCGCGGCCGTCGCACCGCGTGCTCCCATCGCGACCCCGACGTCCGCGGCGGCGAGCACCGGCGCATCGTTGACGCCGTCGCCAACCATCACGACCGGGTGCTCCGTCACCGCCGTGATCTCGGCGAGCTTCTGACCCGGAAGCAGCCCACCGCGAGCACGATCGATCCCCAGAGCCGCGGCCACCGCCTCGGTCGTGGCCGGGGCATCGCCGCTGAGCACCAGGAACGAGCGCACCCCCAGCCGGCGCAGACGCGCGATGACGGGCGCGGTATCCGGGCGGACGGCGTCGCTCAGGACGATCCGGCCGAGCTGGTCCGCGTCGCGGGCGACGTAGACCGCCGACTCACCGGGGCCGACGGGCAGCTCGTGCGCGCCGACGAATGCCGGCCTGCCGACGCGGACGAGCGCGCCGCCCACCTCGCCCTCCAAGCCGAGGCCGGGCTGCTCGCTCAGATGGTCCACGCCGGGCAGAGGCGAGTCCCCGGCCGCCCGCACGATGGCCCGCGCGAGCACGTGCGCCGAGCCCGCCTCGAGCGCGGCGGCCAGGGCGATCAGCTCCCGCTCGGCACCCGCGACCGCCGCCTCGATCCGGACGACCTCGGGAGCGCCGCGCGTGAGCGTGCCGGTCTTGTCGAATGCCACGACGGCCGGACGCGCGAGCTTCGAGAGCGTGTCGCCGTCCTTGACCACGATGCCGTGCTTGGACGCCATGCCCATCCCCGCGACGATCGCGGCAGGAGCCGCGATCAACAGCGGGCACGGGGTGGCGACCACCAGAACCTCGGCGAACCGCACCGGGTCGCCCGACAGCGCCCACGCGGCGGCCCCGATGGCGAGAGCCAGCAGGGTGAACGGGACGGCCACGCGATCGGCCATGCGGATGAATCGTCCCTTGGTGCCCGCCGCATCCTGCACCATTCGCACGATCTGCTGATATTCGCTGTCGCGCGCCAGGGCGACGGTGCGCACGTGCACGGTCACCCCGGTCGCGACGCTGCCGCTGCGAAGCCGATCGCCCGCCTGGTGCGCCACCGGCAGACTCTCGCCGGTCAGCGACGATTCGTCCAGCTCCGCTGTCTCATCGAGCAGCTCGGAGTCGATCGGCACGGTCTCGCCCGGTTTGACGATCAGCAGATCGCCGATGCGGACGTCGGCGACCGGGATCTCGTCGAACTCCGTGGACCCGTGGCTCCGCAGCCGGTGGGCCACCCGCGGGGTGCGATCGAGCAGCGCACGGAGCTGGTCCTGGGCGCGGTGCGACGCGTAGTCCTCGAGGGCTCGGCCCCCGGTGATCATCAGGACGACAATCAAGGCGGCCCAGTGATCCCCGACCAGGACGGTCGACACCACGGCGACGATCGCGAGGACGTCGACGCCCCACCGTCCGGACCGAAGCTCTCGGAACATCCCGATCGCGACCCAGGCTGCAACCCCGAGCGCGTATGCGCTGGCCACCCACGCGCCCCACGGCTCGGGTGCGGCGACGGCGAGCACCACCGCGATCACCCCGACCACGAGGGTCGCGGGCACGAGCGGATAGCGAGCGACCAGGCCGATCCCTCGACGGAGTCGACCGCTCACAATCGTACTCCGGGCGGCAGGGCCACCGTCAAGGAACGACGACGACCGGGCATGGCAACTGTTCTAGCAGGCCCGCTGCAGACGAGCCGAACAGTGCTCTCGTCACGGCGGCGCGGTGAGACCGCCCGACGACCAGAAGGGATGCCGAACGGGCCGCCGCCCCGAGCTTCGCCACCACCTGGCCCTGAACGGCCTCCGCCGTCATGTGCAGATCGGGATGCGACTCCGTCTCGCGGCGGACGACATGAACCAGTGCGCCTCGCTGCCGTTCCGGGATCGACTCGGTGCCGAAATCCCAGGCCGGCGGGACCTCACCGGGACCCGTCGTGTCCCAGGCGTGGATCAGCCTCACCTCCGCGTGCCGGCTCTCCGCCTCTCTCTCGGCGAACGCGAGGGCGGAACTCGGTGCATCCTCCGCGCCGACGCCGACCATGATCGGTCCCGGCCGGCCGATCCATTCGGAGGGCACGACGACGACCGGTCCTGAGGATCGCGCCAGCGCACGTTCGACCCATCGCGACCCGCTGCGATCGTGTCGACGCACCCCGACCACGAGGAGCGCGTCCGACCGGCGCTCGAGAGCGCGGAGCGCCTCGTCCGACGCCGTCACCGTCACCCGGACGGCCGGCGCCACGACGCGGAGCAACTCCGCCATGCCCTCACCGCTTCCGTGCCACGCCCCGCCGTCCGCCGGCGCCGCCGCCGTCGGCGCGGCATCGACGATCTCGACGTCGATGCCGACCTCGGCCGGCCGGTGGCCGATGTGGTCGATCACCCAGCGCAGAGCCGCAGCGGATGCCGCCCCGCCGTCGGAGGCCAGCAGGATCTTTTCGCGGGTCACCGTCGATGCCTTCTGGATCATGACGGCGAGCGCCACGCGGGCGGGCGGTCGTTCCACAACGCGCTCGGCTCGAGCGCGGAGACGAAACGGACGCCGGAGACGGCATCCGGGGAGATCCTGAACACCACGGGCTTCGGACCCGGCGCGACCGGCATGAGCTCGTCGCGCTCGGTGCGAGGCCCCGGATCGTCGTGCTCGATCACGTGAGCGGTTCCGAGCACGACCACACTCCAATGCAGTCCGGACTCGAGGCCGTCGATCTCGAACGCCACCCGGGCATCCCGGCCAATGTCCGTGACCTTGGTCCCCGGTGCGGTGCGGAAGACCAGCGACTGCTCGCGCACCCGGTAGTTGATCGGCCAGATCCGTGGGCCGTCATCCGTCGCGGTCGCGAGGCGGCCGAGCGTGTGGGCGTGCAGCAGGCGCCAGCATTCCGCGGGCTCGAGCGTGGTCGAGGCGTTCATACATCGAGGATGCCGACCGCGCCGCCCTTCGAACCAGGGCCATAGGTCCCTCAGGCACGAGGGCCCAGACGCCGGCCCCAGACGCCGGGCCGCAGACGCCCCGGGACCAACGACCCTGCCCTCGACGGGGACCTCCGACCATCGTTGTCGCGAGGAGAGGACCCCCATGGTGAAGGTCGCAGCGGAGAAGATCGTCATCGGCGTCAGCGACGCCGCCAGTATGAAGGCCGTCGAGTGGGTGATCGAGCGCGCCCGCGGCCACCGGGTCGAGGTGACCCTGGTCGGTGCCTACGACTGGACGGGCGCCCCGTTCAGCGAGGTCGCCGAGACCCTGCGCACGGTGAGATCGCAGATCGGCGACGCGTCGCCGCACACGGTCGTGCAGGTGATCGCATCCGACGACGACCCCAGCGAGGCGCTCGCCGCCGCGACGGAGCACGCCGACCTGCTCGTGATCGGCTCGCATCAGCGCTCGAAGCTGCAGGAGCGCCTCGGCGTGCGCTCCCTGCGGCTGGCCCGCAACGAGAACTGCGCCACCGTCATCGTCCCCGAGGCGTGGACGCCGCGCAGCACGGGCACGGTGGTGGTGGGACTCGACGAGGCATCCAGCGCGGCGCCCCTCGAGTTCGCGGCGCGGGAAGCCGCCAGAGCGGGGGCCCGCCTCGAGGTGGTACACGCCTGGACAGCTCCGCTGCCTGCGTACGACCCACTGGTCTGGCTGGTCGACACCGAAGAAGAACTCCGTGATGCGCACCGCTCGCTCCTGGACGCCGCACTCGACCGCCTGCAGGCCGAGCATCCATCGGTGCGACTGGGCGGCTACCTGGAGGAGTGCACTCCCAGCGCGGCGCTCCGCGACCGGGGCACCGAGGCGGATCTCATCGTGATCGGATCGCACACGGAGGGACCGATCGTTCGTGCGATCCTCGGCTCGACCGCGCGCGAGCTCCTGCGCGACGCGACCGTTCCGCTGTGCATCATTCCGTCGTCGGCGGTCCCAGCACCTGCTGCCACGCCTCAACGAGCGTCTGGTAGTCCGCGCTCGAGATGAGGTCGCGCACGCCGACGGCCAGCACCGCGCTGCGCACCGCCTGCTCGGTTCCGTTCTTCGCACTCGGGCTGTCGTCCAGGTGTCGCACCTCGCGCGTGGCGGCGCGCCCCGCGGCCATCGCGGCATCGATCTCGGTGACCCGGCCGGCCGTGCCCGCGGCATCCAGGGCGTGCTCCCAGGCGTCGATCAACGCCTGATTGGTCACCAGGGGGGCGTCGTACTCGCCTTGCAGCTCGGCGGCGGCCGACATCCGGGGCATCACCAACTCCTCATCGGACTCCCAGAGCGAGCCGAGCGACTCGGTCTCGGCCGCCGACAGCGTCGACGCCCGATCGATCATGGCCTGCAACGCAGTCGGGAAGCTCTCCTGCGACATGGTCCCTCTTCGCTGAGTCACGCCGCCGACCGTCGGCGATCACCGTCAATCTAGGTGATCGATGACTAGCATCGCGCCATGGCAACGGAGCGGGACATCGAGCTGCTGGCCGTCGAGAGCGACATCACCCGCTATCCCAGCGATGTGATCGTGAACGCGGCCAACGAGTCGCTGCTCGGAGGCGGCGGGGTCGATGGCGCGATCCATCGCGCGGCGGGTCCCCAGCTGCTGGAGGCCTGCCGCCGACTGCACGGCGCGAAGACGGGCGAGTCGAAGATGACGGATGCGTTCGGCATCAGCACGGCCAGGAGGATCATCCACACCGTCGGCCCCGTCTACGCGCGGTACACCCCCGCGCGCGCGGCCGAGTTGCTCGCCGACTGCTACCGCAGCAGTCTCGACCTGGCGTCGGAGTACGGGTCGATCGCCTTCCCGGCCATCTCGACCGGGGTCTACGGCTACCCGGCACCGGACGCCGCGCGTGTCGCTGTCGCGACCATCCGCGACTGGATCGCGCGGCATCCCGCCACCGCGCTGCGGCGGATCACTCTGATCGCCTTCAGCCGTCCCGCGCTCGATGCCCTCCGGGCCGCGATCGACGAGCATCCGGACGAGCAGCAGCCGGACGAGCGCTGACCAGCCCGCGACCTAGCCCGCGGTCGGCGAGGCGCTGGGAGTCGGCGACGGGGTCGGCGAGGGGCTCGGGTTCTTCGTGAAGGAATCGCCGGCGACCTGCAGCACGAACTGCGCGAACTCGTTCGGGTCGAACGCCGTCGTGTACTTGAACTGGGTGCCGTCGACGATGATCGTGGGGGTTCCCGCGATGGTCTTCACGTTGGCGCCCGGAATGGGGCCGTTGAGCGCCCGCGTCGTCGCGGCCTGCACCCAGCCGCGGAAGCGGTGATCCTCGATGCACTTCGTCACCTGCGCCAGCTCGGTCACCCCGGCCTTGCTCGCCCGGTCGGTGAGCTGCTGATCGGTGAGCCCCGCCGTGCCCTCCTTGGGCTGATCGACGAACAGCGCGTCGTTGAAGTCGAAGAACTGATCGGGCGAGAACTCGGCGACACAGGCGGCCGCGTTGGCCGCGCGCAACGAATACTGCGTGCCGGCCGACTTGGTGGTCAGGACCGCGATCGGATGGATCTCGATGGTCGCCGCTCCCGACTTGACCCATGCCCGCAGCTGGTCGCCGTTCTTCTTCTCGAATGTGGCGCAGTTCGGGCAGAGGTAGTCGATGTAGAGCTTGATGTCGATGACCGCCGGCGCGTTGGTGGCCGACGGCACCGGCTTCGAGTTCGCGGGGATCCCAGGCGTGCGGACGGCCTTGTACCCGGTGCCGATCTTGATCCCGTCGCTGAGCATGTTGAGCGGGCCGCGTCCGCCGGGCTGGGCGAAGTTCAGGATCACCAGCGAGACCACGACGACGATCACCAGCACGCCCCCGACGATCGAGAGGCTCACGATGCGGCGCCGGTTGCGATCCTGCTTCTTGTGCAGCTCGCGGATCTCACGCGCGCGCTCCCGCGCGCTCTCGCGCACCTCGCTCCTGCCGGGTGTCGGACCTTGCGGCGCGGTCCCCGGAGGCAGTCCGAAGGGGCCGTCTGTCATGAATCCTCGTTCTCGGGTGGGTCAAACGGCGCAAAACTACTCCTCGCTCCTGGCGAGGGCGAATCGAGCACCGCGGGAAATGCTAGGCACTCTGTCTGAAAGGGTCCCGGATGCTGCCTGAACGGGCAGGCGATCCGAGCCATCCTCTCGAAGATGCGGGCCCCTGTCGAGGGTGGCATACTGGCCGATGGCCGACGGTGTCTCGACATTGACGGTCACTTCCATTCACTACGGATCGTCCGGCACGTACCTGCCGGTGAAGGAGTTCAGTACCGCTATGGCATCTGTCACGTTTGACAAAGCAACTCGGATCTATCCCGGATCCTCCCGCCCCGCCGTCGACCAGATCGATCTCCAGGTCGCCGACGGCGAGTTCCTCGTGCTGGTCGGTCCCTCGGGCTGCGGCAAGTCGACAACCCTGCGCATGCTCGCCGGCCTCGAAGAGGTCAACGAGGGCCGCATCCTGATCGGTGACCGCGACGTCACCGACGTCCCGCCGAAGGATCGCGACATCGCGATGGTCTTCCAGAACTACGCGCTGTACCCGCACATGACCGTCGCCGAGAACATGGGCTTCGCGCTCAAGATCGCCGGCGTCAACAAGGAGCAGCGCGCCCAGCGCGTGCTCGAGGCGGCGAAGCTGCTCGACCTCGAGCCCTACCTCGGCCGCAAGCCGAAGGCCCTCTCGGGTGGTCAGCGCCAGCGCGTCGCGATGGGCCGCGCCATCGTGCGTCAGCCCCAGGTGTTCCTCATGGACGAGCCGCTGTCGAACCTCGACGCCAAGCTCCGCGTGCAGACCCGCACCCAGATCGCGTCGCTGCAGCGCCGCCTCGGCGTCACGACCGTCTACGTCACGCACGACCAGACCGAGGCCCTCACCATGGGTGACCGCATCGCCGTGCTCAAGGACGGCGTGCTGCAGCAGGTGGGCACCCCGCGCGACCTGTACGAGGCCCCGACGAACGTGTTCGTCGCCGGCTTCATCGGCAGCCCGGCCATGAACCTGTTCCCGGCGGACGTGACCGATGGCGGCATCAAGTTCGGCACGGCGGTCGCCAAGGTCGAGCGCGACATCCTGCTCAAGGCCAACGGCAGCCGCGTCACGATCGGCGTGCGCCCCGAGGACGTCAAGATCGCCAAGTCGGGCGAGGGCCTGCAGGTCGAGGTCGACGTCGTCGAGGAGCTCGGCGCCGACGGCTACCTCTACGGCCACACCACGGTCGACGGCAACCGCGTCGACATCGTGGCTCGCGTCGACGGCCGCTCGCACCCGAACGCCGGCGAGACCGTGTCGATCACCCCGGTGGCCGAGCACGTTCACGCGTTCGACGCCGAGACCGGTGAGCGGCTCTCGAAGCCGATCGCGGCGGCGAAGGTCAGCGCGTAGTCGTTTTCGAACGAATCGCTTCTCGAGAGGGGGCGGGCATCCATCAGGATGTCCGCCCCCTCTCCCGTGAGCGGCAGCGGATCAGAGCAGGACCGATACCGGGTTCTCGATGCGACGCACGAACGCCGCCATCCATTCGGCAGCGACCGCGCCGTCGATCACGCGATGATCGGCCGAGAGAGTCACCGTCATCACGGTGCCGACCGCCAGTGCTCCGTCGACGATCACCGGCTGCTGCTTCGCGGCTCCGACCGCGAGGATGCCGGCCTGCGGAGGATTCAGGATCGCCGAGAACTCGTCGACCCCGTACATACCGAGGTTCGAGATCGAGAAGCTGCCGCCTTCCAGCTCGTCCTGCCGGAGCTTCCCGGCTCGCGCTCGGTCGGCGAGCTCGGCGACCTGCGCGCCCACCTGGGTCACGGTCATCGTCTGGACCGACCGCAGCACCGGCGTGAGCAACCCGCCGTCCACGGCCACCGCGATCGCCAGATCGACGCCATCGAACCGACGGATGTGGTCGCCGCCCCAGATCGAGTTCGCCGCAGGAACATCCTGCAGGGCGCCGGCCACCGCCTTGATGACGAAGTCGTTGACCGAGACCTTGCGCTCGGCCGCGGCGTTGACCTCGGCCCGGAGGGCGAGCAGCCGGTCGACGCGGACGTGCGCCGTCACATAGAAATGCGGCACGGTGGTCTTGCTCTCGGTGAGTCGGCGAGCGATCGCGCGGCGCATGCCGGTCAGGGGCAGATCGGTGAAGCCGACCGCGGAGCTGCCGGGTGCCGACGCGCCCGCCGAGACCGCGCTGACCGGTGCGGTGCCGGTCGCGAGTGATCGGTCGACGGCGTGTGGAGCTGCGTCCAGGTCGCGCCGCACGATCCGCCCTCCCGGGCCGGTGCCGACCAGCGCGCCGAGATCGAGCCCGCCTTCCCGCGCGAGTCGACGCACGATGGGGCTCGCGAAGACGCGGGCTGAAGGTGCCTCCGACGAAGATCCCGCCACCAGGCTCTTCGTCGGAGGAGTTTCGGACGCGGGAGCCGCCGGCTCCTGCGAAGAAGAAGCAGACGTCGCCTCGGCGACCCCTGCGGCGGCCAGAGCGGAGGCGATCGCGTCGGCGCCCTCCCCGGCGCTCAGCACGATCGCGATCGGCTCGCCGACGGCCAGGTTGTCGCCCGGCCGGGCGATCAGCTTGCCGACCGTTCCCGCCACCTCGGCCGCGTATTCGACGACGGCCTTCTCGGTCTCGATGTCGGCGAGCGGGTCTCCGACCTCGACCACCTGGCCCTCGGCGACCGACCAGGCCTGGATCGCGGCCTCGGTGGCGCTGGCGAGCACGGCCGGCATCCGGATCACGGTTGCCATCAGCGACCGCCGCCGTTCGCACCGCTGCTGGAGCCCGAGCCGCCACCCATCCCGGCCCGGATGAGCTTGAGTCCCGCCACGACCTCTTCGGTGCGGGCGATCGCCGCGCGCTCGAGCACTTTCGAGATGCTGGGGCTGGCCTCGCCGCCGGTGACCCGCTGGATGGGCTGGTCGAGCCAATCGAAGAAGCGCCGCTGCAGCTCGTCGGCCAACCACCCTCCATAGGAAGTCCCCCGCGCACCCTGCTCGACCAGCAGCACGGCGTTGGTCTTCTTGATGCTCTCGCCGATCGTGTCCCAGTCGATCGAAGCACGGTCGAGCCAGCGCAGGTCGATGAGCTCGCCGTCGATCCCGGTCTGCTCGATCGCCTCGAGGGCATGGTGCACCATCGACAGGTAACTGATGACGGTGACGTCGGAGCCGCTTCGTCGCACCGCCGCCTGGCCGGGCGGCAGGATGTAATCGAGGTCGACGTCGGGCAGCTGATCGGCGCGCGCATACAGGTCGACGTGCTCGATCACGAGCACCGGGTCCTGCAGGGCGAGAGCCGCGTTCATCAGGCCGACGTAGTCGGCAGCGGTCGACGGGGCCACGATGCGCCAGCCAGGAGCGGTGGCGAAGATGCCCGCCGGGTCCATGAGGTGCTGCGATCCGTAACCCGAGCCCATGGCCACCTTGGTGCGCAGCACGAGCGGCATGTCGTTGTCGCCGCCGAACATGTGACGGGCCTTGCCGATCTGGTTGAAGACCTGGTCGGCGGCCACCCACATGAAGTCCGGATACATGAACTCGACAACGGGCCGGAATCGCCCGTCGAGCGCGAGTCCGCCCGCGAGACCGGCGAAGGCGTTCTCGCTGATCGGCGTGCCGAGCACGCGGCCATCGCCGTACTTCTTGGCCAGTCCCTTGGTGGCGCCGTTGGTCCCGCCGTTCAGGCGGTGCACGTCTTCGCCGAGCACGACGATGCGGTCGTCGAGCTCCATGCGGCGGTCCATGGTGGCGGCCACGGCATCCACGAACTTGATGTCGCGCCACTCACCGCTGCGGCTCAGCGTGTCGAAGCGGGGCAGGCCGTCGAGTTCGTGACCGTCGCCGCGGATGCCGACATCGACGAATCCGGGGTCGGGCCACAGTTCGGGGCGGATGCGGCGCTTGCTGGTGTCGTCGGGGTCGGTCTCGACCAGGGCCGCCACCGCGGTGCTCATGGCCGCCTGCGCCTGGGCGCGCACCGCGTCGACGCCCGCGGTGTCGATCTGCCCGAGCTTGATCATCTCGTTCGCGAGCCGAACGAGCGGATCGCGTCCGCGCCACTGCCCCTCTTCTTCCTTGGTGCGGTACCCGAAGGCGCTGCCCGGGTAGGGGCCGTTCTGGTGGAAGAAGCGATAGACCTCGGCCTCGATGATCGCCGATCCGACCCCGCCGCGCAGGCGCTCGGAGGCCTCCTCGACGGCCAGGTGCACCGCGAGCGGGTCCATGCCGTCGACCTTCCAGCCCGGGATGCTGAACCCCTGACCGCGCACCGAGAGGCGGGTATCGGCGGTGACCTCGTCGACGTGGGTGGAGACCGCGTAGAGATTGTTCTCGACGAAGAACAGCAGGGGCAGCTTCCACGCCGATGCCAGGTTCATCGTCTCGAGCACCGAGCCGATCTGGCTCGATCCGTCTCCGTAGTAGCTGATCGTCAGATCGCGGGTGCCGCTGTGCTTCTGCGCCCAGGCGTTGCCCGCCGCGAACGGCACGCCTCCGCCGACGATGGCGTTGGTGCCGAGAGCGCCGGCCTCGAGCCACTGCAGGTGCATCGAGCCGCCGCGTCCGCCCGAGAAGCCCTGCGCCAAGCCGAGGATCTCGGCGAGGGTGCGCTGCAGCAGGTGCTGAACGGCATCCGGGACCAGCGCGGTCAGGTCGACCGTTCCGCCGGTGACGTGGCCGAGCGCCTTCGCCAAGAACTGGTGGTGCCCGCGGTGCGAGCCGGTGACGCCGTCGGCGCTGCCGAGCCCGATGATCGAGCCGACCGCTCCGCCCTCCTGCCCGATGCTGGAGTGCGCGGGTCCGTGCACCAGACCCTCGCCGGCCAGCTCGAGCACCGATTCCTCGAAGGCCCGGATGAGGTGCAGCTGGCCCAGCATGCCCGCGAGGAGCGTCGGATCGGCATCCTTCCAGTCCTGCGCGGTCGTCGAGAGCTCGACCCAGTCGGTTCCGGTGTCCAAACGACGGCGTTTCGGCATACTGACGTTATAGTCGTGATTGAATCCAATCACAAGTCGAACTTCCGATACATCCTGGAAATTGCCGAGTTTTCGGGCCATGATGTATCCAATCGCCGACAAGGAGGTCGCACATGGCGCAGGGCATTCCGGGGCTGAGGGGCACAGACCACATCGGCATCACGGTCCCCGATCTGGATGAGGCCGAGACCTTCCTGGTCGAGGTGCTGGGCGCCCAGCACATCTACACCCTCGGCGCCAAGCAGTCCGACGACGACTGGATGGCGGTGCACATCGGCGTGGACCCCCGCACTGTCATCCGCGAGATCCGCTTCTACCGCCTGGGCAACGGCTCGAACCTCGAGCTCTTCCAGTACGAGCCGGGCGGCGACGACGACCCGCAGCGGCCGCAGCCGCGCAACAGCGACATCGGCGGTCACCACCTGGCGTTCTACGTCGACGACATGGATGCGGCCCTCGCGCACCTGCGCGCGCACGGCGTCGAGCCGATGGGCGAGCCGACGGCCAGCAAAGGGCCGGCAGAGGGGCAGCACTGGGTCTACTTCCGCAGTCCGTGGGGCATGCAGTTCGAGCTCGTGAGCTATCCGGGCGGCAAGGCGTACGAGCGGGACGCGGCGGCCGCCGGCACCCCGGTGCTCTGGCATCCCGCTCGGCCGGCCCGATGAGCGCCGGCCGAGTGAGTGCGAGCGCGGCAGAATGAGCGGGATGACTCTCGAACTGTCCACGCACGGTGCCGCCGGTGCGCGCATCGCCGCGGAGCTGCGCGAGTCGATCCTGAGCGGAGAGCAGGCCCCCGGCACGCGCATCCGTCAGGAGGACCTGGCCGGCCGCCACGGGGCGAGCCGTCTGCCCGTGCGCGAAGCGCTCCGGATGCTGGAGGCCGAGGGTCTCGTCACGCTGGTCGCCAACACCGGGGCCTGGGTCTCGAGCCTGAGCCTCGCGGAGTGCGAGGAGATGTACCAGATCCGTGAACGCATCGAACCGCTGCTGCTGCGCCTCAACGTGCCGCTGATGAGCGAGCAGCAGATCGAGCACCTGGGTCAGCTCGCCGACGCGATGGAGGAATCGGGCGACGTCGAGGACTTCCTGCGCCTCGATCGCGAGTTCCATCTCTCCTGCTACCAGGCGGCTCCGACCAGCGTGCTGGGCGACATGGTGCTGAGATTGTGGAATCGCACGCAGCACTACCGTCGCGCCTTCACCCGGGTTTTCCGGTCAGAGGGCGACCGGAGCGTGCATCATGAACACCAGCTGCTGGTCTCGGCGATCCGACGCCGCGATGCCGACGAGGCCGAGCGTGTGCTGGCGGGTCACATCCGCCGCACCAGGCTCGAGCTGGCACGCCATCCCGATGTCTTCGAGAACTGACCAACGTCGCATCATCCACGCACCACCAGAAGGAGTCCCCCATGGCCATCGCGACCATCAACCCCGCGACCGGCGAGACCGTCCAGGAGTTCCCGGCGGATGACGCCGCCACCGTCGACCGCAAGATCGGCGAGGCGCAGTCGGCGTTCGAGACGCTGAAGAAGACCGACTTCGCGCAGCGCGCCGAGTGGATGCGGGCCGCCGCTGGGCTGATCGAGCAGGAGGCCGACACGACGGCGCGCATCCTGACGCTCGAGATGGGCAAGACGCTCACCCAGGCCAAGGCCGAGGTGCTCAAGTGCGCCAAGAACCTGCGGTTCTACGCCGACCACGCCGAGGAGTTCCTCGCCGACGAGCCGCTCGCCGACCCGTCGAGCGTCGGCGCCTCGCGCGCCTACGCGGTCTACCAGCCGCTCGGTGTCGTGCTCGCAGTCATGCCGTGGAACTACGCGTTCTGGCAGGTCATCCGCTTCGCGGCTCCCGCGCTGATGGCCGGCAACACCGGCGTGCTCAAGCACGCCTCGAACGTTCCCCAGGCCGCGCTCTATCTCGACACGATCTTCGAGCGCGGCGGCTTTCCGACCGGGTCGTTCCGCACCCTGATGATCGGATCGCGCGAGGTCAAGGCCGTCATCGAAGACCGGCGGGTGAAGGCCGTGACCCTGACCGGTTCCGAGGCCGCCGGCCGTTCCGTCGCCGGGATCGCGGGCGAGCAGATCAAGAAGAGCGTCATGGAGCTGGGCGGCTCCGATCCGTTCATCGTGATGCCGAGCGCCGACCTCGAGGCCGCCGCGACCACCGCGGTCAAGGCGCGTGTGCAGAACAACGGCCAGAGCTGCATCGCAGCCAAGCGGTTCCTGGTGCACGCGGACGTCTACGACGCGTTCGCCCAGAAGTTCGCAGACAAGTTCAAGGCGCTCGTCGTGGGCGACCCTTTCGACGACAAGACGGATGTCGGACCGGTGGCCACCGAGTCCGGTCGCAACGACCTGGCCGAGCTGGTCGACGACGCCGTCGCCAAGGGCGCGACGGTGCTGGCCGGCGGCAAGGCCGTTGACGGTCCGGGCTGGTTCTACGAGCCGACCGTGCTCGCGGATCTCACCGACGACATGCGGGTGGTCATGGAGGAGACTTTCGGGCCGGTGGCGTCGCTCTACAAGATCGCCGATCGCGACGAGGCCATCCGGATCGCCAACCAGACGACGTTCGGGCTGAGCTCGGCCGTGTGGACCACCGACCCCGACGACGAGGCCGCGTTCATTCGCGAGCTCGAGGCCGGTGCGGTCTTCATCAACGGCATGACGATCTCCTACCCCGAGCTGCCGTTCGGCGGTGTCAAGGACTCCGGGTTCGGTCGCGAACTCGCAGCAGAGGGAATCCGCGAGTTCTGCAACGTGAAGACGGTCTGGAAGGCCTGATGGCCGAGATCGGCTTCGTCGGCCTCGGCACGATGGGGTCCGCCATGGCGGGCCGCCTGGTCGGAGCCGGCCACCGCGTGCGGGTGTGGAACCGCAGCGCCGCCGCGACCGCGCCCCTCATCGCGGCGGGCGCGGTGGCGGCCGAGTCGCCGGCGCACGCGCTCGACAGCGGCCTGGTCTTCTCGATGCTGGCCAATGACGAGGCCGCCGACGCGGTGTTCGACGAGGCGGCGCTGGTCGGCGCTCCGGGCGCGCTGCACGTCAACATGGCCTCGGTGAGCCCCGCGCTCGCACGCAGCCTCGCCGACCGTCACGCGGCGGCGGGCGTCGGCTACGTGGCCGCGCCGGTGCTCGGGCGGGTGAACCTCGCGGCCGAGGGCAAGCTGAACATCCTGGTGGGCGGCGCGGACGACGACGTCGAGCGCATCCAGCCCTACCTCGACGTGCTCGGAGCCCGCAGCTGGCGCATCGGGACCGAGCCGGCCCAGGCGAATCTGGTCAAGATCGCCGTGAACTTCAACATCATCCACGTCATGGAGGCTCTCGGCGAGTCGATCGCGATCGTCGAGAACCACGGCATCGACGCCCCCCAGTTCGTCGAGCTGCTGACCAGCACGCTGTTCGGCGGGGTCTCGTACACCGTCTACGGCGACATCATCGCCCACCGGCGCTACGAGCCCGCCGGCTTCACGGCCGACCTCGGCCTCAAGGATCTCGGACTGGCCGAGACCGCGGCCGCGGAGGTGGGGGTCGCGCTTCCGACCGGCCCCGCGCTGCGGTCGGTCTTCGAGCAGACACTGGCCAAGCCAGGAGGCGAGAAGCTCGACTGGTCGGCGATCGCCGAGATCGCCCGCACCACGGCATCCTCGTAGCATCTCGGTAGGCTCACCAGCATGGCCTCCGCGCTCTCCATCACCTCCGCGGTGCCAGACCCCGCGCTGCTGGATCTGCCGTGGAATCTGCCGCTCGAGCTGTGGCCCGATGAGACGATCGCGACGCTGCCGAAGGGGATCTCTCGGCACCTGGTGCGCTTCGTCCACCTGGGCGGATACGTGGTGGCGATCAAAGAGACCACGGTCGAGCTGGCGCGCCGCGAGTACGACCTGCTGCGCACCCTCCAGCGCCTGGACATCCCCTGCGTCGAGCCCGTGGCCGTGATCACCGACCGCGCGACCGAGACCGGCGAAGCGCTCGCCCCCGCTCTGGTCACCCGCCACCTGCGCTTCTCGCTCCCGTACCGCGCGCTGTATTCGCAGGCGCTGCGGCCCGACACGGCGACGCGCCTCGTCGACGCGCTCGCGGTGCTGCTGGCGCGGCTGCATGTCGTGGGGTTCTTCTGGGGCGACGTCTCCCTGTCGAACACCCTGTTCCGCCGGGACGCGGGCGCGTTCGCCGCCTACCTCGTGGATGCCGAGACCGGCCAACTGCACGAGTCCGGCCTCAGCGAGGGGCAGCGCGAGCACGACCTCGACATCGGCAGGATCAACATCGCCGGTGAGCTGCTCGACCTCCAGGCCGGCGGCCGGCTGGATGATGACGTCGACCCCGTCGAGGTCGCCGACGGCATCGTGGCGGCGTACCGCACGTTGTGGGCCGAGCTGACGGCATCCGAGTCGTTCCCCGAGGCGGAGCGTTGGCGCATCGGTCGACGCGTCGAGCGGCTCAACGAGCTGGGGTTCGACATCGAAGAGCTGTCGATCCGCAAGGACGGCGACGGCACCCAGGTGCGCATCCAACCCAAGGTGGTGGATGCCGGCCACCACTCGCGGCGCCTCCTGCGCCTCACCGGCCTCGACGCGGGCGAGAACCAGGCCCGTCGCCTGCTGAACGACCTGGATGCCTACCGCGCCACCGGCGACCGCAAGGACCTCGACGAGGAGCAGGTCGCCCACGACTGGGTGGTGCGGGTGTTCGAGCCGGTCATCCGCGCGATCCCCAAGGAGCTGCGCGGCAAGCTGGAGCCGGCCGAGGTCTTCCACCAGCTGCTCGAGCACCGCTGGTACCGCTCGCAGAACGAGGGGCGCAACGTTCCGCTCGCGGAGGCCCTGAGCAGCTACGTGGATACCGTGCTGCGCCACCGCCGCGACGAGGTGACCGTGGTCGCGCCGCCGACGGCATCCATCACCCTGCCGATCGATGTGATCGACGAGGACGGCGCCGAGGCCGCGGCCGATGATGAGCCGGACTGGCGGTCGAAGGTATGAGCGTCTGCGCATGAACGACGCTCACGCGAACGAACCGGGCCGGGCGGGCCCGCTGGGCAGGCTCGGGGGTGCCGTCGGCGCTCATCCTCTGATCTCCCTGGTCATCTGGGCCGTACTGGTGGCGATCGCGGTCGCGACCGCCCTCGCCGGAGCGGGCGGCCAGAACCTGTTCGAGCGGCTGAAGAACGGCGCTCCGGGCGTGACGGCGGAGGCCAGTCGTGCCGATGACGTGCTCGCCGGTGGCGCCGCCGCCAGCCAATCCGTGACCCTGCTCGTGCACGGTGTCGCCCTCGACGATCCGAAGCTGCTGGTCTGGGCCAACCGGCTGGGGGCCGACCTCGGGCAGCTGCCCCACACCGCGTACCTCGATCCCCTCGTGCTGCCCCGGACGCCGGGCGGCGGTCATCCCGCGGCCGTCGCCTCCGCCTTCTCGACCGACGGGCGAGGCGTGCTCCTGACCGCGACCGTGTCGGGCGTCGGCTCGGGAAGCCCCGATTCCGCCACCGTGGACCGCGCGACGGCCGAACTGCGACGAGCCGCTGCCGAGTTGCGCCACGAATTTCCCGGGTCCACCGCGCTGGTCGGCGGCAGTTCCCTGCTCGTCGACTCGATCCTCAAGATCTCGGCCAGCGACCTGGAGCGGGGCGAAGCCGTCGCCCTCCCGATCGCCCTGCTGGTCATGCTCCTGGTGTTCGGCGGATTCCTGGCCGCCGGGATCCCGCTCCTGGGCGCGATCGTGTCGATCGTCGGCTCGCTGGGCGTGCTGTTCGGCATCACCTTCCTCACCGACATCGACACCACGGTGATCAACGTCATCACCGCCGTCGGCTTGGGACTGTCGATCGACTACGGGCTGCTGATGGTCAGCCGGTTCCGCGAGGAGTACCGCGCCGCGCTGGCCGCGATGGGCGGATCGTGGCATCTCAGCGCGGAGGACCGGCGCGGCATCCGGTTGCTCGCCATCCGGCACACGGCCGACCGCGCGGGTCGCACGGTGCTGTTCTCGGGGATCACCTTCGCGATCGCTTCGGCGGGGCTGCTCATCTTCCAGCCCCGGATCGTGCGCGCCATCGGCGTCGGCGCCCTCTCGGTGACCGCCATCGCGATCCTGACCGCTCTGACCCTCGTCCCGGCTCTGCTCTCGCTCGCGGGCGACCGCCTGCTCAAGCCGGGCGCGCTGACACACCTGCCGGGCGTGGGCCGCGTGATCCAGCGATTTGGCGACATCGCCCCCGACGAGGGCTTCTTCTCAAAGCTCACCCGTCGGGTGCAGAAGCATCCGGCCATCGTCACGCTCGCCTGCCTGGTGCTGCTGCTGGCGGTCGGCAGCCCGCTGCTGACCCTCCGCCTCGCCAACACGAGCATCGATGCGATCCCGGCCTCGTCGAGTCAATCGAGCTTCCTCACCACCCTGGCCGACCAGTTCCCGGATGCCGCCAGCCCCCGCGTCGAGCTGGTCACCTCCTCGGAGGCCGACGCGGTGACATGGGCGGTGAAGGTGTTGAAGCTGCCGCACGTGGAGTCGGTGAACCCCCCGGTGCAGCGCGGCGACGGCTGGGCATCGATCGTGCGCGTCGACCCCGCTCACGGCGTCGACCTGGTGCGGGAGATCCGCGCCGACCGGCCGCACTTCGACGACGGTTCGGCCGCCAGAGTGACGGGGATCGACGCGCACACGGTCGACCTCTCGGACTCGTTGCTCGCGAGTGCGCCCTGGGCGATCCTGATCATCGCGCTGGGCACGATCGTGCTGCTCTTCCTGATGACCGGATCGCTCATCGTCCCGCTGAAGGCGCTCGTTGCCTCGGCGCTGTCGCTCGGGGCCAGCGTGGGCGTTTTGGTGTGGGGCTTCGAGCGCGGAGCCTTCGCGGGCATCCTGAACTTCAACGCGAGCCACGTGCACGGCGTCGACGTGCTCGTACTGCTGCTGACCTTCGCGTTCGGCTTCGGGCTCGCGATGGACTACGAGATGTTCATCCTGTCGCGCATCAAGGAGCAGGTGGATGCCGGCGTCGAGCCGCGAGAGGCGATCGCACGAGGCCTGCAACGCTCCGGGCGCATCATCACCTCGGCCGCCGCGATCATCATCGTGGTCTTCGCCGGATTCGCGACCGGCGACCTCATGGTGATCAAGCAGCTCGGCACCGCGCTCGCCGTCGCCGTGCTGCTGGACGCAACCCTGGTGCGCTGCCTCCTGGTGCCCGCGTTCATGACCTGGCAGCAGCGCATCATGTGGTGGGCGCCGCGCTGGATGAAGCGGTTGCACGTCCGGGTCGGGTTCAGCGAAGGGGCTTAGTGCTTCCTGCCGTGCACGAACCAGATGCCCTCGAACTCGCCCTCGCCGACGTTCCGGAGCACGTGGGGGATGCTGGAGTCGAAGCCGAGCGACTCGCCCTCATTCAGAGTGAAGATCTCGGATCCGACGGTCACCTCGAGCCTGCCGCGGAGAACGTAGCCGTACTCGAAACCCTCGTGGCCGACCAGGTCGCCGCCGGCCGTCGAGGTGGCACCGGGCGCGTAGGTGATCTTCATGAAGTTGACGGCGTGCTCGGGCGTCGCCGCCAGGCGCTCCCACTCGACGCCGTCGGCCATGACGAGATGGGAGCGATGAGAGGGATGCACGACGGACACCCGATTGGCGTATTCGGAGGGGTGCCAAGCATTGGTGGGGTTCTTGTCACCGTCGGGCCCCCATCCCTCCACGAGGGGGGGCTGACTGGGGTCGACGCCCCTCTGGTCGAAGAGCTCGTCGATCGACACGTTGAGCAACTGGGCAAAGGCATACAACGTCGAGACCGAGGGCTGGGACTTGCCATTCTCGATCTGCGAGACGAACGACGGCGAGACATCGGCCTGCCGGGCCAGCTCGCGCAACGTGAGCCCGGCCTTGAGCCTGACGTCTTTGAGACGTGATCCCAGGTTGTCCATGAGAACTTCAGTGTCGCGCATCTCGACCCGTCCGGCGAGGGGTGATCCACGCCATGTGCACTGCCTCGTTGTAGTGCTGCTGCACAGTCCGAGCCCGGAGAACCGGTTGTCGATCAAATATACACATCGTCACAGCCCCGTACTGGCGGGAGCGGCGGCTACTTTTGCGGCGAACTGCCCGACCTTGTGTTAATCACCATAGAACACAGTAAAGTTGACAGCGAACAGCTTGGATAGTGCTGTTCTCATGTCGGAACATACGAAGGAGTATGCCTGTGGCAATCCGCGGCGTTCACCACACCGGGATCATCGTCAAGGACCTCGACAGGTCGATCTACTTCTACCACGACCTCCTCGGCCTCGAGATCCAGAGCGAACCGAGCCCCTGGTTCTCCGGCCCAGAACTCGCCAGGGGAGTTGGGGTTCCGGGCGCCTCGCTTCGGCAGGTGAACCTGACAACCGGGGACGGCGTCGTCGAACTCCTCGAATACGGCAACCGCCCGGACGGCGATGACACGGTGCCGCCGCAGAACCGACTCGGTTCGTCGCACGTAGCGCTGCGGGTCGACGACATCGCGGCGACCGTCGCGGATCTCGCGGCGAAGGGCATCGGCTTCCTGACGGCCCCGAACAGCGTGGACGAGGGCACGCTCGCCGGATGGCGTTGGAACTACTTCCTCGATCCCGATGGCTACACGGTCGAGCTCGTGGAAGAGGCGTACACCACCGATCACACCGAGGCGATCGCCGCCTACCTGGCGAATCGTCCCTCGCTCGAATCGCTGGGAGGATGGTCGTGACCGAGCAGCGTCGCGCCCTCGTCGTCGGGTCCACCGGAATCGTCGGGCAGTCCCTGGCGGCCATGCTCGCCCGTGAGGGGTGGACCACGTTCGGACTGTCGCGCAGTGGGTCGGTTCAGCTACCGGGAGTCACCAGCATCCAGGCTGATCTTCTCGAGCCCGAGACCCTGACGACCGCCCTCGCCGAGGTGAGGCCCTCCTTCGTCGCCATCACCGCCTGGATGAAGCAGGACACCGAGGCGGAGAACATCCGCGTCAACAGCGCGACCGTGCGCAACTTGCTGGCTGCTCTGGAGCCCTCGAAGTCGGTGCGCCACGTCGCGCTCATGACGGGCTTGAAGCACTACCTCGGCCCGTTCGAGGCATACGGCAAGGCCGTCATGGCCGAGACGCCGTTCCACGAATCGGAGCCGCGCCTCGACTACCCGAACTTCTACTACGCGCAAGAGGATGAGCTGTTCGCCTCCGCCGCGAAGAACGGCTTCAGTTGGAGCTCTCACCGCTCGCACACCGTCTTCGGGTTCGCCGTCGGCAACGCGATGAACATGGCATTGACCCTGTCGGTCTATGCGACCATCTGCAAGGAACTCGGGCAGCCCATGATCTTTCCGGGCTCCGAGATGCAGTGGAACGGGCTGACCGACGTCACAGACGCCGACCTGATGTCGGAGCAGATGATCTGGGCGGCGACCCATCCCGAAGGTCGCAATGAGCCGTTCAACACGGCGAACGGTGACGTGTTCCGCTGGCGGTGGCTGTGGCCCCAGGTGGCCGAGTACTTCGGTGTTCCGTGGGAGGGATTCGTCGGCGAACCGCGCACGCTGGAGTCCCAGATGGCCGGCATGGAGCAGACCTGGCGCGACATCGCCGCGAAGTACTCGTTGGTGGAACCTCGACTCGAGCGCCTCGCGTCGTGGTGGCACAGCGACGCCGATCTCGGTCGCACGATCGAGGTGCTCACCGACATGACCAAGAGCCGCGACGCGGGATTCCTGGGGTATCGGAACACGGTCACCAGCCTGTTCCAGAAGATCGAGCAGTATCGGGCGGCGCGCATCCTGCCCTAGGAGCCCGCACGAAGGCGAGCCCGCGAGAACGGGGCCCCCGCCCTTCCCGGGTACGAGGGCCCCGTCCGCTGGTGCGATCCGGCCGACCGGATCAGCCGGGCAGCGTCGCGGTCAGTTCGACGTGGGCTTTGATGGTGGTCTGCGGATGATGCGCAGCATCCAGTGCGTCGAGTGCATGGTCCACGTCGAAGTGCTGGGTCACCAGTGGCGTCATGTCGATCCCGCTGGTGGCCAGGAAGCGCAGGGTGTCGGGCCACACGCCGGGGGATCCGATCGATCCCGTGATCCGGAGCTCCTTCGATTGGATGAGTCCCAGCTTGGCCGGTGCCTCGTCGCCGACGTTGATCCCGACGTAGGCGACACGCCCGCGGAACGCCGCGAGCTCGAGGGCGCGAGCCATCACGGCCGGGCGCCCCGAGACCTCGACGACGACGTCCGCGCCGCGACCACCGGTGATGTCGGCGAGCAGGGCGTCGATGTCGTCGGGGTGCACCGCATGGGCGGCACCCAACCGCAGCGCGATCCCGCGGCGCCCATCATCCGGCTCGACGACGACGGTGACCGCTCCCATGGCAGCGGCGGCAGCGGTGACGGCCAGGCCGACGGGCCCGGCCCCCAGCACCACCAGAGTGTCGCTGGCGTTCACGTTGCCCGCCTTGACCAGGGCGGCGTATGCCACGCTGAACGGCTCGACCAGGGCTCCCATCGTCCAGGAGAGATTGTCGGGCAGCTTGTGCAGCCAGGCGGGTTTGGTCACGAAGAAGTCGGCGATGGCACCGCTGATCGAGAAGCCGAAGTGGTCGTCTCCGATCACGCATTCGCCGACGACCCGGTCTCCGGGGGCGAAGCCGGTGACACGCGATCCCACCTTCACGACCTCGCCCGCCCACTCGTGGCCGGGGATGATCGGGTACGCGAAGGGGATGATGTACCGCCCCTCGAGGAGGTCGATGTCCGAATGGCACACCCCCACCGATCGTGCCGCGATGAGCACCTCGTCGTCGGCGATCTCGGGGATCGGCAGCTCGACCACCTCGGGCAGATCCTGCTTCGTGAACTGCAGCGCCTTCATCTTCTCTGTTCCTCTGTTCGTTTCGCTCAACCGCGGGCGTTGACGAGCACCTTCACCTGATCGCCGGTCGGCGACAGCAGCGTCTCGAAGCCCTTCTCGACGATGTCCTCCATGGCGATCTGCGCGCTGATCACCTTCTCGACTGGGTAGCGACCAGATGCGATGAGGCCGACGATGCGCGGGAAGTCGGTGACCGGATAGCACCAGGTCCCGGCGAGCGTGATGTCGTGCTCCGACAACTGCATCGGCTCGATGGACGCGGGCTTGGTGTGCAGTCCGGTCTGCACGACGCGCCCAGCTGAGCGCACAGACGACAGGGCGGTCTGGAGGGCGCGTTCGTTACCCGAGCATTCGATCGCGGCATCAACGCCGATCCCCTCGTGAAGGTCCTTGAGGTAGGCGGCGACATCGACCGCCGAGGGGTCGAGCACCTCGGCCACGCCCAGGCTGCGGATCAGAGCCTGGCGGGTGGGGTTGAGTTCGGAGACGAAGACCCGCGCCCCGAGAGACGCAGCGTAGAGGGTCGCCAAGGCACCGATCGGGCCGGCTCCGGTGATGAGGACGTTGTCGCCGGGACGCACGTGGCCGGTGTCCACGCCATAGGCAGCAACCGCAGCCGGCTCGACCAGCGCGCCCTGGAGTTCGGTGACGTTCTCGGGGAGAACCGTGAGGATGCTGTCGGGCAACACCGCCAGTTCCGCGATTCCGCCCCATGCGTAGCTGAGCCCGACGCACGCCATCTTGACGCACAGATGATTCAGCCCGCGGCGGCAGTAGTAGCACTCGTTGTCGAAGAGCAGCGGCATCGCGCTGACCCGGTCGCCGACCTTGACGTTCGTGACCGCCGTGCCGACCTCGACCACCTCGGCCGAGAACTCGTGGCCGAGGATCTGCGGAAGCACCGATCCGTTCAACGGATGCGGCGTCGCCGGTGTGACGATCGGACCCTGCGCGTACTCGTGCAGGTCGGTGCCGCAGATGCCGCACCAGTACGGTCGCACGAGCACCTCCCGGGGACCGACCCCGGTCGGCTCGGCGACGTCCTCGACGCGGATGTCGTGCGCTGCGTGAAATACTGCGGCCTTCATGGCGTTGTCCGTTCTGTCTTTCAGTGGTTCAGGGAAGCGAGGGGTCGAACAGCACCTTGCCCTCGAGCTGCCCCGAAGCGAGTCGTTCGAGCTGGTCTGCGATGTCATCGAGCGGATGCACGGAGTCCAGGAGCTCGGCCGCGAGCGTGCCGCGTCCCAGCAGGTCGAGGGCGGGGGCGAGGTCCTGGGCGAACACGTGAGCGTTGGTGGTACGGAGCGTGATCTCCCGGATGACGAGCGAGTGCACGTCCACCTCGGGCGGACTGGCGGGCAGCCCGACCTGCAAGATGGTGCCTCCGGAACGCACCATCCGGATCGCGTTGGCCAGCTGCCCGGGTGCCCCGCTGGCTTCGATCACCACGTCCGCGCCCCGCGGATCGACCGCGTCGAGGACATCGGCCACCACGGAGTCGCTGGTGGCGATCAGGCGTGTCGCGCCCAGTCGGCCCGCGCGCTCCAGTCGAGCGCCTGCGAAGTCGACGACGGTGATCTCGGCCTCGGCGAGCGACAGCACGCCGGCGAGCACGAAGGTGCCGATCGCTCCGGCGCCGATGAGCACCACCCGATCTCCGTCGCTGACGCCCGAGCGCCGGGCCGCGTGCAGACCGACCGCGAGCGGCTGCGAGAGTCCTGCGGCATCGAGCGAGAGGGTGTCGGGGATCGGCGACAGCATGAGTTCGGGCGCCGCCACGTACTCCGCCATGCCGCCCTCCATGTTGAGGCCGAGCGTGCGGTACTTCCAGCACAGGTTGGTTCGGCCCTCGCGGCAGCGCGGGCACTCCCCGCACCACACACCAGCACCGGACGCGACTCGGTCGCCGACCGCGAAGGCGCTTCCCACCGGCGCCTGCACGACCTCGCCGACGAACTCGTGACCGAAGATCAGAGGGCCGGTGTGGCCGCTCGCGGGATGCGGGGTGTCACCGCTCGCGAACAGGTGCGGCCCCGAGCGCCACTCGGTGGCATCCGTCCCGCACATGCCGCTACGGAGCACCCGCAGCAGCACCTCTCCGGCGCCCGGCGTCGGAGTCGGACGCTCTTCGATACGCACGTCGCGCGCACCGTAGTACACGGCCGCTTTCATGAGATCAGTGTGTCCGATCCGGTCATTTCTCGCCGCGGCCTTCCGCGGTGTTCAGATGCGACTGCGAGCTGCGGATGTCGGGGAGCGGCCCGTTCACCGTGTAGAACCGCTGGCCGGCGACGAGCAGATCCTCTGCCGGGAACTTGGTGACGACCTCGCAGCCGTCCGGCGTGACCACGATCTCCTCCTCGATCCGGGCGGCGCCGATCCCGTCTGCGGATGGCCAGTAGGTCTCGAGGGCGAAGAACATGCCCTCCTCGAGGGTCTCGGGGTGGTCGAGCGACACCAGCCGCGAGAAAATCGGCTTCTCCCAGATGGAGAGGCCCACTCCGTGGCCGTACTGCAGCGCGAAGGCCGCCTCCTCATCGGGGAAGCCGAACTCCTCGGCCTTGGGCCAGACGCTGACGATGTCGGCGGTGGTCGCACCGGGCTTCACCAGGGCGATGGCGCGGTCCATGTACTCCCGCGCGCGCTTGTATGCGTCGTTCTGCGCCGGGCTCGCCGACCCGACCGCGAAGGTCCGGTAGTAGCAGGTGCGGTAGCCGTTGTAGCTGTGCAGGATGTCGAAGAACGCCGGGTCACCCGGTCGGATGATCCGGTCGGAGTAGACGTGCGGGTGTGGCGAGCAGCGCTCCCCCGAGATCGCGTTCACCCCCTCGACGTACTCCGAACCCATGTCGTAGAGCGACTTGGCGACCAGCCCGACCGTCTCGTTCTCACGAACGCCAGGGCGCAGGAACTCGTAGAGCTTGTCGTAGGCCGCGTCGACCATCGAGGCCGCCTGGGTGAGCAGTGAGATCTCATCGGCGGTCTTGACCTTGCGTGCCTCGAGGAAGATCTGCTGCCCGTCGACGACCTCGATGCCGGCCTTCTGCAACGCGAACAGGATCGGCAGTTCGATCACGTCCACGCCCAGGGGCTCGTTCGCAACGCCGAACTTCTCGAGTTCGCGCTTGATCTTGCGTGCCACCTCGTCGGCGATCCCGGCGTCGGGGTTGAACGCTCCGCGGAGCGTGGAGATGCCCGCGCGCGACCCCGGCTCGAGCCGCGGCTTCACGGCGCCGTGGTGCGGGGCGTGCGGGTCGGCATCCATCTCGTGGGTCGTGGTGTTCAGCCACGGGTCGTACAGGGCGTGATGCTTCGCCGCCGACCCGAAATCCCACATGATCGGGTCGGAATTGCGGGTCAGCAACGAGAAGCGGATCAGCTTGTCGATCGCCCAGGTGCCGATGACCGTCGAGGTCATGTAGCGGATGTTCGAGAAGTCGAAGGCGAGCAGCGCGCCGCACTCCGACGCCGCCAGCTCGGCCTGCAACCGATCGAGCCGCTCGGAGCGCAGCCGATCCATCGGGATGCGTTCCTCCCAATCGACGGCGTTGCTCCCCCAGGTCGCTGTACCCATGTCGTGCGGTTCCTCTCGTGGCGTTGTCTGTACGGGTCGGCAGCCTGGTCAGACCAGGATCATGCCGCCTTCGATCGGGATGACCTGACCCGTGATGTAGTCCGAATCCGCGGAGGCCAGGAAGAGCGCGGTCGGCACGATGTCCTCGGGTTGCGCGGGGCGACCGAGCAGGATGTCGTTCGACATCGAGTCGAATCCGGCATCGGCCGCGCCCATCCTCGCGAGGTCGGCGTCGAGCTTGATCCAGAGCGGCGTAGCGACCACACCCGGAGCGAAGGCGTTCACGGTGATCCCCTGGTCGGCGAGGGCACGAGCGCTCGCCTGGGTCAACGAGATGACGGCGGCCTTCGCGGCGCTGTAGGGCGCCCAGGTGGCGAAGCCGGTGCGGCCCGCGATCGAGGCCGTGTTCACGACCTTGCCACGGATGCCGCCGTCGCCCGGCTCCTGCATCAGGAACTGCTTCGCGGCCTCCTGGGTGCCGATCAGCACACTGAGCCCGTTGATCCGCATGATGAACTCGAAGTTCTCCTCGGTGATCTCGAGAAAGGGCATCGGGGCGTTCACGCCGGCGTTGTTGAAGTAAGCATCGAGGCGACCGAACCGCTCGACCGTCTCGGAGATGCCGGCCGCGACCGTAGACCGTTTGGACACGTCGACATGCGTCGCGATCGCGTCGCCGCCCGCGGCCGTGATCTCGTCGGCGACCCTCTGCGCGGAGTTCAGGTCGAGGTCGGCGACGGCGATATTCGCACCCTCATTGGCCAGACCCTTGGCGATACCGGCTCCGATCCCGGAGCCACCACCGGTCACGATGACCGTGCGGCCGCTCATCCGCGCCGTCATCGCGGTTGCTCCGCGAGACCGAGCGACGAGACGCTGGTACGACGCGATCGCACGAAGGAGTACGCAACCGCGGCGACCAGGATCAGCAGCCCTTGGAAGACGTACTGCCAGAGCGTGGAGAGCCCCAGGAAGGTGGTCGCATTGAGCAGCTGCGTGATCAACAAGGCGCCGAGAACGCTGCCGATGAAGGTGCCGCGGCCGCCCAGCAAGCTGGTGCCTCCCAGCACGACGGCCGTGATGCTCGACAGCGTGTACCCGACGCCCTGCGACGGATCCCCGACACCGATCTGACCCATCAGCATGACGGCGCCCAGCACGGTGAACAACGAGGTGAGAACGTACCCGGTGATTACGGTGCGATTGATCTTGACGCCCACCCGACGGGCGGATTCTTCGTCGGATCCGGTCGCGCGCAACCGCCATCCCCAGCGCCGCTTTCGGAGCAGGAACTCGGCGAGCACCGCGAGGGCGACCAAGACGATGAAGGCGACCGGAATCGGCCCGACGGTGTACTGGATCACTGCGACGACGCCCTGGTTGATGTACCCATCCGGTCCATCGCGGAGCACGAAACTGAGTCCCTGAAGCGCGATATACATCGCGAGGGTGGCGGCGATCGGGGTGAACTTCGCGAATCGGATCAGCGAGCTGTTCACCAGCCCCACCGCGAGGGCGACCACGATCATCAGCACGAAGCCGACCAGGATGACGACGATGGGCTTCTTGTCGTTGACGAAGAACGACGCGACCACCACCAGGAAGCCGGAGAGCGGTCCGACCGACAGATCGATGCCGCCCAGAAGAAGCGGGATCGTCTGCCCGACGGCGATGAACCCGAGCGCCGTCACGGCCAGGAGCACGGTGCTGACATTGAACGTCGAGAGGTAGCGGTCGTTCTGCGTGAGGATGAAGGCTCCGAGCGCCACGATCACGGCGACGAGCAAGACCGACGGGGCGTAGTCGCCCTGGATGAAGCGGCGAGCGCCGCCGGACGATTTCGCATCCGTGGCCTTGATGACCTGGTCTGCCGACACGCTCGATGTCGTCGAACTGACCGCTGCCGAGATCATCATCTGCTCGGTGACATCGGCGCCCGAGAGCGTCTCGATGACCGTTCCCCGCGACATGACGATCACCTCGTCGCAGAGGCCCTCGAGCTCCTTGGCATCCGACGAGTTCACGATCACCGGAATCCCGGAATCCGCCACCTCGCGCAGAATGCGATAGATCTCGGCGCGCGCGCCGACGTCGACGCCCTGCGTCGGCTCGTCGGCGATCACCACCTTCGGTTCGCTGAGCAGAGTGCGAGCCATGACGACCTTCTGCTGGTTGCCTCCGGAGAGCGACGAGACCTCGGCGTCGAGCGACGGGGCCTTCACATCGAGAGACTGGAGCGTATCCGTGACGCGGCCCAGCTCCTTCTTGCGACTGAGCAGCCACCAGCCGCGGAACTTCTGCAGGGCGGCGACCGCGGCGTTCTCTCGCACCGTCAGCGTCATCATCAGGCCCTCGCTGTGACGATCGGCCGGCAGGAAGGCGGCGTCGCGCAGCAGGTCTCGCGATCGCCGCTCGGCGTCGCCGACCTTGACGACTCCGGCGAAGGGCGTCAGCCCCGCCAGCGCGCGCAGCAGCTCGCTCTGCCCGTTGCCAGCCACCCCCGAGACGCCGACGATCTGGCCGCGGGCTGCCGAGAACGACACTCCCGAAAAGCCGTCCCCCGAGAGCCCCGAGACCTCGAAGACCCGCGGATCGTCCGCCCTGGTGACGTGCTTAGGCGGGAAGGTCGACTCGAGTTGACGACCGACGATCATCGCCAGCAGCTCGTCGTCGCTGATGTCGGCGACCGCGGACTCCCCGCGGAAGGCGCCGTCCCGCAGCACCGTGACCCGCTGTGCGAGTTCCCGGACCTCGGCGAGCCGGTGGGTGATGTAGACCACCGCAACCCCTGACGCGACCGCGGCGCGCACTCGCGAGAACAGCAGGTCGACGGATGCCTGGCCGAGTGGGGCGGTCGGCTCGTCGAGGATCAGCACCTTCGGCTTGATCGCGAAGGCCTTGGCGATCTCGAGCAGGTGCTTCTGTGCGACAGTCAGCAGCTCGACCCGGTCGCGGAGGTGGACGTGAAGGCCTACTCCGTCGAGCATTCGCTCGGCGACAAGCTCGTCGGGGTCGTCGCCGAAGACCGACGCTGGGAGAGAGACCTGCAGATTCTCGAGCACGGTCATGTCCGGCAGCACCGCCGGGTGCTGGTAGACGATGGCGATCCCCAGTCGCGCCGCGACGGACGGGCTCAAGGTGACCAGGTCACCCGCGAAGCGAATCGTTCCCCCGTCGGGCTGGACGGTGCCCGAGGCGACATTCATGAGCGTCGACTTGCCTGCGCCGTTCTCGCCGAGAATGGCGTGCACCTCGCCGGCTCGGATCTCGACTGACACGTCGGACAGAGCCGCAACGCCTGAGTACAGCTTCGAGATATGGGACAGGTCGAGGACGGGCGCCTGAGCGGACGGAGCTGAACTGACGGTCCTGGTGGTGGTGTCGGTCACGTCGATGCTTTCGGTTCGGGAAGGTGGAAATGCGGGTGGCGCCGGATCGGCCGGGATGTCCCAGCCGATCCGGCACTCGGTCCTACTTGTTGTTGATTGCGGTTGCCTGCTGGTCCTTGGGAAGCTGAGCCGACAGGTAGATGTCACCCGGCAGGCTGGCGTCGCACTGGACGGGGTTGGGCTTGCCGCTCACCGAGTCCTCGAAGACCGGAGCCTCGAAGGTGCTCGACGACGGCGGAGTGCCGCCAGTCGCCTTGGCGACGGCCCAGTCGACCGCAAGACGGACGTTGTCGTTCCCGGTCGCGACCGTGAACAGCTTGAAGTCCGGGTTCGCGGCCTGGTTGTCCTTCCAGAAGCAACCGAGGGCGTTCCCGTCCGAGGTCACAAGAGCGGGGATGGAGCGACCGCTCTTCTGGAAGACGGGGAGAGCACCGACCAGCGAGGGGCCGAAGTCCGAGATGATCACGTCGATCTGCGGGTTCTTCGCGATCTCGGCGGTGAGCACCGTCTGCGTGAGAGCCGGGTCCCAGTTGGTCACGTCGTACGGTGCCTCATTGAGGTAGGTGTACTTGCTGTCGAGGACGCTGTTGAGTCCCTTGAGCTCGTCGACTCCCTGGCTGTTGCCCTTGGGGCCACTGAGGAACAGCATCTTCGCTCCGTTGGGGAACTGCTGCTTGATCCAGTTGCCCCAGTTGGTGCCGTCGTTGACGAACGAGGCTCCGACGAACTGGGTGTAGTCCGTTCCGGCCTTGCCGCCGACCTCGACACGGTAGGGGACCACGACGACGCCGGCCTTGTACGCGCTGCGGATCGCGGGGAGCATGGCCTGCCCGGCATCGGCGAAGACGACCATGGCGTCAATGCCCTTGGCGGTGAAAGCCTGGATGTCCGAGATCGACTTCTGGGTGTCGCCGTTGCCGTTTGCGTACTGGTAGCTGGTGACGCTTGCGCACTTCTTGACCTCGGCCTCACCGGAGGCGGTCGTGACGAGGCGCCAGCTGTTTCCGCCGAACCCGTCAAGCTGGGCCAGCTTGATCTTCTTCGTGCCGCACCACGACGGGGCGCCGGCGAGGTGGGTGGTCTTGCCGGAGTCCGAGCCGCCGGACGAGGTTCCGCCCGAACTGCAGCCGGCCAGGGCGAGAGCCGCAAGTGCCACGGTCGCGGCAATTGCTGTGAGAGAACTGCGACGTTTCATGGGTGATTTTCCTCCTGGATTGGATGCGACATCTGCGTCGCTGCTTTCGACGTCCACGTCGAAACTGTGAGGCCTAGGCGGGGATCGCCTGGGCGGACTTGCGAACGAACAACCGGCGTCTCACGGACGCCCAGTTGACCGAGTAGAGGGCAACGCCGACCGCGAGCGCAATAGCCTGCACCAGGGTCTGAACGGAGGTGTCGACGCCGAGCGCCAGCACGAACTGCTGCAGTTGCCGCAGGAAGAGCGCCGCGATCACGGTCGAGATCGGAAAGCCGCGTCCTCCAAGGAGCGACGTGCCGGCGAGGACGACGACGGCGACCGAGGGCAGCAAAAGGGAGTCGCCCTGGAACGCGGTCGGTTGATTCGTGATCCCGGCCAGCAGGATGCCCGCCAGGCAGTACAGCAACTGCGCCCAGACGAAAGACAGTGTCTGGTGCACTCGCACGCGCAGTCCGACAGCGCGCGCTGCGGCCGGACTCGCACCGATCGCCTCGAAGCGGCGGCCGGCGACCGTCTTCTTCGTCAGAACCGACACCACGACAAGGGCGCCCACGGCGAAGAACGCCGCGTTCGGGATGCCGACGGTTGAACCGCCGGCGACCGCGGCGAGCAAACGCGTCGTGCTGCGGGGCGTTCCACCCGAGATGGCGAACACTGCGCCGTAAAGCAGCGCGTTCATTCCCAGGGTGGCGATGATCGAGTTCAGCCGCAGACGGCTCACCAAGATCCCGTTGATCAGGCCGGCGCCGAGGGCGAACAGCACGGCCATGACGATGGCGCCCCCGAGTTTGCCGCTATCGCCATCCGGTTCATGGGTGGCGATGACGACGGCCAACGAGATGCCCCCGGCCACTGAGAGGTCGATGCCACCCTGCTGGACGACGAGCATCTGGCCGAGGCCCGCGATGGCGAGCACGGCGGCGAAGGGCACCATGCCGATGATCGCGGAGTGCGAGATGCTCGAGGGGGCGATCAGGCCACCGAGAACGAAGAGCGCCACCGTCGCCACGGCGATCGCGATGAATCCACGAGACACACCGAACCTCGAAGTTGTCAGTCGCTTCGTGTCACGCATCGTCGCGTCGCTCACCGTTGCTCCAGCCGTTGGGGTGCACACGGCTCAGCCACTGCGTCGTGTGTTGAGCGACACTGTACAAAACTTCGTGCACTGTTCACAAGCACCTTTCGCATAACGATTTGAGCGAACACCCTCGCCCCGACGCTCACCGCCCTCGGATCCGACGCCGCCGCGCGGCGCGCACGCGCTCCGTGCACGGATCGCCTGTCGGGCTGCACATTGTTCACTCTCTGTGAACGAATGAGTATGCTGGCGCATGTCGCCCCATCCGGCGCGCCCGACCGGCAAAGGAGTCCGTCACATGTCCCCGAAGATCGCGTTCCTCGGCACCGGGGCGCAGGGAGCCGGTATCGGCGCCGACCTCGTCAACGCAGGTCTCGACGTGACGTTCATCGAGCAGTGGCCGGCGCACGTCGAGGCGATGCGCGACCGGGGCATCGAAGTGCGGATGCCCCAGCAGACGATCGTCACCGCCCTTCCCGTTGTGCTGCACCTGTGCGAGGTCGCCACCGTCCGGGTGAAGTTCGACATCGTGTTCCTGCTCGTCAAGGCCTACGACACCCGATGGGCGTGCGAGCTGGTGAAGTCGGTCCTCGCCGACGACGGTCTGGTGGTGGGCCTGCAGAACGGGATGTCGATCGACGACATCGCCGACGTGGTCGGCCCCGAGCGCACGATCGGTGCCGTGATCGAGATGGCCTCCAACATGTGGGAACCCGGGATCGTTAACCGCCAGAACTCTCCCGAGACCGCGTGGTTCACGGTCGGGGGCATCGTCCCGAGGGCTCAGGCTCGAGCCCACGAGGTTCAGGAGCTTCTGGCGCACGCCGGCACGGTCGAGGTGTCGGACGACATCCGCTCATCAAAATGGATGAAGCTCATCGCGAACGCCGGCGAGCTGGTGCCTTCGGCGATTCTCGACATGCCCCTGGCCGCGGCGGCAGCCCTCCCCGGCGTGCACGAGTTCATGGTGGAGTGCGGGCGCGAGGCCGCACGTGCGACCCTCACCGATGGCTGCAAGCTGGTGCCGATCTTCGGGATGACCCGCGACGACGTTCCCGAAGCCGACGCCTACGCCGAGAAGCTTCTCGGTCGCGTGCTCAGCGACTACTCGTTCCCGGACACGCTCACCACCGTGCTGCAGGACTGGCGCAAGGGGCGCCGAGCCGAGGTTGCAGAAGTGAACGGACTTGCGGTCGACGTGCTCCGGTCGCACGGCCACACGGCTCCGGCCAATGAGCGGACCGTCGAGTTGGCGCGGCGCATCGAAGCCGGTGACCTCCAGGCCGGTCCGCATAACGTCGAGGCTCTGCTGGCTGGCATTGCGACGTCGTCGAGCGCGCGATGATCCGCCACATCGTCGAGTTCCGCCTCTCATCCGACGACCCGCGGCAGCGAGCGGACGACGCTCGCGGCATCCACGACCACCTCACCGCGCTGCTCGGTGTGGTCCCCACGGTGCGTGCCATCACCGTGGCGCCCGACCTCGGAGTGGTGGGCGGGCACTGGGACGTCGTGCTCGTCTCGGAACACGACAGCAACGACGATCTCGAGGCGTACCAGGCGCATCCCGCCCACCGCGAGGCTGCTGCGTGGGTGTCGACCGTGGTCAATGACCGCGCGACAGTGGACTACGAGTACTAACCCTCCTCCGCGCGCAGCTTCGCGATCTCGTAGAGCGCCACGCTGACGGCGATCCCGGCGTTGAGCGACTCGGTCGCCGCCTCGATCGGGATCGAGACGACCTCGTCGCAGGTCTCGGTGACCAGCCGTGAGAGGCCCTTGCCCTCGTTGCCGACGACGAGCACGATCGGCTGCGTCGCCAGCGGCAGGCCCGGCAGCGGCACGCTGCCTCCCCCGTCCAGGCCGAGCACGAACACGCCGCGCGTCTTCAGGTCTTTCAGCGTGTTGGTGAGGTTGCCCGCCATGGCGACGGGGATCCGCGCCGCCGCGCCCGCCGAGGTCTTCCACGCGGATGCCGTCATGCCCACCGTCCGACGCTGCGGCACGATGATGCCCTGCGACCCGAAGGCGCCGGCCGACCGCACGATGGCGCCCAGGTTGCGCGGGTCGGTGACGCCGTCAAGGGCGACCAGCAGGGGGGTCTCGCCGCGACCGATGATCGCATCGAGCAACTCGAGCGGATGCGCGTATTCGTAGGCGGGAACCTTGAGCGCGATGCCCTGGTGCACTGCGTCGGGGCCGCTCAAGCGGTCGAGCTCGGGGCGCATCACCTCGAGCACGTTCAGGCCGCGCTTGGTGGCGAGCGACAGAGACTCTTTGACCCGATCATCCATCTCGATGCGCGACGCGATGTAGAGGGTGGACGCCGGGATCTTCGCGCGCAACGCCTCGACCACCGAGTTGCGGCCGGTCACGATCTCGCTGTCGTCGCTCTTCGGCCGCTGCGGTCGGCGCGGAGCACCCGCTCCGCCCGCTCCCGTTCGACCGCCACGGGAGGCACCCGACCCCCCGTGCCGTTCGCGCGCCTCTTCGAGGCGCTCCTTCGCCGCCTTGCGCTTGCCGGCGACATGCCAGCTGCGGTCCTCGGCCTTCGGCGTCGGGCCCTTGCCCTCGAGGGCGCGGCGGTTGTGACCGCCGGTGCCGACGGTCGGCCCCTTCTTCTTGCCCGCTGCGCCCGGGCGTCCTGGCTTGGCCACTATTCGATGCTCCTCTGGGCGATGCTCCAATGGGTCGAGCCGTTCGCGTCGGTGTTCTTGCCGTCTTCGAGCACGATGCCCGCCGCGCTGAGTTCGTCGCGGATGCGGTCGGCCGCCGCGAAATCCTTGCCGTCGCGGGCGCGTGCCCGGTCATCGATGAGTCGCTGCACCAGGGCGTCGAGCGCTGCAGTCGCGGCGCCATCCGTCTTGACGGCCCACTGCGGTGCGTGCGGGTTGACGCCCAGCACTTCGGTCATCGCCAGCACCTCTTCGCGCAGGCGTGCGGCGGTCTCGAGCTGGCCGTCGTCGAGCGCAGTATTGCCGGCGCGGACGCTGTCGTGCAGCACGGCGAGCGCCTGCGGAACCCCGAGATCGTCGTCCATGGCCGCGCCGAACGTCTCGGGGATGATGGGAGCTCCGACGTTCGCGAAACGCGTGCCCTCGAGGGCGCGGCCCGCGCGATCGAGGAATCCCTCGATCCGCGCGAATGCGGCCTCGGCCTCGATCAGCGCCCCGTGCGAGTAGTCCATGGTCGAGCGGTAGTGCGCGCTCGCCAGGTAGTACCGCACGACCACCGGACGCGCGAGCGCCAGCAGCTCGGACGCGAACACCGAGTTGCCCAGCGACTTCGACATCTTCTGGCCCTCGACGTTGACCAGGCCGTTGTGCACCCAGTAGTTCGCAAAGGCGTCGCCGGCGGCCGTTGACTGCGCGAGCTCGTTCTCGTGATGCGGGAAGCGCAGGTCGAGCCCGCCGCCGTGGATATCGAAGGCGGCCCCGAGATAACGCTTCGCCATCGCCGAGCACTCGATGTGCCATCCGGGTCGGCCCGCGCCCCACGGGGAGGCCCACGACGCGGACTCCGGCTCGGCGGGCTTGGCGCCCTTCCACAGCGCGAAGTCGCGCGGATCGCGCTTGCCGCGGGTCGCGGCATCCGGCGAATCGGCCATGTCGTCGAGCTTCTGATTGGTCAGCTCGCCGTAGCTCGGCCAGGTCTTCACGTCGAAGTAGACGTCGCCCGAGCCGTCATCGGCGACGTAGGCGTGACCGAGTTCGATCAGGCGGGCGATCAGCTCCTGCATCTGCGGCACGCTCGCCGTGGCGCGCGGCTCGTAGGTGGGCGGCAGGATGCCGATCGTCGCGTAGCCCGCCGTGAACTCGAGCTCGACCCGGTAGGCCAACGCCCACCAGGGTTCGATCCCGTCGGCCGGCGCGTTCGCCAGGATCTTGTCGTCGATATCGGTGACGTTGCGCACGAAGGTCACGGCGTAGCCGCGCGCCGACAGCCAGCGGCGCCACAGGTCGTAGGCGAGGGCGCTGCGCAGGTGCCCGATGTGCGGAGAGCTCTGCACCGTCGGGCCGCAGACGTACATTCCGACCTTGCCCGGTTCGAGGGGCTCCAACTCGCGCAGCAGTTGCGTGCGGGAGTCGTAGAGGCGGACGGTCACTCAGCGAGTTTAGCGATCACGGTGTGAGCCGACCGTTGTGTTGCGCGATCACGGCTGCGAACGTTCGCGCGTCAGCAGAGCCGTGGCCAGGGCGCTGATCCCCTCGCCGCGCCCGGTGAAGCCGAGCCCGTCGGTCGTGGTCGCCGACACGCTGACCGGTGCGCCGACCAGTTCGCCGAGCCGCGCCTCGATCTCGTCCCTGCGCACCGAGACCTTCGGCCGGTTCGCCACCACCTGCACCGCGACGTTGACCACCGCGAACCCGGCACCGACCACGAGCGACAGGGTCTCGTGCAGGAACAGTTCGCTCGCGGCATCCCGCAACCGCTCGTCGTCGCTGCCGAACCGCGCACCGAGGTCGCCGAGACCGGCCGCCGAGAGCAGCGCGTCGCAGATCGCGTGGATGACGGCGTCGCCATCGCTGTGCCCGGCGAGTCCCGGCTCATCCGGCCAGTACAGGCCACCGAGCCAGAGCGGGCTCCCGTCGTCGAAGGCGTGGACGTCGAGTCCGATCCCGGTGCGCAGCGCCATGGCGTGGCCGCTCGCCTGACTCAGCAGGTTCTCGGCGCGGTGCAGGTCCCACGGGGTGGTGATCTTGAAGCCGCGCGACTCGCCCTCGATGACGGCGACCCGGTGGCCCGCTGCGCTGAACAGGGCGGCGTCATCGGTGTAGTCGCCGTCGGCCGCTGCGTACGCGGCGACCAGTTCCGCCCGCGGAAACCCCTGCGGAGTCTGCACGTGCACCAGCTCGCTGCGATCGACGGTGTCGACGACCACCTCGTGCGCGTCGATCCGCTTGATCGTGTCTGTCACGGGCAGCGCGGGGATCACGCCGGTGCCGGGCACGACCGCGCGCGCCACGCGATCGAACAACTCGGCCGTGGTGAGGGCGCGTGCCGCATCGTGAACGAGCACCACCTCGACGTCGTCATCGAGCGCCGCGAGACCCGCGGCAACGGACGCCTGCCGGGTCGGACCGCCGACCACCACCGTGGCGTCGCCGGATGCCGCACCCCCCGCGAGCTCGACGATCCGTCGAGCGGCGGCCACGCGCGCCTTCGGCGCGACGACGATCACCTGCGCGGGTTCGGACGAGTCGAACACCCCGCGCAGCGCCCGCTCCAGGATCGTGGCGCCGCGCAGCTCGACGAACGCCTTCGGCTCACTGTGGCCCAGACGAGCGCCGCTGCCCGCGGCGACGACGACGATCGCGACCCGATGCCCCATGAGAGACAGGGTACTTCGCTGCTAGGAGGCGAGGACCTCGTCGAGCAGGGTCGCGGCCTTCTCCTCGTCGGTCTTCTCGGCCAGGGCGAGCTCCGAGACGAGGATCTCGCGCGCGTGCTGCAGCATCCGCTTCTCGCCTGCCGACAGCCCGCGGTCTTGGTCGCGGCGCCACAGGTCGCGGACCACCTCGGACACCTTGATCACGTCGCCGGAGCCCAGCTTCTCCTGGTTGGCCTTGTAGCGACGGCTCCAGTTGGTGGGCTCCTCGGTGAACGGCGCCCTGAGCACCTCGAACACCGAGTCGAGGCCCTTGCGGTCGATGACGTCGCGCACGCCGACCAGATCGACGTTCTCTGCCGGGACCTCGATCGTGAGGTCGCCGCGGGCCACGTTCAATTTGAGGTAGACCTTCTCTTCACCCTTGATGATGCGCTTCTTCACCTCGGTGATGGTTGCGGCACCGTGACGGGGGTACACGACCGTTTCGCCGACCTCGAAAAGCATGGGGATTCCTTCCGCAGAAGGACGATTTTACCACAGGAGATGCCCGCGATTCCGGGCCGGATCAGGGGTTTGGAGGCCCCGACGGTGGCTCGGCGGCCTCCCCGATCCGAGCCTGGAGCTCGGCCATTCTCGATCGCAGGTAGCGGCGCTCCGCCGGCGAAGGTGCGAGCTCGTGCGCGCGCTCGTAGAGGGGCACGGCCTCCTCGTCACGAGCCAGGCGTCGCAGCAGATCCGCCCGTGTCGCGTGCAGCAGGTAGTAGTTCTCGAGCACCCCGGATTCGGTCAGGCGCTCGACGAGCTCGAGACCCGCCGCCGGTCCCCTGGCCATGGCGATCGCGACCGCGCGGTTGAGGTCGACGACCGGCGACGGCGCCGTGACGGCCAGGAGGTCGTAGAGCGAGACGATCCGTTCGAAATCGGTGTTGTCGTAGCTCGGAGCGACCGCGTGCCGCGAGGCGATGGCGGCCTGCAGGTAGTACGGGCCGGGCTGCTGATCGGCGGCGACCAGCAGCCGCGTCGCGCGCTCGAGGGCGAGCTGACCGTCGACGAGTTCTTCGGCATCCCACAGGCTCCTGTCCTGATCCTCGAGCACGACGAGTTCGCCGGATTCCGTCGCCCGGGCCCGCCGTCGCGCGTGCTGGAAGAGCATCAGGGCGAGCAGGCCGGCGATCTCGGGATCGGGGGCGGCAGAGGCATCCGCATCGGCCACCAGCAGCAGGCGCTGGAGCCGTATTGCCTCGCGGGCGATCGGTTCGCGCACGAAGCGCTCGGACTCCGTCGACGAGTAGCCCTCGGCGAACAGCAGGTACAGCACCGCGAGCACCACGGGCGTGCGCTCCGGCCAGAGCTCGACGGGCGGCACGCGGAACGGGATGCCGGCGTTCTTGATCTTCGCGCGCGCCCGCACGAGCCGCTTGTCCATGGTGGACTCGCTGACCAGGAACGCGCGCGCGATCTCGGCGACCGTCATGCCGACCACGGTGCGCAGCGCGAGGGCGACACGGGCGTCGGCCGCGAGCGCGGGATGGCAGCAGGTGAACAGCAGCGCCAGTCGATCGTGCGCCTGCGACTCCTCATCCACCTGGTCTCCCTCCGCTGCCAGCTGCTCCAGCTCGCGCTCGACCCCCGCGCCGCGCACCGCACGCCGTTGCGCCGCGGCGCGGCGCAGCTGATCGATGGCCCGGTTCTTGGCGACCGTGGTCAGCCACGCGCCCGGACTGTTCGGGATCCCGTCGACCGGCCAGCTCGCGAGGGCCCGGGCGAACGCGTCCTGGAGGCAGTCCTCGGCCAGGTCCCAGTCGTCGGTGATCCGGACGACGGTCGAGACGATGCGCGCGGACTCCTCCGCGGCCGCCGCGCGCAGGGCGCGGTCGACCTCATCGCCTCGGTCCGCCGTCACGCGACTGTCACACGCCCGACGGCCCCGTGGAGTCGGCAGCCTTGTCGCCCGCCGCGCTCCCCGCCGCGACCTCGGGCCCCAGCGGCCAAACCGGGCGGATCTCGATCTGCCCGAACCGCGCCATCGGATGCCGAGATGCGATGTCGATCGCGTCATCCAGATCCGCGCACCTCAGCAGGTCGAATCCGGCGATGTAGTCCTTCGTCTCGACAAAGGGACCGTCGGTCACGCTGACGGCGCCGTCGCGCACCCGCACGGTCGTGGCATCCGCGGGAGGCCGCAGCCGATCGCCGGCGAGCGTCATGCCGCGGCGGACCACCTCATCCCACCACTGCTCGATGTTGTCCTCCTCGGCGCGGTACTCCGGAGCGGTGGAATCGGTGCAGACCAGAAACAGAAAATCCATGTTCATCGCCTTTCGTCGGTGTGTCGATGATCGATCGACGAGCGAGGCCGGCTCGGGAGGACACCCCTGCCGAGATATTCTTCGGCACTTCCCCCACCCGTGAAAAGCGCTCCCGACGGGCCCCGGTAGGCTGTGGGAGTCGATTCGCGATCGGAAGGTTCTCACGTGAAGGTACGTGTCGCAACTGCGGCGGCCATTGCCGCGCTGGTCATGCTGGGTGTCGCCGCGTGCGCCCCGATTGCCTCGCTGAAGCCCTACGACGCCAGCGACGGGGTGAGCACGACGGTCGGTGAGGTGAAGGTGCTCAATGCACTCGTCCTCACCAAGTCGGGCAAGGACGGCAATCTGCTGTTCTCGGCGTACAACCCGACCGACAACCCGATCGACCTGAACGTGCAGTACGGCGACGGCAACGACCGCACAACGCTCACCGCGACGTTGAAGCCCGACACCACTACCGACGTCGGCTACGGCAAGAAGGGGCAGTTCCTGCTGGAGGGTCTCGGGGCCAAGGCCGGCTCGCTCGCGCCCATCTACTTCCAGTACGGCAACGAACCGGGCAGTCAGCTCGCGGTCCCGGTGCTCGACGGCTCGCTGCCGCAGTACCAGAACCTGCTGCCGACGCCCACACCGACACCGACCCCGACCCCGACTCTCACGCCGACACCGACCCCGACGCCGGTCAAGTAGCTCGAGGGGCTACGCCTCGAAGCGGTAGCCGAGCCCGCGCACGGTCAGCAGCAGCACGGGCTGCGAGGGATCCTTCTCGATCTTCGAACGGATCCGCTTGATGTGAACGTCGAGGGTCTTGGTGTCGCCGAAGTAGTCGGCGCCCCAGATGCGGTCGATCAGCTGACCGCGGGTGAGCACGCGCCCCGCGTTGCGCAGCAGCAGCTCGAGCAGCTCGAACTCCTTGAGCGGCATCGCGACCTCCTTGCCGTCGACCGAGACGGCGTGGCGGTCGACATCCATCCGCACGCCGCCGACCTCGAGCACGGACTCGTCGAGGTCGTCCACCTCGACGCGGCGGCGCAGCACCGCGCGGATGCGGGCCAGCAGTTCGCGCGTCGAGTACGGCTTGGTGACGTAGTCGTCCGCGCCGAGTTCGAGCCCAACGACGATGTCGACCTCGCTGTCCTTCGCGGTCAGCATGATGATGGGCACCGACGAGCGGGTGCGCAGTTCGCGGCAGACCTCGGTGCCCGGCAGACCGGGAAGCATCAGGTCGAGCAGCACGAGGTCGGCGCCATCGCGGTCGAAGGCGGCGAGCGCCTCGCGCCCGTCCGCGGCGACCTCGGTCTCGTATCCCTCGCGGCGCAGCAGGAACGAGAGCGGTTCGCTCAACGAGGGCTCGTCTTCCACGATCAGGATGCGGGTCACGTCGTTGCTCCGAGGCTGCTGGGCGGGGCCGCCGAGGGGGCGGCCGCCGGGGTGGTCTTGTCGGCCGTCGAGGGACCGGGGAGCGGGGGCGTCGGCGCCTTCGGCGCCTCGGGGAGCCGGATCGTGAAGGTCGACCCGCTGCCCTGCTGCGACCACACCCGCACGTCGCCCCCGTGGTTCTGGACGGCGTGCTTGACGATGCTGAGGCCGAGCCCGGTTCCACCGGTGTGGCGGCTGCGGGCGTTGTCGACGCGGAAGAAGCGCTCGAACACCCGCTCGCGCTCGCTCTCGGGGATACCCACGCCCTGGTCGGTGACGGCGATCTCGACCACCCCGTCGGAGTTGGTCACGCCGATCCCGACCCGGAATCCGTCCGGTGAATACTGGATCGCGTTGGCGATCAGATTGTGCACGGCGGTCACGAGAAGCTGCTCGTCCCCGTACACCTCGGCTCCGGCATCCCCTCCGCTCACCAGCGAGATGCGGTGCGACTCGGCGGCCACCCGGTTGCGGTCGACCGCCTGGGCGACCACCGAGTCGATGTCCACCTTCTCGGCGGATGCCAACGGTGCGGCCGCCTGCAGCCGGCTGAGCTCGATGATCTCCTGCGTCAGATGACCGAGCCGATCGGCCTCGATCACGAGCCGTTTGGCGAAGCGCTTGACCTCGGCCGGCTCATCGGAGGCGGCCTGGATGGCCTCGGCCAGCAGCCCAATCGCGCCGATCGGGGTCTTGAGCTCGTGGCTGATGTTCGCGACGAAGTCGCGGCGCACCTCGTCGAGGCGGTACGACTCGGTGCGATCCTCGGCGATCAGGAGCACGAAGCGGGTGCCCAGCCGCACGACGCGCACCTGCAGGTGCAGTTGGTTCTCGCCGAACGGCGTGTGGGCGAGGTTGAGCTCCTTGCTCACCGGGATGCCGTCGCGCCGCACCTGGTCGACCATGCTGACCAACTCGGGGTGCGCGAGGGCCTGGTTCCACACCAGCCCGTAGGCGAGCGCGGCCGTCGAGGCCGAGAGCACATTGTTGGACGAGTCGATGACGACGCCCGCCGACTCGAGCGAGTCGATGACCTCCTCGACGCCATCCGGGACGGTCGGAGTGATCACGGCGACCGCGCTGCGGCCGCGACGATGGGCCGCCATGATCGCGACGGAGACACCCACGCCGACCAGCAACCCGAAGGCGAGGGCAGCGGGCACGAGCCAGTGCTCCGGGTCCATGCGACTAGATTAGGGCGCACGAAGTTGCCGGATCGGCTGAGATGAGGCCGAACGCGGGCGACTTGGGATGAAGTTCAGCCTCCGGCCACCGTCCGTTCACCTGATCGGGGCAACGTGGCCAGAGACCGGGGCGATTCATCGTGCCCGACAGCGAGAGGATCGGCATGCGCGAGGTATTCCAGCAGGAACTGCGAGAGGTGCAGGACCGCCTCGTCGAGATCTCGACCCTTGTCGCTTCGTCGATCGAGCGCGCGACCGAGTCGTTCAACGAGTCCAACGTCACCCTGGCCGAGACCGTGATCGCCGACGACCAGAAGATCGACGCGCTCGCCGCCGAGCTCGACGAGCTCGCCATCCAGATCCTGGCCCGCCAGAACCCGGTGGCGCGCGACCTGCGGATCGTGGTCAGCGCGCTGCGCATCAGCGCATCGCTCGAGCGCATGGGCGACATGGCCGAGCACATCGCGCAGCTTGCCCGCTACCGCTTTCCCGAGAAGGTCGTGCCGAAGGGGCTGCGCAGCACCTTCCGCGACATGGGCTCGCTCGACGTCGAGATCGCCAAGAAGCTCACCGAACTTCTCCGCACCGAAGACGTACAGATCGCCGAAGACATCCGCAACGAGGACGACAAGGTCGACGCCCTGCACCTGAGCGTCTTCGACAAGGTGCTCGGCGAGACCTGGAAGGGCGCCGCCGTCGACACCGTGGATGCCACCCTCGCGTCGCGCTACCACGAGCGCTTCGCCGACCACGCGGTCTCGATCGCGAAGAAGGTCCAGTACCTGGCGACCGGCGACTGGGTGCCGCAGGACGCGTAGCTGAACTAGTGTCACGAAGGTGACGTGCTCTCGGCCAGCTTTCGCGGTGGCTGTCGGCATGACCATCGCATTGGGGCTGAGCGCCTGCACCGTAGACGGGAACCAAGTAGCGCGGGACGAGGCCGAGCGGATCATGACGACGACGGCGAAAGCTGTCGACCCGCCCTTCCCGCACCCGCGTCAAGCCGACTACCTGGCCGAGCAATTCCTGGATGCCGCATACGAGACGAACCCGGGGTCGGCTGAGCAGACCACGGCTGAGGTGTTGAGCTGGTCCGGCAACTCGGGCGACGCGAAGGGGGCGACCCTGGAGGTGCGGATCACGGTGCAACTGGACGCGGCGAATTCGACCGCGATCGGTCAGGCCGATCGGACATCCGGCACCGCGACGCGCTGCTGGAAGCTGACCATCTTCGGCAGCCGCAACTACGACACCCTGCGCACCGTTGAGATCCCATGTGGTGAGTCGAAGGCGAAAACACCCCATCCGACGCCGCCAGCCCCCGATCCTCCGACCGGGGGCTGAGCGAGGTCCTGCCCTGCGGGTCGGCTCAGACCTCCGCGGTCAGCTCGTAGACCTCGGTGACGGGGTGGCCGGCGCGCTCGTGGATGCGCATGATGGCCTCCTTCGACGGGCCGGTGGACAGGCAGAAGACCTTGCCCAGCTCCGGGTCGAGCCAGGCCTGCTCGAAGTGCACGCCCTCTTCGCCCTCGATGGCGAGATCGGCCTCGTGCGCCGCCTGCAGCTGCTCCGGGGTGACGCCCTCGAAGCCGTGGTGAACATCCATGTAGCGGGCCATGGCCGCTCCTTTCTCGATAGAGCTCCAGCCTCGGGGTGAGGTCCATGCGCAACATCGGTCGTTCGACCGATCTGCCGCGTGATGAGCGGTCATAGGCTGTCGGTCATGTCCTCCGCACGGCCCCCGGGATCGGGGCGTGTTGCGGCCTCGCTGGTCGGCCGTGATGAGGTCCTCGCGCTCGCCTCCCGACGGTGGCAGCAGGCTCAGGGTGGCGCGGGCGAACTGCTGCTGATCGTCGGGGAAGCCGGGATCGGCAAGAGTCGCGTGATGGCCGAACTCGCAAGCGGGCTCGCAGGTGCGCGCGTGCTCACGGCCGCGGCCTGGCCCGCCTTTTCGGAAGTGCCCGGCGCGATGCTCGTCGACCTGGCCCGCGAGCTGCGGCGACAGGGGCTCGCAGACGCCGCTGCCGCGCTGCAGGAGCGGCTCGTCGAGGAGGTCATCGGCGACCCCACCCGGCGCAGGCGCCTTCTCGTCAACGACACGGCCGAGCTGATCGCCGGTCTCCTGCCGGGTGGACTGCTGCGCCTCGAAGACCTGCACTGGGCCGACGAGATCTCGCTCGAGGTCATCGAGCGGTTGGCCGTTCTGGTGCGCGACACCTCGGGGCTGATCGTCGCGACGTTCCGTTCCGACGAGATGTTCAGCGGCACCCCGTTGTCCCGCTGGCGGGCGCGATTGCTCGAGCAGCGCCTGGCCGAGGAGGTGCGGCTGCCCCGGCTCGATCGCGCCGGAACCCAGGAGCTGGCCGAGACCCTGATGACGGGCGTGCCCTCCTCGGAGTTCATCGACGAGCTGCATGAGCGCAGCGAGGGCATCCCGTTCTACATCGAGGAGCTGATCGCCGGTGGCGCGTCTCGTGCCGTTCCCGACACCGTCGCCGAGGCGGTGCGGGCCCGGATGGAGCTGCTCGCACCGGCCTCTCGCGATCTGGCGATCGCGGCATCCGTGATCGGGTGCGCGTTCCCGCTCGATCTGCTGATGGCGATCGTGCCCGACGATCCGAGCGCGGTCGACGAGGAGCTCGTCGAACTACAGGATCGGCACTTCATCGTGAGCACGAACCCGGGCGGCGACGACTTCGACTTCCGGCACGCTCTGATCCGGGACGCCATCTACGCCGAGATCCCGCCCAACCGGCGCCGCGCGCTGCACTCGGCGATCGCCCGTGCGTCGCAGCGGGCCGGCATCCGCGACGCGTACGTCTCCGAGCAGTTCGAGCGGGCGCACCTGCCCGCCGACGCCCATCGACACGCGGTGCTGGCCGCCGAGAGCGCGCGCACGGCCTCTGCTCATCGTGAAGCGGCGGTCTTGTACGCGCGGGCTCTGCGCACCGTGCCGCCGTCGACGGATGCTGCTGAGATCGCCCGCCTGCACTCCCGGCTGGGTATCGAGCTGACCGCGATCGACGACAACGCGGGAGCGGCCGAGGAGTTCGAACAGGCGATTCGGCGATATCGCGAGCTCGACGAGATCGCGATCGCTGCCGAGCACATGCCGAACCTGATGGCGGTGCGGCACGTGCTCGGCGACGGACTCACCGCTCGGATCGCCCGGGCCGAGGAGGCGATCGCCTGGCTCGACGCCCTGCCAGACGGCGGGCCCGCGATCGTGCGGGCCGAGATCTATTCGGCGATGGCTGCGGCCTACATGCTCGACCGGCGTCTCGATGAGGCGCTCGACCTGGGCGAGCGAGCGCTGCAGCTGACCGTCGAGCACTCCACCGTCTGCGGTCGAATCGACCTGCAGATGACCCTCGGCCCCGTTCTGGTGTTCGCCGGCCGCGCCGACGAGGGCTGGGAGATGCTGGAGTCGGCGATCGCCGAGGCATCGGCTCCCGGAACCGACTTCGAAGTCGAAGCGGCGCGGGGCTACCGCATGATCGGCACCAGCGCGTCGGTGCTGGTCGAATACGAGCGAGCGGAGGAATGGATCACGCAGGGCCTCGCCGTGACGGCAGCCACGGAGCGGTGGAGCGACCATCACTACCTCCGCGCCCACCTCGCCCACGTGATGTGGGCCACGGGGCGATTCGACCTCGCCGAGCGGGAGGCGCGACGCGCTCTCGCCGACGCCCACAGCATCACGACCGAGATCACCTGCTTGCACGTGCTCGGCTATCTGGCGATGGGACGCGGCGAGGCGGCTGAGGCGACGGCCCACCTGGAGCGCGCCCGCGCGCTCGGCACACGCATGGGGGAGCTGCAACGCATCGCTCCGGCGCTCTGGGGGCTCGCCGAACTCGCCGTGCTCTCCGGGCGACCCGCCGACGCGGTCACGCTCGCCGAGGAGGCATTCGGCCTGAGCAATGCGGTGAAGGATGCCGCGTACCTCTTCCCCTTCGTCGTCACGGCGACCCGAGCGCACCTGGCCCTGCGCGACAGCGACGGAGCCCGCCAGTGGCTCGCCCGGTGCTCACGGTTGCTCGACCTCCGCGGGATTCCCGGCACCCTTCCAGCGCTCGCCCACGCCGAGGGACTCATCGCCGCCGCAGACGGGCAGGCGGCGCGGGCCCGCGAGCTGCTCGACGAGGCGTTGCTCGGCTGGAGCACCACGCGGCGCTTCTGGGAGCGGACTCAGACGCTCGTCGATCTGGCGCGGAGTGCCCAGCGCGCCCGTCGGCCGGGCGAGACGGCTCGGTTCGCGAACGAGGCACGGCGACTGGCTGAGGCGTCGGGAGCGATCCTGCTGGTCCGCCTGGTCGATTCGGTGGGCATCGACGAGTCGACGTCGACCGAGTCCGGGCCGCTCACCGCACGCGAGTTCGAGGTGGCGAAACTGGTGGCGGCGGGGGCGACGAACCGCGAGATCGCCGAACGGCTCGTCATCTCGCCGAAGACCGCATCGGCCCACATCGAGCACATCCTGGCGAAGCTGCACGTGTCTCGGCGAGCCGAGATCGCGGCGTGGACCTCGCGGTCGACCGCCGAGGCGACCTCGGAGGTCTAGGCCTTTTTCCCCTGGTTCGCGACCGCCGCAGCACCCGCGGCCGCGGCCTCGGGGTCGAGGTAGCGGCCCGGCGCGACGGGCATGAACGCGTCATCCAGCTCGTAGACCAGCGGGATGCCGGTGGGGATATTGAGCTCGGCGATCGCCTCGTCCGAGATGCCGTCGAGGTGCTTCACCAGGGCGCGGAGCGAGTTGCCGTGGGCGGTGACCAGCACGGTCTTGCCTGCGCCGAGATCCTGCGTGATGTCCGAGTGCCAGTAGGGCAGCATCCGCTCGATGACCAGCTTGAGCGACTCGGTGCGCGGCAGCTCGGCGCCCAGCTCGGCGTAGCGGCGGTCGTGAGCCTGCGAGAACTCGCTGTCGTCGGGCAGCGGTGGGGGCGGCACGTCGAAGCTGCGGCGCCAGGTCATGAACTGCTCCTCGCCGAACTCGGCGAGGGTGGCCGCCTTGTCCTTGCCCTGGAGCGCGCCGTAGTGGCGCTCGTTGAGCCGCCAGCTGCGCTTCACCGGCAGCCAGTCGAGATCGGCTTCGGCGAGCGCGATGTCGGCGGTATGGATGGCCCGCTTGAGCAGCGAGGTGTACTGGATGTCGAGCTGGATGCCCGACTCCGCGATCAACTGCCCGGCCCGCTTGGCCTCGGCGCGGCCCTGGTCGCTGAGGTCGACATCCACCCACCCGGTGAACAGGTTCTTGGTGTTCCAGTCGGAGTTGCCGTGGCGCAGCAGGATCAGCGTGTGGGTCATGCGGCCAGCCTACCGAGGGCGAGAATCGACTCATGGCGCGCGCGACGGCTCCCCAAGGCCGCATCACCCGAGGCACCACGGGCGTCAATCGGCTCCGCAGGATCGACCGCTGGATCGCGGCGCTTCCGGTGCTGCGCGCGACGCCCGATCCGCTGGTCGTCGACCTCGGCTACGGCGCCTCGGCGACGACGACGCTCGAGTTGCGCGACCGGCTCGCGGCGGTGCGCCCCGACGTGCAGGTGGTCGGCGTCGAGATCGATCCCGACCGGGTCCGGATCGCATCGGCTGCCACCCGCGACAGCGTCATCTTCCGCTTGGGCGGCTTCGAGACCCCGACGCCGGGCGACCGGCAGCCGGCGGTCATCCGCGCCCTCAACGTGCTGAGGCAGTACGACGAGAGCGAAGTGGCCGGCGCCTGGACGACGATGTGCGCACGCCTGCAGCCCGACGGCGTGCTCGTCGAAGGCACCTGCAACGAGGTCGGGCGGGTGGCGAGCTGGGTCGCGCTCGATCCGACCGGGCCGCAGACGTTCACCATCTCGCTGCGGCTGACCTCGCTCGACCAGCCGTCGATCGTGGCCGAGAGGCTGCCAAAGGCGCTCATCCATCGCAATGTGCCGGGCGAGCGTGTGCACGGGTTGCTGTCCGAGCTCGACCGGCTGTGGGCGGTGCACGCGCCGTTGGCCGTCTACGGCCCGACCCAGCGATGGATCGCCACCGTCGTCTCCCTGCGCGACGCCGGCTGGCCGGTGCGAGACGGTCGCACGCGCTGGCGGCTCGGCGAACTCACGCTGGACTGGGCGGCGGTCGCACCCCGCTAGCTGCCGGCTAGCGGCGCACCGCTCCGACCCGCGGCAACCGCGGCACGTTGGCCTCGGCGCCGGCATCGGGAGGCACGATCAGCTGTTGCGCGGCAGTGATCAGCACGCCGTCCGCCATCCGCACCCCGAGCACGGCGTTCGGGTCGGTCGAGCGCTTCAGCACGGCCAAGGCGATCGGACCGAGCTCGTGGTGGCGTGATGCCGCCGTCACCCGCCCGACCACCGCGTCGCCCAGCACGACTTCGTCGCCCGGCGCGGGCAGCACGCCCTCCGAGCCGTCGAGGTGCAGCATGGCGAGCCGCCGAGGCGGATGCCCCAGGTTGTGCACCTTGGCCACCGTCTCCTGCCCGCGGTAGCAGCCCTTGCTGAGGTGCACGGCCGAGCGCAGCCAGTCGAGCTCGTGCGGGATCGTCGTGCCGTCGATCTCGGTGGCAGCGCGCGGCCGCCAGGCCTCGATCCGCAGCGCCTCGAGGGCGAGTGTGCCCGCCGCCGGCAGACTGCCCAGCTCGTCGAGGCGCGAGCGCTCGAGCAGCGACTCGGCGTAGTCCCAGTTCTCGGCGGGATGCACCGGGATCGCCGCGTACTGGAACCCGCCCGCCACGATCGTGCGCCAGGGGTCGTGCCACACCAGCGGGATCCCGTTCCCCTGGGCCGTGGCGGCCGCCAGCGGCGCGGGCACCGAGCCCACGGTACCGATGGTCGCGAACTCCGCCGAGCGGTCGAGCACCTCGACGCGCAGCATGAAGCGCATCTTGGTCAGGAAGGCGAGGAAGCCCGATCCGGTGCCGGCATCCATCAGCAGCCAGGTGGTCTCGCCGTCGTCCAGCACGCGCGCGGCGTACTCGACCCGTCCGCTCGGGTCGAGCAGCAGGGTCTCGGCCGCGGTTCCGGGAGCCAGTCCGATCAGGCGCTGCGAGGTGAGCGAGTCGAGCCAGCTGAGCCGATCGGGGCCCGTGATCGAGAGCACGTCGCGGTCGGAGAGGTCTACGACCGCCCGCCCGGCCGCCAGCTCGCGCTGCTCGCCGAGGGGGTTGCCGTAGTGCTGCGGCGGAGCGCCGACAGCTCCCTCGCGCAGGCTGAAGGGATCGATCCGCACCTCATTCGACGACGCGTCACTCGACACGGGCGAGCCTCCCCGATGCGTGGGTGCGCAGGTCCTGGCCGAGGGCGGCGATGTCCCAGGCCCACAGCAGGTGATCGTCGACCAGCCCGTAGAGCCGGGTGGCGGCCGCGTACTCCTTGGCGGTCGCGGTGCGCACCACGGCATCCGTCGCCAGGTCGATGCGCGGACCCTTCACCTGCCCGAGGTAGAGCTCGTTGACGCCGCCCGGATGGATGATCGACACCTCGACCTCGAAGGCCCCGTCAGCCGTCCGCAGCGATTCGACCTCGTCGGCGGTGGTGAACACCGGCTCGCCGATGCCGGGGAGCATGCCCGGTCCCCCGTCAGCCGCGCCCAAGGGCCGTGCCAGGCGCCAGTAGCCGATCTCGGAGAACAGCGGGGTCGGGCCGGGCGCCGGCGCGTCATCCGGAGCGTCGTCGTCCGCGGTGCCGAACAACCAGGTCGACGAGCTGTACTGGATGTGCGGGGTGCCGTCCTGGGTGAACGCGACGCGCTGCCCGAACTCGTGCTCACGGGTCTCGTCGCCCACTTTGTATGCGACGATGCCGCTCCCCTCCCAGATGCCGAGCAGCCACGACAGCGGCACGATCTCGGCGGGCAGCGTGGTATCGAGTTCGAACATGCGAGTGCCGCCGAAGAAGGTCAGGACTGGCCGCGGAACAGGTTGTACAGCACCGTGACCGAGACGAAGGCGATGGCCAGCCCCGCCAGCGCGAGCAGGCCCACGAAGAGCAGTTCCAGGGCGAGGATCATGCTCCGAGTCTAGTCGCGGGCACCGCGATGCACCGGGCGGGCGGAATCAGACGAGCACGAGGATGCCGGTCGCCACCGCGCAGATCACCAGCGCTCCGCCGAGGCTGGCCATCATCCGCGTCACGAGCCCCTCTTTGCGCTGCAGCGCCAGCTGGATCGCCATGGTCAGCAGCACCGAGGCGGCCAGCACGATGGGAATCCAGGTGAGCGAGCGCGACGCGGCGAACACCGCGACGGCCACCACCCCGAGCAGGGCGACCACCCACACCGGGACCACACTGCGCAGAGACCAGGCCATGAGGGAATCGTATCGCCGACGGCATCCGTCGAAAGATGGCTGCGGAATCGCTCGATACACTGTGCGGTAGGCGTTTTGGAGGACCTTGTGGCCCAGCTGTTGATCCTGACCGGGGCGGTCGACGGCGACGTTCTGCCCGCGCTCGGGCTGCTGAGTCACCGCGTGCGCTCGATCCCGGCCGAGCCGGCCTCGTTGATCAACGCTCCTGCCGCCGACGTGATCCTGGTCGACGCGCGCCAGGATCTCGCGAGCGCCAAGTCGCTGTGCAAGATCCTCAACACCACGGGCGTCAACGTTCCGCTCGTGCTCGTGCTCACCGAGGGCGGGCTCACCGCGGTCTCGGCCGACTGGGGCGTCGACGACGTGCTGCTCGAGGGGGCGGGGCCCGCCGAGGTGGATGCCCGCATCCGCCTGGTGATCGGGCGCCAGGCCCAGGAGAAGTCGTCGTCGAAGATCCAGGCCTCCGGCGTCATCATCGACGAGGCCAGCTACTCGGCCAAGGTGCACGGCCGGCCGCTCGACCTCACCTTCAAGGAGTTCGAGCTGCTGCGCTTCCTGGCGACGCACCCCAGTCGCGTCTTCACCCGTGAGCAGCTGCTCAGCGAGGTCTGGGGCTACGACTACTTCGGCGGCACCCGCACGGTCGACGTGCACGTGCGGCGCCTGCGCGCGAAGCTCGGCGACCTCGAATCGTTGATCGGCACCGTGCGCAACGTCGGCTACCGCTTCAACGTGTACGACGACGAGAGCGAACGGCTGCCGGCTCCCGTCTCATGACCTGAGGCTCAGCCGAGAGCCGCGACCACCTCGTCGCCCGAGAAGCTCGACATCGGCAGCACGCTGGTGCGACGCGCGAGGATCCGGCCGTCCTCGTCGACCACGAAGGTGCCGCTGTGCTGCACGGCGAGGAATTTGCCCAGACCGATGTCGGCGTGGTGCTCGCCCGAAGCCCACATGCTCGCCCGCGGCTCCGCGACCCGTCGGGCGAGTTCGGCCGCCGCGTCGCGATCACCGGGAGCGATCAGCACGACGTGCGCGTCGCGAAGCTGCCCCGCCTGCTCCATGCGCAGCAGTTTCTTCACGTGACCGAGGCAGATCGCGCAGTCCGCGGCGCGCAGGAAGAACACGACCGCGCGTCGGGAGTCGAGAACCTCACGCATCGTCGATGTGGTCGACGGGCCGATCAGGGGCAGATCGGGGATGACGGATCCGACCTCGGGGACGGCGATGGTCTCGGGCATAATGGCCTCCTCAGGCGGTGATGGCGGCCCGTCAATAGGCAACCAGGTTGCGTATATTGTCAACCGGGTTGCGTATTAATGTCAAGGAGGTTGCGTAAATGTCGAACGATGACGTGGTGCGCGACTTTCAGACGGCGGCGGTCGACAACCTCGGACGGCTGCTCGACGCGGCATCCACCGCCGTCAACGCCGAGCTCATGGTGCGCCTCGCCGCGGCGGGATTCATGTCGATCCGGCCCGCGCACGTGTCGGTCTTTGCCGGCTTGCAGCCCGGCGGCATCCAGATCACGGCTCTCGCCGCACACGCGGGGATGAGCAGGCAGGCCATGAGCGTGCTCGTGCGCGAGGTGGAATCGCTGGGATACCTGCGCGTGACGGCCGACCCCACAGACCGACGAGCCCTGCGGGTCGAGCTGACCGAGCTCGGCGAGCGGTTCTGCCGCGCCGCCATCGACATCTCCGCGCAGATCAACGCCCAGTTCGAGCAGCTGTGGACCCCGGCCGAGTTGGCGGCCTTGCGCACGCGGCTGCGCGAGGCCGCCGCAACGTTCTCGGCGGCCGAGGGCCAGGCGAGTTAAGGCTCCATTCACCGCTCGATGCCATGATGGATCGATGGAGAGCGACAGCCCCCTCGGCGATGCCACGATCGCGGCCGATCTGCTCGATGACGACGAGCCGGAACCGGCCATCGTCGATGATGGCACCCTGCCGCCCGACCGGTTCCTCGACCGCGAACTGAGCTGGCTGGCGTTCAACCAACGGGTGCTCGAGCTTGCGGAGGATCCCAAGCTGCCCCTGCTCGAGCGCGCGAACTTCCTTGCGATCTTCGCGAGCAATCTCGACGAGTTCTTCATGGTCCGCGTCGCCGGTCTCAAGCGCCGGATCGCCACCGGGCTCGCCGTCCCCACCAACGTCGGGCGCGCCCCGCTCGATGTGCTGAGCGACATCAGCGAGAAGGCGCACGAGCTGCAGGAACGCCACGCCCGTGCTTTCCAGGAGCTGGTGAAGCCGGCACTCGACGAGGCCGGCATCCACATCGAGAGCTGGAGCGATCTCGACGAGAATGACCGCCTCCGCATCGACGAGATCTTCTCAAGCCAGATCTTCCCCGTGCTGATGCCGCTCGCGGTCGATCCGGCGCATCCCTTCCCCTACATCTCGGGCCTGTCGCTGAATCTGTCGATCCGGGTGCGCAACCCGAAGACCGGCAAAGAGGAGTTCGCGCGCCTGAAGGTGCCGCAGAACCTGCCCCGCTTCGTGCAGCTGCCCGATGACGCGCGCGGTCTGCTGCGCTACATCCCGCTCGAAGATCTGATCGCCAACCACCTCGACGAACTCTTCCCCGGGATGGAGATGGTCGCCCATCACGAGTTCCGGGTCACCCGCAACGAAGACGTCGAGGTCGAAGAGGACGAGACCGAGAATCTGATCCAGGCGCTCGAGAAGGAGCTGCTGCGCCGCCGTTTCGGCCCGCCCATCCGCCTCGAGATCACCGACGACATGGATGACGTGACCCTCGATCTGCTGATGAGCGAGTTGCAGATCACCAAGCAGGAGGTCTACCGACTCCCCGCTCCGCTCGATCTCGGCGGCCTGTTCGAGGTGACCAAGTTGGATCGGCCGGCCCTCAAGTACCCCCGCACCGTCCCGACCACGAGCGCGAACCTGCTGCCGACCGAGCCCACCGAGAAGTCGGATGTGTTCGCGTCGATCGACCGGGGCGACATCTTGCTGCACCACCCATACGAGTCGTTCGCGACCAGCGTGCAGACCTTCCTGGAGCAGGCCGCGGCCGACCCCAACGTGCTGGCCATCAAGCAGACGCTGTACCGCACGAGCGGTGACAGCCCGATCGTCGAGGCTCTGATCGACGCGGCCGAGGCGGGCAAGGCGGTGCTGGCGCTGGTCGAGATCAAGGCGCGCTTCGACGAGCAGGCCAACATCGGCTGGGCGCGCAAGCTCGAGAAGGCCGGCGTGCACGTGGTCTACGGTCTCGTCGGCCTGAAGACCCACAGCAAGCTCGCCCTCGTGGTGCGCCAGGACCGAACCGGCAAGCTCACGCACTACAGCCACATCGGCACCGGCAACTACAACCCCAAGACCAGCCGCATCTATGAAGACCTCGGGCTGCTCACGGCCGACGACACCGTCGGCAAAGACCTCACCCGCCTGTTCAACGAGCTGTCGGGCTACGCGATCGAGAAGAAGTTCAAGCGCCTGCTCGTCGCCCCGCTCCACCTGCGCAAGGGGCTGCTGAAGCGCATCGACGTCGAGGCAGAGAACGCGGCGGTCGGGCGGCCAAGCGGCATCCGGATCAAGGTGAACTCGATCGTCGACGAGGCGATCATCGACGCGCTCTACCGGGCGAGCAATGCCGGAGTCCCGGTCGACATCGTGGTGCGCGGCATCTGCTCGATCCGCCCCGGCGTCGAGGGACTCAGCGAGAACATCCGTGTGCGCAGCATCCTCGGCCGCTACCTCGAGCACTCGCGCATCTTCTGGTTCGCGAACGACGGTGATCCGCAGGTCTACATCGGCAGCGCCGACATGATGCACCGCAACCTCGACCGGCGGGTCGAGGCACTGGTGCGCATCGTGCGCCCCGAGCACCTCGACGAGCTCGCCGGGCTGCTCGATCAGGCGATGAGCGACCGGACCGCCTCGTGGTGGCTCGGATCGGACGGAGTCTGGGTGCGCCACGACGTGTCGGAGACCGGTGAGCCGCTCGCCGACATGCAGACCGAGCTCACCCGTCAGATCGCCGGGCGCCGGCGCGGTGGGGCGCTGCGGTGAGCCCGTCCGACACGTCGGGCTCGCCGGTGCTCGCCGCGGGTGCGGTGTGCTGGCGAGACACGAAGCGTGGGGTCGAGATCCTGCTGGTGTACCGCGCGCAGCACCGCGACACCTCGCTGCCCAAGGGCAAGGTCGACCCCGGCGAGACCCTGCCCGAGACCGCCGTGCGCGAGATCGCCGAAGAGACCGGTCTGGTCGTCGCCCTCGGGCCGCCACTCGGCGTCGTCGAGTACCAGCTGCCGAACGGCCGTGACAAGGTCGTGTACTACTGGGCTGCCGAGGTCGCCGAGCTGGCCATCGCCAACTCCACCTTCGCCGCCAATGACGAGATCGAGAGCCTGCACTGGATGTCGCCGGCCGACGCCCGGAAAGCCCTCAGCTATCCGCACGACGTCGACATCGTCGACCGCTTCGCCGAGCTGCACTCCCAGGGACGCGCGCGCACCTTCGCGATCATCGCGCTCCGGCACGGCAAGGCCACGCCGCCCGAGAACTGGGACGGACCCGACGCCACTCGGCCGCTCCTTCAGCGCGGCATCGACCAGTCGCTCAGTGTCGCACCCGGCATCGCGGCGTACCGCCCCGCCAAGCTGATCTCGTCGACCGCGGTGCGCTGTCTGCAGACCATCGCACCGACGGCGCGCGTCACCGGGCTCGCGATCACCGAGAAGGTCGAGATCAGTCAGGACGCCTACCGCAGCGACGCCGCGGCGGTCTCGAAGGTCATCACCAAGCGATTGCGCAAGGGGCGCACCGCGGTGCTCTGCAGCCACGGGCCGGTGCTCCCCCAGTTGATCGAGGCGGTCGCGCGCATGACGAGCACGCCGGATTCGGGCAAGCTCCGCCGTGCGGCGAGTCTGTCGACGGGCGAGTACGCGGTGCTGCACGTGCCGATCGATCACCCCGAGAGCGGTCTGGTGGCGGTCGAGGTCCACAGCCCGACGGCCTGACCGCGTCGCGTCGCGACCCGTCGAGTTCCGCATCAGTTCACCTTCCGTTCACCGAGCGCCCCGAGGCTGGTCACGCGGTGTTTGTAGCGTCGCCTTCGGCCCGTTCCTGGGTCGACCAAGACAACCCCACATTTCCCGAAGGGAACACAGTGAAGATCACGCGCTCTGGCAGCATCGCTGCCTTTGCACTCATCGGAACGCTGGCGCTCGCCGGTTGCGCCGCCACCTCGAACACCGACACCACGAGCTCGCCGTCGGCATCGGCCGACACCACGGTCGCCGGACCGAAGATCGACCCGAGCCTGGCCGGCACGATCACCGCCGGTGGATCGAGCGCCCAGGCCAACGCCCAGGGCGCATGGACCCCCGCTTTCAAGGCGCAGGCCAGCGGCGTGACCATCAACTACGACAAGTCGCAGGGTTCCGGCGGCGGTGTCACCAACTTCCTCAACGGCAGCTACGACTTCGCCGGCTCGGACGCGGCCCTCAAGCCCGACCAGTACGCCGCGGGCAAGACGCTCTGCGCCGGTGGTGCCCCGATCGACCTGCCCGCCTACCTCTCGGGTGTCGCGCTGGTCTACAACCTGTCGGGCGTGACCGACCTGCAGCTGAGCTCCGCGACCATCGCAAAGATCTTCACGCTGCAGATCAAGACCTGGGATGACCCGGCCATCAAGGCGGACAACCCCAACGCCACGCTGCCCTCGACCCCGATCACCGTCGTGACCCGCTCTGACGGCTCGGGCACCACGGCCAACTTCACCAAGTACCTGAGCGACACCCAGAAGAGCATCTTCACGGTCGCGCCGACCAACGCCTGGCCGATCCCCGGCACGAGCGGCCAGCAGGGCGGCTCCGGTGTCGTGGCGGCGGTGACCGCGGGTGCGGGCACTATCGGCTACGCCGATCAGAGCTCGGTGGGCAAGCTCGCCCAGGCGAAGATCCAGGTCGGAACCGGCAAGGACTTCGTCGGGTACACGGCTGCAGGTGCCACGGCTGCCTTCGACGCGGCCGCATCGACGCAGGCGCAGGGCGACGGTGACATGACCCAGGTCATCGACTACTCGAAGATCACCGACAAGTCGGCATACGCCATCCCGCTGCTCAGCTACATCATCACCTGCACCGTTCACAAGGACGCCAAGCAGGGCGCGTTGACCAAGGCGTACCTCGGCTTCATCGAGAGCACGCTCGGCCAGGCGGTCGCCGCGAAGAACGCCGGCTCGGCTCCGCTTCCGGACTCGGTCCTGAAGGACGCGCAGAAGAGCATCGCGCTCATCAAGTAAGCAGGTAACCATCACCCGGCCGCAGGCCATATCCTGCTGCCATCCGGTCACGTCGGCGCGACGGCACCCCGAGCGAGAAAGCCATCCGTGAGTACTCACACCACTGGTTCCCCCGCAACGGGTTCGTCGCCCGACGTGACCGTTCGACGTTCTTCCGGCCGGTCGAAGGGCCGACCGGAAGACCGCATCTTCTTCGGCCTGAGCGTCGGCTCGGCCACCCTGATCATGGTGATCCTCGCCGCGGTCGCCCTGTTCCTGATCGTCAAGGCGATGCCCGCCATCGTCGCGAACTGGCAGGCGCCCGATCTCGCGGGCGGCACCACGGCCGGTCACAGCACGTTCTGGGGCTACGTCGGCCCGCTCATCTGGGGCACCGTCTGGATCTCGGCGATCGCGCTGGTGATCGGCGCGCCGGTCGCGGTCGGCATCGCCCTCTTCATATCGCACTACGCCCCGCGCCGGCTCGCCGGAGTCCTGGGCTACCTGGTGGATCTGCTGGCCGCCGTTCCGTCGGTCGTGTTCGGCCTCTGGGGCATCTTCGTCATCCGACCGTTCCTGCTGCCCCTGGAGCAGTGGCTCAATATCCACCTGAACTGGATCCCGATCTTCTCCGGGCCACCGACCAGCACCGGGTCGACCATCCTGGCCGGCGCGGTCGTGCTGGCCGTCATGATCCTGCCGATCATCTCGTCGATCTCGCGCGAGATCTTCCTGCAGACCCCTCGCCTGCATGAGGAAGCCGCTCTCGCCCTCGGCGCGACCAAGTGGGAGACCATCCGGCTCGCCGTCTTCCCCTATGCGCGTTCGGGCGTCGTCAGCGCGGTGCTGCTCGGGTTGGGCCGTGCGCTGGGCGAGACGATGGCCATCGCGCTGATCATCTCGCCGTCTCCGAAGGTCTGGTTCACCATCCTGACGGACACCCAGAACTCGCAGACGATCGCGGCGAACCTGGCGCTCAACTTCCCCGAGTCGAACGAGTTGCAGCGCGCCGCCCTCATCGGCACCGGGCTGATGCTGTTCGTCATCTCGCTGGCCGTGAACTTCACCGCCCGAGGAATCATCTCCCGCACCGGGCGCGGCGCGAGGAGGCGCAAGTTGACGGCGGCCCCGCCTGTGGACAGGTCGATCGCGGGCAACCCCACCAGCGACGCCGCAGTCGAGTCCATCGTGGCCGTGGAGACGCTCTCGCCCGCCGCACGAGCCAGACGGGATGGTGCGGAATGACCGCCGCCGCAATCAAACCCCAGGGGCCGCGCTCACCGCAGGGCAACAGCCTGACGAGCGGCCAGCTTCCGCGCTTCTTCGAGCTCTACGCCCTGCTCGGCTCGCTCGCCGTCGTTGCCGGCGCCTTCATGCTGATGGGCTTCAACCTGGTCGGTTGGCTGGTCGTGAGCGCGATCGTGTACCTGGTCGCGGTGGGGGTCTTCGCGACCATCGTCGAGAACCGGCGACGCGCCACCGACCGCGTGGTGCGCGGCATCGTCATCGTCGCGTTCCTGCTGGCGTTCATCCCCTTGGTGTCGACGCTCGGAACGGTTATCGTCCGGGGAATCGGCATGCTCAACTGGACTTTCATCTCCCAGAGCACCGGAACGCACTTCGACCCCAACACGCTGGTCGTCACCACCACCCAGGGAGCCCTGCAGTCGATCGTCGGCACACTCATCATCACCGGGATCGCTGCGCTGATGTCCGTGCCGATCGGGCTGCTGACCGCGATCTACCTGGTCGAGTACGCACAACCCACCCAGTGGATGGCGCGCACCGTCACCTTGCTCGTCGACGTGATGACCGGCATCCCCTCGATCGTCGCCGGCCTGTTCGCCTTCTCGTTGTTCACACTCATCGTCGGGCCTAAGGCGTTCAGCGGCTTCTCGGCCTCTGTCGCCCTGTCGGTGCTGATGATCCCGATCGTGGTGCGCTCCAGCGAAGAGATGCTGAAGCTGGTCTCGTCGGAACTGCGCGAGGCGTCCTATGCGCTCGGCGTGACGAAATTCGCGACGATCACGCGTATCGTCCTGCCGACCGCGATCGCGGGCCTGGTGACCGGCATCATGTTGGCCATCGCACGAGTGATCGGCGAGACTGCGCCGATCTTCATCGCGGCGAGCTTCACCAACGACTTCAACGCCAACCCGTTCAACGGTCCGATGAGCACGAACGCGGTGCAGGCGTACACGCTCTACAAGTTCCCCGGGACCGACATCCAGGCGTCGTTCAACGCGGCGTGGGGGAACGCCCTGCTGCTGGTGCTCCTGGTCGTCATCCTCAACCTCATCGCGCGGATCGTCGCGCGCATCTTCGCCCCCAAGGGCCTGCGCTAGCGCGCGACCCGCCCGAGACGGAACGGAACCCAGTGTCCAAGCGCATCGAGGTCAACGACCTCAACGTCTACTACAGCGACTTCCTCGCCGTGGAGGGGGTCTCGATCACGATCGAGCCCCGCACGGTGACCGCCCTGATCGGTCCGAGCGGATGCGGCAAGTCCACCTTCCTGCGCACCCTGAACCGGATGCACGAGGTCATCCCGGGCGGGCACGTCTCGGGCGAGGTCATCATCGACGGCAACGACCTCTACGCGCCGGGCGTCGACCCGGTGCTGGTGCGTCGCCAGGTCGGCATGGTGTTCCAGCGCGCGAATCCGTTCCCGACGATGTCGATCGCCGACAACGTGCTGGCCGGCGTGCGCCTCAACAACCGCAAGATGTCGAAGTCCGACGCAGATGACCTGATCGAGAAGTCGCTCAAGGGCGCGAACCTCTGGAACGAGGTGAAGGACCGCCTGTCGCTGCCGGGCCAGGGCCTCTCGGGCGGCCAGCAGCAGCGCCTCTGCATCGCGCGCGCCATCGCGGTCTCGCCCGACGTGCTGCTGATGGACGAGCCGTGCTCGGCCCTCGACCCGATCTCGACCCTCGCGATCGAGGACCTGATCGAGGAGCTCAAGCAGGAGTACACGATCGTCATTGTGACCCACAACATGCAGCAGGCCTCGCGGGTCAGCGACAAGACCGCGTTCTTCAACATCGCGGGCGCGGGCAAGCCGGGCAAGCTCATCGAGTACGACGACACCACGACGATGTTCTCGCGGCCCAACGTGCAGGCCACCGAGGACTACGTCTCGGGCAAGTTCGGATAGACCGCCGCGCTACGCGGTCGCGATGACCGCGATCGGCGTCGTCGTCGGCGTCCGCGAGCCGCCAGAGGGTTCGACGGTCACGCCCACGGAGTCGCCCGCCTTCATGTCGCCCACCAGCACGACGCTCTGCGTTGACCCGCTCGCGTCGAACGTGCCCGCGGGAGTCGCGCCCTTCTTGTCGAGGTACCAGAGCTCGTAGGTCTTGCCACCCGGCAGCCTGTCGATCCCGTGCAGGATGATCGCCGATCGCTTCAGCGACGCCGACCAGATCAGTGTCGCGGTGCCCCCCGTGCCCACCGCGACGGTGGACCGCTGCGAGTCGCCCGCGGCCTCGATCCTGCTGACCTGCGACGCCGTGATAGTCGCCTGCTGACCCTGGATCACCGAATTGACCGCGACGCCGCCCCCGAAGATCAGGGCCACCGCGGCGGCAGCCGCGATCAACGTCGAGATCGGACGGCTCGCCCATCGGCGGCGAGCGCGCGCCTGCGCGGGGCCGTCATGCACGGCGGGCGGCAATGACACCTCGACGAGCGGCGACACCCCGGTGAGCGGCGGCACCTCGGCGAGCGGGGCCAGCTGTGGTGTCGTGCTCAGCCTGTCGAGGATGCGCTGGCGCAACTCGGCGGGAGGCTCGACCGGCGCGATCGACAGTCCGAGCTCCACAGCGGTATCGGCGAGCTCGGTGACCTCGGCACGCGCCTCCTCGGATCCCGCGAGCACGGATTCGAACCGCTCGTTCTCCGCATCGCTCACGGCGTGCAGCACATAGGCTCCGCTGTCGGGCCCGAGCTCATCCGACGGATTCGTCGTCACGATGCCACCCCCAATTCGTCGCGCAGACGGATCATCCCATCGCGCAGACGGGTCTTCACGGTGCCGATCGGCACCTTCAGCATGGCGGAGACCTCTCGATGGCTGTAGCCGCCGAAGTAGGCGAGCTGGACGGCCTGGCGCTGGAGTTCGGTCAAGCGCATCATGGCCTCCTTCACCCGTTCGCTCTCGATACGCACCTCGACATCCTCGACCACCGCGTCGAAGTCCGGATCGCGATCGCGGATGCCGACGCGCAGGTCGCGGTCGCGGCTGGCCTGCGACGCACGCACCCGGTCGACCGCCCTCCGGTGGGTCATCGTCAGCATCCACGCCATCGCTCCGCCTTTGCTCGGGTCGTAGCGCGCAGCCGTCTGCCAGATCTCGAGGAAGATCTCCTGGGTGACCTCCTCCGACTGCGCGTGATCGCGCAGGAGCCGCTTCACCAGCCCGAAGACCCGGGGCGCCGTGGCGTCGTACAACTCGGCGAAGGCATCCCGGTCGCCCGCCGCGACGCGCCGCAGCAACTCCTCGTTCGAGGTCGCGAGCGGCGCGGCGCCCACGCCATCGTGATCTCGGGGCACGAGTACAAGCATGTCACGGCCTTTCGCGGTGGAGTCGGTCATCGTATATTCGGACTCCGCGCCTCAGCGGATGGGAAGCAGAGAGGGATTTCGTCGCATGACTCGCACGCTCATCAGTTCCGGGTCGACCTTCGAGGAGCAGATGGGCTACTCGCGAGCCGTCGTCGCGGGCGATTGGGTGTTCGTCTCGGGCACCACCGGGTTCGACTACACCACGATGACCATCTCGGACGACGTGGCCGAGCAGACCGCGCAGGCCTTCGCCAACATCGCGGCGGCCCTCGCGGAGGCGGGATCGAGCCTGGATGAGGTCGTCCGCGTGACCTACGTGCTGCCCGACGGCGCCCTGTTCGAGCAGTGCTGGCCGGCCATGCGCGCGGCCTTCTCGTCGGCGAAGCCGGCCGCGATGATGATCGAGGCGGGCCTCTCGGACCCCGCGATGAAGATCGAGATCGAGGTCACGGCCCTGAAGGGGTCGGGCGCCTAGGGATCGGGCGCCTGACCGATGATGGATGGCTAGTGCCGGACCGCGGAACGCCTCTCGGCAAGAGGCCGCTCGAAGCGGCGGAAATTGGAGCCCGGGGTTACCGCGGCCCGGCTGAGACAGTTTAGCGAACTCTCGCGTCCGCGCCCGGCGTCGCGATCTGATGCCCGCGCTAGTCGAGGGTGCCGGCGCGCGCCATGCGCGCGCACCACGCGAGCTCGTCCGCGGTCGTGGTCAACCGGAGCGCGCGGGTCGTGAGCTCGGACGCGCGCTCGGGGCTGGCGGCATCCTGGTCATCGGCGACACTGGATGCCCCTGCCGCCTCGACCCGGCAGAACGCGGCAGCGCGCTCCAGGGCGATCGCGAAGTCGCCTTCGAACAACCCGCGCAGGATCAGATCGGCGAGCTCGGTGACCTCCTGTGGTCCGGCAGGCGATGGAGCTCCCGCCACCACGGGATCGATCGTGCGCAGCACCTCGGTGCCGCGCTGGAACAGCAGGGCGACACCGTCGGGGTCCTGCCGGATCATCACACGCACCAGGTAGATGCGCCACAGGGCGCCCGGCAGGCTGTGCGCCGCGGATCTGGCCCAGAGCTCGGCGAGAGCGTCGATGCCGTGCTCGTCGGTGTAGCTCACGAGTCGATCGACCACCTCGGGGTCGTCACTGCTCTGCGCGCGGGCCAGCAGCGCGTGCGCGCTGTCGTGCGCCGCGCGCATGACTGCGGCCGGATCCTCCCCGCCCGAGAACGCCTCGAACTCTCCCCCGCCGAAGAACGCGGGTCGGTGGAATTCGTCGGCCATGGGTTCCAGCGTAACCGCGGGGGTCCGGCTGCAGCGCCTCGACCGCAGGCGGTCAGGCGGTCGGGATCCAGACCCGCATCGCCGACGGACCGCGCTCCGCCCAGTCGTGGTACGCGATCAGGGGCACGTCTACGCCCGCGGATTCGCGCGGAGCAGCCACCCGATCGATCGGCTCATATGGCCACGGCTCGGCCGAAGTCGTGGCGGCCATGATCCGCACCCACACCCGCCCGTCCTTCTCATACGGCGCGCGCGAGGGGTCGATCACGAGGTCGCCGAATCCGGCGTCGTCGACCCGGCCCGCACGGCCCACGAGATCCACCGTCTCGAGGCAGAGCACCTCCGGCCCCCGCTCGACGGCCACGGTCTCGCGGATGGCGTCGATGTGACGATCGGGAGCCGTGATCCGCGGCTGCATGGGCAGTTCGAGCTCGACGGTGTCTCCGATCGCGAAGACGCGCTCGATCGCAACCGGGCCCGGCTGGACATCGAACGGCTCGGGCGCGATGCTCCCCGTGGGCAGCACCGTCACCCGGGCGGACGGCGCCCACGACGGCACCCGCAGGGTCAACGTCCAGGCGTCAACGGGCGTCTCGCTGATGGTGACCCGAACCCTGCCATCACGGGGGTACTCGGTGTCGACCTTCAGGCCGATGGCGCGTCCGTCGGAGAGCGTGGTTCGGACCGACGACGCAGCGTACTGATGAAGCTGGACGCCGCGGTCGTCGCGAGTGGCCAGATAGCCGGCCAGACTCGCGAAGGTCCGCGCCACGTTGGGCGGGCAGCACGACACCTCGAACCACGGAGCGCGCTGCGACGACGCAGCCCGCGGCGAGACCTCATCCATCGCCAGAGGAGGAGCCGGCTCACGTCTGTGCAGCGTGTTCGCGTAGAAGAACGAGCGTCCGTCGGCGGCCGGCGAGGTCGCCACCACGTTGAAGAGGGTGCGCTCGATCAGGTCGGCATAGCGTGCGTCGCCCCGGGCGAGCAGCAACCGCCACGAGAACATCACCGAGCCGACCGATGCGCAGGTCTCCGAGTACGCCCGGTCGGGCGGCAGCACCCAGTCCTCGCCGAATCCCTCATCCTGGTGATGCGAACCCTGCCCGCCCGTGAGGTATGTCCGATGGGCGACCGTGTTCGTCCATTGCTCGGCCAACGCGTCGAGCAGTTCGGTGTCCGCCGTCTCGACGGCTACGTCCACCGCACCCGCGCTCAGGTAGTTGGCGCGCACCGCATGACCGCGCAGCACCGTCGCCTGGCGCACCGGGATGTCGTCCTGGTAGTAGGCCCGCCCGAACTCGATGTCTTTCAGCGTGCCGTGCCCGCGGCGATCCACGAACAGTCGCGCCTGCTCGAGGTAGCGCTGGTCACCGGTGATCCTGGTCAGTTCGACCAACCCGGTCTCGATCTCGGGATGCCCGCAGAAGCTCTGGATGCCGTCGGCACCGAACACGTCACACACCAGGTCCGCAGCGGCGAGTGCGATGCCGAAGAGACCGTCGTCGGCGTCGGGCGCGCTGCGGACGCGCGCGATGGCCGCCTGGAACAGATGGCCGAGGCAGTAGAGCTCGTGGCCCCACTCCATGGCGGACCACCGCGGCTGCTGGCCATCGCGACCGAACTGGGTGTTCAGGTAGCCGTCCGGTTCCTGCGCGGCCCCGACCCGCGAGACCAGCTCGCGGAACTCGAGCTCGAGTGCCGGGTCGTACGAGCGCGCCAGCTCCCACGCCAACGCCTCCAAGTACTTGTAGACCTCGGAATCCGAGAACTCACGGCCTCGCCGGTCGGTGCTCAGTCGGCCAGTGACGGCCAGATCGAAGTTCGCGATCCATCCCTCTCGGTCGAGCCAGAAGCGAATGTGTGCCAGCGTGGCGTCTCGATTGACCCGCTGACGCTCGGCCCAGAAACCGCCATTGATGGTTACCTCGTCGACACCGAGCGGACGCAATCGTCCCGTGACAGGCAGCACCGGCGCCGACGGCTGCCCGCTCTGGCGAGTGGTCGTCATCCCTTGAACGCCCCCGACAGGAAGCCGCGCACGTAGTGGCGCTGAAGGATCAGGAACAGCACGATGCACGGCAGGGCCAGCACGACGACCCCGGCCTCCGTCGCCCCGTAGTCGACGACACCCTGCACCTGGCCGCGCAGATTCGCGACCGCGAGGGGCAGTGTCTGCAGGCGCGAGTCGGTGATCAGGATCAGCGGCGCGAAGAAGTCGTTCCACGACGCGAGGAAGGCGAACAACCCGACCGTGATCAGCCCCGGCTTCACCGCCGGCAGCAGCACACGCCAGAGCGCGCTGAACGAGGTGCACCCGTCGACCATCGCGGCCTCATCCATCTCGCGGGGCACGGCCTCGAACGAGATGCGCATCATGAAGGTCGAGAACGGCAACTGGAACATGGTCAGCACCAGCGCCACCCCCAGCAGGGTGTTCTGGAGCCCGACCCTGGTCAGGATCACATAGAGCGGGATCAGCACCGTGGCATACGGCACCATCAGGATCGCCAGGGTCAGCAGGAACAGCGCGTTGCGCCCTACGAACCGGAATCGCGCGAAGGCGTAGCCGCCCAGCGTCGACACGACCAGCGTGAGCAGCACGGTGAGTCCCGAGACGATCGCGGTGTTGAGGATGTAGATCCCGATTCCGGCCTGGTAGTTGGCCAGCGTGACGTAGTTGCCGAACCCCCAGCCATTGACCTGGTTCGTGCCCGGATGGGGTGAGACCGATGACACGCCCGTCCAGATCAGCGGGAAGACGAACAGCACGGCGAGGGCCGTGGTGAACACCCAGTACGGTGTCCGCGCGGCGACGTCGCGGAAACGCACGGTGCGAGCGCGGCCTGTTGTTGTCGAGCTCATCCGCTCACACCTCGCTCTTGCCGCGGAACGCGCGGATCTGACCGATATTGATGACGACCAGGGCGGCCAGCACGATCACCGAGAGTGCCCCGGCGACGCCGAGATCGTTCTGCCCTTGGAACGCGACGCTGTAGATCAACTGCACAACAGTGATCGTGCTGTTGTCGGGACCACCCTTCGTCAGGATGTAGAACTGGTCGAAGGCGAGCAGCGAGCCGGTCACGCAGAGCACCGTGGTGAGGGCGAGGGTCGGCCGCAGCAGCGGCAGGGTGATGTCGCGGAAGGTCTGCAGCCGGCTGGCTCCGTCGATGCGGGCCGCCTCGTAGACATCGTCAGGAATGTTCTGCAGTCCGACCAGCATGAGCAGCATGTAGAAGCCGGCGTAGCGCCACACGATGAGGAACAGGGTCGAGCCAAGGGCGGCGTCGGGCGTGCCCAAGAAGCTGAATCCGCTTCCCTCGAGCAGGTGCGAGAACGGGCCGGCGAACGGCGAGTAGAGCACGTAGAACAGCAGGGATGCCGACGCCAGTCCCAGCGCGGACGGCACCAGGAAGGCGATGCGCAGCACCGACTTCCAGCGGGTCGATTCCTGCACGAGCAGGGCGAGACCGAGCCCGAGAACGATCAGGAGGACGGTGGCGAGCACGGTGTACTTCACCGTGAAGCCGACCGAGTCCCAAAAGAAGCGGTTCATCACCGCCTTCTGGTAGTTGACCGGGGCGTTGATGCCCAGGTCGCCGCCCAGCAACGGCCAGTTCGAGACCGACATCTTGCCGACCACGAGCAGAGGCACGATGAACAGGAACAGCACGAACAGAGCGGTCGGCGTGGCGTAGAGCCAACCGACGGCACCGCGCCGCCGACGCGGAGCGCGCGGGGACGGGGTTCTCAGGGTGGGGGCGGCGGCGGTCATGCTCGAAGTCTTTCGATCAGGTGCGGATGACGGGAAGAGGCCGGCGCGCGGACATCGTGAACTCTGCCCGCGCGCCGACCGGTCTGTGACCTACTGCGCGAGCACCGAGGTGATCCCGTCGTTGTCCTTCTTCACCGAGCTGCCGTCGCCCAGCACGGCGTTACGCACCAGAGTCAGCCATGGGCTGTTGGCCGCGTTGAAGGCCTGCTGGAAGTTCAGCGACAGGGGCGTGTCGCCCTTGCCCGCCACGGTGTTGACGGCGAGCACGCGCGGGTCCTTCTCGGAGTACTGGTTGTTGGCCAGGTCCGAGCGCGACACGACGTCGCCGTCCTTCGCCAGCACACCGACCTGGGCGTCCTTGGACATCATCCAACTGAGGAAGTTCCACGCCTGAGCGGCCTTCTTGGAGTCCTTCGAGACACCGATGCCGTCGCCGCCGACGAAGGTCGACTCGCCTCCGTTGACGCCCGGGAGGCCGCCGACGCCGACGTCGAATCCGGTGGTCGACGAGAGCAAGCTGGCCGGATATGGCTGGATGCCGATCTTGCCCGAGGTGAAGGCGGCGGTCCAGGTCGGACCGGTCTCATCCTTCGACCCCGGCAGAACGGCGCCGTCGGCCCAGAGCTTGTGCCAGACCGAGTAGACCTTCTGGGCGTTGTCACCGTCGAGCAGCGACTTCGTCCCGTCAGGGTTCATCACCTGGTCGCCGGATGCCCAGATGCTGGGGAACCAGGTGAAGACCAGGCAGCCGCCGCAGTCGAGTCCGGCCGCGGTGCCGTAGGTGTCCGGAATGTGCAGGGCCTGGATCGCCTCGGCGTCATCCGCGAACTCCTGCAGCGTGGCCGGCGCCTTGTCGGGGTTGAGACCCGCCTTCTTGAAGAGGTCCTTATTCCAGAACATCGCAGACAGGTCGAGAACGAACGGCAGCACGTAGTTCTTGTTGTCGAGTGTGCCCGCCGTCAGGTGACCCGGGTTGATCGACTTCTTGAACGACAGGCCGTCGATGTTCTTCGTCAGGTCTTGGAACAGACCCTGCTTGACCCAGTTCGGCACGTAGACGATGTCGGCGGCGAACAGGTCGGGCAGGCCGTTCGCGCCGGCCGCCGCGCCGACCTTGGCGACGTAGTCGTCGTTCGGTACGACCGTCAGATCGACCTGGTTCTTGTGGCTCTTGTTGTACGCCGCGACCAGAAGCTTGGCTTGCTTCTCGAGCGGGGCGCGCGTCCAGAGCGTGAGGGTGCTGCCGTCGTCTGTTCCGTTGGGGCCGGCGGTCGCGGCGCTGTTGCCGGGCGTGCCCGTGCTGCAGCCCGTGACACCGGCGAGAAGCAGGCCGGCGGTGACCAGCCCGGCCAGCAGGGGCAGGGGACCCCGGCGGCGACTGATGTGACTCATGGTGCTCTCCTTGTGCTCTTCGTTGAGCGGGCTCTGTGGAGCCCGACGAGGGAAGTGGTGTGTCGGATGGGCTCGAAGGTCGAAATCTTCCGAAACCCATTTCGGAGAGTAGGGGGCTGCCGCTAATGTCGTCAACGAATAGCTCGACCAAAAGTTTTCGAAAATATCGGAGGGGATGGATGCCCAACTCGAGCGCCAAGCGCGCGGTCACCCTTGCGGATGTGGCGAAAGCAGCGGGCGTGTCGCTGTCGACCGCCTCCAAGGCCCTGAACGGGCGCGATGAGGTGGCGGCCATTACCCGCCAACGGGTCGTGGATGCCGCCAAGAAGATGTCCTTCACTCCCAGTCAGGTGGCGCGCAGCCTACTGGCCGGTCGCACGGGCACCGTGGGTCTGCTCACCAGCGACCTCGAGGGTCGGTTCGTCATCCCGATCCTGATGGGTGCCGAAGACGCGTTCGGTGCCGGCGAGGTCAACGTCTTCCTGTGCGACGCGCGGGGCGACGCGATCCGCGAGCAGTACCACCTGCGCGCCCTGCTCAATCGCCGGGTGGACGGGATCATCGTGGTGGGCAGCCAAACCGACCCGAGACCCTCGCTGGGGCACGACCTCCCCGTTCCGGTCGTCTACGCCTATGCGCCGAGCGAGGATCCGACCGACCTGTCGCTCACTCCCGACAACGAGGGCGGCGGTCGCACCGCGGTCGAGCACCTCCTCTCGGTCGGACGGTCACGCATCGCTCATATCACCGGCGATCCGAGCTACGCGGCCGCCCGCGACCGCGTCACCGGCTCGCTCGCGGCGCTCCGGGCGGCAGGACTCGAGCCGGTGGGTGACGTCATGTTCTCGGACTGGTCGGAACGCTGGGGACGCGACGCCGCGGCTGCCCTTCTGGCACGGCATCCCGATATCGACGGCATCGTCTGCGGATCAGATCAGATCGCTCGCGGTGCGCTCGACACCCTGCGCGACCTCGACCGCTCTGTCCCCGACGACGTCGCGATCGTCGGCTTCGACAACTGGGAGATCCTGGCCACCAATGCCCGGCCCGAGCTGACCAGCATCGACGCCAACCTGCAAGAGCTCGGCCGAACCGCTGCGCTGCGGGTCTTCGACGCGATCGCCGGCGAGGAGGTCGATGAGGGAACGACCCGCCTGCCGGTCAAGCTCGTCATCCGCGGCTCGACGATCCCACGGCGCTAGCCCGTCAGAGTCGATCGGCCGGCTGAACGGATGCGCGCGCCAGCAGGAGGTACGCGCTCGCGGTCCAGGTGTACGCCCGATCACGCAGGCCGGCACCCGACAGCGCGTCGAAGTTCTCGGCGAAGCCCGACGTCTCGCACAGCAGCCGGAACCGCGCGCTCACCTCGTCGGCGAGCTCCGGGTAGCCGCTGACGCGCAGACCGTCCTCGATGAGGATCGTCGACGGCGCCCAGATCGGGCCGCGCCAGTAGCCGTCGGCCGCGTACTCGGGTGAGTCGACCAGCTGGGTGGCCGGGCCGAACGCGGTGAGGTGGCGCCGGATGTCGTCGGCGAGCTGCCTCGTTACCTCGGCCGGCAGCGTGGCGCCCGCCACGATCGGCAGCAGGTTGAGCAGGCTGCCCGTCTTGCTGACGCGCCCCGTTGCGGCGGAGTGGGCGACGAAGGCGTCGCCCGTCCACAGCTGGTCGAGCAGGGCAGCGGAGACCTCGTCCCGCTGGCGCCGGCGCTCGTCGACGCCGCCCAGCCCCAGCTCCTCGGTCAACGCGATCAGCACGTCCAGCTGCACGACCAGGAAGGCCGCCAGGTCGGGCGACTCGATCACGCGATCGCGGTCGAAGGTGGTCGAGTTGTCCCATCCACTGTCGTTGCCGTGCTGGTAGTGCGGCAGCGCGTGCCCGGGCACCCGCCGGTGGTCGAGCCAGAAGTCGGACCACGCGGCCAGGCGGCCGTGGATGTCGAGCAGCGTGGCGCGGTCCAGTTCCGTGGTCGCGCGGAGCCTGGCGAGCGCCCACCCGTGGATCGGCGGCTTCACGAAGTTGTAGAGGATCTCGGAGTGCGTCACCGAGTCGGGCATCGCCCCCGAGGAGTCGGCGTGGTCGAACGGCGTGAGGAACTGGTCGAGCGCGAAGGCCGGCTCCCCCGGGCTCAAGGCGAGCGCGTTGAAGCAGTGGTCCCAGCTCCAGACCTTGTCCATCCAGTGCTTCGACATGAGCACCGACTCGCGCCGCAGGAAGCCGCGGGGCGACACCGTCGCCGACCACAGCACATATGAGGCGAGGGCCGCAGCCGGGGTCGTGGCATTCCGCCACCCGGCGACGGTGTCGGCGAAGGCCGCGAACTCGGCGGCCACCGCGGTGGCCAGGGCGTCGAGGCTGTCGCTCGAGCGATAGGGCGCGCGAGCCGTCTCGAACTCCTCGATCGCGACCTCCCAGGCGCCGTTGGCATCGCCGACCGCGACGACCGCCCTGGCGTTCTCGCCGAGCGCCTCGGAGCCCTCGATCCGCAGCTCGCCGCGCAGCGCCGTGACCCGGTACCGCCGTCCCGACTCGTACGAGGTGAACACAGCTGAGCCGTCAATCGGATCGGTGAACAGGTAGGTGCCGGTGAAGGGGGTGAGCAGCTCGGCGGCGTCGGCGATGCGCAGCTCGGCACCGTCCCCCGCTAGTCGCACCGCCTTCAGGCCGTCGAAGACAGCCCGGATGACCGGCCGCCCGTCTTCCATCCAGGCCAGCTGCGACGGCGAGGCCTCGACCTCGAGGGCCAGCCGCTCGCCGTCGCGCTCGGGCACCAGGCGCAGCACGGCGTGCATCCCGGTCTGATGGGTCACCAGGTGCAGGTCGTCGCGCACGGTGTGCAGCGCGACCACCGGCGAGATGTCGAGCCACGAGCCGCGGCGGCTGAAGGGGATCTCGCGCACGTCGAAGCGGAGCGATGCGGTGTCAGACATGGGTTCTTTCTCAGTCCTTGACGGCGCCCGCGGTGACGCCCGCGGCGACGTAGCGCTGGGCGATCACGAGCAGCACGGCAGCCGGGATCGACGCCACGACCGCGGTGGCCATGATGGCGTTCCAGTCCTGCGTGTTGTTGCCGATGTAGCGGTAGATGCCGATGGTGATCGGCTGCAGGTCGTCGCCGCGGTTCAGGGTCGAGGCGAAGATGAAGTCCGACCACGCCCACAGGAACGCGAACAGCGAGACCGTCACGACCGAGTTGCGGCTGATCGGCAGCACGATCGAGCGGAAGATCCGAACGACATTCGCGCCGTCGATGGTGGCCGCCGAGATGAGCTCGTCGGGGATCCCGGTCATGAACGCGGTGAAGATCAGCACCCCGAACGGCACCGCGATCGTCGAATCGGCCAGGATCAGCCCGGGGATCGTGTTCAGCACGCCCCAGCTGTTGAAGATCAGGTAGAACCCCATCGCCATGATGATGGCGGGGATCATCTGCGCGATCAGCAGGACGAAGTTGAGCGCCGTGCCGCCACGCGGGCGCAGCTTCGCCAGGGCGAAGGCCGCCGGCGCCGACAGGGCGAGGGTGAGCGCGACCGTGCCGAGGCCGACCAGCAGGCTGGTCCCGAGATAGGGCAGTTGCTCGCCCACGACCTTGGAATACCCGTCGAAGGTGGGGTTGATCGGGAAGAAGTTGGGCGGATCTTTGCGCAGCTCGTTCGGTTGGGTGAGCGACACGTTGATCATCCAGTAGATCGGGAAGAGCATCGCGCCGGTCAGCAGGACGCCGATCGCGGTCTTCCACCAGGAGCGCCGGGCCCTCATGAACGCACCACCCTCTGCTGCACGCGAATGTAGATCAGGCCGAAGATGAACGCCACGACGATGAGCAGGTTGCCCACGGCGGCGGCCGGGCTCAGCTGCGGCGACTCACCGCCGAATCCGAGTCGGTACGACCAGATGGCGAAGGTGGTGGAGGCGTTGACCGGCCCACCCTGGGTCATGATCCAGATGATGTCGAACACCTTCAGCGTGTAGACCAGACCCAACAGGATCGTGATGGCCGAGACCGGTCGCAGCAGCGGGAAGGTGACGCGCCAGAAGGTCTGCCAGCCGTTCGCCCCGTCGAGCGATGCGGCCTCGTACAGGTCGCTCGGGATGCCCTGCAGCCCGCTGTAGAGGATCACCAGGTTGAACGGGATGCCGATCCAGATGTTCGCGATGACGACCGAGACGAGCGCCCATTGCGGCGAGGTGAGCCAGTTGATCTGGTGCAGCCCGATGCCCTCGATGACCGCGTTCACGACGCCGGACTCGCTGTTCAGCATCCAGGCCCAGACGGATGCCGACACCAGCAGCGGAAGCAGCCACGGCACCAGGAACAGGGCGCGCAGCGTCGCCGCGAGCCGGAAGTTGCGGAAGAAGAAGACGGCCAGCGCCAGTCCGATCGTGAACTGGAACAGGATGGACACCCCGGTGAAGACGGCCGTGTTGATCAGGGCAGGGGTGAAGGTGGAGCTCTGGATGACATCCAGATAGTTCTGCAGCCCGACGAACGGCGCCGTGCCGTCGATGAACGACCGCAGCGTATAGGCGCGCAGGCTCAGATCGATGTTGCGGTAGAGCGGGTACGCGTAGAAGACGACCAGGTAGATCACCACGGGGGCGATGAACGCCCACGCGGTCAGTTGTGCGCGCCAACGTCGCGGTCGTCTCGCGCGGGCCGGAGGGACGGCACCCGTGGATGCCGCCCCTCCATTGCCGCCGCGCGCAGGCAGCCCGGAGGTTGTCTGCAGTGCGGTCATGGCGTTCTCCTCGTGTGAACTACTTGACCGCGGCCTGGGCGGTCTTCAGGGCGTCAGCCGGCGAGGCCGAGCCCGACAGCGCGGCCTGAATTGCGGTGTACAGCTGCTCCGAGATCTTGCCGTACTTGATGCCCAGGTTGTCAGCGGTGCGAGGCTTCGCGTCGCCGACGGCCGTGATCCAGAACTTGAGGGTCGGGTCCGCCGCGAGCTGCGCGTCGGCACCGGCCTTCGTCGGGGCGACGTAGCCGAGGGCCGTGGCCGCCGTGTCGCCCTTGCTGAGGCATCCCACGATCTTCGCCGAGGTGGCGTAGCGCGAGGTGTCCTTCTGGATCGGAATCGTCATGAACTCGCCACCGGTCGGGGCGGGAGCCGCTCCACCGTTCTCGGCCGGGATCTGGATCGACTTGAAGCCGGCCGTGTCGGCGTCGCTCTTGAACCACGAGCCGTTCTCGGCGAATCCGAAGTCACCGGTCTTGAACTCGGTCCAGCTGGTGCCCTGCGTGTTCTGGATGACCGAGTTCGGCGCGAGGCCGTTCTTCACCCAGTCGGTCCACAGGCTCAGGGCCGAGGCGGCCTCGCTCGAGTCGAGCTTGGTCAGGTCGGCCTTGGCGCCCCAGAACCACGGGAGGAACTGGAAGCTGCCCTCTTCGGTGCCCACGGCCGAGAAGGTGATGCCCTTCTTGCCCGAGGCGACGACCTTCTTGAGCGCGTCGTTCAGCGAGGCCCAGTCCTTCACGCTGGCGATGTCCACGCCGGCCGCGGCGAGCACGGTCGGGTTGTAGTACAGGCCGAGCGTGTTGGCGCCGGTCGGGACTCCGTAGAACTTCCCGTCGATCTCACCGGCGCTCAGGATGTTCTTCGAGATCGACGAGACGTCGAATCCGTTCTGCTTCGTCGTGGTGAGCAGGCCGGCGTCGGCCAGGGTCGACACCTTGGGGTTGTCGACCAGGGCGACGTCCGGCAGGTTGCTGGCCGCGGTGGTCAGATCCTTCACGGTGTCGCCGGTGTTCGACGCGGTGCGCTTGATGGTGATCTTGAGCTGGGCAGCGCAGGCGTCGACCGCCTTGGCCCAGGTCGAGCTCGCGTCGCGGTCGGGGTACGGGTCCCACAGGGTGTAGGTCCCGCCCGCTTTGGGCTTGTTCGACGGGGTGGAGCAGGCTGCAAGCGAGCCGACCAGGGCGGCGCTCAGGACGAGCGCTCCCGCGACCCGCAGCCGTCGTGCTGTGGTGCTGTTCACGATGTTTCCTCTCTGAATCATTCGCTGTTCGGTGTTACGGGGATTTCCATTTCGATCGAACCGGTTCGATGGCGATCCCGGAGCTTTCTCCGAGGCGCCACTTCCCGTCAGGCTGTGCTGCCCCGGATCGTCAATTCCGGCTCGATGAACTTGGCGACCGTCGGCGCGTAGTCGGGGTCGTTGATCCGTCGAACCAGGTGCTGGACCGCTTCGCGGCCCAATTTGTCGGGCGCGCTCTCGACTGCCGTGTAGGGCAGCAGAAAGCTCCGTCCGAAGTCTTGGGAGTAGAGGCTGACGACCGAGAGGTCGCGGGGAACCTGGACTCCGCGTTCATGCAAGACCGCCGGCAGCACTGCGATCGAGGCGTCGTTGTGCACGATCATCGCCGTGGCGTCGGGGCGCGCATCCAGGATCGCGTTCAGGCTGCGCGAGATACCGGGCTGCTGCGACTCGCCGTAATAGGGGTAGATCTGGATGCCGTAGCGCGCAGCTCGCTCGACGGCCGCGTCGCGGAACCGCCAGGCATAGGCACCGCCGCGATCGAACACGTGCCGCGGCGGCGAGACCAGGATGATCTTGCCGTGGCCCAGGCCGTAGAGGTGATCCACCAGCATTCGCGCGGCTTCGCCGAAGTCGAGGTCGAATACATCGACGTCTTGCGTGTCGCGCGGCAGGCCCACCAGGGCGCCCGGCTGGCGCGCCGCGCGCAGGGCGTCGAGGCGGGGATCGTCGTGCGTCACGTCGAGCAGCACGACACCGTCGACCATGTTCGACGACGTGATGCGCTTCACGGCGCCCGGGCCGTCGGGATCCGTGACCATCAGGATGTCGTAGCCCTTTTCGCGGGCGGCCGTCGACACCGCGAGGATGTACTGCAGCATGGCGGGCGGGAACTCGTCGTCGTGGAACTCGAGCAGCAGGCCGATGACCATGGTTTCGGAGGTGGCGAGGGCGCGAGCCCCCGCATTGACGGTGAATCCAAGGTCGGCGATGGCCGCATCGATGCGTTCGCGCGTCTCACGGGAGATGGACCGCTTACCGGACAGCGCGTACGACACGGTGCTGCGGGAGACTCCCGCTGCACGGGCCACATCGCCGATGGTCGCCATTGTCCTTCTCGTTCGGGTCGTCGTCGGGCTCGACACTCACTGTCGAACCGATTCGACGAATGTAGCCGAATCCCGGGGGTTGATGCAAGAGGTGTAGTCGATCCTTCTTCGGCCGTCGTCGTTGGGCGGTTTGCGGCCGCGACATCGTCGAACGGGAGCCGGCGGTGCCGCGCGCCGCTACGCTGGACCCACGGGCCTGTAGCTCAGTTGGCAGAGCATCGGACTTTTAATCCGCGGGTCGTGGGTTCGAGCCCCACCGGGCCCACAACGCGCTGGTTCGATCGAAGCCCTTTCTTCCACCATTCTGAGAACCGGATCAGAAGCCTGGCCACGTGACCGACCTCGCGCCCACTCGCCGCGTCCCCGAACCGACCGTCGCGTTCTGGGTGCTCAAGATCCTCACGACCGGCGTCGGTGAGGTCGCCTCCGACTTTCTCGTGAAGACCTTCGACCCCGTGGTCGTCGTCCTGGTCGCGGCGGTCGCGTTCGCCTGCGTTGCCGCCGTGCAGTTGACGGCGCGCCGCTACGTGCCGTGGCGGTACTGGCTCTTCGTGTTCGCGGTGGCGGTGTTCGGCACCATGGTCGCGGATGTCGCCCATCTCGTCGTCGGCATCCCCTATGCGGTGACCACAGCGGGCTTCGCGGTCGTGCTGGTGGTGATCTTCGTGGTCTGGCGCCGACGGGAGGGCACGCTCTCGGTGCACTCAGTCGACACGAATCGGCGCGAGCTCTTCTACTGGCTGACCGTGTGCGCGACCTTCGCGCTCGGCACCGCCTTCGGCGACTTCACCGCGACCACACTGGGCCTCGGCTTCCTCGGGTCGGGCCTGGTCTTCCTCGCCCTGTTCGCCATCCCGGGCGTACTCCGACTGCTCGGGATGCCGGCGACCGCCGCGTTCTGGTGGGCGTACATCATGACGCGTCCGCTCGGCGCGTCGTTCGCCGACTGGCTCGCGCTCCCGTCCGAGCGCGGAGGGCTCGACCTCGGGTACCTGCCCATCGTGGCCATCGGAACGGCCATGATCGCGATCGGAGTGTTGATCCTTCAGCTCAGATCCTCGCGGGCGCAGCGGTCCTGAGAGCATTCTTAGAACAGGCGATCGAGCCTGAGACGACCACCCACGAGCGGAGTCTGCCCATGCACGACCCCCGTCCGCGCCTGCTGCTGATCGAAGACGACCCGAACCTCGGTCCGGTCATGCGCGACGTGCTCGACGAGGTCTACGACGTCACGCTGCGCAGCGACGGCGAGACGGGGTTTCGGGATGCCGTCGCCGGATCGTTCGACGTGATGATCGTCGACCGTCGCCTACCGGGCGCCGACGGGCTCAACATCATCGAAGCCCTCAGGACCAAGGGCATCTCGACGCCGATGCTCGTGCTCACCGCGCTCGGCACGCTCCACGACAAGGTGCGAGGGCTGGATGCCGGCGCCAACGACTACCTCGTCAAGCCCTTCGAGTTCGACGAGCTGTTCGCCCGCCTTCGTGCCATCCGGCGCGTGTACTCAGGTGAAGGCCCGTACGTCAGGATCGGCGCCTGGGAGTTCTACCCCGAGAGCCGCGCCATCTATTCGCCCTACGACGGCCGCTCGATCCTGACCGTTCGCGAGAACAGCCTGCTGCGGTTGTTCGCCACCAACCCCTCACGCACCTTCTCGCGCGAGCAGATCCTGCGCGAGGTGTTCGACCCGAGCGATCAGCCGGGCACGGTCGACACCTACGTGCACTACGTGCGCCGCAAGACCGACGTCGACGTCATCACCACCGTGCGGGGGCAGGGGTACAGACTGGGCTCACTATGACCCGAGCCCCGGTGGTCGGCGTCGACCCTGACGCGCAAGCGATACGGCGAGCCTCCCGCCGGGTCGGCGTGCAGATCACGGCGGCGTTCACCATCCTGGTGCTCCTCGCGCTCGGGGCGACCCTCGCCTTCGTACTGACTCACATCAAGCCCAGTCACCTGTTCAGTCTCGGGCGCCATGAGAGCACGATCGACGTCGGGGGGCTCGACATCCTGATCGCCGTGAGCGCGATCGGCATCATCTCGATCGCGCTCACCGCCGCGGTGAGCTGGTTCGTGACCCGCCGCGCGGTGCGGCCGCTCGGAGACGCCCTGAGACGCCAGCGCCGATTCGTGGCGGATGCCAGCCACGAGCTGCGGACACCGCTGGCGGTGCTCGATGCCCGGCTTCAGCAGTTGCAGCGCGGTCTTGCCGCGCGCGACCCCTCCTCGACTCGGGTCGCCGAGCTGAGACAGGACGCGGCCACTCTCGTCGCCATCGTCAACGACCTGCTGGCGACCGCTGACGACGGTGGATCCCCGTCAGCGCTCGCGCATCCCATTCCGCTTGTTCCCTTCGTGCGATTCGCCTGCGACTCGATGCGGCTGCTCGCCGACGACCGCTCCGTCGGCCTCGAACTCGCGGTCGACGTGCCCGACGGCGTCGTCGTCGCGGTCCCCGCCGCGTCGATCCACCGCTGCCTGGTGGCCGTGCTCGACAATGCGCTGCGGTTCTCGCCGCCGGGATCCCTGATCGGAGTGTCGGTTCGGGGCGAGCGCGGCGGGGTCGCGATCCGGGTCGTCGATCAGGGACCGGGGATCACCGGCATCCACCCCGAGCGGGTCTTCGACCGCTTCTCGCGGGGCGAGGGAGCCGTGCACGACGCCATCGGATTCGGGATCGGGCTAGCCCTCGTGAAAGACACCATGGAGCGCTACGGCGGGTCTGCGAGCATCGAGGCCACCGGCGCAACCGGATCCACCGTGCTCCTGCGGCTTCCCCGATCGAAGCGCGGCTCGCGACGACCTCGTCTTACAGAAGTCTGAGAGGCGCCTTCGCACACTCGATCGGGTGACGACTCTTCGCCGCGCCACGTCGGCGCTCCCCCGGCAGCTCCGACGGCTGGCCTGGCGCCTGAATCGGGCGGTGTCGGCCGAGCGCCGGGCGGCGGCGTATTCGCGGCCGGTCGTGCCGGGCACCGTGCTCTACGAATCGTTCGCAGGCAATGGCGCCCTCGACAATCCGGAGGCCATCTTCCGCGAACTGCTGGCGTCTCCCGCGCATGCCCATCTTCGCCACGTCTGGGTGCTCGACCGTCACGCCGGACGGCCGTTCACGGCGGAGTTCGCAGGCGACCGGCGCGTGCGGTTCGTCAGATACCGCTCGGCGCGCTACTTCGCGGCGCTGGCGCGCAGTCAGTACCTCATCAACAACGCCACCTTCCCGCCGGAGTTCCAGAAGCGCGACGAGCAGACCTATGTCAACACCTGGCACGGCACGCCCCTGAAGACCATGGGGTACGAGATGCCCGATGGCGCCTTCGAGGCGGCGAACACGCTGCGCAACTTCGTCGCCGCCGACGTGCTGGTCGCGCAGAATCCGACGATGACGCGGATGTACCGCGAGGCCTACAAGCTGGACGGGATCTTCCGGGGGCGCATCCTGGAGTCCGGCTATCCGCGCACCGATCGCCAACTGCTCACGGACGCCGACCGTGCGAAAGCCCGTGCGGCCCTGCTCGCGGCGGGCGTCGAGACCGATGGGCGCATCCTGGTCGTCTACGCCCCGACCTGGAAGGGCACCAGCTTCACCTCGCCGCGCGACGACGCCGAGGCCCTGCTGGACACGGTGGATGAACTGCAGCGGCGTCTGGGAGCGCGCTACCGAGTGGCCCTCAAGGCGCACCAGGCCGTTCACCGCGTGGTCGCGGCGCAGGGGCACCGGCGCCTCATCCCGAACGATCTGCCGACCAACGTCGTGCTCGGGCTCACCGATGTGCTGATCACCGACTACTCGTCGATCTTCTTCGACTTCCTCAGCACGGGCCGGCCGATCGTCTTCTACACGCCCGACGACGAGGACTACGCGCAGGAGCGCGGGACCTCACCGCTCGGAGCTCTGCCCGGCAGCACGGCGACGACGATCGACGAGCTGGCGCGCGCGGTGGAGGCGGAACCGGACCCCGAGATCGTCGCTCGCGCTGCTCGGTGGCGCAGGGACTTCACCCCCTCCGACGACGGGCGCGCCACGCGACGGGTCATCGACGCCGTGTTCGGCCCGGCTCCGGATGCGGCGGCAGCGAGCGGACGCCGCTCGCTGCTGGTCTATCTGGGCGGGATGCGGTCGAACGGCATCACCACCTCGGCCCTCAACCTGCTCGCGCATCTGGACCACAGCCGGCTCGACGTGTCGGTCGTGCTGGCACGCCCGCGCAGCCAGGATCAGCGCGCGAATGCCGCGCGGATCGATCCGCGCATCCGTCAGTTCCACCGGCTGGGCGCCCCGAATGCGCGCAAGTGGACGACCATCGCCAGTCGGGTGCGCGGCCGTATCGGCCCGCGGTGGTCGTCGGAGCCGGCCTGGGACGATCGCCTCTGGTCGTCCGAATGGCGGCGCGTCTTCGGGCAGGCGCGATTCGATGCGGTGGTGGACTTCAGCGGCTACAGCCGGCCATGGACCCAGCTGATCCTGCATTCGCCGCCCGCGCATCGCGCGATCTGGCTGCACAACGACATGGCCGCCGAGGTGAACCGGACGGTCGGCGGTCGACGACGCATGCGCCACTCGCTGCCGGCGGTCTTCGCGCTCTACCCGGGTTTCGACGACCTCGTCTCGGTCTCGCGCGACCTCGCGATCGTCAACGCTGAGCAGCTGGCCGACCGCTACGGGGTGCCGCGCGAGCGATTCGTGTCGGCCGCGAACGTCATCGACGAGGTCGGTGCGCTGGCCAAACTGAGGGATGCGCTCGTCGGCGCGGCCGAGTTCGTCGACCCCGAGACGGGCACCGTTGCATTGCCCGGTTGGGTCGGTGAACTCTCGAGAAGTGCCGGGCTGCGTTGGTTCGTCACGGTGGGCCGCTTGAGCCCCGAGAAGAACCACGCCCGGCTGCTCGACGCGTTCGCGCTGGTGCGCCAGCGGCATCCCGACGCCCGCCTGCTGATCGTCGGCGACGGCCCGCTGCGCTCCCTCCTCGCGGCCAAGATCGAGTCGCTGGGGCTGACGGAGGTCGCGTTCCTGACCGGAGCCCTGGCCAATCCCTTCCCCGTGCTGGCCGCCGCGGACTGCTTCGTGCTCTCGAGCGACTACGAGGGGCAGCCGATGGTCCTGCTCGAGGCCGCGGTCGCCCGGCTGCCGATCGTGTCGGTGCGGTTCGGCTCGGTCTCCGACGCGCTGCCCGACGGGCAGATGCACATCGTCGATCAGACCGTCGAGGGGCTGGCCGCCGGAATGGTCGACTATCTCGCCGGGGCGGTCCCCCGCGCGGCGCTCGACGCGGCCGCGTACAACCGGCGCGCCTTGCGCGAGTTCGCCGAGGCGGTCGGTGTGGAGTCGGAGTCCGAAGCGCGTCAGTTACATCCGCAGACGGATGCGAGCGCATAAGCCACGCGCCTAGAGTCGCCGGCATGCGAATCGTGGGATGGATGGCCGCCGCCGTGCTCGCCACGGGTCTGTGCGCCGGCCTGTACCTCGTCGTGCAGCAATCCGAACGCCAGGGAGCCGACGACGCACCGGCCCGACTCGTGTCGCAGGTCGCAGCGCAGCTCGCGCAGGGCGGCGCCGTCGACGTGGCCGCCGACGATCCGCGCACGGTCGACATGGCCGCCAGCGACGCGCCGTTTTTCGTCGTCTACGACTCGGCCGACCGTCCGGTCGCCGGATCCGGCCGACTGAACGGCGCCCTTGCCGTGATCCCGTCGGGGGTGCTCGCCGAAGCCCGGCGCACCGGCGCCGATCACGTGACCTGGCAGACCTCCGACGGGCGGAGATTCGCCACCGTCGAGCGGCGGGCGGGCGACGATGTGGTGCTCGGCGCCCAGTCGCTGGCGCCCACCGAGGACCGCATCGACCGGCTGGGGCTTCTCATCCTCGTCACCTGGCTCTGCCTTCTCGCCGTGGTCGTCGTCGGTTTCGTGGTCGATCGCGCGGTCTCGCGCCCAGCGCGCTGACTCGCACCTCCGAGTCACCCGAGTGTCGGCTGCCCCGCGCCGCGACCGACCTAGCGTGAAACGCATGAGTCAGATCATCGAAACCATCGACGTCGACGTGCCCGTGGCCACCGCGTACAACCAGTGGACCCAGTTCGAGCAGTTCCCGGAATTTCTCGAGCACGTCGAATCCATCAGGCAGTTGGACCCCACCCACACCGTGTGGAGGGTGAACATCGGCGGGCAGGTCCGCGAGTTCGACGCCGAGATCACCGAGCAGCATCCGGATGAGCGGGTCGCGTGGACGAGCACGGCCGGCCAGGTCGACCATGCCGGTGTCGTCACCTTCCACAAGCTCGACCACCGCACCACCCGCGTCACTGTTCAGCTCGACTGGCAGCCCGAGGGACTGCTCGAGAAGCTGGGCTCGGCGACGGGCGTCACGACCCACGCGGTCAAGGACGAGCTCGTGCACTTCAAGGAGTACATCGAGAAGAAGGGATCGGCCGACGGCGCGTGGCGGGGCGACGTCAAGGCGAGCTGATCATGGTGGTCAAGCTCAACCACGACGCGGTTTCGCACGCGCGCGGCCTCATCCGCCGCGGTGAGGTCGTGCGCGACGAGCGCGACGCCTGGAGCGAAGATGCCCCGTCAGCCGACGAGGGCAACGCGTTCATCGAGAAGCACGGGATGGCCGAGTACGCCACGTGGCACCTCGCCGAAGACACCGAGAAGACCGACGGCACGAAGGGCCGCTACCTCTTTCCCTTTGGCGACTTCCGCAAGGTGCACCGCTGCGCACTGATCTCGGGCGAGAGCCGCGCCGGCCAGTACAGCTATGCCTCGGTCGAGAAGGCGATCCAAGACCTGCTCGAGTCGGTCGACGTGAAGCGCTAGCTAGGCCTTCTGCGTCCAGCCCATGGCCTGCGAGGCTTTCGCCTCGAGCACGGAATCCTCGGGTCGCGGTCGGCCGCGTGCGCGAGGTCCATGGGGTCGAGCAGATCGAGCTTGATGACATCCAGCTCCGTCTTCTCGGCGGCCGCCCGCTCCCGGAGCGACGTGACCTGCTGCCAGGTCTCCCCGGCAGCGGTCACGTCGAAACGGGAACGAGCGAGCTCGAGGGCCACTCCACCCCCGAACCCGCTCGTCGCGCCTGTGATCAGGACGCGCTGGCGTGCCATGCGCGCGTTAGACCACGCGACGGCCCGAGATCATCCGGACCAGCCAGATGATCAGTGCGATCACGGCCAGAACGATTCCGACCCAGAGGAGGAAGTTCAGCGACTGCACGAATCCGCCGGTCAGCAAGAGAACGACCGCGATGATTCCCACGATGATCAAGAGGATGTTCATTGTTTCTTTCCGTCCTGCCGCGCTCGTTGCGCGGTGCATTTTCATGCCACACCAGATCCGCGGCAATGCGGCGAACGTCCAGGCAACGTCCAGCGTTGGGGCGGGTCAGCCGCGTCTTTGAGTAACTGGCGGCAGACCCCGCGGCCCCCCAAATGTGACCGGGACACCGGGCGAGAACAGCGCGCTGATCGGCGGCGACGCGGGCTCCGGCAGGCCCGCTGCGGCGATGAGGGTGTCGTCGAGCTCGAGCAGCTCCGCGCGGTGGAGCGGCCAGCTCGGATGCTCGTTGGGCACATGCAGGGTGCGTCCCCACGCGCGCACATGGAGCCCCCAGCGCGCGGTGAGCCAGAGTTCGAGCGGGGAGGGCTCGGCGATCGCCTCACCGACGCGGATCGAGATCCGGCACGTTGCCGGACGCGGCCCCGGGGCGCGGCGGCGGCTCACGTAGTCCAGCCGGTCGCCGCCTTCGTGGCGCGTGCGCGCGATGTCGATGGCGGACCACATGTACGGCAGGCGCAGCCCGGCACGGGCGCCGAGCGCACTGAGCAGTCGCGAGCTCTCCAACGACGGGAACACCACTCCGCGGCGGCCCCGCCCGTCCACGCCGTACAGGCGCACGTTGATCTCGCCGAAGGTGCCCAGATAGGGGATGCCGGGACCGCGGCCGAACCCCAGCCCCACCATCCGGAAGCCGATCAGCCCCACGTAGCCGACCCCGTCGAACACGTCGGGCCGCACCCCGGGAGGCAGATGCGGCGCAACCAGCTCGGGCGCGACCGGCCAGTGCAGGAAGGTCACGTCGCGCCAGGACTGCGACAGCAGCGGTCGCGCCACGGGGCGGGGAGTGAGGGGCGTGATGTCTTCGAGCATGCCGATCAGCGCCGCAGCGAGCGCGCGAGGCCGTACGGCATCAGCAGGAGCACCGCGAGCGGCATGATGAGCCAGGCGGCCGCCCAGACCGGCGCGACCAGGAAGGTGAGGATCAGGGCCAGGACCACGCCGAGGGCGACCTGCCAGTCATCGCCGACGAGGTAGTCGTACCAGAACAGCCCGAAGCGCTTGAGCGCGCCCGGTGGGCGTCGAGGCGGCGCGACGGCCGCAGGAACGGCGCCAGCCGAATCGGGAGCGGCAGCGGGCCGGGCCGGCACGGTCGCATCCACCTGCCGCCGAACGCGCACCCGCACCACGACCACCGACACCGCCGAGAGCGTGGCGACGAAGACGAAGACGACCAGCAGGGCGAGGTCCGAACCAGGCCATTCGGCCCCGGCCCCCTCAGCCGCCCAGAAGATGCCGAACGTGGCGAGCAGGGCGCCGACCACGAATTTCAGGCTGTTCTCGGGGATGCGCGAGAGCGGTCCGCGCACCGCGAACCCGAGCGCGGCAACAAGCAGCACGGCGGCTCCGGCCGCGATGGCGGCGACCCCGAGCTGGTGCGCGCTCGAGCCGAACGTGACCACGATGAAGACCACCTCGAGACCCTCGAGCAGCACCCCCTTGAACGAGAGGACGAAGGCGTACCCGTCGGTCACGCCGAAGCGCGCGCGCTTCTCGACGCCCGCCGAGTCGGCGACCGTGCGCCGGTAGATCGCCTCCTCGTCATGCAGGGGCTTGGCCCCGGATGCCCGCGCGATCGCCTTGCGCAGCCATTGAAGTCCAAAGACCAGCAGGAGGGCGCCGACGATCAGACGCAGCACCCCGAGCGGCAGCAGCTGGATCGACGGTCCGGCGACGAGCACGATCGCCGCGAGCACCACGAGGGCTGCGATCGTTCCCGCGGCTGCAGACCTGCCGTCGCGCGCGGTCGCCGCCGCCAGCACGATGGTCGTCGCCTCGACGGCCTCGACCGCGCATGCCAGGAAGACGGCCACGGCGAGCGTGATGACGGCCGTGGTGGGAGACATGATCCGATTCTGGCAGCCGCGCTCCCGGGGTCGGCCTACTTCCCGTCGCTGCTCTCGCGATCTTCGAGCCCGACCGCGGCGCGCAGTTCGCTCGCATCCTTTGTGAGGCCCTGCGCCTCGGCCATCTTGGCGAGAGCCGCCGAGATCGCGTTGAGCTTGTCCTGGGTCGACCGGTCGGCGCGCTCCTGGGTGTTCTGGAGGAGGGCCACGAGCAGGAAGGTGATGATCGTCGTGAGGGTGTTGATGATCAGCTGCCAGGTGCCGATGCTGCGGATCACCACGATCGACGGCGCCCAGACCACCACGAGGATGACGCAGAACGCGAAGAACCAGGCCCGGCTCACGAAGTGGGCGGCCGCCGTCGCGAACTTGTCGAACCACCCCACGTGCTCGCTGACATCGCCCGGCATCTCGGCGGCCTTCGACGTGGAGGTTCTCGACTTCTCGGTCGGTTTCCGGGTGCTCTTCGACGTCGTTGCCATGATCACGCTCCTCCTCGGGGAGCGACTCGTGCTCCCTGGAGCAGACGTTAGAACTCGCGGCGCCGACGAGAGAACGCGGTCGGCAAGCACACAGGCAGCCGTCAGCTGACGGCGGCAACGACCAGCTCGGCGACCGCCCGGGTGCCCGAGAGGTTCGGATGGAAGGGTGCGCCGCCGGGTGAGAACCGACGTCCGCGGGTCCACGGGTCGGCCGACCAGGCATGGTGCGAGGCGGATGCCGCGGCCACCGGCACCACGGCGCACCCGGCCTCCTCGCCCACCGACCGGGTGAGCGCGGCGAGGCGCGCCGCGGTGCCGCGCGCCCAGTCGGCGAGCTCCCGGGGAACGCCGGCGACGGGGTCAGCGGCATCCGCAGGCAGCACGCTCAGATACTCGACGAGCACGATGTCGGCGCGCGGCGAACGGCGGCGGATCTCGAGGATCAGCCCGCCGAGTTCACGCTCGAGCTCGGCGAAGCGGGCATCGGTCTGCGAGGGGGTGTCGAACTCCCTTCGTCCACGACGCACGGAGGGAAGCCAGGAGAGCGGCGCCGGCACGCTGCCCAGCGTGAGGCGCCCGATGTAGTCCACGTCGTTCCCGCCGCCGGTGATCGTGACGAGGCGTGTGTCGTCGGCGAGGGCGTCGACCTGGGGCGGCATCCAGGCGCCGGCTCGCGATTGTTCGCCGCGCAGCATGCCGGCGATGGTCGCGCCCGAGAACGTGACGTCGGTCAGCCGAAGGCCCAGCCGCGACGCGAGCAGATGCGGGTAGTTGCGCGTCGAGCGACCCGAGCCTCTGGGCGCGCCCGGGACGGGCGCACCAAGGCCGAGGCCGGCGGCGAACGAGCTGCCGATCGCCACGTAGCCGTCACCGCTCTGCAGAGTCACGACTCCAGTGTGCGCGAGTAACGTCGATGGCATGCGCGCCATCCAGCTCACCGAATTCGGCGGTCCCGAGAAGCTCGTGGTCGGCGAGCACCCGGACCCGGTGCCCGGCGACGGCGAAGAGGTGCTCGATGTTCTCGCGGCCGGCATCAACTTCGCGGACACGCACCAGACCGAGGACTCCTATCTCGCCAAGCAGACCCTGCCGCTCATCCCCGGCAGCGAGGTGGTGGTCCGCGGTTCCGACGGTGGGCGGCTGCTCGGGTTCGTCTCCGGCGGCGGATACGCCGAGCGCATCGCGGTGAACCCGGCCCGGCTGTTCCCCATCCCGGACGGCGTCAGCAACGCCGATGCGCTCACCACCCTGGTGCAGGGCGCGACGGCGTGGCATCTTCTGCGCACCAGCACCCACCTGGCCGAGGGCGAGACGGTCGTGGTGCACGCGGGCGCGGGCGGGGTCGGCACGATCGCGATCCAGCTCGCGAACATGTGGGGAGCCGGCCGGGTGATCGCCACCGCATCCAGCCCAGAGAAACGGGCGCTCGCTCTCGAACTCGGGGCGGATGCCGCGATCGACTCGACCGCCGACGACCTGGCCGCAGAATTGAAGACCGCGAACGACGGTCGCGGCGTCGACATCGTGCTGGAGATGACGGGAGGCCGGGTCTTCGACCAGAGCTTGCGCGCGCTGGCTCCGCTCGGACGCCTCGCCGTCTTCGGCATGGCCGGTCGGATGCCGCCGCATGACGTCTCGCCCGGGCTGCTCATGGGGCACAGCACCGCCGTGATCGGCTTCTGGCTCGTTCACGTCGTGCAGCGGCCGGCCATGCTGGCCGCCGCCGTCACCGACCTGCTCGGGCTGCTCGACCGCGGCGAGCTCCGCGCCGTGATCGGCGAGTCGTACTCGCTCGAGACCGCGGCCGACGCCCACCGCGCCCTGCTCGACCGCTCATCGACGGGCAAGCTGATCCTGGTGCCATGAACGCGTTCCGAGTGCGCTTCCTCCGCCGGAGGGCAGGCGGGTCAGCACTCGGCTGGGCGATCACGCTCGCGATCGTGCTCGCGCTCACCGGATGCGGCGCCGAGACCCCGCAGGCGCACCCGCTGGCAACGCCCCTCGCCTCGGTGCAGTCCGGCACGCTGCGCATCCAGCTGCACCAGGTGATGGTCCTGACGCTGAAGGACGACCAGCGCTATACGGCGCTGATCGCCGATCCGACGATCGTCTCGGTGGTCGAGCACCACGACGCGGCCGCCGGGCGCTTCGAGCCGGAACTCGTGCCCCTCAAGGCCGGAAGCACCCAGGTGGCGCTCACCTCGTCCCGACCCGGCCACGAGGTCGTGGGTTTTCGTGTGATCGTCACCGCACCCCCTGTGGTGCGGGCGATGGCCGCGCCATACTGAGCGCATGAGACTCCGCGCCGCACGCACCACCGTCATGGCGATCGCGCTGCTCGCCCTGCTGACCGCGTGCGACCCTGCCGTCGGGCCGGGCGTCGGGCCGGTCGTCGCGCCGGTCACCGTGAAGATCGCCGACCTCGACGGCACCACCGTCAAGGTCGCGTTGAACCAGGTCGTCAACCTCGACACCGGTTCGTTGGCGACCGACAGCTATTCGGGCAAGGTCGCCGACCCCTCGATCGCCACGTTCACCCGGGGCGGCAAGAAGGGCGGTGCGGACTTCAACCCGGGGCTCACGCCGCACAAGGTGGGGACCACCGAGGTGACGCTGTCGAACAGTGACGGCGGCATCCAGGACGTGCAGTTCACCCTGACGGTGACCAAGTAGCTCGTCAGCCGGTGGCTAGAGCCCGCTCGCCCCGAACAGCAGGCCGAGCAGGTAGGTCACGCCCGCGGCACCGAGGCCGATGAGCAGTTGGCGAAGTGCCCGCTTCCAGGGCGAGGCACCGGACAGGATGCCGACGACCGCACCGGTTCCCAGCAACGCCAACCCGACGGCCCCGCCCGCGATCGCGACAGCGACCAGGTGCCGCGCGCCGAACAGGTACGGGAGCACCGGGATCAGCGCCCCGGATGCGAAGAACAGGAAGCTCGAGATCGCGGCGTTCCACGGCGAACCGATCTCTTCATGGGCGTCGACTCCGGCGGCCGCCGGATCGTCGGCGTCGAGGTGCAGGGTGGCGAGGACCTCGTGGGCCCGAGCCTCGGCATCCTTCTTGCTCAGTCCACGCGCCCGGTAGACCAGAGCCAGCTCGTTCGCGTCGACATCGAGGTGGGCCAGCGCGCCCTGCGAGGCGGGATCGGGTTGGGATGCCTGCAGCAGTTCGCGCTGCGAGCGCACCGAGACGTACTCCCCCGCTCCCATCGACAGGGCACCGGCCAGCAGGCCGGCGATCCCGGTGAACAGCACGGTCCTGGGCGGAACCCCCGTCGCCCCGATGCCAAGCACCAGGGCGAGATTGCTGACCAGTCCGTCGTTCGCCCCGAACACGGCGGCGCGGAACGAGCCGGCCAACCGAGTGCGGCCGCGGGCCGCGAGACCGCGCAGCACCTCGCCGTGGATGCGCTCGTCGGCCGCCATGGCCTGGGAGGCATCCGCCTCGTCGTCATAGGGTGACCGGGCCTCGGCGCGCTGCGCCAGCGCGAGCACGAACAGCGACCCGAAGTGGCGGGCCAGGAAGGCCAGGAAGCGCGTGCGCAGATCGCCCCGCACCGGCGCTCCGACTCGATCGCCGAGCAGTTCGAGCCAGTGGTTCTCGTGGCGACCCTCGGCCTCGGCAAGACCCAGCAGGATCTCGCGCTCCTGCCCCTTCTTGCGCTCGGCGAGCTGCCGGTAGACCGCCGCCTCGGCGCGCTCGTCGGCCAGGTAGCGGCGCCAGCGCTTGACCTGCGCGTCGGTGGCGGAGGGTTCGGCCACTACGGGGCCCCCGAGTAGCGCAGACCCCATGAACCCTCCCAGGTGCCGCCCGGTTCGATCCAGATCAGTCCCTGGCCCGAGTTCAACGCGTCGGGCGGGGCCGTCATCGGCTCGATGGCGATCGCGTCGATCACGGCATCGGGCGCCCCGGTCGGCGAGGGCATCAGGTGCGTGGTGAACACCTGCACGTAGCCCCAGTCCGTGCTCTGCCACAGGGTCGTGCGCGATCCGTCCGGCGCGGTCAGCCAGGCGACGTCGCCGCGCCCGTTCGCGACCTCGGCGTGCTCCACCCCGCCGAACGCGGTGTCGAAGGTGAGGTCGCCGACGCGGTGCGGCGAGCGCACGTCGTACGACGTGCCCGCGACGTCGACCTCCGCGGTCGGGTCGAGTCGCTCGTCGACCGCGAAGTAGGTGCTCGCCGGCACGGTGAGCTCGAGGTCGGCGATCGGGGCGTCGCCGACTTTGAGGTAGGGATGCGAGCCCGTCGCATACAGCGCACGTGCGGCCGAGAGGTTGCGGGCGCCGTGGGTGACGGCCAGGCCGTCCCACTCGAGTTCGTAGCGCACCCAGGTCTCGAGCAGGAAGGGCCAGCCGTGCTGCGGGTAGATCGTCGCGGCGAGGGTGACGGCATCCGGGGTCTGCTCGGTGACCTCGTAGTCGGCGAACTGGAGCAGGCCGTGCAGGGCGCCTCCACGCGCGGGTTCGGTGATGTCGAGCTGCTGCGGCTCGCCGTCGAGCAGCCAGCGCCCCGCACGCACCCGGTTCGGCCAGGGGCTCAGGATGACGCCGTTGCACATCGCGGGCCCCCGGTCGTCGGGGATGGGCAGCGTGAGATCGGCTCCGCGCACGGTGAGCGACCGCAGGACGGCCGCGACCGAGCCGATCACGGCGCGCACCTCGCCGCGTTCCAGCACGAACGCGCGCCCGGTCGGAAGGATGTCGGTCATCGTGTCTCCTGCGTGTCGTTCGGGCGTCCGGACGGGCCTCGCCCTTGCGGGTCGTAGCGCACGCCCCATGATCCGCTCCAGCTCGTGTCCGGCTCGAGCCAGATCAGATCGGTGCCGCTGTTGAGCGCGTCGGGCGGCGCGGTCATCGGCTCGAGCGCGACGGCGAGGCTCGTGCCGGTCGGCCGGGGGAACTCGGGGGGCGTGTACGCCTGGATCCATCCGAATGCGGGGTCGGCCCAGAGCGTCGTCGTGCTTCCGTTCGGCGCGGTCAGCCACGCGACGTCGGCCCGGCCGTCGCGGTTCGCGAGGTGCCCGTACGGCGAGTCGAGGGTGAGGCCCGCGAGCGGCCGCCCCGATCGGAGGTCGCCCGGGCCGCCGGCACCCGGTGCGTCGACCGCGTGGATGGCCCCCGCGTTCGAGCGCTCGTCGAGCTGGATGCGGACCTGGGCCGTGAGCGTCACAGTGAGCTGGTCGATGGATGCCTCGCCGACCCGGAAGTACGGATGCGCCCCCACCGCCCACGGCGATCGGCGCGACGACAGGTTCCGCACCGCGTGAGTGACGGTCAGGCCGTCGGGCTCGGCCTGGTAGCGGACCGAGGTGTCGAGCAGGAACGGCCAGCCATGCTGGGGCGCGATCAGCGCGCCCAAGGTGACGCTCGAGGCCGTCTGCTCGAGCAGGCGGTAGGCCGTGTTGCGCAGCAGCCCGTGAATCGCGTTGCTGCGCGGCACCTCGGTGATGTCGAGCTGCTGCGGTTCCCCGTCGAGGTGCCAGAGCGCGTCGCGCACGCGGTTGGGCCAGGGCGCCAGCACGATGCCGCATCCCATCGGGGCGATGACGTCGGGGCCGACGGGCTCGGTGAGGGCGATCCCGTCGACCGTGAGCGAGCGCAGCACGGCGGCGAGCGAACCGACCTCGGCGCGGGCACCCCCGTTCTGGATGACGAACGACCGCCCGCTGAGCGGCGCGGCGGAGGGCGCGGCGGCGGGCGCGGCCGATGGCGCGGCGGAGGCGGGGGTGGAGGTGGCGGCCACCCGTTCAGCCTAGGCCGCGGGCGGGAGCCGATCGTCAGCGACCACGAGCCGGGTGCCGGCGGCGGCAGCGGACGCGCGCAGCGCGTCGACTCCCGGGCCTCCCGTCACCAGCGTGGCGAACTCGCTCAACTCGGCGATCATGCCGAGATGACTCTTGGCTGCCTTCGAGCCGTCGGCGACCAGGATCCGGGTGTCGGCGGCGGCGAGCATCGCCCGCTTCACCTCGGCTTCGGGCAGGTTCAGGTTGGTGACCCGGCCCTGATGGTCGATGCCGTTGCAGCCCAGGATCGCCAGATCCGCATGCAACGCGGCCAAGGTCTGCGTCGCGAGCGGGTTGATCAGCGAGTGCTGGAGGGGCCGCAGCGTTCCGCCCGTGACCACCACCGTGAAGCGCGGGATCGCGGGTTCGAGCGCCAGCGCGATCGACAGGCCGTTGGTGATCACCGTCAGCTCGCTGAGGTCCGCACGCTCGACGAGCGCGCGTGCCACGGCCAGCGTGGTCGAGCCGACGTCGAGCAGGATGCTGCTCCCGCTGGTCACCAGCGCAGCGGCCCGCCGCCCGATCGCGCTCTTCACCTCGGCCTCGCGTTCGGCCGTCGCCTCGACGGGGGACTCGCGCCCCTCGCCTCGCACCGCCATCGCCCCGCCGTGCACCCGGCGCAGGGCTCCCGCGGCCTCCAGGGCGGTCAAGTCGGATCGCAGCGTGACCTCGCTCACGCCGAACACCTCGCTGGCGTCACCCACGCGAACGAACCCCTCTTCGAGCACGAGGGCGAGCAGCCGATCGCGGCGGACCTCGGGCGGGAGCACCGGGATGGGCGAGAGCTCGGGCATCCGGTTCCTTTCGATCGTCTTCGATAACGCAAGCGCTGCTTTCGATATCGTAATCGTCGTGACCACCCCTGCCGCAACCGAGCTCGGCGCCGGCATCGTGCGCCGGGACGCCGTGCTCGCCGACGGCCGCGAGCTGTTCTACTACGACGACGCCGGCAGCACCCTCGGCCCGGATCGCGCGCAGGACGCCCGCGCGCTCGACCCGCGGCCCGAGACCGCGACGATGCGGCAGGACGTGCTGACCGGCGAATGGGTGTCGATCGCGGCTGCGCGGCAGAACCGGGTCTTCCTTCCGCCCGCCGATCAGGACCCGCTCGCGCCGCAGAGCGCGTCCAACCCGAGCGAGGTTCCCGCGCTCTACGACGTGGCCGTGTTCGAGAACCGGTCGCCGTCGTTCGGACCGGATCTGCGCGACTCGGCGGAGGATCCGCCCCTGGGCCGCGACGACCTCGCCGAGCTCGGCGTCGGACGTACCCGCAGCTCGGTCGGCCGCTGCGAGGTGGTGTGCTTCAGCCCCGACACCAGCGGCTCGTTCGGCACGCAGAGCGTCAGCCGAGCGCGCACCGTGATCGAGGCCTGGGCCGACCGCACCGCTGCGCTGTCCGCCCTGCCGGGCGTCGAGCAGGTCTTCCCGTTCGAGAACCGCGGAGAGCAGATCGGGGTCACCCTGCACCATCCGCACGGGCAGATCTACGCGTACCCCTACGTGACACCGCGCACCACCCGGCTCCTGGACTCGATCGACAGGACCTCTCCCGACCTGTTCCAGCGCATCCTCGACTTCGAGCGCGGCGGAGAGCGCGTCGTGCTGAGCGGGGAGCACTGGACCGCCTTCGTGCCCTTCGCGGCGCGCTGGCCCATCGAGGTCCACCTGCTGCCGCACCGGCAGGTGCCCGACTTCGCGGCGACAAGCGGCGAGGAGCGCGACGAGCTGGCCGAGCTCTACCGACGACTGCTGCGCGGCGTCGACGCCCTCTACGACACCCCGACGCCCTACATCGCGGCGTGGCACCAGGCTCCCGTCAACGTCGGCCGCGACACGGTCCGACTGCACCTCGAACTCACTTCGCCGCGGCGCGCGGCCGATCGGCTCAAGTACCTGGCCGGCTCGGAATCGGCCATGGGGGCCTGGATCGGCGATGTGCGCCCCGAAGACGCGGCCGACCGGATCAGAGAGGCGATCGCGAGCGTATGACCGACATGCGGGATGACCTGCGAACCCTGTTCGCCGACTTCGCCGGCCGCGCCGCCGACGGCATCTGGTCCGCGCCCGGGCGGGTGAACCTGATCGGCGAGCACACCGACTACAACGACGGGTTCGTGCTGCCCTTCGCCATCGACCGCCGCGCCCTGGTTGCCGTCGACGCCCGCGACGACGGGATGCTGCGGGTCGCGAGCACCTTCAGCGACGAGGTCGTCGAGGTCCCACTGAGCGACCTCGCGGCGGCGCAGGCCGCGGGTACTCTCCGTGGATGGGCGGCGTACCCGCTCGGCGTCGCCTGGGCCCTCGGGCAGTTCGGCGCCGACCTGGCCGCCGTCCCGGGCATCGACCTTCTCATCGACTCGAACGTGCCCGTCGGGGCCGGCCTCTCGTCGTCGGCCGCGATCGAGAGCGCCGTGGGTCTGGCGCTCAACGAGGTCTGGCAGCTCGGCCTGCCGCGCGAGACTCTGGCGCGGGTCGGCCAGCGCGCCGAGAACGATGTCGTGGGCGCTCCCACCGGGATCATGGACCAGTCGGCCTCGCTGCTGAGCCGCCAGGACTCCGCCGTCTTCCTCGACTGCCGCAGCCTCGAGTCGCGCGTGGTGCCGCTCGGGTTCGCAGCTGCCGGCCTGACGATCGCCGTGATCGACACCCACGTCACCCACGCCCACGCCTCGGGCGGCTACGGCGAACGGCGCGCCTCCTGCGAAGAGGGCGCCCGCGCGCTCGGCGTCCGGGCGCTCCGCGACCTCGGCATCGACGACCTGGATCGCGCGCGCGAGCTCCTCGACGACGTCACCTTCCGCCGGGTGCGGCACGTCGTCACCGAGGACCAGCGGGTGCTCGACACCGTGCGGCTGCTCGAGATGGACGGGCCGGCCGCCATCGGCGAGCTGCTCGACGCCTCGCACCGCTCCCTGCGCGACGACTTCGAGGTCTCGGTGCCCGAACTCGACCTGGCCGTCGAGACGGCGCTCGAGAACGGAGCCATCGGCGCCAGGATGACCGGCGGCGGCTTCGGCGGATCGGCGATCGCCCTCGTCCCGATCGACGGTCTCTCGCGTCTCCAGGTCGCGGTGGACGGCGCCTTCGCCGAACACGGCTTCGCCGCTCCCGAGACCTTCTCGGTGCGGCCGTCCGACGGCGCGCTGCGCGAGCCGTGAGTCCATCGCGCTGGCGGCGCGAACCGGTGAGCGAACTCCCTGGTCGCGGTCGGTGCGGCCTGCTACCGTCGTGCTCACTGTGATCAGGTCTGGGGGCATCGTGCGGCATCCGGTCATCCTCACCGTCGGCACCGCGCTGGCCGCCGGCGCGCTCCTCGTCCTCACGGCGTGCGCGCCGCATCCGTCCGCGAACCCCACGACGCACCACACCACGAAGCCGAGCGCGAGTCCGACGCCGTCGGCCACGCCGACGGTCCCCCCGCTGGCCGCCGACGTGCTCTTCCAGATCTCCGTGACGGCCACGGCGCCCAACGGCGCCGTCGCGAAGCTGACCGAGACCGTGCATGCGCCCGTGACCACGACCGATCAGCAGTCCGCGGACGAGGCGCAGCTCGACAACGAATGCGACAGTTCTTGGCGCACCGCCTTCTCATCGACCGCGTTCGTCGTGGCGCGCGTGCAGGCGTTCGTCGTCTCGGGCCGGTGGGACTCGAACCAGGTCGTCGCCGCGGACATGGCCGGGTACCCGGTGTGGCAGGGCGACCAACGGCCGTACCAGTCGTTCTGCGCGAGCGCGCTGCCCAGCATCCCCGGGAGCGCGCGCGCCGTCTCGCCCGTGGGCGGGGGCAAACCGGACAGCGACGGCGGGTGGGGCATCTACCGCTACGGCTTCGGCGTGCCGACCGACCCGGGCGCCGGCGACCAGCCGTCGGCCACGGACGTCGTGCTCAGCCACTGCAGCATCCAGCTCGGGGCCGCGGCGAAGAGCAGCATCTTCGCGAGCAGCTGGCCGAGCTCGCCCCGGACCGACAACGGTCTGTCGTGCTTCTTCGGCGGCCCGTAGCTGCGGCCGCCCCAGAACGCCTGAGACTCAGTCGGCGGCCAGTTCGGCCGCCCGCACGACGTTCGACAGCAGCATGGCCACCGTCATCGGCCCGACTCCTCCGGGGTTCGGCGACAGCCAGCCGGCGACCTGCGCGACGTCGGGGTGCACGTCGCCCGCGAGCTTGGCCCGGCCCGTCTCGGTCGTTCCGACACGGGTGACACCGACATCGAGGACCGCGGCACCCGGCTTGATCCACTCGGCCTGGATCAGATGCGGGACCCCGACGGCGGCGACCACGACATCGGCGCGACGCACCTCGGCCGCGAGGTCGCGGGTGCGCGAGTGCGTCAGCGTGACCGTGGCATCCACGCCCTTGCGGGTCAGCAGGAGGCCGATCGGCCGACCCACTGTCAGCCCACGACCCACGACCACGACGTGCTTGCCCTCCAGCGGCACGTCATAGCGGCGGAGCAGCTCGATGATGCCAGCCGGTGTGCACGGCAGCGGTGTGCCGAGTTCGCCCTCCACGCCGAGCACCAGCTCGCCGAGGTTCTGCGGGTGCAGCCCGTCGACGTCTTTGCTGGGATCCACGGCCACCAGTGCGGCGTGCTCGTCCATGCCCTGGGGCAGCGGCAGCTGCACGAGGTACCCGGTGACCTGCGGATCGGCGTTGAGGCGCGCGATCGCCGCATGCACCTCGGCCTCCGTGGCATCCGCGGGCAGGTCGACGCGGATCGACTCGACCCCGATCTCGAGCGAGTAGCGGTGCTTCAGCCCAACGTAGCTCTGCGACCCCGCGTCGTCGCCCACCAGAAGGGTACCCAGGCCCGGGATGATGCCGCGCTCACGCAGTGCGGACACGCGCTCGGTGAGCTCGCTCTTGATGGCGGCCGCGGTGGCGACGCCGTCGAGGCGGATCGCCGTCATTTCCACGTTCCGGGCGACGTCAGCCCCTCGTAGAGCGGGAACTTCTCCGCCAGCGTCGCGACGCGCTCGCGCAGGGCGGGCAGGTCGGCATCGGGCATCAGGGCCAGGGCGATGATGTCGGCCACCTGGGTGAACTCGGCGTCGCCGAAGCCCCGGGTCGCGAGCGCGGGCGTGCCGATGCGCACGCCCGAGGTCACCATCGGCGGGCGCGGGTCGTTCGGCACGGCGTTCTTGTTCACGGTGATCCCGACCTCGTGCAGGCGGTCTTCGGCGTCCTTGCCGGTGAACTCCGAGGTGCGCAGGTCGACCAGCACGAGATGCACATCGGTGCCGCCGGTCAGCACGTCGATGCCGGCCGCCTTGGCATCCGGAGCGGTCAACCGCTCGGCCAGGATCTTCGCGCCGCTCTTGGTGCGCTTCTGACGGTCGACGAACTCGGGCTCGGCGGCGAGCTTGAACGCGGTCGCCTTGGCGGCGATGACGTGCATCAGCGGGCCGCCCTGCTGACCGGGGAAGACGTTGGAGTTGATCTTCTTGGCCAACTCGGGGTCGTTGGTCAGGATGAAGCCGGAGCGCGGGCCGCCGATCGTCTTGTGCACGGTCGAGCTCGTGACGTGCGCGTGCGGCACCGGCGACGGGTGCAGGCCGGCCGCGACGAGTCCGGCGAAGTGCGCCATGTCGACCCAGAGCAGGGCGCCCACCTCGTCGGCGATGGCGCGGAACGCGGCGAAGTCTAGCTCGCGCGGGTATGCCGACCACCCGGCGATGATCACCTGCGGCTTGACCTCGAGCGCCCGGGCCCGCACGACATCCATGTCCACCAGGCCGGTCGTCTCGTCGACCCCGTAGGCGTGCGCCTCGTAGAGCTTGCCCGAGAAGTTGAGCTTCATGCCGTGGGTGAGGTGGCCGCCGTGCGCCAGTTCGAGACCCAGGATGCGGTCGCCCGGCTGTGCGATCGCCGCCAGCACCGCGGCATTGGCCGACGCGCCCGAGTGCGGCTGCACGTTGGCGAACGCCGCGCCGAACAGGGACTTGGCGCGCTCGATCGCGAGCGTCTCGACGATGTCGACGAACTCGCAGCCGCCGTAGTAGCGGCGGCCCGGGTAGCCCTCCGCGTACTTGTTGGTCAGCACGGAGCCCTGCGCTTCGAGCACGGCGCGCGGCACGAAGTTCTCGCTCGCGATCATCTCGAGCGTCGTGCGCTGACGGTTGAGCTCCTGCTCGAGCGCGGCGGCGACCTCGGGGTCGACATCAGAGAGCGGGGCGAGAAAAGTGTCGGTCATCGATGGCCTCCTGGTTGTGCGAACAGATGGATGTCTGTCACAGCCCAGGCGTACGGCCGTTTCCGAGTAGTCGCTCCCCGATGGTGGCCCATCCGAACGCCAGTCGCGACAGCACTTATTGTAGCGGCGCACTCTCGAGGCTGGCGAGCACGTCGTCCACGCTGGTCAGCTCGATCAGCGGCGCGTACAGGGCCATCGCGTCGAGGGCGCGCTGATGGTCGGCCGCGCTGGCTCCCGCACAGGCGTCCACGGCCAACCGCACGTGGATGCCGGCGTCGGCCGCCGCGAGAGCGGTCGAGATCACGCAGCAGTCGGTCGAGACGCCGGCGAGCACGATCTCGTCCGTGCCCTGGAGCGCGACGGCGAGCTGCGCGTCCCACTTGCCGAAGGTGGTCCGGGTCTCGACGTGCGGGGCCGCCGCCTCGAAGGGCGGGGTCAGCGTGTAGAGCGGGTCGTCATCCGGGACCAGGGCGAACGGCCACAGCTCGAAGTAGGCGACCCACGCGCCTCGGGGCTCGGCGGGAGCGACGTAGCGCGTGAACACCGCCCGCTCACCGAACGCGGGCAGCAGCCGCTCGATGCCCGCCGACGCGCGGGCGTACTCCGGCGCGCACCAGGGGCTCGACGGATCGCCGAACACCGCCTGCATGTCGATGGCGAGCAGCCACACCGGGCTCGCAGCCATGGAGCTAGTGGTTCTCCTGGCGCGCCACCGAGCCGCGCCCCCCGATCAGGTAGCCGGCGAAGCCGATCACCAGCGCGACCAGCACACCCAGGTTCGAGCCGCTCCAACCCTCGCGGAAGGCGCCGTGCTCCGGCCCGAACAGGTAGCCCTGCCACGCCAGCCACGGAGCGTAGGTGTTGGTGACGAGACCCCAGCCGACGACCGTGCCCACGATCAGCAGCGCGATCGAGAGCCAGCGAACGCTCCCGTAGCGCCCGGTGCGCTTGTACAGTTCGGCATCCGCCAGATCGCGCTTGCGCAGGATCACGTCGGCGATGAAGATGCCGCACCAGACGGCGATCGGCACGCCGAGCGTGATCAGGAAGCCCTGGAACTGGCCCAGGAAGGCGCCGCCGAAGAAGATCACGTACACCGAGAGCAGCGTCATGACGACGCCGTCGACCGCCGCGGCTGCGGGACGCGGGATGCGCAGCCCGGCCGCCAGGAGGGCGAGACCGGACGAGTAGATGTCCATCACGGCGCCCGCGATCAGGCCGAGGACGACGACGATCGCGAAGGGCAGGATGAACCAGACCGGGGTGAGCCCGACCAGCGGCCCCAGCGAGTACGAGCCGATGGCGTCGCTGAGCGACTTCGACGAGCCCGCCAGCAGCAGCCCGAAGAGGAAGAGGACGACCACCGGCAGCGAGGCGCCGATCGTGGTCCAGGCGACGACGGCGCGACCGCTCGAGCGGCGAGGGAGGTACCGCGAGTAGTCGGCGCCGGCGTTGACCCAGCCGAGGCCGAATCCGGTCATCATGAACACGAGCGCGCCGATCACGGCACCGATCGAGCCGGCCGGGAGTTTCGCCACGGCGCCGAGGTCGATGTGCGGCACCACCGTGATCAGGAAGATCACCGTCACCACGCCGGTGACGATGGTGATGATCAGCTGCGCCCGCATGATCCAGGTGAAGCCGAAGACCCCGAGCGTCACGATGATGGCCGCGACGACCAGCAGCGTGATGAGTTCGACAACCGGATTGCCCGTCGCGGACTTGCCGAACAGGGCGCCACCGGTCGCGTCGACGGCATAGACCGCGCTGACGCACAGAACCGTCTCCCACCCGACGGTGAGGATCCACGACAGCACAGACACGACTCGTGCGCCGTCGACGCCGAACATCGTCCGGCTGAGCACCATGGTCGGCGCCGAGCCCCGTTTGCCCGCGAGCGACACGATGCCCACCAGGAGGAACGAGACCACGATCCCGATCACGCCGACGATGAGCGCCTGCCAGAACGAGATGCCGAAGCCGAGCGTGTACGCGCCGAATGCGATGCCGAACACCGACACGTTCGCAGCGAACCACGGCCAGAACAGGCCACTCGGCCGCCCCTTCCGCTCGCTCTCGGCGATCGTCTCGAGGCCGGTGAGTTCGATGCCGGCCTTGCCCGCCGTGGTCGAACGGGGCGCGGACTGGGGGGATGTCTCCGTCGTCATTCGATCACCGTAGCGCGACGGGCGTTCCTGCCGTCAGCCCCGATGCCCATCCCGGTGCACGTCGGGGTGCAGGCTCACCCGCCATCGATCGGTGGAGGCGATGAAGCCGACCGCCGCGACCAGCAGCGCGGCCGCGACCCACGGCAGGACGGGCAGGCCCAGGCGGTCGAGCAGCACGCCTCCGAGCAGGGCGCCCAGCCCGATGGCCGTGTTGAAGGCGATGGTGACCCAGGCCGATGCGGTGTCGCGCAGCCGCGCCGAGACGGAATGCAGCATCCGGCTGTGCAGAAGCGAGGGGATGCCGCCGAACGCCAGGCCCGCGACGATCAGCCCGACCACCACGCGCCACGGGGTTCCGGGCGCGAGCGAAGCCAGCGCGATCAGGGCGGCCGCCATCGAGGCGCAGAGGGCGAGCAACGCGCCACGCGGGTAGCGGTCGCCGAACACCCCCGCGATCACCAGCCCCGCCGCGCCGGCGACACCCGAGACCGACAGGAGTGCCCCCACGTCGGCGACCGGGACCGTGCCGATGCGGGTCGACCACGGGACGATGTAGGTGAAGAAGGAGTTGTAGCCCAGGTTGATGAGCAGGATCGTGACGGCCACGATGACCAGAGCGGGCAGGGTCTTGTCGCGGCGTGCGGGCACGGCGATCTCGCCGGTGGACAGCGGCACCAGGTGCGAGACCGGGGGGAGCGCCAGGGCCACCAGCAGGAGCAGGATCAGCACCACGGCCGCCATCGCGGCGAACGCCATGCGCCAACCCAGGGCGTGACCGAGCGCCGTGCCCAGCGGAACGCCCAGGACGAAGGCGGCGCTTCCGCCCGACTGCGCCACCGCCACCGCGCGTGACAGATACCGGCGCTCGACCAGCCGCGACGCGTAGGGGCCGGTGACCGACCAGAACACCCCGTGTGCCAACCCGCCCAGAACACGGATGACGGCCAGGAACGCGTAGCTGGGTGCCAGCGCGCACAGCAGGTTCGCGATCACGATCACGCCGAGCATCGCGACCATCAGCCCCTTGCGCGAGAAGCGCAGGGTCAGCGCGGTCAACGGAGCCGTGCTGACGACGACGGTCAGGGCGAAGATCGTGACCAGCAGTCCCGCCTGCGAGACCGAGACGCTCAGCTCGTCAGCGATGTCGGGGAGCAGCCCGGTCGGGAGGAACTCGCTCGAGACCGAGGCGAAGATCGCCCCCGAGATCACCAGGAGCGGGAGCAACGGGAAGCGCTGCTGCGCCGCTGAGGTCATGATCATCCAGCGTAGTGATCGACCGACGCGCAGCGTCCGCGCCGCCCCTCCCGACCGGTGAGCGCACCCCCGATACGCTAGGCGCGTGCCTGATACGCCCACCCACTGGATCGTGACCCTGGTCTGCGAGGACCGCCCGGGGATCGTCCACGCGGTGAGCGGTGCGATCGTGCAGGCCCAGGGCAACATCACCGAGTCGCAGCAGTTCAGCAGCGACGGCACCGGCACCTTCTTCATGCGGCTCCAGGTCGAGTCGGCCGTATCGCGCACCGAGTTCGAGGCCGCCTTGCTGCCGGTCACCGAGCGGTACCGGATGCGGTGGCAGCTCGACGTCGTCGGTCGCCCGATGCGCACCCTGGTCCTGGTCTCGACCGCTGCGCACGCCCTGAACGACCTGCTCTTCCGTCAGCGCGCCGGTCAGCTCGCCGTGGACATCCCCCTCGTGCTCGGCAACCACCCCGATCTCGAAGAGCTCGCGGCCTTCTACGGCGTTCCGTTCGAGTCGCATCCGGTCTCCGGTCCCGACCAGAAGGCGGCGTTCGAACGACGCGCGCTCGAGATCGTCGACCAGGAGGAGATCGAGCTGGTCGTACTCGCGCGCTACATGCAGATCCTCTCCCCCGAGTTCTGCCGCAAGCTCAGCGGGCGGATCATCAACATCCACCACTCCTTCCTGCCCGGCTTCAAGGGGGCCAACCCGTACAAGCAGGCGCACGCGCGGGGGGTGAAGCTCATCGGGGCCACCGCGCACTTCGTCACCAGCGACCTCGACGAGGGGCCGATCATCGAGCAGAACGTGGTGCGGGTCGACCATTCGCGCAGCGCGCCCGAGCTCGTGTCGATCGGTCAGGACGAGGAGTCGCGCACGCTCACCCAGGCCGTCAAATGGTTCTCGGAGCACCGCGTGCTGCTCGACGGGGCACGGACGATCATCTTCAAATGACCACCCTGCTGCTGCATTCCGCTCACCGCATCGACGAGCGCGGAGAGGTTCCGGATGCCTGGGTGCTGTTCGACGGAACGACGATCGCCGCATCCGGCCTCGGTCTCGCGAGCGCACCGCATGCCGACGAGAGCATGGACCTGGGCGGCGCGCGACTCGTTCCGGGGTTCATCGACCTGCACGGTCACGGCGGCGGCGGCCACGCCTACGACAATGGGGGCGCCGAGCTGGCGGCGGCGCTCGACGCGCACCGGGTGCACGGTACGACCCGCTCCGTGGTCAGCCTGGTCGCGAATCCCCTCGGAGAGCTTCGCGAGAGGCTGAGCGAGATCGCGGCCCTGACGGCAACGGATCCGTTGGTGCTGGGCGCGCACCTCGAAGGGCCCTATCTCGCGCCCGACCAGCGCGGTGCGCACAACGCCGACTTCCTGCGCGAGCCCGACCCGGAGTCGGTGGAGTCGCTGCTGGATGCCGCCGCCGGCACTCTGCGCCAGGTCACCATCGCCCCGGAGCTGCCCGGCGCCCTCGAGGCGATCGCCGAGTTCGCGGCGGCGGGCGTCACCGTGGCGATCGGCCACACCGAGGCGACCTTCGAGCGTACCCGCGACGCCTTCGACGCCGGCGCCCGGATGCTGACGCACGCGTTCAACGCGATGCCCGGGCTGCACCACCGCGCGCCCGGTCCGGTGCTCGCCGCGCTCGAGGACCCGCGCGTCACCCTCGAGCTGATCCTCGACGGGCACCACGTGCATCCTGGGGTGGCCGCGCTGTTGTTCGGCGAGGCGCCGGGCCGTGTCGCCTTGATCACCGACGCCATGGCGGCGGCGGCCGCGGCCGACGGCGACTACCGGCTCGGCTCGCTCAACGTCTCGGTGCGCGACGGCCTAGCCGTGCTCTCGGGCACGTCGACCATCGCCGGCTCGACCCTGACCCAGGATGTCGCGCTGCACCTCGCCCTGTCGGAGGTCGGGCTCGATCCCTCGGTCGCCGTCGCAGCCCTCACCGCCGTTCCCGCCCGCGCCCTCGGACTCGGGGGGCGCCTCGGCCTGCTTGAGCCGGGCTACGCCGCCGACGCTGTCGCTCTTACCGACGATGGCACCGTCACGCGAGTGTGGGCAGACGGCCGCCGACTGGTCTGAGTCGAGCCCTCGGCCGCGCTGCCCAGCCTTCCCGATTGCACAGCCCTTCCCGATTGCCAGCCCTTCCCGACTGCGCGCTCGGCGCCGCTTCTCCCGCGAGTTGCGTGCTTCCCTACCCTCACCCCGGCGGCGCTCCCGTTGTGTCGCCGTTGTGGGCCGGTCGGGACGACGTGCACCACAACGGCGACAGAACGGGAACGAACCCGAGATGGTTCGCCGCCCAGCGCGGCGCCTCAGCGCTCGAAGTCGAGCCGGTTGTCCCAGGCGAAGCGGTAGTAGTCGGCGTACTGCAGCTGCGAGGCCGCGGCCTCGTCGACGATGACGGTCACCAGGGGATGCAGCTGGATCGCCGATCCGGGCAGTGACGACGACACCGGCCCCTCGACCGCGCCCGCGATCGCCGACGCCTTGGCCTCGCCGAAGGCGAACAGCAGCAGGTGTCGCGCCCGCAGGATCGTACCCAGGCCCTGGGTGAGGCAGTGCCGCGGCACCTCGTCCAGGGAGGAGAAGAAGCGCGCGTTGTCGAGCCGGGTCTGCTCGGTCAGGGTCTTGACCCGGGTCGACGAGGCGAGCGACGAGCCCGGCTCGTTGAAACCGATGTGGCCGGTGCGTCCGATGCCGAGCACCTGCAGGTCGACGCCGCCCGCGGCCGCGATGGCCGCCTCGTAGCGCTCGCCGGCGCCCTCGACCGGGCCACCGTCGTCCCCCGGCACGTGCACCAGGCCGGGGGTCAACCCGAGCGGCTCGACGACCTCGCGGCTGATGACCGCGCGGTAGCTCTCGGGGTGTCCCGGCTGCAGCCCGATGTACTCGTCGAGCGCGAAGCCGCGAACGCGCGAGAGGTCGAGGGATCGCGCCGCGAGCGCGTGCCAGAGCGGCAGCGGCGTGGATCCGGTGGCCAGGCCCAGCACAGCATCCGGCTTGGCTGCCACCAGTCGGGCCACGAACTCCGCGCCGAGCTCGCCCGCCTCCTCGCGCGACTCGAGGATCACGACCTCGGCCATCAGCAGCCCTCACCCATCAGACCAGATCCGGTTCGATCGAGTTGGCGAGATCACCGAGCAGGGCCGCGCCCACCGAGGCGACCGGTCCGGCCGGAGCCAGGCCGACCCGCGACGGCAGCTCGAGCGACGCCAGGAACTCCGACTGCGCCGACCAGGCCGCGAGCACCTCGCGGATCGCCTCGAGCAGGGGTGCGCCCAGAGAGGTGATGCCTCCGCCGATCACGACGTCGTCCACGTCGACAGTGAGGACGAGTACGCGAACGGCGGAGGCAACATTGTCGATGAAGCGCTGACGCACTTCGATCGCGAGGGCGTCGCCGGCAGCGGCAGCCTCGAAGAGGTCCTGAACGGGACGGGGATGCTCGGTGGGCCACTGCCGCGCGACCGCGGACCCCGACGCGAGCAGTTCGAGGCAGCCGCGCTGCCCGCAACTGCAGAGTTCGCCGGCCGGGTCGACCGGGATGTGCCCGATCTCGCCGGCGGTCCCGCGCGAGCCGCGCCACAGGCGGCCGCCGAGCACCAGGCCGGCCGCCAGCCCGGTCCCGAGGTTGAGGTAAGCCATCGAGCGCTCCGGCCCATGCCCGAGCAGGTGGAACGCGCCGAGCGCGGCGACGTTCACGTCGTTCTCGAGCCGCAGCCGCACGCCGAGCCGCGCGGCCAGCTCGTCCCCGAGAGCCAGGCCGTCGAGTCCGAGGTTCACGGCGTGGGCGACGCGACCGGATGCCGGATCCACCGCACCGGGAACGCCGACGCCGATCGCCCCGAACGCCGCGGGCGACGTGCCCAGCCGGTCGGCGAGGCCGGTGACCGCAGCCACCGTGGACGCGATGACGGCGTCCCCTCCGAACCCGGTCGCGACGCGCACCTCGTCGATCACCCGGCCCGCGTCATCGATCGCGACGGCTTCGGTCTTGGTGCCCCCGATGTCCACGCCGACCCTCACGAGCGCACCCCCGGTACCGAGACGCGCGTCAACCACTGGAGCAGCGCCTGCCCGACGTGCCGCGATGCCCCGAAGGTCGCGACGTCGGCGTAGCGGCGGTCGGCGGCCGGCCAGCCCATGTCGACCACGAGCGTGCGGGGATCGCGCGCCCGAGCCGCGTCGATCACCTCGCGCGTCCATGCGCGGCGATGGTTGTCGCGGCCGATCACGACCAGCTGCGCGTCGCCGCCGGGCAGAGGATCGCCCTCGCGCAGCACGACGACGGGAGCGCCCGCAGCCGCCGCTCCCCAGGGCGCGGGGCCGACCGCGATGTTGGCCGCCGTGTCGAGTTGCACGAGCGTTCGCGCGCCCTCGACCGGCGGCGCCGCCGGCGAGACGTCGAACGCCGAAACGGTGCGGTCGAGCTCGAACACCGGCTCGGGGTCGGGGCGCCGGGCCGCACCCGCCACTGCAGCGGCACCCTCCGCCCCGAGTGCCGCCACCCGCGACAGCGCATCGGCGAGCCGCGTCGGGTCGAGGCGCCCGTCCGACACCGCGGCCGCGATCGCGGCCTCGATCTCGCCGAGCTGGGCGTCGGTGTTCGCGGTGCCGATGCAGAGCAGGTCGCAGCCCGCCGCGAGGGCGCGGACAGCGGCATCCGGAATCCCGGTGGTGCCGCTCGCGCCCTTCATGTCGAGTGCATCGCTGATGATCACCCCGGTGAAGCGGATCTCGCCGCGCAGCAGCTCGCCGAGGATCCGGGTCGAGAAGGTCGCCGGCACGTGGTCGAGCTGGGGTAGCAGGATGTGCGAGGTCATGATCGTCCGGGTCCCGGCTTCGATCGCGGCCTCGAAGGGCACGAGTTCGCGTTCGCGGAGCACGGCCAGGGGCAAGTCCACCACGGGGAGCGCGAGGTGGGAGTCGGCCGTCGTGTCGCCATGCCCGGGGAAGTGCTTGGCGCTTGCCGCGACGCCGGTCGACTGGAGTCCGTCGATCCACGCGGCCGTGTGCCGGGCGACCAGGCCAGGATCGGCCCCGAAGCTGCGCGTGCCGATCACAGGGTTGTCGTCCGAGGAGTTGATGTCGGCATCCGGCGCGAAGTCCACGGTGACGCCGACCGACCGCAGCTGCACGCCGACCCGCTCCGCCACCGCGCGGGTGAGCGCGAGGTCGTCGAGCCGGCCGAGGACCGCGGCGCCCGGGTACGGCGACCCGACGCGCTGAAACAGCCGCGTCACGTCCCCGCCCTCTTCGTCGATCGCGATGACGGCGTGCGGATTGGCCGCACGGATGGCATCGGTCAGGCCCCGCAGCTGCTCGGTCGAGGCGATGTTGGTCGCGAACAGGCACACGCCCGCCAGGCCGTTCGACAGCCGCACACGCAACCACTCCGGCAACTCGGTGCCCTCGAAACCGGGCAGCAAGGTGCCGGCGGCGGACACCGCGGTGCTCATCCCTTCACCGCCCCGCCGACCAGTCCGCTGGTCATGCGGCCCTGCACCAGCAGGAAGAAGATGATGACCGGGATGGCCACCAGCGTCGAGGCGGCCATCACCTGCCCCCAATCGATCGCCTTGCTGGCACTGGCCTGGATGAAGCCGCGCAACCACAGCGGAAGCGTCTGCGACGACTGATCCTGCAGCACGACGAGCGCCACCGTGAACTCGTTCCACGACTGCAGGAACGCATACACCCCCGACGCGACCAGGCCCGGCGCCAGCAGCGGGAAGGTGATCCGCAGGAAGGCCTGGGTGCGGCTGAGGCCGTCGACCATGGCGGCCTCTTCGAGGTCGGCGGGGATGCCGGCGACGAAGCCGCGCAGCATCCAGATCGTGAACGGTACGACCGCTGCGATGTACAGGATGCTGATGCCGAGCACCGAGTTCAGCAGGTTCACCGACGACATCAGCTTGTACTGCGCGATGAACAGGCCCTCGGCCGGCAGCATCTGCACGAACAGGATCGCCAGCACGAAGCCCGTGCGGCCGCGGAACCGGAACCGGCTGATCGCCACCGCCGCGAGGAACGCCAACAACAGGCAGACCGCGACCACGACCAGCGCGATCACGACGCTCATGCCGAGTGCCGGCAGGAACGTGCCGCCCTGGAACACGCTGGCGAAGTTGTCGAAGCTGCCACCGAGCGGGAAGAAGCTCGGCGAGTTCGAGGTGAGCACGACGTTCGACAGCAGCGACGAGTTGAGCATCCAGTACACCGGGAAGAACCACACGAGCGCGACGACGACACCGACGAGTGAGAGCGCGATTCGTGCGAGGCGCGCGCGCTTCATGCCGCATCCTCCTTGAGCATCGACCGCACATAGAAGCCGCTCAACGCGATGGTCAGGATGAGCACGAAGATCGAGACCGCCGACGCGGTGCCGAAGTCGCTGGATCCCGCCCCGAGTTGGTAGATGTAGGTGCCGAGCAGGTTGGTCTCGCTGGCGATCGAGCCGGAATCCTGCAGCACCTTGATCTGGGTGAAGACCCGCAGATCCCAGATGATCTGCAGCAGCAGCACGATCGAGATCACCGGCCGGATGATCGGCACGGTGATGCGCCAGAATCGCTGGCTGGGCGTGGCGCCGTCCATCTGTGCGGCCTCGAGCACCTCCTCGGGCACCTGCGTGAGCCCCGCGAAGATCGAGAAGGCGACGAACGGCACGCTCATCCAGACGACGATGATGGCGGCCACGCTGAAGAAGCTCAGCGGATTCTGCAGCCAGTTGTGCTGCTGGAAGGGCAGACCCATGGCGCTGAGCACCCAGTTGACGACGCCGCGGTGCCAGTCGAACAACCAGGTCCAGACCGTCATGGCCGCGACGACCGGCATCGCCCAAGCCAGCAGCAGGGCGATCTGCAGCATGATCCGGATCGCGGCGGGCACCGCGCGCATCAGCAGAGCCAGCAGGGTGCCGATCAGCATCGTGGCGGCAGCGCACGCGAAGCAGAAGAGGAGGGACCGGCCGACGACCGTCCAGAGGTACGGGTCGGTGGCGAGCCGGATGTAGTTGCCCAGTCCGACGAAGGGCGCGGGCTGGCCGAACTGCTGAGAGAGTCCGAACTGCTGCAGCGAGGTGACCAGCTGCCAGACCAGCGGGTAGCCCATGGCGAGGACCAGCACGACGACGGTCGGGATGAGCAGCGCGTACGGCGCGAACGAGCGGCGTCGCCGCGGCGCGTTGAGCCGGATGTTGGTGGCGGTCATGCGGTCCTCCTTTCGAATCGAGATGATGTGGGGCGCGGTGCCGCGCGGCGACCGCGCCCCACTGTGGTGATTTGGTGGTGCTGACTACTTGCTGTTCAGCAGCGGCGTGATCTTGGCGTTGTACTCCTTGGCCAGGGCCTCGAGGTCCGTCGCCGTGCCGATCTTGCTGAAGAACTCCTCGAGCACGTTCGCCGACTCGACGGACGCCCATCCCGGCGCCGCAGGCGTCAGCTTGGAGTTCTCGGCCGAGTCGATCAACGCGCTGGCGAACTCGTCGTTGCCGAGCGCCGAGACGTCATCCGAGTTGGCCGGGCCGAGGCCGTTCTGGCCGAGCATGGTCTGGTAGGTCTTGCCGAAGATGATCTTCAGCAGGGTCTTGGCCAGACCGGGGTTCTTGCTCTTGGCCGAGATGCCGATGTTCGAGCCGCCGGCGAAGACCGGGGCCGGCTTGCCGTCGTTGCCCGGCAGCGGGAAGACGCCGAAGATCTTGTCATCCCAGGTGCGGGTGACCTTGTTGTCAGCACCGGTGCCCTTGGTGCCGATCGACCAGTGCGCCCATCCCGGAGCCATGATCGTGGCGGCCGAGAGCGAGACCGGCGTGACCGGGTCCGAAGCGGTTGCCCCGGGGATCGCGTCGTCGTCGTTCAGGTAGATGTACTGGTTGCTGTCCTTGGCGTCGTTCGGCGCCTTGGAGGCGTTCTGGTAGATCGCCTGAAGCTGCTTCAGCCCCTCCATGGTCTTCGGGTCGTCGAGCGTCGCGGTCCACTTGCCACCGGACTCCTTGGCGATGTTGCCGCCGTTGGCGAAGATCCACGAGATGCCGTCACGCCAGTCCTGCCCACCGAGGTACAGGCCCGAGAAGTTCGGGATGTTGTCGGGGTTCGTCTTGGCGATGGTCGCGACATCCGTGTTGAACTCGTCGAGGGTCTTCGGCACCGAGGTGATGCCGGCCTTGGCCCAGACGTCCTTGCGGTAGAACACATAGCGCGAACCGAAGTAGTACGGCAGCGTGTAGTTCTTGCCGCCGACCTTGCCGGCGTCGACGAAGCTCTGGAGCAGCTTGCTGCCGCCCAGCTCCTGGTACATGTCGCTGATGTCGAGGAACGCGCCGACGTTCGTGAAGGTGGGCGACTGGGTGTTGCCCATCTCGGTGACGTCGGGCGTGTTGTTCTTGTCGGGCAGCGCGGTCGTCAGCTTGGTGACGATGTCGCTCCAGTCCTGCTGCTCGATCTTGAGCGTGCCCTTGGTCTCTTTGTGGAACTCGCTGACCAGGTACTGGCGCAGCTTGTCGGGCGTGTCGCCGCCCACGAGCCAGAGCGTGATGGTCTTGCCCTTGCCGTCGGTGCTGGCGCCGGTGCCTGCGGATGTTCCGCCGCCGGTGCTGCAACCCGCGAGCACGAGAGCGGACGCGAGTGCGACAGCGGTTGCGACTGCGATCTTTCTCTTCATGGGGTGATTCCTTCTGTGCATTGAGGGAAACGGAGCGCTGGAGTGCGCGCCGCGTGGTCCGGGGCCCCGCTGTCGACTACGACACCCCGAGTCGCCCGGACAGGACCATGGCGGCAGCGCCGCGCATCACGATGTCCTGACCGAGACTGGTCATCCGCAGGTTCAGATCGCCGTGGAATTCGGCCATCGTCCGACTGCGGAGGGTCTCGATGGCGGCCTCGGCGAGAGGGCCATCGAGAAGTTCAACGGGACCGCTCAGCACGATCTCGGCGAGATCCAGAGCGCCGACGACCGGGGCGAGCGCGATGCCGAGCCGCTCGCCGGCGCGGCGCAGGATCTCGGCGCGCTCGGCTGCTCCCTCGGCGCTGTCCTCCGTCGCCGAGAGCGCGGCATCCAATCGCGGGGCGGCGAGCCAGGTCTCGAGGCAGCCCACCTTGCCGCACGCGCAGGCGGCGCCACCGTCGGTGCCCACGACGACGTGCCCGATCTCGCCCGCGGCGAATCGGCTGCCGAAGAGCGCAGTGCCCCCGATGATCAAGCCGGCACCGACGCCGTGGCCGACCTTGATGAGCATCATGTCGCTCAGCGCGGCGCCGAAGCTGTGCTCGGCCAGCGCGGCCGCGTTGGCGTCGTTCGCGACGATGACCGGCATCCCGGTGGCCGCGGCCAGGGCCTCTTGCAGCGGTTCGCCCGCGCCGTTCGACGGCCACCCGAGGTTCGGCGCCCGCAGCACGGTCCCCGCCAGGTCGACGATGCCGGGCGAGCCCACTCCGATCCCCAGGAGGGGCAGGGATGCCGCCGCCACGAGGCGCTGGGTGAGCTCGACGACTTTCGCGGTCGCGTCCGCACCGGTGGCCCCATCGAGCGGAACCTCCGCCCGCTCGAGGACGACGCCGTCGAGATCGAGGATCGCGCCGCGGAACACCGCGTAGTCGCTGAGGTCGATGCCGATGATCTGGAAGCCGCCGCGGTTGAGATCCAGCATCGTGGCCGGCTTGCCCGGGCGCGACCCGTCGCGCTGACCCACCTCGACGATGAGGTGCTCGTCCATCAGGTCGGCGACCAGGTCGGAGATCGTGACGCGGGTCAGTCCGGTCGAGCGGGCCAGGTCGGCCCGACTCAGGGTTCCCGAGCGGTAGAGCGTCTGCAGGACGAGCGAGCGATTGTGGCCGCGGGCGTGCTCGGGCAGCGACTTCGCGCTCGGACGCAGGAGGCGTCCACTGGCGAACGATCCGAGCTCCGATGCCGACATGTTTGTTAGTACACCGTACGAACAAACTTTGCGCAAGGTTTGGAAGGCGGGTTTACATACCTGTTACCAATCCACGCCGGATACGGCGCCCGGCTGTTCGCTGTGCGCGAGATGGCCAACCGGGCGTGACGCGTCGCGATACGGTCGGTTTCAAGTTGAGTCGCACCGACTCAAGTTCCCGAATCCAGGAGGACTCAATGGCCATTTCCACTCCCCGGCTCATGCCGATGGACGTCTACCGCGACGCCGACAACTACGTGCTGAATGCCGATCTGCCGGGCATCGACCCCCAGAGCGTCGACGTGGACGTCGACGGTCAACTGCTCAGCATCCGCGCCGAGCGGACCGCCCCTGCCCGGGATGGCGTGCGCTGGATCGCCCGCGAGCGCTCGGCGGGCAGCTACCTGCGCCGGTTCACCCTCGGCCAGGGCATCGACACCGCCCACATCTCGGCGAGCTACGACAACGGCGTGCTGAGCGTCGTGCTCCCGGTCAGCGAGAAGGCCAAGCCGCGCAAGGTCGAGGTGCAGACCTCACACCACGTCGCGAGCGACTCCGCTGACTCACAGCCCGAGGCGGAGAACATCGCCGCCTGAGGTGCTCACGAAGAGCGGGCCGGGACGCGTCGTCCCGGCCCGTTCTCGCGTCTTCGGTAGCGTTGTTGCCATGACCCGGAACGCCGCGTGACGCGCGGGATCGACGAGCCCGACGCCCGCGGCCGCATGGGGCTGCACCTCACCGGACTCGACCTCGACCGCAATCCGGATGTCGTGGTGCGCGAGGTCGAGCTGCTCGCCTCGAACTGGCACGTGCTGCGCACCACCCGCTTCGACGAGCGCGGGCCCGACGGCACCTGGATCGCCAAGCGCGCCGAGACCTACGACCGCGGCAACGGTGCGACGATCCTGCTCTACGACCTGGCGCGGCGCACCGTGCTGCTCACCCGGCAGTTCCGCTACGCCGTCTACGTCAACGACCATCCCGACGGGATGCTGCTCGAGACCGCCGCCGGCCTGCTCGATGCCGACGACGCCGAGACCGCCATCCGACGTGAGGCCATCGAGGAGACCGGCCACGAGCTCGGAGCCGTCGAGCACGTGTTCGACGCGTACATGAGCCCCGGATCGGTGACCGAGCGTGTGCACTTCTTCGCCGCGCCGTACGACGCGACCACCCGCCGGAGCGCCGGCGGCGGGCTCGCCGACGAGGGCGAGCACATCCAGCTGGTCGAACTCGACATCGACGAGGCCGTCGGAGCCATCGGCACGGACATCGTCGACGGTAAGACGATCATGCTGCTGCAGTGGGCGGTTCTGAGCGGGCCGTTCGCCCGCTGAGGGCAGACTGACGCTACGCCAGTTTCGCTTGCAGCGCCTCGTCGAGCGACGCCAGGAACTCCTCGGTGGTCTGCCAGGCCTGGTCGGGACCGACCAGTGCCGCGAGGTCCTTGGTCATCTTGCCGCTCTCGACGGTCTCGATGACGACCTCTTCGAGGGCGTTCGCGAAATCGATGAGGGCCTGGTTGTCATCCAGCTTGCCGCGGTGCTGCAGGCCGCGCGTCCAGGCGTAGATCGAGGCGATCGGGTTCGTCGAGGTCGGCTTGCCCTGCTGGTACTGGCGGTAGTGCCGGGTGACGGTGCCGTGCGCGGCCTCCGCCTCGACGATCTTGCCGTCGGGGGTGGTGAGCACCGAGGTCATCAGGCCCAGCGATCCGAAGCCCTGGGCAACGGTGTCGCTCTGCACATCGCCGTCGTAGTTCTTGGTGGCCCAGACGTAGCCGCCCTCCCACTTGAGCGCCGAGGCGACCATGTCGTCGATGAGGCGGTGCTCGTAGGTCAGGCCGGCCTTGTCGAAGTCGGCCTTGAACTCGGCGTCGAAGATCTCCTGGAAGATGTCCTTGAAGCGGCCGTCGTAGGCCTTGAGGATCGTGTTCTTGGTCGAGAGGTACACCGGGTAGTTGCGGGCCAGCCCGTAGTTCAGTGAGGCGCGCGCGAAGTCGCGGATGCTGGCATCCAGGTTGTACATCGCCATCGCGACGCCCGAACCCGGTGCCTGGAAGACCTCAAAGCTCTGCGCCTCGCCGCCGTCCTTGGGCTGGAACGAGATGGTCAGCGTGCCTTCGCCCTCGAAGCGGAAGTCGGTGGCGCGGTACTGGTCGCCGAAGGCGTGGCGGCCGACGATGATCGGCTTGTTCCAGCCCGGCACCAGGCGCGGGATGTTGCTGATGATGATCGGCTCGCGGAAGATCACGCCGCCCAGGATGTTGCGGATGGTGCCGTTCGGGCTCTTCCACATCTGCTTCAGGCCGAACTCTTCGACGCGGGCCTCGTCGGGCGTGATGGTCGCGCACTTGACGCCGACACCGTGCTTCTGGATGGCGTGGGCCGCGTCGATCGTGACCTGGTCGTTGGTCGCGTCCCGGTTCTCGATGCCGAGGTCGTAGTACTCGAGGTCGATGTCGAGATAGGGGTGGATCAGGCGGTCCTTGATGAACTGCCAGATGATGCGGGTCATCTCGTCGCCGTCGAGTTCGACGACCGTGCCTTCGACCTTGATCTTGCTGACCACGCTGACTCCTTCTACCCGAGACCCTTGTTCAGGACCGCCGATCAGCCTATCGCGTTTGCGAGATATCTTGACATCGAGATACCTGGGCGAATGGCGGATGCGCGGGTTAGCCTGTTGGCATGGCTGACCTCACCCTGCAGGAGTTGACCGCGCAGACCATCGTCGCGGCGAACAACCTCACGCTCAAGCCGGGTCAAGAGGCGTTCATCGAACCCGAGACCTACACCCACGCCGAAGACAAGCTGGATCCCGCAGGGTCGTGGCCGCGCGTGGTACTCGATGGCGACAAGGTGGTCGGCTACATCATGGGCGCCTTCGACGAGGACTCCCCCGAGGAGTACCTGCGGGCGGCGGTCTGGCGCGTCGAGGTCGCCGACGGAGCTCAGGGGACCGGCGTCGGCCGGTTCGCCATCCAGGCGTTCGCCGACGAGGCGCGCAGCCGCGGCTTCGATCGCGCCACCGTCGTGTGGGCAAGCGGGCCGGACGGGCCGGAAGAGTTCTTCAAGGCCGTGGGTTTCCAGATCGTCGGGCAGACCCCCTACGGCGAGAACCTCGGGGCGTTGCAGCTCTAGCGGTGGCTCAGCCCAACGAGGACTTCGTGAGCCGCGTGCTCGAGGTCGTCGCCGCCATCCCCGAGGGCATGGTCATGAGCTACGGCGACGTGGCGGCGGCCATCGGATCCCGGGCCGCCCGCGGTGTCGGGCAGGTGATGGCCTACTACGGGTCGGACGTGCCGTGGTGGCGGGTGGTTCGGGCATCCGGCCACCCGGTGGCCGATCACGAGGCGCGCGCGCTCCAGTACTACCGCGCAGAGGGCACGCCCCTGAAGTGGTCGGGGACAGCATTCCGCGTCGATCTGGCAGCCGCTCGTTACACCCCTTAAACGACGAGAACGCCGACCCCCGAAGGGAGCCGGCGTTCTCGCACAGAACTACTTGAGGGTGACGGTCGCGCCGGCCTCTTCGAGAACGGCCTTGGCCTTCTCGGCGGTCTCCTTGTTGGCGCCCTCGAGCACCGTCGACGGCGCGCCGTCGACGAGCGCCTTCGCCTCGCCGAGGCCGAGGCTGGTGAGGGTGCGCACCTCCTTGATGACCTGGATCTTCTTGTCACCCGCCGACTCGATGACGACGTCGAACGAGTCCTTCTCCTCGACCTCTTCGGCAGCGCCACCGGCGCCACCCGCTGCCGGGGCGGCGGCCGCGACGGCGACCGGCGCGGCGGCGGTGACCTCGAAGGTCTCCTCGAACTTCTTGACGAAGTCGCTGAGCTCGATGAGCGACAGCTCCTTGAATGCGTTGAGCAGCTCGTCAGTGCTGAGCTTGGCCATGTCTTACTCCTAGATGCTTGATGTTGTGGTGGTTGGTGAGATCGCTCGGTCGAGCGATCAGCTCGCGGATTCCTGCTTCGCGCGCAGCGCGTCGACCGTGCGAACGGCCTGCGACAGCGGCGCATTGAACAGGTAGGCAGCTCCGAACAGGGGAGCCTTGAAGAGGCCGGCCAGCTTGGCCAGCAGTACTTCGCGGCTCTCCAGGTCGGCGAGCTTGCCCACCTCTGCAGCAGTCAGGGGCGCGCCATCGAAATAGGCGCCCTTCACCACGAGCAGAGGGTTGGCCTTGGAGAAGTCACGCAGCGCCTTCGCAACCGTCACGGTGTCCCCGTGAACGAAGGCGATAGCCGACGGGCCGGCAAGATCGTCGTCGAACGCGGTGATACCCGCCCCGTTCGCCGCGATCTTGGTCAGCGTGTTCTTCACCACGGCATAGCTCGCGTGCTCACGGATGTTGCTGCGCAGCTGCTTGAGCTGCGCCACCGTGAGGCCGCGGTACTCGGTGAGCACGACCGCGTTCGAGTTGCGGAACAAATCCGTCAGCTCGGCGACCGTGGCTTCCTTGTTCGCCATGGCGCTCTTTCCTGGTTGGTATTCATGGATGCGGCCGCCGACAGCGTGTTAACCACAAAAGCTCCGGCGCAGAGCGCACGGAGCTGAATACCTGAACGAATCAGGAACTGCTTCACACACCTGCGCGGGATTTGCTCTGCTGCGCCGCGAGGAACAAATTCTTCGCGAACACGGCGGACACCAGCGGTCTTCGGCCTCGACAAGAGTACGGGACGTTTCCGATCCCCGCAAACCGGCTCAGGCTGTCGGGCCGTCGCTCGGATCGGCCGGCGGCTTGGGTGTGCGCGGGCGCGGCGGCTGCTTCGGAGCCGGGGGCTTGGATGCCTTCGGCGTCGCCGGTCGAGACACCGGCGGCTTCGACGACGCGGGCTTGGCCGCGGCGGAGGTGGTGGGCGTGCGTCCGCCCGGGCGCGGACCGGCCGGCTTCGACGCCGAGGTTCTCGCGGTCGCGGGCTTGGTGGCGGGCTCGCTGGGCGCGGGCGTGCTGGGCGCGGGCGTCGGCTCGACGGTCGTCGCGGGCTCGGCCGTCGCGGGCTCGGCTGTCGCGGGCTCGGCCGTCGCGGGCTCGGCCGTCGCGGGATGGGTCGGCGCGACCGCCTCATCCGCACGCGAGCTCCTGTTCCCGCGCCGTCGGCGCGGCAGCAGGAGGGCGACCACGATGATGATCACGATCAGGCCGACGATGCCGATCGCCAGGGCGAGGCCGGTGTTCGGCTCTGTCGTCGCCGTCGGTGCCGGGCTCGCGGGCGCGAGCTTCAGCGAGTCCACCGGAACGGGACCGGTCAGCCCTGACTTTCCCGCGATCAGGGGGGTGACCGTGCCGTCCGCCAACGCCAGCCATGCTCCGGTCGCCGGATCGCGCACCAGAGCCGCCGTCACCGGCACCGTGGTCAGCGCGGTGCCGAGCTCCGCCGAGGGGGTGAACTCGGCGAGTTCGGCCGCCACCGTCTGAGGGTTGATCCAGATCGTGGCGAGGCCCACCGACGCGCCCCCGATGGTGATCGGAACGACCCAGTTGTTGGTGAGCTGGACCGGGTGATCGGTCGGTCGGTTGGCCAGCCGATCGGCCGTCCACTCATAGACCCGGCTGATCGGACCGGGCTTGGTGGTGTCGTCGAACGTGATGCCAGCCGTGCCCGAGGCGTTCGGTCCGTAGACGTCGTTGAGTCGCGCGACCATCGCGCCACTGGTCACGTAGGCCGTGACCTCGGCCGGGACGGATCCCAGGCTGGCGGATGCCGTCGGCGCGGCCCCCACGGCCAGACCCGCCACCCCGAACAGCATCCCGATCACTCCGGCGAGCGCGCCCAGCGCGCGCCGTCGCGCACCGGGACGGGGAGCGGAGGAATCGGCCATTCGCGAATCGACTCTCGGGTGGGAATCAGGGTGGTGGAATCAGGGGGCGCTGCCCATCCAATCACTCGATCGGCGCGAGAGACGGCAGGCGCAGCGGAATGCGCACGACGAACCGGGTGTCGCCCGGCTCGCTGCGGACGCTCACCGAGCCGTCGTGCGCCTCGACCACCGCGGACACGATGGCCAGGCCGAGTCCCGTGCTGCCCGTCGCTCGGGAGCGGGATCCGTCTCCGCGCGCGAACCGCTCGAACAGCACCGGCAGCAGGCCGGGCGAGATGCCCGGTCCGTCGTCGTGCACCGTGATGAAGGCATCGGGCCCCTCCACCGCCAGGGTGGTCATGACGTGCGTGCCAGCGGGAGTGTGAGCCCGGGCGTTCGCGAGCAGGTTTGCGATGACCTGCTGAAGCCGTCCGCCATCGCCGGCCACGATCACCGGGTCGTCGGGGGTCTGCAACTGCCAGTCGTGGTCGGGGGAGGCCGCGTGCGCGTCGCTCACGGCATCCACCACCAGCGGCACCAGATCGACCTCGCCGAGCACGAGCTCGCGGCCCGCATCCAGGCGCGCCAGCAGCAGCAGGTCTTCGACGAGCGAGGTCATCCTGATCGACTCGGATTCGATCCGAGCCAGCGAACGCACCACGTCATCGGGAAGGGTGTAGTCGCCCCGCCTGGTCAGCTCCGAGTACCCGCGGATCGACGCGAGCGGCGTGCGCAACTCGTGGCTGGCATCGGCGACGAACTGACGCACCTTGTCCTCGCTCGCCTGACGTGCGACGAGCGCGCCTTCGACGTGCCCCAGCAGGCGATTGAGGGCCGCACCCACCTGGCCGACCTCGGTGTGCGCGTCGGTGTCGGCCTCCGGAACCCGTTCGGCCAGGGCGACCTCGCCTTTGGCCAACTCGAGTTCCGAGACGCGGCTCGCGGTGGCGACGACCCGTCCGAGCGGACGCAGGGCGATCCGCACCACGATGGTGCCGGCGATCGCGGCCGCGATCAGGGCGGCGAGGGTGATCAACCCGAAGATCAGCAGGAGGTTGTTCGTGGTCGTGTCGACTTCGCTCATCGACTGACCCACGACGACCTTCGCCCCATCCGGCCGGAGGCCGACCGCCACCCGATAGGAGCCCAGGGTTCCGCCGAGTTCGACCGTCTGCGGAGCGGTCGTCGGCGACAGCGACAGCAGCTGCGTGACCTGCGCGGCGGTCGGCGTGAGGGCCGTGCCGTTCTCGGAGACCGCCGCCACGAAGGTCGTGCCGGCGAGCGAATACAGCAGCAGCCCGCCGATGCGGCGGGGCCCATCGCGCTCCGGGGGCCCGCCTGCGCCCTGGCCGTCTCCGTTGCCTGTCGCCAGGTTCAGCGTCTGTGTCACCTGACCGTCCAGTCGGTTCAGGAGGTTCTGCCGCAGCACCAAAGCGCTGGCTCCCCCGACCACCACGCTCACGACCGCGAGAAGCGCCACGATGCCCACCACAAGACGCCGCTGAAGCGACCAGCGCGCAGGACGGACAACAGAGGGCACGCCCCAATCCTCTCGCCCCGGCGCTATGGATCGCCTATGAGGGATGTCGGAACCCGCTGGGACCTATTGCCTGAGCCCTACTGCCGCCACCCGAACTGCGGCTCGTACCCGAGCATCCGACGGGCCTTGTCGATCGACAGCATGGTCTCGTGCTCGCCCAGCTCTTTGGTGATGCTCACCCCCGGGAACACCTCGGCCGCGAGCGACGCGCTGGAGCGCGACATCACGGTGTCTGCGTTGGCGATGATGAAGGTCTCGTAACCGGGGCCGCGGGTTTCGAGCGCCTTCTGCACGGCCTGACCGGCATCCCGAACGTCGATGTAGGCCCACAGGTTCCACTTGCGCAGCAGCGGATCGGCGTCGAACGCCGGGAAGTCGGCGTACTCGCTGCCATCCATCACGTTCGAGAAGCGCAGACCCGTGACGCTCAGCTCGGGATCCCAGCGGCACAGCTGCACCGCCATCGTCTCTTCGAGATGCTTCACCAACGAGTACGTCGAGTTGGGCACCGCCGGATACTCCTCGTCGACCGGGATGTAGGGCGGCGGCACGTCGAACGGCAGGCCGAGCACGGTCTCGCTCGACGCGTGGATGATCCGCTTGACGCCCGCCTTGCGGCACGCCTCGAACACGTTGAACGACGAGAGCATGTTGTTGTGGAAGGTGGCCACGTTGCTGAGCAGGCCCGGCGCGGGCACGGCGGCGAGGTGGATGACGGCATCCAGCTTCTCGAAACGCTCCTCCACCCCGCTCAGCGCGTCGATGACCTGCCCGGCGTCGGTCAGGTCGATCTCGATGAACCCCGTCGGACGGGCGGGGCCCCCCGGCGCCGGCGCGCGATCGAGATTCACCACGTCATAGCCGGCATCCTGCAGCCAGGCGATGACACCCCTGCCGAGCTTGCCGCTTCCTCCGGTCACCGCGATCGTCATGACTCAACGTTAACCGCCGCCGGCGCCGCGGCGCTGTGTCGCTGTGTCGCTGTGTCAGCTCGCGGGCTTGATCAGGTAGCCGACGCCGCGCACGGTGTGGATCATCGGCGCGGCGTCCGCGTCGATCTTCTTCCGCAGGTACGAGATGTAGATCTCGACGATGCTCGATCGGCCGCCGAAGTCGTAGCTCCACACCCGATCGAGGATCTGCGTCTTGCTCAGCACGCGCCGCGGATTGCGCATGAGGTAGCGCAGCAGCTCGAACTCGGTGGCCGTCAGCTCGATCGGAACGCCGGCCCGCGAGACCTCGTAGCTCTCCTCGTTGAGCAGCAGGTCGCCGACCCGCAGCTCGGGATCCACCGAGTCGCTCACGATGCGCGAGGAGCGGCGGATGAGTCCGCGCAGCCGCGCGACCACCTCTTCGAGGCTGAAGGGCTTCGTGACGTAATCGTCGCCGCCCGCGGTGAGGCCCGAGATCCGATCATCGACCGAGTCCTTCGCGGTGAGGAACAGCACGGGGATGTCGAGGCCGTCCGCGCGCATGCGGTGCAGCACCTCGAGCCCGTCGAGGTCGGGCAGCATGACGTCGAGCACGATGACGTCGGGCTTGAACTGCCGGGCCAGCGACAGGGCCTGTTGGCCGGCTGTCGCGGTGCGAACGTCCCATCCCTCGTAGCGCAGCGCCATCTGGAGGAGGTCGCCGAGCGAGACCTCGTCGTCGACCACGAGCGCGCGCACGGGCGAACCGTCGACGCGGGTGAGCTTGGCGGGCGTCGCAGCGTGCGGAGATGTCACGCCTCTATGAAGCGCCTGCTTGCTATGAGCGGCCTGTGAGGCGCATCAACGCGCGCCCGGAGACAGACGGGGCTGACTCAGTGACGGTGCGAGTGACGCGGCGCGCGGTTGCGCGCCTGTCCACCCACCACCAGGCCGACCAGAACGAACATGGCTGCCAGCCCGAAAACGATGATCGTCGGAACCACCTGATACATCTCGACCCCCCACGATGTGCGCCCGGCCCATTCGGCCGACTTGACTGTCAGTTGAAAGGGGGACCGGTTTGTCCCCCGGATGAAACGCTACGACGATGTCCCCCTCAGTGCGGACACTCGTTCGGGGGGTCGGTCTGCCCCACTCCGGGGGTCGGCCCTTCTGGGCGGATTTCGACAGGACACGGTCGGCCACGACGGCGACGACACCGGGTGGCCGCACAATGGTGCCGTGACCGTCGTGCAGCCCACCCTTCCGCTCTGGGACGCCCCGCCGACCCGCTACACCGACCGGGTCGTCGCCGACGCGACCGACCGGATGGCCTGGCTGAAGGCCCGCGCACGGGGCGTGACCGCGACCGATGTTGCCCGACTCTCGGGCCCGAAGGCCCTGCGCGCTCTCGCCATCGAGAAGCTGCTCGGCACCGGATTCGGCGGCAACGCCTTCACCGCGCACGGGCGACTGCGCGAACCCGAGATCGCGCACTGGGCGCGCCGGGTGTACGGGATGCAGCCGAGCAGCGCCCTGTTCCACGCCGACGGCCGTCCTGAGCACCTGGCGACGCCGGACGGCCTGCGCGAGCGCACTCTGTCCAACAACAACTCCCGGCTCGAGCTGTGCGAGATCAAGACCACGAACGCGGCGTGGCGCAGCATCCCGCGCCACTATCTGCGGCAGGTGTGGTGGCAGCAGTACGTGCTAGGCGCCGACCGCACCCTCGTCGTCTGGGAGCAGCACGACGCCTTCGTGCCGGTCGGTGCGGAGCCCGAGTGCCGCTGGGTCGACCGGGACGACAACGAGATCCACCGGCTGATCGGCTTGGCCGACCAGCTTCTGGATGCCATGCGCCGCTGAGCCGGCAACGAGCGACGCTCCGAACACCACCACCCACGCCAGGCCGATCGTCGTGGCCACCAGCTCGAAGCGGCTGCCGAGCACCACCTCGAAATGGAACACCGACATCAGTCCGCCCGCCGCCGAGATCGCCGCGACCGCGATCGCGGCGATCAGCGAGAACCGCGCGAGCGCGGGATGCCCGACCGCGAAGGCGCACTGGAGGATCGTCCAACTCGCGGCCGCGAACGCCAGGACGGCCGAGAGGGTGTGCACGAAGTCCTGCAGCGTGAAGGTCGCGCCGAACGGGAGCGGGCATCCCGCCGTGCAGGTCACCTGCGAGTCGACGAGGAAAAAGCCGCTCGCCACGGCGAGCGAGATCGACGGCCGCCACCATCGCAAGACGCGCGCTCTCGAGCGGATGCGGCGCCCGGCGATGGCGATCAGCACGCCGCCGCCCCCGATGAGCAGCAGCACGATCTGGAAGGCCCGTGCCGTCGGCATGCCGACTGCCCCCAGTTCGCTGACGTAGACGTCGTACGGGATGCTCAGCCGAGCGACCCACAGGATCACGAGCGCGGCAGCCAGGCACAGGGTGCCGACGACGGCGATGGCGCGGTCGATCATGTCAGACGGTCCCGGGCCGGATGCCCGCCGCTCAGGCCGCCACCGCGGGCAGCGGCCAGCGCTCGCGGCGGCGTGAGACCCAGATGACCCCGGCTCCTGTGCCGAGGATCGCTCCCGCGATCAGGATCACGTAGAACAGCACCGACCAGTACCCCTCGGGCGAGAGGGAGGGATCGAGGAACGGGTACGGGTACCAGGTGGGCTTGTGCGCCGTCTCGTTGTAGGCCAGCGGACCGCGGATGAGCGTGTAGATCACCCAGACGATCGGGAACGCCACGATGACGCGCAGGTCCTTCCATTCGAGCCGGAGTCGGCCGGGCGCGAAGAACCAGTCGAGCACGAGCAGCAGCGGTGCGACCACGTGCAGCACCTCGTTCGACCAGGCGAGCGTCGTGCCCTGCGGCAACGCGATCCCGCGCAGAAGCAGATTGTAGACCACGAAGGTCACCGTCATATAGGTGACCGCGCACGCTCTCAGCAACGCGAACCAGCGCGGGTCGCTCTGGTTGCGGATCAGCAGGACGGCGCCGATCGCGAAGACCACGACGGCCGCCACGTTCGAGTCGATGGTGAAGAAGCTGAAGAAGTTCACGAACAGCGCGCTGCGATTCTGGATCCCGAGCGCCGTCCAGAAGTTGTAGGTCGTGATCAGCTGACCGACCATCGCGGCAACGCCGACGATGGCGGCCGCGATCCGGATGACGATGAACAGAACGCGCACGACGATCCCCTCTCGAGCGCACCCGCGCTCCGCTCGAATGTTAGCGGCTGAAGGTTTGCACCACGGTGATCCAGCCGTAACACCGGCGAATCATTCCGGTCGTTTACTGGTACGGAAGCGGGGAGGCTGACGATGACCACGATGCGTGCCATGACGATGTCGGGCGCCGGTGGCCCCGAGGTGCTGTCGATGGCCGACGTGGATCGACCCGCGCGCATCAGCTCCGAAGTTCTGGTGCGCGTCGTCGCCGCCGGAGTGAATCCGATCGACGCCAAGACCCGCGCAGGCAAGGGCCCGTTCGCCGCCATCGCGAACTTCCCCGCGGTGCTGGGCAACGACTTCAGCGGCGTCGTCGTCGAGGCGCCGTACGCGGCCCATCCGCTCCAACCCGGCACCGAGGTGTACGGCATCGTGCCCGTGCCGCGCTTCAGCGGTGCCTACGCGGAGTATGTGAGCGCGCCGAGCCTCAGCGTCATCCCGAAACCCGCCAAGCTGTCGCACGTCGAGGCGGCGGGGGTTCCGATCGCCGCGCTGACCGCCTGGGGCATGGTCGTCGAGACGGCCAAGGCCCACGAGGGTCAGCGGATGCTGATCCATGCCGGCGCGGGCGGCGTCGGTCATTTCGCGGTGCAATTCGCCGCCTACTTCGGAGCCCACGTGATCGCGACCGGATCGGCGCGCAACACCAGCTGGTTGCGTGAGCTCGGCGCCTCGGAGGTCGTCGACTACTCGACGACCCGGTTCGAAGATGCGGTGCACGACGTCGACGCGGTCATCGACCTGATCGGCAACGTGAAGGACGACACCGCGACCCGCTCGCTTCGTGTGCTCCGACCCGGCGGAGTCATCGTCAACGGCCCGAGCGGCAGTTGGCCGACCATGGCCGAGGAGGCGAAGGCGGCCGGCGTCCGCGCCACCGGATACCAAGTCGCGCCGGACGGCTCGACCCTGGCGATCATCTCGCGACTGCTCGACTCGGGCGATGTGCACGTGCACGTCGACCAGGTGCTCGAGCTCGCGGATGCCGCCGAGGCCCATCAGCAGATCGAGCACGGGCACACCCGCGGCAAGATCGTGCTGCGCGTCAGCGAGGGCTAGCCGCGTCGATCTCGTCTCGACGCGCTTCGATCATGCGGTCGACGACATCCGTCGGCAATGGATGCTCGAGCGAGAACCGCACCGTGCCTTTCGAGAGCGAATAGCCCACGAGTTTGGCCGCCACCGCCTCGACAACGGCCGCGCTGAAGGGGTAGTAGCCCAAGTGCTCGTGCGTCTGACGCAGGCTGAGCAGCGGACGACCTCGGTAGATCAGCCCGGGCATCCCGTAGGTGCGCCCCTGCTCGACGCCCGGCGCGAGCGCCGCAGCTCGCGCGACGATGACCTCGAAGGCCGCCGCGACAGGAGCCTCGAGTTCGCTCAGATACGCAGAGAGGGGCCCCGCCTCGGCGGAACCCCTCTCAGATGCCATAACGACAGTGTCGCAGGCCAGAATTGCTACAGTGCGGCCACGTCGAGCGGGACGCCGGGACCGAAGGTGGTCGACAGCGTGCCCTTCTGGATGTAGCGGCCCTTCGACGAGCTCGGCTTGGCGCGCTGGATCTCGTCGAGAGCGGCGCGGAAGTTCTCGTCGAGCTGCTCCTTGGTGAAGCCGGCCTTGCCGATGACGAAGTGCACGTTGTTGTGCTTGTCGACGCGGAACTCGATCTTGCCGCCCTTGATGTCCGAGACGGCCTTGCCCGTGTCGGGCGTGACCGTTCCGGTCTTGGGGTTCGGCATGAGGCCACGGGGGCCGAGCACCTTGCCGAGTCGACCGACCTGGCCCATGAGCTCGGGGGTCGAGACGGCCGCGTCGAACGCGGTGTAGCCGCCGGCGACCTTCTCGATGAGCTCGGCACCGCCGACCTCGTCGGCACCCGCCGCGATGGCCGCCTCGGCCGCGGGGCCGGTGGCGAACACGATGACGCGGGCGGTCTTGCCCGTGCCGTGCGGCAGGATGACGGTGCCGCGCACCATCTGGTCGGCCTTGCGCGAGTCGACGCCGAGCTTCAGTGCGACCTCGACGGTCGCGTCGAACTTCTTGGATCCGGTCTCACGGACGACACTGACGGCCTCGGTGGGCTCGTAGAACTTGCCGGGCTCGATCTTCTCGGCGGCGGCGCGGTATGCCTTGGACTTCTGAGCCATGATTACGCCTCCACCGTGATCCCCATCGACCGGGCGGTGCCGGCGATGATCTTGATGGCGGCCTCGAGGTCGTTGGCGTTGAGGTCCACCTGCTTCTGCTCGGCGATCGCGCGCACCTGGTCGCGCGTGAGCTTGGCCACCTTCACGGTGTGCGGGGTCGACGACCCCTTCTGCACACCGGCGGCCTTCTTGATGAGCTCGGCGGCCGGCGGGGTCTTGAGGATGAACGTGAACGAACGGTCCTCGTAGACGGTGATCTCCACCGGGATGACGTTGCCGCGCTGCGACTCGGTCGCGGCGTTGTACGCCTTGCAGAACTCCATGATGTTCACGCCGTGCTGACCGAGAGCCGGTCCGATCGGCGGAGCGGGGTTGGCCGCACCGGCCTGGATCTGGAGCTTGATCAGCCCCGTCACCTTCTTCTTGGGCGCCATGATGACGCTCCCTTCTTGTTCGTGCGCTGTTCAGGCGCGCTGCCACGAACCAGGCTTCTCCTGGCAGTGGTGGGTGGGAACCGGGTAACTCTAGCCGATTTAGAGCTTGGTCACCTGATCGAAGCTGAGCTCGACCGGCGTCTCGCGCTCGAAGAGCGAGACGAGCACGGTGAGCTTGCCGCTCTCGGGCTTGATCTCGCTGATCGTCCCGGGAAGGCCCGCGAACGAACCCTCCTTGATCGTGATGGTCTCGCCGACCTCAAAGTCGACCTCGGCCGGGATGACGCGCGCCGCGGCCTTGCCGCTGCCCTTGCCCGCGACGCCGCCCTTGGTGGGGGCCTCGACGACCTGCACGAGGCTCTTCAGCATGTTGAAGGCCTCCTCGAAGCGGAGCGGGGTCGGGTTGTGGGAGTTGCCCACGAATCCGGTCACACCGGGGGTGTGGCGCACGACCGACCAGCTGTCCTCGTTGAGGTCCATGCGCACCAGCACGTAGCCGGGGATGCGCACGCGGTTGACCAGTTTGCGCTGGCCGTTCTTGATCTCGACGACGTCTTCCATCGGCACCTGGACCTCGAAGACGTAGTCCTCCATGCCCAGCGACTGCCGGCGCGACTCGATGTTCTGCTTGACGCGCTTCTCGAAGCCGGCGTAGGAGTGGATGACGTACCACTTGCCGGGCTTGCCGCGCAGCTCGGCGCGGAACTCGTCATAAGGGTCGACCTCGAGCTCGCCGTCCTGGAGTTCGGCCTCGAGCTCTGCCTCGTTCTCGTCGGCGGCCGCCGCCTCTGCGGCGTCGAAGTCGGTCGGGTCATTGGTGTCCGACGCCTCGCCGATGTCGAGGGCGGAGTCGACGATGGCGTCGGCCTCCGGGTCGCTCGCGGCGTCCAGGGCGTCGAGGATGCTGTCGAGGTTGGCCTCGACATCGCCCTCGTCGTCGATCAGATGGATGGCGCGGCTCTCGGCGTTCTCGTCGGAGGATTCGTCGATGCTCAGCACGTCGTCTTGCAGCAGGTCGTCCGTCTCGGACGACTGCTCGGCAGCCGGCGCCAGATCCACGTCGCGGCGCTCGTCTTCAGTCACAGTTGTTTCTTCCATTCGAATGTCTATTGGGTGAGGGTGCCGTTGCCGAAGACCCAGGCGACGAGCCAGCCGAAGCCGTAGTCGAGCCCGTAGACCAGCGCCATCATGACGATCACGAAGGCGAGCACGACACCCGTATAGCTGAAGAGTTCACGCCGGGTCGGCGTGACGACCTTCTTCAGCTCGTTGACGACCTGCCGAAGAAAGAGTGCGATCCGCGCGAAGGGTCCGCGCCGCTCGGCACGCTCCCTCTTGGCGCTCGCGACGAGGTCCTCGCTGGGATCCTCGACCACTTTGCGTGCCACTCTCAACACCTTTCAACAGGGAACTCCGCACTGTCGTGCGGCGTATCGCAGGGCGGACAGGACTTGAACCTGCAACCTGCGGTTTTGGAGACCGCTGCTCTACCAATTGAGCCACCGCCCTATAGGGCTCCACTTGCCCGGCAACGCGGCCAGCGGAAAGCGGGCACGACAAAGCTTGGCAGACTTCACCACTGCGTTTCAGTGTACGGCATCCTCAACACGCGCTCTCCGGTTGCGTGAACCCGGCAGCGATACCCCCCGAAGTGGGGCCGACAACCCGTGTATCGCCCGCGTCATAACCCGGTCGTCACCCGGTCTCTTTGTGCGAAGGGCCGAACCATCCCTTCGCGTCACCCGCAGCACCCACACAACGCAGCACCCACAACCGAATACGGGCAACGAGACTGAGATCAGCAGCTACGTTCGCCTCAGCACCTGCTGGGACCCACGCGACCTCGGCCCTCCTCGTCCGTATGGATCAGGAAGGCATCCCCGTGTTCACCACCTCGCATCGACACGCAGCCGAGGCGCCTCGTCCCGGCCGCCGCATCGCCGCCGGCCTCGTCTCCGTGGCGCTGGCCACCGGATTCGCGCTCGCCGGCGCGACCACCGCCCACGCGGCAACGACCACCCCCGTTGCGACCGCGGATGCCCAGTTCCTCTCGGGCACCCTGCTCGGCACGGATCTGACCAACGTCGCATCGCTCCAGGGCGCGCACGCCGAGGCCGGCCCGAACGACTCCACCGTGACGCAGAAGGACCCTCTCGAGGCGAAGGCCCTCAACACCGTTCAGGTCGGAAACGGCTCCAGCGCACAGACCAGTGTCGGCGGCGTCGTCCAGCTCGGCGCGGTCGGCCAGTATGCCACCGCGGCCAAGACGGGCAAGTCGGCGGCCGAGACGGGCGGGGTGCAGAAGGACGGGGGAGTCGGGATCGGCCAGGACCAGTCGGTCCCGGGTGGTGACGCGACCGTCGACCTCAGCAAGCTGCTCGGCAGCGGATTCGCCTCCAACATCGCCGACCTCAAGGTCGCGATCGGCGCGGTCGCCGCGCAGGCGGTCTCCGACGGCACGAAGGCGTCGGGCGACTACTCGCTGGCCGGCGTCGACCTGAAGTTCACCAGCCCCGCGGTCTCGAAGCTGATCGAGAAGGTCAACACGGCCCTCGACTCGGTGTCGAACCGGCTGTCGAACCTCGATGGATCCGACGGAGCCCTGGTGGCCGACCTCAACAAGGCGCTGATCAAGATCAACCCGGCTCTCAACCTGCTGGGCGGCAATGCGCATGTCACCGCATCCATCGACACCGGTGACCTCAGGGCGCTGGTGCAGAACCTGCTGACCACGCAGTACGGGAGTGACGGCGTCACCTTCGACCTCGAAACGGGTGTCGTCACGCTGAACCTCGAGAAGTTGCTGGGCAAGAACCTCAACGACCTCGCACCGGGAACGGAGTTGGTGGACGCCTCGATCCTGAACCCAGTGCTGAACTCGGTGACCACCAAGGTCTCGGGGATCGCCGACCAGGTCGTGAATGCCGTGAAGGACTCGCTGAACAACGCGACCGTCACCCTGCACGCCGACCTCTCGCAGAATGTTGCGCAGGCTCCGCTCGTGCAGAACATCTGCACGCTGGTAGACAACGGACCCGCGCTGCCGATCCAGACACTGACCCCGCTGGTCGGCCAGACTCTCACGCAGACCGTCTGCTCCGACGTGTCGACTCCGCTGCCCGCGCTGACCACCAGTCTCACGGCCGACATCGCCGGCACGGTCAACGAGTTCCTCACCGGAGCCGGCGTGCACGCGACGGCCACCGCCAAGGTGCTCGGCGTGACCGTCCCGGTCGACCTGAACGGGGTGATCGGCAACATCGCCGGATCGTTGAACGGACAGCTGTTCGACTCGAACAGCGCCGTCACCGACCTGGTGAACGCGCTGAACACGGGGTTGATCGACCCGGCGGTCCAGGGTTTGACCGGCGGCTCCCACTCGGTGGCGCAGCTCGCCGACGTCCTCTCCATCAAGGTGAACAACCAGGACGTCAGCAACGGCACCTTCACCGAGACCGCGGTCGAGGTCCGGGTTCTGCCCGGCCTCACCGGTGGGCTCGGAATGGCCCTCCGGACCGCCACCGGCGGCAGCGTCGCGCAGATCAACCTGGCGCGCGCCTCGGTCGGCCCCAACGTGGTCCCGGGTGAGGTCGGCGGAGTCGAAACCACGGCTCCGCCCACGGGCGGAAACCCCGGCACCACGGCCGGGAACATCGCTCGGCTGGCGACGACCGGCGTGGGGATTGCCGCTCTCGTCGCCGCCGTCCTCGCACTGCTGGCAGCGGGTGCCTATCTGGTGCGGGAGAGCTACCGTCGCAATCACTCGGCCATGGCCCGTTAGAACGCGGTAGCGCAGAAGCCGGGACCGTCAGCCCCCCAACGACCGACGGTCCCGGCTTCTTTCTGGTCGCGCGTTCACCCGAGCGCGGCGCGGGCGTGACCCACGACGGCGGCCGCGACCGTATCGAGAGCCGTCGACCGAAGGTTCCACTGCTGCCAGTAGAGCGGCACGGTGACCGAGCGCGACGGATCGAGGGCGACGAGGGCGCCGGATTCGATGCCGGCCGCCGACTGTGCCTCGGGCAGCATCCCCCATCCCATCCCGAGCTCGACGGCGATCGCGAAGTCGGCAGAGGCCGGCACGAAATGCCGGGGCGGTGCCAGTTCGCGACGCGTGACCGAGCGCAGGTACCGGTGTTGCAACTCGTCCTTGCGATCGAAGACAACGACGGGGGCGGCGGCCAGGGCGCTCGGCGTCGGCCCCTGGGCGAACCATCGGGCGGCGAAGGAGGGCGAGGCGACCGGGTGATAGCGCATCCGGCCGAGCCCTGTCACCGTGCAGGTGGCGACCGGCTGCGCGTCGGAGGTCACCGCCGCCATCACCGTTCCGGCCGCCAACAGGTCTGCCGTGTACTCCTGGTCGTCGCGGTGCAGTTCGAAGAGCAGCGGATGCGCGCGCGCCACCTCTGCGAGCGCCGGCAGCAGCCAGGTGGCCATCGAGTCGGCGTTGACCGCCAGCGGGATCGAGACGCTCCCCGTGGAGCTCTCGAGCCCGAGCTCGGCCACCGCCTCGTGCTCGAGCGCCCCGAGCTGCTGCGTCAGCCGCAACAGGGCCGTGCCGGCGTCCGTCGCCCTGATCGGTTTCGACCTGACCACGACGACCCGGCCGAGTTGCCGCTCGAGCGCCTTGATGCGCTGGCTCACGGCCGACGGCGTGATCGAGAGCTGTTCCGCTGCCGCGTCGAAGGTGCCGGCCGCGACGACCACTGCAAGGGTCTCGAGCTGCTCCCGGTCGAATCGCATCATGAATCAGAATAATGGTCCGTCAGAATCTTTAGTTGGATTGCTGGTGCCCGCCGGCGGTACCGTGGCCGGATGCTCGCCGCCCTGGCCCCTGACACCTCGATGCCCACCGCGTGGATCCCCACGGGATTGGCCGGCCTGGGGCTCGGGCTGTCGCTGATCGTGGCGATCGGCGCTCAGAACGCGTTCGTGCTGCGGCAGGGACTCCGCCGTGAGCACGTCCTCGTGGTCGTAGCGATCTGCGCGCTCTCCGATCTCGCCCTCATCGCCGCGGGAGTCGGCGGAGGCGGGCTCCTCTTCGCGGCCGTCCCCTGGCTGGTGGAGGTGGTGCGCTGGATCGGTGCGGCGTTCCTCTTGCTCTACGGGCTCTTCGCCGCACGCCGGGCTCTTCGCCGCTCGCGACTCGAGACCGCGGATGCTGCGAGCCCGAAGACGGCGAGCACCCTGGCGGTTGCGGCCACCTGCCTGGCGCTCACCTGGCTCAACCCGCACGTCTACCTCGACACCGTTCTGCTGCTCGGGACCGTCGCGAACACGCACGGCGATGCGCGCTGGGCGTTCGCTGCGGGGGCCGGGCTGGGCAGCATCCTCTGGTTCTCAGCGCTGGGGTTCGGGGCGCGCCTGCTCGCTCCCCTGTTCGCCCGCCCGATCGCGTGGCGGGTGCTCGACGCGATCATCGCGGTGGTGATGATCGCTCTCGCCATCAGCCTGGCCGTGAGTGCGTTGCGGTGACCCGCGTCGGGCCGGCCTAGGAGTTCTCGCGCCGGAAGGTGCGGGTGCCCACCCACATCAGGATGGCGAAGATCACCACGCTCCAGATCGTGCCCCACAGGATCGGCAGGCCGAAGTCGCCCACGAAGCTGGCGCGGATCGCGTCCACGATGTGCTTGGTCGGGATGATGTCGCTCACCACCTGCAGCCACTTCGGCGCCAGCGTCATCGGCAGCAGGATGCCGCTGAGCAGCAGCACCGGCAGCGCGATCGAGTTGATCAGCGGCGCCATCACGTCTTCGCTCTTGGTGACCAGCGCGAGCGAGTACGAGGCGGCCGCGCACGAGGCGCCCAGCAGGAGCGTCAGGAGCAGCCCGTACGCCATGCCGGCCGGCGAGGCGCGCAGGCCGAAGGCGTAGCCCAGCGCGATCAGCACGACGCCCTGCACCAGCAGTTGCAGCACATCGCGCAGGATGCGCCCGAGCAGCAGGGCCGTCCGGCTCGCCGGGGTCACGCGCTCGGCCTCGATGACGCCGGCCCGCCACTCGGCGACCAGCCCGAATCCGGTGAACAGGGCGCCGAAGATCCCGAGCTGCACGAGCAGGCCCGGCACGAAGATCGTGTACGCGTTTGTCACCCCGAACGACGAACTGAGTGGCACGAGCAGGGGTCCGAACAGGCCGAGGTAGAGGATCGGCTGCGCCAGCCCGATGATGACCCAGGCGGGGTTGCGCAGCGCGATGCGCAGCTGGCGCCAGAACACGATCCAGGTGACGCGGGCGAACGACGGCTTCGCGGGGGCTGCGGCCCCGATCCGGGTGGACATCAGCCGGCATCCTCGCGCAGCGACCGACCGGTCAGGGTGAGGAAGACATCGTCGAGCGTCGGACGGCGCACCTCGATCGAGTCGAGTTCGATGCCGTCTTTGTCGAGGATGCGCAGCAGGGCGGGCAGTTCCCGTCCGGCCCTCGGGACGCGCAGCGCGACGACGTGACCCAGCACCTCGGCCGTCGAGCCGGGCACCAGGGTGGCCAGCGCGGCCGCGGCGCGCGAGACGTGGTCCGCATCCACGATCAGCTCGACCAGGTCGCCGGCGACCTGCTGCTTGAGAGCCTCTGGGCTGTCTGCGGCGACCAGCACTCCGTGATCGATGACCAGGATGCGGTCGCAGAGCGCGTCGGCCTCATCGAGGTAGTGGGTGGTGAGAAAGACGGTGACCCCGCGATCGGTGCGCAGGGCCGAGATGTGCTTCCACAGGTTCGCGCGCGCCTGCGGATCGAGCCCGGTCGTCGGCTCATCGAGGAAGACCAGCTTCGGATCGTGCACCAGGCCCATCGCGATGTCGAGGCGACGTCGCTGGCCGCCGCTCATGGCGCGCGGCTGACGGCTCCAGAGCCCGTCGAGGTCGAGCTGCTCGAACAGTTCACGACCACGGGTCTCGGCCTGGCGCTTGCCGATGCCGTAGAGCCGGCCGTGGTCGACGAGCTCCTCGCCCGCCAGGGCCTCGGGCAGGCTCGACCCGGACTGCGAGACGTATCCGATGCTCTGCCGCACCCGCTCCGGCTGGGTCGCGACGTCGTACCCGGCCACCGTCGCGGTGCCCGCGGTGGGCTTGAGAAGGGTGGTCAGCATCCGCAGCGTGGTGGTCTTGCCCGCGCCGTTGGGGCCGAGGAAGCCGACGATCTCGCCCGCGTCCACATCGATGTCGACGCCGGCGACCGCCTTGACCTCGACCTTCTCGCGACCCTTTCCGTCTCTCGAGCTGCGGGTGTCGAAGCTGCGGGCCAGGCCGCGCGCGTGGATCACAGGCACTCCTTAGAGGCTGACGCCGATCAGCACCGGCTCGGGCTGCAGCATGACACCGAACTCCGACATCACGCGGGTCTGCACGAAGTTCGCGAGCTGCGCCACGTCGAGCGCGGTCGCGCCGCCGCGATTGACGATCGACAGCGTGTGCTTGCTCGAGATCGCCGCTCCCGAGCCCGGCAGGGCGAACCCGCGCGAGATGCCGGAGTGCTCGATCAGCCATGCGGCGCTGAGCTTGACCAGGTATTCGCCCGAGGATGGGCCGCCAAGAGTCGGGGCGGCAGGAATCGGGGAGCCCAGCGGCAGGACCTGCGCGGGCGGCTCCGGTTCGGTGGGCCAGCGCGGCGCGTCCGAGGGGAGGCCGCGGGCGAAATTCTCGCTCACGATCGGGTTGGTGAAGAACGAGCCGGCGCTGACCGAGTCGGGGTCTGCGTCATCCAGCACCATGCCCTTCGAGGCACGCAATGCCAGCACGGCCGCGCGCACCTCGGCGAGCGGAACGCGTGCGCCGAGTTCGACACCCAACGCCGTGGCGAGCTGGTCGTAGGCGACGGGCTGCGAGAGACCGTCGGGGGACGCGGCCAGCGCGAGTTCGACGCAGAGCACCACACCGAGCCGCCCGTTCTTGAGCGCGCTGGTGCGGTAGCCCAGGCCGAGCTCGGAGGCCGCGAGGTGCTGCACATCGCCCGTCACGAAGTCGAGGAAGTCGAGGCCGACGAGGCTCTCGCTCAGCTCCTGCCCGTACGCCCCGATGTTCTGGATCGGTGCCGCGCCCGCGCTGCCCGGGATGCCGCTGAGCGCCTCAATGCCGGCCAGTCCGTTGTCGACGGCATGGGCGACGACCGCGTCCCAGGGCTCCCCGGCCTCGACGAACAGGCGCACGGCGCCATCGTCGCGCACCTCTGCCCGGATGCCGCGGGTCACGACGCGCAGGACGTCTCCGTCGATCCCGTCATCCGACACCACGACGTTGGAACCGCCGCCGAGCACCAACCAGTCGCCGACCCCCGACCACATGTCGAGCGCCGTCGCGACGAGCTCATCGCGCGTGCCCGGCTCGAGCACCCGATCGGCGGGGCCGCCGACCCGGAGCGTGGTGAGCTCGCTGAGGTCAGTCACGCCAGCGCGACCCGCACCTGCGCCTTGCCCAGCACGGTCTCGCCATTGAAGGTCACGGTCAGGTCGATGCGGGCGCCATCGTCATCGAGAAGCCCGACCTTCGCCACCACCGTGACATCGGCGCCCGACCCGGGATCGACCAGCACCGGCCGGGTGAAGCGCACCTGGTAGTCGAGCACCTTGCCGCTGTCGCCGCCCAGCCACTCGACGACCGGCTGCACGGCGAGGCCCATGGTCAGCATCCCGTGGGCGAGCACGCCGTCGAGACCGACGGAGGCGGCGACGTCGTCGCGGTAGTGGATCGGGTTGAAGTCGCCGGATGCGCCCGCGTAGCGCACCAGGCTGTCGCGCGTGAGGTGGTAGCTCTGCTCGGCGACGATGTCGCCGACGGTCAGCCCGGCTCGTGCCGGCACGGCGCTCACTCGTCACCCCGCACGACGAGGGTCGAGATCGCGGTGACCACGTGGGCTCCGTCGGTGTCGACGACCGCGGACTCTGCGGTCACCATGCTGTGCCCGCCGAGCGACTTCACGCTCGTCACCGTCAGGGTGGCCGTCAGCTCGTCGCCGGCCACGATCGGGCGGGTGAAGGTGAAGCGCTGGTCGCCGTGGACGACGCGCGAGAAGTCGATGCCGGCATCCGGATCGCCGAGCAGCTGCGCCAAGGTGCGCTCTTGCACGACGACGGCGAATGTCGGCGGCGCGACCACGTCGGCGTAGCCGGCGGCTCGAGCCGCCTCGGGGTCGAGGTTCAGCGGGCTGGTGGCGAGCACGGCACGCGCGAACTCGCGCACCTTCTCGCGTCCGACGAGGTACGGCTCGGTCGCCGGGTAGCTGCGACCCGCGAGCTCGGGGTTCACTGGCACCCGATCAGACTACCGAAGGCAATCGAAGGCCCCGGCGACCATCGTGGTCGGCCGGGGCCTTCGGGGGGTTATGGGAGTGCGGGGCTGCCTACTGGCAGCTCTCGCACTGCAGGTCGTCCATCGGATCGACCGGAACCGCGTAACCGCCCACGCTGTCAACGTCGTTCATGGCGATCCTCTCTGTTGATGGGTACTGCGTGTTGATGGGCACTGCGCAAGTCTCAACCCCCGGTTGAGTGTCCGGGGTGAGCTCCCACTATATAACCGGAATGCCACCGATGTCATTCCACTAGATCTAGTGATTTCGGCGTGTCGCGATATATCCCCATTGTGGCCGCGACGACCGACATTCCGGCGCTTCCGTACGATGGCGGCATGACCTCCGAGGCGCCGGGCGAGCCCGCGCGACCGTACCGCAAGGGTGAGGCGCGCCGCGCCGAGATCCTCGCCAAGGCGATCGACCTGTTCGCCGAGCATGGCGTCGAGGCCTCGCTGCGGGCGATCGGCGATGCGATCGGCGTGTCGCACGCGGCGCTGCGCTACTACTTCCCCTCGCGCGACGAAATGCTGGTCGAGGTGTATCGAGCGCACGAGGGCGGATCGAAGGCCGGGCCGGACTCCGAACGCGGGTCCGGGCTGATCCCGGCCTCGGCGTCGGCCGTCGAGGTGATGGAGATCAGCGCGCGGCTGAACCGCACGATCCCCGGACTCATCGAGCTGTACGCCACCCTGACCACCGACGCGCTGCAGGAGCGGCAGCATCCGGTGACCCGCGAGTTCATCCGGGAGCGGTTCCTGCACGTGCGCGCGGACCTCGTCGAACGCATCCGGGCGGGCCAGGCCGCCGGGGACATCGACCCGACCATCGACCCGGATGACGCGGCAGCGCTGGTGGCGGCCGCATCCGACGGACTCCAGCTGCAGTGGCTGCTGCACCCGGACGCCGTGGACATCGGGCGCTCGATCGCCCTGCTCGAGCGGCTGCTGCCCGGGAGCTCGCGAGCAGATTGACCGGATCAGCCGACGAGAGTCGCGGTTTGCGGGCTCCAGTCGGCGGGAAGCGGCGCGATCGGGTCGACGGTCGACGAGATCTCGACGGGCAGGCCCGAGTCGGCGGCATCCCGGATGCCGAGCAGGATGTCGAGCACGTGCAGCGCGAGCTGTCCTGACGCGCGCTCGGGCACGCCGGCCCGGATCGCACGCGCCAGCTCGACGACTCCGGTTCCGCGACCGAACACCTCGCCGACCGGTTCGATGATCGTCGGCTCGCTGCCGCCGTAACGCCAGAGCCGCGTCGACCCGTCGAAGGTGTTCGGATCGGGCAGGCTCAACGTGCCCTCGGTGCCGTTGATCTCGACCACGCCGGTGCGGGCGTAGGCGTGCTGGAACGAGAACGTCGACTCGGCCGACACCCCGCCCGCGAACTCGATGAGCGCGGAGTGGTGGGTGGGCACCTCGACGGGGAACTCCTGCCCGGCTCGCGGCCCGGACGCGATGGTGCGGGTGGACCGCGCCGTCGACGAGGTCGCCTGCACCCGCTGCGCAGAACCCAGTGCATGCACCAGGGTCGTCACGTAATACGGGCCCATGTCGAAGAGCGGGCCGGCGCCGGTGGCGTAGAGGAAATCGGGATTGGGATGCCACGCCTCGGGACCCGGCACCTGGAACGAGGTGAACGCGGTCAGCGGCTCGCCGATGTCGCCCCGCGCGATCGCGCGCAGCGCCGTCTGGATGCCCGGCCCGAGCACCGTGTCCGGAGCGCACGCCACCCGTAGCCCGGTGACTGCGGCCTCGGCCAGCAGCTGGACGCCCGACGCGTGATCCAGGGCGAGGGGCTTCTCGCTCCAGACGTGCTTGCCGGCCGCGATGATCTGCCGCCCGACCTCGGCATGGACGGCAGGCACGGTGAGATTCACGACGATCTCGATGTCGTCGCGGGCGAGCAGCTCGTCGACGGTTCCCGACGCGGCGACGTCGAACGCGGCGGCTTGCGCGGCCGCGCGCTCGAGGTCGAGGTCCGCCACGAAACGCACGTCGACGTCGGCGAACCGCGTGAGGTTCTCGAGATACGCACCCGAGATGACGCCCGCGCCGATCAGGCCGACGCCCATGGGGCCGACACCGCTGGGGGCGCTCATGCTGGGGCCGCTCATGCCGGGCTCGACTGGTCGTTCGCCTGCAGCCAGGCCAGCGAGTCGGCGATGCCCTCGAAGACGTCGCCCGCGTACGCGTCGAACTCGATCACCCGCAGCGCGTCGGGAGCCGCGCGCAGAATCGCGGCGACATCCACGTCGCCCCGGCCGGCCGGGGTCTGGTTCTCGAAGGCGGCGCGCAGCGCGTCGGGCACGACGAGGGCGCTCTCGCTGCTGGGCAGCGCGGTGGCGATGTCGCCGCTCACCTTGCCGTCCTTGATGTGCAGCGCCCGCACCCGGCCGCCGAGCGACTGCAGCAGGGCCGGCACGTCCATGCCACCGACGGTGGCCCAGAAGGTGTCCACCTCGAGCACGACCTCCGGCGCGAGCAGGCTGACGAAGAGCTCGTAGGCCGGGCGGCCGTCGAGCTGGTTCGTGAACTCCCACTGGTGGTTGTGGTATCCGAACAGCAGGCCGTGCCCGGCGGCCTCACGTGCGAGCGCGTTGACGCGCTCGGCCGTGGCCGTCACGTCGTCGGCGCTCTGCCAGCGCTCGGTCGGGATGAAGGGATCGATCACGAGCTGGATGCCGAGCTCATTGGCGGCGTCGAAGATCGGTGTCGGATCGTCCGCATCGATCACCGGCGCGTGCCCGGAGGGCGCGGTGAGGCCGGTGGCGGCGAAGGCCCGACGGTAGTCGGCTGTGCGCAGGTGGAACGCGTAGGGCTCGACCTGCGTCAGCCCGAGCTCGGCGATGCGAGCCACCGCGCGATCGAGGTCGGAGTCGACGGCATCGCGCACCGAATACAACTGGACTGAGGGCTTCGACATGGGCACCATCCTGCTCGCGGTCACCGACGCGCTCTCGGCGAGAGCGCGCGCTCCGAAGAATCTTACAGTGGAAGATTCTGCTCGCGCGCGCCCCGCCGTCGATTGGATGCGGTGGGCCGGCTACACCGACCGCTGATACGCCCGGAAGGCCAGCGTCGCCAGCGCCGTCATCACGACGGTGAGCCCGGCGAGCAGCCCGAGGTGGCCCCAGATGGCGGCCCAATCCGGCGCAGCGGTGAGCGCCCCGCGGCCCGCGGCCACCGCCCACTCGAAGGGATTGAACCGCGCGACATCGGCCACCCAGGCGGGCGACAGTTTGGTGTCCATGATCGCCGAGCTGAGGAACATCAGCGGGAACGAGATCAGCTGCGAGATCGCGATCAGGGCGGTCTGCTGCTTGGCGAGCAGCGCGATCGCGTCGGAGAACGCCGCGAACACGAAGGTCAGCAGCACCGCCGAGAGCAGCAGGATCAGGATGCCGCCCACTCCCCCCGCGAACCGCGCCCCGGCCAGCCACGCGACCCCGAGCACCACCAGGGTCTGGATGATGGTGAGCACCGCCTGGTAGAGCATGGTCGCGACGATGAGGCCGCCGCGGCTGGTGGGCGAGGTGAGGAAGCGGTCCATGACCCCGCGATCCATGTCCTGGATGTAGGTGGTCCCCGCCCACGCGCTGCCGAACAGCGCCATCATCATCACGATGCCCGGCGTCAGGAACGTCAGGTAGTCGTGGCCGCCCGAGAACCCCGGGATGTCGACCACCGAACGGAACAGCTGGCCGAACAGCAGCAGCCAGATGATCGGCTGCACCAGGTTGATGAGCAGATAGGCGGGATTGCGCGCGAAGGCGCGCAGCTGGCGGACAGTGAGCAGCCCGGTGTGGACGACCGGTGCGGCCAGCGACGTGGCGGTGAGACTGGTCATGCTGATGCTCCTTGAGTCGGTGCGGTCGAGCCGGCGTGGGATGATCCGCTCGCCGAGTAGCTGTGGCCGGTGTGGCGGAGATAGACGTCGTCGAGGCTGGGCCTCGCGACCGTGGCGGACGCGACGGCGAGCCGCGCGTCGTCGAGGGCGGCGAGCACCTGCGGCAGCGCGCCGGCGCCGGAGGCGGCGCGACTGCGCAGCACCCGGCCATCGACCAGCACCTCGTGCAGGCCGGGCAGCCGATCGAGCAGGCGCAGCCCCTCGGCGGCATCCTCACCCGAGGCCAACTCGACGATCACGGCGTCGCCGTGCAGCCCGTCTTTGAGCTCCTCGGGTGAGCCGGTGACCACGACGCGGCCGTGATCGACGATCGCCAGGCGGCTGGCCAGGCGGTCTGCCTCTTCGAGGTAATGGGTGGTGAGCAGCACGGTCATGCGCTCGACCTTCGCCATCGCCTCGAGTTCGGCCCACATCTCGGCGCGCGCCTCGGGGTCGAGACCAGTGGTGGGTTCGTCGAGGAACAGCACGTGCGGCCGGTTCATCAGGCCGATCGCGACGTCGAGCTTGCGGGCCATGCCGCCGGAGTAGGTCTTGACCTGACGGCCTCCCGCTTCGGTGAGCGAGAAGCGATCGAGCAGCTCGGTTGCGCGATGCGACGCATCGCGCAACCGCATCCCCTGCAGCCGGCCCGCCAGCACCAGGTTCTCGCGGCCGGTGTCCATCGGATCGGCGACCGACTTCTGGGCGACGAACCCGATCACCCGGCGCACCCGCTCGGGATGCCGCGCCACGTCGATCCCGGCGACCTCGGCGGTGCCGGAGTCGGCTCGCGACAGGGTCGACAGGATCTTCACCGCGGTCGACTTGCCCGCGCCATTCGGGCCGAGGAGCCCGAAGATCGTGCCGGCCTCGACCTCGATGCTCAGGCCATCGAGAGCCTGGGTGCGGGGGGCGTTGCGCCCGCCCGGATAGCTCTTTCGCAGGTCGCGGGCCGAGATGCCCACGTCATGAGATGTCATGGCAATGCTCCTCTTCTTCTACAGTCGAGGAGGACCTCGACCGATCTGTTCGCGCAGCTCCCGTTCTCGGGAGGTGTCGGGTTCGGGTGGCCCGGATGTTGACGCATCCGGGTCACCGCTTCGTGGTTACTTGGTCGGCGCGAAGAGCATCCGGGTCAGCACCAGGAAGAACGTGACGAGGCCGGCCACCAGGGCAAGCCACGACCAGGCGAAGCCGACCGCGATGCTCAGCACGACGAAGAGCGCGATCGCGATGATCCAGATGATCACCGTGTACAGGCCGAACCGTGCGGCCGCCACCGGGTCTTGAGAGAAGCGGTCCTCGATCTCGTACTGCCGGGTCTGCGCGAGCACCCATGGCTTGAGCCGGTTCGTCTGCGTGACCCCCAGCGCGATCATCGCCATCCCACCGGCGAGCGCCAGGATGACCGCCGCGGCGAGCAGGCCTAGGGGTGCCCCGTGCCAGAAGAAGAACGACCCGTACGCGACGCCCGCGGCCAGGAAGCCGGATGCCGCACCCCATCGCATGCTCCGCGACAGCGGCATCGGGTAGTGCTGCGTGGTCTCCTGACGAAGGCTGTCAGTGACCAGCAGGGCGACCAGGATCGCGAATCCGATGGCCCACAGCTGCGCATCGAGCGTCGACGCCGCGTGCTGCTGGACCACGTCGAGCACGATGTGCAGTGCGAAGGCCACGATGGCCACCGAGAGCACGCCGGCCCGCACGACGAATCCCGGCTTCGGCCGGACCCGGTGGAGCCGCGCCGCCTCCGCAGCAGCGACTCCCGGAGGCAGCGGAGCGCCCGCCTCGCCGCTCAGCCCGTCGCCCCCGACCGACGCGATCAGTTCGGGGATGCTGCCGAGCTCGGCGACGGCGGCACGGGCCGCCGACGCGGCATCCTTTCCGCTCGCCTGCAGCTCGGACGAGCGGGCCGCGAGGTTGCCGCGCAGCTCCTCCTTGAGGTCTTGCAGTTCGGGCGTCATGGTGACGCCGGCGAATGCCTCGTCGAGGAGGCGGTGGATGTCTGAGCTGTCGGCGTTCATCGCTCGGTCTCTTTCGGTTGGGTGGTTGGCAGGTTCAGGAGGGTGTTGATGATCTGCTCGGTCGCGGTCCAATCGAGCACGTTCTGGCGGTAGACGGCGCGGCCGGCATCGGTGATGCGGTAGTACTTGCGCCGGCCGCCCTGGGTCTCGTCGCCCCAGTAGGCCTCGACGAGCCCGTCTTTGACGAGCCGGCGGAAGGTGGCATAGAGGGTCGCCTCTTTGATTTCGTACCGACCGTCGGTGGCCTCGCGGATCGTCTTGTAGATCTCGAAGCCGTAGCGGTCGGTGCCGCGCAGCACGCCGAGCACGATGGTGTCGGTGTGACCCCGCAGCAGGTCGGAGGCGAAGGCGTCGCCCGTTGCGCCAGGAGGCGAGGCGTTCGGCGACGCATTGTTCGATGTCATGTCGAGTACTGTATCAGATCAACTACTGTTCGACAACAGGTTTCGGCGAGGAAGTGCCGCCTCGTCACGTTCAGGGGTTAGCGTCTGAGGAGTGACCCCTGCACCGATCGTCGAGGTCGACCACTTCCGCATGGACTTCGGCGCCACCACCGTCATCCGCGACCTGTCGTTCGACGTCAAGCGCGGTGAGACCTTCGGGTTCCTGGGCAGCAACGGCTCGGGCAAGACGACGACCCTGCGCGCGCTGCTGGGCATCTACCGCCCCACCGCGGGCCGCCTGCTGATAGACGGAACGCCCTTCGATCCGGACTACGCGAACCGCCTCGGCTACCTGCCCGAGGAGCGCGGGCTCTACAAGAAGGAATCCGTCATCGACGTGATGACCTACTTCGGCCGGCTCAAGGGGATCGAGAAGCACGAGGCCGAGCGCTGGTCGATGCAGTACCTCGAGCGCGTCGAGATCGCCGACAAGGCCAAGATGCGCGTCGACAAGCTGTCGGGCGGCCAGCAGCAGAAGGTGCAGCTCGGGGTCACGATCATGAACAACCCGGAACTGCTCATCCTCGACGAGCCCACCAAGGGTTTCGACCCGGTCAACCGCCGGCTGCTGATGGACATCATCGACGAGCAGCGCGCCGCCGGTGCCACCGTGCTGATGGTCACCCATCAGATGGAGGAGGTCGAGCGGCTGTGCGACCGGATCATCCTGCTGAAGGATGGCGCGGCCCGCGCATACGGCACGGTCACCGAGGTGCAGGAGGAGTTCGGCGGGCTGACGATCGCGCTCGACTTCACCGGAGAGCTCCCCGCGTCGCCCGTCTATGGGATCGTCTCGCAGGGCGACGGGCATGCGGTGCTCAGCGTCGACAACGGGGCCGACCTGGCCGGCATCCTGCGCGGACTGATCGACGCAGGCGTGACCGTCAGTCGATTCGAGCCCCGGCGACGATCGCTCGACGACATCTTCGTCGAGGTGTACGGCGACGAGGAGGGCGAATGACCATGGCTCGACACAACCTGAGCACGGTGATCGGCTTCGAATTCGGCCGCCAGCTCTCCAAGCCGCGATTCTGGATCATCACGCTGGTCGTTCCGATCGCCCTCATGGTGGTCTTCGCCCTTGTGCTGCTGTCGAACACCTCGACCAACGCGGCGGCCGACGCGCAGAAGAAGGCGCACATCCACTTCAGCTACCTCGACGAGTCGGGCGTCATCGACGATGCGGTCGCCGCGAAATTCGGCGGCACCCCCGTCACGGATGCGAGCGCGGCCATCGCCGCGGTGAAGGCCGGGACGAGTCAGGCCTTCTTCGACTACCCGGCCGACCCGGTGAAGCACCCGGTGAAGGTCTACGGGCAGGACAAGGACATCTTCTCGAACGGCGTGTACGGCTCGGTCGCGCAGGCCGTGCTGCAGACCAGCGCGCAGCAGAAGCTCGGATCTCCGCAACTGGTGCAGCTGGCCAGCGGCGCCGCCGGTTTCGACACGGTCACCTACCGAGACGGTCAGAAGACCGCGGGATTCAACGGCATCATCGCGCCGATCCTGTACCTGGTCGCCTTCTACCTGTTGATCATCCTGCTGGGCAACCAGATGCTCGCGTCGACGCTGGAGGAGAAGGAGAACCGGGTCACCGAGATGATCCTGACCACGATCAATCCGACCTCGCTGATCCTCGGAAAGATCATCTCGCTGTTCGCGCTCGGCCTGGTGCAGATCGTGGTGTTCGCGCTCCCGCTGATCGTCGCCTACACCCTGTTCCGCTCGCAGTTGAACATCCCGACCCTCGAGCTGAGCAACCTCTCGTTCAACCCCGAGCAGATGATCGTGGGCGCCCTCATCCTGATCGGCGGGTTCTCGCTCTTCACGGGCACCCTGGTCGCGATCGGTGCGATCATGCCGACCGCCAAAGACGCGGGCCCGATCTTCGGCGTGCTGATGATCCTGATCTTCATCCCCTTCTACATCGTGACGCTGGTGGTCTCTGACCCGACCGCGCCGATCGTCGAGCTGTTCAGCTGGTTCCCGTATTCGGCTCCGGTGACGGCCCTGCTGCGCAACGCGTTCGGCACCCTGCCGCTCTGGCAGGGCTTGGCACTCGCGGCCGAGTTGTTGATCCTCGCCGCAATCGTGCTGCGGCTGGCCGTGCAGCTGTTCCGCTACGGGTCGATCTCATACGGCAGCCGGGTCTCGGTGCGCAACGCGCTCGCCCGTCGCAGCAGCACGGATGCGCGACCCGCGGAATGAGAGTCGCCACCACCGCGGACATCGACCAGATCGTCGCGACCCTGACGACGGCGTTCTTCCACGACCCGCTCTGGGGGCCCGCGTTCCCGGACGAGCGGCACCGGGCCGAGCAGGCGGCGGCGCTCTGGCGCCTCTGCGCCACCTCGGCGCTGCGCTACCCCTGGACGTTGATCACCGACCGCGCGGAGGCAGTCGCAGTGTGGATCCCGCCGGGGGGCACCGAGCTCACCGCTGACGAGGGCGACGGCCTGGAAGGACTGCTGACCGCGACGGCCGGCGCGGATGTCGCCCGCGCGGTCCTCGGCATCTTCGACCAGCTCGACGCGGCCCATCCCCACGAGCCGTGCTTCTACTTGAGTCTGCTCGGGGTGCACGACGATCATCGCGGGCAGGGCATCGGCATGGGACTGCTCGCCGACAGCCTCGCTCTCATCGACGCCCTCGGCGAGCCCGCCTATCTGGAATCGTCAAACCCTGCCAACAACGCCCGCTACGAGAGCGTCGGCTTCGTGGCGCGCGATCGGATCACGACCGCCACCGGTCACGTGGTCACCACGATGTGGCGGTCGGCGCGCTGATTCCGGGAGACGGCGATCGCGGTCGGGCTACACCCGCTCGATGATCGTGGCGTTCGCCATGCCGCCGCCCTCGCACATGGTCTGGAGCCCGTAGCGCCCGCCCGTGCCTTCGAGCTGGTGCAGCAGCGTGCCGAGCAGTCGCGTGCCCGATGCGCCGACGGCGTGGCCGAGCGCGATGGCTCCCCCGAGCGGGTTGAGCTTGGCGGGGTCGGCATCGAACTCGTGCGCCCACGCCAGCGGCACCGAGGCGAACGCCTCGTTCACCTCGTAGACGTCGAGGTCGTCGAACGACAGCCCCGATCGCTGCAGGATCTTGTGAGTCGCCGGGATCGGACCGGTGAGCATGAACAGCGGGTCATCCCCCACGACCGCGAAGCTGTGGAACCGGGCCCGCGGCGTGAGACCGAGCCTCTGCGCCGTGGACTCGCTCATGATCAGGGCGCCGCTGGCGGCATCCGTCAGAGGAGAGGAGTTGCCCGCCGTGATCTCCCAGTCGATCTGCGGGAAGCGCAGGGCCAGTTCCTCGGTGTAGAACGCGGGCTTGAGCTGTGCCAGCGCCGAGGTGGTCGTCTCGGCGCGAATCGTCTCGTCCGCGTCGACCACGCGGCCGTCGGGCAGCGTCACCGGCAGCAGCTCGCGCGCGAACGCTCCGGATGCCGCGGCCGCCGCCGCACGCCGGTGCGACTCGGCGGCGAACCGGTCGAGTTGCTCGCGGTTGAAGTCCCACTTCGCGGCGATCAGCTCGGCCGAGACACCCTGGTTCACCAGCCCCTTGGGGTACCGAGCCTGGATCGCCGCCCCGTATGGCGACGCGCCCTGCGCCGACGAGCCCAGCGGCACGCGGCTCATGACCTCGACGCCGGCCGCGATGACGATGTCGTACGCGCCGGCGATCACACCCTGCGCCGCGAAGTGCGCGGCCTGTTGGCTCGAGCCGCACTGGCGGTCGATCGAGACCCCCGGCACGCTCTCGTCGAATCCGGCGGCCAGCAGCGCGTTGCGCGCGACGTTGCCGCTCTGCTCGCCGGTCTGGCTCACGCAGCCGACCAGCACGTCGTCGACCTGCCGCGAGTCGAGGCCGTTGCGCTCCAGCAGGGCGCGCAGCACCTCGGCCAGCAGGTCGGTGGGATGGGTCTGTGAGAAGGCCCCGCCCGGCTTGCCCTTGCCCGAGGCCGTTCGCACCACATCCACGATTACTGCGTCGTTCATGTGACTCCTGCCTTCACCGCGTCGTGTTCATCATCGACGCTATACGCTCGACCACAACAACCGGCCATGTATGCCGCTGACGGAATGGGGTGAGCGTGTCCACTCCCTCGTTCGCGGTCGAGCAATCCACTCCGGTGCGAAGCGCCCGCCAGGCCGAGGTCTTCGAGCGCCTGATCGCGCTCACCCTCGATCGCGGCTTCGCCGGCTACACGCTCGAGCAGGCGGCGGTCGCGCTGCGGTGCTCCAAGTCGACCATCTACGCGCTGGCGGGATCGCGCGAGCAGCTGATCCGCGCGGTGGTGGTCGCGTTCTTCCGGAGCGCGGCCGAGCGGGTGGAGGAACGGGTCGCGGCCGAGACCGACCCGGTGCGGCGCATCCAGGCCTACCTGCTGGCGGTCGCCGACGAGCTGCGGCCGGCATCCGCTCAATTCATGGATGACGTGGCCGGCTTTCCGCCCGCCCGCGAGATCTACGAGCGCAACACCGCGATCGCCGCGGAGCGCGTGCGGCAGCTCATCGTGGACGGCATCGCCAGCGACGCGTTCCGCGACGTGCCGACCGCGTTCATCGCCGAGGTGGTCAGCTCGGTCATGGTGCGCATTCAGCAGCGCGAGGTGGCCAAGAGCACCGGGCTGAGCGACGCCGAGGCCTACGCCGACCTGGCGAACCTGATCGTCAACGGGATCATCAAGCCGGGCTGGCGGCAGCGCGCCGCTCAGCTCTTGGGCACCCGCACGATCAAGGCGTCGCCCTGACCGCCGCCGCCGCACAGCGCGGCCGCACCGATGCCGCCGCCGCGCCGCTTCAGCTCGAGCGCGAGATGCAGCACCAGCCGCGCCCCCGACATCCCGATCGGATGCCCGACGGCGATCGCGCCGCCGCTCACGTTCACGCGGTCGAGCGGTACCCCGAGCTGGGCCGCTGAGGCCAGGCCGACCGCGGCGAAGGCCTCGTTGATCTCGATCAGGTCGAGGTCTGCAGGGATGATGCCCTCGCGGGCGCACGCCGCCTCGATCGCGTTGGCGGGCTGCGACTGCAGCGAGGAGTCCGGTCCGGCGACCATGCCGTGCGCGCCGATCTCGGCGAGCCAGGCGATGCCTGCCGCTTCGGCGGCGGCGCGATCCATCACGACCATCGCGCAAGCCCCGTCCGAGATCGGTGAGGCGTTGCCGGCCGTGACGGTGCCGTCCGCTCGGAAGGCGCCCGGCAGCTTGGCCAGGGCCTCGACCGTGGTGTCGGCGCGGATCCCCTCGTCGCGAGCCACGACCACCGGCTCGCCGCGGCGCTGCGGCACCAAGACCGGCACGACCTCGTCGGCGAACTCGCCGCTGTCCCAGGCGGCCGCGGCCCGTTGGTGCGAGGCCGCCGCGAACTGGTCTTGCGCCGCGCGGGTGAGCGGCTGCGCGTCGTTGACGCGCTCGGTCAGCAGACCCATCGCCTCGACGGTGAAGGCGTCGACCAGCCCGTCGAGCTCCATGTGGTCGACCATGGTGACGGGTCCGAACTTGGTGCCCGTGCGCGAGCCTTTCAGCAGGTGCGGCGCCTGGCTCATCGACTCCTGGCCGCCGGCGAGGATCGTCGTGGCGTCCCCGCTGCGGATGAACTGGTCGGCCATGATCACCGCCTGAATTCCCGAGAGGCAGACCTTGCTCACCGTGGTCGACGGCACGTGCATCGGGATGCCGCCCGCCACCGCAGCCTGCCGTGCGGGCAGCTGCCCCGCGCCCGCGGTCAGCACCTGGCCCATGATCACGTAGTCGATGTCGGAGCCGGCCACTCCCGCTTTCTCGAGCGCGCCCGCGATGGCGACGCCTCCGAGCTCGGCCGCGCTCAGCGTCGACAGGCCGCCCAGCAGTTTGCCGATGGGGGTGCGCGCGCCGGCCACGATGACGCTGGTACGCGGGGCCGCGGCAGCGGCGCTCACTGCGGTGCCATCCGGATCGCGCCATCCATCCGAATGGTCTCGGCGTTCAGGTAGTCGTGCTCGGCCAGCATCACGACAAGCTGCGCGTACTCCTCGGGGCGGCCGAGGCGGTGCGGGAACGGCACGCTGGCCGCGAGGGAGGCGTTGACCTCCTCGCCCAGGGCGGCGAGCATCGGGGTGTCCATGATGCCGGGCGCGATGGTGTTGACCCGGATGCCGTTGCGGGCCAGGTCGCGCGCGGCCGGCAGTGTCATCCCGACCACGCCCCCCTTCGATGCCGAGTAGGCGGCCTGTCCGATCTGGCCATCGAAGGCCGCCACCGACGCGGTGTTGACGATCAAGCCGCGCTGATCGAACTCGTCGACCGGCTCGGTCTTCGCGATGACCTCGGCGGCGAGCCGCATCACGTTGAAGGTGCCGACCAGGTTCACGGCGATGGTCTTCTGGAAGGTCGCGAGGTCATGAGCGCCCTTCGACGACAGGATGCGGCGGGCCGGCGCGACTCCTGCGCAGTTCACGACCAGCCGCAGGGGCGGGTCGCCCGCGCTGATCGTGCCGAGGGCGGCGAGCACGTCCTCTTCGCTGGTGACGTCGCCGCCGATCAGCCGGACTCCGTCGGGCGGTGGCGCCACCGGTTTCTCGACCGCGCCCGGGAGGTCGAAGCCGACCACCCGCGCGCCCTTCGACGCCAGCAGTGCCGCCGTGGCGGCGCCGAGCCCGGAGGCCGCGCCCGTCACGAACGCCGAAATCCCTGTGATCTGCATCGTGCTCCTTCGCCGTGCCGAGTTGCTGGACACCACCGTACGACGTGTCACTCTGGCCTTCGCAAGTGTACGCGCGTACGATTTTGCGTACAGCACAGATCGGAACCACCATGCCCGTCGAGCGTCTGCTCCCCACCGAGGAGGCCCGCGAACTCATCGACCTCGTCGGAGAGTTCGCCGACCGCGAGCTGGCGCCGATCGTCGACGAATACGAGCGTCACGAGCGGTACCCCGCGGGCTTGTTCACCCGCCTCGGCGAGCTCGGTCTGCTCGGCCTGCCCTACTCCGAGGACTACGACGGCAGCGGGCAGCCCTACGAGGTCTACCTTCAGGTGCTCGAAGAGCTCGCCTCACGGTGGGCCTCGGTCGCCGTCGCGATGAGTGTGCACGTGATGAGCTGCTTCACGCTGGCGACCTTCGGCACCGAGGCGCAAAAGCAGCGCTGGCTGCCCGCGATGCTGCGCGGCGAGCAGATCGGTGCCTACAGCCTCTCGGAGCCCGACGCCGGCTCGGACGCGGCCGCGCTGAGCTGCCGAGCGAAGCGCACCTCCGACGGCTACCGGATCACCGGGACCAAGGCGTGGGTGACGCACGGAGGCAAGGCCGACTTCTACACGTTGTTCGCGCGCACCGGGCCAGGCAGCCGCGGCGTCTCGTGCTTCCTGGCCCCCGGCCAGGCCCAGGGCCTTTCGTTCGGCAAGCCCGAGAGAAAAATGGGGCTGGATGCCTTCCCCACCACCAGCGTGCACTGGGACGGCGCCCTTCTCGAGCCCGATCGCCTGCTCGGCACCGAGGGGCAGGGGCTCTCGATCGCGTTCAGCGCCCTGGACTCCGGCCGACTCGGCATCGCCGCCATCGCCACCGGCCTGGCGCAGGCGGCCCTGGATGTCGCCGTCGACTACGCCCGCGAGCGCACCGCATTCGGCAGGCCGATCGCCGAGCACGAGGGGCTCGGATTCCTGCTGGCCGACATGGCGGCGGGCGTGGACTCGGCGCGTGCGACGTACCTCGACGCGGCCCGCCGACGCGACGCCGGGATGCCGTACAGCCGCCACGCATCCGTCGCCAAGCTGATCGCCACCGACACCGCGATGCGGGTGACCACGGATGCCGTGCAGGTGCTGGGCGGCTACGGCTACACGCGCGACTTCCCGGTCGAGCGGTTCATGCGCGAGGCCAAGGTGATGCAGATCTTCGAGGGCACGAACCAGATCCAGCGGTTGGTGATCGGGCGCGGGCTGAACAGCTCGCGGGAGCGGATCTCGGTGCCGACGGAGCTGCGGGAACGCGCCGCCAGTTAGGTGTTGGCGGCCGTGCCGTCAGACCCAGCAGCGGCCGCCGTCTCAAGTGCGGCAGCATCCAGATGGTTCGCTGCGAGCCACTTTGAGAAGGTGTAGCTGTTCTGAATTGACGGCAAGTGGGTCAGGGTGTGTCCGGCGTGCTCAAGTTCGCCCGCAATGCGCTGTCCCAGCCTGAGCAACGGCAAAGAGCCGGCCACGAACGTTCCCACGGTGAGCAGGATGACTAGACCCGTAACGGGCCAGAGGAAGACCGAGTTCGCAAGGACCACCACCAGGCCGACCATCAACAGAGTTATCGCGACTCCCACCGCGAACCACGCATACTGACCTTTTCGAACTCGGAGCAGTTCGCGGGTGTAGCGCTCGCCTAGAAGGGGACTCCACTCCGTCCAGACCTGGCCTCGGTGGTCGCTCATGACGATGGAAGCCGGCGGAGCCGCGGCGCGAGGTCGCGCTCGAACAGCTCGAGGAACCGCCGCTGGTCGTGCCCGGGCGCGTGGAACACGAGGTGGGTGAAGCCGGCGTCCACGTACTGCTTCACGCCGGCGACCACCTCGTCGGGGTCGGCGCCGACGATCCAGCGGGAGGCGATCTGCTCGATGGGCAGGGCATCCGCCGCCTCCTCCATCTCGATGGGGTCCGTGATGTCGTGCTTCTGCTCCTTGCCCAGGGCGAGGGGCGCCCAGAAGCGGGTGTTCTCGAGGGCGACCTTCGGGTCGGTGTCGTACGACAGCTTGATCTCGATCATGCGATCGATGCCCTCGTAGTCCCGGCCCGCCTTCTCGGCGCCCTCCTTGACGGCCGGGATGAGCTCCTCCGTGTAGAGAGCCATGCCCTTGCCCGAGGTGCAGATGAAGCCGTCGCCGGCGCGCCCGGCGTAGCGCGCGACGAAGGGGCCGCCCGCGGCGATGTACACCGGGATCGGGGTCTCGGGCCGGTCGTAGATCGACGCATCCACCGTCTTGTAGTACTCGCCGTCGAAGTTCACGCGATCCTCGGTCCAGAGTTGCCGCATCAGGTCGATCGACTCGCGCAGTCGGGCGAAGCGCTCCTTGAACTCGGGCCACTCGCCGGTCCAGCCGGTGGCGACCTCGTTGAGCGCCTCGCCGGTCCCGACGCCGAGCATGATCCGGCCCGGGTACATGACGCCCATGCTCGCAAAGGCCTGGGCGATCACGGCCGGGTTGTAGCGGAAGGTCGGCGTCATCACCGAGGTGCCGATCTGGATGGTCTTCGTGCGCTCGCCCACCGCCGCCATCCAGGTCAGCGAGAACGGCGCGTGCCCGCCCTCGTGCCGCCAGGGCTGGAAGTGGTCGCTGACCGCGACGCTCTCCATGCCGTGCGCCTCGGCGGCCACCGCGATCTCGACCAGCTCGCGCGGGTCGAACTGCTCGGCGGATGCCTTGTATCCGAGTTTCAGGGCCATGCGGTCTCCTTGGTCAGCGTGAGTCCATTGTCACCCTCCTCGCGGAGGACAATGGACGGATGAGACTCGGCCTCGACGCCGACCGGCTGCTGCCGATCGACCCCGCCACCCGCGCGGTCGCGCGCCGGCTCTATGAGGCCGTCGGGGATGCGCCGATCCTCTCGCCGCACGGCCACGTCGATCCGCGCCTGCTGCTCGACGACGCGCCTTTCCCGGATCCCGTCGCTCTGCTGGTCAGACACGACCACTACGTGACCCGGCTACTGCACGCAAGCGGGGTGCCGCTCGAGCGGTTCGGCACCTTCGAAGACCCGCGGGAGACGTGGCGGTTGTTCTGCGAGCACTGGCACCGGTTCGCGGGGACGGCATCCGGTTACTGGCTGAGCTCGATCCTGGTCGAGCAGTTCGGCATCGACGAGCAGCCGGATGCCGCTAACGCCGACGCGCTGTTCGCCACGATCATCGAGCGGCTGGCCCAGCCCGAGTTCCGTCCGCGCGCGCTGTTCGAGCGCTTCGGCATCGAGGTGCTCGCGACCACCGACGATCCGCTCGACGAGCTCGAGGCGCACCGCGTGCTCGCCGCGGATCCGGCCTTCGGCGGGCGGGTCATCCCGACCTTCCGCCCGGACGCCTACCTCGACCCCGAGTCCCCCGGCTTCGGCGAACGCATCGAGCGGCTCGGCGCAACCTCCTTAGCTGGTTACCTCGACGCCCTGGCGGCCCGGCGTGCGTTCTTCATCGAGAACGGCGCCGTCTCGGCCGACCACGGCGTGCTCGAGCCGTACACGATCGACCTCGACGACGCCGAGGCGTCCCGACTGTTCGACGCCGCCCGCACCGGAACGATCGACCCTGCGGGTGCCCGCGCCTTCCGCGGCCGCATGCTGCTCGAGATGGCGCGCATGAGCGTCGACGACGGGCTCGTCATGACGATCCACGCCGGTGTGCTGCGCAATCACCACCGCCCGACCTTCGAACGGTTCGGCGCGGACATCGGCCACGACATCCCGGTCGCCACCGAGTGGGTGCGCAACCTGCGGCCGCTGCTCGAGCGGTTCGGCACCGACCCGCGGTTGCACCTCATCCTGTTCACCGTCGACGAGACCACCTATTCGCGCGAGCTCGCCCCCTTGGCGGGCTTCTACCCGAGCGTGTACCTCGGAGCGCCATGGTGGTTCCTCGATGCCCCGGATGCCGCCCTGCGCTTCCGCGCGGCCACCGCCGAGACGGCCGGCCTGTACCGCGGCTCGGGATTCGTCGACGACACCCGAGCGTTCCTGTCGATCCCGGCTCGGCACGACATGGCCAGGCGACTGGATGCCGCGTTCCTGGCGCGTCTCGTCGGCGAGGGCCGGCTCGACGAGGAGTCGGCCATGCGCGTCACGCGCGACCTGGTCGACGCCATCCCCCGGACGGCGTGGCGGCTGTGACCCCGCCCGCGACTCCCCTCTCGCGTCACGCACTCGGCCTCGACCGACCGCCCGTGCGCATCGTGCACCTCGGACTCGGCAACTTCCACCGCGCCCACCAGGCCTGGTACACCGAGCACGCCGCCGACCGCGCCGACTGGGGAATCGCCGGATTCGCCGTGCGCGGCGCGAGCCTCGCCCATCGCCTGGCCGGGCAGGACGGGCTGTACTCCCTGACCGAGCGCGGACCCGAGACCGACAGCGTGTCCATCATCGGCAGCCTGGTCGAGGCGCACGCAGGCGATGACCCGCGTTTCGGCGAACTGCTGGCGGACCCGGCCACCGCCGTCGTGACCCTCACCATAACCGAGGCGGGCTACCGGTTCGACGCGACGCCGCCGCTCGCACTGACACGCCTGGTCGCCGGGCTGGAGGCTCGCCGGCTCGCGCGCGGCGGCCCGCTCGCGATCGTGAGCTGCGACAACCTCCCCGCCAACGGGGCAGCGACCCGCCGGGCCGTGATGGGCCTGGCCACCGCGCTCGACCGCTCGCTCGACGGGTGGATCGACGAGAACGTGAGCTTCGTGTCCACCTCGGTCGACCGGATCACGCCCCACCTGCCCGACGCAGAACTGGCCGCGCTGCGCACCGCATCCGGCTGGGAGGATGCCACCCCGGTGGTCGCCGAGCCCTTCTCCGACTGGGTGCTGCAGGGCGACTTCCCGGCCGGTCGCCCGCACTGGGAGTCGGCGGGAGCGCGATTCGTCGACGACGTCGAGCCCTTCGAGCGGCGAAAGCTCTGGCTGTTGAACGGTGCGCACACCATCCTCGCCGCATCCGGCCCGCGCCACGGCCACCAGACGGTCGCGGCCGCGTTCGCCGACCCGCATTGCCGCGAACTCGTCGACGGCTTCTGGCGGGAGGCCGAGCCCCACCTCGACGTGCCGGCCCTCGACATCCCGAACTATCTCGCGCAGCTGCGCGACCGGTTCGCCAACCCTCGGATCGCGCACCGGCTCAGCGACATCGCCGACCAGGCGCCCGCCAAGGTCCGGGTGCGACTGCTGCCGGTGCTCGAAGCCGAGCGTGCCGCCGGTCGGCCGGGTGCCGGCACGCTGCGGGCGCTCGCCGATGCTCCCGAACTGCTCTCCATCCTGACATTCAGCGCACCGGAAGGGACCCCATGAGAATCGACAAGGCCGAGGTCATCGTCACGAGCCCCGACCGCAACTTCGTGACCCTCAAGCTGACCACCGACGACGGCCTCGTGGGACTCGGCGACGCCACCCTCAACGGTCGCGAGCTCGCCGTGGTGAGCTACCTCAAGGATCACGTCGCACCCCTGCTCATCGGCCTCGACGCGCATCGCATCGAGGACACGTGGCAGTTCCTCTACCGGGGCGGCTACTGGCGGCGCGGGCCGGTCACCATGGCGGCGATCGCCGCGGTGGACGTCGCGCTCTGGGACATCAAGGCCAAGGCCGCGAACATGCCGCTGTACCAACTCCTGGGCGGGGCATCGCGAAAGGGGCTGCTGGCCTATGGCCACGCTTCGGGCAAGGACACCGCCGAGCTGTTCGACAGCGTGCGCGACCACCTCGCGCAGGGCTTCAAGGCGGTCCGCATCCAGACCGGGGTGCCCGGCCTGAAGTCGATCTACGGGATCGCGTCGAACGCCACGCTCGAGGGCAACAAGGGCAAGCGGTACGACCACGAGCCCGCGCAGCGCGGTGCGTTCCCCGCCGAGGAGGACTGGGACACCCGCAGCTACCTGCGCCACCTGCCGGGCGTCTTCGAGGCGGTGCGCAACGAGTTCGGGCCGGAATTGCCGCTGCTGCACGACGGGCATCACCGGATGACGCCGATCCAGGCCGCCAAGCTCGGCAAGTCGCTGGAGCCCTACGACCTGTTCTGGCTCGAGGACTGCACCCCGGCCGAGAACCAGGAGGCGCTGCGGCTGGTGCGGCAGCACACCACGACACCGCTCGCCATCGGCGAGATCTTCAACACCGTGTGGGACTACCAGCAGCTGGTCCGCGAGCAGCTCATCGACTACGTGCGCAGCGCGGTCACGCACACCGGCGGCATCACGCACCTGAAGAAGATCCTCGAGTTCGCTGGTCAGTACCAGATCAAGTCGGGCATGCATGGGCCCACCGACATCTCGCCGGTCGGCATGGCGGCGGCGATGCATCTGGGGCTGAGCATCCACAACTTCGGCATCCAGGAGTACATGAAGCACGGGCCGAAGACGGATGCCGTGTTCCAGCAGTCGTTCACCTGGGCCGACGGCCTGCTGCACCCCGGCGACAAGCCGGGCCTCGGCGTCGACCTCGACCTGGACGAGGCGGGCAAGTACCCCTACGAGACCGCGTACCTGCCGTACAACCGGCTGGCCGACGGCACCGTTCACGACTGGTGATGCGCGCTTAGCTCCCCGGTGGGCGCCCTGTCAACCACCCCACCGGCATTCCTCTTGGCTGCCAGAATCAGCCGAGAGGTGATGACGGCCGTGGCAGAAACAGCAAACGCGACCCAAGAGCTCATCGGTGGTCGCTATCGACTGGAATCGGTGATCGGGCAGGGCGGTCTGTCGACGGTCCACAGGGCCCACGACGAGTCGCTGGGGCGCGACGTCGCCATCAAGTGGTTGAACGTCGGGCCCGTGGACTCCACGCGCGAGGAGGCCGAGCTGGCCATCCTGGCCGGGCTCGACCACCACAACCTCATCACGCTGCTCGACGCCGGCAGCCACCCCGACGCGAGCGGACGCGATCGGCGCTACATCGTCATGCCGCTGGTGCGCGGCATGAACCTCCAGGAGCGCCTGCACGGTTCGCGGATCGCGGCCCGCAACATCGGAGAGATCGGCTACGACATCGCGGAGGCCCTGGAGTACGTCCACGCCCAGGGCGTTGTGCACCGCGACGTCAAGCCCTCGAACATCCTGCTGGTGGACTACGGCAACAACGCGACTCGCGCTCGAGCGAAGCTGACGGATTTCGGCATCGCCCTCGCACCCGGCGTCGAACGCTTCACCGAGGCGGGGACCACGACCGGCACGGCGGCCTACCTCAGCCCCGAGCAGGCGGCGGGCGAGGCGGTGGGGCCTGCGACGGACATCTACGCGGCCGGACTGGTGCTGCTCCAGTGCTTCACCCGCACGATCGAGTTCCCCGGCACGGTCGTCGAGTCGGCGATCGCGCGGCTGTCGCGCCAGCCCAGCATCCCGGACTACCTGCCCGACTACTGGCGCGCGCTCCTGACCTCGATGACCGCGCGCGATCCGCGCGACCGACCGTCCGACCGGGAGCTGGTCTCCGCACTGCGCCAGGTGGTCATCGCCGAGTCGGGGCGCCACAAGGAGCACGAGGCCTTCTTCGCCGGCGACAATGACGCGGGCGACCTGCTCACGCCGATCCCCGACGAGTCGCTGCACCGGGTGACCGCGATGGCGGCGAGGCTGTTGGAGTCGCCGATCTCGGTGGTCAGCCTGCACGACGGCGAGCGGACGCGCGTCGTGTCGCACTACGGCGACGAGGTCGAGCAGATCGTGCGCGCCGTCGACCTGAACGGGTCGCAGGCGCCTCGCAGCGAGCCGTACGTCGTCGAGGACGCGCTCGCGCATCCCGAGCTCGCCGAACTCCCGCTGGTGAAGCCGCCCATCGGGCTCCGCTTCTACGCCGGTGTGCCGCTCACCGGATCCGACGGGCGTACGCTCGGGACGCTCTCGGTCGCCGATGTGGTTCCGCACTCGGTGTCCGAGGATCAGCTGCGCAATCTGCGCGACCTGGCCGCGCTGGTTGTCGGGCAGCTCGAGGCGCGCCAGGAGGGTCAGCGCACTGGAGGCACCGGCACCGCGGGCACGGTCACGGGAGCGGGAGACCTCCGGTCGGCCTAGCGCGCCGCCCCGACGCTCGGCTCAGATCGCGACCTGGTACTTCGGTCCGAGCCCCGCGGCCCCCGGCCGTTCGCCGGCGAGCACGGCCGCCACGTCGTCGAGCCCGACCGTCGCCGCGATCAGCGGCCGGGGGTCGACCGTGCCGTTCGCGTAGGCCTCGATCGTCGGTCGCAGACCGGGCGACGCGCTGAGGATGCCGACCGCCGTCACGTCCTTCAACACCAGTCGTCGGGTGTCGATCGTGCTGGGCGAACCGGCGAGTCCGATGTAGACGACGCGCTTGCCGGGCTCGATGAGGTCGAGGGCCATGGCAGGCAGGCCTGGAGCGTTCGACGCGTCGATGACGGCGTCCCACGGCAGCTCGGTGGGCAGAGTCGTCTCGTCCCATGCATTCTCGAAGCCGAGGGATCGAGCGAAGGCGATCGACCCGGTCGATCGATCCATGACGTGGACCTCGGCCCCCGCCGCGCGGGCGAACATCGCCACCAGCAACCCGATGGTCCCCGACCCGAGCACCAGCGCGCGGTCGCCGGGATGCACCGCCGCCGCCTGGACGCAGCGGTACGCGTTGCCGCCCGGCTCGACCAGGGCGCCGAGTGCGTCGTCGACCGCGTCGGGCAGCTCGTGGAGCGCGGTGACGGGCACCGCGAGCTGCTCGGCGAGCGCGCCGGGCCGCCCGCCGCGGATCCCGATCTCGGTGCGGGACTCGCACACCCACTGGTACCCGGCGCGGCACCGGCGGCAGACGCCGCAGCCCAGCATCGTGTCGCCGGTCACGCGGCGTCCGAGCCAGCGCCGGTCCACCCCCTCGCCGATCGAGGCGACGGTGCCCATCCATTCGTGGCCGATGCGCATCGGGTACTCGGCGAATCCGTCGTGGAGGTACTGCATCTCTCCGGTGAAGAACTCGACGTCGGTGCCGCACACACCCGCGCGGGCGACCTGCACGACGACCTCGCCCGGTGCGGCGACGGGAGGGGCGACATCCTGAACCGCCGCCTCACCGGCACCGGTGATGACGAACGCCCTCATGACGCCGGCACGGTTCGGGGCAGTCCCGACCACCAGGCCGGAGGCAGCCCGCGCACGCCCGCATCGATGGTGAACAGGCGGCCGGCCAGCGGAAAGCGGGCCAGGTCGCCGTCGGTCAGATCCTTGGTGGCCGTGGTGATCACCATCGTCGAGAGCGCGGGTCCGGCGAAGGTGACGCAGGTGGTGTGCGGCGAGGGCACGGCGATCGTGCGCGTCAGCACGCCGTCCGGCGTGTAGCGACGCACCTCTCCTCGGCCCCAGAGCGCGATCCAGAGCTGGCCGTCGACGTCGACGCACATGCCGTCGGGGTTGAGCCCCTCGTCGAGCGCGAGCACGACGCGGCGCGGCCCTGCGCTGCCCGTCGCGGCGTCGTAGTCACGCGCGTAGACCAGCCGGGGAACGGTGTCGATGCTGTACAGGGTCGACCCGTCCGGCGACCAGCCGAGTCCGTTCGACAGGCTCAGGTCGTCGTCGAGCTCGTCGAGCCGGCCGTCGGGCTGCACGACGACCAGGCGTTCGACGGTGGTCGGGCTCTCGTCGATCTTCAGCGTGCCGACCACGAAGCGACCGGCCGGGTCGACCTTGGCGTCGTTGAGGCGGCGGCCCGAGTCGTCGGCCAGGATCGTCGGCCCCGGTGTGAGCACACCCGAGCGCCGGGTCAGGATGCCGCGCTCGCCCGCCAGGATCCAGTCGCCCGCCTGCGACACGGCAACCGCGCCGACCATGCCGGGAGTCTGCACGCGCTCGTCGATCGAGATCGACCCGTCGTCGTGCAGCTCGCCGACCAGCACCGCGCCCCGGCGGATGTCGACCCAGAGCAGCCGCTCGCGGATCGGATCCCAGACCGGCCCCTCCGCCAGATCGAACGCCTCGTCGGTCGCGACGCGCCAGTCGTCAGCCCGGGGTGCAGCCTCAGTGGGACTCACGGCTCACCGTCGACCCGCTGCTGCCGCGCAAGAAATCGAGGTCCGCCCCGGTGTCCGCCTGCATCACGTGATCAACGTACAGCCGCTCCCAGCCGCGGCGCGGCGTCGCGAAGCCGTCGAGGGTCGCCTGGTTCGGTGTGCGAGCGGCGAGCTCATCGGCCGGGACCTCGAGGTCGAGGCGCTTGCCACGCACGTCCAGCGAGATCCAGTCGCCGGTCTGCACCAGCCCGAGCGGACCGCCCGCGGCGGCCTCGGGAGTGACGTGCAGCACCACCGTCCCGTAGGCGGTGCCGCTCATCCTCCCGTCGCAGATGCGCACCATGTCGCGGACGCCCTGTTCGAGCAGCTTGGTCGGCAGCGGCATGTTCGCCACCTCCGGCATGCCGGGGTAGCCCTTGGGCCCGCACCCGCGCAGCACCATGACCGAGTCGGCGTCGATGTCGAGATCCGGATCGTCGATGCGGGCGTGGAAGTCCTCGATCGAGTCGAACACGACCGCGCGTCCGCGGTGCTTGAGCAGGTGCGGCGACGCGGCGGCGGGCTTGATGATCGCGCCGCCCGGCGCCAGCGATCCACGCAGCACCGAGATGCCGGCCGCCGGCAGCAGGGCCGAGTCGCGCGGGGTGATGACCTCGGGATCCCAGATCCGCGCGTCGTCGAGGTGATCGACCAGCGGGCGCCCGTCGACGGTGAGCGCTGTGGGGTCGAGCAGGTCGCGCACCTCGCGCAGCGCGGCGAGGAACCCGCCGGCGCGGAAGAGATCGTCCATCAGGTACTGGCCGGCCGGCTGGAGGTTGACCAGCAGGGGCACGTTGGCGCCGATCCGGTCGAAATCGTCCACGGTCAGCTCGATGCCGAGCCGCCCCGCGATCGCGAGCAGGTGCACCACGGCATTGGTCGAGCCGCCGATCGCGGCGAGCGCCACGATCGCGTTGTGAAAGCTACCGGCCGTCAGGAAGGTCGACGGCCGGCGATCGTCGGCGACGAGCTGCACGGCGAGCCGGCCGGTCTCGTGGGCCGCCTCCAGCAGTCGCGCATCCGGTGCCGGCGTGCCCGCGAGGCCCGGGATGACGGTCCCGAGCGCCTCGGCCACCAGGGCCATCGTCGACGCCGTCCCCATCGTGTTGCAGTGCCCCTTGCTGCGGATCATCGACGACTCCGAGCGCAGGAACTGCTCGTTCGACAGCGTGCCGGCCCGCACCTCCTCGCTCAGCCGCCAGACGTCGGTGCCGCACCCCAGCGGCTCACCCCGGAAGTGCCCGGTCAGCATCGGCCCGCCCGGCACCACGACCGCCGGAAGGTCGACGGATGCCGCCGCCATCAGCAGCGACGGGATCGTCTTGTCGCACCCGCCCAGCAGCACGACCCCGTCGATCGGGTTGGCGCGCAGCATCTCCTCCGTCGCCATCGCCGCCATGTTGCGCCACAGCATCGCGGTCGGCCGCACCTGGGTCTCGCCCAGCGACACGACCGGCAGCTCGAGGGGGATGCCGCCCGCCTCGTAGATGCCGTTCTTGACCGATTGGGCCATCTCATCCAGATGGCGGTTGCAGGGCGTCAGGTCGGATGCCGTGTTGGCGATCGCGATCTGCGGCCGCCCCTCGAAGGCGTTCGACGGCACCCCGCGGCGCATCCAAGCCCGATGGATGTAGCTGTTGCGATCGGTGCCGGAGTACCACTCGTTGCTGCGCAACTCTCGGCCGCGCTCGGGAGGCGTCGCCATCTAGGGCAGGAGCCCGGCACGGCGCGCCGTGATCACGGCCTCGTAGCGCGTCGAGGCGTTGAGCTTGCGCATGGCGGTGGACAGGTAGCTCTTGACCGTGGTCTCGCTGAGCGCGAGCTGGGCGGCGATCTGCCCGTTCCGCTTGCCGAGCGCGACCTGGGCCAGCATGTCGAGTTCGCGCGGCGAGAGCGGGGTCGGCACCGAGACCGACATGCCGTGCGGCAGGATGCGCCGACTCACGTCGTCGAGGCGGCGGGCGATCTCGGGATCGTTCACCGCGCGCCCGAGTTCGCGCAACTCGGCGTACAGCTCGCGCAACTCGAGTCGGTCGGCGGAGAGCGGGTCGGATTTCGCGAGCTCCGCCCCCTCCGTCTCGAGCAGCGCGAGGCGGCGGTTCACCTCGTCGGCGACCGAGAGCTCCCAGGCGAGCGCCTTCGACACCTTGAGCGTGTCGCGGACGATCCCGTCACCGAACTGCGTCGCCACGCGATGGCCGCCGTAGAGGATGGCCCTCACCCGGCCATCGACCACGACCGGCACCGCGAGCAGCGACACGATCCCCTCGGCGGTCACCTCGCGGTCGTAGTGATGGGTGATGGTCGACGACTCGCGGTAATTGGTGGCGGCGACCGGTTTGCGATCGACGGCCGCCAACCCTCCGCAGCCGCGGGCCGGTTGGATCAGGACGCCGTCCAGGCTGTGCACCTGGGCTCCTGAGAAGGCCGTGAGGGGCGTGCCCTCGGTCGTGGTGAGGCCGCCGAACGCCACCGGGCACCCGGTGAGCCGGGTGAGTTCTTTGACGCTTCTGGTGAGCAGATCGTGTTCGGGGGTGGCGACTGACTGGGGCAATGACTACCTACTTCGGATGGTAGTTGGGCACTTCAGCGTGTCCGTAGCCTGCATGCTAGCAGGGCCGATCCGGCCCGCAACCCCCGATACTTTCGGCCGTCGGCACCGGAAGATGATCAGGCGGCGCCCCCTGCCGACACGCATCATCCACTTAACACAAAGGAGTGCTATCCGATGAGTTCGACCCCAGAAATGTCAACACCCCGCTGGTCCACCACGGTGGCCGACCCCGCCGCCCTCGGCCTGGCCGGGTTCGCCATGACCACGTTCGTTCTGAGCCTGGCCAACACCGGACTCATCGCGGGGGCAGGAGCCGCCGTGCTCGGCCTCGCCCTCTTCTACGGCGGCATCGCCCAGTTGCTCGCGGGCATGTGGGAGTTCGTCAAGGGCAACACCTTCGGCGCGGTGGCGTTCAGCTCGTACGGCGCGTTCTGGCTGTCGTTCTGGTTCCTGCTCGTCTCGGGCGCGGACAAGACCGCCGGCGCGGCCGGTGTCGGCGCGTACCTGCTGGCCTGGACGATCTTCACCGCGTTCATGACCATCGGCGCCGTCAAGTCGAGCAAGGTCGTGCTGCTGGTGTTCATCGCCCTGACGCTCACCTTCCTGCTCCTCACCATCCACGCCTTCAGCGGGGTCGCGGCGATCGGGCAGATCGGCGGCTACCTCGGCCTGATCACGGCGGTGCTCGCCTGGTACGGCTCGGCGGCATCCGTGATCAACTCGACGTGGAAGCGCACCGTGCTGCCCGTCGGCGCACCGAACTGAAAACGCCTGAACTGAGATAAGGAACCATCGATGACGACCCCGTCCCCGAGCGACGCCCACGCGGCAACGCTGGAGAACCTTTCATACGAGAGCCGCACGTTCCCCCCGCCCGCCGCCTTCGCGGCGGCGGCCAACGTGACAGCGGATGCCTACGCAGAAGCCGCCGCCGATCGCCCCGCATTCTGGGCGAAGCAGGCCCAGCGACTGAGCTGGAGCACCCCGTGGAGCCAGGTCCTCGACTGGAGCAATCCTCCGTTCGCCAAGTGGTTCGTCGGCGGCACGCTGAACGTGGCATACAACTGCCTCGACCGGCATGTCGAAGCCGGGCTCGGGGACAGGGTCGCCTACTACTTCGAGGGTGAGCCCGGCGACAGCCGGGTCATCACCTACCGGCAGCTGACCGACGCCGTCTGCCAGGCCGCCAACACGCTCACCGATCTGGGCGTGAAGGCCGGTGATCGCGTGGCGATCTACATGCCGATGATCCCCGAGGCGGTCGTGGCGATGCTCGCCTGCGCGCGCATCGGCGCACCGCACACGGTGGTGTTCGGGGGGTTCTCGGCCGACGCGCTCAAGACGCGCATCCTGGACTGCGACGCTCACGTGGTCATCACCGCGGACGGCGGATTCCGCAAGGGCAACGCGAGCGCGCTGAAGCCGGCGGTCGACGAGGCCCTGCTCTCGTGCCCGGACGTGCGCTCGGTGCTCGTCGTCAAGCGCACCGGGCAGGAGGTCGGCTGGGTCGACGGGCGCGATGTGTGGTGGCACGACACTGTCGAGAAGGCCAGCACGACGCACGAACCCCAGGCCTTCGACTCGGAGCACCCCCTGTTCGTCATGTACACCTCGGGGACGACGGGCAAGCCCAAGGGCATCCTGCACACCAGCGGCGGGTACCTGACCGGGGCCTCGTTCACGCAGTGGGAGGTCTTCGACCTCAAGCCCGAGACTGACGTCTACTGGACGGCCGCCGACGTCGGCTGGATCACCGGCCACAGCTACGTCGTCTACGGCGCCCTCTCAAACGCGACCACGTCGATCATGTACGAGGGAACCCCCGACACCCCGCATCAGGGCCGCTGGTGGGAGATCATCGACAAGTACAAGGCGACGATCCTGTACTGCGCGCCGACCGGCATCCGCACCTTCATGAAGTGGGGCCACGAGATCCCGGCCAAGTACAACCTCTCGAGCCTGCGCCTGATCGGCTCGGTCGGCGAGCCGATCAACCCCGAGGCCTACATCTGGTACCGCGAGAACATCGGGCACAGCAACACGCCCGTCGTCGACACCTGGTGGCAGACCGAGACCGGATCGATCATGATCAGCCCGCTGCCCGGGGTGACGGCCGGCAAGCCCGGCGCCGCGATGAAGGCCTTGCCCGGCGTCGCCGCCGACGTGGTGGATGAGAACGGCGAGTCGGTCCCGGACGGCGAGGGCGGCTACCTGGTGCTCACGGAGCCGTGGCCGTCGATGCTCCGCGGCATCTGGGGCGACGACGAGCGGTTCAAGCAGACCTACTGGTCGCGGTTCCCCGGGAAGTACTTCGCGGGCGACGGCGCCAAGAAGGACAAGGACGGCGACATCTGGCTGCTCGGCCGGGTCGACGACGTGCTCAATGTCTCGGGCCACCGCCTGTCGACCACCGAGATCGAGTCGGCCCTGGTGTCCAATCACAAGGTCGCCGAGGCGGCCGTGGTGGGCGCTGCCGACGAGATCACGGGGCAGGGCGTGGTGGCCTTCGTCATCCTGCGCTCGGAGGCGGGCACCGGCGGTGACCACATCGTCAAGGAGCTGCGCGACCACGTCGCCAAGGAGATCGGCAAGATCGCCCAGCCTCGCCAGATCATGATCGTCTCGGAGCTGCCCAAGACCCGCTCCGGCAAGATCATGCGGCGCCTGCTGCAGGATGTCGCCGAGAACAGGCAGATCGGCGACGTCACGACGCTCGCCGACACGACCGTGATGAGCGCGATCCAGGAGGGCATGGCGACCGGCGCGCACGACGACTGACGTCGCGCCCGTTCACCGTTGACGGCTAGTCGGCTCCCTCGAACTGCGATCCGAGGGAGCCGTCGCCGTCGACCTGCGTGAGCACCACATCGCCCGCCTTGAGCCGGGTGCTGTTGCGCACCGGGATGTTGCGACCGGATCGGCTGATCAGACTGATCCAGGTGTCGTCGCCGGCCGAGATCTCGGACACCGTGCGGCCGTCGGCGAGCGATCCCGCGACGACGACGTGGCGCTGCAGTCCGTCGGGTTCGTGAGCGAAGCGGATGTCGAGCGCCCAGGGTCGTTCGGGGATGACGCGGGTCGGCACCCGGAACGCGCGCGCGAGCACCGGCACGAGGCCTCCCTGCAGCACGACCGAGACGACTACGACGATGAAGACGATCGCATAGAGGCGGTCGGCCCCGGGCGTTTTGGACCCCAGGATGAACAGGCCGAGCAGAATGGGCACCGCGCCCTTCAACCCGGCCCACAGCACGAACGCGCGCTCGCCCCGCGTCAGCCGGATCGGCGCGCTCAGCAATCCCACCAGCACAGGTCGGATCACGAAGATCAGCAGCCCGGCGATGGCGAGCCCCGTGAGCAGGACGTCGGGCCGCAGCACGTCCTGCAGACGGATGCTGAGCCCGAGCAGGATGAACACCGCGATCTCGGCCAGGCTGGCCACTCCCGCGCTGAACCGCTCGACCTCCTGCTTGTACGGCGCCCGCACATCGCCGACCAGGATGCCCGCGATGAACGCGGCGAGGAATCCCGACCCGCCGACCGCGGCGGCGGCCCCGTAGAGCAGTACGGCCGCGGCGATGCTCAGGATCGCCGTCAGCGCGCCGTCGGCGATCCGGCTGTGCCGCAGCAGCCAGGTCAGCGCGAGGCCCCCGCCGATGCCCACGACGGCGCCGATCGCGAGCTGGAGCGCGAACGCGCCGAGCCCGGCGCCGACGGCCTGCCATCCGGATCCGGTCACCCCGAGCAGCGTCACCATGAGCGCGATGCCGACCGGGTCGTTGGCCCCCGATTCGCCTTCGAGGATCGTGCCGGATCGACCCGAGATCTCGCGCTGCCCGAGCACCGAGAACACCACCGCGGGATCGGTGGGGGCCAGCGCCGCGCCGAGCAGCAGCGACGCCTGCCACTCGAATCCGAACAGGACGTGCGCCGCCACCGCGATCGCCGCCGCGGTCACCGCCGTCCCGGCGATGCCGATCCAGGCGATCGGTCCCAGGGATCGCCGCACGCGGCCCCAACCGATGTGCATGCCCCCGTTGAACAGGATGAAGACCAGGGCGATGCTCACCACCCGCTCGTCGATGACGAGGAACTCGTGGCCGAACGGCGGGAGGAAGAGCGCCGCGACGGCGGCAAGCACCAGGAAGACCGCGGGCGTGGGCACCCGCAGCAGCCGGGTCAGCCGGTTCGAGAACACCGCAGCGACGACGACGGCAGCGCCGATCAGGACGGTGAGGGTGAACGTCGATTCGTCCATGAGCGCCTTCCGGTCAGGGTGAACGTACTGCCGACCAGGCTTCCCGGCGCTCCGCCTGCCAATCTACCGTGCGGGCGTCAGCCGCCCGCCAGCGCGACCTGGAGCGGCGCAGCGGTGGCATCCCGCACCTGGTCGACCGTGACACCGGGCGCGGTCTCGACGAGCACGAGGCCGGAGTCGGTCACGTCGATCACCGCGAGGTCGGTGATGATGCGGTCGACGCATCCCACCCCGGTCAAGGGCAGGCTGCACTGCTCGACGATCTTGGCGGTGCCATCCTTGGCGACGTGCTCCATGAGCACGAGGACGCGCTCGGCGCCGTTCACCAGATCCATCGCTCCGCCCATGCCCTTTACGAGCTTGCCGGGCACTGCCCAGTTGGCGATGTCGCCGCGCACCGAGACCTGCATCGCCCCGAGGATCGCCGTCTGCACGCGCCCACCGCGGATCATCGCGAAGCTCAGCGCGGAGTCGAAGAAGCTCGCGCCGGGGATGACCGTCACCGTCTCTTTGCCGGCGTTGATGAGCTTGGGGTCGACTTCGCCCTCGCGCGGGTACGGCCCGACGCCCAGCACGCCGTTCTCGGAGTGCAGGACCACGTCGATGCCTGGAGGCAGGTGGCTCGGGATGAGCGTCGGCAGTCCGATGCCCAGGTTGACGTAGCTGCCGTCACGCAGCTCGAGCGCGGCACGCGCCGCCATCTCATCGCGGGTCAGCGCCATCAGCGGGTCGTCACCTTCTCGATCGGCAGTTCCGCAGCCTGCTCCGCGGTGAGCTCGATCACGCGGTCGACGAAGATGCCCGGCAGGTGGATGTCGTCGGGCGCCAGCTCGCCCACCTCCACCAGGCGGTCCACCTCGGCGATGGTGATCCGGCCGGCCATCGCCACCGGCGGATTGAAGTTGCGTGTCGACTCCTCGAAGCGCAGGTTGCCCGCGCGGTCGCCGACCGCCGCGCGCACCAGCGCGAAGTCGGTCACGATCGAGGGCTCGAGCACGTACGCCCCCGGTCGTCCGAAGGTCGAGAACTCCCGCACCTCTTTCGGCTCAGAGGCCAGCTCGACCGAGCCGTCTGCCGCGTACTTGATCGGCATCCCCCCGTTCGCCACCACCGTGCCGACGCCGGTCGCCGTGTAGAAGGCCGGGATGCCCGCGCCACCCGCGCGCAACCGCTCGGCCAGGGTGCCTTGCGGGGTGAGCTCCACCTCGAGCTCGCCGGCCAGGTACTGCCGCGCGAACTCCTTGTTCTCGCCGATGTACGAGGCGGTCACGCGTCGGATGCGGTGGGCATCCACCAGCAGGCCCAGCCCCCAGCCGTCGACACCGCAGTTGTTCGAGACGACCGAGAGGTTCGAGGTGCCGCGAGTCAGGAGCGCGCGGATCAAGGTGATCGGCACCCCCACCAGGCCGAACCCACCGACGGCGAGCGATGCCCCGTCCGGGATGTCAGCGATCGCCTCGTCGGCCGTCGCCACCGTCTTGTCCATGCTGGCCCTCCCGGCGCGGCCGTCATCGCCCGCGCCCCTCCATCTTGCAGGAAGGTCGTCGACGAAGCCTAGAGCCGCCGGCTTCTCACACGCCGTAGAAGATGGATGCCGTCCGCCAGCTCACCCAGTCCCGGTCGCCCTCACCGGCCGCCACATCGGCGAGCACGTGGTCGAGCCAGTCGCCCGGGGTTTCGCGCGGCGGACTGATCGCCGAGACCGGCCAGTCGCTCCCGAGCATGCAGCGCTCGGGGCCGAAGGCGTCCCAGGCCGTGAGCAGCCAGCTCCTGGCCTGCTCGCGGACCGGGCGGTCAGGCGACCCCTCCGGCGCGATCCCCGACAGCTTGACCCGCACCTGCGGCAGGGCGGCGAGCGCGCGCAGATCACGGGCCCAGGTGCCATCGTCGCCATCGGCGACCGGAGGCTTGGCGAGGTGGTCGAGCACGACGGGGAGCTCGGGCACCTGCGAGAGCAGTGCGGTGAGCGCCGCAAGCTGCTCGTGGCGCACGCACGCGTCGAAGGGGAGGCCGCTGGTCGCGAGCACGCGGAGTCCGGCCAGCAATCTGGGATCGTCGAAGAAGCCGATCGGTTCGTCTTGCAGCTGGCGCCGGATCCCCACCACCTTGTCGATCTGCTGGAGCCGGGCGAGCACGGGCGTCACCTCGGCGCCGAGTTCGAGCGGCGCCTGGGCGACGATGCCGACCAGTTCCGGCCAGGCCAGCTCCGCCACCCACCGTGCCTCGGCCACGTTGTCGGCGGCGTCCGCCTCCACGAAGATCACCCCCGTGGTCCCGGGCGCCCCTGCTCGGTATTCGTCGGGCAGATAGGCCCGGTCCAGCTCGCCGCTCAGCCAGGCGTAGTCGTTGACCGCCGGATCCCAGACGTGGACGTGGGTGTCGATCAGGGGTGTCATGACGGCCGAGCCTTCCTTCCTTCGGGTCGCCGCTGATGGCGGGGACCGCCCGCGATCGTCGCAGTCCGAGCGCCTAGAATGACACGGTGACCACGGTTCACGACGCAGCAGTACCCGAGGCGGCGGTCGCCGGCCTCTCGCAGACCGACGTCGTGCTGCAGGGGATCAAGTCGATGATCACGTCCGGCCAGCTCGCGGCCGGCGCCCGCCTTCCCGTCGAGAAGGATCTCGCCCTCACGCTCGGGGTGTCGCGCGGCTCGTTGCGCGAGGGTGTGCGGGCGCTCTGCATCATGGGCGTGCTCGAGACCCGGCAGGGTGACGGCACCTACGTGACGTCGTTGGACTCCCGGCTGCTGCTCGCGCCGATGGGCTTCATGATCGACATGCAGACCGCCGAGCACCGACGCGATCTGCACGGGGTGCGGCGCATCCTGGAGTCCGAGGCGGCCGCCCGCGCCGCCCTGCACATCAGCGACAAGCAACTGCGCGAAGCCGAGGGCATTCTCGAGTCGATGCGCCCGCTGGTGCTCGCCGACCCGGTCACCGACCACGAGACACTGATCGCGCAGGACGTCGCGTTCCACCACGTGATCGCGAAGGCCGCCGACAATGGCGCCCTCGCGGCACTCATCGACGCCCTCGCCGACCGCACCTTCGTCGCCCGACGCGCGATCGGCGAGTTCCATGAGGACCAGGTCCGACGCGCGTACGACGAGCACGGTGCGATTCTCGGGGCGCTCCGTCATCACGAGCCGGACCGGGCACGCCTGCTGATGAGCCATCACCTGCTGACGGTCGAAGACTTCATCGGCGAGGGCGAGGACGCCGGGCACGACGCGGTCCGCTAGCTCCGCGTCGGCGGGAACGCGGGCTGAGACGGGGCAGGTGACGGGAACGCCGGCCTCCTCGACGGACATTAGTATGATGTCATTCATCTGACGAATAGGATGCCGGTTCGATGCTGACTGCGCAATACACGGGCGACCGCACGATCACCGTCGCGGAACTCGACTCCACGCCCCCCGCACCCGGAGAGGTGCAGATCCGCGTCGCCTTCACCGGGCTCTGCGGCACCGACCTGCACATCCTCCACGGCAACATGGATGCGCGTGTCCACACCCCGCTGACCTTCGGTCACGAAATGAGCGGCACGATCGCCGCGCTCGGCGACGGTGTCACCGGCTGGGCGGTCGGAAACGCGGTCACCGTCATGCCGCTCGACTGGGACGGCACCTGCCCGGCCTGCCTCGCGGGCAACCAGCACATCTGCCAGAACCTGAACTTCATCGGCATCGACTCGCCCGGGTCGCTCCAGGAGCTGTGGAACGTGCCCGCGGGCGTCCTGGTCGCACTGCCCGCCGGACTCCGGCTCGACCATGCGGCCCTGGTCGAGCCGGTCGCCGTCGCCGTCCACGACGTCCGCCGTTCGAACCTCCAGCCCGGCCAGAAGGCGGTCGTCATCGGTGGAGGCCCGATCGGGGTGCTGATCGCCTCGGTCGCGCGCGAATTCGGGGGCGAGGTCGTCGTGATCGAACTGGACGCCAATCGCCGCGCTCAGATCGAAGCGCTCGGGTTCACCACCCTCGATCCGCGTGAGACGAACCAGGTCGACTGGGTGAACGAGTGGACGGGGGGCGCGGGCGCCGACGTGGTGTTCGAGGTGTCCGGAGCCGCCCAGGCGGTGCTCGGAGCGACCGACCTCGCCAAGGTTCGGGGCACGCTCGTCGTGGTCGCGATCCATCCTGTGCCGCGCGAGATCAACCTGCAGCGCCTGTTCTGGCGCGAGCTGTCGATCCTCGGGGCGCGCGTGTACCAGCGCGTGGACTTCGAGAAGGCGGTGGAGCTGCTGGCAAGCGGCGTCATCCCGGCCGAGCTGCTCATCACGCGGATCGTCCCGCTCGACGAGACCCAGGAGGCGTTCGGAGACCTCGAAGCGGGTCGCGCCATGAAGATCCTCGTGGCGGTGAGCCCGCAGTGAGCGAGCTCTTCGACCTGACCGGCACCACGGCTGTCGTGACCGGCGCGAAGCGCGGCATCGGCTTCGCCATGGCCGACGCCCTCGCCCGCGCCGGCGCCGACCTCATCGGCGTGAGCGCGACGCTCGAGCTCACCGGCAGCAGGATCGCCGCGGCGGTCGAAGGGCACGGCAGGAGGTTCACGGCCCGGCAGGTCGACTTCGCCGACCGGGCGGCCGTCGTCGCGCTCGGGGACGAGCTCGCGGGCCTCGACGTCGACATCCTGGTCAACAACGCCGGCACGATCGAGCGGGCCCCCGCCGCCGACCACCCGTTGGAGTGGTGGGATCGCGTGCTCGAGGTCGACCTGTCGAGCGCGTTCGTGCTCACCCAGGCCGTCGGCCGCTCGATGATCGCTCGCGGCCGAGGCAAGGTGATCTTCACGGCATCGCTGCTCAGCTTCCAGGGCGGCATCAACGTGCCGGGCTACGCCGCGGCGAAGTCGGGGATCGCCGGGCTCACCAAGGCCCTGGCGAACGAGTGGACCAGCAAGGGCGTCACCGTCAACGCCATCGCCCCCGGGTACATCGCCACCGACAACACGCAGGCGCTGCAGGACGACCCGGACCGCTCCGCGGCGATCCTGGCGCGAATCCCGGCCGGTCGCTGGGGTCGGGCCGATGACCTCGCCGGCGCCACGGTCTTCCTCGCATCGCCCGCGTCGGACTACGTCTCGGGCATCGTCCTCCCGGTCGACGGGGGCTGGCTGGGGCGCTGAACGGACGGCGCTAGCCCGCCCAGTATGCGCCGTCGGGGAACCGGAACTCGGCGAGCGACGCCTCGTGCATCTCGGCACTGTAGCCGGGAGCGCCGGGCAGTCGGTAGGCGCCGCCGACGACGATGCACGGGTCGACGAAGTGCTCGTGCAGGTGGTCGACGTACTCGGTGACCCGGTTTTCGAGACTGCCCGACACGGCCACGTAGTCGAAGATCGAGAGGTGCTGCACGAGCTCGCACAGCCCGACACCCCCGGCGTGCGGACAGACCGGGACGCCGAACTTCTTGGCCATCAGATAGACCGAGAGGATCTCGTTCACGCTTCCCAGACGGGCCGAGTCGAGCTGACAGAAGTCGATCGCCTCGGCCTGGAACATCTGCTTGAACAGCACCCGGTTCATCCCGTGCTCGCCCGTTGCGACACCGATCGGCGCGACCGCTTTCCGGATCGCGGCGTGACCCAGGACGTCGTCGGGGCTGGTCGGCTCCTCGATCCACAGCGGCTTGAACTCGGCGAGGGCGCGCACCCAATCGATGGCCTGCGGGACATCCCACACCTGGTTGGCGTCGATCATCAGGTCGGCGTCCCAGCCGATCACCTCGCGCGCGATGCCGAGGCGGCGGATGTCGTCGTCGAGGTTCGCTCCGACCTTGAGCTTGATGTGGCGGTACCCCGAGTCGACGGCCTCCTGGCAGAGGCGCCGGAGCTTGTCGTCCGAGTAACCGAGCCAGCCCGCGCTCGTCGTATAGCAGGGGTAGCCGGTGGCCTCGAGCTCGGCGATCCGCTCACCGCGAGTGGCCGCGGCATCGCGCAGGATCGCCAGCGCCTCGTCGCGGGTCAGCGCATCCGACAGGTAACGGAGGTCGGCGGCCGCGACCAGCTCGTCCGGGGTCATGTCCACCAGGAGCCGCCACAGCGGCTTGCCCGCCCGGCGGGCGGCGAGGTCCCAGACCGCGTTCATCACGGCGGCGAGGGCGAGATGGATGACGCCCTTGTCCGGCCCGAGCCAGCGCAGTTGCGAGTCACTCTGGAGTTCGCGGTAGATGCCGCCGAGGTCGCCGACGATCTCATCCACGTCGCGGCCGAGCAACGGGAGCGCCCGCTGACGGGCCGCCTCGACGCAGAGGTCGTTGCCGCGGCCGATGGTGAAGGTGAATCCGAAGCCCGAGAGCGCGGGGTCGTCTGTGGACAGGTGCACGTAGGCGGCCGAGTAGTCGCCGTCCTTGTTCATGGCGTCCGAGCCGTCCATGCTCAGCGACGTCGGGAACCTGACGTCGGTCACGGTCACGCTCGTGATGGTCGTCATGTGACGTGGTCTCCTGTCTGGGATCGGGATGCGAACGGGCGCACGAAGCTACGTGCAACCGCCGCGCCAACAGCGTCGGCGCGGCGGTCGTCCACGTAACGTCGGTCGGCTAGCTCACTGGAACTGCGAGGCGTTGTCCTTCGTCACCAGCTCGGTGCCGGTGTCGACCTTGGCGCTGACGGTCTTGCCCGAGGCCGCGTCGAACGCCGCCTGAGCTCCGAGGCTGCCCATCTTCGAGGGGAACTGGGCGACCGAGGCCGTCTCGGTTCCTCCTGCGATGGCTTTGACCTCGTCGGGCGAGGCGTCGAAGCCGACGGTGACGAGCTTGCCTTCCTTGCCCGCCGCCTTGACCGCCTGCAGAGCGCCCGTCATGGGCGGGCCGCACGCCGAGTAGATCGCGTCGAGGTCGGGGTTGGCGGTCAGGGCATCCTGGCCGGCGTTCAGACCCTTGGTCTGGTCGCAATCGGTCGGCGTCTTCGACACGATGGTGAACCCGCTTCCCAGGCCGTCGAGCATGCCGGTCACGCGGTCGTCGAGCGACGGGTTGCCCAGCACGCCCTGCAGAATGGCGATCTTGGCTCCGGGCTTCAGCGCCTTGGCCAGGTACGCGCCGGCCAGCTTGCCGCCCGCGAGGTTGTCGGTGGCCACCACGGCCGTCTTGCCATCCCAGTCCGGGATGTCGTTGTCGATCAGGATGACCTTGATGCCCGCGTCGACGGCCTTCTGCAGCGCGCCCTTCACGTTCGGGCTGGTCGGGGTGATCGCGATCGCCTTCACGCCGAGCGTGATGTCGGCCTGGATCGCGTTGATCTCGCTCTCGTCATCCGTGCCGCTCTTGCCCTGCGAGAAGACGAGCTCGGCGCCGGGGGTCTTGGCGTCCCAGTCCTTCGCCGCGTTCACCATGGTGTCGTAGAAGTCCACCGGGAACTTGGTGATGAAGCCGATCTTGATGACCTTGGAGCTGGAGCCGCCGCCGGAGTTGCCGGCCGGCGAGCACGCTGTCAGCGACAGCGCGAGTACCGCTAATGCCGCGGCGAGAACATAACGCTTCTTCATTGAAATCCTCTGTTCTGTGTTGGTGGGTGGGGTGGGGATGGAGCTCTCGTGAAACGCATGCGATCAAGGTGGGGTCAGTCGTCACCTCCCACGATGAGAGACACGAGACGCGTCCGGTTCTCGGGGCGCGGAATCTCTTCTCCGACGACACGGCCGCGGCGCATGACCATGGCGCGGTCGGCGACCTCCATGACGTGGTCCATGGCGTGGGAGATGACGATGACCGCGCATCCCTCGTCGCGCATGCGCAGGATGAGATCGAGCACCTGGCGGGATTCGCGCAGCCCCAGGGCCGCGGTCGGTTCGTCGAGGATCACGACGCGCGACGCGAAGGCGGAGGCCCGGGCGACGGCGATGGCCTGCCGCTGGCCGCCCGACATCATTCCGACCGACGACGCCTTCTCGGGCAGGTTGATCTTGAGGCGGCCGACCAGCTCGCGCGAGCGATCGGTCATCGCCTTGCTGCGCATCCAACGCAGTCCGCGGGGCATCCACCGCGGCCCGGCTTCCTCCCGACCGGCGAAGAAGTTGGCGGTCGCGTCGAGGTTGTCGAAGAGCGCGAGATCCTGGTAGACGGTCTCGATCCCCGCAGCGCGCGCGACGGCAGGGCTGGACATGTGGACCACGCTGCCGTCCACCTCGATCACGCCGGCATCCAGACGGTACACGCCACTGATGCACTTGATCAGCGTCGACTTGCCCGCGCCGTTGTCGCCGAGCACGGCGAGCACCTCGCCCGACGACACCCGCAGGTCGACATCCTCCAAGGCGACCACCGCGCCGAAACGCTTCGTCGCACCGCGCACCACCAGAGCCGGAACCACGGGGGCCGGAACCGCGGGAGTCGCGTCCGCGGGGGTCGGAACCTCGCTCGCCGCGCTCATGCGGCCACCGCCTTCAGGACGCGGAAGCGACTCTCGAGCCGTCCGCGGATGACATCCGACTCGACCGCCAGCACGATCACGACACCGATCACGATGAGCTGGAGGAAGGCGTCGACGTTGAGCAGGTTCATCCCGTTGCGGATCACCCCGATCATCAGTGCACCGACCAGGGCGTTGCCGACATTTCCGCGACCTCCGAGGAAGCTGGCTCCGCCGATCACCACGGCGGCGATCGAGTCGAGTTCTGCCAGGTCACCGAAGGTGGGCGAGCCGGCGTTCAGTCGTCCGGCGGTGACGATCGCCGCGATCCCGGCCATGAGTCCGCTCAGGATGTAGACGGACACCAGCACCCAGTTGCGCGGGATGCCCAGGTTGCGAGCGCCCTCGGGGCTTCCCCCGACCGCGTAGATCCATCGGCCCCAGACGAGCTTGGTCAAGAAGATCGCGACCAGGACCGCGACCGCCGCGACGAGGAACGCCGACCAGGGCAACCACGGCGCGATCGCGCCCACGCTGCCGCCGCCGATCACCTGCACGATGTCGGGCATCCCCGAGATCGGCTGACCGCCCGAGAGCCCCAGCGCGAGACCACGGGCGATGCTCAGCGTCGCCAGGGTCACGATGAAGGGATGCGGCAGCTTGCCGAACACGTAGCCGAAGCCGTTGGCGGCGCCGATGACGGCGCCGCTGAGCAGCATCGCCAGCACCACCAGCAGGGCGTTCTTGGTGGACGCGAACACGAGGGCGCCGACCACCGCGGACAGCGCCAGGTTCGAGCCGACCGAGAGGTCGATACCGCGGGTCAGGATCACCAGCAGTTGCCCGATCGCGAGGATGGCGATCGCCGAGCTCTGCGCCAGCACGTTGCCGAGGTTGCCCGCCGTGAAGAAGACGGGCGACAGATTCGACAGCACCAGGATGATGAGCAGCAGGATCAGCAGCGGCCCCAGCCGGAGCAGCGCCAGCACGACCTGCACCACGCGGAGCCGCGAAGGGCTCGCCGGGGTAGATGGACTCGGGTCCTGCACGTCAGCCTCCTTGCTGAATGTTTGGACTCTAACGACCGAATCATCTGATGTCTAGAGCGGATTTCTGCGAGATTCACCGTTTGCCCCGAGATATGGGCCTGATAGATCGGATGAACCCGGGGAAAGGTCAGACAAATAGGCGATGACGCGCCCGCCGACGCCGTGAGATCGTTGGCTCACGGCCAGCGAAAGGCACCCCCATGACGACACCGACCGCCGCCGGAGAATCCGATCCGGCCCGCATCCTCGAGGCGGCGTTCCCGCTGGGGGACCTGCTGGACGATGACCAGCGCTCCTGGCAGGGCAGGGCCCGCGCGTTCGCAACCGACCGCATCCTGCCCGTCATCGACGACGACGCCGAGAAGCAGTTCTTCCGCCGGGAGCTGGTCGCCGAGTTGGGCCGGGCCGGCTTCTTGGGCATGCAACTCGAGGGATACGGGTGCGCGGGTGCCGGACCCGTCGCCTACGGCCTGGTGTGCCAGGAGCTCGAGGCCGCGGACAGCAGCTGGCGCACCTTTGTCTCGGTGCAAGGCTCGTTGGCGATGACGGCGATCCACGCGCACGGCTCGGAGGAGCAGAAGAACGAATGGCTGCCGCGGATGGCTCGCGGCGAGGTGATCGGATGCTTCTGCCTCACCGAACCGAGCGGCGGCAGCGATCCCGCCTCGATGCGCACGACCGCGCGCCGCGACGGCGACGACTGGGTCATCGACGGCGCGAAGCGCTGGATCGGGCTCGCCAGCGTGGCGGATCTCGCCGTCGTCTGGGCGAAGGACGCCGCAGACGGCACGGTGCGCGGCTTCCTGGTGCCCACCACGACGGCGGGCTTCGCGGCCACGCCGATCGCCGGCAAGCTCTCGATGCGTGCATCGATCCAATGCGACGTGGTGTTCGACGGCGTGCGGGTTCCCGGCTTGGCGATGCTGCCGGCGGCACGCGGGCTCTCGGGACCCTTCGCCTGCCTGAGCGAGGCGCGCTTCGGAATCGCCTGGGGCGTCATGGGCGCCGCGCGGAGCTGCCTCGAGGCGGCGATCGGCCGAGCTCGCAGTCGCGAGGTGTTCGGGCATCCGATCGGAAGCCGGCAGCTGATCCAGGCGCAGCTCGCCGACATGCTGGTCGAGTACGAGACCGGTGTCCTGCTCGCGCTGCACCTGGCCGGCCTGAAGGAGCGCGGCGCGCTGACTCCTGCACAGATCAGCGTCGGCAAGCTCAACAATGTGCGACAGGCCCTCCGGATCGCGCAGCAGGCCCGCGCGATCCTCGGGGGCGACGGGATCACGAGCGAGTTCCCGGTGATGCGCCACCTCGCCAACCTCGAGTCGGTGCGCACCTACGAGGGGACGGATGAGATCCATCAGCTCGTGCTCGGCCGCGAACTGACCGGGATCAGCGCGTTCTGACACCGCTCGGGCGCGTCATCATACGTCACATGATTTGCGCGAGAATGACACATCTGTCACCTACGGGGTAGAACATGTGATGTATGCTGTTTTCGCGCGGTTCCGCGCACGAACCGTCAAGGGCGATGATGAAGATCACGGGCTACCGCTTGCTGCGCAGCTATCACAATTGGGGTCGGCCCATCGGCGACGTCAATGGCTTCATCGACTCCGGCATCACCGAGGTCCCGATCGTGATCATCGAGACCGACGAGGGGATCACGGGCGTCGCCACCGGTTCGCACGAGGGGGTCGAGCGGGTCTTCCCCGCGATCGTCGGCCAAGACCCTCGGGCCGTGACCACCCTGTACGACCGGATGCTCGCACGGGTGTTCAAAGCCGGCCACGCCGGATCGACCTTCGGCGGCATCGGAACTCTGGACTCCGCCTTATGGGACCTGAAGGCGAAGATCGCCGGGGAGCCGCTGTGGAGGCTCCTCGGCGCGTCCGATCGGTTCGTGGCCGGCTACGCCTCCGGACTGGACATCGCGCTCAGCGACGAGAAGCTGGCCGCCTTCTACGCGACCATGGCCGACCGCGGCTTCAGCAGCGGCAAGCTCAAGGGCGGCCGTGACATCGCCACGGACATTCGGCGCCTGACCATCATCTCCGACGCCCTCTCGGTCAACGCCGCTCGGCCGGCGCTCATGCTCGACGCGAACGAGTCCTGGAATCTCAAGCAGGCGGTGCGATATGTGTCGTCGGTGGAAGAGGTGCACGATCTCACCTGGATCGAGGAGCCGCTGCGGCGGTGGGACGCGGTCGGACAGGCGCGCCTGTCGGCATCGGTGCGCGCCGGCGTCGCCACCGGCGAGAACCTGACGGGGCTCGAGCAGTACCGGCCGCTGTTCGATGCCGCCGCGATCGATGTCGTCCAAGCCGGCGCGGTATGGGGTGTCACGCACTTCTTGCGGGTCGCGATCGCGGCTCACGCGCGCGACCTTCCGATGAGCCCGGTCGGGCTCAGCGCCAACAGCGCCGTTGCCCACGCCGCGGCCGCGATCCCGAATCATCTGTCCGCCGAGGTCCAGGATCTCGGCACCCCGTTCGGCGTCACCCTCGACCAGGAGTACGCCGATGGCGGCGTCGTTCTCGGCGACCAACCAGGTGCCGGAATCACGGTGGATGAAGCCGCGATCGCGGGTGAGGACGAGAAAGAGGCGAGCTGGCCGATGCCGCAAGGACCGCATGTCCGTCCACGCCGCGCCGGGTTGCGACTCGTCACCGACGACGCGGCCGAATAAGCCGCACTGCGAGTCAAGCCAGCATGGAGTCCGGACCTAAACTGAGACCTATGACGGTCGAGGCGCAGGGCACGAACGCCCCTGCGCGGTCGGTTTTCGGCGACGGGGCCGCCCGGACGCCGGCGGCCCGCCTCGGCGTCGCGGTCGTCGTCGACCTGGTGTCGGCGATCGTCACGGGCGAACTGAAGCCCGGCGAGGTCCTGCCTCCCGAGGGCACCCTGAGCCAGCAGTTCGGCGTCAGCCGCACCGTGATCCGCGAATCGGTGAAGCGCGTCGAAGAGAAGGGGCTGCTCACGGTCGCACAGGGCCGCGGCACCTCGGTGAACCCGCCGAGCTCCTGGAACGTGCTCGACCCCGTGGTCCTGTCCGCCCTCGTCGACCACGACGATTCTCTGGGAGTGCTCGACGAGCTCTCGATCGTCCGAGCGAGCCTCGAAGGCTCCATGGCCGCGGCTGCAGCCGAGCGGCAGACTCCCGAGCGGGCGGCCGAGCTGAAAGCCGCCTATGCCGACACGGTGCGCAACGCCGACGACCTGGACGCGTACAACGAGGCGGATGCCGCCTTCCACTACACGATCATGGAGCAGTCCGGCAATCGGCTGGCTTCCAACATCACGCGGATCCTGTTCGCGCGCGCGCGCGAGAGCAACCGGTTCACCGGGATGCCCCAAGGCGTGATCCCGACCGAGACGCTCGAGGAGCACAAAGCGATCATGGAGGCCGTCATCAGCGGCGACCCGGTCGTCGCGTCGGCCGCCATGATGAACCACATCGCGCTCGCCTGGGCCCGGCGGCGTCCAGACGGACCCACCCCGGCATCCTGACCCAACGGGCCCGGCGCGGTCCGTCAGTCCAGGTGCCAGACCTCGGCGAGCTCCTGCCACTGCGTGTCCGCCGGGGCATCGTCATCGAATCCGTACTGGCAGGGATCGGTGAGCTGCCACCACCGCTGACTGATCGGATCGGCTTCCAGGCGCCGCTGGTCGGCTTCAAAGTCATCGCCCACGTACTCGTAGTAGCCGAAGAGCACGTCTCCGCGGATGAAGATCGTGAAGTTGCGGATGCCGCACTGCGTGCTCATCGCCTCGACCTCAGGCCACACGTTGGCGTGCAGTGCAAGGTATTCGGCGCGCTTCTCAGGATGCAGTCGGCACACTATGCCGAACCGACGCACGACGGTCACCCCTTGGTCGAGCCGGCCGTCAGCCCGCTCACCAGGAAACGCTGCGAGAACAGGAAGATGATCAGCACGGGCGCCACCGAGATCAGTGTGGCGAACGCCAACTCAGGAAGGGTGACCGCGGTGGCGGCGGACGCGACCGTAGTCGGGTTGAACTCGGGAACGCTCGAGATCAGCTGCGCGAGACCGACCTGGACGGGGATCTGCTGCGCTCCGGGCTCCAGGATGAACGGCAGGAAGTAGTTGTTCCAGTTGCCGACGAAGCTGAAGAAGCCGACGAGCGCGATCACCGGAGTCGCCAGGGGCATGGCGATTCTCGTGAAGACCTTGAACTCCCCCGCGCCGTCGATGCGCGCGGCGTCCAGCAGGTCGTGCGACATGGTCGTCGAGAAATAGATGTACGTCAGATATACGCCGAAGGGGAAGAACGAGAACGGCAGGATCACGGCGAGCGGAGATCCGAACACGTGAATCGCCGACAGCTCGAGGAAGATCGGCAGGGCGAGCGCCGTGTTCGGGATGAGCATGACCATCAGGGTCGTGATGAGCAGCGCACGCCGCAACCGGAATTTGGTCATCGCGAGCGCGTATCCCGCGGGAATCGTGATGAGGATCGTGATCACCAACGCGGCGAGCGAGTAGAACACCGAGTTGCCCAGCCACGTCCAGATGATGCCGTCCTCGAAGCCGATCAACTGATTCCAGTTCTGGGCCAGTTGGTCGAAGGATCCGAAGCTGAAGGGAGACTCCCCGTGGAGTTGGTTGAGTTGATTCGTGTCCTTCGTCGGGGCAAGCAGCAACCACCCCAAGGGGATGACGAAGAAGATGGCGAAGAACGCGAGAACGGCGATCGCCAGGACCCGGCCCAGCCAGCGGGCCGGAGCGGGCGCCGAGGGAACGACGCGCAGATTAGTCGCGGTCAAAGAGGCCTCCTCGGAAGACGAAGAACACGGCAAGGCCCATGGAGACGACGAGCAGCACGATCGAAATCGCCGCCGACCCGTTGAAGTCCGCTTGAGGGCCGAATGCGATCTGGTAGGCGAGCTGGTTGAGCGAATACTGCTCCGAGACCACACCGCGGCTCGCGAGGTTGAGGATCTTGGGTTCGACGAACAACTGAGTTCCGCCGGCGAGCGACACGACGGCCATGTAGGCGATCCACTTCCGCATCAGCGGGATCTGGATGTACCAGGCGGTCTTCAGCGGTCCCGCGCCGTCGATACGAGCGGCCTCCATGATGTCGGTCGAGATCGTGTTCAGCGCGCCGTACATGATGATGATCCATCCGCCGGCACCGGTCCAGAACGCGACCAGGGTGAAGACCACGGGGAGGTTCTCGACGGAGACGATCTGGGTGAAGCTCTTGAGTCCGAGGGCGTTCAGGAGCCAAGCCACAGGGCTGACGCTCGGCGTGAGCATGAAGAGCCAGAGCATGACGCTCGCCGAACCGGCGAGGGCTCCTGGGATGTAGAACAGGAAGCGCGACGTCGCAGACAGCCACCTCGTGCGGACCGCGTGAACGATGAGCGCCAGGATCGTGACCAGCACGATCAGGGTGACCAGCCAGATGACCACGAAGAAGGCCACGTGCTGCACGGCCGGAAGGAACCGGAAGTCGTTGAAGACCCGGACGAAGTTGTCGAGCCCGGCGAACGCCCCGTTGGCGGTGAACGAGAGGTACAACGCGTAGAGCATCGGCCCGATACCGAAGGCCAGAAGGAAGAGGAGATAGCCACTCGAGAACAGATAACCGATGACGGTCTGCGCGCCGAGTCGCCTCTGAGGGCGGCGAGTGATTGCCCCCCGCTGCCGCTCCTGTGAAGGAGCGGCAGCGAGGGACGTGAGATCAGTAGAGATGGGAGTTGTCCTCTACTTGCCGACCTGGTAGCCGTTGACTTGAGCCTGGTTCTCGTACTCCTTCTGCCAGGCGTCCGCGACCGATGCGATGGTCTGGCCCTTGGCCAGAGCCGGAGCGACGATCGTGTTCCAAGCAGGCTCAGAGCTGAACGAGAGCGTCGCTCCCCAGCCCGACCAGATGTGGGTGGCTGCGGTGTTGACGACGTCCTTGAACTTGTCCGAGTCGGCCCAGAAGCCGCCGCTGACCTGCGCGTCGAGCCAAGCGCTCGCGGTGGAGGCGTAGGCCGGCAGACCCGTGATCAGCTTGACCGACTGGGGTCCGGCGACCGCGTACTGCAGGAACGCAGCCTCGGCCTTGAGGTTGGCCGAGTGGCTCGAGCCGTACCAGAAGCCACCACCCACGTTGCCGGTGGCGATGGGCTCGCCGGCCCAGTGCAACGGCATTCCTGCTCCCCACTCGCCCGGCTGGCCGTCGAGGGCGGTCTTGTTGCTGAAGATCGCTCCCGTGAACCAGGTCGGACCGGGGATGCCGAGCAGCTTGCCCTTGTCGACCTTCGCGAAGTCAGGCGTGAACATGCCGACCGTGTTGATGCTCTTGTTGGCGAGCATGTGGTCGAGCAGGGCGATCATCTTCTGCGTGTGCGAGTCCTTGAAGTCGGCCGTGAAGGTCTTGCCCTTGAGCGTGTAGATCGGCGCCTGAGCGGCCCAGAAGTCAGTGAGCGTCGCGGTGAACGAGTCACCGATCGTGCCCAGCGTGTACCCGGGGTGCTCGGCCGCGAGCTTGTCGCCCAGGGCCTGGTAGTCCTCCCACGTCTCGGGGATCTTGTAGCCGAACTGGTCGAACAGGGTCTTGTTGTACCAGAACACGACGGGCGCCAGGTTGTCGCGGATGCCGTAGATGTGGCCGTTGACCGTCACCGGGTCTTCAGCGCCCTTCGTGTAGCCGTCGAGCCACTTCTTCGAGATGACGCCCTCGTCGAGCGGCGCGGCGAAGGCCTGTGCACCGTTCTTGCCCACGGCGGCCCAGCTCGCGTCGTTCACCTGGCCCGACCACACGACGTCGGGCCAGCCGGAGCCGGCCTTGTCGGCGAGCGAGATCTTGGTCTGGAACGAGTTGGTTCCACCGGCGTTTCCGTCGTAGGTCTGGATGTTCACCTTGTACTCGGGGTGATCCGCCTGGAATGCCTTGGCGATGGGGGTGCGGTCGGCGTCCACCAGGATGGTGATGGGAGCGCCCTTGACCTGCTTGACCGTCTTGAATCCGTACGGCGAGTTGGCGTTGCCGCCACCGCCGGTGGAGCAACCAGCTGCGAGGAGCGCAACTGCCGCTGCGGCTGCGAGCAGTCCCAGCGCACGGGGGGATCGGGTGAAGCGGCGTTGCTGTGATGACATTGTCGCGTCCTTTTCTTGTCGACTTCCTTGACGACTGAGGCCACCTACTCTGGCGGCTTTCATATTAGATCATACATGTGATGAATGATGCAATGGCGTCGAAGGGCCCTCGCGGAAGCAGACGCGAGCAGGGGCGCATCATCAGTCGCCTGCGGTGATCCGCAAGAACGCCGCCTCGCGCGGAGCGAGCGAAGCGCTGATCGCGCCGGTGCTGGTCGAATCCGTCCCCGCCCACACGTCCCGGATGTCGAAGCTCGCCCCGGGAAGGCCGACCTCTGACGCGGTGGTCGACATGGTCTGGGGCGAATCCGTCGAGTTGAACAGGACGACCGCGCGTCCGCCGTCGGCGAGAGGCTTGCTCAGCACCCAGAGTCCCCCGCTGCCCGCCCGCTTACCGTTCACCGGGACCGGAGCCGCCTGCGCCCCAAGCGCATCCTGGTCGATCGCGATCGCCTCGGCGTTCGAGTAGGTCACCAGATCGTCGGGACGGAGGGCACGGATGTCGGCTCCCGCGATGAGCGGCGCGGCCATCGCGGCCCACAGGGTGAACTCGGTGCGCTGCTCGGTCGGCGTCATCCCGCCATTGCCGATCTCGAGCATGTCGGGATCGTTCCAGCCGCCCGGCCCCGCGTAGGCCGACAGCTGCACGTTCTGCTCGAAGATCGCGAGCATCGAGGCGTAGCTGTCCTTGATGTCGTGGGTGGTGCGCCAGGACTGGCCGATGCCGCGTGCCCAGGTCCACGGGTGGTTGACGCCCCACTCGCAGATCGCGAGGAAGATCGGCCGCCCGGTCGCGCGCAGTGCGTCGCTCATCGCCCGGTAGCGCGCGATGTACTGGGCGGTCGTGGTCAGCGTGCCGTGGTTGCAGTTGTCGTACTTCAGGGTGTCGACGCCCCAGCGGGCGAAGGTGCGCGCGTCGAGCCGCTCGTGCCCGAGGCTGCCGGGGAATCCCGCGCAGGTCTTCGTGCCCGCGTCCTCGTAGATGCCCAGGGTGAAACCGCGGGCATGCAGGTAGTCGGCGACCGCCGCCATGCCCTGCGGGAACTTCGTCGGATCCGGCACGAGCTCGCCGGTGCCTGGATCGCGCTGCCGCGCCATCCAGCAGTCGTCGATGTTGACCGCGGTGTAGCCGAGCTTCTGCATCCCGTTCGCCGCCATCGCGTCGGCCGTGCTCTCCACGAGGTCGGCGTCGACGTCGCAGCCGAAGTGGTTCCAGCTGTTCCATCCCATCGGCGGCGTCGCGCCGAGGCCGGCAGGTGCCGGGGTGCGATGCGGAGATTGTGGCCGCGAGACGACGAGCCCGACGATGACCAGGAGCGCGACGACGACCGCGCCCATCGCGGCCCAGAGGATCGCCTGACGACGGGAGACGACTCGAAGCGACACGGTGGCGACCCTAGTCGCCCGCGCCGTCCGCCCCCGTGACGTGCAGCAGGATCGCGTGCTCGGGCAGCAGGATCGGCATCGGGATCCCGACCTCGCTCAGGTACACCCCCGAGGCGACCACGGCATCCGTCGTCCAGGGGAGCACGCCGTGCTGCTCCACCGGCAGCTTGTCGGTCGGGAAGACGATGCTGACGCGGTAGACGCGATCGGGGTCGAGGCCGGGCAGCACGATGTTGCCGGGGATCTCGTCATCGGGCGTGCGCAGGCAGGCGAACGAGTACAGGGCTTCGGCGCCGCCCGGTGCGACGACGCCCTGCAGGCGGAACGCCTCCTCCCGCAGATCGGCGTGCACCGCGACCCCCGAGTGCAGTAGGGGACGGTGCTGCTTGTAGAGCGCGACTGCCTGCTGCAGCTGGGCGGATTCGGCGTCGGTGAGGGTGCGGACGTCCCACTCGATGCCGAAGTGGCCGAACATCGCCGTGATCGCGCGGAACGACAGGGAGTGGGTGCGCCCGGTCGTGTGCGAGTGCGTCGGCCCGACGTGGGCGCCGATGAGTTCGAGGGGCAGGAGCGCGTGCGTCCAGCGCTGGATGGTCTGGCGCTCGAGCGCGTCATTGCTGTCGGAGGCCCACACGCGGTCAGTCCGCTCAAGGATGCCGAGATCCACCCGGGCGCCGCCCGAGGAGCAGCTCTCGATCTCGACGTCGGGATGCGCGCGCTTCAACTCGTCGAAGAGCCGGTAGGCCGCCTCGGTCTGCCGGTGCGTCGAGGGACGGCCGTCGTGGCCCATCTCGACCAGGTCGCGGTTCTGATCCCATTTGAGGTACGAGATGCGGTTCTCGGTGAGCAGGGCGTCGAGCTGGTCGAAGACGTACTGCCAGGCATCCGGGTTGGCCAGGTCGATGACCTGCTGGTGCCGCCACTCGACCGGGACACGGGTGCCGGGCCCGCTGATCCAGTCCGGATGGGCGCGGATGACATCCGAGTCCTCGTTGACCATCTCGGGTTCGACCCACAGCCCGAACTGCATGCCCTGCTCGATCACGCCGTCGATCAGCGGGGTCAGGCCCGACGGCCAGACATTCGGGTCGACCGTCCAGTCGCCGAGGCCGGCGTGATCGTTCCGGCGTCCGCGGAACCAGCCGTCGTCGAGCACGAACCGCTCGACGCCCAGGCGGGCGGCGGCACGGGCCAGGTCGAGCAGGGTGTCCAGGTCGTGGCGGAAGTACACCGCCTCCCAGGTGTTGAGCACCACCGGGCGCGGCGACCGCGGATGCGTAGCGCGAGCACGGATCCACTCGTGGAAGACGCTCGAGACGCCGTCGATGCCGGCGGTGGAGTGCGCGGCGTACAACCACGGAGTCTGATAGCTCTCCCCGGGGCCCAGTTGCAGCTCGCCCGGCTGGAACAGCTCACCCGAGCCGATCATCGCGGTCGCCGCCTGGGTGCGCTCGACGAAGGTCACGCGGTTGCCGCTGTAGCCGAAGTGGGTGGCCCAGACCTCGCCGCTCCGGTTCGAGAATCCGGCGGAGCCGACCATGGTGAGGGCCGAGCTGTCGTGCCCGGTGCGACCGTGCCGGTACTCGCGCAGCCAGGTGCCGAACCGCAGCGACTGGCGTTGGGGATGCTGCTCCCGGTTCCAGCGCCCGGTCAGGTCGAGCACCTCCTCGGCTGCCTGGCCGGCGGGCAGTGCGACGTTGAGCGCATCGAGCTCGTACGGTTCGTCGGCGTCGTTGGTGAGCTCGTGGCGGATCCGGAGCATGCCCTCCTGGCTCATCGACAGCCGGATGGTGAGCGAAAGCTGCTCGGCCGCGGCGACCATCACGATGGCCGCGTCTGCGCCGTCCTGGGTGTGACCGGTCGTGACGAACGCCGGTGAGAAGCCGCGCCCGTCGCGGCGGTGACCCGAGATCGCCGGCCGGCCCCGCCATCCACCGGATGCCTGCGGGAACAGCTCAAGGGTGAAGGGTGCGTCGTAATTCGAGTGCGGGATCGGGTTGCCGAGTCCGAGCGGGATCGTCGGGTCGGTCCCGAGATCGCGCCCCCAGTGGACGACGGCAGGGACGGGCGCCGAGAGGTCGACGATGAGCGCGGACGATCCGCCCCGGAGGGTGAGCAACGTCACGAGGCGGAGACCCGCACGACGGCGACGCGTCCGGCTTCGACGCGCAGCGAGCCCTCGGCCGAGGTGCCCGAGAGCAGCTCGTGCCCCGAGATCTCGACCTCGGTCGGCTCGGCGCCGTGGTTGATCACGAAGACCCAGCTCTGGTCGCCCGAGCTGCGCTCCACGATCTCGACGTCGTCGGACGCGCCACGCGCGAAGGCCGGCGGCTGCGCCATGTCGATGAGGTCGAGGAGCTCGCGCATGCCGGCACGCTCGAGCGCGGTTCCCACGTAGTACGCCGCACCCTTGCCGACCTGGCGCCGCGTCACCGCGGGCGACCCGGCCGTGGGTCCGCTCGCGTACGACGCGAGCACCTCTGCCGACGTGACGGTGCCGAACTCGCTGAACACGCGCCCCGGCCCGAACCGGGTCAGCTCGACCTGCTCGCCGGCCATCAGCGGGAAGAACTCCTCGATCGCGACGCCGAGCAGGCTCGCGAAGGCACCGGGGTACTTTCCCGGATGCAGGTGGTCGTCTTCATCCACGATCCCCGAGAAGTAGGTGACGACGAGCGAGCCGCCCCCCTCGGCGAAACGGGTGAGGTTGTCGATGCCCGCCTGGGTGATCAGGTATTGAGACGGGACGATGACGGCGTCGTATGCACTCACATCGTCGGTCGAGCGACGGATGTCGCTGGTCACCCCCGCCGACAGCAGCGCCGAGTGCCAGCGGCGCGTCTCGGCGATGACGTCGACATCCACGCTGGGGTGATCGCTGAGTTCGTTGCCCCAGCGGGCGTCGGTGTCGTGGATGATCGCGACCGACGGCTGCGCGACGCGCGATCCGACGATCTCGGAGATGGCCTGGAGCGAGCGGCCGAGTTCCACGACCTCGCGCCACTTGGCGGTCGACGATCCGCCGTGCGGCACCATCGCCGAGTGGAACTTCTCGGTGCCCGCCACCGAGGCGCGCCACTGGAAGAACAGGCAGGCATCCGCTCCGCGCGCGACGTGCTGCATGCTGTTGCGCAGCATCTCGCCGGGCGCCTTGGCGCGGTTGCGCGGCTGCCAGTTGACGGCGGATGTCGAGTGCTCCATGAGCATCCACGGAGCGCCGGCGGTGAGGCCGCGCATGAAGTCGGCAGTCATCGCGAGCTCCTGGTAACCGCGCGGGTCGTCGGCGATCAGGTAATGGTCGTTCGAGACGATGTCCATCTCGGCCGACCACTTCCAGTAGTCGACCGGCTTGTGGAGGCCCATCGAGAAGCCCATGAAGTTGGTCGTGACCGGATGCGGCGAGTGCGCCCGCAGGATCGCCGCCTCGGCCATGAAGCAGTCGAGCAGTTCGTCGCTCGAGAAGCGCGAGAAGTCGAGCACCTGGCAGGTGTTGACGCTGGCCCCGGACTGCCGTGGCGGGGTGATCTCGTCGAACGAGTAGTAGTGCTGCGACCAGAAGGCGGTGCCCCAGGCCTCGTTCAGCGTGTCGATCGTGACGTACTTCTTCTCGAGCCAGACCTGGAAGGCCTTGCCCGAGATGTCGCAGTAGCACGGCTGGTTGTGGCAGCCGTATTCGTTGTGCACGTGCCACATGACGACGGCCGGGTGCGAGGAGTAGCGCTCGGCGATCTTCGTCGTGAGTGCGGCGGCCGCGCGGCGGTAGTCGGGATTCGACCCGCAGAACGCCTGCCGCGATCCGTACCCAAGACGCACGCCCGACACCGTGACCGGCAGCGACTCCGGGTAATTGTGCGAGAACCACGGCGGAGGCGAGGCGCTGGCGTTGGCCAGGTCGACGCGGATGCCCGACTCGTGCAGCAGATCGAGCACCCGATCCAGCCACCCGAACTCGTACACGCCCTCCGCGGGTTCGAGGAGCGCCCACGAGAAGATGCCGACGCTCACGAGATTGACGCCGGCCTCCTTCATCAGCGCGACGTCCTCCGCCCAGACGGACGGGTCCCACTGCTCCGGGTTGTAGTCGCCGCCGAACCCGATGCGAGGTGTTCCGTCGTCGGACAGGAGCTTGGTCAACCGCTCCAGACTCATCCCTTGCTGGCCCCGAGGGTGAGGCCGGCGACGAACTGCTTCTGCAGCACGATGTAGATGATGAGGGTCGGGATGATCGTGATGATCGCCCCCGCCGCCAAGAGGTTGTAATTCGACAAGAACTGCCCTTGCAGGTTGTGGATGGCGGTGGTGATGGGAAGCCGGTTCCCGCTCTGGATCAGCAGCAACGGCCAGAAGAAGTCGTTGTAGATCCAGATCACCTCGAGCGTACCGAGCGCGGCGAAAGCCGGACGCGTCAGGGGCATGATGATCGACCAGTACTGGCGCCACACCCCCGCCCCGTCGACGAACGCTGCTTCGGTCAGATCCTGCGGAAGCGCCTTCATGTAGTTCGACAGCACGAAGGTGCAGAACCCGATCTGGAACGCGGTGTCGACGGCGATGACCGCGGTGTAGGTGTTCAGCAGGTTGCCGGAGTCGCTGACGGTGTATGGCAGGTTGAAGTGCTTGAACATCTCGAACAGCGGCGCGGCGAGCACCTGCGGGGGCAGCAGATTGCCCGCCGTGAACATGATCAGCAGCGTGATGTTGAACTTCCACGTGAAGCGCGACACCGCGAACGCCATCATCGACGCGAACAGCAGGGTGAGGATCACGGTGGGTACCGTGATGATCACCGAGTTGCCGAAGTAGGTCGCGAACCCGCCCTGGTTCCACGCCTGCACGAAGTTGTCGAAGTTGAACGCTCCCGCGATGCTGAAGTAGCCGTACTTCTCGGTGTCGGCACGCGGTCGCAACGAGGTGTACACCGCCCAGACCAGCGGGATCAGCCACAGCACCGACATGATCAGCAGGAACAGGTGGGTCCCGTACTTCGGGCGCTGCTTCTTCCCCACTCGAGCAAGGGGCCGGTCAGCGGGCGCGATCGTCGCCAGTGATGCTGTCATGACTGATTCCTCGTGAACGTGCGGCTCAGGTAGATGATGATCGGCACCAGCGAGATCACGAGCAGCACCACCGCGAGTGCCGAACCGATCCCGATCACCTGCGCCTCACCGACGAGGAACTGGATGACGAGAGCACTGATCAGCTCGAGCCCGTTCTTACCGCCGTTGATGATGTAGACGATGTCGAAGGCGCGGAGCGACTCGATGATCGTGATCACCACGATGACGATGTTGATCGGGCGCATGACCGGAAGGATCACGCGGAAGAAGGTCTGGAACGCATTGGCGCCATCGAGCGACGCGGCTTCGCGCAACGAGGGATCGACGCCCTTCAGGCCGGCCAGGTACAGGATCATGACGTAGCCGGCGTGCCGCCAGGTCGCGGCGATCAGCGCCGCCCAGAGGTTGAGGTGCGGGTCGCCGAACCAGTCGGCGGCTCGCGGAGTGCCCGAGGTGCCGAGCAAGAAGTTCAGCAGACCGTTGTTCTGCGAGTAGAACAGCTGCCAGATCACGCCGATGAGCACCAACGAGAGCATCACCGGGGTGAAGAAGATGCTCTGGTAGATCCGCGATCCACGGATGTTCTGGTCGAGCACCACAGCCAGGAGCAACCCCAGCGGGGTCGCGATCACCGCGAGGAACGCCAACCAGATGACGTTGTGCTGCAGGGCGGGCCAGAACTGCGGGTACGTCGTGAAGATGTACTGGTAGTTCGAGACGCCGGCCGGGCGGATGTCCGAGAACGCGAGTCCGTTCCAGCGCACGAACGACAGCAGGATCGAGAGCACCGTCGGGATCCAGACCAGGACGAGCTGGATCAAGGTGGGCACCGCGACCATCACGGTGAGGACGAGCTTGTCGCGGCGACTGAGCAGGCTGTAACGCCGCCGAAGGCGACGGAGCCCCCGCTCCGTCGCCTCCGGTGCCCGTTCGCCCATGCGAACTGCAGCGGTCATGAAATAAGTGTCTTCTACTGGGCCGCGTACAGGGCTTTAGCCTGAGCCTCGAGGTTGGCCGTGTCGATAGTGCCGTCCTTCAGGAAGCCCTGAAGCGCCGGGATCATCACGTTGTTGGCCATCGCGGGCAGCGCGTCACGGTCGAAGAACTGGCTGATGTGCTTCGCGTCGGAGATCACACCGGCCAGCTTCTTATTGAAGTCCGAGTACTTCGACGTGTCAGCACCCTTGACGGTCATCAGGTTCGACGTGTCGACCGAGAAGTAGGCCTCCTGGCCCGCCGGGGAGCCCATGAACGCCAGGAAGTCGCGCGCGGCCTGGTTGTCGCCGCCCTTCTTGGTGAGCATGAGTCCGTCGATCGGGGCCTCCACCGAATCCGTGCCCTCGACCGCGATCTCCGGGAAGGGGAAGAAGTCGATGTCGGCCAGAACGGCGGGGTCGGTGAACTGCTGGGTCACGAACGAGCCGAGCAGGTACATGCCGGCCTTGCCGGCGCCGAGCGCCTGGGCGCCCTCCTGCCAGGTGAGTCCGAGGGCGTCGGGCGACTGGTAGGGCAGCAGCTGCTTCCAGTTGTCGAAGACGTCCTTGACCTTCTTCTGGTCCCACGACTCTTTGTGCGCCGTCAGGTCCATGTGGAACTTGTAGCCGTTGGTGCGCATGTTGATGTAGTCGAAGGTGCCCATCGCCGGCCAGCCGTCCTTGTCGGCGAACGCGATCGGGGTCAGACCGTCGGCCTGCATCTTCTTCGCGAGGGCGACCAGGTCGTCGAACTTGGCTGGGATCTCGTAGCCCTTCGCCTGCCAGACGCTCTTGCGATAGAAGAAGCCCCACGGGTAGTTGTAGTTCGGCACGAAGTACTTCTTGCCGTCGTCGCCCGTCGAAGCCTGGGCGAGACCCGCGCTGAAGCCGCTGCCGATCTTCTTCCACACGTCATCGATGGGCGCGACGAGGTCCTTGTTGGCGTAGAAGCGCATCCGGTAGCCGGCGAACCAGGTGAACACGTCATCCGGGCTGCCCTGCAGGTAGGTGTTGATGTTGTTCTGGAAGTCGTTGTGGGCGACCGTGTTGGTCGTGACCTTGTCGCCGCTCTTCTTCTGGAACGCCGAGACGACCGCCGCGTATGCGCGCTTGGGCACATCGTCGGAGGAGCCCGACCCGAAGGTCAGCGTCTTCGAGGCGGTCGAGCCGCCCCCGCCGCCGGTGGTTCCCGTGCACGCGGCCAGGAGTGCGAGCGTTCCCATACCCACCGCACCCGAGACGAGAGCGCGGCGGCTCATGGTCGTCCCGGTCGCCCGGCTGAACGCCGTCATGTTCTCATTGCCCATTCGGATTTACTCCCTTGTAATCAGAAATGCTGTGAACGTCGATCGAGCCGAGGCTCACGCAACATCGCCCGGCGCGGCCAAATATACACGTGTAGATGCTGGATGCGTCAAGCCGCGAAAGAGTCGGTGGCCGAACCGTTATCGACGCTAGATGTGCTCGAGGGTGAGCGGGCATCCGCAGGACTGCCGCACGATCAGCTGCGCGTCGAAGGTGTAGTGCTGGTGGCTCGCTGCGTCGCGCCTGTCCAACAGCTCCACGGCGGCGTGAGCCATCTCACGCACGGGCTGCCGCATCGTCGTCAGCGGCGGCCAACTGAAGGTGGACTCGCTCGAGCCGTCGAACGAGACGACGGCCATGTCTTCAGGGATGCGCAATCCGGCCCGATGCACGGCGTTCATGAAGCCGATCGACATCTCGTCGGACAGCGCGAAGATGGCCGTGGGACGGTCCGCGGGATCCAGCTCCAGCATTCGCACACCCGCCTCGAACCCGCCGCCTCGCGAGAACGGCGCCCGGACCATCGGGCCCAGGGGCAGGCCTGCGCCGGTGAGGGCATCCCTCCAGCCGCGTTCGCGGTCGGCCGTCGTCGAGCCGCCGGTGAACCCCGTGACGACGCCGATGCGCTTGTGGCCGTGCCAGATCAGGTGCTCGACCGCGGTGCGCGAGGCCGGCAGGAAGTTCGTCCCGACGCTGCCGTGCCCCGGTACCGGGATCGACCGGTCGAGCAGGACGACCGGGACGCCCGCCGCGCGCGCGACATCCAGATCGGGGTCATCGAAGTTGCTCGCGAGCAGCAGGCCGTCCACCCCGCGGAGCGCCATCTTCGAGATGACCTCGCTCTCGGTGGCGACCGCGAGCGCCGAGTTGGTGAAGATCACCGAGAGCCCGCGCTCGGCGGCCGCCTGCTCGATGGCGTGCGAATACTCCGAGAAGAACTGGTTCGTGATGTCGGCGATGATCAGCCCGATGGTCTCGCTGACGCCGCGCTTCAGCGCGCGGGCGGTGGCGTTGGGGCGGTATCCGAGTTCCTCGATCGCACTCAGCACGCGCTCGCGGGTCTCGGGCGCGACGTTCTTCGGCCCCGAATTGACGACATAGCTCACCACCGCAGAGCTCACGCCTGCGAGCTTGGCGACATCGGTCCGTGTCACGGGCCGATCTCGAGGTGATGCCGTCACGGGTGTCCTCTTGTTCGAGTCTTCGACACTTCAGGCGGCAGTTTACGGATGCGGGCAGGTCGGACGCTCGTCCGGAGACCCTGGATGGCCCCTCTGCCCCTAGACTCGGGCCACCATTCACCCTCAAGGAGAAACCAATGGCTGCTGTCTCCATGTCCCGGCGCTCGACCGCGGGAATCATTTTCATCGTGGCGGGCGTGCTTCTCGCGCTCGCCATCCTCCTGCCCCTGATCGGCGTCGCCGTCGGCGGGTGGTTGGCCGCGATCGCCTACCTTGCCATCGCGGCGGCGTTCGCTGTTCTCGGCATCGGCGCCGTCAACAGCACGCTCTGCAAGGTGCTGCTGATCGCTGCGGCCGTCGGCTGGCTGCTGCTCGCGCTCGCCGGCTTCGGGCTGGCGCTGCCCGCCGTGCTGATCACGATCGCGGCACTCGTCGCCGGGGTCGCCGGCCTGATCGCCGCGATCGTGCTGTACGTCGGCAAGGAGGTGCGCAACCTTCCCGCGGTCATCTTCATCATCACGACCGCCCTCGGCCTGCTGTACCTGCTGCCGCGCATCGGGGTCTCGATCGCCAGCCTGGCGACCATCATCGCGGTGCTGTTCGCCGCCGGCCTCATCGTCACCGGCGTGCTCTTCGCCCAGAAGGAGCGCGGACGCCGCTGAGGCGCCGTGCATCGCTGACACACGGCGGGCCGTTCACCTTCGGGTGAGCGGCCCGTTGTCATCCTTCGGCGGAAGGAGCCGGGCGTAGTCTCATCCTCATGACGGCCGCGCTCGATCCTGACCACGGATGACCGCGACCCCCACGAGTGCGACACCGCCGAGCGCGATACCGCCCGGCGCGACCCCGACGAGCGACACCCCTCGAGTCCAACGCCGGACGCTCGCCGTTCTCGTCATCTCGCAGATCGTCGGTATGGTCGGGATCGGCGTCGCCCCGACGATCGGCGTGCTGCTCGCCGAACAGGTCACCGCGAATCCCTCGTGGGCGGGGCTCGCCCGCGTCGCCAGTACCCTCGGTGCCGCCGCGCTCGGACTGCCGCTCGGAGCGCTCGCCGCACGATGGGGACGCCGCCGCGCCCTGACCCTGGGATGGCTGATCGCCTCGATCGGGGCATTCATCGTCGTCTACGCGGCGCAGACGCTCTCGGCTTTCGCGCTCTTCCCGGGCCTGCTGCTGGTCGGAGCCGGCTCGGCCGTCAGCCTTCAAGCCCGGTTCGCCGCGACCGACCTCGCGGCCCCGAACCACCGTGCACGGGCGCTCGCTCTGGTGGTCTGGGTCGGAACCCTCGGCTCGGTGCTCGGGCCCAACCTCGGGGTCCCCGGGATCTGGATCAGTAAAGCCACCGGGCTGACCGTGTTCGCCAGCGGGTTCCTGATCGCGGGAACGTTCCTGTTCCTCGGCGGGGTCGTCGTCTTCATCGCGCTGCGACCCGACCCCCTGCTGTTCGCGCGCGCCCAGGGATCGACGCAACTAGTCGGCCGCCGTCGCGGCGGCATCCGGGTGCTCGCTCTCGAACTGCGCACCAACCCCCGCGTGCGGCTCGCCGTACTCGCGATCGTGACGGCCCAGATCGTGATGGTCTCGGTGATGACGATGTCGCCCGTCCACATGGCCGACGAGGGCGACACGATCACGATCATCGGCATCACGATCAGCCTGCACGTGGCCGGCATGTACGCCCTGGCTCCCGTGGTCGGCATCCTGGTGGATCGCGCCGGTCACCGCATCGCGATGGTCGTCGGCATCTGCGTCCTGGTCGCCTCGCTCGTCACCTCCGCGATCGGCTCGGGCACCATGGGAGGGATGATCGCCGCGCTCCTCCTGCTCGGCATCGGCTGGTCGTTCATCAACGTCGCCGGCTCGGCCCTCTTCGCCAGCACGGTCGCCGACGAGACGCGCGCCTCAGCCCAGGGCGCCGTGGATGCCCTGGCCAACCTCCTCGGAGCGACCGCCGCCTTCGTGGCCGGCCCGCTGCTCGCGGCGACGAGCTTTCCGCTGCTGTCGGAGCTGGCGCTGCTGGTGCTCGTGCCGCTTGCGGTCGTGGTGGTGCGGAACCGGGCTTGGGTGGATCATCCGATCGCGTGAGCAGTTTCTCGAAGAAGCCAGATTGCAAGCGCAGGACGATTTAGCTGGGGTTGGCCGTCTGGAACGTACATTCGCGAACAGTAGCGCGCCGATCGGCTCTCGAACTCCCCCTTGGCGATTAGACCTCCCGCTTCGGCACGAAACGAAAATGGCCCGTCCCATGGGGGGCGAGCCATTTCTCGCAAACGCGGTACCGGTGCGATTTGAAATCGCTCACGTCACCAGGAGCAACGGTGTTGCCGCAGAATCACGGCGATCTTGGGACCAGCAGGCTCCTGCTCGATCAGTGCGACCAACCTCGATTGTTGCCAGATTCTTGCCAGGCGATCTGCGATGACGCGCTAGTTCGGGATCCCGTTCAGACTCTGTTCTTGCGCCTTCACGGCCGACTCCGCCCCTTGAATGTCCGCCCGCCAAGTCACCTGCTTGGTCGCGACCGTCTTCGCCTTCGGGGTGACCGTCCACGCAATACACAGATAGGCAGGTGAAGCGGCAGCACGAGACGAGGCAAACACCAAGGTCTGGATCTGGACAGCGTCCCCGCTCACCTTCGACCCGTAGCGACCCACGAAATCCGACTCCTTCGGGAGATAAGACTTGTCGATCGTTGTCGGCATCGCCGTCGCGAACACCAGATCACCACGATGGATTCGCGCGGCCAGCTCCTGCGTCGTTGCCGTCTCTCCCGCCAACGAGAGCAACGACGTTCGAAAGGAACCGATCTGCTGACTCAACGCACGATCGACCGGCGGAGCAGGTGCCGACTCGGCAGCACAACTTGACAGGGCAAGCAAAGAAAATACGACCGTGGCCGAGGCCATGAGGACAGCCCGTGACCGACGCTCGGAGGGCCTGGTTTGGTATCGCCCGCTCGCGTTACGCATCATTTCGCGAAGTCCACGCTTCGTACGTGGCCAGACTCGGAATCGAGGTGCGCGCAATCCCAGTTCAGATCAGGACTGCGTTCGAGATCAGCTGCGGGTCCTATCACCGGCTCCAAAGCACTGTCGACAACCCTGTAGAGGGGTTGGTCATAATGCGTGAATCTCACTTTGCGAAGTGCACGCCTCGTATCCGGCCAGACTCCGGGTCAAGACGCACTCTTTTTCCACTCGAGGTTGACGCGCTCAGATCTTTGGCCACGCGGGGATCCAAGTCCACAAAGGAATCTGTCGGGTCCCCCGGGGGCAACTCGGCGTGCCACAGGGTGGCACCGCCGTTGGATACCTTGATGAGATTCTGGATCCGCCCGGTACCCAGCGGGGCTTCAAGAAGGACGAAGGCGGACACGCCGTCCTTGGCTGGTACGACAGCCGCGACCTCAAGGCCATCTGGTTGGACAAGTCGCGTCTCCGAGCCCGGCATCGAAATGCGAAGCGAGCCGTTCTCGACGGCGAACGCCGCCCGTGCCCTCACGGTAGGACCTCCCCGGGCCCAAACGAGGAAAGCGGCAGATCGGTGATGGTCTTTTCCGCATCCTTAGTCAACAGGTATATGACACGTGGCGAGCCCGGCATTGCTGCGAAACCAAACCTTCGATAGAAGGCGACCGCTCCATCATTGAGAGCGTGAACCAGGAGGGCGCGAGATCCAACGATCCTCGATGCTTCGACTCCCTTGAGAACGGCATCTTGCAGGAGTGACGCTCCCACACCCTGTCTCTTGAATCGCTCGTCGACAGCCAGACGTCCGATCAAGATCACTGGAACCGGGTTTGGCACTCCGTGTCCGCCCAAAATGCGCCCGGCATCTTCACGAGCGACCGACGATGAACTGAGGCAAAAATACCCGGCCACGACGTCCATGTTGCGTTCGATCGTGACAAAGGTGCGCGAAGTATTAGCGAGCTCGTTCTTGATGGCGCGCAGGTTGAGCCAGTTGTCTAGTGACTCCTCACCACACCGGAATCCGGTTACGTCGTCATGCGGCGTGATGGCCCGCGGCCGGCTGAAAGATGTCAATCAGTGAAGACCGAAGGTCGACGGAGCAAGTCAGCAAGACCCGACACAGACCTGGCCGGCCGGTCCAAGACCTCATTGAAGGCTTCCCAAGCTTCCGCTGACATATGGAGCTCGCGATCCTGGCGGATAACCTCGGTCGCTTCATCAACAAGCAGCGGAACTGAGAAGTCCGTTACAGAGCGCCCAGAAATCGTTGCGGCCTGCTCGATGGTGCGCTTCTGCTCTTCCGTGAGTCGGAGTTCGAGGCGTTCCTTCTTGAGCGTGGCGGACATAGAGTGATTGTACGGCGATTTTCCGTACATCGCTAGATCCTATTTGTTGACCTCTCCTGCGCCAGAGCGGAGTCTGGCAACAATCGACCTGAGCCTTATCTGACTCAAGAAGCGCCCACATGATGCTGATTGGTTGCCAGAAAAGACTGGACCGCGCCGGGTTAAAGAAAAACCCCTGATCAACAGGGGTTTTTCCGTGGCGGTACCGGTGGGATTTGAACCCACGGACGGCTTGCACCGTCACATGTTTTCGAGACATGCTCCTTCGGCCGCTCGGACACGGTACCGGGAGCGAGTTTAGCCCAGGCGCAGGCCGCCGTTCACCCGGCAGGGGTGGCGAGCGCCAGCACCCCGACGTAGGGTCGAAAGCACGCCCCCTGTTCGGGGGTAGAACGTCTCCTCAGCAGAACGGTTCTTCATGTCTCTCACTCTCAGCTCTCGCAGACGACTCGGCGCAGCAGCAACGGCGCTCGCGCTGGCCGTCGGCTCCGTGCTCATCGGCTCGGCATCCGCTCAGGCCTGGGCGCCCGATCCGCATCACGGCTCGCGCGACTCCACCCTCACGCCGCAGACGCAATACACCTTGCAGCCCGACGGCTCGAGCGGCGCGACGGTGGGCGGCGAGCACATCCCGAACATCGACATCGACAAGAAGACGATCGCGACCTACTACGGCGATCCGGGAACCGGGATCGCGAACAAGACCGCGAGCCCGTACATCACCGAGATGAACGGCATCGTCGCCCACATGACCGCGCAGCTGCCGTCGCTCTTCGCCGCGGCGCAGGCCACCGGCAAGACCCCGGCCATCGTGCTCGACACCGACGACACCATGCTGTGGACCTACGACCGCGAGGTGTCGGTCATGCACTTCAACTTCAATCCGGTGCAGAACAACGCCGATGTGCTGAACGAGGTGTTCCCCGCGACTCCGGCGATGGTGGCCTTCGAGAACGCCGCCATCGCCCAGGGTTTCCACGTGATCGGGATCACCGGGCGCAGCGCGGCGCAGCAGGCGGCATCCATCGACAACGTCACCAAGGTCGGCTACACCGGCTTCACGACGGCGAACTACTTCACCAAGTGGGCACCGGGCGCGCAGCCGAGCTACATCACCTGCGCCGCCGCGAGCTGCACGACGGTCGAGTACAAGGCCGGCACGCGCGCGTACCTCGAGACGGCGGCAGGTGGCAACTACGACATCGCGCTCAACGTGGGCGACCAGTGGAGCGACATGCAGGGCGGATCGGCCGACCACGTGGTCAAGCTGCCGAACCCGACCTACTACCTGCCATCGCCCGACCTGCCCGGAATGAACGAGCCGCAGCTGGCTCCGCGCACGCACTTCGAGATGAAGGCGGATGGATCGAGCGGGGCCACCCAGGGCGGGGAGGGCATCCCGAACATCGACTCGGTGAAGAAGACGATCGCCACCTACTACGGCGACCCCGGCACCGGGATCTCGAACAAGGTGGACTCGCCCTACATCCGCGAGATGCGCGCGCTGACCCAGCGCCAGGGCGCTATCACCGCGGCGGCCTGCTTCGTCGGCAAGAAGCTGCACCAGAATCCCGCGGTGATCCTGGACACCGACGACACCACCCTCTGGACCTACGACATGGAGGTCGCGGCGATGCACTTCACCTTCGACCCGGTGCCGCAGAACGAGTGGGTGCAGGATCAGCGCTTCCCGGCGACGCCGTACATGGTCGACCTGGAGAAGCAGGTGCAGAAGGCGGGATGCACGGTGATCGGCCTGACCGGTCGCAATGACGACCAGAAGGCGGCGACGCTCGGCAACCTGGCGGCGGTGGGCTACACCGGGTTCACGCCGGCGACCTTCTACACCAAGTGGACGGGCGTCGGCACCTCGCAGCAGCCCTCGTACATCCACTGCGCCGCGGTGAAGTGCACGACGATCGAGTACAAGTCGCAGACCCGCGCCTACCTGCAGACGAAGGCCGGCGGCCACTACCGGATCGTCGCGAACTTCGGCGACCAGTTCAGCGACCTGATCGGCGGATCGTCGCTGCTCACGGTCAAGCTGCCGAACCCGACGTACTACCTGCCGTAACAACTCGGGGAGACGAGCGCCCGGCGGACGGTTCCGGCGGGCGCTCGTCTGTTCGGCGCCCAACCGTTCACGGCCTTTTCTCAGCGGAGCCATACGGCGCGCTTATGCGCGGTGCCGAGCATGGCGGGCATGAAGATCCCCCGCCGCGTGCTTATCAACGGAGGGCTCGCGGTCGTGATCGTCGCCGCGCTCGTCGTTGCCGGCATCCTGCTGTTCAAGCCCTTCTCCGCGACCAACGCCAGCGCGACTGGCACGCAGCTGACCGGCACGGTTCAGCAGGGCCCAGTCAGCAGCACGATCAGTGCAAACGGCGCGATCGCCGAGGTGCGCGACGTGACCGCGAACTTCGGCGTCTCGGGCACCATCGCCAGCGTGGATGTCGCGGTCGGCCAGACCGTCACGGCCGGCCAGACGCTGGGCACCCTCGACACCACCGACCTTCAGGCGACGGCGAACACCGACTACACCGCGTTGGTGTACGCCAATCAGGACCTCGCCGCGGCCGAGGCCCAGCCCGGTGCGCAGGTGTCGCAGATCAACCAGGCCAAGCAGCAGGTCGCGCAGGCGCGCGCCACCTACAACGAGGCGAAAGCCAACCTGGCGAAGGCGACCCTGACGGCGCCGATCGCGGGACTCGTGACCGCCGTGAACGGCGAGGTCGGCGGTACCTCCGGCGGCGCGGGTGGGGGCGGCAGCAACTCCTCCGGCTCGAGCTCGGACTTCGTCACCATCGCCGACGTCTCGTCGTACATCGTCAAGGCCAACATCGCCGAGGCCGACATCGCGAAGGTGAGCGTCGGCCAGGCGGCCACCGTCAGCTTCCCGGCCCTCACCGGGATCACCGCGACTGCGAAGGTCACCGCGATCGCGCCGACCGCGAGCACCTCGAACTCGATCGTCACCTACGCGACGACCATCACGCTCGACAAGCTCCCCGACGGCGTGCGCCTCGGCCAGACCGCGCAGGTCGCGATCACCATCGCGTCGAGCGCCTCCGACGCGCTGTACGTACCGGCGGCGGCCATCACGACCGTGAACGGCACCTCGACGGTCAAGGTCGTGGATGCCAAGACCGGCAAGGTCACGGTGACCGACGTCACGCTCGGCGTGGTCGGCGATGACGGCACCGAGATCAAGACCGGGCTCAAGGCGGGCGAGACGATCGTGATCGGCACGGTGTCGGCCAACTCGACGACGGGCAACAACAACGGCACGACCGGTCGCAACGGAACGCGCGGCGGGTTCGGCGGGTTCGGCGGATTCGGGGGAACCGGCGGCACGGGCGGTCCCGGCGGGTTCGTCGGCAAGAGCAACGGGAGCAACGGATGACCGACGCGGCTCCCGTGCTCGAGCTGCGCGACATCCATCAGACCTACGGAGCCGGCGAGACCGCCGTGCAGGCGCTGCGGGGCATCGACCTCCGCGTGGAGCGCGGCGACTACCTGGCCATCATGGGCCCGTCGGGCTCGGGCAAGTCGACGCTGATGAACCTGCTCGGCTGCCTCGACATCGCGACCTCGGGTCAGTACCTGCTCGGCGGCGTCGACGTGAGCGAGCTCGACGATCGGGCGCTGGCGAAGGTGCGCAACCGGCAGATCGGTTTCGTGTTCCAGTCGTTCAACCTGATCCCGCGCATGACCGCGCTCGCCAACGTCGAGCTGCCGCTGATCTACGGCGGAGTGCGGCGGGCCGAGCGGCGCACCCTCGCGCTCGAGGCGCTCGAGCTGGTCGGGCTCGCCGACCGGGTCGACCACCGTCCGCATGCTCTGTCGGGCGGGCAGCAGCAGCGGGTCGCGATCGCCCGGGCGCTCGTCACGAGTCCGACCATCGTGCTGGCCGACGAGCCGACCGGCAACCTCGACAGCCAGTCGACGGATGACGTGCTCGGCATCCTCGACTCCCTCTCGCAGGCGGGCCGCACCATCGTCGTGATCACCCACGAGGAGGCCGTCGGAGCCCACGCTGCGCGCGTCGTATCGATCCGCGACGGCCTGCTCGTCGACGACCGCCGTAACCGCGCTCTCGGAGCACCCGTCGGCGCGGTGGTCGCGGCATGACCCTGTTCGAGACCCTGAGCTCGGCGTTCCGCGGCATCACGGCCAACAAGCTGCGCTCGTCGCTCACGCTGCTCGGGGTGATGATCGGCGTGGCCGCCGTCATCCTGCTGCTCGCCGTCGGCAACGGCAGCTCGCAGCAGATCAACAACCTGATCACCCAGCTGGGCACCAACACGCTCACCGTGCGCGCGGGCGGCGGCTTCGGGTTCAACGGCGGCAACGCCTCCGGCGACGACTCGACCAAGAAGCTCACCCTCGATGTTGCGAACCGGCTCGCGCACTCCGGGCTGGGTCACGTCGACGCGGTGGTCCCGCAGGTCGACACGAGCCTGACCGTCTCGAGCACCTCCACCAGCGAGGATTCGGTGTCACTGATCGGCACGACCCCCAATTACTTCACCGTCACCACCTCGAAGGTCGGATCGGGGGCGGCCTTCACCACGGCTGACGTCACGAGCGCCGCGAAGGTCGCGGTCATCGGGTCCACGATCGCGACCGAGCTGTTCCCCACCGGATCGGCGCTGGGGCAGACGATCTCGGTGGATGGGACGCCGTTCACGGTGGTCGGCATCCTGGCCACCCAGTCGAGCGTCGCCATCCAGGATCCCAACTCGGTCGTCATCGCCCCGATCAGCCGGGTGCAGCGCAGCTACACCGGCTTCGGCGCGATCAGCACCATGACCGTGGAGGCCACCAGCTCGGCCGACGTGCCGGCCGCCCAGGGCGAGGTCGAGGTGATGCTCGACCAGCTGCTCGCCTACGACCCGAACACCTCGACGGCGTCGGCTCCGTACACGATCACCGACCAGACGCAACTGCTGCAGACCGCTGCGGCGAGCGCGCAGAGCTTCACGGTGCTGCTCGGGGCCGTCGCGGCGATCTCGCTGCTGGTCGGCGGCATCGGAGTCACGAACGTGATGCTCGTCACCGTGACCGAGCGCACCCGTGAGATCGGGATCCGCAAGGCGCTCGGCGCGACGCGGCCCGCGATCCTGGGGCAGTTCCTGGTCGAGGCGGCGACGCTCACGCTGCTCGGCGGACTGCTCGGCGTGGTCGCCGCGCTGATCGGCGCCCAGTTCGAGATCAACGGGACGCAGCCGATCGTGCTCGGGTACTCCGTGCCGCTGGCGCTCGGCGTCTCGGTCGCGATCGGGGTGTTCTTCGGCGTGTACCCGGCCGCGCGCGCCGCGGCCATGCGCCCCATCCAGGCTCTGCGCTCGATCTGAGCGGGGTCTCACCCTCACGAAAGGAACCACCATGGCCGACACGAACGACACCACCCCGGCAGCCGCGCAACCTCCCGCCGAGCAGGCGGCGCCCCACGAGGTCGCTGGGACGGCGGCCCCGTCGGCCGCTCCCGCTGCTGCGAAGCGCTGGACCCGCTTCGTCACGCCGGCACTGGCCCTGGTGGCCGCGTTGATCGTGGGCGGCGTCGCCGGCGTGCTCATCGGGCAGAGCACCGCATCCGCCAGCAACGCGTCGAGCGTGCGTGGCGGATTCCCCGGCGGCCAGGGCGGCGAGGGCCTCCCCGGGTTCGGCGACCTCCAGGGCGGCACGGGCAACGGATCGGGCGCCGCGGGCGGCGGACGTGGCGGATTCACCGCTGGCACGATCACCTCGATCGACGGCGACACCATCACCGTCAAACTCGCCGACGGCTCGACGGTGAAGGTCACCACCAGCGGCAGCACCACCGTCACCAAGTCGAGCACCGCCAAGGTGAGCGACCTCTCAACCGGCGAGACCATCACGGTGATCGGTCAAGCGGACACCAGCGGCAACATCGCTGCGACGCGTATCAGTGAGGGCACCGCCGGATTCGGCATCCGCGGCGGCGCTCCCGGACCCGGGGCGACCCCGACCCCGACCAACTGATCGAGCCGTCCCGCTCGCCACCATCAAAACCGCATCCCCGGAGTCTCAGCGCTCCGGGGATGCGGTGGTCAGGGTCCCGCTGTCGCGCGGTCAGAGGTCAGAGGTCGAGCACGAGGCTGCCGCCGCTGCCGCGCGAGACGCAGGGGAACATGACGCCGAGCTCGTCCTTCTCCGCGTCGTCGAGCACGGAATCCCGGTGCTCAGGAACTCCGGCGAGCACCCGGGTCTCGCAACTGCCGCACACGCCTCGACGGCACGAGGCAACCATCGGGATCCGATTCTCTTCGAGCACCTCGAGCACGCTGCGGTCCGAGGGAACCGTCAGTCGCACGCCACTGCGTGAGCACTCGATCTCGAGCGGGCCGGCGACGATCGGCGGGCGCGTTACCGGAACGAAGTGCTCGGCGTAGAAATGCGCAGGATCGGATGCCGCCCTGACGGCGGCGATCAGGCTCTCGGGTCCGCAGGCGTAGACCTCGCCGCCCAGTCGGCGCACCACCGCGCCGACATCCATGCGATCTGGATGCTCGTCCCTGGCGTAGGCGAGCACCTGCTGCGGGTACTGCTCGAGCAGCTCGGGCAGGTAGGCCATCGTGTTGCGGCTGCGCCCGAGATAGAGCAGCCACCAGTCCCGACGAGCGGGAAGCGACTCGATCATCGACCTGATCGGGGTGATCCCGATTCCGCCGGCGACGAAGAGGTACTGGGCCGCATGCACCAGCGGGAAGTGATTGCGCGGCTCCCACACCGAGACCACCATGCCCGGCTTGAGGACGTCGTGCACCCACGCGGAACCCCCGCGGGAATGCGGGTCCCTGAGCACGCCGATCTCGTAGAACCCTCGTTCGGCGGGATCACCGCAGAGCGAGTACTGACGCGTCTCGCCGCCCGGCAGCTGCAGGGTCAGGTGCGCCCCGGGGTTCCACGGCGGCAGCTCGACGCCCCCCAGCGGAACGAGCCGCACCCCCCGCACGCCGTCGGCGAGCGATGCCATCCCGCCCACGATCATGGTCATGAGACCGGGAGGCATTCCGGGGGCCTCGATCCTCAGCGGAGCCTCGAGCACCGCGGTTCCGGCACGATCCGGTTGCCGGAAGAGAGCCGGCGAGAGTTCGGAGCCCGATCCTCCGCCGCCGCCGAGCGTCGCCGGGATGCGCGCCGTCGAGGTGTTCGCCGATCCCGTGGCCGGCGCGGGCGTCGACTTCTGGCTGCTCATCACGATCCGCACCACGATCGCGATCGCGGTCAACGAGATGATGAACATCGAGACGGCGAGGTACCACCACTGCCCGGAATCCGTTCCCGACAGCCCGGCGTGGAACGCGATGAGAAGCACCGCCCCGTAGTTGACGTAGTGGAGGCCCTTCCAGAACTTCGGGGGAAGCCGATCACGCAGCAACGACGAGCCGTAGACGACCACCAGCAGGTAGAAGGCGATGATGCCGAGCGCGACCGGGATCGTGCGATAGAACGAGTGGCCGGGGATCAGCAGCTGGCCGGGCGTGAAGTGGAGCCAGCCGTCGAGCATGAGCGAGACCATGTGCACGGCGACACTGAGCAATGCCAGGCCGCCGAAATAGCGGTGGAGGTCTTGCAGGTGGCCCGGACTGTCGACCTTGCGGAAGATGCGGGTGGACAGCAGAACACCCCAGACGACCGAGAGCGACATCAGCGCCCAGGCGATGATCGCACTCGAGCGCGTCACGTACCACCAGATGTGCGGATCGTTCATCGGTAGTCCTCCCAGTTGCGGGTGCTCAGGAGTTCGCCGGATGTGGTGATGACCAGCCCCGCGGCGTTGCGCGTGGGCAGCCACTCGAGGAAGCCCCCGGGAGGTGGGACGAATGCCGCCTTGGTGAGGACCTCGGCGCGTGCCCCGGTGTTCGCAATCACCGTCGCGGTCGCCAGGCCGGTGCGCGCGGGCAGCAGCGTGCGGGGGTCGAGCAGGTGGTGACGGGTCTCGCCGTCGACCGACCAGGCTCGTCGCCGGGTGCCGGAGGTTGCGACCGCTCCCGACCCGAGGCGGATGATGTCGAGGTGCGTCGAGGGGTCATCGGGGTCTTCGACCCCGACCGTCCAGGCGCCGTCGATCGGACCGGTGCCGACGGCGACCAGGTCTCCGCCGATCTCGATCAGGGCTCCGGATGCGCCGCGCTCCTGCGCACGCTCGGCGAGCAGGTCCGCCGCGAAACCCTTGCCGATGCCGCCGGCATCCAGGGTCATCCCACCCGGGAGCCGAACCCACCGGCCGCGGATCTCGATGTCAGCCGGATCGCCGCCGGGTGCGGTCCCCTCAGGGGTAGCGCTCGTACGACCGGGGTGGACGACGGACTCGCCGTAACCGGCACTCACCAGTGTGGGCAGCAGGGTGGGGTCGAAGGCTCCGGCCGTCTCCACGTACCCGAGCTGCATGGCCTGGATCAGTCCGACGGTCGCGCTGTCGACCTGCAGACCTTCAACCCCCGCCGCATTGAGCCGGCTGAGTTCGCTGTCGGGGAGGAACCGGGACCAGAGACGATCGAGCCGATCCAGCTCCTCGCCGAGCTCGTCGAGAAGACCGTCGGGCGCACCGATGACCGTCATCGTCACTCGCCCGCCCATGGCGGACGACGACCTCGACTCGATCACTGCGCGGTGGGGTCAGCCGCCGGACGCGCCGGTCGAGGCGACGGGCGGAGCGGGAGCGGGAGCGGGCTTCGGAGCGACAGGCGCAGGAGCCGGCGCGGCCGGCGCAGGAGCCTTCGCGGCCGGAGCCTTCGCGGCGGGCGCGGGCGCCGGCACTGCAGCCGCGGGAGCGGACGGCGCACTGGACGGAACGCCGCTGGGTGACGCCGAGGGCGAGGGCAGCGGAGTGGCCGCCCCGGTCGCCGGCGACGCCGACGCCGACGCGGTCAGTTGGTAGCCCGCGATCATGCCCACGAAGGCGATTGCCGTGGCGGTTCCGACCAGGGCGCGCGCGCCCGCGGCAGGGTGCGAGCTAGTCATCCGAGCCGTGGCCGCCGTCGCCGCCGCTGTCGTCACCCGACTCGGTCTCGGTGGGAGAGGGGGCTGTGCTGTGCTCGGTGCTGTCGTCACCGGACTTCGGAGCGGTGCTGCTGTGCTCGCTCGGCTCGGCGGTCTCAGAGGGCTCAGGAGTCGCGGTCGACGTCGGGTCGTCGGACGTCGGCTCGCCGCTCGGTGTGGCCGTGGGGTCGAGGACGGTTGGCGCATTGCCGAGGTGGGTCTGGCTGAAGCTCGCCAGCGTTCCCGCGTTGACGGCCATGGCGGCTCCGGCGGTGCCGAGCACGCCGACGATGGACAGGGCGATGACGATTGGTGTCTTCATGCCTCCGACGTTAAGGATCGGACGCCGAAGATCGCACCCGCGCATACCCAAGAAACAGCCAAGATCGAGCAGGGGCTTCTGCGGCGATCCCCGGTCATGCCCCCACAATGGACCATGCGCGTGCTGCTGATCGAGGACGACCCTGCGGTTGCCGCGGGCATCGTCGACGCCCTGACCGGGGCTGCGCATGAGGTGCGGCACGAGAGTACCGGGGCTGACGGGATCCGCGCCGCGCGCGACGACTCCCCCGACCTGGTCGTGCTCGACCTCGGCCTGCCCGACCTCGACGGCACGGACGTCTGCCGCGCCATTCGTGCGGAGTCCTCTGTCCCGATCATCGTCGTCAGCGCACGGAGCGAAGAGATCGATCGGGTGCTCGCCCTCGAGATGGGCGCCGACGACTTTCTGGTGAAGCCCTTCGGGGTGCGAGAGCTGATCGCGCGGATCCGCGCCGTGACGCGCCGCACAAGGGGTGACGGGCAGGCGACTGCCGCACCGACCGAGCGGCGCCTCGGGCCCCTCCTGATCGATCTGCGCGGCCAGCGGATCTGGGTCGACGACGTGCCGGTGCACCTCACCACGATCGAATACCAGTTGCTCGTCTTCTTGTCGCAGGAGCCCGGTGCCGTTCGCCCCCGCTCCGACATCCTGCGTGAGGTGTGGCAGACCGAGTGGTTCGGCGCCACCAAGACCCTGGACGCCCACGTGGCCGCGCTCCGCAAGAAGCTCGGATCTCCGGCCTGGATCGAATCGGTCCGCGCGGTCGGCTTCCGCTTCGAGATCCCGGCATGACCTGGCGATTCATGCTCGCCCTGATGGGGGTGACGGCCGTCGTGCTGGCGGTGCTGCTCATCCCGATCAGCGGCTATCTCGCGCAGAGCGAGCACGACAGGATCACCACCGCGCTCGAGCGCGACGCCTTCGTGCTGGCCGGCAGGTCGGAGGCCTCGCTCGCGACCCCGAGCGCCTCGGCCTCGACCGCTATCACCGAGTTGAGCCGCCTGTACCGCGACTCGAGCGCCGGTGCCCGCGTGGTGATCGTCGACCGCGCAGGCACTGCGATCGTGACCAGCGACGACGACCCGGCCGCCGTGGGATCGTCGTATCTGTCCCGCCCCGAGATCGCGACCGCGCTCCACGGTCAGATCGCCAGTGGAACGCGGTACTCGCAAACCCTGTCGCTCGAACTGCTCTATGTGGCGGTGCCGGTGCTCAACGGCGACAAGGTACTCGGCGCGGTCCGCCTCACCTACCCCGCTCAGGTCGTCACCGACGCCTCAACCACCAAGCTCGGCGGTCTCGCCATCGTCGCGCTCACCACCGTGCTGCTCGCGGGCGCCATCGGCTGGATCCTGTCGCTCTCGGTCACACGGCCGTTGCGGCGGCTCACCGAGCTCACCGAGCGATTCGCCGAGGGTGATCTGTCGGTGCGGGCCGAGGAGACCGCCGGGGCGCCCGAACTCCGCTCGCTCTCACGGTCGTTCAACGCCATGGCCGAGCGACTCACCATGGCTCTCGACCAGCAGCGCCGTTTCGCCGCCGACGCCTCGCACCAGCTGCGCACCCCGCTGACGGCGCTGAGGCTGCGGCTCGAGCGCGCTCGGCAACTGGTCGGCGTGGAACCGGACGAATCCGTGGAACGGATCGCCGCGGCCGAGGCCGAGGCCGACCGCCTCGAGACCCTGGTCGAGGGACTGCTGCGGCTCAGTCGTAGTGAAGGCTCGATCACGGCCATCAGCCAAGTGGATGTCGCCGCGATCGCCCGCGAACGGGTCGAGCAGTGGCGCCCCCTCGCTGAAGAGCGCGGACTGGGGCTCGACTACCGGGGCCCGGACGCGGCCGTCGCGCTTGCGGCACCCTCCGCGGTCGAGCAGATCATCGACAACTACCTCGACAACGCGATCAGCGTGAGTGGCCCGGGCGAGACGATCGAGGTTCGTCTCGATGACAGCGCCCATTCCAGCACCGTCCATGTGCTGGACCGGGGTCCCGGGATGTCACCCGAGGGGCTCGAGCGTGCCTTCGACCGCTTCTGGCGAGGACGATCGGACGGCACAGGGAACGGACTCGGCCTGTCGATCGTGCGCCAGCTCGCCCAGGCGAGTGGCGCCGAGGTGACGGTGCGCAATCGCGGCGGAGGCGGACTCGACGCCGCCGTGCGTTTCGGGACGGAGTGGACACCCGAGCGGCGTCCGGCCGGTCGGCGATCGGCTCGCCGACGTCCCGGCTCGCGGCCTGCGCGCGGCGACCGAGGCGACGACGGGGGTCCCGCCTAGGCTGACGGCATGGCCCGCCCGACCTCGTCATACGCCTGCACCGAGTGCGGTTGGACCAGCGTCAAATGGGTCGGCCGCTGCGCCGAATGCCAAGCGTGGGGCACCGTGGTCGAGCGGGGAGTCCCGGTGGCCGCGGTGCGAGCCGGCGTCGTCCCCGAGGGGCGCGCGGCGCGGCCGATCACCGAGCTGGGCGCCGAATCCGTCTCGCACTGGCCCAGCGGCATCGCCGAGTTCGACCGCGTGCTCGGCGGCGGCATCGTGCCGGGCGCCGCGATCCTGCTGAGCGGTGAGCCCGGGGTCGGCAAGTCGACCCTGCTGCTCGAGGTGGCATCCCGTGCCGCGCACACCGGCACCCGCGTGCTCTACGTGAGCGCCGAGGAGTCGGCCAGCCAGGTCCGCATGCGCGCCGATCGCACGGGCGCGCTCGAGCACTCGGGTGCCGACGAGCTGTACCTGGCCGCCGAGACCGACCTCGCCACGATCCTCGGGCACGTGGATGCCGTTCGACCCGGCCTGCTGATCGTCGACTCGGTGCAGACGGTCTCGTCGGCCATGTCGGAGGGCGCCCCCGGGCAGCCCGCCCAGGTGCGCGAGGTGGCGGGCACGCTCATCCGCATCGCCAAGGAGCGCAACCTGCCGGTGCTGCTGATCGGGCACGTGACCAAAGACGGCTCCATCGCCGGACCGCGGATGCTCGAGCACCTGGTCGACGTCGTGTGCACCTTCGAGGGCGACCGGCAGACCGCGCTGCGTTTCGTGCGGGCCGCGAAGAACCGCTTCGGACCGACCGACGAGGTGGGCTGCTTCGAGATGACCGGCGACGGGATCGCCGAGGTGGCCGATCCGAGCGGGCTGTTCCTCTCGCGCGGGGGCGCGTACGGCGGCGCGCCGGTCAGCGGAACCTGCGTCACCGTCGCCGTGGAGGGCCGGCGCGCGCTGCCGGTCGAGGTGCAGGCGCTCATCGTCGCGACCCAGGCGCCGCAGCCGCGCCGCGTGGTGAACGGCGTCGACGGGTCGCGTGTCGCCATGCTGCTGGCCGTGCTCGAGCGGCGCTGCGGACTGAAGCTGTCGACGACGGATGTCTACGTGTCGACGGTGGGCGGCATCCGGCTCACCGAGCCCGGCGCCGATCTCGCGATCGCCCTCGCGATCGCCAGCGCCGTCAAGGATCACGCGCTGCCCGCCACCCTGGCCGCCGTCGGCGAGATCAGCCTGGCCGGCGAGATCCGTCCGGTGGCCGCGGCCAAGCAGCGCGCGGCCGAGGCGCGGCGGCTCGGCTATACGACGATCGTCGACGGGGATGCCGGCTCGCTGAAGGCGGCGATCGCCGCGGCGTTCGCGACGACAGCCGTCGGTCTGCGAGACGACGTGCCGGCGTTCTAGCGAGCGAGCCGTTCTTCCACCTGAGCGGCCGTCGGGAGCGACCCGCGGGCCCCGAAGCCCTCGGTCGCGATCGCACCGGCCGCGGATGCCCAGGCCACGGCATCCCCCAGCTCGCGGCCGTTGGCCAATGCCACAGCCAGTGCCGCGGTGAAGGCGTCGCCCGCGCCGGTCGTGTCGACCACCCGGGCCGGGCTCGCCGCGACCTGGAACGCCGCGCCCTCGGCCGGATGCACCTCGACACCCTCGCCTCCCCGGGTGACGACCACGGCGCCCGCCCCCGCGGCGAGCAGCGCCTCGGGCCTGCCCAGCGCCTCGACCTCGGTCTCGTTCGGCGTGATCACCGTGGCGGCGGCGACCAGTTCGCCGGGCAGTTCGCGCGCCGGCGCCGGGTTCAGAACAACGCGCCAGCCACGCGCTGTGGCCACGCGCGCCGCGGCGACCACCGACTCGAGCGGGATCTCGAGGCAGGCGACCAGCACGGCGTCGTCCACCTCGAGGGCGGCCAAAGCCGTCTCCACCGCCTCGGGCGACACGGCCGCGTTCGCCCCAGGGACGATCGCGATCGAGTTCTCGCCGTCGTCATCCACCAGGATGATCGCCACCCCGGTGGCGCCCTCAACCGTCGCCAGGCCGCTCACGTCGATGCCCCGACCGGCCAGATCGGCGCGGGCCGCCTCGCCCCAGTGGTCGGAGCCGACCGCTCCCACGAAGTGGACCCGCGCACCGAGCGCGGCAGCAGCGGCACCCTGGTTGCCGCCCTTGCCGCCCTGCACCTCGGCGAACCGCTCCATCGAGACCGTCTCGCCCGGCCTGGGCATGCGCCCGCCGGCCGCCACCAGATCGATGTTGACCGACCCGACGACGATGACGGGGAGTGCGCGACCGCTCACGAGCGCTACTGGAGCACGAACTGCTTGGTACCGGTCGACTTCGCCGCGCCGACCTGCACGGCCAGGTGGTAGCTGGCACCGCCGGCCGTCACCTCCGGACGATTGCCGGTGCAGGTCGTGGTGGACGAACGCGTGCGGTCCCAGGCGAACGGCGTGGTCGAGAGGGTCTTGCCCGGCTGGAGCACCTGCTTGTTCGCGGACGGCGCGGTCTGGCAGTCCTTCGAACTCCAGATCTGGTCCGAGCCGCTCGTGATCAGGTAGACCTGCGCATCGGTGCCGACGTCGAAGGTGCACGCGCTGGCGCCGGAGTTCGTGATCGACATCGACAGCTGTGGCTGTACTCCCGCCGCATAGCTGGCCGCGTCGGTGATCGGGGTCAGGGTGATGACGGACGGATCGCATGCCGCCGAGCTGGATCCGGAGCTCGCCGCCGACGGCGTGTGCGACGCGCTGTTCGAGCCGCTCGGATGCGAGGTCGGCGTGCCGGATCCGGGCCGCACGATGATGAGCACGATCACGACGATCACCGCAACGAGCACCAGCAACAGGAGAAGACGGCGGCGCCAGTACACCGACGGCGGTTGCGGGCCGACCGGATTCTTGATCGTCGACATGCCGCCAGGCTAATCCCGGGGTCGTGCGGCGCGCGGGTGACCCGCCGCTACAGCTGCTTGAGCATCCGCGAGTTGCCCAGCGTGTTGGGCTTCACCCGCGCGAGATCGAGGAACTCGGCGACGCCCTCGTCGGACGACCGCACCAGCTCGGCGTAGACATCCGGCGACACCAGCCCCTCGCCGATCTCGCGGTAGCCGTGAGCGGTGAAGAACCGCGTCTCGAAGGTGAGGCAGAACAGGCGGGTCAGGCCGAGTTCGCGCGCGTCCGACTCGAGGCGCTCGAGCAGCGCGTGCCCGACGCCGTGGCTGCGCAGATCGGAGGCGACGGCCAGGGTGCGCACCTCGCCGATGTCCTCCCACATGACGTGCAGGGCGCCGCATCCGATCAGGGTGCCGTCGGCCGCCTCGGCGACCCGGAACTCCTGCACCGCCTCGTAGAAGACGACGCGATCCTTGCCGAGCAGGATGCGGTCGGCCACCAGCGGAGCGATCAGCGCCTCGATCCGCACCACGTCGCTGGTGCGAGCGCCGCGCACCGTGAAGGCCGCGGCCACGTCGGATGTCACCGTGCCACCCTAACGGCGGCCCGCCCCGCGCTGCGAAACACACGACGAAGGGCGGCGGTTCCGAAGAACCACCGCCCCGTCGTATGAGATGACGAAACCGCTACTCGGCCTCGGCCGCTCCGACCTTCTCGGGCAGCGCCTTGGCCTCCTCGCGACCCGGCTGGCGGCCGGTCGTGAAGACGAACTCGCCCAGGCCGTCCGCGTCGGCGACGTAGTCCACGTGGACGTGGTCGCCGGCGTTGAGCTCGCCGTGCAGGATCTTCTCGCTCAGCGCGTCCTCGACCTCGTGCTGCACCGCGCGGCGCAGCGGGCGGGCACCCAGGGTCGGGTCCCAGCCGAGCTCGATCAGGCGGCTCTTGGCGCCATCCGTGATCTCGATCGTCATGTCGCGGTCGAGCAGGCGCTCCGACAGCCGCTTGATGAACAGGCCGACCACCTGGAGCAGCTCGTCCTTGCTGAGCTGCGGGAAGACGATCGTCTCGTCGACGCGGTTCAGGAACTCCGGCTTGAAGTGCTTCTTGAGCTCCTCGATCACCTTCGCGCGCATCGCGCGGTACGAGTTCTCGGTCGAGCCCTCGAGCGTGAAGCCCACCGGTCCGCCGGTGATGTCCTTCGTACCGAGGTTGGTGGTCATGATGATCACGGTGTTCTTGAAGTCGACGACGCGGCCCTGGCCATCCGTCAGACGGCCCTCCTCCAGGATCTGGAGGAGCGAGTTGAAGATGTCGGGGTGCGCCTTCTCGATCTCGTCGAAGAGCACCACGCTGAACGGCTTGCGGCGCACCTTCTCGGTGAGCTGGCCACCCTCCTCGAAGCCGACGAACCCGGGAGGGGCACCGAACAGCCGCGAGACGGTGTGCTTCTCGCCGTACTCGCTCATGTCGAGCGAGATCAGCGCGTCCTCATCGTCGAACAGGAACTCGGCGAGCGCCTTGGCCAGCTCGGTCTTTCCGACACCGGTGGGGCCGGCGAAGATGAACGAGCCGGAGGGCCGCTTCGGGTCCTTGAGGCCGGCACGCGTGCGGCGGATCGTCTTGGAGAGCACCGAGATGGCCTCCTCCTGACCGATCACGCGCTCGTGCAGGGCCTTCTCCATGAAGATCAGGCGCGAGCTCTCCTCTTCGGTGAGCTTGAAGACCGGGATGCCGGTGGCGTTCGCCAGCACCTCGGCGATGACGCCCTCATCCACGGTTCCCGATGCCGCGACATCGCCGGCACGCCACTGCTTCTCGAGGCGCAGCCGCTCACCGAGCAGCTTCTTCTCCTCGTCGCGCAGGCTGGCTGCCTTCTCGAAGTCCTGGTCCTCGATGGCGGCTTCCTTGCTGGCGCGCACTCCGGCGATCTTGTCGTCGAACTCGCGCAGCTCGGGCGGGGCCGACAGGATCGACAGGCGCAGGCGGGCGCCGGCCTCGTCGATCAGGTCGATGGCCTTGTCGGGCAGGAACCGGTCGGCGACGTAGCGGTCGGCGAGGTTGGCCGCCGCGACGATCGCGCCATCGGTGATCGAGACCTTGTGGAACGCCTCGTACTTGTCGCGGAGTCCCTTGAGGATGTTGATCGTGTGCGGCAGCGTGGGCTCGTGCACCTGCACCGGCTGGAAGCGGCGCTCGAGCGCGGCATCCTTCTCGAAGTGCTTGCGGTACTCGTCGAGCGTGGTCGCCCCGATGGTCTGGAGCTCACCGCGGGCGAGCAGCGGCTTCAGGATGCTGGCCGCGTCGATCGCGCCCTCTGCGGCACCCGCACCCACCAGGGTGTGGATCTCGTCGATGAAGGTGATGATGTCGCCACGGGTGCGGATCTCCTTGGTGACCTTCTTCAGCCGCTCCTCGAAGTCACCGCGGTAACGGGATCCGGCGATGAGCGAGCCGAGGTCGAGCGTGTAGAGCTGCTTGTCCTTCAGGGTCTCGGGCACGTCGCCGCGCACGATCGCCTGGGCCAGGCCCTCGACGACGGCGGTCTTGCCGACGCCGGGCTCGCCGATCAGCACGGGGTTGTTCTTCGAGCGGCGGGAGAGGATCTGCATGACCCGCTCCATCTCCTTCTCGCGCCCGATCACCGGGTCGAGCTTGCCGTCGCGCGCGGCCTGCGTCAGATTGCGGCCGAACTGGTCAAGGATCTGGCTGCCCTTGTCGGGCGTCGCATCGTTGCCGCCCACGGCGACCTGCTCCTTGCCCTGGTATCCGCTCAGCAGCTGGATGACCTGCTGGCGCACGCGGTTCAGGTCGGCGCCCAGCTTGACGAGCACCTGGGCGGCGACGCCCTCGCCCTCGCGGATCAGGCCGAGCAGGATGTGCTCCGTGCCGATGTAGCTGTGGCCGAGCTGCAGCGCCTCGCGCAGGCTCAGCTCGAGCACCTTCTTGGCGCGCGGGGTGAAGGGGATGTGGCCGGTCGGCTGCTGCTGACCCTGGCCGATGATGTCCTGGACCTGCTCGCGCACGGCATCCAGCGAGATGCCGAGGCTCTCGAGGGCCTTCGCGGCGACGCCTTCACCCTCGTGGATGAGGCCGAGCAGGATGTGCTCCGTGCCGATGTAGTTGTGGTTGAGCATCTTCGCCTCTTCTTGGGCGAGGACGACGACCCGGCGGGCCCGATCCGTAAATCGTTCGAACATGTCTCTTTGCTCCTCAGGAACCGAGCAGGGGCGGTTCCGTTAGTTCGAGAGTAGCCACGGGGGGTCGCCGATTCGCCCGTGTTCGCCGTGGGCGTGAGGGGTGTCGCGGGCGCCGTTCTCGGGAAAGGCCGGCTCTTGCACCCCTTATCGATGATCGTTATGTTAACGACTGTCGATAAGGAGCCGCCATGACATCCGGATCACCCGCCATCGCTCGTTCGATCGTCCTCGGCATCATCCACATCCTCGGCTACGCCGTGGCCGGGTGCTCGATCGCGGCTGCGATCACCTACACGGCCGTCGCGGCAACGGGCGGCGTCGTCCTGGTCACGGGACAGGGTTTCGTGCATCGGGTCCCCGCGTTGGCGGCGGTGAATGTCGCCGCCTTCGTCATCACGAGCCTGACAGTGGCCGGCATCGCCTTCGTGGTGGGCGATCTCGCCTGGCGGACACGGCGCGGCGTGACGTTCGCGCCGTCTGTGTCTCGCTCCGCGTGGGCGCTGGCCGTGATCCTGGGCGTCGGGTCGTGGCTCGCCCATATCGCGCAGACCGTTTCTGATCAGACGGGGCTGATCTACCCGGACGGCGCCGATCCCTCCCAAGACGTCACCAACTTCGCTGTCGGCTGGAACTTCGTGCCCCAACTCCTGTTCCCGGATCCCGCCATGCTCGGCCTCGCGATCGCGCTGGCGGTGCTGGCCTACATCGTGCAATCGGGTGAACGCGTGCAGCGGGACACCGAGGGCCTGGTCTGATGGCGCCGGCGGATGAGGAGGATGCCGGGCGGATCCACTGCCGGCTCGATGAACTGCTCGAGGCGCGCGGGATGACGCTCACCCGCCTGAGCGAGCTGGTCGGGGTCTCGATCGTGAATCTCTCGGTGCTCAAGAACGACCGGGCCCGCGCCATCCGGTTCTCGACCCTGACCGCGATCTGCGAGGCCCTCGAGTGCGAGGTGGGCGAGCTGCTGATCGTGCGGGCGTAAATAACTCCGGAGCGTCGGCCAATCTCGAGCACATCCGACGCGGGTGGGACCAGATATCCGGAGTTGTTGACGCGAACCCGTCGAGCAGTCCTGCAACCTGGCGGGCGCTCAGAAGTGGAGGCGTAGCATCCGGACGTGCCGTCGATCCCGGTCTTCCTCGCCACCTGGCGGTTCGATCCGGCCGCGGCGATCGCGCTCGTGGTGGCCGGCGGGCTCTATCTGGCGGGCCTGGTCCGCGCCGGGCGACGCGGGCATCCCTGGTCTCCGTGGCGCACGCTCGCCTTCTTCGGGCTCGGCCTGGGCTCGTTCGCGGTCGTCGAGTTCGGCTTCCTCGGCGCGTACAGCCACGAGCTGCGGTGGGCGTTCACGACGCGGATCGCGCTGCTGCTGTTCGTGGTTCCCGCCTGCATCAGTCTCGGCCGTCCACTCGGGCTGCTGCGGGCATCCTTGGGCGACACCGGAGTCGTGCGCCTCGAGCACGCCCTGCGCACTCGCGTGATCAAGCTCTTCGGCAACGCCATCTTCGCGACCATCTTCTCGGCACTCGTCTTCTGCGTCTTCCTCACGCCCGCGGCCTGGGTGCTGCGCGGCACGCCCGCGCTCAGCGCGGCGCTCGGCATCGTCATCCCGCTGCTGGGTCTGATCATGGTGCTGCCGATCGTGGAGAACGCCGGCGGGCGCACCAGCCTGTTCATCACCGTGGAGTTCCTGCTGGCGTTCGTCGAGCTCGTGATCGACGCGGTGCCGGGGATCGTGCTGCGACTGAATGACGCGATCCTCGATCGCGCGCCGGTCATCCTGGCGCCGGTCGCCGCGGCCGTGAGTTGGTGGCCGAATCCGGTGCACGATCAGCACCTGGCCGGCGACCTGCTCTGGTTCATCGCCGAGATCGCCGACGTGCCGATCCTGGTGCTGCTGTTCGTGCGCTGGAGCCGCTCCGAGAGGCGCGAGGAGAAGAAGTTCGACGACCTCAGCGACGAGCAGCTCGACGAGTTGACGCGTCAGCACCTGGCGAACCCGCGCGGGTAGCGGCCGCTGAGTAGCCTGGGGCCATGGGCGTGACCGAGCTGCTCGCGGGCGAGCTGGCCGCGCCCTTCGTGCGCGCGACGGACGAGGATGCCGCCACCATCGTCCGCCGACATTGGGGCCTCACGCCCGAACGTGCGAACCGCGTCGATACTGAGCGCGACGACACCTTCCACGTCGAAACCGCAGAAGGAGGTTACGCGCTCAAGATCGCGCACCCCGGCGACGACCCCGACGTGCTCGAGCTGCAGACCGCCGCCGTCGGGTGGGTGGCGGCGCACGAGCCGTCGCTGTCGATCGCGCGGCCGATCCGCACCGTCGACGACACCGTGCATCCGGTCGTCCCGGTGGGTGGCGTGGGCCGCACCGCGCGCCTGTTCCCCTGGCTGCCCGGCCAGTCGCTGCGGGCCGAGCTGTGGGATGCGGCACCCTCGTCCGCACTGCTGCACGCGATCGGCGCCACGCACGCGCGGTTGACCGCGGCCCTCGCCGGATTCCGGCATCCGGCCGAGTCGAGAGCCTTGGCCTGGGACGTGGCTCGCCTGCCCGAGCTCGCGCCGCTGCTCGAGGCGGTCACGGACGCCGCTCCGGTCGCGGCCGCCCTCGACCGTCATGTCCGCGACGTCGCGCCGCGCCTGGCGGCATTGCCGCAGCAGCTCATCCACAACGACGGCAACCTCGACAACCTGCTGGTGGACGATCTCTCGCCGCGTTCTCAATCTGACGGACAGTCCGTCGCAACCGGAACACCGCGCATCACCGTGCTCGACTTCGGCGACGTCGTCCGCACCGCCCGCGTGCTCGACCTCGCGGTCACCGCGAGCTACCTGCTGCCGGCCGACGACCAGTATGGCGCCTCCGACACCCTCGCCGGCCTGCGGGAGGGCTGGGAGGGCGTGCTCCCCCTCGAGCCCGACGAGGCCGAGCTGCTGGCGCGGCTGGTGATCGCGCGGCTGGTGCAGCGCATCCTGCTCGGGTCGTGGCTGGCGCGCGAGATCTCCGCGAACGCCGACTACCTGGGCCGCAACATCGAGCGCACGCGAGCGCAGCTCGCAATCGCGCTCGACGAGGGATGGTGAGCGTGCCCGGCCCGACCAGCTACTTCGATCCCACGAACGCGGGCGGCCTCGATCCGCGCACGGCCGAGCTCGTGCGCCGGCGTGCCGCGGCGATGGGCAACGCCTATCGCCTGTTCTACCGCGAGCCGCTCGAGCTGGTGCGCGGCGAAGGCGCTCACGTCTGGGCCCGCGACGGCGTCGAATACCTCGACGTGTACAACAACGTCCCGTCCGCCGGCCACGCGCATCCGCGCATCGTCGCCGCGATCGCCGAGCAGGCCGCCCGCCTCAACACCCACACCCGGTACCTCGACGAGGCGACCATCGCCTACGCCGAAGACCTGCTCGGCACCTTCCCCGATCACCTCGGCAACGTGATGTTCACCAACAGCGGCTCGGAGGCCAACGATCTCGCGCTGCGCATCGCCAAGGCGGCGACCGGCCACCAGGGCGTCATCGTCACGCGCAACGCGTATCACGGGGTGACGACTGAGATCGCAGCGATCTCGCCCTCGCTCGGCGGGGTGGGATCGCTGGCTCCGTGGGTGCGGATGATCGACGCGCCCGCACCCGGAGTCGACCTCGGGGCGCAGGTGGCCGCCGCCATCGGGGAACTCGTGGACGCCGGCATCCGCCCCGCCGCGCTGATCGTCGACACCATCTTCGCGAGCGACGGGGTGTTCCCGGATGCCGCCGACCTGGCGCCGGCGGTCGCCGCCATCCGTGCCGCCGGAGGCGTCTTCATCGCCGATGAGGTGCAGCCCGGGTTCGGTCGGCTCGGGCGGCTCACCCCGGACGGCAGCCTCTGGGGTTTCGCCCGCCACGACCTCGGCCCCGACCTGGTGACGCTCGGCAAGCCGATGGGCAACGGGCATCCGGTCGCCGCGGTGGTCGCCCGACCGGAGTTGGTCGACGCCTTCGCCGCCCGCGGCCGATTCTTCGCCACCTTCGGGGGCAACACCGTGTCCATCGCGGCCGCCCAGGCCACCCTTGACGTGGTGCGCGACGAGAAGCTGCCCGAGCACGCCGCCCGGGTCGGCGCCGAGCTGCTCGCCGCACTGCGCGCGATCGATGACCCGCGCATCGGAGCGGTGCGGGGCGCGGGGCTCTTCCTCGGCGTCGACCTGATCGACACCGACGGGCGGCCCGACGAGCCGCTTGCGCTCGACGTCGTGAACGCGCTGCGCGAGCGCCGCATCCTGCTCGCGGCCTCGGGTCCCGACAACCACACCCTCAAGATCCGCCCGCCGTTGGTCTTCGACGACGCCGATGTCGACCGGCTGGTGACCGAGCTGACGGCCGTGCTGCAGGCCACGCCCACCAAGGAGCATCCATGAGCAATCTCGAGAAGGATCCGAGCGAGCTGCTGGTCGCCGAGCCCGCGCCCGACGAGACGGCAGCGGATCTGGCGGCCCCGGTCGAACTGCTCGACCCGCGAGATGTCCCCCTCGGCGGACCACGCGCGATGACCGTTCGGCGCACCCTGCCGCAGAAGCGGCGCAGCCTGGTCGGCGCCTGGTGCTTCGTCGACAGCTACGGGCCCGACCCGGTGAACGGACGCGGCGCGATGAACGTGCCGCCGCATCCGCACACTGGCCTGCAGACCGTGAGCTGGCTCTACGCCGGCGAGATCGAGCACCGCGACAGCGCGGGCAGCTTCGCGCTGATCGAACCGGGGCAGGTGAACCTGATGACGGCGGGGGCGGGCATCCAGCACTCCGAGGTGTCGACGGATGCCACCGCCACGCTGCACGGCGTACAGCTCTGGGTCGCCCTGCCCGACCGATCGCGGCACGTCGCGCCGTTCTTCGAGCACTTCGTGCCCGAGCCCTTCGCGCACGACGACGCGACCCTGCGAGTCTTCGTCGGTGAGCTGCTCGGGCATCCCTCGCCGGTGACCGCCTTCACCGACCTCGTCGGCGCCCAACTCGACCTGCCGGCGGGCGGGTCGGTCACCATCCCCGTCGATCCGGCCTTCGAGCACGGCCTCATCGTGGATGCCGGCACTCCCACCCTGCAGGGCGTCCCCGTCGCGACCGATCAGCTCGCTGTCGTGCCCGCCGGAGTCGATGAGCTCACCGTGGAGGCCGGCGCCACCCCCCTGCGCGCGCTGCTCATCGGAGGCGTCCCGCTCGGCGAGCCGATCGTCATGTGGTGGAACTTCGTCGGGCGCAGTCACGACGAGATCGTGGCGTTCCGCGAGCAGTGGCAGCGCGAGGTGATCAGCAGCGAGAACGCCGACGGCCGCTTCGGCCATGTCGACGGGTACACCGGTGGCCCACGAGCCCTGCCCGCGCCCGAACTGCCGAACGTGCGGCTGCGGCCGCGCGACTAACGCACGTCGAGACGCGGCACGCCGCTAGCGGTCGGAGCCACCCGGCTCCACCGGCGAGCCCGCGGCGAACCGCGCGCGCTCCTCGGCCTCGACCTTGGCATAGGCGGCGCGCTCGTTGCGGTCCGAGCGGATCACCGACCTCATGATGAACCAGAACAGCAGGCCGATCACGATCGTGGGCGCGAGCGCCCAGGCGATCCCACCCCAGAAGTCCGTCGGCATGATCCCAGGGTACGCGCGGTCAGTGAGTGTTGACTGCGAAGGCGATCGCGATCGCCACCAGGATCACGACGAGGCCGCCGATCGCGACGATGCGAGACGTGCGGCGGGTCACGAGAGGCCGCCCATCACGAGCCCTTCGCGATGATCCCGGCGATCCCGGTGATGACCAGGTACAGGCCGATGCCGGCCACCGCGATCCAGATCACGACGCGGGCGGTCGTGAGGCGCGGCTTCTTCGGGTCGTCGCCGGGGGGCAGGCTCATCGCGTCATCCGTTCACTTCACCAGCGGGAACAGGATGGTCTCGCGGATGCCGAGGCCGGTGATCGCCATCAGCAGCCGGTCGATTCCCATGCCCATGCCGCCGGTGGGCGGCATCCCGTGTTCGAGCGCGCGCAGGAACTCCTCGTCGAGCCGCATCGCCTCGTCGTCGCCGCGCGCCGCCTGGGCGGCCTGCTGGACGAAGCGCTCGCGCTGGATGACCGGGTCGACCAGCTCCGAGTAGCCGGTGGCCAGCTCGAAGCCGCGGATGTAGAGGTCCCACTTCTCGACGACGCCCGCGATCGATCGATGGTCGCGCACCAGCGGGCTGGTGTCGACCGGGAAGTCCATGACGAAGGTCGGGCGCACCAGATCCTTCTTGACGAAGTGCTCCCAGAGCTCTTCGACGTACTTGCCGTGCGTGGCCAGCGCGACCTCGAGGCCGTTCGCGTCGGCCAGCTTCTTCAGCTCGGCGACCGTCGACTCGGGAGTCACCTCGACCCCGGATGCGTCGCTCAACGAGCCGTACATGCTCAGGCGGTCCCACTGGCCGCCCAGGTCGTACTCGGTGCCGTCGGCCCAGGTGACGACGTGCGATCCGCAGACGGCCATCGCGGCATCCTGGATCAGCTGCTGCGTCAGATCGGCCATCTGCTCGTAGTCGCCGTAGGCCTGGTAGGCCTCGAGCATCGCGAACTCGGGGCTGTGCGTGGAGTCGGCGCCCTCGTTGCGGAAGTTGCGGTTGATCTCGAACACCCGCTCGATGCCGCCGACCACGGCGCGCTTCAGGAACAGCTCGGGCGCGATCCGCAGGAACAGCTCGGTGTCGAACGCGTTCGAATGGGTGGCGAACGGGCGCGCCGACGCACCCCCGTGGATGGTCTGCAGCATCGGCGTCTCGACCTCGAGGTAATCGTGCGACGCGAAGGTCGCGCGCAGCGAGGCCACGGCTGCGGCGCGGGCTCGCACGGTGACGCGGGCCTGGTCGCGCGTGATCAGATCGAGGTAGCGCTGGCGCACCCGGGTCTCGTCGCTCAGCTCGGTGTACAAGTTGGGCAGCGGCAGGATCGCCTTGGCCGCGATCTGCCAGTCCTTCACCAGGATGCTCAGCTCGCCCCGCCGCGACGAGATCACCTCGCCGCTGACGAAGACGTGGTCGCCCAGGTCGACGTACTCCTTCCAGCGCTCGAGGGATTCCTCGCCCACCTCGGCCAGCGACACCATGGCCTGGATGCGCTCACCATCGCCCGCCTGAAGGGTGGCGAAGCAGAGCTTGCCGGTGTTGCGGAAGAACACGACGCGGCCCGCGAGACCGACCTTCACGCCCGTGGTGTCGTCGGCGACCAGCTCGCCGTACTCGGAACGCACTGCCGAGATCGTCGTCGTGATCGGCAGCGACACCGGGTATGCGCCCCCGCCGAGACTGCCGGCGGCCGCGATCAACCGCTCCCGCTTGGCCAGGCGGACGGCCTTCTGCTCGGCGATGTCTTCGACGGCGATGTCGTCGGTCGTCGGCTCGGGGGCGGCGGTCTGGTCGCTCATGCGCTGGCTCAGTTCAAGTAGAGGGAGTCGTTGTCGATCAACCGCGTCGTTCCGACCTGCGCGGCGATCAGCACCCGCGCCGGTCCGCGGTAGCCGTCGTCGACGGGCAGGAAGGTGCGCGGGTTCACGACCTTGAGGTACTCCAGCTTAACGAGCCGCTCGTCCATGAAGACCGACTGCGCCGCCGCCAGCACGGCGTCGATGCCCCGATCGGCGGCGGATGCTGCGGCCTCGAGCGCTCGGCTCAGGGCCGTTGCCGCGCGGCGCTCGTCGGGGTTGAGGTAGCGGTTGCGGCTGCTCAACGCGAGTCCATCCGCTGCACGGACGGTGGGGACCACCTCCACCCGCGTGGCGAAGTTCAGGTCGGCGACCATGCGCTGCACGAGGAAGACCTGCTGCGCATCCTTCTGGCCGAAGACCACGTAGTCGGGCTGCACGATGCCGAGCAGCTTCGCCACGACGGTGAGGACTCCGTCGAAGTGGCCGGGACGCGATCGCCCCTCGAACAAGGTGGCGACCTCGCCCCCGGTCACCGTGACCTCGGTGCCGCCGTCCGGGTACATCTCCCCGACGGAGGGCGCGAACACGTACCCGACCCCGTGCTGCGTGAGCGCCTCGAGGTCGGCGCTCAGGTCGCGCGGATACTTGTCGAGGTCCTCGTGGGGACCGAACTGCAGAGGATTGACGAAGATCGAGACCACGACCGTGTCCGCCAGGTGACGGGCCCGATCGACCAGTTCGAGGTGACCCTCGTGCAGCGCGCCCATGGTCGGGACGAGCGCGACAGTGCGGCCCGCGAGCTTCTCGCGCATCGCCGAAATGGTCTCGACGACGACGGGGCGACCATCTTCGGGTGCTGCGGTATTCACGGTGCGATCGTAGTCGGCGGGGTGGGCTCCACATCGGCCCCGGCGTCGGCGGCCGCCAAGGCGTTCTCGACGCTGGACCGGACGAGCGGGCCGAGCAGCACGCCCGGCCGCTCGACGCCGATGGCGCGCAGCATCCCGGCGGCCTGATCGACGATCGCCGCCGAGAAGCTGCGGGCGGTGGCGATGGCCTCCGCGTACTCCGCGCGATCGGCCTCGGCCACGACGATCGGCTCGGAGCCCATCTCGACGACGAGCGCCTGGGCGATCGGCAGCACCGGCGTCGGTGCTGTCACCGCGAACCAGGCGTCACGCAGGCGCGAGAGATCGATGCTCGTGCCGGTGAAGTCCATGGCGGGATGGATCGCCAGCGGGATGGCGCCCGCCGCGAGCGCGGGGGTGAGCGCCCCCGTGCCGAGCCCCGGCGCGGTGTGGGCGACGAGCTGACCCGGCTGCCAGGCACCCGTTGCGGCGAGGCCGGACACCAGCGCCTCGAGTTCGGTCTCGGGCACGGCGAGCAGCACGAGCTCACTGCGCTCCACGACCTCGGGCACGGTCAGGATCGGGACACCCGGCAGCAGCGCGTCGGCGCGATCGCGCCCGCTCTCCGAGACCGTCGCGATGCCGACGATCGCGTGGCCCGCTCCGCCCAGGGCCGCGCCGAGCACGGCTCCGACGCGACCGGCCCCGACCACGCCGATGCCGAGCCGGCCATCGCGCTGGCGATCTCGATCACTCATGCGACCCGCTCATCCCCTGCCACCTGGCGTGGTCAACGACGTGCGCAACGCTTTCGCGTTGCGCCGCCGAGACGGCGGTGGCCGCGACATCGCGGAAGAATCCCGCGGCCACCGCGGCATCGAGATCGTCGAGAGTGGCCCGGATCGGCCCCGCGACCGTGTGGACGTGGACGTCGGCGAGGCGCAGCATCCTGAGCAGCGGTCCCTGGCGGAGCGACACGCTCTGCATGCGCGCGGTGGGGACCACCACCAACGACCGCCAGATCGCCCCGCGCCGCAGCAGCACGGCGCGAGGCTCGAGCGCGAAGCCGTTCCGCCGCCACGAGAACCACCGGAGCACGACCGCTCGGCGCGGCGAGCCGGTGTAGCCGTCGTCGTCAGCCGCCCGGGCAAGGCCCGCGACGACGAGCTCGCGCGACCCGTCACGCACGAGGTCGGGCAGCACCAGTTCGAGCACCCGGAACACCTCGGCGCGCGATCCCACGGGCAGGATGGTGCTCGTGCGCCTGCCGCCCTCCTGCCGATCGGAGTGGGACGCCAGGTTGATGCGCACCTCCCACCAGTCCGCGGGGCGCCAGAGCAGCGGCTGACGGATCTCGACGGAATGGATGCGCCCAGGCGGCAGCGTCTCGTTGTTGGTCGAGAGCAGCCCGTAGCCGACCCGCACCCCGTCGGGCGTCGCCGCGATGGAGTAGCGCAGCGAGCGCGTGAAGCGCCGCACGATCTGCGAGCCGACGCCGAGCAGCACGGGGACCACCCCGAAGAGCACGAAGAACATGTGCGCGGCGCTCGCCATCACGGCCGCCGCGATCACCAGGAGTACGAAGACGACCGTCCGGTCGTGCAGCACGGTCGACCCCAGCAGCCGTCCCGGGTGCATCGTCACGACCGATTCGCGCGGCGCGAGCTGCGGATCGAGCTCGGGGGCCGCGAACTCGCGCGCCCGCTGGGTGACGATGCCGCCGAGCGATCCGTCGTGCTCCACGAGGGGCGCGGCGTTCGTCACCTCCCGGGAGCCCGACGCACGCACCAGGATGAGGCGGCGCAGCGCGTCGGCGTTGCGCGAGGAGAGGTAGGCGAGCGGCACGTTCGCGTCGTGTCCCGCCACGTTGATGTCGAGCCGTGCTGCACCGAACAGCCGCGCGAAGAGCGGCCGGCCGACGTTGATGCCCTGGATGCGGTCCAAACGCCCTCGTCGGTTCGTGCGGAACAGGATGCCGCTGCGCACCTCGACGAGTTCATCGGTGATCCGGAAAGTGTGCACCCGCCACGACAGCCAGAAGATCGTGATGATGACGATCAGCACCACCAGCACGACCACCAGGGCGATCGGGATGAGGCCGCGCCGCACGATCAGGTCGATCGGGTCGCCGCCGCCGTCGCCGGGACCGCCGCCGAGGAAGAACCCCAGGATGCGCTCGCGCAGGTTGGCGAGCACGAACCCCGCGACCGCCACGAAGGCGAATCCGCCGCGCAGCAGGGGCGTCGCCGGATGCAGCCGGTGCCACTCGCCGTCTGCCAGGTTGACTGCCGGCGCGGGCGCAGCCACCGGAGCAGCGGCGGGCTCGCTCACAATCCGGCCCGACGGCTCTCGGCCAGCTCGACGAGACGGTCGCGCAACTGCTCGGCATCCGCCATCGGCAGTCCGGGAACCGTGACGTTGCTCGCGGCGGCGGCCGTCACCAGCTTGACCTCGGCGAGACCGAGCGCACGAGCGAGCGGCCCGCGGTTGACGTCGACCAGTTGCATGCGGCCGTACGGCACGGCGGCGAAGCGCTGGAACAGGATGCCCCGGCGCACCAGCAGGTCGTCGTCGCGCAGGCGGTAGCCGATCGCGCGAACGCGCCGCGGCGTGATGGCGGCGTTCACGAGCGCGAGGAGGAACACAACCGCGGGGATCGCCAGCAGCCAGACCAAGTGGGTCGCCCAGAACGGGATCGTCGCGGCCGCGGTAGCCACCAGCCCGGAGATGATGCTGCCCACCAGGTCGACCCAGACGTACCGCGGCGAGACCCGCCGCCACTGGCCCGGCACCGGGTCGAGCCCGCCACGGGGAACCACCGGCACGTCGATCTTCTCGCTCACGCGTCCACGCTACCCGCGAGCGCGAGCCTGTGGCTCCCGCCCGCCGAGCGGATCACAGGTGCGCGCGCTCCGGGCCCGGCCCCGGGCCCGGATGGTCGTCATCCTCGTCGCTCGGCGGGACCCGGCACAGGAACTCAGCAATCAGGCCGCCCGCGAGCAGGAGCACCGCTCCGCCCAGGGCGGCGACCACCCGCAGGACCGTCTCGGTGGTCGTCGTGGCCGAGTGGATGAGCAGCTCGGCGACCAGGCCGAACCCCAGGCCCGAGAGCAGGGCGCCCGCGAGCCCGGATGCCTTGCCCAGCACCACGACGCGCGTCGCGTAGAAGGAGTCGATCGGCTGGCGAAGGGCTCCGTGCGTCGCGCGGTACACCGGAACGGCGAGCACGACTACGACGATCCCGATCAGGGCGAGGGTGGCGCCGAAGGTGAACTCAGGACGGAACTTGGGGGCGCTCGCCGCCGCCAACGCGATCTGCAGCAGGAATCCGACGACGGCGCCGATCACGGCGAGCAGCACCAGCGTCGAGGGGCGGGTGCGGGTCACGACGCGGCTCCGGCGCCCAGTCCGGCAACCAGGTCTGCGACCCGGCCGTGGCCGGGCAGCACGGCATCCGGGTCGACCGCGAGCCAGGGCGTCAGCACGAAGTCGCGCTCGAAGGCGCGCGGATGCGGCAGGGTCAGCCGGTCGGAGGTGCTGACCATCCCCGCGAAGTCGATCAGGTCGAGGTCGAGGGTGCGATCGCCCCATCGGTCGGCGCGGACGCGCCCGTGCTCCTGTTCGATCCGGGCGAGCACGTCGAGCAGTGCCTCGGGGGTCAGCGTCGTTCGCACCAGCGCGACCGCGTTGAGGTACGCGGGCGCAGCGTGATCGACACCCTCGGGTCGCAGCGCCGGGGTCTCGATCACGGGGGAGATCGCCGTGAGCTCCACGCCGTCGGCGTCGGCCAGCTCCCTCGCCGCAGCAAGAAGAGTGGCCTGCCGATCCCCCAGATTCGCGCCGAAGGCGATGACCGCCGGCTGCTCGATGAGGCGTTTCGTCACGCTCACGTCGTGCGTCCGCGGGTGATCGTGACGCTGACGTCGTCGAACGGGACCGTGATCGGGGCGCTCGGCTTGTGCACGGTCACCTCGGTCATCGTGGCACGAGGGTACTCGAGCACCAGGGCGGCCACGCGCTCGGCGACGGTCTCGATGAGGTCGACCGGATCCGTCTCGACGGCCGCCACGATCCGGGAGGCCACTTCGCCGTAGTCGATCGTCTCGGTGAGTTCGTCGCTCGCACCCGCCTCGCGCAGCGAGAGGTGCACGACCACGTCGATCAGGAACAACTGCCCGTTCGCGCGCTCGTGCGCGAGCACGCCGTGAAAGGCGGAGGCCCGAAGGCCGGTCAGGGTGATCCGGTCGGCGAAGTTCATGATGGTGCCTCCTCATCCCGCCCGCTCCATCGGGCCCAGACCTCGAGCGCCAAGCGGGTGGATGGCACATCATGCACCCGCACCGCCCAGACGCCCGCGCGAGCGGCGAGCGCGCTGATCACGGCGGTCGGAGCATCCCGGTCCTCGACCGGCGCCCCCTCGGGAAGCAGTGCGCCGAGGAAGCGCTTGCGCGACGCGCCGATCAGCAGGCCGTGCCCGAGCGATCCGAGCTGTTCGAGATGCCCGAGCAGCGCCCAGTTGTGGTCGGCGCTCTTGGCGAAGCCGAGCCCGGGGTCCAGCACGATCTGCGCGGGCTCCACGCCCTCGACGATGAGGCTGGCGATCCGGTGCTTCAGCTCGCGGCGCACGTCGGCGACGACGTTGCGGTACTCGGGGACCGCATCCGCCCCGCCCTCGCGCCAGTGCATCACCACGTAGTGCACGCCCGTCTCGGCGATCACCCGCGCCATGCCCTCGTCACCGAGGCCGCCGGTCACGTCGTTCACGAGCTGGGCTCCCGCGTCGATCGCGGCGAGCGCGGTGTCGGCGCGCCGCGTGTCGATGCTGACCGGGATGCCGCGCGCCACCAGCGCGCGCACCACCGGCACCACGCGCCCGCGCTCGGTCTTCGCGTCCACCGGCTGTGCGCCCGGACGGGTGGATTCCCCACCCACGTCGATGATCCCGGCGCCCTGCTCGACCAGCTCGGTCGCGTGCGCGACCGCCGCATCGACCGACTCATAGCGGCCGCCGTCGCTGAACGAATCCGGCGTGACGTTCAGCACGCCCATGATCTGCGGAAGCGGGGCGGTGCTCACTCGTGCTCCCCTGCTGCCGATGCTCCGCTCGACGCCGTGGCCCCGATCAGTGCCATCGCCTCGGCCCGGCCGACCGGGTCGCTGAGCGCTCCGCGGCTCGCCACCGTGACCGTCGTGCTCCCCGCCTGCCGTGAGCCGCGGGCGGTGACGCACGAGTGCCGCGCGTCGAGCACGACGAGCACTCCGCGCGGGCTGAGGCCGGCATCCAGCGCGTCGGCGATCTGCTCGCCGAGCCGCTCCTGCAACTGCGGGCGCGAACTCAGGATCTCGACTACCTCGGGCAGCCGGCCCAGCCCGACGATCCGCTCGCCCGGCAGGTACGCGACGTGCGCGACGCCGGTGAACGGCAGCAGATGGTGCTCGCAGACCGAGCGGAAGGCGATGTCGCGCAGCAGCACGAGCTCCCCGAGCTGCCCGGGCACCGCGACGAACTCGGGGGCGTCGCGCAGCGGGTCGAGCGGGTCGCGATCGAGTCCGGCGAAGAAGTCGGCGTAGGCCTCCGCCACGCGTCGCGGGGTCGCCGCCAGACCGGGCCTGTCGACATCCTCTCCGATCGCGGCGAGGAGTTCGGCCACGGCCGCCTCGATGCGTCCGGAGTCGATCACGGCCCTCCTAGGCGGTCGCGATGCCGGGCGACTTGCGCGGACGAGGGCTGCGCTTGGGCCGCGAGGGGGTCGAGTCGACCCCGCCATCCACGATCCCTTCGTCGACGGGCGCCTTGGCGGCGATGTCGATCGGGGGCCGCGTGCTGATCGGACGGCTCTCGCTCGACAGCCACTGCGGCCGCTCGGGCAGCCGCTTCACGTCGGCGAAGATCTCGGCGAGCTGCACGTGGTCCAGCGTCTCCTTCTCGATCAGCGCCTTGGCGAGGTTGTCGAGGATGTCGCGGTTCTCGTTGAGCACCTGCCAGGCCTCGTCGTGGGCCTGCTCGATCAGCTGGCGCACCTCGAGGTCGACCTTCTCGGCGATCTCTTCCGAGTAGTCGCGCTGGTGGCCCATGTCGCGCCCGAGGAAGACCTCGCCCTGCGACTGGCCGAGCTTGACCGAGCCGATGGCCGCGCTCATCCCGTATTCGGTGACCATCTTGCGGGCGATGCTCGTCGCCTTCTCGATGTCGTTGGATGCGCCGGTCGTCGGGTCGTGGAACACCAGCTCCTCGGCGACCCGGCCCCCCATCGCGTAGGCGAGCTGATCGAGCAGCTCGTTGCGCGTCACGGAGTACTTGTCCTCCAGCGGCAGCACCATCGTGTAGCCGAGGGCGCGCCCGCGCGGCAGGATCGTGATCTTCGTGACCGGGTCGGTGTGGCGCATCGAGGCCGCCGCGAGGGCGTGGCCGCCCTCGTGGTACGCGGTGATGAGCTTCTCCTTGTCGTTCATCAGGCGGGTGCGGCGCTGCGGTCCGGCCATCACGCGGTCGACCGCCTCGTCGAGGGCGCGGTTGTCGATCAGCTGGGCGTTGCTGCGCGCGGTGAGCAGCGCGGCCTCGTTGAGCACGTTGGCCAGGTCGGCGCCGGTGAAGCCCGGCGTCTTGCGCGCCAGCACCTCAAGGTCGACGCCCTTGGCCATGGGCTTGCCCTTGGCGTGCACGGTCAGGATCTTCTCGCGACCCTTGAGGTCGGGAGCGTCGACGCCGATCTGCCGGTCGAAGCGTCCGGGGCGCAGCAGCGCGGGGTCGAGGATGTCGGGCCGGTTGGTCGCGGCGATCAGGATGACGTTGGTCTTGACGTCGAATCCGTCCATCTCGACGAGCAGCTGGTTGAGGGTCTGCTCGCGCTCGTCGTGCCCGCCGCCGAGGCCGGCGCCGCGGTGGCGGCCGACCGCGTCGATCTCGTCGACGAAGATGATGGCCGGCGAGTTCTGCTTGGCCTGCTCGAAGAGGTCGCGCACCCGGCTCGCGCCGACGCCGACGAACATCTCGACGAAGTCCGAGCCCGAGATCGAGTAGAACGGCACGCCCGCCTCTCCTGCCACCGCGCGGGCGAGCAGGGTCTTGCCGGTTCCGGGAGGGCCGTACAGCAGCACGCCCTTCGGGATGCGGGCTCCGACCGCCTGGAACCGCGACGGGTCTTTGAGGAAGTCCTTGATCTCCTCGAGCTCCTCGACCGCCTCATCGGCGCCCGCGACATCGGCGAAGGTCACCTTGGGGCTCTCCTTGGAGACCAGCTTCGCCTTCGACTTGCCGAACTGCATGACGCGGTTGCCGCCACCCTGCATGCTCGAGAGCAGGAACCAGGCGAACAGTCCGACCAGCAGGATCGGCGCGAGGATGCCGAGGAGGCTCAGGAACCAGTTGTTCTGCGGGGGGACGTCGTCGTACTTGGCAGGGCTGGCATCCACCGCCTTGACCACGTCGGCGCTGCGGGCCGCCACGTAGTTGAACTGCACGGCGGTGCCCAGGTTCTGCCCGTTGGGGTCGACATACGACTTGCTCAGGGTGAGGTCGACGCGCTGATCGCTGTCGATGATCTTCGCCGTCTTGACCGTGCTGCCATCGAGCAGCGCGAGGCCCTGCTCGGTCGAGATGGGGCGGGATCCGGACGCCGTGAGAAGGCTCATGGCGACCGCCACGGCGGCGACCCCGAGCAGGATGAAGACCCAGGGGCCGCGGAAAATACGTTTGAAGTCCATAGTCGCTCGGGCGCTGCCCGATCCTCCCTCAGAAGCGTGACTGTCAGGCTACCGCGCAGCGCCTCGACGCCCTCTGTGTGTTCGCCTCAGGAGTAAACGTGCGGGGCCAGGACGGCGACCGCGCGCAGGTTGCGGTAGCGCTCCGCATAGTCGAGGCCGTAGCCGACCACGAACTTGTTCGGGATGTCGAACCCCACATACTTCGCGTCGACGTGCACCTTCTCGGCGTCCGGCTTGCGCAGCAGGGCGCAGATCTCGATTGATGCCGGATTGCGGCTCTCGAGGTTCGCCTTCAGCCACGAGAGGGTCAGGCCCGAATCGACGATGTCCTCGACGATCAGCACGTTGCGCCCGTCCAGGTCGGTGTCGAGGTCCTTGACGATGCGCACCACGCCGCTGGACTCGGTGCCCGCGCCGTACGAGCTCACGGCCATCCAGTCCATCTCGAGGTCGCGATTCAGCTCGCGAGCCAGGTCGGCCATCACCATGACGGCCCCGCGCAGCACGCCGACCAGCAGGAGGTCGCGGCCCTCGTAGTCCACCTCGATGCGACGGCAGAGTTCGGCGATCCTCGCCTGAAGCTCGACCTCGGTGTAGAGCACCTCGGTCAGGTCGCCCTCGACGTCACTGGGTTCCATCTGATGGCCTCTCCTGGGTTGCCTGCAGAACGAGTCTGCCATCCCGGCGCGAGGCCCGGATGCCGGGCAGATCGACGCCCGTCTGCCCGTGCCAGTCGGTCACCAGCCTGGCCACCTCGAGCGTCTGCGCGCGCGTCAGCGAGACCCCGAATTCGGCGTCGGCGACATAGCGGATCAGCCGGTGCCGCAGGGCGGGCGGGTTGGCCGCCAGCGCAGCGACGGGCAGCGAGACGCCGGCATCCTCCGGCTCGGCGAGATCCTCGGCCACCTCCTCGGCGAAGGCGCCGAGCGCCTCGGAGTCCTCGCGCAACTGCTCGGCCGTTCTGGCCAGGGCTTCGGCGACGCCGGGTCCGAGCTCGGCCTCCAGGAGCGGCAGCACGCGGTTGCGCACGCGGACGCGGGTGAAGGCCGGATCGGCGTTCTGCGGGTCGACCCACGGCTCGAGCCCGGCGTCCCTGCAGGCCTGCCCGGTCGTCGCGCGCCGGATGCCCAACAGCGGGCGCAGGAAGATGCCGCGCTGCGCCGCCATGCCCTGCAGGCTCGCTGCCCCGCTGCCGCGCGCCAGCCCGAGCAGCACGGTCTCGGCCTGGTCGTCGAGCGTGTGCGCGAGCAGAACCGCCGACGCGCCGAGCTCGGATGCCGCGCGCTCGAGCGCCGCGTAGCGGGCGGCGCGGGCGGCCGCCTCGGGTCCGCCGCTCCCCGCCGCTGCGCCGGCTCCGCGCCGTTGAACGGACACGCGCTCGATTCGGACCGGCGCGAGGCCGAGCTGCTCGGCCTGCTGCGCGGCGCGCGCCGCGACATCCGCCGACCCGGATTGCACCCCGTGGTCCACGATGACGGCACCCGCGCGCAGGCCCGCCCTGTGCGCCTCGAACGCCGTGGCCGCCGCGAGCGCCAGGGAATCCTGACCGCCGCTGAGCGCAACGAGCACAAGGGATTCGGGCGGCAGCCCCTCGAGCGCGCCCCGCACCGCACGCCGCACGTCGGCGATCGCGGGACTCAGTCGGGGGCGGTCAGGCATCGGCTAACGTTATTGCGTCATCCGACCCGAGCCGAAGCCAACCCCGAGGAGCACGCCGTCATGGCCGACTACGCCGCCATCATCGAGATCCCGAAGGGCAGCCGCAACAAGTACGAGGTCGATCACGAGACGGGCCGCGTCTTCCTCGACCGCGTGCTGTACACGAGCTTCGTCTACCCGACCGACTACGGCTTTTTCGAGAACACGCTCGGCCTCGACGGCGACCCGGTCGACGTGCTGGTGCTGCTTGACTTCCCGCTCTTCCCCGGGGTCGGGGTTCAGGTGCGCCCGGTCGGCGTCTTCAACATGACCGACGACGGCGGCAGCGACGCCAAGGTGATCGCCGTGCCGGCCAAGGACCCGCGTTGGGCGTGGATCAAGGATGTCGACGACATCCCCGAGTACACCCGCAAAGAGATCGAGCACTTCTTCGAGCACTACAAGGACCTCGAGCCCGGCAAGTGGGTCAAGACCGAGGGCTGGGGCAACGCAGCCGAGGCCGAAGCCGCGATCGAGGCGGGCCTGAAGGCCTACGTGCCGCCGACCGGGCACTGAGCGCGGCGCGCCCCGCGTCGGAACCGGTGCCTACTCGCCGATCCCTGCGAAGCAGTAGTCGGGGGTAGGGCTGAACCAGTTCGCGACGCCGGGCGACCGTCGCCCGAGCGGGGTGATGTCGATCCGGCAGTCGTGGAACTGGTAGCTCGCCGACGTGCCGTCCACCTGCGCGGCGCCGAGCCCGTAGATCTGCAGGGCGTCGGCCCAGTTCGCCGGATCGGGAGTCGACCCGCTGATGTTCGGGTACGCGACCACGAAGTGTCCGGATCCGGGACCGGTGAGCGTCCACCACCCGTTGACCACGGCGAGCGCGGTCGGGTTCACCGCGGCTTCCGATGTGCCTGGGCCGAAATCCATCTCAACCTTCTCGGCGGGGTGCCATGACCCGGTGACCATGGTGGCGGAGTAGTCGACGACCGCCAGGCTGACGCCATGCGCGGCATCCCAGCTGCTGATGCGCAGATCAGCGCCGTCGATGCCGCCGATCGAGGTGCGCGATGCGGCCAGCGCGGCGAGCGTGGAGGAGCCCGCCGGGCTGTTCCAGGCCACGGGGGCATGCACGGTGAAGGTCACGGCCACCGCGGAGCCATCGGTGCTGTGGCCCGTGCCGGTGAAGGTCAGAAGCTCGTCACCGGGCGTGGTCGAGAGCCGCGGAGCCGGAGCTGCAGAGGGGCTGGCACTCGCGGCGGCCGAGCTGTGGCTCGGGCGCGGCTGCGACGCCGGCAGCGAGGAGTGGGCGGACGTCGGTCGGCCGCCGGGCGCGCACGCCGTGAGGGCCAGAACGGTGGTCGCAGCGACCAGGGCGACAACGATGGTGCGGGACATGGCAACTTCCTCTCGTCCCCCTTTCGACGCGCGAACCCACCCCCGGGGTTGACAGGCCTAAGGTGCAGAGCGTGGGCCTGCAGGTGGTGATCGCTCCCGACTCCTTCAAGGGGTCGATGGATGCCGCGGCCGCCGCCGAGGCGATCGGCAGCGGGTGGCGTGCCGCCCGCCCGCTCGACGAGCTGCGCCTGCTGCCTCAGGCCGACGGCGGAGAGGGGACCCTCGACGCCATCGCGACCGCCGTCGAGGACGCCCGCCTGCGCGACGTCGGCCCGGTGACCGGGCCCGATGGTCGACCCGTCGAGGGCCACTGGCTCGAGCTGCCTGACGGCACCGCAGTGGTCGAGCTCGCGATCAGCTCGGGACTGCCGTTGATGTCGGTGCCGGATCCGCTGGGCGCGACCACGCGCGGGCTGGGCGAGCTGATCGCCGCGGCGCTCGACGCGGGCGTGACGTCGCTCGTCGTGGCGCTCGGAGGCTCGGCGTCGACCGACGGGGGCGCGGGCGCGCTCCGAGCGCTCGGCCTTGAGCTGTTCGATGCCGCAGGAGTGCCGCTGGCAGACGGAGGCGGCGCGCTGGCCCGGTTGGATCGCGTCGACGCCGGCCGTCTGCGGAGACCGCCGGCGGGCGGGGTGCGTCTGCTCAGCGATGTGACGGCGCCGCTGCTCGGGCCGACTGGGGCCGCCGCGGTCTTCGGTCCGCAGAAGGGCGCGTCGGCGGCTCAGGTCGTTGAACTCGACGCCGCGCTCGCCCGATGGGCATCACTGCTCGCGCGCACTCTGGTTGTGACGGACAGTCCGTCACAACCAGAACGCGCGGGGGAGGACACCGCCGCTCCGGGCGCGGGCGCCGCGGGCGGCACCGGCTACGGCTTCCTTGCCGCCTGGGGAGCCGCGATCGAACCGGGCGCAGCCGCGATCGCCGAGTTGACGGGGCTCACGGCAGCCGCCGCATCCGCCGATGTCATCATCACCGGCGAGGGCCGCTTCGACGCGACGTCACTCGGCGGCAAAGTCGTCGGCCACGCCCTCAGCCTCGACGTGAAGCCGAACGCCCGGCGCGCGATCATCGCCGGCAGCCTGGCCATGCCTCCGCCGTCGGGCGTGTGGGCCGCCAGCCTGGTCGAGCTGGCGGGATCCCTCGACGCCGCTCTCGACGATCCCGCTCGCTGGCTCTACGCAGCGGGTGTCACGGCCGCGCGAGCTGCAGGCGACTGAGGCGACAAGCCCGGCCCTCAGCCGGTCGGTCGCCCGACGTAGGGCATCAGATCGCCGTAGCGGATCGAGACGATGCGCACGGGCACTCCCGGACGTGGCGCCTCGATCATCCGACCGCCGCCGACCGCCATGGCCACGTGGTACATGTATCCGTCGCCGCTCGTGTAAAACAGCAGGTCACCCGGCAGCAATTGACTGAGGTTGACCAGGCGACCCTCCCCCTTCAGGGTGTTGTACTGGCTGGTCGCCCCGTGCGGTCCGATGTAGACCCCGACCGAACGGTACGACATCATCGTGAGGCCCGAGCAGTCCCACGAGTCTGGACCCGCCCCGCCGAAGGCGTACGGCTCGCCGAGCTGCGCCTCCGCATAGGCGATGGCGCCGTTGACAGCGCCCGCGACCGGCGCCGGTGGGTTCGGGTTGATGATGGGTGCGCTCGGCGGGGTCTTGACCGCGTTCTGGCGCGCCTCTTCTTCGACCCCGAGCTGATACTGCTGCTCCACCGACGCGGTGGTGTTCTTCAGCGAGGCCAGCTGCGCATACATGGTGTTCGCCGCCGCCTGCTGCTCGGCCAACTGCGCGAGCGCCGCATCCGAGGCTGTCTTAGCGGCATCCGATGCGGTCTTCGCGTCGGCGGCGAGCGACTTGCGCTTCTTCTCGGCGACCTTCGCGCTGGCAGTAAGAGCCGAGGCAGCGTTCTTGTCGAACTGCGCCTGCTTCAGGATCTCGGCGGACGACTGGCTCAACCGACTCGCGGTCCCGAGGGTCGAGAGCAGCTGATCGGTGTTCTTGGCCGAGCCGAAGAGCACGCCGAGCGAGATGTTGCCGCCCCCGGTCTGCGCGAGTTGAGCGATCAGGGCCGATGCCCGCTTTGACGACGTGGCCGCCTTGGCCGCCGCGGCATCCGCCTGGCTCTGAAGCTTGGCGGTCTTCTTGGTGGCGGCCGCCAACGCCGAAGTCGCCTGATTGAACAACTCGGTCTTCTGCTCGGCCACCTTGCCCAGCGCGTCGGCCTGAACGGACAACTGTTTCAGAATGCCCTGGATCTTGGAGACCTCAGCCTGCTTGGCCGCCTGGCTGGCCTTGGCCCGCTGCACGTCGCCCCACGTGGGGTAGTCGACCGTGTGAATGGCGGGTGCCGCGTTGGCCACGGCACCGGAACCGATCGCCAGGGCGAGCCCCGCGGCGATGGAAATTGCGGACGCAACAGCAGCCGCCGCCCCCCGAGGGCGTCTGCGCGCGAACATCAGCGATCCGGGCCGTCCGAGCGACGGCGGGCACCGCGAAGGCGGATGCCAGAACTAGCTCCCAAGAGTGATCCCCCGATCACGCATAAACGGCAACGGGTCGGTCAATGCGCCGTTGACCCGCACAATGAAGTGGAGGTGGCAGCCGAGCGACGCCCCCGTCGACCCCACCTTGGCGATCTGCTGACCGGGAGCGACCTGCTGCCCGATCTGGACCAGGATACCGCCGTTGATGATGTGGCCATAGCCCGTGGTGATTCCGCCGCCGTTGTCGAGCTGGATGAAGTTGCCCAGGTCGCTGTACGGACCCGCGTAGGTGACCGTGCCGGAGTGCGCGGCGTAGATCGGGGTGCCGCAGCCGGTGCCCGAGATGTCCTGGCCGGTGTGCAGCCGCCAGCCGTGCGGCGGGAACGGCCACCAGCGCTGGCCGAACCGATCGCCGAGGTACCCGTTCGCGGGGTTTGCCCAGCCGGACGCGCTGACGTGGCCAGCGGTCCCCGGTCCCCATTTGGCAGCCTGGAATTCGTTGTACCCGGCGAGCGTGTCAGCCGCCTGCTTGGTCAGAGCGGTGAGCTTGGCGGACAGGTCGGCGAAGGTCGCCTGCGCCGCGGCCAGCGCTTTGCCCGCCGCATCGGCTGCCGCCTGCGCTGCCGCGAAGGCGGTCTGGGCTGCGTCTTTGTACTTGGCCAGGATGACCTTGGCGGCATCCGCCTGATCGGCGAGCGACTGGGCACCCTTCGTCAGCCGGATGGCCTTCGCATAGATCTGGTTGGAACGGTCGGTCACCTGGCCCATGTATCCGACCTTCGACAGCAGCTGGTCGGCCTGCCCCGAATTGCTCAGCAGGCTGGTGGTGAGTCCATCGGCGCCGCCCGACCTCGCCAACTGGGCGAGCAACTGTCCTGCGGTCTTCTTGGCGGCATCCGCCTCTTTGCGGGCGGCATCGGCCTGCCCCTGAAGCTTCTCGACCACGTACTGCTGCTGATCGAAGGCGTCCTGCGCCTTGGCGTAGGCGTCGCCCTTGGCCTTGGCCTCGGCCTGCGCAGCGGCGACCGATGCCTGGAGCGCAGCGACCTGCGCCTTGATCTGGTCGGCGAGCTTCTTCGTGGCCGCGACGCTGGCCTGAGCGGCGGCCACCTGGTCCCAGGTGATCTCGGGAGGCGTGTCGCTCGACGCCGCGTAACTGGGCGGCACGAGGCCTCCGGTCAGCACCGACAGGGGCACCAGGGCGATGGCGATGGATGCTGCGAGCGCGCGGCTGCGCGGCATCCTGGCTCGCCGTTCCGTCTGCAGCGTCGAGCGCGAGCGCGTGCTCCCCCACCGACCGGTCATGATCTCCCCGCATCCCGCGCCCCGGGCGGCGGAGCCGCGCGAGTCACACAGATAACACTATTAACACTAGCAACAAGCCGAGGATCGTTCCAGGCTTGAATCATCTCCGGCGCGCCCGCATCGAGCGGGCAACCTTCGACAACGGGTTGAACCTAACCCGCGCGAGGCGCCGAGGCCGGTTGATTCGGCCGTTTCGGCGGTTCCGGCCGGCAGCAGCCCCGATCGGCCGTGATTGGCGTTAACGGCGCGCCGCCCGTATGCTTGACCCTCGGTTGCTCTGCGGTTAACCCGTCACGGCCCCATCGTTTAGTGGCCTAGGACACCGCCCTTTCACGGCGGCAGCACGGGTTCGAATCCCGTTGGGGTCACGAAACAGCACCACCACAACTCAACAGCATGGCCCTGTAGCGCAGTTGGTTAGCGTGCCGCCCTGTCACGGCGGAGGTCGCGGGTTCAAGTCCCGTCAGGGTCGCGGAATGCGACGCGGCTCCTTCCTCGGAGGGAGCCGCTTTCGTAAGCCACACGGCTCTGTAGCTCAGTTGGTAGAGCGCACGACTGAAAATCGTGAGGTCACGGGATCGACGCCCGTCGGAGCCACCAGTACTAGGTCGTCGGCCCCTCCGTGGCCGTCAGCTGCTCGCCGAGATCCTGCGGTTCCAGGTCGGCATCGCGGAACCCGTCGTCGAGGGGCAGCCTCAGATCCAGCTCGGTCGCGACGCAGACGTCGACGGTGCCCGACAGGATCCGGAAGTCCAGCACGTGCCCGCCGCGGCGGCGCTCATCGTCGATGAAGTGGACGTGACCGCCGGGGACCCCGATGCCGCGCTCGTAGAGCGGGGTGCGGAATCCTGCGATGGTGCCCGCGAGCGAGCGGAACTCCAGCACGCTCTGGTCGACCACGGCCTCCCGCATCGGGCGGTAGGGCGGAGTCTGCCGTTGCACCGTGCGGGTCGCGACGGACTCGAACGACCCCGCCACCCTCACGGCGTAGAGGTAGTTCTCCGAGGGCACCAGCGTCTGGGTCAGTGCGATCACCGCAGCGCGGTCCATCGGCCGATCGATCACCGCCGACGCCGACGCGGTGAAGCGGGTGACGATCGCGAAGGGCGTGCGCTCGTCGGGGGAGGGCCGATCGATCGACCCGTCGGATCGCATTCGGAAGCAGACCCCGTCGATCAGGATCATCTCGCCGTCGAGTCCGTTGAACGTGCCCAAGCCCAGGTCGCCGTGCCGCAGCACCTCACGCAGCTCGGTCGGTCCGTCGTAGACGCCGGCCAGGAGGGCGCTCATCAGGCCGACCTGAAAGACGCGATTGGGGGTCATTCGTCCAGGCGGACGCGTCGGCGAGTCGCGAGCACGAATGAACCCAGCAGGAGCAGGCAGATCCCGCCGGCTACCGCAGGCACCGCGTCGACCCCGGTCGCCGCGAGCACCGCCACGGTGGTGATCGTGTACGTCGCCGTCGCGTCGGTGCCGACTCCGTTGCTGGCGGTGACCGTGAACGTGCTCGTTCCGACGGTGGTCGGCGTGCCCATGATGGCACCCGTGGCCGAGTTCAGCACCAGTCCGGCCGGCAGCGCACCCGCGGTGATGGTGAAGGTCGCCGCGGGGCGGGCTCGCGCGGTGATGGTGAAGGTGTACGGCATCCCGGCCTGCGGGTTCGGGGGAGTGCCCGAGGTGATCAGCGGCTGCGCCGTCGCGTTGAGCACGGTCACCGTGTCGTCTCCGCCCTGGTTCACGATGTAGACCAAGGCGCCGTCCGGGCTGATCGCGATGGCGTGAGGATGGCTGCCGCCCGGGATGGGGGCTCCGACAAGTTGGTTCGTCGCGGTGTCGAAGATGTAGATGCGATTGTCGTTCAAGTCGGAGACGTATCCGGTGCCGTCGGGGGTGATGGCGATGCCCACCGCACCCGGAATGGCCAGCGTGGAGGTCGCAGTCGCCGTCGAGACGTCGATCGCCGAGACGGTTCCGAATGTCTGGTTCGCCACATAGGCGTGGGTGCCGTCGGGAGCGAACGCGAGGAACGCGGGGCCGGCGCCGACGGCGACGGTCGCCCCCGCCGTGTTGGTGGCGGTATCCACGATCCGCACGCCACCGGCGTAGCCGACCAGCAGCGCCGAGCCGTCCGGGCTGAGAGCAAGACCGAAGGGATTGGAACCGATCGTGATGGTCGGAGTGATGGCGTCGGGGGTGTTCGTCGCGGTGTCGAACAGGTGCACCGCGCCATCCGTCTCGGTGACATAGAGAATCGAGCCGTCGGCGCTCAGCAGCAACTCCGACGGCGAGGCCGTGAGTACCACGGTGTCGATCACCGTGTTGGTGGCCGTGTCGATCACCGACACCTGGTTTCCGTAGTTGTCGGCGACGTAGACACGCGTGCCCGCGGAGTTGAGGACGATCCCATAGGGACCGACGTGCGACTGCGCCGTGATCAGGGGCAGCGCGATCTCGGTCGTCTGGACGCCGGTCGCGACCTCGATGACCGACACGCTGTCGGCGTTCTGGTTCGCGACGTAGGCGGTCGCGCCATCCGGGGCGAAGGCGACGCCGGACGGGCCGCAGTCGCCGCCCCATGCGCCCGGACACAAGAGAGTGATGAGCCCGGGAGTCGCGGCGGCCTGCAAGGCGCCGAGGGTGAGCGCCCCCGCGGATGCAGCGAGCACGCCGGCCACCATCACCGCACGACGAAGCCGTCCGCCCCGCATCGCACTCCCTTGGTCAGGCCCGTTGATCGCTCACACTACCGAGCCCGGTCGCGGCCCGACCGTTTACGAGGCGAACGCGCGTGCCGGATCCGCCAGCAATCCCGCGATCGCCGCCAGCAACCGCGATCCCTCGGCACCATCCACGACCCGATGGTCGAACGACAGGCTCAGGGTCACGACGCTGCGCAGCGCGATCGCGCCCTCGAACTCCCAGGGCCGACGGACGACCGCGCCCACCGCGAGGATGCCGGCCTGGCCGTCCGCAAGGATCGGCGTGCCGCCCTCGACGCCGAAGACACCCACGTTCGTGATCGTGAAGGTGCCGCCGGTCATGGCGGCCGGAGTCGTGGTCCCCGCCCGCGCGGTCTGCACCAGCTCGCCGATCGCGTCGTCGAGCTCGCGGAACCCGAGCCGGTCGGCAGCGGGGATCACGGGCACCAGCAGTCCGCGCGGAGTCGCCGCCGCGATGCCCAGGTTCACGTGGCGGAACTGGCGGATGCCGCCCTCCTCCCAGCGCGAGTTCACCGCGGGGTCGGCGGCGAGCGCGATGCACACGGCACGCGCGACCGCGGTGAGGAAGGTGAGCCGCGCCCCGCGGAACCTCGCCTCGCCCCGCAACCGCTCCAGCAGGTCGACCGTGGGCGTCACGTCGGCCTGCAGGAAGACCGTGACGTGCGGCGCCGTGAACGCGCTCGCGACCATCGCCTGCGCCGTGAGTTTGCGCACGCCCGTGACGGGAATCAGCGTGGACTCGTCATCCGACGCCACCGGAGTCGCGGCCTCGGCCTCTGGGCCGGCGACCCGCTCCAGGTCGGCGCGGGTGATGAATCCGCGATCGCCGGTGCCTTCGACACTGTCGAGCGGGATTCCCAGTTGCCGAGCGAGCAGGCGTACAGGGGGTGCCGCGCGACCGCGGGTGCGCGGCGGGGCGGCGGCGGCGCTCGATGCCACCGTCGCCGACTGCGACACAACGGGCGACACAACGGGAGTGTCCGCGAAGCGACGCGGCTTCCGGGCCGACGCCGACTCGGTCGCGGCTCCGTAGCCGACGAGGTTCGGCGGCGCGGCATCCGGGGCCGCCTCCGGAGCCGCATCCCCCGATACCTCGACGCTGATGATCGGCTCGCCGACCGACACGGTGACACCGGCATCCACCATCAACCGCGCGACGATGCCCGCGAACGGCGACGGCAGATCCACAACGGCCTTCGCGGTCTCCACCTCGGCGATCACCTGGTTCAGCTCGATGCGGTCGCCGGGCGCGACCTTCCAGGCCACGATCTCGGACTCGGTCAGACCCTCGCCGAGGTCGGGCAGTTTGAACTCGCGCTGCGCCATCGTCACCAGCCCCGATCCTGGAGCGAGTTCGGCCGGTCGAGCGCGCGGTCGACGCCGTCGAGAATCCGGTCCATGTCGGGCAGGTGGAACTTCTCGAGCTTCGCCGGCGGGAACGGGATGTCGTACCCGGTCACCCGCACCGGCGCGTGCTCGAGGCTGTAGAAGCAGCGCTCGGTGACGGCCGCGCAGAGTTCAGCGCCGAGTCCGCCGGTCTGCGACGCCTCGTGCACGACCACCAGGCGCCCCGTGCGCTCGACCGACGCGACCACCGTGTCGAAGTCGATCGGCGACAGCGAGCGCAGGTCGATGACCTCGATCGAGATGCCCTCCGACTGCGCGGCGGTCGCGGCGGCGAGCGCCGTCTGCACGAGCCCGCCGTACGCGACGACGGTCACATCGTTGCCGGGCGCCACCACCCGCGCGCGGTCCATCGCGCGCACCGGGCCGGGAGCGGCATCCAATTCCACCTCGCCCTTCACGTGGTAGCGGCGCTTTGGCTCGAAGTACAGCACCGGGTCGTCGCTGGCGATCGCCTCGCGGATGACGGCGTAGGCATCCGCCGGATCGCTCACGCTCACCACGCGCAGCCCCGAGGTGTGGGTGAACAGCGCCTCGGGCGAGTCGGAGTGGTGCTCGGCCGCACCGATGCCACCGGCCCACGGCACCCGGATGGTCAGCGGCACCTTCACCGCGCCCCGCGTGCGCGAATGCATTCGCGCCACCTGGCTGACGATCTGGTCGAAGGCCGGGTAGATGAATCCGTCGAACTGGATCTCGCACACCGGTCGGAATCCGGCGAAGGCCAGCCCGACCGCGGTGCCGAGGATGCCCGACTCGGCCAGCGGGGTGTCCATCACCCGGCGATCGCCGAACGTCTCTTGCAGTCCCTGTGTCACGCGGTAGACGCCGCCGAGCTTGCCGACGTCCTCGCCCATCACGACCACCCGGTCGTCGTCCTCCATCGCGCGGCGCAGGCCGGCGTTGATCGCCGACGCCAGCGTTAGTGTCGCGGTCGAGGCGGTGGCGGTCGCCGCGGTCGCGGTCGCCGCGGCGCTCACTGGAACATCCTCAGGTAGGCCTCCTGGGCCGCGCGCTGCTCGTCGATGCGCGGATGCGGCTCGGCATACACGTGATCGAACAGCGCCCCCGGCGGCAGGTCGGGCATCGCGAGGCAGCCGGCGCGCAGCTCGGCGGCGACAGCGTCTGCCGCGGCCGTGATCTCGGCCTCGGCCGCGGCATCCAGCACGTCGGCTGAGCGCAGGTAGGCGGCGACCCGCGCCAGCGGATCCTTGGCGGCCCACTCCGCGAGCTCGTCGGCCGGGCGATACCGGGTCGGATCGTCGGCCGTCGTGTGCGGGCCCATCCGATACGTCACGGCCTCGATGAACGTCGGCCCCTCGCCACGCCGCGCGCGCTCGACCGCCGAGCGGGTCACGGCCATGACGGCCAGCACGTCGTTGCCATCCACCTGGATGCCCGGCATCCCGAACCCGACGGCCCGATCGACGAGCGCGGTGCGGCTCTGCACCCGCACCGGCTCCGAGATCGCCCAGTGGTTGTTCTGGCAGAAGAACACGACGGGAGCCGCATACGAGGCCGCGAACACCAGCGCCTCACTCACGTCGCCCTCGCTGGTCGCTCCGTCGCCGAAGTAGGTGATGGCGACCGAGTCGCTCTGCTTCAGCTGCATCCCGAGGGCGTACCCGGTGGCGTGCAGGGTCTGCGCGCCGATGATCACCTGCGGCGTCGCCATGCGGTGGATGAATGGATCCCAGCCCGACTGCGCCACCCCGCGCCAGGTCACCAGCAGGTCGGTGGGCGGCACGCCGCGAACCCACGCCACGCCGTTCTCGCGGTAGCTGGAGAACACGAAGTCGTCGGCGGCGAGTGCGCGGGCCGACCCGATCTGCGCAGCCTCCTGTCCGAGCAGCGGCGGCCACAATCCCAGCTCGCCCTGGCGCTGCAGGGCCGTCGCCTCGGTGTCGATGCGGCGGATGATGACCATGTCGCGGTACAGCCCCAGCAACTCGGCGGGGCCGATGTCGGCCACGAGCTCGGCGAAGGCGCCGGTGCTGTCGCGGTGGCCGTCGGCGTCGATCAGACTCACGTACGGGGTGATCCCGGGAATGGCCTCGAGCAATTCGGCTGTCATGATGCCCCTCACGAGAACGACGATGTTCTGCGGACGAGGCTACGCTCGCCTTTTCGAAGTGCGCAAGACACGTTGCTCGGATTGAGCATTATGCTCAATCCGGGGTCGCTGACGACCCGAATCCAGCCCTGAGGAGACAGAATGCGCACCCTGGATCGCACCGACCTCCGCCTTCTCCTCGAACTCACCGACGATCCGCGAGCCACCACCGTCGCGCTCGCCCAGCGGCTGGGCGTCACGCGCAACACGGTCCAAGCGCGTCTGACCAGCCTCGAGGCTTCCGGCGTGCTGCTGCCCTACGACCGCTGCATCAACGAGGCCGCGATCGGGCGGCCGCTCACCGCCTTCACCACCGTCTACGCCACCCAGCAGAAGCTCGCGCACATCGGCGCCGAGCTCGCGAAGATCCCCGAGGTGGTGCAGGCGTTCGGGATGACCGGGCCGACCGATCTGCTGGTGCGGATCGTCTGCGCCGACACCGACGAGCTCTTCAAGATCAACGAGCGCATCCTCGCCTGCGACGGCGTGGATCGCACCGAGACCTCGATCGCGATCAACGAGCTCGTGCCCTACCGGCTGGCGCCGCTGTTGAGGCGGGCGGAGGAGGAGCTGGGGCGCGGCTAGGCCGTCGCACCCCGCAGGCGACTCGCGCGGCGCGCCTTCAGCCATCGCGCAACCCGCAGGTCGTTCCAGCCGAAGCGGCCAGCCGTCGGCAACGCCGCCCGGATGCTCTCCTCGCTGAACGGATGCGACGGCCGGATACCGAGCGGCGCCTCGGGCGCGGGCGGCGCGACCTCGCTGACCCCCTCGGCCAGCATCCGGGCCTGAGCCTTTGCGACCAGGGGCACGATCATCGTCCACTCGGTCAGCTGCGCCAGCACCTTGATCGCCCAGACCGGCAGCGGCACGAACAGCGGTCGCCGCCCCGCGACCTTCGCGACCCGGCGCACCGCCGCCGACAGCGGAAGCTCCTCGGCGCCCATCACCGCGACTGTCGGATCGGGGATCCGGCCCTCGGCCGCCGCGATCATCACGTCCACGAAGGCGGCGACCGGGATCGGGCGAACGGTTCGCCCGCGGAATCCGACCGTGCCGAACACGGGCCAACTGCGCACCGCGCGTGTCACGTGGTCGACCATGTGGTCGCCGTGCCCGTAGATCATCGACGCCTTCAGGATGGTGTGGCCGATGCCCGAGTTCCGGATCAGCTCCTCGGCCGCCCACTTGGTCTCGTGATAGCCCGAGCCGCAGTTCGGCCGCGCGCGCAGGAAGCTCACCATCACGATCCGCTTCACACCGGCGCGGCGCGCGGCCTCGATCATGGTGCGGGTCCCCTCGACGTGCACGCGCTGGAAGGTCTGGTCGCCGATCTCGCGGTTGATGCCCGCCGCGTGCACCACGACGTCGCAGCCGGCGAACGCGGCCGCGAGAGCATCCACGTCGTCGATGTCGACGCCGGTGCGCCGCGAGATCACCACGGTGTCGGCGGGGTCGAGCCGCTCGGCGAGGTGCCGACCCACGAATCCGGTGCCCCCGGTGATGGCGATGCGCATGTCCCTCTTCTTTCGTTATTTCGCAATGTAGCTAAACAGCGCTCGCCTGAACTGTATCTAGCTTCGGTGCTATATTGCAAACATGGCAGATTCGACGAGCGACATCTTCACCGCTCTTGCCCACCCCACGCGCCGTCAGATCCTGCAAGACCTGAAGGACGGCGAACTCGCGGCCGGCGAGATTGCCGCACGTTTCAAGACCTCGGGGCCCACGATCTCGCGCCACCTCAGCGTGCTGCGCCAGGCCGGACTGATCACCGAGCGCCGCGATGCCAACCGCATCCTCTACTCGCTGGTCAGCGACCGGCTCGCTCTCTCGGTCGGCGACTTCCTCTCGACGGTGTGCCCCGAGCAGATCGTGCTGCGCGAGGTGCGCAAGCGCGGGTCGGTGGCGCCGACAGGGGCGACGACCGCGACGGCTTAGGCGCGCGCCTCTCCTACTCCGACGACGCGCGCGCCGCCCCGCCGCCCGAGCCGGCCGGATTCAGCCGGCCGAGTTCGTGCACGATGTCTTCGACCCGGTCCTTGGCGTCGCCGAACAGCATCCGCGCGTTGTCGCGGAAGAACAGCGGGTTCTGCACGCCCGCATAGCCGGATGCCATCGACCGCTTGAACACGATGACCTCGTCGGCCTCCCAGACCTTGAGCACGGGCATGCCCGCGATCGGGCTCCCCGGGTCTTCGGCGGCGGCCGGGTTCACCGTGTCATTGGCGCCGATCACGAGCACGACGCTGGTGCTCGGGAAGTCGTCGTTGATCTCATCCATCGAGAGCACGATGTCGTACGGCACCTTCGCCTCGGCCAGCAGCACGTTCATGTGACCGGGCAGCCGCCCGGCGACGGGATGGATGCCGAAGTGCACCTCGATGCCGCGTGCGCGCAGGATCCGCGCCAGCTCGGCCACCGGGTACTGCGCCTGCGCCACCGCCATGCCGAAGCCCGGCGTGATGATGACCGAGCGGGCATCCGCCAGCAGCTGCGCCGTCTCGGTCGCGGTGATCTCGTGGTACTCGCCGGTCTCCTCGTCGCCCTTGGTGGGCGCCTCGATGCCGAAGCCGCCCGCGATCACCGACAGGAACGACCGGTTCATCGCCTGGCACATGATGTAGCTCAGGAACGCACCCGACGACCCGACCAGCGCTCCCGTCACGATCAGCAGGTCGTTGTCGAGGAGGAACCCGCTCGCCGCCGCTGCCCAGCCCGAATAGCTGTTCAGCATCGACACCACGACGGGCATGTCACCGCCGCCGATCGAGGCCACCAGGTGCAGGCCGAGCAGCAGGGCGAGCACTGTCACCGCGATCAGCAGTCCGAGCGTCGGCGTGATCACGAACCAGACCGTGAGGCCGACGAACACGACCAGCGCTCCGAGGTTGAGCGCGTTGCGGCCCGGCAGCACGAGCGGGGCGGAGGGCATCCGCGCCGAGAGTTTCAGGAACGCGATGATCGATCCGGTGAAGGTCACAGCCCCGATGAAGACGCCGATGAACACCTCGGCGTGATGGATGCCGACCAGGTTCGCCGCGATCCCCCCGTCGTGCAGGTAGCCGTTCCACCCGATCAACACGGCCGCGAGCCCGACGAAGGAGTGCAGCATGGCGATGAACTGCGGCATCCCGGTCATCTGCACGCGCGCGGCGCGCCAGAGGCCGATGCTGCCGCCGATCGCGACCGCCACGACGAGCAGCACGATCCCCAGCCCGTCGGTGCGCTGGATCACGAGCACCACCGTGGCGGCCAGGGCGATGGCCATGCCGACGATGCCGTAGATCACCCCACCGCGCGCCGTCTCGTGCCGTGACAGTCCGCCGAGGCTGAGGATGAACAGCAGGGCCGCGACGATGTAGGCGCCGCCGGCGATGGCCACGGTTGCCGCGGCGAGAGTGTCGAACACGGATCAGCCCTTCGAGAACATGCGCAGCATGCGGCGGGTCACGGCGAAGCCGCCGAAGATGTTGATGCTGGTCAGCAGCACCGCGATGACGGACAGCACCCTGGTGACCGGATCGCCGACCGCGATCTGCACCAGCGCTCCGACCACGACGATCCCGCTGATCGCATTGGTGACCGACATCAGCGGCGTGTGCAGCGCGTGATGCACCTTGCCGATCACGTAGAAGCCGATCACGATCGCGAGCACGAACACCGTGATGTGCTGCGGCAGCGGCGGGGGTGCGATGGCGATGATGACGAACAGGGCCAGGATGCCGGCGACGGTCAGAGCGATCCTCGCGGCCCGCGGGATCCCGCGTCGGGTGCTCGTGACGGCGGCGACCGGTGCCCCTGCTGCCGCGGCGGGCGCCGCCGACACCTGCACCGCCGGCGGCGGCCACAGCTTCTCGCCGTTGCGCGTGACGGTGATCGCGCGCTGCACCACGTCGTCGAGATCGAGCACCAGCGCGCCGTCTTTGCCCGGCGTCAGCAGCTTGAGCAGGTTCACCAGGTTCTGCCCGTAGAGCTGCGACGCCTGCGCCGGAAGCCGGCGTGCCAGATCGGTGTAGCCGATGATCGTGACCCCGTTGGGCGTGACGATCTTCTCGCCGGGCACCGTGCCCACCACGTTGCCGCCGTTCGCGGCGGCCAAATCGACGATCACGCTGCCCGACTTCATGGATGCCACGTCGGCCGCCGTGATCAACTTCGGCGCCGCGCGCCCCGGGATGTTGGCGGTCGTCACGATGATGTCCACGTCGCGCGCCTGCTCGGAATACAGCTCGGCGGCGCGCTTGTCGTACGCCTCGCTGGTCGCCTTGGCGTAGCCGTCGGAGGAGTCCATTGTCTCGCCGACCTCGACCGGCAGGTAGGTGCCGCCGATCGACGCGACCTGGTCGGCCACCTCGGGCCGGGGATCCGTCGCCCGCACGATCGCGCCCAGGCTGGATGCCGCCCCGATCGCGGCCAGGCCCGCGACCCCGACCCCGGCGACCAGCACCTTGGCCGGCGGGACCTTGCCCGCCGCCGTCACCTGACCGGTGAAGAACCGCCCGAAGGCGTTCGCCGCCTCGACGATCGCCCGGTAGCCGGCGATGTTGGCGGTGGACGACAGCACGTCCATCGACTGCGCGCGCGAGATGCGCGGCACGGCGTCGACCGCGAGCGCCGTGATCGGCAGGGCGACGAGCTTGTCGACCAGCTCCGGGTTCAGCGCCGGGCTGAGCCACGAGATGAGCACGGCGCCCTTCGCCAGCAGCTTCAGCTCGGCATCCGTGGGGGCGTTGACCGTCAGGACGATCGCCGACGACCATGCCGCCTTCTTCGTGACGATTCGGGCACCGGCCGCCTCGTAGTCCGCATCCGGGAACGACGAGCCGGCGCCGGCGCCCCGTTCGACCACCACCTCGTAGCCCAACTGGATCAGCTGCGCGACGGTGGACGGCGTCGCGGCGACGCGCGTCTCACCCGGGGCGCTTTCGACGATGATGCCGATCGGCATGGCGCTTCCTTCGGGTCGGGAGAGGGCTTCGCTGCCCTCCCCTCATCATGTCGCAGGAACGCGAAGGGTACGCGGACATCGCGCAGAATGGGCTGGTGCGCCTCGCCATCCTCGGAGCAGTTCTTCTGGTGCTTGGAGGCCTCGCGATCGCGACCGGCATCCTGCCGCTTCCGGATGCCGCCGCCATCGGTGAGCGCGTGTGGCCGATCCTGCTGTTCGCGGTCGCGATCACGGTGGTGGCCGAACTGTCCGCCGAGGCCGGCGTCTTCGCCGCCGTGGCGGAGCGCACCGCCCGCGCCGCGCGCGGCCGCGCGTGGCTGCTCTGGCTCTTCGTGGTGCTCCTCGCGGTGATCAGCACCGCGTTCCTCAGCCTCGACACCACGGCCGTGCTGCTGACCCCGGTCGTCGTGCTGGTGGCCCGCCACAACGGGCTGCCGCCGCTGCCCTTCGCGCTCACCGCGGTCTGGCTGGCCAACACCGCCTCGCTGCTGCTGCCGGTGTCGAACCTGACCAACCTGCTCGCGCTGCACGCGCTCGGGTTCTCGGACCCGTCCCGATTCGTGAGCCTGCTCATCGTGCCCGCGGTGATCGCCATCGTCGTGCCATGCCTGCTGCTGGCGCTGGTGTTCCGTCGTCAACTCGGCCAGCGCTTCGAGGCGACCGCGGCCACCGCGCCCGGCGATCCCGTGCTGTTCTGGATCTCGGCGGGGGTGCTCGTGGTGCTCCTGCCCCTTCTGGTCACCGGCATCCCGGTCTGGATCCCGACCAGCGCCGCCGCCGTCCTGCTGGCGGTCGCCTTCGCGATCCGCCGTCGCACGAGCCTGCGCGTCGGCCTGGTCCCGTGGCAGCTCGTGCTCTTCGCGTGCGGGCTCTTCCTCGTGGTGGAGGCCGCCCACTCGCTCGGCTTGACCGCGCTGCTGGCGACCGCGGCGGGATCCGGCGACAGCCCCTGGGCGCTGCTGCGCCTCTCGCTCAGCGGGATGCTGGGCGCCAACGCCGTCGACAACCTGCCCGCGTATCTCGCACTCGAGCCGGTCGCGAGCGGCCACGCCGGCGCGTCGCCGCTGCGCCTGGCGGCCCTGCTCATCGGGGTCAACGCCGGACCGCTGATCACCCCCTGGGCGTCCCTCGCCACGCTGCTGTGGCATTCCCGCCTCACCGCACTCGGCGTGGAGCTGCGCTGGTCGCGCTACCTCGTACTCGGGTTGATCGCGGCTCCGCTGACGGTCGTGGCCGCCACCCTCGGACTCGCCCTTATGCGGTGACGATGCCGTAGGCGGGAAAGAGTTCGCGCCAGCGCGGCTCCCACGGTTCGCGGGTGCCCCGCGCGAGCTCGGTGTCGAGATCCTCGAGGTGCACGTGCCACCCGGCCGCGTGGTACGGAGCATCGTTGATCGGCAGCCCGCGCTCCTCGATCACGACCCGCGTGCCGTCGCCGTCCTCGGTGAGCACCGCCTCCATCACGGTCTGCCCGTCGTCGCTGCTCGAGAGCAGCCGCAGCCGGTGCGGCGCGTCGCAGACCTCGACCCGCATCTCGCCCTCCCAGCTGCTCGTGAAGCTGCCGCGCAGTTCGCCGCCGACCCGGAAGTCGCCGGTGACGACCGCGATCCAGCGTGCAGTGCGCTCGGGGTCGGTGATGGCCGACCAGACATCGGCGATGTCGGTGTCGAAGCGGTCCTCGAGGTGGACCGTGCCACGGTCTCCGTCGGGGATCACGCTCACCTGCAGAGTGTCAGTCATCGTTCATCCTTCTTGCGCGCTTGCCGCGCGCGATCTCGGTGTGCAAAGCGTTCATCCGGTTGGTCCAGAGTTCGCGGTACGGGCCGAGCCACCGGTCCAGGTCGGCCAGCGGATCGGGATCGATCGCGTAGATGCGCCGCTGCGCGTCCTTGCGCACCTGCACCAGCCCGGCTTCCCGCAGGATCCTGAGGTGCCGCGAGACGCCGGGACGTGCGATCGCCAGGTTGCCGGCGATCTCGTTCACGGTCGCCGGCCCCTGCCGCAGGGTCTCGAGGATCGACCGACGGTTCTCGTCCGAGAGCGCTTGCACCACCGCATCCATGATTTGAATGTACCCGATCATGTACGTACACGTCTAGTTACATACGAAATCGATGCTCCCAGGACGCGTAGTCTCGGCGCACAGGGTCACCGCGGCTCCGACGGCACAGAACAGAGGAACACGCATGGGCGACAAGTCCGCACGCAAGAACACCCCGAAGACGGCAGCAGCCAAGACCCTCAAAGAGAAGCGCCTCGACAAACACGCCAAGAAGGCCAACAACGAGCGCATCAACAACACGGATGCCGTGACGAAGGCCGCGAACAAGTAGCGCGACCCGGCCGTCACCTACGGGCGCTGCGGCCTAGCTGTCGGCGCCCGGCTTCTGCTTGGCCAGCGTCTTCTCGGCGATCGGAGCGCGTCCGCTCGCCTTCTGCTCCGCGTAGTAGGCGCGGGCCTCGTCCTGGCGCTGGCGCTCGGCATCGGTGGCGATCGGCGCGCGCAGGTGCTCCGGCGCGAACTGGAACGCGTCGGTCAGCGCGACCGCGTGCGGGCGCAGCCGCGGCAGCAGCCGGTCGTCGATGTAGTCGGTGATCGCCGCGGCGCGGGCCGCGGACAGCCGGCCGTGGATCAGGTACCAGGCCATGTGCCGCTCGATGAGGGTGAAGCCGAAGAGGTCGCGCAGCCAGGTCAGCACCTGCTTGTTGCCCGGGTGCTCGATGGTGGCCAGACGCTCGCTGAACGCTTCCCACTCGAGCAGCTCGGCGTGCGCGTACGCGGCCTCGATCAGCTCGTTCTGATTCTCGTTGAAGAGCGCGGCGGCATCCCGCGCGCTCAGCGATCCCGCATTCTTCAGCCGGCCGGCGATCGCGGCCACCATCGTCTCGACGCGGTCGGTGAGCAGCTGGCGTTGTGCCGCTTCACCGCGCACGTTGCCGACCGAGCGGGCCGTCGACCCGAAGTCGGCGATGCGCTGGCCGAGGGCGCGCAAGCCCGAGCGGCTGACCGCGTCGCCCGCGGCCTGGCCGGCGTAGGCGGCGATCGTGGCGGCATCCGGCTTGCCGAGGCGGCGGCCGTAGTCGGTGAGCAGGCGCTTGGCGACCAGCTGGAGCAGCACGTTGTTGTCGCCCTCGAAGGTCGTGTAGATGTCGAGGTCAGCGTGCAGTTGGGTGAAGCGGTTCTCGGCCAGGAATCCGGCACCGCCGCAGGCCTCGCGGCACTCCTGGAGAGTGCTCAGGGCCGACCAGGTGCTGAACGGCTTCAGCGAGGCGGCGAGGGTCTCGAGATCCTGGCGGTCCTCGTCGGTGTCGTGCTCGCCCGAGAAGACGCTGTGGAACTTCTCCAGCAGCTGATCGTGCGCGAACGACATCGCGTAGGTGGTGGCCAGGCGCGGCAGCAGACGGCGCTGGTGGCGCTGGTAGTCGAGCAGCACGACCTCATCCGCGTCGTCACCCCCGGCGAATTGGCGGCGCTCGTTCGCGTACCGGATCGCGATGGTCAGGGCGAGCTTGCTCGCGACGGTGGCGGCGCCGTCCAGCGAGACGCGGCCCTGCACGAGGGTGCCGACCATGGTGAAGAAGCGGCGGCCGGGGCTGGCGATCGGCGAGCTGTAGACGCCGTTCTCGTCCACATCCCCGTAGCGGTTGAGCAGGTTGGTGCGCGGGATGCGGACCCCGGTGAAGTGCAGCCGGCCATTGTCGATGCCGTTGAGACCACCCTTGAGGCCGTCGTCGTCGCCGCCGATGCCGGGCAGGAAGTCCTTGCCATCGCGGATCGGCACATAGAAGGCGTGCACGCCGTGGTTCACGCCCTCGACGATGAGCTGGGCGAAGACCACGGCGGCCTGACCGTCTTTGGCCGCGTTGCCGAGGTAGTCCTTCCAGGCGGCGCGGAACGGGGTGTCGATCACGAACTCGTCGGTCGTCTTGTCGAAGGTGGCCGTCGTGCCGATGGCCGCGACATCCGATCCGTGCCCGGTCTCGGTCATGGCGAACGCACCGGGCGTCGCCAAACTCATGATCGACGGCAGGAACTGCTCGTGCGCCCGCCGCGTGCCCAGGTGCATGACCGCGGCGCCGAACAGGCCCCACTGCACGCCGGACTTGATCTGCATCGAGGGATCGCCGATCACCAGCTCCTCGAAGCTGGCGATATTGCCGCCGTGGTCCTCTTCGCCGCCCAGGTCTTTCGGGAACGCGCGGTGCACGACGCCCTCCTCGACGAGGCGCTTCAGCTGACTGAGCACCCGCACCCGGTGATCGGCCATGCTCAGGCCGGGGAGCTGGTGGAACTCCTCGCGCTTGAGCAGCTCGCGCGAATGCTTGCGGGCGTCGGCCCAGCGGGCGAAGAGCACCTCGGCGAGGGCGGCGGAGTCCACGAGCTGGGCGTCGCTCGGTGCGGCGCCCGCGCCCGCAACGGTGGTGCGTTCGATGGTGTCGGTCATGATGCACTCCTGAAGTCGTGCTCAGCACGGTACGCCCGCCGCCGGAGGCTCGCATTTCCGTCGTGCACACCCACGAGAGAGCCTTCATCACGGGCTGAGGGCGTTGGCCACATTCTACAAAAGCTGAAGGATGGCCGTGTGGAGTTCCTCAGGCCGGAGCGGTCTGCCACACTTCCGCCATGACCTGGTCGCGCTGGAAGATCGCCGGACTCCTGTTCATGGTCGGAGGGGCACTCAGCCTCATCGCCTCGATCGCGGGAGCCGCGGGCTCGGCTCCCGGAGGATGGCTGGGCCTGCTCGGCCTGCTGCTCGAGGGAGTCGCCTTCGTCCTGTTCGGGCTCGGCTTTCGCCGCGCCCGAGCTCGCGCCTGGGTGCCCTGGCTCTTCGTGGTCGCCGGCGCTCTGATGATCATCATGGCCCTGCTGTGGATGGTGGGAGGCAGCCTCGGGGCCGCCACCCTGCTCGTCCAGCTGGCGATCGTGGTCCTGATCATCGCGGCCGCGGTGTTGCTGCTCTCGTCGCGGTCGATCGACCAGCTCCTCGCGATCGCGTTGATCGTGCTCGGTGCACTCCTGGCGATCACCCTGTTCGTGGGCAACGTCGTGCTCGGCATCCTCATCGGAGTCGCGTACATCGCCGTCGGCCTCCTGGTGTGGGGCGTGCGGTTCGGTCGCGGTCGCTCGCGTCCGGCTCGCCCCTAGCTCACGAGGGCGCGGCTCAGAGCGATCCGGCGCTCGCTCCGAAGGTGTCGCATGAGTTCGGGCCGCCGTTCAGCCCGGAGGTGAACCACTTCTCGCGCTGGGCGCTCGTGCCGTGCGTGAACGACTCCGGATCCACCTGACCCTGAGTGGACTGCTGGATGTTGTCGTCGCCCACCGCGGCCGCCGCGTTAAGCGCATCCGCGATCTCCGACTTGGTCACCGGCTGCAGGAACGGCACGCCGTTCTCGTCCTTCGTGCTCTGCGCCGCGCCCACCCACGCGCCGGCGAAGCAGTCGGCCTGCAGCTCGAGGCGGACGCTGTCGGAAGTCGGACCAGTCTGCTGCAGGTCGAGGTTCTTCATGATCCCCGTGATGTTCTGGATGTGGTGGCCCCACTCGTGCGCGATGACGTACAGCTGGGCGAGCGGACCACCGCTCGCGCCGAACTGGCTGCGCAGCTCGTTGTAGAACGCAGTGTCGATGTAGATGGTCTCGTCGTTCGGGCAGTAGAAGGGGCCGACGGCGGTCGTCGCGCCGCCGCATGCGGTGTCGGTCGCCTGGTCGAAGATCACGATCGGTCGGGGGGAGGTGTACCCCTGGACCTCACCGCTCCAGTAGGTGTCGAGCGACGCCGACGCCGCCTTCATCCGGCAGTCGATGTCGGCGTTGGCCTGCGACCCGGTCGTGCACTGGCTCAACGGCGCTCCGGTCGAATCCGAGGTGGTGCCGCCGGTGCCGCCGACCAGGCCGGTGAGGTCGACCCCGAGCAACTGGCTGATGATGACGATGGCGATCAGGCCGAGCCCACCGCCGCCGACGCCGATCGCCGTGTTGCGACCGCGCTTGCTGACTTGTCCACTGCTGATGTCGGCGTCGTCGTTGAAGGTCATGGGACGACGGTACCGCCGCCCGGCGCGTCGCGCGCCTCCCCGGTTGCCTCCGTGCCGCCGTCCGACACGCCGGCGTGGATGTCCGCCCAGCGCCCTCCGCCGGATCGGCCGATGATGCCGAGCAGCGCCTCACGCAGCGCCGGGAGGTCGGGCACCTCGGGGAACAGCTCCGCCTCGATCCGCCGGGCGCGCCGGAACACCTCGGCGCCGGCCGCGGTGCGCTCGACCAGCCGACGGCGACGGTCTGCGGCGTCGGAGTGCCGTTCGACGAAGCCCTCGCGTTCGAGCCGCTCCACCGTGCGCGACATGGTCTGCGCCTCGACCCGCGCTCCGGCGGCGAGGTCGACCTGGGTCGACGGTCCGTTCTCGAGCAGGTGCAGCACGATCAGGCCGGCGTGACTGAGACCCAGGGCGGTCAGCGCCTCCAGCCAGGCGTGCTCCACCATGCGGGATGCGGTCGACAGGAGGCGGCCGGTCGGCCAGTCCCGCATCCCGTCACTCATGCCCTTCAGGGTAGTGCTAGCGTCATAACGATCAGCCGGCTGACTAATTCGACGCCGGAGAGGGAGAAGTCCGTGACCGCCGCCAGTCCCGCAGCCACCCCGACCACCCCGGATCGCCGTCGCTGGATCGGCCTGGTGGTCATCAGCATCGCCGTCGCCCTCATCATCGTCGACTCCACGATCGTCAACGTGGCGATCCCCACGGTGGTGCGCGACCTCGACATCACGTCGACGCAGGTCCAGTGGGTGCAGGAGAGCTACACGCTGGTCTTCGCCGCTCTGCTGCTCGTGTGGGGCACGCTGGCCGACCGCTACGGCCGCCGCCGCCTGCTGATGATCGGCCTGGTGCTCTTCGGCCTCTCGAGCGTGGCCGCCGCGCTGGCGCCGACCGGCGACATCCTCATCGCGGCGCGGGTGGTGCAGGGCGTGGGCGGGGCCATGCTGCTGCCGACCACGCTCTCGTTGATCAACGCCACCTTCGTCGGCCGCGAGCGCGGCATCGCCTTCGCGGTCTGGGGCTCGACCATCGGGGGCATGGCGGCGGTCGGTCCGCTGCTCGGCGGCTGGCTGACAACCTCCTTCTCGTGGCGCTGGGCCTTCGGGATCAACGCGCCCCTCGGCATCCTGCTCGTCATCGGCGCACTCGTCTTCGTCAGCGAGTCGAAGGCCGCCCAGACCGGGAGAGTGGATGTCGTGGGCGCAGCCCTCTCGGTCGTCCTGTTCGCCTCGCTGGTCTTCGGCCTCATCGAGGGCCGCACCTACGGATGGTGGCTGAGCGACAAGCCCCCGTCGTTCTGGACCTTCGACATCTCACCGATCCCCTTCGCCTTCGCCATCACGGCCGTGGCACTCGTGGCGTTCGTGGCCTGGGGACTGCATAGGCAGCGCATCGGAAAGAGCACGCTGATCGCGTTCTCGTTGTTCCGGATCTCGTCTTTCCGCAACGGGAACATCGCCGCGATGGTCGTGTCGCTCGGGGAGTTCGGCCTGATCCTGTCGCTTCCGCTGTGGCTGCAGAACGTGCTCGGCTACGACGCCCTGCAGACCGGCTTCGTGCTGCTCGCCCTCGCGCTGGGCTCGTTCGCGGCATCTGGATTCGCGGGCGCGTTCAGCGGACGGGTCGCGCCGGTGCAGGTGGTGCGCGTCGGCATCGCGCTCGAGATCGTGGGCATCGTGATCACCGGGCTCGTCATCTCGGCCAGTACCCCGTGGTGGGCGATCGCCGCCGGCCTGTTCGTGTACGGCATGGGGGTCGGCCTGGCCACGGCGCAGCTGACCGGGGTCGTGCTGGCGGATGTCCCGGTCGAGCAGAGCGGTGCCGCCTCCGGCACACAGTCGACCGCACGACAGGTCGGCTCGGCGCTCGGGATCGCGATCCTCGGCACGATCCTGTTCAGCACGCTCGGCTCGCAGTTCGCCGACAGGCTGCCGTCGTCGATCCCGTCGTCGACTCGAACCGCGGTGGTGAACGCCGTGGTCGACAGCGCCGGCGGGGCGATCCCGGGGCTGGTGGCGCAGCAGCCCGAGGTCGGCAAGCTGGCGGAGCAGGCCTTCAGCGACGCCACGAAGATCTCAGCGTTCTCGGCGGCGGGGTTCCTCGCGCTCGGACTGCTGGCGACGATCTCGCTGGGGTCAGGGCGCGCGCGCGACGACGAGGAGGCCGCTCAGGCGGCCGCCGACTCCTCGGCGACCACGCCGAGCACGCCCTCGCCGTAGCTCTCGAGCTTCTTCTCGCCGACCCCCGAGATCGTGCCGAGCTGTTCGAGTGACGAGGGTCGCGTGAGTGCGATGCCGCGCAGGGTCGCGTCGCCGAACACGATGTAGGCGGGCACCCCTTGCTCGCGCGCGACCCCCGCGCGCCACTCGCGCAGCCGCTCGAAGAGCGGACGCGCCTCGACGGGCAGCTCGGCTCCGGCCTTGGACTTGGCAGCGCGGGTCGGCTTGGCGGTCTCGCGGCGGAGGAGCACGGTGCGCGATCCGTCGAGCACCGAGGCGGAGGCATCCGTGATCACCAGGGTGCCGTAGCCGTCGGCCGCCACGCCCAGCAGCCCCTGGGCGAGCAACTGCCGGACCACGCCGCGCCACTCCTGCTCGCTGAGCTCGGTGCCGATGCCGAAGGTGGTCAGCTCTCCGTGCGACTGGCTGCGCACCCGCTCGGTCTCGCGCCCGAGCAGGATGTCGATGAGGTGGCCCGCGCCGAAGCGCTGGTGGCGCTCGCGCCACAGCCGCACGACGGTCGAGAGCAGTTTCTGGGCGGGAACCGTGCCGTCCCACGACTCGGGCGGAGACAGGCAGGTGTCGCAGTTGCCGCAGGCGACGGACGGCTGGCCGAAGTAGCCGAGCAACTGCACGCGGCGGCACTCGATCGTCTCGCAGAGCGCCAGCATGGCGTCGAGGTGCGCCGAGAGCTTGCGGCGATGGGCCAGGTCGCCCTCGCTCTCGTCGATCATGCGGCGTTGCTGCACGACGTCTTGGAGCCCGTACGCCAACCACGCCGTCGACGGCAGCCCATCTCGGCCGGCCCGGCCGGTCTCCTGGTAATAGCCCTCGACGCTCTTGGGCAGATCGAGATGGGCGACGAATCGCACGTCAGGCTTGTCGATGCCCATGCCGAACGCGATGGTCGCCACCATCACGACGCCGTCTTCGCGCAGGAACCGCGACTGGTTACGAGCGCGCGTGGCCGCGTCAAGACCCGCGTGGTAGGGGAGGGCCGCGATGCCTTCGGCAACCAGGGCGTCTGCCGCCTTCTCGACCGAGGCGCGCGACAGGCAGTAGACGATGCCCGCATCGCCGGGATGCTCGGTGCGGATCAGTTGGAGCAGCTGGGCGAGCGGCTGCGACTTGGGCTCGATGCGGTACTGGATGTTCGGCCGGTCGAAGCTCGACACGAACAACTCGGCCTCGCCCAGTTCGAGGCGCGCGGCGATCTCGCGCCGCGTCTGCTCGGTCGCCGTCGCGGTGAGGGCGATGCGCGGCACGGCCGGCCAGCGCTCGTGCAGCACCGACAGGGCGAGGTAGTCGGGGCGGAAGTCGTGTCCCCACTGCGAGACGCAGTGCGCCTCGTCGATCGCGAACAATGAGACCTTCGCCCGGTCGAGCAGCTCGAGCGTCGAACTCAGCTTGAGGCGCTCGGGAGCGAGGTAGACGAGGTCGAGCTCCCCGGCGAGCAGGGCGGCCTCGACCCGGCGGCGCTCGTCGAGGTCTTGCGTCGAGTTGAGGAACGCGGCGCGCACGCCGACGGCGGACAGCGCATCCACCTGGTCTTGCATCAGGGCGATCAGCGGCGAGACCACCACCCCGGTGCCTTCACGCACTAGGGCCGGGATCTGGTAGCACAGCGACTTGCCCCCGCCGGTCGGCATCAGGACCAGGGCATCGCCGCCCTCGATCACCCGCTCGACGATGGCCGCCTGCTGCCCACGGAACGCCTCGTAGCCGAAGACCCGATGCAGGATCTCGAGGGCGGGAGAACCGGGGGCGACCATGCCGTCCAGCGTACGGCGCGGGGCCGACGGGCCACGAGTTGTCTGCCCCCCGCTCGGGTGGCCCCCCAAAGCGTGCTGTTGTGGGGGAGAAGAAGGCCGATAGCTTGGGCCTCGGCAACAGGGGATCTCCGGGGGGAGAGTCCCGTGGCGTCGCCCGCTTCTGGGGGGAAGCGGGCGACGCGCCCTCTTCGCAGCTTCTTCGCGCTGTGAGCTGCACACCGGCGTTCTCAGCCGCCGGTGTGTTCACCGTCAGTCGTCGATCAGCCGCTTACCCAGGCTCACCGCGTCGTCGATGCCGTACCCGATCGCCGCGTAGAACGCGAGCGCCGCTGCGTTGTCACCGCGCACCTGCAGGTTCACCTTCGGGCAGCCGCGTGCGAGCAGCATTGCTTCGACCTCGGCCATGAGGGTGCGGCCGTGACCTGCGCCGCGGGCGTCTTGATGCACCGCCAGGTAGTTCACCCAGCCCCGGTGCCCCTCGTACCCGGCCATGATGCTCGCGATGATCGCGCCGTTGCCCTCCTCGACCCCGACCAGGAACAGCTCGCGCTGCACCTCGAGCTTGCGGGCGATGTCGCGGTACGGGTCGTTCCACGGGCGCGTCAAGCCGCAGAGACGCCAGAGGGCGACCACCTCGTCGGTGTCGCCCTCTTCGAATGCTCTGATCTGCATCCTTCAACGCTAGTTGCCTGCGCTCAGCGGTTCGCGAGCTCCTCGATGACCGCGTCGCCCGGGACCACGCTGGTCCACTGCGCCTCGATCTCGGCGCGGGCGAGCAGCTCCTCGGTGCGGCGGCGGCGGTTGCGCGGCACGAGGGTCACGACGGTGCCCTCCTTGCCGGCACGGCCGGTCCGACCCGCGCGGTGCAGGTAGGCCTTGTACTCGTCGGGCGCGTCGGCCTGGATCACGAGCGCGATGTCATCGACGTGGATGCCGCGTGCCGCAACATCCGTCGCCACCATCACGTCGACGCGACCGCTCGTGAACTTCTCGAGGGCCCGGGTGCGACGGCTCTGGTTGAGATCGCCGTGGATGCTCTCGGCGCGGATGCCCGCGTCATCCAGCAGGTCGGCGAGCTGCTCGGCGAAAGCGCGGGTGCGCGCGAAGACGAGCTTCTTGCCGGGGCCGGAGGCGAGCTCGATCAGCACCTGCTGCTTGTCGCGCTGGTCGAGCAACAGCACCTGGTGGTCGATGGTCGAGCTGGCCTGGTCCTCGCCCTCGACCTCGAAGACGGCCGGATCGACGAGGTACTTCTCGACGATGTCGGCGACGCCCTTGTCGAGGGTCGCTGAGAACAGCAGCTTCTGGCCGCCCTCCGCGGTGCGGTCGAGGATCTCCTGCACCGGCTCGGCGAAGCCCAGCTCGCACATGTGGTCGGCCTCGTCAAGCACCGTGATGATCGTCTTCGACAGGTCGAGCTTGCCCTGAGCGGCGAGGTCGCCGACGCGACCGGGAGTGCCGATCACGATGTCGACGCCGCGCTGCAGCGCGCCGAGCTGACGCGCGTAGGGGACGCCGCCGTAGACCTGCGTGGTGAACAGGCCGACGCTCTGGGCGAGGGGCTGGATGGTGCGGTCGATCTGCAGGGCGAGTTCGCGCGTCGGCGCGAGGATCAGCGCGCGGGGGGCGCGGCCGAACTCGCGGCGCTTGCCGTCGCGCTTGTCGTCACTGCCGCGCTGCAGGGTGAGCAGCCGCTCGACGAGCGGGGCCCCGAAGGCGATGGTCTTGCCGGATCCGGTGCGACCTCGGCCCAGCACGTCTCGTCCGGCGAGCACGTCGGGGATCGTCGCCGCCTGAATCGGGAACGGCGTCTCGGCGCCGAGTTCGCCCAGCACACGGACGATGTTCTGCCCGAGGCCGAGGTCGGCGAAGCCGATGCCGTCGACCTCGCCGGCCGTGACGGCCTGAGCGGTCAGGCGCTCGAGCACGACGTCCTCGTGCGGAGTGCGCGGGGCGGCGTCGCGGCGATCATCGCGGTCGCGGACATCGCGGCGCGGCGCGCGGTCGCTGTCCCAGCTGCGGGCAGGACGGGCGTCGCGGTCGAACGAGCGCGCGGGACGGTCATCGCGGTCGTAGTTGCGAGCCGGGCGGGCATCGCGATCGAAGGACCGGGCGGGCCGCTCGGTGCGGTCGGCGGTCCGGTCCCAGCTGCGGGCCGGGCGGTCGTCGTCACGGCGAGCAGGGCGGGCGTCGCGGTCGAACGAGCGCGCGGGGCGCTCGGTGCGAGCAGCGGGCCGCGCATCCCGGTCACCGTAGTTGCGGGCGGGGCGGTCGTCGTAACTGCGCTGCGGGCGGTTGCCGCGCTCATCGCGCTGCCCGTCGCGGGTGTCGCGGTCGCGGGGAGCTCCGGACCGCGGAGCCGCCGACCTGGTCGGCCGGCCGTCGTACGCGCGCTTGGGCTCCCAGTTCGGGCGTCCGTCTGCCGAGCGCTCGACGCGCTCGCGACCGATGCGGGCGGAATTCGAGCCGCTGGCGCTCGCCGCACCGCGCGGGCGCTGCTCGCTGCGGCCGCGCGCGGCGCGCTCGTCCGAGGTCCAACGCTTCTTGGGCGCACGCTCGCTCGAGGCTGCCTCGTCGGCGCGGAAGCCGCGGTGCTTGGGGCTGATGCTGCCCGACTTGCGCACGGCATCGGCTGCCGTGGCGCGAACGGGGCGGGAGGAGCGCGCGGGCGCGCCCTTCTTGTTGATGGGCATGGTGATGTCTTCCGGTGTTCTGTACAGAGTGCGCGACGCCTTCTGTTCGTGAACTCACACGAACAGAACTCGCGCCGCGAGAACCCGGGCGATACTGACCGGGGCCGTTTTCCTGAATGGATTCCTCATCAACGGATGCGCTGATGATCCGGCCCGCACGACTGACAGTGGTGCAAATCGAGGCCCGGCAATGAAACGGAGCCCCGGAAGTGTCGTGAGCCGACCTGCCTACGTTAGTCGATTCCCTCGCCTCCCGCATTACACTCGCGCAGATGCGCGTGTCAGCCCCGATGTCGATGGCGCTGTTCGGCGTGCTCGCGGCGGTCGCGGTGGTACTCGGCGGGTGCTCGTCGGTCTCAGCCGCGAGACCGACTCCTGCTCCGACCCCGAGTGCGGCGCGCCCGCAGCCCGTGACCGATCATGGCGTGCGCGTCATTCCCGACATCGAGTACGGCGTGGCCGGCGGGCAGCGACTGCTGCTGGATGCCTGCTTGCCTCCTTCGCGGAAGTCCAGCACCTCCGACGCGCCCGACCCCGCACCCCAGGCCTCGATCGTGATGGTCCACGGGGGCAGCTGGACGCGCGGCGACAAGGCCGACCCGGAGTACCGCGAGGTCTGCACCTGGCTGGCGAGAGCGGGCTATCCGACCTTCAACGTGGACTACCGCATGGACCCCGCGTTCATCTTCCCCGCGGCGCTGGAGGACGTGAAGAGCGCGGTGATCTGGCTGCGCCAACCGGAACAGCTCGGACGGTTCGACCTCGACCCCGCACGCATCGCCGCCCTCGGGGGCTCCGCCGGAGGCAACCTGGCCTCGTTGCTCGGCACCACCGGCAGCGGCCCGCTCACCGAGGGGACCCGCGTCTCCGCGGTCGTCGATCTCAGCGGCCCTGCCGACCTCACCGGCGCCGACGTCAAGCCCGGCTTCATCCCGGTGCAGCTCGCCTTCCTCGGGTGCGCATCGGAGACCGACTGCCCCGCCGCGCGAGCCGCATCGCCGATCTTCGCGGCGAGCGCCGACGATCCGCCGTTCTTCATCGCCAACTCGACCAACGAGCTCATCCCGATCGAGCAATCCCGGCGATTCGCCGACGCCCTGCGCGCGGCGGGCGTTCCGACGACCTTCGTGAGCGTGACGGGCGGGCTTCACTCGGTCGCGATGCTCGGACCGGGCCTGCGCGCCCGCATCCTCGACTTCTACGCGTCGACGGTCGGCACCAACTCGGAGTCGCCCGCGCCCGGGACCGGCTGAGCAGTCGGTGCGTTCACGGGATGCGCGCGCCGGTTGCGTGCGCTCCGCACCAGCCACACGATCAGGGCCGCCAGCAGGGCGAGCAGCCCGATCGTCGAGCCCAGCGAGGCGAGCCGCGGGATGAGCGCCTCCTTGCCCAGGCCGTTGGCGATCGAGTAGCCGACCGCCGCCAGCCCGGCAGCGACCAGGATGCCGCCCCCGATCGCCAGCACCCGCGTCACGATCGACATCGGCAGCTTCGGGTACTGCGCCCGCCGCTCGGCCGCGCCCTCGACCAGGTAGTACAGCACCGGCAGCACGAGCAGGGTCAGCAGCGTGGACGACACGAGGCCGCCGATCACGATGATCGCCAAGGGCTGTGAGATGAAGCCGCCGTGGCCGGTGATCCCCAGTCCCAGGGGCAGGAGCGCGCCGATGGTGGCCAGCGCCGTCATCAGGATCGGGCGCAGACGCCGTGACGCGCCGTGCACGATCGCGTCGCCCACCGTCATCCCGCGAGCTCGGTACTGGTTGATCAGATCGACGAGGACGATCGCATTCGTGACCACGATGCCGACCAGCATCAGCACGCCGATGATGGAGGCGACGCCCAGCGGCACTCCTGAGATGATCTGGAGCGCGATGGCGCCGGTGGCGGCGAACGGGATCGACACCAGCAGAAGCAGCGGCTGCCGCAGGCTCTTGAAGGTCGCGACCATGACCACGTAGACGATCAGGATCGCCGCGAGCAGCGCGAGCCCGAGCTGTTTGAACGAGTCCGCCTGCTGCGAGGTGACACCTCCCAGCGTGACGGTCGCGCTTGCGGGCAGCTTCGCGGCGTCGACCGCCTTCTGCACCTCGGCCGAGGCGTTGCCGGTGTTGTCCGTGCCGGGCACGACCGTCAGCGTGGCGCTGCGCAGCCCCTTGATCGTCGTGATGCTCGACGGGCCGTTCACCGTCTTCACCGTGGCCAGATCCGACAGCGGCACGGCACCCTTGAGGGTCGGGATCGTGAATGCCTCGAGCTCGGCCTGGGTCAGCGGCTTGTCCGGGTTGTCCACGTAGATCGACAGGGTCTTCTCGTCGATGACGATCGTGCCGGTCGCGCTCGGGTTCATGGCCTGCGTCACGATCCCGCCGACCTGCTGCTCGGTGAGGCCGTCGGCAGCCGCCTTGGCGCGGTCGATCTGCACGGCGAGGTAGGGCAGCGAGGCCGAGAGGTTGCTGGTGGCCTGCGAGACGACAGACAACTTGTTCACCTTGGCCAGGATGGCGTCGCTCGCCTTGCGCAGATCCGCGTCGCTGCCGGCGGTGATGTCGACCTCGATGTTCGACGAGGCGAACCCGCCCTGCGCGGCCTGGACCTTGATGTCGCCCTCGCCGTGGATGGTCTTGAGCTTCTTGGTGATCGTGTTCTGGAGCGCGGCCTGATCCGCGTTCGGATCGGTGGTGAGCGAGAACGTGGTCGATCCGCGGCCCGAGAACGCGGCGCGCAACGAGCTGCCGCCCGATCCGATCGTCAGCAGCACGGTCTTGACGCCCTTGATCTCGAGCAGGGTCTTCTCGACGGCCTTGGATGCCGCATCCTGCGCCTCGAGACTGCTCCCCAGTGGCAGGGTCTGGGTCACCGTCAGCGTGTTCTGGCCGCTGTTGCCGATGAAGTTCGTCTTCAGCCCGCTGGCCGCGAGCCCGCTGCCCGCGAGGATCAGCAGCGCGACGACGAGCACGAGGGCCGGGAACTTCAGCGTCCACCTGATCACCGGCAGGTAGACCTTCTGCAGGCGGGTGGGGGTGTCGAGTTCATCGCGGACCGCCGTCGCCGGCGTGGCCTCGCCCTCCGCGTGCTTGTGCACGGTGCGCTTGTTGCCTAGGAACCAGTAGGCGAGCACGGGCACGATTGTCAGCGCGACGAAGAGCGACGACAGCAGGGCCATCGTCACGGTGAGTGCGAACGGCCGGAACAGCTCGCCCGTGATGTCGCCGACGAACGCCACCGGCAGGAACACCGCAACCGTCGTCACCGTGGATGCCGTGACCGCGACCGCGACCTCTCGAACCGCGGTCCGGATCGCGGTCAGCTTCTCCTCGCCCAGCGAGATGTGCCGCTTGATGTTCTCGATGACCACGATCGAGTCATCCACCACTCGTCCGATGGCGATGGTCAGCGCGGCGAGGGTGATGACGTTGAGCGTGTAGTTGGCCGCCGTCATCCCGAGGAAGGTGATGAACACCGACACCGGGATCGAGATCGCGGTCACCAGCGTCGAGCGCACCGAGAACAGGAAGATGAAGATCACCACGACCGCGAACAGGAGCCCGAGTCCACCCTCCTCGGCGAGACTGTTGATCGAGGTGGTGATCGAGGGCGCCTGATCGGACACCACCGTGAACTTCGTGTTGCCGCCCAGCTGCTTCTCGAGGGTCGGAAGGTCGTCGCGCACGATCTTCGACACGCTGACCGTGTTGCCCGCCGCCGTCTTGGTGATGTTGAGCGAGACCGCCGGCTTGCCGTTCACGCTCGAGTAGCCGCTGACCGGGTCGTCGACCACCGCCACGGTGGCCAGGTCGCCGATCGTGGGTGGCGTGGGCAGGCGTCCGCCGAGCACGGGCAGCCCCGCGATGTCGTCGGTCGAGGTCAGCTTCTGCCCGGACTGCACGGTGAGCGTCTTGCCGTTCTCGGTGATCGATCCGCTGGCGAGCAGGGTGCCGTTGGCCGCGAGGGCGGACTTGACCGACTGGATGCTGAGGCCGTCCTTGGCCAGGGTGGCGTCATCCGGGGTGATCGTCACCCGCTGGGAGGCGTCGCCCAGCAGCGTGACGTCACTGACCCCGTCGAGCTGCTTGAGACTGGTAACCGTCAGCGACGACAGCTTCGACGCGAGCACGTGCGGGTCGAGATCGCTGGTCACCGCGAGCTGGATCACCGGGAAATCGCTCAGGCTGAAGGTGATGACCTGCGGGGTGACACCGCTCGGCAGCGTGTTCGAGATGCGATCGAGGGCGAGCTGCACCTTCTGCTCCGCCGTCGCGATGTTCGTGCCGTAGGTGAACGACGCGGTCACCGTCGACGCGGCCGTGTTCGAGGTGGCCGTCGTGGAGTCGAGGTTCTCGATGCCCTGGATCGCGCTCTCGATGGGCGTCGAGACGTCTTTGCTGACCACGTCGGGCGAGGCACCCGGGTAAGTCGTCACGATGTAGACCGACGGCAGGGACAGCGAGGGGATGAGCTCCTGCTTGAACAGGGTCAGCGAGATGCCCCCGAACACCGCGACCACGACCGTGATGAGCGCGATGAGCGCGCGGTTGCGCAGGCTGAAGACGGACAGCAGATGCACGGGTTTCTCCTGATCGACCGGACCGCGCGACCGCGGCGGCAGTGACGCGCACGCCGCCGTGCACCTCGTCAGTATCCCAATGCGCGACGTGCGCCCGGTACTCCCCGAGGATGAATGCTCGGCCGAATACTCAGACCACTTCCGCCAGGTCCTCCTGGCCGATGGCGACCGGATGCCGCGTCACGCCGCTCCACGCGGCGGCCAGCGCGTCGACGGCCCGATCGATGAGCTCGGGCGGATGGCTGAACGGCACCCGCAGGAACCGCTCGAACACCCCGTTCATCCCGAACCGCGGACCGGCCGCGATCACCAGCCCCTCGCTCCGCGCCGCGAGGGCGAGCTGGGAACTGACGGGCGCTCCGAGATTGACCCAGAGGGTCAGCCCGCCGTCGGGCGTCGGCAGCTCCCACTCGGGCAGGCGGGCCCGGAGCCGGGCGAGCAGATGGTCGCGTCCGGCGCGCAGATAGGCGCGGCGGTCGGCCAGGATGCGGTCGTAGTCGCCGAGCAGCTCGAGCGCGATCAGCTGCTCGAGGATCGGGGTGCCGAGGTCGCTCGAATAGCGCACCCGTGCGATCCGCTGGATGAGGTCGCGATCCGCGCGGATCCACCCCGTGCGGAGCCCGCCCCACGCGGTCTTCCCCAGCGAACCCAGCATCACCACCTGGGCCGCGGACCCGGCGGGGGCCGCCGCCGCGAACGGGACCAGGCGCGGAGCGTCGACCCGCAGGTCGGCGAAGCCGAGCTCGCCCATGGTCTCGTCGGCGATGATCGTGGTGCCCTGGTGCTCGGCGAGCGCGATGGTGCGCTCTCGCAACGGCGACGACATGGAGCGACCCGTCGGATTGTGGTGGTCGGGCATGAGGTAGGCGAGCGTCGGGCTGGTGCGCTGGAAGGCCTGCTCGAGTCCCGGCTCGTCCCACCCGGTATCGGTGGTCACCGCGACCGGCACCAGCCGACCGCCCGCCGCGCGGAGCGCCTCGGAGGCGTGCGGGTAGCTCGGCGACTCCACGAGAACACGGTCTCCGCGCGAGAGCAGGGTGCGCGCCAGCAGGCCGATGGCGTGCTGGGCGCCCACCGTGATCATCACCTCGTCGGCATCCGTGGGAAGCCCTCGCGCGGTGTAGCGGTCGGCGAGTGCCTGGCGCAGCGCGCGCAGTCCGAGGGTGTCGTAGCCCGACTCGTCGAGGTACGAGGGCAGCAGTGCGGCCGCCCGCTCCGCCGCGACTGCCACCGCGGGAACGGCGGGCAGCGTGGCCTTGCTGAAGTCGAGGAACTCGGCAGGCGCGATCTCATCGAAGGCTGCGGCGCCTCGCGAGGGCAGGCGCACCACGCTGCCCGACCCGCGGACGCTCTCGAGGTACCCCGAGTCGCGCAGTTCGGCGTAGGCCGCCGAGATGGTCGTGCGGCTCAGTCCCAGCTCGGCCGCGAGCTCGCGCTCGGCCGGGAGCCGGGTGCCGAGCGTCAGCCGGCCGTCGAGCACCTGCAGCCGGATGCGGTCGGCCAGTGCGCCGTATGCGGGCCCGGCCGAGCCCGCCCGCCATCCACCGAGCGCGGATGCCAATGACCGAGCCGAGAGCGACACCATCGGGCCACTGTAACAGTATTGGCATCTAGCGACCAGTCCAATACTGAGATTAACTGCCGTCATGTCGTCATTGGCCCTGCCGAAGAGCGCCGACGGCCGCCGCTGGGTGCGCCGGATCGTCCAGCTGCTCCTCGGGCTCTTCCTCTACGGCATCGGCATCTCGCTGATGGTGCGCGCCGGCATCGGCGTCGCACCATGGGACGTGCTCACCCAGGGCATCGCGCATCGCACCGGCCTGCCCTTCGGACTCATCACGAACGTCGTCGGCCTCCTGGTCCTGCTGTTCTGGATCCCGCTCCGCGAGCGCCCGGGCTTCGGGACCGTGGCCAACGTGCTGCTGATCGGCCCCAGCGCCCAACTCGGCCTGGCCTTCCTCCCGCAGCAGACCGTTCCCGCCCTGCAGGCGCTCGTCTTCGCAGGCGGACTGGCTCTCGTGGCGGTCGCAACGGGCCTCTACATCGGGGCCCGGCTCGGCCCCGGTCCCCGCGACGGTCTGATGACGGGTCTGCACCGCCGCACCGGATGGCGCATCTGGATCGTGCGCACCGCCATCGAGGTCGTCGTCGTGATCATCGGCGCCCTCCTGGGCGGGCAGCTCGGAATCGGCACGGTGGCATTCGCGCTGCTGATCGGTCCCATGGTGGGAGTGACGCTCCCGCTGTTCCGCGTCCCGGACGCCCCGGCCACCGCGGGCGAGGTGCAGACCGCCGCAGAGCACCGGGTTGATGCTGCGCAGGGCGAGGAGGCGATCCCGTGATCTTCCTCCTCGCCCTGCTGGCCCTTCTGGCCTGGTCGGTGCCGGCCACGATCGTGGTCATGGCCCGCGACGGCTACCGCCGCGTTCCGACGCGTGCCGACTACGAGAGTTCGCGCCCCGCGTAGACCAGCAGCGCGTCACGGATGAACGTCGCGTTCTCCGTTCCGCCGTAGTTGGCGGCGAACCGCGGGTCGGCCACATACATCTCGGCCAGCCCGGTGAGGTATGCCTTTGCCGGCGCCCCGGTTCCGGCGCCGGGCGTGCCCGGCACGCTCGCCAGCCAGTCCGCGTGACGCTTGGCGAGCTGCTGTGCCGCCTCCCCCGCCGGGTCGTCGCCGCGCTCGGCGGCCGCGACCCAGTCGGACTGCAGCGCGGCGAGCCTGGCCTTCCACTCCGCCTGCTCGGCCGGCGTCTTGCTGGTCCACCAGCGGTCGCCGGCGGCGTACGCCTCGGCGCCCCAGCGCTGCTCGACCTCCTCCTTGTACTGGGTGTGATCGAATCCGTCGAACATGGTGTCTGCCATGATCTGCTCTCCCTTCTTGATGCGTGTGATGGTGTCCCGCACGCTGGCCAACTGCCGAGCGATGCGGTCCTGCTCCGAAACCAGCCAGAGCTGGTGACGCTCGAGCGCCGCGACGTCGTCGCGCTGCCCATGCAGGAGGTCGGCGATCGCGGGGATGCCGAGTCCGAGTTCGCGCAGCAGCAGCACCCGCTGCAGCCGCACCAGCGACGCGGCGTCGTAGTAGCGGTATCCGTTGCTGCCGATCCGGCTCGGCGCCACCAGCCCGACCTCGTCGTAGTGACGGAGGGTGCGGCTGGTGGTTCCTGCCAGCTTCGCCAGCTGCTGGATGCTCCACTCCTGCTCATCTCGTTCGCTCATGTCGTCGACGCTAAACGTTGACGCTGCGTCAACGTCAAGCGCATCCGCAGAACGTTCGGAACGGGGTTGCGCGTGATGCGACTCGCGATATATCGTGACTCAAAGCAACACGCGATATATCGCGAATCGAGCGAGAGATGCGGCGCCGCCGCGAGAGAGGAGCCCTCGTGGCCCAGGAGAAGTGGCTCGTCGACGGGCCTAAGACGATCGACGTCGAGAACATCCGCAGACTCAAGGTCAGCCTGATCAGCGGTCAGGTCGACATCGTCGGCCACGACGAGCCCGCCGTGCGCGTCGAGATCCACTCGGTCTCGGGCCGTGACCTCAAGGTCGCGGTCGAGGGCGACACCCTCGAGGTCGACCACCCCCAGCTCAACTGGGACAACTGGCTGGACGTCTTCAAATCGTTTCGTGGGAATGCGCGTGCGGATGTGAGCATCATGGTTCCCCGCGAGGTCGGTCTGAAGTTCGGCGTGGTCAACGCGGAGGCCCTCATCAGCGGCATCCACGACAACGCCTCGATCAGCACCGTCAACGGCGACCTGGTCATCGACGGCATGACCGGAGACATCCAGATCAACTCCGTCAGTGGCGAGATCTCGGTGCGCAATCACACCGGTCGCCTGGCGGTGCACTCCGTGAACGGCGACATCACGGCATCCGGTCGCATTCAGGGCATGACCGCAGAGGTGGTGACGGGCGACGTGTACCTCGACCTGACGGGCACCCCCGACGAGCTGCGTTTGAGCACGGTCAGCGGCAACATCGCGACGCGGCTCGACGAGGACGTTCCCGTCTCGTACACGATCAACACGGTGAGCGGTCGGCTTCAGCTCGATGACTCCGAGATCACCGGAGTGCGCGGCCGGTACACCGGTAAATACGGCAAGCTCGACGGGCGTTGGCTCGACTTCCGCGGCAATACCGTCACGGGCAATGTGAGCGTGCTGCATACGGCGCGCGCGTCGGCCGACGCCGGGTCTGACGCGAAGAAGCCGGCGTGACCCCGCCGGTCTTCGCCCACGGTCACCTGCGGCTCTACCTGCTCAGCCTGCTGGCCGAGCAGCCGATGCACGGCTACGAACTGATCCAGGCTCTGAGCGATCGCTTCGGCGGCACCTACGTGCCGAGCGCGGGCACCATCTACCCCCGGCTGGGAAAGCTCGAGGAGGACGGACTGGTGACCAAGGAGTCGGACGGTCGCAAGACGGTCTACGCCATCACCGACGCGGGTCGGGCGGAGCTCGCCGAGCGAGGTTCGGAGCTCGACGGGATCGAAGACGAACTCAGCGACTCGGTGCGGCGCCTGGCCAACGAGGTGCGCAGCTCGGTCAACGACGCGATGAAGACGCTGCGCGCCGACCTGGCCGCCGCCGCACGGGATGCCCGCACCGACGCGCACGATGCAAGCCGCCGCGAGCGCACCGAGACGCACACGACCGGGTGGAGTGACGATCCGCGCGTGGAGGCCAGGATGGCCCTACGCGACGCCGAGGCCACGATCAACGACTTCCGCCAGCAGCTACGGTCGGACCTGCGCGCGCAGGTCGCCGAGGGACGTCTCGACCGCGAGGTGGTCGAGCTCCTCACCACTGGATTGACCGCGTTGCGACGCGAGATCACAGAGGCGCTCCGGCGCTGACGGGCGCCTCCTGCGGGAGTCGTTGCACGGTGGAACAACGCCCGCCTCCCCGAACCAGCGTGGGAAATGCGCAGCCCGAACCACCGGTGTACGCTGACCCCTCGTGACTGACGACACCCGGTCTCCCGAGGAGGCCCGGCCTGTCAAGCGCTGGCTGATCGGAGACCCCCTCCCGAGCGACAAGCTCGAGGGCCAACTCCTCCCCAAGCACTTGGCTCTGCCGATCTTCTCGAGCGACGCCCTCTCCTCGGTGGCATACGCCCCGCAGGAGATGATGCTCGTGCTGCTCGGGGGCGGTCTGGCGTTCCTCGCCTTCACGCCGTGGGTCGCCGCCGTGGTGGTGGTCCTCCTGCTCGTGGTGGTCGTCTCGTACCGGCTGCTGATCAAGGCGTACCCATCGGGCGGTGGCGACTACGAGGTCGCCAGCAAGAACCTGGGCGAGAAGGCCGGTCTCATCGTGGCCGCGGGCCTGCTCGTCGATTACGTGATGACCGTTGCGGTCTCGGTGGCATCCGGCGTCGACAACATCATCTCGGCGTTCCCCACGTTGAACCCTTTCCGCGTCGAGCTCGCCGTCGGGTTCATCATCGTGCTCGCCGCCATCAACCTGCGCGGGGTCCGCGAGTCGGGCAAGGCGTTCGCCCTTCCCACCTACCTCTTCATCGCGTCCATCGGGGTGATGGTCATCACCGCGCTGTTCCGCACCCTGATCGGCGACGCGCCGGTCGCCGAGAGCGCGCACTACGCCGTCCACACCACCCAGAACGTGGCGCAGGCCGGCGTGATCCTCCTGCTGCTGCGCGCGTTCTCGACCGGATGCTCCGCCCTGACAGGCGTCGAGGCGATCAGCAACGGGGTGCAGGCGTTCCGCCGCCCGAAGATCCAGAACGCGCAGCGCACCCTGGTCTCGATGGGGTCGATCGCCATCGCCCTGTTCATCGGCCTGGTCGCCGTCGCGCTGATCTCGGGCGTGCGCTACGCCGAGAACCCGTGCAAGGAGCTGGTCGGCTTCGACTGCTCGGCCGGACCGCAGCGCAGCATGATCGCTCAGATCGCGTCGGCGACCTTCGGCGACAACCTCGCACAGGGGCCGGGCGCGATACTCTTCTTCGCCATTCAGATCTTCACGGCCGCCGTGCTGCTGCTCGCGGCCAACACCGCGTTCAACGGCTTCCCGCTGCTCGGCTCGGTGCTCGCCACCGACCGCTACGCGCCCAAGGCGCTGGCCACCCGCGGCGACCGCCTCATCTTCTCGAACGGGGTCATCGCGCTCGGCCTTGCGGCCGCCCTGATCGAGATCGTGTTCCAGGCGAACGTCACCCAGCTGATCCAGCTCTACATCATCGGCGTGTTCGTCTCGTTCACGCTCGGGCAGTCGGGCATGGTGCGCCACTGGAGGCGACTGCTGCGAGAGGGCACCGGCGAGATGAAGCGCGGCCAGGTGCGCATCTATCTGGTCATCAACACCTTCGGCGCGCTGATGAGCTTCTCGGTGCTCATCGTGGTGACCATCACCAAGTTCGCCGCCGGCGCCTGGATCGTCTTCGTCATCATGCCGATCCTGTGGTTCCTGATGCTCGGCGTCAATCGCTACTACCGCGACGTCGACAAAGAGATCGAGGTCGACTCGACCACCCGCTTCGGCGCGAAGGGCGACCACGCGGTCATCCTGGTCGGCAAGCTGAACAAGCCGGTGCTCAAGGCCCTCGACTACGCGATCGCCGCCCGCCACGAGACCATCGAGGCCATCCACGTCTCGATCGACGACGCCGCCACCGAAGAGCTCGAACGGCAGTGGGCCGAGCACAACATCAAGATCCCGCTGCGCGTGCTCGACTCCCCCTATCGCGACATCAGCGTGCCCCTGATCAAGTACATCAAGGCGTGCCGCATCAACAACGGCTCGGAGGTCGTCACCGTCTATACCCCGCAATTCATCGTCGGGCACTGGTGGGAGAACCTGCTCCACAACCACAAGGCGCGCCGCATCCGCCACAAGCTGATGCTCGTCCACGGCGTGATGCTGGCGCTGGTGCCCTGGCTGCTCGACTCGTCCGACCTGATCTACGGCCGCCGCTCCCGTCCATTGCCCGGTCAAGACCGGCGAGGCGAGCCGGTGCGTGCGGTGCAGCGGCGGCCCATGCCGCCCGCCGACCTCAAGGCGGCACGTGAGGCCGCGCGCGAGGCGGCGCGCGCCGCTCGCACGGGGCAGCCGATGCGGACCACCAAGGCCGGCGCCGCGAAGGCGACGGCCCAGGGCGAGACGGTCAAGAAGGAGAAGGTCGGCGCCGCCGCAGCCAAACCCCCGGCGACGACCCCGACGAAGCCACCCAAACAGGGATGACGCTGGTCGCGGTCGTTCTCGGCGGCATCCTGGGCACCGGACTGCGTCTGGCCATCGACCAGCTGGTCGTGCCCGACAGCGCGTTCCCCTGGGCGACCCTGCTGATCAACGTGGTCGGATCGTTCGTCTTGGGCTTGCTGGTGGCGAGGGTGTGGCCATCTGCCCCTGCCTGGCTGCGCGCCGGACTCGGAACCGGCCTGCTCGGCTCGTTCACCACGTTCTCCGCGGTGATGGTCGCCCTGCTGACGCTGACCTCCGCCGGGATGACGCTGCTCGCGGTCGTCTACCTCGTCGCATCGCTCGTCCTCGGCTTCGCCGCCGCCCTGCTGGGCATCCGCCTGGGCGTGCCTGCCCCGGTGGATCCGCCGATCGAGGCCGACGAATGAACGCCGCGGTGGTGGCCATCGCGCTGCTCGCCGGCGCGCTCGGCGCGCTCCTGCGCTACGGCACGACGCGGCTGTTCGCGCGCCGGACCGGCAAGCTGCCCTGGGCGGTGCTCGTGGTCAACACGGTGGGCTCGCTGATCGGCGGCGTGGTGCTCGGGCTCGTCACCACCCACGCCGTTGGCGCCGATGTGCAGCTCATCGTCCTCGGCGGTCTCGCCGGAGGGCTGACCACGTTCAGCACCTTCAGTGTCGAAACCGTGCAGCTGGCCATCGCGAAGCGATGGGCCACCGCTGCGGCCACGGTCGGTGCGAACCTCGTGCTCGGAATCGCGGCGGCCGTTCTCGGTTTCGCCGTCGTGGGCGGCCTCGCCGGCTGAGTTCGGCTAGCGCGCCGCGTGGCGACGCGGTCGCAGCCGCACGGCGGCGATGGCCAGCGCAACCCCGAGCGCGAGCGAGATCGCCGAGGCCAGCAGCAGTCCGGGCTGACCGGTCGCGAGCAGGTGCGGGAGTGCGTTCATATCCCTACAACGCCTGTGGGGGTCGATCGGGTTGACGCGGTGTCGCGGCTGACCTCTACTGCTCGAGCGAGCTGAGCGTCGCGACCACCTGGCGCGCAACGGTTCGGCCCGCTCGGTTCGCGCCGATCGTGGATGCGGTGGGCCCGTACCCCGAGAAGAACACCCGGGCGTTGCGCCAGGCGGCGCCGTTGCCGACCCCGATGCCGCCCTCCTTCTCGCGCAGCTTGAGCGGGGCGAGGTGTCGCAGCTCGGGGCGGAAGCCGGTCGCCCAGATGATCGCGTCGGCGTGCTGGAAGCGACCGTCGGGCCAGCGGACGCCATCCGGTTCGATCGAGCTGAACATCGGGATGGCACGCAGCAGGCCCCGATCGATGGCGGCCTGGATCCGACGGGAGCGCGGGACGCCGGTGGTGGAGACGATGCTCGGCAGCGCGCGTCCTGCGCGAGCGGCCGCATCCTGCAGAGCGACCGCGTTGACGCCTGCCTCGATGTTGAGCTCCTGATCCTCGAGGAATTCGACGGGGCGGCGAGCCACCCAGGTCAATGATTTCGTCGCGTTCTCGAGCTCCATGACGAATCCGATCGCACTCGTGCCGCCTCCGACGACCACGACGTCCTGGTCGGCGAAGTCGGCGGCATCCGTGTAGTCCACCGTGTGCAGGTGCCGGCCGCCGAAGTCGTTCATGCCCGGGTACCAGGGCACGAAGGGCGAGCCCCAGGTGCCCGTCGCATTCACCAGCACCTGCGTCGACACCTCACGCGCGCCGTGCTCGCCGTCGAAGTGCACGATGAACCCATCGGGGGTGGGGTCCACCTTCGTCACGTTCGCCGGGCGCACCACCTGGAGTTGGAAGTGGTCCTCGTAGCGGCGGTAGAAGTCCGAGACCACGTCCTTGGCCGGAGCATGCCGATCTGCGGTGTCGAAACTCACCCCGAGCTCCTCCATGCCCGGCAGGTCGTTCACCCGGTGCGCGTAGCCGAGTCGCAGAGCCTCCCACCGGAATTGCCACGCCCCACCGGTTCCCGGGCCGCGATCGAGCAGCACGAAGTCGTTGCCAGGATCGAGCCCCAAGCGACGCAAGTAGTACGCGACCGACAGCCCCGCCTGTCCCGCGCCGATCACGACCACGGATGTGTCGGTGGTGCGCTCGGTCACCCCATTACGTTAGCGGCAGGTCACGAAGCGGGCTGGGGGCTCACCGGATGCCGTGCGGGCGCTGCGTGATAGACTTCCGCGCAGTCTTTCACCAGTTCGCATCCTGAATCATGAGGGGGTCACGCATGGGGCGCGGCCGTCAAAAAGCGAAGCACACCAAGGTCGCACGCGACCTCAAGTACTTCTCGCCCGAGACGAACTACGGGGCACTGCAGCAGGAGCTCAGTCACGGTGCGGTGGGCGACCCGCGTCTCGAAGAAGACCTCGAGAAGTGGCCGGAGTACGCGGCGTACGACGCCGACGAAGACGACGACCTCGACGAAGACGAGTCGAAGAGCGCCTGATCCTTTTCGTCGAACGACTAGTCGGCGTACGCTCCGACCAGCCTGACCGCTCCACCGTCGACGCCCTTCGCGCCCTGCTCGAAACCGATCAGATCGTGTGCGCCGATCTCGACGCGCCCCGCGACCCAGGCCGGCAGTCCGGCCGCCGTCAAGGCGTGCGTGACGGCACTGGCGGCGCCCTGCGCGACGACGGCGATCATGCCGACGCCGAGGTTCCAGGTCGCCTCGGTCTGAGCGAGCGGGATGCCGCCCCACTCCGCCAGAACCCGGAACACCGGCTGCGGACTCCAGGTCGAGCGATCGAGCTCGACCCATGCTCCGCGGGGGAGCACACGCGCCAGGTTGGCCGCGATCCCGCCGCCGGTGACGTGGCTCAGCGCGTGGACGACTCCGGGCAGCTCGTCGATCACCTGCAGCAACGGGGTCGTGTAGAGCCTGGTCGGCTCGAGCAGTGCCTCGCCGATCACGCCCCCGAGCTCGGGTGAGGTGTCGGTGAAGCTCGCCCCGTGCTCGGCGACGATGCGGCGCACCAGCGAGAAGCCGTTGCTGTGCAGGCCGCTGGACGCGATCGCCACCACCACGTCTCCGTGCTCGACCCGATCGGGACCGAGCAGCTCGGCGGCCTCGACCGCGCCGACTGCCGCACCCGCCACGTCGTAGTCGTCGACGCCGAGGAGTCCGGGATGCTCGGCCGTCTCGCCGCCGACCAGTGCCGTGCCGGTGTCGGCGCAGGCCCGCGCGATCCCGGCGACGATGTCGGCGATGCGGCCGGGCACCACCTTGCCGCATGCGATGTAGTCGGTCATGAACAGCGGCTTGGCTCCCACGACCACGATGTCGTCGACGACCATGCCGACCAGGTCCTGGCCGATGGTGTCGTGCTTGTCGAGCGCCTGGGCGATCGCGATCTTGGTGCCGACGCCATCCGTGCTGGTGGCCAGCAGGGGCCTCGTGAAGTCGCGCAGGAACGACACGTCGAACAGGCCGGCGAATCCGCCGACGCCGCCGAGCACCTCCGGCCCGTGCGTCTTCGCCACAGCCGACTTCATGAGTTCGACGGCCAGATCGCCCGCGGCCGTGTCGACACCCGCCTCGGCGTAGGGGTTGGGCGCCGGGGGTTTCGGGGCGTTGGTCACGCGTCCAGGGTACCGGGGCTACTCTGACGGACGTGCAAGCAGCCGGGCGGGAGCGGGCCTCGTGGCAGGCCAGCGAAGATGCGTCCCGCGACGTGCTGGTCGCGCTCTATCTGCGCGATGCGCTCGGCATCGTCGACCCCAGCGGACTGCCCAGGATGCTCGGCACCGGGCTGTCGGAGCCCTCATCGGCGGCGGACCCCCGCCTGGCTTTCGGCTGGATGCGCTGGTGGATCCCCCTGATCGAGCCGGACGCTCCGGGTTGGGGTTTGCCCGAAGGCGACGACCCGTTCTCGCTCGCCGTCCGCGCCCACCTGGACAGCGCGCGCACCTGGGCGGCCGTCGCGCACGAGCAGTACAACGGCAGTGCGATCGCGCGGATGCAGAACCCGGACACCGTGCTCCACGAGCTGGTCGCCGAACGGGAGGCCGCACTCGGGCGGGCATCCCGCGAGTGGAGGTTGCGGATCGAGGTGCTGCCGCTCGCGGCATCCGGCATCTGGTGGATCGGCGACGACGTCATCGCCGTCGACGAGACGACGCGCAATGAAGCGATCCTCTACCGCGACGCGCTCGCGCCGGTGGTGGCTCAGCTGGTCTGAGCCGGGTGGCGACCGGAACTCAGGGGCGCGGCCGGATGCCGCAGGCCGGCAGGATCACGCCGTCGATGACCGAGATGACGAAGGCGCGGTCGACGGGCTTGCGCAGGATCAGGGTGCGATGGGTCGCCATGGCGCCGCCGACCTGCGCGATCAGGTCGACATCCACGTCGGCGGGGATCTCGCCGCGCTCGATGGCGCGCCGTAAGAAGATCCGGTTCACGCGCACGCGCGGCTCGGTGACCGCCTCGCGCACGGCGTCGACCAGCTCGGGGTGCTTGGACAGCATCGAAACCAGGCCCGCCATCACCTGCAGCTTCTTGGCGCCCTCTTCGATCGAGTGCGGCTTGATCATGGCCACCAGATCGCCGCGGAGCGTGCCGGTGTCTGGGAGCGCGTCGAAGTCGATGTCGGCGGTCTTCATGCAGGCGACCGCGTCGATCACGAGCTCGCCCTTGGACGCCCAGCGCCGGTAGACCGTCGCCTTGCCCGCCTTCGCGCGGGCCGCGACCATGTCGATGGTCATGCCGTCGTAGCCGGTCTCGGCGAGCACGTCGAGGGTGGCATCGAGGATCTCGGGGTCGCGTGTCAGGTCGCGCTTGCGCCCCAGCTTGGCCGGAGCGTCGTCGAGCTGCGTCATTGCGGCTCACTTCCTTTCGCTGTCCGACCTCGATGATACGCTGTGGTTCTGGAACTTGCTGGTTCTGAAACTGATGGGTTCCGAAACTCGACAGTACCGTATATAGTCGTCGTCATGTCTTCGAATCTCACCGGCGCTTCGGTCGCCGCTCCCTCATCCCGCCGCTGGTGGACTCTCGCCGTGGTCGCGCTCGCCCAGCTCATGGTCGTGCTCGACGCCACCGTCGTGAATATCGCCCTCCCCACCGCCCAGGCCGATCTCGGCTTCACCACCGGCGATCGCCAGTGGGTCATCACCGCATACTCGCTCGCCTTCGGAAGCCTCCTGCTGTTGGGCGGTCGGCTCTCAGACCTGATCGGGCGCAAGCGCGCCTTCATGATCGGTCTCGTCGGATTCGCGCTCGCCTCGGCGTTGGGCGGCGCGGCCGACTCCTTCGGCCTGCTGGTCGCGGCGCGGGCCCTGCAGGGCGCGTTCGGTGCGCTCCTCGCCCCCACCGCGCTGGCGGTGCTCACCACGACGTTCACCGTTCCGCGTGAGCGCGCCCGCGCGTTCGGCATCTTCGGCGCGCTCGCCGGAGGCGGCGGCGCCATCGGCCTGCTGCTCGGCGGCTACCTGACCCAGGATGTCGGCTGGCGCTGGAACCTCTACATCAACGTGGTCATCGCGATCGTCGCGATCGTCGCCGCGGTCTTCCTGGTGCCGACCATCGCCCGCAGCGGACCCCGCCCCCGACTCGACATCCCGGGAACGCTGCTGGTCTCGGGCGGCCTGTTCGCGCTCGTCTACGGATTCTCGAACGCCGAGACCGACAGCTGGAGCGCCCCGCTGACCTGGGGCATGCTGATCGCCTCCGGAGTGCTGCTTGTGGCCTTCGTGGTGTGGCAGCGGATCGCGACCCACCCGCTGCTGCCGCTCTCGGTGGTCCTCGACCGCAACCGCGCCGCCGCCTACCTGTCGATCCTGATCGCGGGCGCCAGCATGTTCGGAATCTTCCTGTTCCTGACCTACTACATCCAGACCACCCTGAAGTTCAGCCCGATCAACACGGGTCTGGCTCTTCTGCCGATGGTCGCGACGCTGGTGCTGTTCGCTCAACTGGGCACCAACATCTTCGTGCCGCGGTTCGGGCCGAAGGTGCTGGTCCCGATCGGCATGGGCCTGGGCGCCATCGGGATGCTGATCCTCACGCGCCTGGAGGTGAGCAGCAACTACGCCGATCACGTGCTGCCCGCCCTGCTGGTGCTGGGCGCGGCGATGGGCACGATCATGCCGGCCTCGATGCAGTCCGCCACGCTCGGCGTCGACCGTCAGTTCGCCGGAGTCGCCTCGGCGATGACGAACACCAGCCAGCAGGTCGGCGGATCGATCAGCACGGCTCTGCTCAACACGCTCGCGGCATCCGCGGCGACGAGCTTCGTGTCGTCCCACCTGCCGCCGACTCCCGCCATCGCCGCGGAGGCCGCCGTGCATGGGTACACCACGGCCTTCGCCCTGTGCGCGGCCTTCTTCGCGGGCGGGCTGGTCATCGCGGCCCTGCTGTTCCGTCGCCGTGGCCACGGCCTGTCGCTGACCAACTCCACGGCCCCGGTGACCGCATCCACCCCGGTCCCCGAGCCGGTGGCCGCGCACTAGGTATGGGATGATGGGGCGTACTCGGTCGAGTGCGCCCCATCTTTCATTTCCGGGAGCCACCAAGCCCCATGTGCGGCATCGTCGGCATCGTCTCTTCGAGTCCCGTCAACCAACAGGTCTACGACGCACTCGCTCTGCTGCAGCACCGCGGGCAGGACTCGACGGGCATCGCGACCTCCGACGGCAGCATCATCCACATGCAGAAGGCCAAGGGGCAGGTGCGCGAGGCGTACCGCACCCGTGACATGCGCAGCCTGCTCGGCACCATGGGTCTCGGTCACGTGCGCTACGCGACCCGGGGCGACGCGAGCAAGGAGCAAGAGGCCCAGCCGTTCTACGTGAACGCACCCTACGGCATCGTGCTCGTGCACAACGGCAACCTCACCAACACGCGCGAGCTCACCGAAGAGCTGTTCCACATCGATCGGCGGCACCTCAACACCAACTCCGACACCGAGTTGCTGGTCAACGTGCTGGCCCACGAGCTGCAGGAGCAGGTGCGCGGCACCGACCTCGACCCCGACCAGGTGTTCGACGCGATCGAGCGGCTCCACGAGCGCGTCGAGGGCTCGTACGCCGCGATCGCGCTCATCGCCGGGCATGGGCTGCTTGCCTTTCGTGACCCGTTCGGCATCCGTCCGCTCATTCTGGGCAAGCGCACCAGCGGCCTGGTCGGCACCGAATGGGTGGTCGCCAGCGAATCGCTGGTGCTCGAGAGCGGCGGCTACGAAGTGGTCCGCGATGTCGCGCCCGGCGAGGCCATCTTCATCACGCGGGGCGGCGAGATGTTCTCGCGGCAGTGCGCCAAGAATCCGGTGCTGATCCCCTGCTCGTTCGAGTACGTCTACCTGGCTCGCCCCGACTCGGTGATGAACGGGATCTCGGTGTACGAGGCCCGCCTGCGCCTCGGCGATCGCCTGGCCGACACGATCGCCAAGTACACGCCGAGCGGAGCCATCGACGTGGTCATGCCGATCCCCGACTCGTCCCGCCCGGCCGCCATGCAGGTCGCGCAGAAGCTCGGCATCGAATACCGCGAGGGCTTCTACAAGAACCGCTACGTCGGTCGCACCTTCATCATGCCCGGCCAGGAGCAGCGCACGAAGAGCGTCAAGCAGAAGCTGAACGCGATGGGCTCCGAGTTCCGCGGCAAGAACGTGCTGATCGTCGACGACTCGATCGTGCGCGGCACCACCTCACGCGAGATCATCGACATGGCCCGCCAGGCGGGCGCGAACAGTGTCACCTTCACCTCGGCGGCCCCGCCGGTGCGTTTTCCGCACGTGTACGGGATCAACATGCCGAGCCGCAAGGAGCTCGTGGCCTCGGGGCGCAAGATCCCCGAGATCGCGACCGAACTCGGAGCCGATTACCTGATCTACCAGGAGGTCGTCGACATGCAGGCGGCGATCCTCGAGGGCTCCGACATCGAGAGCCTCGAGATGAGCTGCTTCACCGGTGAGTACATCACCGGCACCGTCACGCCGGAGTACCTGGCGTGGGTCGAGGCGAATCAGCTGAGCTGAGGTGGCGGCCGGGGTCGAGCACCGCGGCATCGATGCGCTCGGGCCGGAATCCGAAGCCGATCAGGCGGACCGCCAGGGGCTTGAGGATCGGCAGCAGGTTCGCCAGCAGGACGCGCTCGCGCAGCGTCGGCGGCGCGTGCAGCAGTTGCGCGCCGCCCTTCGCGATCGTGCGGTGCAGGGCGAGCTGGATGCGCTGCATCCGCTCGGTGGGGCGGGCTCGACGGCGCTCGACCTCGCGTGCTCCGGCGTCGAGGGCCGCGACATCTGCCCCTGACCGCAGCAGCGGCACCAGGATGTTCGCGGTCGCCACGGCATCCTGGATCGCGTAGTTGATCCCGACACCGAAGGCGGGCGACATCGCGTGGGCGGCATCGCCGATGCACAGCGCGCCGGGGACCGACCACTGCGTCAGCCGGTCGATCTGCACCGAGAGCAGCTTGATGTCGTCCCAGTCGGTGAGGCGCTGCAGCACCTGCGACAGCCGCGGCACCGCCGAAGCGACCAGGGCACGGAAGGCGGGCAGCCCCGCCTCGCGAAGCGCCGGGAGCGCGCCCTTGGGGATCAGCAGTCCGCACTGCAGGTAGTCGGGTCGCGGGATCGTGACGACGAAGGCCTCGGTGCTGATCCATCCCAGCGTGTCAGGCATCGCGCCGACCGGTTGGTCGAGCCGGAACCACAGCACATCGATCGGGACCCCGAACTCCTGCACCGGCAACCGCAACGCCGTGCGCACCGCCGAGTCGCGCCCGTCGGCTCCGATCGTCAGCGCCGCGTCGATGCGCAGGACGCCGTCGGGCGTGCGCGCCCGGACCCCGGCGATCCGGTTGCCGCGGTGCGTCACGCCGGTGACCTCGGCGTTCATCACGAGCGTGAATGACGGGTAGCTCTTGGCCTCGCTCGCCAGCAGGTCGAGCAGATCCCACTGCGGCATCAGCGCGAGCTCGGCGTTCGGCCGGTTCAGCAGCCCGAAGTCGATGGCGTGCAACCGGATGCCGTTGACCACCGCATCGAGCTTGCGCAGCCGGGTGTGCGGGATCGCCTCGAACCTCTCGCGCAGCCCCAGCTGGTCGATCAGGTCGAGCGTGGAGGGGTGCACCGTGTCGCCTCGGAAGTCGCGGAAGAAGTCGGCGTGCTTCTCGAGCACCACGACATCAACGCCCGCGCGCGCGAGCAGGAGCCCGAGCATCATGCCTGCCGGGCCGCCGCCCGCGATGCAGACCTCCGCCGACAGGCGTTGCGCGACCATGCTGTCGAGGCTACTCAGGTGGCGCAGCCGCTCAAGAGCTGTGCGACTCGACCTGCTCGTGCTCCGCCGTCACGATCCGAGCGCGGCGCTGCGAGCGCCGATCGAGCAGCAGGCCGACCAAGGCGCCCAGCGCGATCCCCGCCGGAACGCCGAAGACGCAGAAGTACCCGAAGGTGGCCGCGAAGCCGACCTTCGGGTCGACATGGCCGATGGTCGCGGTGGCGACGAGCGTGAGGATCGCGCCGACCACGGCACCGAGCACCAGGAACACCGGCAGCCGCGGCGCGCGGCGGACGCGCACCTCGGTGGTGGTCTCGGTGGTGCTTTCGGTGCTGCTCACTCCTCCATTGTGCGCCACCGCAGGGGCAGCACGTCACGGAGGTCGGCCCGCTGGCCGGATGCCGAAGCGCGCGCCGCAGCGACGGCATCCCCCCACGCCAGCGACCCGGTGGCAAGGGCGATCCAGGTGGAGGCACCCGTCTCGATCACGTTGGGCGGGGTCCCGCGGGTGTGCCGCGGCCCCTCGATCGCCTGCACGGCTCCCCACGGCGGCACCCGGACCTCGACGGTGTGGCCCTCGAAATCCGAGGCGAGCACCTCGAGCAGGTAGCGGACCGCGAGCGCCGTGGTCTCGCGATCGTCGGCTCCGGCCAGCACCGCCTCGACCGCCTCCGTGCCGGCGGCGGGGTCGATCTTGCGCCGAACGCTCACGCCGGATGCCCGTCCATCCCGTCACGCTACCGCCGGTAGCCTGGGCGGGTGAGAATCCTCGTCCTCGGTTCCGGCGCCCGGGAGCACGCGATCGTCGTGGCGCTGCTGCGCGAGGATGCCGGGCACGAACTGATCGTCGCGCCGGGCAACGCCGGGATCGCCGCCGAGCCAGGGGTGGAGACGGTCGGCCTCGACGCGTCCAACGGCAAGCTCGTGGCGCAGTACGCCGCCGACAACGCGGTCGACCTGGTCGTGGTGGGGCCGGAGGCCCCGCTGGTCGCGGGCGTCGCCGACGTCATCCGGGCCAAGGGCATCCCGGTCTTCGGGCCTGGCAAGGCCGCCGCCGCGCTCGAGGGCTCCAAGTCGTTCGCCAAGCGGATCATGGATGCCGCCCGGGTGCCCACCGGTCGCGCTCACCGCGGCAAGACCGTCGCCGAGGTCGAGGCAGCCCTGGACGCGCTGGGCGCTCCGCACGTCGTCAAGGCCGACGGCCTGGCCGCCGGCAAGGGCGTGCTGGTCACCGACGACCGGGACGCCGCGCTCGCGCACGCTGAGCACTACCTCCAGCAGGGCGATGTGCTCGTCGAGGAGTTCCTCGACGGCCAGGAGGTGTCGCTGTTCTTCCTGGCCGACGGCCACGACGTCGTGCCGCTGACCCCCGCCCAGGACTACAAGCGCGTCGGCGACGGCGACACCGGGCCGAACACCGGCGGCATGGGCGCATACTCGCCGCTGCCCTGGCTGAGCGACCGCTGGGGTTCGGAGGCCGCGTTCGTCGACGAGGTGCTCGACACGGTCGCGCTTCCGACGGTGCGCGCACTCGAGGCCGAGGGCACCCCGTTCATCGGGCTGCTCTACTGCGGCCTCATCGTGACCGAGCGCGGCGTGCGGGTCATCGAATTCAACGCGCGCTTCGGCGACCCCGAGACGCAGGTCGTGCTGCCGCGGCTCGAGACGCCGCTGTCCGAGCTGCTGTTCGCGGCCGCGACGGGGGCCCTGGGACGGATGCCGTACCCGCGCTTCTCGTCAGACGCCACCGTCACTGTGGTGCTCGCCAGCGAGGGCTACCCGGAGTCGCCGGCCACCGGCCGCACGATCAGCGGGTTGGACGCCGCCGCCGAGGTCCCCGGGGTGAGCGTGCTGCACGCGGCGACCGCGCGAAGCGCGGACGGCGGATTCGTCTCCACGGGAGGTCGCGTGCTCGCCGTCGTCGCGCGCGCGGCCGACTTCCACGCGGCTCGGGCGGCTGCCTATGAGGCGCTCGGCCGCATCCACCTCGACGGTTCGCACTACCGCCACGACATTGCGGAAAGGGTCGACCCATGATTCAACAACCAGGCGGGGTTCCCCGCGGAGACACTCGGCTCGAAGCCCTCGGCTGGACGCACGTGTATTCGGGCAAGGTCCGCGACCTCTACACCTCGGCCGCCGCGCGCGGCCGCGTACTGGTCGTGGCGAGCGACCGGGTCAGCGCCTTCGACCACGTGCTCGAGCCGAGCATCCCGAACAAGGGCGCCCTGCTGACGCAGCTCAGCCTGTGGTGGTTCGGCAAGCTCGGGATGCGCAACCACCTGGCCGCCGCGCATCCCTCCCTGGGTGAGCACCTGCCCCCGGGCATCGCGGAGCGGGCCATGCTGGTGCACGAGCTCGACATGCACCCCATCGAGGCGGTCGTACGCGGCTACCTGGTGGGGTCCGGCTGGGCCGAGTACCAGGCGAAGCAGAGCGTCTGCGGCATCCCGCTGCCCGCCGGGCTGAGCAACGGCGACAAGCTGCCCGAGCCGATCTACACCCCGGCGTTCAAGGCACCGGCCGGCCAGCACGACGAGAACATCAGCTTCGAGCGCACGGTCGAACTGGTCGGCGAGAAGTCGGCGGCCGCGATCCGGGATGCTGCGCTCGCCGTCTACTCGACCGCCGCCGCCATGGCGTCGGAGCGCGGCCTGATCCTGGCCGACACGAAGTTCGAGTTCGGCGACGACCCGGACAGCGGTGAGCTCACCCTGGCAGATGAGGTGCTGACCAGCGACTCGAGCCGGTACTGGGACGCCGAGACCTACGCGGCGGGCGGACCCCGTCGCCTGGACAGCTTCGACAAGCAGATCGTGCGCGACTGGCTCTCGGCCAACTGGGACAAGACCGGCACGCCGCCCGAGCTGCCCGCCGACATCGTCGAGCTGACGGCGGCGCGCTACGAAGAGCTGATCGACCGGGTCACCGCGTGAGTCTCGTCGTACGCGCTGTGCCGTGGGACGACCCGGCCGGCGCGGCCCTTCGCGAGGCCCAGCAGGCCGAGATCTCGGCCCGCTACGGCGTGCCCGACTCCGAGCCGGGGCCGAAGCCGACCTCTGCCGACATCACCGTCTTCCTGGTGGCCTTCGAGACGGATGACGACGGCACCGAGCACGCGGTCGGCTGCGGCGGGCTGCGCACCCTCGACCCGTCGCACGGCGAGATCAAGCGCATGTACGTGATCCCGGAGCGTCGAGGCTCTGGCGTCTCGACCGCCGTCCTGAGCGCGCTCGAGGGCGAGGCTCGCGTTCGCGGGTGGGATCGGCTCGTGCTCGAGACCGGCGACCGGCAGCCCGATGCGATCCGTTTCTACGAACGCCACGGCTACACCCTCATCCCGAACTTCGGGTACTACACCGACTCCGAGCTCTCGATCTGCTACGAGAAGAAGCTCGCGCCGGTCTGAGATTCCCTGCTGCCGGTCTCGGTACGGTCGAGACGAGCCAGCACCGGTTCGAGCAACTCGGCGAGGCGGGTGAGGTCGGAGTCCGAGAAGCCCTCGAGCAGCGGAACCCGCACCTCGGCCTGCTGCCGCGGCGCCAGCCGCCGGACGGCGTCGACTCCTGCGGCGCTCAGCACGATCTCCTGCCCGCGACCGTCGGACTCCGCCCGCTGCCGCGACACCCACCCTGACGCCTCCATGCTGCGCAGCGCGTGGCTCAAGCGGCTCGAGCTGATCCGGGCGGCGCGGGCCAACTCCCCGGCCCGCAGGCGGCGCCCGGGCGCCTCGAAGAGCGCGACGAGGAGCACGAAGTAGGCGTGCGGCATGCCGGCGTCGCGTTGGGTCTGCGCCTCCAACTCGGCGGCGAGCAGGTGGCTGGTGGTGGCCATAGCTCGCCACACGCGGTTGCCTGCCTCGCTCAGGTGCTGGACCACGGCATCCTCTCCGGGAATAATTGAACTCTCAAATAGATTAGGGCATGCATGATCGAACAATTCGCCGCTGACACCGCCATGGGCGCGGTGACCCTGAACGTCGCCGACCTCGACGCGATGACCGCGTACTACCGCGATGGCGTCGGCCTCGACGTGCTGTCGGCCGACGTGGCCCGGGTCGTGCTCGGTCGCAAGGCCGCGACCGCCGAGGGGCTCTCGCGCGACATCGTGATTCTGGTGCAGACGCCCGAGCTCCGGCACGCCGGGCCGCACGAGGCCGGGCTGTTCCACACCGCGATCCTGTTCGACACCGAGGCCGCACTGGCCGCCGCCGTCTACTCGGTCGCCACGATGCGACCCGGCTCGTTCACCGGATCGAGCGACCACCTGGTGAGCAAGGCCTTCTACTTCGACGACCCCGAGGGCAACGGCGTCGAGCTCTACTGGGACCGCGACCGAAGCACCTGGAGCTGGACCCACGGCCAGATCGAGATGTCGACGCTCTTCCTCGATCCGAAGGCGTTCCTCCAGGAGCACCTCGACGAGCGCGGTCTCGAGGGCGCCGGATGGGGCGACGCCAAGGTCGGCCACGTGCACCTCTCGGTGGGCGACATCGCCACCGCTCACGAGTTCTACGTCGACCGTCTGGGCTGGGATCAGACCATCGAGATCGGCGGCCAGGCACTGTTCGTAAGCGCCGGCCAGTACCACCACCACATGGCCATGAACGTCTGGAAGAGCCGCGGCGCCGGCCGCCGCCAGCCGACCCTCGGGCTCGGACAGGTGGGGATCGTGGTCCCGACGGCCGACGACCTGGGAGCCCTGACCGAGCGCATGGCTCACTACGGCCTCGACGCGCGCGACGACGGCAAGGTCGTGAGCGTGGACGATCCATGGGGCAACGTCCTCCACGTCGAGGCTGCGGCCGGCTGATCCACAGCTCGCGTTCTCACGGCCCGCACCGGGGAGGCATCGCTCATGATGGAGGGATGCGCTTCCGCTCCGCTCTCGCCTCCGCGCTGGCCGGTACGCTCGCCGCCGCGCTCGCGCTGACGCTCGCGGGCTGCGGGGCGTTCCCGCGCGGCAGCCAGGATCTGCCCAAGCGCGCGGTCGCCGCCAAGCCGAACACCGCGCCGCCGAGTCATCCCGTGGTCACGGCCTTCGAGCCGTCGTGGGATGAGGGCACTGCGCTGACCGCGAGCAAGGCGGCGATCAGCATGGTCGCCATCTCGGGCATCGACATCGCGGAAGGCGGAGCGTCGGTGACGGCACCGACCGCCGCGGTGCTGCGCAAGGTGAAGCTCGCGCATCAGCTCGGCAAGAAGGCCGAGGTGCTGCTGCTGAACTTCAAGGCCGGAGTCGGATTCAGCGACGAGGTCGCCAAGTCGATGCTGTCGACCAAGGCCAACCGCGACTCGGCGGCGGCTTCGTTGGCGGCGGTGGTCTCGAGTTCCCACCTCGACGGTGTCATGTTCGACCTCGAGTCGTTGAGCCGGAGCGACGCCGACGATCTCACCGCCTTCGCGGCGGCCCTGCGCGCCGATGTTGGGCCCGGCATCCACCTGGATGCAGCACTGCAGCCGTCGACCACCGCGGCCGGCTATCGCGGCCTGGGCTACGACGTCGCGGGCCTGCTGAAGTCGCTCGACACCGTCACCGTGATGGGCTACGACCAGCACGGCACCTTCAATCCGACCAACCCCGGACCGGTCGGCGAGCTGACCTGGCAGCGCAAGGTGCTGGCCGCGCTCCTGCTGTCGGCGCAACCCGGGCAGGTCGACCTGGGAGTGGCCGGCTACGGCTACCGCTGGGCGTCGGACGGCACCCACACCGTCGGCGACGTCCGCGCCCGCCGCCTGGTCAAGGAGGCGGGAGTCACCCCGACCTTCGACGAGGGCCGCGGCGAGTGGACCGCGACGACACCGGACGGTCAGGTGTTCTGGTGGGCCGACGCCCGTTCGATCACGCTGCGCGAGAAGCTCGCCGCCTCGCTGGGACTGCACGGGGTCGCCGTCTGGTCGATGGCCTTGTCGGATCCGGTTCCGGCGGCGCCCTGAGCCTCCGTTGCCGAAATCGGTGCCGTCGCTAGACTCGCGCCGTGAGCCGCCTCCCCGCCCTGCTGGTCGCGCCGGTCGCCGTGCGGCAGGGGCGCGCGCTGCAGCGGGACACTCCCCGGCTGCCCGAGGCGCACGGCGCCCGCGACGGGCTGATCGGCGGCGCGGGAGCGCGAACCGGCAAGCCGCTCCGGCTGCTGGTCGTCGGCGATTCGACCGCGATGGGCACCGGCGTGGCGAAGCTGGAGGACGGCATCCCCGGGCAGCTCGGCCGGCTGCTGAGCGCGGGGCCCGCCGCAGACGGCGGCGTCGCCTGGCGCGCGGTCGGCCGGAACGGGGCGACCGCACAGGAGGCGCTGACCGAGTTCGCGACAGCCGCCGTCGCCGCCCACTTCGACCTCGGTGTCGTCATGGTGGGGTGGAACGACGCGCTACGACTGCGCCCGGGCGCCGAGTTCTCGCGCGCGCTCGGCACCCTGCTCGACGGGCTCCACGCCGCCTCGCCGGATGCGCGGTTGGTCGTGGTGGCGCCGCCCCGCTTCGACCGGTTCGCGGCGCTGCCGAATCCCCTGCGGTGGGCGCTCGGCCGTCACGCGCGCGGGCTCACCCGACGAGCCGAACGCGTCGCCGATGCCCACTCGGCTGTGCTGGCGCCTGGATTCGACGGCCGCTCGGTGGCCTCCGACCGGTTCCACCCGGATGCCGCCGGGTACCACGCGCTGGCCGAGGGCATCGCCGCCGCGATGGCATGACCCCGACACGCGAGAAAGTGCCGCGTCGTCGGCTGATCGGGATCGTCGGCCCACCCGGAGTCGGCAAGTCCACCCTCGCCGAGCGGCTCGCCGCCGCGGACCCCGAGGCCGCCGTGCTGCCGATGGACGGCTTCCACCTCCCGCAGAGCCGACTCCGCGAGCTCGGCCGGCGCGAGCGCATGGGGGCCCCGGACACCTTCGACGTCGAGGGGTTCGCGCGCGTCCTGGGTGAGCTGCGTTCGCGCGAAACCGTGATCGCACCCTCATTCGACCGCTCGATCGAAGAACCGGTGCCCGGCGCGATCACGATCGGACGCGGCATCCGCACGGTGTATGTCGAGGGCAACTACCTGCTGGTCTGGGAGGGCGTCGTCGGGCTGCTGGACGAGACCTGGTACCTCGAGCTTGACCCCGAGGTGCGTCGCCGCCGCCTGGTCGATCGGCACATCGCCGGCGGGAAGAGCCCGGATGCCGCGGCGGCGTGGGTCGCCGATGTCGACGAGCCCAACGCTCGACTGATCGCCGCGAGCGCCGCCCGGGCAACTCGCACCGTCGCCGTAGACTGAGGGCATCCCAGCCCGAGCCCGAGGAGCCACCGTGCCCACCATCGTCGTCGAGGTCATGCCGAAGGCCGAACTGCTCGACCCGGCAGGCAAGGCCGTCGCCGGAGCGCTGAGCCGGCTCGGCAAATCGGAATTCAGCGCCGTGCGCATCGGCAAGCGCTTCGAGCTGACCGTCGAGGGCGAGGTGACCGAGGCGGTGCTCGCGGAGGCGCAGCAGCTCGCCGACGACATGCTCAGCAACTCGGTGATCGAAGATGTGGTGCGCGTGTACGTGCTCGAGGCAGCGGGGTCGCCCGCGTGAAGATCGGCGTCGTCACCTTCCCGGGATCCCTCGACGACCGCGACGCGCAACGCGCGGTCCGCCGAGCAGGCGGCGAATCGGTCGCGCTCTGGCACGGCGACCACGACCTGAAGGGCGTCGACGCGATCGTGCTGCCCGGCGGGTTCAGCTACGGCGACTACCTGCGCTGCGGGGCGATCGCCGCGCGCTCGCCGATCATGAGCGAGGTCATCTCGGCCGCGAATGCGGGGATGCCGGTGCTGGGCATCTGCAACGGGTTCCAGATCCTGGTGGAGGCCCACCTGCTGCCCGGCGGCCTGATCCGCAACAACCATGGCGACTTCGTCTGCCGCGACCAGCGGCTGCGCGTCGAGAACGCGTCGACTGCATGGACGAGCGGATTCGAGGTCGGCCAGGAGATCACCATCCCGTTGAAGAACGCCGAGGGCGGCTTCATCGTGGATGCCGAGACGCTGAAACGGATCGAGGGCGAGGGGCAGGTCGCGTTCCGCTACCTGGGAGTGAACCCGAACGGCTCGCTCGACGACATCGCGGGGCTGACCAACGCGGCGGGCAACGTGGTCGGATTGATGCCGCATCCTGAGCACGCCACCGAGCCCGGCTTCGGGCCGGACACCCCGGATGCCATGCGCTCCGGCACCGATGGCCTCACCTTCTTCACCAGCGCGCTCGAGGGAGCTCTGGCCCGCGCCTGACCTTCCCTGACCCATCTGTGCTATAACTACTAGTACAGATAAGGCAGGTGAAGAATGCTGATCGACATCGACCCGGATTCCGAGTCGCCGCTCTACCAGCAGTTGCACGACCAGGTGGTCGAGGCGATCGCCGACGGCACCCTCCAGCCCGGTGATGCGCTGGCGCCCGTTCGGCAGCTGGCCGTGCAGTTCGGGATCAACTCTGCGACCGTCGGCAAGGGCTACGAGCTGCTGCGCCACGAGGGACTCGTGCGGACCAGCCGGCGATCCGGCTCGGTCATCGCGCGCGGCCCCGCCGACGAGCAGACACCCGGTTTCGAGCCCGGGTGGACCGCTCGACTGCGCACCCTGCTCGCCGAAGCCGTCGCGCACGGGATGGCCGATGGGGCCATCCGCGCCACCACCGACTCCCTGCTCACCGAGTTCGCGGCGCGCCGCGCCGAGAGGACCTCCTCATGACCCCGTTCGTCCTCGTCTTCGCCCCCGTCTTCACCGCGCTGTTCGGCCTGCTGTTCTCGTCCGTCGTCGCTCTGCGGCCCCCGACCCTGCCGCTGAGCGTGCGCGTGCCCCAGTCGCACAGCGCCGACCCCGTCGTGCTCACGGCGATCCGCCGCTTCCGCTGGGGCCTCGTCGTGGCATGGGCGGTCACTGCGGCGCTCACCGCGGTCCTCGCGTTCACCGACGTCGCGCCCCTCGCCGCTGTGGTGCCCGTCCTGCTGTACACGGCCCTCGCCATCCTGGATCTGGTGCTCAGTCGTCGGCTGATCATCCGCGCCAAGCGCGAGGGCAACTGGTTCGAGGGCGTCCCGGTGCGGGTGAGTGCCCAACTCACGACGCCGACGTACCGGCACCCGCCGATCATCTGGCCCGCTCTGGCGGCGATCGTGCTGGCGTCGGCAACAGCGGTCGACGTGGCGCTCTATCCGAGCCTGCCCGACCCCATCGCGGTGCACTTCGACGCGGCGGGAGACCCCGACAGATTCGCCGCCAAGTCGGTGTGGAGCGTCTTCGGCATCCTGATGATCGGCGCCGCAGTGGTCGTGCTGCTGTCGGTGATTTCGGTATTCGCTGCTCGGTACGCCGCGCGCACGCAGTCCGATGACACCGCGCAGCAGGCGAGCCTTCGCACGCAGGTGCAGCGCACGCTGCTGACGTCGATGCTGTCCGAACTCGCGTTCGTCATCGCGCTCGGCATCTCGGCGATCGATCTGGCGCAGCGGTTGCTGCCCGGTGCCCGGTGGACGGTCGCCGCCTGCGCCATCGGCCTGGTGGTGCTCGTCATGGTCGTCGTCATCGGCAACGTGGCTCGGGCCCGCGTTCACCTGCGGCCGGCCAACGTGCGTGATCCGGAGCACTCGCGACCCGATGCCGTCGACGACGACCACCACTGGAAGGGCGGGTTGCTCTACGTGAACCGTGACGATCCGGCCCTGGTGGTCCCGCGCCGATTCGGTCTCGGGTGGACGTTCAACCTCGGTCGCCCGGGCGGGATCGCGATCACGATCGCGTTGCTGCTCGTCATCGCCGGGCTGGTCACCAGCGTCATCCTGCTGGCGCACGGCCGGTAGCGAACGGCAGATGGGAAAGGCGGACCGAGCACGCTCGATAGAATCGAGGCGATGAGCGCCCCCCTCGACTCCGTCTCGAACGCGATCGCCACCCCCGAGAAGGAACAGTCCTATGCGGCGCTCGGGCTCAAGAGCGACGAGTACGCCCGCATCAAGAGCATCCTCGGCCGGCGCCCGACCAGCGGCGAGCTCGCCATGTACTCGGTGATGTGGAGCGAGCACTGCTCGTACAAGAGCTCCAAGGTCTGGCTGCGCCAGTTCGGCCAGAAGGTCTCGCCCGAGATGACCAAGAACCTGATGGTCGGCATGGGCGAGAACGCCGGCGTCGTGGACATCGGCGAGGGCTGGGCGGTCACTTTCAAGATTGAGAGCCACAACCACCCGAGCTACATCGAACCGTTCCAGGGCGCCGCGACCGGCGTCGGCGGCATCGTGCGCGACATCATCTCGATGGGCGCGCGGCCGGTCGCCGTGATGGACGCCCTGCGCTTCGGCGCGATCGACGATGCAGACACCGCGCGGGTGGTGCCGGGTGTCGTGAGCGGCATCAGCTTCTACGCCAACTGCCTCGGACTGCCCAACATCGGCGGCGAGACCTGGTTCGACCCGATCTATCAGGCCAATCCGCTGGTCAACGCGCTGGCCGTTGGTGTGCTGAGGCACGAGGATCTGCACCTGGCCAACGCGAAGGGCGCGGGCAACAAGGTGGTGCTGTTCGGGGCGCGCACCGGTGGCGACGGGATCGGTGGGGCATCCATTCTCGCGTCCGACACCTTCAGCGCCGGCGGGCCGACCAAGCGGCCGGCCGTGCAGGTGGGCGATCCCTTCGCCGAGAAGGTGCTCATCGAGTGCTGCCTCGAGCTGTTCGCGGGCGACCTGGTGCAGGGCATCCAGGATCTGGGCGCCGCCGGCATCTCGTGCGCCACCAGCGAGTTGGCCAGCAACGGCGACGGCGGCATGCAGGTGTCGCTCGACGAGGTGCTGCTGCGCGATCCCTCGCTGACCGCCGAAGAGATCCTGATGAGCGAGAGCCAGGAGCGCATGATGGCGATCGTCGAGCCCGGCAAGCTCGACGGCTTCCTCGCGGTCACCAAGAAGTGGGATGTCGAGACCAGCGTGCTCGGCGAGGTCACCGAGACCGGGCGGCTGGTCATCACCTGGCACGGCGAGACGATCGTGGATGTCGACCCGCGCACGGTCGCGGTCGACGGGCCGGTCTACGAGCGCCCGATTGCACGACCCACCTGGATCGACGCCCTGAACGGGGACAGCGCCGCCGCGCTGCCGCGGCCGACCGACGGCTCTGCCCTGAAGGCGCAGCTGCTCGCCCTGACGGGAAGCGCCAACCTCAGCGACAAGAGCTGGATCACCAGCCAGTACGACCGCTACGTGCTCGGCAACACCGCGCTGAGCTACCCCGATGACGCGGGCATGATCCGCGTCGACGAGGAGAGCGGCCTCGGCGTCGCCCTCGCCACCGACGCGAACGGGCGCTACGCCTACCTCGATCCCTATGCCGGAGCGCAGCTCGCCCTCGCCGAGGCGTACCGCAACGTCGCCGTCACCGGGGCGACCCCGGTCGCCGTCAGCGACTGCCTCAACTTCGGCTCGCCCGAGAACCCCGAGGTGATGTGGCAGTTCAGCCAGGCCGTCGAGGGCCTCGCCGACGCCTGCCTCGAGCTGGGCATTCCGGTCACCGGAGGCAACGTGAGCTTCTACAACCAGACCGGCGACGTACCGATCCATCCGACGCCGGTCGTGGCCGTTATGGGGACGATCGACGACGTGGGGCGGCGCGTCCCCTCGGGATGGCAGGACTCCGGCGACAACCTCTACCTGCTGGGCAGCACCCACCTCGAGCTCGACGGGTCGGCGTGGGCGGGCGTCATCCACGGGCATCTGGGAGGGACTCCGCCGAAGGTTCACCTGAAGCGTGAGAAAGAGCTGGCCGAACTGCTGGCGGCCGCCGCGCACGAGGGGCTGTTGAACGCGGCCCACGACCTCGCTGATGGCGGGCTCGCCACCGCCCTGGTCGATGGCTGCCTGCGCTTCGGCATCGGCGCGCGGGTCTGGCTCGACGAGCTGCTCGAGCGCGACCAGGTGGATGCCCTCACCGCCCTGTTCAGCGAGTCCGGTGCGCGCGCCATCGTCGCGGTCCCGCGCGAGGAGGACGTGAAGTTCCTCCGGCTCTGCGAGGGACGCGCGTTCCCCGTGGCGCGCATCGGGGTCACCGACCGCGGCCCGGAGGGTGTCGGCGCTGCCCTCGAGGTGCAGGACCTGTTCACCGTCGGCCTCGACGAGCTGCGCACCACCTCACGCGCAACGATGGCCGACCACTTCGGCCCGGTGGTCGGCTACGCGGCCGACCTCAGCGGCGCGGGCGTGCACAGCGAGCCGCGCGGCGGGCGCATCGCGGAGTAGCGAACGACCGTGGACCTAGGGTGAGTCCATGCAGACCGCCCCGCTGAGCCGCCCTCAGCCACGCGGCCGGATCAGGGCCGTCGCGCTTCTCGCGACTGCCGTCTTGCTCGTCGGCGGGTCGCGATCGCATTGATGCCTGCGCTCGTGTTCCACTCGGGGCTGTCGACCGTCTACGGCCGATACCCCACGTTCGGGATGTTCGTCGGCCTGTTCAGCCTGGTTCCCGCGAACGTCTGGGCGGTCTCGGTGCTGCGGCCGCGAATGAGCAGGACCTTGCTGGTCGTGATGCTCATCGTGCTCACGGCGACAGCCGCGGCCATCCTGTTCCTCGCGTTCATCTACATCTACCTGTCCACCATCGACTGGTTCGTCTTCTAGACCGCGAACGACACGCCCGTGCGATCCTCGGCGAGCGCCCAGAGGTGAGCGCCGAACTCCGGCGTTGCGCTGGACGCGACCGGCGTGATCGCGACCGGCGGGCCGGACATGTTGCGAGCCGGCCCGTAGAACTGGCCGCTCAAGGCATCCGGATCGAGAGCGGCGCGGGTGGTCGGCCAGGCGCCGCGGTGCTTGCCCTGGGCGGCGATCCCGAGGACTCGATCGCGCACCCGCTCGCCGCGCGAGATGTCGTTGATGCCTGGGCGGCGCTCGGCGAGCCCGTCGACGGCGAATCCCGGATGCGCGAGCAGTGACAGTCGCTGCTCTCCCGCCGCGCGGATCCGCCGGTCGAGCTCGAAGGCGAATCCGTGCACCGCGTGCTTCGAGAACCCGTAGGCGCGGAAGGGGCGGTAGCCGCGATCACTGAGCAGGTCGCTCGGGTCGAGTCGAACCAGCCGGGTCGCCATGCTGCCCAGGCCGATCACACGCGCGGTGGCGGTCAGAGCCGGCCAGAGCTGAGCCGTCAGGGCGAAGTGCCCGAAGAAGTTGGTGCCGACGATCAGTTCGTGGCCGTCATCCGTCGTCGCTCGCCCGGCCGGCGGGCTGACCAGACCGGCGTTGTTGATCAGTCCGTCGATCGGGCCGAGTGCGCGCAACTGCTCGGCAGCATCCGCCACCGATGACAGCGAACCCAGGTCGAGGCGCACGAACTCCAGCGACGCACCGGGCACCTGCTCGCCGATCGCGGCGATGGCGCGCCGGGCCTTCTCGGCCGAGCGCGATGCCAGGATCACCCGGGCGCCGGCCGAGGCGAGCTGCTCCGCGGTGAAGTAGCCGATTCCCGCGTTGCCGCCGGTGACCACGAAAGTGCGCCCCGCCGCGGAGGGCAGGTGCCGGGGATCCCAGCTCACGAGGCGTCGCCGGGCGCGGACGACGGCGCAGACGACGACGTCGCGATGGCCCCCGTGGCGAGCTGCTCGTGATGGTGGATGACCTCGGCGACGACGAAGTTGAACCACTTCTCGGCGAAGGCCGGGTCGAGCTGAGCCTCCAGGGCGATCTGCCGCAGCCGCGCGATCTGGGCGCGCTCGCGCTCGGGGTCGGAGGGCGGCATCCCGCTCGCGGCCTTCAGTCGGCCGACCTTCTGCGTGAACTTGAAGCGCTCGGCGAGCATGTGCACGAGGGCCGCATCGATGTTGTCGATGCTGAGCCGGATCGCGGCCAGCTCGGCGGAAGCATCGGCCATCGCGTCGGGCATTGCGTCGCCCGCGGTGTCGCCCGGTGCCGCCTCGTGTGCCGACTGCGCGCTCATGCGTCGAGCCTAGATGCTGCGGAACTCGACGGGACGATCGCCCCACGGCCCCAGCCGGGCCTCGAGACCGGCCTTCACCGCCGGCCATTCATCGATCAGCACCGAGAAGATCGCGGTGTCGCGCCACGTGCCGTCCGCGCGCCGCATGTCCCGCCGGGCGACGCCCTCGAACTGGGCGCCGAGTTTGGCGATCGCCGCCTTCGAGCGGGCATTGCGGTCGTCCGCCTGCAACTTGACCCGGCCGTAGCCGTGATCGAACGCCAGGCCCAGCATGAGCAGCTTGGCCTCGGGGTTCACCTGCGTGGCCCAGACGCGCGGGTCCCAGCCGGTCCAGCCGATGTGCGCGTGCTCCTTCACCTCGTCGAAGTCGGCGAGGCTGGATGCTCCGACCACCTCGCCGTCGTGGTCGCCGCCCTGCACGACCGCCACGTAGGTGTTGCCGCGGGTGTGCGGAAAGTAGTTCGGCGCCCACTCGTGGAAGGCCGCCTCGTCCTTCGGCAGCCCCTCCGGCCCGCCGCCGTACCCGCCGGCGAACACCTCGGGGCGACCGAGCGCGGCCCACAGCCCGGGAAGATGGTCGAGCCGGAACGGCTCGAGGCGGATGAAGCGGCCCACGAGCGTCTCGCGGGGCGGGCGGATGGCAGGCACCGTTCCATCCTGCCCGACACAGCAATCCAATCCGATACGGTGTGCGCATGCGATCACTGAAGGCGCCCCTGTGGCGGTATGCCGGGTCCGCAGCGTCGTGGCTCCTCTTCACGTTCTGCTTCACCCTGCTGGCCGTCGGTGCGAGCATCGTCATGGGCCTGGGCGGGTTCTGCGCTTCGGGTGGCGCCTACGTCATCCAGACGCAGTGCCCGGATGTCGTGGTCTGGACGACGCCGCTGTCGATCTTCGGCGGCCTGATCGCCGTGGGCATCGGCGTCATCGTCGCCAGCGGGTTCGGCACGCCGCTGGTCTCGTGGGCGTGGCCGATCCTGTTCATCGGCCTCGGCCTCGCCTTCCTCGGATCGGGCATCACCAGCGGTGTCGACGGGATCACCTTCGACCTGCTGGCCGTGATGTTCATCCTGATGGGCGGTGTGCCGCTCGTGCTCGAGTTCCGCGCCGACCCCCAGGCATTCTTCCTCGGAACGACGAACGCCGACGGCAGGAAGTTCGCCAGCCGCGACACCGGGCACCGGTCGATCTACAGCTTTGCCCAGGACCGCAATCAGCCGTACCCGGGACTTCAGGTCCTCGATCAGAACGCCGAGAACCTGGTGCCGAACCCCGCCGCCGAGCCGATCGCGCCGACCTTCCGCGACTGGGCCTTGAGCCTCGGCATCCTGATCGTGTTCGGAGGTCTGGGCGTCTACCTGGCGATGCAGATCTTCGCCGCCGCGGGATCGCACGGCTGACAGTCGTGACGCACGCTGCTGCGGTGCGGGTGGGCGCTTCGGCGTTCTCGTGGATCCTCTACGCGTTCTGCTTCACGCTGCTGCTGCTCGTGGCCGCGTCGATCGTTGGCCTGGGCGGCACGAGTTGCGCGAGCGGCGGTCCGTTCGACGTGCGCACACCCTGCCCTGACGCGAGTTGGATCATCATGGTCCCCCTTCCACTCTCGATCGGCGCCATCGCCATCGGGGCGTACCTCGGCGGCGGCTTCGGGACTCCCCTGACCTCTTGGGCCTTCCCTCTCGCCTTCCTCGGATTCGGCGCCGCCTTCTTCATCGGTGCCTACGCTGCGGGGATCGGCTGGGGCTTCATCGTCTGCGGAGCGCTGTTCCTGGTGATGGGCGGTACCGCGGCGGTGATCGTCCTGTGGAGGGATCCGAGGCGAGCGATCGTGGGGACCGTCGACATCCGCGGACGCCGCTTCACACCTGGGCCGAGAGCACGACGCGGACTCGTCCCGTCTGAAGATCCGGACCCGCCAGGCACCCTGACGCCGACCGTGGCCGACGGAGCCCGTAGTCTGCTCATCGCCATCGCGGGCGGCGCGATCGGCGTCGTACTGGCTCAGCTGCTCGTCAACGCGATCGGCTAAGTGGGAACGAGCCGACTCAGCCCAGCAGGTCGTGGCGCACGACGATCGCCTCGCGGCCCGGGCCGACGCCGATCGCCGAGATGCGCGATCCGCTCATCGCCTCGAGGGCGAGCACGTAGTCGCGGGCGTTCTGGGGCAGCTCGTCGAAGGAGGTGACCCCGGTGATGTCCTCCGACCAGCCGGGGAACTCCTCGTAGATCGGCACCGCGTGGTGGAAGTCGCTCTGGTTCACCGGCACCTCATCGACGCGCACGCCGCGCACGTCGTAGGCGACGCAGACCGGGATCGTCTCGAGTCCCGTCAGCACGTCGAGCTTGGTGAGCACGAAATCGGTGATCCCGTTGATGCGGGCCGCATAGCGCGCGATCGGCGCGTCGTACCAGCCGCAGCGGCGCGGCCGCCCGGTCGTCGTTCCGAACTCGAAGCCGTGCGATCGCAGGAACTCACCCGACTCGTCGAAGAGTTCGGTGGGGAACGGCCCCGATCCCACGCGTGTGGTGTACGCCTTGACGATCCCGATCACGCGGTCGAAACGGTTGGGCGCGACTCCCGACCCCGTCGCGGCACCGCCGCTGGTCGCGTTGGAGGAGGTGACGAACGGATAGGTGCCGTGGTCGACATCCAGCATGGTGGCCTGACCGCCCTCGAAGAGCACGGTCTTGCCGTCATCGAGCGCCTGGTTGAGCACCAGTGACGTGTCGGCCACCATCGGGGCGAGCCGATCGGCGTAGCTCAGCAGTTCGTTGACGACCTCGTCGACCGAGATCGCCCGGCGGTTGTAGACCTTGACCAGGAGATGGTTCTTCTGGTCGAGGGCTCCCTCGACCTTCTGCCGCAGGATGTTCGCGTCGAATAGATCCTGGATCCGGATGCCCACCCGGTTGATCTTGTCCGCATACGCCGGCCCGATCCCGCGCCCGGTGGTGCCGATCTGCCGCTTGCCGAGGAACCGCTCGGTGACCTTGTCGAGCGTGCGGTGGTACTGCGTGATCACGTGCGCGTTGGCACTGATCAGCAGCTTCGACACGTCGACCCCGCGCGCCATGAGACCGTCGAGCTCTTCGAAGAGCACGTCGATGTCGATCACGACCCCGTTGGCGATCACCGGTGTCACGCCCGGCGTCAGGATGCCGGAGGGTAGCAGGTGCAGGGCGTACTTCTCCTCGCCGATCACCACGGTGTGGCCGGCGTTGTTGCCGCCGTTGAACTTGACGACGTAGTCGACGCGGCTGCCGAGCAGGTCGGTGGCCTTGCCCTTGCCTTCATCGCCCCACTGGGCGCCGATGAGAACGATCGCGGGCATACGAGGTCTCCCTCAGGTGGGTGATGGGATTGCACCCCATCCTACCCGGCGCACACCCTCGTCCTAACTTGCACACCAGTGTGCAAGTTACTACACTCGCACCGTGACCACTTCCACACGAGCGCCGCGCCGCGACGCCACCGAGAACCGCGCCGCGCTGCTCGATGCAGCGCGCGTCGTGCTGAACCGCGACCCGGATGCCGGCCTCGACGCCATCGCTGTGGAGGCCGGCCTCACGCGCCGGGCCGTCTACGGGCACTTCGCCAACCGCGACGCTCTCCTGTTGGAGCTGGTCGAGCAGGGCACCTCCCGCGTCGTCGAGGCGCTGGTCGCCGTCGACCACCCGCAGCCGCTCGTCCGTATCGCGCTGATCGCCTCGCGGATGTGGCAGGAGGTCGAGGCGGTGCGCGTCATGACTCTGTTCGCGGTGCGCGGGCCGTTCCAGGCGCAGGTCGCCGAGCGCCTCCGCCCGCTGCGGCGTCACCTGAGCGACACCGTGCGCGAAGGGGCGCGCCACGGGGTGCGCACCGACATCCCGGCCGACACGCTCGCCCGGCTGATCGAGGGTGCCGCGATCACGGTACTCGACGAAGCCGGTCGCTCCCGCATGGCCGCGTCGGCCGCCCGGCGGCTGGCGATGCTCGCCGTGCTCGGAATGGCGGGGCTCGACGCGCACGCCGCCAACCGACTGATCGACGACACTCCGGAGCTGCGCGCATGATCCGCGTCACCCTGCGCGACGCGGCGGTGGGCTCGGGGCGCGAGGCCGCGCTCCCGCCCGTGAGCACCACCTTCGCCCCGGGCTTCCCGACCCTCGTTGCCACCGAGGGAGGCAACCGGCCGACGGTGCTGTCGCTGGTGGCATCCGGGCGCATGAGGCTCGACACGGGTTCGGTCGAGGCCGTCGACGAAGCGGGCGACACCCTCAGCGCGGCTCGGCTGCGACGCGCGACCGCCCTGATCGACACACCGCTCGTCGCCGATCACTCTGACGACGTGAGCATTGCCACGGTGGTGCGGGAAGAGCTCGCTCTCGCCAGCAGCAACCGCCGAGCGGATCGTCCCGCCGAATACTCCGACCGACACGACTTCGGTTCGCTGCCCGCCGACCATCGGCTGCGGCTGCTGATCGACCTCGCACTGCGCCGACCGGAGGTCGGGGCTCTTGTCATCACCTCGCCCGAGCGGCACGGCGGCGACCCCGCGCTCTGGTGGCGCCTGGTGCGCGAGACCGCTGCACGCGGAATCGCCGTGCTCGTCGTCACCGACGCCGCAACGGTCGCTCACCTCGAACGTCTTCCGCGCCCCGAACCCGTCGGCTTCGACGCCCTCCCCTTGTTCGAGCTCATCCCCTCAGTACCGTCATCCGAAAGCCGCATGTCATGACCGTCCCCGCCCTGATCCGCGCCGAGCTGGCCCGGCTGGTCGCCACCCCACTGGCGCGCCTGGCCCTCGTCGCGCTGATGCTCGTGCCCGTGCTCTACGGAGGGCTCTACCTGTGGGCCAATCGAGACCCTTACGCGGGCCTCGACCACGTGCCCGCGGCGATGGTCGTGCTCGACCAGGGAGTCGCGGTCACTCCGCAGGGCGGGGGAGCCCCCACGACGGTGAACTACGGCGACAAGGTCGCCGACCGCGTGCTCAAGGACGGAAGTTTCGATTGGCACCGGGTGTCGGCGAAGACCGCGGCCGCCGGCGTGAGGAGCGGGAAGTACGACTTCAGCGTGACGTTCCCCGCGAGCTTCTCGGCCGATCTCATCTCGAGCACGCCGACGGTGGATGCCGACGGGAGTACCCGGGTGCAACCGCGCCGCGCCGGCATCCGGCTCGTCACGAACGACACCAACAGCTATCTCGCCTCGACGATCGCTGCCCAGGCAGCGATCACCATCCGCAGCTCGATCGCCTCGCAGGTGAGCAGCGAAGCCGCGGGCCGGTTCCTGCTCGCCCTCTCGGATGTCCGCGACTCCCTCTCGCAGGCGACCGACGGTGCCTCGCAACTGGCTGCGGGTGCGGCGAGCGCCCGGTCGGGGGCGCAGGCACTCTCTGACGGAACCGCGTCGTTGGCGAGCGGCGCAGCCCAGGTCGCGGCCGGCACTCAGAAGCTCGCGTCGACCGGCGATCGGGCCGTCGCGGCCGGCACGCAACTCGCGGGACAGCTCCCCGCGTTGCGCGCCCAGCTGCAGGCGCAGCTCACCGGCGACGGTCTCACCCAGTCCCAGATCGACGGCATCCTCACGCAGCTCGACCCGTTGGCGGCCCAAGCCGGAAGCGCACAGGCGCAACTGAACGCGCTCGCCGCGCAGGTCGACCGGCTGAACGCCGGAGCGCAACAGGTCTCAACCGGTGCCGCCCAGGCGCACGGCGGCGCCGCGGCACTCGCTACCGGACTCGGCGCGCTCGACGCGGGTGCGACATCCCTGCAGCGCGGCCTCGCCGACGGTGTTGCGCAGCTGCCGGACACCACGGCGGCCCAGCGCGACAGCGTGTCGTCGACGATCGGCGACCCCGTGACCGTCGACCGCCGTGCCATCACCGAGGCGAGCGACTATGGCGCCGGGCTCGCGCCGTTCTTCATCTCGCTGGCGGCCTGGATCGGCATCTACGCGCTGTTCCTCATCGTGAAGCCGCTGTCGCGGCGCGCCCTGACCGCTGTGCTGCGCCCGCTGAAGGTGACGCTCGCCGGCTGGCTGACACCCGGCATCCTGGGGCTGCTGCAGATGGTGGCGGTGTTCCTGATCGTGACACTCGCGCTCGGATTCTCGGTCGCCAACCCGATCGGAGCGCTCGCGTTCATGGTGCTGATCTCGCTAACCTTCGCGGCCATCATCCTGGCGCTGAACGTCTGGCTGGGCAGCGTCGGGCAGTTCCTCGGGCTGGTGCTGATGGTCGTGCAACTGGTGACCGCCGGGGGCACCTTCCCCTGGCAGACCCTGCCCGCGCCGCTCGCCGCCCTGCACCATGTGCTGCCGATGAGCTACGCGGTCGACGGGCTGCGCCAGTTGATGTACGGCGGCAGTGTCACCACCGCGCTGATGGATGCCGGCGTGCTCGCCCTCTGGCTGGCGGTCGCGTTCGGCGCCGCGGCGGCGGGTGCGACGCGGATGACCCGCTTCCGCACCCTGAGGGATCTGCGACCCTCGTTGATCGGCTGACCCGGCAACAGCTCAGCCTGCGTGCTGCTCGATCCACTGGTGCATCACGATCGCGGCGGCCGCGCCCGCGTTGAGCGAGCGGGTCGACCCGAACTGCCGGATCTCGACCAGCGCATCCGCAGCCGCGAGCGCCTCGGGGGTCAGGCCCGGCCCCTCCTGCCCGAACAGCAGGATGCACCGCTCGGGGAACGCGAACGAGCCCACCTCGACCGACCCCGGCACGTTGTCGACCGCGATGATCGGCCGCTCGCTCTCGCGCGCGAACGCGACCAGCTCGTCGATGGAGTCGTGATGGACGATGTGCTGGTACCGGTCGGTCACCATGGCGCCGCGCTTGTTCCAGCGCCTGCGCCCCACGATGTGCACCGTCTCAGCCAGGAACGCGTTGGCCGTGCGCACGATCGAGCCGATGTTCATGTCGTGCTGCCAGTTCTCGATGGCGACCGAGAAGCCATGCCGACGGGTGTCGAGGTCGGCGACGATGGCCTCGACCGTCCAGTAGCGGTAGCGATCGACGACGTTGCGCGCGTCGCCGTCGGCCAGCAGCTCGCGGTCGTAGCGCGGGTCGGTGGGCCACGCATCCGGCCCGCCGGGCCACGGGCCGACACCGACCGGCATGCTGTCCTCGTGCGGGCCCTGATACGGCGCTTCGCTCACCTGCCGAGAGTATCGACGCCGGGCTGTTAACGTCAGGACATGCCCGCCGTCGATCCTCTCGAGGATGCCGCGTTCGTCTGGGCGCCAGACGCGCCCGACACCGTCGTGCTGGGCGACAACCTCGCGGTGACCGCCCTGCTGCCGGATGCGGCATTCCGCCTGATCTACCTCGACCCGCCCTTCAACACGGGCCGCGTGCAGCGCCGGCAGTCGATCAGCACGACCCGCATCGCCGACGGCGCGCGTGTCGGATTCGGCGGCAACAACTACAACACCGTCAAGGGCATGCTGTCGCGCTACGACGACCGCTTCGACGACTACTGGGCCTTTCTCGAGCCGCGCCTGACCGAGGCGTGGCGCCTCCTCGACGACCAGGGCACCCTCTATCTGCACCTCGACTATCGGGAGGCGCACTACGCCAAGGTCGCACTCGACGCGCTGTTCGGGCGCGACAGCTTTCTCAACGAGCTGATCTGGGCGTACGACTACGGGGCCAAGAGCACGCGGCACTGGCCGGCGAAGCACGACACGATCCTGGTCTACGTCAAGGACCCCGACCGCTACTACTTCGACAGCGACGCCGTCGACCGCGAGCCGTACATGGCGCCCGGCCTGGTCACGCCCGAGAAGGTTGCGCGGGGCAAGCTGCCGACCGACGTCTGGTGGCACACCATCGTGACCACGAACGGCGGCGAGCGCACCGGGTACGCGACCCAGAAGCCGGAGGGCGTGCTGCGCCGCATCGTGCAGGCGTCGAGCGCGCCCGGCGACCGGGTGCTCGACTTCTTCGCGGGCAGCGGCACGACGGGCGCGGTCGCAGGGGCGCTCGGCCGCCGCTACCTTCTCATCGACGAGAGCCCGGATGCCGTGGCGGTCATGCGCGCCCGTCTCCCCGACGCCACCGTCACCGCCTTCGACCCGGGAGCCGCCCCATGATGCACCTGCGCGTGATCTCACCGCCCGACCTCACCGACGGCGTCGTGAAGACCCTGGAAGCCGACCCCGGCACCGCCAACCTCGTGCTGCATCGTGGGGCGGCGCTGTCGCCCGCCGGCGACGTCATCATCAGCGACGTCGTGCGGGAGTCGGCCAGCGAACTGGTCGAGAAGCTTCAACGGTCGGGACTCGCCCAGCGTGGGGCGATCGCGCTCGACGAGGTGGCGGTCACCCTGTCGGCCGCCGCGGATCGCGCCGAGTTGCTGGTGCCCGGCGACGGCTCCGAATCGGTGATCTGGGAGCAGCTCGAGCAGCGGTCCGGCGAAGAGACCCACCTCTCGCCGACGTTCCTGGTCTTCATCTCGGTCGCGGCGATGATCGCAGCACTCGGCATCCTGCTCGACCAGCCGATCCTGATCGTCGGGGCGATGGTGGTGGGGCCCGAGTTCGGGCCGCTGGCCGCACTCTGTGTCGGGATCGTCCGTGGCCGACCCCGGGTGATCGGGCGGGCGGTCCTGACCCTGGTGATCGGCTTCGCGGTGGCCCTCGGTGTGACGGTGCTGTTCTCCTGGGCGCTGGCGGCGCTGGGGCTCGCCGGGCCGGAACAGTTGCTCGCCGCGCGTCCGCTCACCTCCTTCATCTGGCGGCCCGACGCGATCTCGTGGATCGTCGCGACCCTTGCCGGGGTCGCCGGGATGCTGTCCCTGTCGACCGCGAAATCCGGCGCCCTGGTGGGCGTGCTCATCTCGGTGACGACCATTCCCGCTGCCGCCAATGCCGGTCTGGCGATCGCATACGGAGCGGCCGGCCAAGCGAGCGGCGCGGCGACCCAGTTGGGGATCAACCTCGTGGCGATCGTGGTCGGCGGCGCCGTCACCCTCGGCATCCAGCGGCTGCTCGCCGCGCGGGCGCTGCGGGGGCAGAAGAAACCCTCCGGCGCGTCGATATCCTGACTCCATGACCGATCGCGGCCCCGTGCGCACCCGAGCGGACATCGAATGTTGGCTGACCGACATGGACGGCGTGCTCGTTCACGAGAACACCGCCCTCCCCGGTGCGCAGGACCTCATCCGGCAGTGGACGAACGCGGGCACGCCGTTCCTCGTGCTCACGAACAACTCGATCTTCACGCCGCGCGACCTCGCCGCTCGCCTGCGCTCCTCGGGCCTTCACGTGCCCGAGAGCGCGATCTGGACCAGCGCGCTCGCGACCGCCGACTTCTGCGCGTCGCAGATCCCGAATGGCAGCGCATTCGTCATCGGCGAATCCGGGATGACCAACGCACTGCACGAGGTCGGCTTCGTGCTCACCGAGACCGACCCCGACTACGTGGTGGTCGGTGAGACGCGCAACTACTCCTTCGAAGCGATCACCAAGGCGATCCGGTTGATCAACGCCGGCGCACGCTTCATCGCGACGAATCCGGATGCCACCGGGCCGAGCGCCGACGGTGCCCTCCCCGCCACCGGCGCCATCTCGGCTCTCATCACCAAGGCGACCGGCAAGGAGCCCTACGTGGTGGGCAAGCCGAACCCGATGATGTTCCGCTCGGCGATGAACAAGATCGGCGCGCACAGCGAGAACACCGCGATGATCGGCGACCGCATGGACACCGACATCGTCGCCGGCATCGAGGCCGGGCTGCACACGGTGCTGGTGCTCACCGGGATCAGCGATCGGGCCGAGATCGAGCGGTACCCGTTCCGACCGGATGAGGTGCTGGAGGGCGTATTCGAGCTGGTCGATGCCGCCACGGCCGAGACCGAGTTCGCCGAAGGCTCGTAGCGCCGGCCCCGGCTACGGGGCGGGAGTCGCCGGCGCCGCGTGAGGCACCGCGACGCTGCCGGTCAACGGCTGACCGGACTTGCGGCTCACGAAGCAGAAGTAGTCGTGCTCGCCCTGCGCCCACTCGTCTTCGGTGACGGGATAGCTGCCCTGCACCTGCGCGTCGCTGTAGGCACCCGCCGCCGCGAGGTCGATCACGCCCGGTGCAGCGCAGAGCAAGGACATCTGAGCCTGGAGCTTGTCGGCCCCGGGGAACGTCGGGTCGGTCTTCGTGTCGAAGGTGCCGCGGAACACCATCTGTGCCGGATGCGGCGTCGCGCAGTCGACGACGGTGAACTTCTCGGCCCACGGATTGGTGAACGGGTTGAGGCACTCGCCGCCGAGCAGGTCGGACCACGCGTGCACCCCGTTGGCGACCGGTCCGACGGGTTTGGCGGTCGACGTCGGAGTCGGAGAGCTCGACGGACTCGCCGATGCGACAGGAGCCTTGTGCGCGAACACGCCGGGCAGGCGCGTTCCGACGAAGAAGAGGGCTACCAGGGCCAGCAGGGCGACCAAGCCGCCGGCCACCGAGAGCAGGATCCTCTGGGCGCGGGAGATGCCTGCCGGCGTTGTCGACTCCCAACCCGGTTCACCCGACACCGGCTTGGCGACGAACGGACTCTCATCGGACGACAGAACGCCGGTGTCGTACTCCCGGAACTGGCTCTCGCCGAAGAGGGCGTCGAGAGCGGTATCGGAGCCCTCCGGCTCGGACGGCGTGGATCCGAGCAACTCGGTTGCCGGGGCGACCGCCTCGCTCGCGAACAGTTCGGTCGCGAACAGGTTCGGCTCGGGCTGCGGCAGCAGCTGCGTCACGCCGGGTTGCCAGGGCGGAGCCGGCGTGGGCTCGGCCGGTGCCGGCTCGGCCGGTGCCGGCTCGATCGGCGCGGGGATCACCGGCTCGGGCTCGTCCGCGTCACCACTGGGGCGCAGACCCCAGTCGAACCCTCCGCTCACTGCGGATCCAAGCCGAGGTCGGCCAATCCGATGGCCGCGAAGTACGGGTAGCCCGCCGCCTCGATGACCTGCTGCGCACCGGTTGCACGATCCACGACGACGGCGACTCCGACCACGATGGCCCCGACCTTCTCCAGCGCCTCGGCCGCCTTCAGCGGCGAGCCTCCCGTGGTCGAGGTGTCTTCGAGCACGACGACGCGCTTGCCCTCGAGGTCCGGGCCTTCGACCTGCTTGCCGCGGCCGTGATCCTTGGGCTCCTTGCGCACGACGAACGCGTCGTAGCGGCGGCCGCGCGCGGCGCCCTGGTGCAGGACCGCTGCCGCGATCGGGTCGGCGCCCATCGTCAGGCCGCCCACGGCATCAACGTCGGGGATCCCGTCGATGATGTCGGTCATCACCTCGCCGATCAGCGGCGCGACCCGATGGTCGAGGCTGACCTTGCGCAGGTCGATGTAGTACGTGGCCTTCTTGCCGCTGGTCAGCGTGAAGTCGCCGTGGAAGACGGCCTCGCTCGTGATGTAGTCGATCAGCCGACTGCGCGCGTCCGTCACAGTGAACAGATTAGGGGACCGCAACGCCCTTGCCGATGGCGCGCATCGGCTTCTCGTCGTGCAGCGGGAGGGTGCCCAACTGCCCGCTCTGGGTGTTGACCGCCTCAGGCGCCACGGTGCTGACCGGAGCCGGAGCGCCGAAGAATCCGATCGCGGCGACGGCCGCTCCCGCGGCGAGCACGCCGACAGCGCCGAGCACGATCGCTCGACGAGACAACCGGGGGATGCGGTCCGGAATTCCAGTGTCGGGGGTCACCGCATCCCAGGTTACGGGCCTCCCGTGGGGGGCGACAGGCTCCCGTTCGGGGGAGGGAGCGCCGTCCGCAGCCGGCCGCGGCTCGGTCCATGCCAGGGGCTCGCAGTAGTTTTGAGCCATGCGCATCGCCACCTGGAACGTCAATTCCGTCCGCAGCCGGGTGGGCAGGGTGGTCGACTGGCTGGGTCGCGAAGAGGTCGACGTGCTCGCCATGCAAGAGATCAAGTGCACCGAGGCGCAGTTCCCGATGGACGAGTTCGGCGAGGCCGGCTACGAGGTCCAGCTGCACGGGCTGAACCAGTGGAACGGCGTCGCGATCGCCAGCCGCTACCCGATGGACGACGTGCAGATCGGCTTCGACGGCATGCCGGGCTTCCTCAAGGGGCAGGAGGGTCCGGATCTCCCGCTCGAGGCGCGCGCGATCGGCGCCACGATCAACGGGGTGCGGGTGTGGAGCCTCTACGTGCCCAACGGACGCGCGCTCGGCGACCCGCACTTCGACTACAAACTCGACTGGCTGAGCGCACTGGCGGCGGCCACCCGCGAGTGGATGGCGGCGCATCCCGACAGCCCGCTCGCCCTGACCGGCGACTTCAACATCGCGCCGCTCGACTCGGATGTCGGCGACCCGACCTTCATCCCCGGCGTCTCGACCCACATCTCCCCGCCCGAGCGCGAGGCTTTCGCCGCGCTCGAAGCCGTCGGACTCACCGACGTCGTGCGCCCGCTGGTGCCCGAGGGCTTCACCTTCTGGGACTACAAGCAGCTGCGTTTCCCGCGCAACGAGGGGCTGCGCATCGACTTCGTGCTCGGCAACCACTCCTTCGCCGACCGAGTGGTGGGCGCCGCCATCCATCGCAACGAGCGCAAGGGCGACGCCCCGAGCGACCACGTGCCGGTGACCGTCGACCTGGACCTTGAGATCGAGGATGACGACCGGCCGATGATCTTTTAGCCTCTTACGTCGGCTGAGGGGCGCGCGCCCGCGTTGCCGCAGCCGTGGCGGCCTGCACCCGGTCGGCGTCGCCCGCCACGAAGATGTACTCGAGGTTGCGCAGGTGCGAGACCTCGCCGACCTTGACTCCGGCCGGACTGTGGATCCCGATCTGAGCTCCCACATACCGCTTGGCATCGAAGGCGAGCATCCGCACCTCGTGGTGGCCCGCATCGCGCAGCGCCGTCATCATCTGCTCCGCCGTGATCCACGACTCGTCGTTGTACGACACGATCACCGTCGCGGCCCGGGCGACGGCGAGCAACTCGCCGAACGCCGCCGGCATCTGCCGCTTGCGGTTGAACACGCTCTTGGTCAGGGCGTCGCGGCTGTCGATCCGCTTGCGTGCCACCCCGTAGGGCTCGGGCCGGTCCCAGCGCACCAGGGTCTCCCAGACGTGGTAGTTGGTGAAGTAGCGGTGCTGGTTGTACGGCGGGTCGAGGTACATGAGGTCGGCCGGCGGCAGGGCTGCGACCACCTCACGCGCGTCCCCGCGGACGGTGCGGCCGGTTCCGGGCAGCAGCTCGGGCACGCGCAGCTCGAGGTCGCGATGGGACCGCGGGGCCCAATCCTTGAGGTAGGCCATCTGCTGGCCGGCGGTGGAATCCACCCGGTCGGCCGCGAGGATCAGGCTGGTGAGCAGCACCGGGAAGAGCGGCGAGTCGCGGAAGTCCGACTCGAGCACGTCGCGGATCGCATCCACCCGGACGCCGTTCTTGGGTTGGAAGAACCGCGACTCCTCGCAGAAGGTGCGGGTGAAGTATCCGGGCCGACCGGGGAGCGCCGAGAGCACGGCGAGGATCTCGCGCAGCTCGTCGAGGTCGACCGCGGCTGCGTCCGTGGAGATGTAGCAGTCGCCGAGCACCTCGCTGTAGGTGGCGATGTCGCTGGCCGTCACCGTCATGCCGAGCCGCTTGAACTCCTGGGCGACCCGGGTCGTCCCCGTGAACAGGTCGACCGCGCTGCTCGCGTCGACCGCCGCGGCCATCGCCCCCAGCACGGGCACGAGCGTGCGCTTCGAGCCGAGGTACTTGATCACGTTCGCAGCCTAGGCGCGCGGCGAGCCTCCGGGTCTCAGGCCAGCAGGGCGGCGACGACGACGAGCACCGCGATCGAGAGCGCGGTCGTGATCAGCACGGTGTCGCGCGCGAGCACCGTCGCGACGCCGTAGCGCTGCGCGTAGTTGAAGACGTTCTGCGCGGTCGGCAGCGCTGCGAGCACCACCACGACGAAGAGTCGGTGGCCGTGCAGGTGCCAGACGAACTGGCCGAGCAGCCAGGCGACGACTGGCATCGCCGCGAGCTTCAACGAGCTGGCCAGCAGCACGTCGCGGCGGTCGGTGCCGGGCGCGAGCACGCGACTGCCGTGCAGCGACATCCCGAAGGTGAGCAGGATCACCGGCACGGCGGCGCCTCCCACCAGTTGGAACGGGGCGAGCACCGGAGCCGGGAGCCTCAGGTGGGTGACCGCGACGATCACGCCGAGCAGCGATCCGATGATGAGCGGATTCCGCACCGGCTGGAGCAGGATCCGCCCCACCGAGACCCGCCCGCTGGTCGTCACGTCGAGCACCGTCAGCGCGATCGGCGCCAGCACGATCAACTGGAGCAGGATCACCGGGGCCGAGCTCGAGGCGTCGCCGAGCACGTAGAGCGAGACCGGCAGCCCGATGTTGTTCGCGTTGACGTACCCGGATGCCAGCGCGCCGATCGTCGCGTCCGGCACGGGCCGCCGCCAGAACAGCAGCGACACGACGAGGAAGAGCGCGATGTTGACGACGGCTGCGATCGCCGAGATCGGCAGCAGCGCCGAGAACAGGTGCGTGACATCCGACTGGCTCAGCACCGTGAACAGCAGGGCAGGCGACAGCACGAAGAAGGCGAGGCGGCTCAGCACGTGCTGGGCGTGGTCGCCGAGCAGGTCGAGCCTGCCGATGAGGTACCCGACCGCGATGACGGCGACGATGATCGCGAAGCCGATCAGCACACCCACCATGTCATCAGGCTATCGAGGGGGATGCCGCGCCTCCGCGCGCTCACGGGCGACTGGTCTAGCGTGGAACCGTGCCCGTCGTCGAGGTCCCAGGAGCCCGGCTCAGCTACGACGTCGCCGGAGAGCCGTCGGCCCCGGCCATCGTCTTCGTGCACGCGGGCGTCGCGACCCGAGCCATGTGGGATCCGCAGTTCGACGACCTCGCCCGCGATCACTTCGTGATCCGCTACGACACCCGGGGTTACGGGGATTCGCCGGGCGACGCCGTCGAGTTCGCCGACCGCGACGATCTCATCGCCGTTCTCGACGCCGCGGGAGCCACGGCCGCCTGCCTGGTCGGCTGCTCGCGCGGCGGGCGCATCGCCCTGGATGCCACGCTCGACGCGCCGCGTCGGGTCACCGGCCTGGTGACCATCGGCTCCACCCCCGGCGGCCAGGAGCAGGACGGCGCCACCGACCGCGAACTGGAGATGCTCGCCGACATGAAGGCCGCGAGCGACGCCGAGGACATCGACGCGCTGGTGCGCACCGAGGTCGCCTTCTGGGACCTGGGCCCGAGCCGCGACGTGGACGACGTCGACCCCGAGTTCCTCCAACGGGCCATCGAGCTCAACGTGGGCGCCGCCCACTGGGATTTCGCCGGACTCGACCAGCCGCTCGACCCGCCCGCGGTCAGCCGCCTGCACGAGGTCAGCATCCCGGTGCTCGTGGTCGTCGGCGACCTGGACGTCACCGAATCGAAGCTCGGTTACGAGCTGCTGATGGCCGGGCTGCCGCAGGCCGAGGGGCTGCGCTTCCCCGACTCGGCCCACCTGCCGAGCGTGGAGCGCGCCGAGAAATTCACCTCCGACCTGCGCGCGTGGCTCGGGGCGAACGGGCTGTAGTCACGCTCGCTCCCTGCGTCGCGCTCGGCTCCTGAGGCAGAACCGTGCGGCAACCCCGCATTCACGCTGGTTTCCTGCGTGATTCGCCGTGCTTCGCCTCGGGCTCGTCCGTAGCCTAAAAGGAGGAAAGGAGGCGCCAGCATGCCATCGATCACGCCCGTTCGCACGAAGTCCATCGTCGGAGAACCCGAGGTCGTCGAGGACAGCGCCGCCTGGCTCGACCTCAAGGCTGCCGCGATCGCGCTCGCCGCCGTCCAGGCCACCGACGGCAGCGTTCCGGATGCCGCTGCGCACGGGGAAGCGGGCGCCCTCGTCACGCGGATCCGCGCCGCCATCCGCGAGCTGGCTCCCCACTTCCCGCACGACGCCGACTACCTCGCCGCCCTGGACGCCGACTTCGCGCGCTGGCAGACGGACGCCTTCGGCATCCCCGACTTCCTCGACTCGCTGCAGGCGTTCCAGCCGCAGCAGCACCGCGTCGACGGACTGCGTCACCTCGTGGTGTTCCCGATGTACACGCAGAACGGGTCGCCCGACCGGCACGTCGAGGCGCTGATCGTCGAGGTCATCTGGCCCGAGCTGATCGCCGGCGTCGAGGAGCGGTACTCGAACAAGCTGTTCGTCTCACTCCGCTTGATCGACTTCACGCCCGGCTACGACACCAACTCGGCCGTGCTGTTCCCCGAGACGGTCGCGATGCGCACCATCCCGGCGTTCACCTGGGGTGCGCTCTTCGAAGACCGCGAGGCCGCGCGCTTCCGCCGCGTGGTGAAGGCCGCCGCCGAGATCACCAAGCTCGACCTGACGCCGATCGACGAGGCGCTGCTGGCTGACCAGCGGCTGACCGAAGAGACCTTCGTCATGTGGGACCTCATCCACGACCGCAGCCACATGCGCGGAGACCTGCCGTTCGACCCGTTCATGATCAAGCAGCGGATGCCTTACTTCCTCTACTCGCTGGAGGAGCTGCGCTGCGACCTCACCGCGTTCCGCGAGTGCGTCGCGCTGGCGGCGGACGAAACCGCGGATGCCGAGACCCGTGCCCGCGCCGAGCAGGTGCTGCACGCGATCGTCTTCGACCGCATCTTCCGGTTTCCGCTCACCGGCAACCGGGTGCGCAACTACGACGGCGCGGGAGGCCAGCTGCTGTTCGCCTGGCTCCACCAGCACAACGTGCTGCATTGGACCGACACGCAGCTCGCCATCGACTGGGACGAGCTGCCCGCCGTGGTGGTCGCCCTCTCGGACGAGATCAATGAGCTGTACTGGAAGAGCATCGACCGGCCCAAGACCGCGCACTGGCTCGCCGCCTACGAGTTGGTGCGTGCCACGTTGACCCCGAATCCGGCGTCGGTGTGGGCGCGTGGGCTGCCCGACGAGATTCTCGCGGGGCCGCCGAAGGGCTACACCGACGCGGTGCTGGATGACGAGTTCCCGCTCTCGATGTTCTACGAGGCGCTCTCGAAGAAGATGGGTGACGTGATCGAGAGCACGAAGGGCATCACGGCCTCCCATGGCTGACGCGGCCGATCTCACCGGCAAGGTGATCGTGATCGCCGGCTCGTCGAGCGCGGCCGGGCTGGCGGTCGCCGAGCGTCTCAGCGACGCCGGCGCGACCGTCGTCGCACTCGGCTCCGACGCGGGGCGGCTCGAGCCGGTCCGGGCGGCCGACCGCCGCGTGGTCGACCTGCGCGACCCGGCGGCGGTCGATGCGGTCGCCCACGGCATTCTGGCCGACCACGGCCGCGTCGACGGAGTGGTGCATCTGGTGGGCGGCTGGAGCAGCGGCCACAGCGAGGCGGGATGGCAGACTCTGTTGGCCAACAACGTGACCACCTTGCGTAACACCAGCCTCGCCTTCCGCAACGCGCTGCTGGCCAGCGGCGACGGACGCTTCGTGATGATCTCGAGCACCACCGTGGACGCGCCGACCTGGGGCAACGCGAACTACGTCACCAGCAAGGCGGCCGCCGAGGCGTGGACGCGGGTCTACTCGCACAACTGGAAAGACGAGGCGACAGCGGCCGCGACCATCCTGGTCGTGAAGTCCCTGGGCGACGGTCCGGGGCGTACGCCGGTCGGCGTTCTCGCCGAGCGGATCGCCGCGCTCTGGTCGCTCCCCTTCGACGAGCTCAACGGCGCGCGGATCGTGCTCTGAGCGCATCCAACACTGAAAGACTGAATCCGTGACCTCTTTGCACGACCACAACTCCCGCGGCTTCGCCTCCGACAACTACGCCGGGGTGCACCCCGAGGTCCTGACCGCTCTGGCGGATGCCAACGGCGGTCACCAGATCAGCTACGGCGAAGACCTCTACACCGAACGCCTGCACGAGGTGATGCGGGTGGAGTTCGGCGACCGCGCCGAGGTGTTCCCGGTGTTCAACGGCACGGGGGCGAACGTCGTCGCGCTCACCAGCCTGGTGCCCCGATGGGGCGCCGTCGTCGCCACCAGTACGGCGCACATCCACACGGATGAGGGCGGCGCACCCGAGAAGATGACCGGCCTGAAGCTGTACACGGTGCCGACTCCCGACGGCAAGCTGACGCCGGAGCTGATCGCGACGGAGGCGTGGGGCTGGGGCGACGAGCACCGCGCGCAGCCGCTGGCGGTGAGCATCACGCAGACCACCGAGCTCGGCACGCTGTACACCCCCGACGAGATCCGCGCGATCGCCGACTGGGCGCACGCGCACGACATGGCCGTCCACCTCGACGGTGCCCGCATCTGGAACGCGGCAGCCGCCCTGGGCGTGCCGTTCCGCGAGTTCACCACGAATGCCGGGGTCGACATCCTGAGCTTCGGCGGTACCAAGAACGGCCTCCTGGGCGCCGAGGCGATCGTCGTCATCAACCCGGACCGCGTCGACGGCATGATCTTCCTCCGCAAGACCAGCATGCAACTGGCCTCGAAAATGCGATTCATGAGCGCGCAGCTGCTCTCGCTGTTCGAGGGCGGACTCGGGCTGCGGTCCGCCGGTCAGGCCAACGCGATGGCTGCGCGGCTGCGGTCGGCGCTCGAGGCGGGCATCGCCGACGGCTCGATCTCGGGGTTGTCGTTCTCGCAGGCCACTCAAGCCAACGCGGTCTTCGCGATCCTGGCGAACGACGCGGCCGACCGCATCCGCGAGCGCGTGCGCTTCTACGACTGGGATCGCGCCCTCGGCCAGGTGCGCTGGATGTGCGCCTTCGACACCACGGAGGGCGACGTCGACAACTTCGTCTCGGTCATCCGCGAGGAGCTCGCGCGCAGCTAGCGGCGGCGGTCCACGGCCCCTGCACGCGGACGATCAGCCGTCACGATCGTCCGGCGTGCCCGATCGTTCGTAGTGCGGCAGGAACGGCCGCACCTCTTGCGGCCAGCCGCAGCCTTCCGCGATCTTCGCGGCCCACCTGCGCGCCTCGTCCTCGGTCGCGACGTCGATCACGGCGATCCCGCCGAGGTGCTCCTTCGACTCGAGGTACGGACCGTCGGTGAAGATCGGGGTCCCCGTCGAGGTGTCCACGCTGTACACCGGCGCGTCAGGATCGAGACCGCCGCTGAACAGCAGCACCCCGCGGTCGGTCATCTCCTCCACGAGCTTTCCCAGCACGGCCGTCTTGGCCCGCAGCTCATCGAGGGTGTGATCGCCCACCCACTCGGCGTTGAACGAGATCAGATACTCCATCATGTCTCCTCCTGTGCGGCGACTCGTACGGCCGCCTCCATCTTGTCCACGAACGGCGGCCTGTCGATCGGACACACCCGCATCCGAAGTGCCACGGACCTAGGCTGACCCTGTGACCGAAGCCGCTGCCCCGCGTCCCTGGATCAAGTCGTACGCGACGGGCGTCCCCGACGATATCGAACTGCCCACGGGGTCGCTCAGCGACCTGATCGCCTCGAGCGTCGCCGAGTTCGGCGACCATGTCGCACTCGAGTTCTTCGGCCGCGAGACCAGCTACGCCGAGCTCGGCGAGCAGATCGACCAGGCCGCGGAAGGCCTGCGGCGCCTCGGTCTGCGCAAGGGCGACCTGGTCGCCCTGATCATGCCGAACTGCCCGCAGCACGTCGTGGCGTTTTACGCGATCCTCCGGATCGGCGCCATCGTCATCGAGCACAACCCGCTGTACACCGCCCGCGAGATGCGCCACCAGTTCGAGGAGCACGGGGCCAAGTTCGCGATCGCCTGGGACAAGGTGGTCCCCACCCTTCAGGCGTTCCCGAGCGACGTCACCGTCGACCACATCGTGTCGGTCGACCTCACCCGCGCGATGCCGCTGAGTTTGCGCACCCTGCTCCGCCTGCCGATCCCGCGAGCGCGCCGGCAGCGCGCCGACCTCACGATGAAGGTCTCAGGCACCACGACCTGGAACGAGCTGCTCGCCGACGGGGCGAAGGCGGGCGGCATCAAGCCTTCGGTGCCGGGACCGACGGTGACCGATGTCGCGATCATCCAGTACACGAGCGGCACCACCGGCAACCCCAAGGGTGCCACCCTGACCCACCTGAACCTCGGAGTCAACGCCGCCCAGGCACGGGCCTGGGTGCCGACGATCACGCGCGGAGCGGCGAGCGTGCACGCGGTGCTCCCCCTGTTCCACGCCTATGGACTCACCCTCTGCCTCACCTTCGCGATGAGCATGGGGGCGCGGCTCGTGCTCTTCCCGCGCTTCGATCCCGACCTCGTGCTGCCGGTGATCAAGAAGCGGCCGCCGACCTTCCTGCCCGCGGTGCCGCCGATCTACGAGCGCCTCACCAAGGCCGCCGAAGAGAAGGGCGTCTCGCTAAAGGGCATCGAGATCGCCATCTCGGGCGCGATGCCGCTGTCGCAGTCGGTCATCACCCCGTGGGAGAACCTGACGAAGGGCTTCCTGGTCGAGGGCTACGGGCTGAGCGAGTGCAGCCCCGTGCTGACGGCGAACCCGGTCGCCGACAACCGCAAGCAGGGCACGATCGGCCTCCCGTTGCCCGGCACCGACATCAGGATCGTCGACCCCGATGACCCGACCAAGACGGTGCCAACGGGCGAGCGCGGCGAACTGCTCGCCAAGGGTCCGCAGGTCATGAGCGGCTACTGGAACAAGCCCAACGAGACCGCAGATGTCTTCGTCGACGGCTGGTACCGCACGGGTGACATCGCGACGATGGATGTCGACGGGTTCATCAAGATCGTCGACCGGATCAAAGAGCTCGTCATCACCGGCGGATTCAACGTTGCGCCGACCGAGGTGGAAGACGCGCTGCGCGGATTCCCGGGCGTCGCGGACATCGCGATCGTCGGCCTGCCGAGCGCCCGCGACGGCGAGCACGTCGTCGCGGCCGTGGTCCAGAAGGCCGGCGAGACCGTCGACGCCGAGGCACTGCGCGCCTATGCGCGAGAGAACCTAGCCGCCTACAAGGTGCCCAAGCGGGTCTACCTCGTCGACGAGCTGCCGAAGTCGCTCATCGGCAAGGTGCTGCGCAAGAAGGTCCGCGATGCGCTGCTCGAGCGCGACGACGTGAAGGCCGAGGGAGGCGCCTAGGCGCTCTCGCTCTCGGAGTCGACGACCGGCGGTTTCAGGTCGTCGGCTGCGAACCGCGACACGCTCAACTCGTCGCCCGTGAGGTCGACCATGACCGTGTCGCCGTCCTGGATGTCGCCGTTCAGCAGCGCGCGCGCCAGCTTGTCGTCGATCTCGTGCTGCATGAGGCGCCGCAGCGGCCGCGCCCCGTAGATCGGGTCGTAGCCGCGCTCGGCGAGCCAGGCCCGTGCATTCGGCGTGACCGCCAGCTGCAGCCGCCGCTCACCGAGCCGCTTCTCGAGCCGGTCGATGTAGAGCGACACGATCTGGCCGAGGTCGTCTTCGCTGAGCGGCGAGAAGATCACGATGTCGTCGAGCCGGTTCACGAACTCGGGCTTGAACGCCTGGCGCACCAGCTCGTTGACGGCCTGAGTCTTCTGCTCCCAGTCGAGGTTCTGATCGACGAGGAACTGGCTGCCCAGGTTGCTGGTGAGGATCAGGATGGTGTTCCTGAAGTCCACCGTGCGCCCCTGTCCATCGGTCAGCCGCCCGTCGTCGAGCACCTGCAGCAGCACGTCGAACACCTCGGGGTGCGCCTTCTCGACCTCGTCGAGCAGGATCACCGAGTACGGCCGACGTCGAACGGCTTCGGTCAACTGGCCGCCCTGCTCGTACCCGACATAGCCGGGAGGGGCACCGACCAGCCGCGAGACCGAGAACTTCTCTCCGTACTCGCTCATGTCGATGCGCACGAGCGCCTTCTCGTCGTCGAACAGGTAGGCCGCGAGCGCCTTGGCGAGTTCGGTCTTGCCGACGCCGGTCGGGCCGAGGAACAGGAACGAGCCGGTCGGCCGATCCGGATCCGAGATGCCGGCGCGCGTGCGGCGCACTGCTTCGCTGACGGCGCGCACCGCATCCTTCTGCCCGATGAGCCGCTTGCCGAGCTCGCTCTCGAGGTGCAGCAGCTTCTCGGTCTCACCCTGTCGCAGCTTCGCGACCGGGATGCCGGTCCAGGCCGCGACGACGGCGGCGATGTCCTCGTCGGTCACCTGGTCGTTGACCATCCTCGGGCCTTGCTGCTCGACGGCCTCGGCCGTGGCCAACTGCTTCTCGATGCCCGGGATCACCTCGTAGTTGAGCTTGCTGGCATCCTGATACCGCTGCTCGCGCATGGCCCGATCGAGATCGATGCGGGCATCGTTCAGCTTGGCCTTCAGATCGCCGACGCTGTGCAGCCCGGCCTTCTCGGCCTGCCACCGGGTCTGCAGCTGGTCGAGCTGCGCCTCCTTGGCGTGCATGTCGTCGCGCAGCTTCTCGAGGCGCACCTTCGATGCGGCGTCCTTCTCCTTCTTGAGGGCGAGCTCCTCGATGCGCAGCCGGTCGACGGCGCGCTTGAGCTCGTCGATCTCGACCGGGCTCGAGTCGATCTCCATCTTGAGGCGGGATGCTGCCTCGTCGATCAGGTCGATCGCCTTGTCGGGCAGCTGTCGCGCCGTGATGTAACGGTTGCTGAGGGATGCCGCCGCCACCAGCGCGCTGTCGGCGATCGTCACCTTGTGGTGGGCCTCGTAGCGCTCCTTGAGTCCGCGCAGGATCGCCACCGTGTCCTCAACGCTCGGCTCGCCCACGTAGACCTGCTGGAAGCGTCGCTCGAGCGCGGCGTCCTTCTCGATGTATTCGCGGTACTCGTTGAGAGTGGTGGCGCCGATCAGGCGCAGCTCACCGCGGGCGAGCATCGGCTTGAGCATGTTCGCCGCCGCGACCGACCCCTCCCCGCCGCCCGCACCCATCAGGGTGTGCAGCTCGTCGATGAAGGTGATGACGCGGCCGTCGGACTCGGTGATCTCCTTGAGCACCGCCTTCAGGCGCTCCTCGAACTCACCACGGTACTTTGCACCGGCGACCAGGGCCGCCAGGTCGAGCGAGACCAGTTGCTTGTCTTTGAGCGAGTCGGCGACGTCACCGGCCACGATGCGTTGGGCGAGGCCCTCGACGACGGCGGTCTTGCCGACGCCGGGCTCGCCGATCAGCACGGGGTTGTTCTTGGTGCGTCGGGTCAGCACCTGGCTGATGCGCCGGATCTCGGCATCCCGTCCGATGACCGGGTCGAGCTTGCCGCTCTTGGCGATCTCGGTGAGGTTGATGCCGTACTGCTCGAGGGCGGTCTTCTGCTCCTCTTGCTGTCCCGAGGTGGGGGCACCCTGCATGTTCGCCATGGATTCTCCGTTGTCGATTCTGTTCTAGCCCCGCGGCCCGAACGGCCGCCAGACCACAAGTTGGTTCGCCTTCTTGGCACGCTCCCCGGTACGGAGCGAGATGACGTCGCCCTCGGCGCCGGCCGCGAAGACGCGGCGGCCCGGGCGGGCGAGAAGTTCGTCGGCGAGGGTCGCCTCGAGCTCGTGCACGCGAGCGCTGAGAGCGCTCACCTGGTTCTCGAGCTCGAGGATGCGACGGATGCCCGCGAGGTTGAGGCCCTCGGCGCTCAGTCGCGCGATCTCGCGCAGCTGCACGACGTCGCGCATCGTGTAGCGGCGAGACTGCCCGGCCGTGCGGCGCGGGCTGACCATGCCGAGCCGGTCGTACTGCCGCAGGGTCTGCGGGTGCATGCCGCTGAGCTCGGCCGCGATCGCGATCGCGAACAGCGGGCTGTTCTCATCCACGTTCATCTGCGGCCTCCCCTCATCAGCGGTGTGCTCCCTGCGCCAGCAGTTCGTCGCGTGGATTCTCGTCGGGCATCGCGGCGGCGAACGCCTCGAGCGCGTCCTTGGCCGCCGGCGTCAAGTGACTCGGCACGGCCACCACGACGGTTGCCAGCAGATCGCCGGTGCCCTTCGGGGTGGTGACGCCACGTCCCTTGACGCGCAGGACGCGGCCGCTGGGAGTCCCCGGCGCCACACGCAGTTTGACCGGCGCGCCCTCGAGGGTGGGCACCTCGATGGTCGCGCCCAGCGCGGCCTCGGCGAAGGTGATCGGCACGTCCAGGCGCAGGTTGAGCCCGTCCCGCTCGAAGATCGGATGCTTGCGCACGGTGACGGTGATCACCAGGTCGCCGGCTTCGCCGCCATCAGGGCTCGGATTGCCCTTGCCCTTCAGTTTGATCTTCTGACCGTCGGCGACGCCGGCGGGGATCTTCACCTTCGTCTCGCGTCCGCTCTGCATCTGCAGGCTCACCGTCTCGCCGCGGATGGCCGTCAAGAAGTCGAGCGTGGTGTTCGCCGTGATGTCGGCGCCCCGGGTGGGGCCGCCGAATCCCTGAAAGCCGCCGCTCGACGTGCCGAACCCTCCGCCGCGGCCGCCGAACATCCCGCCGAGCAGATCCTCGAAGCCGGCGCTCTGCCGGCCGCGACCGCCCTGGTTGAACAGGCCGCCGAAGACGTCCTCGAAGCCCGCGTTCGGCCCGCCGCCCGAGGTGAATCGGGCTCCGCTTCCCATCGCGCGCACCTGGTCGTACTCGGTGCGGAGCTCCTTGTCGGAGAGCACCGAGTACGCCTCGCTGATCTCCTTGAAGCGCGCCTCGGCCTTCGCGTCGCCCGCATTGGAGTCCGGGTGGAACTGCCGCGCGAGCTTGCGATAGGTCTTCTTGAGGTCGGCGTCGGACACGTCCTTCTTCACGCCGAGAACGGCGTAGAAGTCCTTGTCGAACCAATCCTGACTGGCCACTGGCCTTCTCTCGGGTTGTCGGGGCTACTCGGGGACGCTGACGGCGACCTTGGCCGCGCGGATGAGGCGCTCGCCGAGGGCATACCCCGGCTCGATCACATCCGCGACGGTGTTGGAGGTCACGCCTGCGGTCGGAACCTGGACGATCGCCTCGTGTACCTGGGGATCGAACGCCTCGCCGACCTCGCCGATGCGGCGCAGGCCGTAGCGGTCGAACCCGGCACGGAGCTTCTGCGCGACGATCGCCAGCGGGCTGCCCTCGGTCAGGTCTCCGTGCGCGTCTGCGCGGTCGAGATCGTCGATCGCCGGGAGCAGCGTGCGGATCACCTCGACGATGACGGCCTCGCGGTTCGCCACGCGATCCCGCTCGACGCGGGTGCGGAAGTTCTTCAACTCCGCCTCCGCGCGAGCGGCCCGGTCGCGGTACTCGCCGACCAGGTCGCGCTCGGCCTCGGCCAGCAGCGCGGCGTCCGCATCGCTCAGCTCAACGTCGGGGCCTTCTGCTTCGATCAGGCCGTCGGTGTCGCTGCCGGTGGCATCGCGCACGTCTCCGGTCTCGGGGTCGATCTTCCGCTTGTCGCGGACGACCGGCTCCTCGGACTCATCCGGGCCCGCGGGGCCCTTGTCGTGAGCAGCCATCGCTACTTCTTCCCCTTGGGTCCCTTGGGCTCCTTGGGCTCGTCCTCTTCCACGATCTCGGCGTCGACGATGTCCTCGTCGCTCGACTCGGGGGTCGGCTCCTCGGCACCCTCCGTCGCCGACTCCTCGCTCGAGCCGGCCGCGTAGATGGCCTCTCCGAGCTTGGTCTGGCTGGCGTTGAGCTTGTCGAAGGCCTCCTTGACGGCGGCCTCGTCCTCGGACTGCAGCGCGGTCTTCAGCGCGTCGACGTCGGCCTGGACCTCGGTCTTCACGTCATCCGGGAGCTTGTCCTCGTTCTCCTTGATCAGCTTGTCGATCGAGTAGGCGAGCTGCTCCGCGTTGTTGCGGACCTCGGCGGCCTCGCGACGCGCCTTGTCCTCCGCCGCGTGCTCCTCGGCCTCGCGCACCATGCGCTCGATGTCCTCCTTGGGCAGCGAGGAGCCGCCCGTGATGGTCATCGACTGCTCCTTGCCGGTGCCCTTGTCCTTGGCGCCGACGTGCACGATGCCGTTCGCGTCGATGTCGAAGGTGACCTCGATCTGCGGGACTCCGCGCGGGGCCGGCGCGATGCCGGTCAGCTCGAAGGTGCCGAGCGGCTTGTTGTCGCGGGTGAACTCGCGCTCGCCCTGGAACACCTGGATCGCGACCGACGGCTGGTTGTCGTCCGCCGTGGTGAAGGTCTCACTCCGCTTGGTCGGGATGGCCGTGTTGCGCTCGATGAGCTTGGTCATGATGCCGCCCTTGGTCTCGATCCCGAGGCTCAGGGGAGTGACGTCGATGAGCAGCACGTCCTTGCGCTCGCCCTTCAGCACGCCGGCCTGGAGGGCGGCGCCGACGGCGACCACCTCATCCGGGTTGACGCCCTTGTTGGGCTCCTGACCGCCGGTGAGCTTCTTGACGAGCTCGGTCACGGCCGGCATGCGGGTCGATCCACCGACCAGCACGACGTGCGAGATGTCGGCGACCTTGATGCCCGCCTCCTTGATGACGTCCTGGAAGGGCTTCTTGGTGCGGTCGAGCAGGTCGCTGGTCATCTGCTCGAACTGGGCGCGGGTCAGGGACTCGTCGAGGTTCGCCGGCCCGTTCTCGGTCAGCGAGAGGTAGGGGAGCTGGATGTTGGTGCTGGTCGAGCTCGACAGCTCCTTCTTGGCCTGCTCCGCGGCCTCCTTGAGGCGCTGCTTAGCGATCTTGTCGTTGCTGACATCCACGCCCGTGGTGTCCTTGAACTTCTTGATCAGGTACTCGACGATCCGCTGGTCCCAGTCGTCGCCGCCGAGGCGGTTGTCACCGGCGGTCGCGCGCACCTGGATGGTGCTGAAGTCGTCGTCCTTGCCCACCTCGAGCAGGGAGACGTCGAAGGTGCCGCCACCGAGGTCGAAGACCAGGATGAGCTCGTCCTCCTTGCCCTTGTCGAGTCCGTAGGCGAGCGCGGCCGCGGTCGGCTCGTTGATGATGCGGAGCACGTTGAGGCCCGCGATCTCACCGGCCTCCTTGGTGGCCTGGCGCTCGGCGTCGTTGAAGTACGCCGGGACGGTGATCACGGCATCCGTGACGTCTTCGCCCAGGTACTGCTCGGCGTCGCGCTTCAGCTTGGCGAGGATGCGCGCCGAGATCTCCTGCGGCGTGTACTTCTTGCCGTCGATCTCGACCTTCCAGTCGGTGCCCATGTGGCGCTTGACCGACGAGATGGTGCGGTCGACGTTGGTGACGGCCTGGCGCTTGGCGGTCTCGCCGACCAGCACCTCGCCGTCCTTGGTGAAGGCCACGACCGACGGGGTCGTGCGGAAACCTTCCGCGTTCGCGATGACGGTGGGCTCGCCACCTTCGAGCACGGAGACCACCGAGTTGGTGGTTCCGAGGTCGATTCCAACTGCTCGAGCCATGTGAGTGTCTGCTCCTTGTAAGTCCGGATGCCCGACTTGAGTCGAGCGCTGTCAAGTTTTCCAGCCTGTGGATAACTTTGTCAAGCGCCCAAGCCAGAAACTTGAGCGCACTTGACTCAACCATCGTGGCGCTGTCGATATTTCCGCCGCCGGGCGGCAGGATGTGACCACGCGCACAGCATCGTGCGTCGACCCGACGCCGGGCGTTCACCCGCGGAAAGTAGCGTCCAGCCATGAGCGATCAATACGGACCGGGACCCGTCGGAAGCCCGACGCTCGTCTCTGGGCTCGAGTTGCAAGCCGACCGCAAGATCCCAGGCAAGCAGGTCGTCGCGTGGGCCTTCTGGGACTGGGGTTCGTCGGCCTTCAACGCGGTCGTCACCACCTTCGTCTTCACCGTCTACCTGACGAGCACGAAGGGATTCGGGGGAACCGTCGCGGCCTCGTCCGCGATCGGGCTCGGCCTGACCATCTCCGGGCTCGTGGTGCTGATCCTCGCGCCGGTCACGGGGCAGCGATCGGACGGGTCCGGCCGCCGCAAGTTCTGGCTCGCCGTGAACACCGCTGTGGTGGTGCTCTGCATCGCCGCGCTCTACTTCGTCACCCCGAGTCCGGCCCTGCTCTGGCTGGGCGTGGGGCTGCTCGCGGTCGGCACCGTCTTCTACGAGCTGGCGGCGGTCAACTACAACGCCATGCTGATCCAGGTCTCGACGCGCAAGACGGTCGGGCGCGTCAGTGGATTCGGCTGGGCCATGGGCTACTTCGGCGGCATCGTGCTGCTGCTCATCCTGTACTTCGGCTTCATCCACCCGGACGTCGGGCTCTTCGGCGTCACTTCGGCCAACGGGCTGTCGGTACGGGTCTCGATGCTGATCGCCGCGGTCTGGTTCGTCGCGTCGGCCCTCCCCGTGCTGCTCGCGGTCCCCGAGTATCAGCCGCCCGCCGCCGTCACGCGCGACCGGGTCGGGTTCTTCGCGGCATACGTCCGCCTCGGCAAAGACATCGCCGCCCTCTGGCGCGAGAGCCGCAGGACGATCTGGTTCCTGCTGGCCAGCGCGATCTTCCGCGACGGGTTGACCGGCGTCTTCACCTTCGGCGGCGTCCTCGCGGCCGGCACGTTCGGCTTCTCGGCCGGCGAGGTGATCATCTTCGCCATCGCCGCCAACGTCGTCGCCGGTCTCTCGACCGTCGCCGTCGGAACCCTCGACGACCGGGTCGGCCCGAAGCCCGTCATCATCACCGCCCTGGCCGGCCTCGTGGTCAGCGGGATGCTGGTCTTCCTGCTCCATGACGGCGGACAGATCGTGTTCTGGACGGCCGGCCTCGCGCTGTGCCTGTTCGTCGGGCCTGCGCAGTCGGCGAGCCGCACCTTCTTGTCCCGGCTCGTTCCCGCCGGTCGCGAGGGCGAGGTCTTCGGCCTCTACGCGACGACCGGGCGCGCTGCGACCTTTATCGCGCCGGCCCTGTTCACGCTGTTCGTGACGATCTCGGGGCAGCAGTACTTCGGCATCCTGGGCATCGTGCTGGTGATCTTCGTCGGCCTCGTGATCCTCATCCCGGTGAGGGGCCCGGAGCGCGCGAAGGTCTGACCGAGACGGCTAGCGCCGCAGCAGCACCCACACGATCAGCAGCATCGTGACCAGGAACCCGGTCACGAAGTTGAGCCAGAGGAACCGCCGCCAGCCGCGATTCGCCGTTGCCGCGTTCGCGTCGGTCGTGTTCCACCACGGCGCCACGTTCACGGCGTACGGCACGACGAGCACAGCCGCAAGCGGACCGGGCCAGCTCGTGAACAGCAGCAGGATGCCACCCACGAGGTAGAGCACGAACGCGACCCGCACGGTCGCGCGCGCCCCGATGACCGTCGCAACGGATCCGATGCCGCCCTCGCGATCGGCCTGGATGTCTTGCACGGCGCCGAAGGCGTGCGATGCCATGCCCCAGAGGAAGTAGGCGATCAGCAGCGCGACGAGTGGCCAGGTCGGAGTGACTGCGGCGAGCGCCAGGCCGAAGACGGCGGGGCTCACGAAGTGCGTGCTGGAGGTGATGGAGTCGAGGAAGGGCCGCTCCTTGAAGCGCAGCCCCTTCGCCGAATACGCCACCACCGCGAACAGGCTGACCGCAAGAACGAGGTCGCTGATCCAACCGCCCACGACCACGAGGTACACCACGAAAGGAAGCGGAAGCAGGATCGCCGTCCACAGGGTGGCGCGGTGGTGCTCCGGCGGCAGCAGCGCACCCTCCACGCCGCCCTTGCGCGGGTTGCGCAGATCGGACTCGTAGTCGAAGACGTCGTTGATCCCGTACATCGCGAGGTTGTAGGGAATCAAGAAGAACAGCGTGCCGACCACGAAGGTCGCGTCGAGGCGACCGGTGGCCACGAAGTACGCGGCCGCGAAGGGGAACGCCGTGTTGACCCAGCTGAGCGGCCGGCTGGTGAGGAACAGGTCGCGGATCATCGGGGCGCCTCCGCGGACTTCGGGGTCAGCAGCGACCACAGACTGGGCAGCAGCACGACGGCCGCAATCGCATAGGCGAAGTCCTCGATCGGGGCGACCCCGATCCGGATGCCGCTGATCCGCCCGGGCTCGTAGGCCACGATCCCGACGCCCACGAGCACGTTGTCGAACACCGCGGTCATGACCACGAGCACGATCGCGGTGAGTCCGACAAAACGCCAGCGCGGAGCGCGGCGTGCGAGCAGCGCCGCGACTGCCGCCACCGCGACGACAGCGAGAAAGGCGAGATTGAGCAGCCAGTAGGTCATGACCGCCCCCGTCGCGCCCTGGTCAGCGCGCCGTAGACGTTCATCGTCAGGTAGCAGAGCAGGGCGAGGAAGAACAGCTCCTCGAGCGGCACCTCCGGCGCGAGTTGCGCTCCGAGCAGCAACCTCGAGCCGCCGCGGAAGAAGATGTGCAGCCCCACGCCCGCGAGATCCCAGGCGAGGAAGAACGCGATGCCGAGCACGAGCACCACGGCGGCCCGCCAGGGCGCCCTGCCGAAGAACAGCCGGAAGCGCAGATCAAGCACGACCATCCCGACCAGCGCCACGAGCAAGACGATCAGGTAGAGACCGCTCACCGGCTGGCCTGCAAGGGCTCGCCCAGCGGCGCCGCCGAGACGTCTCCGCGCAGCCGTTTCACCACGAGCTCGGCGCTGATCAGACACATCGGCAGACCGATGCCCGGGATCGTCGATGAGCCCGCGAAGTAGAGGTTGCTGACCTTCTTGCTCACGTTGCCCGCGCGGAAGAAGGCGCTCTGCCGCAGGGTGTGCGCCGGCCCGAGGGCACTCCCCTTCCAGGAGTTGAGGTGGTCGACGAAGTCGGCGGGACCGACGGTGCGCCGCACCACGATGCGGTCTGCGAGATCCGGGATGCCCGCCGCGGCCGCGATCTGCGCGATCACCGAGTCGGCGAGCGCTTCGATCGCCTCGTCGCCTCCGCGGTCGACCCCGCCGTGGCCGAGCGCCGGATCGGCAGGAAGCGGCACCAGCACGAACACGTTCTCTGAGCCCTCGGGCGCGACCTCCGGGTCCACGCCGCTCGGCTTGCAGACGTACAGCGAGGGGTCAGCGGGCACATGCGGAGCGCTGCCGAAGATGGCGTCGAAGTTGCTCTTCCAGTCTGCCGAGAAGAACAGCGAGTGGTGCTCGAGCTCGGGCAGTTCGCCCGACACGCCCAGGTACAGCAGCAGCGCGCTGGGGCCGGCGACCCGGTCGTCCCAGTAGCTCTGCGGGAAGGTCCGATCGGACTCGTGCGCCAACAGCACCGTCTCGCTGTGGTGCAGGTCGGCCGTCGAGACGACCACGTCGGCATCCAGAAACCCGACCGCTCCATCGGCATCGACGAACTCGACTCCGGTCGCGGCGCCCCGCTCGACCAGGATCTGGCGCACGGTGACTCCGGATCGCAGCTCGACTCCCTCGCCCGCGGCGAGCGCCTCGATGGCCGCGATCACGCGGGTGAACCCGCCCATCGGATACAGCACGCCCTCGACCAGGTCAAGGTGGCTCATCAGCGAGTACATGCTGGGAGCGCGATCCGGCGACGATCCCAGGAAGACGGCCGGATATCCGAGGATCTGCCGCAGCCGCCGGTCTTTCACCGTGCGGGCCGTCAGCCGCGACAGGGGCGTCAGCAGCAGCGAGCTCAGCTTGCGGCCCTTGCCGATCACCTCGCGGGTGAACACGGGCGAGAGCTTCTCGAAGGTCGAGTAGAGGAACTTCTGGATCGCCAGCTGGTAGATCTCGCCGGCCTCGTCGAGGTAGCGGCGCAGCTTGGCGCCGGCACCGCGCTCGACGCTCTCGAACAGCTCGATGTTCTCCTCGGCATCCGCGGCGATGTCGAGCGGCGCGTTGTAGCCCTCGCCGAACACGCGGTACCCGGGGTCGAGCTGCACCAGCTCGAGCTGCTCATCGGCGGTCGTGCCCAGCAGCCGGAAGAAGTGGTCGAAGACCTCGGGCATCAGGTACCACGACGGCCCGGTGTCGAACCGGAAGCCCTCGTGCTCCCACGAGCCCGCGCGACCGCCGAACTCGGCGTTCTTCTCGAGCAGGGTCACCTGGTAGCCGTCGCGGGCGAGCAGGGCCGCCGAGGCGAGCCCCGCGATCCCGCCGCCGATCACGACCGCGCGCGTCATCCGGACACCGCCTTGCCATCGCCGGGCGTGTTCCAGGCTCCGACCGCGATCCGCAGCTTGGCCGGGTCGGGCACGCGCACACGTGTGGTCAGCAGGGATGCTGCGGGCACAGCCCGCAAGCGCCTCGAAAGCTCCGCGAACAACCGCTGCGCCGTCGCGACCGCCCGCCGCGAGCTGTTCGGAAGCAGCGGAATGCTGGCGGCGGCGGTCGCCAACTCGGCATCGATGTCATCCAGCAGCGCGTTCTTCTGCACGTCGGTCAGGGCCGCCACGTCGATGCCCGGGAAGTACGAGCGGCCCAGCGCCGTGAGGTCCGCGGCGAGATCGCGCAAGAAGTTCACCTTCTGGAAGGCCGAGCCGAGCGCTCGGGCGCCGATCTCGAGGGTGGCGAGTTCGGCATCCGTGTACACGCGCTCCGTGTCGCGCACGAAGACGCGCAGGCACATCAATCCGACGACCTCGGCGGAACCGTGGATGTAGGTCTCGAAACTCGCCTGATCGTGCTCGGTGGCGCTGAGATCCATCCGCATCGACGCGAAGAACGGTCGGGTGAGCTCGGCGCCGAAGCCCGCCGCGCGCGCGGTGCCCGCGAAGGCGTGGACCACGAGGTTCGAGCTGTAGCCCTCCTGGATCGCCCGCTCGGTCTCCTGCTCGAGCTCGTTCAGGAGTCGAGCGGCGACCGCGGGATCGAGGCCGGCCTCGTCGGCGCCTCCGTCGACGATCTCATCCGCGACGCGAACGAGCGCGTAGACGTTCTGCACCGGCTGTCGCACGCTCGGGCCCAGCAGCCGGGCCGCCAGCCCGAACGACGTCGAGTAGCGCCGGATCACCAGGCTCGCCGCCTCCTCGGCGACCGCCCCGTAGAGGGCGAGCCGAGGCCCGCCGTCGTCGCTCTGCTTGCCCATCAGCCCGCCGTCACCGGACCCGGGCGAGCACGTCGTCGGCCACCGGGTGCAGCTCGCCGCGCAGGCTGATCGGGATGTGCGGCTCGAGCAGCCGGGCGAGCGCGCGGTTCGCGTAGTACCGGGCCAGCCCTTCGGCGAAGGCCTTGGCTCCGCAGTCGACGAGATGCGCGCGCAGGATGGCGGCGTTCTCGTCGCTCAGCTCCGGATCGCCGAACAGGGGGGCGTGCTCGTCCCAGCCCGCGACCGCCGACGCGTAGGCGATCAACACGGTCCGTTTGCCTTCGCGGAGGTCGCCGACCGTCGTCTTGCCGGTGTCGGCCTCTGTGCCGAAGACGCCGAGCAGGTCGTCGACCAGCTGATAGGCGATGCCGATATCGCGGCCGAACTCGCCCAGCGTCGTGACCGTCGCTTCGTCGGCTCCCGCGAGGATGGCGCCCGCCTGCAGCGGGCACTCGAAGGAGTAGACGGCCGTCTTCAAGCGCTCCATCGCGAGAATGTCGTCGACGCGGGGCACCTCGGGGATCCACGAGAAGTCCACGTCGATCAGCTCGCCGGCCGCGCTGGCGAACAGGGCGTCATCCATGACCTCGAGCAGACGTTCCCGGGTGACGTCGTTCACTCCACTGCGGTCGATGAGGCGGTACGCGTTGAACAGGGCCAGGTCGCCCGCGATCACGGCCGCGCTGATGCCGCGGTGCTCGGCGTCGGCCTCGCTGGCCCCTGCCGACCGGGCGCGCTGCCGGAAGCTGCCCGCGATGTTCGGGGCGCCTCGGCGCACGAAGTCCCGGTCGATCACGTCGTCGTGCACGATGAGCGCCGTGTGCAGCAGTTCGAACGCCGCGCCGATGTAGGCGGGCGACTCGAGGTCCGTCCCGCCGAGCGCCTGATAGGAGGCGAACACCATCCGCGGGCGGAAGCGCTTGCCCCCTGCCGTGTTGAGTTCGAGCTCGTTCCAGAGCTCGACGTATTCCGGGCCCAGGGCCTCAGCCCGCTTCTTGGCTAGGCTGAACAGGCGCCCGAGCACGGCGTCGACCTGAGTCTGCCGCTTCTCAGCGACAGCTCGCACGCTCGAAACGTCCACTTACGCAGACTAACCGGTCCCATGTCGCAGCCAAGAGAAACCCTGATCACACAGGTCACCGCCGCCACCGCCGCCCCGGTCAGCCCCGACCCGGACGCCGCGGAACTGGTCGTGCTCGTCGACGACTCGGGCGCCGCGATCGGCACCGCCGAGAAGGCCACCGTGCACACCCGGGACACCCCGCTGCATCGCGCGTTCTCGTGCCACGTCTTCTCGACGGATGGGCGCGTGCTGCTCACCCGCCGCGCGCTGGGCAAGCTCACCTGGCCGGGGGTCTGGACCAACTCGTTCTGCGGGCATCCCGGGCCGGGCGAGGCCGACGACGTGGCGATCCGCAGGCGGGCGGAACGCGAACTCGGCCTCGCGCTCGGCGAACTCGAGGTGGTGCTGCCGGACTTCCGCTATCGAGCGGTCGACGCATCCGGGATCGTCGAGAACGAGGTGTGCCCGGTGTACCGCGCGACCGTCGATGTCGACCCCGCGCCCGCCGCCGACGAGGTCGCCGAGTGGGCGTGGATCCATCCCGAAGATCTGCGCGAGGCCGTCGAGGCCGCGCCGTTCGCCTTCAGCCCCTGGCTCGTGCTCCAGCTCGCCGAGTGGACGGAGCTTGGCGGGTCTTGACCCCGGCGCGGCGGGCCGCCACCATGGTGGCCACACGAGCAGAGGATCCGTCATGGCAGACGCGGCATTGCAAGCGGCACTGGATTTCACCGACGACGACCTGGTCGCCAACCGCGCAGGGCGGCTCTCGTCGGCGCAGCAGGCGAGGATGACCAAGACCCAGGGCCAGGGTCAGATCGCCAACATCGTGTTCGGCATTGTCTTCGTGGTGATCATCGCGGTGATCGCGTTCATCGTGCTGCCGCCGCTGTTCGCGCCGCAGCCGGAGCACTCCTCGGCGATTCCGCCCGGGATCATCATCCTCGTGGTGGTCGTCGTGCTCGGGATCATCGGCCTGTCGTTCCTGCGCACCCGCCGCAAGCTCCGGGGCGTGACCGGCGCGGTGCTCATGGCCGAGGGCGAGGCCAAGGGCAACATCAAGGCGACCGGCAACGTCGAAGACGCGGGCATGATGATGATGTACCGCATCAAGGTCGGCTCGGTCACCTTCGCGGTGTCGCGGCCCGATCAGGTGGCCGCTTTCCACGACGGGGCGCGCTACCGGGCTTACTACGTGAAGGGCACTCTGCCGATCCTGGTGTCGGCCGAAGCCGTCTGAGCGCAGGCGAGAGCCTGGGCCGGCGCGGGTCCGCTACTCGCCCGGTGCGCCCGCATCGGTGACGGTCACGTCAGTGCGGTGGAAATTCTGGAACGAGCGCGACGCGGTCGGACCGCGCTGCCCCTGGTACCGGTTGCCATAGGGGCCGGAGCCGTAGGGATTGTCCACCGGCGAACTCGTGCGGATGAAGCAGAGCTGGCCGATCTTCATCCCGGGCCAGAGCTTGATCGGCAGCGTCGCGACATTGCTCAGTTCGAGGGTGACGTGGCCCGAGAAGCCCGGGTCGACGAATCCGGCCGTCGAATGGGTCAACAGGCCAAGTCGGCCGAGGGAGCTCTTGCCCTCGAGCCGAGCCGCGATGTCGTCGGGCAGCGTCACGAGCTCGTAGGTCGAGCCGAGGACGAACTCGCCGGGATGCAGGATGAAGGGCTCGTCATCCTTGGTCTCGATCAGGTGCGTCAGGTCGGGCTGATCCTCCGCCGGGTCGATGAACGGGTACTTGTGATTGTCGAACAAGCGGAAGAAGCGATCGAGACGCACGTCGATGCTCGAGGGCTGGATCATCTCGCGGTCGAGCGGGTCGAGGCCGATCCGGCCGGCGTCGAGCTCGGCCCGGATGTCGCGGTCACTGAGGAGCATGGGAGCCAGGCTACCGGCGACGCGCCCGCCCGTCAGCCGAGCTGCTGCTCGAGGAAGTCGAAGGACGCATCCGCGACATCCTCCCACCCCGGCTGGTTGCAGATGAAGTGCGAGCGGCCGGCGAAGGTGCGCACCTCCACCGGGTCCCGGTAGCGCGCGGCGTTCGTGCGAACGAGCGCCTCGGGCGTCAGGTGATCGGTGTCGCCCGCGAGCATGAGCAGCGGCGCGTGGTCGGCCGCGAAATCGATGTGCGCCTGCGCGGTCAGGGTGCTGCGGGGCACGTTCCGGCTCTCGGGAACCACCAGCTCGTCGAACGCGGCATCGCTCTGCGCCCGGGTCATCGTGGTGGCGAAGGTGTAGTGGAACCGCGGCTCGGTCATCCGGATCGGCCGGTTGCCGGCGAAGGGGTTGATGTGCGGCCAGTTCGCGCGGAAGAAGTCGGGCGCGAGGCTGAGCACGCCCTGCGGCGGGGCCGAGCTGATCGCCACGGCAGCCCGCGCGTAGCCGTCGGCCACCAGCTTCTGCGTGGCCAGCCCGCCGATCGAGTGGCCGACCAGCAGCGGCCGCTCGGGCAGGCCGCCGATGACCGCCTTGAGGGACGCCACCACGTCACCGAACGTCAGCCGGCCGAGCCCGGGGGCGAGCGTCTCGCGCAGGCGAGCGGGCCCTCCGTCGTGGAACGGCCAGGAGGGCGCGATCGCGTCGAATCCGCGGCCATTCGCGCGCTCGACCCACGGGGCCCAGCTGAGCCCGTTGAGGTACATGCCGTGCACGAAGACGATCGTCGCTCGGGAGGCCACGTGGTCACCGTACCGCGGGGGAGGGCCCTGTTAGGCTGTTCGTTCGTGGAGCATGGCTCCAGTGCGCGGATGTAGTTCAATGGCAGAACTTCAGCTTCCCAAGCTGATAGCGCGGGTTCGATTCCCGTCATCCGCTCCATCCCCGGGAGTTCGGAACGGAGGGCTGGGTGGCCGAACTCATCCCGATCCCATCGCCCGGCATCCCGCTCGTCTTCGGCGAGACCGGCGCGCCGGTCGTGGTGGTCGTGCATGACGAGTTCGGGCGACTGCCCTGGCTCACCCCCTACGCCGAGGCGCTGGCGAGTCGGGGTGGCTTTCGCGTGATCGTGCCCGACCTCTACAACGGCGTCGCGACCGATGACGACGACCAGGCCGACATCCTGCTCGAGCAGCTCTCGGGCACCGACGCCCGCGCGGCCGTCATCGGCGAGATCGATGCCGCTCACGCCGACGGCTCCCCGCGAGCCGGCATCGTCGGGTTCTCGATGGGCGGCGGGCTCGCCCTCCAGGTGGCGCAGGCGGGCGAGGTGGATGCCGCGGTCGCCTACTACGCGACGCTGCCATCCACGCGACCCGGCATCATCCCCTGCCCGGTCATGCTCCACTTCGCCGAGCAGGACGACTGGCCCGACACCGGCAGCCCCGAGCAGTTCGTCGGCCGGCTGCGCGAGAACGGCACGCCGGTGGCCCAGCACGGCTATGCGGGCACCGAGCACGGATTCGCCAACGCGAGCATCCCGGCCTTCCTCGACACCCGAGCGGCCGCGCTCGCCTTCGCGCGCACCACCGCGTTCCTCGAGACCCACCTCGCCGAGTAGGACGCGCCCGCCATGCTGTCGTCTCCGAATCGCCTCACCGCGGTGATCGTCGGTGCGCTGTATCTGGTGTCCGGCGTTGCCGGGTTCTTCGTCTCGGCGGGCATCCCCGTGTTCGCCGCCACCGGTCGTCTGCTGCTGGGGATCTTCTCAGTCAATCCCGCCGGCTCGGCCGTCGACATCCTGCTCGCGGCGGCGTTGATCATCGCCGGACTGTCGACGGTCGCGGCAGCGAAGACCGCCAACGCCGTTGCCGGTACCGCATTCCTCGTGCTGGGGATCGCCGGGCTGTTCGTCATCGGCACCGGGTTCAACCTTGTCGCCCTCAACGGGGCGGACAACGTGGTGCACTTCGCGAGCTCCGTCGTCCTTCTCGCGGTCGGTCTCGGTGCCGAGCGCTCCGTGACGACGGCCCTCACCTCGTAGCCCACCCCGAAACACGGAACGACCCGCGGTCCGAGGACAGCGGGTCGTTCGTGGTGGGTGCGCTCGATCCGAGCGGTCGCGCGATCATCGCCGCGGCACCGAGAGCAGCAGCGCACGTTCCGCTGCCCGCTCCCGATGGACACGGTTCCGTTCGTTGTCGCCGTGCGCCGCAGCGCGAGTGCGCGCGTCGGCACGGTCGACGTTCCGGCGGCCCCAGATGACGAGAGCCATTCCCAGCCGCAGCGCGAGGCGGTCGGCAGCGGTGCTGCGCGAGGCATCGAGGCTGCCCGCTGAGGGGTGAGTCGCGACATGCTGAGTCGAGCGCACGGGGCTCGGGTGAGCCTCGAGGACTTGCGTGTTCATGGTGATTCCTTCGTTCGTTCCGGCCTCGGTGTGATGGCCCGGGCCGGCGCAGACGGACGCTCGGTCGCGGGTGGCGACCGGCGTCCGGGAGGGGGCGGCGGAGCCGGGTGGGCTCCGCCGACGACAGCGGGCACGAGACGCGTGTCGTCTGAGGGACGGGCTGGATCAACCGAGGAGCGCGAGCGTCAACCGGAGATCCGGGACTGCTTCGCCGACGTCGGAGAGACCGCGAGTGCGGGCTATGCGACCGCGTGTGAACGCGTGCCGGCGAAGCAGGCCGTACGGATGCGTGCGAATCCGCCTGCAACGAGCGTTGCTGCGGTCTTCGTCTCTGCGAGAGACATCATGTTCGGCCTCCTTTCGACTCGGCGTGAGTGTTCACCGTAGCGAATACCGCCGACGGAGTTCAACCGTGAACACGCACTGTTCACCGGGCGTCACCAAAACGTGACCTCGGGCGCTCGGTCCGGCCGGGAGTCAGGCCCGGGATGCCGCTGCCGCGATCCCCGGGAGCGCCGTCGCCCTGCTCATGAAGCGGGTCACGTTCTCGTCGACGATGATGTCGCTCGGCCGCAGTGGACGCGTCAGGTACAACCCGTCGAGTGCCGTCAGCCGCGACAGGGCCACGTAGGTCTGGCCGGGAGCGAAGCTGCGCTCGCCGAGATCCACGATGGCGCGGTCGTAGCTCTTGCCCTGCGACTTATGGATGGTGACCGCCCAGGCGAGCCGCAACGGGAACTGCGTGAACTCGGCGACGACATCCTTGTTCAGGGTCTTCGTGACCGCCGAGTAGCTGTAGCGGTAGCGCTCCCAGGTCGCGGGCCGCACCTCGTGGCGCTCGCCGTCGACGTCGACCGTGACCGTGTCGGTGATCTTGACCACTTCGCCGATCGTGCCGTTGACCCAGCGGCCCTCGCCGCCGGCGTCGTTGCGCAGGAACATCACCTGCGCGCCGACCTTCAGCTCGAGCTTCTCGTCGGCGGGATAGGCGCGGCCGCCGAACTCGCCGCTCACCTCGGCGACGGCCGAGAGCGCGCGTCCCGGCAACCGCGCCAATGCGGCCGCGTTGATCCGGGTGACGGTGGCGTTCGTCGTGGCCAGGGTGATCGCGCCGTCGCTCGGCGCCGGCCGCGCGCCCACCTCGTTGAGCCGCCGCGCCATGTCGGCCGTCACGACGCCGTGGCGCACCGCGGTCAGCAGCTTCTTGAACTCCAGCTCGTGCTGACGATGGATGGTCGCGAGCTCGTAGATGATCAGCTCGGCCTCGTCCCAGACCCGGGCATCGAAGAACCACATCGAGCGATAGCGGTCGGCGAAGTATGCGCGCTCCTCCGGGTCCCCCGGCACCGGCGCCAGCTGGAACGGATCGCCGAACAGCACGACCTGCACGCCGCCGAATGCCTCGTTCTTGCGCTGGCGCGCCTGGCGCAGGGAGCGGTCGATGGCATCCATCAGGTCGGCGTTGACCATCGACACCTCATCGATCACCAGGGTGTCGATGGCGTTGAGCAGCTTGCGCACCTCGGGCCCCTGCTCGATGTCGTGGTCGGCGATCACCCCGATCGGCAGGCGGAACAGCGAGTGGATGGTCTGGCCGCCGACGTTGAGCGCCGCCACGCCGGTGGGTGCGGCGATGACCACGTTCTTGGAGGTGTTCCACGAGAGGTGCTCGAGCAGCGTCGACTTGCCGGTGCCCGCGCGACCCGTCACGAAGATGTGCGACGAGCCGTTCTCGATCGCCTCGAACACCGCCGCCTGCTCGGGCGACAACTCGGGACGGGACACGCTGTTCACCCTAACCGCGGCGGGCCGAAGCCCCCGGCAACTGTCCCTAGGATTCACCCATGCGGCGCGCGATCCTCTCCTGGTTGGCCGCCTTCCTGATCGCGGTGCTGGCGGGCGCCGGCACGGTGGTCGCGTTGAACGCGACGGTGTTCGGCGCGGGCGGGTTCGTGCGGGTGTACCTGGATGCGCTGGCTCGCGGCGATGTCTCCGGCGCGTTGTCGCTGCCGGGGGTCGACACGCGCGGGGCGAATGCGGCGCTGCTGCAGAGTGGGACGCTGGCGGGCCTCAGCGACATCCATCAGCTCAGCGACGAGGAGCGCGACGGCGCGCACTGGGTGTCTGTGGGGTGGACGAGCGGACCGCGCTCGGGCAGGACCACCTTCGAGGTGAAGCGGATCGGCACGCGATTCGGCCTGTTCCCCGAATGGGGATTCGCGGCCAGCCCGCTCGCGACGGTTTCGCTCAGTGTGCGCAACGACGCGCGCTTCACGCTGAACGGCGTGCAAGAGGTCGGCTCCCACCCCTCGGACACGCCAGTGGACTACGCCGTGCTGGTGCCGGGCAGCTACTCCTTCGGCCACCGGACCGCGTTGCTGACCGCGGAGCCCGACACGGTGCTCGCCGACACCGTGGGCCAAGAGCTGTCGGCCATCGTGCAGCCGGAGGCCGATGCGACGTTCGTCACGAAGGTGGCCGCTCAGGTGCGGGCCCAACTCGATGCCTGCACGAAGCAGAACGTGCTGTTCCCGACCGGATGTTCGTTCGGTCAGCCGATCCCGAACCGCGTCTCGGGTGCTCCGGCTTGGTCGATCGTCAGCTACCCGCGGGTCACCATCGCGCCCGGCTCGCAGTTCGGCACCTGGGCGATCCCCGCGACGCCCGGCACGGCGCACCTGAAGGTGGCCGTCACCTCGCTGCTCGATGGATCGCAGTCCACCTTCGACCAGGACGTCCCGTTCCGGCTGCGCGCGACCATCACGCTCGGGGCGGACGACGCGATCACCGTGGTGCAGTACTAGGAGCCGCTGGGCGGCTACGACCGCCCCGCCCGATGACTGAGCATCGCGTTGTACGCCTCGAGCTCCGCGTCGCCGTCGCGATCGGCCGCGCGATCGCGGCGCTTCGCCTCGCGGGAGTCGCTGCGGCTCCACAGGATCGCGACGATGATCGCCAGGCTCACGGTCGGGATCTCGCCGACGCTCCAGGCGATCCCGCCGGCTGCCTGCTGATCGGCCAAGGGCGTCGCTCCCCAGCTGCGGGCCATCGCGCCGTACCAGTCGGAGAGGAACAGCCCGGTGTTCGAGATGATCGCCAGCCCGAAGAAGGCGTGGAGCGCCATGGTCGCGAGCAGGAGCACCAGGCGGAGCGGATATGGGGCCTGGTTGCCGACCGGGTCGATGCCGATCAGGGTCTGCACGAACAGGTACCCGACGATCAGGAAATGCAGGATCATCCACTCGTGCCCCACGTGATCCGTGGTCGCCCATCGGAACAGCGGCGAGTAGTAGAAGACCCAGAGGGATGCCGCGAACAGCACCGCTGCGGTGATGGGGTGCGTGAGGAACGTGGCGACTCGTGAATGCACCAGCAACAGGATCCACTCCCGCGCCCCGCGGCTCCCGTCGTCGCGCTTCTGAATCGTGCGCAGCGCCAGGGTGACCGGCGCCCCGAGCACCAGCAGCACGGGGATCGCCATCGTCAGCAGCATGTGCTGCAGCATGTGCTCACTGAACAGGAACTGCTCGTACACGTTCAGCGATCCGTTGGTGGTCCACAGCAGCACGCCCATGCCGGCCATCCAGAACGCGGTGCGGTACCACGGCCAGCGGTCACCGCGACGCTGAAGCCGCCGCACGCCCGCCGCATAGAAGAAGATGCCGAAGAAGCAGATGATCGCCCACAGCAGGTCGAGGTTCCACGAGGTGAAGAAGCGCAGTGGGGTCAGCTCGGGCGGCAAGGGGGTGTTCGTCAGGATCTCGGCGGGAGTCGGGTTCGCCAGTCCCGATGTCTCCTGGGTCACCACCGGCGGGGCGGAGACCGCGAGCGCGGAGGCCACGCCCTCGGCGACGCCCATGAACGCCAGCTCTGCCGTGGCGAGCATCCAGAACAGCCGGCGCGTGTTCTCGCGGGTGAGCCGCGAGATGATCGCGCGCCGGTAGAACAGGCCGAACAGCCCGAGCGCGCCGAGGGCGGTCACCTTGACGAGTACCAGCACGCCGTAGGGCGTCAGCAGGTTCGGCCAGCTCTCGATCCGGATGACGGCGCTGGCCGTTCCCGAGGCCGCGACGACCAGGAAGGCGATGAGGGCGATCGTCGAATAGCGCGGCAGCACCGCCGCCATCCGCTCGGTCGTGAGCGTTCGCCGCAGGATCACCAGGGTCAGCAACCCGCCCAGCCAGAAGCTCGCGAACACCACGTGGAGCCAGATCGCCGTGAGGGCCGCGTTGTGCGTCGAGCTGTCGCCGGCATGACCCTGCTGCGACAGCGGGATGAGGCCGATCACGGTCAGTACCGCGGCCAGGCCCAGCACCGTCACATTGCGCACCGCGAAGCACAGCACGGTGAGCGCGGCTCCGACCAGGGTCGTGGTCAACCACGCGCGGCCCAGCGGAATCGTCGTGAGGAAGTCGCCGAGCGACTGCCCGAACGCCTGGCTCAGGCTCGGCGGCGTTCCCGCCGTGTTGCAGAACACCAGGATCGAGGACGCCGCGGCCGCCACCGTCCACACGCCGGCACCCGCGGCCGCCAGGTCGATCGCCGCGCCGAACTCCTTCTCGCGCGAGCTCAGCGCGAAGACACCGAGCGCCAGCGCTCCGAGGGAGAGCGCGATCGACAGGTCGACCACGAGCTTGGCGATCGGGACGCCGTAGCGCACCACCGCGCCGGGATCGATCGCGATCCCCGGGTTCGCGCCGCCTCCGAAGGCCAGAGCGGCCAGGAGCGCGCAGAGGGCGACCAGCAGCACGACCGCCGGTCCGGTCACTCTCGCGATGCGCTGCACCCTTCGAGCGTAGGCGCGCTGGAGCGCCCCCAACGCACGAAGGGCACCGACCGTCGTGGTCGATGCCCTTGCGTGGGTGAATCGGTCTTACTTGGCGGCGGCCTTCAGCTTGCTGCCCGCCGAGACCTTGACGCCGTAGCCGGCGGCGATCTGGATGGTGGCGCCCGTCGCGGGGTTGCGGCCCTCGCGTGCGGCGCGGTGCGTGCGCTCGACGCTCAGCCATCCCGGGATGCTGACCTTGGTGCCCTCGCCGACCGACTTCGCCAGCACGGCGAAGAGCGCGTCGACGACGCCGGAGACGGTGGCCTGGCTCTGGCCCGAGTCGGCGGCGACCGCGGCCACGAGATCGTTCTTGTTCAATGTCTTGTCAGCCATGAGTGTCCTCCTCGGACCTTGTTCGTTGCATGTGGCATGTGCGGCCCCGAAGCTTGTGGCCCCTGAACCGCCCCCGAAACTAGCAGGAAACACCGGCATTTCCGGGCAAGTCGCGTCGGTGCGCCCGATCCGGGGAAAACTCGCAGTTTTGGGCCCCGGTGTGGAAAAGAGGCGCCGGGTGAGCCCGACGCCTCTTTCACAGCTGCTGGGTGTCTACCCGGCCAGAACTACCACGACGACTTGGTGATGCCGGGCAGCTCACCGCGGTGGGCCATGTCACGGAAGCGGACACGCGAGATGCCGTACTTCGTGAGCACACCGCGGGGACGGCCGTCGATGGCGTCGCGGCTGCGCAGACGCACCGGCGACGCGTTGCGCGGCAGCTTCTGCAGGCCGACGCGGGCAGCCTCGCGGCTCTCATCGGTGCCCGCCGGGTCGACGAGCGCCTTCTTCAACTCGAGTCGCTTCGCGGCGTAGCGCTCCACGATCACGGCGCGCTGGTTGTTGCGCGCGACCTTGCTCTTCTTCGCCATGGTTAGCGCTCCTCGCGGAATTCGACGTGCTTGCGGACGACCGGGTCGTACTTCATGAGCACGATGCGGTCGGGGTTGTTACGGCGGTTCTTCTTGGTCACGTAGGTGTACCCGGTGCCCGCCGTGGAGCGGAGCTTGATGATCGGACGGATGTCTTGAGCCTTCTTGGCCATCAGATCTTCTCCCCACGCGCCAGGATGTCACGCACGACCGAGTCGATGCCGCGCACGTCGATCACCTTCATGCCCTTGGCGGACACGTTGAGCGTGACGTTCCGCTTGAGCGACGGGACGTAGTAGGTCTTGCGCTGCACGTTCGGGTCGAAGCGGCGCTTCGACCGGCGGTGCGAGAACGAGATGCTGTGTCCGAAGCCGGGGACGGCTCCGGTCACCTGGCATACAGCTGCCATGGTCTTATTTCCTTATCTGGCTACCGTGGGGCGATCGCCCCACCCAAGGTCACTTGTCGGCGCACCACGTCCGGTTCCACGGAGGATCCGGCGGCGCACATGGAAACACTCTTGCGAGCGCAACCTCGTAAGACTACGGCATCACCGGCTCCGTGAACAATCCGCGCAGTATCCGAAGACGTCGACGACGTGCTCGGGCTGGGTGAATCCGTTCGCCGTGGCGACCTCGCGCGCCCACTGCTCGACGGGATCCGCCGAGATCTCCACCGTCTTGCCGCAGCTGCGGCAGATCAGGTGGTGGTGATGCGAACCCGGAGTGCATGCCCGGAACAGGCTCTCGCCCTCCTGCTGGAGCGAGTCAGCATCGCCCTCCGCTGCCAGGTCGGCGAGGGCGCGGTACACGGTCGCGAGGCCGACCTCCGACCCGGCCCCGCGCATCTGAGCGTGCAACGACTGGGCGCTCACGAATCCCTTGGTGCTGCTCAGCGCCTCGCGCACGGCCTCGCGCTGCCAGGTGTTGCGTTTCATGATGCGGCCCCCACCAGCTGCTGCCGGCTCCGACTGCGTCGCGAGCGTCGCGCAGAACCGATACGGCAGACCAGGTAGATCAGGAACGAGATCGTCGTGACGTACGGGCTGATCGGCACGCTCGATCCGAGGGCGAGCAGGATGCCGCCCACCAGCGAGACGAGTGCGAACGCGGTGCTCAGCACTGGCACCAGCACGGGCGACGACGAGACCCGCAGGGCGGCGGCGGCCGGAGTCACGAGCACCGAGAGCACGAGCAGGGCTCCGACCACCTGCACGCTCACCGCCACCGCGAGCCCGAGCAGCAGCATGAAGACGAGCGAGAGGGCGCGGACCGGCACGCCGCGCGCCGCGGCGACGTCGGCATCCACGCTCGCGAAGGTCAACGGCCGCCAGACGATGAACAGCCCCACGACCACGATCAGGGCGATGAGCGCGAGCGAGTTGAGCTTCGGGTCGTCGACGGCCACGATCTGGCCGGTCAACAGGCCGAACTTGTTCGCGGTGCGTCCCGGATAGAGCGCCAGGCACAGGATGCCCAGGCCGAGCCCGAACGGCATCAGCACCGCGGTGATCGAGTTGCGATCGCGCGCCCGCGAGCCGAGCAGGCCGATCACCGCGGCCGCGATGATCGAGCCGATCACGGACCCCGCCACCACGCCGACCCCCAGCAGAAGGCCGGCAGCCGCGCCCGCGAAGCTCAGCTCGCTGATCCCGTGCACCGCGAACGCCAGATCGCGCGACATCACGAAGACCCCGATCAGGCCACCGACGACGCCGAGCACGGCGCCCGCCAGGATCGAGTTCTGCAGCAGCACGAGCAGTTGCCCGTAGTCGCGGAAGTCGAACAGTTGCCCCCACCAGTCGGGGCTGACGGTCAACGGGGTCACGGCAGATCCTCCGCGTGATCGTGATCGTGGCCGTGCGCGTGCGACTGGTTGGGCGCCCCGACGATCACGACGCGCCCCCGCGCCCGGATCACGTCGACCGGCGACTGGTAGAGCTCGCTCAGCACCTCGGAACGCAGCACCTCGTCCGGCGTCCCGATTCGGAAGCGCCGGCCGGCGAGGTAGAGCACCCGATCGACGACCTCGAGCACCGGATTGATGTCGTGGGTCACGAACAGGACGCCGAATCCGCGTGAGCGACGGTTGTCGTCGATCAGCCGGGTGACGACGCCCTGCGCACGCAGGTCGAGTGAGAGCAGCGGCTCGTCGCAGAGCAGCAGCACCGGATCGCCGGCCAGCGCCTGCCCGATGCGCAGCCGCTGCTGCTCCCCGCCGCTCAGGCTCGAGATCGGGGCGTTCGCATAGTGCCGGGCGCCGACGGCGTCGAGCAGGCCGTCGATGCGGGCCCGCCGGGCGCGGGTCGGGAGCGCGACGCCCCAGCGGTGCCCGTCCACCCCGAGCGCGACCAGGTCGCGGCCGCGCAACGGCGTGCCCTCGTCGGCCAGGCTCTGCTGAGGCACGTAGCCGATCCGCGGTTCGCCACGGCGAACCGCCTCACCCAAGAAGGTGATCGTTCCCGAGCTCACGGGATGCTGCCCCAACACGGACTTCAGCAGGCTGGTCTTGCCCGAGCCGTTCGCCCCCAGCACCGCGACGAACTCGCCGGGTGCGACGTCGAGGTCGAGGCCGCTCCACAGGACGCGGCCGCCGAGGGTCAGCTCGGCGTCGCGCAACGACAGGACAGGAGCGGGAACGGGTGCGCGGGTCGGCATCGGATCAGTTCCCCAGCGCCTGCGCGATGGTGGCCAGCACGCCGCGCTGCCACGTCACGTAGTCGAGCCCGGGGGGAAGCGTCTCGGAGACGGGCACCGCGGGGATGCCGGCCTTCTTGGCGGCCGAGAGCACGGCATCCGGCTGCGATCCGAGCGTCTGCACGTTGTAGACGAGCAGTTTCGCCTGGCCGGAGGTCAGCGTCGAGATCGTCTGCTCGAGCACGGTCGCGGGAACATCGGTGCCCTGGTCGACGGCCTCGCTGAAGGCGATCGGCGTGACGATCTTCATCCCGAGGGCGGCGAGGACGTACTCGGGCAGCGGCTCGGTGATGGCGACGCCGACACCCGTGGTCACAGCCGAGAGGTTCAGTTCGGACGCCTCGAGCGCGGCGATCTTGCGCTGGAGCTTCGCGCCACGGTCGGCGAACAGGGCCGCGTGGGCAGGGTCGGCGCGGCGGAAGTCGGCGACGATCGCATCCACGACCTTGGCGACCGTCCCGTAGTCGTAGAAGACGTGCTCGTTGAAATGCGGGATCGAGCTGTCGTAGCCCGAGATCTTCACCGCATTGATGACCGCGACCTGGGCGTTTCCGGATGCCGCCAGCATCGTGTCCATGAAGTCGTCGTACCCCCCGCCGTTCTCGATCACGACCTGCGCACGCGAGACGGCGAGTTGAGTGCGGGCATCGGCCTGATACTCGTGGGGATCCTTCGACGGGTCGTCGATGATCGAGGTCACGGTCGCCTGAGCCCCGCCGATGGTCGTGGCCAACGAGCCGTAGACGTCGGTGGACGCCACCACCCGGATGCCGGCCGGCGGGTCGCCTACAGACCCCGAGCACCCGGCGAGCGCCACCCCGAGCGCGATGACACCCGCGAGCGCGCCGGCGATGCGGGCGGACAGACGGGTTGGGCGTGTGGACACGTCCTCGACCCTAGCCCTTATCGAGAATGATTGTCAAAAGCGATAAGCGGCGGCTCGCCCGACGTCTCAATCCAGCAGCAGCGCGGGCTCCTCGAGCACGCTGGCGATGTCGGCCGTGAAACGGCTCGCCACGTCGCCGTCGACCACGCGGTGATCGAAACTCGCGCCCACGGTGGTGACGTACGCGGGGCGCACCTCGCCGTCCACGACCCAGGGCTTCAGCTTGATCGCCCCGAGCGCGACGATGCCGACTTCACCCGGGTTCAGGATCGGGGTGCCGGTGTCCATCCCGTACGAACCCAGATTGGTGATGGTCACCGTGCCCTTGGCCATCTCGGCCGGCTGGGTCTTGCCGTCGCGCGCCGTGATGGTGAGCTGCTCGAGAGCCTGGGCGAGTTCGAGCAGGCTGAGGTTCTGCGCGTCCTTGATGTTGGGCACGATGAGGCCGCGCGGTGTCGCGGCGGCGATCCCGAGGTTCACGTAGTGATGGACGACGATCTCTTTATCCGTCCAGCTCGAGTTCACAGTCGGGTTGCGGCGCACGGCCCAGATCACAGCCTTGGCCATGACCAGGAGCGGGCTGATCCGCACACCGGCGAAGTCGGGCGACGCCTTCAGGCGCTTGACGAACTCCATCGTGCGGGTCGCGTTGACGTCGCTGAACACGCTGACGTGCGGCGCCGTGAACGCGCTCTGCACCATCGCGCCCGCGATCGCCTTGCGCACCCCCTTCACCGGGATGCGCTCCTCGCGGTCCTCGGGCCACTCGGGGGTCTGCAGGTTGCGGAACACGCTGGCCTGCTGGGCCTGCCGCAGCACGTCGTCGCGCGTGATGTCGCCGATCGGGCCGGTCGCGGTCACGACGGCGAGATCGACGTCGAGATCCTTGGCGAGCTTGCGGATCGGCGGCTTGGCGATCACGGGGCCAACCGACGCGGTCGGCGCTGCGGCCGGTCGACGCGGCGGGGCGGCGGGGGCCACGCCTGCTCCTGCGGCGGAGGTCGCCGTCTGCGCGGGCGCGACGACCCCGGGACGGCGGCGTCGCGTGGTCGCGTGCCCGCCCTTGGAGCCATAACCGACCAGCACGGCGCCTGACGGTTCGGAGGAGTCCTCGGCCGGCGCCACCGACGCTGCCACGTCGGCGATCTCGCCCAGCGTGTCGCCGGCACTCGGAGCCTGCAACTCGATCGCTCCCCCCGCGGAGTCGACGCGGATGATCGGCGACCCGACCTCCACCGTGTCGCCCTCGGCCGCGAGCAGCTCGGTCACGGTTCCCGCGAAGGGCGACGGCAGCTCGACCAGCGACTTGGCCGTCTCGATCTCGACGAGCACCTGGTTCACGGTCACCGTGTCGCCCGGCTTGACCTTCCAGGCGACGATCTCGGCCTCGGTCAGGCCCTCTCCCACGTCGGGCAACGGGAACTCGGATTGCGTCACGGTCAGCTCCTCGGTGTCGGTGGGCGGTGTGTCGTCGTGCGGGGGTCGGTCGGGCGGGGTGGGTGGCGCGGGCTCGTGGTCAGTAGGCCAGGGCGCGGTCGACGGCCTCGAGGATGCGGTCGGCATCCGGCAGGTAGACGCCCTCGAGCTTGGCCGGCGGGAACGGGGTGTCGAAGCCGCTGACTCGCAGCACGGGCGCCTCGAGCGAGTAGAACGCGCGCTCGGCGACGGTCGCCGCGATCTCGGATCCGACGCTCACCGAGCCGGGCGCCTCCTGGGCGACGACGATCCGACCGGTCTTCTGCACCGACGCGAGGATCGGCGCGTAGTCGATCGGCGACAGGGACCGCAGATCGATCACCTCGGCACTCGTTCCCTCGTCGGCCGCGATATCCGCCGCCTGCAGCAACGCGGACACCATCGCACCGTGGCCGACCAGCGTGACGTCGGTGCCGGTGCGGACCACCCGGCTCGACTGGAACTCGGCGGGAGAGCCCTCGCGGTCGACCTCGCCTTTCTGCCAGTAGCGGCTCTTGGGCTCGAAGAACATGACCGGATCGTTGCTGGCGATGGCCTGCTGGATCATCCAATAGGCGTCGTTCGGGGTCGCCGGACTGACCACGCGCAATCCGGCGGTGTGCGCGAAGTAGGCCTCCGGGCTCTCCTGGTGATGCTCGACCGCGCCGATGTGACCGCCATAGGGCACGCGGATGACGACCGGGAAGGTCTGCGACCCCTCGTGGCGGTAGGTCAACTTCGCCAGTTGCGAGGTGATCTGGTCGAAGCCGGGATAGATGAACCCGTCGAACTGGATCTCGCACACCGGGCGGTACCCACGCATCGCGAGGCCGATCGCGGTCCCGACGATCGCCGACTCGGCCAGGGGGGTGTCGAGCACGCGGTTCTCGCCGAACTCGGCCTTGAGCCCCTCGGTCACCCGGAAGACCCCGCCGAGCGTGCCGATGTCCTCGCCCATCAGGAGCACCGTCGGATCGTCGGCGAGCGCCCTTTGGAGTCCCAGGTTGATGGCCTTGCCCATCGTGAGCTGCTCCATCACGCACCCACCGCTTCGTCGTCGAGCTCACCATCGTCGAGTTCACTGCCCTCGAGGGATCGCTCGTAGGCAGCGAGCCAGGCTGCCTGGGCATCCATCAGCGGATGCGGCTCGCTGTACACGTGCGCGAAGACCTTGGTGCTCGGTGGGTCCTGCAGCGTGAGGGTCCGCGACCGCACGTCGGACGCGAGGTCTTCGGCCTCGATCGCGACCTCGGCGAAGAAGTCGTCGCCGACTCCGATGCTGCGCAGGTACGTCTCGTACCGGGCGATCGGATCACGCGCGCCCCAGTACGCCACCTGCTCGTTCTCCCGGTACTTGGTCGGATCATCGCTCGTGGTGTGAGCACCCATCCGATAGGTGAGCGCCTCGATCAGGCGCGGGCCGTGGCCGCTCCGCGCGGACATCAGCGCGGAGGACGTCGCGGCGTAGCTGGCCAGTACGTCGTTGCCGTCGATCTGCAGGCTCGGGATGCCGAATCCCTCGCCGCGCAGATACAGGGGCGTGCGCGACTGGCGCTCGACCGGCACCGAGATCGCCCAGTGGTTGTTCTGCAGGAAGAACACCTGTGGCGTCTGATAGCTGGCGGCGAAGGTGTACGCCTCACTCACGTCGCCCTGACTGGTGGCGCCGTCGCCGAAGTAGACGAGTACCGCGGCATCGTTCTCAGGATCGGCGGTTCCGCTCGCGTTGCCGTTCAGCTTGTCGAGCGCGATCCCCATGGCGTAACCGGTGGCGTGCAGGGCCTGCGAGCCGATCACCAGCGTGTACAGGTGGAAGTTGCCGGTCTCGCTCGGCACCCACCCGCCGTGGCTCAACCCGCGCAGCATCTCGATCAGGCGCATCGGGTCAAGCCCGCGGATGCGCCCGACGACGTGCTCGCGGTACGCCGGGAAGATGTGGTCCTGCGGCAGCGCGGCATAGCCGGAGCCCACCTGCGCCGCCTCCTGCCCCATGCTCGGGATCCAGAGCGCGAGCTGCCCCTGCCGCTGCAGATTGCCCGCCTCGACGTCGAAACGGCGGATCACGGCCATCTGGCGGTAGAAGTCGCCGAGCCGTTTCTCGTCGAGCGTTTCGATCAGCGGCAGATACTCGGATGTCCGATCATTCCGGACGAGTTGTCCGTCGGGCGTCAGCAATTGAAGCGCAACGTCCGAAGACATGGTCACTACCCTAGCCCGGCCGCTCCGACGTCTTGTCCAAGGGTTGCCACAACCTCCGCGGCCGCCTCTAGGACCTTGTCCACAGATTCGGCTTCGCCGATCGAGATCCGGATGCCGTCGGGGGCGAACACGCGCGCCACGATCCCGTGCGCTTCGAGCACCTCGGCCGCGGAGGCCGTCGCCTCGCCGGTGGCGAGCCAGACGAAGTTGCCCTGCGGCTCCGGAAGGTGCCAGCCCTGAGCGACGAGACCGTCGCGCACGACCGTGCGCCGTCGGACCAGCTCGGCCACCTGCTCGAGCAGCGCGTGCTCGGTCTCCGGCTCGAGGACCGCGAGGGCGGCACGCTGCGCCGGCTCGGTGACCGACAGCGCGATCATGGTGGCTCGGGCGGCTTCGAGGATGTACGAAGGGCCGACCGCATACCCGATGCGCAGCCCCGCCAGGCCGTAGGCCTTCGAGAAGGTGCGCAGCACGACCAGGTTGGGGTAGCGCTCGAGCAAGGCGAAGCCTTCGACCGCATGGGGATCGGTGACGAACTCGTGGTAGGCCTCGTCGAGGACTACCAGGACCGTCTCCGGCACCTTCGCCATGAACGCCTCGAAGTCGCGGCCGGTGACGATCGTGCTGGTCGGGTTGTTCGGGGTGCACACGATCACGACCCGCGTGCGATCGGTGATGGCCGCGGCCATCGCGTCGAGGTCATGGCGGCCGTCCGGCAGGTTGGGGACCGTCACGCTGATCGCTCCGGCAACCGTCACGACGCCGGGATAGGCCTCGAAGGAGCGCCAGGCGTAGAGGACCTCATCGCCGGTTCCGGCGGCGGCCTGCACCAGCTGATGCAGGATCGACACGGATCCTGCACCGACGTGCACCTCATCCACGGTGACGCCGGCCCGCTCGGCGAGGCGCACGCGCAGCGCAGTGGCTGCGCCATCCGGATACCGGTTGATGTGGGCGGCACCGATCGCCTCGAGCACACTCGGCAGCGGCGCGAACGGGCTCTCGTTCGACGAGAGCTTGAACGCGTCGGCGGGAGCGGGTCGCCCTTGTCGGTACGGGGCGAGCGCGGCGATCTCGGGGCGGAGCGTCACAGGCACGCGGATCAGGTTACCGCGCCCGCCAGGCGACCCGCCGAGCGCGCCGTGCCGCGCAGGGGATGCCCCGATCTCACGATGGCTGCAACAATGGGCAGATGGGACGCCTCCTGCTCCGCCTGCTGATCAACGCCGTGGCCTTGTGGCTGACGACGCTCATCCTCGCCCCGCACGTGACGATTCAGCCGTACGACAAGGGTCCCGTTGCCTTCGTATTGACCCTGCTCCTGGTAGCGGCGATCTTCGGCATCGTGAACGCCATCATCGGCGGGATCGTCCGGATCGTGGCCCTGCCGCTGTACATCCTCACGCTGGGCCTGATCTCGCTCGTCGTCAACGGCCTGCTGCTCCTGCTGGCGGCGTGGCTCTCGGGCCTCGGCGGGTTCGGCCTGCACGTGGAGAACTTCGGATGGGGCGTGCTCGGCGCACTCGTGCTCGGCATCCTGGCCTGGCTGATCGGCGTGCTCCTGCGGCCGTTCACCGGGCGCAAGAAGTAGCACCTCGTCACCGGACGGGCGCCTCCATCGTCACGCCCCGCAGATCGAGTGGGTGTTCGACCGGCTGCACCCGTTCGCCGTGGTACGTCATCGCCGTCACCACCGACCCCGGCCGACTCGCGTAGTCGGCGGTGAAGGCGTTGAGCGCCGCATTCTGTTCGCGAACCGCGGCCGAGGTCGCCTGATCCACCGCCGCGGCGGTCGCCATGTAGGCATCCCGCTGGTGGGCGGGCGCCGCGTGGTACGTCGGCAACGGGGTACCGTCGGCGAAGGCCCGGCGCTCCACCTGAAGCAGGTGGTGGTCCAGCTGTGGGCCGGCGAGCATCGGGATGAAGTCGTCGGTGTTGCGAACGGCCATGCCGCTGAGACCCTCGGGCAGCTCGACGTTGCCGGCCGGGGCACCGAAGGTCTCCAGACCGGCGGCGTTCCACTCGCCCGACCCCGCGAGCATGGTCGCCACCAGGCCTCCCTGCGAGAACCCGACGAACTGCACCTGATCCGACCTCTCGATCCCGGCGTCACGCATCGCCAGTTCGGTGGCGCGGAACGACCCGACATCGAGCCCGCCGACGCCACCGACATTGCTCGTGAGGTCCCATGGCTCGTTGCCGGCCGCCGGCGAGAAGGTCTCGGTGGGGCCGACGTAGACCACGAACCTGGTTGGCGCGCCCGGCGCCTCGTACTTCTCGATCCGGACCTGGTCGCCCTCGGGAACGCGGTCGAGACGCTCCACGGCACCCACCGGAGGGCTGGTGATCTCGGTGGTCGACGTGCGCTCCACCGTCACCGGCGTCTCGCGGAACAGGCCGACAACCGGTCCGACCGCGAGCAGGCCGCGAGCGCTCGATCTGACCCCGGTGACCCCGACTGCTCCCAGGGCGAAGGCCAGCGGCGCCGGCACTCCCAGCAGGGAGCTCGTCGTCTCGTCGAGGCTCTGCGAGAACAGCCTCACGTCTTCGACGAATCCTGGTCCGGTGACCAGGCCGGGATGCTGCAGGAAGAACTTTCGGACCGCCGCCGCCCGGGCGCCCCCCGGGTCGGGCAGCTTCGAGGCGAGGAACGCGACGCCGCCGATCAGCGCGAGGCCCGGAAGCAGGGCGCGCAGCACCGGCCCGCTGGCGGCGCCCACGAGGGAGGCCGCCTGATCCGCGCCGCGCACGGCCGCGGTCTCGGCGTCGTCGTAGCGGGTGATGGCGGCGCGGAGCGCGCGGATCAGCCGGGCGGTCAGTCGACGGGCCGCATCCACGGAGGTGCGAGCCGTCTCGAGTTCGAGCTCGCTGCGGCGCACGCCCGCGGGGATGCCCGGCATCGTGGCCGACGGCGCATCGGCCCGCACGACCACCAGCGCTCGCGCCTCGCGCGCCAGCTCGTCTCCGAGGGCGGTGAGGCGATCCAGGTGCGCATACAACGCGTCCGTCGCCACCGCGGTGGTGCCGACCGGCGTGACCAGCAGCGGTCCGCCCATCTGCGGCGTCGTGCCCCGATGGACGCCCGGTTTCGCCCGGAAGCTCGGCGGGATCTTGCCGTGCGCGATCGTGGCATGCCCACCGTGGGGGCCTACCGACGGAGGCTCGACGAGGTCGGGGCCGAACGAGGGACCAGGGACCGGAAGCGGGTGCGTCACACTCAGCCCCCGAGCTCCGTCAGCGCACTGCGGATGTCGCGCGCGGCCGCCATCACCGCGTTGTCGCTGGCAAGGAGGGCTCGGCACAACTCGTTGTGCAACCTCGCACACGCGTCGGCGGCCTCGCCGCGCCAGTCGTGCGGCGAGAAGCGCGGGGGGTGAGCGGCGGCCGCGGCGAGTACTCGGGCGATGGGAGCGAGCTCGCTCTGCTGACGCTCGAGCGCCGCGCGAAGCGCCCCCGTATCCCAACTGGTCATGCGAACTCCTCCCGTGCGGACGACACCGGCATCCTGGTCGTCACGGAGCGAGCCTGGCGTGGCAGCCCTCGTCGGGCCGCCCGGCGGGAGCATCCTGCGGAGTCCGCTCCAAACTCTCCACCGTGGAGGAGGCATCGACGCAGCAGAATGAAGCATGAGCTTCGACCAGGCAGCCGCCCCGTCGCTCTTCCGCATCTGTTTCGTCTGCACGGGCAACATCTGCCGATCGCCGATGGCCGAGGCGATCTTCCGCAGCCTCATCACGAGGGGTGGCTACGCTGGCCGGGTCAGCGTCGGCTCGGCGGCGACGGGCGACTGGCACGTGGGCGAGCCGGCCGATCCCCGCACCATCGCCGCCCTGGAGGCGCACGGTTATGACGCGACCCGGCACCGGGCCAGGCAGTTCGATCCCGAGTGGTTCCCCGACCTCGATCTCGTCGTCGCGTTCGACCGCGGTCAGGAGCGCACCCTGCGCGAATGGGCGGTCAGCGATCAGGATCGCGCCAAGGTGCAGCTGCTGATGACGTTCGAACCCGACGGATCGGGCACGATGGATGTGCCGGATCCGTATTACTCGGATGCCGCCCTGTTCGAAAGCGTGCTGGCCACGATCGAGAGGGCGAGCACCGCGCTCTTCCACCAACTCGAACCCGGCATCCGACAGGGAGTCTCATGAGTCCGCTTCCCCCGCAGCCGATCAGCCCGCTGGACGGCCGGTACCGAGCCGCCGTCGAGGGGCTCGGCGAGCACCTCTCGGAGGCGGGCCTCAACCGCGCCCGCGTGCACGTGGAGGTCGAGTGGCTCATCGCTCTGACCGATCGCCGCATGTTCGGGTCGCAGCCTTTCGAGGCTGAGCAGGCGCGAGCCCTGCGCTCGTTCGCCTCGGCGTTCGGGCAGCGCGAGATCGACGAACTCGCGGCGCTGGAGGCAACCACCCGTCACGACGTCAAGGCGGTCGAGTACCTGGTCAGGGCGAAGCTCGCCGAACTCGGACTGAACAGCGTGGCCGAGCTCACCCATTTCGCCTGCACGAGCGAGGACATCAACAACCTCGCGTACGCCCTCACGATCCGTGCGGCCGTGCGCGACGTCTGGCTGCCTCGGCTTCGGGATGTGGTGGCCGGTTTGCGGGCGATCGCGGTCGACGAGCGGTCCACCCCGATGCTCTCCCACACGCACGGGCAGCCCGCCACCCCGACCACGGTCGGCAAGGAGTTCGCCGTCTTCGTGTCGCGCCTCGAGCGCGGGATCGCGCGCATCGACGCGGTCGAGGTGCTCGGCAAGTTCAGCGGAGCGACCGGCACCTTCGCCGCCCACGTGGCCGCGGAACCGGATGCCGACTGGCCGGCCATCTCTCGCGCGTTCGTCACGTCGCTCGGCCTCAGCTGGAATCCGCTGACCACCCAGATCGAGCCGCACGACTGGCAGGCCGAGCTGTTCTCGGCGATCAGCCACGTCAACCGGATCCTGCACAACCTGTGCACGGACATCTGGACCTACATCTCGATGGGGTACATCAGCCAGATCCCGCAGCCCGGCGCCACCGGGTCGTCGACCATGCCGCACAAGATCAACCCGATCCGCTTCGAGAACGCCGAGGCGAACCTCGAGCTGTCGTCCGCCCTGCTGGAGTCGTTGGCCGCGACGCTCGTCACCAGCCGTCTTCAACGCGACCTCACCGACTCGACCACCCAGCGCAACGTGGGAGTCGCCCTCGGGCACTCCCTCCTGGCCCTCGACAACCTGGCGCGTGGTCTCGGCGAGATCGCCATCGATCGCACGGCGCTGGCGGCCGACCTCGACGCGAACTGGGAGGTGCTCGGCGAGGCGATCCAGACGGTGATCCGCGCCGAGGTGACGGCCGGCCGCAGCTCGATCGCCGATCCTTACGCCCTGCTCAAGGAGCTGACCCGCGGCCATCGCACCGGCGCCGACGAGCTGCGCGGCTTCATCCAGAAGCTGGACATCGGCGACGCCGCCAAGGCACGATTGCTCGCGCTCACCCCGGCCGGCTATGTCGGGCTCGCCTCCGAGCTGGTGGACCTGCTTCCCGACTGACCGTCACCGCTCGCGAATGCGGCCGGCAGTCAGTGCCCGCTGGGGGCGTCGTCGTCCATCCCCGGCAGCTTCTCGTCGGGTGAACTGGCGGCCAACGACAGCATGGCCAGAACAACCAGGCTGACGATGAAGATCGCGCCGAAGAAGATGGCGGCGAGGATCCACTCGCGGGTCGCGAGGCCGACCACAAGGCCCGCGAAGACCCCGATCGCGCCCGCCAGTCCCAACAACTCGAGCGGACGCAGGCGGTCGCGGCGACTGGGCCCGCCTGTCTGCTCGTTGCGCTCCGCGCCAGTCATGACGTTGCCTTTCCGACTGCGTTCTCGCTGGGCAACCGGGGACTGCGCGCCGACACGGCGGCGATGCCCAGAAGGACGCCTGCAACGATCGCCCACGCCCCGAAGATTCCGACCAGGACGACCGATGCCGTGAGGTGGCCGGTGACGCGCTCGATGCCTCCGAGGGTCTGGGTGTAGTCCGGCGGCACGATCAGGAACGCGATCGCGAGGATCAGCGTGAGACCGCCGACGATCATCCAGTCGCGAGCTTCTGCGACCCGTGATCGGGCGCGGATGCCGCTGACCAGTTCGAGTGCGCCGGTCACGATCGCCCACGCACTCACCACCCAGACCAGGTAGCGCACCCCGCCCTCGGGGAGCACGAGCGCAGCGACGCCGGCTGCGACGGTCAGGATGCCCTGGAGCGCGAACAGCCCGCGCGAGCGGCGCTCCGCCCGGTCGCCGAATGCCCCGGCCGCGACGACGGCACCTCCGACGACGGCGAACACCCCGAACGCCACCAGGCCGAACGTCGCCGAGTGCGCGGACGTGAAGGTGATCGCGCATCCGACGGCCAGCGCCACCACCGCGCGGAGGGCCGGCACGACCCACGGCGCCAGCGGGAGGCGGCCCGTCGAGACCGCCGAACCCGCGGACGCGCGCGAACCAGCTGACACGAGTGACTCACTTTCCCGAACGGACGACCGTCACGAGTCTACGTGCGCCACCTCATGGCCAGATGCTGACCGCAGGCCTCTGAACTCGGCGGGCCGGCCGCAGGCCGAGCCGTTCGACGAAAGGGATCAGAGCCGGGGCATGTCGCTGAACCGCGAGTACATCCCGCTGAACGCGACCTTGATGGTGTCCTGCCGGCCATTGCGGTGCTTGGCCACGATGAGGTCGGCCTCCCCGGTGGGCGGCGCCTCGCGCTCGTAGGCGTCTTCGCGGTGCAGGAGCACCACGATGTCGGCGTCCTGCTCCAGTGATCCGGACTCGCGCAGGTCGGCAAGGGCCGGCTTCTTGTCGGCGCGCTGCTCGGGGCCGCGGTTGAGCTGCGACAGGGCGATCACCGGAACGTTCAGTTCTTTCGCGAGGAGCTTGAGCGCCCGGGAGAACTCGCTGACCTCCTGCTGCCGGGATTCGACCTTCTTGCCGGAGGTCATCAGCTGCAGGTAGTCGATGACTACCATCTTGAGCCCCACCTTCTGGCTCAGCCGTCGGCACTTGGCGCGGATCTCGACCAGGGTCATGTTGGGGCTGTCGTCGATGTACAGCGGTGCGTCGGCGATCTGCCCGCGGATGTTGGCGAGCTTGTCCCAGTCGCGCTGCTCCATGTTGCCCTTGCGCAGGGTGCTCATGCCGATCGTCGACTCGGCGGCCAGCAGTCGCATCGCGATCTCGCTCCTGCCCATTTCGAGCGAGAAGAAGATCGTCGGCAGGTGGTGCTTGATCGTGGCGGAGCGCGCGAAGTCGAGCGCCAGCGTCGACTTGCCCAAGCCCGGGCGGGCCGCGACGATGATCAGCTGCCCGCCGTGCAGTCCGTTGGTGAGTTCATCGAGCTCCGAGAATCCGGTGGGAACGCCGATCATCTCGCCGTCGCGGCCTCGCGCGCGCTCGATCTCGTCGACCGCGGTGTCGATGGCTTCGACGAGCGGGACGTAGTCCTCGGCGTCGACGCCCCCGGTCACCCCGTAGATCTCGGCCTGGGCGTTGTTGACCAGGTCGACGACCTCGCCCTCGCTCGCGTACCCCATCTGCACGATGCGGGTGCCGGCCTCGACGAGACGGCGAAGCACGGCCTTCTCGGCGACGATCGACGCGTAGTAGCCGGCGTTCGCCGCGGTCGGAACCAGCCCGGTCAGGGTGTGCAGGTATTCGGCGCCCCCCGCCCGCTGCAGCTGCCCGGTCTTCGTCAACTCGTCGGTGACCGCGATGACGTCGGTCGGCTCCCCGTGCGAGTAGAGGGTGAGGACCGCCTCGAAGATGACCTCGTGCTTGGGGATGTAGAAATCGATGCCGCGGACGGTCTCGACGACATCCGCCACGGCGTCTTTGCTGAGGAGCATGCCGCCGATCGCGCTCTGCTCGGCGAGCAGGTCGTGCGGAGGCGTGCGCTCACCCTGCCACCCGTCGGACGCGGGGCGCTGGTCGCCTGCCGGGTACCGCGGATCCGCTAGACCCAGGTGGGCAATGGACACGGGGAGACCTCCTGCGGCTCAGGCTACGTGCGTCGAGAATGGCAGCGGCCGCCGACACCCCGACTCCGCCAACCGACCTGCGGCAGTGAGGAGCCGAGGACGCTGCGCCAGGTTAGGGAGAGACTCGCCACGGCGCCAACCGACCCTGTGGACAACCCTGTTGGAAACCAGGGCGAAACGCCGGACGGAATGTGAAAAAGGTGTGGATCGTGGTGTGGACAACTCACGAGTTCTGATTCGGATACCTGCGCTGATCAGGGTTTTTTGCGGGATTGCTCTGTGTGTAGAAACATGTTTAGAGCGGCGCTTGAATGTTGGCGGATTCGGCTCCCGCCTGTGGACGAAACAGGGTTCAGCACTTGACTTCCCGGGCATGCACGACTAGCGGCGCCCCGCGATCGGGACGCCGCTGATCGAATGCAGAACGCCTATTTGGCGGCGACGACCTCGAGGGTGATCGCGGCCACGACGTCGTTGCGCAGGCGCACCGTGGCGTCGTGACGACCGGTGCCCTTGATCGGCGCGGCGAGTTCGATGGTGCGCTTGTCGATCGCGCCGATTCCGGCCTTCTCGACTGCGTCCGCGATGTCGGCGGTCTTCACCGACCCGAACAGCCGCCCCTCTTTGCCGGCCTTGACGGTCAGCTTGACGGTCGACGACTCGAGCTTCGCCTTGAGCGCCTGCGCCTCTTCGAGCGTCGCGTGCTCGCGAGCGGCGCGAGCGGCCTTGATCTGCTCGATCTGCTTCTCGCCGCCCTTGCTCCACTGCACGGCGAAGCCCTGCGGGATCAGGTAGTTGCGGGCGTAGCCGTTCTTGACGTCGACGACGTCACCTGCCGAACCGAGGCCCGAGACCTCGGAGGTGAGAATGAGCTTCGACATGGTCTACCGCCCCGATCCCGCGTAGGGGAGGAGAGCCATCTCGCGCGCGTTCTTGACCGCGCGGGCGATGAGCCGCTGCTCCTGCACCGAGACGCCGGTGATGCGACGGGCGCGGATCTTTCCGCGCTCCGAGATGAACTTGCGAAGCGTGGCGACATCCTTGTAGTCGATGATGCCGACGCGCACCGCCTTCGCCGGAGCGGCGTTCTTGCCGCCCTTGGCGCTGATGCGCTTGCGACGGTCTCCGCCGCCGCTGCTCTTGCCTGCCATGATCTGTCCTTAAAGAATCAGGTCGTTCTGAATGCTCAGAACGGGGTCTCGTCGTTGTAGTTGCCCGGCGTGTTCCACACGTCGTCGCCGCCGGAAGCCGGCGCGGATGCCGCCCACGGCTCGTCGGCCACCGCGCCCTGCGAACGGCCGCCGGCCCCGGATCCACCGGATGCGCGGGTGACCTGGGCGGTCGCGTAACGCAGGCTCGGGCCGATCTCGTCGACCTCGAGCTCGATGCTGGTGCGCTTCTCGCCTTCCTTGGTCTCGTAAGAACGCTGCTTCAGTCGGCCGGTCGCGATGACGCGGCTGCCCTTGGTCAGCGATCCTGCGACGTGCTCGGCGAACTCGCGCCAGCAGGAGGCGCGGAGGAAGAGCGCCTCGCCGTCCTTCCAGTCGTTCGCGGCCCGGTCGAAGGTGCGAGGTGTCGACGCGATCGTGAAGTTCGCGACGGCCAGCCCGCCCTGCGTGTAGCGCAGCTCGGGATCAGCGGTGAGGTTGCCCACCACCGTGATGATCGTCTCGCCGGCCATGAGCTACTCGCCCTCGGTCTCGGCCGCGGCATCGGCCGCCGCCTTGGCCTTCGGCGCAGCCTTGGCCTTCGGGGCGGCGGTCTCGGTCGCAGGAGCGGCCTCGGCGGGCGCGTCGGCCTTCGCCGCGGATGCGGCAACCGGCTTGGCGGGCGCCTTCGCCGCAGCGGCGGCCTTGCGCGCCGCGCGCTTCTCGTCTTCCGCGCGCACCGAGACGGCGCGGGCAGCGGCCTCCTCGGCACGGAGCACCTTCGTGCGCAGCACGGCCTCGCTGAGCTTCAGCTGGCGGTCGAGCTCGACGGTCGATTCCGAGGTCGCCGTGAAGTTGACGACGGCGTAGATGCCCTCGGACTTCTTCTGGATCTCGTAGGCCAGCCGACGACGTCCCCAGATGTCGATGTTGTCGATCGTGCCGCCATCGTTGCGGATGACGTTGAGGAACTTGTCCAGGCTGGGTGCGACGGTGCGCTCATCGATCTCGGGATCGAGGATCACCATCAACTCATACTGGTGCGTCATAAACCCACCTCCTCTGGTCTAGAACGGCTGCAGACGTGTTCTGCAGCAGGAGGGTAGTGACGGAACTCGCGCCGAAGCGCGGGCAACCTGTCGAGTATAGGTCACCGGCGGAGGGCGCCTCAACCGCGGCTGCGCGCGCTCCACCACTGGAGCAGGCGACGCTCGGCCTCGTCCGGGCCGAGGGGTCCGTCCTCCAGGCGCTCTTCGAGCAGGAAGCGGTACGCCTCGCCGACCTCGCGCCCGGGATTCAGGTGCAGGATCCGCATGATGTGCTCGCCATCGAGATCGGGGCGGATGGCGGCGAGCTCCTCCTCGGCGGCCAGCGTCGCGATCCGCTCCTCCAGGTCGTCGTACGCGAACTCGAGTTCGTCTGCCTTGCGCCGGTTGCGCGTCGTCACGTCGGAGCGCGACAGGATGTGCAGCCACTCGAGCAGCGGGCCTGCGTCCCGGACGTAGCGGCGCACCGCCGAGTCCGACCATGCTCCCCCGGCATACCCGAAGAATCGCAGGTGGAGGCGGATGAGCTCCGACACCGCCTTCACCGTCTCGTTGTCGAAGCGCAGCGCTCGCAACCGCTTGGCCGCCAGCTTGGCGCCGAGCACGTCGTGGTGGTGGAAGGTCACCACGCCGCCGGGCTCGATCACCCGGGTCGCCGGCTTGCCGATGTCGTGCAGCAGCACGGCCAGCCGAAGAATCAGGGTCGGCTCGTGTCCGCGCGACTTCTCGAGCTCAATCGCCCGGTTGAGGGCCGTGAGGCTGTGCTCGTAGACGTCCTTGTGATGCGCGTGCTCGTCGATCTCGAGGCGGAGGGCGGGGATCTCCGGCAGCACCTGCTCGGCGGCACCGCTGTCGACAAGCACTCGGATGCCGGCCACCGGGTCCGCGGCCAGCATCAGCTTCGCGATCTCGGCCCCGATCCGCTCCGCCGAGACGATCGCCAGGCGATCGGCCATCCCTCGGGCCGCGTCGAGCGTCGCCGGGTCGACCACGAACCCGAGTTGGGCCGCGAATCGGGCGGCTCGCAGCATCCGGAGCGGGTCGTCGCCGAATGACACCTCGGGACCGCTCGGCGTGCGCAGCGTGCGGGCGAGCAGGTCATCGACGCCGCCCGTGGGGTCGACGAGGCGCGGCTCCGGGTGCTGCGCGTCCGGAAGGCGCAGAGCCATCGCGTTGATGGTGAAGTCGCGACGGGTCAGGTCGGCCTCGAGGTCGTCGCCGAAGACGACATCCGGCTTGCGGGTGGCCCCGTCGTACGCGTCGCGCCGATACGTGGTGATCTCGACCGTGTGCGCGCCGAACCGCGCCCCGATGGTGCCGAATTCACGCCCGATCTCCCACACGGCCTCCGCCGCCGGATTCACGATCGCGAGCGTCTGATCGGGCGTCGCGTCGGTGGTCAGGTCCAGGTCGGTGACGGGGCGGCCGAGGAAGGCGTCGCGCACGGGACCGCCGACCAGCGACAGCTCATGGCCCGCCTCACCGAACAAGCGGGCGAGCACGATCAGCTCGGGGGTGGCCGCCAGGCGATTCAGCCGCTCAACGGCATCCGCCACGCTCTCCATGGCACCCAGGATGACACAGCGCCCGAGCGCACCGGCGAGCGGCCGCACACATCGGACGCCCGGGTGGGTCGGTCTAAACTCGTGGGCATGTCGGCCGAGCGGAACCCAGGCGTACCGCCGTGCCTGTGACGCCGCCGCCTCTGACACCGCTGCCACTGAGACCGCTGCGGCGGATTGCGCTCGGAGCATGGGCGGGCCTCGTCGCCCTGGTGCTCGCCGCCGCACCCGCGTTCGGCGCCACGGCCGCGGTCCCCCCGGCATCCCCGGGCGGACACCCGGTGGCGACCGCGGCGCCCGCGCCGGTCTCGCTCGCCGTTCTCGTCCCGCTGACCGTGCGCCCGGCCGCCACCGGGCTCATCGACGCGACCACCCTGGCGGGCTACACGGCTCCGCTCGGCGTGCTGACGCGGCAGCTCGATGCGGTCATCGGCACCCCGGCCGTGATCGGCCTGGACCCGATGATCGTCGCGTCGATCAGGGTTCTCGGTGCCGCGGCCCCCGCGTCGGCCACGGCATGGCTCCAGCGGCTCGAAACCTCGGGCAACGAGGTCTTCGCCCTCGCATACGCGGACGCCGACCTGGCAGCCCTCGCGCGCGCCGACGCGCTGAAGCTGCGCAATCCGATCAGCTTCGACTTCGCCATCGATCCGCGCAATTTCGGGCCGTCCACGACGGCGAGTCCCTCACCGACTCCCTCGACCAGCGCGACCCCGCCCCCCGTCGGCTCGGGCTCGCCGCCCCCTCTGCCGAAGGATGCGGCAGACGTGCTGGCCTGGACGTACACGCTCCCGAACATCGCGTGGCCCTCCGACGACACCGTCGTCGCAGACGACCTGACGGACCTCTCCGCTGCCGGGTACACCAGCGTGGTCCTGAACTCGAGCAATGTGTCGTCCACCACCTCCGGGTACGTCGATCTGCCCGGAATCCACGGGATCGTCGCCGACTCCGGCATCACGTCGCTGGTGCGAGACGCCGTCTACTCGAGCGATCCGACCGGCCCGCACGACGCGCTCGATCGGGTCGACTCAGCGCTCAGAGGCTTGGCCGCCGTCTCGCCCGGGCGCACCGTCGTCGCGACTCTGGATCGCCGCTGGCCTCTGGGCGCTCTGAACCTGCACGCCCTGTTCGACGACCTCGCGACGCAGAGCTCGGTGATCGCGGTCGGGCTCAGGAACGTGCTGGCCGGGGCTCATCCGGCGGCGACGCTGGTCGATGCACCCGTGGACGCGGAACGCGCCCAGCAGGTCGAGTCCGCGGTCCAGGCGATCGCTGCCGAGTCGCAGTTCGCGACCGTCGCGACCGACCCGACTGCGGTGACCGCTCCGCGCCGACTCGCGCTTCTCGCCCTTCTGGCCGTGTCGTGGCTGCGAGGCACCGATGACTGGGCCGGACAGGTGACGACATTCCTGGCGGACTCGAAGGCTCTGATCGGTTCGGTACAGATCGTCGCGGGGAGCGATCTGGTGGTCGGGGCGGGGGCGAGCAACATCCCGGTCACGGTCAGCAACGCCCTGAATGTTCCCGTCGTGGTGTACGTCAACGTCGATTCGCCGAGTTCGGTTCTGCAGGTCCGCTCGCAGAACGTGCCCCTCACGGTCGAACCGGGGTCGTCGAACAAGGCCGCCATCCCCGTGGCCGCGCTCACCAACGGCCAGGTCGACACGACGATCACCCTGACCTCTGCGTCGGGGGTGTCCATCGGCAACCCCGACTACGTGAGCGTCGACCTCCACCCCGGGTGGGAGAGCGTCGGCACCGCGATCGCCATCGCTCTGCTCGTCCTCATCTTCGGTGGCGGGATCGCGCGCAACATCGTCAAGCGCCGTGCGGCGAGACGGGCGGAGCCGGCCGACGCCTCCCGTGCTGCCTCCCTCTGAGAAGGCGCCTGACACGCTCCTGACCGGGAATGGAGCGCACCTACACTTGGTTGAACAGCCTGTCGGGCCATCTGAAGGAGTGCTGGCGACATGCGTCAAGTCATCATCGTCGGGTCGGGTCCCGCCGGGTACACGGCCGCGATCTACGCGGCACGCGCCAACCTGTCTCCGCTCGTGATCGCGAGCTCGGTCGAGTTCGGCGGCGAGCTGATGAAGACCACTGAGGTCGAGAACTTCCCGGGCTTCCCCGACGGCATCATGGGCCCGGACCTGATGGTCCAGATGCAGCAGCAGGCCGAGAAGTTCGGAGCCGAGATCGTCTACGACGATGTCGTGAAGCTCGAACTCGCGGGCGACGTCAAGCGAGTCACCCTGGGTAACGGAGACGTGCACGAGGCGCTCACGCTCATCTACGCGACGGGGTCCGCCTACCGCAAGCTCGGACTCGACGATGAAACCCGCCTCTCGGGTTACGGCGTCTCGTGGTGCGCCACCTGCGACGGCGCCTTCTTCAAGCAGAAGAAGGTCGCGGTCATCGGCGGCGGCGACTCCGCCCTCGAAGAGGCCACCTTCCTGACCCGCTTCGCCGACAAGGTCTACCTGGTGCACCGCCGCGACAAGCTGCGCGCCTCTGCCGCTCTGCAAGACCGGGCATTCGCCGACCCCAAGATCGAGTTCCTCTGGAACGAAGAGGTGGCCCACGTCTACGGCGACGAGAAGGTCACCGGAATCGGTCTACTCGACACCAACACCGGCGAGGAGAAGACGCTGGATGTCACCGGGATGTTCGTGGCGATCGGCGCCGATCCACGCACGCACCTCGTCCACGGCCAGCTCGAGCTGACCCCGGAGGGCACCATCAAGGTCGACGGCCGCAGCTCGCGCACCAGCCTGCCGGGGGTCTTCGCGGCAGGTGACGTCATCGACCCGACGTACAAGCAGGCGGCTACGGCCGCCGGCTCGGGTGTCGTGGCCGCCCTCGACGCCGAGAAGTACCTGGCCGAGCTCTCGCCCGAGATCCTGGCCAAGGCGGCCGTGGTCGCGGCCTGATCCACCGTTGTCCGGGAATGGCGCGGAGCATCGCGCGGTTCTCGTAGTCAGACCTAGGAAAGAAGGAAAGATGTCCACTGCGAAGGATGTGACCGACGCCACGTTCCAGAGCGAGGTCCTCGACTCCGAGAAGACGATCATGGTCGACTTCTGGGCGGAGTGGTGCGGCCCCTGTCGCGCGGTCAGCCCGATCCTCGACGCCATCGCCGCGGAGCACGCCGAGAAGATCTCGATCGTGAAGCTCAACGTCGACGACAACCCCGAGACGGCGATGAAGTACGGCATCACCTCGATCCCCGCGATGAAGGTGTATCGCGGCGGAGAGGTCGTCAAGACGGTCATCGGCGCCAAGCCGAAGCCCGCACTCGAAGCCGACCTCGCCGAGTTCCTGGCGTAACGGCGGCACAGCCGCCCGACGACTCCTGGCCCCTTCCCCGTTCGCGGGGCGGGGGCCTTGTCGTTCTGCGGATACCCTGGTGGGCATGGACAAGGCGCACCGAGGCACGCCCCAGGGCAACAACCTCGACCCCTGGTACTCGCAGTACGCCGAGCGTACCGCCGGTCTCACGGTGTCCGAGGTCCGCGCCCTGTTCGCCGTGGCCAGCCGCCCCGAGGTGGTGTCGCTCGCCGGCGGCATGCCGTTCGTGTCGGCGCTCCCCCAGGAGCTCCTGCTCGACGCGGTCGAGCGCACGGTGCGCGATCACGGCGCCGTCGCCCTCCAGTACGGCTCCGGTCAGGGGTCGCCCCGGTTGCGCGAGCAGATCCTCGATGTCATGGCGCTGGAGGGCATCCGCGCCGGAGTCGATGACGTCGTCGTCACGACCGGTTCCCAGCACGCCCTGGAACTGGTCTCGAAGCTGTTCCTCGATCCCGGCGACGTCGTCATCGCCGAGGGGCCGAGCTACGTGACGGCGCTCGTCGTCTTCCGCAGCTTTCAGGCCGACGTTGCCCACGTCGAGATGGACCACCTCGGACTGGTCCCCGACTCGCTGCGCGAGACCATCGCCCGACTGCGCGACCAGGGGCGCAGGATCAAGTTCCTGTACACGATTCCGTCCTTCCAGAATCCGATGGGCGTCACTCTCACCTGGGAGCGCCGCATGGAAGTGCTCGAGATCGCGCGGGAGAACGACATCCTCGTGGTCGAGGACAACCCGTACGGCCTGCTCTACTTCGATCAGGCCCCGCCGCAGGCGATGCGCTCGGTCGACGAAGAGGGCGTGATCTATCTCGGCACCTTCTCGAAGACCCTCGCCCCGGGTCTCCGGGTCGGGTGGGCCGTCGCCCCGCACGCGATCAGAGAAAAACTCATTTTGGCGAACGAGGCCGCGGTGCTCTCCCCGAGCTCGTTCTCGCAGATGACGGTCTCGGAATACCTGTCCACGGCGGACTGGAAGGGCCAGATCGCGACCTTCCGCGATGTCTACCGCGAACGCCGCGACGCGATGCTCGGCGCCCTGCACGAGCAGCTTCCGACGCTGCGCTGGACGGTTCCCAACGGCGGCTTCTACATCTGGCTCACCCTGCCCGACTACCTCGACTCCAAGGCGATGCTGCCGCGCGCGGTCAAGGAGCTCGTCGCCTATACCCCCGGCACCGCCTTCTACACCGACGGAGGAGGGCGCAATGCGATGCGGTTGTCGTTCTGTTACCCCACCCCCGACTTCATCCGCGAGGGGATCCGCCGACTGGCGATCGTCATCAACAGCGAGCTGAGCCTTCTCAACGAGTTCTCCCAGACCGGTCCTCTGGCGGCGCAGCCCGAGCTGCACGAAGGCGTGCTGCCGCCGAGCGTGGGGTGACGAGATGACCGGTCCGCTGAAACACATCGTCGTGCTCGCCGGCGGGATCTCGCACGAGCGGGATGTCTCCCTGCGCTCGGGCCGGCGGGTCGCGGACAGCCTGCTCGAGCACGGCCTCACCGTCGAGCTGCGGGACCCGGATGCGCGGCTGCTCGCCGGACTCCGAGCCGAGCGCCCCGACGTGATCTGGCCCGCCCTGCACGGCGCGTCAGGCGAGGACGGCGCGCTGCGCGGGCTGCTCGAGTTCCTCGGCATCCCGTTCGTCGGGTCACGATCGGATGCCGCGCGCCTCGCCTGGGACAAGCCGGTCGCCAAGATCGTCGTCTCGCGGGCAGGGGTCGCGACGCCCCGATCCATCACCCTGCCGCGCGACGCCTTCCGCGAGCTCGGCGCCGACGCGGTCTTCGAGGCGATCGCCGACGAACTCCCGGTGCCGCTGGTCGTCAAGCCGGCCCAGGGCGGCTCGGCTCAAGGGGTGACGATCGTGGACGATCGCGCGAACCTGCCACGCGCCATGGTCGATGCGTACACCTACGGCGATGTCGCGCTTGTCGAGCAGCGCATCACCGGCACCGAGATCGCGGTGGGCATCATCGACACCGGGGACGGGCCTGTCGCCCTCCCCGCGGTCGAGATCGAGCCGCTGTCGGGCGTCTACAGCTTCGAGGCCCGTTACAACGCCGGCGAGACGCGCTTCTACGTGCCCGCTCGCATCCCCCAGGAGTGGGCGGATGCCGCGGCGCAGGCCGCGCTGACCGCCCACCGCGCGCTCGGCCTGCGTCACCTCTCGCGGGTCGACCTGATCGTCGACGGCGCGGGAACGCCGTGGTTCCTCGAGGCGAACGTCCTGCCCGGACTGACCGAGACCTCCCTGCTGCCGCAGGCGCTGGAGGCGGCCGGCCACGACCTGGGCTGGGTCTACTCGGCGCTGGCCGAGGCCGCCATCCGCGACGCCTAGACCTGCCCGCCGCGTCAGCCCTGCGAGCTGACTCCGAGCTCTTCGACGATGCGGTTCAGGTCGGCGACGGTGGCGAACTCGATCGAGATGGTGCCCTTGGCAGTGCCCAGCGCGATCTTGACCCGGGTGTTCAGCCTGTCACCGAGCCGCTCGGCCAGGTCGTCCAGATGGTGCTGCCGCCGACCCGCCGTCGGTTTGGCGGCACGGGCCTTGGGTGGCGACACCTTGCCTGCTGCGGCCTCCGCCGCCCGCACCGACAGGTCCTCGTTGACGATCTTGTCCGCGAGCCGCTCCATCGCGGGCGCATCGCCGACCGACAGGATCGCGCGAGCATGCCCGGCGGTCAGAACGCCGGCGGCCACGCGGCGCTGGATCCCCTCGGGCAGTCGCAGCAGCCGGATCGTGTTGGTGATCTGCGGACGCGAGCGCCCGATCCGCTCAGCCAGCTGCTCCTGGGTGATGCCGAAGTCGGCCAGCAGCTGCTGGTATGCCGAGGCCTCCTCCAGCGGGTTCAGCTCGGCGCGGTGCAGGTTCTCGAGCAGGGCGTCCCGCAGCATCGCATCGTCCGCGGTGTTCTTGACCACGGCGGGGATGGTGTCCAGACCCGCGATCTTGCTGGCGCGCAGTCGGCGCTCGCCCATGATGAGCTCGTACTGGGGCTCGCCTGCCGCGGCCCCCGCGCGGGGTCGCACGACGATCGGCTGGAGCACTCCGAACTCGCGCACCGAAACGACGAGTTCGTTCAGCTCCTGCTCGCGGAATTCGCTCCGCGGTTGCTGCGGGTTGGGGACGATGTCGTTCGGCGCCAGGTTGGCCAGCCGGGCTCCCGGGACGGTCACGAGACCGTCCGCCGATGCCTCGGGGCCGCCCGCGCCCGAGGGGAAGAACACGTCGACGGGACGCTCTCCCTCGTCCGCGGTCGGGATGAGCGCCCCAATGCCGCGCCCCAGCCCGGTGCGCTTCGGTGCCGCGGCCATCAGCGCGCGCCCCGACGGGCGATCTCGGATGCTGCTTCGCGGTACGAAAGAGAACCCGGCGAGTTACCGTCATAGGTGATGACGCTCTGCCCGTAGCTCGGCGCCTCGGAGATGCGCACGGAACGGGGGATGACGCTCTGCAGGGTCTCGGTCGGGAAGTGCTCCCGCACCTCCTCGACGACCTGGTTCGCCAGGTTGGTGCGCGAGTCGAACATCGTGAGGAGGATCGTCGACACGGCGAGGTTCGGGTTCAGGTGGCGCTCGATCAGCTTGATGTTGTTCAGGAGCTGGCTCAACCCCTCGAGGGCGTAGTACTCGCACTGGATCGGGATGAGCACCTCGCGTGCCGCGACGAAGGCGTTGATGGTCAACAGGCCCAACGAGGGCGGGCAGTCGATGAAGACGTAGTGATAGGGATGCTCGTTCTCCGACTCCGCGAGGAAGCGGTCAAGCGCTCCGCGCAGTCGTTGCTCGCGCGCGACCAGCGACACCAGTTCGATCTCGGCTCCCGCGAGGTGGATGGTGGCGGGCACGCACGACAGGCCCTCGAACTCAGGGCTCGTCTGCACCACATCGCGCATCGGGACGTCGTTGATGATGACGTCGTAGACGCTCGGCGTCTCCGATCGGTGCTCGACGCCCAGCGCGGTCGACGCGTTCCCCTGCGGATCGAGATCGATGACGAGCACCCGCGCTCCGGATTGGGCGAGAGCCGCGGCGAGGTTGACCGTGCTGGTGGTCTTGCCGACGCCCCCCTTCTGGTTGGCGACGGTGAAGACCCGGGTGTGGTCGGGCAACGGCAGGGTCTGCTCGGCCAGGGCCACGCGACGACGTGCGAGGTCGGCGATCTCGCGGGCGAGCGGTGTTTCGTCGTATCGGTTCTCGGTGCTCACTGGAGCGGATACCTCTCGGAAGTTTCAAGCGCGGGCGGCAGATGTTTCACGTGAAACGTCGACCGGCCGCGGGTCAGTCCACTGTAGCCCGAAAGACCCGGGTGACCTCGGGGACGATCCCCTCCCCGAGCACCAGGACCTCGACGCCACCGAGGTGCGCCGCGCGGATCTGCTTGGATGCCGCCGCGACCTCGTCGGCGACCCGCGCGCCCTTCATGAACAGCAGCTCGCCGCCGCGCCGTGCGAGCGGTGCCGTGATCGGAATGAGCTTGGCGAGCGACGAGACCGCGCGTGCCGTCACCTGATCGAGCCGCTCCACGAGCGGGGCATCCTCTGCCCGCGCCCGCTGCACCCGCACGTTGTCCAGGCCGAGCCGCGCCGACTCGGCGATCAACCAATCCACCCGGCGCTCCATCGGCTCGACGAGCACGAACTCCACGTCGGGCCGGGCGATGGCCAACACGATGCCGGGGAGGCCGGCACCGCTTCCGATGTCTCCGACCAACCCGGGTCGCAGCAGCGGCGCCGGCAGCACGCAGTTGAGAACATGTCTCGACCAGAGGCGCGGGGCCTCCAGCGGTCCGATCAGCCCGAGCTCCTCGCCGCGCTCTCCGAGCTCGCGGGTGAACTCGCGCGCGAGGTGGATGCGGTCGCCGAAAAGGGACTCGGCGGCAGGCGGCTCGGGTTCGATCATGACGCGAGGGGCGCGGAATGTTTCACGTGAAACTACGGACGCGTGATGACCGTGTGGCGGTCGCGTCCTTCACCCTCGGACTCCGATGCGAAGCCGCGCTCGGCGACGATGTCGTGCACGATCTTGCGCTCGTAGCTCGACATCGGAGGCAGCGACGCAGAGGCGGCCCCTTCCTCGATGCGCGCGACCGCGCGGTCGACCAGCGTCGCCAGTTCAGCCGCCCGCTGATCGCGGGATCCCCCGATGTCGAGGATCATGCGCGAGAAGCGACCGGTCTTGTTCTGAACCGCGAGACGCGCCAGCTCCTGCAAGGCGGCGACCGTGTCAGGCTTCGACAGCAGCCGGAGGTTGGCACCCTCCGTCGCCGTCACCGACACATAGGCGCGCCCCGACTTCGCGTCGATGTCGATGTCTCCATCGATGTCGGTGATGTCGAGCAGCTCCTCGATGTAGTCCGCGGCGATGTCGCCCTCGTCCACCAGGTCCTGCTCGTTCAGCACATCGTCGTGCCGGCCGGCCGCGGTCGGCGCGTCCGCGGTGAGCTCGGTCTCGGTCTCGGTCGCGTCGCTCACTTCTTCCCACTTCCGGTCTTCTTCGCGCGGTTCTTGCCCACCGGCTGGGCGCGCTGGGTGGTCACGGGCTTCTGCGGAGCCTCGATCGCGTCAGGGGCGGCAAGCGCCGCTGCGTCGTCGTTCATCCGGTCCCGATTGCGCTTGGCGATGCGCGCCTCGCGGGCCAACGCGGCCTCGCTGCCGGGCGTCGGCATGTTCCGAATGACGAGGAACTGCTGCACCATCGTCCAGATGTTCGAGGTCAGCCAGTAGAACATCACGCCGATCGGGAACGCATAGCCCGAGAACGCGAACACCAGCGGCAGAATGTACAGCAGCACGCGCTGCTGCCGGTACATCGGGCTGGCCTTCATCTCGGGCGACTGGTTCTTCGACGCGAGCTGCAGCTGGGTGATGAATTGCGAGGCAGTCATCACCACGACCATGAAGCCCGCGATGGCGACCACCACGTAGTTCACCGGATGAGCGGCGAGCGCCGACTGGATGCTGAGGTTCAATGGCGCCTTGAAGTCGCCGCTGAACAGATAGGCATGGCCGAACTGCTGCGAGAGCGTCTTGGTGAGGAACCCGACGCCCGCCTTGCCCTCGCGGGCTTCGGTGAGCACGGAGAACAGACTGAAGAAGATCGGCATCTGGATCAGCAGCGGAAGGCACGACGACAGCGGGTTGGTGCCGGCCTTGCGATACAGCTCCATGGTCTCGCGTTGCATCGCCTCGCGCGAGAACTGATCCTTCTTGCCCTTGTACTTGTCCTGGATCTTCTTGAGTTGGGGCGCGACCTCCATCATCTTGCGCTGGCTCTTGATCTGCCGCACGAAGATCGGGATCAGCGCGGCTCGGACCACGAGCACCAGGCAGACGATCGACAGCACCCAGGTGATACCCGCCGCGGGATCCATGTGGAAGACGTTCTGGAAGACCCAATGGAAACCGACGAGGATCGCCTCGATGACCCATTTGATCGGGGTCAGAATGCCCCCGAAGAAGTTGATGATTCCGTTGAGGTCCACGAATCAGGCCTTTCCGTGGCTCGCCGGGTAGACGAAGCCGAAGTGGGTGAGCTGGTAGCGGGCGACGCGACGCTCGGGAACGTCATCCACGCCGCCCTTCGCCCAGGGGTGGCAGCGCGCGATGCGCCAGGTTCCGAGCGCGATGCCCTTGAAGACCCCGTGCTGCTGAATCGCCCCGAGGGCGTATGCCGAGCAGCTGGGGTAGTACCGGCACACATCGCCGTACAGGGGAGAGATCACCGCGCGGTACACGCGCAGGATCACCACGCAGACGTTGCGAGGAAGAAGGAGGAGGAACGAGAGGATGCGCATCATCACGGCATCACGGTGTTCCGCAACAGGGAGGAGTCGAGGGCGGCGTGCATGTCATCGGCGAGAGTAGTCCAGCCGGCTTGCGCCGCGCCGGGGAGCGCCCGCACCACGACATCGTTGCCGCGAGAGCCGGCCTCGACGAATTGCCGACCCAGAGCCCGGAAGCGGCGGCGGACCAGGTTGCGCGCAGGAGCGCTTCCGACCGACCGCGCCACGATGATCCCGAACCGCAGCGGCTGATCTGCCTCGCGCTCGAGCCGGTAGTAGATCGCGTGGGGCGTCACCGACCGACGGCCGCGTCGAACCACCATCCGGAAGTCATCCGCGCGGACGACCCGGTTGGCCCTGGCCAGCACCGGACGACTACGCGGAGAGCTCGGAGCGCCCCTTGCGGCGGCGGGCACCGAGGATCGCGCGACCGGCACGCGTACGCATGCGCAGACGGAAGCCGTGCACCTTGGCCCGGCGCCGGTTATTCGGCTGGAAGGTTCGCTTGCTCATGGTGATATCTCCAAAGCCCGGTGCCATGCACCGGGAAGAACGGGGACCGCTCCCGAGCCATGGGCTCGACGCAGTCGTCAACTGATTAAAAATAGGCGGTTAACCGGCCCTGGTCAAACCATCGAGGCCAACCGTCCATTCTCCACACCGATCCCCGGATCGGTTGGTCACGGCGCGCCCGCGCGAACTAAGGTGAATCCCCGACAGACCCGTCAGCACCGAGCCGAGAGAACCCATGACCAACACCCCGGATCCCACCCGAGAACTCTGGGACTCCGTGCTGGTCATTCTGCACGCGGATGACCGGGTCACCCCCCAGCTCCAGGGGTTCCTCAACCTCGTCGAACCCAAGGGAGTGCTCGCGGGAACCCTCTACCTCGAGGTCCCCAACGAACTCACTCGGGGCATGCTCGACCAGCGCATCCGGGTGCCGCTCCTCAACGCCATCAGCACGATCGACGGCGAGCACGGCATCACCAATTTCGCCATTGTCGTCAATCCTGAGATCCAGCACGCCGGTATCGGCCCGGGCTCCGATGCCGGTCCTCTCGACGACTCGCCGCACGATCCGACACCCACGCCACCCTCTCCGAGCGTCACGCCTGCGAATTCGAGCGAACAAGCCAGGCGATCCGACACCCGGCTGAACCCGAAGTACAACTTCGACAACTTCGTCATCGGCGGCTCCAACCGCTTCGCCCATGCGGCAGCGGTCGCGGTCGCCGAGGCGCCGGCCAAGGCGTACAACCCGCTGTTCATCTACGGCGACTCCGGTCTGGGCAAGACCCACCTGCTGCACGCGATCGGCCACTACGCCGAACGGCTGTACCCCGGCATCCGGGTCCGGTATGTCAGCTCCGAGGAGTTCACCAACGACTTCATCAACTCGATCGCCAACAACCGCGCATCGGCGTTCCAGGCCCGTTACCGCGAGATCGACATCCTCCTCATCGACGACATCCAGTTCCTCCAACGAGCCGTCGAGACCCAGGAGGCGTTCTTCCACACCTTCAACACCCTGCACGACCACAACAAGCAGGTGGTCATCACCAGCGATGTCGCACCCAAGCACCTGAACGGGTTCGAAGACCGGATGCGGTCCCGCTTCGAATGGGGGCTCGTCACCGACGTCCAGGCCCCCGACCTCGAGACCCGCATCGCGATCCTCCGGAAGAAGGCGCAGAGCGAGAAGCTGCAGGTGCCCGACGAGATCCTCGAGTTCATGGCCACGAAGGTGTCGTCCAACATCCGCGAGCTCGAGGGCACTCTGATCCGCGTCACCGCGTTCGCGAGCCTGAACCGCACGCCCGTCGACCTTCAGCTGGTGCAGACCGTGCTCAAAGACCTCATCACCCTCGACGATGACAACGTCATCGCGCCGGTCGACATCATCAATCACACCGCCGACTACTTCAAGCTCTCGGTCGACGATCTCTACGGGTCGAGTCGGTCGCAGGCCGTCGCCACGGCCAGGCAGATCGCCATGTATCTCTGTCGCGAGATGACGAGCCTCTCGTTGCCCAAGATCGGGCAGCTCTTCGGCAACCGGGATCACACCACCGTGATGTACGCCAACAAGAAGATCAGCGAGTTGATGAAAGAGCGCCGCTCGATCTACAACCAGGTCACCGAACTGACCAGCCGCATCAAGCAGAACCAGCGCTACAACAAGCTCTGAGCCTTGCCTTCACCGGACTGACTCGTCCACCCCCGTTCGGGGGCCTGGACAAACCACGCACGATTCCTTGATTGCACAAGGTGTGCACAACCTGTGGATAACCCGCGACCGCCTTCTGAATGCCATGTTGAAAACCCGGGGTCGATTGTGGATGCCGCACCACCTGGTCCGCGACTGTCCGCCGGCGGCGCACGCGCCATCCACGCCTGCCTCACAACTTCCACGCGTGTAGTTCCGCGTCCGACGCGGGCGGATCACGTGTTGTCCACAGATCCCACAGGCGTTAAGAAGATTAACTCTCTCTTCCTCATCATCAGCTCGACCACAACCCCCACGGGCGGTCGGCACCCCTTGAGTTCCCGAACGGTCACCGGGACTACCTGTGCCAGGATCGGGGTGACAGTATTGACCCCCCGCACCATTCGCATGACAAGGAGTCCGCGTGAAGTTCCAAGTCAATCGGGACGTGTTCAGCGAGGCCGTGTCATTCGCCGTCAAACTTCTGCCGCAGCGCACGACCCAGCCGATCCTGAGTGGCGTGCTCCTCGAAGCTGTCGACGGCGTCCTGGTGCTGTCATCATTCGATTACGAGGTTTCGTCACGCACTGAGATCGCTGCGGAGGTCGACGAAGCGGGCACCGCGCTGGTCTCGGGCCGGCTTCTCGCCGACATCGCGAGTCGCCTGCCGGCGGCACCCGTTCAGTTCTCAACTGACGACGGCAAGATCGCGGTGAGCTGCGGGTCGGCCAAGTTCACCCTCTTGAGCATGCCGGTCGAGGAGTACCCGACTCTCCCGGAGGTCGCCGACCGCACCGGCGTCCTGCCCGCTGAGGACTTCGCCGAGGCGGTCGCGCAGGTGGCCGTTGCAGCATCCCGTGACGACGTCACCCCGGTGATCACCGGCGTTCAGCTCGAGGTCGGCGACAACACGCTGTCGTTGGTCGCAACGGACAGGTACCGGGTGGCCGTTCGCGAGATCGACTGGGATTCCGGCGCTTCGTCCGCAGACGGAACGACCGCGCTGATCCCGGCTCGCACCCTGTCGGAGATCGGCAAGACCTTCGCGCACAGCGGCACCGTCGCGGTGTCGATCGTTCACAGCGACGACCGCGAGTTGATCGCCTTCAGCGCCGACAAGAAGACCGTGACCTCACTGCTCATCAAGGGCAACTTCCCTCCCGTCAAGCGACTGTTCCCCGAGGTCGTCGACAACTACGCCGTGGTGAACACCGCAGACCTGGTGGAGGCGACTCGGCGCGTGTCGCTCGTGCTCGAGCGCGAGGCGGCCCTGCGATTCAGTTTCTCGATCGACGGCTTGACCCTCGAGGCTGCCGGTTCCGAACAGGCGCAAGCGTCCGAGACGATCGAGGCGCACCTCCACGGCGACGACACGGTGGTCTCGCTGAAGCCGTCCTTCCTGCTCGACGGACTGGGTGCGGTCCACTCGGAGTTCGTGCGCATCTCGTTCACCAAGACCGAGAACCCCAATAAGCCGGGTCCGGTGCTCATCACGAGCCAGTCGTCGAAAGAGCAGCCCGGAGCCGACAACTACAAGTACCTCCTGCAGCCCAACCTGCTGCTGCGCTGAACGGAAGGCGGTCGTTCATGGCCATGCATATAGGACTCGTCGGGCTCGGCAAGATGGGCTTCAACATGCGGGACCGCCTGCGCAAGAACAAGGTGCAGGTCACCGGTTATGACCCGAATCCCGCCGTCACCGACGTGAAGACCCTGGCTGACATGGTCGCGGCACTTCCGACACCGCGGGTCGTCTGGGTGATGGTTCCATCGGGTCCGATCACCGACGGCGTGATCAACGATCTATTCGACGTTCTCGAAGCCGGTGACTTGGTGATCGACGGCGGCAACTCTCGGTACACCGACGACGACGTGCACGCCAAGCAGCTGGCCAAGAAGGGCATCCACTTCATGGACTGCGGCGTCTCGGGCGGCGTCTGGGGACTCAAGAACGGGTATGCGCTGATGGTCGGCGGCGACGCGGCCGACGTGAAGCTGGCGATGCCGATCTTCGACGGGCTGCGGCCGGACGGGCCTCGCGATGAGGGATTCGTGCACGCCGGATCGGTGGGCGCCGGGCACTACGCGAAGATGGTGCATAACGGCATCGAGTACGCGCAGATGCAAGCTCTCGGCGAGGGATACGAGCTCCTCGAGGCGAGCAAGGAGATCATCCACGACGTCAAGGGCGTTTTCAAAGCATGGGAGCGCGGGACGGTCGTTCGCAGCTGGCTCCTGGAATTGCTGGTCAAGGCCCTGGAGGAAGACCCGGAGTTCAAGCAAATCGAGGGCTACGTCGAGGACTCGGGCGAAGGCCGCTGGACGATCATCGAGGCGCTCAACCACGCCGTCCCCGTGCCGACGATCAGTGCGTCGATCTTCGCGCGGTTCGTGTCGCGTCAGAAGGACTCCCCCGCCATGAAGGCGGTCGCCGCCCTGCGCAACCAATTCGGCGGACACGCCGTGCGCAAGTCCTGATCGTCGGGTGATCGTCTCGCACCTGAGCCTCAGCGATTTCCGGAACTACGAGTCCGCCGAAGTCGAGCTCAGTGCTGGGCCCAACCTCTTCGTCGGCAGCAATGGTCAGGGCAAGACCAACCTGGTCGAGTCCATCGGATACCTCAGCACACTGGCGTCGCACCGGGTGTCCACCGACCAGGCGCTGATCCGGCAGGGCGCCGAGCTGGCCATCGTGCGTGCCCGGCTCGAGCACGCAGATCGGCAGCTCCTCGTCGAGTTGCAGCTGAACCGATCCGGCGCGAATCGAGCCCAGGTCAATCGTGTCGCGGTCAAGCCCCGCGAACTGCCCAGGTACATCGCGAGCGTCCTGTTCGCGCCCGAGGATCTCGCGCTGGTCCGCGGGGAGCCGGCCGGCCGCCGCAGATTCCTCGACCAATTGCTCGTGCAACTGGTCCCCCGTTTTGCGGGAGTCCTGTCCGACTACGAGCGGGTGCTGCGCCAGCGCAACACCCTGCTGAAGTCGGCGCGGGGCGCGCGCGTCGCCGACAACCAGCTCTCGACCCTCGACCTGTGGGACGAACGGCTCGTGACGCTGGGGAGCGAGATCATCGCCGGTCGGCACGACCTCATAGATCGGCTCCGACCGCATGCGGCCGAGGCCTACGCGAGCATCGCCGGCGATGAGCACCTCGCGGACCTCGCAGCGCAGCTCAGCATCTGGGGCGCTCGGCCCGACGATGAGGTCCCGGTGGATGCCGAGCCCGCGCGCGACGCGGAGCCCGCCGAGGTCGCTGCGCAGTTCCGCACCGCTCTCACGCGAGTCCGCCGCGACGAGCTCGATCGCGGGCTCACCCTGATCGGCCCCCACCGGGACGATCTCCTCCTGGTGCTGAACGGCCTTCCCGCTCGCGGCTACGCGAGCCACGGGGAATCCTGGTCGTTCGCGCTCGCCTTGAAGCTGGCGTCTGCAGCGGTGCTGCGTGCGGAGTCCGCGGTGGGCGACCCCATCGTCATCCTCGACGACGTGTTCGCCGAACTCGACGAGAGCCGGCGGGCGAAACTGGCTTCGGCGATCGGCGACTACGAGCAGGTGCTGATCACGGCGGCGGTGTACGACGACGTGCCTGCGCCGCTCGCCGCTCACACGGTTCGCATCTCGGCGGGCCGGATCGTGGAGGGGCCGACCGCCGACGAGCAGGCCGCCGACGCGCCGATGGGGGAGGACGAGCGGTGACCGACGACGCCGCAGAGCCGGAGCACGTCAACGTCTTCCGCCGTATCCGGAGAAATTTCGGCGACCCCTCGCTTCGCTCGGGGGACGCGCGCCGCCGCCGCCGCTCGGCAGCAGACGACACGAGCGTGCCGTACGGGGTGGGCCGGGACCCCGCCGGACTCGGCGATGTGCTCGGCGCGCTCACCTCGACCATGGGCTGGGATTCGCCGCTTGCGCGCGCCGAGCTGCTGGCGGACTGGCCGGGAATCGTCGGAGCCGACACCGCCGCTCACGCCGAACCGATCGGCATCGAGGACGGCATCCTGACCGTCCGCTGCGACTCGACGGCCTGGGCCCAGCAGCTCCGGAGCATGCGATCCGTCGTCGCGACCCGCATCGGCGAGAAGCATTCGGCCGCGGGGATCGAGTCGGTGCGCTTCATCGGGCCAGACACCCCCTCCTGGAAACGCGGTCCCAGAGCAATCCCAGGGCGCGGTCCCCGGGATACCTACGGCTGACAAGGCAAATCAGGTCAAGCGACCCACGAAATCTCCCCAGACGGGCGTACGGGCCGGATTCCGGGACCCTCGTGCGGTAGAATCGGGTAGTGACATCCCCTACCCCCGCGGCCGACCCGAACGACTCGTACGGCGCCTCAGACATCCAGGTTCTCGAGGGTCTCGAGGCGGTTCGCAAGCGGCCAGGCATGTACATCGGCTCCACCGGGCCACGCGGCCTCCACCACCTCGCCCAGGAGATCATCGACAACTCCGTCGATGAGGCACTGGCCGGCTACTGCGATCACATCGAGGTGACCCTGCTCGCCGACGGTGGGCTCCGCAACGTGGACAACGGGCGCGGCATCCCGGTCGACATCCACCCGGTCGAGAAGAAGTCGACGGTCGAGGTGGTCCTCACGATCCTGCACGCCGGCGGCAAGTTCGGCGGCAGCGGCTACGCCGTCTCGGGAGGTCTGCACGGCGTGGGCAGCTCCGTGGTCAACGCGCTGTCGAGCAAGCTCGACGTCGAGGTGCGGCGCCAGGGTCACATCTGGACGCAGGTGTATCACGACGGCGTCCCCGACGCGCCGCTCGCCAAGGGCGCCGCGACCGATCAGACCGGCACCACGATCACCTTCTGGCCCAACGCCGAGATCTTCGAGACGGTCGAGTTCGACTACGAGACGCTGCGCACGCGATTCCAGCAGATGGCGTTCCTCAACAAGGGCCTGCGCATCTCGTTGACCGACGAGCGCGAAGAGGGGCGTCAAGACGACGGCACCCAGCGCACCGACGTGTTCTTCTACGAGCGCGGCCTGGTCGACTACGTCGAGTACCTGAACTCGGCCAAGAAGACCGACGTGATCCACGACGAGGTCATCGCGTTCGAGTCCGAGGACAAGGAGCGCAGGATGTCGCTCGAAGTCGCCATGCAGTGGACCACCTCGTACTCCGAGAGCGTGCACACCTACGCCAACGTGATCAACACCCACGAGGGCGGGACGCACGAAGAGGGATTCCGGGCCGCGCTGACCACGCTCGTCAACCGCTACGCGCGGGAGAAGGGCATCCTCAAGGAGAAGGACGAGAACCTCACCGGCGACGACATCCGCGAGGGTCTCACCGCCGTCATCTCCATCAAGCTCAGTGAGCCGCAGTTCGAGGGTCAGACCAAGACCAAGCTCGGCAACACCGAGGCCAAGTCGTTCGTGCAGAAGGTCACGGGCGATCAACTCGGCGATTGGTTCGACCGTAACCCCACCCAGGCGCGCGACATCATCCGCAAGTCGGTGCAGGCCGCGGCCGCGCGCATGGCCGCGCGCAAGGCGCGCGAGCAGACCCGTCGCAAGGGGTTGCTCGAGGGTGGGGGCATGCCGGGCAAGCTCAGCGACTGCTCGAGCAAAGATCCGTCGCGCAGCGAGATCTTCCTGGTCGAGGGCGACTCCGCAGGCGGTTCGGCCAAGACCGGCCGCGACCCCGAGACGCAGGCGATCCTTCCTTTGCGCGGCAAGATCCTCAATGTCGAGAAGGCACGGCTCGACCGCGCGCTGGGCAACGCCGAGATCCAGGCCATGATCACGGCGTTCGGCACCGGCATCGGCGAGGACTTCGACGGCGAGAAGGCGCGGTACCACAAGATCGTGCTGATGGCGGATGCCGACGTCGACGGCCAGCACATCACGACCCTGCTGCTCACCCTGCTGTTCCGGTACATGCGCCCGCTCATCGAGATGGGCTACGTCTACCTGGCGCAGCCCCCGCTGTTCCGCCTCAAGTGGACGAACGCCGACCACGAGTACGTCTACTCGGACCGTGAGCGCGACGCTCTGCTCGAGGCCGGCCTCGCCGCGGGCAAGCGGATCGCGAAAGAGAACGGCGTGCAGCGGTACAAGGGTCTGGGCGAGATGAATCACCAGGAGCTGTGGGACACGACGATGAACCCGGCGACCCGCACCCTGCGCCAGGTGACGCTCGACGACGCGGCCATCGCGGACGGCATCTTCTCCACCCTCATGGGTGACGATGTCGAATCGCGCCGCCAGTTCATCCAGCAGAACGCCAAAGACGTCCGTTTCCTCGACATCTAGATCTGAGCTGATTCATGACCGACACCACTGATACCGGGGCGCCGTCCGACCACGACAAGATCGAGCAGGTCGACCTCCAGCTCGAGATGCAGCGCAGCTACCTCGACTACGCGATGAGCGTGATCGTCGGCCGCGCGCTGCCCGACGTGCGCGACGGGCTCAAGCCCGTGCACCGGCGCGTGATCTACGCGATGTATGACGGCGGCTACCGGCCCGACCGCGCGTTCTCGAAGTGCACTCGCATCATCGGCGACGTGATGGGGCAGTTCCACCCGCACGGCGACCAGTCCGTGTATGACGCGCTCGTCCGGCTCGTGCAGCCGTGGTCGCTGCGGTATCCGCTCGCGCTCGGCCAGGGCAACTTCGGCTCGCCGGGCAACGACGGCGCTGCCGCGCACCGGTACACCGAGACCAAGATGGCGCCGCTGGCCATGGAGATGGTCCGCGACATCGACGAAGACACCGTCGACATGACCGACAACTACGATGGGCGCACCCAGGAGCCGACGGTCCTGCCGTCGCGCTTCCCCAACCTGCTGGTCAACGGCTCGGTCGGGATCGCGGTCGGCATGGCCACGAACATCCCTCCGCACAATCTGCGTGAGGTCTCCGAGGCGGCGCTCTGGGCGCTGCAGAATCCGGACGCCCCTCGCGACGAGCTGCTCGACGCGATCCTGGCCCGGGTCAAGGGGCCCGACTTCCCGACCGGCGCGCAGATCCTCGGGGTGAAGGGCATCCAGGATGCCTATCGCACCGGGCGTGGATCGATCACGATGCGCGCGGTGGTCAACGTCGAAGAGATCCAGGGCCGCACGAGCCTCGTCGTCACCGAGTTGCCGTACCAGGTGAACCCCGACAACCTCGCCGTCAAGATCGCCGACCTCGTCAAAGAGGGCAAGCTCGCCGGCATCGCCGACATCCGCGACGAGACCTCGGGCCGCACCGGTCAGCGATTGGTCATCGTGCTCAAGCGCGACGCCGTCGCGAAGGTCGTGCTCAACAACCTCTACAAGCACACCCAGCTGCAGGAGAACTTCGGCGCCAACATGCTGGCGATCGTCGACGGGGTGCCGCGCACCCTGCCGATCGACGGATTCATCCGGCACTGGATCGAGCACCAGGTCGAGGTCATCGTCCGACGCACACGCTTCCGGCTCGCGAAGGCCGAGGCGGATGCCCACATCCAACGGGGTTACGTGCTCGCGCTCGATGCGCTCGACGAGGTGATCGCCCTGATCCGTCGCTCGCCCGATGTCGACCAGGCGCGCCAGGGGCTCATCAAGCTGCTCGGTGTCGACGAACTGCAGGCGGACGCGATCCTGGCCCTCCAGCTGCGCCGGCTCGCCGCACTCGAGCGCCAGAAGATCCAGGATCGGCTGGCCGAGCTCGAGAGGGAGATCGCCGAGTACCAGGCGATCCTGGCCAGCGAGGTGCGCCAGCGCGAAATCATCACCGAGGAGCTGACCGAGATCACGGCGAAGTACGGCGACGACCGTCGCACCGAGATCCTCTACGGCTTCGACGGGGACATGAGCGTCGAAGACCTGATCCCCGAAGAGGAGATGGTCGTCACCATCACTCGTGGCGGATACATCAAGCGCACTCGCAGCGACAACTACCGCAGTCAGCACCGCGGAGGCCGCGGAGTCAAGGGCGCGCAGCTGCGGGCGGATGACGTGGTCGAGCACTTCTTCGTCACCACCACGCACCACTGGCTGCTGTTCTTCACCAACACCGGACGCGTCTACCGCGCCAAGGCCTACGAGGTGCAGGAGGCCGGCCGCGACGCGAAGGGTCAGCACGTCGCGAACCTGCTCGCGCTTCAGCCCGGGGAGGAGATCGCGCAGGTGCTCGACATCCGCGATTACGCGGCGGCCACCTACCTGGTGCTCGCCACCCGTGGAGGTCTGGTCAAGAAGACGGCGCTCGCCGAATACGACACCAACCGCACGGGCGGCATCATCGCGATCAACCTGCGCGAGGGCGACGAGCTGGTGTCGGCCATGCTCGTGGAGAACGACAGCGAGGTGCTGCTCGTCTCGCGGCTCGGCATGTCCATCCGCTTCACGGCCGACGACGAGGCGATGCGCCCGATGGGCCGGTCGACCTCCGGAGTGATCGGAATGCACTTCCGCGGCGACGATCAGTTGCTGTCGGCATCCGTCGTCGCCGACGCCGGATCGGTGTTCGTCGTGACCGAGGGAGGCTACGCGAAGCGAACCGCGGTCGACCAGTACCGCCCGCAGCAGCGCGGCGGATTGGGCATCAAGGTGGCCAAGTTGAACGACGAACGAGGGGTGCTCGCGGGCGCTCTGATCGTCGAGGACGACGACGAGGTCCTCGTGGTTCTTGCCAGCGGCAAGGTGGTAAGGTCTGCCGTGGCCGAGGTCCCCGCCAAGGGCCGAGACACGATGGGCGTGGTATTCGCCCGCTTCGACGATGACGACAAGATCATCGCCGTCGCGAAGAACAGTGAACGCAATTTGGACGCCGCCGAACTCGAAGACGCCGCGACCGACGCCCCGGCACTCGCTTCGGATGGACCCGAGACCGAGGCGACCGACGGAGAGGACGACACCGAATGAGCAGCGTCGCCGAAAAGCTGCAGCGCAAGGATCAGCGCAGCACCGCCGCGAAGCAGGTGCGGCTGAAGCTGGTCTACCTCGACTTCTGGTCGGTGGTGAAGCTGTCGTTCCTGATCTGGGTCTGCCTGGGGATCGTGCTCGTGGTGGCCACCCTGCTGATCTGGATCGTGCTGTTCTCGACGGGCGTCTTCGGCAAGTTGGACACCGCGTTCCAAGACATCCTCAGCGACCCGAACTTCACGATCGCCGGCAACTTCGGGCTGCCGCAGGTCGGCCTGTTCGCTCTCGTGGTCGCAATCCTCAACGTGGTGGTCGGCACGGTGCTCGCGGCGATCGCGTCGATCCTGTACAACCTCAGCGTGCGGTTCACGGGCGGGCTCCTGGTCGGGTTCCAGAACAGCTGAGCCGATAAGGTAATGTTTCTCCGGTCGCCCAGGCGACTGCGGGGGTATAGCTCAGGCGGTTAGAGCGCTTCGCTGATAACGAAGAGGTCCCAGGTTCAAGTCCTGGTACCCCCACGAATGCATAGGTCGAGTCCGGCACCGGCGCCAGCGGAGCGAGGCGGCGTGTACGTCTCGCGGAGCGGGTTCGCCGCAGAGGCGGCGGCGAACAAATAAACACGGGGCCTTAGCTCAATTGGTAGAGCGCCTGCTTTGCAAGCAGGAGGTCAGGGGTTCGATTCCCCTAGGCTCCACTCACTACGCAGGCCGGTCGGCCGTCGCCACTTCGAGTCTCACCTGTGCGGTACGGATCCTGCTCGTGAAGAACCTCGTGCCGAGCAACCCGAGGACGTAGCCCGCGACGAGAGCCGGGTCGAGCTCCCACCGCGCAATGTGGTGACCCGCCATCGCCAGGATCACGAGGGCGGCGATCGCTCCCCACACCGGCCATTCGCGAGCGACGGCCCAGGCCACGCGTTGGCCGGCAGAGAGCTCCGGCATCACGGTGAATCGCACCAGCCGGGCTCCGTGCCGGGGGATCGCCTCGGTGATCATGCGTTCAGCATCCGCGCCGTGAGGGTGCGCGCGGGCGATCCTCACGGAATCCTGACGGCCATGGAGGCAACCCTCACAGCTCATGACTGCCAGAGTGGTCGTGTGACGTTGAAGACCTGGCTTCTGCAGGGGCTCCGCAGCGAATCCGGATCGCACGAGGGCTCCTATGCCGAAGCGCCGGTGAAGAAGAGCCCGTGGTGGCGCGTCATGACGCTGACCGGCGTCGACTACTTCTCGTCGCTCGGCTATCAGCCGGCGATCGCCGCCGTCGCGGCCGGGCTGCTGTCGCCGCTCGCCACGATCGTCCTCGTGCTGCTCACGGTGTTCGGAGCGCTCCCCGTGTACCGCCGCGTCGCCCGCGAGAGCTTCAAGGGCGAGGGATCGATCGCCATGCTCGAGCGGCTCCTTCCGTGGTGGGGCGGCAAGCTGTTCGTGCTCATCCTGCTCGGGTTCGCGGCCACCGACTTCATGATCACCATCACCCTGTCGGCGGCGGATGCTGCGGCGCACGCCATCCAGAATCCGCTGGTCCCGGGGTGGCTCCACGGCACCGAGATCCCCGTGACCCTCGTGCTGGTCGCGCTGCTCGCCATCGTCTTCCTCAAGGGATTCCGCGAGGCGATCAACATCTCGTTCGTCCTGGTGGTCGTCTACCTCGCCCTCAACGCAGTGGTGGTGGCGGTCGCCCTCGGGCACGTCGCCGGGCATGCGGTCGCGATCACGGACTGGTGGGCGGCGCTCACGGCGCAGCACGGCAACATCGTCGTGATGGTCGGCATCTCGCTTCTGGTCTTCCCGAAGCTCGCGCTGGGCCTGTCGGGTTTCGAGACCGGGGTCGCGGTCATGCCTCTGGTGAAGGGGGATGCGAGCGACACCCCGCAGAAACCCCTCGGTCGCATCCGCGGCACCCGGCGGCTTCTCACCGCCGCCGCCGTCATCATGAGCACCTTCTTGATCACCTCGAGCATCACGACCACGCTGCTGATCCCGCAGAAGGAGTTCCAGCCGGGCGGTGCGGCCAACGGCCGAGCCCTCGCCCTGCTGGCGCACGAGTACCTCGGCCCGGTCTTCGGCACGGCCTACGACGTGAGCACCATCTGCATCCTGTGGTTCGCCGGCGCCTCGGCCATGGCCGGGCTGCTGAACCTCGTCCCGCGCTTCCTGCCCCGGTATGGGATGGTTCCCCAGTGGGCGGCCGCCGTCCGGCCGCTCGTGCTGGTCTTCACCGCGATCGCGGTCATCATCACGCTGGTCTTCAAGGCGGATGTCGACGCCCAGGGAGGTGCATACGCCACGGGCGTCCTGGTGCTGATCACCTCGGCCTCGGTCGCGGTCTTCCTCTCGGCACTGCACAAGAAGCAGCGCGCGCCGACGATCGGGTTCGCGGTCATCTCCCTGGTGTTCGCATACACGACCGTGGCGAACGTCATCGAGCGGCCGGACGGTGTGCGCATCGCCGCACTGTTCATCCTGGGCATCATCGTGGTGTCGATCGTCTCGCGGGTGCAGCGCTCCTTCCAGCTGCGGGCCCTGTCGGTGACGCTGGATGAGACGGCCCTCGACTTCGTCACCGGCGACGCCGAGCAGAACGACAGTATCCGCATCGTGGCGAACGAGCCCGACGACGGATCGGCGGAGGAGTACCGCAAGAAGCTGGCGGACGAGCGGCGCGACAGCGGCATCCCCCAGCGCTCACCCGTCATCTTCCTCGAGGTGCATCACGCCGACTCGTCCGATTTCGAGGAGGACCTCGAGGTCGAGGGGGTGGTGCGGCATGGCTACCGGGTGCTGCGCGTTCGCAGCGGCAATGTGCCGAACACGCTCGCGGCGATCCTGCTCGAGATCCGGGATCAGACCGGGGTCGTGCCCGACATCTATTTCGAGTGGACCGAGGGCAACCCGATCTCGAACATGTTCAAGTACCTGGTGACCGGGGGCGGCGAGGTGGCGCCGGTCACCCGCGAGGTGCTCCGCCGAGCCGAGCACGACCGACGTCGGCGTCCCGACGTGCACGTGAGCTGAGCTAGAACTTTCGCAGGAAGGGCAGCGGCGACCGCATCCTGATCAGCAACAGCAGCGGGACCAGGATGTAGGGCAGGTTGAACGCGAGGAACACCGCGGGGTTCGGGGTTCGCTCGGTCGCGCTGCCGAAGAACTCGACGCCCATGATCGGGATGCCGGTCAGCGAGATGATCATCGTGGCGTAGATGACCGAGGGCAGTTGGATGCGGTTCCAGCCCTTGGCCAGCGAGATGATCAGGATCACGTAGAACCCGACGTAGATGAAGGCCGACGTCCCGCTGATGAAGCGCAACCACACGGGGTGCGACTGGTACAGCGGATCGAAGTTGGACGCGTACCAGTAGTTCCATTGCACCAGGATGTTCGTCGAGTTCGCCACCTGATCGAGACCGAGGCCTTCGACCGAGTCGCTGATGATGCAGGTGACGATGAAGACGCTGAAGATCGCGATGAAGAAGATGTCGATCGGGCGCTGACGCAGCGGCAGCGAAACGGGTCGGGCGGCGGTCGACGGGAGGTCCGCCGCCGTCGAGGCGCTACTCGCCGTCACTGAGTTCGCCGGAGCCCGGGTCGCCCAGGTCTTCGATCCAGAGGTCGTCGTCGGCACGCAGCGTCTGCCACGCGGCATACGCAACACCGAGCGTCGCGACGACGCCGAGACCGATCAGGATGTAGCGGCCGGGGCCCGCCGACTTCTTCGGCGGTTCGACGAACGGCACTCGGCCCCTGACCTTCGACGCGGTCGCCCCGGCACGCTTGACGATGTCGCGCACGCGCGGGTCTTTGGCGACCTCGAGCAGTGCGAGTGCCGAGCCGATGGTGCCCGAGAGGGCGGGCAGCACGTCGTCCGAGAAACGGTCGCGGGCGGTCGATGCCGCGCTGCGTCCGGCGGCGAATCCGCCGGCCACCGCCGGGCGGAGCCGCGTGTCGTAGGCATCGCGCACGCGGGGACCCACCTCTTCGCGCGCGTAGTTCGCGGCCTGGCGCCGCGCATCCTTCAACACGGCACTCGCGTGCTCGATCGCCTCGCGCTGCTCGTCCCAGAGCTCTTCGGCTGAGCGCTTGAGGCGCTTCAACTCTCGCTGCCGCTTGCGTGACAATGCCATGTCGACCTCCGTCGTCCGGTGTCCCGTGAACAGCACCATCCTGCCACGGTGCGCCGGGCGATCCGAGTGCCCAGCCCTGCATGCTGCCTGAGAGCGCGGTCGGAGCCCGCATGACAGAATGACGGGATGCCTCTCCACACCGCGGTCGCCACCATCCACACCAACCACGGCGACATCCGCATCAACTTGTTCGGAAATCACGCACCGCTCACCGTCGAGAACTTCGTCGGACTCGCCACGGGCGGCAAGGAGTGGGTCAACCCCGCGACCGGCGCGAAGAGCAACGAGCCGCTCTACAACGGCGTGATCTTCCACCGCATCATCAAGGACTTCATGCTGCAGGGCGGCGACCCGCTCGGTCAGGGCATCGGTGGGCCCGGGTACCAGTTCAAGGACGAGATCCACCCCGAGCTGACCTTCGCGGAGCCGTATGTGCTGGCCATGGCCAACGCGGGCCCGGGCACCAACGGATCGCAGTTCTTCATCACGACGGTGCCGACGCCGTGGCTGCAGGCCAAGCACACGATCTTCGGCGAGGTCGCCGACGACGCGTCGAAGAAGGTCGTCGACGAGATCGAGGCGGTTCCGACCGACCGCGGTGACAAGCCGCTCGAGCCGGTCGTGATCTCGAGCATCGACGTCACCGAGGTCTAGGTGAGTTCGGCGGGAGCCGAGCTCGATCCCTCGGTCTGCTATCGCCACCCGGATCGCACCAGCTGGACCCTGTGCGAGCGGTGCGGTCGCACCATCTGCCCCGAGTGCCAGATCCTGACGCCGCAAGGGGTTCGATGCCCGGACTGCGTGCGCGAGACCGGCGGTTCGGTTCAGTGGACGCCGGTGGCCGACATCGCCAAGGCGAAAGCCGAGCGGGCCGCCAAGGCGAAGCGGGCCCGGGATGCCGCTGCCCGCGCCGCGAGCAGACCGCGCTGGCAGCAAGTCGCCATCAACGTGCTGCGACCGGGCACCACGGTTCCCGTCGCGACCTGGACCATCACGATGTTGACGATCGCTCTGTGGATCGTGGGGCTGTTCACGGCGGGCGTGGTCCCGGGAGGCCTGCCTTACGCCGTTCTCGCAGCGAGTACCAACCATGCGGCCTGGATCTGGACCTATGCGACTTCCGCCATCGCGTATCCCGCCGTGATCTCGCCGCTGCCGATCCTGCTCTTCATCCTCAACGTCGTCTTCTTGCTCCTGTCGGCACCGACCATGGAGCGCATCTTGGGGCGCGGCCGGTTCATCGTGGTCTTCCTGGCCGGAGCGATGGCGGGGGCTGCGCTCTCGGTGCTTGTGGGCGGCGTGGCGTATGGGGTGTTCGCCGGGCTCTTCGGACTGATCGGCTGCTATCTCGTCCTGGTCTGGTCGTCACCGCCTGCGCGCAACCAGATGTTGATCACCCTGCTGATCAACGCCGTGATCGCCCTGCTGTTCGGTTTCTTCTTCCTCGTGATCGGCGGGATCGCCGGTGGCGTGGCGGCGGGCCTCCTGCTGCACCGGCACGATGACCACTCCGATTCGAACCGGGCTGCTCCGTACCTGCTGCTCTTCGGCGGCGTCGCTGTGCTGATCGCTCTGGCGATCGTCCGCGGGATCTCAACGGTGGGTCTGTGAGCACCCCCGCCCCGCAGGCCGAGATCGACTCGGAGTACTGCTATCGCCACCCCGATCGGCAGAGCTTCATCCACTGCCAGCGCTGCGGCCGCACCATCTGCCCGCAGTGCCAGACGCAGGCGGCGGTCGGCGTGCACTGCCCGGAATGCGTGCGCGAAGGGCGGCAGCAGGTTGCGGCGTCGCGACCCGGACTGCTCTCACGTCTGATCGGCACCGGCAGCACGCCGATCGTCACCTATGCCTTGATCGCGTTGTGCGTGGTGATCTACGTCGCGCAGTGGGTGAGCGGTGGCGCGTTGACCAACGCCTGGCAGCTGGATCCGAGCGCCGTCGCAAGCCAGCCGTGGCGGCTCATCACCTCGGAGTTCCTGCACTCGACCGCGTTCATCCCGCATCTGCTCTTCAACATGTACGCCCTGTTCATCTTCGGGCCGCCCCTCGAGCGGTTCTTGGGCAGAGTCCGGTACCTCGCGCTCTACCTGGTCGGCGCGATCGGAGCCAGCGTCGGCGTGGTGCTGATCTACCAGCTGTGGATCGTGACCGGCCACGCGTCGGCGTCCTGGTTCGGGGGCCTGTTCCGACCGGCTCTCGCGGTGGGGGCGTCCGGCGCGATCTTCGCGCTGATGGGAGCCCTTCTCGTTCTCCGCAAGGCGATGGGGCTGGCGTTGACGCAGATCCTGATCGTGGTTCTCGTCAACGTGGCCTTCGGCTTCATCGCGCCCGGAATCGCCTGGGAGGCGCATCTGGGCGGTCTGGGCGTCGGCGCAGCGATCGGCGGCGTCTATCTGGCGACGCGCAGACCCGGACAGACGACTCGGCAGATCGCCTCGGTTGCCGTGATCGCCGGCGGGCTCGCGGTGATCATCGTCGCCTGCGTGCTGAGCGCGCCCGGCATGTATCGGTAGGCCTCACGGCGTCGAGTGCACAACGGCTGGCGTGCACAGGGACTCGAGTGCACAGGCTCATCCACAATGTGGATGAATCACAGCGGTGTAGTTCGGCGGTGATGTGGCCGGATCAGCGCCAGCGGGTCGTCATCAGGAAGCCGATGAACATGATCCCGAAGCCGATCAGGATGTTCCAGCTCTGAAGCGCGGGGATCGGCCACTGCGCCTGGCTCAGGTAGAAGACGATGATCCAGACCAGCCCGATGAGCATGAAGCCGAACATCACGGGCTTGAACCACACCGGGTTCGGCGCGCGCTCGCCTGAGCGGGTTTCGCCGGTGATCGGCTTGGGTGCGTTCGGACGGGCCATGCAGGCATACTAACGGACGCATCCGGGGGCGACCTGGTCAGAAGGTGCTCACAGGAACGGCGCGGCGGCGCAGGTTCTAGAATCGGCTACATGGATGAAGCGGGGGACGACCAGGCGACGACGCCGTCGTCGGAGTCCGCCGTGCGTCCACGAGGGCGGGCAAGAAGCTCATCCAAGAAGCGCCCGCGTCCGCGCGTCTCGGTCGTCGGTGTGCTGGGCGAATTGCTGGTCACTGCGGGCGTTCTCGTCCTGCTCTTCCTCGGCTGGCAGCAGTGGTTGGGCGACATCATCGAGGGCCATCAGCTGTACGGCCAGTCGGTGCATCAATCCCAGCAATGGATCAAGGAGGCCGGGCCGACCAAGGCACCGACCGATCCCGCCGACCCCTCCGCCCCGCCGGTCATCACCGCGTCCCTCTCCACCGGCAAGGTGTTCGGCTACCTGTACGTCCCGCGCTTCGGCTCGGACTACGCGCGTCCCATCGCGCAGGGGACCGCTCTTTCGGTGCTGAACAAGGGCAACCTCGGGCACTACCCGACCACCCAGATGCCCGGCGCGGTCGGCAACTTCATGGTCGCGTCGCACCGCAAGGCGTACGGCGGCGACCTCGAGCACATCAACAACCTGCGGGTGGGCGACCACATCTTCGTGGGCACGGCGGATGGGTGGTACCAGTACTCCTTCCGCAATCTGCAGTTCGTGGTGCCCACCGCTGTCGCGATCCTGGACCCCGTCCCCGACCAGCCGGGCCTGCAGCCCGGCGATCGGATCATCACCTTGCAGAGTTGCAACCCGTTCTTCTCGACGGCCGAGCGGATCATGGCATACGGCACCTTCGACAAGTTCTACCCGATCGCCGGCGGTCCACCCGCAGAGATCGCGGCGACCGTCACCGGTAAGTCCTGATGTACGCGGCGTTGTGGCGTGCGCTGCCCGGCCCATGGTGGACCCGACTGCTCATCCTGCTCGTGCTGGTGGCGGCGGTCCTGTCGGTGCTGGTCCTCTGGGTCTTCCCGTGGATCGGCGAGTTGGTGGCCCCGCAAGACGTGACGGTCGCACCGGGCGCATGAGGGAGTCAGCATGACGCGCGTCCTCGTCGTCGACAACTACGACAGCTTCGTCTACACGCTCAACGGCTACCTGCAGCAACTGGGGGCCGACACCGAGGTGGTGCGCAACGACGCCATCGCCGAAGCCGACGTGCCGAGCCGCATCGCCGAGTACGACGCCGTTCTGCTCTCGCCGGGACCGGGCACCCCCGCGGCCGCGGGTATCTCGATCGCGGTCGTGCACGCCGCTCTCGCGGCCGAGTCGCCCCTTCTCGGCGTGTGCCTCGGTCACCAGGCGATCGCCGAGGCGCTCGGTGCGACCGTCACGCACGCCGATGAGCTGATGCACGGCAAGACCTCGTTGATCCATCACGATGACAGTGCGTTCTACGCGGGAGTGCCTCAGCCGTTCCGGGCGACCCGCTATCACTCGCTCGCGGTGCTCGAGGGCACGGTGCCGGACGAGCTCGAGGTGACATCCCGAACCGAAGGCGGCGTCATCATGGGGCTGCGGCACCGCGCCGCGCCCTTGTTCGGCGTGCAGTTCCACCCCGAATCGGTGCTGACCGAGGGCGGCTACCGCATGCTGGGCAACTGGCTCGCGACGACCGGGCTCGCCGAGGCGGTCGACCGGGCCAAAGGCCTGAGTCCGCTGGTCAAGCTCGGCTAGCCCGCGGGCGGGCGTCCGAGAGGCGCTGGGTCGAAGCCGGCGGGTCGCTACCCGTTGCAGTACGTCAGTGTGACGCTGGAGCGCTGCGGAACATCCCCGGGCCCGGGTGACTGCGCCGTTACCTTCTGGCCGGTGCACGAGGTGGTCGGGACGAGTTTCACGGTGAGCCCGTAGGTGGACCCCGAGAGCAGATCTCGTGCCTCGACCGCGCTCTGACCTCGCACGTCCGGCATCTGCACCAGGCCGTTCGACACCACCAGATCGACCTTGGTGCCCTTCGTGACCTGGAGGTTGCCGCCGTTCGGTGTCGTGGATCCCGGGACCAGAACACCGATCACCTGCCCGGCAGGCACGCTCGCCGAGTAGTCGGTGGTGGTCGCGCCGTAGACCAGGCCAGCCGCCTTGATCGCAGCTTGCGCGTCGGCCTCGGGCTTGTAGACCTGACCGGGAAGAGTGACCTGGACCGGACCGGACGACACGGTGACCTGCACGTTGTAGCCGGGCGCCACGCGGATGCCCGCTGCCGGATCGGTGGCGATGATCTGGTCCACCGGCACCGTGTCGCTCGCCTGGTCGACCTGGGTCACCTTGAGATGCGCGTCGAGCAGCTTCTGGCTGCCGACCTTGAAGGTCTGACCGGTCACGTTCGGAATGTCGACGGCGGCACCCGCTCCGACCAGCTGCTGGGGCGTCAGCGAAAACACCCACACCAGCGTGGCGATGATGATCACGGCCATCACCGAGATGCCGCCCCAGATCCAGGCCACCGGGGGGCGGTTCTGAGTGCGCGGTGCGCGGTCACCATCGTCCGCGAGGCGCCGCAGCGTCGCTTCCGACGCCGCGGTCGAGTTCGGGTTGACGCCGAACAGGGCGGCGTTGAAGTCATCGCTCGCCGGGGCCCGGTCTGGCACCTTGCCGGTCATGGCGACGTCGAGATCGGCACGGAACTCCGCGGCGGTCTGGAAGCGCTCGCCGCGGTCTTTCGCGAGGGCGTGCATGACCACCGCGTTGAGGGCGGGCGACACCGCAGGGTTGAGAGCACTCGGTGGGACGGGTGCCTCGCTGATGTGCTGATAGGCGACGGCGACGGCGGTGTCACCGCGGAAAGGTGCCTTGCCGGTGAGGAGCTCGTAGAGGACGACACCCGTCGAGTACAGGTCGGTGCGCGCGTCGATCCCCTCACCCCGAGCCTGCTCGGGCGAGAAGTACTGAGCGGTGCCGAGGATGGCGCTCGTCTGGGCGATCGTGGCCGAGGAGTCGGAGATGGCGCGGGCGATGCCGAAGTCCATCACCTTGACCTGGCCGGACGTCGTGATCATGACGTTGCCCGGCTTGATGTCGCGATGCACGACCCCGGCACGATGCGAGTACTCGAGGGCGGTGAGGATCCCGTCGGTGATGCGCACGGCCTCGGCGGGATCGAGGGGCCCCTGCGCCAACAGGTCCTTGAGCAGCTTGCCCTCGACGTGCTCCATCACGATGAAGGGCACCTGCACCTCGGTGCCGCCCGGTTCGCGCACGGTCTCTTCGCCGGCGTCGAAGACGCGGACGATCGTGGGATGGGCCATGCGCGCCGCGGCCTGGGCTTCTTGGCGGAAGCGCGTGCGGAAGGCAGGATCGTTGGCCAGCGCAGGCTTCAGCAGCTTGACGGCGACCTTGCGGTTGAGGCGCGCGTCGAGCCCGGCATGCACGTCGGCCATGCCGCCGCGGCCCAGCAGTGCGCCGATCTGATAGCGGCCGGCGAGCAGGCGGACGCCCGGCGCCGCCCCCTCCGTCACAGTCATCTCGTCCCGCTCGTCGTCGAAAAATCCGTTGTCAGTGTAGCCGGAGAGATCTGGAGACCTGCCCAGCAGCGCGCTCGGAGGCCGGATCGTTAGTTGACGGTGATCGTGAGCGTGCCTGAGAGCGCCGATTGGAACGCGCCGGACCCCGTCCCGCAGGTGGCCGTGTAGTTCACGGTCGCCGGTCCGGGGCTGCCGAGCACGATATTGGCCGACGTCGCATCCTTGGGGAAGGGATTGGACGATCCGGCCGCGAACGTCGCGTTCGACAGGTTGAAGGTGTACCCGCTGAGGGCGTAGCCCGTGGGGCATCCGGTGTAGGTCGTCCAGCCGATCGCGACCGTGTCGCCAGAATTGTGCGACCCGCTGGCTGCAGTCGGCGTCTGGGGTGGCACAGCGCCTGGATAGTTGGCGAAGACATTCACCGTGATGGTCTTGCCCACGGGTTGGTTGCCGTAGGGGTTGATGCTCGAGACCGTCCCGTTTTCACTAGGCGTGTCGGCGGCAGGTCCCGTCTCCGGGTCGATGCCATAGCCCAGCGCGGACAGGGCGTCAGACACCTCGCTCAGGGTCTTGCCGATGTAGTCGTTGGGGTTCAGGTTGTGGGAGGTGGCGCTGGGCGAGGGTGTGATGCTCGGCGTCTTGCTGGCCGAGGAGTGCGACCCGCTCGGCGTATTGCCGCCATTGCCGTTCGGCTTGACGAGCAGCACGATGATGATCGCGATCAGGGCGACCGCGAGCAGCGCGACGATGGCGATGAGCGGCCAGGTCCACGCGTTTCTGCGACGCGGCGTCGGGGTCTCGGATGTCGGAGGCAGCCCTCCGCCGATTCCCGCGCCCGCTCCGCTCGCGGGGAGAAGCCGGGTCGCGGCCGTGCCGATCGGCATGGTGGGTGACGCGAATCCGTTCTGACCCGCGATGCCGGGCACGGCGGCGATCGCCTCCTGCACGTCGCCGCGCCGGAGCGCCTGCGCGGCGCGGGCGAGGTGAGCGGTGGACGCCGGTCGGTCCTCCGGTCGCTTCGCGATGCACGCATAGACCAGATTGCGCACCGGCTCGGCGATGGTGACCGGCAGCTCCGGGGGAGCCTCGTTGATCTGCGCCATCGCGATCGCCACCTGCGACTCGCCCGTGAACGGGCGGCGCCCGGCCAGGCATTCGTATGCCACGATCCCGAGCGAGTAGATGTCGGTGGTCGGCGAGGCAGGATGCCCACTCGCCTGCTCCGGCGACAGGTACTGCACCGTGCCCATCACCTGGCCGGTCGCAGTGAGCGGAACCTGGTCGGCGATGCGCGCGATGCCGAAGTCGGTGATCTTGACGCGGCCATCGGGCGTGATCAGCAGGTTGCCGGGCTTGATGTCGCGATGCACGAGGCCCGCCGTGTGCGCAGCCTGGAGGGCGAGCGCAGTCTGCGCCACGATGTCGAGCACCTTGTCGGTGGGCAGAACGCGCTCCCGCTCGAGGATGGTCGAGAGCGCCTCGCCGGGCACGAGCTCCATCACGAGGTAGGCCGAGCCGTCCTCCTCGCCGTAGTCGAAGACGTTGGCGATGCCCTCGTGGTTGACCAGGGCCGCATGCCGGGCCTCCGCGCGAAACCGCTCCAGGAATCCGGGGTCGCCGAGGTATTCGTCTTTGAGGATCTTGATCGCGACGGTGCGGCCGATGACGAGGTCGGTCGCCTCCCAGACCTCGCCCATGCCACCGATCGCGATGCGCGACGACAGCTGGTACCGACCACCGAAGGTGAGGCCGCTTGTGGGTCTCATCTGCTCAGCACCGCCTCTATGACCTTCTTGGCGATCGGAGCCGCGATGGTGTTCCCGACAAGGGATTGCCCGCGGCCGCCGCCGTTCTCCACCACGACCGCGACAGCGATCTGGGGATCGTTCGCCGGAGCGAAGCCGGTGAACCAGAGGGTGTACGGCTCTTTGCCTTCACCGTTCTGGGCTGTGCCCGTCTTGCCCGCGACGTCGACACCACTGATTCTTGCATTACTCGCCACACCGTTGGCCACGTTGTTCACCATCAGCTGGGTCATCGTCGCGGCGACCGTGCTCGAGACGGGCTGGCCGTACGTGGTCGGGGTGAGCTTCTTCAGAACCGACAGGTCGGGCGCGGTGATGCTGTCGATCAGGGTCGGGGTCATCAGGGTGCCTCCGTTGGCGATCGCGGCCGAGATCATGGCCATCTGGAGCGGTGTCACGCGATCGCTGCCCTGCCCGAAAGACGAGAGCTCCTGCTGCGCATCGTCGGTCGTCTGTGGGTAGACGCTGGGAGTGACCTTCATCGGGATGCGCAGGCTGTCATCCCCGAAGCCGAACGCCTTGGCCTGCGCCGAGACCTTGTCATAGCCGAGCGCCTGACCGAGTTGCGCGAACGGGATGTTGCAGCTCAATCGCAGCGCCGTCGCGATGGATGCGGTCGCCCCGCCGCCGCAACTGCCCCCCTCGGAGTTCGAGATGAAGGTGTTGGTCCCGGTGAGCTGCAGCCGGGCGGGATTGGGAAACTCGCTGTCGGGTGTGTAGCCGTTGGCCAGGGCCGCGGACGCCACCACGAGTTTGAAGGTGGAACCGGGCGGGTTGAGGCTGCCCGCGATCGTCCGGTTGATCAACGGGTCGCCCGCGCTCGCCAGGAGCTGCTTGTAGGTGGCGATGACCTGCTTGCTGTTGTGCACCGCGAGCGAGTTCGGGTCGAAGGTGGGCTTGGACACCATCGCGAGGATGGCGCCGGTCTTGGGATTCAGAGCGACGACGGCGCCCTGCAGATTGCCGAGCGCATCCCATGCCGCCTGCTGGACGACCGGGTCGATCGTCGTCTCGATCGCGGCACCCTTGGGGTTCTGACCGGTGAGGATCGCGTTCAGCTGCCCCAGGAATTGCTGGTTCGCGGTGCCGCTCAGATAGTCGTTGAGTGCGCCCTCGACTCCGGTGTTGCCCTGGTTGAGCGTGAAGTACCCCGTCACGGCCGAGTACAGGGGACCGTTGGTGTACTGCCGCTGGTACTTGTACGCGTCGCTCGAGGGGACGGACTGCGCGATCGGCTGGCCGGCGGCCAGGATCGGTCCGCGCTCAGCCGAGTAGCTCGCGTACAGGGTGCGGACGTTCCGGCTGTCGGCCTTGAGGTTGTCCTGCTGAAGCACCTGGATGATCGTGGTCGAGCCGAACAGGGTGAGGAACATGATCAGCACCAGGACGGTGACGCGGCGGAGTTGCTTGTTCACGCGGCACCCCCTGCCATGGTCACCGGGATCGGAGCGGTGTCGATCACCCATTGCGGCTGGTTGCGCACGGAATCGGACAGGCGCAGCAGCAGGGCCACGATGATCCAGTTGGCCATCAGCGATGAGCCGCCCGCGGCGAGGAACGGCGTCGTGAGGCCGGTGAGCGGGATCACCCTGGTCACCCCGCCGACGACGATGAACACCTGCAGCGCGACGACGAACGAGAGGCCGACTCCGAGCAGGCGGCCGAAGTCGTCTTGGCCCGTGAAGCCGATGCGGAATCCGCGGGAGACGAAGAGCAGGTAGAGCCCCAGGATCGCGAACAGGCCGATCAGGCCGAGCTCTTCACCCAGGCTCGCGATGATGTAGTCGCTCTCCGCCAGGGGGACGATGTCGGGACTGCCTTGACCGAGGCCGGTGCCGACCAAGCCGCCGTTGGCCAGTCCGAACAGCCCCTGAACCAGCTGGTAGCTGCCGCCGGGCTTGCCGTAGATGGCCGGGTTGAACGCGTCGAGCCAGGACTCGAAACGGCCGGCGACGTAGCTGAGCGAACGGCTCGCGACGAAGGCGCCGCCTCCGAACAGCAGGAGTCCGAGCACGACCCAGCTGAGACGCCCGGTGGCGACATAGATCATCACCAGGAACAGGCCGAAATAGAGGAGTGCCGTTCCGAGGTCGTGCTGGAACACGATGACCGCCATCGCCAGCACCCAGATGACGAGGATCGGGCCGAGGTCACGTACGCGCGGAAAGCGCATCCCGAGGAAGGTCCTCCCCACCATCGAGAGCGAGTCACGCGCGGTGACCAGATAGCCGGCGAAGAAGATGGCGAGCGCGATCTTGGCGAGCTCGCCGGGCTGGAACGAGAACGGGCCGACGCCAATCCACACCCGGGCGCCCGAGACGGTGCGCCCGATGCCGGGGAGAGCGGGCAGCAGGAGGAGCACGAGCGCGCTGAACATGGCGATGTAGCGGTAGCGCTGGAGCACGCGATGGTTCCGGATCAGCAGCAGCACCGCGAACCCGGCCACCAGCGCGATCGCGGTCCAGACGATCTGACGGATGCCGGCCGCCTCCCAGCCGTTGAGATGCTTGGCGATGTCGATGCGCGAGATCTCGGCGATGCCGACCCCGTTGAGCAGGACGGCGATCGGGAACACGAAGGGGTCGGCGTCCGGCGCCACCACCCTCAGGCTCACATGCCCGGCGAGGACGAGGATCGCGAGCACCGCATCGAGCGAGAGCACGGTGCCGCCCAGCCGGCCGAGCGCACCCAGTTGAACCAGGACGATCGCGGCGCCGGAGAGGATCAGCGCCCCGATGAGCAGCACCAGCTCGAGATTGCGGCGGCGCGCCGGTGCGCGCAGCCGGACCCGGATCCCCTCCGTCACGGTGGGGCGGGATCCGGCGTCGACCACCTGGGCAGTCATCAGTCCCCGGCCGCCGTGGACAGCCGATCGACGATGTTCAAGGCGTCGCGCAGGTCGTCGGCCGGGATCGTGGCCTCGACGCTCTGTCGCTCGTACTCCGAGAGCGAGGACACGTCGATCCGGGTCCCCTGGTACACGCTCGACAGGTGGATCGGCCCGATGGTCTGCTGCACGCCCTGGAAGATGGCGACGCGTCCGTTGCTCTCGCCGACGTAGTAGTGGGACTGGGTCCAGGAGTATGCGGTGAGCACGGCACCGACGATCGCCGCGACCGCGAGGACGAGCACGACGAGCCAGACGATCCGACGGCGCCGGGCCCGCCTCCTGTCCTCTTCGATCAGCTCCTCGAGGTAGCTCTCGCCCTCCGGCTCGAAGTGGCTGTCTTCGGGCGGCGTCGCCTTCAAGGGATGCAGCAGGAGCGTCGGCAGCCGGATCGGACGCCGCGAGGTGTCATTCTCGTAGCTCAGCGGCGCCGCGGCCGAGCCCACGAAGGTGGGCGGCAGGCCGGACGCTCCGTCGCTGTCGTCGATATCGACGAGCACGACGGTCACGTTGTCGGGCGCTCCATGGTCGAGGCTCTCTTTGACCAGGCGGTCGGCCGCGCCCGTGGCGGTCCGCACGGTCGCGAGGATCGAGGCCATCTTGTCGTCGGTGACGTAGCTCGACAGCCCGTCGGAGCACAGCATCCATCGGTCGCCTGGTTTGGTGTCGAAGATGGCGGTGTCGATCTCGGGGGCGGCGTCGACATCGCCCAGCACCCGCATCAGCACCGAGCGCCGGGGATGCACGGCCGCCTCCTCCGGGGTGATGCGGCCCGAATCGACCAGGCGCTGCACGAAGGTGTGATCCGCCGTGATCTGCTTGAGCTCGCCGTCGCGGAACAGGTAGATGCGCGAGTCGCCGATGTGCGCCACCGCCACCTGGTCGCCGACGCGCAGGATGCTACTCACCGTCGTTCCCATGCCGGTGAGCTCGCTGTGCTCGAAGACCGTCTCGGCGAGCAGCGAGTTCGCGGCGATCAGGGCCTGTTGGAGAGAGAACTCGGCGTCGCGCACCGAGGGGTACTCGGTGTCGGCTTCCGCGATCCGCTTGGCGGCGATCGCCGAGGCGACATCACCGCCCGCGTGCCCGCCCATCCCATCGGCGACGACGAAGAGGTGCGCGCCCGCATAGCCGGAGTCCTGGTTGTTCGACCGGATCTTGCCGACGTGCGAGACCGCCGCGCTCGTGGGAGTGGGGGTCACCCGATTACCGCCGGAGCTCGAAGCTGGTCGTGCCGATGGTGACCGGTGTACCCGGTGGCACGGGAGTCGGGAGCATCACGCGCGACCCCGCGAGGAACGTGCCATTGGTCGAGTCTAGGTCTTGGATCACCCACTGGTCGTTCCACAGCATGAGGCGGGCATGGTGAGTCGAGGTGTAGTCGTCGCGGATCACGAGACCCGATTCGCTCGATCGACCGATCGTCAGCTGCTCGCTGGGAAGGTCGATCTCGAGACCTTCGCGCGGCCCGGAGGTGATGACGAGGCGGCGCGGAGTGGTGGCGTCGGCGTGCGGCGGGGCGGGACGGGCGCCCTGCTGCGCGACCGCCTCGGTGGGAGCGGCCGCCTTCGCGCGGGCCGGAGCGGCCGCCGGCGAGGAGGGGAACGACGCCGCGACAGGGGCAGAGGCGGCCGGCATCCGTCGTGCGCGCTGACCGAAGAGATCGGATCGCAGGGCGTAGACGATGACGAACACGAAGAACCACAGGAGCAGCAGAAAGCCCAACCGCAGAACGAGCAGCGTCAGTTCGCTCATGCGCGCCCCTCGACGGATGCCGCCTGGGCGAGGACCCGGAACACGATGCGGGTGCGCCCGATCTCGATGACCGAATCGGGGGGGAGTGGAGCCTTCGTCACCGGGACCCCGTTCAGTTTCGATCCGTTCGTCGACCCCAGGTCGTTGACCTGGCCGCGCTTGCCATCCCACAGGATCTCGACGTGCTGCCGCGATGTCCCCGTGTCGTCGACCGTGATGTCGGCGTCCGAGCCGCGGCCGATGACGGTGCGCGCCTTCGTGATCGGGTAGCGCTTGCCGTCGATGTCGAGCACCGGGGTCCACGCGACCTCGCCCTTGACGTTGACGGAGTCGATGCGCACCAGGCCTTCAGACAGCGACGCGTCTTGTTCGAGGCGGATCGAGATCCCGCCCGCGAACGCGTAGTGCTGCGCGGTCGCGTGGCGCTGCACGAGTTGCATGAACTCATCGATCAGGGCCGGGCCGAGGTCATTCATTCGCCGGTAGTCACCCGGCGCGAGCCTCACCACGAAGTCGTTGGGCACCAGGATGCGGTCGCGCGAGACGACGGCCGCCTTGGTGTCGAGCTCGCGGCGCAGCGCCGCGGTCACCTCGAGGGGCTGCAGACCACTCTTGAAGGTCTTGGCGAATGCGCCGTTGACGACGCGCTCCAAGCCCTTCTCGAAGTTGTCGAGAATCCCCACGGGGCCACCCTCTCGAAACGGACACCCGCGTTCTGCCGACGCGGGGAGGACAAGTCGATGCTAGTCGGCGAAGACCCGGGGAACGTCGGACCTCGGGTCCTCACGGCTTGTTCAAGGGTGATAGTCTCGCTGGGTTGACGGCTCAGGCGGTCATGCGCGCGAGTGGTGAAATGGCAGACACGCTGGCTTCAGGTGCCAGTGCTCGCAAGGGCGTGCGGGTTCAAGTCCCGCCTCGCGCACACTGAATGATGGCGACGCCGGAGGGCGGAGCGATGGAAGACGCGAGCGATCCGGCGTCCGCGCCGGCGCGACCGCACCCTCGCGGGCGGCTCTCGGCTGGAGCGAAGGCGGCGATCGCCGCCGCCGTTGTCATCGTGCTGGCGGCCGGTGCCGGGGGCGCATACGCCGATTCGGATCACGTGGCTCGGCAGGATGCCGCAGCCCGGCACGCCGCGGCGGCGCATCTGGTGGCAGTGCGCACCGGTCTCGACCTCGCCGAGGATTCCGCCGTTCAGCTCGAGGCCGCACTGACCGCGCTCGGCGCCTCGGCGGCGGGCATCGCCGATCGGAGCACGCTCGACGCCCTGACGGCGGCCGTGCTCGTGCTCAAGAACGAGACGGACAAGCCGGCGTTTCCCCGATCCGCACCGCTTTCGGCGTTGAGCGATCGCAGGGCCGACCTCGATGCCGCGGTGGCGGCGGCGTTGGCGACGGTTCCGGCGGTGGGCGAGTCGGTGAAGACGGTCGGCACGGCCAGATTGGCGGCCGCGGGGTCGGCGAGCTCGGAGTCGACCGCGTCGGCCAAGGCGGCGCTTGCCGCGTTGAGCGCGTACCTCGCGCACCACCAGGATCCGCGCGGCCTGATCATTCCGGCGGTCAGCGCCGTCAAGGCCGCTGAGGCGTCGAATGCGGCTGCGGTGGCGGCGGCGGCGGCCCGCCACTCCTCAGGCGGGCACCCGGGACCGGGCGCCCCGGTCTGCGCGAGCGACGTGCTGACCTGCGTGAATCAGATCCGTGCGTACTACGGGCTCCGGTCCTTGAGTTCGAATGCGTCGCTCAACACGGGGGCGCAGGCATGTGCCGAACGCATGGCGTCATCGGGGCAGATGACCCACAGCGCGTACCCCGGCGGCTGGAGCAGGTGGGGCGAGAACATCGCGGAGGGTTACGGCTCATCCGTCGCGGTCTTCAACGCCTGGATGGCATCGCCTGGTCATCGGGCGAACATTCTGAGACCCACGTTCACGCAGATGGGGATCGGGCACGTCTCAGCGGGCAGCTGGTGGTGCCAGCAGTTCGGCGGGTAGAGTGCTCGGCGGTCAAAGGTAATACGACAGATCCTTTAGTCTGGCCAGGGTGATCGGCGTCGCCGATCCGAGTCGGAGGGTGCTGTCGGGTGCTCGCAGCGAAGCGGATGCGTCGTCGCGCCGCCGTGTTCCTTGCGCTCTTCGGCGTCATCGCCCTGCTCGCCGGACTGAGCGTCGGGCTCTCGGCTTACCTGTCCGGTTCGGCGGCGGCCGGCGTGCGCGCGGGGGTCGAGGCGCTGGAGGGGATCGACGCCGGATTCCGGTTGATCGCGCCGCTGGCATCTGATGCGAGCGCCCAAGACGCCGCGGTCCGTGCGGACGTTCGGGCGGCGGTTCGTGCCGACGGCCGCCCGGTGCCCATGGTCGTGACGCGCGATCTCGTCTCGGTGAACCCCGTCCCGTTCGATCGGGACACGGGCGGTCCGGTGCGGTCCGCGGTGGCGGCCATCCCCGACCTGCCCTCGCGGGCGCGCCTGATCAGCGGACGCTGGCCGACCAGTGCCACGGAGGCATCCATGCAGGCGGACGCAGCGGTGGCGCTGGGAGTGGCGTCCGGAGACGTGCTCGCCCTGCCGGCCGGGCAGAAGGTGACCATCACCGCCACCTGGCGGGTCTCGAGCGCCGCCGATCCGCGATGGCTCGAAGACCAGGTCGCCCTCTCGGGCATCGACCTGGACAGCACGCGCGGCTGGATCGTCATCGATCCGTCGCTCCTGAAGCAGACGAAGGAGTCGTTCCTCGCGCGCTGGACCATCCGGCCGATCGGCGGCCGGATCGCCGTCGACCAGTTGGACGCGCTGCGACGCGCTCCGGACACCGTGTCGAACGCCGTGAAAGCGGACGACCCCGCCGCGAACGTGCAGACCGAGGGGGCGCTGGAGCTGGGCATCGACCCGATCCAGCAGAATCTCCAGGCCGCCACCGCCGTGTCGACGGCTCCGCTCATCGTCGTCGCGCTGCTGGGACTGATCACCCTCATCGAACTCGCCGGGATGCTCGGCCAGCTTCGAGCGGGCGAGACGATCCTGCTGCGCGCGCGCGGCACCAGCTCGCGGCGTTTCGTGGTGGAGAGCGCGGTGGAGGGCGTCATCACCGCGGTGCCTGCCGCGGCGGTCGGAGCAGTGGCCGCGCTCGGGATCTCGAGCCTCGTCGGCCACGCGGGACGACTCGGTCAGACCAGCGGCGTGCCCGGATTCGCGTGGGTGGCCGTGGGGAGCACGGTCGTGGTCCCGGTCGCGGTGCTGGCCATCAGCGCGGCGCGCTCCTCGCGGGATCGACTGCTGGGATCGCGCGGGGCGGCTCGTCCCCTGCTCCGCGGCGGCGCCCGGCTGAGGTCGACGCTCGCCCTCGGCTCGCTGCTCCTGCTGCTGCTCCTCGCCGTGGTGTCCGTCTCGCAGTTCCTGCTGTACGGATCGCCGCTCGCCCCGGTCGCGGGCGGCGGCGTCGCGGTCGACCCGCTGGCCGTGTCGGCCCCGGCACTGGCCATCGCCGCGATCGGACTGCTCGGCGTCGCCGCCTTCCCCATCGTCGCGCGAGGGTTGGAGCGGTGGTCGCGCCGCGCGCGGGATCTCGACGCCCTCGCCCTTCGCCAACTGGCGCGGCGCCCGCGCGCCGGTCTCACCCCGATCCTGGTGCTCGCCTTCGCGGTCAGCGGGCTGCTGCTCGGTGCGTGCTATTCGGGGACCTGGAGCGTGTCCGCGCGCGAGACACGACTGGCGCAGGTCGGTGCGGCGGTGCGGATCACGTCCTCGCCACCCCTCGGGGAGTCGACCACGCGACGGGCGCCCGGTCAGACCGGCGCCGCGCCCGTCGCCCGCGAGGACGCGGAAATCGGTCAGGACCTCGTCGCCGTGATCGGCATCCCGTCCAGCCGGATCGCCACCACCATCACCCCGGTCAGGAACGCCGTCGCGCCCGCGACCCTCGCGCGCCTGGTCACCGTGCACGCGGATCGTCCACGCATCCCGGCCGGCGCGACCGGGGTCGAGGTCGGCTTCCCCGGAGCGCCGGAGGAGACGCTCCCCCTCCGCGGGTCCGTGATCGTCGTGGATGCAACGGGCTTCGAGACCAATGTGAACCTGGTCCGCGGCGCAGACGGGCTCACCGGCAGGCTCCCGTCGGGAGCGGAACCGTGGACCGTCCACGGGTTCGATCTGCTGATTCCGGATCTGCCAGCTGGAACGACGCTGCCGCTCGAGTTGCGCGCCACCGGTGGCTCGTCGGCGGCGATCCCGCTCGACTCGTCGTGGGCCCCCGTCGGTAACGCGGGGGCCGCTACGGCGGCGGCGCCGCTCACCGGTCGCGCCGGGATGCGCTCGGTCGGACCGATTCCGGGTGGCTACGTGCTGATCCAGCCGGCGAACGGAACGGGGCGGCTGCCGGTGGTGATCTCGCGGACGCTCGCCGACTCGTCCGGTCTCTCGGTCGGCTCCGACGCCCCGATGGAACTGGTCACCCGAGGAGGAAGCGTCCCGGTGCGGGTGGTGGGCATCGAGCCGGTGATCCCGGGCATTCAGTCGGGGGAAGGAGTGCTCGCGGATCTGGCTGCGCTCCAGGACGCCGCGTCTCGCGAGGGACTGCTGCAGGTCTCGAGCGGCGAATGGTGGATCGCGACCACGACCCCAGCGGCCGCGGCCGCTGCCGAGAAGAGGGCGCTGCCCGGGGCGAGTGTCGTTGCCGCTACCGCCTCGCCGGACGAGCAGGTTCTCGAATCGGCTCGCGTCGTCGTCTGGATCGCCGGTATTGCCACCGCGCTGCTGGCGCTGCTGGCGATCGCGTCCGGACTGGTCGCAGAGCTGCGCTCCCGGGAAGCCGAGGTGAACGTGCTTCGCGCCGTCGGCGCGTCCCCCCGCGCGCAGACCCGGGTGCGCGTGCGCGAGTGGGCGCTGCTGCTCGGGACGGGCGCCGCGGTGGGGGTGGTCGACGGCCTGCTGGTGTGCGCGTTGCTCGTTCCGAGCCTCGCGCGCACCGCCGTTCCGAATGCCATCGATCAACTTCGCACGATGCTCAACGTCGACGTTCCGGGAGCACTGTTCGCCATCGCGGCCGTGATCGTGACGGTCGTCGTGCTCCTGGCGATCGTGCGCAGCACCGTGCGCGTGCAGGCGAAGCGCTCGGCGACCGCGCTCGGTGACTCCACGTCGGGAGCGGAGCGCTGATGGCCGAGCGGTGGGGTGTCGGCCGCCTGGTGGCGCGGCGGCTGCGGGTGGCGCCGGCCGCATCCATCCTGGTCGGGGTCATCACGCTGCTCGCGGTCGCCATGGCCGCGGTCGTCCCGCGCTTGATCGAGCGCCAGGCGACGGCCGAGCTGACCTCGCAATTGCAGGCGATCGGACCGCTCGGCCGGTCGCTCCAGGGTGCGGGGAACTTCCCCGAGTACTGGTCGCCGAGCCCGCCGCCCGACCTCGCGCAGCTGTACTCGGGGATTCAGGGCAACTTCGACTGGACGCGTCAGAACCTCCCGGAGCCGCTCAGCAGGCTGGTGGGCGCGCCAGGCTGGATCGTGCAGACCACGCCGATCCAGGGCGTGCCTCAGCAGGGGAACCGACCGTTCCTCGGCCTCCAACTGACCGCCGATCCGAGGTACCTCTCGCGCGTGCGCATCGTGGAGGGGGCGGCCCCCGCGACCTGGACGGCGAGCGAGACGCAGTCGGCGGACGACACGCGCACGATCCCGGTGGACGTCGCGGTCTCGACCGCCGCGGCCGCCCAGCTCCATCTCGCCGTCGGCGACCTGGTCGGCACCGACGCCTTCGACGGCGTGCCTCAGCGCCTCTATCGGATCAGCGGCCTCTTCGCGCCGATCCATCCCTCAGACGACTACTGGAAGCAGAACGGATCGCTGGTGCCGGTGACCACTGCGCTCGCCCAGTACGGCGTCGCGTACCCCTCGGTCGCGGCGTTCGTGGCGCCGTTGAGCGTCGGCCGACTCTCGGACACCTTCGGCGCCGCCCGCCTCTCGGTCTGGTACCCGTTGAGCGCCATCGGGGCGGATGGGGCGGATGCCGCGCTGCTCGCGCGACAGCTGGCCGAGGCCCAGACCACGGGAGCGGCGGTGGAGAACAGCACCTCGCCGCTGCCACTGGGGACGCGGGCCCAGCAGGCCGTGGAGACCGCGGAACAGCGCAGTCAGTTGATGGCCGGCCTGCTCGCGCTGCTGGCGGCCGCTCCGCTGGGGCTGCTCGTCGCGGTGCTCGTGCTGGGCGCGCAAGTGGTCGCGCGCGCGCGCCGCAGCGAGCTGATCCTCGCGGATGCACGCGGAGGCAGCGCGTGGCAACTGCGCGGCGAGTTGGCGTTCGAGGGCGCCCTGCTGTCGATCCCGACGGCCGCGGTCGTCACGACCATTGCCGCCCTTCTCATCCCGGTGCGGATCGAGCCCAGCGGGTTCGTGCTGCCCGCGCTCGTCGCCCTGCTGCCGCCCGTGCTCTTCGCGGCGCTCGCCACCATCCGGGAGTGGCCTGGCCCCGTCGCCACGATCCTGGGGCAGCTGCGCGGCGTCGCCGAGATCGCCGTCGTGGTGCTTGCCGCGCTGTCGGTGTTCCTGCTGGCGCGGCGCGGGCTCGCGCAGGCGACGGAGCAGGTCGGCGTCGATCCGCTGCTGTCGGTCGCGCCCCTGCTGCTGGCCGTGTCGGTGGGAATCGTGGTGCTGCGCGGGTATCCCCTGCCCATGCGGCTCGCCCGCCGCATCGCCGTGCGAGGCCGGGGCCTGCCGGGGTTCATCGGCGCGGTCCGCGCCACCCGCGCGCCGACCGTCGGGCTCGCCGGGGTGCTCGCGCTGGTCGTCGGCATCTCGGTCGCCCTGTTCTCGACGGTGCTGCTGACCACTTTCGAGTCGAGTGTCACCCGAGCCGCCCAGGAGTCGGTCGGCGCCGACGCACGGGTGGACGGGTTCGTGCTCACCCCGGAGCAGGTCCGTGCCGTGCGGGCGGTCGACGGGGTCCGGACCGTTGCGGCGATCGACTACCTGTCGTCGCAGACCGAGACGGACAGCGCGTTCGGAAGCGTGTCGGTGATGCTGGCGCAGACCCGCGAGCTCTCCACGATGCGTCCGCTGCCGGGGGGCCTGACGCACCTCGTGGGTGGGCGCGTTCCGGTCGTCGTGTCGTCCGACGTGCTGAAAGCGATCGGATCGAAGCGCACCGCGACGGTCCAGGGGGTCAAGGTGCGGATCGCGGGCAGCCTGCCCGCGGCATCCGGGCTCGGTGTCGACGAGGGATGGGTGATGGTGGATGAGGCCTTCGCCTCGAAGTTCACCAGCACCTTCCTGCCCGCCACCCTGCTGATCAGGGCAGACCCGGGCCAGCTCGACCACCTGTTCACGCCCCTCCAGAAAGCCCTCGGAATCTCCCCCGCCGATCGATTCCTCTCGACGATCACCGTGAGCACCGTGCCGCAGTCGATCGCCGACCGGGAGGGCGAGCCGGTGATCGCGGGCGTGCGGATCGGACTGGTGTCGGGCGCCATCCTGGCGACGCTGCTCTGCATCCTCGCCCTGGTGCTGGCCACGGCGGCGGCCGCGGCGGCACGCGGCAGGACGGCCGGGATCCTGCGCACCCTGGGGATGCCCCGGCGCCGCCTCGGCATCCTGATCGCCTGGGAACTGGTCCCGGTCGCCGCCGTCGCCCTGGCGGCCGGAGCAGTGCTGGGCTGCGTGCTCCCCTTCGTCGTCACGGCGGCGGTCGACCTGCGTCCCTTCACCGGCGGCAGCCTTCGCCCCGTTCCCGTGCTGGATCCCCCGCTGCTCGGGCTGGTGCTCGGCGCCTTCTGCCTAGTGGTGCTAATCGCGGGCGCGATCGCGGTGGCCGTCGGGGATCGCGTGAACCCCTCATCCACCCTCAAGATGGGAGCCTGATGACCGCCATCATCGAATGTCACGAGCTGGTGCGGATCTTCTCGTCGACCGGCGTCGAGGTCCAGGCCCTGCAGGGTCTCGACCTCACGGTGGAGACCGGAGAGCTGACCGCCGTCATCGGCGCGTCGGGGTCGGGCAAGTCGACGTTGCTGACGATCCTCTCGGGCCTCGACATCCCGTCGGCCGGTCGTGCCCGGGTCGCCGGCCACGACCTGCTGGCGATGGGCGGCCACGAGCGCCTCAGCTATCGCCGGAACACCGTGGGATTCATCTGGCAGCAGACGACGCGCAACCTGCTCCCGTATCTCACGGCGGCCGAGAACGTGTTGCTTCCCCTAGTGATGGCGGGCTATCCGCGTGCCAATCGCGGGGCCCGCATCACCGAGCTGCTCGAGCTGCTCAATGTCGGGGAGCTGCGCGATCGCGTGCCCGGCCAGCTCTCGGGCGGGCAGCAGCAACGCGTGGCCGTCGCGGTCGCGCTCGCCAACTCCCCCGAGGTGCTGCTCGCCGACGAGCCGACCGGCGAGCTCGACGAGGCCAACTCCGAGATGGTGCTCGACGCGTTCCGGGGGGTCAACGAGACCCTCGGCACCACGGTGCTCATCGTCACGCACGACGCCGGGGTCTCGGATCACGTGCGGCGCACCGTCCAGATCCGCGACGGGCGCACCTCGACCGAGGTGCTGCGGCGCACGAGCACCGACCACACCGGTCGCGAGCACGAGGTGGCCGAGGAGTTCGCCGTGCTCGACCGCGTCGGGCGCCTCCAGCTGCCGCAGGACTACATCACCCAGCTCGCCATGCGCGATCGCGTGCGGTTGGGACTCGAGGAGGATCACGTGACCGTCTCACCGGTCCGGCCCTCTGCCGACGGCGAGACAGCTCTCGACGGGAAGGAGCACGGATGACGCCCCCGATCCTCAGCGCGCGTGGCCTGAGCCGCGACTATGGGCGCCCCGGCGCCGAAGTGCACGCGGTCGTCGACGTGGACCTGGACGTCGAACCGGGTGAGCTGGTCGTGCTGCGCGGCCCGTCCGGTTCGGGAAAGACAACGCTGCTCAATCTCCTGGGCGGTCTCGACCGGCCGACGTCGGGTCAGGTGCGTATCGGGGACCTCGAGCTGTCGGCCGCGGACGACGAGGCGCTCGCTGCCCTGCGCAGCACTCGGCTGGGCTTCGTGTTCCAGTCGTTCGCCCTGCTGCCGATGCTGACCGCCGCCGAGAACATCGAGGTCCCCCTGCGTGTGGTGAGCACCGAGCCGGAGGCGCGCTCCGCGCGGGTTCGCGAACTGCTCGAGCTGGTGGGCCTCGCCGGCCACGCCAACCAGCGTCCCGACGAGCTGTCGGGCGGCCAGCAGCAGCGCGTGGGAATCGCCAGAGCCCTGGCCAACCGGCCGGACCTGATCATCGCCGACGAGCCAACCGGCCAGCTGGACAGCAGGACCGCCCTGGCGATGATGCAGCTCATCGCCGAGCTCGTGCACGGGCAGGGCGCCGCGGCCATTGTGAGCACCCATGATCCGCAGCTCGCCGCCTTCGCCGATCGCACGCTCCAGTTGCACGACGGCCATCTCGTCGCCGAGACCGGGCATGGCAGACACCTCGCCCCCGTGCCCGATGAGAAGACCGTGGAGGCCGCGAAGCCCTAGCATCGGGGCATGGTCCCGGTCTCGCATCTGCTGACGTTCGTCGTCGCGGCTGCGCTGCTGATCGCGCTCCCCGGCCCGAGTGTGCTCTTCGTGATCGGACGCACGCTCGCCTTCGGGCGCCGCGCGGGGCTGCTCAGCGTGGTCGGCAACGAACTGGGGATGCTCGTGCAGACCGGACTGGTCGCGCTCGGGGTCGGCGCCATCGTCGCTCAGTCGATCGTGGTGCTGACGGTGATCAAGTTCGCCGGGGCCGCCTACCTGGTGTTCCTCGGCATCCAGGCGATCCGGCATCGGCGGGAGCAGTCAGCGCCCGAAGTGGGAGCGCCGCCGCGCTCTGCTCTCCGACTGCTGGGCGAGGGCTTCGTGGTCGGTATCACCAACCCGAAATCGATCATCTTCTTCGTGGCGATCCTGCCGCAGTTCATCGTGCCCAGCGCGGGAACCATCCCCCTGCAACTCGAGGAGCTCGGCCTGATCTTCGTGATCCTGGCGCTCCTCATGGACAGCACCTGGGTGTTCACCGCGGGCGCCGCCCGTCGCTGGTTCGCGCGCTCGCCCAAGCGCGTCTCACAACTTGGTGTGGTCGGCGGCGTCGCGATGATCGGTCTGGGCGGGGCGCTCGCGGTGTCGGGCGCCAAGAGCTGAGCCGGCGGCCCGCGCTCAGCTCACGTTGACCGGGATCGCGTGGTAGCCGGTCGCGCCGTCGGGCACCGTGTCGGCGACCTGCGCCGTCTGGACGGTGCCCGCGGCATCCGTCGCCCTGACCTCGAGCTGGTGCTGCCCGGCGGGAGCGTCCCACTCCCACCGCCACTGCACCCAGGTGTCCGCCGAGATCGCGGCGGCGAGCTCCGCGTCGTTCCAGTCGCCGCCGTCCACCCGGACTTCGACCTTCCGGATGCCGGTGTGCTGATGCCACGCGACACCGGCGACGACAACGCGGCCGGTCTTCACGCTGGTGCCGGCCCGCGGCACGTCGATCCGCGACTCGAGCTTGACCGGGCCGTGGGCGCTCCAGCCGCGATCCGTCCAGTACGCGGTGTGGTCGGCGAAGCGAGTGACCTGGAGTTCGACGACCCACTTGGTCGCCGAGACGTAGCCGTACAGTCCTGGAACCACCATGCGCACCGGGTAGCCGTGCTCGGGCGGCAGCGGATCGCCGTTCATGCCGACCGCGAGGATCGCGTTGCGGTCGTCCTCCTGCAGCACCGAGAGCGGCGTGCTGGCGGTGAAACCGTCAGCGCTGTGCGAGAGCACCATGTCGGCGGATGCGGTGGGTCGTGCGCGGGCGAGGAGGTGGCGGATCGGGTAGCCCAGCCACTTGGCGTTGCCGATCAGGTTGCCGCCGACCTCGTTCGAGACGCACGTCAGCGTCGTGTAGCTCTCTTCGAGAGGCAGGGCCAGCAGCTCGGCGAAGGTGACGGTGACCGGCTTCTCGACCATGCCGGTGATCCTGAGCTCCCACTGGGCGGGGTCGAGCTGCGGGACCTGCAGCGCGGTGTCGATCCGGTAGAACTCGGCGTTCGGTGACACGACTTTCGCAAGACCGGGGATGTCGAGCTCGGCTCCCGCGGGGACGGCGGCCGCCTTCACGGCCGGCGGGGGCAGCTTCAGCGCAGTGCGCGCGGCGGCGGCGGCACGTGCGCCCGCCTGCAGGGCGTACCCGCTGAGCGCGGCGAGCGCGCCGACAGCCAACGCACCGGAGGTGAGACCGAGAAAACGTCGCCGGCTCAGGCGCGCTGCCGCGTCGCGCTGGGTCGCGGCGGCCTCGGCGATGGATGCGCCGGGGACTCGGGTCGACCCGGACTGACGCAAGGTCGCCGGGTTGACCGGCCGGGCGCGGGGCGCCTCGTCGAGCTTGCGCAGCAGGTGCCCGAGGACGATCAGGGCGACGATCGTCGCGGCCCCGGCCGGGATGATGTCGGCGGGCGACGAGCCCGAGCGCGCGATCGCGGCTCCGACGCCGAAGACGCCTGCTGCGCCGATGACGATGCGTCCGATCGGCGGCTTCCACCGCTCGAGAACCCCGGCCGCACCGGCGACGATGACGAGGGCGATCGCGATCCCGGTGAGCAGCGCGGCCTTGTCCCCGGTGCCGAACAGCGCGATCGCGGTCTGCTTGGCCCAGGCGGGCGCCCAGTCGATGAGCTGCGATCCCACGACCAGCACCGGGCTGGCCGCCGGGGCGACGAGCGCCGCCACCACTTCGGCGACGCCCAGTCCAAGGACCACCGAGGCGAGTCCGGCGAAGGCGGGCAGCAGCCACCTGCTCGGGCCGCGCCGCGCTGACGGAACCGGGGCGGGATCGGGGGCCGGACTCCCGGCGGGATCCGGCACCGGGCTGGCGGAGGCGGGCACGGAGGCGGGCACGTTCGTCAGCCTAGAGTCGGCGGGCCCATCGGCGCTGGGAGCGGGCCGTGACGTAGGCCGCGCCCTAGGGCGAGGGATGCTGGGCGTCGTAGTGGCGGAACCCGCTCTGCACCCGCAGGATCAGGCCGACGGCGGCCACGATGAGGAGCCCACCGAGCACCGGAGGGAACCACAGGGCGGCGAGAGTCGCGAGCGTTCCCATGTAGAGGTCGCCGATCCGCGGTCCGCCGTAGACGACCACGGTGAAGATGCCCTGGAGCCGGCCGCGCATCCCGTCGGGGGCCGCCGTGAGCATCATCGTCGAGCGGAAGATCGCGCTCACCTCGTCAGAGCCCCCCGTGCCGGCCAGCGCGATCCCCGCGAGCACGAGCGCCACCGGGTTGGCTTGCGAGATGTTCGGACCGACGCGCCCGAACCACCCGGTCTGCATGGCGGCGATCACGAGGCCGAACAGCAGGACGAATCCGCCGTAGAACATGACGGCCCCGCCGATCGCCACCCCGTAACGTCGCACATGACCGACGGGTCCACTGAACAGGCTGGTCAGGAAGGTGCCGACGGCGGCCGACGCCGTGAGGATCCCGACGGTCACCGGCCCGCCGCCGATCACCAAGGCGCCGACGGCGGGAAGGATGACGAACGGCCGCCCCAGTCCCATGGCGATCAGATCGATGAGAAAGCCGGCGCGGATGTTGGGCGCCTTGACCAGGAACGCCACGCCATCCTTGAGCGACCGCCATCCCGCGCCGCTGGTCTTCTCGAGCGGTGGCAGCTTGGGCAGCGCCAGGATGCCGAGGAACCCCGCCGCGAAGAGCACGGCGTCGACGGTGTACGTCCAGGTGAAGCCGGTGGTCGCCACCAGGACGCCGGCCAGCGCCGGGCCCAGCGTCAGTTGAATGCCGTACGCGATCCCGTTGAGCGCACTCGCGGGAGCGATCAGGCGCTGCGGCAGGATCCTCGGGTAGACGGAGCTGCGCGTCGTGATCGTGATGGTCGCCGCGATCGCGTTCGTGGTGGTCAGCACGTAGAAGGGCCACACCGGCACGTGCTGATGCGACACGAGCGCGACCCAGGCGAGCGCGATGAGGCCCAGCGTGGTCAGCCACCCGGTGATCGCGCTGATGATCAGCACGAGCCGTCGGTCGAAGGCGTCGGCCAGCACGCCTCCCCAGAGCCCCGCGAACACCATCGGGATCAACGAGAGGCCGCCAACGAGCGCGACGGCGAAGGTGGATGACGTGATGTCGTAGATCTGCAGGCCGACCGCGACGATCGTGAGTTGCGCGCCGATCCCCGAGATCGCGGCCCCGATCCAGAGCCGCGCGAATGCCGGCGATTCGCGCAGCGGCGTGATGTCGACGAGGCGGCGCCTCTTCGGGTCCTCGGCCTGGTCGCTCACTGAATCGAGCGTATCGCCCGGGATGGCAGCTTCTCGGCGATAGGTGTCCGTCGAGCGGCGGCTCGCCGGCTTCGGCGCCGCTAGCGTCGAGCCATGACGACTGCCGCTCTCGATACCCGGGCCGCCATCGAGCACTTCGCCGCCAAGCTGCGGTACGAGACCGATCCCTCGGATGTGGTCGCGGCCCAGAACGCGGGCGAGCCCTTCGTCCTGGTCGATACCCGCGGTCACGCCGCGTGGCACCAGGGGCGCGCCGTCGGCGCGATCCACCTGCCCACCGCCGAGATCGTCGGGCGCGCGGCATCCGAGATCCCCCTCGACACCCCGGTGGTCGTGTACTGCTGGGGTCCCGGATGCAACGGCTCGACGAAGGCGGCGCTCCAGTTCAGCCGACTCGGCTACGAGGTGCGTGAGATGATCGGCGGCTTCGAGTACTGGGCGCGCGAGGGACTGCCGGTCGTTGACGATCATGGACCGGTCGTCCGCGGCGTCGACGAGTTGACCAGCCCGCGCAACGCGATCGACTGCGACTGCTGAATACAGAACGGACTCAGGGAGCGCTCATTTCGGGTCTTGCCGGGCGTTCTGTATACAAAAGTGCTCCGGAGGCGTAGTCTGCCGGAGTGCTCGCCAGCGACCTCGCCTATGAAACGCTGCGTGACGACATCCTGAACTGGCGGATCGCGCCGGGCACCGCCCTCAGCGAGACCGAGCTCGCGCTGCGGCTCGGCGTTTCGCGCACCCCCCTGCGTGCCGCCCTGGCCCGGCTCGCGCTCGAGGGCCTGGTCGACACGAGTCGTGGTCGTACCGGAATCGTTCCGGATGTCTCGGTCGAGAGCATCTCGCAGCAGTTCGAGGTGCGCGAGGCGCTCGAACTCCAGGCCGCACGACTGGCGGCCCGGCGACGCGATCCTGCGGTCTTCGGCGAGCTGGCCGAGAGCTTCGCGCACGCCGCCGAGACTCTCGCGTCGGAAGGCACCGAGGCGTACTACGCCGTCGTCAGCCGCTTCGACGCGGCGATGGACGAGGCGGTCGGCAACCCCGCGATGCGTCAGGCCCTCGACAGCGTGCGCGTGCACCTCGTGCGAGCGCGACGTCTCGCGCAGGACAACCCGGAGCGTCTGCTGCGGGCCGCCGCCGAGCACCGCTTGATCTGCGAGGCGGTGCGCGACGGCGATGCCGAGCTTGCGGCATCCGCCACCGCGGTGCACCTGCGCGGCTCGCTGACCACCATCACCGCGACACTGCAGCAGCGCGCGGCAGCTCAGAACAACCCCGGCCCCGACCGGCCCACCCAGGAAGGCGCCTGAATGAAGATCCACCCCCTGCGGATGTACCGCAGCGACGAGAACCTCCCGCGCGAAGATCAGCTCGCCTGGAAGATCGCCGAGGTCGCGGCAGACCCGGTCGAGGTCTCGCCCGAGGTGACCGAGATGATCATCAACCGCGTGATCGACAACGCGGCGGTGGCCACCGCATCCCTGAGCCGTCCGCCCGTGTTCGCGGCGCGCGGGCAGGCCGAGGCGCACCCGTACCGGCCCGGCGCGACCGTCTTCGGCTCGCAGGTGCACGCCAGCCCCGAGTGGGCCGCCTTCGCCAACGGGGTCGCCGTGCGCGAGCTCGACTTCCACGACACCTTCCTGGCCGCCGAGTACTCGCACCCGGGCGACAACATCCCGCCGATCCTGGCGGTCGCGCAGCACCGCGGGATGGATGGCGCGGCCCTCGTGCGCGGCATCGCCTCCGGCTACGAGATCCAGGTCGATCTCGTGAAGGCGATCAGTCTGCACGCCCACAAGATCGACCACGTCGCCCACCTCGGGCCGAGCGCGGCGGCCGGGATCGGCACCTTGCTCGGCCTCCCGGTCGAGGTGATCTACCAGGCCATCGGTCAGGCGCTGCACACCACGACCGCGACGCGCCAGTCGCGCAAGGGCGAGATCTCGACCTGGAAGGCCTACGCGCCGGCCTTCGCCGGCAAGATGGCCATCGAAGCCGTCGACCGCGCCATGCGAGGTCAGACCAGCCCGAGCCCGATCTGGGAGGGCGAGGACGGCGTGATCGCGTGGCTGCTCGACGGTCCGGAGGGCCGTTACGAGGTGCCGCTGCCGGAGCGCGGCGAGACCAAGCGCGCGATCCTCGACACCTACACGAAGGAGCACTCGGCCGAGTACCAGGCGCAGGCCTGGATCGACCTGGCGCGCAAGCTCGGCGCGCAGCATCCGGAGCTCAAGGACCCGGCCAACATCGACAAGATCGTGCTGGCCACCAGCCACCACACCCACTACGTGATCGGCTCGGGATCGGGCGACCCGCAGAAGTACGACCCGACCGCGAGCCGCGAGACGCTCGACCACTCGGTGCCGTACATCTTCGCGGTCGCGCTGCAGGACGGCGTCTGGAACCACGAGGCCTCGTACTCGCCCGATCGTGCCCGCCGTGCCGACACCGTCGAGCTGTGGAAGAAGATCACCACCGTCGAAGACCCGGAGTGGACCCGCCGGTACCACTCGAACGATCCGGCCGAAAAGGCGTTCGGCGGTCGCGTCGAGGTGACGATGGCGAACGGCGATCACATCGTCGACGAGATCGCCGTCGCCGACGCGCACCCGCTCGGCGCTCGGCCGTTCGCGCGTGAGAACTATGTGGCGAAGTTCCGTGAGCTGGCGGCCGGCGTCCTGCCGGATGCCGAGGTCGAGCGCTTCCTCGACGTCGCCCAGCGCCTCCCGCAGCTCACCGCCGCCGAGCTCGACGGCCTCACCGTCTTCACCCCGGGTCTACCGACCCCGCCGAAGGGACTTTTCTAGACATGCTCGAGACGACGATCCCCGCGCACGAGAAGCGGGCGAACTTCCGGGCCGCGCTCGCCAGCGGCACGCTGCTGCGGATGCCGGGCGCCTTCAACCCGCTCAGCGCGCAGCTCATCGAGGACAAGGGCTTCGAGGGCGTCTACGTGAGCGGCGCCGTGCTCTCGGCCGACCTCGGGCTGACCGACATCGGTCTCACGACCCTGACCGAGGTCGCCCAGCGCGCCGGGCAGATCGCCCGCGTGACCGACCTGCCCGCCCTCGTCGACGCGGACACCGGATTCGGCGAGCCGATGAACGTGGCCCGTACCGTCCAGGTGATCGAGGATGCCGGACTCGCCGGCCTGCACATCGAGGACCAGGTCAACCCCAAGCGCTGCGGCCACCTCGACGGCAAGGAGGTCGTCGACGAGAGCACGGCGCTCAAGCGGATCCGCGCGGCGGTCGCGGGGCGCCGGGACCCGAACTTCCTGATCATGGCGCGCACCGACATCCGGGGGGTCGAAGGTCTCGCAGCGGCCACCGACCGGGCCAAGAAGCTCGTGGACGCGGGGGCCGACGCCATCTTCCCCGAGGCGATGGCCAGCCTCGAGGAGTTCGCCGCGATCCGCGCCGCCGTCGACGTGCCGATCCTGGCCAACATGACCGAGTTCGGCAAGAGCGAGCTGTTCACCACGCAGCAGCTGGCCGATGTGGGAGTGAACATCGTGATCTTCCCGGTCTCGCTGCTGCGCCTCGCGATGGGAGCGGCCGAGCGCGGCCTCGACACGATCATCGCCGAGGGCTCGCTGACCTCGAAGGTGCCCGAGATGCAGACCCGCGCGCGGCTCTACGAGCTCATCGACTACGAGGGGTATTCGCGGTTCGATGACGGCATTTTCACCTTCGATCTGAGCAACAATCGCAGTTGAGACGAGGGGCATGACATGACAGACATCAAGAAGGGCCTGGCCGGGGTCGTCGTCGACACGACGGCGATCTCAAAGGTCAACCCCGACACCAACTCGCTGCTCTACCGCGGGTATCCGGTGCAGGAACTCGCCGCGCACTGCTCGTTCGAGCAGGTGGCGTGGTTGTTGTGGCACGGCGAGCTGCCCACGGACGCCGAGCTGGCCGCGTTCGAGAAGACCGAGCGTGCCGGGCGCGCCCTGTCGCCCGACGTCAAGGCCGCGATCGACCTGACCTCGCTGACCTCCCACCCGATGGATGTCGTGCGGACCGCCGTGAGCGTGCTCGGCGCCAACGACCCGCAAGCCGAGGATTCGAGCCCCGAGGCGAATCTCGCCAAGTCGGTGCGGCTCTTCGCCGCGGTGCCGGCCATGGTCGCCTACGACCAGCGCCGCCGCCGCGGCCAGGACGTGATCGAGCCGCGCGACGATCTCGACTACGCGCGCAACTTCCTCTGGATGACCTTCGGCGAGGAACCGACCGACGTCGCGGCAGACGTGTTCCGCATCTCGATGGTGTTGTACGCCGAGCACTCCTTCAACGCGTCGACCTTCACCGCGCGCGTGATCACGAGCACGCTGGCCGATCTGCACTCGGCCGTCGTCGGTGCGATCGGCGCGCTCAAGGGGCCACTGCACGGCGGCGCGAACGAGGCAGTCATGCACATCTTCGACGAGATCGGCAGCGCCGATCGGGCCGAGGCTTGGCTCGACGACGCGCTCGCGAACAAGCGAAAGATCATGGGCTTCGGCCACCGCGTCTACAAGAACGGCGACTCAAGGGTGCCGACGATGGAGGCGGCCATGAAGCGGTTGATCGCGGAGCACCAGGCCGACGACATGCTGGCCCTCTACGAGACCCTGCAGTCGGCGATGGATGACCGCAAGGGCATCAAGCCGAACCTCGACTACCCGAGCGGCCCGGCGTACCGCCTGCTCGGCTTTGACACTCCGACCTTCACCCCGCTGTTCGTGGCGTCGCGCGTCACGGGCTGGACCGCGCACATCATGGAGCAGCTCTCGTCGAACGCGCTGATCCGTCCGCTCTCGGAATACGTGGGAGTCGACGAGCGCCACCTGCAGGGCTGAACGTTCGCCGCCCGCCCGACGTTGTTCTCACGAAGGGTGGTACGTTCCGCACATGTCCCGGATCCTGGCGGTGGCGCCGGCTCTGCCGGAGCACGTCTACGCCCAGTCGGCGATCACGGCCGAGCTGTCGGACATCATCACGGATGACCGCACCAAGCGCGCGGTCATGTCGCGCTTTCATGCCGCGGCCGGCATCGGTCATCGGCATACGGTGCTGCCGCTTGAGGAGTACCGCGAACTGCGCACCTTCCAGCAGGCCAACGACCTGTGGATCCGCGAGGGCACGGCGCTCGCCGCCCGCGCGGTCACTGCCGCCCTCGCGACGGCGGGACTCGGTGCCGACCAGGTCGACTACCTGCTCTTCACCTCGGTGACCGGCATGGCGGCGCCCTCGATCGACGCGCGGCTGGTACCCATCCTGGGGCTCCGGCCCGACATCAAACGGATGCCGTCGTTCGGCCTGGGCTGCGTGGCCGGCGCGGCCGGGCTGGCGAGGGTGCACGACTACCTGCTCGGGCATCCCGATGACATCGCCGTGCTGGTGTCGGTCGAGCTGTGCTCGCTGACCCTGCAGCGCGACGACGACTCGGTGGCGAACTTCGTGGCAAGCGGCCTGTTCGGCGACGGCGCGGCCGCGGTCGTCGTCGCGGGCGAGCGCCGGGCCGCGGAACTCGGCCTGCCCGGCCCCGATATCGTCGGAACCCGCAGTGCCCTTTACCCCGACAGCGAGAGCGTCATCGGCTGGGACATCGGCGGCAGCGGGTTCCGTATCGTGCTGACCGCCGCGGTCTCAGAGACGATCGACGCCAACATCGACAACGACGTCCGCGGGCTGCTCGCCGAGCACGCGCTGGCGATGGATGACGTGGGGGCCTGGGTGGCGCATCCCGGCGGCCCGCGCGTGCTTGAGGCCTTCGAGCACGGCCTGCACCTCGACCGCGACGATCTGGCCGCGAGCTGGAACTCCCTGGACTCGGTCGGCAACCTCTCGTCGTCGTCGGTGCTGCACGTGCTCTCGGACATGCTCGACCAGCCGCTCGGCACGCACGGCGTGCTGTTCGCACTTGGCCCGGGGGTCTCGAGCGAGTACGTGCTGCTGAAGTGGGCGGCGTGATGGCGCCGCTCTCGGTCGTGCTGTTCACCGTGCTCGTCCTGGTGACCGGCGTCGAGCGCATCGTCGAGTTGGTGATCTCGACCAGGAACGCACGGTGGACGTTCGAGCGCGGCGGCGTCGAGTCGAACCGGCGGCAACTGCCCTGGATGATCTCGCTGCACGTCGGCACGCTGCTCGGAGCGCTCGCCGAGGTGTGGCTGCTCGGGCGGCCGTTCCTGCCGTGGCTCGGATGGCCGATGCTGGCGATCACCGTTCTCAGCCAGGCGGCGCGCTACTGGATCATCGGAACCCTCGGACGGCGCTGGAACACCCGCGTGATCGTGGTGCCGGGTCTGCCGCTCGTGACGACGGGACCGTACCGCTGGTCGTGGCTGCGGCATCCGAACTATGTGGTGGTGGCGATCGAGGGCGTCGCCCTGCCGCTGGTGCACACCGCGTGGATTACCGCGCTGGTGTTCACGGCGCTCAACGCGGTGCTGCTGCTGGGCTTCCGGATTCCGGCCGAGGATCGCGCGCTGGCCGCCGCGGCGAGCGAGTCGGCCGCGCGGGCAGCGCGGTGAGAGCGCCGAGCGAGACCGAGGTGCTGGTCGTCGGGGGCGGCCCGGTCGGACTTGCCGCTGCGATCGAGGCACGACTCGCCGGCCTCGAGGCGACCGTCGTCGAGCCGCGCACCGGGGTGATCGACAAGGCGTGCGGCGAGGGTCTCATGCCGGGAGCGCTCCCGGCGCTGGCCAGACTCGGGGTATCGCCGCGCGGTTTTCCCCTGCGCGGCGTCGACTACCGCGACGGGCGTCGCAGCGTGCAGCACCGCTTCGTCACGGGCAACGCGCTCGGGGTGCGGAGGACGACGCTGCACGCCGCGCTCCGGGATCGGGCCGAGGAGCTCGGCGTGCGCACGGTCGCGCGGCGGGTCGATGCGGTCGAGCAGGATGCGTCCGGGGTGACGGCAGCCGGCATCCGGGCATCGTGGCTGCTCGCGGCCGACGGACTGCACTCGACCGTCGCGCGGGTCACCGGGCTGCATCGAGCCACCCCGCGGGCGCGACGGCGCTACGGGCTCCGACGCCACTACCGGGTCGAGCCGTGGTCGGAGCTGATCGAGGTGCACTGGACACCGCTGGGCGAGCTCTACGTCACCCCCACCGCCGACGGGATGGTCGGGTTGGCGCTGCTGGCGCGCCAAGGGGTCCGCTTCGACGATGCTCTCGCCGCGTGCCCCGAGCTCTCGGCGCGCGTCGCGGGCCGCGAACCGGTGACCGAGCTGCGGGGTGCCGGGCCCTTCCGTCAGACGACGCGGGCGCGCACGCGGGGCCGCGTGCTGCTGGTGGGCGACGCCTCAGGTTACGTGGACGCGCTGACCGGGGAAGGCATCCGGATCGGCGTCGCGCAGGCGCGAGCCGCGGTCGAGGCGGTGCTCACCGGCGACCCCGCGCGATACGAGCGCGCCTGGTCGGACGTGACCCGCGACTTCCGCCGCCTGACCGGCGCCCTCGTGCGCGTCGCGGCCTCGCCCGCTCGCCGGTTCATCGTGCCGGTGGCGCATGCCGCTCCCGGCATCTTCGACGCCGCGGTCGAGCGGCTAGCTCGCTGACTCAGTCGGCCGGGGGCAGGCCGAGCAATGGGAACAACTCCGCCGGCTCGTCGACCACGGCGATCGCCCCGGCCGCCTCGGCCGCCGAGCCGTACCCCCAGGTCACGAAGATCGTCGGGACGCCGTGGTGCGCCGCGCCCTCCACATCGTGCTCGCGATCGCCGATCAGCACCGGCCGGCTCAGATCGGCGCCGCCGTCGCGCAGCCGGCGCAGCGCCTCCTCGACGACATCCTTCTTGGCGCTGCGCACCTCGTCGTCGCTCGCGCCGGTGAGTTCGTCGAAGGCGTCGGTCAGCGAGAAGTGCTCGAGCACGGCGCGGGCCGGCGTCTCGGGTTTGGAAGTCGCCAGCGAGAGCGGGATGCCGGCGCGACCGATCGCGTGCAGCACCTCGGCCATGCCGGGGTAGAGCGACGCGTTGTAGGCGCCGGTTGCCAGGTAACGGGGCCGGTAGATCTCGAGGGCGCGCCGAGACAACTCGGCGTCGAACCCGGCCAGGTCGCGGAACGAGTCGAGGATGGGCGGCCCGACCCAGGCGAGCAGCTCGGCCGGAGTGGGCACCGGCAGCCCGAGGGTCTCGAACGTGTACGCGAGCGTGGCCGTGATCCCCGGGGCCGAGTCGACGATGGTGCCGTCGAGATCGCAGAGGATCGCGGTGTACGGGCGTGGCGAGTCGGCCATCAGAACAACCGCGCGTGCCCGGTCTCGAGCCCGCGCATCGCGTCGTAGTCGAGCAGCAGGCAGCGGATGCCGCGGTCCTCGGCCAGTGTGCGCGCCTGCGGCTTGATCTCCTGCGCGGCGAAGACGCCGCTGACCGGGGCGAGCAGCGGATCGCGGTTCACGAGCTCGAGGTACCGGGTCAACTGCTCGACCCCGTCGATGTCGCCGCGCCGCTTGATCTCGACGGCGACGCTGGCCCCGGCAGCATCCCGGGCCAGGATGTCGACCGGCCCGATCGCGGTCATGTACTCGCGGCGCACCAGGGTGAACCCCTCGCCCAGCAACTCGATCTGCTCGGCCAGGAGCCGCTGCAGGTCGGCCTCGACGCCATCCTTCTGCAGGCCCGGATCGACGCCGAGCTCGTGCGACGAGTCGTGGAGCACCTCGTGGATCGAGATGACGAGCATGTCGGCGGTCTTCGGGTTGGTGACGCGCCAGAGCTGCCTGACGCCCGCGGCCGCACGTTCCTCGTCGACCTCGTCGACCGCGAAGGTGGCGGGCGGGCTCATCCAGTTCAGCGGCTTGTAACTGAGCGAATCGGAGTGGACCAGCACGCTGCCGTCGGCCTTCACCACGAGCAGCCGGGTCGCGATCGGCAGGTGGGCGCTCAGCCGGCCTGCATAGTCGACGGAGCAGCGGGCAACAACAAGACGCACGCAGTGAGCCTAGGTCAGCGGAGAGTCGCCGCTCCCCGCTCGTGCGAATCGGCCTGCCCGCTCGCGCGCCGCCGGAGCCGCCAGCACCGCGATGATGATCAGCACCAGCACGATCCAGAGCGCGTTGAGCAGCCCGATGCGATCGCCGACGAAACCGATCACCGGTGGTCCGACCAGGAAGGCCACGTAGCCGATCGTTGCGACCGCGCTCACTCGGGCGGCGGCGCGCGTCGGGTCGTCGCCCGCTGCCGACATCCCCATCGGGAAGCCGAGCGAGGCGCCCAGGCCCCAGAGCACGATGCCCACCACCGCGACCGGCACCGAGGGCACCAGGATCACGACGGCGAGACCGACCGCCGCCGCGGCTCCCGAGAGGCGCAGCGCGACCACGCGCCCGAGCCGGTCGATGAGCGGACCGCCGACCACGCGCCCGATCGTCATCGAGACGGTGAAGACGCCGAACAGCAGAGCGCCCTGGCCGTTGTCCACGTGGCGGTCGTCGACCATCGCCAGGGCCAACCAGTCGTTGGCCGAGCCCTCGGTGAAGGCCATCCCCAGCACGATGAGCCCGATCAGCAGGGTGCGCGGCTCCAGCCAGATCGCCATGCGCTGCGCAAAGGTGAGCGGCGCAGCGGGGGCGCCGACCGCGTCGACGTGCTCGGCATCCGGGATGAAGCGGGCGACGATCGGCACGGCGACGATGAGCAGCACCCCCACGGCGCCGAGGTGCCAGACCGGATCGATCCCGGCGAAGGCGGCGGCCGAGCCGATGCCGGCCCCGATGACCGTTCCCAAACTCCAGCAGGCGTGGAACAGCGGCATGATCGTCCGCCCCGACTTCTGCTCGACTGCAGCACCCTCGACGTTCATCGCCACGTCGCAGATCGCGCTGCAGAACCCGTAGAGGGTCAGCGAGACGAGGACGACCACGAAGTTGCTGAGCACCGTGGTGCCGAATCCGATGCCCGCCAGGGCGACGCCGGCGACGATCAGCGAGATGCGGATCGACTGCCGGCCACCCAGCCAATGCACGATGTGGCCCGCGAGCACCAGACCCACGACCGATCCGAGCGCCAGGCCGAAGATCAGGATCCCGACCCCGCCGACCGTGATGTGCAGGTGGTCGCGCACGCTCGGGATGCGGGCCACCCACGCCGAGATCCCGAAGCCGTTGAGCGCGAAGGCCGCGAAGACGGCGTTCCGCCACGCGGTCGGGCGAGCGGGGCGCGTGGTGGTCGTCACTGGCCCCACGCTAGCAACACGATGTCGCCGCCCCGTCAGGATATCGTTTGGAGTATTCACAAAGTTGTGAAACGAGTGTACGGTCGCGCTCATGACCACGGTGATCCAGGCCTCCGGCCTTGTGAAGAAATTCGGAGCAACGCGCGCGCTCGACGGCCTCGACCTGAGCGTGAACGAGGGCGAGGTGCACGGCTTCCTCGGCCCGAACGGGGCGGGCAAGTCCACCACCATCCGCGTCCTGCTCGGCATGCTGCGCAGCAGCGGCGGCAGCGCGATGGTGCTCGGCCACGACCCGTGGCGGGATGCCGTGAGCATCCACCGCGATGTCGCCTACGTCCCGGGGGATGTGAGCCTGTGGCCGAACCTCTCGGGCGGCGAGACGATCGACTACCTCACCCGGTTGCGCGGCGGAGCCGACCCGGCGCTGCGGTCCCGACTGCTGAGCGCCTTCGAGCTCGACCCCAAGAAGCGCGGTCGCAGCTACTCGAAGGGCAACCGGCAGAAGGTGGCCCTGGTCGCGGCCTTCGCCCGGCCGGCCAAGCTGTACATCTTCGACGAGCCGACCAGCGGTCTCGACCCGCTGATGGAATCCGTGTTCCGCCGCGAGGTGGCCCGCGTGCAGAGCGAGGGGGCGACCGTCCTGCTGTCGAGCCACATCCTCAGCGAGGTCGAGCAGCTCTGCAACCGGGTCACCATCGTGCGAGCGGGCAAGGCCGTCGAGACGGGGGCGCTCGACGAACTGCGGCACCTCACCCGCACCAGCTTCCGGGTCGGGACAGCGGCGACGCTCGCCGACGTGGCCAAGTTGCGAGGCGTTCACGACGCGCGGCAGGAGGCCGAGCACCTCGCATTCGATGTGGATTCCGATGCCGTCCAGGGCGTGCTCGCCGCGCTCACCAAGGCGGGCGTCACCTCCTTGACCGTGACACCCCCGTCGCTCGAGGAGCTGTTCCTGCGCCACTATGGCGACCAGATCGAGGGCGAGCAACTCGCTGCGGAGCCGGCCGCGTGAACACCCTGCGCATCTTCCTTCAGCAGGTGCGGCGGGACCGCGTCACGCTGCCGATCTGGATCCTCGGCACCGCCGCGCTCCTCTCCGTCGCGGCGCAGTCGGTCGTGCAGGAGTACGGCGACGAGAAGGGTCGTGCGACGATCCTCGCGGTCGCGCTGGCAACACCCGCGCTGCTGGCCCTGCGCGGCAACCCGAACGGCGCCAGCCTCGGGTCTGCCGTCCACTTCCAATCGTTCGCGTTCCTGGCCGTGACGATCGGCCTGATGAACGTCTTCCTCGCCACGCGGCACGGACGCCAGGATGAGGAGCGCGGACGCCGCGAACTCGTGCTCGCCGCTCCGGTGTCGCGCCTGTCGCCCCCCGTGGCGACCCTGTTGCTCGGGCTTCTCGCCAACGCGCTATTCGTGGTCATCTCGATCGGCGGCTATACCTCGGCGGGCGTCTCGGCTCGGGGCGCCGTGCTGAGCAGTGTCGCGCTCGGCATGACGGGTCTCGCCTTCCTCGGGCTGACGATGATCGCGGGCGAGCTGATGCAGACCTCCCGGGCGGCGAACGGCGTCGGAGTGGTGCTGGTGCTCGGCTCGTACGCGCTCCGCGCCGCCGGAGACGCAACGGGCAGCGTCGACATCGCCAAGCTGACGCTTCAGCCCGGCTGGCCCAGTTGGATCTCGCCCATCGGCTGGGGTCAGCAGACGTTGGCGTTCACCGACGACCACTGGTGGCCGGTCGCGGCCCTGGCCGGACTGTTCGTCGTCGCCGCAGCGGTCGCGCTGATCATCCACTCGCGCCGCGAACTCGGCGCCAGCATCTTCGTCGAGCGCGTAGGCAGGGCGCGGGCGATCCCAGCCTTGAACTCGCCCTTCGCGCTGGCCTGGCGGTTGCAGTGGCCGACGATCGTCCCGTGGGCCGCCGGGTCGGCACTCCTGGGGCTCGCCCTGGGATCGCTCGTGACGGCCATCGCCCACGCGAATGTTGATTCGCCTGGCCTGGCTGCCCTGATCCAGAGTCTGGGGCACACCTCGTCGACCAGCCTGGGCACGGCGTTGATTCCGGTGGTCATGGTGTTCGTCGGGGCGGTGGCCGCCGCGGCCGGGGTCCAGGCCGTGCTCAGGCTCCGCGAGGAGGAGGCGGAGGGCCGGCTCGAGAACCTGCTGGCCGAACCGCGGTCGCGCGTCAGCTGGGTTCTCGCATTCGCCGGCGTCGGCGCGTTGACGGTGATCATCACGCTCGGGGCGACGGCGCTGACCAGTGGGCTGAGTTTCCTCAGCACCTCGACCCCCGACACCGGATGGACCGCCGCGGGCAGCGCCCTGGTCCAGATCCCTGCCGCGTTGGTCTTCGTGGGCGTGACCGCACTGCTGGTCGGCCTGCTGCCGCGGGCAGCGATCGGTCTCGGCTGGGGCGTGTACGGCATCCTGCTGGTGATCGGCCTATTCGCGAAACTGCTGAACCTGCCGGACTGGCTCGCAAAGGTCAGCCCGATCAGCAACGTTCCGAGCCTGCCGAACGACGACTGGTGGCCGACCGTCATCGTCGGCGCCGTCGCGGTCGTCGCCACGGCACTCGGTGCGGCGGCCTATCGTCGGCGAGACTTGTCGACATGAGCGAGAGCGTCCGCGGTGCCGATCCGGTCGGCGAGTTCGTCGAACGGACCGCCAGCGATCTCGCTGCGCAGGGGTTCCCGCGGATGCCCGCCTACGTCCTCATGACCCTCACGGCCACCGACTCCGGTCGCCTCACGGCGACGGAGCTCGGTGACCGCATCGGCGTCAGCGCCGCGGCGATCTCGGGAGCCGTGCGGTACCTCATCCAGCTCGGATTCGTGCACAGCACCACGCAGCCGGGGACTCGCCGACATATCTACTCCCTGTCGGAGAGCCCCTGGTACACGTACTCGCTCAGCCATCCGGATCTCTATCTGCGTGCCGAGCGACTGTTGCGCACGGGAGTGAAGCAGATGCCATCCGGTCCGGCTCGCGACCGCGTGCTGGAGATGGCGGAGTTCTACTCCTTCCTGTCGGAGCGCATGCCGCAGCTGCTCGTCGAGTGGCACGAGCGCCGGGACGGCTCCGCCTAACCGGAGTGCGCGGCGACCAGCCGGTCGTATGCCGCGTCGAGCTCGGTGTCGATCTGCTGCCGCGCCGGATCGGCCAGGTGCCAGTCGACGATCTCGCGAACGCCCTCGGCGAAGGGGATCGTCGCCTGCCAGCCCGGGACCAGCGACTTCACCCGCGAGTTGTCGAACACCACGCTGTGGGCCTTGTCGCCGAGCAGTCCGTCGCCGTACGGCAGCTCCCGCGCCAGCGTGTCGCTGGCCATGTGCACGATGCGCGACTCGACGCCGAGCGCGTCGGCGAACAGTCCGGCGATGGCGTTCCAGGTCAGCGTCTCGTCGGAGGTGATCTGCACGGGGGCGCCGACCGCGTGCGGGTTGCCGAGCAGGCCGACGAAGGCGCGCGCGAAGTCGCGGGCGTGGGTCAGGGTCCAGAGCGAGGTGCCGTCGCCGTGCAGCACGATCGGCGCGCCGCGGCGCATCCGCTCGAGCACGGTCCAGCCGCCGTCGAGCGGGATCAGCGTCGGGTCGTAGGTGTGCGAGGGGCGCACGATCGTCATCGGAAAGCCGTGCTCGCGGTACGCCGCGACCAGCGCGTCTTCGCAGGCGATCTTGTTGCGCGAGTACTCCCAGAAGGGATTGCGCAGCGGCGTCGACTCGACGATCGGCAGGTGTGCGACCGGCTTCTGGTATGCGGACGCCGACGAGATGAAGACGTACTGCCCGGTGCGTCCCGTGAACAGCTCGATGTCGGCTGCCACCTGCTGCGGGTGGAAGGCGCGGAAGTTGGCGACGGCATCGAAGTCCCGGCCCCCGACCGCCGAACGGATCGACGCCGCGTCGTCCGCATCCCCGATGACGGTCTCGACGCCCTCGATGGCGGGTCGCGTGGTGCTCGTGCCGCGGTTGAGCAGGGTGACGCTCGCGCCGCGCTGCACCAGCAGGCGGGTCACCGATCCGCTGATGATTCCGTTGCCGCCGATGATCAGAACGCGTTGAGCCGCCATGCTCCTCAGACTGTCACGTCTAGGCTCGATGCATGACTGAGCCGCTGGCATCCGGTATCAAGACCGACGAACTCGACCCGGCGATCCGGCCCCAGGACGACCTGTTCCGGCACGTCAACGGCAAGTGGATCGCGCGCACCGAGATCCCCAGCGACAAGGCCAGGTGGGGCTCCTTCTACCTGCTCGCCGAGGCCGCAGAGAAGGCCGTGCACGAGATCATCGAGGAGTCGCAGACGGCCGAGCCCGGAACCGAGGCGCGCAAGGTCGGCGACCTCTACTCCAGCTTCATGGACGAGGCGCGCATCGAGGAGGTCGGGCTCAGCGCGCTCGCCGGTGACCTGGATGCGGTGCAGCAGATCGACTCGATCGCCGCGTTGGTCAGCGAACTCGGCCGCTTCGAGCGGCTGGGCACGAGCGGATTCCTGCAGGCCTTCGTCGACAACGACCCGGGCAACCCGGAGCGCTACCTGGTGTTCCTCGAGCAGGGGGGCATCGGGCTGCCCGACGAGTCGTACTTCCGCGAGGAGAAGTTCGCCGAGATCCGTTCCGGGTACCAGCTGTTCCTCGAGCGGATGTTCTCGCTCGCGGGCCTCGCCGATCCCGCCGAACGCGCCGGCCGGGTGTTCGCGCTCGAGACCGAGATCGCGGCGCAGCACTGGGACAACGTGCGCACCCGCGACAGCCAGGCGACCTACAACCTGCTTCCGTGGAACGAGGTCGAGAAGCTGGCGGGCGCGGCTCCGCTGGCCGGCTGGCTCGCGGCCCTCGATGTTCCGGCCGGGTCGTTCGACGAGGTCGTGGTGCGCGAGCCCGGCTTCGTCACCGGGGTCGGCAGCCTGTTGACGGCCGACCGCCTCGAGAGCTGGACCGACTGGCTGCGCTGGCAGCTCATCCGGTCGTCGGCTCCCTACCTGACCAAGGAGGTCGTCGAGGCGAACTTCGAGTTCTACGGCAAGACCCTCACGGGCACCCCCGAACTGCGCGCCCGGTGGAAGCGCGGCGTCTCGGTGGTCGAGGGCGCGATGGGCGAGGCGGTGGGGCGCATCTATGTCGAGCGCCACTTCAGCCCCGCCGCCAAGGTGGCGATGGATGCGCTGGTCGGCCACCTGATCGACGCCTACCGCGAGAGCATCAGCCACCTCGACTGGATGACCGAGGCCACCCGCGAGCGCGCCCTCGAGAAGCTGAGCAAGTTCACCCCCAAGATCGGCTACCCCGATACCTGGCGCGACTACTCGAAGCTCGTGATCGTGCCCGACGACCTGCTCGCGAACGTGCGGGCCACGACCGAGTTCGAGTTCCAGCGCGAGCTCGGCAAGATCGGCAAACCGCTGGACCGCGGCGAGTGGTTCATGACGCCGCAGACGATCAACGCGTACTACAACCCGGGGTTCAACGAGATCGTGTTCCCGGCGGCCATCCTGCAGTACCCGTTCTTCGACGAGGGGCGGGATGCCGCGGCCAACTTCGGCGCGATCGGCGGCGTGATCGGCCACGAGATCGGGCACGGCTTCGACGACCAGGGCTCGCAGTACGACGGCGACGGCCGCCTGACCAACTGGTGGACGGACGAGGACCGCGCCGCCTTCGAGCAGCGCACGGCCGCGCTCATCGCGCAGTACGACGCGCTCGAGCCGAAGCAGTTGCCCGGCCATCACGTCAACGGAGCCCTGACCATCGGCGAGAACATCGGCGACCTCGGTGGGCTGGCGATCGCCTGGAAGGCGTACCTGCTGTCGCTCGGCGGCGAGGAGCCGCCGGTGATCGACGGGATGACGGGAGCCGAGCGGTTCTTCCTGAGCTGGGCCCAGGCGTGGCAGATCAAGGCGCGCGACGAGGAGGCCCTCCGGCTGCTGTCGATCGATCCGCACTCGCCGAACGAGTTCCGCTGCAATCAGATCGTGCGCAACATCGACGAGTTCGCCGAGACCTTCGGGCTCGTTGAGTCCGACGCTCTCTGGCTCGCGCCGGAGCAGCGTGTGCGGATTTGGTGAAGGCACCTCCGAGACCCGTTTTGAACAGATTGCCCGGTGAGGAACTTTTTTCGTTTTCCTCTTGTCCCGCTAATGGGGGACCGGTAGCCTGAGCGCCGGGAGAGCCTTCGAACCCGAAGTTAGGAGGCTGCTCTCAATGGATCAGAACTCCCCCGTTTCGATCCATCGTCACCCGGTGCATACCCGTGCGCCGTGGCCGGCACGCCGGATCCCCCCTGCAATTCCCCCATTTCTCAGCGAGGAACACCCCCCATGTTCAAAACATTCGCCGCTGCGACCGCCACTGTGGCGCTCGCGCTCGGCTTGTCCCTAGCCGCCGTCGCGCCTGCGAGCGCGGAGGGCGACAGCAACAGTCCGTCGTTCTACGTAACCCCGAACACCAGCGAGGTGTGTGCCAAGTGGACGCCGAGTGGCGACACCACCACCGTGACGGCTGCATCGTTCTCGATCCCCGCGGGCGCGACGCTCACGAAGGTGATCATCAAGGCGGGTAACACCGGTGCCGGTGGCCAAGGCCCCGAGAACCACGGTTACTACACCGACGCGACCTACCAGTACCCGGCGGCATATGCCGACCTCGACTGGGAGCACGTCAGCAACCTGTCGTCGACGACCTTCAGCCACCCGTCGGGCAAGAACTTGAGCCATGCCATCTACTGTTACGTCCCGGCGCCGGCGCCGACGGATGTTGCGGGAGCTGCCTCGGCGACGAACCCGGTCTGCACCGACGGCAACATCGTGCCGGGCTTCATCACGGTCACGATCACCACGGGCGTCAGCTACGTGATCACGGCTGACGCGGATGGCACGCACACCCCGATCATCCCCGATGGAACCGGTAAGACGGGCAACCTCTCCGCCGGCTCCTACACCGTTGCGGTTTCCGCCTCGAGCAGCGCGTACCACCTGACGTCGGCCTCGTCGATCCCGTTGACCATTGCGGCCGACCCGACGGACTGTGGCGCCGTTGAGCCGACGGATGTTGCGGGAGCTGCCTCGGCGACGAACCCGGTCTGCACCGACGGCAACATCGTGCCTGGCTTCATCACGGTCACGATCACCACGGGCGTCACCTACGTGATCACGGCTGACGCGGATGGCACGCACACCCCGATCATCCCCGATGGAACCGGTAAGACGGGCAACCTCTCCGCCGGCTCCTACACCGTGGCGGTTTCCGCCTCGAGCAGCGCGTACCACCTGACGTCGGCCTCGTCGATCCCGTTGACCATCGCGGCCGACCCGACGGACTGCGGCAGTGTGGACGACTCGGTTGCACCCGCAGCCGTCCCGACCGGCCAGACGTGCAGCACTGATCCTGAGAATGCGCAGAAGGTGCCCGGTTTCATCACGCTCAGCAACGTCGGTGCGATCACGTACACCATCACGCGTGACAGCGACTCCTCGACCTACAAGTACGACTCGAACGGCAAGAGCGATCCGCTCGAGCCGGGGGCGTACACTGTGCATCCGGAGGCCAAACCGGGCAAGGTGCTCAGCAGCACTGACGACATTCATGTGACGGTCACGGCATTCGATGGCACGTGCCAGTTGCCCGACCACGCACTCGTGACGCCGCAGGTCCAACAGGACCCGGGCTGCTCGGCCAAGGGCACATACACCCTGTCGAACAACCTGAGCGACCCGGCGGCCCTGACCTGGACGGTCAACGGGTTGACGGTTGCTGAAGGTGTGTTCAAGGTGAACACGCCTGCGACGGTGGTCGTGCACGCTGCGGCCAACGGCCCGGCATATGGCCTCGCATCCGGCGCACAAACCGACTGGACGCTGACCTTCGCGTCACCGGCGACTTGTGGTGACCTGAAGACGCTGGCTCTGACCGGTACCGATGACGGGATGCCGATGCTGGCGACGTCCGGGCTGCTTCTGCTGCTCGGAGCCGGTCTGATCCGCTCCGGTGTGCGGCTTCGCCGCACTCGCGCCGCGAGCTGAACGACTGACGAGCTCCCGCCTCACGTCATGCTGAGATGACGTGGGGCGGGGCTCGTCTCCCTCTCTGGGACGCCCAACCCCTCCGCTACCATGGAGCCGACCCTGGCGCTCTGCGAGAAGGCTGCCCGTGACCGAAGTCGCGTACACCCGAGAACGGCGAGATCGCGTTCGCGAACCTCGACCGCCTCGGCATCGCGCGCACGAGCCCTTCGATAACTTCTCCAGCAGTTTCACCGCGCTCGGCGACCTCGCATACGAGGGGGCCCAAGTGTCGGCCTCGGTCACCGACCTCGACTCGGGGCGCTCGCTCCTCGGCATCGATGACCGGATCGTTCTTCCGACCGCGAGCATCGGCAAGATCCTGTTGCTCGTCGAGGTGTCGGCCCGGCTGACCGCCCGCGACGTCTCGGGCTACGGCATCCTCGATAAGACCCCGCGGGATGCCGTCGGCGACTCCGGCATCTGGCGGCACCTGCAGGCGCCGTCGCTTCCGGTCGCCGACCTCGCCACCCTGGTCGGCGCGACGAGCGACAACCTGGCGACCAATGTGCTGCTGCGCCAGGTCGGGCTGGATTCGGTGCGTGCCCGAACCGAGTCGCTCGGTCTGATGCGCACCGCCCTGCTCGACCTGGTGCGCGACAGCCGCGGTCCGGACGACGCCCCGCAACTGTCCGTCGGCTCCACGGCCGAGCTCAGTTGGTTGTTCGGCGCGCTCGCGCGCGGCGAGGTCGTCGACACCCTCACCAGCAGTCGCGTGCTCGGCTGGCTGTCGCTCAACTCCGATCTCTCGATGGTGGCGAGTGCCTTTGGACTCGACCCGCTGTCTCATCGGGGGGCCGACCACGGCGTGCTGCTGGTCAACAAGACCGGCGCCGACTCGGGTGTGCGCTCCGAGGCCGGCGTCATGCGCGGACCGCGTGCCGCCATCTCGTATGCCGTCTCGGTTCAGTTCAACGACAGCGGCATCGCCGCCCGGCTACGCGTCCTCGACGCGATGCGCACGATCGGTTTCGACCTGCTGGAGTACGTCCACTAGGTCGCGGATCGCCGGCGCGCACCCGTGGGAATTCATCCTTGTCCGCACAAGAGGGGACCTGCTACGTTGAGCGCAGTCGCGTGAGCGCCGTGTCCCCCGCACGGTTGCTGTCCCCCGCAGCGCGGCAGAAGACGGTGCCCCTCACCAGTTAGATCCGACACGACTCGCCCCCACCCGCCGAGCGATGCGCACCCGAAGTTTGCACGCTCGACCTTGCCCCCTCTGGCCCGGCCATCGTTCCGGGCTGCTCTCTCGCATTGACGTGCGCCTCCGCGCATTTTCCTGACCTCAGCTGAAGGAAATCCCCCGTTGTTGAAAAAGCTCCTTGCCGCTTTGGGCACCCTCGCCCTCGTCCTCGGTCTCGTGGCGCTCGTCGCCGGTCCGGCCAGCGCGCACAATCACACCGTCTCGGCCAGCTGCGACGCCGGCGTCTCCATCGACTTGACGTACTACGCCACCGGTGACGCAACCAAGCACAACACCGTCAAGGTGTGGATCGATGGCGCGGTCGTCACCGACAACCCCGACTTCGGCGCGTCGTTCTCACAGACCTACCCGTTCTCGACCGGTCACGCGAGCCACACCTACCGGGTGGTCGTCACCGCCTATGACGACTCGAAGTACAGCTTCGACACGGGCGTCGTGACAGTGAACGGATGCGAGACGGCCGTCACTCCAGCCGCCGCAACGTCGACGGACCCGTACTGCACGGCGGCCGGCACCGTGGGCGGAGGCGGATACGCGATCCCGCCCCAGCAGTCCGGCGTGCAGTATCAGCTCTGGAACGGCTCGGCGTGGGTCAACATCGGGGCGGGCAGCTTCGGCGCCGACCCCGGAGCCGTGATCAAGGTCCAGGCGATCGCGACGACCGGCTACAAGTTCGCGCAGGGCGCCACCGCTTCATGGACCTTCACGCTCAGCAGCCCGGATGCATCGAAGTGCGTCGTGCCGGTCGCGCCCACCGCTGACGCCTCGGAGTGCAGCGCCACCCCGGGATCCTCGACGGCCACCTACACGGTCCCCGAAGCCCCCGCGGGCTATGACTACTTCCTCGAGGGCAGCGCGACCCCGTCGACCGGTGGAACGGTGGATGTCACCACCTTCCCGACCACGATCGTGATCGTCGCGAAGGCCAATCCCGGCTACAGCTTCCCGACGGGAACCACGACGACCTGGACGTTCACCTTCTCGTCGCCCGGTGACTGCCACGTCCCGGTTGCCGCCGGTGACCCGGTCTTCATCGATGGCGGCTGCGACGTCTCGGGCAACCCGGTCGCCGGCAGCTACACGGTGCTCCTCGCCGACCACGTGCACTACGTGGCCAGCGTGAACGGCGGAGCGCCGACGCCTCTGGTGGCGGGCGTGAAGAACCCGGCGCAGCCGGGCGACTCGGTCGTCATCACCCCGATCGCCGATACCGGCTACGTCATCACGCCCGCAATCGGGTCGGAGCACCTGAGTCACGTCTTCGCAACGCCGGGACTGTGCAAGGCCGACTTCATCAAGCCGGCGGCGACCTCGCAGTCGTGCATCGTGACGGGCAGCGGGGGGCAGCTCGACAGCGGCGTCACGCACACGCTCACGGATGCCTTCATTACGATCCCGAGCCTCGCCGATTCCCCGCACGTGACGTACTACATCAACGACGACGCCGCCGCCCCGGGCAAGCACGTGCTGAAGCCGGCAACATACGTCGTGTCGGCTGTGGCGAACACGGGCTACTTCCTCCAGGGCTACAACGGCCCCTGGAGCGAGGTGCTCACCTCTGCCGAGCCCTGCAGCAATCTGATCACGCATCCCCTGGTGTCTCCGCTGGCCTCGCAGCATCAGCTCGGGTGCTTCGCGAACGGCTCGTACACGCTGTCGAACAGCATCAACGACGCGGCGGCTCTCACCTGGACGGTCAACGGATCCGTCGTCTCGCCCGGAACCTACGCGGCGAGCTCCGCGGGCACGGTCACCGTGCACGCTGCCGCCAACGGTCCGGCCTACGGCTTGGAGAAGGACGCGATCACCGATTGGACGTTCCACTTCGTGCGTCCGACGAGGTGCGACCTGACCACGCTGGCCCTCACGGGGTCCACGCCGACGGGCTGGATCGTACTCGGCTACCTTCTGCTGGTCTCCGGACTGACGCTGGTCGCGGTGCGCTTCGCGCGCCGCCGCGAGGGTCACATGTAGCCCCCTAGACGGCGTCGTCCCGCCCCGTGTGCTGAGACGCGAGGGCGGGACGGCGCTCCCCTTCTTCCGAAGGGTGGTGGACCCACTGTGCTGAGTCTCGGTTCGTCCGGTGCTGAGAACCGGGTGAGCCGATCGGAACACGATGCCCTGTCTCCCAACCCGACTGGCGGGAGACGGGGCATTCGTGTGTCGTCAGGCGATGGCGTCGCGGTCGGTGGCGACGTCGTCGGCGCGCGCGGCGTCGGCGGCGGGCTCCACCTGCAGCCCGTACAAGGCCTCGAGCCCCGCGAGGAACTCGTGACTGCGGCCCTCCGCCGCGAGGCGCCGTGCCCGAACCGAGGGGGTGTGGACCAGGACGCCGGCCAGGTGACGGAGCGCCTCCTCGGTGCGCGCATCCCCACCGCGTGCGCGTGACCGCGAGAGTTCTTCTTCGAGCGCCTCGAACACGTAGTGGCGCAGCGCCACGATGCCCGGAGCGGCCTCGGCCTCGGCGCTGAACTCGGCCGCTGCCGTCGCGACGAGCTGGTGCGCGCCCTCGCCCAGCTCTGACAGCGGAGCGTGCAGGGCGAGCAGTTCCAGGTCGAGCAGTTCGATTCCGGGCAGTTGCGCCACCGCAGGCTCGACATTGCGGGGGAGGCCCAGGTCGATGATCAGGCGTCGCTCGGCATCCGGGATGTCAGCCGCGGTCACGGTGTACCGAGCCGTGCAGGTGAGCACGAGGGCAGCCTCGCCGATCGCGGTGCGCAGTTCGTGCTCGGCCCGAATGCCGTACTTCGCCGCGAAGCCATCGGCTCGCTCGGTGGCCGAGTACACTCGGATGTCGCGCGCACCCCGGGCGCGCAGCGCCGCGATCGTGGTCGCCGCGTAGCGCCCCGTGCCGACCACGAGCACGGGTACGGCCGCCCAGTCGGCCACGCGGGATGCCGCCAGATCGAGCGCGAGCCGCACCATCGACCGCCCGGCCCCGCCCAGATCGGCGACCCTTCGCACCTCGCGAGAGGTGCGCGCCGCCCGCTGGAACGCCCGCTCGAGCGCGCTGCTCGAGGTCCCCTCGGCACGAGCCGTCGTGAGCGCGCGCTGCACCTGGCCGCTGATCTCATCCTCGCCGACGACCACCGACTCGAGCCCCGAGCTGACGGCGAACAGGTGGCGCAGCGCGTCGTCGCCGCGCAGCAGCTCGGCACTCCTGCGCAGTTCCGCGGCGTCCTCGCCCACCGAGCGGGCCAGTGCGGCGAAGACGAGGTCGCCTGATGCGAGGGAGGCTGCTGGGTCGTCGTCGACATCCAGGTAGGCCTCGAACCGGTTGCAGGTCGCGAGCACGACGGCGCCGCGCACCGCGGGATCGGCGGCGATCAGGTCCGCAGCCGTCGACGACACCTCGCGGGAGACGCGATCGAGAAGGGCGAAGTCGGTGGTGCGGTGACTCGCCGTCATGCACAGAAGCACGCTCCATCGTAGGCACTGCCCGGCTGAGTGCGAGGCCAGAATCCGGATGGGCGTTCAGCCACGGTCGCCTAGCCTGGAAGGGTGCCCGACGCCCCCGCCTCCTCCGACAGTCCGCTGCGCGACGATCACCCGCTGCGAGACGGGCGCACGGCGCAGTCCACGCTGATCCGGGCGTACCGGGGCGACCGGCCGGAGACCCGGCCCGTCTGGTTCATGAGGCAAGCCGGCCGCTCGCTGCCGGAGTACCGCGAGCTGCGTCTGGGCACCGAGATGCTCGACGCCTGCCTCACGCCCCAGCTCGCCAGCGAGATCACGCTGCAGCCGGTCCGCAGGCACGGCGTCGACGCCGCCATCTTCTTCAGCGACATCGTCATCCCCGTCAAACTGGCCGGGGTCGACGTGCGCATCGTGCCGGGGCGCGGCCCGGTGTTCGACTCCCCGATCCGCACCGCATCGGATGTGCTGCGGCTTCCGCCGCTGGATCCGGATGCCCTCGCCCCGATCCGCGAGGCCGTCGCGATGACCGTGGCCCAGCTCGGCAGCACTCCGCTCATCGCCTTCGGCGGTGCGCCGTTCACCCTGGCGTCGTACCTGGTCGAGGGCGGCCCGTCGAAGGATCAGCTGCGGGCGCGCACCATGATGTACGCCGACCCGCACAGCTGGGCGACGCTGCTGAATTGGTGCGCCGACGTCACAGGGGCGTTCCTGCGCGCGCAGGTCGAGGCGGGCGCGAGCGCCGCGCAACTGTTCGACTCCTGGGTCGGCTCGCTCTCTCGGCGGGACTACCAGCGCCGGGTGCGACCGCACTCCGAGCGGGCGTTGAGCGCTCTGCGCGGACTCGCTGTGCCGAAGGTGCACTTCGGTGTGGGCAGCGCGGAGGTCATCGACCTCATGGCGGGCATCGCGGATGCGGTGGGCGTCGACTGGCGGCTGCCGCTCGATGAGGCGAACGACCGGCTCGGCGGCGCGGTGCCGCTGCAGGGCAACATCGACCCGGCCCTGCTCGCTGCTCCCTGGCCGACCCTTGCCGCCCACGTGCGAGATGTGCTGGAGCGCGGGGCGAGCGCTCCCGCTCACGTGGTGAACCTCGGACACGGCGTTCCCCCCGAGACCGACCCCGACGTGCTCACCCGCATCGTCGAGCTCGTTCACGAGCTGGGCTGATGCCACCCAGCCAGCCCTCGCCCGTCATCGTCGTCGGCGCAGGCATCGCCGGGCTGGTGGCAGCGCGCCGTCTCGTCCTCGGCGGCCGCGATGTCGTGGTGCTGGAGGCCTCCGACCGCGCGGGCGGTCAGGTCGCCCACCACACCGTGGGCGGCCTCGAGTTGGATGCCGGAGCCGAGTCGTTCGCCACCCGCGGTGGCACGGTGGCCGACCTCGCCGACCGTCTGGGCCTGGCTGACGAGATCGTGCGACCCGCGGACCTGCCGGCCTGGCTGCACCGCGCGGATGGCACGGCCATCCCGCTTCCCGCGACCAGCCTGCTCGGCATCCCGTCGCTCGCGCTCGCCCCCGACGTGATCGGCGCCATCGGGATGCGCGCGGCCTTCCGCGCGGCACTGGACCTGCTGATCCCGGCGCCGGTCGGCGCCAAGGCCGCGACGCTCGGCGAGCTGGTGCGCCGCCGGATGGGCCCGGCCGTCGTCGACCAGCTGGTCGCTCCGGTCGTGCGCGGCGTGCATTCGGCCAACCCCGACGAGCTCTCGGTGGAGCGCGCGGCTCCCGAGCTGCGTGCCGCCCTCGCGCGGGAGGGCTCCCTGTCGCACGCGGTGGCGAGCCTGCGCCAGCGGTCGCCCGCCGGCTCGCAGGTGGCGGGGATCCGCGGTGGGGTCGCCGTGCTCGTCGATCGCCTGCTCGCCGACCTCGAGCGGTTCGGGGTGCCGGTGCGCCTCGGCGTCGCGGTTGACGAGGTCGCCTCTGATCACGTTCGGGTCAACGGGGAGGTGCTGCACGGCGATGTCCTGATCGCCGCTCCCGGGGTGGCCGCCAACCGCGCGCCCGGTCGGAGGATCACCCTGGTCACCCTGGTCGTCGACCAGCCGGACCTCGCCGCGGCTCCTCGCGGAACGGGCGTGCTGGTCGAGCTGGGCGCTCCGGGCGTGCGAGCCCGGGCGTTGACTCACCTCACCGCCAAGTGGCCGTGGTTGACCGAGCGGTCCGGGGGGCTGCACGCGCTCCGCCTCTCCTACGACGGCGGGGGCGCGGGCGAAGTGGACGGCGGGGTGGCCCCCCGGGACACGGGTGGCATCGACGTCGCGCAAGCCGTCGCCGACGCCGGGACCCTGCTCGGGATCCCGCTCCGCGACCCGCTGGATGCCGATGTCGTGACCTGGGAACGGGCCGTGCCTCAGACGCATGCCGTTGACGGAATGCATTATGTCGGGGAGGCTGTTGCTGGCACCGGGTTGGCCGCCGTGATCGGGCAGGCCGAGTCGGAGGCCGAACGTCTGCTGGGAGAAGGCCCGGAAGACGAGGGCTAGGCTGGACCGATCAGCCATCAAGGAATGGAGCGTTCCATGAAAGGCAAGATCCTCTTCGTGGCCGGGCTCGGTCTCGGCTACGTGCTGGGAACCCGCGCAGGCCGCGAGAAGTACGAGCAGTTGAAATCCAGTGCGATGAAGCTGTGGAACGACCCGCGCGTGCAGCGGCAGGTCGACGCGGCCGAGAACTTCGTCAAAGACAAGGCGCCCGATGTCGCCGAGTTCGTCAGCGACAACGCGAAGAAGGTCGTCTCGCAGGTGACGGGCAAGAAGCCGGCAACGGGCTCGCGCGCGTCAGCCGCCAAGTCGGGCACCGCGAAGTCCAGTTGATCGGCGGCTGAGTCGTGTCTCAGACCACCGGATCGTCGTCGGCCACGCCGCCGTCACCACCCAAGCGCTCGCTGCTGTCGCTCATCGCCGACATCCCGGCTCTGATCCAAGAGCTGTTCCATCGCGAGGTGGAGCTGCTCAAGGCGGAACTGATCGCCAAGCTCAAGGCGTTGGGAGTCGGCGCAGGCCTGCTCGCGGGCGCCGTGGTGGTGCTGCTGTTCATGATCGGCGTGCTGCTCACCTCCGCGGTGCTGGCTCTGTCGTTGGTGATGCCGGGCTGGCTCGCCGCCCTGATCGTGGCGGCGTTCCTGTTGATCGTGGCCGGCATCCTGGCTCTCATCGGGTACCGGATCCTCAAACGCGGGATCCCCCCGGTGCCGACGGAGTCGATCGACAGCCTGCAGAAGGACTACCGAGCAATCAGAGGAATCGGAAAGCGAGGAACATCATGACCACCCCCATCAGTTCCAAGGCGGATGCCGCCAAGCGTCAGGCGCAGAAGGCCCGTGACGAGCTCGCCGCGACCCTCGACGCCATCGAGGATAAGTTCAACGTGCCCAAGCGCGCGACCGAGCTCGGCGAGAAGGCGGCCGCCGCCTACCGCCAGAACCCGGTCCCGTGGATCATCGGCGGCGCCGCCGTCGCGGTGATCGCGGTGGGCCTGGTCGCCTGGGCGATCTTCAGCGGCGACGACGACTGAGGTGCAACGGTCCACGACCGGCTGACGATTCGCTCCCGCGCGATGCGCGGAGGAGGATGGGACTGTGACCAGTGCCTCAATCCCTTCTTCAGAACAGAGCATCGCCGACCCCGGGTACACGCTCTGGGCGGTGCTGCGGCGTCACGCAGCCAGCACCGGTCCCGATCTGGGGCGTGAACCGCTCCTCGATGCGGTGCGATCGGTCGAGGAGTCGGGTGTCATCGTCCGCGGCTTCTACGACGTCTCGGGGCTGCGGGCCGACGCCGACCTGATGATCTGGCTCACCGGCACGAGGGCTGATGGCCTGCAACACGCGCTGCGCACGCTGCGCCGGAGCGCCGAGCTCGCGCCGTTGCTGCCGACCTGGAACGCGCTGGGTGTGCACCGCGACGCCGAGTTCAGCCGCAGTCATGCGCCGGCGTTCCTGCGCGGACTCGCGCCGAAGGCGTGGTTGACCGTCTACCCCTTCGTGCGCAGCTATGACTGGTACCTGTTGCCCGAAGACGAGCGGCGCACCATGCTCGCCGATCACGGGCGGGCGGGCGGCGCGTATCCGCAGGTGCAGGCCAACACCGTCGCATCGTTCGCGCTCGGCGACTACGAATGGCTGCTGGCGCTCGAAGCCGACGATCCTCTCGACCTGGTCGACCTGATGCGGCACCTCCGCTCGACCGAGGCTCGCAGGCACGTGCGCGAAGAGGTCCCGTTCTTCACTGGTCGACGGGTGAGCGTCGACGAACTGGGCGAGGTGCTGACGTGACCGCCGAGGCCGGGCGCGTCCTGTTCGCGACGGATGCCGCGGCATCCGGGCCCGAGCACGTCGAGACCCCGGTCGCGTACGACGCCATCGTGCTGGCCGGCTTCGGCGGACCGGAGGGGCAGGACGACGTCATCCCGTTCCTGCGGAATGTCACGCGCGGGCGCGGCATCCCCGACGAGCGGCTCGAGGAGGTGGCTCACCACTACCGGCACTTCGGCGGGGTGAGCCCCATCAATGAGCAGAACCGCGTGCTGAAGGCGGCGCTCGAGGCCGAGTTGACGTCCCGAGGGATCGACCTGCCGGTGCTCTGGGGCAACCGCAACTGGGATCCCTATCTGCGGGAGGCGCTGGTCGAGGCGCACGACCGCGGCTTCACCAAGCTGATCGGCCTGGCGACCAGCGCGTACAGCTCGTACTCCAGCTGCCGGCAGTACCGCGAGGACTTCGCGCTCGCCCTCGAGGAGACCGGACTGGGCGGCGTCCTCCAGGTCGACAAGGTACGGCAGTTCTTCGACCACCCGGGATTCGTCGAGCCGTTCGTCGACGGCGTGCGCACGGCCGTGGCCGACTTCGTCGAGCGCGGCATCGACCGGGGCGCGATCCGGATCCTGTTCTCGACCCACAGCATCCCCACCGGCGACGCCGACCGCAGCGGACCGCGCGACCGCGACTTCGGCGAGGGGGGCGCCTACGCGGCGCAGCACCGGGCGGTCGCGGAGGTCGTTGTGCGCGAGGCGGGCACCGACATCCCGTGGCAGCTGGTCTACCAGAGCCGGTCGGGACCGCCGACGCAGCCCTGGCTCGAGCCCGACGTCAACGACGTGATCGCCGGATTCGCGGCGGAGGGTGTCGAGGCGGTCGTCATCGTGCCCCTCGGCTTCGTGAGCGACCACATGGAGGTGCTCTGGGATCTCGACACCGAGGCCACCGAGACCGCCGAGAAGCATGGCATCGCGGCGCTCCGCACGCCGACGCCCGGCACACATCCCGCCTACGTTCGCGGGCTCGTCGACCTGGTGCTCGAGCGCGTCAATGGCACTCCGACGGCCGACCGCCCCGCCGAGACGGCGCTGGGACCGTGGTACGACGTGTGCCGCCCGGGCTGCTGCGAGAACGCGCGGCTCGGCTTCAAGCCCGCCATCGCAGGGCTCGCGCCGTGACCGGCCTGCGGATCGGCACGCGGGGCAGCGCTCTCGCGCTGGCTCAGGCGCAGACGGTGGCATCGGCGCTCGGGGGCGAGTTGGTGGTCATCGCCTCGGACGGCGATCGCTCGACAGCGTCGCTCGCCTCCCTCGGCGGCGCCGGCGTGTTCGCGGCCGCCCTGCGCGAGGCGCTCCTGGCCGGAGAGGTGGATGCCGTCGTCCACTCCTATAAGGACCTCCCGACCGCGCCCACCCCCGGCCTCTCGATCGCGGCGGTGCCGAAGCGCGCCGACGCCCGGGACGCCCTGTGCGCGCGTGACGGCATGACCCTCGCGCAACTGCCCGCGGGGTCGCGGGTCGGGACCGGCTCGCCGCGCCGCCGCGCGCAACTGCTGGCGCACCGCTCCGACCTCGACATCGTCGACCTCCGCGGCAACGTCGACACCCGGCTGGGCCGCGTCGGCAGCGACGACCCGGAGCGTCACCTCGACGCCGTCGTGCTGGCCGCCGCGGGCCTCGACCGCCTGGGCCGGCTCGAGGCGATCACCGAGTACTTCGGGATCGATGCCTGGCCGTCGGCCCCCGCCCAAGGCGCGCTCGCGGTCGAGACGCGCACCGGCGACGAGAAGTCGGTGGCGAAGGTCGAGCACAAGCCGTCGCGCCTGACCGCCGACGCCGAGCGCGCGGTGCTGGCCAGGCTAGAGGCGGGATGCTCGGCGCCGATCGGCGCCCACGCGATCCTCGACGACGGCCTGCTGTTCCTGAGCGCCCGGGTCTACCGCGAGGACGGGAGCGAACAGCTGACGAGCTCGCATGCGCTGTATCCCGAGGATGCGAGCGACCCGGTCGGCGAGCTGGCGGCTCGCGTGGCCGACGAGCTGCTGGCGAGCGGCGCCGCGGAGCTGGCTCCGTTGAGCGCCAGCCGCGACGCGGCGGGCCCGGGAGGCACTGAGTGACCGCCGCAGCCGCGCCCAAGCCCCTGGCCGGCTGGCGCGTGCTCGTGCCGCGCGGCGGTAAGTGGGGCGATGGGGTCGCGGCGGCCCTGCGCGGATTCGGCGCCGTGCCGGTGATCGCGCCGCTGATCAACTTCGCGGGTGCCGAAGACCCGCTGGCCTTGGCGAACGCGCTGCATGAACTGGGCGACGGGCAGTTCGACTGGATCGTCATCACCAGCGCGACGACGGTTGACGTGCTGACCAGCCAGGGCACGCGGGTGCCCGACTCGACGCGCATCGCCGCCGTCGGCGAGACCACGGCCGCCGCGCTCGCGCTCGCGGGGTACCGCGTCGACTTCGTGCCCAGCTCAGACAACTCGGCGCGCGGGCTGGTCAAGGAGTGGCCGGCCAGCGACATCCGCGGCCGCGTTCTGATCCCGCAGTCGGACATCGCCGAGCCGACCCTGGTCGCCGGGCTCTCGAAGCTCGGGTTCGCGGTCGAGTTCGTGACCGCGTACCGCACGGTCGGTGTGCCGGTGACCCCGGACGTGGCGATGGATGTGGCGTCCGGCCGCATCCGCGCCGTGCTCGTGACATCCGGCAGTGTCGCGCGGCAGATCGCGGCGCAACTGGCTCCGCTCCCCGAGGAGACCGTGGTCGCCTGCATCGGCCCTCGCACCGCGTTCGACGCGAGGGCCGCCGGGCTCCCGGTGCACGTGATCGCCGAGGAGCGTTCGGCGGACTCGTTGATCGAGGCGCTCGTCGAGTACGCGGAGGCGGAGTGAGCGACCCGATGCGGGACGCGCTGCCTGCCGCCCTGCGCCCGACGATCCGGCCCCGTCGCCTGCGGGCGACGCCTGCGCTGCGACGGCTCACCCAGCAGACGCGGGTGCATCCTGCCGAGCTCATCCTGCCGATGTTCATCCGCGAGGGTGCGGTCGAGCCGGTGCCCGTCACGTCGATGCCGGGCGTCGTCCAGCACTCGCTCGACTCGTTCCGCGCTGAGCTGCAGCGCGCCGTCCGCGCCGGCATCGGCGGCGTGATGCTCTTCGGTGTGCCGGAGCACAAGGACGCGACCGGCACGGGCGCGACCGACCCCGACGGCATCCTGAACGTCGCCACCCGCATCGCGGTCGCCGAGGTCGGCGACGCCCTGGTGGTGCAGACCGACCTGTGCCTCGACGAGTTCACCGACCACGGCCACTGCGGGGTCCTGGATGCCGCGGGCCGCGTCGACAACGACGCCAGCCTGGTCCGTTACCGCGAGATGGCGGTCGCGCAGGCCGAGGCGGGCTCGGCCTTGCTCGGGCTCAGCGGGATGATGGACGGCCAGGTGCGCGCCGTTCGCGATGCGCTCGACGCGGCCGGGCATCCCGAGACCGCGATTCTGGGCTACGCCGCCAAGTACGCGTCGGCGTTCTACGGGCCGTTCCGCGAGGCGGTCGCCTCGTCGCTGCAGGGTGACCGGCGCAGCTACCAGCTCGATCCCGCGAACCGCCGCGAAGGCGCTCGCGAGGTGCTGCTCGATGTCGAGGAGGGCGCCGACGTGGTGATGGTCAAGCCGGCCATGTCGTACCTGGACGTGCTGGCGGATGCCGCCGCATCCAGCCCGGTCCCCGTCTGGGCGTACCAGGTGAGCGGCGAGTACGCGATGGTGGAGGCCGCCGCGGCACACGGCTGGATCGACCGGGAGCGCGCCATCGACGAGACGTTGATCAGCATCCGCCGGGCCGGAGCCGAGGCCGTACTGACCTATTGGGCCGTCGAAGCGGCCCAGCGGTGGACGCGAGTATGACCGCCGACCCCACCGGAAGCATCCGTGCGGTCGGCAACGACGCCGCGTTCGCACGTGCCAGGGCCGCCATCCCGGGCGGCGTCAACTCACCGGTTCGCGCCTTCGGATCGGTGGGCGGCACCCCGCGCTTCCTGGTGTCGGCCCAAGGCGCAACGGTGACCGACGTCGAGGGCCGCGACTACGTCGACCTGGTGATGTCGTGGGGTCCCGCGCTGCTGGGGCACGCGCATCCCGCAGTCGTCGACGCGGTTCGGCAGGCGGCCGGCCGGGGGTTGAGCTTCGGCGCATCCACGCCGGGCGAGACCGAGTTGTCGGAGCTGGTTCGCAGCAGGCTCTGCGTGGGCGGCGTGCGTGGCATCGACAAACTCCGGCTGGTCTCCACGGGTACCGAGGCCACCATGACGGCGATCCGCCTGGCACGGGGCGCGACCGGTCGCGACCTGTTGATCAAGTTCGCCGGGCACTATCACGGGCACTCCGACGGGCTGCTCGCCGAGGCCGGGTCGGGGGTCGCGACGCTCGGGTTGCCTGGTTCAGCCGGGGTTCCCGAGGCGGTTGCGGCGCTCACGCTCGTGCTGCCGTACAACGATCTCGACGCGGTGCGGGCGGCGTTCGCGGCGCATCCCGGCAAGATCGCCGCGATCATCACGGAGGCGGCCGGTGCCAATGCCGGCGTACTCGCCCCGTCTCGAGGATTCAACCGCGCGCTCTCGAAGATCGCGCACGACAACGGCGCCCTGCTGATCCTGGATGAGGTGCTCACCGGATTCCGCGTCGGCCCGGCCGGATGGTGGGGCCTCGAGGCCGCCCGGGTGGTGCCGGACGGCGCCGGGTGGACGCCTGACCTCATCACCTTCGGCAAGGTGCTTGGTGGGGGGATGCCCCTGGCCGCGCTCGGCGGTCGCAGCGAGGTGATGGATCGACTCGCCCCACTCGGTCCCGTCTACCAGGCCGGCACGCTGAGCGGGAATCCGCTCGCCGTCGCGGCCGGCATCGCGACGCTGACCCACGCAACCTCCGAGGTATACGCGCGCGTGGACCGGGTGGCGGACGCCGTGGCCGCCGCTCTGCACGGCGCGCTCGACGCGGAAGGGGTCGCCCACGTCATTCCCCGGGCGGGCAGCCTGTTTTCGCTCGCCTTTCGGTCAGATCCGGTGCGGAACTACGCCGACGCCCGGGCGCAGGAGTCCTGGCGGTACGCGCCTTTCTTCCACGCCATGCTCGACGCCGGGGTGAGCCTGCCGCCGAGCGTGTTCGAGGCCTGGTTCCTCTCGGCGGCGCACGACGACCGGGTCATCGACCGCGTCCTGGCCGCGCTACCGGGGGCCGCACGCGCCGCCGCCTCGGCGAAGAGCCCGACGGTCCCGTGAAACCGCGAACCCTGTCAAGTCAACCGAAGGCCTACCGGTAGCGACGCCGTGTCAGCTTCTTCTTGACCTTCGGCTTGATCACCTGGTACTTCGTGCAATGGTGGTGCTTCCATCGCACGCACTTCATCGGTCGCGCTGCAGGGGCAGGCGCTGATGGCGCAGCCGCGGCCGGCACGACCGAAGCAGGCGGCGTGATGACAGAAGTCGGCGTCGGCGTGGGCGACGAGGACGAGGTCGGCGTCGGCGTCGGAGTTGGCGCAGGTGCCGCTTGAGTCGGCGGGTAATAGGCGAAGTCTTCGGTGTAGTAGCGCTGTCCGTTCAGGTCGTAATACCCGATACCGATCGCGTTGTAGGGGCCCATGATGTTGGCGTAGTGCCCTGGTGACTGGTGCCACGCCTCGACCACCGTCGTGTACGAGAATCCCACCGCGACGTTCTCGCCTGCGGCGGTCCAGCCCGCGGGGATCTGGGTCGAGTAGCTCGGGTTGTGCGTCATGGCACCATTCGCCGACATCTGCGCTGACCAGTTCTGCGCCACCGCATCCATCGCGGCGTTCTCCGTCAGGGGCGCGAGCCCCCCTGCGACACGCAGGGCGTTGGTGTCCGACAGAATCTGCGCGACCGCGATCGGAACGCTGACCACATCGGCTTGCGCCGACATCGGCGCCGTAAGCGTTCCCGCCGCAACGGCGAGCGCGGCGATCACCCCACCAATCACGCGTCGACGAGTCGACGACAAAAACTTCTCCCCCACTGCGGGCCCCCCTCGGCATCGCAAGAAATCGTCGCCCCCCGACGACACTCGTCACCCTACGTGGCGCACCCCGTCAGGTCTTGCCCCCGTACGCGGGGCACGAGGTCGAGCTCAGGCGGTCGTGATCGCGATGATGAGGAAGATCAGCCCGATCAGGGGCGCCGCGCCCTGGAATGCCGCCGCGCGCACCAGCTTCGGGTTCGAGAACACCAGCACGGCGGCCGCGAGCAGCATGCTCAGCAGCACGAAGATCGACAGGGCCGCGCCGGCCTGTGTGACGTTGCTCGACGCGAGCATGACCAGACCGGCACCGGCGCCCAGAGCGAGGAACAGGTTGTAGAAGCCCTGGTTGTAGGCCATCGGGCGCAGCACCTCGGCGTCGGCCTGGCTCTTGATGCCGAAGCGCTTCCAGGTGCTCGGCCGGTTCCAGAGCACGCTCTCGAAGACGAAGATGGCGACGTGGACCAGCCCGGCGATGCCGACGAAGACCGCGCCGATGATCAAGAAGACGCTGCTCATGCCGTCAGTGTGTCACACCGTCCCCGCGCGAAGACTCAGCCGAACAGCACCGCGGCTTCTTCGTACCGGTTCTGCGGCACCACCTTGAGGCGGCCGAGAGCGTCCTCGAACGGGACGTGCACGATCTGCGTGCCGCGTAGGGCGACCATGCGCCCCCAGTGGCCCGAGCGGATCGACTCGATCGCCGCCATGCCGTAGCGCGTGGCGAGCACCCGGTCGTAGGCGGTCGGAGTCCCGCCGCGCTGGATGTGCCCCAACGTCGTCGCGCGCGTCTCGATGCCGGTGCGCTTCTCGATCTCGGGGGCGAGCTGATCGCTGATGCCGCCGAGGCGGGGACGGCCGAAGGCATCGAGCCCGCGCTCGGAGTGCGCATCGTCCATGGTGTCGAGCTTGAATCCCTCGGCCACGCAGATCAGTGGTGCGCGTCCACGGTCGCGAGCCGACTCGGCCCACTCGCAGATCTGCTCGATCGAGGTCTTCTGCTCGGGGATCAGGATGGCGTGGGCGCCGGCCGCCATTCCGGAGTGCAGCGCGATCCATCCCACGTGACGCCCCATCACCTCGGCGATCATGCAGCGGGCGTGCGAGTCGCCGGTCGTGCGTAGCCGGTCCATCGCCTCGGTGGCGATCTGCACCGCGGTGTCGAATCCGAAGGTGTAGTCGGTGGCCGAGAGATCGTTGTCGATCGTCTTCGGCACGCCCACGATCTTGATGCCGGCATCGGTCAGGCGCTTCGCCGCGGCCAGGGTGCCTTCGCCGCCGATCGCGATGATCGAGTCGATGCCGTTCTCCTCCATCACCTGCGCGATCCGCTCGGGGCCGCCGCCGTTCTCGAAGGGATTCGTGCGCGAGGTGCCGAGGATCGTGCCGCCCTGCTTCGAGATGCCCATCACCTGGGGCAGCGCGAGCGGCATGATGTCGCCATCGACGACGCCCTTCCAGCCGTTGCGGAATCCGACGAATTCCAGGTCGTGCAGGCGGATGCCGGTGAAGACGGCCGCCCGGATCACCGCGTTCAGGCCGGGGCAGTCGCCGCCGCTCGTGAGGATGCCGATGCTCATGACTCAATCCTGCCGTGTTTCCGGCGGCCGACTTGCCGCGTCCGAGCGTGACTCAGGTCTCTCGCTTCACTAAGGTCTGACTGACTCGCGGATCGTCCGCGAGCGGACCCGTTTCATCGAGGAGATCTCTATGACCACACCCGCAGCTCCGGCCCCCGCTCCCGCGGCTCCGGCATCCGTTCCCGGCAAGACGCTCGGCATTGTCGGCCTGGTGCTCGACTTCATCTTCCCGCTGCTCGGGCTGATCCTCAGCATCGTCGCCAAGGTTCAGTCGAAGCGCGCCGGAGCCAAGAACACGCCCGCCACCGTCGGCATCGTGCTCGGCATCATCTTCATCGTCGTGTACCTGATCGTCGTCTTCTCGGTCGTCGGAGGCCTGCTCGCCGGGTGTGGCTCGCTCGGGCCGGGCGTGCACCACGTCAACGGCGTCACCCTCACCTGCTCCTAGGCACCACGCGCGGGCGGCGAGTCCCTCTCGTCGCTCGCGCCACCTAGGCTCACCCCATGGAGCCGATCCGCAGCCGCTACGAGCCGCACCGCGAGGTGTCGCTGCGCCTGACGCTCGGTCCGCTCTCGCAGGGCAGCACCGACCCGACCATCCAACGGGATGCCTCGGGATTCTGGCTCACCATGACGACCCCCGCGGGCCCCGCCAGCTTGCATCTGGCTGCGCGCGCCGGCGGTGTCGACGCCGCGGCGTGGGGCGACGGAGCGGAGCACGCGATCGCCGGAGTTCCCGCGCTGCTCGGCGCCGACGACGACGACACCGGGTTCGACCCGGGCAGGCATCCGCTCGTGGCGGAGCTGCACCACCGCACGCCCGGCCTGAGACTCGCACGCGCCGCGCGGATCCTGCCGTTCCTCATTCCGACCGTGCTCGCCCAGAAGGTGACGGCGATCGAAGCCAAGCGCGCGTGGCGCGAACTGGTGCGGAGGTACGGCGAAGCGGCACCGGGCCCTGTTCCCCTGGGCATGCGCGTGGCGCCCTCCGCACCGGTGTGGCGGCGCGTGCCGTCCTGGGAGTGGCACCGCGCGGGTGTCGGGCCGCAACGATCGGACACCATCATGCGCATCGCGCACGTCGGGGAGTCGCTCGAGCGCGCTGCCGACGACGCGATCCCCGACGTGATGCGCAAACTGCGCAGTGTCCCCGGCATCGGGGTCTGGACGGCCTCCGAGACCGTTCAGCGCTCGCACGGCGATCCGGATGCCGTCAGCGTCGGCGACTTCCACCTCAGCAAGGCGGTGGGCTGGGCCCTGATCGGCGAGCGCGTCGACGACGACGGGATGATGGAACTGCTCGAGCCGTGGCGCGGCCATCGTCAGCGCGTCGTCCGCCTGATCGAGGCCTCCGGAATCGGCTACGAGCGGCACGGACCGCGCATGACGATCGTCGACAACCGTCGCAGGTGATCGGTGGGTGAACGGGGGACTCAAGCTGTCGCACCCGTAAGCCCGGCGACTGGCCGGCATCGGCAGCCTCTCGTTCTCGCGCCAGTACCCTGGTGCGCGTGAACCTCCTCTTCCGTCTGCTCTGGTTGATGGTGACGGTGCGGCGCAAGCCGCGGCTGGATTTCCGGGATGTCGACCGCTTGCCCATGCGGGCGCGCTGGACAGATCTCGACCAACTGCGGCACGTCAACAACGGCGTGTTCCTGTCGATGATGGACCTCGGCCGCGTCGACCTCATGGTGCGCTCGGGTGTCTGGAAGCAGCTCATGGATGCCGGCATCTACCCGGTCGTCGCCGCGCAGACCATCACCTACCGCAAGTCGTTGCAGTGGCGCCAGAGGTTCGTGCTCGAAACCCGGATGGCGGGATACCACGACAAGGCGCTCTTCGTGGAGCAGCGCTTCGTGGTCGACGGCGAGATCTACGCGCGTGCCTTCGTCAAGGCGCGGTTCCTGAAGCGCTCGGGTGGCACGGTGCCGATCGACGAGCTCAATGCCATCGCCGGTGAGGACCTCACCCAGATCCCGCTCGAGGGCTGGGTGCAGCGCTGGGCCGACGACGTCGCACTGCCGTCGACCCGCGCCGAGGCGCCCAGCGAGTGGCCCGCCGTCTGACGGCCTCCTGAGTTCAGCCGATCGTGACCTGGTGGGAGGCGTCGTTCGGGTCGAACCGCACCGGCAGCACCTTGCCGGCCTGCCAGTTGCCGAGCGCCGCCGCGGCGATCACCTGGCGGTGCACGGTACGGAATCCGGGCTGGCCGTCGGCCACGACATCCAACGTGACGTCGTAGACCGGGGTGTCAGCGAGCTTCGTGCCGGTGTCGACGAGAGAGACGACAGTCGCGGATCCCTTGACGCCGGCGTTCATCGCGGCCATGTTCTCGAAGGGGTTGTAGCTCACCCCGTTCATCCCGGTGGGGGCTCCGGCCGCCGCGGCCTTCTGCATCGCAACGGCCGCCTCCGCGCCGTCGGCGGCGTCCTTCATCTTCTCGCTGAACGATTTCTTGGGCATCTGCTGGGATGCGTCCCACATCCGGCCCATGTCATCGAGCACACCCATGATCGTCGCCTTCCCTACTTGAACGGTTTGTCGCCGAACGCGACCTTGTTCTTGTCCGCGGGATCGACCCGCGCGTCGAGAGTGGTGCCGTCCGCGTAGCCGGTGAGGGTCTGCGGCGGGATGATCTCGGTCTTGGTCACCGTGTAGGCCTTGCCGCCATCCGGCACGACCGACAGCTGCAGCTGATAGACCGAGTTGCCCGCCACCTTCTCCCCGGTGTCGGCCTTGCTGACGATGGTGGCCTTGGCGGGGCTCCCGATCGTCAGGATGCGGTTGTTCTCGTCCGCGCTCGCCTGGATCTTGTCGCGGTCGGCGCCCATCGTCGCGGTCATCTCGGCGGCATTCGCCATCGTCACATCGCTGGCCGCGTTGCCGTAGCCGGCGTCTTGCATCATCTTGTCGGCCATCGCCTGCGCCTCGGCTGCCTGCTTCTGCCAGTCGCCACCGGCCGCGGCCGCCCCGCCCACGCCATCGAACAGTCCCATCGGTGCATCCTTCCGATCGTGATGCCCGGCGATCGGATCGCGCCGAGCGAGCACCGCCGAGCGTAGACCCGGCGTGTGGGCGGCGATAGCCCCCGCGAGCTCGCGCTTACTCGGCTTCCAGGACGGCCATCGCGGCATTGTGTCCGCCGAGTCCGCTCACGGCGCCGCCGCGCTGAGCGCCGGCTCCGCACAGCAGGATTCGGGGATGCGCCGTCGCGACTCCCCAGCGTTGCGCCGGGGTGTCGCGGGGTGCGTCATCCTCGGCGAACGGCCACGAGAGCGGGCCGTGGAAGATGTTGCCGCCCGGCATGCGCAGCGCGTGCTCGAGGTCGAGGGTGGTCTTGGTCTCGAGGCAGGGGCGACCGCCGGCATCGGTCATCAGCAACGACTCGATCGGTTCGGCGAGCACGGCGTCGAGGGAGCGCAGCACGGCCGCCTGGAGCTCGCCGCGCCGCGCATCGTTGGTCGCCTCGGTCAGCAGTCGGTCGGGGGTCTGGAGCGCGAAGACGGTGAGCGTCTGGGCTCCGGCGGCCCGCAGTTCGGGCGAGAGGATGCTCGGGTCGGTCAGCGAGTGGCAGTAGATCTCGACCGGCAGGGGGTCGGGGATGCGTCCGGCCACAGCCTCGCCGTACGCCGAGCCCAGCCGGGCGAAGCCTTCATTGGCGTGGAAGGTGCCGCCGAACGCGGCGGCCGGATCCAGGTGCTCGTCGCGCAGCCGCGGAAGACGGGTCAGCAGTAGATTGACCTTGCCCTGCGCCCCCTCCGGACGCGGCGTGCTTCCCGCCCCCGTCTCGCCGAGGAGGCGCGCCAACTCGTACGGCGCGAGGTTGGCGAGCACGGTATCGGCGACGAGGTGGTGCTCGGCGCCGTCGCGGAGGTAGGTGACCTCGCCGTCGGGGGTGATGGCGCTCACCTCGGCCCCGGACAGTAATTCTGCCCCGGAATCTCCGGCAGCGGCGCGGAGAGCGGAGCTCACCGCGCCCATTCCGCCGATCGGCACGTCCCAGTCGCCCGTGCCCCCGCCGATCACGTGATACAGGAAGCAGCGGTTCGCCGCCAGCGAGGTGTCGACGGCCGGGGCGAAGGTGCCGATGAGGCCGTCGGTGAGGACCACGCCGCGCACCAGATCGTCGCTGAAGCGCTGCTCGATCGTCGACCCGATGGGCTGCTCGATCAGCGCGTCCCACAGGGTGTCGTCGCCGAGCATCCGGCGGGCCTCGCTCCGCGTCATCAGGGGCTCGGTGACGGTCGGGAACAGCGAGCGGGCCAGCCGCGCGGTGCCGTCGTAGAAGGACGACCAGGCCGCGGCATCCCGGCCGGCCCCGATCGCCTCGAACGAGGCGGCGGTCGCCGCGGGGTCGCCGGTGTCGACGAGCAGCCCGCGGTCGGTGCCCGGCAACGGGGTGTACGAGGAGTAGCGACGACGGGCAAGCCGGATGTCGAGCTTCAGCTCGTCGATGATGCGCTGAGGCAGCAGGCTGACCAGGTAGGAGTATCGGGACAGTTGCGCGTCGACTCCGGGGAAGGCCTGAGCCGACACCGCCGCCCCGCCGAAGTGATCGAGCCGCTCCAGCACGATCACGCGCTTGCCGGCTTGCGCGAGATAGGCGGCCGCGGTCAGCCCGTTGTGGCCGCCGCCCACGATGGCGATGTCGTAGCGAGCGGTTCCGGCACGGGGCGCCGCGGCGGGGACTGCCACCGCGGTCAGGCCGTGGCCTTGGCGCGGCGCGAGGGGGTCATCCCGTTCTCCTCGGCGATCTCGCAGGCCTCGGGATTCAGCCGATCGAGCACGTTGACCGCCGCGTCGCTGATGGCCGCGCGTTGCTCGTCGCCGAGCGCATCGAAGAACAGCTCGCGGATGGTCCGGTTGTGGTTGCGCATCGCGCCGAGCAGCACGCGGCGCCCCTCGGCCGTCGGCTCGATCCAGGTGCCACGGCCATCGGTGTCGCACTCGCGGCGCGACACGAGTGCGCGCGCCTCCATGCGGGCGACCTGGTGCGAGACGCGGCTCTTCTCCCAGGCGAGGAGCTCGGCGAGCTCACCGGTGCGCAACTGATGGTCGCTCGCCTGCTGAAGGACCACGAGCACCGAGTAGTCGGCGTGCGAGATGCCGGCGTCGGCCTGCAATCGACGGTCGAGCTCACGCGAGAGCTGGCCGCTCATCGACATGAAGTCGCGCCAGACCGCCCAGTCCTGATCGCTCAGTTCCTCGTCGGCCGTCATAGCTGGCCATGGTACCCGTCAGCGGATCGGCGAGCCGGATGTCGTGAGCGCTGCATGGGCGCGCGACACGGCGCGCGACACGGCGCGCGACACGCCATCCGCGTCGCCTCCCATCGCCTCGAGCGCCAGCATCGCCGCCCCGACGATCGGGGGATCGTCGACGATGATCGCCTGGGTGTGCGGGGCGCGCTCGGCCAGGCCGCGGCGCACGCCGTCGAGCAGCCGGGCATCGCCCGAGCGGATCAGGCCGCCGCCGAGCACGACCGGGACCGGGCGATCCTCAAGGTCGAGGCGGGCGAGCGACGCGGTCACGAAGGTGACGATCTCGTCGGCCTGGCGGTCGACGACCCGGATCGCGGTGGCATCCCCACCGCGGGCCGCCGCGAGCACCGCGGGGGCGAGCACGGCGAGCTCGGCGGTGGTGCGGCGGCCGGTGTGCAGGTCCTGCGAGAGTTCGGCGACCGACGCCACGTGCATGCCGCTCAGCACCGCCTCGCGCAGGGTGGTCGCGGGGCCGCGTCCGTCCTCGGCGCGCGCCGCGTGCCAGAGGGCCTCCTCGCCGAGCCCGCTGCCGCCTCCCCAGTCGCCCGAGATCGGCCCCAGCGCGGCGAAGCGCACGACCCGGCCGTCGGCGCGCACGCCGATCGCGTTGATCCCGGTGCCGCAGATCACGGCGACGGCGTCGGGTGACTGGGTTCCGGTGCGCAGCAGGGCCCACAGGTCGTTCTCCACCACGGTCGACGCGCTCGCCCAGTCGAGGTGGGCGACCGCGTCGGCGAAGGCCGAGACCTCGTGCGGCAGGTCGAGACCCGAAAGGTAGATCGCGGCGTGAGCGACTGGACGGCCCGCCGCCACTTCGCGCACCAACGCGTCGATGGTGCTCACCGAATCCTCCAGGCCCTCGAAGTGCGGGCTCGAACCCGGACCGGACGCGCGAGCGACGACGGTGCCGTCGAGCTCGAGCGCGACGGCATCCGTCTTGCTGCCCCCGCCGTCGACCGCGACGACGAGCGCGGCGGACGATGCAGCAGCGCCGCTCACTTGGCCCACGCCAGGTGGTCGCGGTTGTGCGAGATCAGCAACTCGGTGAGCTTCTCGGCGCGGTCGAACTGGAGCACGAGCGGGTGGGCCTGCATGGCGCGCAGCGCGGCATCGCGCGAGCCGTGCACGGCCGCATCGAGGGCGAGCCGCTCGTAGCCGGCCACGGCAGAGATCAAGCCCCGGATGTCGTCGTCGAGCGGCTCGATCGGCAGCACGTCGAGCCCCGCCCCGCTCACCCGTGCGGGCACCTCGATCACGTGGTCGTCCGGGAGGAACGGCAGGGCGCCATCGTTGCGCACATTCACCACGCGAGTCTGCCCGGTGCCGCCGACCAGACCGCTCAGCAACTCGATGGCGGCCTCGGAATAGAAGGCACCGCCCCGCTGCTCGAGCGCGGCGGGCTTGGTGTCGACGCTCGGGTCGGCATAGAGCTCGAGGAGTTCGCGCTCGACCGCCTGCACGGCGTCGGCGCGCGGGGGCTCGTGCAGCTGCTCGTGCAGCACCTCGTCGTGGGCGTAGTAGTAGCGCAGGTAGTAGCTCGGCACGACGCCGAGCATCGCCAGCAGCTCGGGACGCAGCTCGACCTCGCCAGCCAGCTCGCCGAGTCTCGAGCTGAGCAGCTCGGGCAGCCGGTCGGTGCCGTCGACCCGGATGCTGCGCTCCCAGGTCAGATGGTTCAACCCGACGTGCCCGAGCGCGACCCGGTCCGGGTCGACCCCGAGAATCCCGGCGAACCGCCGTTGGAACCCGATCGCGACATTGCACAGCCCCACCGCGCGGTGGCCCTCCTGCAGCAGGGCGCGCGTGACGATGCCAACCGGGTTCGTGAAGTCCACGATCCAGGCGTCGGGCTTGGCGTGCTCGCGCACGGCCGCGGCCACACGAAGCACGACCGGCACCGTCCGCAGGGCCTTGGCGAGTCCGCCAGGGCCTGTCGTCTCCTGCCCGATGCAGTGCACCTCGTGCGGCCACGTCTCGTCGCCGCGCCGGGCGTCCTGCCCGCCGACGCGCAACTGGATGAGCACGGCGTCGGCATCCGAGACCCCGGCCACCAGGTCCGAGGTCGCGATCACCCGCCCCGGATGCCCGGCGCGCGCGAACATGCGCTGCGAGACCCCGGCGACGAGCGACACGCGCTCCTCGCTCGGATCGACCAGCCAGACCTCGTCGATGGGCAGGGTGGCGCGCAGGCGCGCGAAGCCGTCGATGAGCTCGGGGGTGTACGTGGAACCGCCGCCGACGATGGCGAGTTTCATCCTTTGACTCCGGTCAGGGTGATGCCCTCGACGAAGACGCGTTGGGCGAAGAAGAAGATGAGCACGACCGGCACCATCACGAGCACGGTGATGGCCATGGTGAGGCCCCAGTTCGTGCTGTGGCTGCCGCGGAAGGTCGCCAGCCCGTACGACACCGGCCACCACTGCTCGTTCTCGGAGGTGTAGAGCAGGGGGCCGTAGTAGTCGTTCCACGAGTTGAAGAACATGAACAGTCCGGCCGCTGCGATGCCCGGGCGAGCCATCGGCAGGACCACCCGGGTGAGCACGCCCCACTCGCTCGCGCCATCCATCCTCGCCGCGTCCGAGTACTCGCGCGGGATGGTCAGGAAGAACTGGCGGAGCAGGAAGATCGAGAACGCGTCGCCCAGGAGGTTGGGCAGGATCAGCGGCAGGAGGGTGCCGGTGAACCCGAGCTTCGCCCACATCACATAGATCGGGACGGCGGTGATCTGCGGCGGCACCAGCATCGCGACGACCACGGCCAGGAAGATCAGGTTGGCTCCCCGGAACCGCAGCCGCGCCAAGGCGTACGCCGCGGGGATCGAGCTCAGCAGCATGAACAGAGTCGCCAGCACGGCATAGATCGCCGAGTTCGCGAACCAGCGCGCCAGCGGGACCTTGGCGAAGGCGTCCAGGTAGTTCTGCACGGTGAACGGGTTCGGCCAGATCGACGCGGTCAGCGTCTGATTGACGGTCATCAGCGAGGTGAGCACCACGAAGACGACCGGCGCCACGAACAGGACCAGCAGCACGGCGAGCAGGGTGTGCTCGGCGACCCAGGCGACGATGCGACCGCTGGGGCGCCGGAAGCGGGCACCGGATGCGGCGCCCGGAAGCACGCGGGGAACGACCGTGGTCATGACTGCGCCCCGCTTCTTCTCTCATCGGTCATGACTGCGCCTCCTCGGGCGTGAAGGCGTTGACCCGCCGCAGCAGGACCGCCAGGAACACGGCGGCGACCACGAACAACAGCACGGCGAGCGCCGACGCGTACCCGAGCTGGAAGTTGCTGAACCCGCGCACGTAGATCCACTGCGTGTAGGTGAGCAGCGAGTCGTCGGGGTAGCCGGCGACGGCACCGGCCGCGTCGCCGACCGAGGCCTTGCCCGAGGCGACGGCCGAGGCCACGGCGGCCTCGGTGAAGTACTGCAGGGCTGCGATCACGCCCGTGACGCCCGCGAAGACGAGCACCGGGACAATGTTGGGGAAGGTCACGTAGCGCCCGCGCTGGAACGCGTTGGCTCCGTCGAGCTCCGCCGCCTCGTACTGCTCGCGCGGCACGTCGAGCAACGCGGCCAGGAAGATGATCATCACGTCGCCCATGACCCAGACGCCGAGCAGCACGAGCGACGGCTTGGCTAGGTTCGGGTCGCTGAACCACAGTGGCCCTTGGATGCCGACGGCGTGCAGGATCGTGTTGATCGGTCCGGTTCCCGGGTTGAAGAGGAACACGAACGCGACCACCGAGGCCACCGGCGGCACCAGCGCGGGCAGGTAGAACACGGTGCGCCAGAATCCGGATGCCTGGCGCGCCCGCACGAGCAGCCCGGCAACACCCAGCGAGGTGAGTAGGCGCACCGGCACCAGGATCACGACGAACCACAGGGTGTTGCCGGCCGCGGTCCACACCTTCGGGTCCTGCGTGAACAGGTATTGGTAGTTGCGCAGGCCGATCCACTCCGGATCGGACAGCAGGTTGTACCTCGTGAAGCTGTAGAACACGGATGCCACCAACGGGTACCCGAAGAACAACCCGAGCCCCAGCAGGGCCGGCGTCAGCATCGCGAGAGCGGTGAGCAGACGCCGGCGCTGCGAGCGCCGCAGGCCCGGGCGGACCGGAGCCACGAGGGTTCCGGCCCGTCCGATGCGAGATGCGAGGGTGGTCACTACGGACCGCTGACCAGTGCCAGGGAGTTGTCGACGTCCTTGGACACCCCCGCGAGCCCGGCGGCGAGATCGCCGCCCTTGCCCTGCTGGTACTTCAGCCAGTAGTCCTCGAGCGACTGCTGGTAGCCGGCACCCACCGGGCTGGGCGGTGTGGTGGTCGACTTCGGGTTCGACATGATGTCGAGGAAGGTGCCGAACTGCGCGCCCAGGTCGAGCTTCGGCGAGGCCAGCGCGCCGGAGGTGGTCGGCGCGTTCTTGAGGCCGTTCGCCAGCTTGACCACGGCATCCGTGTTCGTCGTCAGGTACTTCAGCAGTGCCCAGGCGAGCTCGGGGTTCTTCGAGCCCTTCGAGATGCCGCCGATGTTGCCGGTGATGTAGCCGCCGCCCTGCAGATCGCTGTGGTCGGACGCGCTCGGGAACGGCGCCGTGCCGTAGTCGAGATCCGGCGTCTGGTCGGCGATGAACGCGGTGCGGTACTCGCCATCGAGGTTCATGGCGACCTGCCCGGTCTGGAACGCGTTGTCGGCCGAGAACTCCTGGCCGAGCCCCGCGGTGAAGGCCTGCAGCTTGTCGTACCCGATCTTGTCGACGAAGGCCTTCTGCCAGGTCATGATCTCGTTCCAGGCTTGGTCGCCGCCGATCGCCGACTTGCCGTCCGGCTTCAGCCACTTCGCGCCGGTCGACGGCCCCCAGTGCGCTGCCGAGTTCTCGTAGAAGCCCATCAGCGGGTCGAAGCCGAGCTGCTTGATCGAGCCGTCGGCGTTGTAGGTGGTGAGCTTGAGCGCCATCGTCTCGAGCTCGTCGAGGCTCTTCGGCGGGGCGGTGAAGCCGGCGTCGGCCAGCTCCTTCTTGTTGTAGTACAGGCCGTACACGTCGGCGAGCACCGGCATCGAGCAGCGCTTGCCCTTGTACTCGGTGTAGCTGCGCACGGTGTCGCTGAACTGGCTGAGGTCGACCTTGTCGCGCGCGATGTAGGGGCCGAGGTCGCGGAACGCGCCGCTGCTGCAGAAGCTGCCGACGATGTCCGTCGAGTACGAGATGCCGACGTCGACGTTGTTGCCCGCCGAGATGGCCTTCTGCAGCTTGTCGTCGTCCTGGCCTGAGTGCACCGTGACCTTGACGTCGGGGTTGGCCTTCTCGAAGTCGTCGACAACCGACTGGATGACCTTGGCCTCCCGGTCGGTGAAGAAGTGCCACAGCGACACCGAGCCCGACAGGTGGGTCGGCGTGGTCTTGTCGATGCTGTCGGAGCCGCCGCCTCCGCTGCACGCGGCGAGCATGGCGGTCGCGGCGAGTGCCGCGGTGACGGCGGCGATGCGCCGCTTGGGGATTCTACGATTCACGTTGCTGGTCCTCTCTCGGTCTCTCATGGCGTGCTGATGTCGGCGACCAGACGATCGTGGATGCGGCCGACGAGCATCCGGCGGGCTCCGCCCAGAACGGGTGGGCCCGCGATTCCGCTCTCGCGCACGGCGGGGCGCCAGCGCGAGGAGTGTTCGAGGCGGCGGGATTCGATCCCGCTGAGACGTTCGGCCACCAGCTCGGCCAGGCGGGATCCCCCCGCGGCGCCGGTGGGACCGCCGAGCACGACGAGTTCCGGATCGAGAACGGCGAGCACCGGGACGACCCCGAGCACCACGCGGTCTGCCAACGCGTTCAAGGCGTCATCGTCGAGGTTCGCGAGCAGCGGGGCCACCGCCTCCCCGCCGAGCAGGTCGGTGAGGTCCTCGGCTCCGGCCACCAGACCCTCCGCAGCTCGAGGCACGGGCAGGTAGCCGATCTCGCCGGCGCCGCCGGCTGCTCCGCGGTGGAGCGTTCCGCCGAGATCGACCGCGAGGCCGAGGCCGTCGCCCAGCCAGAGCAGGGCGAAGCTCGCGACATCCTGGCCCGCGCCGACGGCACGCTCGGCGATCGCGGCGAGGTTCACGTCGTTGTCGAGCGCGACCTCAAGGTGGAGCGCGTCCTCGATGCGCCGCCGGGCGCCCAGCTCGGGCCAGCCGGGCAGCGTGTCGGTGAACGAGAGCGAGTCGCCGTCGGCCGAGATCGCGGCCTGGACTCCGACCCAGACCAGGGCGACCGTCTCGGGGTCGACGTCGGCCGCCGCGCAGGCCGCGTCGATCGCCGCGCGCACATCGCCCTCGGGGGTGCGGTCGTGATCCTCGGTGGCGAACTCGACGATCGGGTGGTCGCGGTCGAGCGCGTCGACGACGGTCGCCGCGATCCGCCGATCCCGGATGTCGATGGCGACACCGCGCAGGCGGTCGGCCCGGACCCCGTAGCTGATGGCGTTGGGCCCGCGGCCGCCCGACACCTCGCCGACCGGCTCGATGAGCCCGGCGCGCTCCAGCCGCGCGACCATCTGCGCGGCGGTGGGCTTGGAGAGGCCGCTCAGCTCGCCGAGGCGGTTGCGGGTGAGCGACCCGTGCTCGAGCAGCAGGGCGAGCGCGGCACGGTCGTTGTGCTCGCGCAGCCACGAGGGGGTGCCGGGGGCCACGTCGGTCATCGGTTCCTCTCGGGTCTGCTTCGGTGCAGTTGGGATTGGCACGGTTCCCGGGATGGGCTCGGTGCGCCGATCCGGTCGAGCGGGTCTGGCTCCGCCCGACCGGATCGGGTTGCCGAGGAATGTATCAATAAAGTTTCTTTATGGATAGGGGTGGGTCGGAATCCGCTCGACACGCGCATCGATCGACCGGCACGATACGTCGTCGATTCGTGCGAAAACGTTGAAGAACCGCCGCCGGGAGCGGCCAGCGTGCACGAATCCTGCATGAGGTTGCGATTTGGCGACAGCGAGCCGCGTGCTCGACGAGACTGATCGGGTGACCCCTGCCTCGGAGAACCCTGACGCGACCCCCGCACGGCCTGGCCCCACGACCGAGCTGCCGACCGCCGAAGAGGCCGTCGCCCTGGTTCGACAGTGGCTGGCGGCGAGCGCCGACGTGAAGCCCGATCCCAGCGCCGAGCGTCTGGCCGGTGTGCTGAAAGACCCGCGCGGGCTCGAGTTCACGCTGGGGTTCGTCGACAAGGTGGTCCGCCCCGAAGATCTGCGGGTGGCGGGCAAGAACCTCGAAATGCTCGCCCACCGCATCCCGCGGTTCCTGCCCTGGTACCTGCGCTGGGCGATCGCGGTCGGCGGCGGGTTCGCGCGCATCCTGCCCTGGCCGATCATCCCGATCTCGCGCTGGGTGCTGCGTCGCATGGTCGCGCACCTCGTCGTGGATGCCGACCCGAAGACGCTGGGGAAGACGCTGCAGAAGCTGCGCACCCGGGGCATCCGGCTCAATGTGAACCTGCTCGGCGAGGCGGTGCTCGGCGATCGGGAGGCGCGCAGCCGGCTCGGCGGCACCCAGCAGCTGCTGGCGCGGGACGACGTCGACTACGTCTCGGTCAAGGTCTCGTCGGTGGTCAGCCAGCTCTCGATGTGGGGCTTCGACGAGACCGTGACGCGGGTCGTCGAGCGGCTGACGCCGCTGTACGAGCAAGCCGCGGCATCCCGCAGCACCAAGTTCATCAACCTCGACATGGAGGAGTACCGCGACCTCGACCTCACGATCGCAGTCTTCACGACACTGCTCGAGCAGCCGGAGCTGCACCGCCTGGAGGCCGGGATCGTCTTGCAGGCCTACCTGCCCGACTCGGTCGCGGCGCTCGACCGGCTGATGGCCTGGGCGCGCCACCGGGTCGCCGAGGGCGGGGCCGGCATCAAGGTGCGCATCGTCAAGGGGGCGAACCTCGCGATGGAGAACGTCGACGCCACGATCCACGGCTGGCCGCTGGCGACCTGGTCGACCAAGCAGGAGACCGACACCAACTACAAGCGCCTGCTGAACCGCGCCTTCACCCCGCAGAACACGGATGCGGTGCGCATCGGCGTCGCGGGCCACAACCTCTTCGACCTCGCCTTCGCCTGGCTGCTCGCCAAGAAACGCGGAGTGCAGCACCGGGTCGAGGTCGAGATGCTGCTGGGCATGGCGACCGCGCAGGCCGACGCCGTGCGCAAGGAGACCGGCGGCCTGCTGCTGTACACCCCGGTGGTGCAGCCGGGCGAGTTCGACTCGGCGATCAGCTACCTGGTGCGGCGCCTGGAGGAGAACGCCTCGAGCGAGAACTTCATGTCGGGCGTCTTCGAGCTCGACGACACGGCGATCTTCGCGCGCGAGGCCGACCGGTTCGCGGCATCCCTGGATGCCCTCGACGACCGCGTGCCCGAGCCGCGCCGGGTGCAGAACCGGCTGCATCCCGAGCTGCCGACCGCGCGCCTCGCCTTCGAGAACGAGCCGGACACCGATCCGGCCATCGAGGTGAACCGCGAGTGGGGGCGCGCCATCCTGGAGCGCAGTGTCACCTCGAAGCTGGGGCTGTCGACTCTGGCGGATGCGCGGCTCACGACGGAGGACCAGGTGCGCGAGCGCGTCCGAGCCACGGCCGAGGCGGGCACGGACTGGGGACGCACCACCGGCGTCGCACGCGCCGAGCTGCTCGACCGCGTCGGCGAGGTGCTCTCGGTCTTCCGCGGCCGGCTCATCGAGGTCATGGCCGCCGAGACCGGCAAGACGATCGCCGAGGCGGATGTCGAGGTCAGCGAGGCGATCGACTTCGCCCACTACTACGCGGCCCGCGCTCGCGAGCTCGACTCCGTCGAGGGCGCGACGTTTGTGCCCGAGCCGCTCACGCTCGTCGTGCCGCCGTGGAACTTCCCGGTGTCGATCCCGGCGGGCGGCGTGCTGTCGGCCCTGGCATCCGGCAGCGCCGTGCTGCTCAAGCCGGCGCGGCTCGCCCAGCGCAGCGGCGCGGTGCTGGCCGAGGCGATCTGGGAGGGCGGGATCCCGCGCGAGGTGTTCGGCCTGGTGGATCTCGCCGAGAGCCGACTCGGCGAGACGCTGATCACCGCGCCCGAGGTCGGCCGCGTGGTGCTGACCGGCAGCTACGAGACGGCCGCGCTGTTCCGCTCGTGGAAGCCGGACCTGCCGTTGCTCGCCGAGACCAGCGGCAAGAACTCGATCATCGTGACGCCCAGCGCCGACCTCGACCTGGCGGTCAGCGACGTCGTCAAGAGCGCGTTCGGCAACGCCGGGCAGAAGTGCTCGGCGGCATCGCTGGTGATCCTGGTGGGGTCGGTCGCGAAGTCCGAGCGGTTCCGCCGGCAGCTCGTCGACGCCACCAATACGCTGGCCGTCGGCTGGCCGAGCGACCCCGCGACGCAGATGGGCCCGACCGTCGAGAAGGTGCAGGGCAAGCTGCTCCGCGGTCTCACCAAGCTCGAAGAGGGCGAGAGCTGGCTGGTGCAGCCGCGCCAGTTGGACGACTCCGACCGGCTCTGGTCGCCGGGCGTGCGCGACGGGGTGGCCCCGGGCAGCGAGTTCCATCTGACCGAGTACTTCGGTCCGGTGCTGGGCGTCATGGAGGCGGCCACCCTCGAGGAGGCCATCGAGCTGCAGAACGCGGTGGCCTACGGGCTCACGGGCGGCATCCACTCGCTCGATCCCGAGGAGGTCTCGGCCTGGCTGGACCGCGTGCAAGCCGGCAACCTCTACGTCAACCGGCCGATCACCGGGGCGATCGTGCGACGGCAGCCCTTCGGCGGCTGGAAGCGCTCGTCGGTCGGGCCGGGCACGAAGGCCGGCGGACCGAACACCCTCTACGCACTCGGCTCGTGGCGGCCGGTGCCGGCGCCCGAGAGCGGCGAACTGCATCTCGAGGGAGTGAACGCGCGCGTCACCGCCGTCATCGAGGCCTCGCAGCCCGCGCTCGACTACCTCGAGTACGAGACGGTGCGCCGCGGAGCCCTCTCCGACGCCGACGCCTGGGAGCACGAGTTCTCGGTCGCCCGCGATGTCTCGGGCCTGGGCGTGGAGCGCAACGTGTTCCGCTACCGCCCTGCGGCGACGACGATTCGGCTCGCCGAGGGCGGCTCGCTCGCCGAGTTCGTGCGCGTGCTGGCGGCGGGAGTGCTGGCGCAGGCGACACTGACCCTGAGCTCGGCGGTCCCGGTGCCCGCGGGGTTGCTGCCGCTCATCGACGCGGCCGACCTGGGCGGCGAGCTGCTGCTCGGCATCCAGTCGGTGACCATCGAGTCGGATGCCGCGTTCGCGGCCCGCGCGCGCACCGAACTGCCCAGCCGCATCCGCCTGCTCGCCGGGCCGGAGTCGACGGCCGCCGCCGACCTGGCCGCGGCCCTCGATGGCAGCCCGGATGTCGCGATCTGGTCGGGACCGGTGACCAGCGCCGGCCGCATCGAGCTGCTGCCGTTCCTGCTCGAGCAGGCCGTGTCGATCACGGCGCACCGCTTCGGCAACCCGGACCGCGGGATGATCGGGCTGACGCTGTAGCGGGTGGCGCTCGAGGCGGGTCAGCCCTGCTTCGGGCGCACGCTGAAACCGAGCTCGGTCAGGACCTTGACCGCGCCCGACTTGCCGCCCTCGAAATCGGTCGACGCCAACCGCGTTCCGGTCGCGATCTCGTAGGCCGCGCCGAGGATCGCCTTCGGCGGGTAGACCCGTCCGCCGTGCACCAGGTCGTAGGTGGTGGTCGGGGCGTAGCCGCGTTTCGCGAAGAAGGCATCGGCGCCCAGGGCGTCGTACTCCTGAGCGGCCTGTGCGACGTGACCCGCTGTCACCCGGTTCCAGTCGATGGCATTCATCGTTCGATTGTCACGCGGCGGCCCAGAACTCGCCAGGGTCACGACGGCGCGTGCGCCTCGAGGAACTCGTAGACCTCCGTCAGATCCACCCCGGTGAAGGTTCCGGTCGGCATCGCCGCGAGCAGCGATGACTCGAGCCGGGCGCTCGGCCACGCCTTGCTGGCCCAGCGCTGCGCGAGCTCGCTCGGGGGCTGCCGGCAGCACGACGGGTCGGGGCAGGTCGAGACCATCCGTCGAGTGGTGTCCCGACCGCGGAACCACTTGGCGTGCGCGAACGGGGTGCCCACGCTCACCGAGAAGACCCCGCTCGAGGTGGTCTGGATGCTCGAAGTGCACCACGAGGTCCCGGCCGGCTTGTCGGTGTACTGGTGGTACGGGCTGAACCGGTCCTCGACGTCGAACACCTGCCGGGCGCTCCATTTGCGGCAGACGAACTGGCCCTCGACCGCGCCAAGTGCGTCGGTTGGGAACGCGACGCCGTCGTTCTCGTAGGCCTTCGACAGCGCGCCGCTCTCGTGCACCTTGAGGAAGTGCACCGGCAGCCCGAAGTGCTGCGTCGCCAGGTTGGTGAAGCGATGGGCGGCGGTCTCGTAGCTGACCGCGAAGGCGTCGCGCAGATCCTCCACCGACAGCTCGCGCGCCTCCTTGGCCGCGGCGAGGAAGTCGACGGCGCTCTGCTCGGGCAGCATCAGGGCGCCGGCCAGGTAGTTGGTCTCGACGCGTTGCCGCAGGAACTCGGCAAAGTCCTGCGGCTCGGGGCTACCCAGCACGTGCGCGGCCAGTGCTTGCAGCAGCTCGGAGCGCGGGTCGCCTGCGCCCTGCCGCACCGGCAGGTAGATGCGCCCGTTGGCCTGGTCGGTCACGCTGCGAGTGGTGGCCGGCAGGTCGGCGACGTAGTGCAGGGTGAACCCCAGATGCGTCGCCAGATCGGAGGCGACCCGCTGCGACAGCGGTCCGCCGCGGTGCCCGACCGCCTTCAGCAGCTCGCGCGCGGTCTTCTCCAGCTCGGGAAAGTAGTTGCCGCGCTTGCGCTGCTCGGCGCGCAGCTCGGTGTTCGCGCGACGCGCCTCCTCCGGCGTGGCAGCGCGCTCGCGGTGCAGCCGTTCAAGCTCGTCGTGCAACCCGAGGATGGTCTCGATCGCCTCGTCGCTGAGCGTCTTGCGCACCGGCAGCGGCGGCAGCGGGAGGCTGCTGTAGAGCGGGCCGCGTTGGGCGCGCTCCAGCGCGATCTCAAGCGCAGCGCGCTTCGAGGGCGGCTCGGCGCTGAGCAACTCGTCCAGCGTCACCCCGAGCGCGCGCGAGAGCTTCTGCAGCTCGACCAGCTTCAGCTCGCGCTTGCCGTTCTCGATGACCGAGACCTGCGAGGGCGCGCGGTCGATCGCCGTAGCCAGGGCGTCGAGGGTGAGGCCGCGGTCCTGCCTGAGTTGGCGGATGCGGCGGCCGATCGTGAGGGAGTCGAGCACCTCATCATCGTCGGGTGTTTCGCGGGGCTGCTGTGCCATGCATCCCAGGATGCCACGGCCGTTCTTCGAGAAAACAGAAAGTTCGCAATATTTCTGGCCAGCGATCTCGCGAAAACCCCTTGCGCGACCCGCAGAGTCGGAGGCAGACCACTCACCGCCCACCGAAGGAGCACCCCATGACCAGCACCCCGCAGCACCCGGGAGACCAGACCCAGACCGCCTCCGAGCTCGAAGCCGAGTGGGCCGCCGACCCGCGCTGGAGCGACGTCCGCCGCGACTACACGGCCGCCGACGTCATCGCCCTGCGCGGCCCGGTGCGCGAGGAGCCGACGCTCGCGCGGCGCGGGGCGGAGAAGCTGTGGGATCTCATCCAAGCCAACGGGGAGAACCCCGAGCACTGGATCGCTGCCCTCGGCGCGATCACCGGCAACCAGGCCGTGCAGCAGGTCCGGGCCGGACTGCAGGCGATCTACCTGAGCGGCTGGCAGGTCGCGGCCGACGGCAACCTCGGCGGGCAGACCTACCCGGACCAGAGCTTGTATCCGGCGAACTCGGTGCCGGCGGTGGTGCGGCGCATCAACAACGCCCTGCTGCGCGCGGGTCAGATCGAGTTCGCCGAGACCGGCGCGACGACTAGAGACTGGATGGCGCCGATCGTCGCCGACGCCGAGGCCGGCTTCGGCGGTCCCCTCAACGCCTACGAGCTCATGCTCTCGATGATCGAGGCCGGCGCCGCCGGGGTGCACTGGGAGGACCAGCTCGCGAGCGAGAAGAAGTGCGGGCACATGGGAGGCAAGGTGCTGGTGCCGACCGGCCAGCACATCCGGACCCTCAATGCCGCTCGGCTCGCCGCCGACGTCGCCGGTGTGCCGAGCATCATCGTGGCGCGCACCGACGCGCTCGCCGCGACGTTGCTGACCAGCGACCACGACGAGCGTGACCGCGCGTTCCTGAAGGGAACGCGAACCGCAGAGGGCTTTTATGACGTTGAAAACGGCCTCGGCCCCGTACTCGCGCGCGGGCACGCCTACGCGCCCTACGCCGACCTGCTCTGGGTCGAGTCGGCCGAGCCGGATCTCGAGCTGGCGCGCACCTTCGCCGAGAGCATCCACGCCGAGTTCCCCGACCAGAAGCTCGCCTACAACTGCTCGCCGAGCTTCAACTGGAAGCGCCACCTCGACGACGCCCAGATCGCGACGTTCCAGCGCGAGTTGAGCGCCATGGGCTACGCGTTCCAGTTCATCACGCTCGCCGGATTCCACTCCCTCAACCACGGGATGTTCGAGCTCGCCTCCGACTACCGCGACCGCCAGATGAGCGCGTACGTGGAGCTGCAGGAGGCCGAGTTCGCGGCGGAGGCTCGCGGCTACACCGCGACCAAGCACCAGCGGGAGGTGGGCACCGGCTACTTCGACCGGATCTCCACGGCCCTCAACCCCGACAGCGCCACCCTCGCGCTCGTGGGCTCGACCGAGTCCGCCCAATTCCATTGACACTTCGATCCGACAGGAGACGACCATGAACACGAACGACCGCATGCAGGTGCTGGCGCAGCCGAGCGCGAGCGCCGACATGCAACGAGGCGACGAGATCCTCACCCCCGAAGCGCTGGCGTTCCTTACCCGGCTGCACGACCAGTTCGCCGGCCGCCGTCACGACCGCCTCGACGCCCGGATGCAGCGGCGCGCGGCGATCGACAACGGTCGCGATCTGCGCTTCCTCGACGAGACCCGCGGCATCCGCGAGGACGCGAGTTGGCGCGTCGCTGGCCCCGGCCCGGGACTCGAGGACCGCCGGGTCGAGATCACCGGACCGACCGACGCCAAGATGGCGATCAACGCCCTCAACTCGGGAGCGAAGGTCTGGCTCGCCGACCAGGAGGACGCCACGAGCCCGACCTGGGCGAACGTGATCGGCGGGCAGGTGACCCTGTTCGACGCGATTCGCGGGCAGCTCGAGTTCACGAGTGCCGAGGGCAAGCAGTACGCGGTGACCGCCGAGCACACCCCGATCATCGTGATGCGCCCGCGCGGCTGGCACCTGGTCGAGAAGCACCTGCGCTACATCGACCCCGCCGGGATCGCGAGCCCGGCATCCGGATCGCTGGTCGACTTCGGCCTGTACTTCTTCCACAACGCGAAGGAGCTGATCGCCCGGGGTAGCGGCCCGTACTTCTACCTGGCCAAGACCGAGAACCACCTCGAGGCGCGGCTGTGGGATGACGTGTTCACCTTCAGCGAGAACGCGCTCGGCATCCCGCACGGCACGATCCGCGCGACGGTGCTGATCGAGACGATCCCCGCCGCGTTCGAGATGGACGAGATCCTCTACGAGCTGCGAGACCACTGCGCCGGCCTGAACGCCGGCCGCTGGGATTACATCTTCTCGATCATCAAGAACTTCCGCGGCCGCGGCGCCAGCTTCGTGCTGCCCGACCGCGCGAAGATCACCATGACAGTTCCGTTTATGCGCGCGTACACCGAGCTGCTCGTGCAGACCTGCCACAAGCGCGGGGCGCACGCGATCGGCGGCATGAGCGCGTTCATCCCGAACCGGCGCAATCCCGCGGTCACGCAGCGCGCGCTCGAGCAGGTGGCTGTCGACAAGCGGCGCGAAGCCGGCGACGGATTCGACGGGACGTGGGTCGCGCATCCGGATCTCATCGAGACGGCTCGCGCCGAGTTCGATGCCGTGCTCGGCGACCGCCCCAACCAGGTGGACCGCCTGCGCGACGACGTGCACGTCGAGGCGAGCGACCTGCTCGACCTGCGCATCGACGGCGAGGTCACGGATGAGGGGGTGCGGTCGAACGTGTCGATCGCGGTCCGTTACCTCGAGAGCTGGCTGCGCGGTGTCGGCGCGGCCGCGATCGACGACCTCATGGAGGACGCGGCCACCGCCGAGATCAGCCGCAGCCAGCTGTGGCAGTGGATGCACCAGGGCATCGTGACGCGCGAGAGCACGCCGATCACGCGCGAGCTGGTCGAACGTCTGCTCGACGAGACGCTCGCGGGCGCCGAGCGGAGCCCGGGCGACAAGTTCGACGAGGCCGGGGAGGTGTTCCGGCTGGTGACGCTGGGAGACGACTTCCCGACGTTCCTGACGATCCCGGCATACGCGCGGTACCTGGTCGACGAGACCGCGTCGACCGCGACCGGCCCGGTGCGCACGCTGGTGGCCGCGTAAGAGTCGATGCCCAACGCAGAACGGCCGCCCCGTGGCTCAGGCGGGGCGGCCGTTCCGCACGGCCGACCCCGAGATCAGGCGAGTCTGTCTAACCGATGCGAGAGGTTGAGTAGGCGCCAGCGTCTGAACTACTCGACAAAGTTTCGGATTGTGTCGACACCAGCCGGTTTCCCGGCTCAGGCCGCACCGGATATCCGCTCCAATATCGTTGGTACTCGGAATCGAAGCCCTCCCTAAAGCCAAGCATCTCGTTGGGCTCCGCGAAGACAGCTCCCTGAACCAAGTAGACGGGCCGTCCGAAGCTCGGTAGACCGGCCCATTCATATGAGGAAGGCGACCCGAAACTGATGGTTCGACCGTTCGACTCCATGACAGTCGTAGCGCCACCCCAGGCGTTCACCACCGTCGAGTTCATTGAATACGTGCTGCGCACGCAGCCGATAGCCTCGAGCGCATCGAGGGCTGCCCTCGCCTTGCGGAGCGCCTCCTCAACCTCGCCAACGGTAGGAATTCTTTGTTTGGCGTGAAGGAGTCCGTTCCTGGCGGTCATAATCCCCGAGTCGTTGAGCTCGGCGCCGACTTTCGCCAAAGTCTCCGCAATGCGTTTCTGGGACTCGGCCGTCAGATCGAGGTATGGCCGAGTGTGAGCCCAGGGGAATCGTTGCAGGTCGGTCTTTGAGCTGAACTTCGGCCAAGCCGCCGTATCCCTTTGGAATTCCCCCTCGACTAGCTCCAAAGACATTAGAAGTCTTGAAAGCCTCGCGAAGCCCTCGACGACCGCACTCAGGACGGGCTCCGAGGAGAGTGCAAGACGGTCTTCCTCGAGATCCGCCGAACGGTTAAGTTGATCAATCGTGAGGCTGCGAGCCGCTGACTCTGTAAAGACGAATGGGTTGGGGTCCGCGTAGTGATCGTGAACCAGTGCCCAAGTCGCGAATGAAAGCGAGTCGAACAGGAACTTCTCGAGAGAGACGAAGTAGTCGGAAGACAGTTGGCGAAGACCCTCGGCGGTGGTGGATACATCAACCGCCGCAGTTTTCGCGAGGCTCTCGAGGTTTGTGTGGAGCTGCCAATACTCATCGCGAATATCTCTGGATCGGGGCAGCGGAAAACCGAGTTTCCACAGAATTGAGTCGCGAAGAGCGTCGTTGTCTTGCGCGATGTCGATCCCCAGGTCGGTACACACAGTCTTAGCGTTTGCGCGCCTGGCAAGGAGGAGTGATTCAACTACGTCACCAGGTGAAGCCGTCCGGAGGAACTCTTCGAGCTTCTCTCGGGCGCTGTCACCCGAGACGTTTCGAAGGATCCAAGCGACCTCTTCCATGTCGTCGACGGACGAAGAGTCGAAGATCGATCGAGCAAGTGCGGCCAGGCGTAGGAGCGGCAGCGCAGGGTCGTGGCCGACGGCCCTTATTCCAAGACGGCTGAGCTGAGACCGCAGTCTCCAAGACCCTGCGGAAATGGCTGAGTTGACTCGAGGGCGGCGCACCTCATCACCCGGCACTTCTACAATGCCTTCTTTCACCGCGGAATCGAGAATATGACCGAGCTGGGCGTTCGACTGCATGAAGAGAAGTTGAAGAATTTGTGCTCGGTCCATGTCGTCTACGAAGGTCTTCGGGCGACCGGCAATTCCCAGGTTCTGCGCGGACTCCTGAAGGTGGCCTTGACCGATGTCAGCGGCGTGCATCACGAGCGCGGCCAGCTCCGAGTCACTGAATGCATCGCCCAGTAGGACCTCGACCGAAGCCTCATTTGACACGGAGTAGGTATTCGACCGGTCCTGATTTACGTCGGAGTAAAAGCCATTCCAATCAGACGGCTCGTCACTAATGCCATCGAGCACCTTGTTGAGAGCCGGGCGGCCCTTGTTCACCCCCGCATCTGCACTCGTCGTTAGCTGCACCGTATGAACACGCTTGCACCCTGGATCGGAGCAGTGCTGGATCGGTATGGACGTCGTTGGCCCAATGCGGCGGTGATAAGCGCGTCGACGAATTCCGTAGGGGCCGAGCAGATAGTGCCCGGCTTGAAAGACACCCTGTGGGGTGCCATCAAGCAGTCTCAGCGTGTCGGCGTGGTTGAGGTAGTCGCGTTCTTCTTTGAACAACTCGGATGCGCGGTCGTAGAGGGTGCGTCCCCACACCAGAGGGAACCGGAGTGCTCCAGAGACCACCTCACCTGAGATTGCCTGCTCGAGCCGATCGAGGTCGATGTTCTCTACGTCGATCAATGGGTCTACGTGAACGAGGCCCACAAGCGCGAGTACATGCGCATCCTTGGCGTTGATGCCTTCCTTTGTGGTCATCTGGGTGCTGACCCTGACCCCCGCGTCCGTCAGCGAAATCGCTGAGTTCAGCTCTTCGCTCGGTCGATAGTTGCTACGGATTACGCACTCGCGCAGTATGCCGACAAGGGACAGAACATCCGAAAACCGGTCACGCCACTGTGGGTCGGGATAACGTGCAGCCAATTCAGCTCGGTTGAGGCGCACTTGGTCAGGCATACCAACTCCAAGGGTGAGGTGTAGCTGACCGTAGCTCACGGTCGACCGTTCAAGCTAGAGAGGAACCACGGAACGATCGGGTCCGCCTCCCCGCTCAGTCGTAACTCCGGTGGATCAGATGCGACAGCACGATCGCGCTGCGCGTGTGATCCACCGAGGGCGCGATCCGCACCCGCTCCAGCGCGTCCTCGAGCGAGGGGATGTCGCGCGAGCGGATGTGCACCATGGCGTCGGCCGAGCCGGTGACCGTCGAGGCATCCACCACCTCGGGCACCCCCGAGAGGATGCGCTTGAGGTCGTCGGGCGCGACGGTGCCGCGGCAGAACAGCTCGACGTACGCCTCGGTGCCGAGCCCGTCGACGGCCGGGTCCACCTGGATCGTGAACGAGCGGATGACGCCGTCGGCCACCAGCCGGTCGACGCGCCGCTTCACCGCGGAGGCCGAGAGCCCGATCCGGTCGCCGATGTCGCCGTAGCCGGCGCGGGCGTTCTGGCGGAGAAGGTCGAGGATGCCGTAGTCGAGATTGTCCACGGCGACACGATACGGGGATTCCTTGCAAACAGGAACCGAATCACGGCGATACGTTGCGCAGGACGCTCTGAACCCTCGGATGCGTGCGTGCAGACTGGATGGATGACCATGACCCAGCCCTCCGCCTCCGCTCCCGAGCGCGTCGCAACGCGCCGCACCGTGCTGATGTGCCGGCCGGACTTCTTCACGGTCAGCTACCGGATCAACCCGTGGATGCATCCCGAAGACCCCACGGACACCAGCCTGGCCGTCACCCAGTGGGAGACTCTGTACGCCAAGTACCTCGAGCTCGGCTACGACGTGCAGCTGATCGACGGCCTCGAGGGGCTGCCCGACATGGTCTACGCCGCGAACGGCGGGTTCGTGCTCGACGGCATCGCCTACGGTGCCAAGTTCCAGTACCCGGAGCGCCAGCCCGAGGGCCCGGCCTACATGGAGTGGTTCGCGGCCAACGGCTACCAGGTCGCCGAGCCGGTCTCGACCAACGAGGGCGAGGGCGACTTCCTGCTGGTCGGCGACACGATCTACGCCGGAACCGGGTTCCGCAGCGACGCCGCCAGCCACGACGAGCTGCGCAGGATCTACCACCGCGAGGTCGTCACCCTGAAGCTCATCGATCCGTCGTTCTACCACCTCGACACGGCGTTCGCGGTGCTCGACAGCAACGGCGGACCGGGGTCGGTCGCGTTCCTGCCGAAGGCCTTCGACGCGGAGTCGCTCGACATCCTCGACAGCCGCTTCCCGGATGCCATCCACGTCAACGACGCCGACGCGGCGGTGCTCGGCCTCAACTCATTCAGTGACGGCAAGAACGTGATCATCGCCTCGCGCGCCACCGACTTCGAGCGTCAGCTGCGCGATCGGGGCTTCACCCCGCACGGCGTGGACCTCAGCGAGTTGCTGCTCGGGGGCGGCGGCGTGAAGTGCTGCACCTTGGAGCTGCGGCGATGAGCGAGACCGCCGTGTCATCCGAGACCGCCCGCTATCTCGAGCAGGTCGAGGAGTTCGGCGCGCACAACTACCACCCGCTCGAGGTCGTGGTCTCCGAGGGCTTCGGCGCCTGGGTCACCGATGTGGACGGCAAGCGATACCTCGACTGCCTGGCTGCATACTCCGCGATCAACTTCGGGCACGGGCATCCGGTGCTGGTGGATGCCGCCAAGGCTCAGCTGGATCGCATCACCCTGACCAGTCGGGCCTTCCACAACGACAAGCTCGGCCCGTTCCTCGAGGGTCTCGCCAAGCTCTGCGGCAAAGACATGGTGCTGCCCATGAACACCGGAGCCGAGGCCGTCGAGTCGGCGATCAAGATCGCGCGCGCCTGGGGCTACCGGGTCAAGGGCGTCGAGCACGACCGCGCCAAGATCGTCGTGATGGACGGCAACTTCCACGGCCGCACCACCACGATCATCAGCTTCAGCAACGACCCGGATGCTCGCGCCGACTTCGGGCCGTACACGCCCGGCTTCGTCTCGGTGCCCTATGGCGACGCCGCGGCGCTCGAGGCCGCCTTAGACGACGACGTGGTGGCGGTGCTGGTCGAGCCGATCCAGGGGGAGGCCGGCATCATCGTCCCGCCCGCCGACTACCTGCCCGCCGTTCGGCGCATGACCAAGGAACGCAACATCCTGTTCATCGCCGACGAGATCCAGTCCGGCCTCGGCCGCACGGGCGCGACGTTCCAGTGCGACAACGCGGGGGTCATCCCCGACCTCTACCTGCTCGGCAAGGCGCTCGGCGGCGGCATCGTGCCGGTGAGCGCCGTGGTGGGCGATCACGATGTGCTCGGCGTGCTCCGCCCAGGGGAGCATGGCTCGACCTTCGGCGGTAATCCTCTAGCGGCCGCCGTCGGGCTGGCGGTCGTCGGTCTCCTCGAGACCGGCGACTACCAGCGCCGTGCCGGCGAGCTGGGTGAGCACCTGCTGACCCGCCTGCGCGGGCTGATCGGCCACGGGGTGGTCGCCGTGCGCGGCGCGGGCCTCTGGGCCGGCATCGACATCGACCCGGCGCTCGCGACCGGTCGCGAGGTGTGCGAGGCGCTTGCGCGTCGCGGCGTGCTCGCCAAAGACACGCACGGCTCGACCATCCGCCTCGCCCCGCCGATCGTGGTCGAGCAGGAGGAGCTCGACTGGGCCGTCGAGCAGCTCGAGGCGGTGCTCGCTACGCTCGGCGAGTGAGCTCTGCGTCGGATTCCGCACTCGGGCCGTTCGAACCCTGGACCTTCGAGCCGATCCGCACCGAGCGGCTGACGCTCCGGCTGATGACCGCCGACGACGTCGACGACGTGTTCGCGTACCAGAGTCGTGAGGACGTCTGCCGCTACCTGCTGCACGGTCCTCGGTCGCGCGACGAGATCGTCGACATGGTCGCGAAGTACGGCGCCGCGACGACGATCGCTGTGGACCACGACTGGATCGAGCCGGCGATCGAGCTCGAACTGCCCGACGGGTCGCGACGGGTGATCGGCCACATCTACCTGACGGTGCCGAGCGTCGAGAACCGGAGCGCCGAGATCGGCTGGACACTGCATCCCGACTTCTTCGGGCAGGGCTACGCCGCTGAGGCCGCGGCTTCCACCCTCGATCTGGCCTTCGCCACGCTCGGGATGCACCGGGTGCGCGCCGAGCTCGACCCGCGCAACGACGCATCCATCGCCCTCTGCCGTCGGCTCGGGATGCGCGAGGAGGCGCACTTCGTCGAGGACCTCTGGTTCAAGGGCGAGTGGGCCGACACCGGGGTGTACGCGATCCTCGCCTCCGAGTGGGAGCGGCGGCGTGCCGAGCTCGGCTGAACTCGACCCGAGGGAGCTGGACGCGAACGATCCGCTCGCGCGATTCCGCGAGCGCTTCGTGCCGGCGCCGGATGTCGCGGCCTACCTCGACGGCAACTCGCTCGGCCGTCCGCTCACCGCCTCGATCGAGCGGGTCGACGCGCTGCTGCGCGAGCAGTGGGCGACTCGGTTGATCCGCGGATGGGACGAGGGCTGGCTCGAGCTGCCGATGCGGCTGGGCGACGAGCTCGGTCGTGTCGCGCTCGGCGCGGGACTCGGCCAGACGGTCATCGGCGACTCGACGACCGTGCTGCTCTACAAGGTCATCCGTGCCGCGCTCGAGCTGCGGCCCGGCAGCGCCGGCAGCCCGCGCGACGAGATCGTGATCGACCGCGACGACTTCCCGACGGACCGCTACCTGGTGGAGTCGATCGCCGCCGAGCGCGGGGCGACCGTGCGCTGGATCGACGAGGGCGACGTCACGCCGGAGCGCGTCGACGCGGTGGTCGGCGATCGCACGGCCGTGGTGGTGCTCAGTGCCATCGCCTACCGCTCCGGATTCCTCGCCGAGATCCCCGCGATCACGTCGATCGTGCACGATGCCGGTGCGCTGATGCTCTGGGACCTCTGCCACTCGGCCGGGGTCATCCCGCATCAGCTCGATGCCTGGGGCGTGGACTTCGCGGTTGGCTGCACCTACAAGTACCTCAACGGCGGGCCCGGTGCGCCGGCGTTCGCGTACGTGGCGCAGACGCACCACGACGAGTTCCGGCAGCCGATCTCGGGCTGGCTCGGGTCGGTGCGGCCGTTCGAGATGGGGCAGGGCTACCAGCCGGCGCCGGGCATCCGTCGCGTGCTGAGCGGCACGCCGTCGATCGTCGGCATGGTGGGCCTGACCGACTCGATCGCGCTGATCGACGAGGTGGGCATGGATGCCATCCGGGCCAAGTCGGTCGCCCTCACCGAGCACGCCATCGCGCTCGCCGACGAGCTGGTGCCGGATGCCGCCCTCGCCACCCCGCGCGATCCCGCGCGCCGCGGCTCGCACATCACGCTCGACCACCCGGCATTCGAGGCGATCATGCCGCGGCTGTGGGAGCGCGGGGTCATCCCCGACTTCCGGCGACCCAGCGGGATCCGGCTCGGGCTGTCGCCGCTGTCGACCGGCTTCGCCGAGGTCGAGCTGGGCGTGCGCGCGATCGCCGAGGAGTTGGCTGCCGCTCGCTAGGCTCGGCGCATGGCATCGGGAACGCGTCAGTTGCACGTTCGGATGCAAGGCAGGAACGCCGACGAAGCACATCGCGGGTCGAGCCCGCTCGAGCTGCTGTACGACCTGACCTTCGTCGTGGCCGTCTCGTCGGTCTCGGCGAGGCTCGCGGACGGTGTCGGCAGCGGGGAGGGGCTGCTCACCGTCATCGTCCCCTATCTCATGGTCTTCTTCGCCATCTGGTGGGCGTGGATCAACTTCACCTGGTTCGCGTCGGCATACGACACCGATGACGTGGTCTATCGGGTGGCCACTCTGGTGCAGATGGCCGGGGTCCTGGTGATCGCCGCGGGCGTTCCCGCCGCAGCGGCCCACTTCGACTTCACCGCCATCACGATCGGCTACGTGGTGATGCGCGTCGCGGCGGTCGGCCAGTGGCTGCGGGCCGGCATCGAGCATCCCGCGTCGAGAGGAACGGCGTTCCGCTATGCGGCGGGCGTTCTGGTCGTGCAGCTGGGGTGGATCGCGAGCTTGCTCTTCGTCCCCAGGTCGTGGAGCCCGGCGGCCTTTGTGATCCTGGCGGCTGCCGAGCTGGCGGTGCCGGTCTGGGCCGAGTCACGGGTTCGAATCTCCTGGCACCCCGGTCACATCGCCGAGCGCTACTCCCTGTTCGTGATCATCCTCCTCGGCGAGGGCGTCGCCGCCGCGACCGGCGCGATGCAGCGGGCGCTCGCGGTGTCGGGGATCACACCCCAGCTGATCGCGGTCGGCCTGTCGGGCCTGGTCGTGCTGTTCGCGATCTGGTGGCTGTATTTTCTCGAACCGGCCGCGCGCGGGCTTCGCGAACGCCCGCGCTGGTCGTATTTCTGGGGCTACGGGCACTACTTCTTGTTCGCCGCCATCGCGGCGGTCGGAGCGGGGCTCGAGGTGGCGGTGGAGCGGACGGGTCACGAGGCCCACGGTGGCGGCGTCGTCGCGGGGTACGCGGTCGCGATTCCCGTCGCTGCAGTCTTCGTGCTGCTCTACGTGCTGCACCGGCCCCTGGTCGATCGGCCCGAGGTGCCCGCCCGAGTCCTGTTCCCCGCCGCGGTCGCGACCCTGGTGCTGCCGCTCGCCGTCCCGGCGTTCGGCGTCGCGGCCATGGTGATGGCTCTTGCAGCGCTGTCGGCTCTGGTCGTCGCCGTCACCCTCGCGCTGCGCCGGGACTAGCCTCGATCCCGTGCCCGTTCTGACCACTGAACTGCTCGACCGCATCCGCTCCCGCGCCGCCGGCTACGACCGCGACAACGCGTTCTTCGACGAGGACCTCGACGAGCTGCGCGCCGCGGGCTACCTGGCTCCGCGCAGCCTGCTCGAGACCGCTCGCGATCAGCGGCTGCTGGCCGCATACGCCCCGGCCACCGCGCTCGGCATCAACATGCACCTGGTCTGGGTCGGGGTCGCCCGGGTGCTGCACGACCGCGGCGACGACAGCCTCGACTGGGTGCTGCGGGATGCCGAGGCGGGCGAGCTCTTCGCGTTCGGCAACAGCGAGGCCGGCAACGATCTCGTGCTCTGGGACTCGCTGACCGCGGTGGATCGTGTCGACGGCGGGTACGCCTTCACCGGCACGAAGATCTTCACCTCGCTCGCCCCGGCCTGGACCCGGCTGGGGATCTTCGGCAAGCAGGCGGTGGGCGAAGGCACCGAAGACGGTCCGCGTCTGGTGCACGGCTTCCTCCGACGCGCGACGCCGGAGACCCCCGTCGACGGTGTCACCACCCTCGACGACTGGGACACCCTGGGGATGCGGGCCACGCAGAGCAACACCACGAAGCTCGACCACGCGGTGGTCGCCGACGCCGACGTCTCACGGTTCCTGACGGTCGGGCCGAACGCCGATCCCTTCGTCTTCGGCATCTTCAGCAACTTCCTGCTGCTCATCGGCTCGGTGTACGCAGGTCTGGCCGATCGCGCGCTCGAGCTGGCCGTCGAGGCGGCCCACAAACGCACCAGCCTCAAGAACGGTGGGGCCAGCTACGCGCAGGACCCGGACATCCGGTGGCGGGTCGCGGATGCCGCCCTGCGGCTCGACGGCCTGCGCCCCGAACTCGAGGGGCTGGCATCTGACGTCGACACCCTGGTGAACCACGGCGGCAACTGGTTCCGCTACCTCACGGGTGCGAAGCACCGCTCGACCGAGGCCGCGCGTTACGTCGTGGATCAGGCGCTGCGGGTCGCCGGGGGCGGTGGATACCGCACGAGCAGCGAGCTCGCCCGGCTGCAGCGCGATGTGCTCGCCGGCATCTACCACCCGAGCGATCCCGAGTCGATCCACTCCACGGTGGCGGGGGCGCTCCTCGGACCTCTGGGCTAGGGAGCGAACCGGAAGCGGGTCGCGTCGGTCGGGAACGAGAACCACGCCAGAGCCGTGACCGGGGTGAAGACACGCAAGCCGCCGCCGTGCTCGGCTGCCCACGCATCGGCGCCTGGCCGGTAGCCGTCATCGTGGTACTTGGCGAACGCCGCCTCCAGCCGGGCTCCGAGCCCGTCGGCATCGGCCCGGGTGGCCACGCTGCGGCCCTCGAGGACAACCGCGTGCTGCCCGTCCTCCAGCGACAGGGAGCATGCCGGGTTGGCCTCGGCGTTGCGGGCGTGCCGGGTCGAGGGCGCGCCGTCGTAGTAGAAGGCGTCATCGACCCACACGCCCCAGCGCGGGATCAGGTGCGGCCGCCCGTCCGGTCGCACGGTCGCCAACCAGTAGTGCTTCGCCTCGATCAGCCGGGCCTCGACAGTCGACCATTCCAGGAGGCCATCGTCGGTGTCGGGGAGCCCGTAGCCCTCGGGGAAGGTGGGGCGCTCACGCCGGATCGGTGCCGTCATGCCGCGAACCTAGCCGCGGCATCCGACAGCTCCGATTGTCAGAGCTTGGTCAGCTGGAAGATCGGGATCTTGCGGCCCTGCGTGGTCTTCGGGTACTCCAGGAAGCCCGGCATGGCCGTGGTGATCTGCGCCCAGGACTCGTCGTAGACGGCGTCGTCGGCGATCTCGTCGGCGCGCACGTTGACGGTCTCGATTCCGTCGTCGGGCAGCGGGGCCTCGATCTCGAACTCCGGGTGCTTCTTGAGGTTGTGGTACCAGGCGGGATGCTTGGGCGACCCCGCGGCTGACGCGACGACGAGCCATCCGTGCTGATTGCGGAAGCCGGCCGCGGGCACGAGGCGCTCCTCGCCCGACTTCGCGCCGATCGTGTGCAGGATCACCAGCCCACGCCCGAAGCGTCCCGCGGTGCCGTTGTTCTCGCGGAACTCGGCGATCATCTTCTCGTTCCAGTCGCTCACGCGATCCATCCCTCTTCTCGCAGCCAGGCTGCGCACAGTGTCGTCCATTGCTCGGCGTCACCCTCGCCGATCGCGAGGTTGAGCCCGTGCCTCCCCCGTGAGAACACGTGGAGCGCGTGCGGGATTCCGTGGTCGGCCAGCGCCGTCGCCAGCAGGTAGGCGTGCTGCACGGGCACCGACGCGTCTTCCGCGGTGTGCCACACGAAGAACGGAGGCGCGCCGGCGGTGACCAGGCGGTCGAGCGAGGTCGCGGCGCGTAGTTCGGGGGTGGCATCCAGGCCGATCAGCTGCCGGCGCGAGTCGGCGTGCGTCGGCAGCTCCATCGAGACGACCGGGTAGCAGAGGATCGCGAGGTCGACGCGCTCGGCCGCTGCGGCATCCGGGTCGGCGCTCGCGGGGGCGAGGGTGGCGTGACCCGCCGCGTGCCCGCCCGCCGAGAAGCCGAGCAGCCCGACGCGTTCGTGCCCGGCGGCACGAACACGCCGCACCTCGGCCCGAACGGCGTCGAGCGGGCCGGGATGCCGCGTCTGCACCGGATAGCGGAACACCGAGCTGCTCAGCCCGAGCCCGGCGAGCCAGGCGGCAACCGGTTCGGCTTCGTCGTCGGAGAGGTCGGTGTACCCGCCGCCGGGCAGCACGATGATGTGGTCGGTCATGGCTCCATTGTGGGCCCGCCACCTGCCTAGGCTGGACGCATGACCCGCCCCATCGTCTTCATCGGCGACAGCATCACCGATGCCGGCCGCCGCGAGGATCCCGACCACCTGGGGCACGGCTACGTCCGCCTGGTCAGCGAGGCGCTCGCGGCCCGAGGCGACACCCGGCCGATCGTCAACACCGGGATCAGCGGCAACCGCGCCGTCGACCTGCGCGCGCGGTGGGAGCGGAACGCTCTCGCCCACGATCCGGAGCTGCTGTCGGTGTACGTCGGGGTCAACGACACCTGGCGCCGCTACGACAGCGGCGACCCGACGACGGCCGACGCGTTCGAGCAGAGCTACCGCTCGATCCTGCGCGAGGCACAGGACCGCCTGGCACCGCGGATGATCCTGGTCGAGCCGTTCGTGCTCCCGGTCACGGCGGAGCAGGAACGGTGGGGCGCCGAGGACCTGGATGCGAAGCGCGCCGTCGTCGCGAAGCTCGCTGACGAGTTCGGCGCGGCCTTCCTCCCGCTCCAGTCGCTGCTGCTCGACGCGGCCTCGCAGCACGGATCCGGTCGAGCCGGCCACGCCGCGCTCGCCGAGGATGGCGTGCATCCGACGCCGCTGGGCAGCGAGCTCATCGCCGGTGCCTGGCTGGCCGCCGAGGCGACGCTCTAGGGGCGCGCTCCCACTGGGCCCGGGGGGTCAGCCGCTCGAGCTGGGTCACGTGCTGCGGCCCGAGTTCGTCGAGCGAGGCGACCCCGAGCAGCTTCATCGTCCGCACGATCTGATCGCGGAGGATTGCGATGGTGCGGTCGACACCGGCGCGTCCTCCGGCCATCAGGCCGTAGAGGTATGCCCGGCCGATCATGGTGAAGTCGGCGCCGAGCGCGATGCAGGCCACGATGTCCGCGCCCGACATGATGCCGGTGTCCACCCCGATCTCGACGCGGTGCTTGGCCGACTTGCCGGTTCGGCCACCGAGTTCGCGCACGACCTCCGGCAAGAGGTGGAAGGGGATCGGGGCGCGGTCGAGCTGGCGGCCGCCGTGGTTGGAGAGCAGGATGCCGTCCACACCGAGATCGGCGAGCGTGGCGGCATCCCGCACGTTCTGCACGCCCTTGATCACGAGCTTGCCCGGCCACATGCCGCGGATGACCTCGAGGTCCGTGAACGAGATCGTCGGATCCATCGCCGCATCGAGCAGCTCGCCGACGGTGCCGCCGGTCGACGACAGCGAGGCGAACTCGAGCGGGGGAGTCGTCAGGAAGTCCCACCACCACCAGGGGCGGGACAGCGCATCGAGGATGGTGGCCGGCGTCAGCTGCGGCGGGATCGAGAAGCCGTTGCGCTTGTCGCGCAGCCGGGCGCCGGCTACTGGGGTGTCGACCGTGAAGTGCAGGGTGTCGAACCCTGCGGCGGCCGCGCGCCGGGTGAGCTCGTACGAGATCTCGCGATCGCGCATGACGTAGAGCTGGAACCAGTTGCGGCCGTCGGGGTTGGCCGCCTTCACTTCCTCGATGGACGTCGTCCCGAGGGTCGAAAGCGTGAAAGGTATTCCCGCGGCGCGAGCTGCGCTCGCGCCCGCGATCTCGCCCTCGGTCTGCATCAGCCGCGTGAATCCGGTCGGCGCGATGGCGAAGGGTAGGGCCGAGGGGCCGCCGAGGATCGTGGAGGAGGTGTCGACATCCGCCATCCCCCGCAGGATCGACGGGCTGAACTCGATGTCTTCGAACGCCTGGCGCGCGCGAGCCAGTGAGAGCTCCTGCTCGGCGGCGCCGTCGGTGTAGTCGAACGCGGCGCGGGGCGTGCGCCGCTGTGCGATCGCACGCAGATCGGCGATGGTGAGGGCCGCATCCAGTCGCCGCTTCTTGGCGTTCAGGGTGGGCTTCTTGAACTTCATCAGGCCGAAGATGTCCTTCGGCCGGGGGAACTGTCGTTTCACCATGGCACGGGCTTTCGATCAGGATGTCGAGCTAAGGGCTTCGAGCGCCGGGATGAAGCGCTGACGCGAAGATTCGATGTGGCTCAGCATCAGCTCGCCCGCGCGATCGTCTGATCCCGCAGCGATGGCCGACACGATCTGCCGGTGCTCGGCGAGCGCGAGCGGCGTCGCGCCGTTCTGGTAGTACTCGGCGAACAGGGAGCGCACGAAGGAGCCGTCCGTGCTCTCGGAGCCGAACGTCGCGGTGTAGACGCGGAAGAGATGCAGGTGGCAGTGCGTTCTGACGAACGAGTCCTCGACCCACCCGTTGCCGGACGCGCGAGCCACCAGGGCGTGGAAGCGGCTGTCGTGCTCGACGAAATCCGCGGTCGCGGTGCCGCTCGACCGATCGATCAGTTCGGCGCGGAGGAGTTCCGACTGGAGGGCCTCGAGGTCGTCGCCCGCTCCTCGGTGCGCCGCCGCCGACGCGGCCCACGGTTCGATGACCGCGCGGAACCGGAAGAGCTGGTCGAACTGCCCGACCGAGAGCAGGTCGGTCGCCTCGTAGCCCCGCAGCGGGATCTTGATGACCAGGCCGTCGGATTCCAGTCGTGCGAGGGCCTCTCGGATCGGCGTCTGCGACACCGCGAGCTCGCGCGCCAACTCGTCGATGCCGACGTGCTCGCCGGGCGAGATCTCGTGATCGAGGATCTTCGCCCGGATCGCGTCGTAGGTCTCGTCTGCGAGGGATCCCATCTACTTGCCGCGCACTCGCAGCCCGGTCATCCCGCCGTCGACGGCAAGGATGGTGCCGGTCGTCGCACCCTGCGCCGGATCGGCGAGGAAGCGGATCGAGCGCGCCACCTCGTCGGGCGTGACCAGCCGACCGGCCGGCTGCCTGTTCTTGAGTGCCTCGCGTTCGGCTTCCGGGTCGTCGGCGAGGTCGAGCAGGCGCCCGACCCACGGAGTGTCGGCCGTGCCCGGGTTGACGCTGTTGACGCGGATGCCCTCGTGGACGAGGTCCGCCGCCATAGCCAGCGTCAGGCCTTGAACGGCTCCCTTGCTCGCGGAGTACACGGCGCGCTGCGGGACGCCGACCGTCGCGACGAGCGAGCCGGTGTTGACGATCGCGGCCGCGCGGCTCTGGCGCAGCAGGGGAAGAGCGGCCCTGGTGACGCGCGCCATCCCGACGACATTGACGTTCAGGATGCGCTGCCACTCGTCGTCGGTGCCGTCCTCGACGGTGCCGACCGCTCCGATTCCGGCGTTGTTGACCAGGATGTCGAGCACCGAGACCTGCTCGCGCAACTGTGCGAACGCGGCGTCGACTGACTCGGTCGATCCCACGTCGCAGGGGATCCATTCGGCGGCGCCGGCCATGTCGCCGGCGCTGAGGTCGAACCCGAAGACGCGTGCACCGTCGGCCGCGAAGTTGCGCGCCACGGCGAGACCGATGCCGGAACCGGCGCCGGTGATGACCGCCGTGATGCCCGTCAAGTCGCTCATCGTCTCCGCGCTTCCCTTCGATTCCGCCGCGTCTTGCCGATCCTATAGGATTCTGAAAGGATCGCCTAGCGACGATGCATCAAGACGAGGGACGGGACCGCAGCCATGCTCAAATTCATCCGGTTGGGGCCGCTGGGCTCCGAGCGCCCGGCGGTCATCGACGACCAGGGCGTCGTTCACGATCTGTCCGCGCTCACGGCTGACATCGACGGCGCGTTCCTGGCCTCGGGTGGCCTAACCGCGGCGGCAGCCGCGCTCGCGGCCGGCAACCTGCCGACCCTCGACGACCCGGGCGACGGCTCGAAGCTGCGACTCGGCGCTCCGATCGCGCGCCCGACCGCGGTGATCTGCATCGGCGTCAACTACGCGGCGCACGCGGCCGAGTCGGGTGCGGAGCCGCCTGCCAACACCGTGATCTTCTTCAAGCACCCCAACACGGTCGTCGGGCCGTACGACGATGTGCTGATCCCGCCCGGTTCGACCAGGACCGACTGGGAGGTCGAGCTCGGCGTGGTGATCGGCACTCGCGCCCGCTACCTGTCGTCGCCCGCCGACGCCCTCGCGCACGTGGCCGGCTACACCGTGTCGAACGATGTGTCCGAGCGCGAGTTCCAGCTCGAACTCTCGGGCGGCCAGTGGAGCAAGGGCAAGAGCAGCGAGACCTTCAACCCGCTCGGTCCGTGGCTGGTCCCGGCCGCCGAGGTCGGCGACGGCTCGGGCCTGCGGCTGCGTTCCTTCGTCAATGGCGAGCCGCGGCAGGACTCGACGACGTCCGACATGATCTCGGGCGTTGCGCAACTGGTCTACGACCTCAGCCAGTACCTCGTGCTCGAACCCGGCGACCTGATCAACACCGGCACCCCGCAGGGCGTCGCCCTGGGAGGCGGGTTCCCGTACCTGGTCGCCGGTGACGTCATGGACCTCGAGATCGACGGTCTCGGACGTCAGCGCCAGACCCTCGCGCAGGGTCGACCGTGAGCGCGCGTCCCCTCGGCCGAGGAGGCCTGCAGGTCGGCGCGAACTCGTTCGGCGTCGCCCCCATCGCCAACCTCGGGCGCGAGGTCTCGGCGGAGGACGCCTGGGAGACCCTCGAGGCGGCCTGGGCGGCGGGGGTGCGCTACTACGACACCGCACCGCACTACGGCCTCGGCCTGGGCGAGCAGCGGCTCGGGGAGTTCCTGCGCACGAAGCCGCGCGACGAGTTCATCCTCTCCACCAAGGTGGGGCGGCTGCTTGTCGAGAACCCGCTCGGCCCGCAGCTCGATGACGACGGATTCGCCGTCGTATCGCCGTTCGTGCGTCGCCTCGACTACAGCGCGGACGGGGTCCGCCGCTCGCTTGACGAGAGCCTCACGCGGCTGGGCCTGGACCGCATCGACGTGGTGTTCGTGCACGATCCGGACGACTACTTCGCCGAGGTGATGGAGGGCGCGTTCCCGGCGCTCGACGAGCTGCGTCGTGCCGGTGTGATCTCGTCATACGGCGCCGGAATGAACCAGACCGCCATGCTCACCCGTTTCGTCAACGAGGCGGATGTTGATGTCGTCATGTGCGCGGGCCGTTACACCCTGCTCGAGCAGGGGGCGCTCGACGACCTGCTGCCGGCCGCGGAGGCGCGCAACGTCTCGGTCGTCGCGGCGGCGGTGTTCAACTCCGGGCTGCTGGCGCGAGACCGGCCCTCCGCGGATGCGACCTACAACTACGGCCCGGCCCCCGCCGAACTGCTCGAGCGCGTCAACGCGATCGCCGACGTGTGCGAGGCGCACGGGGTGAGCCTGCCGGCGGCGGCGATCCAGTTCGCGTTGGGGCATCCAGCCGTCGCCACGGTATGCACCGGCGCGCGCTCGGCCGACCAGGTCGCTCGCAATGCGGCGCTGTTCGAGGTGCCCATCCCGGACGGACTGTGGAGGGCGCTCAGCGCGGCTGGCCTTCTGCGGCCGGGAACGCCGACGCCGGCGTGACGACCGTCGCCTAGCGCGCTTCGCGCACCCCGCGCTGCTCGAGGTAGTCGTTCGAGAACATCCCCGTCGGGTCGAGGCGCTCGAACAGCGCGCGCGAGTCGGCGAGACGCGGGTGGACGTGGGCGAGGGTCGCAGCATCCACCCGGTTGACCTTGCCCCAGTGCGGGCGCGCGTCGAAGGGCGCGAGCGCGGCTTCGATGTCGGGCAGCAGGGCGTGAACGGCGTCGGGCTCGGGCTTCCAGGTGAAGTGGATGGCGAGCATCGGCCGTTGGTAGGCCCCGCTCAGCCACAACTCGTCGGCGGCCGCAGTGCGCAGCTCGGTGATGTGCAGACGCGGCGCGATCCGATCGCCGAGCGAACGGACTGCGCGCAGAGCCTCGGCGCCGACGCTGCGGTCGACGAAGTACTCGGTCTGGATCTCGTCGCCGACGCTCGGCGTGCCGTCGAAGCGGAAGTGCGGCAGGCGCTGATGCCACGGGCCGGGGACGCCGCCCGCCTGCGTGGTGTTCTCGTCGTCGACGCGCCCGAAGATGCTCAGCCCGTCTTCGCGGGTCGCTCCGTGGAACTCGTCGCCGACCACCGGCGTCTCGTCGTCGTGCGCGGTCAGCCGCGTCTTGAGCACGGCGAGCTGCACGTCGTCGCCGAGCCAATCGGTGAACAAGCTCACGCTGTATGCCGACCCGGTCACTCCCTCGAGGTCGTCGAGCACGACGCTCCAGGGCAGGCCGTGGAAGGCGTCTTGCCGCACTCGGAAGCTCGGTTCGATGGCGAGCGTGATCCGCACCACGATCCCGAAGGCGCCCAGACCGACCACCAGGCCCGAGAAGTCGGGCTTGCCCTGCCGCACGCTGACCAGGGAGCCGTCGGAGTCCACATACTCGAGCGCCCGCACCGCCGTCGAGAGCACACCGAGGCTGTTGCCCGATCCGTGGGTCGCGGTGGCCGTGGCGCCCGCGACCGAGATGTGCGGAAGGGAGCCCATGTTGTGCAACGCCCAGCCGCGCTCATCCAGCCAGGCGGCGAGCGCTCCGTACCGGATGCCGGCCCCGAACGTCACGGTGTGCGCAGCCTCGTCGAGCACCGGGTCGGGGTCGATCGCGGTGACCCCGATCAACGTGCCGGTGGTGTCGGCGAGCCCGTTGAAGGAGTGCCGCGTGCCCAGTGCGCGCACCCGTTCGCCCGCGCGAGCCGCCTGGGCGACGGCCTCCTGCACCTGATCGATCGAGGTCGCGTCGAGGTGGCGCGGTGCGGTGAAGGTGTGGGTGCCTGCCCAGGTCCGGAGAGTTGCCATGCACCCAGCCTGGCAGGTGCGGGGCGCCTAGCGCTTCGGCAGCTGCTGCACCGCCCAGTGATTGCCGTCGGGGTCGTCGAACCAGACGAAGCGGCCCCAGGCGAGGTCCTGCACCGGGCCAACCGCGACGCCGCGTGCCGCGAGATCGTCGTGAGCGGCGTCGGCATCGGCGGTCACGACCTGCAGACCGGGATACGGTGCCGTACCCTCGGGCAGCAGCCCGATTCCGAATGCGATCGAGCAGGCCGAGCCCGGAGGAGTCACCTGCACGAACCGCAGTTCGGGCGAGACCACCTGGTTGAAATCGACCGGCCAGCCGAGCGTCGTTCCATAGAACTCGACCGCCCGATCGACGTCAGTGACCGGGATGATGACAAGTTCGAGTCGGTAGTCGACCATGGCCGCTCCCTTGTTCTGTCCTGTTCCGATTCTTCGAAACTAGGCCGCACCACCGACCTTCCTGGCTCAGTCGGTGGGCGACGCGGGCGGCTCGCCGAGGGCATCCAGAGCGAGCCAGAATGCCTCCGGGATCTCGGTCGCGACGAGTCCGGGCAGCTCGTCGAGGCGCTGCTGCGAGTAGATGCCGACGACCGTGGTGCGGATGCGCGGCTCGCGCATCGAGAAGGCGAGAGCGGCCGCGGCCACGCTGAGCGACCACTCGGCGCAGAGCGCCCGCACGCGGTCCAGATGCGCCAGGAACCCGGCCGATGCCGGCTGATACCCGTAGCTCTGGCCGCGGAACGTCGATCCGCCCAGGAGCCCGCCGCCGAACGGCGCCGCGTTGAACACGGTCATGCCTCGCTCGGTGGCGAGGCGCAGGATCGTCTCGGCGGTGCGGTCCACGATCGTCCACCGGTTGTGCGTCAGGACCACGTCGAACGCGTCGGTGCGGATGTACTCCTCGACCAGGGCGCGCTCCCCGGCCGCAATGCCGATCGCGCCGATCCGTCCCTCGTCGCGGAGCCGGATCAGCGCCTCCACGGGGCCGCCGGGTGCCATGCCCTCCGCCACCGAGATCGTGTACGGATCGTGCAGCTGATACAGCGGGAGGGTCTCGAGCCCGAGCCGCTCCGTCGTCTCGTCGAAGGACCGGCGCACCCGGTCGCCGTCGAACGCGCCCGAGGCCGGGTCCTGGTCGGCCTTCGAGAACACGACCTTGCCTGCCGGGAGCCCGCCCGCCGCCGCGATCGCCTGGCCCAACAGAGCCTCGGAGCGCCCGCCCGCGTAGTTGTTGCTGGTGTCCAGCTGGCGGAATGGCGACTCGAGCAGGGCGGACGCGAGGGCGTCATCGGCGCCGGGGCGCTTGCCCAGGCCCGAGGTGCCGATGGTGATCTTCTCGAGCGAGCCGGGGTCGAAGAGCGGAGGGTTCACCCATCCAGGATGGCAGTACCGTGAAGTATGCGATCCCTCCGCGTGCACGAATTGGGCGACCCGCATCAGGTCCGCGTCGAGGAGGTGCCGACGCCGTCTCCCGCCGACGACGAGGTGCTGATCCGGGTGCGTGCCGCCGCCATCACCCGCGACGAGCTCACCTGGCCGAGCGGCAGGCTGCCTGCGACGCCCTCGTACGAGGTCTCTGGTGAGGTCGTGTCACTGGGGAAGGCGGCTTCCGACTTCGCGGTCGGAGACGCGGTGTACGGGATGACCCTGTTCGACCGCGACGGGGCGGCCTCCGAGTTCTTCGCGGCCCCGCAGCGCGTGTTCGCCCGCAAGCCGCCCAACCTCGACGACGCGACGAGCGCCACCGTGCCGCTGCCTGCCCTGAGTGCGTGGCAGGCGCTGTTCGATCACGGCCTGCTCGAATCGGGCCAGCGGGTCCTGGTGCACGGAGCGACCGGAGCGGTCGGCCAGTTCGCCGTGCAGCTCGCGCGCCGCGCGGGGGCGCATGTCATCGCGACGGCCTCGGCAGACAACCTCGAGGCCGCTCGCGAGATCGGCGCCGACGAGGTGGTGGATCGCGCGACGCCTTACGAGGCCTCACTGGCGCCCGTCGACCTGGTGTTCGACGCCGCCGGGGGGGATGCCGCCGAGCGATCCATCGGCCTGGTCGCGCCCGGCGGCCGGCTGGTGAGCATCATCGACGAGCCGCCGCAGGCGCCGGACGTGACCGCGTTGTTCTTCATCGTCGAGCCCCATCGCGAGGAGCTCGACCAGATCACCGAGCTCGTCGAGTCAGGTGGACTGCGCCTGCCCCCGCACGTCGTCTTCGCTCTCGACGACGCCACCGTTGCCTTCGAGGCGAGCCTGGACCGCACGCATCGCGGCAAGGTCGTGTTCGGCATCTCCTGAAATACGTCCGCAACATCCCGCTCGTTAGGCTCTCGTCATGGGCGACCTGTTCGACGGCTACGGCTCGGTCGCGACGAAGCGGCGGGGAACCCCTGCCTGGGACGAGATGTTCTCCGACCCGGCCGCGGCCGACTCCGCGAGCGCGCGCGACGCGTACCGCGAGATCCACACCGCCCTCGCCCGGATGACCCAGGACGAGCTGCGCGGACGCACCGAGGCGCTCGCCAGCTCCTACCTCGCGCAGGGCGTCACCTTCGACTTCGCCGGTGAGGAGCGTCCGTTCCCGCTCGACGCTGTGCCGCGCGTGATCGACCAGTCCGAGTGGGCTGTGGTCGAGTCCGGGGTCAAGCAGCGGGTCCGTGCGCTCGAGGCCTTCCTGGCCGACGTCTACGGCAGCCAGCAGGCAGTGGCCGACGGCGTCATCCCCGCCCGACTGATCAGCTCGTCCAGCCACTTCCACCGCGAGGCGGCGGGCATCGTGAGCGCGAACGGCGTGCGCATCCAGGTCTCGGGCATCGACCTGATCCGCGATGAGAAGGGCATCTGGCGGGTGCTCGAAGACAACGTCCGCGTGCCCAGCGGCGTGAGCTACGTGATCTCGAACCGCCGGGTCATGGCGCAGACCCTGCCCGAGCTGTTCATGTCCATGCGCGTGCGCCCGGTGGGCGACTACCCGCAGCGGCTGCTCCAGTCGTTGCGGGCGGCCGCTCCCGAGGGAATCGACAACCCGGTCATCGTCGTGCTGACCCCGGGGGTCTACAACTCTGCGTACTTCGAGCACACCCTGCTCGCCCGGCTGATGGGCGTGGAACTGGTCGAGGGCCGCGACCTCTTCTGCAGCGGCGGCCGGGTGTTCATGCGCACCACCGCGGGGCCCACCCGTGTCGACGTGATCTACCGCCGGGTCGACGACGAGTTCCTCGATCCGCTGCAGTTCCGCGCGGACTCGATGTTGGGCTCTCCCGGGCTGCTGCTCGCCGCACGCCTGGGAAACGTGACGATCGCGAACGCGATCGGCAACGGTGTGGCTGACGACAAGCTGGTCTACACCTACCTACCCGACCTGATCCGCTACTACCTCTCGGAGGAGCCGATCATCGCCAACGTCGACACCTGGCGGCTCGAAGAGCCGGGTTCCCTCGAGGAGGTGCTCGACCGGCTCGACGAACTCGTGGTGAAACCGGTCGACGGCTCGGGCGGCAAGGGTCTGGTGGTCGGACCGGACGCCACCAAGCAGGAGCTCGACGATCTCGCAGCCCGCCTCAGACAGGACCCGCGCGGCTGGATCGCCCAGCCGGTCGTGCAGCTGTCGACCATTCCCACGCTGGTCGACGACGGCATGCGCCCCCGGCACGCCGACCTGCGCCCCTTCGCCGTCAACGACGGCAACGATGTCTGGGTGCTGCCGGGCGGTCTGACCCGGGTGGCACTTCCCGAGGGTCAGCTGGTCGTCAACAGCTCGCAGGGCGGCGGGTCGAAAGACACCTGGATCGTGGGGCACGAGCCGCTGCATACCGCCGATCACAACATCCAGGATCTGGTGGCGGACCAGGCGGCGATCACGACAAGCATCCCGATCATCACCGAGTCGCACCTGCAGGACCACAACCCGCAGGATGCCCCGCGCAAGGACCAGCAAGAACAGCAGCAGCAGAGCGGTGGAGCTAGGAGCGAAGGCCATTTCTGGCCTTCGCCGCGACCCCAGCTCCGACGGCCGTCTCGGCCGGCGGTCTCAAAGGACAACGAATGCTGAGCCGCATCGCCGAGAGCCTGTTCTGGATCGGGCGCTACATCGAGCGCAGCGACGGCACCGCGCGCATCCTGGATGTGCACCTGCAGCTGCTGCTCGAAGACCCGTGGATCGAAGAGAACCTGGCCTGCCGCTCGCTGCTGAGTGTGATGGGCACCGAGGTCGACGATGAGGCCGAGGTGACCCGGGCCGACGTGCTCACCCTGCTCGCGGTCGATCGCAACCAGCCGGCATCCATCGCCTACTCGTTGGCGGCGGCGCGGGAGAACGCGCGACGCGCCCGCGAGGTGGTCAGCACCGAGTTGTGGGAGGTGCTCAACACGACCCGTGCCCGGATGCCGCGCAAGGTCGCCACCGACAAGGTGCACGAGTTCTTCGCCTGGGTTCGCGAGCGTGCCGCGCTCGCCGTCGGCATCATCGAGAGCTCGACGAGCCGGGATGAGGCCTGGAGCTTCTTCACCCTCGGCCGCTCGATCGAACGGGCAGACATGACCGCGCGGCTGCTCGCGACGCGGAGCCTGACCGAGGCGTCAGGACCGTCGTGGACGACCATCCTGCGCTCGGTGGGGGCGTACGAGGCCTACCTCCGCACCTACCGCGGGGTACCCAGCGCCCGGAACGCGGCCGAGTTCCTGCTGCTCGATCGGCTGTTCCCGCGCAGCATCCTGTTCTCGGTGACCCGGGCTGAGCAGTGCATGCGCGACCTGGACCGCGGCGACCGCGTCGGGGTCACCGATCAGGCGCAGCGCCTGCTCGGCCAGATCCGCAGCGAGCTCGAGTACCGGCCGATCGCCGACATCATCGACGAGCTGCCCACCCATATGGACAACCTGCAGACCGCGACCAGCGCGACGAGCGAGGCGATCCGTCAGCGGTACTTCCCGACCAACTCGGCGCCGAGCTGGGTGGGCGAGAACACGTGAACCGGTTGCGCATCCGGCACGAGACCGGATTCCACTACGACGGCGAGGTCACCGCCTCGTACAACGAGGCCCGGATGCTGCCGGCGAGTTCCGACAGCCAACTGGTGCTTTATTCCAACCTCGAGATCCTGCCCATCTCGAGTCACCACAGTTACACCGACTACTGGGGAACGCGGGTCTCGAGCTTCGAGATCCTCACCCCTCATCGCGAACTGTCGCTCGCCGCGACCAGCCTCGTCGAGGTGCGCCCGCAAGCGCATCCGGAGCACCGCCTCTCGTGGGAGACCCTGGCCGACGAGATCGAGCGCGCCACCGAATACGTCGAGCAGTTGAGTCAGACGCGGCGCACGCTTCCTCCGGACGAGTTGGTCGACCTCGCCCGCGAGGCGCTCGCGAAGGCCGAGTCGCCGTGCGACACCGCGCGGGCGATCTGCGAGGAAATCGGCAACCGGATCGAGTACATGCCGGGCTCGACCAGCGTCTACACCACGGCCCGCGAGGCTTGGGAGAAGAAGAAGGGTGTCTGTCAGGACATCACCCATCTGGCGATCGGTGCGCTGCGGTCGGTGGGCATCCCGGCGCGGTACGTGAGCGGCTATCTGCATCCGAGACCGGATGCCGCTATCGGCGAGACGATCGCCGGCGAGTCTCATGCCTGGGTCGAGTGGTTCTGTGGTGACTGGCGCGGATTCGATCCGACCAACCTGATCGAGATCGGCGATCGCCACGTGGCCGTCGGCCGGGGCCGCGACTACAACGACGTCCCGCCGCTGCGCGGTGTGTACGCCGGGCCGTACGCGAGCAAGCTGTTCGTCACCGTGGAGATCACGCGCGAGGCGTAGCGGCGGTGCGAACTCGGCCGCCTCTCAGGACTTCTGGGCCTCGGACTCGATGACGGCGATCTCGGTCGTCGCCGTCTCGGGGTCGCGCACCTCAACCGGCGTCGCGCCGCGCACGGTCGTCTCGAGTCCGAACGGCGCCCGCCACTCGCCGCGGTACCGGATCCGCAACGAGTGCGAGCGCAGCCACCAGATCGACGCGATCGCGGCAGCGAGCAGTCCGCCCATTGCACCGACGATGAGGCCCCATCGGGGTCCGAAGCTGTTGGCGATCCACCCGATCAGGGGAGCGCCGACGGGCGTGCCGCCCATCATCAGCGCGATGTAGATCGACATCACGCGGCCGCGCAGCTCGGGAGGGGTGGTCGTCTGGGTGTAGGCGTTCGCGTTATTGAGCATGGTGATCGAGGTGATCCCGATGAGCGGGAGCACGAGGCCGAACGCCAGGTAGCTCGGCATCAGGGCGGCCGCGATCAACGAGAAGCCGAATCCGGCCGCTGCGAGCACCACGTTGCGCAGCCGCGGCCGTTCGCGACGCGCCGCGAGCAGCGCGCCCGTGACCGAGCCGATCGCGAGGGCGGACGAGAGGATGCCGAACTCCGCGGCTCCGCGGTGGAAGACCGTGCTCGCCATCGTCGAGGCGAAGATCGGGAAGTTGAGGCCCAGCGTCCCCATCAGGAACACCATGACGAACAGGACCACGAGGTCGGGCCGCCCGCGCAGGTAGCCGACCCCCGCGCGGATCTGCCCGCGACTCCGACCGGCCCGTTTCACCGGAACGAGTTCGCCGGATCGCATTCTCGACAGGGCGACCATGGTCGCGGCGAACGTCAGGGCGTTGATGAGGAAGACCCACCCGCTCCCGACACTCGCGATCAGCAGGCCGGCCACTGCCGGCCCGATCAGGCGGGCCACGTTGAACGATGTCGCGTTCAGGCCGACGGCGTTCGAGAGGAGGGTCGGGGGCACCAGCGAGCCGACGAAGGTCTGCCGTACTGGGGTGTCGAAGGCGGCCGCGATGCCGAGGCCGAGCGCGAAGAGGTACATCATCCAGAGCTGGAGGATGCCGGTGAGACTCAGCACTCCGACCCCCAGGGCGAGCCCGCCCATGATGACCTGCGTGGCCATGAGCAGTCGGCGCGGATCGACCCGGTCGGCGACGAGGCCGGTGACCGGGACGAGAACGAGCTGCGGTCCGAACTGGAGGGCCATTGTGATCCCGACGGCGCCGGCATCGTTGCGGGTGAGTTCGGTGAGCACGACCCAGTCCTGGGCGGTGCGCTGCATCCAGGTGCCGATGTTCGACACCGTCACGCCGCTGAACCAGAGGCGGTAGTTAATGACGCCCAGCGAGCGGAACGCCGCGCTCACGATTCTGACAGGTGGCGCAGCACGGGGATCACCGCCTGCAGCGCGGCGCGTTCGCTCTGGCTGAGCTCGGCGAGGCGCTCGCCGAACCACTCGGTGCGCAGGCGGCGGGTTTCGCCGATGAGCGCGGCGCCTGCGGGGGTCAGGGTCACGATGACCTTGCGGGCGTCATCCGGATCGGGCGAGCGCCCCACGAGACCGGCCTGCTCGAGCGCATTGAGGGTGCGGTTCATCGAGGGCGGCGACACCCGCTCCCGCTCGGCCAGCTGGCCGGGAGTCGCGGCCGAGACCTCCAGCCGGAACAGCACGCCCATCTTGGTGTCGCTCATCGAGCCGTCTGCGCGGTTGTTGCGGATGCGCCGGGCGAGCCGCTGCACGAGGAGGCGCAGCTCGTCGAAGTCATCGCTCCCGGAATCCGCCACCATGATCGTTAGTCTAGCTCATTAGCCTGGCTAACGCTGAGGTCCGTGGCCCGCCGATGCCCTCCGCTCTAGGATGAATCGAGCAAGGAGGCTCCCATGGTCACGCCATCGGCCGCACGCGGCGACTACACCTTCGTCGATGCCGAGGGTGTCACCATCCACTACTACGAGTGGCTCTCGGGCACCCCGAAGGCCGTCGTGCATCTCGTCCACGGGCTCGGCGAGTACGCGACCCGCTACGAGCAATTCGCGCAAGACCTGGTGGCCGCGGGCTACGCGGTCTACGCCGGGGATCTGCGCGGACACGGGCAGACCGGCATGCAGCAGTACGACGGCGACACCAGCAAGCTGGGCAGACTCGGGCCCGGGGGCGTGCGCGCCACCATCGCCGGTGTCGTCCAGCTGTCGGGCATCGCCCGCTTCGAGCACCCGCGCCTGCCGCTGGTGCTGCTCGGCCACAGCCTGGGGTCGATCTTCGCGCAGATCATCCTCAACGAGTACGCGGACCTCTACGACGCCGCGGTGCTGAGCGGCACGCCGTTCCGTACGCTGCGGCACATGAACTCCGGGCCGCTGAACAAGCGGTTCCGGCACCTGGGCAGCACCGGGGCGGAATGGCTGAGCCGGGATCCGGCGGTCGCGCCCGCGTTCGTCGCCGACCCGCTGACCTTCGATGCCCAAGCGGCCAAGCTGTTCGGCATCCGGGATGGGCTGCGCCTGCTCGGCCGGCCGACCAAGCTGGCCCGAGACCTGCCGCTGCTCATTCAGATCGGCAGTGAGGACCCGCTCGGCGGGCCGAAGAGCGTCGAACTGCTCGCCGAGGCGTACCGCAAGGTCGGCGGGTTGACGGATGTCACGGTCGACATCTACCCGGGAGCGCGCCACGAGGTCTACAACGAGACCAACCGCGACGAGGTGATCCGCGACCTGGTCGGATGGCTCGATCAGCGCGTCGGCGGCGAGCACGCCTGAACCGCTGCGAAGTAGCCTCGAACCATGCACGGTGAGTTCAAGGTCCCCGGAGGCAAGCTGGTCGTCGTCGACCTCGAGGTGGTCGACAACCGGATCGCGGCCTTCCGTCTCTCCGGCGACTTCTTCCTCGAACCCGACGAGGCGCTGCACGCCATCAACGCCGCCGTCACCGGGCTCCCCGCGGATGCCGACGCCAAGGAGTACGCCGCCGCGGTCACCGCCGCGCTGCCGTCCGATGCAGCGCTGCTCGGCTTCTCGCCCGAGGCCGTCGCCACGGCGATCCGCCGCGCGCTCAAGCAGGCCACGACGTGGAACGACTACGACTGGCAACTGCTGCATCCCGGCCCACTCAGTCCGAACATGCATCTCGCCCTGGACCAGGTGCTCGCCGAGGAGGTCGGCGCTGGACGTCGGAAGCCGACGCTGCGCATCTGGGAGTGGAACGAGCCCGCGGTGGTCATCGGCAGCTTCCAGTCGGTCAAGAACGAGGTCGATCCCGTGAACGCCGCCAAGTACGGCTTCGATGTCGTGCGGCGCATCAGCGGCGGCGGGGCGATGTTCATGGATGCCGGCGCCGTCGTCACCTACTCGCTCTACGCTCCGATCGACCTGGTGCAGGGCATGAGCTTCGCCGAGAGCTACGCCTTCCTCGACGACTGGGTGCTCGTCGCCCTGCGCAGCATGGGGATCGAGGCGAGCTACCAGCCCCTCAACGACATCACCAGTCCCACGGGCAAGATCGGCGGAGCCGCCCAGAAGCGGCTCGCCGGCGTGAACGGCAGCAGCGGAGCGGTGCTGCACCACGTCACCATGAGCTACGACATGGATGGCGACAAGATGGTCCAGGTGCTGCGGATCGGTCGCGAGAAGATGAGCGACAAGGGCACCAAGAGCGCCAACAAGCGCGTGGATCCGCTGAGGAGCCAGACGGGCCGCAGCCGTGCCGAGATCATCGACACGATGATCGAGACCTTCCGCTCGCTGCACGGGCTGCACGACGACGAACTCACCCCGGCCGAGTACGCCGCGGCCGAGAAGCTGGTCGCCGACAAGTTCGCCACCGAGGAGTGGGTCTACCGCGTGCCGTGACGCGGCCTGCGGTGACGGGTGGAAATCATCCCAGGGGTGGACCAACCATTCTGCGCGGCGACGTAGGCTCGACGACGTGGACTGGCTCATCTTCGGCGGCATCGTCATCGCCCTGATCGGGCTCGCGACGCTTGCGCAGTTCAAGGGCTGGATCGATCTCGGCAACAAGGCCACCCGCGGCGGCGGAAGCAGCGGCGCGGGTCTCGCGGGAATCGGCGATGAGGTGTTCCATCCGACCCGCTACGAGACCCAGCTCGAGCTCGACCGGCAGACGATGCTGCCCGCTCCCGCCCCGATCCCGGGTGACGGCGACAAGGACATCTACAAGGGCAACGTCCGCATCGACCTGAACGCCCGCGACCAGCGCTAACGGAACGGTCAGCGGGTCTTCAGATCCGCGTACTCCGGGTGCTTGCGCAGGTAGCCGCTGATGAACGGGCAGATCGCCGCGACCCGGTCGGTCGAGTTCTCGCGCACGTCGTCGAGCGCGCCGGCGGCCAGTGCGGAACCGAGGCCGTGCTCCTGCAGCGCCGGATCGATCTCGGTGTGCAGGAACTCGATCAAGCCGGGTTCGGGGCGGTCGTAGACCGTCTGGCCGATCTCGACACCGTCCCGCTCGAGCACGTAACGGTCGTTGTCGGGGTCATGCACGACGCGGAGTTCAGCGGCCATGCTCCGACGGTAGTTCGTTACGCGGAAGAACGCTCGACGATGGTTGTCGGCAGCATCGTCACGGCCGGCACCTTCTCGCCCTCGATGCTGCGCAGCAGCACCGCCGCCATCCGCTTGCCGACCTCCACGCTCGGCTGGGCGACGGTTGTCAACGGCGGAATCGCGGTCGCAGCGAAGTAGTCGTCGTCGAACGCCACCAGGCCGAGGTCGCGAGGCACCTCGAGGCCGCGTTCGCGCAGCACGGTGAGCGCCCCGGATGCCATCTGCGCGCTGGCGGCGAAGAGGCCGTCGATCGAGGGGTCGGTGTCGAGCAGCCGACGCATGGCCTCGGCGCCGCTCGCCGGGCTGAAGTCGCCGTGCTCGACCAGGTCGGCGCTCAGACCCGCGTCAGACATCGCCTCGCGCCAGCCCTGGAGACGGTCCATGCCCGCCGACATGTTGAGCGGACCGGCGATGGTGGCGATCCGACGGCGGCCGCGTGCCAGCAGCCGCCCCGTGACCTCGCGAGCGGCTTCCACGTTGTCGACGTCGACGTAAGCGGCATCCGAACCCTCGGGACTGACCGGGCGTCCGCCGAACACGACGGGAATCGCGCGCGCCAGCAGCACGTACGACCGGTCGTCGCTGTGGTGCGACAGGATGATCGCCCCATCGACATTGCCCGCCTGAAGGTAGCGCCGGGTCTTCTCGGCGTCGTTCTCGGGCGCGATCAGCAGACTGAGGGTGTAATCCGTGTTCGCCAGATACATCGCGACGCCTTGGATGACGGTGGCGAAGTACGGGTCCGCGAAGAACTTGGCGGTGTTCTCGGGGATCACCAGGGCGATCGAGTATGTCCGTCGACTCGCGAGGATCTGCGCGGCCCGGTTCGGCACGTATCCCAGCTTCTCGATCGCCGCTTTCACGGCGGCGACCGCCTCGGGCGTCACCTTCGGCGAGTCGTTGACCACGCGCGAGACGGTGGATCGCGACACCCCGGCCGCGGCGGCCACCATCTCGAGGGTGGGTTGGGGCTGCGCCGTCCGAGGGGTCGACGACGTCACGTTGCTCGTCATGACGCGCCTTTCGTCCGCCCCTGCAGAATCCTCATCCTAGAGGGCGCGCTGGGCGATGATCCGCTGGTACTCGAGCGCGCTGTCCTTGAGTGTCCGCTGCTGCGTGTCGTAGTCGACGCGCACCAGACCGAAGCGCTTGTCGTACCCCCACGCCCACTCGAAGTTGTCCATCAGCGACCAGTAGAAGTAGCCGCCGATCGCCACGCCCCCGTCGATCGCGTCGAGGATCGCTCCGAGGTGGGCGCGCACGAAGTCGACCCGGTCGGCGTCATGCACGCTGCCGTCTGCGGCGACGACATCGTCGTACGCCGCACCGTTCTCGGTGACGAAGAGCTTCACCTCGCCGCGTGTGTACTCGTCGTGAACCCGGCGCAGCAAGCGGGTGAGCCCCTCGGGCTGCACCTCCCAGCCCATCGCGGTGACGGGCAGCCCCTGCGAGTGCCACACCACGGTCTCGGCCGCCGGGAACGGCGACTTCTTGGGTCGAGCGCTCGGAGCGGCATTGCGCACCTCGCCGGCGCTCGGGTGCCCGCCGACGAGCTCGCCGTTGTAGTAGTTCACGCCGAGGGCGTCGATGGGCGTCGAGATCGTGGCGAGGTCACCGGGCCGGATGTGCGACTCGAGTCCGTACTCGGCCACGTCGGCGAGCACGTCCTCCGGGTACTCACCGCGGAAGACCGGGTCGAGGAACACCCGGTTGAACTGCCCGTCGATCCTGCGCGCCGCATCGACGTCGGCGGGATCCTGCGGGTCGACCGGGTCGACGACGGTGAGGTTGAGGGTGATCCCGAGCTGCAGCTTCGGGTCGCGCGCGCGCAACTCCTCGACGACCAGGCCGTGCGAGAGCAGCAGATGGTGCGCCGCAGCGAGACCGGCCGCCTTGTCCTGGCGTCCGGGAGCGTGCTCGCCGCCGGTGTAGCTCAGGAACGACGAGCACCACGGCTCGTTCAGCGTCGTCCAGGAGTCGATGCGGTCGCCGAGTGCGCCGTGCACGTCGAGGGCGTATTCGGCGAAGCGGAGGGCGGTGTCGCGACTGGTCCAGCCGCCGATCTCCTCGAGGGCCTGGGGCATGTCCCAGTGGTAGAGCGTCAGCCAGGGTTTGATCCCGTGCTCGAGCAACTCGTCGACCAGTCGCGAGTAGAAATCGAGGCCCGCGGGGTTGGTCGCGCCGCCGTCCGGGCGCACGCGCGACCAGGAGGTCGAGAAGCGATAGGTCTGGATGCCGAGGTCGGCCATCATCGCGACGTCGTCCCGGTACCGGTGGTAGTGATCGCACGCCACGTCGCCGTTGTCGCCGTTCACGACGGCACCGGGGATGCGGCTGAAGGCATCCCAGATGGAGTCGCGGCGTCCGTCTTCGTGCGCAGCGCCCTCGATCTGGTAGGCCGCCGTTGCGACGCCGAACAGGAAGTCCTGCGGGAAGCCCCGCCCGCTCAACGGCTTCGGGTCGGGCGACGAGCGCTCGATCGTCGTGTCGGTCATCCCTTGACCGCTCCCTGCATGATGCCGCTCACCAGCTGCCGTCCGGCGACGATGAACAGGATGAGAAGGGGCAGCGTCGCGATCAGCACGCCGGCGAGAACGATCGAGTAGTCGACGAAGTAGTTCGCCTGCAACTGCGAGAGGGCGACGGGAAGCGTGGCGTTGCTCGGGTCGAGCACGATGAACGGCCAGAAGAAGTTGGTCCAGGTGGCGATGAACGTGAAGAGGCCGAGCATTGCCGCCGCCGGCCGGGCGGCGGGGAAGCCGATGTACCAGAAGGTCTTGATCATGTTCGCGCCGTCGATGCGGCCCGCTTCGATCAGCTCGTCGGGGAGCGCCGTGCTGAGGTACTGGGTCATCCAGAACACGCCGAACGCCGTCACCAGTCCGGGCACGATGACCGCCCCCAGCGAGCCGGTCCAGCCGAGCTGCGACATCACGATGAACAACGGGACGACACCCAACTGGGTCGGAACCGCCGTGGTCGCGATGACGAACACGAACAGGCCCTGCCGGCCGCGGAACCGCAGCTTGGCGAAGGCGTAGCCGGCCAGCGTGGAGAAGAACACCACGGACGCCGACACGACCGTCGACACGAGCAGGCTGTTGCCGACCGCCCGGAAGAACGAGACACGGTCGTTCGACAGGACCTTCCAGGCATTGGCGAAGAAGTTGCCTCCCGGCCACCAGGGCAGATTCACGTCGTTGAGGCTCGACGAGTCTCCGCTTGCGATCAAGAACGCCCAGTACAGGGGCAGGATGGCGCCGAGCAGAGCGGCGATCAGCAGGCCGTACCCGAGGAATCCGGGGCGGGACGCGACATCGGCGTTGCCGCGCCGCCTCCGCCGCGGCGTGGCCGGCCGCCGGCCGCTGATGGCCGCAGGGGACAGGATGGGCGCGCTCATGACAGCCTCTTGCTCTCGTTGCCAGCGATTCGTCGCGTGATGGCAAGGTTGACCAAGCCGATCAGGACGATCAGCAGGAACAGGAGCCAGGCGACGGCGGCCGCGCGGCCGAACGAGCCGTCCTGGAACCAGCCGACGTTGTGCAGGTACACGGTGAGCGTCAACCACTGCTGGTTCGCCCCGCCCGGCACCACGGTGCTGGCCTCGTAGAGCTGGGGCTCGTCGAAGATCTGAAGGCCGCCGATGGTCGCGGTGATGATGACGAAGATCAGCGTCGGCCGCAGCTGCGGGATCGTGATCGAGAAGAAGCGGCGCAGGCGGCCCGCGCCGTCGATGCTGGCCTGCTCGTAGAGGTCGCGCGGAATGGCCTGCATGCCCGCGAGCAGGATCAGCGCGTTGTAGCCGGTCCAGCGGAAGTTCACCATCGTGGCGATCGCCATCTGCGCGGGGATGGTGTCGGTGTGCCAGTGGATCGGCGGGACCCCCACGAAGCTCAGGACGTGGTTGACCAGGCCGTAGTTGTCACTGAACAGCTTGCTGAAGATGAGGGCGACGGCGACCGGCATGACGATGTACGGCAGCAGCACCCCCATGCGCCAGAAGGTCTTGGCCTTGAGGTTCGAGTCGAGCACCGCGGCGAGTGCCAGCGCGATGACGATCTGCGGAACGGCCGAGAGCAGGAAGATCGTCAGGGTGTTGCGCAGTGCGATCCAGAACTGGCGCTGCTGGAACACCCAGACGAAGTTGTCGAAGCCGACGAAGGTGCCGGTGTGCAGGATGGGGTCGAACTTCTGGAGCGCGACGTAGCCCGTGTACAGCAGCGGGAACAGCCCGACGATGATGAACAGGATGAAGAAGGGCGAGATGTAGAAGTACGGCGAGGCTTTGACATCCCAGCGGGCCAGTCGATTGCCGATGCGTATGCGACGAGCGCTCCGTTCGGACGGCGACGCCGGTGTCGCGGCCCGGAGGCTGGGTGTGGTCATGGGAAGCATCCTGAAGAAGTCTGAGGCGGTGGATCGCGGGCGCGCGATGCCCTGGCTGGTGTGCGCGAGGCAAGAAGAAGGGTACGGGCCCGGGCCGCCCAGATGGAGGGCGACCCGGGCCCGGTTGCGCTAGTTCAGCGCCTTGATGTCAGCGACGACCTGAGTCCAGGAGTCGTCGATCGACTGCTGACCCTGCTCGACGCGGGTCAGGCCGTTCTGCACGGCGCCCATGATGGCTCCGTACTTGATGCCCTTGAACGGGATCACACCGGCGTCGGCGAATGCCTTGGCGCGGTCGGTGAAGATCTTGCCGATCGGGGCGTTGTTGAAGAAGGCGTTCGTGGCGCCGGTCAGAGCCGGGTCCTTGTACGCGGCCAGCTGGCTCGGGAAGTTGCCAGCGGTCTTGAAGGCGGAGATCTGCTGAGCCGGAGCGGTCAGCCAGTCGACGAACGCCTTGGCCTCAGCGGTGTGCTTGCCCTGGGTCGGAACGAGGAGGTACGAACCACCCCAGTTGCCGCCACCGTTGGGGAACGCGTTGGCGATGTTCCAGTCGGTGACCTTCGGGCTGTCGCCCTGGATCACGCCCATCATCCACGGCGGGCAGAGCATCGTCGCGAACTTGCCGGCAGCCATGCCGCCCGACCAGTCGTCCGTCCACTCCTGGAGGTGAGCCGAATCGGTCGCGCTCGCCTTGAGCACCGACTCGAACGCAGCCTTCACGTCGGGGTTGGTGGTGGCGATGACGGTGCCGTCGTTCTTCTCGAAGAAGTTCTTGTACTGGTTGGCGAGGCCCTGGAAGGTCGCGCCGGCCGAGTCGAACCAGGCAGCTCCGGTCTTGGCGGCCATGAACTGCTCGCCGACCTTGTAGTAGTTGTCCCAGTCACCGGTGAGAAGCTTCGACACGGCGTCGGGGTCGCTGGGCAGGCCGGCCGCCTTGAACAGGTCGGCGCGGTAGCAGATCGCCTCCGGTCCGACGTCGGTGCCGAGACCGATCTCCTTCTTGCCGACGCTGCCGCCCGCGGTCTTGTAGTCGGCGTAGCGGCCCTTGTTGTCGGCCGATGCCAGGTCGACGAACAGCTGCGGGTACTGCTTGACCTTCGGCATCCAGTCGCCGTCGACGGCCTCGACGTCCGAGAGGCCGTTGCCGGCCGCGAGCTTGGTGAAGAGGTTGGTCTGCGCGTCGTCGGAGGTCTTGGCGACCTTCTGCACGATCGTCACGTTCGGGTGGAGCTTGTGGTAGCTGGCCAGCAGCGCGTCGCTGTAGCCGAAGTTGTTGAAGGTGGCGAGCGTGAGCGTGACCTTTTTGTCACTGCTCGAGCCTCCACCCGCGGAACAACCGGTGGCGAGCAAAGCGAGGGTGGAGGCCGCCGCGATGACGGCTCCTACCCGAGTACGTCGTGAGAGTTTCACTGTCACTCCTTTGTGCATGGATGTAGGGACGACCCGTGGGAGCGCTCCCAAATCCATCGCGTGAGAGCGCTCTCACGGAACCGCCACAAAGATATGCATGGCGAACGGGCCGTGTCAACAACCAAACGGGTAACACGTCGGAATGGCCGGTCAGACCCGTGTTTCGGCGCCGCGAGAACTCCTCGAAACGGCCAGTGCGCGGTCGCGCCTGACCGCTCTCCTATGCTGAGGAGGTGCCTCGTGGAGTTCGGATCGCCGCCATCGCGGGCTCCGCCATCGCTGTGATCCTGATCCTGGTGATCGCTGTCGTGCTGCTCACCCCGTCGGCTCCGAGCACGCCGAGCGGGGCGGCTACGGGCACACCGAGTTCGACGCCCAGCCCGACGCCGACGCCCACACCGACGCCGACGTTCAACAAGGCGCAACTCTCGATCGACGAGGCTGCCAGCCTCTGGGTTGTGGTCAACAAGACCCGCCCGCTCAACCCGAACAACTACGCGCCCACCCTGGCGGCGCTGAACGTGCCCGGTGGCGGTCAGATGCGACCTGAGGCCGCGGCGGCGCTCACCCAGATGTTCGCCGACTACCTGGCCCAGAGCGGCGCGCAGCTCAAGGTGGTCAGCGCCTACCGCAGCTACAACACGCAGGTCTCCACCTACAACGGCTGGGTGAACCGGCTCGGCAAGGCCCAGGCGGATCGGCAGAGCGCCCGCCCGGGCTTCAGCGAGCACCAGACCGGGCTGGCCGTCGACATCAACACCGGCGCAGATCAGGGCTTCGGCAAGACCCCCGCGGGCATCTGGTTGGCCCAGAACTCCTACCGGTACGGCTTCATCCTGCGGTACCCGGACGGGCTCGAGCCGATCACCGGCTACGAGTACGAGCCGTGGCACTTCCGTTTCGTGGGGGTCGACCTGGCGACCGAGATGCACTCGACCGGCGTTCAGACACTGGAGCAGTTCTTCGGACTGCCGGCGGCACCCGACTACCTCAACTGACCGCGAGGGCCTTCGCTCTCAGCTCCACCGCCCAAGGCGGCATCGACGATCGTCTTCGCCTCGGCCTGCACCTTCGCAAGGTGCTCGGGACCCTCGAACGATTCCGCGTAGATCTTGTAGACGTCTTCGGTTCCGCTCGGGCGCGCCGCGAACCACGAGGTCGCCGACTCCACCTTCACGCCGCCCAACGCCGCGCCGTTGCCGGGCGCTGCGCTCAGCGTGGCGGTGATGGGCTCGCCGGCGAGCGACGTCGCGGTGATGTCGGAGGCCCCCAACTGCGCGAGGCGGGCCTTCTGCGGCTTGGTGGCTGCGGCATCCACTCGGGCGTATGCGGGATCGCCGAACTCGGCGACCAGCTCGGCGTACAGCTGCGACGGGGTCTTGCCGGTGACCGCGAGGATCTCGCTGGCCAGCAGCGCGAGCAGGATGCCGTCCTTGTCGGTCGTCCACGACTGCCCGTCGAGCTGCAGGAAGCTGGCGCCCGCGCTCTCTTCGCCGCCGAATCCGACCGAGCCGTCGATCAGCCCCGGGACGAACCATTTGAAGCCGACCGGCACCTCCCAGAGGCGGCGACCGAGCGATGCGGCGACCCTGTCGATCATCGAGCTGCTCACCATGGTCTTGCCGATCGCGGCGTCCGGGCGCCAGCCGTCGCGGTGCGTGTACAGGTACTGGATCGCCACCGCGAGGTAGTGGTTGGGGTTCATCAGACCGCCGTCCGGGGTGACGATGCCGTGGCGGTCGGCGTCCGCGTCGTTGCCGGTGATGAGCTGAAAGCCGTTGAGTTTCGAGACCGTCGAGGCCATCACGCTCGGCGATGAGGGATCCATGCGGATCTTCTCGTCCCAGTCGAGCGTCATGAAGCGCCAGGTCGGATCGACGAGCGGGTTCACGACGGTCAGGTCGAGTCCGTACCGTTCGGCGATCAACTGCCAGTAGTGCACGGATGCCCCGCCCAGCGGATCCGCCGCGACGTGCAGGCCGGCCTTCGCGATCGCAGGCAGGTCGATGACGCTCGCGAGGTCGTCGACGTACCGACCGCGGAAGTCGTACTGCTCGACTCCTGACGGCTCGGCGCGCTTGACGTCGCGCAGACCGCCCGCGATCACGTCATTGGCCCGGCCGGCGATCCAGTTCGTCGCGTCGCTGTCTGCCGGCCCTCCGTGCGGCGGGTTGTACTTGAAGCCGCCGTCGCGGGGCGGGTTGTGGCTGGGGGTGATGACGATGCCGTCGGCCTGCGGCGCGTTCGGCCCGACCTCCCTGTTGTACGCGATGATCGCCCGGCTGAGCGCTGGAGTCGGCACGTAGTCGTCGTACTGGTCGACCAGGGCGCGCACGCCGTTCGCCTCCAGCACCTCGAGGGCGGTGGTCTGCGCCGGGCGCGAGAGGCCGTGGGTATCGGAGCCGATGAAGAGCGGGCCCGTGATGCCCTGGCTCGCGCGGTACTCGACGATCGCCTGCGTGATCGCGGCGATGTGCGTCTCGTTGAACGCCGAGTCGAAGCTCGAGCCGCGGTGGCCGCTGGTGCCGAAGACCACCTTCTGGGCCGGGTTCGAGACGTCGGGGACCTTCTGGTAGTACGCCTCGACCAGGGCGTGCACGTCGATGAGGTCGGATTCCTGAGCGGGGGTGCCAGCGCGGTCCGTCATGGCCGCCAGTCTTCCACTCTCTGTCGGATGCCATGGTCTGTTGGATGCACTGGTCTGTTGGATGCACTGAATAGACTCCGAAGATGCCTGAGCCGACCGCCGCTGCGAGCTACAGCTACCTGGGCCCGGCCGGGACGTTCACCTGGGCCGCTCTGCGACAGGTGCCCGAGGCCGAAGGTCAGACCTGGCGCAGCGTCAACAACGTCGGCGAGGCCCTGGACGACGTCGTCACAGGGCGCAGCCTCGGCGCGGTCATCGCGATCGAGAACAGCGTCGAGGGCGGGGTGAGTGCGACGCAGGATGCGCTCGCAAACATCCCGGGCCTGCGCATCACGGGCGAGTACCTGGTGCCCGTGGACTTCGTGCTCGTGGCGCGGCCGGGCACGGCGCTCGCCGACGTGCGGGTGGTGGCCGCGCATCCGGTGGCATACGCGCAGGCTCACCTGTGGCTCGACGCGAAGCTTCCGGAGCACGAGCATCTGCCCGCCACGAGTAATGTCTCGGCTGCGGCGCAACTGCTGGCCGACAACCCGGTGGCCGACGCGGCGGTCGCGCCGCCCGGCATCCACGAGCAGTATGCGGTCGAGGTGCTCGCCGAGCGGATCGGCGACAACCCGAACGCGGTGACCCGCTTCGTGCTCGTCACGGCCTCCACCGCGCTGCCGCCGCGCACCGGCGCCGACAAGACCAGCGTCATCGTCGAACTGCCCACCGATCAGCCCGGTGGCCTGGTCGAGATGCTCGAGCAGTTCGCGACCCGCGGAGTGAACCTGAGCCTGCTGGAATCGCGGCCGATCGGCGACGCCCTGGGCCGGTACCGGTTCGTCGTCGACCTCGACGGCCACGTGCTCGATGAGCGGGTGGCCGACGCCCTGCTCGGTCTGAAGCGGTTCAGCCCGAACGTGATCTTCCTCGGCTCGTATCCGCGGGCCGACCGCGTTGCCGTGACGGCGTCGTCGCGGTACGACGACGAGGTGTTCATCGAGGCGCGCGACTGGTTGCGCGGCCTGATCTCGGGCGAACCGGGCTGACGATGCCGAAGAACTCGGACCCCGATCCCCGGTTCGACCCGCGGTTTCAGCGCGGGTACGACGGGCCGGAGCCGGAACTGCCCGCGACGCCGGCGGTGCCGTCGCCTCTCGATCGGACCGGATCGTCGCGGCGCGCGGCCGAGGGCTCGTCGCCTTCGGACCGCGACAGCGAACGGAGCACGACTGACCTCGCCGCGCCGGCCGCCGACTCGGACACCGACCAGCCGTGGACGCCCCCACGCCGCAATCCCTTCGCCCTGGCCCTGCTGCTCGGATCTCTGGCGATGATCGCGGTCGGCGTGTGGTTCTTCTGGTCGGTGTTCACCGCGTCGAGCTTTCCGAACGGGTACGACCGCGGCGAGCAGGCCTTCAGCATCGTCCAGCAGCAGCTCACGCCTGCGCTGTTCATCGTGGGCTTGTTCGGCATCATCACCTGGCTGGTGCTCGGGGCTGTCGCGGCGTCGGGCAAGCGCGACTGATGCGGTGGAGGCTGATCGTGCTGGGCGCACTGGCCATCGCGTTCGCGGTCGGGTGCGTCCTCTGCACGAGTGTGGCGGTCGACCTGTCGTATCGGGCGCAGCTGGTCTGGGGCGACGTGCAGCAGAATCCCCCGACCCGCAGTCAGATGGATGAAGCCAATCGGCTCTCGCAGCAGGCGTACGGTTTGCAGCTCCTCGTGACGCCTCTCGCGGCGGGCTCCCTGATGAGCGCACTCGCGATCCCCGCGGTGCTCGCGCGGCGCTGGCAGGTGCGGGAGGGCGACGCGACGGCCCGAGCGGTAGCCTGAGTTCGTGACGAACCCTCGCTATGACGAGCAGTTCCGGCGCGGCTACGATGGGCCGCCCGTGCCACCGCCTACGCCTTCGTCCCTTGAAGCCGGGGCCTCGAGGCCCGGACCGGACGCTCCCCGGCGGCTGCATGATGATGGCCCTGGCGGCCGGGCACCCGCCGGCGAAGACCGGGCAGTCGATGAGTCATTCGAGGTCCATGCCGCGGATGCCGTTCAGAGCGACATCGCCACCGCGCCTCCATTCCGCCGAAATCCGTTCGCGATCGCTCTGCTCGCCCTTGGTGTCCTCACGCTGATCGTCGGGGTCTGGCTAGCCGAGCAATCGACCAAACTGGGCACTGACGGCACGCCCGAGCAGCAGGCCGTCGCTCAAGTCGCGTGGCAAATGGCAACCCCGGTGCTGACCTGCGGGGTGATCGCGATCGTCGCCTGGTTGGTGCTGGGCGCGTTCGTGGTCACCGGCCATCGCCGGGGCACCTGATGCGGTGGCGCAGTATCGTGCTTGCCGCCCTCGCCATCGTGTTCGGGGTCACCGCAGGCGTCTTCATCGACGTAGAGACTCGGCTCTACGCAGCTCTCAGCGCGATCTATGCACCCAGCGAGTCGGGGCCGACCGCGGCGCAGTCCGAGTCCGCTGCCGCCATGACCGCTCAGGTGGCTGCGGTCTACCCGTTCACAGGCCCCCTCGTTGTCGGCTTCCTGCTCTGCGTCGTCGGCCTCCTCGTCGTTCTGGCTTGGCGCTGGCAGGCGCCGAGACGTGACGCGCAGAACTAGAGCGCCGCGACCCTGAGGATCAGCGAAGCCGGATCCACCCAGGCGTCGAAGCCCAGGACCAGTCCGAACTCGTCGCCGTCGAGCTCGAAGTCCTCGACGCGGTCGAGCTGCACACTGATCCGCCGACCCCGCAGATAGCGGAGCGTGCGCACCTCGCGCGAGAGCCCCGCGAGCCTGCGGCCGACCGAGCTGCGGCGTAGCACGCCGTTCTCCCACGTGATCTTGAGCCAGATCTGCGCCCAGCCGCCCAGCCCCTCGGGTCGCAGCGTGACGATGTCGAAGAGGCCGTCGTCGACCTCGGCATCCGGGAGCAGCAGCACGTTGCCGGGCAGGAGGCCGACGTTGCCGACGAGGATCGTGTGCACGCTCATGGTGCGTTCCTCGCCGCCGTCCAGGCGGTAGCGCATCCTGATCTTGTCGCTGTCGCGCATCGACCGCGCGATCGCGTCGACGTAGGCCAGCCAGCCGACGCGCCTCTTCAGCTCGGGCCGGGTGTTCGCGATCATCTTGGCGTCGAGGCCGAGGCCGGCCAGCGCGACGAAGGCGCGGGTCTCACGCGAATGGTCCGCGCGTTCTAACTCGATGACGCCCATGTCGATGGCACGATCGACGCCGGTGAACGCCGTGCCGACGGATGCCGCGAGCTGCGTGACCGGGATGTCCAGATTGCGCGCGAGGACATTGCCGGTCCCGGCGGGCAGCAGGGCGAGCGCGACCCCGGATCCGCGCAGGCCCTCGGCCACGGCGCGCACCGTCCCGTCGCCGCCGGCGACCAGCACGACATCCACGCGTTCAGCGACGGCGTGGCGCGCCTGCGCGGTCCCGATGTCGTCGATCTCGGTCGGCAGCCACAGGCTCGCCGCCCACCGTGCGGCTCTCTCGGCCTTCGCGACCTCGCGGCGCAGCCTGGTCAGGTCGACCTTGATCGGGTTGTAGATCACCGCCGCCCGCTTCGCGCGGGTCTCGGGGGCGGCCATGGGTTCAGGCTAGCGGGACCCCTTTCTCTAGACTGGCGGGGTGATCGACCCCCAGCTGCTGCGCGAGAATCCGGATGCCGTTCGAGCGTCGCAGAGGCTGCGCGGTTCCTCGGTCGAGCTCGTCGACGCGGCCCTGGCGGCCGATCTGGCCCGCCGCACCGCGATCTCGGCGTTCGAGGCGGACCGCGCCGAGCAGAACGCGTTCGGCAAGGTCGTCGCGACCGCGCCCAAGGAGCAGAAGGCCGCGCTCGTCGCCGAGGCTCAGTCCCTGGCGGCTCGGGTCAAAGAGGGCCAAGCCAAGGTGGCGGATGCCGAAGCCGACTTCGCACGCATCGTCGGCAGCATCCAGAACATCGTGATCGACGGTGTGCCTGCGGGCGGAGAAGACGACTTCGTCACCCTCAAGACCGTCGGCGAGAAGCCGACCTTCGACTTCGAACCGCTCGACCACCTCGCGATCGGCGAGAAGCTCGACGCCATCGACATGGCGCGAGGCGCGAAGGTCAGCGGCGCGCGCTTCAGCTTCCTCAAGGGCGTCGGAGCGCGGCTCGAGCTGGCTCTGATCCAACTCGGGCTGCAGCGCGCGCTGGAGGCCGGCTTCACGCCGCTGATCACGCCGACCCTGGTGCGGCCCGAGATCATGGCGGGCACCGGATTCCTCGGCCAGCACTCCGACGAGATCTACTACCTCCCGGCCGACGACCTCTACCTGACCGGGACGAGCGAGGTCGCGCTCGCCGGCTACCACCAGGACGAGATCCTCGACGTGTCGAACGGCCCGATCCGCTACGCCGGCATCTCGACCTGCTACCGGCGCGAGGCGGGGTCGGCGGGCAAGGACACCCGGGGCATCATCCGCGTGCACCAGTTCCAGAAGCTCGAGATGTTCAGCTACATCGACCCCGCGGATGCCGAAGCCGAGCACGAGCACCTGCTCGCCCTGCAGGAGGGCATGCTGCAATCGCTCGGCCTGAGCTACCGCGTCATCGACACCGCGGCGGGAGACCTCGGATCGAGCGCCGCTCGCAAGTACGACGTCGAGGCCTGGGTGCCGACGCAGGACGCGTACCGCGAGCTGACCTCGACCTCCAACTGCACGACCTATCAGGCTCGCCGGCTCGACATCCGCTATCGCACGGAATCGGGCAAGACGGCGCCAGTTGCCACCCTGAACGGCACCCTCGCGACCACCCGGTGGATCGTCGCGATCCTCGAGACGCACCAGCAGGCCGACGGCTCGGTCGTGGTGCCCGAGGCGCTGCGGCCGCTGCTCGGCCTGGATGTGCTCGCTCCCGTCTCATGAGCCCGGATAGGTGGATCGTCGCCCTCGACATCGACGGCACCGTGCTGCGCGAGGACGGCTCGCTGGGCGACGATACCGCGCGCGAGGTGCGCCGGGTCGCGGCGCTCGGCCACGAGGTGATGATCGCCACCGGTCGATCCGTCTCGATGACCCTTCCCGTTGTCGACCGCCTCGGGCTGACGTCGTCGTACGTCGTGTGCGCCAACGGCGCGATCGTGCTCGGCCGCGACGCGGCGGCCCCGCTCGGCTATGCCACGGCGTTCGTCGAGACCTTCGACCCCTCGGAGGTGCTCACGACGATCCACGGGCACCTCGAGGGGGCGAGCTACGCCGTCGAGGACGCCGACGGGGTGTTCCGCTTCACCGGCAACTTTCCCGAGGGGGCGCTCGCGGCATCCCGCCAGAAGGTGCCCTTCGACGAGTTGCTGCACGTCCAAGCGACGCGCGTCGTGGTCATCTCGCCCGGGCATGCGATCGAGGACTTCCTCGCCATCGTGGAGCAGATGGGCTTGCACAAGGTGAGCTACAACGTCGGATGGACCGCGTGGCTCGACATCGCGCCCGATGGCGTCAACAAGGCGACCGGCCTCGAGCGGGTGCGAACCGAGCTCGGGATCTCGCCGGACCACGTCCTGGTGATCGGCGACGGGCGCAACGACATCGACATGCTGACCTGGGCCGTCGGCGGCGGCGGAGTCGGCGTCGCGATGGGGCAGGCGCCGGCCGAGGTGCTGGAGGCCGCGAGCGAGCGGACCGCCACCGACCTCGACGACGGGGTGGCGGTCGCCCTCGCACGGCACTTCCCCGGTTGAGGGGGCGCTCCGGGTTGACGGGGCGCATCTGGCTGACGGTGACCTTCCAGGGTTGATCAGCCGGCATCGGTTACACTCGACCTTCGGTCAACCTGGAGGGCTGTCCGAGCGGCCGATGGAGCCAGTCTTGAAAACTGGTGAGCAGTGATGTTCCGTGGGTTCGAATCCCACGCCCTCCGCTTCCGACAAGATTGAGGTGCCGCCGTGAGCGAACTCCGCGACCGCTCCAACCGCTCCCCTCGGGTCGAGGGTGTTGCCCGCCACGGGCGTCTGAAGCAGTCAGCAGCGTGGAAGACGGTGCTGGGGCTCCTCGGCGGTGCCCTCGCGGTCGCGCTGGTCGCCGGGGGAACGGTCGCCGGCATCTCCGCGCTGCAGCTGCAGTCCAATATCAAGACGGCGACCATCGAAGCCGACACCCAGGGGCCGCCGCCCAACATCGCCTCGTTCAGCGGCGGATTCAACATCCTGCTGGTGGGAAGCGACACACGCGCCGGCCAGGGCGGCATCGGCGCCGGCCCGGGTGACGGCGGCGAACTGAACGACGTCACGATGCTGATGCACGTCGCCCAGGATCAGAAGAGCGCGACCGTGGTGAGCATCCCGCGCGACATGGTGGTGCCGTTCCCCAAGTGCCCGAAGGGCGGCGGTGCAGCAGGTCTGCCCATCAACAACTCGCTGGCGTACGGCGGTCTGGCCTGCACGGTGCTCGTCGTTCAGAATCTCACCGGCCTGACCATCCAGTTCGCGGGCCTCATCACCTTCACGGGTGTCGCTGCGATGTCGGACGCCGTGGGCGGCGTCGACGTGTGCGTCGGCTCGGCGATCGACGACCCGTACACCGGCACCTTCCTCTCAGCGGGAACGCACACCCTCCAGGGCCTGCCTGCCCTGCAGTTCCTCCGGAGCCGGCACGGTGTCGGTGACGGCAGCGACCTCGGCCGGATCGGGTCGCAGCAGGTCTTCTTGTCGGCGCTGGTGCGCAAGATCAAGAGCAGCGACACGCTGACCAACTTCGGCAAGCTGTATGCGATCGCTCAGGCCGCGACGCAGCACATCACCCTGAGCCAGAACTTCACGCACCTTGACACCCTGGTGTCGGTGGCGCTCGTGCTCAAGAACATCCCGCTCGAGAACATCGTGTTCGTGCAGTACCCGGGCCGGACGGGTGGCACAGGGATCTACTCCGGCAAGGTGCAGCCGGTCCCCGCGATCGCCAACCAGCTGTTCGCCGCCATCAAGAACGACCAGCCGATCGGACTCGACGCGAACGCGCTGACCGGTGCGCACGGGGGCTCGACGCTCGACCCGAACGCGCCGAAGCCCGGCGCCACGCCGACACCGACCCCCACCAAGAAGGGCTCGACCGCGGCGGCGACACCGCCGCCGGACGACCTCGCATCCGCGCCTCCTGCCACGGTGATCCCGGGGCTGAAGGGCCAGTCGGCCGCCACCTACACCTGCTCGGTCGGCTTCAAGGGCTGACCGTCAGCCGGCTCGGGGCTGTCTCCTCGATCCGGCTATGATGGCAAGGCAACCGGGAGACGTCGCATAGTCCGGTCGAGTGCACCACCCTGCTAAGGTGGAGAACCCGCAAGGGTTCCGAGGGTTCAAATCCCTCCGTCTCCGCAACAAAATCGCCCGCGTGCTCGCCCCTTTCGGGCGCCGATCAGGCGCTGCGGATCAGCTTCTTGTTGACGAACTCGTCGGCGCCGAGCAGTCCGAGCTCCCGGCCGATGCCGCTGCGCTTGACGCCGCCGAACGGCAGCTCGGGGCTGTCGGCCAGCACCAGGTTGACGTAGACCATCCCGGCCTCGATGCGGTCCGCCACCCGCTGCGCCTGCTCGCGGTCCGTGGTGTAGAGGTACGAGCCGAGGCCGAAGTTCGTGCCGTTGGCGATGGTCACGGCCTCGTTCTCGTCGGCCGCACGGAACACCATGGCGACCGGGCCGAAGAACTCCTCGCCGTAGGCATCCATCGCGGGGGTGACCCCGGTGATCACCGTGGGCGCGAACAGCGCGCCGTCGCGGGTGCCGCCGGTGACGATCGTCGCGCCGTCGGCGGCGGCCTTCGTCACCTGGGCCTCGAGCTGCTCGGCGGCGGCAGTCGACGAGAGCGGGCCAAGCACGGCATCCGGGGCGGTCGGGTCGACCGCGGTGACCGAGCTCATGCTCGCCACGAACTTGGCCAGGAAGTCGTCGTACAGCTCGTCGGCGATGATGAAGCGCTTGGCGCCGTTGCAGGACTGCCCGCTGTTGTCGAGGCGGGCATCCACGGCTGCTTGAACCGTCGCGTCGAGGTCATCGGTCGAGAGCACGATGAAGGGGTCGGAGCCTCCCAGCTCGAGCACGACCTTCTTGAGGTTGCGGCCGGCCACCTCGGCGACCGCGGCACCCGCGGCCTCGGAACCGGTCAGCGAGACCCCGTGCACCCGCGGGTCGGCGATGATCTCGGCGACCTGGTCGCTGGTGACGTAGAGGTTGACGTATGCGCCCTCGGGGAATCCGGCGTCGAGGAAGATCTTCTCGAGCGCGGCCGCAGAGGCGGGGCACTGGCTTGCGTGCTTGAGCAGCACGGTGTTTCCGAGCGCGAGGTTCGGGCCCGCGAAACGAGCGACCTGGTAGTACGGGAAGTTCCACGGCATGATGCCCAGGAGCGCGCCCAGCGAGCTGCGCCGGATGACGGCGGTCCCGTCGCCCAGGATCGTCAGGGGCTGGTCGCTGCAGATCTGCTCCGCGTTATCGGCGTAGTAGTCCAGGATGTCGGCCGCGAAGTCGACCTCGCCGAGCGCACCCTCGCGGATCTTGCCCATCTCTTCGACGATCAGGTCGGCCAGCTCTTCGCGGCGATCCCGGTGGAGCTGAGCGGCCTTGCGGAGCAGCTCGCCCCGCTGTGCGGGGGTCGTGCTCAACGACCACTCGCGGTGCGCCCGATCGGCCGCCGCCACGGCGTGCTCGACCTGCGCAGCATCGAAGGTCGGGAAGGTCTGCCCGGTCTTGCCGGTCAGGGGGTTGGATACCGCATACGCCATCGGGGGGCTCCATTCGGTTGGGTCGCTCCGGAATATCCTCTCGCCTTCGCCGCCAGAACGTTAACGAGGCGGGGGAAGTCAGGAGCGCGGCCGGGAGACCGACCTCAAACGGTGTCGTCGGTTTGGCTCCTCAACACCCGGATGCCCTCTGTTGCGCCGCCGTCGAAGATCATGGCGCCGTGGTTCAGCACCACCACACGGTCGCACATCTCCTCGACCTGCCGGGCCGCGTGGCTGACCAGCACGATCGTGCGCCCTTCGGCCTGGAACTCCCGGATCTTCTCGAGGCACTTCTGCTGGAACGGCTCATCGCCGACCGCGAGAACCTCGTCGACCAGAAGGAGGTCCGGGTCGACATGCACCGCGACCGCGAAGGCGAGCCGCACGTACATCCCCGAGCTGTAGAACTTCACGGCCGTGTCGATGAAGGCTTCGACCCCCGAGAAGTCGACGATCTGATCGAATGCCGCCCGGGTGTCGGCCCGGCTCATGCCCAGCAACGCGGCGTTTAGGTAGACGTTCTCGCGCCCTGTGAGGTCGGGATGGAATCCCGCTCCCAGCTCTAGGAGGGCGGCAAGTCGCCCGCGCCGCGACACCGAGCCGGATGTCGGCTGGAGGATTCCGCCGATCAGTTTGAGGAGCGTGCTCTTGCCTGAGCCGTTGTGGCCGACCAGACCGACCGTTCCGCCTGCCGAGATGCTGAGATCGATGTCGCGCAGCGCCCAGAATTCTCGACGGTCGGCTCGCGATGCCGAAACATTGAGCAGCCGCTCCTTGACCGACTTGTCGCGCAGCAAGACGAAGCGCTTCGACACGCCCTCGACGCAAACGATCTCGGTGTCCATCACAGCTCCTGCGCGAAGTTGCCCTGCAACTTCTGGAATACGCGATGGCTGACCCACAGCAGCACCGCGCTGATCAGCAAGGCGATCAGGATGCGGAGGCCCAGGTGCGGGGGGAAGTTGCCCGGCGCCCCGGCGCCGGCCGCCCACAGGGCTCGCTGCATCCCGAGAACCCCGAGGGTGATCGGGTTGAGCAGGTACGCCTGAAGAAGCCACCCCAGTGACAGGTTCGACACGAAGCTGTACGCATAGACGATCGGCGAGGTCCAGAAGGCGACGATCAGCACGACCTCGACGAGGTGCTGGATGTCGCGCAGATAGACATTGAGCGCCGCCAGCAGCATGGCGATCGCGGTGCTGAAGATCACGATCAGCGCGAGCGAGGGGACGACCCACAGCGCTCCCCAACTCAGCGGGAACTGACCGACGGCAATCATCGCCCCCACCAGCACGACGAGCTGGATCCCGAGGTTGACCAGCGCCCCACCCACGGCGGCCAGGGGGAAGATCTCTCTCGGCAGGGTCACCTTCTTGACCAGCCCCGCATTGTCGACGATCGAGCGCGTGCCGCTGGTGAAGATTTCGGTCGCCAGCGTCCAGGCCGTGAGCCCGATGAACACGAAGATGGCAAAGCTCGGGATCGACCGCGCGGCACCGAGGATCTGACCGATCGCGAAGTAGTAGATGAGCAACTGAGCCAGCGGCTTGATCAGGCTCCAGAGGATGCCGAGAGAACTGCCCTTGTATCGCGCGCGCAGTTCGCGCCGCACCAGGAGGCCGACGAGTTCGCGCCTCTTCCAGATCTCGCGGACCGTCGGAAACCCGGTCGCGAAGAACGGGATGCGCGCGCCGGTGACCTCCATCGGCAGCGCTGCGAGTCTGCGTGCCCGATCACGAGACTGACTCGACGCTGACGCGCTCATGCCGAGATGGGTCGCAGGATGGCGAACATCTGCTCGGAGGGCCCGGGCGACAGAACCCGCTCGATCTCGAGCCCTAGGCGGTCGGCCCAGACCTCCAGCATGGGCCGCTCGATGAACATCACGAGGGGTTCGCTGATCGAGGGATCTTGAGAGACCTCGACCACTCGCTCGAAGATGGCCCAGTTCTGTTTCGACTCGAGGAAGGTCAGTGCCAGTCGTCCGTCGGGCTTGAGGGCGCGAGCGGCATCGCGCAGGTACCTGAACGACTCCTCGTGGAGCAGATGCGTGACGACCGAGAAGAAGACGATGAAGTCGCACGAGGCGTCGGGAGCCGGAATGGCGAGTTCCGTGTTCATCGCAAAGCGATATGAGGGGTCGGACACCGACTTCGCGTGGTCGAGCATGGTCTGGACGATGTCGAGGCCGAGGTAGGAGATCCGGTCTCCGAAGCGGCCGGTGAGTGCCGCAGCAAGGCGACCCGAACCGCATCCCACGTCGATGATCCTGTGGCCGTCTCGGAGTCCCACATCCACGAGGAGCCCGAGTTCCCACTGTCCGACCTTCGAGAAGTCGCCGCCCCCGACGGCATACGCCATGGCCTCGTCATGCTCGAAGAGCGTCTGCATGCGGGCGACGTACGCCTCGTACTCCTGCACGTAGCGCTTGTCGGACGGCCGCTTCTCCTTGCGCATCACAGCCTCGTCATCCGGCGTGCCCACACCGCGAGAGCCGTCCAGCCGAGAGACCGACCACCGGCGGAACCGGCCCAGATCCTGATAAACAGAGGCTGACGCAACAAGACGAGGGCTGTACTCATGGTGATCCGAGCCCGAGGGCGGAGGTACCGCACGAGGTGCTGCGCTTCACGCGCATAGAGACGCATCTTGGCGCTGTCCTTGTAGCGACTCGCACGGATGTACATGTGGAGCCATACGCTGATGAATCGTGGTGCGATCACGTCGGAGCGGTAATAGTGACCGCGCCACTTATCGTCGGGGAACATCTCGATCACCTTGCGCGAGTAGATGCGCAGGGATTCCTCGGACCGCGCGGTCCCCCCTGCCGACGAGGCGTGGATGCGCCACTGCGAAGTCGGCTCCGCGACGAAGACGTTGTCGTAGTCGGCGCGGAAGATGCGCAGGAAGAGGTCGTCGTCTTCATAGCCGGACAAGCGCTCGTCGAAGCCGCCCACCTCGAGGATGGCTTCACGCCGAATCAGGGTTGCGGAAGGCTGGATGATGAAGCCCTGGGCGAGCACTCTCGTGAGGTCGCGCTTGGGGTTGTCCACCTTGGCGTGCTCGATGAAATCCCGGTTGACCAGGCGGCCGTCGATGTCGATGTCGTCGAAGTCGCTGTATGCCCAGCCCAACCGGAGCCCGCGGTGATCCTGGACGGCATCGATCAGCACCTCGAGATGGTTGGGGTACCAGATATCGTCCTGGTCGATGAGCGCGATCCATTCGCTGTGGCACATCGAAACGGCTCGATTGCGCGCCGCCGATTGGCCCGAGTTCACCTGGCTCACCACCTGGATGCGGGGCTCATCTTTCGCGATGGCTCTGACCAGTTCCATGCTGTCATCGCTGCCGCCGTCGTCCACGACGATGATCTCGTCCGGACGGATCGACTGCGAAAGAACGCTGCGCAACGCCTGTTCGACCCAGAGGCGTCCGTTGTAGACGGGCATGATCGCGGCAATGCGAATCGGGGCCGGCGGCGCATCGCGCGAGCGTCGAGGCGTGGGGATTTGGCCGGCCATGGGGGGGTCATCCTTCGGGGTTCCGGACATTCACCCGGTCGGGTCAGAAGCGTAGCGCATGAGCAAATGCAGCCCACCGGCGAAGCTCCGCAGCCCGGCCGGGTCCGGTGACGCATCGAGCCACCGGATCTCGCACTCCGCGACCGCTGATATAGTCGTCAGGTTGGCCTTCGGGCCGACGCCCAATGCGCCCGTAGCTCAACGGATAGAGCATCTGACTACGGATCAGAAGGTTGGGGGTTCGAATCCCTTCGGGCGCACCGAAACAGCGAGTCCGGCGAGCGGCCGGGCCATCGGGCGATCGGCAGCTGACTGATCTGGGTCGCTCCTTGCTCGACGCGGTCACCTCGATGGCCCTGTGGGCCGCGACCCACTACGAGGAGGTGGCCGCGAGTCGTGTCATCCACGAACGCAGCGGAGTCGGTCGCGAGAAGACGCACAGCGGCCCCGCCGGCGCGAGCCGGTAGCGACGCGCCTATTTCTGGACGACCAGCTCGTGCACCGCGCGGGTCTCATGCATGTCCCAGTAGAGCGGAGCGATTTCCGCGGCGGGGAGCCAGTCCCGGCCGACGGCGAGATCGTCCTGATGCCTGGCAGACTGTCGGGATGAGCACCGACGAGCGCAACATCGAGGGCATCGAGCCCGGAAGCACCGACCACGGCACCAACGCCAGCGGCAACCAGTCCGACTCGGCGGTCACCTGGGACACCGTCGACTCCGGCCAGTCGGAGGACATCGAGAACAGCCTGACCGGTCAGGGCACCTCCGACCGTGAGACGGTTCGCGAGGTCAGCCGCGACGAGCTCATCGAGCAGGCCGAGGCCGCTCGACGTCGCCGCGCCGGCGAGGTGTGAGCACCCAGCAGGTACGCCCTGCCACCGAGGGGTGGACGCAGGCCAAGGATGCCGACGGCCGCCCCCTGCTGCAATTCGCGAGCCCGAAACGCGGCAAGCCGCCCGTGCACCTGGTCGACCTCTCGCCCGAGGAGCGCACGGCCCGAATGGCCGAGTTGGGCCTTCCGGCGTATCGCGCCAAGCAGATCGCGACCCACTACTTCAGCCACTACACGAGCGACCCGGCGCTCATGACCGATCTGCCGGCATCCGGTCGCGATGAGCTGGTGGCCGGTCTGCTGCCGCCGCTGCTGACCGAGGTGCGCCGGCTCACGACCGATCGCGGCGACACGATCAAGTTCCTCTGGAAGCTGCACGACGGCGCCCTCGTCGAGTCGGTGCTGATGCGCTACCCCGGCCGGATCACGCTCTGCGTGAGCTCGCAGGCCGGCTGCGGCATGAACTGCCCGTTCTGCGCGACCGGCCAGGCCGGGCTGACCCGCAACATGTCGGCCGCCGAGATCGTCGAGCAGGTGGTGCGCGCCAACCGGGCCATCGCAGACGGCGAGCTGGGCGGCAAGAAGCGCGGCGAGACGACTCTCGAGCGGGTCAGCAACATCGTCTTCATGGGCATGGGTGAGCCGCTGGCGAACTACGCGCGGGTGATGCAGGCGGTGCGCACGATGGTCGCACCGCAGCCCGAGGGCCTGGGCATGAGCGCGCGCCACATCACGGTCTCGACCGTCGGGCTGGTCCCGGCGATCGGCAAGCTCGCGGCCGAGAAGATCCCGGTCACCTTCGCGCTCTCGCTGCACGCGCCGGACGACCAGCTGCGTGACGAGCTCATCCCGGTCAACTCGCGCTGGAAGGTGGATGAGGCGCTCGACGCGGCCCGGGCGTATTTCGACGCGACCGGTCGCCGGGTCTCGATCGAGTACGCGCTCATCAAGGACATGAACGACCACGGATGGCGCGCCGACCTGCTCGCGCAGAAGCTGAATGATCGCGGGCACGGCTGGGTGCACGTGAACCCGATCCCGCTCAACCCGACGCCGGGATCCATCTGGACCGCGTCGGAGCCCGACGTGCAGCACGAGTTCGTCCGGCGGCTGGAGGCGGCCGGCATCCCGACCACGCTGCGCGACACCCGCGGGAAGGAGATCGACGGGGCCTGCGGGCAGCTGGCTGCCGTCGAGGGGTAGTTCCGCCTTTACCGAGCCCGAACATTCGCCTGATCGACGCCGAATGCGGCGCGGCCACTCTGGTGGTCATCCGCTTCATCCGACGACAGGAGTCATCATGTCCCGCTTCCTCACCTCCCGCGTGCTTACCGGCGTCGCGACGGTCGGCGTTCTCACGCTCGGCTCGCTGGCCTGCGCGCTGCCCGCGACGGCAGCGACCTCCGACGGCACACCGGTCACCGCGCACTCGAGCCTGTCGGCGATCCAGCAGGCAGGAGCCGCCGCGACCGCCAAGCGGATCACCTCGCTCAACACGGGCATCGGCAAGGTGAACGCGACCAAGACGCTCAGCGCGGCCGACAAGTCCACCGTGCTGAGCACCCTCAACGCCGACCTGAGCGGCATGCAGGCGTTGCAGTCCAAGATCGCCGCCGACACGACGGCCGCCACGGCGTGGACCGACTACCGCAGCATCTTCACCGACTACCGGGTGTACGCGGTCGCCCTCCGCCAGAGCTACATCGCGGCCGCCGCCGATGGCCTGACCGATACCGCCATCCCGAAGCTGCAGGCCGCGGCGACGAAGATCTCGACCTACTTCGCGGCCCACCCCGACAAGGTCACGCCCGATCTCCAGGCCAAGCTGGCCGACATGCAGGCCAAGACGGCGGATGCCGTGACCAAGACCACCGGACTCGCGGCGGCCGCCCTGGCCGTCACGCCCGCCGCCTACAACGCCAACCACGCGATCCTGACCGACGACCGTGCGGCGGCGCGCGACGCCCTCGCTGACAGCAAGGCCGCCGAAGAGGACGGCCGCGCGATCGCGGCGGCGCTCAAGTGATCGGCCGCTCGTCGCGCGTCGTCGCTCCGGTGGTGACGCTCGCCCTGCTGGTCGCCCTCACCGGGTGCGGCAAGCTCGGTGCGCAGCCGGGCGCCGGCTCCGGCGGCGCAGCCGGGGCGGGCGCGACGACGGCGACCACCTCGTCGGCTCCCGCGGCCGACGACTCCGGCGCGATCGCGGGGATCACCCAGGATCTCGACTCGGCAGACGCCGCGAACTCCGAGGCGGGCTCCAACGCCGACGCGGGAGATCAGGCGGGCGCGACCGGCGACGAGCCGTGAGTCTTCCGGGGCTCGCCGTGCGGTTGAATGACCCCATGACCGCCGAGACGGAGAGCACCGGTCGCGGAATGGTCGTCATCGTCGAAGACGAACGGACGATCGCCGAGTTGGAGCGCCTGTACCTCACCCAGGCGGGGTTCGGCGTGCATCTCGCGACCGACGGCGCGCAGGGGCTGGCCGACATCCGTCGGCTGGCCCCGGTCGCCGTCATCATCGACGTGGGGCTTCCGGGCATGGACGGCACCGAGGTGGTGCGTGCCCTGCGCGCCGAGCAGAACTGGGTGCCCGTGGTGTTCGTCACCGCCCACGACAGCGAGATCGACCGCGTGGTCGGCCTCGAGCTCGGCGCAGACGACTACCTCACGAAGCCGTTCTCGCCGCGCGAGCTGGTGGCGCGGGTCAAGGGGTTGGTCCGCCGGGCGGCGGCCCCGTCGGCATCCGTCGTCCGCCGCGCCGGACGCGTCGAGCTCGACGAACGGGCGCGGCGGGTCATGGTCGATGGCGCCGAGGTGGACCTCACCGCCACTGAGTTCGACCTGCTGGCGTACCTGCTCGCGCATCCCGGGCAGGTGTTCAGCCGCGAGCAGCTGCTGTCGTCGGTCTGGGGCGTCGCGGACTACAGCGGCAGCCGGACCGTCGACGTGCACATTGCGCAGTTGCGCTCCAAACTCGGCGAGCCGGATCCCATCCGGACCGTGCGCGGGGTCGGCTACTCCCTGCAGAAGAGCGGCGGGTGACGGGCTCGGCCACCGCGATCGCGGCCCGCGGCGTCTCGCTGCGCACGCGCATCCTCGCCGCCACCGTGATCGTGGCGCTGATCGCGGTGCTCGGGACCGCGATCGCCGCACTTCAGTTGGTGCGGTCGGTCGACACCAGTGCGGCTCGCAGCGATCTCAGTGCGCAGGTCGACCGTCTCGCCGCCGCGAAACCCGCGACCCGCGACGCGATCATCGCCGGACTCTCGGAGCTCGACAACCCCGGAACCCTCGTCGCCGCGGTGTCGGCCGGGGGCGCGGTGACGGGCTCCGCTCCGGTGCCGCGGCGCGTCATCCTTGAGCTGCGGGCGGGGAGGGATGTCTCCACCAGTGTCCGCAGCGGCGGCGCCACCTACCTGCTTGAGGCCGCCCGACCGCGCAGGGGCGGCGGCGTGGTCGCCGTCCAGGATGTCGGGACCGTCCGCGCCATCACCCCGACCGTGCTCGGCCGCATCCTGCTCGCGCTCGCGATCGGCTTCGTGGTCGCGGCCATCGCGGCGTTCTTCGTGGCGCGCGCTCTGGCGAAACCGCTCGTGAACCTCGCAGCCGCGGCCCGTCGGATGGCGGCGGGGCAACGGAACGTCGCGCTCGCACCCAGCGGCATCCCCGAGGTCGGCGACGTGGAGGCGGCACTCGGGTCGCTCGACAGCGCGCTGGTGCACTCCGAGGGGCGGCAGCGCGAGTTCCTGCTGTCCATCTCGCACGAGTTGCGCACGCCTCTCACCGCGATCCGGGGCTATGCCGAGGCGCTCGGCGATGGACTGGTCCCTGCCGATCAGCTGACGCAGGTCGGCAAGACCCTCGAGGCCGAGGCGGAGCGACTCACCTCGTTCACCACCGATCTGCTCGCGCTGGCACGGCTGGAGGCCGACGACTTCTCGCTGACTCCTGCGCCGGTCGACGTGCAGGGCGTGCTGGCGGATGTCGCGACGGCATGGCACGCGACGGCGACCTCGGGCGGAGTCGTGGTCGAGGTCGCCGCCTCCGGCCCCGTCGTGGCGACGACCGACGCGGCCCGACTGCGCCAGGTGCTCGACGGACTGATCGAGAACGCCCTGCGGGTCAGCCCTGCCGGGTCGCGCGTTCAGCTGTCGGCCGCGCGAGAGGGTTCCTCGGTCGTGGTGTCGGTCGCCGACGGCGGACCCGGATTGACCGCCGAGGATGCCGCGCATGCCTTCGAGCGCGGCGTGCTGCGCGAGCGCTACCGCGACGCCCGCCCCGTGGGCACGGGGCTCGGACTCTCGATCGCCGCCCGCCTTGTCGAACGCATGGGCGGCTCGATCTCGGCGCACAGTGCGCCGGCAGGTGGAGCGGTCTTCCGCATCACGATTCCGGCCTGAGTCGATGCGCCGTGAAGCCACACGGTCTTGCGGATGTCGCCGTGCGCACCCAACCCCTTGCTTTTCCCATTTCAGTTCGCGCGCAATTCAGCGCGAAGTGAAATGGGGATCCGGGACCTATCGGGGAAGGTCGCCCCGGCGATGGAACACGGTTATCGCTCGTTGCCAGGCTGCGAAGGCCGACCCGTCGCGATCGTCAGGAGGTGCAGGCTCGGACCCACGGAGGTATCCCTCGATCCACGCCTGCGCCAGGTCGCTTGCCTCGGTGATCTCGAATTTCGAGACACAGAGATCTTGACCGGTGGAGGGATCGAACGCCGCCATCCGCCCGAGAGATGTGTGGCAATTGCCGAACAGATACAGGCGGATCGGAGGGTCTCCCCACATGATCCAGAGCCGCGGGTCGACGTCGTTCGGGAGCCCCGCGGACGTCGACACGACGACCGCCCTACGCCGCGCTGACGAGTTCGCGCTCGTGGGCGCCGGGGCCGGTCGCCGGGATGTGGCGGGCGTCCAGCGAGGTCTCGACGATCGTCAGACCCTCCATGCCCGGCAGCTTCGCGATGTGCGAGTCCACGTCGCGGATCAGCTTGCGGCCCTCTTCGCCGCTGAACAGCTGGCCCATCACGTGCGTGACCTCTTCGTCGGTCGAGATGGTCGATCCGACCGGGCCCCAGAACTTCTTGAGAGCGAACCGCGCGATCACGCGCGCCTTCTTGCTGGCAGCCAGGCGATCGCGCGCCTGCGAGGCGTAGAAGGCGACGTGCTTGGTCTCTTGAGCAGCGATCCGCTTCAGCAGCTCGCCGAGCACCGGGTGATTCTCCTGCTTCGCCATCCGCAGGTATGCGGCGTTGGCCGACCACTCGTTGGCGGCGCCCCATGCCATGTGAACGGCCACGAAGTCCATGCCCACCAGGCCGCCGAGCAGCGACTGCTTGATCGGATCGAGCCGGTCTTTCCAGCCCAGCTTGAGGCGGTTGGCCTTCAGCTCGTCGAAGTTCATCTCGATGCCGTGCTTGGCGAGGACCGCGGCGAGGGCCTCGCCGTGCCAGAACTCCTCGCGGTTCCACATCGTCATGAAGGCGCCGATCTCGGGCTCCTTGTGCGAAGGCGTGGTCAGCAGGTCACGGAGGTAGCAGACCGTGTGGTATTCCACATTGCACATGTAGACGAGGGTGCGCAGGGTGGATGCCGGCAACGGCTGGCTGTCGAAGGTGTCGAAGTCGAGATCGCCCCATCCGACGGCCGACGAGTTCGTCGTGTACTTCACGATGTCGAATGCCATGCTGGTTCCTTCAGTTCGCGTGCTCGGGTGCGCGATCGGCGTGCTGGGCTGTGGCGACCATCACATCACGCTTCGGTGAACGATTGCCGCGTTTCCAGGTGTCGATCTTCCAGTTTCTTCGTTGCGCTTCCCGCGCCAGTTGGGTGTCGGGATTCACCGCGTGGGGATTTCCCAGCAGCTCGAGCCACACCAGGTCGGCGTGACTGTCACCGTAGCCGTACGACGCGGCGAGGTCGAGCCCGTGCTCATCGGCGTAGCGACGCACCCAGGCAGCGCGCGCTTCGTCGACCAGCGGCGGCTTGGCGAGGTAGCCGGTGAGCACGCCGTCCTTCTCGTGCATGTGTCCGCCGACCACCTCATCGAACAGGCCGGCGAGCGGCTCGGCCAGGGTTTCGATCGAGCCGGTGACGAGCACGGTGCGGTGCCCGGCATCCCGGTGGGCCTTGATCGCGCGGATCGCGGCGGGGCTGGTGTGCCGGTACATGGTGTCGGCGTAGCCGCCGCGCACGATCTTCTGCAGGCGGGTTGCCGGCATCCCGGCGTAGCGACGCAGGAAGGAGCGGATGAACTCGCCACGATCGCGCTTCTCGGCGCGCAGGTAGCCGCGCAGCGATCCCAGGATCGAGAGCACCTCACCCGGCCACGCCGCCTTGCGCACGCCCGCGGAGCGCACCCAGAGGTACTGCTGCACGATGTTCGAGTCGACGACGGTGCCCTCGAGGTCGAAGACCGCCAGCACATCCGAGCGCGTCGCGAGCTCGTCAGTGGGGGGAGCCGCGGCCACGGCGGCCGCCTTCTTCGCCGCACGCTTCGCCGAGAACTCGGTGGTCAGCGCGATGATCGCCGGGAAGTGGACATTGAGCATGTAGTCCTCCCAGTCGATCGCGGCGATGTCGAAGCCGAAATCGGCCCGCTTGGCGGCGGGGAGGGAGTCGTGCAGCGCGCGCAGATTGCGGTCATCGAAGATGATCTCGGTCTGCACGTAGACGCGGTAGAGCTGGGTGAAGTTGCGCAGCGTCTCGAGGTCGGCGATGTTGCGGATCATCTGGTTGTGCCAGCGCCGCACCCGCTCGGTATCGGGCAGCCGTCCGAGCAGTTTCTCGGCACGCGCCGCGAGTTTCTCCTTGCGGAGCACGTCTTTCTCGACCTTGTTGCCGATCGGGAACTTCCAGGTCGGGACGACGAGGTCCTCGCCCTTCTTGTTCTTCATCGGATGCTCGGTGAAGTACGTGTTGACGTACTGGAACTCCTGGTGGAACGGCAGCGGGTTCGAGGCGCCGGACGCGACGTGGTAGTACTGCGGCTTGTTCTTCTCGGCGGGGTTCGCGGCCGCCGCCAGGATCGCGTTTACCACGTAGTCGACCGGGATGACATCCAGGATCGAGTCGGGCAACCCCGGGAACTCGGGCAGCAGTCCGCGCCCATACGCGATGATCAGCGGATCGGCGACCTTGAATCCGTCAATCCACCCCGGGAAGGGGTGCTTCAGGGCGCTCTCGATGATGGCCGGCCGCACGATCGAGAGCCGGTGGCCGTTCTCGCCCCAGAGCTCTTCGGCGGCGCGCTCCGAGAACGCCTTGGTGAGCGTGTACACATCGGTCCAGCCGAGCGACTGGGCGCGGGTGCGGCCGGCGTCGACCAGCTCCGCCTTCACCCACGCCAGCCGGGCGGCCTCGCTCGCCTTGGCGACCGCCTGGGGACCTTCCTTGCCGTGCTTGGCGCGGGCGGCATCCATGAAGATCCGCAGTTGGTCGGATTCGCGCGACAGGATCTCGACCCGATCGCGCGCCGCCTTCGCCGCCGCGTACTCGGTGCGCCAGTCGACCTCGTGGGTGAGCCGCGCCTCGGGCGCGACACCTTTGCGCAAGCCGCCGACGTAGCAGGTGGAGACGTGCACGACGCGCGGGTCACCGCCCGTCTCGAGCAGCCGCTCGTAGAGGTTGATCGCGCCGTTGACGTTCGTGTCGAAGGCCTCGTCGATCGGCGGGTCGAAGCTGACCACCGATGCGGAGTGGATCGCGACATCCAGATCCTTCGGAAGCGCGGGGATCGAGCCCATCGCGCCCTCGACGATCCGGATGCGCTCCTTCGCCGCTTTCGCGACCGCCTTGTCTCCGACCTTCTCGCGCCACGAGTCGAACACCGGCTTGGCCAGAAGCTCGCTCACGCGCGCTGCCGTGTCGTCGCCCGCCTTGGTTCTCACCAGGATCGAGATGGTGGTGTCGGGGTGGGCCGAGAGCAGTCGTTCGAGCACCGCTTGCCCGACGAAACCGGTCGCCCCGGTCAGGAAGACGTGCGCGGAGCCGAGATCGGTCGTTGCTTTCTGAGATCTCGAAGACGCAGCTGTCACGGAATGAGTCTCGCAGAAGGAATGAGTCTCGCCGAAATGGTCGTGGCCACGGGCGCGAGGCCGGGCAGCGCGCTCACCAGCTCCTCGATGCGCGTGAGCTCCGCGCGGCCGTTCTCGGTGCCGAACACGATCTCGTCGAAGAAGGTGCGGTCATCGTCGGAGTGCTCGACGGCCCCGATCGGCCAGACCGCGTGCTTCACCTCGCGGGCCGCTAGCTTGCGGGCGCGCGCCGAACTGGCGAGGCGGCGCTTGGCCTCCTCGGAGAGGAAGGCGATGTGCCGGTCCTTGATCCCGTTGATGAGCGCGACGATCGAGTGCAGCCCCTTCGCCAGCTCGCCGAGGCGCCGGTATGCGGCCTGGGTGATCCACTCGTCGATCAGACCAGTGGTGACGTGGGCCGCGACGATCTGGGGCCCGTCGAGGTTGCCCTGGATGGCGCGCGCGACCGCGCCGCGGCGCTCGCGGCGCTCGAGCACGACCGTGCGCAGGCCGCCGGCCGGGGCTGAGGAGTGCAGATCGTCGCCCGTCGCCTCGAGCACGGCGTCGAGCGCGTCGGCGAGCCAGTACTTCTCGAAGGCCCAGGTGCTCAGAAAGGCCGTCACGCGCGCGTCTTTGTGCGTCGCCGTGACCAAGACATTGCGCATGCGCTGCATGGTGGAGCGCTCGAGGTCACGCAGCAGGCGCAGCAGCCGGATCGCGTCGTCGGTCAGCCCGGATGCGGTGACCTGATCCAGGTCGAGTTCGCCCCGGTGGCTGGCTCGAGCCGTGCGCGCGAACTCGCGGACGTCGAAGCCGCCGTCTTCGAGGGATCGCCCGTCGGTGAGCGGTGGCTCGAACGCGATCTCGTGAGCGACGAATTCCGCGGAGGATTCGTGGTGCGAGCTGCGCCGGGTCATGGATCGAGGCCTTTCCTGGTCGGGGCGGTGCCGCCCGCGGCGGGAACGGTGCTCCGATGCACCGTATCGTAACGACCATGGCTACGGCTCTCATCACGGGCGGCACCTCGGGCATCGGAGCCGAGTTCGCCCGCCAGTTGGCGGCGCGGGGCCACGACATCGTGCTGGTGGCGCGCGACAGGGCTCGGCTGGATGCGATGGCTGCGGAACTGCGCGCCTCGGGCCGAGCCGTCGAGATCCTGGTCGCCGACCTGGCGAAGCCGGAGGACACGGATCGCGTGGCGGCCCGCCTGGCCGACCCGGAGCATCCGGTCGACTTCTTCGTCAACAACGCCGGGTTCCGGGTGACCAGCCGGCTGTCGAACCCGGATGTCGCCGAGCATGATCGTGCACTCGACGTCATGGTGCGTGCGGTGCTGGTGCTCGGCGGCGCGGCGGCGCGAGCGATGCGCGAGCGCGGAGGCGGCGCCATCGTGAACGTGGCGAGCATCAACGGGCAGCTGACCCTGAGCGGCTATTCGGCCATCAAGGCCTGGGTGCGGGTGTACAGCGAGAGCCTGTCGAACGAGCTGCGCGGCAGCGGCGTGACGGCGACCGCGCTCATGCCCGGGTGGGTGCGTACCGAGTTCCATCAGCGTGCCGGAACCACGAAGGGCGAGGCGGGTCGCGGGGGGATACCGAACGCGTTGTGGCTCGAGCCCGAACTCCTGGTGCGGATGTGTCTGCGCGATGTCGACAGGGGCCGAGTGATCTCCATACCGACCATTCGGTACAAGTTCCTCTCGTGGTTGGTCAAGCACCTGCCGGATGCGACCGTGCGGTGGGTGTCGCGCGGCATTAGCCTGAGTCGGAGCACTGCGGCTGACCACTGACCGAGTTGTCCGGTTGCAGCACGACGTCAGGAAGGAAGCGGATGCCCGACAAGACGCCGCGCAACCGCTTCACGTCGCGCGGCCAGGCCAACGCCCGTTTCGTCGCCCAGCGCGGACTCCTCAAGGGAGTCGTGTGGGGGATGATGCGGGTCACCGTCATCGACAAGCAGAAGCTCAGGGGCCTCAAGCGCCCGTTCGTGGCGGTCGCCAATCACTCCAGCCACCTGGACGCCCCGCTCATCATGGGCGCGCTCCCGCGCTCGCTGGCGCGGTATCTCGCGGCCGGCGCGGCGGGCGACTACTTCTTCGACGTCTGGTGGCGCCGCGGGCTCACCGCCCTGTTCTTCAACGCCTTCCCGGTGGATCGCAGCGGCAGCAATCCGCGCAACATCAACGCCAAGATGCTGCTGCAGCACGACGTGCCGGTCCTGGTCTTCCCCGAGGGGACGCGTTCCAAGGACGGCACGCTGGGCCACTTCAAGCCGGGGGCAGCGGCCCTCGCCACGGCGACCGGCGTCCCGGTCCTCCCGATCGCGATCATCGGCGCCTATCAGGCCCACCCGCGCGGTTCGAAATGGCCGAAGACCGGCCTGCCTGTCGCCGTCGTGTTCGGCGAACCGATGCGCGCGGCCGAGAAAGAGAACCCGACCGAGTTCATGGCGCGCGTGCGCGCCGCGATCGCCGACCTGCTCGAGCAGCATTCCGCCCGTATCCTGGGCACCAAGACGCTGGGGAACACTTCCGAAGGAGAAACATCGTGACGAACGTGCAGCACATGAAGTGGTGGGGTTGGGGCGTCGAAGGCGTCGGATTCCACTGGGAGGACAAGCCGGGGTTCGCCCCCTTCGTCCAGCAGGCGGTCGGGCTCGACCTGCACACCGCCCCCGTCGTCGGCATGCCCGAGTTCGACAAGCTCACGGTGGCGAAGTCGCTGGCGACTCCGGCATTCACCGCGTCCCTGGCCAGCGTCGTCGGCGAAGACAACGTGACCACCGACAAGATGGAACGCGTCGTGCACGCCTACGGCAAGAGCATCCGGGATCTGATCCGCGTGCGCGCCAACCAGATCGAGCGCACCCCCGACGTCGTGGTGTACCCGGGCAATGAGGACGAGGTGCAGAAGGTCGTCGACCTCGCGGTCGCGGCGGATGCCGTGATCATCCCGTTCGGAGGCGGCAGCAACATCGCGAGCAGCCTCGAGCCGCGCGCCGACGAGAGCCGGGTCGTGCTCTCGCTCGACATGGGGCGCATGCGCGAACTCATCGACATTGACGAGGAGTCGGGCCTCGCCCGCATCCAGGCCGGCGCGCTCGGCCCCGACCTGGAGGAGCAACTGGGGGCCCGGGGCTGGACCATCGGGCACTTCCCCGACAGCTTCACCCACTCGAGCCTCGGCGGCTGGATCGCCACCCGCTCGTCGGGGATGCAGTCCGACAAGTACGGCGACATCGCCGACATCGTGCGCGGATTGCACGTCGTGCGCCCGGGTGGGATCCTCGTGATCCGCCCGATCCCGAGCACCTCGACCGGCCCGAGCGTCCGCGAGATGATCCTGGGCAGCGAGGGCCGCCTCGGCATCATCACCGAAGCCACCGTGCAGGTGCACCGGATCCCGGCCAAGCGCGACGTCTACGCCTACTTCTTCCCGAACTGGGAGGCCGGCACCGCGGCGATGCAGGAGATCGCCGAGAGCGATGCCACGCCGTCGATCACGCGGGTCTCCGACGCGCGCGAGACCGGTTTCTCGCTGGCGACCAGTAAGGAGCGCCACGGGCTCGACAAGTTCCTGGCCGGCACCGTGCTGCCGACGATGATGAAGAGCAAGGGCTGGGCCAAGCAGCCCGGCGGCCTCGAGAGCATCTGCCTCTCGTTCATCGGCTACGAGGGCGGCGTGGCGCACGCCAAGCGCCAGAAGAAGCTGGTCGACAAGATCGTCAAGAAGCACGGCGGCATGGGCGTCGGCACCGGTCCCGGTGTGCTGTACGACCAGAAGAAGTTCGACACCCCGTACCTGCGCGACTTCCTGCTCGATCGGGGAGCGGCGGGCGACGTGTCCGAGTCGGCGATGCCCTGGTCGAAGGTGAACCAGGTGCACGACGCCGTGCGCGTGGCGGCCGACAAGGCGTTCGACCAGATCGGCATCCAGGGCTGGATCATGTCGCACCTGTCACATTCGTACCACTCGGGCGCCTGCCTGTACTTCACCTTCGCGTTCGTCATGGGCGACGACCCGATCGGCGAGTACAACGTCGTGAAGACCGCCATCCAGCAGGCCTTCATCGACAACGGCGGATCGCTCTCGCATCACCACGGCGTCGGGCTCGAGCACGCGCCATGGCTGGAGCAGGACATCTCGACCCAGGGTGTCGCGGTCATGCGCGGGCTGTTCGAGGCGGTCGATCCCGGTGAGAACTTCAACCCGCGCAAGATCGTCGCCGACGTGAAGGAGACCGTCAAAGCGCGCTGAGAATCCTTCACCGGGAGGAGCCTCCACCAGGCTCTAACGTGGTCGTGATGTCAGCGTTCACCGTCTCTTCCGAGGTCGCCTCCGCGTTGAGCGACGGCCGACCCGTCGTCGCGCTCGAATCGACGATCATCTCCCACGGCCTGCCGCGCCCGCGCAACCATGCGGCCGCACTCGAGTTCGAGGCGATGCTGCGCGATCGCGGTGTCACCCCGGCGACGATCGCGGTGCTCGACGGGGTGCCGCAGATCGGGTTGGATGCCGAGGGCGTCCGCAGGATCGCCGACGACGACCTCGCCAAGGCCAGCGTCCGCGACCTGCCGATCCTCGCGGCGCGTGGCCAGTCGGGAGCCACCACCGTCGCGGCCACGGCGTACCTGGCCGCGCTCGCGAGCATCCGCGTCTTCGCCACCGGCGGGCTCGGCGGGGTGCACCGGGGTGCCGCCGGTTCCGGCAGAGCGCCCGCGACCTTCGACGAGTCGGCCGACCTGCCCACCCTGGCGGTCACTCCGATCACCGTGGTCAGTGCCGGCGTCAAGAGCGTGCTCGACATCGCCGCGACCCTGGAACGTCTCGAGACCCTGAGCGTGCCGGTCGTCGGCTACGGCACCCGGCAGTTCCCCGCCTTCTGGCTGCGCGAGTCGGGTCACGAACTCGAGTGGTCGGTGGATTCCGCGGAGGAGGTCGCGCGCATCATGGCGGCCCGCGACGACCTCGGGTCGCGCTCCGCCCTCATCGTCGCGAACCCGATCCCCGTCGAGCAGCAGTGGGACCCGGCCGAGCACGATCGCGTGCTCGCGACGGCTTTCGCGGCCGCCGAGCAGGCGGGTGTGCACGGCAAGGCGGTCACGCCGTTCCTGCTGAGTTACATCGTCGAGGCGTCGGGCGGGCGCAGCCTCGAGGTGAACCTCGACCTGGCGCGCAACAACGTCGCCGTGGCGGCCGAGATCGCCCGGGCTTGGTCGTCGTTGCGGCCGGCGTCATGAGGGCGACGAAGCCGGCGGCGCCCGCGCGCCCGCGCATCGTCGCGTTCGGCGACATCGTGAACGACATCGTGGCGGTGCCGCGCACGGCGGTTCGCAGGGATACCGACACGATCTCGACCATCCGGCCGAGGCCGGGGGGCTCGGCGGCGAACACGGCGGCGTGGCTCGGATCGCTCGGCAGCCAGGTGGATTTCGTGGGCTCGGTCGGCATCGCGGATCTCGACTACCACGACCAGCAGCTCCGCGCCCAGGGAGTGGTGCCGCATCTGAGCACGGCGCCAGGGCTGCCGACGAGCACGATCGTGATCCTCGTCGAGGGCGAGCACCGCACCATGCTGACCGAGCGGGGCGCCAACCGGGCCCTGCGTGCCAGCGACCTGACGGATGAGCTGCTCGCCGGGGCCGCGGTGCTGCACCTCACGGGTTACACGCTGGTGGATGGTCCCCGCGCCGCCGGCATGCGCGACCTGATCGACCGGGCGCATGCCGCCGGCGCGGTCGTCTCGCTCAACCCGGGGTCAGCGGGATTCATCTCCGACTTCGGGCCCGCCGAGGTCATCTCGGCCATCGAGGGCGTGGATATCGTCATCGCCAATGTGGCCGAGGCCGCGTTGCTGTGCGAGGAGTCCGACCCCCAACGGGTTGCCACGGCGATCGCCGACCGTCACGGCCTGGCTGTCATCACCCAGGGCCCCGACAACGTGATCGTCGCGCAACGGGGGTCGAAGCCGGTGAGCGTCCCCGTGTCGCCGGCCAGGGTGGTCGACCCCACCGGAGCCGGTGACGCGATGTCGGCGGGCTTCCTGCACTCCTGGGTGGCCGACCACGATGCGGTGCGCGCCGCGCAGGCCGGCGTGCTGGTGGCCGCTCGCGCCGTGATGGTCATCGGCGGGCGTCCGGTCATCTGACCGATGCCTTCACCTGCTCGAACGCGGTGAGCGCATCCCGCCGCGACTGCGCGAGGTCGACGATCGGATCCGGGTAGCCCGGCGTGAGCCGCTCCGGCACCCAGCGATCGAGGTACTCGCCCGCGGGATCGAACTTCGCCGCCTGCAGTTCGGGATTGAAGACGCGGAAGTAGGGGGCGGCATCGGCCCCGCTTCCGGCGACCCACTGCCAGTTGAACGGGTTGCTCGCCTCATCGGCGTCGACCAGGGTGTCCCAGAACCACTGCTCGCCGACGCGCCAGTCGATCAGCAGATTCTTGATCAAGAAGCTCGCGGTCACCATCCGGACCCTGTTGTGCATGGCGCCGGTTGCCCAGAGCTCTCGCATCCCCGCGTCCACGAGCGGGACGCCGGTCCGGCCTCGCTGCCACGCGGTCAGGTCGTCGCGGCTCGGTGCGTTCCAGGGGAACGCGTCGAACTCCGGTCGCAGGTTCCTGGTGGCCAGCTCGGGCCAGTGGTACAGGATGTTCCAGGCGAACTCGCGCCAGCCGAGTTCGCGCAGAAAACCCGACGCGTTGCGACGGGCCGCCGGAGCGAGCTCGCCGTGCAGCCGGTGCCACACCTGCACCGGGCTGAGCTCGCCGAAGCGCAGGTGCGGACTGAGCCGCGAGGTCGCCTCGACGGCCGGCTCGTCGCGCCGGTGGTAGTTGGCGAGCTCGTGATCCGCGAACTGCTCGAGGCGGCGCTCGGCGGCCGCCTCGCCGGGAGTCCACGCCTCGCGCAGCCCGCCCGCCCAGTCGGGACGGGTCGGCAGCAGGCGCCAGTCGTCCAGATCGTCGCCCGGGGCCTCGACCCCGTCGATGAGGGCAGGAGCCTCGACCACCTCGCGGACCGGCTGCTCCTGCGCGGCGCGCCAGAACGGGGTGAAGACCCGGTACGGGCCCCCGGCCGCGGTCTGCACGGTCCACGGCTCGGCGAGCAGGTTCGCCGAGAAGCTGGACACCTCGACACCCTCGGCTCGCAGCGCGGTCTTCAGCCGGGCGTCGACCTCGCGGCTCGCGCCGTAACGCCGGTTCCACACGACGGCCTCGGCACGCAGCTCGCGCACCAGGGATGGAATGGCCTGCTCGGCCGGTCCGCTGCGCAGCGTCAGCCGCCCCCCGCGCGACGCGAGCTCGGCGGCCAGCGCAACCAGGCTGCCGTGCAGCCACCAACGCGACGCGGCACCCAGCGGGCGGATGCCGGGGCTCGCCTCGTCGAGGAGGAAGACGACCGCGACCGGTCCGCCCCGGTCGACCGCGTGTCGGAGGGCGGGGTTGTCGGCCACCCGCAGGTCGTCGCGCAGCCAGACGATCGACGGGCCAGCGGTCACGCTCGCTCCGACGGCGAGAGGGAGGCGCCCGAGCCGCCCGATCTCGGCACCCCGGTCGAGCCAGCCAACCCGCCGCGCAGTTTGTCGGTGAGTGCTGCCAGTTGCCGCAGTTCGTCCGGCGTGAGCGCGCTCATCCGTGCGGCGATCGAATGGCTGTGCCGGGTACCCACCCGGCGGAACTCAGCGAGGCCCGCAGCGGTGAGCGTGACCACCGTGCCGCGCGCGTCATCCGGGTCGCCGCTCTTGGCGACGAAACCCTTGGCCGCGAGTCGGTCGAGCAGCCGGCTCACACTCGGCTGGGTGAGCAGAAGATGCTTGTTGAGATCCCGGATGCGCAGCGCGTGACCCGGCTGTCGCGACAGGTTGAACAGCACGTCGTACTCGGTGATCGAGGTGCCCCCGTCCGGGAACTCGGAACGGAGCTGCCTGAGCACGGCGACCTGCGCGCGGTAGAGCGCCTCCCAGGCGTCGACGGCGTCGGAACGATCGCTCACGTCTCCAAGGTAACCCCGCCCGGGCATCCGCGCCGGACGCGCCGACGAGGCCCCCGGTTAACGGATTGAGGGTCGGCCGCAGAGGCGAGCGGCCGACCCTCTCCCTTGCACCAAGAGTGTCCTGCAATCACATTCCGCACCGGCTGCCACAGCAAACAACCGGTGCTCTTGAAATGTATAACGACGAGGTAACGGTGTCTAGTTACCAGAACGTTATTTTTCTGGGAGTTGTCCCAGAACCAAACCCGCCAGGGGTCGGAATTCCATCGTCCCCGCCGCCCTGCGCGTCGCCGTTTTCAAGCCACGAGAACGGCACACCGGTGCGGAGCGCCCAGTCTCGAACGAGCGATCGTGAAGGCGTCGTGCGCCCGTTGATGTAGTTGCTGACGGTGGTCCGCGACAGTCCTAGGTGCTCTGCCATCTCGATACCGGTGATGTTGGCGATCTTCAGCGCTTTGGCCAGGCGATCCGATTTATCGAACTGAAGTCGGGGGTCGGGCTCTGAGGGTGCGATGCTCATAGTTCATCGTCGCACAAGCTCTTGCATTGCGCAAAGACCTTTGCATGGGATCACCCGATGTTCACCTAGGCGACACGTCTTCATATTCAACTATCGCGGCGCTTGCAAAGACTTGTGCAGTGTGCAAGACTCCATCTGTGTCAACCGAAACCCCCACGGAGACAGTGCCCACGGCAGAGGCCGCCGAGTTGCTCGGCGTCCACCCGTCGACACTCACCCGATGGGTAGCTCGGAAGAAGATCACGCCTGTTCTGCGCGGCAGCGGTGGCACGGGAGAGATGTTCTTCGACCCGGCCGACATCAAGCGGCTGCGCGACACAAGTCCCGTTCGCGGGTAGCAGTACCCCACTCGAAACAAAGGTGCCCTCCCGCTGCTGGAACAGGGGAGGGCGTGACGAAAGGCAGGCTAGTGCCCAACATCGAATCCAGCGTACTGACGCCACCTCTCCACGTCGAAGCACTCGACGCGGACTGGAACGTCATCGACGCCCAGGACTTCAACACCATCGAGCAGGCCCGGGCGTACGTCGCCCGCGAGCATGCGGCGATCGCGGCGGTGCAGCGCGAGTTCTCCGCGATGTTCCCGCAGATGGTGGTCCCGATCTTCACTATCGACGGCGAGCAGTACGCCCCCGCGAAGTACTCGATCGGCGGTGGCGGGGATATCTACGTCATGTGCGTGGGTGATCTGCGGTGCGCGTACCGCATCCGCTTCGACGGTGTGCATGTCGTGCGCAACCGCCAGCCGCTCATCGCCGGCAGCTTCTACCCGAACGCTCAGGCGCTGGCCGACGCCCTCCGCGAGGTGACGGCATGAGCGGCCCCGCCATCCACGCCACGTTCGGCGAGGACACCGCCCGGGCCCGGCGCTCCGACCCGGAGACCTCGCACGAGGCTGCGGATGTCAACGACGTCACCTCGTCGATCGGCGCAGTCTTGGACATCCTTCGCACCGCCGGCCCGATGACGGACGAGCGCCTTGTCGCTCTTCTGTCGCACACCCCGTTCACCGAACAGCGTCTGCGCACCGCGCGCGAAGCCCTGGTGAAGAAGGGCCTCGCCAAGTTCACCGAACGCTGGGGACAGACTTCGCGCGGCCGTCGTGCGCGCATCTGGGCAGCCATCGACTACCCCGTGGCCCTGGAGCGCCACCTCGATCCGCTGCCCGACCTTCGGGAGTGCGGCGCGTGCGAGGACGAGTCGGTCGTCGAAGTCGACCGCTGGGCCGAAGGCGGCCACGTCTTCGAGGCGTGGCACTGCCCCTCGTGCGGTCACTGGAACGATCGCGAGGTGCGCCCGTGACAGTCGACCGCAAGACCATCATCGCCCTCTGTTCGCCGCTCGTCGTCGCCGCGATCCTCCTGATCATCGTGGTCATCTGCTTGGCGACCAGGCAGCCCGCACCCTTCCACCCGATGCAGCTTCGGACGGTGTGACATGCAAACCGTCACGATCACGCCCGCCGCAGCATCCGCCGTCCTGTGGTTCTTCAAGGACGACGTCGGCCGCGACCCGGGCCACTTCACCGCCACGCTGCTCGAAGCATTCGCTCACGCGGACCTCGACAACCGCGCCCGCCTCGTCGAGGCCTTCCCCGAACTCGGCCACGCCTTTCTCCTGGCCAAGTCAGCGCGCGACGGCATCGAGCAACTGCGTCAGGCGGTGACCTCGTGAGGACTATGACAGCGTTCGAGGTCGTCAACGTCACCCCGGATTCCCCCGAGTGGGAGCTCGAGCGCTCACTCAGCTGTGGGGCGTCCGACGTCCCCGCCATCCTCGGCCTCTCGCCGTACAGCACTCCGCTGTCGGTGTACCGGTCGAAGATGGGCGTCCCGTCCGACTTCGACCCCGAGCTCTCCTACATCGGCCACGCCGAGGAAGCTGTCATCGAAGGCTGGTTGCGGCGCTTCCGGCCCGAGGTCGGCGAGATCCTGCCCGCCCAGATGGTGCGCTCCGTCGCCTACCCGTGGCTGCACGCGTCCCTCGACCGCCGCGCCATGTCGGGTGGCGTGATCGTCCCCATCCAGATGAAGACGGCGCACTACTTCGCCGGCAAGGAATGGGGCGAGGAAGCGATCGCCGATTCCGGCGTCCCGCTAGCCGTGCAGGTGCAGGTGCAGACCGAACTCCTCGTGTTCGGCGCCCCGTTCGGCTGGGCGGTCGCCTTCATCGGCGGGCGCCAGTTCAAGCTCTACCGGATCGAGCGGGATGAGGAGTTCATCACCGACCACCTGATCCCGCGGACGCTCGACTTCTGGCAGAACCACGTCGAGGCGAAGGTCGCCCCCGAAGCGTCGAACGTCGCCGAACTCGCCGACCTGTACCCGTCGGTCCCGGAGAAGGTCATCACCGGATCCGAGATGGTGCTCGAAGCCGCCGACCGACGCGTCGTCCTCCTGGCCGACATCAAGGAACAGCAGGCCGAAGCGGACGCCCTCACCCTCACGATCGGCACCTACATGGCCGACGCCGAGGTCCTCGAAGACTCGGCCGGCAACCCGGTCCTGTCCTTCAAGTCACAGAACGGCCGCCGCGGGGTCACCGACATCGACGAGCTCGAAGCCGTTCACCCCGAGTTCGTGAAGCGCGGCAACCCCTTCAAGGTCATGCGCCACATCAAGCCGAAAGCGATTGCATCATGAGCAGCACACTCACCCAGGCGGCCGAGAAGAAGGCCGTCGCACAGCAGAATGCCCCGACCATGCGCCAGTGGGTCGAGAAGCAGGCCCCGGCGATCGAAGCTCAGTTGGCCGGCGTGCTCAACTCAGACAGCTTCGTCCGTGCAGCCGTTTCGGAGATCAGCAAGTCAGACGCCCTGCAGCACGCCACCGTCGAATCGGTCCTCGGCTCGATCATGCTCGCCGCGCAGCTGAAGCTCGAAATCGGAGCCGGGCTCGGACACTTCTACCTCACTCCGCGGATGGACCACGGCACCCAGATCTGCCTGCCCATCATCGGCTACCAGGGCCTCATCGAACTCGCATACCGTTCGGGCCGGGTCGGGAAGATCGAGACGTTCGTCGTCCGCGAGGGCGACTTCTTCGAGTACGGAGCCAACTCCGAGCGCGGGCGGTTCTTCGACTGGAAGCCGAAGGACTTCGATCAGCAGCGGGAGTGGACCGACATCGTCGTCACCGCGCAGATCCTCGGCGGTGGCATCGTCTGGGAAACCATGCCGAAGGACAAGGTCCTGGCGCGGCGGCCCAACGGCTGGGAAAAGGGGCCGTGGAAGACGAACGAAGAAGAGATGGCGCGCAAGACCCTCGTGCGCGAAGTCTCCCCCTACCTGCCCAAGTCGACTGAGCTCGGCCTCGCCGTGCAGATCAGTCGCCAGGTTGAGGAACAGGGTCAGGTCGTCACCTCTCTGAACGGGGTGCCCGACCTCATCGTGTCCGACAAGACCGGCAGCACCGAGGCGGCGGACGAGTCATGACCCGCTACCGCTCCAACCACCCGACGGATGCCGTGCATACGGAGCCCCGCGCAGGCTGGTCCCCCGTCGTGCGTGGCGCCGCCGTGGCCGCCTTCCTGATGATCACCTTCGCCCTCATCGGCGTGGTCGCCCGGATGTTCGGGCACATCGGATGAGGTACCTCGTCGCAGTACTCGCCCTCACGGTCCTGGCCATCGCGTCCCCGGACGGCATCTTCAACGGCCTCGATTTCCTCGGCTACGCGCTCCTCGCGCTGGCTCTCACCCTGATCCTCCGCACCAGACGGGCACCCGCGCGTCACCCTGACCGGCAGTAACTCGCTGCCACCCACCGGGTGCGGTCGGCTCTAGCCGGCCGACCGCACCCCCTACTCGAACCTCTCCCCCCGAACCGAAGGACACTCCCGTGACCGACACCCTGAACCTCGACACCCTCAAGCTCGCCGTCGGCAAGCACAACAACCGCGACACCGGCGTGTGCCTCCTCGAGGCGACCGCCTGGTTCGCCGGCGAACCCAACACCGACCACCCGAAGTGCGTCAGCGCCTACCTCGGGGCCTACGGCCGGGCCCTCAACGACCGACTCAGCGACGAGAACCGGCAGAAGCTCATTCCGTTCATCCCCCGCCTCGTCGGCACCGCGAACGACGGCAAGGACGACATCCGCCAGTGGATGGCCGCCGACTGGGCCATCCGTGTCGCGACCCCCCGCTACCTGGACGCGGCGAACATGCCCGACGAGGCCGCCCTGCTTCGTGCCCTGCCCCCGATCGTGGACCGCGCGACTGCTGACGCAGCGCGCTCGACCGCGCGAGGCGTGCGTGATGCGGCGTGGGCCGCCCGCGCAGCCGCGAGGGCCGATCTCGTCCGTCGCGTGAAGGAGGAACTCCAGAAGCGCGGGCTCACGAACAATGCGGTGGAGGCGGCGGCGGTGGCGGAGGCGGCGGCGGCGGCGGTGGCGGAGGCGGCGGCGGCGGCGGCGGCGGAGGCGGAGGCGGCGGCGGCGGCGGAGGCGGCGGCGGCGGCGGTGGCGGAGG